>Ga0222419_100005_pt1 | contig 943384 bp, 888 predicted proteins | sample 1B20Ametagenome_FD_182474 | JGI IMG/M metagenome (GOLD analysis project Ga0222419, IMG submission 182474) | Enriched microbial communities from leaf-cutter ant dump, University of Wisconsin, Madison, United States - 1B20A (version 2) | ecosystem: Environmental > Terrestrial > Nest > Insects... | reverse complement strand
ACAAAGGAAAATGCGGTGAAAGACGCGCCATCTGCCCTTCGCTCAACAAAAACAAATCAGCCATCAGACCCTCCAAAAAGGAATCTGAATCACAGATCAAACCGGATTAATAGGTCCTGACCCTAGAGGAAGTTGACGAGGCTCAACTGGCTGACCATGGAGGTGACCTGGTAGCTGGCGGTGAGGCGCGTCTGCAAGGCCATGATCTGCATGGCGACGTCTTCCTTGCTGACCGTCTCGACATCGCTGAGCAGGTTCTCGAGCTGCGCCTGGTAATTGGTATGCCGGTCGCTGGCCGCGCCAAGGCCGGCCCGGGCGACACCCAGCTCCATGGTCACCAGTTCGATGGAGCCCCGCTCGCTGTTATGCGCCTCCGAGAGCATGGATTGCTGGCGCTGCGCCATGGCGTCGAACCGGGCCTTGGCGGGATTGAGGTCGGTCGAATTGGGATCGGCCGCATTGGTGATCTCGGGATAGGTTTCCACCGCCATGGCCGCGAAAGAGCGCATCATGGCCAGATAGCCGCTTTCATTGGCCTGCATACCGTAATTGACCCGGCCCGAATCCTCCACCGCCGCCGATACCGATTGGCGCGGATTGCCCTCGGCGGCGCTGGCCGCATCGGTAACGGCCAGTTCCAGGGCCTTCCGGAAATTGGCGGCATTCTCCGCGTCGCGGTCGGCGGCGACGCTCTCGGTGCTGATCGTGAATTGCCCCGGTCCCGCCTTGCCGGCCACCGCCGTCAACGTCACCTGCCGCGTCTTGCCGCCGGGCTCCGCCAGGATCAGGGTGACCTTGTCGCCGGCCACCAGCGGCTGGACGGAAGTATCGAAGGCGACCGTCATGTCCGCCGGTGGACCGGCATTGTGCTGGGCGTCGAGCACGCCCGCATTGGTTGCATCGGCGGTGGCGCCGACGATCTGGAAGCCGTAATCGGCCGAGACGGGCAGGTTTCCGGTCAGCGTGACCGTACCCCCGCTGCCCCCGATCGTGGTGCGCCCCAGCCCCTGGGCGGAAACCTTGGCGCTTTGCCCGCTATACCACATCACCGTATCGGTGGCGGTCGCGACGCGCAGAGCCGTGGCGCTGGCAGGATCGCCATCCACCCGCAAGACCGGCTCGCCGGCGGCGTTGAAGAAATTCTCCGCCGCAGCGTAGGTCGAGGCAGCAGCCAGTTCACTATCGGTCACTTCTGCCAGTTTGGTGTCGAGCGCGGCCTTGAAACTGGCGGCAGTCGCCTCGGCATCGGCACCGATGACGAATTCATTGGTCGAGCCGGTGGCATTGGCAGCGTCCACGGCGCGCAGGGTAATCTGCGTCTCGGTGCCGTCGGGCAGCGTGAAGCCCATGGTGATGGTGTTACCGTCGCTGATCTGATCGGCCGGCGCCGCCGCAAACGCGACCGAAATCTCGTCGCCCAGCGGCGCCGTCCCCGGTTGCGGCTGGGTGACGGACACCGCGCCGCTGGTGGTGGAGACGGTGGAGAGCTTGAAGCCGAAAGGATGTACGCCATCCTCGCTGAGCGTGACGGTGCTGGTGCCGGCCGCATGGTCCGAAACCAGCCGCCCAAGACCGCTCAGGCCCGCATCCGCGGCCTTGCGCTCGGTCACCACGGTCTGGAAACCGGCGCGCCCGCCCGCCCCATTGAGCAATTCATCGGTGGTCGGCAACGGCGCCTTGTCGGTCACCGATCCGCCGAACAGATAGCGTCCGGCAATGTCGGAATTGAGCATGGTCACCATTTCGTCGAGCCGCGCCTTGGAGAGCGGGGAAATGGTGGCCATGTTGATATTGTTGGTGCCGTATTGGCCCTGAACGGCGGAATTGCGCGCCTCGCCCTCGATCTCGTCCATGCGGCTGAGAGCATTGTCGTAGAAGCTGAGGCGCAGATCGACCTGTTCGATACTGGCATTGTAGCCGGCAATGGTATTGAGGCGCGAGCGCACTGACAGCGACACCGGCAGGTCCCGCCCCATATCGGCCAGCGATTGCGCCTTGAGGCCGGTGCCGAGCTGTATCTGCAGGTCGGCGAACTTGTCCTGCATCTTGGAAATGACCGAAAATCCGGTCTGCAGGGGAAACATCGACTTGTTGACGATCATCTCACACTACTCCGTCAGGTCGACTGGAACAGGGTATCGAGCAATTCCTTGACCACCGATACCACGCGGGCATTGGCGGCATAGGCGCTCTGCAACTCGGTCAGCCGGGCCATTTCCTCGTCGATATTGACCCCGTATTCCTCGTCCATCTGCGTGGTGATGGTGTCGAGCGTAAGCTGGCGATTATCCGCCGCCGTCAGCGCCGAGCTGATCGAAGTGCCCTGGAAATTGAGGACCTGGGAAATCAATTGCTCGACCGTGCCATTGAGCTGATGGCGCCCGGCATTGTCCGCCGGCGACCCGCCGGACACGAAATTCATCGAATTGAGCTGGTCGAGAATATATTCGGGCCGGGAAGCATCGCCCAGCGTCTGGCCCACTTCGGTCTGCACCAGCAGGCGATTGTCCGCCAGCACCGCCGGATTGATGGCGATGCGCGCGGCAAAACCCACGATCTGCGGCGGATCGGTATCGAGATTGTCGGTAAAGGCGGAATTGCCCTGGTCCACGAACAGCGCCATGCCCAGATCGCCCGTCTGGGTGCCAGTGGCCGTGGCGCGCGTGGTAAGCCCTGTGACGTCGAGGATGCCCGCGGAGCCATCGTCCAGCACGCGCAACATGCCCGCGCCGGGGCTGTCGATGACGAGGCCAGGCAATTTGCCCTGCAAGCTGGCGGCGGCGGCGGTTGCATCGGACAGGTCGAGCGAAATGACCCTCTGGCCGGTCGTGTCGATATAGTCCTGGCCATCGGTGCTGTTGACGATACGCACGCGCTGCTCGGCACCGTTCCGCGTATAGGTGAGCAATACATCATTGCCCGGCTGGAGCTGCGAAATATCGGCGACGAGCCCTTCGGCTCCCAAGCCACCGCTGGCAGCGGCGCCGGGTGTCGTGACGGTCGAGAACGCGGCCGCGAGGCCGCCGGCGATTTCATCGAGCTGGTTCTGCGCCTCGACCAGCACGGTGTCGCGCAATTGCACCAGACCCGCCAATTCCCCGCCCTGCAACACGCCCTGCTGCACCAGGTCGATGGTGAGGCCCGAAGGCGTGGTCAAGGTCAGCGTACCCACATGGCTCTGGCTGGTATCGACATTGGCCTGGGTCGTGGCCGACAGCGCACCGGCGGTGGTGAACTTGAACGTGCTGATGCCGTTGTCGAGCAGGCCGACGCCGGAGCGCGTCATGAGGGCCACCGTGCCATCCGGCCGGTAATTGGCCTGCACATCGATGACCTCGGCCACCGAGGCCACCAGGCGGTCTCGCTGGTCGTAGAGCGATGCGCGGGCCGTATCGGTCATGCCCAGGTCGAGCATGCGGTTGTTCACTTCGTTGAGCGACACCAGCATGGCGTTGAGTTCGGACACATCATTGGAAATGCGTGTCTCGGTTTCCTGGCGCATGTCTTGAATGTCGCCGGAAAGCTGGTTGAGGCGTTGAGCCATGGCCTGCGCCTCGGAAACGACATTGGCCCTTGTGGGATAATCGTCCGGGCTGGTGGCCAGCGCCTGCACCGCATTCTTGAGCGAGCCGAACATGCTGTCGAGCGAGCCGGCATCGCCCGGCTTGCCCAGATAGCCCTGAAGCTTGTTGAGATAGCTCGCCACCACGCTAGCCGAGGACGTGTCCGAAACCTGCCGGTTGTAATAAGCCTGCAAGCTCTGGCTGAAGGCCCGATTGACCCCGGCGGAACGCGCATAGGTTCCGTTGGCCGAATTGTAGTCGATGACGTTCAGCGACTGGCGGTGATAGCCAGGGGTGCCGGCATTGGCGACATTGCGGCTCAGGATCGAGATCGAATCCTGATTGACCCGCAGGCCAGAGACGGCATTGGACAGCGAAGAAACCAGACCCATCAGCGTGGCTCCAAAACACGGGAACGGCCCGGGGCACCGGCCCCGGACCTCTTACTCATCGATGCGTTCAGCGGATCATGTTGAGGGCTTCCTGCAACATCTCGTCGGCGGTCGAGACGATGCGGGTGCCAGCCGAATAGGCCTGCTGGGTGATGATGAGCTTGGTGAATTCGTCGGAAATATCGGTGTTGGAGGCTTCGAGCGCCCCGCCGATAATGCCCGAGCCGGACAGGTCGAAAATCGGTTCGCCCGATTCCGAAGTCGCCTCGTAAACCCCGCCATCGAGACGCTTGAGCGAATTGACGCCATTGAACTGGGCCGTCACCACCTGCGCCATTTCGATACGCTCGCCATTGGAATAGGTGGCAACCACGCGGCCGGAATCGGTGATGGCGACGGAAAGGAATTCACCCGCGCCGTAGCCATTCTGGTTGAGTGTCGAGACGGTCACCGTGCCATTGACGTCAGCGAACTGCGAAATGCCGTTGGTTTCGTGCGCCAGGGTGACATCGCCGATCAGCACGCCGTTGACGCGCAGATCGTCGATGGTCGTCTGGGCGACACCGGCGCCGGCGAGTGAACCATTGCTGCCGAACTCGTAATCCTGACCGATATTGGTCCAGGCCGGCGAACCGCCTACCGCCGCGCTGTCGGAGAGATAGAACAGGTTCCACTTGTCCGTACCGCCGGAGGCAGCGCTGTCCACCTTGGCCCAACGGAGCTGCACATTCACCGGCGCACCATTGCTGGCATAGACCGTGATGGCACCACCGGAAATGGAATTGGCCACGAAATCGTCGGCATCATCCGCCGAGATCGTGCCAACCGAATCCAGAGACGGGGCATCGGAGGTTTCCAGATCATCGTCAATGCCGAGCAGCGCCGCCAATGTCGGCGTCGTATCGCTGATGGAAAAAGTGGCGTGATAATCCGATCCCAGCGTGACTTCAAACTGCCCGCCATTGAGCGCAACAGTGGCCGATTCAGCAGCACCGCCGCCAAAATCCCGCAATTTGTCCTGCATGTCGGCCAGCACATCGTCAATCGTGGCCGGGCTGGCCACATCGATGGCAACGCCCTCGCTCGGCATGGTGGAGGGCACTACCGAGCCGTCATAGAACTTGAAATCGACCTCGACCCCGTTGACGGTGACCGTCATTTCGCTGCCGGGAGCAAAGGTGGCGCTACCCGGATCCGACCCGACCAAGGCCGGCGTGGCGGCGCCGGTGATCTTTGCGGTAGTGGCCGTCGCGCCAAAGCTCTCCGCCCCCAGCAATTCGCTGTTATAGACGTTGGAATTGTAGTTCGCCGTCTTGGGCAATTGCGGCAAATTGGCCTGGTAATTGATGGTCTTGGTGGCGTTGGCCGGAAGGAAGGCATTGGAAAGCTGGATGACCTCGGGCACGGAACCCGAAATGTTCCCGGTGCCCGGATCGATCGGCAGACCCTTCAAATAATAGCCCGCGCCATTGACCAGGAGGCCATCCTTGTCGATCTCGAAATCGCCCCGGCGGGTAAAGTAATTCGAGCCGGCGAAGACCGAATTGCCGTCCGCCTGCCCCACCTTGGGCTCCACGACGAAAAAGCCGCTGGTATTGAGCGCGATATAGGTTTCGTTGGACGAGGTCTGGATGTCGCCTTGCAGATTGTTGGTGGCGCGCGATTGGGCCAGCACCGCACCCGGCACCTGCGATTTCAGCGGCGCATCGGGGATGAGGTCAATAAAGCTCGTCTCCATCCGCTTGTAGCCGGTGGTCTGGGAATTGGCGATATTGCCTGAAATGTTCTCCAGCGCATGCGACTGTGCCCGCAATCCGGTCACCGCACTGGAAAGAGCCCCATAGATGCCCATCTGTAACTCCGTTTACCCCAAGGCGTCGCACGACGCGTTCCCAAGAAGGGATGCAAGGGTAATGCCAAGTTGGACGACCATTGATTCCATTGATGTTTTTAGCCGCTCGGGGGAGAAATACGGCAACAAGGCGGCAATTGAGTCCGGGCCATGGGCAGAATTTGCCGATTGCTTGTGAAAATCCGGGGCTTCGAGTAAACCCCTGTGCGACATTGCGAAACCAAGGGTTTCCCGCCGGCGCGGGAACGCCCCGGAGAAGGACGGCGGCAGTCGGTTCCAGACGAGATGCTTTTTTCCAGCGTCGATGACTTCGTGAAGGCGCCGCGCCGCGCGGTGACGGTGTTCGGCATGGCCGGCGTGGGCAAGACGCGGCTATCCAACATGCTGCGCGCCAATCATTGGTTCCACTATTCGGCCGATTACCGGATCGGCACGCGCTATATGGGCGAGTTCATCGTCGACAATTTCAAGCGCGAGGCGATGAAAGTGCCCTTCCTGGCGCAACTCCTGCGCACGGATTCGATCTATATTTCGTCCAACATCACCTTCGACAATCTCGATCCGCTCTCGACCTATCTCGGCACGCCCGGCAACCCGGCCAAGGGCGGCCTGCCGCTGGCCGAATACCAGCGCCGGCAGGAGCAGCACCGCATTGCCGAAATCGCCGCCCTGCAGGACGTGCCCTACTTCATCGGGCGGGCGCGCGATCTGTACGGCTATGACAATTTCATCGCCGATACCGGCGGCTCGCTGATCGAGGTCATCGACCCCAGCGACGCCGAGGACCCGGTGGTCGCGGCCCTGGCGAAACATACGGCGCTGCTCTATATCCGCGGCACGGACAAGGATGCGGCCGAACTGGTCAAGCGCTTCCGGAAATCACCCAAGCCCATGTATTACCGCCCGCCTTTCCTGGTGGAGAAATGGGCCGAATACAAACGTCTTCAGGGCATAGAAAGCGACAATGACGTCGATCCCGCCGGGTTTGGCGCCTGGGGCTTCGAGGCGCTGCTGCACGACCGCCTGCCCCGCTACCAGGCATTGGCCGACAATTTCGGCTATGTGGTGGAGGCCGCCGACCTCGCGACGGTGCGCGATGGCGACGAGTTCGTCGACCTCGTGGCCGCGGCGATCGAAAAGCGAATGCGTTAGCGCGCCCCGCCCATTGGGGTGGAGGCGCGCCGGCTTGAATCGTTTTTCCAATGCGCCCAGCTAAGAGGCTGCCATGCCTATCCGAATTCCCGATAATCTGCCTGCCCGCAAGACGCTCGAACAAGAGGGCGTCTATGTGATGGATTCCACGCGCGCCGCGCGCCAGGATATCCGCCCGCTCGAAATCGGCCTTTTGAACCTCATGCCCAACAAGGAGCGCACCGAGACGCAGTTTTCGCGGCTTATCGGCGCCACCCCCCTGCAGGTCAATCTCAGCCTGGTGCGGGTCACCGAGCACCGCTCCAAGAATACGCCGGAGGATTACCTCAAGACCTTCTACCAGACCTGGGAAGAGGTCCGGAGCCGCAAGTTCGACGGCTTCGTGGTCACCGGCGCGCCCATCGCCAACATGCCCTTCGAGGCGGTGCGCTACTGGCCCGAAATGCTCGAAATCATGGAATGGACGCGCACCAATGTGCATCACACCATGTTCATCTGTTGGGGGGCGCAGGCCGCCTTGCACCATTTCCATGGCGTCAGGCGCTACCGCATGGACAAGAAGGCCTTCGGCGTCTTCCGCCATCGCATCGTCAATCCGCGTTCGCCCTTCCTGCATGGGCTCTCGGACAATGTGATGGTGCCGGTATCGCGCTACAACGATATCGACCGGGAGAGCATCGGCCCCGATCTCGAAATCCTGGTGGACAGCGCCGAAATCGGGCTGAGCATGCTGGGCGACCGGCAGGGCCGCGCGGTCTATTTCCTCAACCATCTGGAATACGACAACCGCTCGCTGGCCGATGAATATGAGCGGGACCTGAAAGCCGGGCTCAACCCCGACCTGCCGGTCAATCTCTTTCCCGATGGCGACGCGACCGCCGAGCCTGAAAACCGCTGGCGCAGCCACGCCCATCTCCTGTTCCAGAACTGGATCAACGAGATTTACCAGACGACGCCGTTCCGGCTCGAGGAAATCGGGCATTAGCGCCCGTCCGGGGGACGGGCATGCCCGCCCTCTTTGCAAATGCGCCCCCGCTCCCTACCTTGCAGGGACAACAGGGGACATGCCTTGCCGCAGCCGCCGACAACTCTTACCGACGAACTGGGCATTGCCCTGGCCAATCTGGCGGACAGCGCCACGGGCGCCTTCACCCCGACCCTGCGGCTGGGGGTGACCGGGCTCAGCCGCGCCGGCAAGACCATCTTCATCACCGCCCTGGTGCATAACCTGCTCACCCAGGGCCGCCTGCCCGGCTTCGCCCCGTTGGCCGATGGCCGTTTCATCGGCGCGAAGCTGGCCGAATATCCCGACGCCATCATTCCCCGCTTCGCCTATGAGCAGCATCTGGCGGCACTGACCGCCAATCCGCCCACCTGGCCAGAGAGCACGCGCCGCATTTCGCAATTGCGGCTGGTCCTCAAATATCAATCGGCCAAATGGTGGACCGGGCTGCGCGGTCCGGCCACGCTCAATCTCGACATCGTCGACTATCCCGGTGAATGGCTGCTCGATCTACCGCTCCTGGGCCTCGGCTTTGCCGAGTGGAGCGCCGAGGCACTGGCGCGGGCCCGCCGGCCCGGCCATGCCGACGAGGCCGGAAAATTCCTGGCCGAACTCGACGCCACCGACAGCCTGGGCGAGGCCAGTGACCCCGACGCGGAGCGGTTGGCCGCCGCCTTTACCGATTATTTGCGGCGCAGCCGCGAGCATGGCGCGCTATCAACCTTGCCGCCGGGTCGTTTCCTGTTGCCTGGCGACCTGGAAGGCTCGCCTGCCCTCACCTTCGCACCCCTGCCCAGGCCGCAAGGCGCCATTCGCGCCACGACCCTCTATGCCATGCTGGAACATCGCTACGAGGCCTATAAGGATCGGGTGGTGCGACCCTTCTTCCGCGATCATTTCGCCCGACTGGATCGGCAGGTGGTGCTGGTGGATACGCTCAGGGCGCTCAATGCCGGCCCGGCGGCGGTGAGCGACCTGGAAACGGCGCTGAGCGCGGTGCTCGCCTGTTTCCGGCAGGGCGAGGCCAATCCGTTGCTGCGGCCATTCTCGCGCCGCATCGACCGCATCCTGTTCGCCGCGACCAAGGCCGATCACGTGCATCACACCAGCCATGACCGGTTGGACGCCATCCTCAACCGGCTGGTGGCTAAGGCGGCCAAGCGTGCCCGCTTTGCCGGCGCCGAGACGCGCTCCATCGCCCTGGCCGGCATCCGCGCCACCGGCGAAGGCACGATCCGCGAACATGGCGAAACGCTGCCGACCCTGATCGGCACACCCATAAAAGGCGAAGTTCTGGACGGCACGACCTATGATGGTAAAACCGAAATCGCCTTGTTTCCCGGTGACTTGCCCGAGCGACCGGATTCCCTGTTCGAGGATGGCACGCCGGTGGCGCTCAATTTCCTGCGCTTCACGCCGCCGCAAAGGCTGGATCGGAATGCGGCGGGCGAAGTGGTATTGCCCCATATCCGGCTCGACCGGGCGCTGGATTACCTCATCGGAGACTGGATGGCATGAAGCGGCCCGTTGCCCATACGATCAGCCCATCGGCAGCATCGAGCGAAATCCAGCGCATACCGAAAGCCTTTGCGCCCGATCGCGCGGAAATCGTCGAAGCGGCCTTCGAGCCGGAGCCCGAACCCGACATGATCGCCCCGGCACCCCGGCGCATGGGCTGGCTGGGCCGGATCGCCTGGACGACGGGCGGCATCCTGGTTTCGGCCGGCCTCGGCCTCGCGGCCGACCGGCTGATCCGCGATCTGTTCACCGCCAATCCCTGGCTGGGCTGGGTTGCCCTGGGCGTCCTGGGCGCCTTCGTCGTGGCGGTGCTGGCGCTGGCAGCGCGGGAAATCCTCGCGGTACGGCGTCTGCGCGTGCTCGACGCCTTGCGCAGGGAAGCTGCCACCGCTTCGGCGGATAACGACCGGAAACTGGCCGGCACGGTGATCGGCCGCCTGACCGATATTTATGCCGCCAGGCCCGATCTGGCGGCCGCACGCGAACGAGTCGCAAGCCATTTGCCCGACCTGTTCGACGGACATGAAGCCATCGTCCTGGCCGAACGCAGCCTCATGGCGTCGCTCGACGCGCGCGCCAAAACCCTGACGGCGGCATCCGCCCGGCGCGTGGCGCTGGTCACCGCCGTCTCGCCCCGCGCGCTGATCGACATCGCTTTCGTCATTTATGAAAGCGTGCGGCTGGCCGGCGCCATTGCCGCGCTCTATGGCGCCCGACCGGGCTTTTTCGGCTTCTGGCGGCTGGCCGGCGCGGTGCTTGCACATCTGGCCGTCACCGGCGGCCTCGTGCTGACCGACGGCGTGGTCGAACAATTGGTGGGCCAGGGCCTGGCCGCGAAGCTCTCGGCCCGGCTGGGCGAAGGCGTCGTCAATGGTTTGATGACGGTGCGCGTCGGCATCGCCGCCATGCGGGTGGTCCGCCCCCTGCCCTTTGAAATCCTGCCCCAGCCCATGGTGCGCGACTTCATCCCCGAGCTGGTGAAAGTGACGGGGGACGCGGGCAAGCAAAGCTGAATTTCGCTACACTCGGTCCATATCCCAAACGCTGACGCAGCAGGAATGGGCGCCTCAATCCTTGGCCGCGCTGGGGGCCAGGGTCAGTTTGAGCCCATCGAGGGCATCGGAGCACAGAATCTGGCAGGAGAGACGGGAATTGGTTTTGACGTCGCCGACGCTGTCCAGCATGTCCTCTTCCTCGTCGCTGAGCGCGCCAACGGCATCGAGCCAGCTTTCGTCCACGTAGACGTGGCAGGTGGCGCAGGCACACGCGCCGCCGCATTCGGCCTTGATGTTGAGGCCCCAATCCCTGATGACCTCCATGACGCGCCAGCCCTCGAGCCCTTCAAGCTCATGCAGGGCGCCGGCCTGGTCGGTTACATGGATTTTCATGGGGCACTCCTCGACAGCGGGGCGTGCTTAGCGCTCAAGGCGCCCACAAGGCAAGTCCGAGAATACGAACGCTTCACCGCCACGGCCCGGGCGATCCGGGCAATGGCGGCGAGCGCGCCCCTTCAGGTGGGCAAATCAGGCTACGCCCAGCTTCTTTTGCAGCTTGGTCGAGCTTGTCGTGTACTGGAACACCACGCGTTCGTCGGGCGAAACGATCCGCTTGGCCGCCTGAGCCATCAGGGCCGCCTCGTGGAAACCGGAAAGGATCAGCTTGAGTTTGCCCGGGTAGGAATTGATGTCGCCAATGGCGAAAATACCGGGCACCGATGTCTCGAATTTCTCGGTATCGACCACGATGGTGTTGTCGTTGAGGTCCAGCCCCCAATCGGCCACCGGGCCGAGCTTCATGGTGAGCCCGAAAAACGGCAACAGGCGGGTGGCGGGAATGGCCAGGTCGCCCGCCTCGGTGCTCAAATGGACATGATGAAGCTGATCGCCCTCGCCCTCGAGGCTGGCAATCTGGCCGAGCTGGAAATTGATCTTCCCCTCGGCAACCAGTTCCTTCATCTTGTTCACCGAAGCCGGAGCCGCCTTGAAGGCATCCCGCCGATGCACCAGGGTCAGCGTGCGCACGATGGGCGCGAGATTGAGCGTCCAATCCAGCGCCGAATCACCACCACCGACGATCACTACATCCTGGTCGCGGAAATCCTCCATGCGGCGCACCGCATAAAAGACCGACTTGTTCTCATAGGCCTCGATGCCGTCAACCGGCGGACGCTTGGGCTGGAACGAGCCGCCTCCGGCCGCGATCACCACCACCTTGCAATAGAAAATCTCATCGGCATCGGTTTCGAGCCTGAACGAGCCGTCCGCCTGCTTTTCAAGCGTATTGACCATGCGCGAAAAGTGGAATTCGGGCGAAAACGGCGCAATCTGCGCCATGAGATTGTCAGTAAGCTGCTGGCCGGTCACGACCGGAAAGCCGGGAATGTCGTAGATCGGCTTTTCGGGATAAAGCTCGGCGCATTGTCCGCCGGCGCGGTCGAGAATGTCGATAAAATGGCATTTGATGTCGAGCAATCCGAGTTCAAAGGCAGCGAACAGCCCGCAGGGGCCCGCACCAATGACGACGACATCGGTGGTGATCTCAGTGGTCATGCTTTTCAAAGTCCATGTGTGACCGGAGCCGAAAGCCCCGGAATCGGTCCCATCGGGGCGCGCTGCCCCGGCTTTTCCAGAAATGGGAACCGCCGCTGTCACCAGCGGCCCCGTCACACCCAAAGGTGAGAAGTAAGCTCCACTTACCTCACGATGCCCGGCGAAGGAAGGGGCGCGTATCCCCTGGGACTTCGGCAATGCCGGCCGGCTGGTAGGACAACACCCCATCGGGCAGCCGGTTTTCCACCAGCGCCTGCCGAGTTTGCTCATGCGTCACCACCAACGCATTGACGCCGCAACGGCGCATCAGCGGAATCTGCTCCTCCAGAACTTCGCCTATAGCCCTGATTTCGCCAGCAAAATGATAACGTTCGGACAGAAGCCGCGCGGTGGAATAGCCACGCCCGTCGCTCGAGCCGGTAAAGGTGACGGCGATGGAAGCGAAGCGTCCGAGATCGGCTTCAACCTCCTCGATTTTTTCGCCCGGCGATACGACGAGGCCCAGCGGATGCAGACTGGCCAGGAAAGCCGCGCGGTTTTCCAGGAACACCGGCAGCGGCACATGGGTATAGCGCGCCTCGGCCGGGTCGCTGTCCTCGCTCCATTGCTTGAATGGATCGGCGATGAAGAGGCCGTTCTTCCACAAGCTGTGCCGCTTGGCATTCATGGGCGAGGCAATGGCGCCGTTGAAGTCGAAGTGAATGCCGCATTCCTTCTTGTTGAGCCCGCGCCAGCGGCCCGCGCGCGGGTCTTCGCCATCGGCCACCGCCGAGGTGCAGGGCGCGCAGCCAATAGATTTGTAGCCCTGTGCATAGAGCGGGTGCTCGGGCAAGGCATGCTGGCGGCGATATTCGATGACATCGGCATCGGAAAAATAGGCCAGCGGATTGACCTTGACGCGATCGTCGCTGGTCAGCTCGAAATGCGGCAGCACGCCACGTTCACGGGTCTGGTAGCGCTTGCGGCCGGTCACCCAGCCGCCATATTGCGCGGTGATCGGCTCCAGCGGCTCGGTCTTGCGGATATGGCAGCACGAATCCGGATCGGTTTCCCAAAGGTCGCCATTGGGATCGAACCGGGCAATATCCTTGGGATCGGGGTGGATGGCCCGAACATTGGTCAGCCCCAGGTGAGTCTTGAGCTGTTCGACATAGGCCAGCGTTTCGGGAAAATGCTTACCCGTTTCAAGGAAATAGACCGGCATGGCCGGATCGACCTGCGCCACCATATGCAGCAATACCGCTGAATCGGCGCCAAAGGATGAAACGACCGCCAGGTCGGCCGGCAGCACGTCGCTCACCGCATAGCGCAGCACGCCCACGGCATCCATCTCGTCAAACATGCCATTGAGCGCAACAATGCCCAGGGCCTTGAGCTTTTCGTGTGCCTGCGGCGCAGGAGCGGGACTAGGCAGAGCCATAAGGCGCCTCCTTGAACGGGGCCTCGCCCGGGCGGCGACTGGCGACAGTGGAATTTTTCTCGAGATGCTCGCGGTGGGCGATGGCGGGCTTCATGCTTACGCGACCTCGAACTGCGCGGCCGCGGCCAGGGCCGCCTGCTGCCAATCGCCATGCGCAACGGTGCGACCAATCAGGATGACGGCCGGACCGTCGACGAAATCGACCGCCCCAACGGCAAGATTACCCAAAGTGCCCGCATAGGCGCGGTTTTCCGGCCGCCCGGCATTGACCACCACACCCAGCGGCAGGTCGGCAGCGGCTCCATGGGCCAGGAGGCGCGCGGCGGTTTCGGCGGCAATCGACTTGCCCATATAGAGCGCCAGGGTCAGCCCCGATTGCGCCAGCGCGGCCCAATGGGCCAGGTCGCCATCGTCGGCGCCATGGGCGGTCGCCATGACCACGCCACTCGATACCTTACGCAAGGTGACCGGCGTGGCGCTATCGGCGGCAGCGGCCAGGGCGGCGCTGATCCCCGGCACGATTTCATGGGCAAGGCCGGCCTTGCGCAGAGCAGCGATTTCCTCGCCGGCCCGCCCGAAGATCAGCGGGTCGCCGGATTTGAGCCGGGCCACTTTCTTGCCGGCACGCGCCAGCCGCACCAGCAGCGTGTTGATCTGGGCCTGGCTGAAACTATGCTCACCCTTGGCCTTGCCCACGCAGATGCGCTCGGCGTCGCGCCGGCCCATTTCGACGATGGCCACCGGCACGAGTTGGTCATGAACGATGACATCGGCCTGCTGCAACAGGCGTTGGGCCCGCAGCGTCAGGAGATCCACAGCACCCGGCCCCGCACCGATGAGCCAGACCACGCCTGGCCCCGCGCCATTGGCCGCATGTACCGCCAGCAGCGCCTCAGCCTCGGCAAGCCCGCCGCCAGACGCAGCCGCGCGTGCAATGGCCGGCGATGTCACAAGATCTTCGTAATAGCGCCGCCGCGCCGCGCTTTCCGGAATCAGGCTCTCAACCCGCTGGCGCAACCGTCCGGCCAGGCGCGCAATTCCGCCGATGCCCGGCGCCAGCAAAGCCTCGATCTGCGCCCGAACCAACCGTGCCAGCACCGGCGCGTCGCCTTCGCTGGACACGGCCACCGTCAATGGCGCGCGCTCGACGATCGAGGGGGTGTAGAAATCGCATTCCCCAGGCATATCCACCACATTGAGCGGGATCCCCAGCCGCCGCGCCTCGCTTTTGGCCAGCTCGGCGTCTTCGCCTGTTTCGGCCACGAAGACCAGCGCCGCTCCGGCAAGGTCGGAAGCCGTGAGGGGCCGGCGATGCAGGGAAACGGGAAAAGCCGAGAAATCGGCGGTGATGGTCCGTGAATAAATCTCTATCGAAGCAGTCGTCTTGCTGACCAGCCGGACCTTGTTGAGGGCTTCATCGGTGCCGCCGACGATGACGATGCGCTTGCCCTTGACCTTGAAACTCAACGGAAATGTGTTGAGGTGACCCATAATCGTCCTGCGTGAGAGATGGCGGAAAATAGTCCGAACAGCCGCCCTCCCGCAATGCCTTGAAATTCAATAGCTTTTATATTTCACGCCAATGCCGGGCCGTAGAACGCAATCATGCTGCGCCCGCCCCGGCGGAGAAAAGAATCCGTTCGCCGGGTCCATAGGGGAATGAGCGGGCGGGATGCCCGGCCCTATCCCTGCCGCGTGGGCACGTGGACCACCAATCCGTCAAGCGCGTCACGGACCTTGATCTGGCACGAAAGCCGGCTGTTGTCGCGGACGTCGAAAGCGAAGTCGAGCATGTCCTCTTCCATGCTGGACGGGCCGCCGACATCGTCGCGCCATTCCTCGTCCACATAGACATGACAGGTGGCGCAAGTGCAGGCACCGCCGCATTCCGCGACGATGCCGGGCACGCCGTTCATGATGGCGGTTTCCATCACCGTCGCGCCATTCTCGGCTTCGGTTTCAATGCGTTCGCCATCGGGCGTCACAAAGGTGATCTTGGTCATGGGGAGCCTGCGGATACCGGGCCGCTCAATCGCCGAGCAACCCTTCGAGATAATGCTTTTCGATGCCGAACACGGCCTTGACCGCGGCGATGCGCTCAAGCACCTGCCGCCGCGCCGGCGCCCTGCCTTTCTGCGCGACGATCAGGTTGTTCTTCGGCGTGTGGGCATCCGAAACGAACTCGAACACCTTCGCGCGATAACCATGGGCTTCGAGCAGCAGTGCGCGCAAGCCGTCGGTGACCATTTCCGCCTGCTTTTCGAGAAACGTGCCATGGCGCAGCAGGAAATCGAGCCGCGCATCGGCGCTTCCCGCCTCCATCTGCCGGCGCACCTGTTTGTGGCAGCAGGGCGCCACCGCGATAAGCTCGGCCCCAGCGGCCACGCCCTTATAGATGGCGTCGTCCGTCGCCGTATCGCAGGCATGGAGCGCGATGATCGCGTCGGCGCCGCTCGCATCGTGTTCGAGGATCGCGCCCTGTACGAAAGAGAGGCCCCCAAAGCCCGAAGCGGCGGCGGTCCGGTTACCGTCGGCCACCAGTTTGTCGCGCAATTCCACCCCGACGATCTCGGCGGGGCGATGGGCGACATTGGCCAGATAATCGTAAAGCGCGAAATCGAGATAACCCTTGCCCGCGCCCATATCGAGAATGCGCGGTCTTTCAGCCTTGAGCGCCTGAATCAATGGCGCAAAAATCTCGACCATCTTGTTGATCTGCCGGAACTTGTCCTGGCTGGCGGCGAGCACCTTGCCATCGCCGCCGACCAGACCCAGCGCCCGCAACCAGGGCGCCGCGCTTTCGGCGAGGACACGATTCTTGGCGCGGTCATGAACACCGTCCGGCGCCGTCCGACCGGCAATTGCGCTGCGCTTGAGCCGGACCTTGTCGTTCTGCCGCTCCAATTGCAGGTCGAACCCGGTGGTTTCGAGCCGCGCGCTGCCGAAATCGGTACTGAGCGCCTGGCGCAACAGCGCAAAGGCCGCGTCAACCGTGAGATTCTTGGTGATGTCGCGCGTCTTGTAGCGCCAGACCAGGCTAAGGCGCTCGCCGGCCTTGAGGCTGACCTTGCGCCCTTCGAGGGATTTGAGATCGGGCTCGGCTCCGCGATAGGCCCCGCATTTGAGGCGCGTCAGCGAGCCGTCGATAAAGGCGGTCTGCAGGGCGACGAGGAATTCCTCTATGCGGTCGGGCGCGCTCAATGCCGCTCCTTGGTGGTGAGAAAGGCGATCTTTGGCCAATCCTGCCTGGCCCGATCGGCCCACCACGCATTCTGGGCCAGGAATACCGGCGCCCCACTCCGGTCCTCGGCCATGTTGACCTTCTGGGCGGCGATGAAACGCTTGAGTTCGTCCTCATCCTCGCTGTCCACCCAGCGCGCCACCTCGAAGCCCATGGGCTCGAACGAGATCGGCACGCCATATTCCTTGGCGACGCGGCTGGCCAGCACCTCGAGCTGAAGCTGGCCCACCACGCCCACGATCCAATCCGCGCCGACCATGCGGCGGAAAACCTGGGTGACGCCTTCCTCGGCCAGGTCGGACAGGGCCTTGGACATCTGCTTGGTCTTCATCGCATCGGTCAGGCGCACCCGGCGGATGATTTCGGGCGCAAAATTGGGAATGCCGGTGACATTGACATTGGCGCCCTCGGTCAGCGTATCGCCCACCGACAGGGTGCCATGATTGGGAATACCGACAATGTCGCCGGCCACGGCCTCCTCGGCCAGTTCGCGGTTATTGCCGAAAAAGAACATTGGATTGGAAACCGCCATATCCTTGCCCGAACGTACATTCTTCAAGCGCATGCCGCGGGTGAAGGTTCCCGAGCACAGGCGCACGAAGGCGATGCGGTCGCGGTGATTGGCGTCCATGTTCGCCTGCACCTTGAACACGAAGCCGGACACTTTCGGCTCGCTGGGCGCGATGGGATTGGGCAGCGCCGGCTGCGGGCGCGGCTCCGGCCCCCAATCGCCCAGCGTACGCAGCAATTCCGCCACGCTGATGCCCTTGAGCGCCGAGCCGAACAGCACCGGGCTCAGATGACCCTGATGGAAGCTCGCCAGGTCGAAATCGGGCAGCATGGCCCGCGCCAGTTCCAACGTTTCCAGCGCTGTCATGAAGGCGGGATTGTCGACGAGTTCATCGACCTCGAGCAGGTCCTCCAGCGCCTCGAATTCGGCGATCGGCTTGCCCTGGGGATTGAGCACGCGCTTTTCGACCAGGTCGATATAGCCGGCAAACATGCCGCCCTGCCCGATGGGCCAGAGCACCGGCGTCAGGTCGAGCGCCAGCTTGTCCTGGATCTCGTCGATCAGGTCGAGCGGCGCCAGGCCCTCGCGGTCCACCTTGTTGATGAAGGTGATGATGGGAATGTCCCTGAGGCGGCAGACCTCGAACAATTTGAGCGTCTGGCTCTCGATGCCCTTGGCCGCGTCGATGACCATGATGGCCGCGTCCACCGCCGTCAGCGTGCGATAGGTGTCCTCGGAAAAGTCCGAGTGGCCGGGTGTGTCGAGCAGGTTGAGGGTCAGCCCGTCATACTCGAAGGTCATGACCGAGGAGGAAATGGAAATGCCGCGCTGCTGCTCCATCTCCATCCAATCCGAGCGGGTCGAGCGCGCGCCGGCCTTGCCCCGCACCAATCCCGCCTTCTGGATGGCCCCGGCGGCCGAAAGCAACCGCTCGGTCAGCGTGGTCTTGCCCGCGTCGGGGTGCGAGATGATGGCGAAGGTGCGCCGCAGACGGAAGGGTTCGGCTGTCGGCCGGGGCGCGGCCTCGGCAAGATTGGTCATGGACATGGAAATCTGCTGGATGCGTTTGCGCCGCGCCGAAACAGGGCCGGACCCGACTTATATTGGGCGCTCTATAGGCGTTGGCAACCGCCCGGTCAAACCGCAGGCAATCCGGCTGGCCGTCTATATGGGGAACGGCCCGTTTTCCGCTTCGTCCGCCGCAAGCATGCGCGCGATGAAGTCCCGGGCTTCCTCCACCGCCATGCCCAGGTCCTCGATGCGCTCCGGGCTGACGGGGCGGCCATGGCGCAATTCCTCCTCCAATGCCTTGGCGATATCGGCGACGGCCCATGCCCCAACTCCGGAGGCCGCGCCTTTTATGGAATGGAGATTGAGCGCCATTTCATCGAATGCACTTGCCAGTTTCAATCGCGAGAAATAGCCCGACAAGGTCGTCTCGAACATGCGCAGGATTTCGAGTTCGAGATGCTCGTCGCCCAGGCACTGCTTGGCCAGATGCACCAGGTCGATGGGGCGCATGGGACGCTTTTCGACCGCTGGAACGAATTGTTCGACGACAGCACGCTGCGCCATTCCCGCCACTCCTTGACCCGCACGGATCGCCGGGCATGGACCCTATCCGCTGGGGATAGCCTAGAAGCGGGGCATGAACAGGTGATTAAGCCACATCTTTGCCTTTGTTTGGCTCTCCTGTCGGAGCCGTTTCCCACCTAAAAATTAACCTTTGGGTAAGAAACCGTTCGGTTTGCATAAAATTGAATGTAAGAATGGGCTTTGAACCAGCGTGCGGCGGCGTCGGTTCGGGGGACGATGCGGGGCATTTGCATCGAATTGTTCCGGTTTGGCCATCGGCCCGGAAAGGGCTGCGTGTCATATCAGCTCCCGAAGTCCGCCTTTGTCGCTGCAGTGCCGACGCGAGAGTTGTAAAGAGTATGGCGAAGAATCCGACCCCCCAGAACGATCCGGCCGCGCTGGCTTTTTCGGCCGTTGAGGATGCTCTGAAAGAGTCCGTGTTCAATCTCGACGCCCCGGCACAGAAGGAACCGGAAAAAAAGCCCGAAAGAAAGACGAACGATCCCGTCCGCTCCGAGCGCCTGCGCGCCGCCGACAGGATTGCCCAGCAGGCCAATGCCGTGGCCAATGACGACCGCGTTTCGGCCTCCCGCCTGCTCTATGGCCTGCAAAACCGCTCATCGAGCACGCCGACCTGGCTCGCCCTCGTCCTCTCCATCGTCTGGCTGGCCGTGTCCGGCACCGTAGCCTGGCTGCGCTTCGGCGCGCAGATGCACGATCCCGGCCAGTTCGTGGGCTCGGTGGAATTCATTGCCGTCCTGGCCATCATGGTCCTGCCGGTTCTCGGCTTCTTTGCCGTGGCGACGCTGGTTCGCCGCGCCGCCGACTTGCGCCATGCTGCCTCCTCCATCACCCAGGCCGCCATTCGCCTGGCGGAACCGGAAGTAACCGCTGCCGACAAGGTCGCCTCGGTGGGCCAGGCCGTGCGCCGCGAAGTCAATGCCCTGGGCGACGGGCTGGAACGCGCCCTCTCTCGCGCGGGCGAACTCGAAGTGATGATCCACAACGAGGTCACCGCGCTCGAACGCACCTATTCGGACAATGAATCGCGCATGCGCGCCCTGATTGCCGAACTGGCCAGCCAGCGCGAAAGCGTGCTGACCAATACCGAGCGGGTGCGCGAGGCCATCACCGAAAGCCATACCGGCCTCGTCTTCGACCTCGACATGATAAGCCAGCGCATCGCCGGCACCATCGTGGAAAGCGGCGGCAATCTCACCCGGGCGCTGGAAACGGCGGGCAACACGCTCAATGCCGGCTTCAACGAGCGAGCCGAGGGCTTCGTGGGCCTGATGGACAACCGCACCACCGATTTCATGTCGGCCCTGGACGACAGCGCCAACCGGCTGTCGCTGACCTTCGACGACCGCACCGGCGCCATGGCGCGCGCCCTTGACGAGCGGGCAGCCGAACTCAATGCCGGCGTGGAAAGCCGCATCGCCACGCTGACCGGGGCGCTGGATGTTCACGCCGATTCCATCGCCGCCGCGATCGACGCCCGGACCAAGCAGATTTCCGAGCGCACCGAAGCGCTGACCACATCCTTCGAGGAGCGCTCGCATACCATTGCGGGCCTCATCGAATCGCGCACCGGCGAGCTGGCCTCGACCCTGGACGAGCGCACCAACGCCTTCGCCAACCTGCTCACCGATGGCGGCGCCTCGCTGCTCGACCAGCTTCGCGCGCGGGGCGAAGAAGTGGGCACCGCGCTCGAATCCATCGGTGGCCAATTGGCCGGAGATATTTCAAGCCGCGCCACTGAAGCCGAACTGCTGTTGGCCACGATCAGCCGGCAACTCGATGAATCGGTTTCCATCCAGCTCAATGCCCTCGACAGCCGCCTGCAATCGGCCATTATCGAGATCAACGGCGCGCTGGACGATACCTCCGAAAAGGCGCGCCTGACGCTGGTTTCCGCCGGCCAGGATTCGCTGGGCCTGTTCGATTCCCGTCTCAGCGAAATCGCCAGCCAGCTCGATGAAAAGCTGCGCGCACTGGACGGCGTGGTCGGCGACAAGGGTGAGGCCCTGATCGCCCGCCTTGACGAGCAGGGCACCAGCTTCGCCGCGCGCGCCAATGTGCTGGAAATGGCGCTCAATGCCGAATCGGGCCGCTTCAACGACATCGTCAGCGAGCGCACCCGCGAGATGAGCGATGTGCTGGGCGCCAAGACCAAGGCCGTCACCGAAAGCCTGACCAATCGCACCCGCGAAATGTCGGATGCGCTGGACGGCCATGCCGAAATCATCTCCGAGGCGCTCGATACCCGCGCCGGCCGTTTCAACGAGCTTCTGACCGGCCGTATCGGCGAACTCGACCAGAGCCTGGCCGGCCATGCCCGCAACCTGGACCAGGCGCTGACCGCCCGGGCCGGCGAGATCGACCAGGCCCTGACCACCAGCAGCCAGGCGCTGGATCAGACTCTGTCGGGTCGCAGCACCGAAATTTCGGAAGCCATCCGCCTGCGCACCGAGGAACTGGGCGAGCAGCTTTCAACCGGCACCCGCACCTTCGAGCAGGCCATTTCCGGCCGCACGCAGCGCCTGGCCGACACGCTTTCGGAACGCAGCAACGCCCTGTCGCTGGACCTGGAAACGCGGACTGAAACGCTGGCCGGCCAGCTGGATGAGCGCACCGCCACCTTGGTCGAGCGCATCGCCGCGAGCCAGGGCGAGATCGCCGGCGCGCTCGATGGCCGCACGCAGGAACTGGCGCAGGTCGTCACCACGCGGACCCAGCAGCTTTCCGAAGCGCTGGCGGCCCGCACCAATGCCCTGTCCGATACCTTGGCCAACCATACCGGCTCCATTGGAGAAACCATCGGCCTGCACACCACCGAACTGGCCGAAACCATCGATCAGCACGGTCAGGCAGCGCGTGACGGCATCGACAATTCGCTGCGCAATGTCAGCGAAACCATGGCGGCGCGGCTGGCCGAAATGACCACCGCGGTCGACGGCAAGGTGGCGCAGGTCAACGAAACGCTGGGCCATGGCCTCGACAATGCCCTGACCCGCATTACGGACGCCGAACGCGGCATGACAGCGCGCATCGAGGCGGCCAGCTCCAGCGTGGGCGACAGCGCCCGCCAGGCGGCCGAACTCATCGAAACCGGCGTCAGCTCTGCCCGCAAGGCCATTACCGACATGGTGGACGACCGCCTGGGCACCCTGCCCGAGGCGATCACCGCCCGCGCCGACATCACCGCAGAGCGCCTGGCCGCGCTCAACGCCTCGATCAATACCTCGATCACCCAATCCATGGCCGATCTCGAAGCGGGCGCCGACCGCATCGAGGAAACCATCGCCACCCGGATCAGCGCGGCGACCCAGGCCATTTCCGAGGACGTCACCGATACCGCCAACCGCATGGACGCGGCGGTGCGCGGCGCCCTCGAACAGATCCGCGCCGCAGCGGGCAATATCGATCAATTGGTATCGGTCAAGGCCGTCGGCGCCGCCGATGCCATCGAAGGCCGTCTCAGCGAGATCAATCGCTCGGTGGAAGCCCATACCAGCACCTTTGCCAGCCTGGTCACCGAAAAGTCCGAGCAATTGCAATCGGCCCTGGCCAGCCATGGCAATCTCCTGCGCGATGCCCTGGCCGACAATGCCCGGGAAGCCGAGGAAATCATGTCGGTTTCCACCGGCCGCATCCTTGGCGACGTCACCTCGGCACTCAACAAGCTCAACGATTCCAACCTGCTGTTGCAGCGCGTACTCGACGCCTCGACGGCCAACCTGGCAAGCCTGGAAACCAGCGTCGCTCAGCAGACCGCGACCTACTCGAGCACCATGCGCGAGGCAATGGGCCAGACCGAGCAGGCCGGCGCCATGGTCACCCAGCACGTGGGCGCCCTGCAAAACACCATCCGCTCCATGGTGGACGAATTCGGCACCATCCTGGGCCGGCTCGACGCCGAAGCCGCCGGGCTTACCCAAGCCTCCCACGCGTTGGAAACCAGCTCAAGCACGGCCCTGGAGACGCTGGAGGACCGGCGCGGGGCCATGGATGCCCTCGCCCAGACCTTCGCCTCGCGTGCCGACGATATCGAGGGCCGCATGCGCATGTTCGCCCAATCGATCGCCGATACGGTCAACGATACCGAACGCCGCCTGATCGGCGCCCGCCGGGCGATGGACGAGGCGCTCGACGCCACAACCCATTCGGTCACCGACACACTGGCCCAGACCACCAGCACCATTACCGAAGTGCTGCAATCCACTACGGCCGACGTCAACAATGCGCTCTATGCCACCAATGACCGCTTCACCCAGGCGCTCAACAGCAATGCCGAGCAGATGGACGGCGTGGTGCAACGCGCCGCCGAAGCGGCAGCAGCGGCGCTCAACCGTACTTCGGCCTCGGTGCGTTCGGCGCTGAACGAGCAGACCGGCCAGGTCAACGCTGCGCTGGAAGACAATGCCGCCAAGGTCAGCGAAACGCTGGCCTCGACGGCCGGTAGCGTCACCGATGTGCTCACCTCGACCACCAGTACTCTGGCCGACACCATTTCGGACTCGACCAGCTCGGTGCGCAGCGCCATTGCCTCCAATACCGGCCAACTCCGCCGCGCGCTGGACGAGGCTACAGGCGACGTTACCGGCCGGCTGGGCGAATTCCACGAAGCGGCTGACGCCGAAGGGCGGCGCGCCAACCAGGCCTTGCAGGATGCCCAGCAGCGCATGGTCGTGGAAATGCAGCGCGCCATCGAAGACGCCACGCAACGCTTTGCCGACACCGCCCGCGCCATGCGCGAGACGGCCCGCGAAGTGGGCGGCGAACTGGAAGCCACGCGTGCCGAACTGGCCCGGGGCGTCAATGAACTGCCCGAGGAAACCCGCGCCAGCGCCGCCGCCATGCGGCGTGTGGTGGCCGAGCAGATCGAAGCGTTGAGCGAACTCAACGCCATCGTCCGCTCGCAGCCAGCCAGCCACGACCTTACCGATCGTCGCGCCCCCCAGCGCGCACCGCGTCAGCCCGAACCGCCGGCCTATCAGCCGCAGCGCCAGACGCTGGTGGATCCGATCCGGCCCAATGCGGCCGACATCGTCACAGCTCCGGCTCCGGCGCCCGCACCGGTACAGCAGCCTGCCCCCGCCATCCCGACAGCGCCCGAGCAGACGGAGGTTACAGCGGAAAATGGCGGTGGCTGGTTGCGTGATGTCTTGCGCAATGCTTCGGCCAAACAGGCCGGTGCGCAGGGTGGGCATGGTCTTTCTGGCCTCACCGAAGAGATCGCGCGCGCTATCGACGACACGGCCTTGGCCGAAGCCTGGAACCGCTACCAGGCGGGAGAATCCAACGTCTTCTCACGCCGGATCTACACGTTGACCGGACAGGGGACCTATGACGAAGTGCGCAAGCGCATCCAGCGTGACGCCGATTTCGCCCGCACGGCGCAGGCCTATATGAGCGAGTTCGAGCAATTGCTGAAGCGCGCCGCCGCCGGCCCGCGCCCCGCTGCCGAAACCCGCGAATACCTGCTTTCGGATCGCGGCAAGGTCTATACGACCCTCGCCCATGCCAGCGGCAGGCTGAACTGATCGCGCAGACGATGTGACGAAGACAAAGGCCCCGGAGCAATCCGGGGCCTTTGTCTGTACAACTCTCGGTCAATGCCTAACTGGCGTCCTTTGGCGGGCGCAGTCTCAGCGAGAGCAACACGCAGCCCAGGGCCAGCAGCGAGGTGAGGGTGGAATAGAAGAAGGCGTAGGGCCCGAAAAATTCCACCAGCACGCCGAAGACGATCAGCGCCAGCATGGCCGCGCCCTGGTTGAGCATATTGGCAAAGCCCTGGGCCTCGGCGGCATTGGCTTCGTTGGTCCAGTTGGCAATGAAATGCACCACGCCGAAATAGCCCATGCCGAAGCTGAAAGCATGCAGCGTCTGCACCAGGAACAACACTTCCACCGATGGATTGAAGGCCATGACGGTAAAGCGGACGAGGCCCGCCAGCGTACAAACCAGGATCATGTTGCGGGCGGTGACCCGCTTGCCGAACCGCCGCCAGACGAACATGAGGATGGCCTCGCCGACCGCGGCAACACCCAATAGCGGGCCAAGGAAATAACCTGGAATGCCGTTTTCGTGCCAGAGCAACGCACCGAAACCGCCGATAAGCGCGTTGCTGGAGTTGACCAATGCGAAGGCCAGCAGCGGCAGCACGAACCACAATTGCAGGGAATCGCGCAGGCGGCTGCGCGGTCCCGGATCGACGCCGGCCAAAGTGACCTGCGGCGCCGGCGCGCGGAATCGCGGCAACAGGAAACCCAGGAGGGCGCGCAGCACCGTCATGAGGAAGTAAAGGGTGACGAAAGCCCCCGCCCCCCAGACGCCCAGCAGCGCGCCGATGCCGGCGGCGCCCACCACATAGCCAACCGTGGCCCAGGCGCGGATGGCGCCGAAATCCGTGCCGTTTCGGCGGGTCATGCGGACGGTGGCGGCATCGATGACGGGGGGCACCAGGCCATTGCTGGTGGCACAGAGCGCCCAGACCAGCAGCACGCCCCAAAATTCCGAGACAAAATAAAGGCCTAGCGGCGCGATGGCGGAAACCAGCGACAGGGCGATGAGCGCGCTGCGCCAATCGTCGGCCCGATCGGCCACGCGCCCGACCACGATATTGAGCAGCAACAGACCCAATGTGGGTAACGCATTGATAACGCCGATCTGGTCCGCGGGGATACCGTGCTCGCTAAGCCAGATGCCCAGGAAAACGGAAGCGACGGCGCCGGGAAGATAGACGGTGAACTGGTAAAGGGTTGCACGCAGCTCGGGCGTATCCAAGCGCGATAATGCCGGTGACATGAAAATCGGACTCCGGGCGCAAAACGGCGCCCAGGCCCCTTGGTGGCGCGAAAGCCGAAACAAAGCAAGCGGCAATTACAGGGACCGCAGGACGCCCGGCTGGCGAATTATTGACCGCCGGCGCGGCGCATGCGGGCCCGGCGCGGCTGCCCCGCCACCATCTCGGTCCATTTGACCAGCTCGAAGCCGCCATCGTGATTTTCGACGATCGCCGTGCAGCTCTCCACCCAATCGCCGGTATTGATGTAGTGGATGCCCAAGCGCTCGTGCATGTCGGCAAAGTGGATATGGCCACAGATCACGCCGTCGACCCCCGATTGCCGGGCCTCGTAGACCAGCGCTTCCTCGAAACGCCCGATGACCGAGACGGCGTTCTTGACCTTCTGCTTGGCCCAGGCGCTGAGCGACCAATATTGCAGCCCCAGGCGCCGGCGCACCCAATTGATGGCGATATTGACGCGCAGGGCGAAATTATAGGCCCAGTCACCCACATGGGCGAGCCATTTGGCGTTCATCACCACCACGTCGAACTGGTCGCCGTGAATGACGAGATAGGCCTTGCCATCGGCTGTGACATGCACGGTGCGGTCCACCAGCTCGATCTCGCCGAAATAGGTACCGAGATATTCGCGCAGGAATTCATCGTGATTGCCCGGCAGGTAGATCACCTTGGCCCCGGCATTGGCCTTGTCGAGCAGGAGCTGGATGAGCACGTTGTATTCGCTCGGCCAATGCCAGCTCTTGGCCAGGCGCCAGCCATCGATGAAATCGCCGACGAGATAGATCGTCTCGGCATCGTGGGCACGCAGGAATTCGATCAATTGCGCGGCCCGGATGGGCTTCATCCCCAGATGCACATCGGACAGGAACAGGGCCCGGACCCGCCGGACCTCGCGGTCTTCCCCCATCAGCCTGTCGCCTCCGTCTCGCCTGGTCGCACCTTACCGCCCCGAAGCCGCCCTGGAAACCAAGCGATGGCTTGAAGCCGGTTCGTCGCCTTAGCGCAGCCGCGCCTTCAATGCCACAATGCGCTTGTAACTCTGCGCGATCCGATCGGCAAAATCGGGATCGGCCGCAGCCTCGGCCAGCAGGATATCCAGCACTTCCCGGTTGAGGCCGGGCCGTTGATAGGCCGTATTGGAAAAGAGCAGCACATCGACGCCCGCCCGGACCGCCTGAATGACGGTTTGCTCGAGCGTGAAGGAATCGCGGATGGCACCCATTTCGAGGTCGTCGCTGATAACGACGCCATCGAAACCGAGATCGCCGCGCAATACGCCATCGATCCAGCGCGCCGAGAGCGAAGACGGCGTCCGCCCGTCCCCATCGGCATAATCGGCATGATAGAGATGCCCGACCATGACCATGTCGATCTCGCCCTTCCCGATGAGCAATCGATAGGGGTCCATTTCCTCGGGCGACCAGGTGCGGGTAATGTCCACGACCCCCTCGTGGCTGTCGGCGGTGGACGAGCCGTGGCCGGGGAAATGCTTGAGCGCGGTCACCAGCCCCGCCGCGTGATGGGCCGCGATGAAGGCTTCGTCATAGGCCGCGACCACGGCAGGGTCGGCCGAAAACGCGCGGCCGAACCTGGCGATCACCTGATTGTCCGGATTGACGTCGAGATCGGCAACGGGACCGAAATTGACGGTAAAGCCCAGATCGGCAATGCCAATGGCCATCTTCGCATAGATCGCCTCGGCCTCGGCGGGGCTATTCTGCCTGGCAATGGTGCGGGCATTGGGAATTTCGGTAAAGCCGACCTTGCCGGTCAGGCGTTCCACCGCTCCCCCCTCCTGGTCGAGGGTAATGAAGGGCTTGATTTCGGGTGACGCGGCACGGAACGCAGCGTTCATGGCCGACACCGCCTCAAGCGAGCGGACATTTTTTTGCAGGAACATCACACCGCCCAGCCGCCCCGCAGCCAATTCGGCTTCCATGGCCTCGACACTGGCATCGCTGGCGGAATCGCCCTCGAACCCGACGACGATCATCTGGCCCGCCATTTCCTCAAGCGATTGGGCGTGAGCCGGAACGCCGCAGAGAACGGCCATGAAAGCGGCAAGCAGGAAGCGGCGCAAGAACGGGAACCTTATGTGGAATCGGTGCCGCAGCTTGGCCGGACAATCATGGCGAGGCAATGGCCCGGCAACGGAATGGGGTGCCGCAACTGGTGAACTTCGCCAACCCTGCAGCACCCCCCAAGGGGGAAGGGGCGACGAACCGCGCCCACGTTCCAGGCCTTGGAGCATTTCACCGTTTCACCGAAACGATGAAATGCTCCAAGTTTTTACTTTTGTCGCGTTTCCGAACCGCAAAACCGTTGCCACCTTTGCTGGCAACGCTCCGGGATCAAGCCGGCTTGTTCAGCCGGTTGGCGACGAGATCCTCGACCACGCCGGGATCAGCCAGCGTCGAGATGTCGCCCAGGGCGTTATATTCGTTCTCGGCCACCTTGCGCAGGATGCGACGCATGATCTTGCCTGAACGGGTCTTGGGCAGGCCGGGCGCCCATTGGATATAATCGGGCGAGGCGATCGGCCCGATTTCCTTGCGCACCCAATTGCGCAATTCGGTGCGCAAGTCGTCGCTCGCTTCCTCGCCCGCCATCAGGGTGACATAGCAATAAATGCCCTGTCCCTTGATATCGTGCGGGAAACCGACCACGGCGGCTTCGGACACCTTGGGATGGGCCACCAGGGCGCTTTCCACCTCGGCGGTGCCCAGACGGTGGCCGGACACGTTGAGCACGTCATCCACGCGGCCGGTAATCCAGTAATAGCCGTCCTCGTCGCGGCGGCAGCCGTCGCCGGTGAAATAATAGCCCTTGTACTGGGTGAAATAGGTATCGACGAACCGCTGATGATCGCCATAGACCGTGCGCATCTGCCCCGGCCAGCTATCCTTCATGGCCAGCACGCCCTCGGCCTTGACATCCTGCTGCACCACGCCTTCCGGCGAGAGCACCACGGGCTGCACGCCATAGAAGGGTTTGGTGGCCGAACCGGGTTTTGTGGCAAAGGCGCCAGGGAATGGCGCGATCATGTTGCCGCCGGTTTCCGTCTGCCACCAGGTATCGACGATGGTGCAGCGGCCCTTGCCCACATGCTTGTGGTACCAAAGCCAGGCTTCCGGATTGATGGGCTCGCCCACCGAACCGATAAGCCGCAGCGAGGGCATGTCGTATTTGTCGACGAAATCGGCCCCCGCCCCCATCAGCGCGCGGATGGCGGTGGGTGCGGTATGGAAGACATTGACCTTGTGCTTTTCCACCACCTGCCAGAAGCGGCTGGCATCGGGATAGCTGGGCACACCCTCGAAAATCAGCGAGGTGGCGCCATTGGCCAGGGGCCCGTAGACGATATAGGTGTGACCGGTGACCCAGCCCACATCGGCCGTACACCAATAGACCTCGCCATCGCGGTAATCGAAGGTCAATTCGTGGGTCAGCGATCCCCAGAGGAGATAACCACCCGTGGTATGCAGCACGCCCTTGGGCTTGCCGGTCGAGCCCGAGGTATAAAGGATGAAGAGCGGGTCTTCCGCGTTCATCGGCTCGGGCGGGCAGTCGGCATCGACCTTGGTGGCCTCGTCGTGATACCAGACGTCGCGTCCGGGGCTCATGGCCACATCGTTGCCGGTGACCCTGACGACGATGACGCGATCCACGCCTTCGACCTTGCCGAGCGCCTCATCGACATTTTTCTTGAGCGCGATGGCCTTGCCGCCACGCCGGCCCTCGTCGGCGGTCAGCACGATGCGGCTGCCGCAATCCTGGATGCGGCCGGCAATGGAATCGGGCGAGAAGCCGCCGAAAATCACCGAATGCACCGCGCCGATACGCGAGCAGGCCAGCATGGCCACGGCGGCATCGACCACCATCGGCATATAGATGGTGACCTTGTCGCCTTTGCTGACGCCATTGGCCTTGAGCACATTGGCAAAACGGCAGACCCGTTCGTGCAATTGGCGATAGGTCACCTTGTCGTCGGTGCCGGGGCTGTCGCCTTCCCAGATAAAGGCGACCTGGTCGCCACGCTTTTCCAGGTGCCGGTCGATGCAATTGTAGGAGACGTTGAGAACACCGTCCTCGAACCATTTGATCGAGACGTTCGGATATTCAAACGTGGTGTTCTTGATCCTGGTGGGAAAGGTAAACCAATCCAGCCGCTTGGCCTGTTCCGCCCAGAACCCCTCGGGGTCGCTGACCGAGCGCTCATATTGAGCGGCATATTGCTCGGCAGTGGTGCGGGTGTGTGCGATTGCAGCCGCACTCGGCTGGAATACGAGCTGTTCGCTCATAGTCTTCCTCCCTTATCTCTCCCAAGAACCGTTCTAATGACGGGGCACCGGGGCGGCAAGTCCCCGTGCCGGGGAGTCGATGCCTATTTGGGCAAGGGGAATTGCCGAATCGGCAAAGCACCCCGCGTTAACCCGGCCATGGCAGAGTGAACCTCCAGCCGGACCGCCACGAAGGAGCAGCCCATGGCGACCATGACCATCCGCGCCGCGACGCCGGCGGACCTGGACCTGATCCACCGGGAATTGCAGGACGTGATCCTGACCTCGCCCTTTTACAGCGATGAATTCAAGGCGCACGAGGCCGGGCGCCTCGGCATGGGCTTCCTCAAGAACCTCATGGCCATCGATCCCTGGCACATCATGATTATGTGCGCCGATGGCGTGCCCGGCGGCGCCATCATTTCCGATCCGGAACTGGGGGCCATTTTCCGGCTCTGGAGCTGGGTCTTTCCCTCGCACCGCCAGACCAAGCTGGGCATGTTCGGCATGCGCGCCTTCGACGAGCATTGGGACAATGGGCGTTTCCACAAGGCCTTCACCTTCGTGCGGCCCGAAAACGAGGTCGCCCGCATGCTGCTCAAGCGCTATGGCTACACGGAGGCCTGCCTGCTCAAGCAGCATATTTTCGGCCAGGATTACCTGCTGATCGAGAAATTCTATACAAGGCAGGAAGGCCTACCCTACGACAAGGGCTATGTGAGCCGGCTGGGGAAGCTGAAACGCCGGATCGCCGGCCTGATCGGGGCCTGACCGGCCGCTATTCGGCGGCAACGGGCGCCTGGCGGCGCACACGGAACCATTGCAGGATCGACACATCCAGTTGCGCCGTGCGCAGCGCGATCAGCCATAGGCCCAGCGACCAGAGGGTGATGGCGACGAGCGCCGCCAATGCCGCCCCCACCAGGCCGAGCAGCGGCACGAGCAGCCAATTTCCCGCCACCAGCGCCGCCATGCCCAGGCCCACGGCGGGCAGGCTGGCCCAGGGCCGGTCGTGAATAGACAGCACCATTGAGGCGGGCCCCATGACGGAGCGCACCACCAGCGCCAGGCACAGGATGACCAGGGGCCATGCGCCGGCCGAAAAGCCGGGACCGAACAGCATGAGCACGATGGGTCCGCCGATCATCATCGCCGCGAAGAGGGCGATGGCGATGAGGCTGGCCACCACATTGGCCTCGCCCACCTTGCGGTGGAATGCCGAGCGGTCTGCCTTCGCTTCGCTTTCAAACATGTCGGGAAGCGTTACCGCATAGACGGCGGCCACGCCGAAGGATGCCAGCGAGAAAATGCGGGTGCAGACGCCGAAAATGGCCAGATCCGCGTGGCTGAGGACATGGCTGAGCAGCAGCAGGTCGATATCGAAGAAGAAATCCGAGGCCAGCGAGATCAGCACCCAGGGCGCAGCGAACCGCCACCAGCGCCCGCTTTCGGCCGGCCGCGCCGGCACGAGATCGTCGATATGGGCGATCGAGGTGACGACATAGATGAACTGCACCAGCGAGACGCCGACGCAGCCCAGGGCGATGCCCCAGAGCATGACGTCGAACCCTTCGCCCGGCGCGGCGAGGCCGACGGCCAGCACGAAGGCGACAACGACCGCCAGCGGCCGGAACAGGGTATCGGCGAGAAAGCCGGCGAAAGGCCGCTTGAGCCCGACCAGAAGGGCCCCGCTGACATAAACCATGGCGGTGGCGAAGGTCAGCAGCACCACCGGCACGACATGATCGGCCAGCACCGACTGCCCCTGCCCCAGCCAGGCCAGGAGGCTGGGCCCGGCCAGCAGCAGCAGCGCCAGCACCCCCGCCACATGCCCGTAACTGCGCACCACGAAGGCGACGAATTGCCGGCGATCGCCGCGCGCGCGGTATTCGGCGGCGAAATAGGTGCCCACGGTATGAAAACCCAGGGGCATGACCACGGCGATGAGGTTCACTACCGCGATGACGATGAGATATTCGCCCAGCACGCCGGCGCCCCACAGCCGGGCGATCAAGGCCTGCACCAAAAAGACCAGGCCCGCGCCGGCCAGGCGCGCGCCGAAAATCAGGCTGGACTGGGAGGCGAGCCGCCGGACCAGGCTCATTTGAGATAGTCTTCCGTCACATGCTGTTCCTGGTCGGGCCGGGCCTTGGGATTGCGCCAGCCATCGACCTGGCGCCGCAGGTGATAAAACACATCGCGCGCGGCGAAGGCCCCTGCCCCCAAGGCATAGGCCAGCGGATTGGCGGCGAAATTGGTCACCGGCGGCACCGGGCGGATGACGCCGGCTTCGCCCACCATGCCTTTCTTGAACTGATGCAGCCCCTGGAAACCGTCCGTGCCGCCCAGGTCGTACCATTGGGCCGGCGTGTGGTCGCGCAGCCAGCGGATAATCTGCCAATGCAGGAAATAGCCGGCCCGCAGCGGCAATGCCTTGTCGTTGGTGGCGCCGTAAAGATAGACGGCGCGGTCGCCGGCCTTGAAGATCAGCGCCCCCGCCACCAGTTCACCCTGGTGGCGAACGAAGAACAGTTCGGGCCGCAAGGGCTCGGCGAGCGCCATCAGCCCGTCTATGGTGGCATAGGCCGAATGATCGGGGAACTGCTTGCGGTCGGTCATGGCCGTATAGAGGCGCTTGAAATCGGCGATGCGCGCGGCATCGGCATGCTCGAATGTCAGCGCGCTCTTTTCGGATTTGTTGAGCTGGCGCCGCCAGGTCTGCTGGAAGCTCCGGCGCTGCTCGTCGTCGGACAGACCGAGGCGTACCATGTAGCGATTGGGAAACAGCAATTGCGAGCCGCGCCGGAAGCCGCGGCGGCGCAGGGCGATATAGTCCTCGTTGACCGGCCCCACCGCGGCGCGCGGCAGGATGGACAGCATCATGCCCCGCCGTTCGGCATATTCGGCCACCAGCGCCTCGACCATGCCGGCATGGATGGCGGCTTTGTCGGGCCCGTCGGCACCCGCCAGCATCGGCGCCCATTTCGAGACGGCGATATGCGCCAGCCCGAGCGGCAATTTCTGGATCATCATCAGCGCGCCGCCCACCACGCGGCCCTGGTGCTCGAAGATGACCGGCTCCTGCGCCACGCCCCGCCAGCGCCGCACCGCAAAGGCGTAAAGCTGTTCCTGGCACACCGCGTCGAAGCGCGAAACGACGCGGTCCCACTCATCGCCGCCGACCTGCCGCGCCACCAGGGGCAGCGCGGCCGCGCCGGCATTGGCCGCGTCCGAGGCGCGGTCGAGAACATGAGGGCCCGGATCGGCAAGCACGGACATCGTCTGGTTTCCCGCAAATAACGCTGCGGGAAGGCTAGACTGCCGGGGTGAGCAAATCCCTATACGGCACGCGAAAATGCCGCGAAACCGGGCCGGGTGGTTACCAAACCCTAATGGGCCGGGGGCGCATGCGGCCCATCGTAGACGAAGGGAATGTGCGGCAGCACATGGCCCAGCACCTGGTCGGCGCCTTCATAGAGCATGCGCACGGCCACGAAGAGGATGATGAGCAGGCCCAGCCAGGCGATCCAGCGGAACCGGTGCAGCAGGCGGGCGATGAAAGTGGCGGCGACGCCCATCAGCACCACCGACAGCGCCAGGCCGAAAATCAGCGCCTCGAAATGATGCTGCGCCGCGCCGGCCACCGCCAATACGTTGTCCAGCGACATGGAAACGTCGGCAATGATGATCTGGGTGACGGCCTGGCGCAGCGTCTTGCGGCGGCCCTTGCCGGCCACCGAGCCGTCGGCATTGAGGTCCGCATCGGCCAGCGCTTCCTGGGCGTCATGCTGCTCGTCCGCCGGAACCGACAATTCCCGGTACATCTTCCAGCACACCCAGAGCAGCAGCAACCCGCCGGCCACCAGCAGCCCGCCGCCCAGCGAGAGCAATTGCGTGGTGATGAGCGCAAAGCAGATGCGCAGGATCGTGGCGGCCAGGATGCCGATGAGAATGGCCTTGCGCCGCATATCGGCGGGCAGGCCCGCCGCCGCCAGGCCGATCACGACGGCATTGTCCCCCGCCAGGACCAGATCGATGAAAATCACCTGAATGAGAGAACCGAAAAAGGCGGGGTCGAAGCCGAACATGTCACTTCCTGCTGCAAGCGTCGTTATGGCCCTGCGCTATAGCGCGACGGGGATGGCTGCAAGCCTTCAATGCGCAACATCGCCAAAAGGATTAGGAAATCGGCTGACGGCCAGGCCAAATGACAGCTTGACGACAGGCGAAAGCGCCATGCGCGACACCGCATCGCCCACCGCGTCAACACCCTGACAATATGGAGGAAGGAACTTTGGTGGGTGCACAAGGACTCGAACCTTGGACCCGCTGATTAAGAGTCAGCTGCTCTACCATCTGAGCTATGCACCCGGCTTCGTGCCCGGCACCAAAGTTGGCGCCTCTCTAGCAAAGCGATTCCGACCTGTCTAGCGGCTGCCATCACTTTCTGCTCAACATTGTGCAACGCATTGGGCTCAATGCGTTACCCCCATGAAACCGTTGCCCGGGACGCAAGGATGAACACGACAACAACGATTTTCGGCGTTTCCGCCCAATGGCTGTTACAGGGCGCATGGTCGGTACTTTCAGCCCTCGTAGTGCTGATCGCGGGGTGGCTGATCGCCAACATTCTTTCCGGGCACGTCGCCCGATTGCTGCCCGGCGGCCGCAACCGCACCCGGACCATCGCACCGCTGCTCTCCCAGGTAGTGCGCTACGGCATCATCGTGGTGACGGTGGTGATCGTGCTGGGTCAGTTCGGAGTGCAGACCGCCTCGATCCTGGCCGTGCTGGGCGCGGCGGGGCTGGCCGTGGCCCTTGCCCTGCAGGGAACCCTGGCCAATATCGCGGCCGGCATCCTGCTGGTGGTGCTGCGCCCGTTCAATGTCGGCGACAAGATCGACGCCGAAGGCACCATCGCTGGAACGGTCGTGGAGATCGGCCTGTTCGGCACGCAATTGCGCACTGACGAGAACGTCTTCATGTTCGTGCCCAATTCACGGCTGTCCAATGCCCGGATCATCAATTGGAGCCGCGAACCCAACCGCATGGTTTCACTCAGCTTCACGGTGCCCCGGCGCACCGATCTCGGCCGGGTTCGCCGGGTGATGGAAGCGGCGCTGACCCTGGATGATGCCGATGCGGGAAAACCGGTCATCGTGGTGGACAGCACCTCGGATACCAGCCTGACCCTGGTGGCGCGCGTGCCGGTGCGCAGCCGCGATTGGGACAATGCCCGCTTCGCGTTGCAGGAGCGCCTCTCGTCAGTATTGGACAGGGAAAACGGATTTGCCGCCCAATAGGCGGCCGCCGGCGCCCATGGGCGCCGGCTGGGCCATCAGCGTCAGATACCGTGCCGGGCGGCACGATGCGCTGCAAAGTCCAGGATATTGTTGACCGATTCTTCCGGTTCGGGTCGAAAATCCTCGATCAGGCAGATCGTGCGCTCGATGATGTTGCGCAATTGCTGGGAGCGCTGATCGCTGCCCTGCAGGATAACGGCCGCTCGCTGCAAGTGGTCCCGGGCGAGCAGGTAAGTTGGAGGCATGGGCAAGTCTCCTTGGTTGGCATGGTTGCGATTCGTCGAGATCATCGACATGCCGGAGGGTGGACCCGCGTAGTTCTCCATTCCTTTCCCGATTGGATTGCATTCGACCTAAATCGCCGCCACGGGCCATCGTCCGGCAAAGGCACCGCATGCCGGGCGACTCCCGGCGTCGATGCCGCGCAGATGCTGTGTACAAGTCCGGGGGCATTGCCGCAGCCGCGTCAAATCCGTTCATTCTGGGCGGAGGAGACAGAATGATGATTCGCTATCGCGCATGGGTGATCCTGGGAGCCGCCGGAGCATCCTGGTGCCTGGCCCTCGGCGGCGCCGGGCTGGTTCTGGGCCTCGCCGGGTGGCCGGCCGCCTGAATCGCCCGATGACGCCGCGCAAAGGATACGCCATGCAACCGCCAGCCCTCACGCCCATCGCCGCCAGCCTGCCCGAAACCGTGCCCTTCGTCGGCCCCGAAGCCATTGCCCGGCGCAGCGGCATCGCCTTGCGCGCCCGGCTGGGCGCCAACGAATCTGGTTTCGGGCCAAGCCCCAGGGTCATTGCCGCCCTGCGGGACGCCGCCGATGCCGTCTGGTTTTATCCCGACCCGGAAAATGACGACCTGCGTCATGCCCTGGCGCAAAAGCTCGGCATTTCGGCGGACGAGGTTACGATCGGGGAAGGAATCGACGGGTTGATGAGCTGGATCGTGCGCCTGTTCATCAGTCCGGGCGAAACGGTCGTGACATCGCTGGGGGCCTATCCGACCTTCAACTATCATGTCGTGGGTTATGGCGGCGTGCTCGCAACCGCGCCTTATGCCGGCGCGCACGAGGATCTGGAGGCCTTGCTGGACAAGGTGCGCGAAACCGGCGCCCGCATGGTCTACCTGGCCAATCCCGACAATCCCATGGGCTCGTTCTGGCCAGCGGCAGAGGTGGAGGCCTTTGCCGCCGCAATACCCGAAACCTGCCTGCTGGTGCTGGATGAAGCCTATGGCGAATTGGCGCCGCAAGGCGCCCTGCCCGCCATCGATATCGCGCGCACCAATGTGCTGCGCCTGCGCACCTTCTCCAAGGCCTATGGGCTGGCGGGGCTTCGCTGCGGCTACGCGATCGGGGACAGGCGCATCATCGGGGCCTTCGACCGGGTTCGCAATCATTTCGGAGTCAACAGAATGGCACAGGTGGGCGCATTGGCGGCCCTGGCCGACAGCGCTTATCTCACCTCGGTCACCGGCATCATCAGAAAAAGCTGCGACCGCATAGCCGCCATTACCGCGCGCGCCGGGCTGACCCCGCTGCCCAGCGCCACCAATTTCGTTGCCATCGATTGCGGTCGCAATGGCGCCTTTGCCCAGGCCATCCTCGATGGCCTGGCCGAGCAGGGTGTTTTCATCCGCAAGCCGATGAGCCCGGGCCTCGACCGGCATATCCGCATCAGCGCCGGACCGGAGGCGGAACTGGATATTCTCGAAGCGGCCTTGCCCGTGGCGCTGGCGCGCGCTCAGGGCGCATAGAGCGCCAGTCGCGCCAGCAAATAGCGGTGATTGGACCCGAAACTGTCGGAACCGGCGGCAATATCCTCGATGAGCGCGGAGCCACGCGTGAACATATTATCGATGGGCACGCCCAGCGGGCCGGCGCGCACCGGCCAGGTCGCGGGATGGTTCGGGGGCGGTGCCAGACGGGCGCGGCGGGTGAGATAGATCAGCGTATCGGACCAGGGCGCCGCATTGAAATCGCCCGCCAGCAAAACCGGCCCCTCGATCCGGTCGAGCACGTCGCCGATGAAATCGACCTCGAACCACGAGGCTTCGTCGAAATAGGGTTTGGACAGATGCGTGGCCACGACCGTCAATGCCGCCCCATCGACATCGAGTTTCACGACGGCCAGCCGTTCGCGCTGGAACGGCGGCAGAAGCAGCATCTGTTGATCGATGATTGGGTAGCGTGACCACACCGAAAGATCGCAGGTTTTGTGCCGATCGCATCCCAGGTGATAGGGCAGCACCTTTTCGAGCGCGGCCATATAACTCTCGATGCCGGGCGTTTCCATGACGACGACGATGTCCGGAGCCAGCGCCACGATCTGCTGCGCCGCCTCGGCGCCCAGCGGATTGCCGGTCAACACATTATAGCTCAACACCTTGAGTTCGGCGGCAGGGGCACCGGCCGGGCTCGGGCGCCGCCCATGCAATTCGACGATGAAAAAGGCCGCATGCGCGCCCGCCAGCAGGACCACGAGGACAAATCCCACCGCCCGCCAGCGCGCACCGAGGCAGAACAGAATGAACGCAAGCACGAAGGCGCCGGCAATGATATGCAGCCGCAGGCTTTGCAGCAGCATTTCGCCGGGAATGCCCGGTGTCCATGAAATGACGACCAGGACCACGCCAGCCAGGACAGCGAGTGCAAGAAAAGCTCCGCGCCATTCCGCCTTGCCCATCATGCCCGCCCCCTGGATCGCGCGTTTACGCCGCAAGCCTAGAGCAGTTTGCGCATCTGGATGCAAGCAATGGCAATGCCCGCCAGCTCTGTCGGATCCCAGGAATATCGCGCCCAGCCGGTCTTTTCATAAAAGCCGACGGCGTCCTCCGCCGCGTTGACATGGAGAATGCGCAGGCCGAAGGCTCGGGCACGCTCCTCGGCCAGCCGCGCCATGACGCGGCCATGGCCTCGGCGCTGCTCGCCGACCGTGATGGCGACGAGACGGAAAATGCCCACGCCGCCATCGCGGATATCGAGGCGCATCGCCCCGATCGGATTTCCATCGCGCTTCAAGAGATAGGGATGGGCGAAATCCGCGACATCGTCGGGGTGCCGGTCGTTATAAATGCCGAAACGCCCCCTGGCCTCGAACAATTCGACCCGGCGGATATCGTGAAAAGCCGTCCAATCGGCCGGATCGCGCACGGCGACCAGTTCATATGTCATCTTGCCCTCCGTGCCCCGGCCACTCCGGACAGGGGCACGGGGAGCATGGAATATCAACCGGCCATGGCGCCTTGCGCCGAGGCGCCGCGTTCGATCATCACGCGATTGAAGGCGTTGAGATAGGCGCGGGCCGACGCCACCAGCGTATCGGGTTCGGCGGCATTGCCCGAGGCGATGCGGCCATTGAGTTCGAGGCGCACATGGGCCGACGCCTGCGCATCGGTGCCGCCGGTGACGCCATCGACGGCATAGAGCACCAGATGCGGCTCCTGCCCCACGGCCTGCTTGATGGCGCTGAAAATGGCATCCACCGAGCCGGTGCCGTCATAGGTGACGGTGGTTTCCTCGCCATCCACCGACAGGGTCATGGTGCAGCTATGGGTGCCGCCGGTCTTGGACACCACTTCCATGGTCACCAGCTTGATGCGGTCGCCGGCCGAGCCCACTTCGTCATCCACCAGCGCGATGATGTCGGCGTCATAGACATGCTTCTTGCGGTCGGCCAGATCCTTGAAGCGCACGAAGGCTTCCTGGAAGGCATTGTCGCCCAGTTCATAGCCCAGTTCCCTGAGCTTGTCCTTGAAGGCGGCCCGGCCCGAATGCTTGCCCATGACCAGGGTGGTTTCCTTGATGCCCACGCTGGCGGGGGTCATGATCTCGTAGGTTTCGGCATTTTTCAGCATGCCGTCCTGATGGATGCCGCTTTCATGGGCGAAGGCATTCTTGCCCACGATGGCCTTGTTGTATTGCACCGGGAAATTCGAGGCGGCGGCGACGATCTTGCTGGCGCGGCTGAGATGGGTGGTTTCCACATCGGTGTAATAAGGCATGGCATCGCCGCGCGTGCGCAGCGCCATGACCACCTCTTCCAGCGCCGCATTGCCGGCCCGCTCGCCCAGGCCGTTGATCGTGCATTCGATCTGTCGCGCACCGCCGGCCACGCCGGCCAGCGAATTGGCGACCGCCATGCCCAGGTCGTTGTGGCAATGCACCGAGAAGATCGCCTTGTCCGAATTGGGCACGCCTTCGATGATGTCCCGGAACATGCGGTAATGTTCTTCCGGAACCGTATAGCCAACCGTATCGGGCAGGTTGATGGTGGTGGCGCCGGCCTTGATGGCGGTTTCCACGCAGCGCTTGAGGAAATCGAGCGGCGTACGGGTCGCATCCATGCCCGACCACTCGACGTCTTCCACCAGGTTCCGGGCCTGGCTGACCGTGCGGGTGATGATCTCGATCACCTCGTCCTCGGTCTTTTTCATCTGGTGCGCCAGATGGATGGGAGACGTGGATACGAAGGTGTGGATGCGGCCGCGCTGCGCATGGCGCACCGCTTCGCCCGCCCGGTCGATATCGGCGGTAATGGCGCGGGCCAGGCCGGCGACGGTGGCGCGCTTGACCTGCCTGGCGACGGCCACCACGGCCTCGAAATCGCCATTGGATGCAATGGGAAAGCCGGCCTCGATGATGTCGACGCCCATGTCGTCGAGCGCCTCGGCCACCTGCAGCTTTTCTTCCAGCGTCATGGTGGCGCCGGGCGATTGCTCGCCGTCACGCAGCGTGGTGTCGAAAATATAGACGCGTTCTTTATTGCTCTCGGAGGTGGCGGACATATCTCAATTCATTCCTATCGGGCGGCCCAGAAATCAAAGCTCTGCTGGCCGGACATTTCGTGTTCGGCTGGTGGCGTAATCCCCTGACGACCCGTTCGCTTTATCCGAGCTGCCGGTTATCAGGGGCTGATAAGAAGGAGGAGAAGCGCGGGCAGGAGCAACAGGCCAGCCATGATCGCCAGCCGGGTCACAAGGACCTGCTGTTGCGCGATGGCGATGGCTTTGGCGCGGCGGCGCTGCATTGAGTACGCTCTGGTACGCTTGTCTATTGCGCGAACAATGCGCCAATCGAAAAGCCGACGCAAGGGCATAAGCGGGCATGGCGGCAATTTTCTCAGCCGCCGATCTCCAGCCGCCCCTCGCCCACGATCACGGCCTGGCCGCCAATGGCGCCATGCACCAGGATTTCGTCCTGCTTGCGCAATTGCAGCGAAATCCGGCAGGGCCGGCCCATTTCAACGCCCTGGCGCAACTGGAAATCGGCCTGGCCGGTGCCGAAGGGCGCCTCCTCGGCCAGCATGCCGATCAACGCCGCGGCGGCCGAGCCGGTGCCGGGATCCTCGCCCACGCCCATGCCGAACATGCGCGCGGCGATGTCGATGCCGGGTTCGTCCGGCGTCAACGTGAACACATAGGCCGATTGATGCTCGTGATGAAAAACCGCGTTCCATATCTGCCGGTTGACGGCGATGCGCCGCAAGACCGAAGCATCGCGCACCGGCACCAGGTGGAAGGTCACGCCGGCCGAAAAGACGGCCGGCTTCATCCGCTCGCAGCCAAGGTCCTCGACCTCGATCCCCAGCGCCTGGGCCAGGCCCAGCCGATCCGACAGATCGGCGATCCGCATAGGCAGGCGCGGCAGGGTGAAACGGGCTTCACCCGTGCGCCGGTCCAGCTTCTCGTAGAGCGCGGTCACCAGGCCGACCTTCTCCTCGATCCGCACGGCGCTGGCCTTGTGCTGCATGCCCAGAACCACGGCGGCGCCCACCGTGGGGTGGCCGGCGAAGGGCAATTCCTCATGCGGCGTGAAGATGCGCACCGAAGCGGTATTGCGCGCGACCTTCGGCTTGCAGATGAACACCGTCTCGCTGAGGTTGAATTCGCGCGCGACCGCCTGCATCTCGCCGTCGAGCAGGCCATCGGCCCGGGGGACCACGGCCAGGCCATTGCCGGCCAGCGGCGTTCCGGTGAAAACGTCGAGCAGCAGATAATCGAGCGTCACGCTCACGCCTCCGGCAAAGCGTAATCGGCGCGGGCCTTGCCGAGATGATCGCACAAGGCATCGACCACCACACCATGGTCCTTGCGGCCCGGCAGGCCCGAAACGGTCAGCGCCCCGACGATTCCCGCGCCCGGCACCCGCAGCGGAAAGCCGCCGCCGGCGATGACGAAATCGGCCGGGTCGGCGCCCGATTGCGGGCTGAACGGCGCTTCACCGCGCTCAAGCACCAGGCGATAGCTCGCCCGCTGGAAGCGGCGCACGGAATTGATCTTGCGGCGCACCCATTCGGCATTGTCGGCGCTGGTGCCCGGTGTGGCCGAAAAGAACAATTGCCGATCCCAGGTGCGGATATCGATGACCAGCGACAACTCTTCCGCCAGCGCTCGCGCCCGCAGGGCAGCGCCGATGTCGAAGGCCACCGCCTCGTCGAGCCGCGGCAGGACGAGTTCGGTTTCCTGGCGCCTGACACGGGCAATATCGTCCTGGCTGGTCATGACATCCTCCTGGCAAAGCACCGTCCGCCTGTTCCTACTGCGCTATGGCGCAAAAGAAAACGGGGGCTCTCGCCCCCGCCTCCCGAACGCTTAGTTCTTGGCCTTGTCGACCAGCGCGCCGGCCTTGATCCAGGGCATCATGCCACGCAGCTTTTCGCCCACTTCCTCGATGGGGTGCTCGTCGGCGAGGCGCCGGGTCGCCTTGAAGCGGGAAGCGCCGCCCTTATATTCCTGCATCCATTCGGAGGTGAACTTGCCCGACTGGATATCCTGGAGCACGCGCTTCATCTCGGCCTTGGTTTCGGAGGTGATGATCCGCGGGCCCGAGACATATTCGCCCCATTCGGCGGTGTTCGAGATCGAGTAGTTCATGTTGGCAATGCCGCCCTGATAGATCAGGTCGACGATCAGCTTCACTTCGTGCAGACACTCGAAATAGGCCATTTCGGGCGCATAGCCGGCTTCCACCAGCGTCTCGAAGCCGGCCCGGATCAGTTCGACCAGGCCGCCGCAGAGTACAACCTGTTCACCGAAGAGGTCGGTTTCGCATTCCTCGCGGAAATTCGTCTCGATGACGCCCGAGCGCCCCCCACCGACGCCCGAGGCATAGGCCAGGGCAATGTCATGAGCATTGCCCGAAGCGTCGTGATGCACGGCGATGAGGCACGGCACGCCGCCGCCCTTCTGGTATTCGCCACGCACCGTATGGCCAGGGCCCTTGGGCGCGATCATGATGACGTCGACGGTCTTCTTGGGCTCGATGAGGTTGAAATGCACGTTGAGACCGTGGGCGAAGGCCAGGGCCGCGCCGTCGCGGATATTGGGCTCGATATGCTCTTTATAGATGTCGGCCTGCAATTCGTCGGGCGTGAGCAGCATGATGACGTCAGCCCAGGCGGAAGCCTCGGCCACGCTCATGACCTTGAGCCCTTCGCCTTCGGCTTTCTTGGCCGAAGCCGAACCGGGGCGCAGGCCCACGGCGACATTGGTGACGCCCGAATCGCGCAGGTTCAGCACATGGGCATGGCCCTGCGAACCGTAGCCGATGATGGCGACCTTCCTGGACTTGATGATATTGAGATCGGCGTCCCGATCATAATAGACGCGCATGGGGCTCTCCCTGGTCTTGCGATTGTTACGTATTGGCCTTGGCCCCGTAGAGGGCCAGGAACTGGTCGGTTGCAACCTTCACGTCGGATTCCACATTGGCCTCGACATTGGATTGCGTCAGCGCCTTGTCGCCGAGCAGCAGACGGATCTGCACGTCGCGCACGACAAGGCCGAAGAAGGTGCGATAGGCCTCCTCGCTGGAGGGGAAACGCAGGAGCCGGGCATCGCGCGCCGCCTCCAGGATCGGCTTCAGGCGCCGACGAATGGCAAGCGGCCCGTTTTCGAGCACGATATTGCCCAGATCGTCCTTTTCCTGGGCCGCGTGGGTAATGGCGGTGCGGTTGAGGGTGATCGAGACTTCCCCGATAAGGGTGGTCAACAGATCGCGGGCAAATTGCTCAAGGCTGATGCGCAGCGCCTTGGCATTGAGATGGGTGCGGTCGACATAGGGCATCCGTACCTTGGCAGCCTGCCATTGCACGGTCGCTGTGAGCAGGCCGTCGCGATCACCGAACCATTTATAGAGTGTTTCCTTGGAACAGGAGGCACGGCGGGCCACGGCCGTCATGGTCAATCCATCGCCATTCTCGACGAGCAAATCCAGCGCCGCGGTCAGCACAGCCTGCTGCCGGGGCGTGAACGTCTCTTCGTTGACTTTGATGGCCAGGGCCACGGGCATCTTCCCTTCGATCCGGAACCGAACGCATCTTCCGTTTTTCGTTCGGTAGCCGTACCGTACGGTACGGTTCGATGCAAGCCCTTTATTGGCGCGTACCCACAAGCGGGATGGCCGCGCTCTCCCCTGCGCAGATCGGGAGGCTGCCCCTCATTCATCGGCACTTGCCGATAAAGAACATTCGTGATTGCTTAGCGCCCTTTCCCGAGCCCAATCATACAAGGCATCATGACCAATCTTCTTTCTCCCATTTCGCTTCGTGGCCTGACCCTGCGCAACCGCACCGTGGTTGCCCCGATGTGCCAGTATTCGGCCATAGACGGCTTTGTGAACGACTGGCATCTGGTTCATCTCGGCCGCTTCGGCATGGGCGGCTTCGGCCTCGTCATTCTCGAAGCCACCGGAGTACTGCCCGAGGGTCGGATTTCCTATGGCGACCTGGGATTGTGGAAAGACGAGCAAATCGCCCCGCTCGCGCGCATCGTCGATTTTCTCCACAGCCAGGGTGCTGCCGCCGGCATCCAGCTCGCCCATGCGGGGCGCAAGGCCTCGACCTCGGTGTCCTGGCGCGGCCCCGCCGATCTCGCCACCGAAGAACAGCGCCGCGCCGTCGGCTATGAGCATTGGACGCCTGTGGCACCCAGCGCCATTCCGCACTCGGCCACCAATCCCGATTACCAGGTTCCCGAAGCGCTCGATCTCGATGGCATAAACAAGATCATCGAGGGCTTCGTGGCCGCTGCCCAGCGCGCGGAAAAGGCGGGCTTCGACAGCGTCGAAATCCACGCCGCCCATGGCTATCTGCTCAATCAATTCCTCTCGCCCCTGGCCAACAAGCGCACCGATCAATATGGCGGCAGCCGCGAGAACCGCATGCGGCTGGTGCTCGAAGTGACCGAAGCCGTAAGGGCCGTCTGGCCGGCGGACAAGCCGCTGCTGGTGCGCCTTTCGGTCAGCGACAACGCTCCCGATGGCTGGCAGGTCGAAGACAGCGTCGTTCTGGCACGCGAACTCAAGGCCCGCGGCGTCGATGCCATCGATTGCTCGAGCGGCGGGTTCGACGAAGGCCGCATCGCCTCGGTCGCCGCCTATCAGGTGCCTTTTGCCAAGGCGGTCAAGCAGGGGGCCGACATTCCCACCATGGCGGTCGGCCTGCTCGGCGACATTCCAGCGGCCGAAGCCGTGCTCGAAAATGGCGAAGCCGATTTCATCGCCCTGGCCCGGGGGGCATTGGACGATCCCAACTGGCCGCTGCACGCCCAGCGCTACCTCGACAGCAGCGATTATTCGCTCTGGCCGGTGCAGACGCGCCGCGTCCAGGATCGTGACCGCGTGCTGGGCCTGGTTCCCAGCATCGACTGACGGACGGGCGCCGCGACAATGCCGCGGCGCCAACCAAATTTCGCCGCGATGATCGCTTCATCCTTGCGCTGCGGGCCGGCAGGCCCCACCTCAAGCCGAACCGGAGGAGGCACGCATGGATACCAAAGCCGCGATCATCGCCCTGCTCGGCGTCTGGGGCGTGGGTACCTGCGCCGCCCTGCCCGCCAATGCGGACGATCAGGACGTTGCGGCCGACGAGGATCGTGCCGAGGACAATCTGCTTCTCAACCGGGTCTGGATACGCGCCGAGGACGAATCGGGCCTGCCCGGCAGCATGCAGATTTTCCTGCCGAACGGTACGCTCGTCTCCGATAGCTGCTGGGAAACCTATCGGCTGTCGCAATGGCGACAGCTATCCGATACCGCCATTTCCTGGGACGAGGACGGCACGACCATCAATGCCGACATCACGACGCTGAGCGACACCGAGCTGGTGCTGGCCCTCAAGCTGGGCAGCGACGTGCAGGAACAGCATTTCGTTCCCGCCAACATTCCCTATGTCTGCCCGGATATGCCCAAGGATTAAGGCCGACACCGCGCTGAACTAAATGATGACCTGCGTTCCGATCTCCACCACGCGGCCGGTAGGGATATGGAAATATTCGGTCGCGTCGCTGGCATTGCGCGCCAGGCGGATGAACAGCCGGTCTTGCCAGAAGCGCAGCGGCCCGCTCTTTTGCCCGAGTTTCAGCGAGCGGCGCGACAGGAAGAAAGAGGTCGACATGATGTCGAACTTCCAGCCCAGCTTGCGGGCCAGCGCCAGCGCCTTGGGAATGTTCGGGGTTTCCATGAAACCGAACGTCACCACCACGCGGAAGAACAATTCGTTATAGGCGTCGATGGTGACTTTCTCATCGTCGGGTACGCGCGGCGAGGTGGAAGTGCGCACCGTAAGGATGACATTCTGCTCGTGCAGTACCTTGTAGTGCTTGAGGCTGTGGAGCAGCGCCGTGGGCGCGCCCTCGATATCGCTGGTGAGGAAAATCGCCGTGCCCGGCACCGTGGTCGGTTTTTTCTTGGCCAGGTTGTCCACCAGGAATTGCAGCGGCACCTCGTCGCGGCGGGTTTTCTCGGCAAGCCGGCGGCGACCCGCCATCCAGCTCCACATCATCCCGGCCACCAGCATGGCCACCGCTGCCGGCACCCAGCCACCCTGGAACAGCTTGGCGGCATTGGCCGCGAAGAACCCGCCATCGATGACGAGATAAACCGCCCCGAACAGCGCCACCACCAATGGATGCCATTTCCAATTGCGCAGCATCACCACGACCAACAGCAACAGGGTCACGGTCATGACGCCCGAAACGGCGATGCCATAGGCTTCCGAAAGCGCCGCCGAACTCCGAAACGCGGCGACCAGCACCAATACGCCCACCATGAGCATGGTATTGATCTGCGGCATATAGATCTGGCCGCTCTGCGTTTCCGAGGTATGGCGCACCATCATGCGCGGCAGCATGTTGAGGGCGATGGCCTGCTGAGTGAGGCTGTATGTGCCGCTGATGACCGCCTGGCTGGCGATGATCGTGGCCAGCGTCGCCAGACCGACAAAGGGCAGCAGGGCCCATTCGGGCTGCATCTCGAACAGCGGGCTGGCAATGTTTTCCACCCCGGTTTCGAGCACGAACGCCCCCTGCCCGAAATAATTGAGCAGCAGGCACGGAAAGACCAGCCCGAACCAGGCCATGACGATGGGCCGGCGGCCGAAATGGCCCAGATCGACATAAAGGGCCTCGGCCCCCGTCACCGCCAGGAAGATGGCGCCCAGGACCACGAAGGCGATGCCGAAATGCGTGATGAGGAATTGCGCGCCCAGAATCGGGTTGAGGGCCAGGAGCACGGCCGGATATTCGATGATGTTCACCAGGCCCGAAAAGCCCAGCACCAGCAGCCAGAGCCCCATGACCGGCCCGAACACGATCGACACCTTGGCGGTGCCGAAGCGCTGCACGGCAAAGACCAGGACGATGATGACCAGGGTGATCGGGACCACCCAGCGCTCCATGCCTGGCGCCACCAGTTCCAGGCCTTCCACCGCCGATAATACCGAAATGGCGGGGGTGATGATCGCATCGCCGAAAAACAGCGCGGCGCCCAGGACGCCCAGCGAGGTGATCCACAAAGGCGGACGGCTGAAGGTCTTGCGCGACAGCGCCATCAGCGACAGCGTGCCGCCTTCGCCATTATTGTCGGCCCGGGTCACGAAAAATACGTATTTGACCGCGACCGTCAGCGTCAGCGCCCAGACAATGAGCGACAGAAGCCCCAGAATTTCCACATCGGAAGATGCCGCGCCGGGGCGTACCTGCATGGCTTGCCGGAAGGCGTAGATCGGGCTGGTGCCGATATCGCCATAGACCACGCCGATCGCGCCAACCATAAGCAGCGGCAGATTCGGCTTTGCGTGGCTGGCCTCTTCGGTCGCGGCAAGACCGGCCTCGGGGCCGGATGCACTCATATGCGTCATGAGCTGGGGGCGCTCTCGCTGTTTCAAGGCGGGCGCCGCTATACACCCGTCACCCGACACAAACAACACCCGGCGACCCTTTTGGTTCAGAAACCGACAGGGGCCGTCCCTTGCGGAACGGCCCCTGCCAGGTAAACGAGACTTGGAGGTTCTCGAAAGGCTTATTCGGCGGCCTCGGCGGCCGGCACGTCTTCTTCGCGCACCGCCTTGGTGGCTTCACTCCACCAGATGAGCTGATCGAGCATGTCCTTGGTGGAATTGCCGATGGAGGCTTCAAGATCGTTCAAGGTCTTGGTACCGCCAAAGCCGGGATGGACCGCCACGAAGTCGGCGCCGGCGATATGGACGGCCGAACGGGTCGAGGCCATCTGCAATTCGACGCCGATGGTCCGCAGGTTCTCGATGGCGCGGGCAGCGCCGAGCGTGCCGTAGCCGATGGCGCCGAACGCCTTCTTGTTCCAGTTCGTATAGGCCTGGTCGAGAGCATTCTTCAGCGCGCCGGTAATGGCACGGTTATATTCGGCCACCACGAAGATATAGCCATCGAATTCGCTGATCTTGTTCTGCCACTTGACGGCACTGGGGTTCTGCGAGGGAACCCAGGCATTGGACGCCACTTCGTCGAAAAACGGCAGGTCGAAATCGCGCAGGTCGACGATTTCCGCCTCGATCTCGGGCCGTTCATTGGCCTTGTCGGCAATCCACTTGGCCGGGATTTCACCGAACCGGGTGGGACGGGTGGAAGAAATGACGACGCCGATCTTGAGCTTGGACATTTGGTGCCCTCCTTGGTAACAAATCGTAACTGAGGCGATATATGTGCCTGTTCGGATTTGCCTCAAGAAGGTACGTTGCTGTCATCCAGCAACAGCGAAGTCACTCGGTTACATTCCTGTAAGTATCGGCGCGACAAGGGATTTTGGCCGAAATGCGCGGCGGCGGAATCATTCTGCTGCCGCTGGTCCGCGGATACGGACGCAGCGTTCTCGCAGAGCGAACAATAGCGAGGAGATGTCCTATCCTTGCAGGACCTCGATATAACGCCGCGTCGCTTCGGCAAATCCCATGAGCAGCGCATCGGCGGTAATGCCGTGGCCGATGGAGGCCTCGGTCACGCCCGGCACCGCCTTCTGGAATGCGGGCAGGTTTTCAAGGGTCAGGTCGTGGCCGGCGTTGACACCCAGTCCGGCATCAAGCGCCGCCTGGCAGGTCTGCGCCAGATCGGCAAGGGCGCGCCGCGCGCCCTCGGGATCATCGAAGCAGGCGCCATAGGGACCGGTGAACAATTCGATGCGGTCGGCGCCGGTGGCCTTGGCGGCCGCAATTCCGGCAGCGCCGGCATCGGGGTCGCAGAACAGCGATATGCGCCGCCCCGGCCCGCGCAGGCGCTGCACCGCCGAAGTCAGGAAATTGCCCTTGCCCAGGAAATCCCAACCATGATCGGAGGTCGCCTGAGCCGGATCGTCCGGCACCAGCGTCACCTGCTGGGGACCGACCGCCTCGATCAGCACCAGGAAATCCTCGCTGGGATAGCCTTCGATATTGAATTCGGCCTGCGGATAATCTTTGCGCAACAAATCCGCCAGAGCGAAAACATCGGTGCGGCGGATATGCCGCTCGTCGGGCCGGGGATGCACGGTGATGCCGCTGGCCCCGGCATCGAGCACCACGCGCGCCAGATCGGTGACGCTGGGCCAGGGCAGGTCGCGGCGATTGCGCAATTGCGCGACGGCGTTGAGATTGACGGAAAGCAGGGTCATGACAGGGACTCGCGCAATTCGGCTGCCCCTGTCCTACACAAGATTGGGCGACCCGCCCAATCGAACCTTGTGATGAGAGCGATCGCCCCCGGTGGCCGATTACATGCCCTGCTGCCCGCGCGAGATGGCGGCCAGGCCCGTGCGCACCACCTCGACCAGCCCCAGGGGCTGCATCAGGGCGATGAAGCTATCGACCTTGTCGGGCTTGCCGGTGACCTCGAACACGAAGCTCTCCACCGTGGCATCCACGATATGGGCGCGGAAGGCATCGGCCAGGCGCAGCGTTTCGGCCCGGTGCTCGCCCGAACCGGCCACCTTGATGAGCGCCAGTTCGCGCTCGATGGCCGCGCCTTCCGCCGTCAGGTCATGCACCCGATGCACCGGCACCAGCCGTTCGAGCTGCGACTTGATCTGCACCAGCACGCGCGGGGTGGCATTGACCACGACGGTGATGCGACTAAGTCGCCGGCCATGCTCCGTCTCGCTGACGGTCAGGCTCTCGATATTATAGCCGCGCGCGGAAAACAGGCTGACCACGCGCGCCAGTATGCCCGGCTCGTTGTCGACCAGGACCGAAAGCGTATGGCGTTCGACCTGCTGGGTTTCGGGGGCCAGAAAATAGGCGGAACCGGTAGGTTGCAGATGTGCGTTCATGATTTTGTCCTCAAAGGCGATTGGTGGCTGCTGTCATTGCCGCGAAGGCGGGAGCCCTGCTGGCGGACCCGGAGCCTGGAAACGGAGGTTTCCGCTGTCGCGGCAATGACCGGATAACCGGTCAAATCCTCCGTGCGGCCTACACCAATTGCCGTCCCTTCTCGTCGATGATGTCGCCGATATTGGCCGTATCGGGCAGGATGATCTCGTTGTGCGGCTTGCCCGAAGGAATCATGGGCAGGCAGTTCTCGTCCTTCTCGACCAGGACGTCGAACAGCACCGGGCCGTCATAATCGAGCATGTCGGCAATGGCCGCATCGAGTTCGGCCGGACTGTCGCACTTGATGCCCTTGGCACCATAGGCCTCCGCGAGCTTGACGAAGTCGGGCAGCGATTCCGAATAGGAATGGGCGTAGCGCGAGCCATGCAGCAGATCCTGCCACTGGCGCACCATGCCCATGCGCTCATTGTTAAGGATGAACACCTTGATCGGCAGGCGATATTGCACCGCCGTGGAAAGCTCCTGCATGGTCATCTGCACCGAGGCCTCGCCGGCAATGTCGATGACCAGCGCATCGGGATGGGCCACCTGCACGCCGACCGCAGCCGGCAGGCCATAACCCATGGTTCCCAGCCCGCCCGAAGTCATCCAGTGATTGGGCTTGTCGAAATGGAAATGCTGGGCGGCCCACATCTGATGCTGGCCCACTTCGGTGGTGATGAACACCTCCCTGGCCTGCTTTTTCGTCGCCTCGTAGAGCCGCTGGATCGCCCATTGCGGCTTGATGACGGTGTCCGAATTCTTGAAATTGAGCGAACCCACCGCACGCCACTTCTCGATCTGCTTCCACCAGCCGGCCAGCGCCTCGCCGCGCGGCTCATTGGTGCGGCTGCGCCAGATGCGGATCATCTCTTCGAGCACACGGCCGCAATCCCCGATAATGGGCAGGTCCACATGCACGATCTTGTTGATCGAACTGGGGTCGATATCGACATGGATCTTGTGGCTATTGGGCGAGAAGGCATCGACCTTGCCGGTGATGCGGTCGTCGAACCGCGCCCCGATATTAATCATCACGTCGCAATCGTGCATCGCCATATTGGCTTCATAGGTGCCGTGCATCCCCAGCATGCCCATCCATTGCGGATTGGAGGCGGGAAAGGCGCCAAGCCCCATCAATGTCGAAGTCACCGGAAAACCGGTCAGTTCGGCCAGCTCGCGCAGGCTTTCCGAAGCATCCGGCCCCGCATTGATGACCCCGCCGCCGGTATAGAAGATCGGCCGCTCGGCCTTGAGCATCAGATCGACGGCGGCCTCGATGAGCTTGATGTCGCCGTCCACCTGCGGCCGATAGGATTGGTGCCGCAGGGTATCGGCGTCGGGCCGGTAATAATCGCCCAAGGCGAACTGCACATCCTTGGGAATATCGATAACGACCGGGCCGGGCCGGCCGGTGGTGGCGATGAGGAAGGCTTCGTGCAGGATGCGCGGCAGGTCCGCGACATCCTTGACCAGGTAATTGTGCTTGGTGCAGGAGCGGGTGATGCCGACCGTGTCGCATTCCTGGAAGGCGTCGGTGCCGATCAGCGTGGTGGGAACCTGGGCGGTGATGCAGATCAGAGGAATGGAATCAAGCAGCGCATCGGTAAGGCCCGTGACCGCATTGGTGGCACCCGGCCCGGACGTGACGAGGACCACGCCCGGCTTGCCGGTCGAGCGCGCATAACCCTCCGCCATATGCGTGGCGCCCTGCTCATGCCGCACCAGGATGTGCTTGACGTAATCCTGCTGGAACATAGCATCGTAGATCGGCAGCGCCGCTCCGCCGGGATAACCGAAAATATGTTCGATCCCCTGGTCGGTGAGCGCCTGGATCACCATTTCAGCGCCCGTCATCTTCTCGGCCATTGTCAGCCCTTCCTCAGTCCTTTGCCCGTCGCCACGGGTCTTTCCGTCACCAGCCGTTTTCCCCTTGCGCGGAAAAAAGGCAATAAAAAAGGCCCCGATCGGGACCTGTTTTCAGCGCACCAGCGATCGCGCGGGATTTTATCCCACGTTGCCGATGCGCCGACCTACTACGAGAATTCGTGCCCGCACGGGACCACTCCAAAATTCCTAGACGGCGCATTGATAGGAGCATTGCGCCGCAGGTGTCAAGCGCAAGCGCCCAAGCCGGCCATCGCCCAGATTCCGGTGAACGGCCATGGCCTCATGGTCTTTAGGGGCTGGCAGAGGCGCGCACAGATGCTAAAGCCCCGGGCAATGGCCAATAATGACAGTTCGATAACATGAGCAAAAGCGCGCTGGACAAGGACCTGCAACGCGTCTCCGGCCTGGAAACGGCGACCAGCGCCCTCTCCCGATCGCTGGCAGCACCGGGCCTTGCCCTGGTCTTTCTGCTGGCGGCCGCGGTCTGGGCCAGCATGTCGGTCGCCAATGGCCCCTCGACCTATATCATCGTCATCGGCGCCATCATCGCCGGCTATATGGCGCTCAATGTCGGTGCCAACGACGTGGCCAACAATATGGGTCCCGCCGTCGGCTCGCGTGCCCTGACCATGCTGGGAGCCCTGGTCATCGCCGCCATCTTCGAGGCGGCGGGCGCGTTACTGGCGGGCGGCGACGTGGTCAACACCGTGGCGCGCGACCTGCTGGTTTCCCCCGACATGGACGCCAATACCTTCGTGCTGGTGATGATGGCCGCCCTGCTCGCCTCGGCGCTCTGGGTCAATCTCGCCACCTATATCGGCGCGCCGGTATCCACCACGCATGCCGTGGTTGGCGGCGTCGTCGGGGCCGGCGTCGCCGCTGCCGGCTTCGGAATCGCCAATTGGCCCATGCTCGGCTCGATTGCCGCAAGCTGGGTCATTTCTCCAGTCCTCGGCGGTATTTTCGCCGCCGCCATGCTGGCCATCATCCGCCGGACCATAACCATACGCCTGGACAAGATTTCCGCCGCCCGCATCTGGGTGCCCATTTTCGTGGCGGCCATGACCGGCATTTTCGCCATGTACCTGGCAAGCAAGGGACTGAGCCGCATCTGGCACCCCGATCCCGCCACGATTATCGCCATCGGCATCGGCTTCGGGGCCCTGGGCTGGATCGTCGCCATGCCCTGGGTGCGCCGGCAATCGCTGCATATGGAAAACCGCAAGAAGCACGTGGCGACCCTGTTCCGGCTGCCGCTCATCGTGTCGGCGGCCCTGCTCTCCTTTGCCCACGGCGCCAACGACGTCGCCAATGCCATCGGCCCGTTCGCGGCCATCGTCACGACCCTGGAAAGCGGCCATGGCGAAATGGCCGGTATCGCCCTGCCCTTCTGGGTCATGGCCATCGGCGCGCTCGGCATTTCCATCGGCCTGGCGTTGTTCGGGCCGCGCCTTATTCGCACCGTGGGCGAGCAGATCACCAAGCTCAATGAAATCCGCGCTTATTGCGCCGCCCTGTCGGCGGCCGTCACCGTGCTGGTGGCCTCGGCCCTGGGCCTGCCGGTTTCATCCACCCATATCGCGGTGGGCGCCGTCTTCGGCGTGGGCTTCCTGCGCGAATATATTTCGCGGCGCGGCATGGAGGGCAATGCCGTGCCCATCAATGCCAGGTTCGTCGATGCCAGCCAGCTCAACGCCACGCCCGAGGAGGCTTTGGCCAATGCCCGCAAGGCGGAAAGCCGCCTGCTGGTCCGGCGACAGCATGTCTATTCCATCGCCGCCGCCTGGGTGGTGACCGTGCCGGCCGCCGCCGTTCTTTCGGCGCTGCTCTATTTCGGGCTGAGCCACATTATCGGCTAGCCTGGCCGAGAATCTGGGCGTGAAGCCGGGCCGCCAGGCGGCCCAGCGATTGATCGGCCAGAAGTCGACGCGCTTCCGACAAGGTCACCCAATGGCGCAGGCGCTGGTCGCGCTCACGCCAATCCTGATGCTGTTCGACCACAAGCAGGGGATATAGATCGACATCCACGAGCGTGGCGCCATCGCCCCCGGTGCTGGCGCGATAGCTGCCCACCGGATTGCTGTCGATCTCTCCGGAAACGCCGGCTTCCTCAAGCGCTTCCATCGCCGCGCTTTGCCAGGGCGTCAGGCCCGGCTCGATAGCTCCCTTGGGGAAAATCCACTTGCCCGAGCGCCGTGAGGTGATGAGCAGGAACGCCATGCGCCCCTCGACCAGCGCATAGGGCATGGCGCCGGCCTGCCGCAATTCGCCGGGGGTTTCGACCCTCGGGCTCCAGTTCTTGAGAAAATCGCGCAGCATCGCCATCTCCGCCGGGACATCGGGCGCTCTCTGGCACAGCCGGGGCGCCGGAGTCTACTGCGTCAAAAAGAAAGGGCCCCGAAGGACCCTTTCATCTGCATCAGGCGATCAGCTCACCAGTGCCAGGTTGGTGGCCGAAACCTTGCCGTCGCGGCCGGTCTGCAGCTCGAAAGTCACCTTGTCGCCTTCATAGAGCCCCTGCAGGCCCGAACGCTGCACGGCCGAAATGTGAACGAACGCGTCCTTCTCGCCATTGTCCGGCGAGATGAAGCCATAGCCCTTGGTGGTGTTGAAGAATTTCACGGTGCCCGTGATAGAAGACATGTCTTGGTCCTAAAGGTCTGTGGTGCCGCAAGCGGCAGTGGATTGAGCCGGGGCCAAAGCACCGGCATTACGATTCACGAGATCAGGAGGTAACCAAGTTCCCGGCCAGGCCGGTCATTCAGGTAGCGCAAGACAAGTGGCACGTATGCACCCTATTATCGCGGGCAGGCGTGACATTTTCAAGGCTCTGTCATTCTCCTGGCAAAGAACGCCCGGCCGGAGAAAACCGACCGGGCGTCTGGCGCCTGGGGGCGCTGAAGCCGCAGGGGGCGCTGCGACAGGGGGATCTCAGCCGCGCGGGCAGGTATCGACGTAGCGGGTGCCGTTCGGGCGTTCATAGACACAGCGGTCATTGCTGCCCTCGACGCGGCCCAGAAGATCGCCGGCGGCGGCACCGGCAACAGCGCCAATCCCGGCGCCCACGGCCGTACCGACCACATTGCCACCCGTCGCGGCGGCGCCGATAACGCCACCGCCGATGGCGCCGACAGTCGCGCCCTGCTGGGTGGTGGTGCAAGCGGCCATCGAGAGGGCGGCAACGGCGATAATGAGAATCTTGTGCATGAGGTCCTCCAAGAGATGCTCGCAGGCCACAATGCGCTAATCCGGAGATGGTTCCAGCGGTTCTTTACGCGAAGTTGATTATTTTTGCGCCGGCCGCCGCAGGAACACGCCACCCAGCGCCACCCCCAGCCAACCCAGCAGCATGGCGCCGCCACCCAGCGGCGCGGCCCCGGAAAACAGGCCATGCCCGAGATATTCGCGCATCGCCAGGTCGGCGCAGAACAGCGCCGTTCCCAATGCCAGCACCCCCGCCGCCGCCAGGAGAACCCGGCCGCGCCCCGCCAGCCCGAGCGCCAGAAGCGCTGGCCCATGGGCAAGGCAAATGGTTGAAAGCGCCGCAAGATTGCGCCCACCATCGTGCGAGGCAGCCGCCGCGGCAGCGACGCCGGCCGCCCCGACAAGCCCGGCAAAGACAATCAGCAAACGCCGCATCATCGGCATAACCCTTCCTCGTGCGGGCAAGGCCGCTTCCTTGCCGCCCGGCTTTGCACTAGAGGATCGTGGGCGAGAGGAAAAGACGGCAATGAACCACAACATCGCGCCCGATACCGGAGCCGGCGCGGCGACCGGCACGCCCTGGCGCACCGAATTGCGCGCCATGTTCGTACTGGCCTGGCCGCTGATCGTGGCTCAACTGGCCCAGACCGCCCTGACCACCACCGATGTCATCATGATGGGCTGGCTGGGGCCGGAAGCCCTCGCCGCCGGCACCCTGGCCAGTTCCTATCTCATGCCGCAATTGCTCTTCGGCATCGGTCTGGTCGGCGCCGTCGCGCCCCTCACCGCACAGGCGCGCGGCGCGCGGGATATCAAGGCCGTGCGCCGCATCGTACGCCAGGGTTTCTGGGCCGCCATCACGCTGGCCGCACTGCTGATCCCCCTGGTCCTGCAAATCCGCACCGTATTCGGCTGGCTCGGCCAGGACCCGGCGCTGACGGCGCGGGCGGGCGAATATATCGAGATCGGGGCCTGGATGCTGCCGCCGGCGCTCGGCATCATCGTCTTGCGCTCGCTGCTCTCATCCTTCGACTCCACCCGCATCATCCTATTGGTGACATTAGGCGGCGTGCTGATGAATGCCGGCGCCAATTACGCCCTCATCTTCGGGCATTTCGGCATGCCGCGCCTGGAATTGCGCGGCGCGGCCCTCGCCACGGTGCTGACCAATTGCGTCATGCTGGCCGCGCTTTTCGCCTATGTGCTGCGCCACAGGCGGTTCCGGCGCTTTCACCTGCTCATCCGCTTCTGGAAACCGGACTGGCCGCATTTCCGCGAGATTTTCCGCATCGGCACGCCAATCGGCCTTACCGTCCTGGCGGAAGTCGGCCTGTTCACCGCCGCCGCCTTGCTCATGGGCCTGCTCGGCACCGACGAAGTGGCCGCCCACGCCGTGGCGCTCCAATGCGCCTCGATGGCGTTCATGGTGCCCATGGGCCTCGGAATCGCCGCTTCGGTGCGGGTCGGCATCGCCTATGGAAGGCGCGACCGGGACGGCATCCGCAAGGCCGGCTGGACCGCCTTTGCGCTGGGAACGGGCTTCATGACCCTGTCGTGTTTTACTTTCCTCACATTTGCGCCGGCCATCGTGGCGATCTTCCTCGATCCCACGCGGCCCGAAAACGCCCATGCCCTGACCCTTGCCGCCAGCTTCCTGGCCGTGGCCGGTATCTTCCAGATCGTCGATGGCGCCCAGGTCGTGGCCGCTCACGCCCTGCGCGGCCTGAGCGACACCAAGGTGCCGATGATCTTCGCCATTGTCGGCTATTGGATGGTCGGCCTGCCCATTTCCTGGCTACTCGGCCTGCAATTGGACTGGGGCGGGGTCGGCATCTGGACGGGACTGGCGGCGGGCCTGGCCTTCGTCGCCGTAACCCTGGGCAGCCGCTTCGCGCTGCGCGAAAGACTGGGCCTGCTGCGCGCCATTCCCCGCTAGAGCGGCCGGCCATCAAGCCCGACACGCGGCCAATCGCCCATGCGATTGCGAAACCAGGTGCGCTGGCGCTTGGCATATTGGTTGGTGGCGATAATCGCCCGGGCAATGGCCTCGTCCTGGCTGAGCACGCCATCCAGCCAGCCCGAAATTTCCCGCACGCCAATGGCCTTCATCGCCGGCAATGACGGATCGAGCCGTTGCGCCCGCAAGGCTTCGACCTCCGCCACAGCGCCCGTCTCGAACATGGTTTCAAACCGGGCGGCGATGCGCGCGCGCGATACATCGCGCTCCGGCGTCAGCAGGATTTTCTCGACCTGCCAATGCCTTATCAAACCTTCCTGCCGAACCTGCTGGAAGCTGGACAAAGACCGGCCGGAGGCGCGCCTGACCGCCAGGGCCCGGATCACCCGCTGCGGATCGGCCACTTTCAGCCGCGCCGCCATATCCGGGTCCTCGGCGCGCAGAAGCGCCATGCGGCCGGCCGCGTCCAGCGCCTGAACTTCTTGCTGAACCGCATCGGCGACGGCGGCCGGCACGTTCGGCACGTCGGCGAATCCCTTTGCCAGCGCCTCGAAGTAAAGCCCTGTCCCACCAACGAAAATCAATTCGCGTTGCGGGTCGATCCCGGGCAGCAGGCCCACCACCGCCCGCACCCATTCGCCGGTCGAAAAGCGTTCCCTGGCCGGCACGGTGCCATAAAGCCTGTGTTCGGCTGCCGCCAGGTCTTCCGGCCCCGGCCGGGCGGTGAGAATGCGAAGCGTATCATAGACTTGCATGGCATCGGCATTGACGATGACACCGCCGTTCCGTCGGGCGCGCGCCAGGGCGAAGGCCGACTTGCCGCTGGCGGTGGGACCCGCTATCAGAACCGCGCGCCTTTGGCCGCTCAACCTTGCCTCCTGAAAGTTTGCCCGCCCATGCCGGTCCTCTGCCTGATCGCCAATCCCGCCGATCCCGAACTGGATGCAGCGCTCGCCGCCCGAGTGGTGCAGCAAACCGGCGGCGAACTCAACTGGCTCAATCACGGCACCGCCTGCGAAATCCACAACCCCACCGCACCGCAAGCACTTGATCTGGCGCGCGAAATCATCGGCGGCAAGGCCATCGACGCCAATCTGGTCCCCAGCAAAAACCGCCGAAAATTATTGCTGGTGGCCGACATGGATTCGACCATGATCGAGCAGGAATGCATCGATGAACTGGCGGCGGCGCTGGGGCTCAAGGAACAGGTGGCCGAAATCACCGACCGGGCCATGCGCGGAGAGCTGGATTTCAGCCAGGCGCTCGACACCCGCGTGGCTTTGCTCAAGGGACTAGAGCGTTCTAAAATCGAGGAAATCCGGCGCGAGGCGATCACGCTGGCGCCGGGCGGACGGGCACTGGTGCAGACCATGAAAGCCTATGGCGCCTATACCTCGCTCGTCTCGGGCGGTTTTACGCTCTTTGCCGATTATTTCGCCCGCCGGATCGGCTTCGACGAGGCCATCGCCAATGTGCTGAACTTCGATGGCGAGCATCTGACCGGCACGGTGGCAAAGCCGATCGTCGACAAAAACACCAAGAAAAACAGACTATTGGCGCTTATCGCCGAGCGAGGCCTGACGGCGGAGCAGACCCTGGCGGTCGGCGACGGCGCCAACGATCTCGACATGATCGGCGCGGCCGGATTCGGCGTGGCGCTGCATGCAAAACCAGCCGTTGCCGCGGCGGCGGGGATCCGCATCGACCATGGCGACCTCACCGCCCTGCTCTATCTGCAAGGCTATGCCGAAGACGATTTCGTGCGCTAGAAAATCCTCGCTTTTGTCATCCTGCGGGCACCCTATTGCCAGCATCGAGCGTGGCATTGGCGGCATCGGGTTCACACATTGCTATCGTTGAGCGCCGCACTGGCGCGACGGGGAATCCCGGTCATGAAAAAGGCCGGCGCGGGGATCCGCGCCGGCCTTCGATCCATCGATTCCGGAGGCGCTATTGCGCCGGAGCCGGGGTGCTGTCCTCGGCCGGCGGCGGCGCCTCCGTGCCGATCGTGGGCTCGAGCTGCGAACCATCGTCCAGGGTGATGGAGGGCGGCACGGTTTCCTCAATGCCGATGCCGTCCAGGGCCGGCTCGTCGCTGCTGGTGCTGGGCACGTCGAGCGTCTGCGGCTGGACCGGCGGGGCAAGGTCGGGATTGGCCGCCGGCAATTGCCCATTGGAGCCGAAATAGCGGAAGAACGCGCTATCGGGCGACAGCACCATGGTGGTGTTGGAGCCCTTGAGGGCGTTGCGATAGGATTCCATCGAGCGGTAGAACTCGAAGAATTCCTCGTCCTGCCCATAGGCGGCCGCATAGATGCGGTTGCGTTCGGCGTCGCCCTGACCGCGGATGATCTCGGCATCGCGCGTCGCCGCCGCCACGATCTCGACTGCCTGGCGGTCGGCAATGGCGCGCAGGCTCTGGGCCTGTTCCTGGCCACGGGCGCGCAACAGGGCGGCTTCGGCCAGGCGCTCGGCGCGCATGCGTTCATAGGTCCGCTCGCGCACTTCCTCGGCCAGGTCGGTCCGCAGAATGCGCACATCGACGATGGTAATGCCCAATTGCTCCATTTCCGGGCGCATCAGGTCGCGGGCCTCGAGCATCATCTGCGAGCGCTGCTCGGAGAGGGCGGCATTGAATTCGCGCAGGCCATAGACGTCGCGCAAGGCATTGGCAAAGCGCGTGGCGATACGGTCCTGGGCCACCGACATCTGCCCCAGCGCCCGTTCGCGGAACAGGCGCGGATTGGTAATGCGGTAGGTGAGGAAGGCGTCGACCTCATAGAAGGCGCCGCCCGACACCTGCACGGTCATGTCGGAAATATCCTGGCGCAGCAGGCGGTCCTCGACAATCTGGACGCTATCGACGAAGTCGGTGGGGATCTTGAAGTAAAGACCCGGCTCGCTATGCACGTCGATGATCTGCCCGAAGCGCAGCACGATGGCCTGCTGGCGCTCGTTGACCACGTAGATGGACGAGAACAGCACATAGAGGGCGGCCAGAACCAGGGCGCCGATAATATAGATGCGATTGCTCATGGCTCAGTTCTCCGGGCTCGTGCTGGAGGCCCCGGAGGCCGAGGGATTGGGACGCAATTCCGGCAGCGGCAGATAGGGCACGATGCCCGAGCCGCCGGCCCCGTTCTCGATCACCACCTTTTCGGAACTGCCCAGAACCTGCTCCATGGTTTCCAGGAACAGCCGCTGGCGCGTCACTTCGGGCGCGTTGACATATTCGGCATAGACCGAATTGAAGCGTTCGGCCTCACCCTTGGCTTCCTGCACGACCCGGTTGGTATAGGCCGCCGCCTCTTCGCGCAGGGCCGCGGCCTGGCCGCGCGAATCGCCCAGCAGCGTATTGGCATAGGAGCGGGCTTCTTCCTGCAGGCGGTCTTCGTCCTGCTCGGCCCGCTGCACTTCGTTGAAGGCATCGGCCACTTCGGCCGGCGGCGCGCCGTTTTCGATGGAAATCTGGCTGACGGTGACGCCCATGCCGTAGCTGTCGAGAATGCCCTGGGTGATCTGCTGCACTTCCGTGGCGATACCGGCGCGGTCGTCGCGGAAAATGTCCTGCGCCGGCCGGCGCCCCACCACTTCGCGCATGGCGCTTTCGGCGGCGTTGGACACCATGTCTTCCGGATCGCGGACATTGAACAGGTAATCGACCGGATTGGACACCGACCACAGAACGGCGAAGCGCACATCGACGATGTTCTGGTCGCCCGAAAGCATCAGGCCATCGTCATTGCTGGCGCGGGCACCGGCCTTCTGCGAGCCGATCGTGGTCTGGTTTTCCGAAATATTGACCTTTTCGACCGTCTCGACCGGCCAGAGCAGGAAATGCAGCCCCGGCATGGACAGGTCTTCCTTGGGCTGGCCAAGGCGCAATTCGACCCCGACCTCGCTCGAATTGACCGTATAGACCGAATTGACCGCCCAGAAGGCGACCAGCACGACCACGCCGCCGGCAATCAGCCAGCGGCCGCCCGGAAAACCGCCCCGGAACTGGTCGCGGCCGCGATTGAGGATGTCTTCGAGATTGGGAGTATTGCCCCCCGGACGGCGGGGACCGCCGCCACCGCCACCCGGCGCCTGGCCCCAGGGACCGCCATTATTGCGGCCACCTCCGCCTCCATTATTCTCCCAAGGCATCGCTTTCCTTTCGGATCGTTCGGAAATTCGTTGGCAACATATATAGGCAAGCCGCCCGGACGATCAATGCGCGGGGGCACCGGCGCGCTCGTAGATGCGGATCGTGTAGCGCGCGTCGTCGGCCGCGGACGGCACCACTTCCGGAGAGGCCGAAACCCGCCATTGCGCGGGGTCTATGGGGGGAAAACGCACATCGCCCGGCGGCGCGAGGTCGACATGGGAGATATAGAGCCGGTCGGCCAGCGGCATGACCTGCGCGTAAATGTCGCCACCCCCGATAACCATGACCTCGCCGGTGCCGGCCTGCCGCGCCAGATCAAGCGCCGTTCGCAGGCCCGCGTCGAGGTCGTGGCGCACGATGACGCCCTCGGGCGCGTAACCGGCCTGCCGGGTGACCACGACATGCGGCCGTCCGGGCAGCGGCTTGGGGAATGTCTCGAATTGCTTACGGCCCATCAGCATCGGCTTGCCCATGGTCGTGCGCTTGAACCAGGCGAAATCCGAAGGGATGCGCCAGGGGATGGACTGGTCCGCGCCGATGACGCCATTGCGGGCCACGGCGGCGATGAGGGCGATTTTCGGGGTCAAAGTCTCAAAATCCTCCGCCGAATGGATTACGGCCTCGTGCCTAGCCGGTAGAGGCGGGAGGCTCAAGGGCGTGGTGGGCACGCCCGGCGACACGTCCCCTGCCCCGCCCGGCAAAAGGACAGCGATGACACCCTTTTCTTTTGCTTGCAGCGGAAAACCATTTCAGCTCCAGGCAGGGTAATTGTATTCAGCACGTGGCGACTTGCCGAGGATCGGCTTTTTCAATTATTTTCTCCAGTGGCAAATATTGCCATTGAGGGAAAAAATGAAAACAATTCTGGTTTCCGTCGCACTTGCCCTGGTAGCGGCAGGGACGCCCCATGCTTCCGCGCTGGACCGGCATGTCCGCATCAACAACGAAACATCTTACGACATCATCGAGTTCTATGCCTCGAATACGGGCACGAATTCCTGGGAAGAGGACATTCTGGGCCGGGACATCCTGCCCGCCGGCTATAGCGTGATGATTAATATCGACGACGGCACGGGCTATTGCAAATACGATTTCCTGGCCGTGTTCGAGGACGGCGACAAGGTGACCTCGCCCAATAACAATGTCTGCGAATTGAGCGAGTTCAGCTTTACCGAATAGCACCCGCCGGCATTTCAGGGCGGCCTGGGCGGAAGACACCCATGCCACTCAGCACCCCGCGAGAGCGACGCCTCGGTTGTAAAACGGAGGTTCCCGCTTTCGCGGGAATGACAGGGGTGGGAGCGGGAATGGCGGGGGTAGGAACGACAGGAAGGTAGGAACGGGGGAGCGGAATGGCATCGAGAGTATTCTGGGTGGCAGGAGAAAGCGGGTATTGACGGCAATATTCGGCCCGCCCCAGAGTCATTCCCGCGAAAGCGGGAACCTCCGTTGGAAGAATTTGGATGGTCCGGCAATTTTACGTTTATATTCTTGCCAGCCGGAAATACGGCGCCCTCTATATCGGCGTGACCAGCGATCTTGTGAGCCGGATTTATATTCACCGCGAAGAACTGGTGCCGGGACAGACGAGCCGATACCATATTCATCGGCTGGTGCATTATGAGGTTTTTGCTGCGCCGGACGAGGCCATCCTGCGCGAGAAACGCCTGAAGAAATGGCGGCGGGACTGGAAGATCGCGCTGATCGAAAAGACCAATCCCCAGTGGAATGACCTTTATGAGGAAATCGCTGGCCCGTGAAACGGAGGTTCCCGCTTTCGCGGGAATGACACGGTTGGGGCGGGAATGACAGGGGTGGGAGCGGGAACGACACGGGTTGGGTAGGAATAACAGGGAGAAGTCGGGACGGGGGACGAGAATGACGAGTGGGGCGGGAATGACGGAAGGGCGAATGGCGGGGCCAGGCTGCTAGACCGAAACCGCCGCCTTGATGTGGGGGTGGGGATCGTAGCCCTCGAAGGAAAAGTCCTCGAAGGTGAAATCCTCGAGCCGCCGGCGTTCGGGATTGATGCGCAGGCGCGGCAGCGGACGCGGCTCGCGGCTCAATTGCAGGCGGGCCTGCTCGACGTGATTGCTGTAGAGATGCGCGTCGCCCAGGGTGTGAACGAAATCGCCGACATCCAGGTCGCAGACCTGCGCCACCATATGGGTCAGCAGCGCATAGGACGCGATGTTGAACGGCACGCCGAGAAAGGTGTCGGCGGAGCGCTGATAAAGCTGGCAGCTCAGCTTGTTATTGGCGACGTAGAACTGGAACAGGGCGTGGCAGGGCGGCAGCGCCATATTGTCCACTTCGGCCGGGTTCCAGGCCGAAACGATGTGGCGGCGGCTGTCCGGCTTCGTACGGATCGCTTCCACGACATTGGCGAGCTGGTCGATATGGCGGCCATCGGGGGCCGGCCAGCTTCGCCACTGGCTGCCATAGACCGGGCCCAGATCGCCGTTCGCGTCGGCCCATTCGTCCCAGATCCTGACGCCGTGCTCCTGCAGCCAGCGCACATTGGTGTCGCCGCGGATGAACCAGAGCAGCTCATAGACGATGGACTTGAGATGCAGCTTCTTGGTGGTGACGAGCGGAAAACCCTCGGACAGGTCGAACCGCATCTGGTAGCCGAACAGGCTGCGCGTGCCGGTGCCGGTGCGGTCGGCCTTGTCGCTGCCGTGTTCGAGAATGTCGGAGAGAAGCGTCAAATAGGGCTGCATGGCCAAATCCTAGCGTGATTCCCCGCCGAATTCTGCCGACACGTTCCGCGCCCGGCGCTGTTATACCGAGGTTTTCGCGGCTCAGCACCAGCCGCGGCGGGAGCCGCCCCAATCATGGGCGAGGCCCTCGTCCACCAGCGTGGCGCCCAGCGATTGTCCGCCGCGCAGCACGATGCGCAATTTGCGGCCATAGCGGTCGGTGTCGCGGTCGGCCGGCGCGAGAGCGAAGGGGCCGGCGGACAGCACCTGTTGCAGGCGCAGGGTGGCGCGCTGGCCCAAACGTGCCTCGGCGGCGCATTGCGGCTCGCCGATTTCGGGTGTGTCGATGTCGGCAATGCGGATCTTGACGCCGTCGAGCCAGAACGTGTCGCCATCCACCACGCAGGTGACGCGACGATGGCCGCCGCAGAGCGGAAAATCGCGCTGGTGGTATGGCGTGGCCGCCTGGCCGGACAGATCGAACTGGAGCAGGCGCGAAGACAGGCCCGAGGATTGCAGCGCAAGGCTTCCGGCGATACCGACGGCCATGGCCGCCAGCACCATGAGCCCCTGGGCCAATATCGGGCCGCGCCGGGAAGCCGGATGGGCATGGTCGCGCAAATGTGCCCGCACGTCGAACCGTCCCCGTTCGGCCATGGCTTCCTCCGGCTTGAGGGTGCAGGATGCGCGTAAGCCGTTAAAAGGCGCTGAATTGACCGCGAGCAGTTTGCATGTCGGGCCTGCCTCGCCTATATAGGGAGAGCCCGTAAGGGCTATGGCGATAAACGGTCATTGCAATAAACCCATCGGACCCGGGGGCAGTACCCGGCGCCTCCACCAGATCCCGCGTCATGGCGCGGCAATGGGGGCGAAACAGGATCGACGGGGGCGTAAAGAATGTGCTTTCGCTCGGTGAGGTACCACCGTTATCGGTCCGAAAACTTATAGTTGCCAATGACAACCATAAGGCTCCGGTCGCTCTCGCCGCGTAATGCGGTGCTAGCACTGGGAATTTAAGTCCTCCGCCCCTAGCCGGGCGTCAGGCGGGGTCCGCAGGCACCTGGCAACAGAAGCCTGCATCCTCATTCCCCTTGAAATGGTCCGCCTTTATCCTTGAAATATCGGGGAACGTAGGGCTGATATGGGCCATTCGGATTCGTCCCGAAGCCTTGCAAGAAGCTGGAAGCGCCCCATGGCCGAAGATCACCTGCGATACGACATTCTCGCCCAGGAAGCCCTGCGCGGCGTGGTGCGCAAGGTTTTGGCCGAGGTTTCGCGCACCGGCCTGCCCGGCGAGCACCATTTCTTCATTTCCTTTGCCACCCGCGCCCCCGGCGTGCGCCTCAGCGAGAAATTGCTGGGCCAGTACGACAAGGAAATGACCATCGTGATCCAGAACCAGTTCTGGGACCTCAAGGTCAACGAGACAGGGTTCGAGGTCGGCCTGAGCTTTGACGGACAGCCCGAAATGCTGGCCATTCCCTTTGCCGCCATCAAGGGCTTCTTCGATCCGTCCGTGCAGTTCGGCCTGCAATTCGACCCCGCCACCGCGACGCCCGGGGACGAGGAAGCGGCGGCCGATGCCGCCACCGAAAGCGCGGCCGAAGGCGAGGCCGGCGCCGAAGCCAGCGGCGAAAAGGTCATCAGCCTCGACGCCTTCCGCAAAAAACCCTGATCCGGGCACAGGCCGATGGAAAAGCGCTCCTTCTCCATTGCCGGCCACCGCACCTCCATCGCGCTCGAACCGGCCTTCTGGCAGGGGCTGGAAGCCGTCGCCGCGGCGCGCGGGCTGAGCCTGGCCGCCATGGTGCGCGATATCGACGAAACCCGCCAAACCCCCAATCTTTCCTCGGCCATCAGACTGGCCGTACTGGCCTGGTATCGGGACGGATCGGCTAATGGCGGGAGCGCAAGCTGAGCACCAGAGGCACGCTCAGCGCATAGACCGCCACCACGGCCAGCCATATGGCGCCCGGCCATTGCGCGCGCGTCACGACATAGAGGGTTGAAAAGCCCAACGGACCGACGATCGAGGCCAGGCTGACCGCGGAAGCCAGGACGCCCTGGAACTGCCCCTGCCGCTCCTCGCCCACCTGCCGCGTCGCCATGGCCTGCAGGGCCGGCACCCCGATGCCGCCCAGGGCAAAGACCGGCATGATCGCAAAGACCATCCAGCCCTGGCCGGCAAAAGCCATGACGACAAGCCCGGTGCAGGCGCCCGCGACGCCAAGCAGCACGGTCCGGCGCTCGCCCAGCTTTTGCGTCGCCAGCCCGGGCAGGAAGGCCTGCGCCAGCGTCTGGCTGACGCCGAAGGCTCCCAGCGACAGGCCCACCCAGAGGCCGTTCCAGCCGAAGCTGTCCCGACCCCACAGGGCCCAGGCCGTGCCATAGGCTTCCCCGGTGGCGCTGAAGACGAAGAAGATGAAAACGAAGGGCAGGAGATCCCTGACCGAAAGCACCCAGCGCAGCGGGCGGAGGGGATTGAGCGTAGCCAGGTCGAACCTGCCGCCATTGGGGGTGCGGGATTCGGGCAATGCCAACAGGGCGAAGAAGAAATTCCCGCCATTGAGGAGGGCGGCGGCGATGAAGGGCAGACGCAACCCGTAATCGCCCAGCGCACCGCCCAGGATGGGGCCGGCAATGAAGCCCAGACCGAACATGGCGTTGAGCAGGCCGAAACGCCGGGCCCGCCGATCCGCCGGCGTGATGTCGGTGAGATAGGCATTGGCCACGGAAACATTGGCGCTGGTGATCCCGGCAATGGCGCGGCCCAGCAGCAACAGCCAGAGATTGGGCGCGAAAGCGAGGAAGAGGTAATTGACGGTCGCGCCCGCCAGGGAAATCAGCAGGACAGGCCGGCGGCCCAGGCGGTCGCTGAGCGCCCCGAGCACCGGAGCGCAGATAAACTGCATCGCCGCATAAAGCGCCGCCAGCACCCCGATAGAGAGAGCGACGTTCGGACTATCGGTGACGGCTTCGATGAGAGAGGGGAGAATGGGAAAGATGAGGCCGATGCCCACGGCATCGAGCATGATGGCGGTGAAGATGACGACAAGTGATCTGGTCATGGCATGCGCTGTCCAATAGAGGCAGCCCTGGCGCGCCAAAGGGCCCGCACGACTGCGACAAGGCCCGAATGTCGGGCGTTCGATGTTCTGGAGACGCTGGCCGGCCCGCCCAAAGGCGCGGGGCGGCGTGTGCTTGACCACCTGGACGGGAAGTCGTCCACCTGTTTCCTCCGCCATCGGGCGGATCAAGGAAAGCAGTCGCTTTTCGCGGCGGCCGTCATTTAGGCCCGGACGGCGCGGCCTGCAAGTCCATTCTTGGCGGCAGCCGGACGAAGGCGCGCGGGCAGCTCAGTCGGGAAAGAGGTCGAGCGGTTCGTTCGCCGGCAGGCCGAGGCCCTGAAAGCCAAGATCGAGTGGCGGGGTTTGCGGGGGCGGAACCTGCGGATCGGGCGGCGGCGGAACCGGTTCGGCCTCCTCCCGCTGCTGGGCCTGGGCCTCTTCCTGGGCCTGACGCTGGGCTTCCGCCTCGGCGGCGCGGCGCGCTTCCGCTTCGGCAGCCTGGCGCTTCTGCTCCTCGATCAGGCGATTGCGGGCTTCGGCGGCTTCGCGCTGGCGCGCCTCGTCGGCCAGGCGCAATTGTTCGAGCCGATCCACCTCGATTTCATTGGCGCGCACCTGGATGGCGGCAACGATCTCGTCGAGGTCGAGCGTGATTTCGGGCGCGAGGAGCGTACCGCCGATGCGGTTGACGATGCGGGCGCTGTCGGGCTGCACCAGGCCCGTCGCATCGACGAAATCGCGCGGCGTGAGCACGAAACCGCCATCGAGGCCCAAAGTCTCCAGCGCCAGATCGAGACTGCCCGAAAGGCGCCCCCCCGCCCCCTCGACAATGAAATTGCCCAAGCGGGCGGTACCGGCGGCGATCGTAAAGGCGCCCCGCGCCGCCGAAGCGGTGAAATCGCCCTGCCCCAGGGCCACGCCGATATAGGTTTGCAGGGCGGCCGCATCGGTGTCGAGCACGTCATCGAGCCCGGCCAGGGCCGGATAGACGCCGGTGTCGAGGCCACGGACGCGGAAATCGGCAAGGGTGAAATTGCCCTCGCCGGAGAGGCGACGCACGACCTCGGCCAGGCTCTCGCCCGCGCCCTCGAACTGCATGCCGCCATCGAGCCGGCCATCGAGGCCGGCCCGCGCCGCCGGCGGCAACATGGCGTCGAGATCGACGCCGGCCAGGGTCACGCGGCCCGAAAGCGTGCGCTGCTCCAGGGCGCCGGCACAGCATTGTTCGAGATCGAGCGTCAGCGTGCCCCCGCCCATGGCGGCGCGGAAACGGCTGAGGCCGACCGACCGCGGCTCCCATACCAGGTCGAACCGGGTTTCGCCGCCCAGTTCCGCCGCTCCCAGGTGCAAGGAACCGGCGCTGACCGCGATGTCGCCCCGGCTGGGCCGCGCCGCTTCGTTCATCGCCAGCGGCCCTTCGGGCCATTGCCCCGGTTCGAGCCCCAGCAGCGCGGCCGGCCCGAGAAAGACCCGGGCCAGGCCGGAAAGATCGAGACTGTCGAATTGCAGCGTGCCGGTGACATTGGCGGCCTCGCCCGCACGGTCGAGATTCAGCGCGCCGCTGAAGGCATCGGCGCCGGACGCGCCGGCAAGGGAAGCAAGCCCGACATGGCCCTTGCCGTCGAAATCGACATCGGCATCCAGCGTGAAGCCGCCAAGTCCAGCCCCTTTGAGCCCGGCCAGGGCGGCCAGGCCATCGCCGGCGCGCAATTGCGCATCGAGCTTGCCCTGCCCGCGCACAGCGCCGTTTTCGGCAAGCGCCAGCGTGCCCACGAAGCCGATGCGTTCGTCTCCGGAGCTGACATTGACCCGCCCATCGAGCCCGTCGCCGGCGCTGCCTTCGAGAAAGAGGCTGGCGAGCATGGGGTGCGCGCCGGCAAAGAGCGGTGCGTCGCCCAGGCCCAATTGCTGCACGAGGCGGGGGCCATCATCGGCTTCGAGCGAGGCCACCAGGCGCAGATCGCCGGTGGCCAGCGCATCGAGGCCCGCCGCCATTTCGGCGCGGAAGTCGAATGCGGAAGCCCCCAGCGTCCCCCCGAGCGTCAGGACCTGTCCCGGGCCCGGCGCGGCATCGGAGAGAATGAATTGCAGATCGGCCGGCCAGGATTGCCGCAGCGCCTGTTGCCAGACATAGGGCATGCCGGCCAGCTCGTAGAAGGCTTCCAGCCCCGGCACATCGGCGCCGTCCACCCCGATCTTTCCCGAGCCGGTCAGGTGTGGCTGGGCCAGCGAGCCGGAGGCTTCGAGGGTAGAATCGAGCGTGAGCCCGCCCCAGTCGCTGGCGGCCAGGCGGGAAAAGCGCAGCGCATCGGGGCTCCATTGGCCTTCGGCCACGAAATCGGCGGCGTTGAGCCCCAGCACGTCCAGCGCGGTGGCGCTGACCGAAAAACTGCCATCCGGAAAGGAGATGCCGAAACTGGGATCGTTCGTCGCCTCCGGCAGCAAAGCCACCAGCGCCGCCGTGTGCAGCGCGTCGAGGGCGCCGAAATGGCCTACGATGTCGAGGCGCGGCTCGGCCCCGAATCCCAGGCGCACATCAATGCGGTGAGCAATGCCGTCGAGCGTGAAGGTGCCGTCATTGAAGCCGAAAGCCTCGCCCGCCAGCATGACGCGACCGGTGAGGCTGGCGGGCATGTTGAACAGGGGATTGTCGTCCTGCGGGCGGCGCCAGAGCTGGGCCAGGGCATCGAGCCTGTAGCTGGTCACCCGCGCCTGGCCCTGGAAACCCGGCACATCTCCATCGGCGCTCAACTGACCCGAAAGCTGCAATTCGGTTTCGCCCGGCAGGGTGGCGACAGCCTTTTCGATGCTCCAGGCCATGCCATCGCTGGCCGCTTCGACCCGCACATTGCGCAGGGCAAAGCCGCGCAGGCTGATTTCGGCCAGGTCGATCCCCAACCGGCCCGGCATGGGCGGCAGCGGCGGGGCGGGCAGGTCGGCCAGCAGCCGCACCGCCTCATAGGGCAATTCGGCGGGGATTTCGGTGGCATCGCGCGGCGGCAGCGAGAACACCCCGCCCGAGATCACCGCATCGAAGGAGCGGTGCGCGCCCAGCCTGATATTGGCCGAACCGGTCAGGCGCAGCCCGGCGCGGTTTTCGTCCGGCTGCAAGGTATAGCCCGACAGCACGGCCAGGTCGGTGGAGGCCTCCAGCGTGCTCTCGAATACCAGGTCGCCGCGAATGTCGTCAGCCGCGTCCGCCGCGGGCGGAGATTGCCGATAAACGATCCTGCCATTGAATTTCGGCGCCACGCCCGCGCTCAGCAATCCCTCGGCGGTCAGGGAAAACGCATCGTCGGCCTGGCGCAGATAGCTCGAAATGCGCACCTGGCCATTGCCGTCGAGCGGGCCGGAATTGAACCGCACCTCGTAGCGCGCATCGGCGGTGCTGGCATGGCCCTGGAACTGGAAGGGCCCGACAAAGCTCGACAGGCGCAGATCGCCGTCGATGTCGGTGGCGATGAAGCGCTCGCCCGAGCGCCGGTCGGTCAGGCGCAAGGTGCCGTTCTCGACACGCGCCTGGCCCAGGGCCACGCCATTGGTAGCCGGCGCGATGGCGACCTGGCTGCCGAACAGGCCATTTTCGTCGATGGCCAGATCGATCACCGGGTCGTGCAGGACGAGGGCGGTGATGGTGTAATTGTCGCGCAGGAAATCCATGAGCGCGAATTCGGCCTCGACCCCGGCCACGCTGGCCGCCGGCGCGTCGGGTGCGCCGACCACGACATCGGAAAAATGCAGGCGCGGCTGCGGCAGCAGGGAAAATTCGATGTCCCCGCCAATGCTGACCTCAGCCCCCAGCACGGTGCTCGCCAGCGCCTCCATACGGTCGCGGTAATCGCCCCACTGGATGAAGCGCGGCACGATGAACGCGGCGGCAAGCACCACGATGGCCAGCATGCCGACGACGATATAGATGCGATTGAGCACTGTGCGCGTTCTGCCCGGGTGACGTTCGGGGGCGAGTGTAGGCACTTGCGGCCGCTTCGCAAGCGGGCACCCGCGGATTTGAGGGGATTGACGCGGCCGGTCGGCGCCATCCGGCCGGGCGGCGTCATGACGGCAGCGTGACGGCCCCCGCTTCTATACAGGTCCGGCCGCGATCCCTATATTGGCAGTAGAACAAACCAAGATTCGTCAAGACGGGCCGCGCGCTTCCCCAGGCGGGGCCTTCGGAACATATGCACTCATGGCCGAACCCGCCCCCCTGCCCCGCCCGCAAGCCGGGCCGATCACCAGTCAATTACGGCAGCGCGAGCCGGATTATCTCGATGGGCTCAATCCCGAGCAGCGCGAGGCCGTGCTGTCCACCGAAGGGCCGTTGCTGGTGCTGGCCGGCGCGGGGACGGGCAAGACCCGGGTTCTGACCACGCGGATTGCCCATATTCTCAGCCAGCGGCTGGCGCGGGGCAGCGAAATCCTCGCCGTCACCTTCACCAACAAGGCGGCGCGGGAAATGAAGGACCGGATTGCCGGCCTGGTCGGCGCCTCGGTGGAAGGCATGCCCTGGCTGGGCACGTTTCACTCCATTTCGGCGCGGATCCTGCGGCGCCACGCCGAATTGGTGGACTTGAAGCCAGCCTTCACCATTCTCGACACCGACGACCAGATCCGCCTCATCAAGCAGCTTCTGGAAGCGGAGAATATCGACGAGAAGCGCTGGCCGGCGCGGCAATTCGCCGGCATGCTCGACGCCTGGAAAAATCGCGGGCTGCTGCCCAAGGACGTGCCGGCCGCCGATAGCGGCTATTTCGCCAATGGCAAGGGCGGCAAGCTCTATTTCGACTATCAGGCGCGGCTGAAGACGCTCAATGCCGCCGATTTCGGCGACCTGCTGCTCGAATGCATCCGCCTCTTCCGCGAAAACCCCGAAGTGCTGGCCGAATATCACCGCAGATTCAGATATATGCTGGTGGATGAATACCAGGACAGCAATACCGCCCAATATCTCTGGCTGCGGTTATTGGCCCAGGGCAAGCCGGCCGCCGAGGCCAATATCTGCGTGGTGGGAGACGATGACCAGTCCATTTATGGCTGGCGCGGCGCCGAGGTGGACAATATCCTGCGCTTCGAGAGCGATTTTCCGGGCGCCAAGGTCATCAAGCTCGAACGCAATTACCGCTCCACCGCCAATATCCTCAAGGCCGCCTCGACGCTGATCGCCTTCAACGAAGGGCGGCTGGGCAAGACGCTGCATACCGACGTGGCCGAGGACGGCGAGCCCATCGCCTTCACCCAGGTCTATGATTCGGAGGAGGAAGCGCGCACCATCGGCGAGGAAATCGAGCAATATCAGCGCCACGGCGAGGCGCTCAATTCCATGGCCATCCTGGTGCGCGCCAGCTTCCAGATGCGCGAATTCGAGGAACGCTTCATCACCCTGGGGCTCAATTACCGGGTGATCGGCGGCCCACGCTTTTACGAGCGCAAGGAAATCCGCGACGCGCTGGCCTATCTCAGGCTGGTGGCCCAGCCGGCCGACGACCTGGCCTTCGAGCGCATCGTCAACGTGCCCAAGCGGGGCCTGGGCGATTCGACGGTGAAAATGCTGATGGAAGCGGCGCGGCACCAGAACGTGCCGCTGCTTGCCGCCACCCGCATGCTGATCGAAACCGAGGAATTGAAACCCCGGCAGCGCACCACCCTGCGCGAGCTGGTGGGCCAGTTCGATAGCTGGGCCGAGCGGCTCAATTCCGTGCCCCATTATGAAGTGGCCGAGCAAATCCTGGACGAGAGCGGCTATACCGGCATGTGGCAGGCCGACAAATCGCCCGACAGCCCGGGGCGGCTGGAAAACCTCAAGGAGCTGGTGCGCTCCATGGAGGAATTCGAGACGCTGGGCGGGTTTCTCGAACATATCGCGCTGGTCATGGACCGCGACAGCGGCGAGGCCGAGGACGCCGTATCGATCATGACGCTGCATTCGGCCAAGGGGCTGGAATTCGGCACGGTGTTCCTGCCCGGCTGGGAAGAGGGCCTGTTTCCTCACCAGCGGTCGCTGGACGAAAGCGGCAGTGCCGGGCTCGAGGAGGAGCGGCGCCTGGGCTATGTGGGGATCACGCGCGGGCGCCGGCGGGTGCGCATTTCGGCGGCGCAGAACCGGCGCATCCACGGGCTTTGGCAATCGGCCATCCCCTCGCGCTTCATCGATGAATTGCCGCCCGACGCCGTGGACGTCATCGACCGCGGCTCGGCCTATGGCGGCTATGGCTATGGCGGGGGCGCCCTGAGCCGCTTCAACAAGGCGGACCCGTTCGAGAGCGTCTATGAAACCCCCGGCTGGCAGCGCGCCCGCGCCAACCAGGCCAACCGCAAGGGCGGCGGCCCGCTGACCATCGAAGGCGAATTGGTCGCCCGCTCGGTGGACCTGGGCGGCCAGTCGAGCGGCTTTTCACTCGGCGAGCGCGTGTTTCACCTGAAATTCGGCTATGGCGCAGTCATCAATATCGAAGGCAACAAGCTGACCATCGATTTCGAGAAAGCCGGGACCAAGAAGGTGCTCGAAAGCTTTATCAAGAAAGGCTGAGGGCCGGCCGTCAGATGCCGATGCCGCCCAAGGGCTCCGTCTCGAAGCGCTCCGCGAAGCCGGCGATCAGCGGGCGGGCCTTGGCGATGCTGGCCTGCACATGCGGCAATTGCAGCGACGCCTGATGCTGCTCGCGGCTGTCCCAGACCTCGCTGATCCAGATCGCGTCGGCATTCCCGGGGTCCCGCGCGATGACATAGGAGCGGCAGCCCGGCATGGCGGCATTGCCCTCCAGCAGCAATGCCAGCAAATCCTCGCGCCGCCCCGGCACGGCCAGCATGCGGCCGATCAATCCATACATTTCCGCGCTCCCTTTTCTGAACAAAAGATGAACACGCGTAAAGCGCCCGTCAAGCCCCGTCCTTGACTTGTCCCCCGCCCCGCCGCATGGAAAGCCGTCCCAGCCGGAGGTTCGCCATGTCCGTCGATCAGCTTTCCGTCGCGCTTACCAAGGAGCAGGCCTATGCATTGGTCGACGCCGTTTCCGAATGCGACGACCTGGCCCTGACCGCCTCGGCGCATGAAGACGAGGAGAGCGGCGAATGGGTTTTCGAGGCGACCTGCGACAGCCCGCCCGATCTTGCCGCGTTCAACGCGCTGGCACGCGAAGTGCTCGGCGGGAGCGTCAGTTTCGCGCTCGAGCGGATCGATCCGGAAATCAATTGGGTGCAGAAATCGCTCGAAGGCCTGGCGCCGGTGATCGCGGGCGGCTTCTACGTCTATGGCAGCCATTCGAGTGAAACGATCCCCGAGGGGCTGACGCCGATGCGGATCGACGCGGCCCAGGCCTTCGGCACCGGCCATCACGAAACCACGACCGGCTGTCTCGAAGCCATTGCGGCCCTGCTTGAGCACCGGCGGCCGGAACGCATGATCGATATCGGCACCGGCACCGGAGTTCTCGCCATCGCGCTGGCCAAAAGGCTCGACGCGAAAATCCTGGCCACCGATATCGACCCCATCGCCGTCACCACCACGCGCGACAATGCGCTGGCCAATGGCGTGGCCGAGCGGATCGACGTCGTCGAGGCCGCCGGGCTCGATCATTCCGAGATTGCCGCGCGCGCGCCCTATGACCTGATTCTCGCCAATATCCTGGCCGGCCCGCTGACCGAATTGGCGCCGGGCATGGGCGCCATCGCCCAGCAGGGCGGCGTGGCCATCCTGTCGGGCATTCTCAACAGCCAGGCCGAAGGCGTGATCGGCGCTTATGACGCGGCCGGCTTCGCGCTGGTAGAGCACTTGCAGCGCAAGGACTGGACGACGTTGGTGCTGGAAAAGCGCTGAGAGAGAGAAAAACAAAATCCCCGAAGCGGACTTCGGGGATTCCAGGGATCGTCGGGGATTGGTCGGCAGCGGCCTCAGGGGCGCTTGGTGACGGCGCCAATCAGAAGATGCTGCATGCGATAGCTGACCTGACGGGTGGCTTCACGGCCACGGGCATCGATCAGTCCGCCAAGCGCCTTGTGAAACTTGCTCTCGTTCATCGTCTTTCACTCCATGCAGCGGACGAAACCATCTGTCCGCTGGAAATCCATGTAAACCTTTGCCCCGGCTTGCGTTAGGGGCATGGCGGCAAGCCAGCCATGCCTGCCGCGCAGGGCAGGTTAACGCCGGTCCGCAAAGGCGCGCAGGTTCGGATGCTCGCGCTCGAAGCGGGCGATATAGCGCTCGGCCTGACGGGTCCGCCCCTCGACCATGGCATTGAGGGTGCGCTGGAAGAAATTGGGCTGCTTGCTCATTTTCATCTCCTGATCTCTGGCTCTAAGATAGGAAGAAGCGGCGCGATCACCAGCGCCGGAACCACAAGCCAGCCATGACCGGAGCGCAGTCCGGCGCCAGGATTTTGCCAATGACGTCTTTCGCCTTTCCCCCTGCCCGGTTCCAGAGTTTCGAGGAAGAGGCCGATCCCAGCCAGGTGGCGCCGCGCCTCGATGCATTGCGCCAGGCCATGCAGGCAGCAGGAGTGGATGCCTTCCTGATCCCACGGGCCGATGCGCATCGGGGCGAATCGGTGCCACCGGGCGAGGCGCGGCTCGCTTATGTGACCGGTTTTACCGGATCGGCGGGATTGGCCGTGGTCGGACGCGACAAGGCCGGCCTCTTCGTGGACAGCCGCTATACCCTGCAAGCCCCCGCCCAGACCGATACCAGGCTGGTCACGGTGCATGAGGCGGTCGGCATCAGCCCCGATATTACGCTTTACGTGCCCAAGGGCGGCACTCTGGCCTATGATCCATGGCTGCACACGCCGGGGGAAGTGCGCGACATCGCCGAAAAGCTCAAGGGCCACGCCAGGCTGGTGCCGCATGCCAACCTGGTCGATGCCATCTGGACCGACCGGCCCGGCGCGCCAATCAGCCCGATCGAATTTCTCGGCCATAACCGCGCCGGCAGGAACGCGGCGGACAAGCTAGCCGACCTCAGGGCGGTACTGGCGGCCGAGCCGGCCGACGCATTGGTGCTCACCCTGCCCGAATCGATCTGCTGGCTGTTCAACATGCGCGGGCGCGACGTGCCCAATACCCCATTCGTGCTGGGCTTTGCCATCGTGCCCCGGGAAGGCCCGGCAAAGCTCTATCTCGACCCGGCCAAGATCACCATGGCGTTGCGCGAGGCGTTGACTGGCCTCGCCGAGGTGGAAAGCAGCGCCGATTTCGCTCCGGCGCTGGACCGGCTCGGCCGCGCGGGCAAGGCCGTGCTCATCGACCCGCAAAGTGCCCCCGCCGCGGTGGCCGAGACGCTGCGCGGCGCCGGAGCCAGCCTCGTGGAAAAACGCGACCCGGTCCTGGGGCCGAAGGCCCGCAAGAACGCGGCGGAGCTTGCCGGCATGCGCGAGGCGCATCTGCTCGACGGGATCGCGTTGGCGAGGTTTCTTTGTTGGTTCGACGCCGAGGCACCGAAGGGGGAATTGACCGAAATCGGCATCGTGACCGCGCTCGAAGCCTTTCGACGCGAGGAGGAAAGCTGCATCGACGCCAGCTTCGACACCATTTCGGGCGCCGGCCCGAACGGCGCCATCGTGCATTACCGGGTGACCAACAAGACCGATCGGCGGCTCAATCCGGGCGAATTGATGCTGCTCGATTCAGGCGCGCAATATCTTTCGGGCACCACCGACATCACCCGCACCATGGCCACAGGCCCGGCAACGCCCGAGCAGCGGGACCGCTATACGCGCGTGCTCAAGGGCATGATCGCCATTTCCATGGCGCGCTTTCCGCTGGGCACGACCGGCGCGCAGATCGACGCGCTGGCGCGGCAATTCCTCTGGCAGGTGGGCGTCACCTATAATCACGGCACCGGCCATGGCGTCGGCGCGTTCCTGGGCGTGCATGAGGGGCCGGTGGGTATTGCCCCGCGCTACACGATCCCGTTCGAGCCGGGCAATGTCGTGTCCAACGAGCCGGGCTATTACAAGGCCGGCGAATATGGCATCCGCATCGAGAACCTGATTGCGGTGAAGGCCGCCGAGGGTAAGCCCGGCTATCTCGATTTCGAGACATTGACCCTGGCCCCCATCGATACGCGGCTGATCGAGAAAAGCCTGATGACCAGGGCGGAAACCGATTGGCTCAATGCCTATCATGCCCGCGTCTGGAACGAGATCGGGCCCCGCGTCGAAGGCGCGGTAAAGGCCTGGCTGCGGCAGGCGACAGCGGCGCTTTAAGCCGTCTCGCCGTCAAGCAGACCTCATCGTTCCCGGCCTAACGTAAAGCCGGTCCCGGTCCTTATGGAGCGCCATCGGGCCGGCTCGACGGCTGACCCGGAGTAAAACGTCCCAAAGTAGGAAGGCGCTGCCTTTTAATTGAACCACAAGGCAAAATTGGGCCATCTGTCGCCAAAGACACGATTGCCGGCCGCGAAGCTCTCGGGATCGGCGATGGGGCCGTCCTTGAGATAGGGCAAGGCGGCCGAACCGGTGAGGAGCAGCACCAGATCGGTTTCGCGGGCCTGTGTGAAATAGGCCTTGAGATCGAACCCCTTGCTGAAACGCCAATGCGGAACCAGCAGCTTGCCGTCGAGAATCCGGTCGAGCGTATCCAGCGTAGCCATCCAGGCATCGACGATTTCCTGGGTGACGGGCTGGCCGGGCACCAGCGAGGTTTGGGTCGGGGACGGGATCAATTCGTGATCGTCGTCCGTCTCGGCCAGGATGGCGGCCCAATTGCGGCGCGAGAGCATCGGCACGGCCTTGAGCCGGTCGAGCACGCCGGCCAGCCGCGCGCTGTCGGTGACCGGGAAGCGCAGCATGTGCAGAGCCGCGACCATATCGGCAATGCCGGCATCGTCGCTGGCCCCGAGAAACAGAGTGCCACCCTGGGCATAATCCTGCATGGGCAGGCCCGCCCCGGGAAAGACGCGATGCAGATAAACATCGAAAAAGCCGGAAAAATCGTGCGCCAGGGCCCAGTCGAGCGGCGCGGCGACGATCTGCGTATAACCGGCAAACCAGAGCGCGTCGGCACGGTCGAAACCGATGCCGGCCTCGGCTGCGGCCTCGATGCCCTTGGACAATTGCTTGGCGCTGGGCGCCGCCGTTTCGGGCAGGAACAAGACGTCGCGCAGCAATGGTCCCAATGTTTCGGTTTCTCCGACCACGCCATCGCCGTCGAGATCGAGGCGAAGACGCAGCGGATCGAGCATGACGACGTAATCACCGCTTTCCCCGGCCTGCTCGAAATAGCCCCGCGCCCGGTCGAGGCCGGACACAGTCTCCTCGAGAATGGCGCGCAATCCCTCATAGGTCAGCTTTTCGGGCGCGGGATTGGCGGGCGGGACATTGTCGCCACCATCCATGCCGAAGCCAAAAACGAGCGCGGCTGCACTGTTGTGGGGGATCGTGGCGCCATGGCGATAAAGAGCCTGCGACAGGCCCTGATAGCTATCGATGAGAGAGGCGAGCCCCGCCCCGAAACAGGCTTCGCGCTCGCCGCTTTCGCATCGGGTGGCCAGATCGGCCCCTTCGTCCACCAGCGTGCCGCCATAGGCCGCCCGGACGATCTGCTCGCCGGTTTCGCTGGCGAGAGCCGGCCCGCACAGCGCTAGACAGCAGAGGGCCAACAACAGGTTTCGCATCGATCCTCCCATCGGTTCAGCGGCCGACGCGCGCGAACCATTCGTCTTCGCTGATGACCTCGACGCCGAGATCTTCGGCCTTTTTCAGCTTGGAGCCTGCGCCGGGCCCGGCCACGACGATATCGGTGGCGCTGGACACCGACCCGGCCACCTTGGCGCCAAGCCGTTCGGCCATAGCCTTGGCTTCCGATCGTGTCATTTTTTCGAGGGCGCCGGTGAACACCACCGTCTTGCCGGCCACGACGCTATCGGCCGAAATGGTGACCAGATAGGGTTTGGGGTGGACTTCGACCAGCAGATCGTCGAGCGCCTGCACATTGCGCTCATTGCCGAAAAACGCCATGAGCGAGGCCTGGACGGTTTCCCCAATGCCACCGATCTCGGGGAAAAGCGTGTGCCCGTTCTCCTCCCGCGAGGCGGCGATGGCAACGTCGCGGAATTTTTCTATCGTGCCGAATTCCCGCGCCAGCAGCGCCGCATTGGTTTCCCCGACATGGCGGATTCCCAGGGCATAGATGAACCGGTCCAGTTCCGGCTCGCGCCGCGCCTCGATGGCATCGAACAGCTTTTTTACCGAAACCGGACCGAAGCCGTCGGCGTCCTTGAGCTTCTTCATGGCCCTTTCGTCGCGCGCCCTGAGAGTGAAGATGTCGGCCGGACGGGCAATGCGGCCCTCGGCATAGAACTGGGCCACCTGCTTGTCGCCCAGCCCGTCGATATCCATGGCGTCGCGGGCGACGAAATGCTTCAAATTCTCCACCGCCTGGGCCGGGCAGATCAATTCGCCGGTGCAGCGGCGCACCGAATCCACCTTGCCGCTTTTTTCGTTGATCTCGCGCACCGCATCCGAGCCGCAGGCCGGGCAGGTATGAGGGAATTCGTACGGCTTCGCCTCGGGCGGGCGCTTGTCGAGCACCACGTCGACGATTTGCGGAATGACGTCGCCGGCGCGCTGCACGATGACCGTATCGCCCACGCGTAAATCGGCCCCATTGCGGATGGGCTCGCCGCTATTGCCGATGCCCCTGATGTAATCCTCGTTGTGGAGCGTGGCATTTTCCACCACCACGCCCCCCACCGTCACCGGGGCGAGGCGCGCCACCGGGGTCAACGCACCGGTGCGCCCCACCTGGATATCGATGCCGGTAAGGATGGTGATGGCCTGTTCGGCGGGAAATTTATGGGCAATGGCCCAGCGCGGCGCCCGGGCGACGAACCCCCAGCGCTGCTGCAGGTCGAGCCGGTCGAGCTTATAGACGACGCCGTCAATATCGTAGCCTAGGCCAGCGCGCTGCGCTTCGATGCCATGATAATGCTCGACCAGCTTTTCGGCCGATTCCGTCTTAATCATCAAAGGATTGGTGACGACGCCCCAGGAGCCGAATTTCTGCACCACCTCGGTCTGCGTCGCGGCGGGCGGCTGGGCATTGCCCTGATCGTCCTCGGCAACACCCCAGGCATAGGCGAAGAAATTGAGATTGCGGCTGGCGGTGATCTTCGCGTCCTTCTGGCGCAGCGAGCCGGCGGCGGTATTGCGCGGATTGACGTAATCCTGGCCGCCATATCTGGCCGCATGCGCCTTGAGACGCTGGAATTCGGCGTGCTTCATATAGACTTCGCCGCGGATCTCGATCAGCGCCGGCCAGCCGGTGCCCGCGAGCCGATGCGGAATGTCGGCGATGGTCTTGAGGTTTTCGGTGATGTCCTCGCCCACCACGCCGTCACCGCGCGTCGCCCCGCGCACGAACACGCCATTTTCGTAGCGCAAGGACGCGGAAAGCCCGTCGATCTTGGGCTCAGCGGTAAATTCGAGCTTGAAATCGGGGTCGCGCAGAATGTCGGCCATGAAGAATTTCCGCGCCCGGGCGACGAAATCGCTCACATCGGCATCGGAGAAGGCATTGGCCAGGCTGAGCATGGGCACGCCGTGCCGCACCTTGGCAAAGCCCTCGGCGGGCGCGGCGCCAACCTTGCCCGAGGGGCTGTCGGATCGCACCAATTCGGGAAAGGCCTGTTCGAGCGCGTCGTTGCGGCGCTTGAGCGCGTCATATTCGGCATCGCTGATCTCGGGCGCATCGTTCTGGTGATAGGCGATGTCGGCCGCCGCGAGCGCCGCGGCCAGGCGCTCAAGCTCGATGCGGGCTTCGTCCTCGGAGAGATCGGCGGCGGGTTTTTGCGACAGATCGGGCATGCACTGACTCGGGACCAACGGATAAGCGACATTAATCGGTGAGCTATCCGCGTGAAAGCGGAAGATCGGCGCGGGCCCCTCGCCCGCCTCGAAGCCAGCCCCCGGACATTCCTATCCCACGGCCCCGAGCAATTTCCTGGCAGCAGCGCGGGCTTCGTCGGTGATTTCGGCGCCGGCCAGCATGCGGGCCACCTCTTCCTGCCGTGCCGGCCTGTCGAGCGGGCGGACATGGGTGCGCATAAAAGCCCCCTCCTCCACCATCTGCTTTTCAATGAGCAGGTGGCGATTGGCGCGGGCGGCGACCTGGGGCGCATGGGTGACGGCGAGCACCTGCACGCCGCTGGCCAGCCGCGCCAGGCGCCGGCCGATGGCATCGGCCACGGCCCCGCCCACGCCGGTATCTATTTCATCGAAAATCAGCACCGGGGCCGAACCGCGATCGGCCAGCACCACCTTGAGCGCCAGGAGAAAGCGGCTCAACTCGCCGCCCGAGGCCACCTTGAGCAAGGGGCCGGCAGCGGTGCCGGGATTGGTCCGCACGTGAAAGGCGATCTGGTCGAAGCCATTGGCCGAGATGCGCTCGCCGTCGCTCTGGTGATCGACGATGAATTTCGCCGCCCCGAGCTTGAGATCGGGCAGTTCGGCCTCGACCGCCCTGCTCAGGGCCTGTGCCGCCGCCCGGCGGCCGGCGCTCAGCCTGTCGGCGGCCTCCCGATAACGCGCCCGGGCGGCAATCTCTTCGGCTTCCAGCGCCTTGAGGCGGCTTTCCCCGCTTTGCAGGGTTTCGAGATCGGCCTCATAGCGCGCCAGCACGCCCGCCAGTTCGTCGCAACTGACCTGGTGCTTGCGCGCGGCGGCGCGCAGGGCGAAGAGTCGTTCTTCCACCGCCTCCAACTCGCCCGGATCGAAAGCCATTTCACGCTTCAAGTCGTCCAGGCTGTCGGTGGTGCGGTCGAGCGTTTCGAGCGCGGCGTCGAGCGCATCGACCAAGGGCTGAAACAGGCTCGCGCCGCTATCGACCTTGCGCATGAGGCGACGCATGAGCCCGGCCAGGGCCGGCGTCGGCGCGTTGGGACCATTGAGGATTTCGTCGATCTCGACCACGTCGGAAGCGGCCTTTTCGGCCTGCTGCAAATGCTGCCGCCGCTCGGCCAATTCGTCTTCCTCGCCGGCGGCGGGGCCCAACTTGCTCAATTCCTCGACCGTATGCCGGGCATAATCCTCGGCGGCCAGGGCCGCCGCGACCTGGGCGCGCTGCTCGGCCACGGCCTGCTGCACCTCGACCAGGGCGGCCCAGGACTCCCGCGTGGCGGCGCCTTCGGCGCCCAATTCCCCGAAAGCATCGAGCGCGGCGCGATGGGTCGCCACATCGACCAGGGCACGATCATCGTGCTGGCCGTGGATTTCCACGATCTGCCCGCCGACCTTCTGCAGCAGGGACGCGGAAACCGGCTGGTCGTTGATGAAAGCGCGGGTACGGCCATCGGCGAATTGCACGCGCCGCAGGATGACGTCCTCGTCGTCGGCAATGGCATTGTCGCGCAGCAGGGCGCGCGCCGGATGGTCGGCGGCCAGTTCGAGCACCGCCACTACCTGCCCGCTCTCCTGCCCCTGGCGCACCAGCGACGCATCGCCCCGCCCCCCCAGGGCCAGCGTGAGCGCATCGAGCAGGATGGATTTGCCGGCCCCGGTTTCGCCGGTCAGCACCGTCATGCCGGCATCCAGCGCCAGATCGAGCTGGTCGATAAGGACGATATTGCGGACCGACAGCGCGGTGAGCATAGGCGGGCATTCCCGTGGCGTTACGAGCCGATCGTTCCGCTATAGCATCGTCCTGCCGCCGCCCATCCCCGGGCCGGCGGCCCTTCCACAGCAAAGACGACCCAAGCGAAATCGGCAGGCATCATAGCGGATCGGAACAAAATGGCAACATTGTGTTTCAGGGAGCAGATGGCGCGGCGGCTCCGGGACGAAAAAGGGCCCCGTCCGGGGCCCCCATCACATTCATCCGCCGTTCGGCTCAGCGCTTATGCGCGGCGAGCCAGCTTCCCGAATTGAGTTGCGGGGCAAGGCCCTGCTCGCCCAGCAGCGCGAAGGCCCGCTGGTACCAGTCGCTGGAGGGATAATTGTGCCCCAGCACGGCGGCGGCGGAACGGGCTTCGGAAGTCAGCCCGAGCAGCAGATAGGTTTCGGTCAGGCGATAAAGTGCTTCCTCGATATGGGTCGAGGTCTGCCACTTTTCCACCACTTCGCGGAAGCGGTTGATGGCGGCGGCGTATTGGCCGTTACCCTGGTAATAGCGGCCCACCGACATTTCCTTGCCGGCAAGCTGGTCATAGGCGACCAGCAGCTTTTCCTTGGCGTCGGCGGCGTATTTGGACTTGGGATGGTTGGAAATCAGCAGGTTATAGGTATCGATGGCATCGCGCGACAATTGCTGGTCGCGGGTGATGTCCTTGATTTGCGCGAAATAGGCCGTGCCCTTGAGCCAGAGCACGTAATCGACGTCCTTGCCATTGGGATAGAGCGCCAGATAGCGGTCGGCAGCCAGGATCGCCTCGTCGAGCTTGCCGCTGCGGTAATTGGCAAAGACCTGCATGAGCTTGGACTTTTCCACCAGCGGGTCGCGCGGATGCTGGCGGTCGAGCTGTTCGAGCTTCTTGAGCGCGGTCTGGAAATAGAGCCGGTCCATGTCGTCCAGCGCGCCCTGATAGAGCGAGGTGGCCGGAACGATGGGCTCTTCCTTGATCTTGGGCGGCCCGAACAGATTCATGCCCGAGCAGGCGGTGAGCGCGGCGGCGAACACACCAATGGCGACGATCCGGGCAATCCGGCTGGAAAACTGGCTCAAGACGTCAAGTTTCACGAACTGCCCCGTTCCTCGAACAACCGCATGGGCTGCGGCGTAGTTAGCAAATGGATCAAAACTGTGGCGCGGCGCGACCAGGCAACCCGGTCAGCGCACGGACCGCAGATAATGCTGAACCTCAAGTCCGTCCGGCTGGTCGTCGAAGGCTTCAAATTCCAGCGGCAGATCTTCGGCGCCGACTATCTCATAATTGGCCTGGCTGGAAAAGAGACCGGCCAGGACATGGGCATTGAGCGCATGCCCGCCCTTGTAGGAGCGGAACCGTCCCCAGATCGGCAATCCGCCCAGCGACAGATCGCCAATGGCGTCGAGCAGCTTGTGACGCACGAATTCATCCTCGAAGCGCAAGCCGCCCGGATTGAGGACGCGATCTTCGTGCAGGGTTATGGAATTGTCGAGACTGGAGCCCAGCGCATAACCGGCCTGGCGCAGGATCTTGGCATCGCGCACGAAACCGAAGGTGCGGGCACGGGCCACGTCCTCGAAATAGCGGCGCGGCGTCCAGTCGAAAATCATGCGCTGGCGGCCGATGACCTTGGAATCGAAATCGATCTCGAGGTCGAGCGCACGGCCATTATAGGGTTCGAGCGCGGCAAAGGCATCGTTGTTGCGCACGGTGACGGCGCGAATGACCTTGAGGAACTTGCGCTGCGCGGGCTGGATTTCGAGGCCCTGCTGGAGAATGGCCTCGGCGAAGGGATAGGCGCTGCCATCCATGATCGGGCATTCGGGCCCGTCCAGGGTGATGAGCGCATTGTCCACCCCCAACCCGCTCAGGGCCGAGGTGACATGCTCGACGGTGGCGACGCTGACGCTGTCGCCCAGATCGAGCGTGGTGCAAAGCGTGGTGCGGGTGACACGACTGAAATGCACCGGCACGGTATCGGACATCTGACCGCCGCCCAGATCGCGCCGGATGATAAAACCGCTATCGGCAGGCGCCGGCCCGAGGGTGAGCGTCACCGGCTGTGCGCCATGCACGCCATAACCCGAGAAGCTGACTTCGCCGGAAAGGGTGCGCTGGCGGGTCGATAATCTATTCATACTGCGACGACACTCCGCCCGACTTCACGCTGCCCAGACTGTTATCCAAAAAAAACTCGGTGCGGAAGCCGCACCGAGCAATGTTTTTCGCAACTTTGCTGAAGAACCTTTAACCATGCTTGCGCAGGAAGGCCGGAATCTCCAGGTGGTCCTTCTGCAAACCGGGGGCCTGGCTGCGACCCTGAGGGTCGAGCGTGCCCCGCGCGCCCTCGCTGGCCGGCGGCACGCGCGAAGCCCTTGCCCCGCCAGCCTCAATGGCGCTGCGGGCGGCCGCATCGTCCGCGACATTGGGGCGTGGCGCCTCGTGCTGTTCACCCTGCTGCTGGCCGATATTGAGCCCAACATTGGAGGCAAGGCGCTTGAACAGCGCTCGGGCGTTGCGCGGTTCGCCATCATGACGTTCCTGCGCTTCCTGTGTCCGGCGCGCAACAATGGGCAGTTCCTCGGTGCGCGGCATGCGGCGCTGGCCTTCGGGCCGCGCGGCATGGGAAGGCACATAGACGCTGGGGATGGGCTGCTCGTCCATGACCGGCGCGTCTTCGGGTTCGTGCAGGGATTCGGCGGCCGGCAGATAGGGCTCGACGATGACGCCATCGTCTTCCTGCTGCACGGACTGGGCCGGACGCTGATGGGCAAAGGCCTCGGCGACGGCGGCCTCGACCTGATGGCCGATCTCCTCGGCCTCGGCCACGACCGGCTCGGTGTCCTGCGCCGGCGGCACGACCGAACGCTCGGCCGGCACATGGCGCTTGACCGACAGCGGCGTGCGCGCGGCATTGGGTTTGGCCGGCTCCATAGCCTGAACCATGGTGGCATCGGTGCCGGTGGCCACGACCGAAACGCGAATGGTGCCGTTGAGATTGGGGTCGTAGGTGGCGCCCAGGATGATATTGGCGTCCACGTCCACTTCCTCGCGGATGCGGCTGGCCGCTTCGTCGACCTCGTAAAGGGTAAGGTCCGGCCCGCCGGTGATGGAAATGAGCAGGCCCCGCGCGCCCTGCATCGACACATCGTCGAGCAGCGGATTGGCAATGGCGGCCTCGGCGGCATGGCGGGCGCGGTCTTCGCCGGAAGCCTCGCCGGTCCCCATCATCGCCTTGCCCATGCCGCGCATCACGGCGCGCACGTCGGCGAAGTCGAGGTTGATGAGCCCTTCCTTGACCATGAGGTCGGTGATGCAGGCGACGCCGGAGAACAGCACCTGGTCGGCCATAGCGAAGGCATCGGCGAAGGTGGTTTTCTCGTTGGCGACGCGGAACAGGTTCTGGTTGGGAATGACGATCAGCGTATCGACATGGCGATGCAGTTCGTCAATGCCGTCATCGGCCAGGCGGGTGCGGCGATTGCCCTCGAAATTGAACGGCTTGGTGACCACGCCAACCGTGAGAATGCCCTGCTCGCGGGCCGCGCGCGCCACCACGGGCGCCGCGCCGGTGCCGGTGCCGCCGCCCATGCCGGCAGTGATGAACACCATGTGCGAGCCGGACAGGTGATCGTTGATCTCGTCCCAGCTTTCCTCGGCCGCCGCCCGACCCACTTCCGGATGCGAACCGGCGCCCAGGCCCTCGGTGACGCCCACGCCAAGCTGAATGATGCGTTGCGCCTTGGAGAGCGCCAAAGCCTGCGCATCGGTATTGGCGACGACGAAATCGACGCCGTCCAGGCCGGATTCGATCATGTTGTTGACGGCATTGCCGCCGCCGCCGCCGACACCGAACACGGTGATGCGGGGCTTGAGTTCCTGAATGTCCGGAATGGTGAGGTTGATGGTCATAGGTGGCCCCATACTGGCGTGGTTGGTTAAGATTTACACAGCCATTCGTTAACCGCCTCCTAACAAGTGAGTCGTTCCGGTTAACATCTGCGCAATTTGCGAAAGGAAACGGTTACCGATTGAGCGCTCGTTAACCATCGGAAGGGGGCTGGTGGCGGGGTATCCCTCACAGGCCACCCTCCAATCCTGTCATTCGCGCGCCAGCGGGAACCTCCGTTTGGTTCGCAAGGCGTAACCGAGGCCCCCGCTTTCGCGGGGGGCGACAGCGTGGTGGCAAGGATGCATCGCGTCTATTCAAGCGACGGATGAACGACCTAAAAACTGCTGCGCAGCCAATTGCCGACGCGGGCGAAATAGCCGTCGGTGCCGGTGAGCTTCCGGATGCTGCGCGGCTCGGTATATTCCTGGGCGCAGACCTGGGGATAGACCAGCATGCCCGCGACGGTGGCGAAGGCGGCGCCCTTGGCGATATCGGGCAGGCCGGCAATGCCCATGGGCCGGCCCATGCGCACATTGCGCGCCAGCAGCCGCCGCGCCACTTCCGACAGGCCCGTCATCTCGCTGGCGCCGCCGGTCAGCACGAAGCGACGGCCACAGATGTCGATCATGCCTGTGGCCTGCATGCGATCGCGGATGGCGGTGAGAATTTCCTCGATGCGCGGGCGCATGATGCGGGTCAGCACGGCGCGCGGGATCTGCCCGGGCGCCTCGTCGTGGCTGGCCCCGACCGGCTGGATCGGGATCATGTCGCGCTCGTCGGACTGGCCGGGCAGGACCGAGCCGTAAAAGGTCTTAAGGCGCTCGGCATCGGCGACGCTGACCGAAAGCTGGCGCGCAATATCGAGCGTCAAGTGATGACCGCCGATGGCGATGGCGTCGGCATAGACCATATGGCCGTCATTGAAGACCGATACTGTGGTGGTGGCACCGCCAAAATCGATGCAGGCGACGCCCAATTGCGCCTCGTCGTCGACCAGCGTGGCCAGGCCCGACGCATAGGGCGTGGCCACCAGCGCCTCGATCTGCAAATGGCAGCGGTGCAGGACCAGTTCGAGATTGCGCATGGCCAGGGTTTCGGCGCTGACGACCGCGACATCGACGCCGAGCTTCTCGCCCACCATGCCCTTGGGATCGCGGATGCCCTTCTGGCCGTCCAAAGCGTAACCGATCGGCAACGCATGGACGATGGAGCGTTCGGGCCGAACCGAGCGGGAATTGACGGCCTTGAGCACCTTAAGGATGTCGGCCTTCTCCACTTCCTGCCCGTCCAGCGACACGGCGGCGGAGAAGGTTTCCGAGCCCAGCCGCCCGGCCGTGACATTGACCAGCACGCTTTCGACCGTCAGGCCCGCCGCGCGCTCGGCCGTGCCGACCACGGTGCGGATAGCCTGCTCGGCCTTTTCGATATCGGTGACGACACCGCTCTTGACCCCGGCGGCGGGCCCATAGCCGAAGCCGATGATTTCGGCCTGGTGCGTGCGGCCCTTGAGAGCCTTTCCCTCGGGACGGGGAGCCAGGCGCGCGATGACGCAGCAAATCTTGGTGGAGCCGATGTCGAGCACGGCCACCAGGGTGGTCTTGCCGGGCTGCACGGGACGGAGCCGGGAGGTCATCGCATCGATCATCATGATTTCTTGGCGTCTTCGGTTTTGTTGGGGCGCACGGCCACGATGCTGTCCACCCGCAGGTCGATGACGCTGAGATCGCGGTCGAGCAATTGGTATTGGTTCTGGTACATGACCAGCTTGCCCAGCGCCTGGGCCACGCCCTGCTCGGGCAATTGCACGCGCAGGGCGGTGTCGTAGATGAGATCCCAGCGCCGGTCGGCGATGCGCGACAGCGCCATCAGGCCCTGCTTGAGTTCGGAATGGGCATCGAGCGCCCGGATCATCACCTGCGCATCGTCGGCGGCGCCATCGCCGATCACCAGCGGCAGGTTGCCATAGGCCCCGCCGTCCTCTCCGATCTGCGTCCCCGCCCCATCGATGAGGAAAGTGATGCCATCGACGCGCCAGCGGGCCACCGGCACCTTTTCGGTGACCATCACCGAAACGTCACCCGGCAGCGTCTTGCGCACGCTGACCGTCTCGATAGCCGGTAATTCGGCAATACGCCGGCGCGCTTCCTCGACGTCGAAGGCCAAGGTGGAGGTATGGGGCTGGATGCCGAGGGCGTCAAAAATGGCCTGATCGGGGGTCAGTGACTGGCCGGAAATGGAAATCTCGCCAATGGCCAGGCCCGCATCGGCGAATTCGCCCTGGGCAAAATGGCCAAGCGTAGCAACGATGTTACCGATTGGCGCGCGCGCCTCGTAGATTACAATGCCGGCAGCGACCAGGCCCACGACGATACCGGCACGGCGAATGGTGCGGCCATGCAGCACCCAGGCGCGGGCAAGGCGATTGGCCAAGCGCTGGCGCTGCGTACGGACGGGAACAGGCAGCGCACGCGGATCGACCATCCGCGCCCCGGCGAGAAAAGCCTCGCTCTTTACCTGTTGCAACTTGCGTCCTCCACCATCCAGGAAACCAGCTCTTCAAAACTGTGCCCGGCATGCAGAGCCTGCTCGGGCGCCAGAGAGGTGGGCGTCATGCCCGGCTGAGTGTTGATTTCCAGACAGACCAGCTCGCCGTCCTCGCCCACCGCGCCGTTGTAGCGGAAATCCGTACGGGTCACGCCGCGGCAGCCGAGCGCCGCATGCGCGGCAAGGCTCAGCTTTTGCACTTTGTCGTAAATTTTAGGTTTCACCTGGGCGGGAATGATGTGGCGCGAGCCGCCTTCGGCATATTTGGCTTCATAATTGTAAAAGCTGAGATCGGTGACGATCTCGGTGACCCCCAGGGCCACGTCACCCATCACCGCGCAGGTGAGTTCGCGCCCGGGAATATAGCGCTCCACCATCACCGCCTCGCCACAATTCCAGTCCTCGCGCAGCAATTCCTGCGGCGGATGGCTGGTGCCGGCCTTGACCACGAAGACGCCGAAGCTGGACCCTTCGGAAATCGGCTTGACCACATAGGGCGGCGCCATGACGTGGTCGCGTGCCACCTCGGCGCGGCCGGCAATGACATGGTCGGTCACCGGAATGCCGGCGGCCTTGAGCATGATCTTGGCCTGGTGCTTGTCCATGGCTAGGGCCGACGCGAGGACACCCGAATGGGTATAGGGGATCTGCAGGAGTTCGAGCAGGCCCTGGACCATGCCGCTTTCCCCCACCGGCCCATGCAGCGCATTGAACGCCACATCGGGCTTGAGCGCGAGCAATGTCGTGGCGATGTCGCGCCCGACATCGACCTCGGTGACGCGATAGCCGGCATTGCGCAAGGCCTGCGCGCATTCCCTGCCGGAGCTGAGCGAAACCGGCCGCTCATTGGACCAGCCGCCCATGAGGACAGCGACATGCTTGCTCATGGATTGGCGCTCCCGACGGAGGATGCGAGGTTCATTTCCCCTCTCCCATAAGCGCCTGCAATTCCGCCGGCAGCGCGGCGGCCCATTGGGTGATGTTGCCGGCGCCGAGGCAGACGACGTAATCGCCTTCGGCAATGCGTTCGGCCAAGAGCGGCGCCAGGGCCTCGGGGCCCTCGACGATGCGGGCATCGCGGTGGCCGCGGGCGCGGATGCGGTTGACCAGTTCTTCATGGGTGACGCCGGCAATGGGCTGCTCGCCCGCCGCGTAGATCGGCGCGACGATGACGGTATCGGCATCGTTGAAGCAGGCGGCGAAATCATCGAAAAGGTCGTGGACACGCGAATAGCGGTGCGGCTGCACCACGGCGATGACATCGCGGCGCGCCGATTGGCGGGCCGCACGCAGCACGGCGGCGATTTCCACCGGATGGTGCCCATAATCGTCGATAACGGTGACGCCGTTGACCTCGCCGGTCCTGGTGAAGCGTCGCTTGACGCCGGTAAAGCCCTTGAGCCCCTTGCGGATCGCCTCGGCCGGCACGTGCAATTGATCGGCCACGGCAATGGCCGCCGTAGCGTTGAGGGCATTGTGGATGCCGGGCATGGGCAGTTCCAGCCCGTCGATGCGGAGCTGTGTCTGGCGGATGCGGTCGCGGATTTCCACCGAGAAATGCTGCACGCCATCGTGGTTTTCGAGGTCGATCAGCCGCACATCGGCTTGCGGGTTACGGCCATAGGTGATGACCCGGCGATCGCGGATTTCGCCCACCAATGCCTGCACGACCGGATGATCGAGGCACATCACGGCAAAGCCGTAGAAAGGCACGTTCTCGACGAATTGGTGGAAGGCCTTCTTAACGCCATCGAAATCGCCGTAATGGTCGAGATGCTCGGCATCGATATTGGTGACCACGGCGACGTCGGCGGGCAGCTTGACGAAAGTGCCGTCGCTTTCATCGGCCTCCACCACCATCCATTCGCCGCCCCCAAGGCGCGCATTGGTGCCATAGGCATTGATGATGCCGCCATTGATGACGGTGGGATCGAGATTGCCGGCATCGAGCAATGTGGCCACCAGGGTGGTGGTCGTCGTCTTGCCGTGGGTGCCGCCAATGGCGATGGCGGTCTTGAAGCGCATGATCTCGGCCAGCATCTCGGCGCGCCGCACGATGGGCAACGCCCGGGCGCGCGCCGTCACCAATTCGGGATTGTCCTTGCGGATGGCCGAGGAAACGACCACGACTTCCGCTTGTCCCAGATTATCGCCGCTCTGGCCGATTTCGACCTTGATGCCCATGTCCCGCAGGCGCTGCACATTGGGATTGAGCGCCGCGTCGGACCCCTGCACGATATAGCCCTGGTTATGCAGGATTTCGGCAATGCCGCTCATGCCGATGCCGCCGATGCCGATGAAATGGACCGGGCCCATATTGCGGGGCATTTTCATGTGCGGGAATCCTCTGCGATCTGGATGGTCTTGCCGGCCAGCATTTCGGCCAGGTCCGCCAGCCGCTCGACGGCGTGGGGCCGACCCAGGGTCCGGGCCGCCGCGGCGGCGCGATGCAGGGCCGGCGGATCGGCCAGCAATTGTGCAAGGCGAGTGGCAAGCGATTGCGGTGAAAGCGTGGCCTGCTCTTCCACCCAGCCGCCGCCGGCCGCCGCCATGACCATGCCATTGTGCTTCTGGTCGGCATCGAGCGCCCCTGGCAGGGGCACGAGAATGGCAGGACGCCCGATGATTGTCAGTTCCGCGATGGTGGATGCGCCGGCCCGGCCGATGACCAGGTGCGCGGCGGCGATACGCTCGGGCAGATCGGGAATGAAGGCGGCCAGTTCGACGCTGGTGCGCGAACGCCGGTAGGCCTCCGTCACCCGCTCAATGTCTTCTGGCCGCGCCTGCTGCACGATACGCAGGCGATTGCGCAGGGTTTCGGGCAGAAGCGCGATGGCGGCCGGAACGATGTCGGACAGCGCCTTCGCGCCCTGGCTGCCGCCAAAGACCACGAGATGAATGGCGCTGCTGTCATCGAGAACCGGATAGGGCGCGGCGGCGACGGCCCGTACGCGGTCGCGCACCGGGTTGCCGGTGACGGCCTTTTCAAGGCTCAGATGCTCGGCATACCTGGTGCTGGCAAAGCTCAGCGCCAGCATGTCGGCAAAGCGCACCAGGGCGCGGTTGGCCCGCCCCATGACGGCATTTTGCTCGTGCAATATGCCCGGAACGCCCAGGAGGCTTGCGGCGACGAAGGGCGGGAACGTGGGATAGCCGCCAAAACCGATTACCGCATCGGGCCGGATCTTGCGCAGCGTGCTCCAGGCGGTGCCGATGCCGCGCAATATGGTCAGGCCGCCGGCGATGAATTTGACCGGATGGCGCAGGGACGGCGTGGCGGCAGGCACGACATGGATTTGCCGGGCCGGGAAATCGGCGCCATAGCTTTCGACCCGATGGTCGGTCATCAATTCCACCGCATGGCCGCGGCGATTAAGTTCCTGGGCCAGGGCCATGGCCGGAAAGAGATGTCCCCCCGTGCCGCCCGCCATTAGTACGAAGGTCTTCATTCGGCGGGCGCGACCACGGCGCTGCGATAGGAGGGCAGGCCGGTGGCCATGCGCTCCTCGGGCTTGGTGCGGGTCAGCGCCAGCATCAGCCCCATGCCGAAGGCGATGGCGATCATCGAGGTGCCGCCATAGGAGACGAAAGGCAGCGTCATGCCCTTGGGCGGGATGAGGTTGAGATTGACGGCCAGGTTGATGCCCGATTGCATGGCGAATTGCACCGCCAGGGTCGAGGCGGCGAGCCGGGGGAACAGGCTCGACTGGCGCTGCGCGCCCATCATGGCCCGCAACACGATGAAGGCAATGAGCACGACGAGCCCGATGCAGAACAGGATGCCGAATTCGCCGGCAGCGGCGGAAAATACATAATCCGCATGGGCGTCGGGAATGAGCTTCTTGGCGATGGATTCACCCGGCCCACGCCCGAACCAGCCGCCTTCGAGCAAGGATTGCAGGGCCTTGTCGATCTGGTAGGTATTGCCGCCGCCATCGGGGTTGAGGAAGGTGTCGATGCGGCGCGACACGTGGGGGAAGAAGATATAGGCGCCGAACAGCAGCGCCGCGCCCCCTGCCCCCAGCCCGAAAATGATGAGCCAGGAAATGCCGGACAGGAACAGCAGCGCCGCCCAGGTGGCGGTGACCAGCGCCGTCTGGCCGATGTCGGGTTGCAGGAGCAGCGCCGCAACCACCGCCATCATCATCAGCGTGGCCAGGATTCGCCCCGGCACGTTGCGATGGATCATGGATTCGGAGAACAGCCATGCGCCCAATACGGCAAAGGCCGGCTTGATGAATTCGGAGGGCTGGACGGATTGGCCGGCAAAGGAAATCCAGCGCCGCGCCCCCTTGATCTCGGTGCCGAATTTCAGCGTCGCCCAGAGCAGCAGCAGGCTGACGACGAAGGTGCCCAAGGCGGCAAAGCGCGCCTGCCGATGGTTCATCATCGAGGCGACGATCATCACCGGCAAAGCGGCCAGGCAGAACATGGCGTGGCGCACCACGAAGAACCATTCGTTGAGGCCGATGCGTTCGGCCACCGGCGGACTGGCGGCGAAGCTGAGCACCATGCCGGCGGTCATGAGCAGGATCAGCGCGCCGAGCAATTCGCGGTCGATGGACCACCACCACTCCGCAAAGGGGGTTTTCTTGTCGCGGGAAAACATCATCGGAGAACGCCGGCTACTCGATACAAACTGCATCGAATTGTAGCGATGGGTGGTTACCGATTTGGTAAGGCTTTCGCGTTTTGCGAAACCCCTAGCGCAGTTTCAGCGAGCTGAGCCCGATCAGCGCCAGGACGAACGAGATGATCCAGAAGCGGATCACCACCTGGCTTTCGGTCCAGCCAAGGGCCTCGAAATGGTGGTGGATCGGCGCCATGCGGAACACCCGCTTGCCGGTGAGGCGGAAGGACGTGACCTGCACGATGACCGACACGGTTTCGAGCACGAACAGCCCGCCGATGATCGCCAACACGATTTCGTGCTTGGCGGCGACAGCGATGGTCCCCAGCGCGCCGCCCAGGGCCAGCGAGCCGGTATCGCCCATGAAAATCTGCGCCGGCGGCGCATTGAACCACAAAAAGCCCAGCCCGGCCCCGATCAGCGCGCCGCAGACCACGGTGAGTTCGGCCGTGCCCGGAACGGCGTTGAGCAGCAGGTAATCGGCATAATTCTGCGACCCGACCAGATAGGCGATGAGCCCGAAACAGGCCGCCGCCACCATGACCGGCACGATGGCAAGGCCGTCGAGGCCATCGGTAAGATTGACCGAATTGCCCGCCGCCACCACGACGAAGGCGCCGAACAGGATATAGAAATAGCCCAGATTGATCGCCAGGTCCTTGACGAAGGGAAAGAGCAGCGACGTGCCATAGGCGCCCGAGGCGAGCTGGGAGATGAAGAAGGCCGCGATGGCGCCGATCAGCGCTTCCAGGATCAGCCGCTGTTTCGAGCCGAACCCCTTATGGGTCATGCGCGTGACCTTGAGGTAATCGTCGTAAAAGCCGATGGCGCCGAACCCCACGGTGACGAACAGCACCACCCACACATAGCCATTGGCGAGATTGCACCAGAGCAGCGTGGAAATCACCGCGCCCGACAGGATCATCAGCCCGCCCATGGTGGGCGTGCCCTTTTTGGTGAGCAGGTGCCCCTGCGGCCCATCCTCGCGGATCGGCTGGCCCCGGCCCTGCTTGAGACGCAGCAGCGCGATCATGCCCGGGCCGAAGAGGAACACGAAGAACAGGGCGGTAATCACCGCTCCGGCCGTGCGGAAGGTGATATAGCGGAACACATTGAAGGCGGCGAGGGAATCCGCCAATTGGCCGAGAAAATAGAGCATCGCTGTCCGCTATCCTGACTGGCTATCGGTTCGTGTCGAACCGGGCGCGGATGGCGTCCACGACACGCGCCAGCCCTACACCGTTGGATCCTTTGACCATGATTGCGTCGCCATAGGCAAGCGCGCCGACAAGGCCGTTCACCGCCTCTTGAGTTGTGGAAAAATGCGAGACGGGCAGCGTCGGCGCCAGCACTTCGGCCAGCACCAGCATCTGCGGCCCCACCAAGATGACGGCATCGGCGCCGCTGGCGCGCACCGCTTCGGCCAGGCCCGCATGAAGCGCGGCCGAATGCTCGCCCAGTTCGAGCATGTCGCCCAGCACCAGCACCTTGCGGCCGGGTACGTCCAGCTCGGCAAAGACCGTCAAGGCCGCCGCCATCGAGGCGCTGTTGGCATTGTAGCTTTCATCGATGAGCAGGAGCGGATTGGCCTCGGGACCCAGCATCAGCCGCTGCCCGCGCCCGGGCTGGGCGCCAAAGCCGGCCAGCGCCCGCAATGCCACATCAGGCGCGATGCCCGCCACCTGCGCCACCACGAAGGCCGCGCAGGCATTGGCCAGCATATGCCGCCCCGCCGCGCCGAGTGCCAGACGGTGGCGTGCCTCGCCCTGCACGAGGGTGGCAAAACTCTGCCCGCCAACACTTTCCGCCGCGACGATCTGCCAGTCGACACCCCGCGCAAAGCCATAGGTGACGATGGTGCCCACCCCGGCCGCCAGGGCCGCTTCACGCAGGATGTCGATCTGTTCGTGATCGGCATTGAGCACGGCGATGCCGCCCGGCTCCAGCCCCTCGAAGATTTCCGCCTTGGCCCGGGCGATGGCTTCGAGGCTGCCCAGCCGCTCGAGATGGGCCGGGGCGATATTGGTGACGACGGCGACATGCGGCCGAACCATTCGGCTGAGGGGCCGGATTTCGTCGGGCGCGCTCATGCCCATTTCAAAGACGCCGAATTGCGCCGTTTCGGGCAGACGCGCCAGCATCAGCGGCACGCCCCAATGATTGTTGAAACTGCGGATCGAGGCATGTGTCTCGCCTGCTGCCTCGAAGACCAGGCGAAGCGCCTCCTTGGTGGTGGTCTTGCCCACGCTGCCGGTCACCCCGACGATGAAGGCGCGGCTGCGGGCGCGCGCCGCCCGGGCCAGGGCCCGCAAGCCCTCAAGCGCATCGGGCACGACGATACGGCGCGCCCCTTCGCCCCGGCTCACCAGCGCGGCGATGGCGCCATTGGCCAGCGCCGTATCGACGAAATCATGCCCGTCGAAACGCTCGCCCTTGATGGCGACGAACAGCGCCTCCGGGCCCAGTTCGCGCGAATCGATGGAGATCGAATTGATCGCATCGGCCTCGACCCCCTCGGCATGCCCGCCCGTGGCCTCGATGATGGCGTCGATGGTGAAGAGAGGTGGAGTCATGGGAACAATGGAACGCTGAAGCCGCAAGGAGCGCGATGCGGTATCGCGCCCCTGGGAGGAAGACAAACCGGCCGATTCCGGGTGACGTCGAACTGTGTCCTAGCCCTTGAGCGCTTCAGCCACCACTTCATGGTCGGAAAAATGGTGCTTGGTGGTGCCGATGATCTGGTAGGTTTCATGGCCCTTGCCGGCCACGAGCAGCACGTCACCGGGCGCCAATGCCTTGACGGCCGTTTCGATGGCGGCCCTGCGGTCGGCGATTTCCCTGGCACCCTTTGCCCCTCCCAGCACTTCGGCACGGATCGCCGCCGCGTCCTCGGTGCGTGGATTGTCGTCCGTGACGATGACGTCGTCGGCAAGTTCACTGGCAATTGCGCCCATTTGGGGGCGCTTGCCCTTGTCGCGGTCGCCCCCGCAGCCGAAGACCACGCTGAGCTTGTTCTTCGCATAGGGCCGCAGGGTATTGAGCGCGGTGCGCAAGGCCTCGGGCTTGTGCGAATAATCGATGAAGATGGCCGCGCCCTCGTGCTCGGCCACCAATTCGAGCCGACCGCGCGCGCCCACCAGCTCGGGCAGCGCCGAAAAGGCATCCGCCTTGTCCACGCCTGAGGACATGGCCAGAGCCGCCGCGACCAGCGCATTGGATACCTGGAATTCACCGGGGATCTTGAGGTGGAAGCTGACCTTCTCCCCGATATGGCGCACTTCCACGCGCTGCCCGTAGCCTTCGGGCTTGATCGAGAGGATTTCGATATAGGCGCCCTCCCGCCCCACCGTCAGCAGAGTGGCGCTGGCCGAAAGCGCGGCGAACATGAATTGCTCATGCTCGGGATCGTCCACATTGACGATGGCCGCGCCGCCATCGACCAGCAGGTCGGTGAACAGCCGCAATTTGGCATTGCGGTAATCGTCCATGTCGGCGTGGTAATCGAGGTGGTCGCGGCTGAGATTGGTGAAGGCCACCGCCTCGAAATGGATGCCGTCGAGCCGGCGCTGGTCGAGGCCATGGCTGGACGCCTCCAGGGCCACGTGGTCGATGCCCTGCGCCTTGAGCGCCCGCATGTTCTGATGCAGCGTGCGCGAATCCGGCGTGGTCAGGGCCCCTTCGATATGGCGCTTGGCCGTTTCCACGCCCAGCGTGCCGATGCTGGCGCCGGGAATGCCGGCATGCTGCCAGATCTGGCGCACGAAGGACGCGACCGAGGTCTTGCCATTGGTGCCGGTGACGGCAACGCAAATCTCCGGCTGCGGCTCGAATACGCGCGAGGCGGCACGGGCATAGGCGGCGCGCACATCTTTGACGATGATGACCGGCACGCCCGGATCGCCCGGCGGGGCCGTGTCGGTGACGATGGCCAGGGCGCCGCGGTCCACCGCGTCGGCAACGAATTGATTGCCATGCACCTTGTTGCCCGGCAGGGCGAAAAACACATCGCCCGGCTCGATGCGCCGGCTGTCGGAATTGAGCCCGAAAACCGCACCCAATCCCTTTTTGGGGCGGGCGCCTGAGCCTTCGAGCAGTTGAGTTACGCTAAGTGACACGACGACAAATCCTTCTGGATCGATCTAGCGGATGGCTGCTGGCACGATTTGCTCATCGAGCGCCTCGCTGAAATCCGGCGCGATGCCCAACATGGGCGCCACGCGTTGGACGATGCGACCGGTGACCATGCCGGCGTTCCAGCCGGCCGTGGTCCCCGATTGCGGATTTTCGGCTTCCGGCTCATCCACCATGATGACCATGGCATAACGCGGATTGTCGAGCGGGAAGGCCGAGGCGAAGAAATTGGTGTCCTTGCTGGACGAATAGCGCCCGTTGACGACCTTTTCGGCCGTGCCGGTCTTGCCGCCGACGCGATAACCCTGGGCTTCCTTTTCCATCTGCGAGCCCGAGCCTTCGAGGGCATTGAGCCGCATCAGGGCGCGGATGGCGGTGCTGGTCCGGGGCGAGACGACGCGCTCATAGAGCTTTTCGGCTTCCGCCACGTCGCGCTTGTAGAGCGTGGGCTCGATATAATTGCCGCCATTGGTGAATGCGGCATAGGCAGCCACCAGGTGCAGCGGCGACACCGAGACACCATGGCCGAACGACGCGGTAGCGGCCCCGACCTCGGAAAATTCCTTGGGAACGGTGGGCACGCGCATTTCGGGCAGCTCGAACGCCATGCGTTCGTCGAAATGCATCCGGCTCAGAAAGGCGCGGAAGGCTTCCTTGCCCATGGTCTGCATGACCCGGATGGTGCCGATATTGGAGGAATACTTATAGACTTCAGGCAGCGACAGGATGCGGTGCTTGCCGTGGAAATCGTCGATGGTGTAGCGGCCGAAACGGATGCCGTAGCGCGCGTCGAACGTATCGCTGAGCGTGGCAGTACCCGCATCGAGCGCGGCCGCCATGGTGACGGTCTTGAAGGTGGAACCGGGCTCGAAGATACCCGCCGTGATGCGGTTGAACGTGTCCTTGACCAATGCGGTGGCCGGCTCGTTGGGATTGAAATCGGGAAGGGACACCAGCGCGACGATCTCGCCGGTATGGATGTCCATCATCACCCCGGCCGCCGCGATGGCCTTGTAGCGGGTCATGGCATCGACAAGCTGCTCATGCATGACATGCTGCACGCGCATGTCGACGCTGAGTTCCACCGGCGTCAGCGCATTGCCGCGCGCCAGGCCCAGATTCTGCAGCAGCGCCACGGATTCGGTATCCATGTGCCGCTCGATGCCGGAAATGCCCTGATTGTCCACATTGGTGGAGCCCAGGATATGACTGGCCTCGGCCATGCCGGGATAGAAGCGCTTGGATTCGGTGATGAAGTCGATGCCTGGAATGCCCAGCCGCATCACCGCGTCCTGGATGGCCGGTGTCAGTTCACGCTGCACCCAGACGAAACCCTGGTCCCCGGTGAGACGGTTGCGCAGCCATTTTTCGTCGAGATTGGGCAGCACCGTGCGCAACTTGCGCACCGCCTCCTCGACATCGATGATGCGGCGCGGCTCGGCATAGAGCGAGGGCACGCGGATATCCACGGCCATTTCGAGCCCGTTGCGGTCCAGGATCGGCGGTCGCGTCGCGGTGATGGCATCGCGCGTCTGGCCCTCGATGCTGTCGTCCTTGACCACCATGCCCAATTGCACCAGCCGCCCGCCCACGACGCTGAACCCCAGCACCAGGGCCAACACCATCCAGCGGATGCGCGCGCTGGTGAGATTGCCGCGCTGCTTGCGCGTGCCGTCCAGGGCGATTGTGGAGGCCAGCGGTTCGGTGGTCACCGCCATCATTCAATCCCTTCCAGTTCCAGAATGGCGTCGATCGGGTCGATGCCGTCTTCGATGGCCTCAAACAATGCATCCATGGCCGCGCTATCGGGCTTGGCCGGGCGCATGGGCAGGTCGGCAAAGGCGCCGAACTGCTTCTGCCGCACCGGTGCGATCCCCAACTCCTGCTGGTGGCGCTCCACGATGGGACCGATATAGCCCGGCTGGCTCAGCACCGCCCAATCCGCCTTGAGCAGGGAAAGCTGCCCCTCCTGCTCCTCGATATGGGCAGCCAGCGCCGAGCGCTCATTGGCGGTACCCTCAATGGAGAATTTGATCGCATAGACGCCGGCCAGCATCGCCACGCTGGTGAAGATGAGCAGGATGTTGAGATTGCGGATCATGCCGCGCCCCCGATCCTGGGCATGCCCAGGCCCTGGGCGTGCAGCGGCCGTGCCGGTACCTCGGTGCGGGTGGCGCAGCGCAGCACCGCCGAACGGGCGCGCGGATTGCGTGCCAGTTCCGCGGCCCCAGGCTTGACCGCCTTGGCCACGGGATGCCAGGCGCGCGGCGCCCGTTCGACCTGCGGCAGGTGGCGCGATTGTGCCGGGCCGCCCTTGTCGGGATCGAAGAAGCGCTTGACGATCCGGTCCTCCAACGAATGGAAGCTCACCACCGCCAGCCGCCCACCGGCCTCCAGCAGGCGCTCGGCCGCGAACAGCCCTTCGGCCAATTGCTCGAACTCGCCATTGACGGCGATACGCAGGGCCTGGAACGAGCGGGTGGCCGGATGCGCGTCGCCCGGCTTGCGGCCGATGGCCTTTTCGATGATGCGGGCCAGCTCCAGCGTGGTGGAGATGGCCGCATCCTGCCGCGCGGCGATAATGAACTGCGCAATGCGGCGCGATTTGCGCTCTTCGCCGAACGCATAGAGCAGATTGGCCAGATCTTCGGCATCGAGCCGGTTCACCAGATCCGCCGCGCTTTCGCCCGAGCGGCTCATGCGCATGTCGAGCGGTCCTTCGCGCATGAAGGAAAAGCCCCGCTCGGCCTGGTCGAGCTGCATGGAGGAAACGCCGATATCGAGCACCACCGCATCGATGGGCCCATGCGGCGCGGCCAATATGTCCAGTTCGGAAAAAGTGCCGGCAATGAAGGTGAAACGCTCGGGGAAGGCGCGGTGCAGGGCCTCCGCGTGGGGCAGGACCGAAGGATCGCGGTCGATGGCCACGACGTGTGCGCCGGCTTCGAGCAGAGCCCGCGAATAGCCGCCTGCGCCGAACGTGCCATCCACGATGCGGCTTTCGGGGCCGGGAGAAAGGGCCGCGATCACCTCATCGAGCAGGACAGGCACATGCCTTCCGCCGGACGGATCGGTTTCGGGCATGGAACGCTTGCCCATCTCAGCCACTACTCCACTCCCGGCGGCGCCGGATACGTAAACTCGCGCCGAGTTTGCACGGCACCGCTTAACATTCTGTTTCCCATGAGCGCTTTGCGTCGCCTGGAAACACATGGAGGAAAGCTGGGGGGAGCATGAGAGGCATATTGCCCCCGCGCGCGGTTCGCGCGATGAAAGCATGTTTGCGGCGGATCGAGAGGGAGGGCCTGCTGCCCTGGCACGTCTCGCGCCGCGATCATCGAGGTGCAGTGACCCGCCATGCCGCACAGAACGCCGCAGGTGCTTTATATAGACGACGACGCAGATCTGGCCGACCGGGTCACCGAAGCCCTGGCGGCGCGCGGCTGCCTTTGCCACCAGGCCGGCAGCGCGGCCGAAGGATTGGCGCGGCTGCGCGCCGGCGACATCGATGTGGTGGCGCTCGATCACGACCTGCCCGATGGCAGCGGCCTGGACGTGCTGGCCGCGTTGCAGGCCATGGACGACCTGGAGCAGCATCCCGCCGTGCTTTACGTGACCGGCCCGGCGGAACTGGCCAATGCCGTGGAGGCCCTGCGGGCCGGCGCCTTCGATTTCGTGCCCAAATCGGACGTCGACAATTACATGACCTTATTGCTCACCGCCATCGACCATGCGGTGGACAATGTCCGGCTCAACCGGGCCAAGGCCCTGGCCGAGCGCGAAACGCAGATCGCGCGCGAGCACGCCGAAATGCTGCTGGGCGAGGTCAATCACCGCGTCGCCAATTCGCTCGCCATGGTGGCGGCGCTGGTGGGCCTTCAGGCCCATGCCGTCGAGGACGAGGAAGCCCGGCGGGCCCTCAGCGAAACCCAGGCGCGCATCCAGGCCATCGCCGGCGTCCACCGGCACCTCTATACTTCCGACGATGTGCGCTCGGTGCAGGTTGCCGATTATCTGGGCAGCCTGATTGGGGAACTGGAAACCAGCATGCAGGCCGACGATAGCCGCGCCAGCATCCGGCTGGATATCGAGGCCTTTGCCCTTCCCACCGAAAAGGTGGCGTCGCTGGGCGTGATCGTCACCGAATTGGTGACCAATGCCATCAAGTACGCCTATGCCGACCGCGAGCCGGGCGAAGTGCGCGTGCGCATGCGCCGCCACGGCGAAGAGGTGCAATTGAGCGTCGAGGACGACGGCATCGGCTGGACCGGGACCGGCCGCCCCCAGGGCACCGGATTAGGCAGTCGCATCGTCAAGGCCATGGCCATCAGCCTCGACGCTGAGGTGAGCTATGGCACGGGCCCCGGCACCAGGGTCCAGGTCACCTTTTCGCGCTGATCCGGCTCTGGCCGGAAAGAAAACGGCCGGGGCATGCCCCGGCCGCGAAAGTGTCAGGCTCCGCCGGCCCTGGCTTCGCGCGGAGCGATCTCGTCGAGTTCGATGTCGCTGAAAGCGAAATCCCCGCTGGCATCGCGGATACGGGTAGGCAGGCCCAGCCGGTCGAGCAGGTCGATGAACGGCACGGGCGGCAATTCCTCGATATTGGCCATGCGGTGGCATTCCCATTCGCCACGGGCAATCAGCATGGCCGCCGCCACGGCCGGTACCCCCGCCGTATAGGAAATGGCCTGGCTGTCGGTTTCGGCAAAGGCCTCTTCGTGGTCGCTGATATTATAGATCAGCACCTCGGTTTCCACACCCTCGCGCACGCCCTTTATCAGGTCCCCGATAAAGGTCTTGCCCTGATAATCGGGCGCCAGCGAAACGGGATCGGGCAGGACGGCCTTCACCACCTTGAGCGGCACGACTTCAAGCCCTTCGGCCGTCGTTACCGGCTGCTCGGAGAGCAGGCCCAGATTGTTGAGCACGCCGAAGACATTGATGTAGTGCTCGCCGAATCCCATCCAGAAACGGATATCGGGCACGTCGAGATTGGCCGAGAGCGAATGGATTTCATCGTGCCCGGTGAGATAGGTCGTATGCGTGCCCACCACCGGCAGGTCGTCGGTGCGCTTGACCTCGAACATCTTGTTCGCCGTCCACTGGCTCTGCTGCCAGCTCCACACCGTGCCGGTAAACTCGCGGAAATTGATTTCGGGATCGAAATTGGTCGCAAAATAGCGGCCATGGCTGCCGGCATTGACGTCGATGATGTCGATGCTGTCGATCCGGTCGAAGAAATGTTGGGCGGCCAGCGCCGCATAGGCATTGACCACGCCGGGATCGAACCCGGCCCCGAGAATGGCGGTCACGCCCTTGCGCTCGCATTCCTCCCGGTGCGTCCATTCGTAATTGCCGTACCAGGGCGGCGTTTCGCAAATCTTCGAGGGGTCCTCGTGAATGGCCGTGTCGATATAGGCCACGCCGCTATCCATGCAGGCGCGCAACACGCTCATGTTGAGAAAAGCCGAGCCGGCATTGATGACGATCTGGCTCTTGGTGCGCTTGATGAGCGCCTTGGTCGCTTCGACGTCCATGGCGTCGAGCTGGTGGGCAGCCAGGATACCCGGGCGCTTGAGCGCCTTCTTTTCGAGAATGCCCGAAACGATGTTCTGGCATTTCGACAGCGTGCGGGAGGCAATGTGAATGTCTCCGAGCACATCGTTGTGCATTGCCGCCTTATAGGCAGCGACTTGCGCGACACCTCCGGCGCCGATAATCAGCAGGTTCTTTTTCAATTGGCACGAAACACCTTTTTCGAGGGGTAACGGGATCAGTCTGTCTTATGACAGACTGGCGACATAGTCGGCATAATCGAACGATTTCACAAGTTCGACTGTACCGTTTTTTCTGCGGATGGCGATGGACGGCATGCCGACCCCATTAAACCAGTTCTTCTTCACCATGGTGTAACCACCCGCATTGAGAAGAGAAATTCGCTTCCCCACCGATAAGGGATCGGGAAAAGAAAACTCTCCGAACACGTCTCCGGCAAGACAGGAATTGCCCGCCACGACATAACGATGGGGGCCCGCATCGGGCGCCAGGGCCGCACTTTCCCGATAGACCAGCAAATCGAGCATATGAGCCTCGACCGCGCTGTCGACAATGGCGATGGCCTTGCCGTTCTGCACGATATCGAGCACCGAAACCTCGAGCGTCGTCGTATCGGTGACCACGCTGTCGCCGGGCTCGAGATAGACCTGCACCCCATAGCGCCCGGCAAAGGCTTTGAGCCGCGCGGCCAGCGCGTCGATATCGTAGCCGGGCTTGGTGAAATGAATGCCGCCGCCCAGACTGACCCAATCGAGCCGCGTCAGCAGGTCACCCAGCTTGCGCTCGATCTGGTCGAGCAGGGCCGAAAAAGCCGGCACCGAATCGTTCTCGCAATTGCAATGCAGCATGAAGCCCGAAATCCGGTCCATCGCGGCCTCGACCCGCGCCCGGTCGCTCTCGCCCAGCCGGCTATGGGGCCGGGCCGGATCGGCCAGGTCGAAATGCGAATGGCTGACCCCGGGATTGACCCGTAGCCCCAGCGGCAGATGCGCCGCCTTGGCGCCGAACCGATCGAGCTGGCCGAGCGAATTGAAGATCACCTTGTCGGCATGGGCGATGACGGCGTCGATCTCATCGTCCGCATAGGCCACCGAATAGGCATGCGTCTCACCGCCGAATTTTTCACGCCCCAGGCGCACCTCGTTGAGCGAGGACGACGTGGTGCCGTCCATATGCGGCGCGATCTGCGGAAAGGTCGACCAGGTGGCGAAGCATTTGAGCGCCAGCAGGCACTTGGCGCCGGACGCCGCGCGCAGGCGGTCCACGCGCTCCAGGTTGCGCGCCAAAGCCGTTTCGTCGATCAGGTAATAGGGAGTGGCCAGGGGCATCGCGCTTACTTCAATCTCCATAGGCGTGTGCCCGCCGGAAAGCGGCGGAAGGGCCCGATGTAACGATGACGGCGCCGGATCGCAAGGGGCGCACGCGATGGCAAGCGCCAGTTGACCTGTAAGCCGGGTTCTGTAAGGCCGCGTTGCCGCGGCGTGGTGACCATTCATCTGAGGCGGCCGTTGCCGGCGCGCTCGTGCAACCAACCCGGACGACATGGCCTCGAAACAGGCTGGAACCGGGGTTCCGCGTCGTCCCTATTTGGTCTTGCTCCCGGTGGGGTTTACCGTGCGGTCCCTGTCGCCAGGCACCCGGTGCGCTCTTACCGCACCCTTTCACCCTTGCCCCGGAAAACCGGGGCGGTTTGCTTTCTGTGGCACTTTCCCTGGGGTCGCCCCCGGCGGCTGCTAGCCGTCACCGTGTTTCGATGGAGCCCGGACTTTCCTCCGGCACGCGGTTACCCCCGTGCCAGCGGCCACCCGGTCAACTGGCGCGGCTTATGTGCGGGAGCCGATGGCCGCCGTCAAGTGAGCAATGGCTGCGGCCCGCGCCTGGTAATGGCCTGGTAGGCAAGGTTGATGGCCGCCATGCGCGCGGTGGCAACATCGATCAGCTCGCCCGGCACGCCCCGGGCGATCAGCCGGTCGGGGTGATGCTCGGCCACGAGCTGGCGATAGACCCGCCGCACTTCCTCGGGCGGCGCATCGTGGGAAAGCCCTAGCACCACGTAAGGATCGACGCCTTCCTCGAGCACCACGTGCTGGCTGGCCATCTGCTCGAAGCGCGCTTCGTCGAACCCGAAGATTTCGCTGACCCGGCGCAGGTAATCGAGTTCGGCCTCATGCACGAGCCCATCCGCCGTGGCGATGAAGAACAGGCCATCGAGCACGTGTTCCAGCGTTTGCGGCGTATCGGCGAAAAAGCGCGCCACCTTGCCGGCATAGGCTTCGTAGCCGGCCACGTCCCTTTTGGCGAGGTTGAAGAGCTTTTCAACCTGCGGCTCGTGCCCCTTGGCAATGTCCACGGTGGCATTGAAGGCCCGCACCTCGGACGCGGTCACCGCACCATCGGCCACCGCCATCTTGGCCGACAGCGCGATCAGCGCCAGGGTAAAGGCCGCCTCGCGTCCGCCCGGCAGCCAATTATCCGGGTCGAGAATATCGGCAATACGTCCGGCCACGCCGGTCCGGCGCGAGAACGAGCCGAAAAAGCGCGTCAGCTTGTCTTTGATGGGGCGATTATCCTCGGCCTTGCGCACGCAGCACAGCATGGGAATTCTTTCGTTTGCTTTCGGGCAACGCCAAAGCCGTCAGCGTTGGGCGCGAAACCTAGCCGCCGATGGAGCCGAGGTCCATGCCCGCAAATGCATGGCCGCTTCCCTCAGCGGATATAGTAATAGCCCTCGTCCTCATAGGCGCGGGGAAAGCGCTGGAAGCGGGCGGAGCTGTTGGGCCCCTGGTCGAGAAAGAAGCCGTCCGGATCGTACTCTTCCGGCACCCCGGAACCGGCCTGGTCGCGACGCGCCAGAAAATCGGCCAGGGGGCCGCTTTCCCAATCTTCGAGATCGGTCGCCGTAACCACGGGAGCGGGCTCCTCGATGATGAGGGGATTTTCGGCTGGCGCCTTCGGCAACGCAGCGACAGGCGGGCGCTCGACCGATTTGGGGCGCATGGAAAGCGGCATGGGCACCGGCGCAATTTTGGCCGGAGCCAGGGAGGCCACTTCGGTATCCTGCGACGCGGCTGCATCCGCCGGCACGGCGATAGCGGGGCGCGGCGCGGCCTCCACCGGAGCGGGCGCGCCCGGCTGGTCGCTGATATAGCTGGGCAGTTTCCGGCCCGATTGCAGATAGGCTTCGACCGCATCGCCACCCGAAACCCGGTTGCCCGACGAGGTTTCGGCAACCGCCTGCGCGACAAGCGCGGGCTCGGGCGCCTTGGCAGGTTTGGGCATCGGGGCAACGGGCTTTGCCGGCACGACGGGCTCAGGTGCAGGTTCTTCCTGCATCAATGCGAGCTGCGGCGCGGCCGGTTTCAACAGCGCGCCCGAAACATAGTCGGCGGCCGGAATGGCCACGACCAGGGCAGCGCCAGCCCAAGCCAGGCCATTGGTGATGCGGCGATCGATCTGCATGAAATCCAACAATCCGATAAGCGTCATGCCGAAACGACGTGACTAAGACGGTCAACATGGCCAGATTATGGACTGGACCTGGCTGAACGGCAGATGAATTGCGAAACCGCCGCGCCTAATCGGCCATTGCCCGACGCCCCAGCAGCCGCGCCAGCGCCAGCACGAGGTTGGCGCGGTTGAGCGTATAGAAGTGAAATTCGGTGACGCCTTCGTCGAGGAGTTCCGTCACCTGTTCGGCCGCCACGGCCGCGGCCACCAGCGCATGGGTTTCCGGATCGTCTTCCAGGCCCTCGAACCGTTCGGCCAGCCAGGCGGGGATGGAGGCGCCGCACCGCGCGGCAAAACCCGAGATCTGCCTGAAGGAGTGGATCGGCTGGATACCCGGCACGATCGGGGCGGTAATGCCCGCCTTGCGGGCCCGCTCGACATAGCGCAGGTAATCGGCATTGCGGAAGAACATCTGGGTGATGGCCCGGTTTGCCCCGGCATCGAGCTTGCGCTTGAGATTGTCGATGTCCGCGTCCCAATCCGGGCTTTGCGGGTGCTTTTCCGGATAGGCGGCGACCGAAATGTCGAAATCGCCGATACGGCTGATGCCGCCCACCAGGTCGGCGGCGTTCCTGTAGCCTTGCGGATGCGGCGTGAAGGGCTGGCCCACGCCTTCGGGCGGATCGCCGCGCAGCGCGACGATGCGACCGATGCCGGCTTGCTTGTAGCCATGCACCACCGCATCCACTTCCTCGCGGCTGGCGCCCACGCAGGTGAGATGCGCCGCCGCCGGCACGCCGCTATCGGCGGTAATGCGACGCACCATGCGCAAGGTGCGCTCGCGGGTCGAACCGCCCGCGCCATATGTCACCGAGACGAAGCGGGGCTTGAGCGGCGCGAGCTTGCCGATGCTCTCCCAGAACCGCTCTTCCATGGCGTCGGTCTTGGGCGGAAAGAACTCGAAGGAGAGTTGCAGGTCGGGCCGCTGGTCGGCGGTCTTGCGGCTGGCGCGCAGATTGTCGTCAAGCATCGATTGGTTCCGTCGTCTTGCGGTCGCCCAGGTGCCACAGGCACACGGTCAGGCCGCCATCTTCGATATCGCTGGGAAATTCGCGGACGAAACCCACATCCAGCCCCGCCGCCGCGGCCCAGCCGCTCATCTGTTCGCGCGACAGGCCCAGCCGGCGATGCGCATGTTCGCTGCGCAGGAATTCGAGATTATGGGGCGCAAAATCCACGATGAGGATTTCCCCGCCCGGCTTCAGCACGCGCCGCGCCTGGGCCAGCATCCGGCCCGGATCGTCGAAATAATGCAGCACCTGATGAATGACGATCATGTCGGCGGGCCCCACGGCAGGGTCCAGTCCGGCAATGTCGCCAAGCCGGACCTCGGCCCTGTTGAGCCCGGCCCCGATCAGCCGCGAACGCGCCACGGCCAGCATTTCCCGGCTCGAATCGATGCCGATGCCGCGCCGATAGGCCGGCGCCAGCACATCGAGCATGCGCCCGGTGCCGGTGCCCAGGTCGACCAGCAGATCCGCAACCCGCCCATCCAGCGTTTCGAGCAACGCCGCTTCCACGGCCGCTTCCGGTACATGCAGGGTCTTGAGCAGGTCCCAGCTTTCAGCGACCTTGGCGAAATAGGCGGCAGCCTTGGCCTGCTGCTCGGCACGGATTTCCACCTGCCGCGCCTTGTCCCGCCGCCGCTCCGGCGCATCGGGATCGACGCGGGCAATGAGCCAGCGCGCCAGTTCCGCCCCCTGCCCGGCCGGGCTCAGCCGATAATAGGCCCAGGCCCCCTCGGCATGGCGCTGCACCAGGCCGGCATCGGCCAGCAGCTTGAGGTGGCGGGAGACGCGTGGTTGGCTCTGGTCGAGGATTTCCGTCAGGTCCTTGACCGAATGATCGCCATCGGCCAGAAGCGCGAGCAGGCGCAGCCGCGTGCCTTCGCCCGCCGCCTTCAACATGCCCACCAGATCGCCCAGCCCTGCCATTCGCCCTCCGGATATAAAGATATCTTTATATGCGCGAAATGGCAGGGTCCAGCCCCTTTTATCGGATCGTGCAGCCGGCCCGAGGATCCTGTAAATGCTAATCCAGCACGCGGCCGCGCCCACTGACCACCAGGGCGGCATCGGGCCGCGCCAGGGCCACGAGCGTCAGGCCGGCCGCTTCGGCACGCGTGGCGGCAAGCGTGGTAGGCGCTGAAATGGTCACCAGCATGGAACAGCCTGCCCGCGCCGTCTTTTCCACCAATTCGTAGCTGCACCGTGCCGTCAGCAGGAAAAAGCCCTGGCTTGGATCGCGCCCGGCCCGCGCCAGGGCACCGATCAGCTTGTCGAGCGCATTGTGCCGTCCCACGTCTTCGCGCACCAGCGCGAGAGTGCCGTCGGGCCGGCAAAAGGCGGCGGCATGAGCAGCGCCCGTGGCCTGGCCCAGCGGCTGATTTTCCGGCAGGGCGGCAAGGGCGCGGGAAATCGCGGCGCGGCGCACGCCGATGCCTGGCGCGACCTGTGACAGGGGCCGCAGCACCTGGGCGATATTGTCCACGCCGCACAATCCGCAACTGCTTTCCGTCACCCGTACCCGCGCCCGGGCCATGGCCTTTTGCGTCCCCTCGGGCGGCAGGTCGAGCCGCAGCACCCAGCCGCCATTGTCGAGCGCATGGGCCCGTACCCCGGAGACATCGGCGGCGCGACCCACCAACCCCTCGCTGAGGGCAAAGCCGATGGCGTAATCTTCGAGGTCCGACGGCGTTGCCATCATCACCGCATAGCTCAGCCCGCAGATTTCGATGGCAACGGGGACTTCGACCGCGATGGCGCGCTCGACATCCGCATCCCCGCCCTCTCCGAGATCGAGCCGCAGTACCTCACGCGCCTGCGCCTGCTCGGGTGCCAGCGGCATGGGCCCATATTGCATGGCCACGCTCAAATCCTCAGCCCTCCAAGGCGGCCGACACCCGCACCGGCACCGACTTGGCCGCCGGCGTGCCGCTAATCCGGTCGTAATAATCGAGCGGCAACAGGGGATTGAGTTCGGGATAATAGCCGGCCACCGCCCCGCGCGGCATGGGATAATCGAGCACGGTTAGCCCGGTCAGGCGCCGTTCGACGCCGTCGCCGGCAATGGTTTCCACCGCGATCTTCTGCCCGCTTTCCAGTCCGCGCGCCTGCAAATCCTCGGCATTCATGAACAGCACCATGCGATCGTTGTAAACGCCGCGATAGCGGTCGTTATAGCTGTAGATCGTGGTATTGAACTGATCGTGCGAACGCACGGTCGCCAGCCGCAGCATGGCATGATCTTCGACTGGCGCATTCACATGCAGCCCCGCGAATACCAGGAAATTGGCCTTGCCATTGGGCGTCTTCCACACGCGCCGGCGTGGCGCGATATCAAGGTGGAAGCCGTGCGGCGCACGAATTTTCTCGGAAAACCCAGCATAGATGTCTGGATAAACCTCCGCGATCTTGTCGCGGATGGCATCGTAATCGTCGATATAGCGGGCCCAGTCCACCTTGCTTTGCGGCAGGCTGGCCATGGCCATGCGACACACGATCTCCACTTCCGGCAACAGGTCCGCCGCCGCGGGCGCCAGCACCCCGCGCGAAGCGGTGACGTTGGACATGGCGTCCTCGATGGTGACGAACTGTTCGCCCAGCTTCGTGTTTATATGCTCGGAACGCGCCACCACTGGCAGGATAAGCGCATCCTTGCCATGCACCAGGTGGCCGCGATTGAGCTTGGTGGCGATGCCCACGGTCAGCCGCAACCGGCGCATGGCGGCATAGGCTTCGTTGGTGTCGGGCACGGCGCGCACGAAATTGCCGCCCAGGCCGATGAACACCTTGGCCGATCCCGCCTTCATCGCCTCCACCGATTCCACCGTATGGTGGCCGAAAGCCCGCGGCGGCTCGAAACCGAAAACGGCGCGCACGCGATCGAGATAGGCCGGGCTCGGTTTTTCATCGATGCCGACCGTCCGATCGCCCTGCACGTTGGAATGGCCGCGAATGGGTGCGATTCCGGCGCCGGGCTTGCCGAAATTGCCGCGCAGCAACAGCAGATTGGCCACCTGCTGCAACAGGCGCGAGCCCTGCTGGTGCTGCGTGAGGCCCATGCCATAGCAGATGATGGTGGCCCGCGAGCGGATATAAATCTCGGCGCAGCGGCGGATCTGCTCCTCGCTGATGCCGGAAACGGCGACGATTTCGGCCCAGTCTTCGCCCACCACATCGGCTTCGAGCGCGGCGAAACCGCTCGTATGCTCGGCGATGAAGGCACGGTCGAGCACGTCCTCGCCTGCCGCCTCGCGCTCGAACATGACCTTCATCATGCCCTTTATCAGCGCCAGGTCCCCGCCGATGCGCACATGCACGAATTCGCTCGAAATCGGCGTCGAGCCGAACGTGGCCATCTGCACCACGTCCTGCGGCTCGGTAAATCGCATCAGCGCGCGCTCCGGCATGGGATTGACCGCAACGATGGGTATGCCCCGCTTCCGCGCCTCGACCAGGTTGGTCATCATGCGCGGTGAATTGGTGCCGGTATTCTGCCCGATCACGAAAATCGCCTCGGCATGGGCGAAATCATCGAGCACCACCGTGCCCTTGCCCACGCCTATGGAATGGGGCAGGCCGCGGCTGGTCGGCTCATGGCACATGTTCGAGCAATCGGGGAAGTTGTTGGTGCCGAACTCGCGCACGAAGATCGAATAGAGGAAAGCCGCCTCGTTGGGCGTGCGGCCCGACGTATAGAATTCGGCCTCGTGCGGGCTGTCCAAGGCCTGCAAATGCCGCCCGATCAGCGCAAAGGCGTCGTCCCACGAGCACGGCACATAATGGTCGCTGGCCGCGTCATAGCGCATCGGCTCGGTCAGGCGCCCCTGCATTTCCAGCCAGTAATCGGATTGCTCCTCCAGTTCGCTGACCGTGTATTGCTCGAAAAACGCCCGCTCGACCCGGGCGCGGGTGGCTTCGTGGGCCAGCGCCTTGGCACCGTTCTCACAGAATTCGAGCGTCTTGCGCTGGCCGGGATCGGGAAAGGCGCAACTGGGGCACTTAAAGCCCTCGGGTTGGTTCATAGCCAGGAGCGCGCGTGAACCCTTGGTGATAACGCTCTGTTCCATAAGCACTTTGGCGGTTGCCGCCGCAGCGCCCCATCCCCCTGCCGGGCGCTCATAGGTTTTGTAGCGTGGCGTCTTTTCAGCCATGGCCAGCCTCCTCCCGACATCGGCATGCTCGATACTAGACCACAGCCCCGATGGCATCGCCAGCCGCAATCTCGCCCCAAGTTCTGGCTAGCCCGGCAGCCGTTTGGCGCATGGTTCCATGCGCGGGGCGCATGCCTGCCATGCCACAACTTTACCGGCTCGACGGCGTTGCGAAAACTTGATCGATGATGGGGAACCCATAGCGTCACCAATGCTTCATATCCCACAATACCAGATGTCCCGCCGGGCATTTCTCCGCAGCGCCGGCGCCGCGGCGATGCTGCTGTCCACCACGGCGCTGACCGGCGCGCCCCTCGCCGCTCCCGCGCCTTTGGAACCCTTCGATTTCGACAGTTTCACCGCCCGCATGCGCGCCATGGCGGCGCAGCCCTATGCACCGCCCGCGCTCATCGAATCGGCCTTCTATGCCAATCTCGATTATGACGGCTATCGGCGGGTGCAGTTCGACACCAGCAAGGCGCGCTGGCTGGGCGATGCGCACGATTACCAGATCCATGCCTTCCCGCCCGGCTGGTTGTTCAAGGAAACGATCGGCCTGGCTGAAATCGTCGATGGAAAGGCGAGCCCCATCGCCTTCGGCTCGAACGACTTTTCCTTCTATTTCGACGCTGAACGGCAGGACGAAGCCAGGGCCGCCGAATTTCCGGGCATTGCCGGCTTCCGCATCAATTATCCGCTCAACCGCCCCGACGCCATGGACGAACTGGTGTCGTTCCTGGGGGCAAGCTATTTCCGCGCCCTGGGGCGAGACAATATCTATGGCACCAGTGCTCGGGGCCTGGTCATCAATTCCTGGCGCGAGGGAGCCGAGGAATTTCCCCGCTTCAGCGAATTTTATATCGAAAAGCCCAGCGATGCCGGCTCTTTGACGCTCTATGCGGCGCTTGAAAGTCCCAGCGTCACCGGCGCCTATCGTTTCATCCTCACCCCGGCTTCCGACGCCCGGCAGGAAACGGTGATCGCGGTAACGGCACGCCTGTTCTTCCGCCAGGACATTGCCGAACTGGGCATCGCCCCGCTCACCTCCATGTTCCTGTTTGCCGAAACCAATCGGGCCGGCTTCGACGATTTCCGCCCGCAGGTACACGACAGCAATGGCTTGCTAGTCCAGCCTTCGGTGGGCCTGCCGATGTGGCGGCCGCTCAACAATGCCTCCAGCCTGGGCAATACCTATCTGCACGACGCCAATCTGCGCGCCTATGGGCTGTATCAGCGCGACCGCGACTTCGAGACATACCAGGACGCCGGCGCCCATTACGAGCGCCGCCCCTCGGTACGCATCGAGCCCATAGGAGATTGGGGCGAAGGCAGCGTCCGGCTGATCGAAATCCCCTCCAAGACGGAAGCCGACGACAATATCGTGGCCTTCTGGATTCCGGCCGCTCCCGTCACGGCCGGCAGCGCCCACGAATATGATTATCGCCTGATCTGGGGCGACCTGCCGCCCCAGTCAGGCGCTTCCCTGGCCTATATCGCTCAAACCCGTGTGGGCCGGGGCGGAATATCGGGTGTGGAGAACGCCGCCAGCCTGCGCAAATTCGTCGTCGATTATGCCGGTGGCGACCTCGCAACCCTGCCCGAAAGCACGAAATTCGAGATTGCCGCTTCCGTATCGGGCGGCACCATCGTCTCCAGCACGTTTTCCCGTATCCCGGCCAATGGCCTCTGGCGCCTGGTGCTCGATGTCGACAGCACCGGCGCGAGCCTGGTCGAACTCAAGGCCGACATCCGCGCCAATGGCCAAGCACTGGCCGAAACCTGGCTCTACCAATGGCGTGGGGAGGACGTAGCATGAAGCGTGAAATGTTCGAGTTTTCCCGCGGCCTGCCCGACGCACCGCTGGCCATGCCCAAGCAGGCGCTGGAGCGGCACCTGTCGCTGCGCGACGTGCTGCGCAGCATGTTCTTCGCCTGGCCGCGCCGGTAGCCGGGATCATTGTCATGCCGAAAGCGCGCGCCGATAAGGGTGTGGTGGGCCTGCGGATCCTGATGCTGGGTTTCGCCGCCACCCTGAGCCTTGCCGCCGGTTGGGTCTATCTCGATCTGGTCGGAGGCAACCGGCCGGGCATGCTCGATTGGATCCGCACCGCCCTTTTGGTGCTGACCGGGTTCTGGCTGGTCTGGGGCGGACTGGCGGGCCTGCTCGGCGCGCTGGTGCCGGCGCCCGCCTTGGCCGCCAGCCCGGGCCGTCCGCAGAGCATGACGATCGTGCTCATCCCCATCTATAACGAGAACCCCATCGAGACGTTCTCGCGCATCGCGGCGATGAACCGGCAGGTCGTCGCCAAGGACCTAGCCGACCGCTTTCACTTTGCCATCCTCTCCGACAGCACCGCGCTCGAAGTGGCCGCGCAGGAAGCCGTGGCCTTCGATTACCTGGCCCAGGAGCGGCAGGCGGAAGGGCGCATCTTCTACCGCCGGCGCGAGCGCAATATCGGCAAGAAAGCCGGCAATATCGAGGATTTCATCGCCCATTCGGGCGCGGCTTACGATTACGCCATCGTGCTCGATGCCGACAGCCTGATGGAAGCCGATACGCTGCTGGCCATGGCCCTGCGCATGGATGCCGATCCGCAACTGGGCCTGCTGCAAACCGTTCCCGTCGTCATCGGCGCCGGCACGGTTTTCGGGCGGATGATGGCCTTTTCCTCGGCCTATCTCTCACCCTATTTCGCCCGGGGCGGCGCTTTGCTGCAGGGCAATGAAGGCCCCTATTGGGGCCACAATGCCATTCTGCGCATCCGCGCCTTTGCCAATTGCTGCGGCCTGCCGGTACTTTCGGGCCGACCGCCCGCCGGCGGCCATATCCTCAGCCACGATTATGTCGAAGCCGCGCTGCTGGCGCGTGGCGGCTGGAAGGTCGAAGTGGCACCCGAACTGGGTGGGTCCTATGAAGAGGGCCCCGAGAACCTCATCGAATATGCCAAGCGCGACCGCCGCTGGTGCCAGGGCAATCTGCAGCACCGCCGCCTCCTGGGGGTGCCGGGGCTCAAGGTCTGGAGTCGTTTCACCCTGCTCCAGGGCATCATGGCCTATCTCGCCTCCCCGCTCTGGCTGTTGCTGGTGCTGGCCAGCCTCTTTGCCAGCATCGTTCCCGACAGTGGCGCCGAACGCTGGGGGGCGACGCCCTGGCTGATCGGCGCCGGCGTTGCCGCGACCCTGTTGCTGCCCAAACTGGCCATCATGCTGCGTGGCGCGCTGGACGGCCACAATGCGCGCTTCGGCCCGCCCGGCCGCATAGCGCTCTCGCTTTTGGGCGAAATCGCGCTGTCCACGCTGATGGCCCCGGTGCTCCTCGCCATGCAGAGCCGCGCCGTCTTCCAGATTCTGCTCGGCCTCGATGGCGGCTGGCCCGCCACGGCACGCGACGCGGCGGCCGTGCCCCTGCGCACCGCCTTTGCCGCGACCTGGTGGGTCATGCTTATCGCCTGTGCCGCCATGGCCTTTCTCGGCCTGGTCGCGCCGACCTACCTGCCCTGGCTGCTGCCGCTGGCTTTGCCCGCGGCCAGCGCGCCGCTCACCATCTGGCTGACCTCGCGTGGCGACGGCACGCTGGCGCAGCACTGGATTTTCACCATGCCCGGCGAAGTCGCCCCCTCCCCGGTCATGGTCGAGGCACGCCAGGTCCTCGCGCGTTGGAGCGCACCACAGGTGCTGGCCGAACCGCAACCCCTGGCAGGCCCCGCCCATGCTCGAGCGTAGAAAAACCACCTGGGAAACTCTGCCCTTCATGCGCCACATCATGGCGGGCGCCGCGCCGCTGCCTCCGGGGGCCCGCGACGACCGGCTCGACATGTTCCGCGGCCTGGCGCTGGTAATGATCTTCATCAACCACGTGCCCGGGACCATCTACGAGCATTTCACCAACCGCAATTACGGCTTTTCGGACGCCGCCGAAGCCTTCGTCTTCATGTCGGGCATGGCAGCGGGGCTGGCCTATTCCGGCGCCTTTCGCAATGGCGGCCCGCTCTGGCTGGCCATTGCCCGCCCCTGGGCGCGGGCGCGGCAGCTTTATTTCGTCCACATCGCCGTCACCGTCATCTCGCTCGCCATCTTTGCCGGCGCCGCCCATTTCTTCGGGCTCTATGATCTGCTGGTAAAAAACAACATCCAGCCGCTGCTGACCGATCCGCTGGCCACTCTGGTCGGCGTGCCGCTGCTGACCCATCAATTCGGCTATCTCAATATCCTGCCGCTTTATCTGGTGCTGTTGCTGGCCAGCCCGTTGGTCTTCCTCGCCGGCCAGCGCTGGCCCTATGCCACCCTGACCGCCTCGATAATCATCTGGGCGCTGGCAGGCCAGTTCCGGCTCAACCTGCCCAATTACCCCACTGGCGGCGGCTGGTTCTTCAATCCGCTCTCCTGGCAGATCCTCTTCGTCATCGGCCTGCTCTCAGGCATGGCGATGAAACAGGGTCGGCGCTTCATTCCCGTCCAGCCCGTCGCGTTCCTCGCCGCGCTGGCGCTGGTGATCGTGGTGCTGTTCTGGGTAAAAATCCCCGCCCTGGGCGCCGCCGGGCGCGCGGGCCTGGGCCAGCTCAGCGCCTTGGGCCTGCCCTATTACATCACCTGGTTCGATAAATCCTTCCTCGCCGCGCCACGACTCCTGCATGCCCTGGCGCTGTTTTACGTGCTGGCCTCCATTCCGGCGCTGCAGGGCCTGGCCGCCAGCCGCTGGGCCGCGCCGCTGCGCAGCCTGGGGCGCCAGGGCCTGGCGGTCTTTGCCACCGGCACGGTGCTGAGCCTGTTCCTGCAAGCGGTCAAGAGCGTCGTGCCGCCCGCCCCCTTGACCGACGGGCTGATGCTGGGCGCGGGCCTGGTCCTTCTCCTGGCCCTCTCCGCCAGCCTCAATCGCACGACGCAATTGCGTCGCGCCCAGGCTCGCCCGCCGGCAGCTACGATGCCGCCGTGAAACCGACGGCATCCGGATCGATACCGAAACGGGTGCAGAGCCGGTCGAGCGCACTGTCCTTTTCCGGCAGCGGCATTCCGGCCCGGCCGCGTCGCGTGATCTGGCTGCGCCAGACATGCATGGCCAGAGTTCTCTCGGTCACGAATGGCGCAATGCTGGAACCGGCGCGCAACAGTTCCGGAATGGCCTCGTAGGGCACAGGATAAAACACCTCCCGAGGCAGGATCGGCCCCACGCCCAGCGCCTTGCAATAATAGGTAAGCGCAAAGGGGCCAGTCGCGCCATATTGCATGTCCTCGGGCCGCACCTCGTGCCCGATCAGCCGCCGTGCGGCCACTTCCAGCCGCCGGAAAACCGGCAGATGCGGCTCGAAGAGGGGGCGCTGCGTGGCGGTGAAGATCGAGAGCATGACCGGCAGCAATGGATTATCGGCCGGAATGCGCAATATTGCGCCATTGATCGAGCCGGGCCGCTCATAACTCACCACCAGCGGCGGCAGGTCGGCCAGCGGTTGCAGGCAGACGACGTCGAGATCGGCCCAGATGCCCTTTTCCGCCGCCATCAGGCTGGCGCGAAAATAATCCGAGAATACGCCCGGCGTACCCTTGCCCTTGTAGAAAACCAGCTTTTCGCGCGGCAGGATGCCCCGCGCATCCTTGAGCACCACCCCTTCGGGCAGGCCCGCGACGGGTTCGTAGCCATAGACTTCGACCCGATGCCCCGCGGCAAGGAAACTCGCGGCCGACAGGCGTTCGAGCCAACTCACCGGCCCATGCCAGAAGGTAACGATAGTGGGTAGCATGAGCGTTCCCGCCTGAAGGACGATACGCCCATATCAGCCTCGGCACGGCCGGGCTAGATGGTTCTGCCCGAACGCCCCGGACCTCAGGCGGTCTGGCGATCCTCGCCCATGGCACGCTTGCGGAAGGCATGGGCGCGCCAAAGCTCGAAGATATGGCCCGCTTCCTCCCGGTCCAGTGCCTCGAAGCGGCTCAGCACCATGGCCTTGTCGGCATCGCTGGGCAGGTCGCGCCACGGCAGGGTCGCCACGATGGCCTCGAACAGGTCGGGCGACAATCCGCCTGCCCGCAAGGCCACGGTAATGGCCACGTAATCCTGCCCGGCCAGCCACTTGACCACGATTTCCGGGGGCACCTGCAGCATCACGCCCATGGCGGCGGCGGCATGGTGGCCATAGCCGAAGCGGGCGAACCGCGCCAATGCCCGGTCGTTGAGCTGCTTGCGGTCGGCCAGGCCTTTCACCTGGTTATAGGCGACCTTCCACTCCTGCGCATTGAAACCGGCACGGTTGCGAATGCGGTTATAGACCACTGTATTGACGCGGTCCGCCGCCACCGGGTCGATCTGCCGATCGATCTCGCTCAAGGTCTGCAACACCTTGCCCGCCGCCGAGGTGATTTCCCCGCGCAGCGACTTCCAGTCGATATCCGAGCGCCCGCGCAGGTCGGAGGCGATTTCGGCATCGCGTTTGGCGCGCTCCACCAATTTTTCCAACGTCGAGCGGTCGAACTCGGCCTTGTCGTTGCGCACCAGCCGCACCACCGAGGCGGTCTCGCCATGTTCGACAATGGCCTCGCCCACCCGTTCATTGACCCCGGCACGCCCGGCAATGGCCACGCGGTGATCTTCGGAGCGGCGCGAGATGATGTCGATCAGGTCGTCGTCGGAAAGCACGTTGGAAAATTCCAGCAGCGGCCGGGCGACCTCGATGTCGTCGTCATTGGCCAGTCGCAGCACCACCGTACCCGGTGCCCGCTCGAGCGGCGCCAGCAGCTTGGCCACATGGGCCCGCGCTTCCACCTCGACCAGTTCGGCAAGCTGGCACAGCACCTCGTCGTATTGGGCGACCTGTTCGTCGTCGCACCGGTCCGACACATAGCTGAACAATTGCGCCATGTTGCGGAAGAGCTGCTCGCGCTCCGTGTGATTGTCCTCGCCATTGAGGACGCGGAAACTTGCAAATGCGCGATGGCCTTCTTCAAGTTCGCTCATGGGGTCTGCCTCTCCCGGCTTCTGCCGTCACTTGCCGACAGCTTGGCCCAGAGCTGCTTGTGCCCCCTGAAAGGCGAGCGGAATATTTGAATCAAATTTTACGGGATTATACGGAGGCAGATACGAAGAGCATCCCCGCCGCAAATGGGGCGGGGATGCATGGTCTTTGCGGCCGGCGTGCCTTTTAGCGCAGGTCGAAGCGGTCCGCGTTCATCACCTTGACCCAGGCGGCAACGAAGTCCCTGGCGAATTTCTCGCCATTGTCCGCCTGGCCATACACTTCGGCCAGCGCCCGCAATTGCGAATGCGACCCGAAGATGAGATCGGCGCGAGTCGCGGTCCATTTGGCTTCGCCCGTGACCCGGTCGCGGCCTTCATAGACGCCCTCGCCCGCCGGGCGCCATTGCGTGCCCACGTCGAGCAGGTTGACGAAGAAGTCGTTGGTGAGCGTTTCCGGCCTGTCGGTCAGCACCCCATGTTCGGGCTGGCCGGCGCGCAGGACCCGCAGGCCACCCACCAGCACGGTCATTTCGGGCGCGCTGAGGCCCAGCAATTGCGCCTTATCCACCAGCCCCGCTTCCGCCGAAAGGCGCTGGGGCCCGTGCGAATAATTGCGGAACGCATCGGCATTCGGCTCCAGCGGTGCAAACGAGGCTGCATCGGTCTGCTCGGATGAAGCATCCATGCGGCCCGGTGTGAACGGCACGGCGACGTCCAGACCGGCCGCACGCGCCGCCTGCTCGATGCCGGCGCCGCCCGCCAGCACGATAAGGTCGGCCAGCGAGATTTTCTTGTTCCCGGCCTGGGCCGCGTTGAACTCGGCGCGTATGGCCTCCAGCGTATCGAGGATATTGGCCAATTGCTCCGGCTTGTTGACGGCCCAATCCTTCTGCGGCGCCAGCCGGATACGAGCGCCATTGGCCCCGCCGCGCATATCCGAGCCGCGGAAGGTCGAAGCCGATGCCCAGGCGGTGGTGACGAGATCGGATACCGAAAGGCCCGATGCCAGGAGCTTGCCCTTGAGCGCGGCAATATCGGCTTCGTCCACCACGTCATGGTCGAGCGCCGGGATCGGGTCTTGCCAGATCAGCTCCTCGTTGGGGGCTTCCGGGCCGAGATAGCGCGTCTTTGGGCCCAGGTCGCGGTGGGTCAGCTTGAACCAGGCGCGGGCGAAGGCATCGGCGAACTCGTCGGGATTTTCCAGGAAGCGCCGGGCGATCTTCTCATAGGCCGGATCGGTGCGCAGCGCGATGTCGGAGGTCAGCATGGCCGGGGCATGGCGCTTTTCCGGATCGTGCGCATCGGGCACCGTGCGGGAGCCCATGCCGTGCTTGGGAATCCATTGATGCGCTCCGGCCGGGCTCTTGGTCAACTCCCATTCGTAGCCGAACAGGTTCCACAGGAAATTGTTGCTCCAGCGCGTGGGCGTCGTCGTCCAGGTGACTTCGAGCCCGCTGCCGATCGTGTCGCCGCCTTTGCCCGACCCGAATGTATTGGCCCAGCCCAGGCCCATCTGCTCGAGCGGCGCCGCTTCCGGTTCGGCCCCGACATGGGCGGCGTCGCCCGCCCCGTGGGTCTTGCCGAACGTATGGCCCCCGGCGATCAGCGCCACCGTCTCGTAATCGTTCATCGCCATGCGGGCGAAGGTGTCGCGGATATCGCGCGCCGAGGCCAGCGGATCGGGATTGCCGTTGGGGCCTTCGGGATTGACGTAGATAAGGCCCATCTGCACCGCTGCCAGCGGATTTTCCAAATCCCGCTCGCCGCTATAGCGCTCGTCGGCCAGCCATTCGCCTTCCTTGCCCCAATAGATGTCCAGCTCCGGCTCCCAGGTATCGGCGCGCCCGCCGGCAAACCCGAACGTCTTGAAGCCCATGGTTTCGAGCGCGACATTGCCCGCGAGAATGAACAGGTCCGCCCAGGAAATGTTGTTGCCGTATTTCTGCTTGATCGGCCAGAGCAGGCGCCGCGCCTTGTCCAGGTTGACATTGTCCGGCCAGGAATTGAGGGGCGCGAAACGCTGCTGCCCGGCCCCGCCGCCGCCGCGCCCGTCGGCAATGCGATAGGTGCCGGCGCTGTGCCAGGCCATGCGCACCAGCAGCGGACCGTAATGACCGAAATCGGCCGGCCACCAATCCTGCGACTGGGTCATCAGCGCCGCCAGGTCGGCCTTGATCCCTTCGTAATCGAGCTTCTGGAACGCCTCGGCATAGTCGAAGCCCGCATCCATCGGATTCGATTGCGCCGAGTGCTGGTGCAGGATGGAAAGGTCCAGTTGGTTCGGCCACCATTCACGATGACTCTTGCCGCTCGGTTTGTGGTGATGCACCGGGCACTTGCCGGCTTCCGCGTCCTGCGCGACATCGGGGGAGAATTTGTCGTCCATGGGGAGCCTCCAATAGCGTTTCGAGGCCCTTATAGGGGGGTGACATGGATAAGACTAATCGATAATTCTTCAATGAATTATAGGATGAGATTATCATGCCGATCACCCTCAAACAGATGCGCTATGCTTTGGCCGTGGCCCGTACCGGCCATTTCGGACGCGCCGCCAAGGATTGCGCCATTTCCCAGCCGGCCCTGTCCCAGCAAATCCTGGCGCTGGAAAATCTCTGCGGCACGCCCTTGTTCGACCGCCTCAAGAGCGGCGTGCGTCCGACCCCGTTCGGCCGGCGCTTCGTCGATCTCGCCCGGGACGCTATCGAGAGCGCCGACGCCCTCAATGTCTTTGCGCTGGGCCGCAACGGCCTGCCCGACCACCCCCTGCGCTTCGGCCTGATCCCGACGGTGGCCCCTTATCTCCTCCCCGAAATCTTCCCCCATCTCACCCGGCTCCTGCCGGAACTGCGCTTCGCCGTCAGCGAAAACCGCACCGAGGCGCTGCTCGACGGCCTGGCCGGCGGCAGCCTCGATCTCGCACTCATTGCCACCGACCTGCCCGGAGACGGGCCGCGCCTCGTCTCGATCCCGTTGTTCGACGATCCTTTCGTGCTGGCGACCGGCCGCAACGAAGGCGCAGACGGGCCCCTGTCGCTGGCCAGCCTCCCACCCGAGCGCATCCTGCTGCTCGACGAAGGCCATTGCTTCCGCGACCAAACCATTTCGGCCTGCCGGCTGGAAGGCGAGCGCGCCGCGCGCACCTTCGCCGCCACCTCGCTCTCCACCATCGTGGAATTCGTGGCCAATGGGCAGGGCGTCACTTTGCTGCCCTCCATCGCCCTGCGCAAGGAAGCAGCCAATCCGCGCATCGAAATCCATAGGCTGGGCAAGCCGGCCCCGGGCCGCAGGCTGTCGCTGGTGTGGCGCGAGGCGACACCCTATGACACGACGTTCCGCCGCATCGCCGACATCATCCGCGAATGTGCGCCACAGGCAGGTGGCTAGGCTCCCGCCCGCGCCCGCATCCGGCTGCGCTGGCGGAAACTGTCATAGGAGAACACCAGCAGCGACACCCAGATCAGCGCGAAACTGAAAAGTCGCATGCCGTTGAGATGTTCCCCGAACAGGAAAATCGCCAGCAGGAACTGGATCGAGGGCGCCAGGTATTGAAACATGCCGATCGTGGTCAACCGCAGCCGCCGCACTCCATAGGTAAAGAACAGCAGCGGCACCGCCGTGGCCGGCCCGGTAAAGACCAGCAGCAGCATCAGCATCGGGTCGGCATGCGGCCCCCAGCCCTGGGTGGCCAGGGTAAAGCCGATAAAGGCCAGCGCGAAGGGCGCGGCCACCAGCGTTTCGACGAATATGCCCACCGTGGGGCCGGTATGGGCCGTCTTGCGCACGAAACCGTAGAACCCGAAGGAAAAGGCCAGCCCCAAGGCGATGAACGGTACGCTGCCCAGCCCCGCCGCCTGGATGGCGATGGCCACGGCGGCAATGGCGATGGCGATCGTCTGCCACAGGTTCTGCCGCTCGCCCAGGAACGTCATGCCGATGGCGACATTGACCAGCGGATTGATGAAATAGCCGAAACTGGCCTCCAGCACCTGCCCGGTTTCCACCGCCCAGACATAAAGCAGCCAATTGGCCACCAGCAGCAGCGTGGAAATGGCGATCACGCGCATGCGCTTCCAGTCGGCCAGCACCGCCCGCACATCCGCAAAGCCGCTGGTGAAGGCCAGGATCGCCCCTACCAGCAGCAGCGACCACACCGTCCGCTCGGCCACGATCAGCACCGCACCGGCCGTTTCCAGCAGGTGGAAGAGAATGGGCAGGAATCCCCAGAGCAGATAGGCCCCGAGCGCGGCGGCGACGCCCTTGCGGGTTTCGGCCGCTTCGCCGGGAACCGGCTGCGCCGCCGGGCGGACGGCAAGAGGGGGTTGTTCGGGCAGGGTCATGAAAAAGCTCCGCGCTCCAGGGGAGGCTCGTGGCCTCTAGCAGAGCGTCGCCTACCTGGCCAATGAGAGTTTGTGATCGCCACCTCTTGCATTGCTGATCGCCGAGGCCAACCTTTCCCCATGTCGAACGTTTGGTCCCCAGGGCTGTGGCGCGGCTACAGCTTGTCCCGCCTTATCCAACAGCAGGAGCAGTAGATGAAAAAGACCGTCACCTGGATCTTGATCGCCGATGGCACCCAGGCGCGCGTGCTCGAACATGCCGGCCCCGGCAAGGGGCTGGCCAATGTCAAAGACCTCGAATGGTCGATCACTCCATTGCAGACCCAGGACATCGAAGCCGACAAGCCCGGTCGCGGTTTTGCCTCCACCGGCAGCAAGCGCAGCGCCATGGAGCCGCGCACCGACCCGGCCGCGCACCGCGAGGCTGAATTCGTGCGCGGCGTCGCCGCCGAGTTGGAAAAGAAAGCCAAGGCCGGCACCTATGACCGCCTCGTCATCGCCGCCGCGCCCATTGCCCTGGGCAATTTGCGCAAGGCGCTTTCCGAGCACGTGAAAAAGACCGTCGTGGCGGAACTGGACAAGGACCTGACCAATCTGCCCACCCCGCAACTGGAAAAACATCTCGACGGCATCATCGCGGTTTAAGGCGGGCCGGCGGGGGATGCCCGGCATTTTTAGGGAACCAGTTTCGGCCCTCTGCCGCCACCCGGCGGCCGGGGGCAAAGCGTAAGGAATTTCCGCAGAAACTCCAAATACTTACTCAATTCCTTGGAATCATCGTCACAAGCCCTTGATTCGCCCTCTCAAGCACCTGAATCGCTTTCTGAACGCCACACCGAAGCGGAATCGTCCTCTCGCCGCCGACGTCTAACCCGCTGAATCCGCGCCATTCTCCCCGCCCGCCAGGGCGTCGAGAAACTGCACCAGCAGCGCATCGACCAATTCGGGCCGTTCGATGCTGGGAATATGCGCCACGCCTTCGAGCACCACGGCAAAGGCGTTCGGCATGGTTTCGGACAGGGTTTCGTGCCGGTCTATCAGGGCGAAAAAATCCTCGTCGCCCACCATCAGCAGGCTGGGCACGGCAAGCGTGTCGATGCGCGGCCAGGCGTCCGGCGGCCGCTCCTCCAGCGTCAGGCGCGGCTTGGCCAGCACAAGCCCGTTCATGTCGAGGAACAGCGTCCGCGCGCTGCCCCCGACCCGGCCGTTGCGGGTGCGCGGCCCGTCGAGCCATTCATGCGCTTCCACCCTGTTGACGAGGTCGAGATCGCCCCGTTCCCAGGCATCGTCCTCGGCCATTTCGATGGCCCGCTCTTCCTCATTTGCGCTCCAGGGCGCGCCGCTGATCGCAGTGCCCATCAACACGAGCCCGATAACCCGGCCCGGATGGCGCAGGGCGAAATCCACCGCCAGGCCCCCGCCCATGGAACAGCCGACCAGGACGGCGGCATGGATATCGAGCGCATCCAACACCGCTTCGAGATCGTCGAGGTGGCTGAACGCCTCGTCGGGCGTTTCCGTCTCGCCATGGCCGCGCCGGTCATAGGCTATCGCATGCCAACCGGCCTCGGCCACCGCCTGCATCTGCGCGCTCCACATGCGCCGGTCGCAGACCCCGGCATGCAGGAACACCACCGGCAGGCCCTCGCCCTGCTCCGAGCCGGCCAGCGTCGCGCCGCCGATTTCGATGTCGAAGTCCTCGACGGCCATGCCGGGTTCCCGCTGCTATTGCGCGATGGCGGCGCAGAATTCGAGCCCGTCGCGCCCGCCGGTCCAGCAGCCGGGCTGCCCCTCGGCGGGCACGAAAGTGCCCAGATTGCGCGGCGGCTGGCCCGGCCCGGCATCGGCGGCGATGCGATAGCCGATGCCCTCGTTCTCCCCTGTCAGGGCAAAGGCGAAAACCTGTCCATCGGGCAAGGCGAAGGTGATCCCGCCGCCATCGGCGGCCACGTCGCAGGCAAACGACCCATAGCCGGTCATGGAACATTGTCCCGGCGCCGCCCCGGCCGGAACGGCGAGGGCAAGGCTGGCCAGCAGCATCGCCCCCGTCACAAAACTCTTCATGCAATCCCCCAACACGCTCGGTTGGCGGGCCATGCCCGCCCCGGGGGCCAGCATAAAGCACAAGACCCGGCAAACCCAATGGGTTTTGATGCCGTCGCCATGCGATTAGTAAACGGTCCCCTCGGCACGGAACATCGCGCTCAGCCGGGCAGCACCCGGCTTTCAAGCCGCTTCAGCGCTCCGGCGACATCGTCGCGCGTATAGGGCTTGGCGATCACCTCGCAATCCTGCCATTGCGCCGGCAACCCCTCGCGGCCATAGCCGGTCGCAAAGATCAGCGGCACCCCACGCTCGGCCAGGATATCGGCGGCCGGAAACACGAAGCGCCCGCCGATATTGACGTCGAGAATGGCGGCATCGGGCGCCTGTATGCTGCCCGCCAGCCGTTCGGCTTCGTCCAGGCGCATCGCCGGCCCCACCACCTGGCAGCCCAGTTCGGCCAGGATATCCTCGAGGTTGAACAGGACCAGGGTTTCGTCCTCGACCACGAAGACCCGGCGGATCGTGTCAAGCAATTTCGCTCTCCCGCGCGGCATAGGCCGAGGGCGGCAGCACGATGCGGGCGGAAAATCCCCCTGGATCGAAATGCGTATCGAGTTGTCCGGCCAGTTCGCCGGTAATCACGGTATGCACCAGCCGTCGCCCGAAACCGCGCGCGCCCGGCGGCCCTGAAGGCGGGCGGCGCTCGACCCAATCGATGACCAGGTTGTCGTCCTCGTCCTCGCTCCAGGTAACCGCCAGCGTCCCGTCCGGCACGGCCAATGCGCCGAAACGGGCGGCATTGCTGGCCAGTTCGTGCAGCGCCAGGGCCAATGCGATCGTGGCCTTGGCATTGACCATCAATACCGGCCCGCCATAGCGGACCTGCTCGGTATCGTGCGCGCTGAGTTCGTGGCAGATCAGCCGGCCGATCTCGGTATCGTGCCAATGCCTGTCGCTGAGCATGTCATGGGCTTTTGAGAGCGCCACCAGGCGCGCCTCGAAGGCCCTGCCGGCACTGGCGATGTCGGTGCTGGCACGCAGGGTCTGGGCGGCGATGGATTGCACGATGGCCAGCGTGTTCTTCACCCTGTGGTTGAGTTCATCGATCAATAGGCGCTGCTGGCGCGCGGCACGCACCGATTCGGTGCGATCCATGCCCTGCACGAAGACCCCGCCGATCGCGCCATCGCCATCGCGGATCGGATGATAGGAAAAGTCGAGGAAGGTTTCCTCGGCCGGCCGGCCCGGCAGGCGAGTCAGCATTACCCTGGCGCTTTCCTCGGCATGGACATAGCCGTCCTGGTACACCCGGTCGAGCAGCGCCACGAATCCCTGCTCCACCACTTCCGGCAACGCTTCGCTCACCGGCAGGCCGATCACGTCACGATTGCCCACCAGCCGCCGATAGGAATCGGAGGCGAAGGTGAAGATATGCGTCGGCCCGGACAGGACCGCGAAAAAGGCTGGCGCTTCCTGGAACAGCCGGCGGAAATTGGCGCTGGCCGCCTCGGCTTCACGCGTGCGCTCGATCAGGCTGGTCTCGGCCGCAAGCGAGGTGAAGGGCAGGCTCGCCGCTTCGCGCAACCGGGCGAATTCGGTGACGTCGACAGTGTTCTGCAACACGAAGTCCACCGCCCCGTCCGCCCCCAGGATGGGCCGATGCACCACCGTCCAGTAACCGTTATAGAAGCTGCCATCGCCTTTGGGGATGGGATAGGGCAGATAGGCCAGGGTATCCATCTCGCCGGTGGCCAGCACGCGCCCGAACGAGGCCTTGAGCCGCCGCCCGCTCTCGCCGGGATTGGGGAACATGTCCATGACATATTGCCCACGCAATTCCTCCAGCGTACGCCCCGTTACGCTAAGATAGGCCGGATTGGCGGTGACGAAGCGCAGGGCGCGATCCAGAATCATATAAGGGCTGGGCAGCGCCTCGAACACGCGCGCGAAATCGACCTCAGCCATATCCGGATAAGCCCCTGCTCCCTGCGGATTGTACCACCCGCTGAGGCGGCAAAACGTGGGAAGGCGCAAAAGGTTCCGGGGCTTTGTGCAAGAAGGCGTTCCGAGGCCCGCCCGCACGCATTTCAGCCCGAAACGCCCAGCCGGTATTCCGAAGTCACTTCCAGCGCCCTGTCTTCCCGCGCGGCGGTCCCCGCTGGCGGTCGATGGGCCGCGAGTACCCGGTCGCGCTCGCGGACGAGGGCGGCGATCTCCGCCTCATAGGCCACGAAAATGGCGGTAAGCCAGCGATTGACCAGATAGGAGGGCTCGGGCATCTGCATGTCGAACCGGCCGACCAGGCCCAGCGTGGCTTCCGCGTCCGCCCAATCGTCACCCACCACCCATTGGTTCACCGTAAAGAGCCGCAACAGGCGCCCCTCGGCATCGACGCCGATGGCGAGCAGATGATGGATCGGGCCATCCGGCCCCTCGGGCCGCAGGAAACAATGGAAATGTCCGTGCTCGGCCGAACCGTCACTGGCCGGATGGCAATGATAGAACCATTGCCCGTTGCTGGCCGGATCGAACACGTCGCCGGGCGGATAATGATCCCAGGCGCCGATGGCCTCCACACCCCGCAGGGTCTGGCTGAGCACGCTCAATCCGCCCTTGGCCAGAATGGTTTCGCAGAAATCCAGTTCGGCCAGCGCCCGCTCCCGCGCCGTGTCCGTCATCACTCGGCGTCCGCGAGGAGATCGGGTGCTTCCTCGTCCCCGGCCTTGGCGAGGGGAGCCGGCGGCGGCGCCTTCAACGCCGGACGGGCGGCGGGCGGCGGCGGTGGTGCCTTTTTCACGACCGAAGGTGCTGCTGCCGGAGGCGGCGGCGGAGCCGCTTTGACCGGAGCACCGGCGGCACAGGGCGCGACGGCGCCCGCGGCACAAGGTGCCGTCCCGGCGGAAACCGCGGCCTCCACGCTCGGACGTTCGGGCACCGGGTGGGTGGCATGGTCATAGGCAATGGCTGCGGTGGAAACGGCCAGCGCCGCCCCGAAAAGCACCGTATTGCGCGCGCTCATTTCCTGCTCAACCCATCAAGACCGAAAAAGGGACGCAGCCAGACGCCCGCGAATGACCCCACGAAGGCAGCGGCGAACCACAGCCAGCCATGCAGGCTTCCCGTGGCGATGCCGGAGAACAGCGCCCCGATATTGCATCCGAAGGAAAGCCGCGCGCCATAGCCCATCAGCAACCCGCCGACAATGGCGGCCAATAGCGATCCCAGCGGCAATTTGGCTTTCGGCGCGAATTTGCCGGCAATCGCCGCCGCCAGGGCCGCGCCCAGCACCAGGCCGAAATCCATTACCGAAACGCTGTCGGCCAGCACGCTCGATTGCAGCGCCTGCGCCTGGGCCGGCCAGGTCCAGAATTCCCAATTGGCCACGTCGATGCCAACGGCCTGGGCGATCTTGGCGCCCCACAGGCCGAAACCATAGGTGATCGACCAGGGATGCCCGGCAACCAGCAGCGTGAAGATATTGAACAGAGCCAGCAGCAGCCCCGCTCCCACCAGCGGCCATGGCCCCAGCCACAGCCAGCTCCAGCCCGGACGCGCCGGCACCGGCTCGCTTTCGAGATTGCCATGCGCCCTTTTCTCGATCACCGCCGTCACCAGGGCCACCAACGCCAGCCCGGCAATCGTGATGGCTATCGCGGTCGGCAGGCCCAGGGCCGCGCCCAGGCTGACGGCCGGCAGCGTCGGCTGCGCCAGCCAGAAGGGCAGATGCGCCGTCCCGATGACCGCGCCGATGATGAAGAAGATCAGCGTTACCAGCATCCGGGCCGAGCCGCCGCCCACGGTGAACAGCGTGCCCGAGCCGCAACCGCCGCCCAATTGCATTCCAAGGCCGAACAGGGCTGCACCGACCAGCACCGAAATCCCGGCCGGTGCGGCGGCGCCGACAATGGCCTGCCCGCCGATCGAGCCCGCGGCGACCAACGGGATCATGGCGATGGCGGCAACGCCGATCATCAGCATTTGCGCCCGCATGGCGCGACCGCGCTTTTCCACCACCATGCGGCGCCAGCCACCGGTAAAACCGAAGGAACCATGATAGAGCGTCGCGCCCAGCGCCCCACCGATCAGGAACAATGTCCCCTGCCGCAGGTCGACTAGGCTGGCGATCAGCAGAAAACCCAGGACCAGCATGGTGGCGACGACGATGAAGGACCAGCGGTCGGACGTGACCGGGGGCAGGTATTTTGGCGCGGAGGCGGAAATATCGCTCATGATTCTGATTTCTATCGACCCATAAGGGTTTTGGATGCCGCGCCGGCGCGGCGCAACATCCAATCCCCGTTCGTCACCAGGTTGACGGCGATCCTATTGGATCGGGCGCGCCGGATCGGCGGCCCATTCGGCCATAGAGCCATCGTACATGGCGGCGTTTTCATTCCCGCCCAGCTCGTGCAACGCGAACCACACCACCGACGCCCAATGGCCGGTATTGCAGAAGATGATGTTCTTCTCGTCCGTACCCAGTTCCGCCCCCTTTGCCAGCGCCGCGATGGTTTCGGGCGTGGCGAAACTGGCATAATCGGCGCTGTAGAATTTCGAGTTCGGAATGTTGATGGCTCCCGGAATGGTGCCTTCCGTCCGCACGACCGGGCTCTTGGACTGACCCAGGAACTGCTCGGGCGGGCGCCCGTCGATCAGCTTGGTGCCATCGGCCAGCGCCGCTTCCACGTCCGCCGTGGTAGCGCGCAGCTCGGGCCGCACATTGACCGGGAATTCCGCCTTGACCGGAACGGTCGCCTCGGCCACCCGCTCGCCGCCCTGCGCATCGTATTGCCGCCAGCCGCCATCGAGAATGGAAACGGCGTCGTGACCGAGATATTTGAAAGTCCAGTAAACCCGGGTCGCGCCGCCGAATTCCGAGGAATCGGTACCCCAGGGCACGATCACCACATGATCGTCGCCATCCACGCCCAGCCCGCCGATCAGGTCGGCGATCTGCTCGACCGGTGGAATCTGCGCCGGCACGCCATCGACCTCCGTGCGCCAGCCATAGGACCCGTAGGGGGCCACGACGGCATGGGCGATATAGGGCAGGTCACCCAGGTCGGTGCCCTCGATATCGTCACGGATATCGATGATCCTGACGTTCTCGTCACCCGCATGCGCCTTGAGCCAGTCGGCGGTGACGAGCGGGGCGACGTCCTGCGCAAAAGCGATGACGGGCGCCGCGACCAGGAAAGCGGCGGCAGCGGCGAGCGATGCGAAACGCATGGCAATTCTCCACGATAAAGCTGCCGCCAAATCTATAGAAATCCAGTCGTGAAATCGAAGCGCCGCGGACCAAAAGCGCCGGTCGTGGAGCAAAATTCACACGCCGTATCAGGGTGCTTGAGGAGAATTTTCCAAGCCGGGAAAATCCTGGCCTGAAAACGGGGCGCGGTGTCGGCCGCGCCCTTCGTGCCTACCGCGTCAGCGGCTTATAGGTTGCCCGCTTAGGATTGACCGCATCGGCGCCGAGACGGCGCACCTTGTCGGCCTCGTAGTCCTGGAAATTGCCCTCGAACCATTCCACATGGCTGTCGCCCTCGAAGGCCAGCATGTGGGTGGCGAGGCGGTCGAGGAACATGCGGTCGTGGCTGATGATGACGGCGCAGCCGGCAAATTCCTCCAGCGCCTCTTCGAGCGCCGCCAGGGTTTCGGTATCGAGATCGTTGGTCGGCTCGTCGAGCAGCAGCACGTTGGCGCCGCTCTTGAGCATTTTCGCCAGATGCACGCGGTTGCGCTGCCCGCCCGAAAGATTGCCCACCTTCTGCTGCTGGTCGGCACCCTTGAAGTTGAAGGCGGAAGTGTAGGCGCGGGAGTTCATCTCGCGCTTGCCCAGCATCAGGACGTCGTTGCCGCCCGAGATTTCCTCCCACACCGTCTTGTTGGGGTCGAGCGCGTCGCGGCTCTGGTCGACATAGCCCAGATGCACGCTCTCTCCCACCTCGATCGCGCCGCTATCGGGTTTTTCCTGGCCGGTCAGCATGCGGAACAAGGTGGTCTTGCCCGCTCCGTTCGGCCCGATAATGCCCACGATGCCGCCCGCTGGCAGCTTGAAGGAGAGATCGTCGATAAGCAGCCTGTCCCCAAAGGACTTGCTCAGCCCCTCGACATTGATGACGTTCTGCCCCAGCCGTTCGCCGGGCGGAATGATGATCTGCGCCGTGGAGGACTGGGTGCGCGCCTCGTTGACCTTGACCAGTTCGTCATAGGCGCGGATACGCGCCTTGGACTTGGCCTGCCGCGCCTGCGGCGATTGCCCCATCCACTCAGCCTCGCGCTGCAACACCTTGAGCCGGGCGGCGTCCTCGCGCTCTTCCTGCGCGTAGCGCTTGGCCTTGGCGTCGAGATAGGCCGAATAATTGCCCTCATAGGGAATGCCGCGGCCACGGTCGAGTTCGAGAATCCAGCCCGTCACGTTGTCGAGGAAATAGCGGTCGTGCGTGATGATGAGTACTGCGCCGGCAAATTCGCGCAAATGCCGCTCGAGCCAGGCCGTGGTTTCCGCATCCAGATGGTTGGTCGGTTCGTCGAGCAGCAGCAGGTCGGGCTTGGAGAGCAGCAGCGCACACAGCGCCACGCGGCGCCTCTCGCCGCCCGAGAGCTTGGTGACGTCGGCATCGCCCGGCGGGCAGCCCAGCGCTTCCATGGCCACCTCCACCTGGCTTTCCAGGTCCCACAGGTTCTGGCTGTCGATGACGTCCTGCAGCTTGGCCGCCTCGTCGGCGGTTTCGTCGGAATAGTTCATCATCAAGTCGTTGTAGCGCTCGACGATGGCCTGCTTTTCCTTCATTCCCGTCATCACGTTGCCCAGCACGTTGAGGGCCGGGTCGAGCTGCGGTTCCTGGGCGAGGTAGCCCACCTTGGCGCCCTCGGCCACCCAGGCTTCCCCGTTGAACTCGGTTTCGATGCCGGCCATGATCTTGAGCAGGGTGGACTTGCCCGCGCCATTGGGGCCGAGCACACCGATCTTGGCATCGGGATAGAAGCTGAGATTGACGTTATCCAGCACCTTCTTGCCGCCGGCATAGGCCTTCGACAAACCGTGCATGTGATAGATGAACTGGCGCGCCATAAGCGGATGACCTCTTGGGAATGTCCGGTAAATTGGCGCCTATGTAGGCCAAGCGGCAGGCCGGGGCAACGGGGGCGACCCCGCCCTTGCCACGGCGCCAATTGTCGCAAGCGGGAACGCCGGGGCTTTTCCGGTCGTTCGCCCCGCAGGCACAACGAGGAGCGATCATGGCCAATCTGTGGTATCGGAATGCCGTCGTCTATTGCGTCGATGTGAAAAGCTTCATGGACGCCAACGGCGACGGAACGGGCGACTTCACCGGCCTGGCCGACCGGCTGGACCACCTCGAACGGCTCGGCGTCACCTGCCTCTGGCTCAATCCCTTCTATCCCTCGCCCCGGCGCGACAACGGCTACGACATCGCCGATTATTATTCAGTGGATCCGGCCCTGGGCACATTGGGCGATTTCGTCGAATTCATGCAGGCCGCCCGCGACCGGGGCATGCGGGTCATTGTCGACCTGGTGGTCAACCACACCTCCGACCAGCATCCCTGGTTCCAGTCGGCCCGCGCGGACCCTGCCTCCCCCTATCGGGACTGGTATGTCTGGCGCGACGAGAAACCAGCCAATGCCGATGACGGCGTCGTCTTTCCCGGCGTGCAGAAATCGGTGTGGAGCTACGACCAGATGGCCAGGGCCTGGTACATGCACCGCTTCTACAAGTTCCAGCCCGACCTCAACGTCACCAATCCCGCCGTGCGCACCGAAATCCTCAAGATCATGGGCTTCTGGCTGGAATTGGGCGTTTCCGGCTTCCGCGTCGATGCCGTGCCTTTCCTCATCGAGCCGCGCGGCGTGCCGACCGATGCGCCCGTTACCGACCCCTATTCCTTCCTCACCGAAATCCACGACTTTCTCTCCTGGCGGCGGGCCGAGGCGGTGCTCCTGGCCGAGGCCAATATCAATTACGACCTGGCCCAGGATTATTTCGACGCCGGCGACCGCATGACCATGGTGTTCGACTTTTTCGGCAACCAGCATCTGTTCCTCTCGCTCGCCCGCCAGACGGCGGCGCCCCTGCGCCGGGCCCTGGCCTCGCGCCCGGCACCCACTGGCATGGGACAATGGGCCAATTTCCTGCGCAACCACGACGAACTGGATCTGGGCCGCCTCACCCAGCAGGAGCGCGAAGAGTGCTTTGCCGCCTTCGGGCCGAAAAAGAGCATGCAGATTTACGAACGCGGCATCAGGCGACGCCTCGCCAGCATGCTCGACGGCGACGAGCGCCGCATCAAGCTGGCCTTTTCGCTGATGCTGTCGCTGCCCGGCACGCCGGTCCTGTTCTATGGCGACGAAATCGGCATGGGCGACGACCAGTCCCTCACCGAGCGCGAGGCGGTACGCACGCCCATGCAATGGTCGCACCAGGCCAATGGTGGCTTCTCGACCGCGCCGGCCGACAAGCTCGTGCGTCCCGTCATCGCCAGTGGCAAATTCGGCTACAAGCAGGTCAATGCGGCGGCCCAGGTCCACCGGCCCGGCTCGCTGTTCCATGCCATATCGGACATGATCTCCACCCGCCGCTCCGCGCCGGAAATCGGCTGGGGCACGCCGAACCTGATCGATGTGGGCGACGACGACCTCCTGGTGCTGTCGGCCGCCTGGCGCGGCAATTTCATTGTCGTGGCCCACAATTTTTCCGACCAGCCGAAAACGTTCACCCTGCATCTCGATGGCGTGGAAGGCCTGCTGCCCATGCTGGCCAGCGATGCGCCGCTCGATCCGATGGGACCACACCATTCCATCCCGCTGGCCCCCTTCGGCTATTGCTGGCTGCGCGGCAACAACGAGCGGCGTTAGCAGCCATAAAAATAGGGCGCGAAACCGAAGTCTCGCGCCCCATCGGGGAAGCCGCAAAGGAGCGTCAACCTATGCGGCCATCCGCCGATCCACCGACGGCAAGGCCATCTCGACCGCCGCCAAATCGTTCCTGACCGCCGTCACGGCCCGGTTGCCCCCTCAACGAAGCAGGCGAACCACGGTTCCCCTTTGGAGGGTAATGAGAAAAATTGTGAACGCGGAACGGCGGTGATGATATTCCTGCCTGACATATCCTGCCCGTTTCGGCCCACGGGCAGCGGAACTGCCAACTGGCGGCGCAACCGGTTGAAAGCTGCTCCGGATCGTGTCGGTCTTACTCGTATGGCGGGCATTCTGGCCGCCCACCCGGGAACGCTGTCCCCTCCATACGCCAAGCCCGGCCGCTGGGGCCGGGCTTGGCGCGCATGAGGCGATCATGTCGCCTTACATCACGAGGCCGGCATCCATGCAGGCCTGGAGGGTGATCGTATCGAGGTCGATCGTGCCGGTGGCATTGGCCGCTTCATCGACCGCCGGAGCATTGTCGACCACCGCATCTTCCCCGGCCGAGGATTCATCGCTGGACCCCGTGGGTTCGTCCGATGTCATGGAATCGTCGGTTGCCGTGGAATCGCTGCCCTCGGTGGTGGAGAGCGATTGGGTATCGTCAGCCACCTTCAGCTCGTCGCAGCGGGCCTGCACCGCCGCCAGCTCGTCTTCGGGAATGTCCACGCCGTTGATCGTGGCGCCATAGGCCACGCCGGAAAAGGCAAGGCTGGAGATCAGCGCAATAGAAGTCAGTGCGGTCTTCACTCGCATTTTGTAACCTCTTGAATTGTTTCTCGGGGAAAGCGCTTGCTCAAAGCCAGCAACGGCCCCCGGCGAAAAACGTTGCAGAAAATTCCGGCCAGCCCGAAAATGTGAATGGAAACGGCCAGCGCGTCGCATCGTCGGCAGGCGTGCATTCGCGGCCGAAAGATGCTTAAAGACCGGCCCATTTAGAGCGAACAGGCAGGCCTATGACCGAGCAGAGCAAGCAATCCGACCTCAAGCAGCGTCTCGCCGCCCTGCTCCGCGACTTGCAGGACGGCGGCGGCCAGGATGGCGAGGCCATGGCCATGATCGGTGCCCTTGCCGGCGAACTGGCGCTGTCCCACAAGCAGCAGAGCTGGTCGGCCACCAAGGGCGTCATGAGCCGCCAGACTTATAATGCGCTGCTGGAAAAATTCCGCGACAGCGGCAATGACAATGTCCAGGCCGGACGGATCAGGAACGCCTATGCCATCCAGGCCGTGGCCTTGTCGCTGGTCGCCGCCACCCAGCGCGACGATCCGCAAACGGCCGAGGGCGAGCGCCTGCTCGATGTCGCCATCGACCACACCGTCGCGGTCTATCTGCGCAACCGGCGCCAGCAGCACTGACAGCCCTGCCGTCGTCCATGGAGACGCGCCTCACCTCGCAAACGCCACGATTGTGGTGAGGCTGAAGCGCAAGACCGACCCCGCCAAGGAGGACTTCCCATGATCCCGACCCGCATGCTGATCGCCGCAGGCCTTGCCCTGCTGGCCGCGCCCGCCGCCCTTGCCCAGGAGGTGCCCGCGCCCGAAGTGCCGGTCATGCCGGCCCCCGCCAGCGCCAGCGCCGCGCTCATTCTCACGCTGGAAAGCAATGGCGACATCGAGCGCACCGTCCGGCGTTATCAATGCGAGGACGAATCCAGCCTCACGGTGCAATATATCAACGCGGCGCCCAACTTCCTCGCCATCCTGCCGGTGGATGGGGAAAACCACGTCTTCGTCACCACCCTGTCCGGCTCCGGCGCCCGCTATGTCGCCGGCCCCTATGAATGGTGGAGCAAAGGCAACGAGGGCACCCTGCGCGACTTGATGCAGGACGAAGGCGCCGAGCCCATGGCCCAGTGTACCGAAGCCAACAACACCCCCTGACCGCCATGGATCCAGCGCCGGCCGCGGCGTCCATCTCGGCATCGTCACGCTCCACATCGCCTACCAGCTTTTCCTCATCGGCCGCTTCTTCGGCACGGTCAGCTAGGCGATTGCCTAAACCACCGATTTCGCGCAAAGGAAACGCATGACGCCACAAGGATTGCCCATGCCATGAACATGCTGATCTCCTCCTTGATGTTCATCGCCCTCTTCGCAATAGCCCTGGCCCATCTGGCCTGGTCACTGGGCCGCACCTGGCCGATCCGCGACGAAAAGCTGCTGGCCCAGACCGTCGTGGGCTTCAGGGACATCGAGCGCATGCCCCCGCGCTTCCTGTCCTTCGCATTGGCCCTGGCCAGCCTCGCCGCCGGCATTTTTGCATTGGCGCTGGCCGATCACGACAGCGGCGGTCCTGCCATGAGCGCCGCCGCCATCCTCGTCAGCCTGGTCTTCCTGGCGCGTGGCATTGTCGGCTACACGCCCTGGTGGCGCGCGCTCACGCCCGAGCCCAATTTCCGCCTCAACGACACCCGGGTCTATTCGCCGCTCTGCCTGCTGCTCGGCCTGGGCTTCATCGTCCTGGCCCTCATGCGCCTGGGTTAGGCGCCGCGCCATCCCCACGCACCAATGCCACCACCGCCCGCGGCGGCAGGGTGACCGTGCCGTCGGTAATCGGCGCTTCCGCGCCGGCATCGGACTGGATGCCGATCACCCACCCGCCCTCGGGCAGATGCGCCACCACCGGCTCCACCTTGCGGTTGAACCACGCCAGCACCGCATCGTCCTTGTCGCGCAGATACATGCCGAGCACCGAGGCTCCCGGATCGCCCCAATCGGCTTCGGTCATTTCCCGCGCTTCGGGATGCAGCCAGACCACGTCGCGCACCCCGTTGCGCTCCTGGCCATGCAGGAAACGGTCATGGGTCAGCGCCACATGCGCGTGCCGGAAGCGGTTGAGCGCCGAGACGAAATCGACCAGGTCGCCATCCGCGCTTTCCCAGTCCACCCAGGTGATTTCATTATCCTGGGCATAGGCATTGTTGTTGCCCTGCTGGGTGCGATACATCTCGTCGCCCTGCTGGATCAGCGGCGTGCCGCGCGACATGAACAGCGTCGCCAGCAAGGCCCGCACGTCGCGCTTGCGCGCCGCCACAATGGCCGCGTCCTCGGTTTCCCCCTCCACCCCGCAATTCCACGACGAATTATGGCCGTGCCCGTCGCGGTTGTTCTCGCCATTGGCCTCGTTGTGCTTGTCGGCATAGCTGACGAGATCGCGCAACGTGAACCCGTCATGCACCGCCAATAGATTGACCCCATTGCTCGGCTTGCGGCCCTCGACGTCGAAGATCTCCGCCGAGCCGGCTATTTTGCCGGCCAGGGCTCCGATCTTGCCGTCATCGCCGCGCCAGAAGGCACGGATTTCGTCACGATAGGTATCGTTGTGCTCGGCGAATTCCTTGCCGAACTGTCCCAGCGCATAGCCGCCCGGCCCCGGATCCCAGGGTTCGGCCACCAGGATCGCCTTGCTCAACACCGGATCGGCCTTGATCTTTTCGAGCATCTCGGCTTGCGGATTGAACCCCGGATCGCGCCCCAATACCGTCGCCAGGTCGAAGCGGAAGCCGGAAACGCCCAGTTCCTCGACATAATAGCGCAGGCTCTCGATCACCAGCCGCTGCACCGCCGGATGGTCGCAGCGCAGCGTATTGCCGGTGCCGGTATCGTTGACCAGGTGCTTTTTGCCATCCACCGCGACGAAGCGATAATAGGTCTGCGGATCGAGCCCCATCAGCGACAGGATCGGCCCCTGCGCATCCCCTTCCCCGCTATGGTTATAGACCACGTCGAGGATCACGGAGATGCCGGCCTTGCGATAGGCATCGGTCATTACCCGCAATTCCTGCGGGCCGCGCGGCGCCAGGCGCGGGTCGATGGCGAAATAGGCTACAGGATTGTAGCCCCAGGCATTGGTCAGCCCCAGGGCCGGCAAGTGGCCCTCGTCGATCCAGGCGGCCGTGGGCATCAATTGCACCACGTCGACGCCCAGATATTTGAAATGCTCGATCACCCGCCGCGTCGTCAGCGCCGCCACCGTGCCGCGCAGCGGGCCCTGCACGCTGGGATGGCGCATGGTGAACCCGCGCACATTGAGTTCGTAATAAAGGCTCGGTGCCTTGCGGCGCGGATGCGCCTCGGGATTGCCCTCGCCCCGCACGATGGCCTTGGGCACCAGCGGGGCCGTGTCCACCGCATCCTCCCGCGCCAGCCGCAGGCGCGGCGAGCGCACGAAAACCCGGTCGAGATGCCGCGCATAGGGATCGACCAGCAGCTTGTTCGGGTCGAAGAAAAATCCCTGGTCCGGGTCGTAAGGCCCGTCGGCGCGCAGGCCATAGCGCGCGCCGGCACCCACATTGGCGATGAGCCCGGCATGGATATTGTCCGCGCGCTTGTCGAGCGCAAAGCGCTCGATCTCCTGGTCCTGCTCGTCGAACAGGCACACCCAGATGGTCGAGGCGCTTTCCGAATAGACGGCGAAATTGACGCCTTCGGGGGTCAGCGTGGCGCCGAGCGTGTCCGTGCGCCCGCCCTGGGGCACCAGTTCCGGTTTCATCGACAATGCCGCCTCAGGTAATGACGCTGGGGCTTGCCCGTCCGGTCCGCGCGCGGATTCCGGCGAGCTGTTCGGCGATCTCGATGAGGCTTTGGAGGGCGGCTTGGGTGTCGAGATCGTGGCGGCCATCGGCGGGCTCATAGCGTTCGAGGTAGACCCGCAACGTTGCCCCCACCGTACCGGTTCCGGAAAGACGCAGGACAATGCGCGACCCATCGGCAAAACCGATGCGGATGCCCTGCCTGGCGCTGGTCGAACCATCCACCGGATCGTGATAGGTGAAATCGTCGGCATAGGCGACGCTCAGCCCCTCAAACACCTGTCCGGCCAGCGCCGGCAGCCGCGCGCGCAGATCGTCCATCAGCCGGTTGGCGACCGTCGCATCGACCTCTTCGTAATCGTGGCGCGTGTAGTAATTGCGTCCATAGCTGGCCCAGTGCTCGCGCACGATCGCATCGACGCTTTGCTGGCGCACCGCCACGATATTGAGCCAGAGCAGCACCGCCCACAGCCCGTCCTTTTCGCGCACGTGGTTGCTGCCCGTGCCGGCGCTTTCCTCGCCGCAAATGGTGACGCGCCCGGCATCGAGCAGGTTGCCGAAGAATTTCCAGCCTGTCGGCGTCTCGTGCATCTCGATGCCGAGCGTCTCGGCCACCCGGTCCGCCGCCGCGCTGGTCGGCATCGAGCGCGCAATGCCGGCAATACCCTGCCTGTAGCCCGGCGCCAGATGCGCATTGGCCGCCAGCAGCGCCAGCGAATCCGAAGGCGTGACGAACCGGTTCTTGCCGATGATGAGGTTGCGGTCGCCATCTCCGTCCGAAGCCGCCCCGAAATCGGGGCCTTCGGGGGTCATCAGCAGGTCGTACATGTCTTTGCAATAGACCAGGTTCGGGTCGGGGTGCCCGCCCCCGAACGAGGGTGAAGGCACTCCATTCTTCACCGTGCCTTCCGGCGCGCCCAGCATGTCTTGGAGAATGGTCCTGGCATAGGGCCCGGTCACCGCGTGCATGGCGTCGTAGGTCATGCGGAAACCCGAGGCGAAAAGCCCTCGAATGGCCTCGAAATCGAACAGCGTCTGCATCAGCGCCGCATAATCGGCCACCGGATCGACCACCTCGACCGTCATGTCCCCGACCCTCTGGCTGCCCAGCGTGCCCAGGTCGATGTCGGGCGTATCGAGGATTCTGTAGCTGTCGATCGCCAGGGTACGGGCATAGACCGCGTCGGTGATCTTTTCCGGCGCCGGGCCGCCATTGCTCACATTGTACTTGATGCCGAAATCGCCGTCCGGCCCGCCCGGATTGTGGCTGGCCGACAGCACCAGCCCGCCAAAGGCATGGTAATGGCGGATGAGGTTGCTCGCAGCCGGCGTCGAGAGCAGCCCGCCCTGCCCCACCATCACCTTGCCCACGCCATTGGCGGCGGCGATGCGGATGGCCTTCTGGATGGCGACGTCGTTATAGAAGCGCCCGTCTCCGCCGATGACCAGCAATTGGCCTTTGTAATCCTCGATGACGTCGAAGATCGCCTGGAGATAATTCTCCACGTAATTGGGCTGCTGATAGACCTTCACCCGCTTGCGCAGGCCCGACGTGCCGGGCTTCTGGTCGCTATAAGGACTGGTCTTAATGGTCTGCACTGTCATGTCTGTCGAGCCCGATCAATGAAGCATAAAGGTCGGCATAGCGGCTGGCGCTGGCCTGCCAGCTCACGTCCGATTTCATGCCCCGTCTCTGCATTTTCTTCCACGATTTCTCGTCGGCATAGAGCGCCAGCAATCGCCTGATGGCGTCGCCGAGCGCCGCCTCGGTGGGCGGGGCGAACTGCACCCCGGTCGCCACCTCCGCCTGGATGGCGGCGACATTGGCGTCGATCACCGTATCGTTGAGCCCGCCGACGCGGCTCACCAGCGGCACGCAGCCATAGCGCAGCGCATACATCTGTGTGAGCCCGCAGGGCTCGAAGCGCGAGGGCACGACCATCGCGTCGGCCCCGCCCTGCACCAGGTGGCTGAGCTTTTCATTGTAGCCCGTCACCAGGCCGACCTTGCCCGGATAGCGCCGCGCCGCGCCGCGAATGGCGTTTTCAAGCTCCGCCTCGCCCGAGCCGAGCACGGCGAGTTGCCCCCCCGAAGCCACCAGCATGTCGATATTGGCGGCCAGCAGGTCGATGCCCTTCTGCCAGGTGAGGCGGCTGACCACGGCGAAAAGCGGCCCCGTACTCTCTTCGAGGCCGAAAGCTTCGCGCACGGCCCGCTTGTTGACGCGTCGGTTCTGCATGGTGCTGGCCGTATAGGTCTGCGCCAGGGCCGGGTCGGTCGCCGGGTTCCAGGCCGCCATGTCGATGCCGTTGAGCACGCCGAACACCGTGGCCGAGCGATTGTTGAGCAGGCCGTCGAGCCCCATGCCGAAGGCGGGGGTGCGGATTTCCGTGGCATAGGTGGGCGATACGGTGGTCACCACGTCGGCGCATTCCACCCCGGCCTTGAGATAGCCGACCCCGCCGTAATATTCGACGCCCTCCATTGAAAAAGCGTGCGGCGGCAGCCGTAATTGCCCGAAAATATCGGCGCCGAACGTGCCCTGGAAGGCCATGTTGTGTACCGTCATCACGGTCTTGAGATGCGATGAGGGACCATATTTGACATAAGCCGGCACCAGCCCCGCCTGCCAGTCATGGGCATGGATCACCTGCGGCCGATAGCCTTCCACCAGCCCCAGGCCCAGTTCGGAAGCTACCCAGGACAGGGCCGCGAAGCGCCGCCAATTATCCGGCCAGTCCCAGCCTTCCGGGCCCATATAGGGATTGCCGGGCCTCTCATAGAGCGCCGGCGCGTCGAGCACGATGAGGTCGAGCCCCTCCGCCCGGCCGGCAACGAGCCGTCCCTTGGCGCCGAAGAGGTCATCGAAAGCGGCGACCTCCCGGCCCCCCTTCATCCTGCCGGTGATGGCCGGATAGCCGGGCACCAGCGTGCGCATCGAAACCCCGGATTCGCTGAGTGCCCCCGGCAGCGCGCCGGCCACGTCGGCCAGCCCGCCCGTCTTGACCAGCGGATAGATTTCCGAAGTAACCGAAAGAACTTCGATCATCTGTCGGCCAGGTATTGGTTAATCATCGCCTGGGTGATGAGCGTCACCCCGCCCTCGGTGCGGCGGAACCATTTGGCGTCGAATTCGGGATCCTCGCCCACCACCAGCCCTTCCGGGATATTGACCCCGCGGTCGATCACCACTTTCTTGAGGCGCGCATTGCGCCCGATATCGCAATAGGGCAGCACCACCGCTTCATCCAGCACCGAATAGGAATGCACGCGGCTGCCGGTGGAAAGCAGCGTGCGCTGCAAATGCCCGCCCGAGATGATGCAATCGCCCGACACCAGCGAATTGACCGCCGAGCCGCGCCGCCCGTCGAAATCATGCACGAACTTGGCTGGCGGAGTGATTTCCGCATAGGTCCAGATCGGCCAGTCGCGGTCGTAGAGATCGAGCTGCGGGGTGATGTCGGTCAGGTCAATGCTGGCCTTCCAATAGGCCTCCACCGTGCCCACGTCGCGCCAATAGGACACCGTCTCGTTGCTCGAGCGCACGCAGGAGCGGGTGAACCGGTGCGCCCAGGCCGTGCCGTTCTTGACGATATAGGGGATGATGTCCTTGCCGAAATCGCGGTTCGAGCCTTCCGTGGCCGCGTCGCGGCGCAATTGCTCCATCAGGAACCGCGTCTCGAACACATAGATGCCCATCGAGGCCAGCGCCATGTCCGGATTGTCCGGAATGCCTGGCGGGTCCTTGGGCTTTTCTACGAAATCGACGATGCGGTCGCGCCCGTCCACATGCATGACGCCGAAGCCCGTGGCCTCCATGCGCGGCACTTCCAGGCACCCCACCGTCACGTCCGCGCCGGTATCGACATGCTGGCGCAGCATGATTTCGTAGTCCATCTTGTAGATGTGGTCGCCCGCCAGGATGACGATATAGCGCGCGCCGTAATCCTCGATGATGTCCATGTTCTGGTAAACGGCGTCGGCGGTACCCTCATACCATTGCGTTTCCGAGACGCGCTGGCTCGCCGGCAGCACGTCGAAGCTCTCGTTCCGTTCGGGCCGCAGGAAGTTCCAGCCGCGCTGCAAATGCCGGATCAGGCTGTGTGCCTGGTATTGGGTGGCCACCGATATGCGCCTGATGCCCGAATTGATGGCATTGGACAGCGCGAAATCGATGATGCGCGACTTGCCGCCGAAATAGACCGCCGGCTTGGCGCGCCGGTCGGTCAATTCCATCAGCCGCGTGCCGCGCCCGCCGGCCAGCACATAGGCCATGGCCTCGCGGGCCAGGGGCGACGGAACCCGGTAATCTGCCATTTCACTTCCCTCCACTTATGCCCGGCTTTGCGCCTGGGACGTATTGCAATGCCGCGATTATGCCGGCTCGTATTTCAGGAACAGCGTCGCCAGCGGCGGCAGGTAGATTTCCGCTTCCGCCGGCCAATGCCGCCCCTCGACGGCATAGGCGGTAACGGCGCCCTGGTTGCCCGTGTTCCCCCCGGCATACCAGCCTGCATCGGTATTGATCCGCTCGACCCAGCGCCCCGCCTCCGGCATCGGCATCCTGTAGCCGCCGCGCGGCACCGGCGTGAAATTGGAGATCACCATGACCGGATCGGCCCCTGGCGCCTTGCGCAGCCAGGCCAGCACCGAATTGGCCTGGTCATTGCCCACGATCCACTCGAACCCGTCCGGTTCGCAATCGCGCTCGTGCAGCGCCGGCAGGCTGCGATAGGCGGCGTTGAGATCGGCCACCAGCCGCCGCACCCCCTCATGGCTGGGCGCATCGAGCAGCCACCAGTCGAGCGCCCGGCTCTCCGACCATTCCTCGCGCTGGGCGAATTCCTGGCCCATGAACAGCAGCTTCTTGCCCGGATGCCCCCACATGAAGCCCAGATAGGCCCGCAGATTGGCGAATTGCTGCCAGTCGTCCCCCGGCATCTTGCTCAGCAGCGATCCCTTGCCATGCACCACCTCGTCATGGCTGATCGGCAGCACGAAATTCTCGCTGAACGCATAGATCAGCCCGAACGTCATATCGTTGTGGTGATAGCGCCGATGCACCGCCTCGCGGCTCATGAAACGCAGCGTGTCGTTCATGAAGCCCATGTTCCACTTGAACCCGAAGCCCAGCCCGCCCGTATAGACAGGATGGCTCACTCCCGGCCATGACGTGGATTCCTCGGCGATCATGAAGGCGCCGGGAAATTGCCGGTAGACCTCGGCATTGACCCTTTGCAGGAACGCCACCGCCTCCAGGTTCTCGTTGCCGCCATGCTTGTTGGGCACCCATTGCCCCGCCTGGCGCGAATAATCGAGATAGAGCATCGAGGCCACCGCATCGACGCGCAGCCCGTCGATATGGAACTGGTCGAACCAGTAGAGCGCGTTATTGGTGAGATAGGCCGAAACCTCCTTGCGCCCGAAATTGTAGATCGCCGTATTCCAGTCCGGATGAAATCCCTGGCGCGGGTCGGCATGCTCGTAGAGCGCCGTGCCGTCGAAATGGCTGAGCCCGTGCTCGTCGGTGGGGAAATGCGCCGGCACCCAGTCGAGGATCACCCCCAGCCCCGCCTCATGCGCGGCATTGACCAGGTGTGCAAAGCCCGCCGGATCGCCGAAGCGCGCCGTGGGGGCAAAGAGCCCGGTCGGCTGGTAGCCCCAGCTCGGATCGAAGGGATGCTCGGATATGGGCAGGAATTCGAGATGGGTATAGCCCATGTCGGCGGCATAGGGCACGAGCTGCTCGGCCAATTGTTCATAGCTCATGAACGTACCGTCGGCCCGCCGCCGCCACGACCCCAGATGCACCTCGTAGATCGCCATCGGCCGGCGCCGCCAGTCGCGGCCGGCGCGCTCTTCCATATAGGCCCCGTCGGTCCAGGCAAAAGGCGTCGGGTCGGGCACGACCGAGGCCGTGCGCGGGCGCAGCTCGGCCTGCCGCGCGAAGGGATCGGCCTTGAGCGGCAACACTTTGCCATCGGCCCCGACGATCTCGTATTTGTAGATCGTGCCGGTGCCCAGTACCGGGATGAACACTTCCCAGATGCCGTTGCGGTTGCGCATCGGGTGGCGCCGCCCGTCCCATTCGTTGAACGGCCCCACCACCGAGACGCGCCGCGCATTGGGCGCCCAGACGGCGAAATGCGTGCCATGGATGCCCTCGAATTCCATTTCGTGGGCGCCCAGCTTGTCGAACAGCCGCAAATGGCTGCCCTCGCCGATATAATAATCGTCCATCGGCCCCAGCACCGGCCCGAAGGAATAGGGGTCGAAGACGCTCCATTCCCCCACTCCATTGCGCGCCAGGTAGCGGATGGGCTGGCGGCGGTCCACATCCACCTTGCCCTCGAAAAAGCCGGCGGCATGGCGCGGGATCAAGGGCCCCAGTTCCGCCCCTTCGAGCGTATAGGCAATAACGCTTTCGGCGTGGGGGATGAAGGCGCGCAACACGAAGACATCGCCCACCTGGTGCAGCCCGAGAAAGGCGAAGGCATCGCTGTGCCGCCCTTCCGTTATGGCCTCGATTTCCCGGCTGTCGGCCTGCCACGCCTCCTTGCTCACCGTTTCGGTCCTCCCCCGGCCCCAACGTCCATGCCTGCCCTCGCCCCGCCCGTCATGCCGTCGGCACGTTCCAGATATCGTGGGCATATTGCCGGATCGTGCGATCCGACGAGAAAAAGCCCATATTGGCCGTGTTGCGGATCGCCATGGCATTCCAGCGGGCCTTGTCGGTCCACAGCCTGGAAACCTGGGCCTGCGCGTCCCAATAGGCGTCGAAATCCCGCGCCACCATGAACCAGTCATGGTCGTAGAGCCCGCCGATCAGGTCGCGGTAGCGGTGGGGATCGTCCGGCGAGAACACGCCCGAAGCGATGGATTCCAGCGCCTCGCGCAGGCGCGGCGATCCCTCGATAGCCGGACGGGGGCCTTCGTTGCGGCTGCGCTTGTCTTCGACCTGCTCGGTCGAAAGCCCGAAGATGACGATATTGTCCGCGCCCACTTCCCTGTACATCTCGACATTGGCGCCATCCATGGTGCCGATGGTGATTGCGCCATTGGCCATGAACTTCATGTTGCCGGTGCCCGAGGCCTCCATGCCCGCCGTCGAGATTTGCTCGGAAAGGTCGGCTGCCGGCACGATGACCTCGGCCAGGCTCACATTGTAATTGGGCAGGAAAACCACCTTGAGCAGGCCCCGCACCGCCGGATCGTTGTTGATGACCCGCGCCACGTCGTTGATGAGCTTGATGATGAGCTTGGCGTTCCAATAGCTGGGTGCCGCCTTGCCCGCGAAGATTTTCACCCGCGGCACCCAGTCGAGATCGGGCCGCGCCCGGATCGCGTCATAGAGCGCCACGGCGTGGATGATGTTGAGAAGCTGGCGCTTGTATTCGTGGATGCGCTTGATCTGCACGTCGAACATCGCCTCGGGCGCCACGGCAATGTTCATGCGGTCCTTGATGAGCCGGGCCAGTTTCTGCTTGTTGGCCAGCTTTACCGCCGCGAAATGCTGCTGGAAGCCGGGATCGTCGGCATGGGCGGCCAGGGCGTGCAGCTTTTCCACGTCATCGAGGAAATCGGGCCCGATGCGCTCGGTCACCAGCCGCGTCAGCCCGGGATTGCACTGCATCAGCCAGCGCCGGGGCGTGATGCCATTGGTCTTGTTGTTGATCCGGTCCGGATAGAGCTTGTGCAGGTCCGCGAACACGGTCTGCTTCATCAATTCGGTGTGCAGCGCCGAAACGCCATTGGTCGAATGCGAGCCGACAAAGGCTAATTGCCCCATGCGCACGCGCCGCCCGCCATGCTCGTCGATCAGCGACACCGCTGCGATCTGCTGGTCGTTGAACTTGGCGCGGGTCCGCGCCTCCGCCAGGATATCGGCATTGATCTGATAGACGATCTGCATGTGCCGGGGCAGCAGGCGTTCGAGCAGCGCCACCGGCCAGGTTTCCAGCGCCTCCGGCAGCAGCGTGTGGTTGGTATAGCCGAACGTGCCCTTGGTGATGGTCCAGGCCTGGGCCCATTTCATCCCGTTGTCATCGACCAGGATGCGCATCAGCTCGGCCACCGAAATGGCCGGATGGGTGTCGTTGAGCTGGATGGCCACCTTGTCGGCCAGCGAACCGAGATCGCCATATTGCTGCACGTGCCGCCGCACGATGTCCTGCAGCGAAGCCGAGGAGAAGAAGAATTCCTGCCGCAGGCGCAATTCCTGCCCGGCCGGCGTGGAATCGGCTGGATAGAGCACCCGCGTGATCGCTTCGGCCTTGGCGCTCTCTTCCAGCGCGCCGATATGGTCGCCGGAATTGAACTTGTCGAGCAGGATCGGGTCGATCGGCTGCGCGCTCCACAGCCGCAGCGTGTTCACCCGCGCGCCGCGCCAGCCCACGATGGGCGTGTCGAACGCCACCGCCATGACATGCTCGATGGGGCGCCATTCCTGCCGCACGCTGCCATCGGGGTCGGTCACCGGCTCGACCTGGCCGCCGAACCCCACTTCATAGGCGCTTTCGCGCCGCTCGAACTCCCAGGGATTGCCATGCGCCAGCCATTCCTCGGGCAGCTCCACCTGCCAGCCCTCGCTCATTTCCTGGCGGAACAGGCCATGCACGTAGCGGATGCCATAGCCATAGGCCGGGATCTTGAGGGTAGACATGGATTCGAGGAAACACGCCGCCAGCCGTCCCAGCCCGCCATTGCCCAGCGCTGCGTCGGGTTCCATGTTGATGAGGTCGTCCAGGTCGACATTGAGGTTTCTCAACGCCTCCTGCACCGGCTCCATCAGGCCCACATTGCTCATCGCGTCGCGCATGAGCCGGCCGATCAGGAATTCGAGGCTGAGGTAATAGACGCGCTTGTTGGAGGTACGCCAGGTTTCGCGCGACGACTCCATCCAGCGATCCATGATGCGGTCGCGCACGGCATAGATCGTGGCCGCCAGCCAGTCGTGCGGCCGGGCGACGATCGGGTCCTTGCCAATCCAATAGGTCAGCTTTTCGAGGATTTCCGCCTGGAGCGCCTCAACAGTCGTCGCACGCGGTTCGGGCGTGGGAGCATCGTAAACGATCGGCTTTTGCGGCATGTCGCAACCCAGTATTCATGACGATGTTTCCCCTCTAGATGCGACACTCTTGCACTTAATTTGGTGAGGGGAAAGCCCCCAACGCAGAGGGCGCCGTCATGTCGGCGAAGACTGTCTGGCAGATTCGCTGGCCGCTTCGTCCGCCGTTTCGCGCGAAACCTCGACCCCGCCCTCGCGCGCCTGGTCGCGGGCGTTGGACATCAGCAATTGCCCGCCGGTGCGCCAATCGTCGCCGTTCAATTGCAGCTCGAAGCGCTGCCGGTCGCGGTCACGCACGCCCTCGATCACCTCGTCCACCTGCACCTCGTCGGCCCCCAGCATCCGGATCGCCTCGCCGCCGAATGTCAGCGCGGAATCGAACAATTCGCGCCGCTGATAGGCCACGCCGGCCTGCACCAGCGCGATGGCGTGAACCCGGTCGAAGGCGCGGGCCATCACCCTGGCCAGCGGAAATTCGTCGCGCAGCAATTCCACGATCCGCGTAGTCTGTTCCTGCCTGTCGGTGCAAACCAGGATCAGGTCGGCCGTGCCGGCACCGGCCGCGTACAGGATATCGAGCCGCGTGCCGTCGCCGTAATAGACCTTGAAGCCGATCTGCGCGGCGGCGCGGATCATCTCGGTGTCGTTGTCGATGATCGACACGGTGTGGCGCAGCGCCAGCAGCGGCTGGCTGGCGATCTGGCCGAAGCGCCCGAAACCGATGATGAGGATACGCGCCGAAAGCCCGTCGGCCTGCTCCACCCCGTCGAAGGATTGGGCCTGCTTGGGCATCAGTTTGCGGGCCGGAATGATGGCGAAGGGCGTAATCACCATGGAAATGATGACGGTCGCGGTGAAGATGGCATTGCTCGGCCCGTCGATCAGCCCCGCCGCGGCGGCCGTTGTATAGAGCACGAAGGCGAATTCCCCGCCCTGCCCCATCAGCACCGCCCGTTCCAGCGCTTCGCCATGGCCCGATTTCAGCAGGCGCGCCAAGCCGTAGATGGCTGCGGCCTTGACCACCATATAGGCGACGACCGCGAGCGCGATCGTCGCCCAATTCTGCGCCACGATGCCAAGGTCGAGCGACATGCCGACCGCCAGGAAGAACAGGCCCAGCAGCAGCCCGCGAAACGGCTCCACATCGGCTTCCAATTGGTGCCGGAACGTGGACGTGGAGAGGAGCACGCCGGCCAGGAACGCGCCCATCGCCATAGAAAGGCCGCTGGCCTGGAACAGCAGGGCCGCTCCCAGCACCACCAGCAGGGCCGCCGCCGTCATCACTTCGCGCACCCTGGCCTGCGCCATCAGCGAGAAGAACGGGTTCATGATCCGGCGCCCCAGGAAAATCAGCAACAGCACCGCGCCGATAGCCACGGCAAAGCCGATGGCCCGGGCCAGGAGCCCCGCATCGCCGGTCGAGGGTGAAAGAAAGGCGACAACGGCCAGGAGCGGCACGATGGCGAGGTCTTCGAGCAGCAGGATGGACACCATCTTCTGTCCGCTATCGGTGGACAATTCGCCCCGCTCGCCCAGCACCTGCATGACGATGGCGGTCGAGGTGAGGACGAAGCCCATGCCCGAGACGAATGCCACGATCGGCGCGAAGCCGAGCAGCACCCCAACCCCCGTCAGCAGCGCGCCGCAGACCAGGACCTGCACCACGCCCAAGCCGAAGATTTGCTTGCGCAGCGCCCAGAGGCGGGACGGCTCCATTTCCAGTCCGATGATGAAGAGGAACATGACGACGCCCAGTTCCGCCGCCGCCAATATCGAGGCCGGATCGTTGATGAGCCCGATGCCGGAAGGGCCGAGCAGCAGCCCGGCCGCCAGGTAGCCCAGCACCGAGCCCAGGCCCAGCCGCCTGAACAGCGGCACGGCGACCACTCCGGCGCCCAGCAATGCGACGATGGGCACCAGGTCCACACCATGCTGAGCGGCCTCGGCCGCGTGGGCCACGACTTCACCTGCCATCCTCACCTCCGTCCTGCGAGGGGGCGACAGTGGTGACTCCGTCTTGCGCCGTCAAGGCAAAGCTGCTTGCGGTGGAGCCGCCTATTGTGCCGGTTCCACCCCGGTCGGCCCGGTGCCCTCGGGCGGCTCCAGCCGCTCCTGCTTGCGCGCCGCGTTCGTCTCGTCCTCGCGCTGCTCGCGGATGGCCTGCGCCGCATTGGCCAGCAATTCCTGGCGCGCGCTCATGCTGGCCGTCCGCCGCACCGGCCGGCGTGGCGCCACCGGCCTGCTGGGCAGCGCATGGGCCAGCATGGATTGCGCGATCAACAGGGTCGGCACCGCCACGAAGCCCCCCACCGGGCCCCAGGCCCAGATCCAGAAGGTGATGGAAAGGAAAATGAGGAAGGGATTGAGCGTCAGGGTCCGCCCGATCAGGTGCGGCGTCACGATCTGCCCTTCGACGAAATTGACGCCCATATAGCACAATGCCGGCAGCAGGATTTGCTCGACACCGCTGCGCGTGCCCAGCCCCACCGCCAGCAGCACCACGATCATCACCCCCTGCCCGACATAGGGAATATAGTTGAGCAGCGCCGCCATGCCGCCCCAGAGCAATGGCGAGGGCATGCCGATGAGCCACATCAGCAGCGTCACCGCGCAGCCGACGCAGAAATTGATGATGGTGATCGAGAGCAGGTAGCGGCTCACCTTCAGCTCGACATCGCGGAAAATATGGGCGGTCCGCCACCGCATCCGCCGCGTGATGCACAGCGACAGCACCGAGATACGGATATGCTCGCGCGTCGCCACGAAGAAATAGAGGCTGGCCAGGAAGATCAGGATTTGCGCCCCGATCGCCGGTGCCAGCATGGCCACGCCAGTCACCGTGCTGCCGTCTTCCACCGTCACCGCCATGGCATCGGCCGTGCCCAATATGTCGCCGATCTGCTTCTGGAACGCGCCGATGGATTCCATCGGCCCCCTGAGATTGGCCAATTGGCTTTGCAGTTTCTCCCAGATCACCGGCACGCGCGCCACCCATTCGCTGAGCGGCACGGCGAATAGCGTCATGAAGCCGCCAATGGCCAGCAGCAGCAGGAGCACCACCACTCCCGCCGCCAGCGCCGGCGGCACGCCGACCCTTTCCACCCGGTCCGCGACCGGCCCGAACATCAGGCCCACCACGATGGCCAGCGTCACCGGCGCCAGGAACACCGCGCCCTCGCGCAGCACCGCCAGCAGCACCACGAATCCCATCCCCACCAGGGCGAGGCGGGCGCCGACATTGAGCACCCGCTCGAACTGGCTCTGGCTCATATCGGCCGCTGGGATACGCAGGTTTGGCGCGCGCATCGAAAAATCCGGGTTTTGACGCTGACGCCCTGGAAACGCGGCGCGAAGCGCTTTTGTTCCTGCGGCGCCACGCGGGCAGTTGGCCGCCGGCCCGGGCTTGGCTAATCTCGCGCGCAAGCCCCACCAGAATCGGCAGGAAGAGACACCATGCCCCGCAAGATCATTATCGATACCGACCCCGGCCAGGACGATGCCGTCGCCATCCTGCTCGCCCTGGCCTCGCCCGCCGAGATCGAGGTTCTGGGCATTGTCGCGGTCGCGGGCAATGTCGGCCTGCACCACAACGCCACCAATGCGCGCAAGGTGGTGGAACTGTCCGGGCGCACCGAGATCCCGGTCTATGCCGGCTGTTCGCGCCCCATGCGCCGCCACCTGGTGACGGCCGAGCACGTCCATGGCGATACCGGCCTCAACGGCCCCGACCTGCCCGACCCGAAAATCCCGCTGCAGGAGCGGCACGGCGTCGATTGCATCGTCGATACGCTGATGGCGGCCGAGCCCGGCACGGTCACGCTCTGCACCCTGGGGCCGCTCACCAATATCGCCATGGCCCTGGTCAAGCAGCCCGCCATCGCCGAGCGCATCCAGGAAATCGTCATGATGGGCGGCGCCTATTTCGAGGTAGGCAACATCACCCCGGCGGCCGAATTCAACATCTATGTCGATCCCGAGGCCGCCGACATCGTCATGCGCTGCGGCGCCCCGATCACCATCCTGCCGCTCGACGTCACCCACATGATCCAGTCCACCCCGGCCCGCCTCGCCGCCATCAAGGCATTGGGCAACAAGGCCGGCACGGCGGTCTATGAGATGCTGACCTTCTCCGAAGGGTTCGATCTCAAGAAATATGGCTGGGAGGGCGCGCCGCTGCACGACCCCACCGTCATCGCCTATCTGCTCGCCCCCGGCCTCTTCGAGGGCCGGCATTGCAATGTCACGGTCGAAACCGCCAGCGAACTGACCCTGGGCATGACCGTGGCCGATTACTGGCACGTCTCGGGCCGCGCCTATAACGCCACCTTCATGCGCTCGGGCAATGCCGAAGGCTTCTACGACCTGCTCACCGAGCGCCTCGCCCGCCTGCCCTGACCGACCGCCTCACCCCAGCGCCACCGCCCGCGTGATCCCGATATTTTCGAGGAAAACCGGGTCGTGGCTCACCACCACCAGCGCGCCGTCATAGGCGCGCAATCCGGCCTCCACCACCTCGATGGCGCCGAGATCGAGGTGGTTGGTCGGCTCGTCCAGCACCAGCAGCATGGGCGGCGTCCGGCCGCCCAGCACGCAGGCCAGGCCCGCGCGCAGCATTTCCCCGCCGCTCAGCGTCCCCGCCTTTTGCAGCGCCGCATCGTTGCGGAACATGAAGGCGGCCAGCACCGCCCGGCAATCGTTGAGGCTGCTTTGCGGATTGAGGCGCTGGAAATTCTCCACCACCGACTGGCTGCGCTCGAGCAATGCCACCTGCTGGTCGAGCAGCGCGAACGGCCCGCCCAATTGCACGCTGCCCGCGAGCGGTTCCATCGCCCCGGTCAGCACTTTGAGCAACGTGGTCTTGCCCACCCCGTTGGGCCCGGTAATCGCCACCCGTTCCGGCCCGATCAGGTCCAGCGAAAATCCCTCGATCACCGGCCGGGCGGCATCGTAGCCACCGCTCAGGTCCTGCGCCCGCAACACCACCTTGCCCGCCGGCAGGCCGCTTGGCGCCAGCTTGACGGCAAAGGGAGCCAGCACTTCGATTTTCTCCCGCGCCGCCTGCGCCTGTGCCTCGGCGGCGCCGGCCTGCTTGTCGGCCAGCCGGTCGAGCGCGCCCGCGCTTTCCTCGGCCCGGCGTTTGAGTCCGCCGGCCACGATCCGGGGCATGTCGCCTTTGGCGCCCTTCCTGCGTCCGCCGGAATCGCGCCTGTCCTGGCGTTCGCGCGCCGCCTGCGCCTTGCGCGCCGCGTCCTTCACCTGCCGCTCGGCCAGGTCGAGATCGTGCTGCGCCGCCGCCAGCTCGAGCGCCTTGCGCTCGCGGTATTGGCTCCAATTGCCGCCATGAACCGAGGCGCCCAGGCCAGTCAGCTCGACGATGGCGTCCATATTGTCCAGCAAATCCCGGTCATGGCTGACCACGATAGCCGCCCCGCGCCATTGACGCAGCATTTCGGCCACCGCCACCCGGCCCTCGGCATCGAGATTGTTGGTGGGCTCGTCGAGCAGGATCAGGTCGGGCGCATCGAAGACCAGCGCGGCCAGCGCCGCGCGGGTGCGCTGGCCGCCCGACAGGCTCGACAGCAATGTCTCCGGCGTCGCCGCCAGCGCCAATTGCGCCAGCGCCGCTTCGAGCCGCGCCTCCAATGTCCAGTCCGCTTCGGCCAGCGCCTCGGCATCGGCCGTGCCGGCCATGGCCCGTTCGAGCAGGGCAAGGCCGGCCCGCGCGCCGAACAGGTCGGCAATGGTTTCATCCGGTCCCGGTTGCACCTGCTGGCGCAGCACGCCGAGCCGCCCCGACACCCGGATCGTTCCGGAGGCCGGCGCCAGGTCCCCGGCGATCAGCCGCAGCAGCGTGGTCTTGCCCACGCCATTGCGGCCCACCAGGCCGGTGCGGCCAGGGGCGAAACCGAGGTCGAGATTGGAAAAGAGAACCTGGCCTTCAGGGCCGGTATAGGAAAGCTGCGAAATCGTGACGGAAGCGGGCATGGATCGAAAAGTCCCCAAGGGCAATGCGGGTGAGCGTTGCTGGAGGGGTGCGATCCATGAAATACCGTCCGGTCGGGTTGCGATGGCTGAACCATAATGTTTCGCGCCCGCGCGTCAACCATGCTCTGGCAAATCGCCTTTGCCCGGATTAGTGTCCACTTCCCGTTTCCGCCGGATCGCGCCCATGGACCTGTTCACCCTCGCCCTCTTCACCGGCGCCTATGCCATTGCCGTTCTCGTGCCGGGCCCCGGCGTCGCCGCCGTGGTGGCGCGGGCCCTGGGCGGCGGCTTTCGTGGCGCGGTGCCGATGGTTCTGGGAATTCTGGCGGGCGACCTGGTCTATTTCATCTTCGCCGTTTTCGGCCTTGCCGCCATCGCCACCTGGTTCGGCCCGGTCTTCGTCGTCGTGCGCTGGGGCGGGGCGGCCTATCTTCTCTATGTCGCCTGGAAATTCTGGACCGCCAGGCCCGGCGCCGAACAGATCCGCCCGCGCAATGAAAGCGCCTGGAAAACCTTTCTTGCCGGCTTTTCGCTCACCATGGGCAATCCCAAGACCATCGTATTCTATCTGGGCATCCTGCCCACGGTCATCCCGCTCGATCGCATGACGCCCATCGCCTTCGCCGAGCTCACCGCCATCGTGGTCGTGGTGCTGCTGCTGATCGGCCTGGGCTATGCCTGGCTGGCCGCCCGCGCCCGTGAATTGTTCCGCAGCCCCCGCGCCATCGGCCGCCTCAACAAGACCGCCGGCGCCGTCATGGCCACCGCCGCGGGCCTGGTGGTCTGGCAGCATTGAACGACCCCTTTACGTCCCGTTAACCATAAGGGCGCAGCTTCGCGCCATGGCCGGAACGTCGATAAATCGCTGGAATCAGTTTGAATTCAGCTCCTACCAGCGGCTGCAATGGCAGCGCGAACGCCGCGCCAAGGCTGCCGAAATGCAAGCCAGGACCGCCGAAATCGCCACCAATTTCGCGTCCATCCAGACCAATATGGTCACCGAACAGGGCAACCTCGTCTCGAAAATGGCCATGACCCGGATAAGCAAATCCGCCTGATCCCCATCGCCGGAAAGACTTCACTTTCCGCGCAACCGCCAACCCGTCACGGCGAGGCAGCCCCTTCCCCGCGCCCTCCTCTTTCCCACCCTCCCGGTATTGTTCTCCCACCTCTCCCGACGTCGTTCTCTCCGCCTCCTTCGGCGTCATTCTCTCCGCCTCCCTCGGTGTCATTCTCCCCATCTCTCCCGGTGTCATTCCTGCGAAAGCAGGAACCTCCGTTTCAGGCCACGAGGCACAAGACACGAATCCCTCCCCCGTCACCACCGGGCTCGTCCCGGTGGCCCATGAGATTCTGAGGCACCCCATGGATTGCCGGGACAAGCCCGGCAATGACGGCGGTGAAGGTGGGGAGCCTTCACCTCCCCCTCGGGGGTCAACACACAGCGCCGGGTGAGAAGGCCTTAACACCGGCACCCGCCAGGACGACCCCCCTGTCATTCCCACGAAAGCAGAAACTTCCGTTTCAGGCCACGAGGCACAAGACACGAATCCCTCCCCCGTCACCACCGGGCTTGTCCCGGTGGTCCAGACGATACCAAGGCACCCATGAACCACCGGCACAAGCCCGGCAATGACGGAGGTGGAGGACAGGGAGTTTTCGCCTCTCTCTTGGGGGAGAAGTCGGCGCGCCGCGCCGGGTGAGGGCCTTAACACCGGCACCCACCAGGACGACCCCTCTGTCATTCCCACGAAAGTGGGAACCTCCGTTTCAGACCACGAGGCACAAGACACAAACCCCACCACCCCGTCACCACCGGGCTCGTCCCGGTGGTCCAGGCGATACCGAAGCCCCATGAACCACCGGCACAAGCCCGGCAAGCACGAAGGACAATATTCCCCCGCCCCCACCCCGGGCCGATATTGGCATAGCGCCCGAATTGTGACACGACGGCGCGAATTCATTGCCAGCCACCGGCAGGCTTCGCAAAAATCGTGGTATCGGTTCGACGGGCCGAAGCGGCCCCGGCCTGGCGTGCATGGGAGGACACGATGAAAAAACTGTTTCTGGCAATTGTGGCACTCGGCCTGCTGGGCGGCCCGGCTAATGCCGGCACGATCAGGATCGGAATTATCGGTCCCTTCTCCGGCCCGGCGGCGCTCCAGGGTCGCAATTTCCAGGCCGGCATCGACGCCTGGCTGGCGCTCAACGGCAAGACGATCGGCGACGACACCATCGAAGTGATCTACCGCGACCTGCCGGCGCCCGACCCGGCCCAGTCGGCCGCCCTCACCCAGGACCTGATCGTGGGCGAAGGCGTGCAATATCTGGGCGGCTATTATTATACGCCCGACGCCATGGCGGCCGCCCCCATGCTGGAAGAAGCCAACGTGCCCATGGTGGTGTTCAACGCCGCCACGTCGGCCATCATGAATGCCAGCCCCTATGTAGTACGCACCTCGTTCACCACCTGGCAGACCTCCACGCCGATGGCCAGGGTGGCGCATGACCGGGGCATCGGAAAAATCATCACTGTCGTGTCCGATTACGGCCCCGGCATCGATGCGGAAAATGCCTTCGTGGCGGGCTTCAGCGGGCTGGGCGGGGAGATCGTCGAATCGATCCGTCTGCCGATGAACACCAATGATTTCAGCCCCATCATGCAGCGCATCAGGGATTCGGGCGCCCAGGCGGTCTTCGCCTTCCTGCCGGCTGGCCCGGCAACGCTGGGCTTCATGCAATCTTATGTCGAAAACGGGCTCAGGGATGCCGGCGTGGCGCTGCTCGCGCCGGGCGACCTGACGCAGGAGCCGGACCTGGCCGCCCTGGGCGACAAGGCGCTGGGCGTCCTCACCACCTTCCATTATGCGGTCAGCCACGATTCCCCTGAAAACAAGGCCTTCGTCGCGGCCGCCACCACGGCTTTGGGCAACGCTTCGGACCTGAGCTTTCCCGCTGCCGGCGCCTATGACGGCATGTATGTCATCTCGAAGATGATCGAGGCCACCGGCGGGGAGCAGGACGCCGAAAAGGCGGTCGAGGCCGTCAAGGGCCTGGCCTGGACCAGTCCGCGCGGACCGGTCAGCATCGATCCAGACAATCGCCACATCACGCAGAACATCTACCTGCGCGAAATCGCCATCCAGGATGGCCGATACATCAACAAGGAAATCCAGACCTTCGAGAACCAGGGCGATCCGGGCTGGACAGCAGAATAAGGCTGGGCCAGGGCGACATGGCGCGATCTCTCCCGCCGGGCCGCTTCCGGCAAAAGCCGGAACACCCGCTCGCAGGAGCGGCGGCTTTCCCCGTCCGGAGGTGAGCATGCAGACGATTTTGTCCATCGGCGCGGATGCCCTGGCCTATGGCATGGTGCTTTTTGTCATTTCCATCGGCCTGTCGGTGACGATGGGGCTGATGAAGGTCATCAACCTCGCCCATGGTGCCTTCGCCATGATCGGGGGCTACATCGCGTCCTATCTCACCCAGCAACTCGGCCTGCCATTCGGCGCGGCGCTACTGGCCGCTATTCTGGGCACCGTTCTCGTCGCCGTGCCGCTTGAGCGCCTGTTGTTCCGCCGCATCTATGGCGCGCCCGAACTCACCCAGGTGCTGATGACCATCGGCATCACCTTCGTCATTATCGGCATCGCCAATTTCCTCATGGGCCCGACGCTGAAGACCATTGTCCTGCCCCCGGCCCTGCAAGGTTCGCTCGATATCGGCTTCCGCACCATCCCCGCTCACAAGCTGTTCGCCACCGCCATCGGCGCACTCGTGGCCGCCAGCCTGTGGTTCCTCGTCGAGCGCACGGCCTTCGGCATAAAACTGCGCGCTACGGTGGACGATGCGGCCATGGCCGGGGCCTTGGGCGTGCGCACCGGCCTGGTTTATGCCGTCAGCTTCGCCATCGCCATCGGCCTGGCCGCGCTGGGCGGCGTGGTAGGCGCACAATTGCTGCCCATCGAACCTTATTACGCCCTGCGCTATATGGTGACCTTCCTGGTGGTCGTCTCCGTGGGCGGGGCCGGCTCCATTCCCGGCGCGCTCCTGGCCTGCCTGCTGCTGGGCGGGGTGGAAACCACCACCCGCTACCTCGTCCCCGCCTATGGCGACTTCTTCTTCTACCTGGCCGTCATTGTCATTGTCTGCATCTTCCCCAACGGCCTGCTGGGGCGCGCCAAATGAGGGCTTCATCACCAGTCCGGCCCGCCCGCCCCGGCCTCTGGCAGCGCAGCGCCAGGACCGACCTGCTCGCCGTTCTCGTCATCGCCGCCCTCGCCATGGCGGTCTATTTTCTCCTGCCCTCCAGCCTGGCGCTGCTCACCCGCATCGTCGCCATCATGCTGCTGGTGCTCTCGCTCGACCTGGTCACCGGCTATGGGGGCGTCGCCACCCTTGGCCACGCCGCATTGTTCGGTGCCGGTGCCTATGCCGCCGGCATCCTGGCGGCAAAGTTCGGCATAACCGATCCGCTGCTGATGCTGGCTGGCGGAGCCATTGCCGGTGCGCTGGCGGGAGCGGTATCGAGTCTGGTCATCCTGCGCGGACGCGGCCTCGGCCAATTGGTGCTGTCCATCGCCATCGTGCAACTCGCCCACGAGGCGGCCAACAAGTTTTCGGCCTGGACCGGGGGCAGCGACGGGCTTTCGGGCATTCGTCCCAGCCCGCTTTTCGGCCTCTTCCGCTTCGACCTCTGGGGGCGCACCGCCTTCCTTATGGCCGCCGTGCTGCTGGTGCTGGTATTTCTGGCATTGCGCGTCGTCACCCGTTCGCCCTTCGGCCTGTTGTGCCAGGGCATCAGGCAGGATCCCATGCGCATCCGCGCCATGGGCGCGCCGGTCTATTCCACCCTGGTCCGCCTCTATGCCATTGCCGGCGCCGTGGCTGGGCTGGGCGGCGCAGTGTCGGCCATCTCCACCAAGGTGGTGGGCCTCGACAGCCTCTCGTTCACCCTCTCGGCCGAGGCTCTGGTCATGCTGGTTCTGGGGGGCAGCGGCAATCTCTTCGGCGCCATGCTCGGCACCCTGGTCTTCGTCTGGTTCGAGGATAGGATCGCCGCCATCAATCCCTTCCACTGGCTGACTATCGTGGGCGCCCTGCTCATTGTCGTCGTCCTCTTCGCGCCCCGGGGGCTGACCGGTGCCGCCGTGGCATTGTGGACGCGCTCAAAAAGGGCAAAGCCATGAGCCTGCTCGACGTCATTCGCCTCAACAAGCATTTCGGCGGCCTCAACGTTACCAATGATGTGTCATTAACACTCGAGAAGGGAAGCCGTGCCGCCCTGATCGGTCCCAATGGCGCGGGCAAAACCACCTTCGTCAACCTGGTCACCGGCCATCTCCGCCCCGATTCCGGTTCGGTGAAAATCGCCGGCCAGGACCTCACCGAAACCCCTCCAACCCGCCGGGTTCAGGCCGGTTTGGTGCGCAGTTTCCAGGTCACCCGGCTGTTTCCCGAGATGAATCCGGAGCAGCACATCGCCCTCGCCCTCCTGCAACGCCAGGGCCGGACCGCCAAGCTTTTCACCGACTATCGCGCCATGCCCGAAATCATGGAAGAAGCCGAAAATATCCTTGCCCTCCTCGATCTCCAGCCCATCGCCCACGTCCCGGTCAGCGCCATCGCCTATGGCCAGCAGCGCTTGCTGGAAATCGCCATTGCCATGGCCTTGAATCCAAAGGTACTTTTGCTCGACGAGCCAGCCGCTGGATTGTCCGATCACGAGATCGCACTCGTCGAAAAAGCGCTGGGCCGGCTGCCATCCGACCTGTCCGTACTGATGATCGAGCACGACATGGACTTCGTTTTCCGCTTCGCCCGGCGGGTGATCGTCCTGGCTGCCGGCACCGTGATTTTCGATGGCACGCCGGACGAAGTGGCGGCCGACCCATGCGTCCGCGCCGCTTATCTGGGGAATTATGGCGATGAGCGCAGCATCGCTTGAGGTCACCGGCCTCAGCGCCGGCCATGGCCCCATCCGCATCATCGAGGACATCACGTTCTCTTTGCCCGCGGGCGGGCGACTCGCCGTGCTCGGACGCAACGGCATGGGCAAGACCACTCTCCTTGCCACCCTGGCCGGCCAGACGCGCCGTCATGCCGGCTCCATCCGGCTGGGCGGAAAGGAGATCGCGCAGATGGACGGTCCCACCCGGGCCCTGGGCGGACTGGGCTACGTGCCGCAGCATCGCGCCATCTTCAAATCGCTGAGCGTCGAGGAGAACCTTTTTGTCGGCCTCAAGGCCCGCCCTCGCTCCGCCATCGAGGAAGCCTATGCCCTGTTTCCGCGCCTCAGAGAGCGACGGCGCAATCTGGGCGGGCAGCTTTCGGGCGGCGAACAGCAGATGCTGAGCACCGCACGCACCATATTGGGCCAGCCCGACATGCTGCTGCTCGACGAGCCGCTCGAAGGCCTGGCGCCGGTTATCCGCGAGGAATTAATGGCCGCCTTCGGTGCGCTGGCGCAAAGCCAGGCCATGACCATCCTGCTCGTCGAACAGCGCATCGAGGCAGCGCTGAATTTTGCCGATAGCGTCCTCATCCTCCAAGGCGGCCGCACCGCCTGGACCGGCACGCCGCAGGATCTGGCGGCGCAACCGGAAACAGTGGACCGATTGCTCGGTCTAAGGCGTTGAGAGCCCGGCGTCAGCCCGCCAATGTCGCACGATAATGCGCGAGCACCTTGGCACCATCCACATCGGTGCAGATACGGTGCGAAGGACGGTCGGCCCAAGCGGGATCGCCGCCCTTGCGGCTATCGGGTTTCTGGATGGTCTGGCCAACGGCAAGGCCCTCGCGCACCACACGGATCGGACCCGAGCGCGTCTCGAACCATTCGGGATGCAACAGATAGGTCACCGCCAGCAGGTCGTGCCCGACCACGCCGTCGACACCCATGATCTCGTTGTAGAACTTTGCGTAATGCGCGCACATCTGCCGCAGCAATTCGCCATTCTCGCCAACCTCGCGCGACAGGGTCGCGAGATAATCGCTGGTCAGCACGATTTCGTGCGTCACATCGAGCCCCACCACTGCGACCGGCCATGAAGCGCCGAAAATCTCATCGGCCGCAACCGGATCGCCGTGGATATTGGCCTCGGCCGCCGGGGTGACATTACCGCTGCGGCCTTTATAGCCGAAGGCACCGCCCATGATGACTACGCCTTTGGCCAGCCCGGCGATGGACGGGTCCTTGCGCAGCGCCAGGGCCAGGTTGGTCATGCGGCCCACGGCTATGATGGTGACCTCACCCGGATGCGCCTTGAGTGTCTCGATGATGAAATCGCTGGCCACGCCTTCGTGCAGATCCGCCATGTCAATTTCGGGAATGGCAATATCCCCCAGGCCATTATGGCCATGCACGATGACCGGCTCATCCTTGACGGCCCCATCGAGCGTCTTGGCGGCACCGCGCACCACGGGCGCCGAAAGGCCAAATTGCCGGGCGAGGAACAGGGCATTGCGGGTCGTGGTGTCGATGCTGGCATTGCCCACCACGCTGGTAATACCCAGCAATTCCACCTCTGGCAGCTTGCTGAGATAAAGCAGCGCCATCGCATCGTCGATGCCCGGATCGGTGTCGAAAATAACCTTCATTCGCGTTTTCCTTTTTGCGCGCGACCAATCACAAGCCGCGCGCCGCGTCAAAGATTATCCTCTCGCCTTCAGCTTTCCTCCGCGGCCTTGCGCTCGGGCCGGCGCACCTGTTCGAGGTGTTCATGCGGCATCCCGGCGGCGGGCCTGGTGGTGATGGCACGCAGAATTTCGAGCGGCAATTTGGGTTCGCGCCCCTCGGTCAGCAGGCCGTTCACCTCCTGCTCGGTATCGCTTACCTGGGTATAGCAATAGCCGGCCAGGTGCGGGCTGGCCGCGATGGCGTCGAAAATATCGCGCAGGCGCGCCTCGAATTCCGCCGGGTCCTCCACGGTCGAATAGCCGTGCCAACGCTCGCCTTCCTTGGGGGTATAGCTGAGGCCGCCGAATTCGGTGAGCATGACCGGTGCGTCACCCCATTCCTGCCCCTCGATGCCGATCCGCCGCCGTGTCGGCCCGAATCCCTGCAACAGGGCATCGATATCCTCCGCTCGATGGAAGCGGCTGGCGAGACTCGATCCGTCGGGAGAGTAATCGTGGATCGACCACACATCGCTCTCAACCAATTCCCAGCCATCGTTGGAAATGACCGGGCGGCTGTCATCCAGTGCCTTGGTGAGATGGTAGAGCGCCCGCGCATAATGGGCCTGGTCGGGACGCTCGGCGATGTAATGGACGCCCCAGCTTTCATTGAGCGGCACCCAGGCGGCTATACAGGGATGGCTCTTGTCGCGGCGGATGGCCGCCACCCATTCGGCGGAGAGCCGCTCGATAGCCGTGCCCGAATAGGCATAAGCACTGGGCATCTCCTCCCAGACCAGCAGGCCCAGCACATCGCACCAATAGAGAAAGCGCGGATCCTCGATCTTCTGGTGGACGCGCACACCATTGAATCCCATGGCCTTGATGAGTTCGACCTCCCGGCGCAGGGCTTCGGCCTCCGGCGCGGCCAGATGCGATTGCGGCCAGTAATTCTGCCCCAACACCATGCGCAGATAATAGGGCAGCCCGTTGAGCAGGAACCGCCGCCCGCCAACCCCCACGCTGCGCAGCCCGAGATAGGTTTCGACCCGGTCTTCGATCGCACCATGCAGCACCAATTCCGCATCGATCAGCGTGGGACGCTCGGGGCTCCAGAGCAGGTGGTCGCGGTAAACGCCGTGCTCCAATTGCGGCATTGCGATATCGAAACGCAATTCGCTGTCGTCCAGCAGCACGCTCTGTTCGGCCAGCACCTGCCCTTCACGCGCCAGCCGCAGCGAGAGCCGTACCGGCGTGGCGGGCATGGCGTTGAGTCGCACTTCGCACCGCACCCGGGCATGAGCCGGGTCGGCCACGAAATGCACATCGGTCAGGTGCAAGGCAGGCACGACCGAAAGCCAGACCGGTTGCCAGATGCCGCTGGTACGATGATACCAGATGGTGTGGGGGGCTTCGAGCCAGTCCTGCTTGCCGCGCGGCATGCGTACGTCCCGGGGCGGATCCTCGGCCCGCACCACCACGACCTGCTCTCCGGCCTCCGTCAGCGCGGCGGTAATGTCCGCCGAAAACGGCACATGCCCGCCGCGATGGGTCGCCACGCATTGCCCATTCACCCAGACGGTCGCGGTGTAATCGACGGCGCCGAAATGCAGCATCAGCCGCTCACCTTCGGCCAGCGCTGGAGCCGTAAAGGTCCGGCGATACCAGATGAAGGGATGAAAACCGCTGGCACGCAGCCCCGAAAGCGCCGATTCCGGGGGATAGGGCACGATTATGGTCTGGTCGAATACATCCGTGCGATGCTGCCAGCCGGCATCCAGCCCCGCATTGGCATCGTCATGGGCAAAATCCCAGGTGCCGCATAAATCCTGCCAACGCGCGCGACGAAACTGCGGATTGGGCGCCTCTGCGGCTGGAATGGTCATTGCGAACGTCATGTCTGCACCTTCTCCCGCGCGGCAGGTCATCCTGGCACCGTCAGCCAATATGTCGCCGCCTTGCTAAATTTGTTTAGCAAACTTGCGCAGCGTGCCCTATCTTGTCAAGCAGGAGGCCAGGGAAAGGCGGAGAGCATTGCAGAAGCGGGTGAAAATGGTCGATGTGGCGCGCGCGGCCAATGTATCGCGCACCGCAGTCTCGCTTATTCTCAACCAGGTGCCCAATGTGCGCATTGCCGAAGCCACCCGCCAGCGCGTCTTGCAGGTTGCGCGCGAACTGGGCTATGCGCCAGGCCCGTCGCTCGACCAGATTGCGCCGGACGGCCAGCGTCTGTTCGGATTGCTCATCAACGAAATATCCTCGGCCTATCCGGTCGATCTGATCCATGGCGTGCAGAACCAGGCCGATTCCCAGGCCTTGCAGGTCATCATCCAGGTCACTGACGGCCTGCCCGACCGCGAGCTGGCCGCGCTCGACACGTTCGCCCGTCTCGGCGTCGAGGGTGTGGTCTATGCCACCACTTTTACCGCCCTGGTTACGCCACCGCCGGCATTGAACCGCTTTCGCCACGTGCTGCTCAATTGCCGCCGTGCCGATCGCAGCGGCCGCGCCATCCTGCCCGCCGAGCGGCATGGCGGGGCGCTGGCGGCCCATCACCTCATCGGCCTCGGTCGCCGGCGGCTCGCCGCGATTACCGGCGATCCCTGGCAATTCGCCAGCATCGAACGACAGGCCGGTTTTCGTCGTACCCTTGGTGCCGCCGGGCTAATACCGATAGCGGAAGTTTCCGGCGACTGGAGCCATGCCGGAGGCTATGCCGCCGCCAGCGCCTTGCTGCAGCGTGCCGACCGGCCCGACGCCCTGTTCTGCCACAACGACATTATGGCGCGCGGAGCCCTTGCCGCCGCGCGCGATCTCGGCCTTGCCGTGCCCCAGGCTATCGCCATTATCGGCTATGACGATCGCGAATTTGCCGCCGATCTCGATATTTCCACCATCACCCTGCCCTTCGGGGCGATGGCCGAACGCGCCATGGCCGACCTCGCCGGCAAGACGGATTTGCCCAGCGGCACGCTCGCCGTACAGGGTGAACTGATCGCGCGCGCCAGTACGATGGCAATGCCGGCTTCCTAAGCCAAGACGACCATGGCAATTGCCTGTTCACGAAGCTATCGGATCGTCGCCAGAACGGTTGCGATGAACCGCCGCTCCATGTCGAGGGTCCGAACGGAGAGCATCGCTCCCGATGCCATCCTGACAATGGGGCTAGTGATCTTTACATGCGTCGCCCGGCTCGCCGGAATGACGGTTCCGGCCGCGATCCTGACAGCATCGCGCGGACCGCTAAACCCGCCCTGCCTGTAGAAAATGCTGATGCGAACATCACCGGCATGGGCGAAGATATTACCATTGATTGCCGTCAGGTTCCCAAACCGCTGATGCGGGCTCACCGTCCGCCAGTCGAACTGATAACCGTTCCGCAGCGAACCGTATCTCGCCTGCGAAACGGAGGAGGCGGAATGGCCATCGGCGACGTAGCTCGATCGCATACCGTTGGCCAGGGTCTTGTTGTAGGCCGTGCGGCCACGCTCGGATGAGGGATCGGCCTGTTCGCAGGTAATGGCAATATCGGTTCCAGCGGTAACGAACTCGTCGTTGAACTTCCCCACAGCCCCTGGCATGGCGCCAGGCGCGCTGATGGAATGCTCGACTTTCCCCCTGCCTTTGTTTCGCACCTTATGCGACCAGGACGGATCTATTCCGATGGCAAATCCGCAGCCGCGAAGGGCCACCAATCTGGGCGCATATTGCAGAGCTGAAGGATCGAGCGAAATAACCTGTTGCGCGAATGCGACTGCGGTAAACAGGCTGAAACAAAGAAATATTGCGATGCGGAACATTGTGAACCTCAATTTCCCGCAACTTATCTGTCAAAAAGAAATCAGCAAGAACTCTCTATTTTACAGTTAACCCGGCAATGTCGGGATGCACCTTAAGCCATGCGCCTGAGGAAAATGGTGGGCCCACCAGGACTCGAACCTGGAACCAGACCGTTATGAGCGGTCGGCTCTAACCATTGAGCTATAGGCCCTGGCCGCCTCATAGCAGGGCATGGGCTTTCGGCAAAGAGGGTGCGGCATTCATGCAGCCGCTTTCCTTTACGGCATCCAACCTTTACCTTGTGCGCTTCCCGAACAATGCGCGAAGGGCGCACGAAAGGCGGCATGCGCGACGGTGACATAATCCAGGGTTTGATCCGTGGACTGGCGGTGATCGAATGTTTCGACGAGGAACATGCCCGCCTCTCCATCACCGATGTGGCCCAACGCGCCAAACTGGAACGGGCCACGGCACGCCGCTGCCTGCTCACCCTCACCCATCTCGGCTATGCCACTTATGACGGGAAATTCTTCCAGTTGACGCCGCGCGTCCTGAAACTCGGCCATTCCTATCTGGCCACCACGCCCCTGCCACGCCTCATCCAGCCTTTTCTCGAAGAACTTTCACACGCCACCAGCGAAAGCACCTCCGCTGCCGTATTGGAGGGCACCGACATTCTGTATGTCGCGCGCGTCTCCACTCGGCGGGTCATGTCGATTAACCTGGCGCCCGGCGCGCGCCTGCCGGCCTATTGCACATCGATGGGTCGCACGCTGCTGGCCGCGCTCCCGCCTGACGAAGCTCGGGCCATTCTCGATCGCTCGGATCTTGTTGCCTATACCGACCGCACCAAGGCGGATCTGGCCAGTATCACCACCGAACTCGCCGTCATCGCGGCACAAGGCTTCGCCGTTATCGACCAGGAACTGGAACTGGGGCTCTGCTCCATTGCCGTGCCACTGTTCAATGCCAGCGGCAAGGTCGTCGCCGCGATCAATATCGGCGCGCAAACCGCTCGGGCTCCCACCTCGCGCATGATCGCCCGTTTCCTGCCCCTGATGCGTAAGGTACAGGCCGAAGTGCAGCCGCTCCTGCGGTAGGGACGGAAGGGCGGAAAGGCCTTGGGCCCACGCCACCCGGCATCCGCCTTCCCGCCGAAACCGAGTCTGTCCACCTGTCGCATTTGCTGGAATATGCACAGCTATAATCCAATTTATCTCTGCTATTTCAAACCTCTACACCGTCACAAACCAGTCATGCGACTGCAATAAAACTGTCGTTGCGCGCTCATAAGGTCTGCCGCGTCACAGGGCGGCCATGGATTGGCTGGCCATGTTCGCAACGAATTCCGAAAGGGAACTTTCATGAAGACCGCACTTTACGTCAGCGCTGCCGCCCTGGCGCTGGCCACCCTGGGCACAGGCACCGCTTCTGCCCAGTCGCGCGACACCATCCAGATCGCCGGCTCCTCGACGGTCCTGCCCTTCGCCTCCATCGTCGCCGAGGAATTCGGCGCTACCTTCCCCGAGTTCAATACCCCGGTCGTGGGTTCGGGCGGCACCGGCGGTGGCTTCAGCCAGTTCTGCCAGGGTGTGGGCGATAGCACCATCGATATCGCCAATGCCTCCCGCCCCATCAAGGATTCCGAGCTGGAAGCCTGCACCGCCGCCGGCGTGACCCCCATCGAAGTCCAGTTCGGCTATGACGGCATCGTCTTCGCCACTTCGGCCAGCAATGGCGACTTCGCCCTTACCCCCGCGCTGATCTACAAGGCGATTGCCGCCCAAGTGCCGGTCGAGGGCAAGCTGGTGGACAATCCCTATACCAACTGGAATGAGATCGACGCCGCGCTGCCCGACCAGCCGATCGCCTTCGCCATTCCCGGCACCAATCACGGCACCCGCGAAGTGTTCGATCTCAATGTGGTCGAAGCCGGTTGCGAAGAGGTCGGCCTGCTCGAGGGCGCGCCGGAAGACGCCTGCCTCAAGCTGCGCCAGGATGTTGTGGTGGAAATCTCGGGCGACTACACCGAGACGCTGGCTCGCCTGCAATCCAATCCCGATACACTGGGCGTTTTCGGGCTCTCCTTCTACGACCAGAACCGCGACACGCTGAAAGTGGCGACCGTCAATGGCGTCACCCCGAGCAATGAAAGCGTCGCCGCCGGCGAATATCCGGTGTCGCGCCCGCTGTTCTTCTACGTCAAAAAGGAACATGTCGGCGTGGTTCCGGGCCTGACCGAATATGTCCAGTTCTTCCTCTCGGAAGGCATTTCGGGCGCCGGCGGTACGCTGGAAACCTCCGGCCTCATCCCGCAACCCGAAGAAGTGACGGCCGAGGCGCTCGCCAGCTACGAAGCCGCCGTGCAGTAACCGCTCCTGCCGGGCCGCCGCACGGCGGCCCGGCTTCCTTCCGCTCCATGGAAAGCCGAACGCCTGTGAACGCGCTCATCATTGCCGGCCTGCTGATCGTCCTTCTCGGCCTCTCCTATCGGATTGGCTGGTCCCGCAGCCGCAGCCTGGCGCACGCCGGCGGCCCGAAGCTGCATTCTCGGCCGCATTATCACGGCGCGCTCGCGGTCATCTGGACCCTGGTGCCGGCCTTGCTCGTGGTCGGGCTCTATGCCTGGCTCAACGAGGGCGTATCGCGCGCCTATATCGTATCGCTTATTCCCACCGATGTGCTGACCGGGCTCGATCAGAACGGGCTCAATGCCAGCCTGAGCCGCATCCGCGCCCTGGCTTCCGGTTTTGGCGTCGCCGGCGATGTGCAACCCTTCGAGCAAAGCGCCGGCGCAGCCCTGCGCCAGTTTCAATCCATCGGCTTCCTGCTGGTACTGGCCTGCGCGGCGGGCCTGGGCATTCTCGGCCTGCTCCTGGCGCGCCAACGCATCACACCTCGCCTGCGCGCCCGCAATGCTGTGGAACGGGTGATCGGGCTGTTGCTGCTGCTTTGCTCGGCAGTCGCCATCCTCACAACCTTGGGCATCGTTCTATCGCTGATTACCGAGGCTTTGCGCTTTTTCACCTTCATCAACCCACTCGACTTCTTCTTCGGCACTGTCTGGAACCCGCGCTTCTCCTCGACCAATAGCGGCGATTACGGCGAGTTCGGACTCTTGCCGCTTCTGGGCGGAACGCTGCTGATTTCGCTGATCGCCATGCTGGTCGCCGTTCCAGTGGGGCTGATGACGGCCATCTATCTTTCCCAATACGCCCCACGCCAGGTGCGTGCCGTGGTCAAGCCCATCGTCGAAATCCTCGCGGGCATTCCAACCATCGTCTATGGCTTTTTCGCCCTGGTGGCCGTGGGGCCGGCGCTCTCCCATCTCGGGGCCACGATCGGCCTGCGCGTCAGTGCCACAAGCGCCCTCACCGCTGGCATAGTGATGGGCGTGATGATCGTGCCCTTCATCTCCTCGCTCAGCGACGACATTCTCAACCAGGTGCCGCGCGCCCTCCGTGACGGCGCTTATGGGCTGGGCGCCACGCAATCGGAAACCATCCGCAACGTGCTGGTGCCCGCCGCCCTGCCTGGCATTGTCGGCGCCTTCCTGCTGGCAGTCAGCCGCGCCATCGGCGAAACCATGATCGTGGTGCTCGCGGCAGGCAACAGCCCGGTGTTGCGCGGTAATCCACTGGAGCCGGTTTCGACCATCACCGTCTCCATCGTCAACCAGCTCACCGGCGACACCGACTTTACCGGGCCGCAATCGCTGGTGGGTTTCGCCCTCGGCCTCACCCTTTTCCTCATGACGCTGTTGCTCAACATCGTCGCGCTCTACATCGTCCGCCGCTTCCGGGAGCAGTACGAATAATGTCCGATTCAACGCTCGCCTCCCCCAGCACCAACAGGGCAAGGGTCCGCGCCAGCCTCGGCCGCCGCCATCGCGGCGAGGCGCTGTTTCGCGGCCTGGGGCTCACCGCGGTCATCCTGGCTCTTGGTTTCGTAGCCATCCTCTTTGCCACCATCGTGGCCAAAGGCATCCCCGCCTTCCAGCAATCCTACCTGCATCTCGAAGTCTATTTCGATCCCGCCATTATCGATGCGGGGCCAGCACCCATAAGGCAGGCAGGTCAGTCGGAAGCCGATTACCAGGCCGCATCCCTCGCCTGGCAACGGCAATTGGCCATGCTCAACTGGAACAAGATCGTCGAGGCGGCCTTGCGTCGCGCGGCGCCCGAGGGCTTCGCCATCGACAGCCGCCAGGTGCTCAGCATCGCCGAAACCAGCGAACGCCATGCCCTGCGCGCGCAATTCGTCGCCAATCCCGATCTGCTCGGCCAGACAATATCGGTTGACCTGCTGGCTTCTGCCAATGTCGACAACTGGCTCAAGGGCACGATCGATCGCAGCCTGGGCGATGCCCAGCAGCAGCTTTCCGCCCCGGCGCGTGAGCTGGCCGACCTCTTTGCGGCGGATGGCACCATTACCCGGCAATTCGCCTGGGGCCTGTTCTTCAATGTCGATAGCCGTGCCGCCCCGGCCGCGGCGGGCCTGGCCGGCGCCTTCATGGGCTCTGTCTACATGATGCTCATCGTCATCGTACTGGCCGTGCCCATTGGGGTGGCCAGCGCCATCTACCTCGAAGAATTCGCGCCCAAATCGCGCCTCACCGACCTCATCGAGGTCAATATCAACAACCTGGCCGCCGTGCCGTCTATCGTTTTCGGCCTGCTCGGCGCCGCCATCTTCATCAATGTCATGCATTTGCCGCTCTCCGCCCCGCTGGCCGGCGGCCTGGTGCTGACATTGATGACGCTGCCGACCATCATCATCGCCACCCGCGCGGCCCTGCAGGGCGTACCGCCCTCCTTGCGCCAGGCCGCTTTGGGCATGGGCGCAAGCCGCACGCAGATGGTGTTTCACCACGTGTTGCCGGTCACCTTCCCTTCCATCCTCACTGCCACCATCATCGGGGTAGCGCAGGCCCTGGGCGAAACCGCACCGCTCCTGCTCATCGGCATGAACGCCTTCGTCGCTTCGGTGCCGCTCAATCCGCTCGACCAGGCCACGGCCCTGCCGGTACAGATCTATCTCTGGCAGGGCAACGAGAACCGCAATTTCTTCGAGGCGCGCACCTCCGCCGCAATCCTGGTGCTGCTGGCCCTGATGATCGTACTCAACGCCATCGCCATCTTCCTGCGCTCGCGCCTGGAAAAACGCGCTTAAGGAGACACCGAAAATGGATATGCTTGCCGGCAAGGCCGAAACCAAAGCGCACAATCCGGACTCCGCCATGCCATCGCTCGACATGCTCGATCATCCCATTCGCCTCACGGCCCGCGATGTCACTGTGCATTACGGCGCCAGCGAAGCGCTGCATGGCATTTCCATCGACATTCCGGACCGCGCGGTAACGGCGCTGATCGGCCCGTCCGGCTGCGGCAAATCCACCTTCCTGCGCTGCTTCAACCGCATGAACGACACGATCGAGGGGGCAAAGGTCGGCGGCAGGATCGAACTGGACGGTCAGGACATCTATGCCCCCGATCTCGACGTGGTGGAACTGCGCGCCCGGGTAGGCATGGTGTTCCAGAAGCCCAATCCCTTCCCCAAGTCGATCTACGACAACGTCGCCTATGGCCCGCGCATCCACGGCCTGGCGCGCAACAAGGCGGAACTGGACGAAATCGTCACCTCCTCGTTGCGTAAGGCCGGCCTCTTCGAGGAGGTCAAAGACAGGCTCAATCAACCGGGAACCGGTCTTTCCGGGGGGCAGCAACAACGGCTTTGCATCGCCCGCGCCATCGCCGTCGGCCCCGAAGTCATCCTGATGGACGAGCCCTGCTCGGCGCTCGATCCCATTGCCACCGCCATTATCGAAGAGCTGATCGACGAATTGCGGGAAAACTACACCATCGTCATCGTCACCCATTCGATGCAACAGGCCGCGCGCGTCAGCCAGCGCACCGCCTTCTTCCACCTCGGTAACCTCATCGAACAGGGCCAGACCGAGGACATCTTCACCAATCCGGTGAACAAGCAGACCCAGGACTACATCATGGGCCGCATCGGCTGAACGAGCGGCAAAGGACATCGCCATGCCCAATAAAGGCACCGAACATATCGTAACCGCCTATAGCGACGAATTGCACAGCCTTGCCCAGTCCATCGCCGAAATGGGCGGACAGGTCGAACTGGCCATCGAAAATGGCACCAAGGCCTTGCTCAAGCTCGACCGCGAACTGGCCGACCTCACCATCATCGCCGACCAGCGCATCGACGACATGCAGCGCAATATCGACGACATGGCCGTGTCCATGATTGCGCGGCGCCAGCCCATGGCCAGCGACCTGCGCGCAATCATCACGTCCATCCACGTGGCCAACGATCTCGAACGAATCGGCGACATGGCCAAGCAATTGGCCCGCCGCTCGCTCAAGCTCGAAGGCATCAACCTCCAGCCCACTTTCTATAATGGCGTCAAGAACATGACGGCGCTGGTGCTGCACCAGGTCAAGGATGCACTCGATGCCTACGCCAACCGTGATGCCCCCGCTGCAGTGGACGTCTGCAATCGCGATGACGAAGTCGATGCCATGCACACGTCGCTGTTCCGCGAACTCCTGACCTATATGCTCGAAGATCCGCGCAACATCACCACCTGCACGCATCTGCTGTTCTGCGCCAAGAATCTCGAACGCGTCGGCGACCATGCCACCAATATCGCCGAGCGCGCCTATTATCTGGCCACCGGCAAGCAATTGACCAGCGAGGTGCAGGAATTGCAGCGCCAGCAGATCAAGGCCTAGGGCTGCACGACATCCTGCACCGCACGAACTGCCCTCTCTGTTCGAGGGAACGAGAACCGATATATCGGCACCCGCTTGGAAGCCGACCGATGGAGCATGTCCATGCCCGCCACCATTCTCATCGTGGAAGATGAAAGCGATATCGCGCTATTGCTGCGCTATAATCTGGAGGCCGAGGGGTTTCGCGTCGTGACGGCGGAAAGCGGCGACGAAGCCCAGCACGCCGTCCAGGAAAAGCTGCCCGACCTCATTCTGCTCGATTGGATGCTGCCCGAGATTTCCGGCATCGAATTGTGCCGACGCCTGCGCACCCGCGAGGAAACCGCACGCGTCCCCATCATCATGCTGACGGCACGCGGCGAAGAGGAAGAGCGCGTGCGCGGCCTCTCCACCGGGGCCGACGATTACGTGGTCAAGCCCTTTTCGGTGCCTGAATTACTGGCTCGGATCAATGCCCTGCTGCGTCGGGCCAATCCCAATCTGGTGACCTCGGCACTGAAGGTTGGCGATCTCGAACTCGACCGCACCACCCATCGCGTGCGCCGCGCCAACCGCGACGTGCATCTGGGACCCACCGAATATCGCCTGCTCGAATATCTGATGCGCCATCCCGGCCGGGTCTATTCGCGCGAGCAGCTTCTCGACGGCGTCTGGGGCAACGATGTCTATGTCGATGAACGCACGGTGGACGTCCATATCGGCCGGCTCCGTCGTGCCATCAATCGTGGCCGCGAAGCGGACCCCATCCGCACCGTCCGGGGCGCCGGCTACGCCTTCAACGATCGCTTTGCCGCGAACGCCTGAAAGATTCATCTTCTTTTCCGCCCGCCGGGCCTGAATTAAAGCCCACTCCCACCTGACCCCGCCATCGAACTGGCTGGACGGGCGTAAGTCATTTTCGATCTTGCGCCCGCTGCCACAAGCTGCTCTATTCCCCATCGGAAAAGCTTTTCCGACTTCCCTCACCGCTGGCGCTCCCAATCGGCGGCTTGAAGGAACTATTCCGGAAAAGCTTTTCCGAAAATTTGGAGCAGACCTTGGCCGACGACGCTTTGCACCAACGCCCGACCCTCCGCGACGTCGCCCGCCATGCCGGCGTAAGCCTGGGCACGGCATCCAAGGCACTCAACAAGGCGGGCACGCTGCGTCAGGAAACACGCGAAAAGGTACTGGCGGCGGCGCGCGATCTCGGTTTTCGCCCCAACGACCTGGCCCAGGCGCTGCATCGCAGCCAGAGTTTTACCGTCGGTCTGATTTCCAACGACTCGTTCGGCCGGTTCACCATGCCCATCATGGAAGGACTCGAAAGTGTCCTGCACGAGGCGGGCATCGCCCTGTTCATGTGCAACGCCACCGACGATCCCGAACGCGAACGGCGGCATATCGATCAGCTTCTCGGCAAGCGCGTCGACGGCCTGGTTTTTACCGGACGCCGCGCCGACCGCCGCCCAGCTCCCGGGCTCGACCTCGGCGGCCTGCCGGCCATTTACGTCTTCTCCCAAAGCACCGAGCCCGACGCCCTCTGCCTGCTGCCCGACGACGAAGGCGGCGCGCAACTGGCGACGCAACATCTGCTTGGCCTCGGCAGGCGACGCATCGCCCATGTTTCGGGACCCGAGGATTTCGAGGCCGTCCGTCTGCGGCGCCGGGGCTTCGAGAATGCCCTTGCCCATGCCGGGCTGCCCCCCGATCCCGCTTTCGTGTTGCACGGCACATGGTCGGAAGCCTGGGGGCGCGAGGCCTTGCGCCAATTGCTGGCATCTTCCGCCCCGCCCGACGCCATCTTTGCCGGCAACGACCAGATCGCCCGAGGCCTGGTAGAGGCAGCGCACGATCACGGCCTCGACGTGCCCGGGCATATGGCCATTATCGGTTTCGACAATTGGACGATCATGGCCGAGGCGGTCCGACCGCCGCTTTCCAGCATCGACATGAACCTGCGCGTGCTTGGCGAAGAGGCCGGTCGGCGCCTTATCCGCATGATCGCGGGCGACAAACAGGCCGGCACGCTACGCCTGCCCTGCACCTTGGTCCCGCGCGCCAGCACCGCCCCCAGAAACTGACATGCCCGCCACAAAGGCCGGAGGAGAAAACATGCGCCGCTACCATCCCGTTAATTTTACCCGGGTGAGCCTCACGGGCCCCTTCTGGTCCGAGCGGCTCGAAACCGTGCTGACCCATACGGTACCCAGCCAATATCGCCAGCTCGAGGCAAGCGGTATCCTGGAATCCCTCGACCTCAAGGCGCCGCCGCCGCCCTTGCGTATTCCGCGCAATGCCACCGGCTTCACCACGCAATTCTTCTGGGATTCCGACATCGGCAAATGGATCGAAGCGGCCGGCTACGCACTGCGCCATCGGCGCGATCCCGAAGTCGAAGCCCAGGTCGATGCCATCGTCGACAAACTCGAAGCCGCGCAGATGCCCGACGGCTATCTCAATCTCTGGTATCAGGGGCACGAGATCGAAAACCGCTGGACCAATCTGCGCGACCGGCACGAACTCTATAATGCCGGGCACCTGCTCGAAGGCGCCATCGCCTATTACCTGGCCACGGGCCGGCGCAAATTCCTCGACATCATGGAGCGGTTCGTAGCGCATATCCGCACCACGTTCGGTCCCGGGCAAGGGCAGAAGCGCGGCTATCCCGGCCATCAGGAAATCGAACTGGCGCTGGTCAAGCTCTATCACCTGACCGGCGAGAAACAACATCTCGATCTGGCAGCCTATTTCATCAATGAACGCGGCCGCCAGCCGCATTATTTCGACCACGAAGCGCTGGCGCGCGGCGACGATCCCAAGGCCTATCACTTCTATGATCTGGGCAATTACGAATATAGCCAGTCTCATAAGCCGGTACGCGAACAGGACAAGGTGGTGGGCCACGCCGTACGGGCCTTCTACATGTATGCCGCCATGGCCGATCTCGCGGCCGACCTCGATGACGAAAGCCTGCGCCACGCCTGCAAGGTGCTATGGGACGATGTCACCACCACCCGCATGTATGTGACCGGCGGCTTTGGCCCCTCCGCCTCGAATGAGGGTTTCACTACCGATTACGACCTGCCCAATGACAGCGCCTATTGCGAAACCTGCGCCTCGGTCGCCATGGTGTTCTGGGCTCAGCGCATGCTCAATCTCGATCTCGACGGGCACTATGCCGAAATCCTTGAACTGGCGCTCTACAACGGCACCCTGTCGGGTTTGTCGCGCGATGGCGAACTCTATTTTTACGAGAACAAACTCGACAGCGACGGCAGCCATCGCCGCTGGCCCTGGCATCCCTGCCCCTGTTGCACCATGAACGTATCGCGCCTGGTGGCCTCGGTCGGCGGCTATTTCTATTCGGTTGGCGCCGAATCCATCGCAGTCAACCTCTATGGCGGCAACAGCGCCGAATTGGCCATGGAGGAACGCAAGGTGCGGATCGAGCAGGACTCGAACTATCCTTGGTCAGGCGGGGTGCGCATCGTGGTGCGGCCGGAAGGACATGGCGCGTTCGCGCTCAGATTGCGGATTCCCGCCTGGGCGGCCGACGCCACCGCCTCACTCAACGGCAATCCGCTCGATGTACCGGGACAGATCGACAAGGGCTATCTCGTCATCGAACGCGACTGGCTCGACGGCGACACTATCGAACTTGACCTGCCCATGCCGCCGCGCCGGCTCTACGCCAATCCCAAAGTGAAGATGGATCGCCACCGCATCGCCCTGGCCCGTGGCCCGCTGATCTATTGCGCCGAGCAAGCCGATAACGCCACGCCGGTGCCCGATCTCATGTTGCCGCGCGATGTTCCACTTGCCGAAATCGAGCGGTCCGATCTTTTCGGTGGCATTGTCGCTTTGAGCGCCCCGGCTCTTACCCTCGCTGCCGACGATTGGGGAAGCGATCTTTATCGCACGACGCCGCCTGTCGCCGCGCCAGCGACGCTGACAGCAATCCCCTATTTCCTCTGGGCCAACCGGGAACCGGGCGCCATGCAGGTTTGGCTCGAGGAAAGCTGACGATACAAGACCCCGCCGCACAACGCACCGGCGGGGTCTTGACTCCCAAGCCGCCATCCACCCATAAGGATCGGGTCGTTTGGTTCCCCCGGCAATTATCGGTGCAGGGGGATAATAGGGAACACGGTGCGACGTACCCATCAGGGCGCAAAACCGTGGCTGCCCCCGCAACTGTAAGCGGTGAGTTCTTCCGTTTTCACCACTGGCTTCGGGCCGGGAAGGTTCGGAAGCAACGTTTGAGCCGCAAGCCAGGAGACCTGCCATCGGCATCATTTCAACCCGGCCGGGGTGTGCCGCGGGGAAGACGATGGCTGACGCAGACTTTTCCATTGCGATTCTCAGTATGATCGGCTCGCCCGGCAGAAATCCCGCTTTCGTGGGTATCTGCCGTGACCCTGCCTGATCGTCTTGTCGGCGCCCATCCGGCGCAATTGACCGCTGCCGGCCTCGCCTGGGGGCCCTTGGGCCAGGCCCCGCTGATCCGCGATTTCGATTTTTCCGTCGCGCCGGGCGAAATGCTGGCCGTTGTTGGCCCCAATGGTGCCGGCAAATCCAGCCTCCTGCGCTGCCTTTACCGCTATCACCGCCCGCAGAGCGGCCGCATCATGCTCGATGGCGCCGACATCTGGGCGTTGCCGGCGCGCGATTATGCCCGGCGGGTTGCCACCGTCCTGCAGGAATCGGCCTCCGATTTCGGCCTCAGCGTCGCCGAAATCGTCGAATTGGGCCTCACTCCGCATCAGGGCACGGCCACCCGAGCCGACTATGCACCGATCGAGCAGGCACTGGATCTCATGGGGCTGACCAACCTCGCCCCACGCGATTTCGCCACCCTGTCCGGCGGCGAGAAGCAGCGGGTGATGATCGCGCGGGCGCTGGTGCAAAAGCCCGACCTGCTCATTCTCGATGAGCCGACCAATCATCTCGACATCCGGCACCAGCTCGAAGTGCTGTCACTCTTGCGGCGCTTGCCCGCTACGGTCATCGTCTCGTTGCACGACCTTGCCCTGGCCAGCGCCCATGCCGACCGGGTGCTGGTCCTTGCCGATGGCCGGCCTCTGGCCCTTGGTGCGCCGCTCGATGTGCTGACCCCACAAACCATCCGCGACACCTTCGCCGTCGGCACCGCCATTGACCGTCACCCGGTCACCGGCCAGCCGCGCTTTTCCTTCCATCTCGACTGATCACAAAGGGAGCTTCTCGATGATCCGCCTGCCGGCCATTCTGGCCTTCACCCTTCTCGCCAATCCCGCTTTCGCCTCGGGTTTTCCGGTCGATGTGCAAAGCTGCAACCGCCAGGTACATTTCGACAAGGCGCCCGAGCGGGCCGTGTCCAACGACGTCAACCTCACCGAAATGATGCTGGCGCTGGGCCTGGCCGATCGCATGGCCGGTTATACCGGTGTTTCGGGCTGGAAGACGCTCGACGAACCCCTGCGCGCCGGAACCGCCGAATTGCCCGAATTGTCGCCCGAATACCCCACTCGGGAGGTATTGCTCGGCGCCGATGCCGACTTCTATTTCGCCGGCTGGAACTACGGCATGCGGGTGGGGGGCGAGGTGACGCCCGATTCCCTCGCACCGTTCGGCATCGCGGTCTATGAACTCACCGAAAGCTGCATCCACATCATGGACAAGCCCAAGGCCTCCATCGATGACATGTATAACGACCTCGCCAATCTCGGCCGCATCTTCGGAGTCGCGGAAAAGGCTGACGCCCTGGTTGCGGGCTACAAGGCCGAACTGGCGGATTTTGTCGCCGCCCTGCCCCCGCTCGACACGCCGCCGCGCGTCTTCGTTTACGATTCGGGTGAGGACAAGCCATTCACCGCCGGGCGCTATGCCATCCCCACCGCCCTCATCGAAACAGCGGGCGGCTCCAATATCATGGACGATGTGGCGTCAAGCTGGGTGGAAGTCGGCTGGGAGCCGGTTATCGAGCGCAATCCGCAGGTGGTGGTAATCGTCAATTATGGCTCGGTCACCGCCGAGCAGAAGATTGCCTTCATGAAGGACAATCCCGCTTTTGCCGATCTCGACGCGGTAAGGAATGACCGCTTCGTGGTGCTCGATTATGTCGAAGCCACGCCCGGTCCGCGCAATATCCAAGCCATCAAGCGCCTCGCGGTGGCATTCAGGCAATAGCCCCATCGCCGTCACCGGGACAGGACCGGTGGCGGCGATAACCAAGGCTTCATGCCCCGTTAAATCTTACAGCGACGACAACGCTTCATGTCCCACCGCCACCTCGTCTCCCGGCCACGCCATTGGTTGCTGCATCATATTCCGCTGCTGGCCGGCGCACTTGCCATGGTGCTCCTGGCTCTCATGGCCGTTGCCGTGGGCGTGGGATCGGTCAATATTCCGCTGGATGTGGTCTGGGGCGTCATCGCCCATCACCTCTTTCCCGACAGCGTCGTGCCGGATTGGTCGGCCGGACGCGACAGCATCGTCTGGGAGGTCCGATTGCCACGCGTCATCCTGGGTGCCATTATCGGGGCCAGCCTGTCGCTGGTGGGCGCTGCGTTGCAATCGGTCACTCGCAATCCGCTGTCCGATCCGCACCTGCTTGGCATTTCCTCGGGCGCCGCCCTGGGCTCGATCATCGTGCTGCTCCATACCGGCATGATATTCGGCCTCGTCACCCTGCCACTCTTCGCCTTTGGCGGCGCGCTGGTCACCACCCTCATCGTGGTCGGTGCGGCCAGCCTTACCCGGTCCACCGGCGCCAGCCGGCTGGTGCTGGCCGGCGTCGCAGTGAGTTTCGTCATCACGTCGGCCGGAAGCCTGGGTATTTTCCTGGGTGACCCACGCGCCGCCCACACGGTGCTGTTCTGGATGCTTGGGGGGCTGGGCCTGGCGCAATGGAACCAGCTCATTTATCCGCTTGCCGCCCTGCTGGGCTGCGGCGCTTATCTCATGGCCCGTGCCCGCCTTCTCAATGCCATGACACTGGGCGATGAATCGGCGACGTCGCTGGGCATTCCCGCCGGGCGGTTCCGCATGGCCGTTTTCATCGTCTGCGCCATCCTCACCGGCAGCGCTGTCGCCTTTTCCGGGGTCATCGCCTTTGTCGGGCTGATGGTCCCCCATATCGTGCGTATGCTGGCCGGCGGCGATTACCGGCGCGTATTGCCGCTTTCAGCGCTGATTGGCGCTATTTTCCTGGTGCTGGCCGACATGCTGGCGCGGGTCGTCATTCCACCGCAGGACCTGCCTATCGGCATCATCACCGGCCTTGTCGGCGGCCTGTTCTTCCTGGTGCTGCTGCGCCGCAATGCCCGCATGGGCTAAACGACGACCTCGTCGTCTCCGGTCAGCAAGCCGGCCAGGAGGCCCAGGCCACGCTCCAGGACAGCACGTTGCGGCGGAGCCATGAGGCAGACGCGGATGCCCTCGACTGGCTCTTCACCCACCTGCATCGCGGACGGCGGGGCCAGCCGCAACCCTGCCTCGCTGGCGCGGCGCGACACCTGTTCGGCCCGCAGGGCCGGTAGCGGCAGCCAGACATGCGGCGCCCCCTGCGGCATGGGCGGCTGCAAGGGCAGGAAACGGTTGGCCAGCGCCAGCCGCACCGCCGCCTCGCGCCGCAAATCGCCAAGCGCCACGGCAGCGGCGCCGGTTTCGATCAGGGCCACGCCCAGCTCCGCCGCATAAGGCGGCAGACCCCAGCTCTCCGCCCGCAGGCGCCGACGCAATATCGGCAGGAAAGCGGCGGGCGGGGCGACGACGCCAAGCCGGATCAGTGGCGTCAGGCTTTTGGAAAACGAGGTGACATAGAAGGTTCGCTCCGGAAGCAGGTCTCGATAGAGCGGTCCGCCACGATGGGCATAGAGCCCGTAAATATCGTCCTCGATGAGAAAGGCGCGATGACGCGCCACCACTTCGGCGAGGGCTGCCCGGCGCTCCGGGCCCGTCTCGTAGCCGAACGGATTCTGGCATACCGGCACCACGTAAAGAATTGCCGGGCCAATACGGGCCAGCAGCACGTCCAGTGCCTCGGGTAGAGGACCTTCGCCGTCCTGCGTCACCGGCTCCAGCGCCAGACCCAGCATGCCGGCGGCGGCGATGGCCCCTGGAAAACTGGCGCGCTCGGTTACGACGGTGCCGGCATGCTCGCGCAGTGCCGCCATGGCCAGATGCAGGCCCTGCTGGGCACCGTTGCACAGAATAACGCCGTCCGCCTTCAGAGGCGTTCGCGTCTCGCTCAGCCAGGCGGCCACCGTCTCGCGCTGCTCCACCGTGCCGGCCGGATCGACATAACCGCCATGGGCCAGGCGGAGCGTCCGCTCATTGGCTTGCAGGCTGGCCGCAGCCAGGGCCTCGGCGCTCACCACCTGCGCCGGCGCATTGACGGAAAGATCGATAACCCCCTCCACTTCCTTCGATGGCAGCGCCATGACGAAAGTGCCGCGCCCCACCTCGCCACGCACCAATCCCCGTTCCCGCAACGTCTCGATGGCCCGGGTTATGCTGCCGATGGAGACGCCGAAACTCTGCGCCAGTGCACGGTGCGTCGGCAGGCGGGCGCCAAGCGCATAACGCCCAGCCGCAATCGCATCCTCAAGCGACTCGGCCACCCGTCGATGTACATTGGATGCTTTGGATATTGTATCATTCATAAACGTGAATTGTATCTATCAATGGCCCAGAGTGCAACCGAACCTTCCGTTGGGGAGTAAAAACACCGCGCCATCGACGCTTAATACGGTCACACCCCAATGCGGTCACAACCCCCAAGTCATCGAAATTTTGGCATTTATGTCAGCACTATTGACATAACAATATCCGCATGATTGTCTTCATTATCCGAGACAATGGGTGATAAAATGCCGCCAGTCGATTTTCGCCTCTCCGCCAGTGCTCAAACAGCACGGGCTTCGGAAATCCGCGAATTGCTCAAGCTCGTGGGTCGTCCGTCAATGATCTCCTTTGCCGGCGGCATTCCCGACCCGACCCTGTTGGGCGTGGACCTGTTCCAGGAGGCCTGGCGCGATATTTTCTCCGGGCCGGCCAGCGCGCGCGAGGCATTGCAATATTCCACCACCGAGGGCTACGCGCCGTTGCGGCAATGGATCGCCGATTACATGGCACGGCGCGGGGTCACCGCCGGGCCGGATAATATCCTCGTCACCACCGGCTCGCAGCAGGCACTCGACCTGATCGGCAAATTACTGCTCGACCGTGGCGATTGCGTGCTCACCGCTCGTCCCAGCTATCTGGGCGCGTTGCAATGTTTCGCCGCCCACGGCGCCCGCTTCGATGGTTTCGACGCACCATTACCAATCGATGGTTCCGCCGCCAAATTGCTCTATCTCATCCCCGATTTTTCCAATCCCGATGGGCGCACCCTGAGCCGTGTCGAGCGCGAGGCGGCGCTGGGACGGGCGCAGCGGCTCAATGCCGTCATCGTCGAGGATGCCGCCTATACCGACCTGCGCTATGAGGGCACGCCGCTGCCACCTATCGCAGCGCTCGATCAGGCCGATGCCGGCACGATCGAAGATACGCGGACGCTCTATTGCGGTACGTTTTCCAAAACGTTGTCGCCCGGCTTGCGGGTCGGTTGGATTTGCGGACCGACGATCCTGATCCGCAAACTGGCGCTGCTCAAGCAGGGCACCGACCTGCACACGCCCACCTTCAACCAGCGCGCCATTCACCATGCCGCCATTGCCGGCTTCGACACGATCGTCGAACGCGCCAGGGCGACCTATCGCGGCCGCCGCGACGCCATGCTGGCCGCGCTCGAGCGCTACGCTCCCCCGGGCCTGCATTGGACCCGTCCGGAAGGCGGCATGTTCATCTGGCTCACCTTGCCAGGCCAGGCCGATGCCGCCTCTCTTTTCGAGGTTGCCCTGCGCCAGGATCTGGCCTTCGTGCCCGGCGGCGCCTTCTTCACCGATGGCGGTGGCGCCAATACCATGCGGCTGAGCTTCTCGCTCACCCCCGAAGCGCAGATCGAAGTGGGCATCTATAAGCTCTGCACCCTCATTGGCGCGCAACAGCGCCGCATCGCCTGACGCGAAAACGGGGCCCATCGGGCCCCGTTTTCTGGCACATGCCGTAAACTGTTCAGCCTGCGGCGGTATAGGCCGTCTTGACGATGGTGAAGAACTCGGCGGCGTAACGGCCCTGCTCGCGCGGGCCATAGCTCGACCCCTTCCGGCCACCGAACGGCACGTGGAAATCCACGCCCGCCGTCGGCACGTTGACCATCACCATGCCGGCCTCGGCATTGCGCTTGAAATGCGTGGCATATTTGAGCGAGGTAGTGACGATGCCGGCCGAAAGCCCGAATTCGGTATCGTTCGCCGTGGCCAGGGCCTCCTCGTAATCCTTGACCCGGATGACGGCCGCCACCGGCCCGAAGATTTCCTCGCGCGAAATGCGCATCTGGTTGGTCGCTTCGGTGAACAGCGCCGGCTGGAGGAAATAGCCCTCATTGTCCTTGCTCACGCGTTCGCCGCCGGTCGCCAGCCTGGCACCTTCCTGCTGGCCGATCTCGATATAATCGGTATCCTGCTTGAGCTGGCCGGGATCGACCACCGGGCCGATTTCGGTGTCCTTGTGCAGCGCATCGCCGACGCGCAGGTTGCGGGTGCGCTCGGTCAGCGCTTCCACGAACCGGTCGTGGATACCTTCGGTAACGATGACGCGGCTCGAGGCCGTGCAGCGCTGGCCGGTGGAGAAGAAAGCCGATTGCGCCACGCTTTCCACGGCCACCTTGAGATCGGCATCGTCCAGCACCACGGTGGGGTTCTTGCCGCCCATCTCGAGCTGGAATTTGCGGCCCAGCTTGACCGAGGCTTCGGCCACGCGGCGACCGGTATTGACGGAGCCGGTAAAGGTAATGGCATTGACGTCCGGGCTGTCGAGCAGCGTCTGGCCCACCACCGAGCCCTTGCCCATCACCAGGTTGAGCACGCCCTTGGGCAGGCCCGCGCGATTGAGGATATCGACGATCGCCCAGGTCGAGCCCGGCACCAGGTCGGCCGGCTTGATGACCACGGTATTGCCGTAGCACAAGGCGGGCGCGATCTTCCAGGTGGGGATGGCGATGGGGAAGTTCCACGGCGTGATGATGCCGACAACACCCACCGGCTCGCGGGTGATCTCGACCGTGAGGCCGGGACGGGCGCTGGGCAGGATTTCACCGGCCAGGCGCAGCGCTTCACCGGCGAAGAAGTCGAAAATCTGCGCGGCGCGCGTCACTTCGCCAATGCCTTCGGGCAGCGTCTTGCCCTCTTCGCGGCTCAGCAACTCGCCCAGTTCCTGCTTGCGCGCCAGGATTTCCTGGCTGGCCTTGGACAGGATGGCGTGGCGCTCCAGGATGCCCGAGCGCGACCAGGCCGGGAATGCCGCCTTTGCCGCGGCGATGGCCCGCTCGGTTTCCTCGGCGCTGGCGCGGGCATAGAGGCCCACAACATCCTTGAGATTGGAGGGGTTGACGTTTTCGACCCCATCGGTGCCGACCCATTCGCCGTCGATCAGGTTCTTGTGCAGCTCGGTCATGGAAAAGCCTTTCGCAAAATGCGGGGCGCGATCCGGCCGGGAGGTGCCGGAAATGCGCGGTTCAGAGCAGGTCGGCGCGGGCGAGATCCCGCAGCAGATGGCTGGCCCCATAGGTCCAGGGTGGACAATGGGTGGAAAGATTGACCCGGTTGGTCAAGGTGCCCAGGGCCGGGGTGGAGATGGAGACGCGGTCGCCGATTTTGTGGGTAAAACCCTTGCCGGTCCCGCCCCGGTCCAGGACCGGCGCGAACATGGTTCCGAGGTAAAGCACGAAGCCGTCGGGGTATTGATGATGCCCGCCAATGGTCGCAGACACCAGGGATTCCGGGGTTCTCGAGATTTCGGCCATGTTGGAATGCCCCTCGAGAACGAAGCCGTCCTCGCCCTCGACGCGCAGGGCGACTTCCGCCCGCTTGACGGTTTCGAGCGTAAAATCGCCGTCGAAAAGGCGCAGCATCGGACCCAGAGATGCTGACGCATTGTTATCCTTGGCCTTGCCCAGAAGCAGAGCCGAACGCCCCTCGACATCGCGCAGGTTGACATCGTTCCCGAGCGTCGCCCCGATGATGGCGCCGGTGCTGGTCACCAGCAGCGCGATCTCGGGTTCGGGATTGTTCCAGCTCGAAATGGGATGCAGCCCGACCTCGGCGCCGGGCCCCACCGCGCTCATCGGCTGCGCCTTGGTGAAGATTTCCGCATCCGGGCCGATACCGACCTCGAGATACTGGCTCCATACGCCCTTTTCGATCAGCGCCGCCTTGACGGCCATCGCCGCGTCCGAGCCGGGCACCAATTCGCTGAGATCGGTGCCGATCAGGCTGAGGATTTCGCGGCGCAGGGCATCGGCGCGGCTATTGTCGCCCCGCGCCTGTTCCTCGATCACCCTTTCGAGCAGGGAGACGACGAAAGTGACGCCGGACGCCTTGATGGCCTGGAGGTCGATGGGCGCCAGCAGCACCGGCAGGGCCGGATCGGGCGCCGGGGCCGCGGAATTGGCCAGGATCGCCGCCGCATCGCCCAGGTCCCGGCCGGGAGCGGTCCGGACATGCTCGGCGGCCCGGCCGCTTTCGGCAATGTCGCGCACCGTGGCCAGGCCCCTGGCGGTAATATCGACCAGCACGCCCTCGCGCACCGTCACCACGCTCGGATGGGCCTGCCCCGGCACCTTGGCGCGGCCAAGCAGAATACCGCCGGGAATGTCGTTCACGCTCATGAGGGCCCCGCTGAAATGTCAGGGGTTTGACTAGCCCAGCGCACCCCGCCAGCGCAAGCGCCCTGCCTCATAAATCATACTTTTGTCCAAGGCGTGCGCCGCCACGATCCGTTCAAGCAGGGTTCATCTGCGCCCCAATACTGACGCATTGGGCGGGTCAAGCTCGACCCGTGCTTGAAGGAGTATTGCCATGCGTCGATTTTTCGCTCTCGTTCCCGCCGTCCTGCTCGCGGGCCTGTCCATGCCGGCTCTCGCCGGAACCATTTCCGTGCAGGGGCAAGGCGAAGTGACGGCCACGCCGGACACCGCCATGATTAATTCCGGCGTCACCACCCAGGCGGCGACGGCCCGCGAGGCGCTCGACGCCAATTCTGCGGCCATGGACGAACTGATCGCCGCGCTCAAGGATGCCGGCATCGAGGAACGCGATATCCAGACCTCCAATTTCTCGGTCAATCCTAATTACGTCTATTCCGACGCCCGCGACGAGAACGGCTATTCCCTGCCCCCGCGCATCGACGGCTACCAGGTGTCGAACACGGTGACGGTGCGGGTGCGCGACCTCGAAACGCTCGGCGCGATCCTCGACAAGTCGGTGACGGTGGGTGCCAATACCATCAACGGCATCTCCTTTTCAGTGGCCGATCCGTCCGAAGTGCTCGACAAGGCGCGCCGCGCCGCCGTCAAGGATGCCCGCGCCAAGGCCGAGCTTTATGCCGAAGCCGCCGGGGTCGACCTGGGCGAACTGGAATCGATCTCGGAAAGCCAGGGCGTTTCCGGCCCGCAGCCCTATCCCATGTATGCGCGCGCCGAAGCGGCCGCCGCCGTGCCGGTTTCGGCGGGCGAGCTGAGCTTTTCGGTCAGCGTCAACGTGGCGTGGGAAATGGGCAACAATCCCGACTAATCGGGGCGTGGCGGGGTTGGCGCCACGTTTCGGACAACCAGATAGGTCACTCGGGCGTTGTCGCATCGACCACCCGAATACGTGGCGCGATGCCACGACCTACCCGATTCCCCTCTCCTGAGGGGGCTTGGGCGGTGGGGACGGAATCACCGTAGTCACCCGTCCCCACCAACCCTTCGGGGCCGATAACGGCCCCGTTCAGCCGTTAGCCGGCCAGCACTTTCCAGAGCATGTTGAGCCCCACCAGGACCAGGAAGATCGCGAAGACATATTTGAGGGTCTTCTGGTCGAGGCGATGGGCCAAAGCCGCGCCGATGGGCGCGCAGAGCGCCGCCAGGGCGCCCACCAGCACCAGCGCCACCACATTGACGAATCCGAGGCTGAGGGGCGGCAGCCCGGCAATCCCCCAGCCCGAAACGATGAAGCCCAAAGTGCCGGAAATGGCGATGGCGACGCCGATCCCCGCCGAGGTGCCGACGGCCTTGTGCATGCTTTCGCCGAACGCCACCAGGGTCGGCACGGTGAGCGAGCCGCCGCCGATGCCCATGAGCGAGGAAATATAGCCCACGACCAGCGCCGAGAGCCGATGGGTGAGTGTCGAGCCCTTGAGATGTCCCATGAGCCTGGTCTGGAAGGCAAAGACGATATTGGCGGCGATGATGAAGGCCATGACCGCGAAGACGATGCGCAGCGCATTGCCCGAGAACCAACCGGCCATGAGCCCGCCGACAAAGGTGCCGATGACGATGAAGGGCGCCCAGAGCTTGAGCACGCCGACATCCATGGCCCCGCGCCGGTGATGGGCCTGGGCGCTCATGATGCCGGTGGGAATGATGATGGCCAGTGACGTGCCCACCGCCACGTGCTGGACCACGTCGGCATCGAACCCGATAAGCAGCAGCGCATTGGAGAGCGCCGGCACCAGGATGGCGCCGCCGCCAATGCCCAAAAGGCCCGCCGCGATGCCGGAAACCACGCCCGTGGCCATGAGCCCGACGACAAAGGGCCAGTAAGTCCCGATCGCGCCCCAATCCATGCCTATTCCCCCATGATGTGAAGCACGACCTGCCGCCGATGCGGACGGCGGCGATGCTCGAAAAGATAAAGTCCCTGCCAGGTGCCCAGAACCGGCCGCCCCTCGGCCACCGGAATGCCGATCGAGGTCTGGGTCAGCGCCGCCTTGATATGGGCGGGCATGTCGTCCGGCCCTTCGGTCACATGCACCAGCCAATCCATACCCTCGGGCACCAGCCGGCGGAAAAAGCCGCCCAGGTCGGTCTGCACGTCCGGATCGGCATTTTCCTGGATCAGCAGCGAGCAGGACGTATGGCGCACATAGGCGGTCACCAGGCCGGTGGCGATGCGCGATTGCTCCACGAAGCGCCGCAATGGCTTGGTGACTTCGTAAAGCCCCTGCCCATTGGTATCGATGCCGAGCGTGTCCAAGGCCTGTTGCATGGGCGAGGCCTAGCATGGCGCGGCGCGGGCGGGGAGGCCATTGGCCGTCCGATCCGTCCAGCCCGCCGCAATGATGCCAAATTCCCACACGCCAATCCTTGCCGCGCCGCGAACGGGAACCGCTGGGGAGGGCCCGCGTTCTGGGCCTGACGGAGCCTGCCGGGCTCGGCGTCGCGGTTCGGACCCATTCAGTCTGCGTTCAGAAACCGTGCCCGATCCTGAGCAGGACGTGTGCAACACACAAAGGACGAGAAGTATGCGCCTCAGAAACTGGCTGCTCACTGGAACCGGCATCGGCCTGTTGGCCCTGGCGCCGATTTCCGCCCATGCACAGGATGCCGCCCTGCAATCGGCCTATCAGGCCTATCTCGACGCCCAGGCTTCGGGCGATGCGGCGGCTGTGGAAGCCGCGCAGGGCTCGCTGACCGAATTGTGCATCGTGGGCGGCTTTGCCAGCCTGGATGCGTGCATTGCCGCGCTGAGCACACCGGCCCCGGAAGCCGCGCCCGCGCCAGCCCCCGAAGCCGAGCCTACGCCGGCCCCTGAGGCCGCCCCCGCCGAGCCGGCGGCCGAAGCGCCCGCACCGGCGCCCGAGGCTGCCCCAACCGCCGAAGAGCCCGCGACCGTGACGGAAGAGGCCCCGCCCGCAGCGGCGGAACCGGCCCCGGCGGCGGAAGAACCCGCGCCGCCGGCCGAGGCGACGCCGCCTGCCGCTGAAGAGCCCGCGCCTGCAGCCGAGGAGCCTGCCCCGGCCGTGGAAGAATCGGCGCCCGAACCGGCACCGGTCGAGGAGGCCGCGCCGACTGCCGAGGAACCGGCGGCCCCTGAAGCCGTTGCGCCGGCCGAGCCCGTGGCGCCGGAAGCCGCCCCTGAACCGGACGCCCAGGCGGCGCCGGAAGCGGCACCCGCTGAAGAACCTGCCCCCGAAGAGGCCGCACCGGCCGACCAGCAGGCCGCGCCCGAGGCAGCGGCGGGCACCGACCAGGCCGCCGAAATCGCGGCGCAGGTTGATGCCTATAACGGTGCATTGGCCGATCTCATGGCGGGTGGCGAGGCAACCGACGCCCAGGCCCGGCTCGACGCCGCGCGTGGCGAAATCGCCCGGCTTTGCGCCGAGGCGGGTTTTGCGAGCACAGAGGAATGCCTGGCCGAATATGGCCTGGAACTGCCGCCCGTGCCCGCGCTCGACAATCAGGGCGAACCAGCCGCCGAAACCGCGCCGGCCGAAGACGGCCGTGTCGCGCCAGGGGATGAACAGCCCGCGCCGGTGGAAACCAGCACGCCCGACGGCCAGCCTGCCGAACTCGTGGAGGACCTACCCGAAGGCGTGAGCCCCGAGCAGATCGCCCCGGTGCTCGACAGTGCCAAGGACGTGGAGGACGGCCAGGCCCCCGCCGGCGAAACCGAAGCGGCGCCCACGGCCCCGGCCGAACCGGCGGCCCCACCGCCCCAGAGCGACGCGGCGGCCCAGGCCGAATTGCAGGTGCCGCAGGACGCGGCCTTCTCGGCCGTGGCCGAAGAGGGCGAGGCTGTCGAAGCCTCGGCCATCGAGCCGACCGTGCCGCAGAACGTCACCATCATCAATCAGACCAACATCACCAACAACGTCTCGACCGGCGACAATTCGTCGGTGACCATCGGCCAGCAGACCAACCAGACGACCGAGGCCGAGCAGAACCGGGACGGCGGCCGGACCGATAATGGCAGGAATGGCGGCCGCGACCGGCCACGGCCGGTCCAGCCGGCATCGCCCGCCGAGGCCATCACCCAGGTCATCATGCAGATCGGCACGCAATTGGTGGTCAATTCCATCGGCCAGGACACCAATCGCTTCTACGATCCGCAGCAGGACGAGGTATTCTACGAGCGCCTGAGCAATGACCGCGTGCGTGAAACCATTACCCGGCCCGATGGCAGCCAGGTGGTGACCGTGCGCAACCGCAACGGCGATATCCTGCGTCGCTCGCGCATTACCCCCGATGGCCGCGAGATCGTGCTCAACTGGTTCGACGATCGCTATTACGACGACCTGGCCAATTGGCGCGACCCCGGTGCGGACCTGCCGCCCCTGCGGCTCACCATTCCGGTGCGCGAATATGTGCTGGACGCCGAATATGCCGACGAGAACGAAGTGGCTGATTTCTTCAGCCAGCCGCCGGTGGAGCAGGTGACCCGCCTTTATTCCATCGACGAAGTGAAGCGCTCGGCCCGCATCCGCGATACCGTGCGCCGGCTTGAAGTGGGCAATCTCACCTTCGATACCGGCTCGGCCAATATCGGGCGCGACCAGGTAGCCAACCTGTCCAAGGTGGCCAATGCCATGCTCGACCTGCTCGAGCGCAATCCGGCGGAAACCTTCCTCATCGAAGGCCATACCGACGCGGTGGGCTCGGATGTCTCCAATCTGGGCCTGTCGGATTTGCGCGCCGCCACCGTGGCCCGCATCCTCACCGACTTTTACGGCGTGCCGCCGGAAAACCTGGCGACCCAGGGCTATGGCGAGCGCTACCTGAAAATCCGCACCGAAGCGGCGGAGCGCGAAAACCGCCGCGTCACCATCCGCCGCATCACCCCGCTGGTGACCGTGGCCGGCCGCTGAGCGGTTCAGGCGCCGACACCGAAAGGCCGGGCTCCCCGAGCCCGGCCTTTCTGCGTTTCCACGCCCTTGCCCAAATGCAGATTCCACGAAATTGCCGCAATCACAAAGCCTCGATCCATCATAAAATCAGCTTTCAAGTCACTGTATTAAAATAGCTATTTCCGAATGATCCGCATCAAAATCACGACTTCACATTCGCGGGAACAATCCTCCATGGCGGACGTTCATTAGCCAGCGTTGAAACAAAGGAGCAATCAGATGGCTACCCCTGAACGCGATACTGTTTACACCCGTGACGGCGACCGTACCGTCTATACCCGCGAGAGCAACGGTACCGGCTGGTTCGTCGGTATCATCGTTGCCCTGGCCCTGCTGGCGATCGGCTATTTGGTGTTCTCGGCCAATTCCGGCCCGTCCACCAGCGTGGACGTCAATGGCGCTCCGGCGGTGGAATCGCCCCTGACCGATCCAGGCACCGCTCCGGCCCCGATGACCGAAGCCCCGGCCCCCGCGCCTGAAGCGGCGCCCATGACCGAAGCGCCCGCGCCGGCCACCGATGCCGCCCCGATGACCGAGGCGCCTGCCACCGAAACGGCTCCGGCCGCTCCGGCTGAGGCTCCCGCCGACACCACGGCCCCCGCCGCCGAACCGGCTGCGCCCAGCAACGGCTAATCATCGGCCGCAAGTTCTCCCCCTCGGCCTTGCCTCCTCCCTGCAAGGCCACAGGACCCCGGCGCCCCACCGGGGTCTTTTTACGTCCGCCATCCGCCGTCCGGAACGGTGCGACATCCTCGCCCGGGCATCTTGCGATGCCGCGCCGCCGTTCCCATCTGCTGGAAAAGCCCGGAGGAGCGCCCGCATGTTCAATATCGACCAGATCATCAAGACCTTGCAGACCGACCAGAACGCCCAGCACACCGCCATGAGCGGCGCGGCAGGCCTGGCGGCGGGCCTGCTGCTCTCGGGCGGCAAACCGGGCAAGCTGTTGGGCAATGCCGCCAGGATCGGCGCCATGGCGGCCATTGGCGGCCTCGCCTACAAGGCCTGGCAATCCTATCAGCAGAACCAGACGGGCGACGCCTCGCCGGCCCGCAGCGAGGAGAGTTTCATTCCCGCCGCGGAAACGGAGGCCCACGAGGATCTGGGCAAGTCGCTGGTGCGCGCCATGATCGCCGCGGCCAAGGCCGATGGCCGCATCGATGGACAGGAAAAGGACGCCATCTTCGCGCGGCTCGGGACCATGTCGCTCTCGGCCGAAGAAAAGTCCTGGGTTTTCGATGAATTGTCCGGGCAGCTCGATATCGACGCGGTCGCCGCCCGCGCCACCACGCCCGAGCAGGCCACCGAGATCTACGCCGCCTCGCTGGTGGCCATCAGCGCCGATACGGCCGAGGAACGAGCCTATCTCGAAAAGCTGGCGGCAAAGCTGCGGCTCGATCCGGCGCTCGTGGCCGAAATCCACCGCCATGCCGGCGAGGCGGTGCCGCAATCCGCCGCCGGCTCCTGGACCTGGTCACCCGACCCGAACGCTGTCTAATCCCGCTATTTGCCGCTGCGCCTGATGGACTTGATCGCCAGCGGCGGCACGCCGGATTTTTCCGAGATGGCGCGGTCCTGCGCCTCGATCTCGGCCCTGGCCGGCTCGTCCCCGTCCAGCCCGCCCAGGAGGCTGGCATCGACCTTGCGGTTGGAGCGCTGGCTGCCATCTTCATAGACGATGTCGAACAGCACGAATTCGGTGCGGGCGGTCGGCTTTCTGGCCATGGAATTCTCCTTGGAAAAATGCACGACCGCGAGCCGGCGGGCCCGCGGTCGTCGAATGGGGAATGACAGGCGGGATCAGCCGAACAGGCCGGCGCCCTGCTCGTCCACGATCTGCCGGCCCTTGCTCAGCGCCAGCGCCACCAGATCCTCGCGCGAACTCATGCGGTCCGCGCGGATGAAACGATGCGTCCTGGGGGCGCCCTCGATCTCTTTTTCGATCAGGCCGGCCAGTTGATATTCGCTGCCCGCGCGCATCTCGATGGCCTTGATGCGGAAGCCCTTGTATTCTTCTTCGCCCAGCACCTTGTCACCGGCCGGGACCGTGTCCGCGCCAGCGCCGCCAAACAGCTTTTTCAGAAACGACATGGGCCGGGGCCTCCTTCTTTCTATGGCCGGCGCGCCGGCCGGGGGCGCACGAGTTCGCCGTTCTTGTCCATCTCCTCCTGCAACCAAAGCGGCGAGATGTCAAAGTGGTTCGGCCAGGTGGGCACGCCATTGGCCAGCCGCACCTTGGCGAAATAGGCCCGGTCCCGCAACGGCTCGGTCCCCTCGCCCCGCTCTCCCAGCATGGGCGCGGCATTGAACACGCCGTGCGTCCCATCGGAAAACGTCACCGCCAGCTTGAACGGCACGGCGGCCCGCAGGGCGGTGATCTTGAGGGAAGCCATCGCAAGCCTTCTTCCGTATTGCGCGCGGCGCGTCACCCGATCATCGGGGCTCCGCGCCGCCGCCAGCGTCCTGTCAGTTATCCAGGAAGCTCCGCAGTTTGCGGCTGCGGCTGGGGTGCTTGAGCTTGCGCAGGGCCTTGGCTTCGATCTGGCGGATGCGTTCGCGCGTCACCGAGAATTGCTGGCCCACTTCTTCGAGCGTGTGGTCGGTATTCATGCCGATGCCGAAGCGCATGCGCAGCACGCGCTCCTCGCGCGGGGTGAGCGAGGCCAGCACCCGCGTCGTGGTTTCGCGCAGGTTCGACTGGATCGCCGCGTCGATGGGCTGCACGGCATTCACGTCCTGGATGAAATCGCCCAGATTGCTGTCTTCCTCGTCGCCGATCGGCGTTTCGAGGCTGATCGGCTCCTTGGCGATCTTGAGGACCTTGCGCACCTTGTCGAGCGGCATCTGCAGCTTTTCGGAAAGCTCTTCTGGGGTCGGCTCGCGGCCGATCTCATGCAGCATCTGGCGGCTGGTGCGCACGATCTTGTTGATCGTCTCGATCATATGCACCGGAATGCGGATGGTGCGTGCCTGGTCGGCGATGGAGCGGGTAATGGCCTGCCGGATCCACCAGGTCGCATAGGTCGAGAACTTGTAGCCCCGGCGATACTCGAACTTGTCCACCGCCTTCATCAGCCCGATATTGCCCTCCTGGATCAGGTCCAGGAATTGCAGGCCGCGATTGGTGTATTTCTTGGCGATGGAAATGACGAGCCGCAAATTGGCCTCCACCATTTCCTTTTTGGCGATGGCCGCCTCGCGCTCGCCCTTCTGCACCTTGCGCACGATGCGGCGATATTCGGCGATGTCGAGCCCCGCCTCGGTGGCCAGGGTGGCGATCTCGTTGCGGATTTCGGCGATGGTGTCGGATTCGCGCCGGGCGAATTCGCCCCAGCCCTTGCCCTCGAAATTCTCCAGCTCCCATTCCCAGCTCGGGTCGAGTTCGCGGCCGTAATAATTGTCGAGGAAGGCCTCGCGCTTGACGCCATAGCTTTCCGCCAGGCGCAGGAGGCGCCCTTCGAGGCGGACCAGGCGCTTGTTGATGTCGTAGAGCTGCTCGACCAGGCTTTCGATACGCCCGGCATTGAGCGAGAGCGACTTCACGTCGGCGATCACTTCGCCGCGCAGCGCCGCCAGCTTTTCCGTCTCGGCATCCGAGACGGCGGCGGTGCGGTCCTCGGCATGCCGGTCCTGCATCTCGCGCATCTGCCCATAGACATCGGCAATGCGGTTGAACGTCTCGACCACCTGCGGCTTCAGTTCCGCTTCCATGGCCGAGAGCGACAGGGCGTTGTCGAATTCGTCGTCGTCGTCGTCCTGCGGATCCTGCGGGGCTTCGGGCTCCTCGGGAACGTAATCGTCCTCGTCATTGCCCGAGGCGCGCCGGGGTGCCGGCTTGGCCTTTTCCGGCGGCGTTTCGACCGCGGCCGGCTTGGGCGGCTCGACGGCAGGGGCGGCCTGCTTGGCATCGGGCCCGGCATAGGTGGCTTCGAGGTCGATGATGTCGCGCAGCAGGATTTCGGCCTGGGCGAGCTGGTCGCGCCAGATGATGATGGCCTGGAAGGTCAACGGGCTTTCGCACAGCCCCTCGATCATCGTCTCGCGGCCGGCCTCGATACGCTTGGCGATGGCGATTTCGCCCTCGCGGCTGAGCAATTCCACCGAGCCCATTTCGCGCAGATACATCCGCACCGGATCGTCGGTGCGGTCGGAGCCCGATTTGGTATTGGACGTGTTGGCGACGGCCGTGCCGCTCGATGGGGCGACCTCCGAGCCGGTATCTTCCTCGTCCTTTTCGACCTCGGTTTCCTCAACCTCGTCCTCGTCGACGACGTTGATGCCCATTTCCGAGAACATGGACATGAAATCTTCGATCTGCTCGGAGCTGACCTCGTCGGAGGGAAGAACGGCGTTGAGTTCTTCGTAGGTCACGTAGCCGCGCTTCTTGGCGACCTTGATGAGCTTCTTGACGGCCGCGTCGTTCTGGTCGATCAACGGGGAGTCGTTGGACGTCTCCGGGGCGCCGGATTCCGGCTTTTCGGTATCCTTTTGGGCTTTGTTCGCTGCCTTGGTGGCCATCTGCTACTCCTCGGGACCCATAGGGCGGTTCGGTCCCGGCTCTGGTCTTAGGTGGTGACAACTCAAGACAAGGTAAAGGCCTGGTAACCAGGGCGTTAACACGCCAAGGGAACCTTGCTTCGCCATCGCGCGCCGGACTGATTCGCCACAACGCAAAATCGCGCATCGTCGCAGGTCTTATGGGCAAAACCCTAAAAACTGCGAGTTGCGCGTCCCGATAGCGAACCAAATCCTTCGATCAATGCCTCTGTGCCATCGACAGTGGTAATCTGGTTCTTGATGTCCCGCAGCCTCTCGAATGTTTCTTCGCTCGGGTCTTCGCCCAGCGCGGCTTCGGCTGCCTTCAGTTCCCTATTTAGCTGAACTTTCTTGTTATGCAAGGCCAGGGCATGATTCAAACCCGTCTCGGCATCGGCCAGGGCGGTTTCCGGGCCCGCCTGCCACACGCCCTGGCGCATCAGCACTTCCGCCATGTGCCGCAAAGCCTCGCCATGCCCGCGCGCGCCCAGGGCCGCCTTGAGGTCCTCCGCACCGATATCGTGGTGGCGCACCGCCAGGGCCAGGATATCCCCGAGCACCTTGTGCGCCACCGGCGTTTCGCATTCGAGCGCCGCCAGGGCCTCGAACTTGTCCTCGACCAGCGCCGGATGGTTGACCAGGGTGAGAATGATGGTGGCTTCGCGCGGGCTGGCATCGGCCTGGGCCCCGGCGCGCAACAGGCGCGAATTGCGCAACGTATCGGACACGACGAGCCGGGGCGTGCCGCGCGCGGGAAAACCATAGGCCCCGCTCTGCCCATAGCCGGGCCGCCCGCCGCGCCAGGCCTCGCGCCCGCTTTGCCGCAGCGGCGCGAAAAACGCCTTCAGCTTTTCATCGAACGCCTGGCCGTAATGGAACCGCACGGTGGAATCCTGGATGGCATTGGCCCGCTCGCGCAGCCGCGCCTGCAGGGCCGCCCGCTCCTCGGGCGCCTCGGGCACCAGCCCGCCCGTCTCGAAGCTCCAGACCATGTCGGAAAGCCCGCGTGCCTTGTCGATCACCTCGGCAAAGGCCCCCCTGCCCTGCGCCTTGATGAGGTCGTCGGGATCCTGCCCCTCGGGCAGAGTGGCAATCTTCACGCTCTTGCCGGGCTTGAGATGCGGCAGCACCAGGTCGGCGGCCCGCTCGGCGGCCTTGAGGCCCGCCTTGTCGCCGTCGAAACACAGGATCGGCGTGTCGCCCATGCGCCAGAGCAATTGCACATGCTCTTCGGTCAATGCCGTGCCCAGCGGCGCCACCGCCCCCTCGAAACCCGCCGAAACGGCGGCGATGACGTCGAGATAGCCTTCGACGACCACGACGCTCGCGCCATCGCGCGCCGCCGCTCGGGCCGAATGACCATTGTAGAGCGTCTGCCGCTTGGAAAAGAGCTGAGTTTCGGGGGAATTGAGATATTTGGCGGGCACGTCGGGGCTCATGGCCCGTCCGCCGAACGCGATCACCCGCCCGCGAAAATCGGTGATCGGGAACATGACCCGGTTGCGAAACCGGTCATAGGTCAGCGGATCGTCCTCGCGGCTGGCCACCAGGCCGGTATCGATCATCGCCTGGGCCGAAACGCCATTGGCCGCCAGGTGCTCCTTGAGCCCGTTGCGGCTATCGGGCGCGAAACCCAGCCGGAAGCGCGCCTGGCTGGCCGGCGTCACCCCACGCTCGAACAGATAGCCCCTGGCCCGCGCTCCGATATTATGGGCCAGCGCCGCCTCGAAATATTTCGTGGCCAGTTCCATCACTTCGAGCAGGCTTTTCTGCGCCGCCTCGCGTTTTTCGGTGCGCTCGTCCCGCGCTGGCATCGGCACGCCCGCCATGCCGGCCAGCTTCTCCACCGCCTCGGGAAAGCTCATGCCCGCCTTTTCGGTGAGGAAGCGGAAATGATCGCCGCTGGCCCCGCAGCCGAAGCAATGATAGATGCCGCGCCGGTCGTCGGCATGAAAGCTCGGGCTCTTTTCGGCATGGAACGGGCAGCAGGCCCACATGTCGCCCTTGCCGGGCTGGCTCTTGCGCTTGTCCCACAGCACGTGCTCGCCCACCACCTGCGTGATCGGCAAGCGTTGGCGGATCTCGTCCAGGAACTGATCGGAAAAGCGCATATGTGCTAAGTAAGCATTTACGTATTCAAAGTCACCCACAAGGAGCTTTTCCACAGCCATGGCCCGCCCAACCGGCATGTCCCTCGCCGTCCTCCTGGCCCTGACGCTCGGCCCGGCCCTGGCGATCGGTGCAACCCTGTGGTTCGTCACCGGCCTCATCCCCGAATGCGCGGTCAGGGAGCAGCAGCGCCTGCCGGCGCCGGACGGCGCCTTTGACCTTGTGATCTTCGCGCGCGATTGCGGCGCCACCACCGGCGCCAATACCCAGGCGGCCCTGGTGCCGCCGGGCGAGGCCGTGCCGTTCGATGCCGCGAGCTTCGTGTCGGTGGGCGCCCAAACCGACCTGGCGCCGCGCTGGACCGGCGACGGAGGGATCGAGATGACCTTGCCCCCGACCGCCGAAATCTACCGCCGGGACGCCAGCGTCGCGGGGATCGCGGTGAGCTATCGCTGAACCGGTCAGGCCTTGCTGGCCTGGTAGAGCCGCCAGGCCCAGCCGAACAGGCCGATGGCGAAGAAGATCAGCAGCACGCCGCCGAAAATCATGCCGATCGAGGCGCTGAGCAGCGGAAAGAACAGGAAGACCAGTCCCAGCAGCACATAGGATGCGCCCGAGAGCACGACCGGCCAGATGCGCGCATAGCTTTCCCGCTCGCGCACCACCACCACGATCTGCATCACGCCCACGATCAGCGCCGCGATCCCCACCAGCGCGGACATCACCGTCACCGTGAAGATCGTGGCCAGGAACGGGCTGACGAGGATGAGCACGCCCAGCACCAGCGAAGCGGCATTGGCGATGACGTCGAACCAGTAATTGCCGCTCTTGCCGCCGCCGAAGGTGAGGCTCCACAACCCCAGCGCCCCGTCGATGATGAGCAGGATGCCGCCGAACAGCACCAGGACGGCCAGCGCATCGAGCGGCGCGATCACCGCATAAAGACCGGCAATCAGCATCAACACGCCGCGCAGCGCGGTGGCGAACGCAAAGCGCCGTTTGACTTCGGAAGAAACAGCCATGACCCAAGCCTCCATGGGCCACGCCGGTGACCCTTCGACGCGGGTGATCCTAGCCTGCCCGCCGGCCGGCGGCTATCCCCCGCCCATGCCGGCCTGCCGCCCGCGCCGGCGGCAAAAATAGCGATTGCCCCCCGCGCGCCGGTGTGAAATCACCGGCCTTTGCCTTCAAGATCGTGTCGAGCCGTTCATGAACCTGCCGCTCATCGCCCTGTTTCTCGCCGCTTTCGCCTTCGGCACCGCCGAATTCGTGGTGGCCGGCATCCTGCCCGAGGTCGCCGATGGGCTGGGCGTGGCCATTCCCACGGCCGGTACGCTTATCACCGCCTATGCCGTCGGCATCGCCATCGGCGGGCCGGCCCTGGCGATCCTCACCAAGAACCTGCCGCGCAAGGCGCTGATCCTGGGCCTGGGCAGCGTTTTCACCCTGGGGCAGGTATTTTGCGCCCTCGCCCCCAACCTGGCCATCCTCCTGGTGGCACGCATATTGGTGGCCACGGTCCACGGCACTTATTTCGGCATTGCCATGGTGGTGGCCATCGGCCTCGTGCCCCCGGCGCGCCGGGGTTTTGCCGTGGCCCTGATCCTGGCGGGGCTGACCATTTCCAACATTATCGGCGTGCCGCTGGGCACGGCGCTTGGCACCGCCTGGGGCTGGCGCGCCACCTTCTGGGGCGTTGGACTGGTCGGGCTGGCCGCCACCTTGCTGGTGGCCGTGGCGCTGCCCCCGATTGCGGGCAAAGGGGCCGATCGGGGCAGTTTCATGCGCGAATTGCGCGTGCTGGGCCGCCAGCAGATCGTCACGTCCCTGGCCATCGCCGTCCTGGCCATGATCGGCCAATACAGCCTTTTCACCTATATTTCCCCGCTCCTGCGCGAGGTGACCGGCCTTTCCCCCCAGACCGTGCCCTGGCTGTTGCTGCTCTATGGCGTGGGCTCGACCACCGGCGTGTTCATCGGCGGAAAGCTCGCCGACTGGAAGCTGATGCCCTCGCTGATCGGCATTCTCGGCGTCCTCGCCCTCGTCTATCTGCTCATCGCCCAGGCGGCCCCCTATCCGCTGGCCATGTCGGCCGCCGTCATCGTCTGGGGCGGCCTGGCCTTCGCCTTCGGCTCGCCGGTGCAATCGCGGGTCCTCACCTGGACGGCCGACGCGCCCAACCTGGCCTCCACCCTCATGCCCGCCGCCTTCAATGTCGGCATCGCCATCGCGGCGGGCCTGGGCGGATGGCTGATCGAAACCGGCCTCGATTACCGCGACCTGGCCTATGTGGGCTGCATCGCCATGCTGCTCGCCGCGCTCGTGGCCATCCTGTCCAGCCGGATCGAGCGGCGCAGCGGCGCCATCCCGCCCGCGCCGGCACCGGCCGCGTGAGCCGCGTTAAGCGCTCGCTTACGATCCATACAATTGCATCGAGCCGGTAAGGGAGCGTTGTACCTTTGGCGCGTATGACCTGCACAAGGGAATGTGGACGTCCATGATTATCGACCAGGCTTCATTGCTGATCGCCATCGCCTTCTCCAGCGCCGCCCTGATGCTGGCGTTGCTGATCGGCTGGCTCAACGAGCGCAAGGAAACATACCTGGTCCATGGCGCCGCCGGCATCGGCCTGGTGGTGCTGGCCCTGATGGTCATGGGCCTGCGCAATGGCGCCTATGACCTGGTCTATCAACTCGTGCCGTTCTGCGTGCTGCTGGCCGGGTTCTCGCTGATCTATTCCACCTCGCGCCTCTTCCATCGCAACCAGGCCGGCCCGCTCCTGCCCATTCTCGTCGGCGCCGTCTCGATCGCCCTCACGGCGATCCCGCTCCTCATGGGCCTTTCCGGCCTCGGCACCCTGGTGCTCAATGCCACCAGCGCGCTCATCATGGCCCTGTGCGGCTGGGAATATTGGCAAGGCCGGCGCGAGGCGCCCCTGGCCATGCTCGCCAATACCGGCCTTTACGGGCTGACCGCCATTTCCTTCCTGTGCTGTGCCGCCGTTCTGGGGGCGACCCAGCAATGGGTGATCGACGCCCCGCCCGACAATTGGGCCGAGGATTTCAATTCCATCATGTCGCTGGTGGGCCTTACCGGCATTGGCGCCATCACCCTGACCCTGCACCACGACCGCGCCGCGCGCCGCCATCGTGACGAAGCCAATACCGATTCGCTCACCGGCCTGCTCAATCGCCGCGCCCTGTTCGAGCGCTTCCCCGAATCCGAGCCGGTGCCCGGCCTGGCCGTGCTGATGCTCGACCTCGACCATTTCAAGCAGATCAATGACCGGCTCGGCCATGCCCGCGGCGACGACGTGCTGCAGCGCTTCACGCAGATCCTGCGCAGCCAGACCCGGTCCCAGGACATCACCGCGCGCCTGGGCGGCGAGGAATTCTGCCTCATCCTGCCCGGCCTCGACCGCGAGGCGGCGCGCGGCATCGCCGAAAATATCCGGACGGCCTTCGCCGACCTGGCCATCAATATGGGCAATGGCACCGAAACTGCCACGGTCAGCGCCGGCCTGGCCACCGGCGGCGTCGGAGAACCCTTCGCCTCCGTGCTCAGCCGTGCCGACGCCGCCCTCTACAAGGCCAAGAGCGCCGGCCGCAACCAGGTCCACCTCGCCGCCCTGAGGCTGGTGGCTTAGGAGCGCTCAGCCCCCGAGGGCCGCGCGCACCTGCCCGCTGACCCTGCCGAAATCGATTCGCCCGGGATAATCGGCCCGAAGCTGGCCGATCACCTTGCCCATGTCCCTGGGTTCGGCCGCGCCGGTGGCGGCGATCGCCGCCGCGATGGCGGCGGCCACTTCCGCTTCGGTCAGGGGCTTGGGCAGGAATTCGTTGAGGATGTCGATCTCTTCCTTTTCCACCGTGGCGAGGTCGGTGCGCCCGGCCTGGGCGTAAATGGCAAAGCTCTCCTCGCGCTGCTTCACCATTTTCTGGATAATGGTGAGCACCTCGTCATTGGTGGCCGGCCCCTTGCCCTCGCCCCGATTGGCGATGTCACGGTCCTTGATGGCCGAATTGATCGCCCGCAGCGTGGCGGTGCGGCGCTGGTCGCGCGCCTTGAGCGCCTGTTTGAGCCCTTCGCTGATCTCTTCACGCATCCGGTCTGGCTCCTTGTCATGCAATGTGTGCGGCCCATATAGGCAAGAAACGCGGAACGCGCCACTTGCGCTGCACGCTTCGGGCTTCTAAGAGGAAGCCTCAACCGACATCTGCGCAGCGCTTCAGGGTGGCCCCGGCCCCCCAGGTCTTGCCGCGCGGCCCCGAATGAACCCGAGCATTGGAGACTCAACCGTGACCGGCTGGCAGCAATCCCCCGCGACCGCACTTCTGATCCTGGCCGATGGCACGCGCCTGGAAGGCTTCGGGCTCGGCGCCATCGGCCATGCCGCCGGCGAAGTGTGTTTCAACACCGCCATGACCGGCTATCAGGAAATCCTCACCGATCCCTCCTATGCCGGCCAGATCGTCACCTTCACCTTCCCCCATATCGGCAATGTCGGGGCCAATGACGAAGATATCGAGACGGTGAACATGGCGGCTTTGTCGGGCGTGCGCGGCGTCGTGCTCAAGGCCGACATCACCAATCCCTCCAATTACCGCGCCGCCGAAAAGCTCGACGCCTGGCTCAAGAAGCGCAATATCGTGGGCATTGCCGGCATCGACACTCGTGCCCTCACCGCCCGCATCCGTGAAAACGGCATGCCCAACGGCGTCATTGCCCATGAGCCGACCGGCCAGTTCGACGAAGGCTCCATCGCCGCCGAACTCAAGGCCTTTCCGGGCCTGGAAGGGCTCGACCTCGCCCGCGAAGTCACCGCCGCCCAGACCTATCACTGGGACCAGACCGGCTGGAAATGGGGCCAGGGCTACGGCAGGCTCGAAAATCCGCAATTCCATGTCGTCGCCATCGATTACGGCGCCAAGCGCAATATCCTGCGCTGCCTCGCCGACCAGGGCGCCAAGGTGACGGTGCTGCCCGCCACGGCCAGCGCCGCCGACGTGCTGGCGCACGAGCCCGACGGCATTTTCCTCTCCAATGGCCCGGGCGATCCGGCCGCCACCGGCGAATATGCCGTGCCCACCATCCAGAAGCTCATGGAAACCGGCAAGCCGATCTTCGGCATCTGCCTGGGCCACCAGCTTCTCGGCCTGGCCCTGGGCGGCAAGACCTCGAAAATGCATCAGGGCCATCATGGCGCCAACCATCCGGTCAAGGACCTGACCACCGGCAAGGTCGAGATCACCTCGATGAACCACGGCTTCGCCGTGGACGCCGAAAGCCTGCCCAAGGGCGTCACCCAGACCCATATTTCCCTGTTCGACGGCTCCAATGCCGGCCTGGCGGTGGAGGGCAAGCCGATCTTTTCGGTGCAATACCATCCCGAGGCCAGCCCCGGCCCCAAGGACAGCCATTACCTGTTCACGCGCTTCCTCAACCTGGTGCGCAAGGAGAAGGGCCTGCCCGAAGAGCCCGAATATACGGCCCCCGGCGAAGCGGCCTGATCCGGCGCGCAGGTTGCCCTTCACCTCTCCTCTCGGGGGAGAGGTGGAGCGTCACACATTCCCTGAAAACGTGTCGCAATCGCCCGGGTCGCCGGACGTATAGCCGCGCTCGAACCAGGTCTGGCGCTGGGCCGAGGTGCCGTGGTTGAAGGTCTTGGGCACCGCATAGCCCTGCATGCGCTTTTGCAGCGTATCGTCGCCGATCTGCTCGGCGGCGTTGAGCGCCTCCTCGATATCGCCATTATCGAGCAAATCTTCCTGCCCGGCGAAATTGGCCCAGACGCCGGCATAGCAATCGGCCTGCAATTCCACCCGCACCGAATAGGCATTGGCCTGTTCCTGGCTCATGCTCTGGCGCGCCCGGTTGAATTCGGGCAGCACGCCGAGCAGGTTCTGCACGTGGTGCCCCACTTCATGGGCCAGCACATAGGCCTGGGCGAAATCGCCCGGCGCACCGAACTGGCTGCGCAATTGCTCGTAGAAGCTGAGGTCGATGTAAACCTGCTGGTCCTGCGGGCAATAGAAAGGCCCGGTGCGCGCATCGGCCACGCCGCAGCCCGAATTGGTCTGGCCGCTGAACAAGACCACAATCGGTTCAGGATAATCCTCGCCGATCGCCGCGAATTGCTGGGTCCAGAGATCCTCGGTTTCCTTGACCACCACGCCGACGAAATCGCGCAATTCGTCATTGCCGCCATTGGCGGGCAGCGACCGCGACGAGCTGGTGCTTTGCGGACTGGCCGTGCCCGCCAGCATGTCGAGCGGATTCTGCCCGGTCACCAGCCAGACCAGCCCCAGCACCACGACGATGCCGATCAGGCTGCCCATGCCCCCGCGCGCGGTGCGGCCGCCGGTGGGAATGCGAAAGCCGCCACCCGTGCCGAAGCCGCCGCCGAACCCGCCCATGCCGCCGCCCGCGCCGCGCCGATCCTGGATATTGCTGCTGCCCCTGCGACCGCGCCACTTCATTGATCTGCCTCGCCAAACCGTTGACCATCGACGGTATCAGTAAGTCGCAAACGAGAAAACGGGTTCCGAGATACCTATCCCGCGGCGGCCGCGACGCTGGCCCGCGCCCCTTTGTCGAAGAGGTTTTCCAGGTGGCCCAGTACGGCACGGCGGAAGGCCGCGTTCCCGGCCAGGTCGGTGCCGAACACTTCACCCAGCGCCACCAGCCCGTCGAACAGCGCCGCATGATCGTCGCCCGCATCGGCGGCGATGGCGTGCATGCGCAGCGCGAGCGGATCGCGCACGTCGATCTCTTCGCCGTTTTCGTCCACGCCGGTCACGTAACGCATCCAGGCGGCCACGCCCAGCGCCAGCCGTGCGATGCCCTGGCCCGCGTCCAGCCGGTCGCGGATGGTGCCGAGCAGGCGCTGGGGCAATTTCTGCGACCCATCCATGGCGATCTGCCAGGTCCGGTGCTTGAGGGCGGGATTGCGAAAGCGTTCGAGCAATTGGTCGCGGTACGCGCCCAGGTCGACCCCTTCCATGTCGAGCGTCGGCATCACTTCATCGCTCATCAGCCCATGGATTAGCCGCATATAGGCATCGTCGCCCATGACGTCGGCGATATATTGATAGCCGCCCAGATAGCCGGCATAGGCCATGGTCGAATGCGAACCGTTGAGCATGCGCAGCTTCATCAGCTCGAAGGGTTCGACATCCGCGACCAATTGCGCCCCGACCGTCTCGAAGGCCGGGCGTCCGGCGGGGAAGTCGTCTTCGATCACCCATTGCGTGAACGGCTCGGTCATGATCGGCCAGGCATCCTCCGCCCCGATCAGTTCCGCCACTTCCGCCCGGTCGGCATCGGTGGTGGAGGGCACGATGCGGTCCACCATGGTCGAGGGAAAGGCCACCTGCCGCACCCAGGCGCCCAGATCGGCATCGCGCAGGGCGGCGAAGTGGGTGACGATGCGCTTGGCCGTCCGGCCATTGCTCGGCAGGTTGTCGCAACTCATGACGGTGAACGGAGCAATGCCCGCCGCCTTGCGCCGCGCCAGCGCCTCGACCAGCATGCCGGGGGCCGATTTCGGCGCAGTCGGATTGGCCAGGTCATGCACGATGTCGGGATGCCGGGCATCCAGTTCGCCCGTGGCCGGATCGTGGCAATAGCCCTTCTCCGTCACCGTCAGCGACACGATGCGGGTGGCCGGGTCGGCCATCAGCGCCAGAAGGGCCTCGCGCTCGCTATTGGCGTCCATCACCCGCAGGATCGAGCCGATCACCCGCGGATGCGTGCCCGCCGCGTCGCGCACCGCGATCGTGTAGAGCCCGTCCTGCGGCTCCAGCGCCTCCTTGGTGTCGGGACGCCGCAAACTGGCCCCGACAATGCCCCAGCCCGGATCGACGCCCAGCAGGTCGTCGACGTAAACCGCCATATGCGCGCGATGGAACGCCCCGATCCCCAGATGCACGATGCCGGGGCTCACCTTGGTCCGGTCATAGGCCGGAATTCGTGTTCCGGCGGGCGGATTGGCGAGGAAGGCGGCGCTGAGACGCGTCATGATGGACTCCGGCTGATAGATGTGCCGGCACCATAATCATTTCGTTTCTTGTATGGAAGTTGCAATGCGGCACCCGAAGCGGCGCTGCCCCGCTTGCGCGGCGCTGCCCCTGTGGGTAAGGCAGACAGCAGCGAGGAGGGCCCAACGTGACCGGCAAGCGCATCGTCAGCATCGGAGAATGCATGATCGAGATGAGTGGCGGCGAGGACCGGGCCTATCGCCTGGGCTATGCCGGCGACACGCTCAACACCGCCTGGTATCTGCGGGCCCTGCTCGACTCGGACTGGTCGGTCGATTACGCCACTGCCCTGGGCCAGGACCGCTATTCGGACGATATCCGCGCCTTTCTCGACACCAATGGCATCGGCACCGGCCATATCCAGACCATTGCCGAGCGCCGGCCCGGCCTCTACCTCATCCACCAGGAAAAAGGCGACCGGCACTTTACCTATTGGCGCGACAATTCCGCCGCCAGATTGCTGGCCGACGACAAGCCGGCCCTGGCCCGGGCCGTCGAAGGGGCCGAACTGGTCTATTTCTCCGGCATCACCCTGGCCATTCTCGCGCCGCGTGCGCGTGGGCGCCTGCTCGCCGCCATCGTCAAGGCGCGCGACAATGGCGCGAAAATCGCTTTCGACACCAATCTGCGTCCCGCGCTCTGGTCCAGCCCCCGCGTTATGGCCTGCGTGCTCACCGCCGCCGCCAGCCTTTGTGACATCGTGATGCCCACCCACACCGATGAAGCCCCATTATTCGGCGATGCCAGCATCGAAGACACCGCCCGGCGCTATCTCGATCTCGGTGTCGCCGAAGTGGTGGTCAAGGACGGCAGCAGGCAAGCGCTGATCGCCACCGCCGACGAGCAGGTCCGCCTCGCCCCGCCCCCCGGGGCCAGAATCGTGGACGCCACCGGGGCCGGCGACAGCTTCAACGGCGCCTATCTCGCCGCCCGCCTCGCGGGCCGGAGCCTGCGCGAAGCCGCCGAAGCGGCCCACGCCGTTGCCGGCATCGTCATCGGCCACAAGGGCGCCCTCGTCGATCCCGCTTTGGTCCGGGGCTGACCGGTTCATATGCCATTGTCATAAATTGACCGATTGGTCAAAACTGCATAGCGTCACCTCCGCGTCGTCATGCCAGCGTCATCGCGGGAGGGCATGAGCGAGCCCGTTCGCCACAGGAGAAGGCGAACGCCACGAACCGGCGGCAAGCCGGCAACGCCGGGAGCGCCGCCCCCGGCGACAGGGCACTCAAACGGAGAGAAACGATGAACGTCCTTCCTCGGATTTCACGGCGCAGCTTCCTGGCCGGCTCGGCCAGCATCGGCGCCATGGCCGTGCTGCACCCCTTCGCCGTGCAGGCGCAGGCCAACCAGGCGCATCTGCGCATCATGGAAACCACCGACCTGCACGTGGCGGTCTTCCCCTACGATTATTTCGCCGATGCGCCCAACGATACGATGGGTCTGGCGCGCACCGCTTCCATCATCGAATCCATCCGGGCCGAAGCGGGCAATTCCATGCTCGTGGACAATGGCGACATCATCCAGGGCAACCCCATGGGCGATTATCTCGCCTATGAAAAAGGCCTCGAAGACAATGTCCACCCCATCATCGCGGCTATGAACACCCTGGGCTACGAGGCCAGCACTTTCGGCAACCACGAATTCAATTACGGCCTCGATTATCTCGACAAGGCGCGGTCGGGGGCCAATTTCCCCTTTGTCTCGGCCAATCTGGTGCGCGGCGAACTCGCCGCCGATCCGCTGGACGACGACACCTATATCGATCCCTACATGATCGTCGAAAAGCAACTGACCGACGGCAATGGCGGCGCGCGCACCATCAGGATCGGCCTTATCGGCTTCCTGCCGCCCCAGATCATGACCTGGGACGCCACCCATCTCACCGGCAAGGTCAATACCCGCGACATCGTCGAAACGGCAAAGGCCTATATCCCGAAGATCCGCGAGGAAGGCGCCGACATCGTCGTGGCGCTCTGCCATTCGGGCATCGGGCCCGACCAGGGCCCGGGCGCCGAGAATGCCGCCCTCCAGCTTGCCGCCGTCGATGGGCTCGACGTGGTGCTCACCGGCCATCAGCACCTGGTCTTCCCCAATTCCGAGGACTTTGCCGGCCTCGACGGCGCCGACCTCGAAAACGGCACCCTGGCGGGCAAGCCGGCGGTCATGGCCGGTTTCTGGGGCAGCCATATGGGCCTCGTCGACCTGCTGCTCGAACAGGATGCCCAGGGCAAGTGGGCCATCGTGTCCCACACCGCCGAAGCCCGCCCCATCTATGAGCGGGTCGAGGGCAAGGTGAAGCCGCTGGTCGAGGACGAGGCCGAAATCGTCGCCGCCGCCCAGGCCGACCACGACGAAACCATCGACTATGTCCGCCGCCCGGTGGGCGAGACGGCGGCGCCCCTGCATTCCTACTTCGCGCTGGTGGCCGACGATCCGTCCGTGCAGATCGTGAGCCAGGCCCAGACCTGGTATATCGAGCAGATGATGAAGGGCACCGAATGGGAGGGCCTGCCCATCCTTTCGGCGGCCGCCCCCTTCAAGGCCGGCGGTCGCGGCGGCCCGGATTATTATACCGACGTGCCGGTGGGCCCGGTCGCCATCAAGAACGTGGCCGACCTCTATCTTTATCCCAATACCATCCAGGCGGTGCTCATCACCGGCGCCGACGTGAAGAACTGGCTCGAACGCGCCGCCGGTATCTTCAACCAGGTGGAAAAGGGCGCGGCCGATGCCGAACTCATCGACCTCACCTTCCCCTCCTACAATTTCGACGTCATCGACGGCGTGACCTACAAGATCGACATCACCCAGCCCTCGCGCTATTCCAGCGACGGCAAGGAGACGCTCAATCCCGACGCCAACCGCATCGTCGATCTGATGTTCGAGGGCAAGCCCATCGACCCGGCGCAGAAATTCGTCGTCGCCTCGAACAATTACCGCGCCGGCGGCGGCGGCAATTTCCCTGGCATCGGCCCCGACGTCATCATCTTCAAGGGCCCCGACACCAACCGCGACCTCATCATCCGCTATATCGTGGAACAGGGCACCATCGATCCCAAGGCGGACAGCAATTGGTCGCTGGCCCCGATCGGGGAAACGACCGTGCTCTTTGCCACCGGTCCCAAGGCCGCCGGGCATGTCGCTGACGTGACGGCGGTGGACATCGAGCCGACCGGCGAAACCGACGAGGACGGCTTCGGCATCTACCGCATCGCCCTCTAAGCGCGGGCAAAAGCTCGCCATATCGTCACCACCCGGCTTGTCCGGGTGGTTCATCTGCGGCAAGAGCAGGTGGATTGCCCGGACAAGCCGGGCAATGACGATGGCCAGGGGCGATATGCGGATATGACCAGAATTATTGCGATCCTGTTTGCGGTTCTCCTGGCTTTTCCCGTCCGGGCCGAAATACCGCTTCCCGGCACCTTCACGGCGTCGGAAGCCTGCCCGGCCTATCAATCCATCAGCCGCCGGACCAATCCCGGCAATGTCCGGCTGCGCCCCGGTGCGGCTTATGAACAGGTGGCGGCCAACCGGAACCCGCCCACCCATTTATGGATCCGCATTCCCGGCGCCCAGCCCGAACGCCGTTGGGTTGCCCGCGATTGCGGCACCAGCTCGACCAGCCTCGCCGCCCCCGAAACCGCGGTCACCAAGCCCGTCTATCGCGGCACCCAATATATCCTGGCGGTCAATTGGCAGCCCGCTTTCTGTGAAACCGCCCCGCATACGCGCGAATGCCGCGACCAGGCCCAGAACGGTTTCGAGGCCAGCCACTTCACCCTGCACGGCCTCTGGCCGCAGCCGCGCGGCAACGAGTATTGCGCCGTTTCCCAACGCGATCTCTGGTCGAGCCGCGACGGACGCTGGCGCGACCTGCCCCCGCTCGACCTCACCATCGCCCAGCGCCGCGACCTCGACCGGGTCATGCCCGGCAGCCTCTCCGGCCTCGACCGTCACGAATGGATCAAGCACGGCACCTGCTACGGCACCGGCCAGCGCGATTATTACGCCGATGCGCTCGACATGATGCTGGCGCTCAACACCTCGCCCGTCGCCGAATTGTTCGCCGCCAATATCGGGCGCAAACTCACCCTGTCGCAGATCCGTGCCGCCTTCGACCGGAGTTTCGGCGCCGGCGCGGGCGAGCGCGTCGCCATGACCTGCGCCAGGGACGGCAATCGCATCCTCATCACCGAATTGCAGATCGGCCTTACCGGCGAAATCGAAGGCCCCGACGATTTTCCGGCCCTCGTCGCCGCCGCCGCTCCCATCGACACGTCCTGCCGGTCCGGCCAGGTTGATGCCGTGGGCCTGCGCTAAGGCTCGGGCGCCCTATTCCGCCGTGTCGAGCCTTTCGCGCAGTGCCAGCAATTCCCGGCGCAGCGCCTCGGCGGCATCCTGGCTGAGTCCGGTTCCCGCCATCACCGCCAATGGGATGGCCATGGCCTTCGCCTTCAAGGTTCGCCCGTCCTCGGTGAGGCGAATGCGCACCTGCCGCTCGTCGTCCTCGTCGCGCCGGCGCTTCACCAGGCCCCGCGCCTCCAGCCGCTTGATGAGCGGGGTAATGGTGCCCGAATCGAGGAACAATTTCTCCCCCAGCGCCTTTACCGTGATGTCGTCCTGCTCCCACAGCACGAGGAAGACCAGATATTGCGGATAGGTCAGGTCCAGCGCATCCAGCCGGGGCTTGTAGAACCGGGTAAAGGCGTGGCTCGCCGCATAAACGGCAAAGCACAGCATCTGGTCGAGCGTTCGCGGCGCGTCATTCATGGGCATGTCCTGTTCGCAGGGCGCAGGTTTTGTAACATACAAACTTCTATTGCACACAATCTAATAGCGCGCTATATGAATGCAATACCAACGCAAGGAGCAAAGACCATGAGCATCAAATCCGCATTATATACGGCCCATGCCCACACCACCGGCGGCCGCGCCGGCGGCGCCAGCAAGACCGATGACGGCCGGCTGGAGGTCAAGCTCGACACGCCCAAGGCCATGGGCGGCAATGACGGCCCGGGCACCAATCCCGAACAGCTTTTTGCCGCCGGCTATTCGGCCTGTTTCCTCGGCGCCATCAAGAATGTGGCCCGGGGCGAGAAAGTCAGCGTGCCGGACGACGCCAGCATCGATGCCTCCGTCTCCTTCGGCGAGAACGCCAGGGGCGCCGGCTTTGCCATTGCCGTCGAACTCAGGATCGCCCTGCCCGGCCTCGATCGCGCCCAGGCCCAGGACCTGGTCGACAAGGCCCACCAGATCTGCCCCTATTCCAATGCCACGCGCGGCAATGTCGATGTCACGCTGACTTTGGCCTGACGGCAGCCGCGCCTCCAGCGCGCCATTCGCGCCGGCGGGAACGGGTTCTGGACATTACGGGCGGAACGGCACCGTTCCGCCCGTTCCGCTTTTCTTAACGCTGCCGGTAAACCGCCTCGAAACGCGGCCGGTCTAGCCTGCCGCAATCACGAGGAAATGCGATGTCCGCTCCTGCCCTGGCCCTAAGCGGGCTCACCAAGGCCTTCGACCGGCCGGTGGTCAAAGGTGTCGATCTCACCATCGGCGCGGGTGAATTCTACGCCCTGCTCGGCCCCAACGGCGCGGGCAAGACCACCATCCTGCGCATGGTGGCCGGCCTCACCCGGCCCGATGCCGGCGCCATCTCCATTTTCGGCGTCGATGCGCTGGCCGACCCGATCGCGGCCAAGCGCCTCATGGCCTGGGTGTCCGACGAGCCCATGGTTTATGACCGGCTGACCCCGCTCGAATATCTCGATTTCGTCGCCGGCCTCTGGCAGGTCGAATCCGCCCGCGCCGCGCGCGCCGCCAACGACCTCGTCGACTGGCTCGGCCTGCGGCCCCATGCCAATGAAATGTGCGCCGGCTTTTCCAAGGGCATGTTGCAAAAGGTCGCCCTGGCCGGCGCCCTGGTGCATGATCCGCGGTTGATTATCCTCGATGAACCGCTGACCGGGCTCGATGCCGGCTCGGCCCGGCAGGTCAAGAACGTGCTGCTCGACAAGGTCCGCGCCGGCGTCACCGTTATCATGACCACCCATATCCTGGAAGTGGCCGAGCGCATGGCCGAACGCATCGGCGTCATTGCCGAAGGCCGGCTCATCGCCGAAGGCACGCTCGAGCAATTGCGCGCCCGCATGGGCCGCGAATCCACCCTCGAAGAGATTTTCCTCGACCTCGTCGGCCAGGGGAGCGCGGCCGCGTGAGCCTGCGCGCCGGCACTCTCGCCTGGTTCGCCCGCCATGAATTGCGGCTCGCCTGGCGCGATTTCGCCGCCATGCTGGGGCGCGGCCGCAAGAGCCGGTTGGTCGGCGCGGCCATTGGCGGCGCGCTGGTCTATGCGCTGCTTCATCTCATCGCCTGGTACACCATCCGCGATTGGGCCGCCCGGGGCCTTGTCGCGGACAAGTCCACCCTGGCGCTGGTAAGCGGCGTAGGCCTGCTGTTCTGGGCCGTCACCCTCTCCCAGGCATTGGAATCGGTCACCCGCGTCTATTATGCCCGCGCCGATCTCGACCTCATCCTCTCCTCGCCCGCCTCGCCCCGCCGCATCTTTGCCGTGCGCGCCGCCGCCGTCGCCTTCACCACCTGGCTGCTGGGCACGGCGCTCATCAGCCCGCTCGTCACGGTCCTGGCCCTGGCCGGCGGCCCCGCCTGGCTCAGCGCCTATCTGGTGCTCGCCGGCCTGGCCGCGCTCTCGGTCGCACTCGCCATGGTCCTCACCTTCGCCCTCTTCCGGCTGGTCGGCCCCCGGCGCACCCGCTTCATCGCCCAGATCCTGGCTGCCATTATCGGCGCCGGCTTCATCATCGGCATCCAGGCCGCCGCCATTCTCTCCCATGACGGGTTTTCGCGGCTCTCCCTGTTCCAGTCCGCCGATTTTCTCGCCGCCGCACCGCCGTCCGAAAGCCTTGCCTGGCTGCCGGCCCGCGCCGCCATGGGCAATGTTCCGGCCGCCCTGCTGGTGGCTGTCGCCGGCTTCGGCCTCTTCGCCCTGGTCGTCGCCTGGACCGCACCGTCCTATGCGCGCCTGGCCAGTGCCGCCGCCGGACTCAGCCATGTGCGCAGCCAGCGCCGCCCCCACAAGGCCGCCTTTCGCGCCAGAAGCCAGCGCCAGACCCTGCGGCACAAGGAATGGCGCCTGCTCCAGCGCGATCCCTGGCTGCTCTCGCAAACCCTGATGCAGCTTCTTTACCTGGTGCCGCCGGCCCTGCTCATCTGGATCAATTATGGCACCGATACCGGGGTGTTCATCGTCGTCGTGCCCGGCCTCGTCATGGCCTCGGGGCAATTGGCGGGCGGGCTGGCCTGGCTCGCCATTTCCGGCGAGGACGCCGCCGACCTCGTCGCCAGCGCCCCCCTGGCGCCTCATACGATCCTGCGCGCCAAGATCGAGGCGGTGCTGGCCATTATCGCCGTCATATTGGCGCCCATCCTGCTGCTCATCGGCCTGTCCGATCCGGCCATGGCCCTGTTCGCCGGCCTTTGCGCGGTGCTCTCGGCGGCGGCCGCCACCGCCATCCAGCTCTGGTTCCGCGTCAATGCGCGCCGCGCCATGTTCCGCCGCCGCCAGGTCGCCTCCCGCGCCGCCACCCTGTGTGAGGCCTTCTCCTCCATCCTCTGGGCCGCGACCGGCGCCATGCTCGCCGCCGGTTCTCCTTTCGCCCTGGCTCCGGCCATCGCCGCGCTCTGCGTACTGGGCCTGGCCCGCACCCTCGCTCCAAAACCGGTTTGAATGGCCGATCCCGGCGTCCGCGCCGCTGTCGCCTCGTCGCCCGCCAGCCCCCAGCGGCATACGCCTCGACCTGCGCCGAATTTTCTTTCGCCATCGCAACGTCTCCAGACCGGCCGCACCGGTGCCCACGTCAGGCATGCAGCGCGCGACTGGCCTGCTCTATAATAGCTATACAGTTATATAAAATGAGAGAACCCAACGGAAATCGGTATCCCGATTCCGGCACGACAATCATGCATTTGACGGCTACTACGGAATGAAATATAGCAATTACAATGTGTTATATGAAATTCACATAATCCGATGATTCAGTCGTTGACACATTCATATCCATATAGCTATGAATAACTCATATCCATTCGGTGATTTGAAATGTCGATATCACAAGATTTGCTCTTCAGGACGCTTGCCGACCCCACGCGCCGGGGCCTCTTTGAGCGGCTCTGCCGCGAGGGTGAGCAGACGGTGGGAGCGCTGACGGCGAGTGCGGGAATTTCGCAGCCGGCCGTCTCCAAACATCTTGCGATGCTCAAGCAAGCCGGGTTGGTGCGCGACCGTCAGGACGGCCGGCGGACGCACTACAGCGCCCAGCTTGATACGCTGACCTCGCTGATCGATTGGGCAAGTCAGATGGCCGGGTTTTGGCAACACCGCTTCGACCGGCTCGAAGACCTTTTGAAACGCATGGATCAATAAGAACCGCTCGGCGGATGCGCCGGGTTGAAGCCGTTAAATCCTGGAATAAACACAAAGAAGGAAAAACACATGTTGTACTTGATGCTTATCTATAAGGATGACGCAAAGCTGGAAGCGGCCTCGCCCGAGGAAAAAGCCGCGCACCGCAAAGGCTATGGCGAACTCAACGCATTTCTGGCCGAAAACGAGGGCGTCAATCGCGGGACCGCCACCTGGCCCGCCAACATCACGACGGTGCGCTTGCGCGATGGACAGACGCTCACGGCGGATGGTCCGCATGCCGAGTCTGGCGATCGCGTCGGCGGCTTCTTCCTGATCGAGGCCGAAGATGTCGATGCCGCCGTCAAGATCGCGGAGCGGGTTCCCGATGCCCGTTATGGAACCGTCGAAATCCGGCCGGTAAAAGTGTAATCGCAGCGACGAACCAGAATCGCTGGACCCGACGGGGCATATGCCCTGCCGGGTCCAGCCGCGCGTTTAGGGGTATATGGATAGGCTCCCCACCCGACCGGCCGCGCAAACAGCGCCCCCCTTGGCGGACCGCCAGGCGAATTGCCGCCCCGAACCGTTTCATATTGGTCTGAAACAGGCGGTCAAAGGACCTTGCGGGGAGCGTGCCGAACCACAAGGGTTCGACAACAAAGTCAGGGCGCGGTCTGCTGGCGTTTCAGCGCAGATACGATGCTCTAGAACAGCACGGCCATGCCCATCATCGCCATGGCCAGGATCACCACGATCCCCACCAGCATGACGAAGAAGATGATCTTGGCCAGCATCGCGGCGCCGGCGGCCAGGCCGGTAAACCCCATGGCGCCGGCCACCAGCGCGACGACGACGAGAATGAGAAGAAGCTGCAGCATTCCGCTTTCCACCTTTATTGTGTGAAAGCGAGAACGCGGCGCCCTGCCGCACCGTTCCAGCCCGGCCTCAGGGTTCGAGGTTTTCCGGCACCGGCGGGGGCGCATGCAGCACGGTGATCCGCACCCGCTCATTGGCCGCCATATAGGGATCGTTGGGGAAGAACGGATCGTCCGTCGCCCGTCCCTGCACCGATTTCACCCGATCGTCGCTGAGCCCGAACTCACCAAGGATCGAGCGCACCACATTGGCCCGGTCGGCCGACAATTCCCAGGGCCCGTAACGCGGATTGTCATAGCGTCCGCCAGCCGCCGTATGCCCGGAAATCGTGATCTGCGCATTGAGCTGCTGCAGGATCGGGGCGATCGCGGCAATGGCCGCTCGCGTCGGCTCCAGCGGATATTTGGAGCCCTCGGGAAACATGGGCTGGCCCTGCTGGTCCACGATCTGGATATCGAGCCCGTCCTCGGTTTCCTCGATCAGCAGATTGTCCTGGTAGGGCGTCACCTCCGGCAGCGATTGCCAGGCCTGCTTGATACTGGCGGCGGCGCTGTGGAATTTCTCGGCATCGACGGATTTGAGATTGTATTCGCTGTCGCTGCTCGCCTTGGGCTCGCTGCCCTGCTGGCGCGCCGGCCCGCCGATATGCGCCTCGACCGTGCCCGCATCGGCGCTTTGCGGCGAGCCCGGGGCCGGCTTTATGACATCGGCGGAAGAGCCCGACATCTGCGTGCCCGAATTGTCCATGGAATTGCCGCCCATCACCCCGCCCGCGCCGCTGGTCGACAGGCTGAGCGCCGCCGGCGCGAAATAATCGGCCAGGCCCTGCTTCTGTTCCGGCGTGGTCATACTGATGAGCCAGAGCAGCAGGAAGAAGGCCATCATCGCGGTCACGAAATCGGCATAGGCGATCTTCCAGGCCCCGCCATGGGCGGCATGGCTGATCTTCTTGACCTTCTTGATGATGATGGGCTGGTCGTAATTCGCCATTCTGGCTACCGCTGCTCTTTAGGAGGTTCAGGCCGTTGCCGGCAGGGCGGCCGTGGCCGCTTCCACCTCGTTGAAGGTGGGGCGCACCTCGCTCATCAGCGCCTTGCGCGCGAATTCGATGGCCATGACCGGCGGCTGCCCCCCGATATGGGCCAGCAGGCCCACCTTGAGCGAGAGAAAATATTTCGACTCCGCCTCGTAGATATTGCGCAGCGACTGCGCGAAGGGCCCGAAAAAGCCATAGGCCACCAGCACGCCGAAAAACGTACCCACCAGCGCCCCGCCGATCATGTGGCCCAGCACTTCGGGCGGCTCGGCAATGGCGCCCATCGTATGGATCACGCCCAGCACGGCGGCCACGATACCCAGCGCCGGCGTGCCGTCGGCCAGCGCCTGCACCGAGCTGACCACCCGCTCATGCTCCTGGTGATGGGTCTCCAGTTCCTCGTCCATCAGCGCTTCCATCTCATGGACATTGTTCGAGCCCATGGTGACCATGCGCATGTAGTCGCACACGAATTCCACCGCGTGATGGTTCCGCGCAAAGGTAGGAAAGGCGTTGAACAGGCTCGAATTCTTCGGATCTTCGATATGCGGCTCGATGCCCAATATGCCCTTTTGCTGCACCAGCTTGAACATTGAGAACTGCATGCCGAGCAGTTCCACATAGGCCGCCTTGTTGTATTTGGGACCCTTGAACAGCGATCCGAACATGGCCGGCACGGCCTTGAGCACCGGCCCGGTATTGCCGATGACGAAAGCGCCCAGCGCCGCGCCCAGGATGATGATGAATTCAAACGGCTGCCAGAGCACCAGCATGTGCCCCCCGACGCCGACATAGCCCCCGATCACACTACCGACGACGATCAGGATACCGATTATCAGACGCATGGGACCAACTCGTACTCACGACGCTTGCCAGGCCCGGCGCGAAAAAAACCGCCGGCCGCGCCGACATAGTGCGGGCCGCAGGCTTAACAGGGCGTGTATTTGACCGTTAAGCTGCGAGAATGCGGCGATTTGCCCTTGCCCCGCGGCCCGGGAGGCGCGCCGGACCTGCCGACGCACCGGGCCCGGATTGCTAGACCGTTCCGCGCGCCTTGCGCACGGCCAGGACCGGGTCGATATCGGCCGCCGAATGGCGCTCGGCCAGGTGCTCGTCTTCCGGCCCGCCTGTGGCGTTGACGCAGCGCCCGCGCTTGACCGGCTCGCGCGCATCGACCTGCCGGGCCCAGCGCATCAGGTTCTTGTAGCTGCCCGCATCGAGGAATTCGGCCGCGTTATAGGCCCGGCCCAGCACCATGCCGCCATACCAGGGAAAAATGGCCATGTCGGCGATGGTGTAATCGGCGCCCGACACATATTCGTGTTCCGCCAATTGCCGGTCGAGCACGTCGAGCTGGCGCTTGGTTTCCATGGCATAGCGGTTGATCGGATATTCCTGCTTGGTCGGCGCATAGGCATAGAAATGCCCGAAGCCGCCGCCCACGAAGGGCGCGCTGCCCATCTGCCAGAACAGCCAGTTCATGGTTTCGGCGCGCTGGGCGGCATCCTTGGAGAGAAAAGCCCCGAACTTGTCGGCCAGATAGAGCAGGATCGACCCGCTCTCGAACAGCCGCAACGGCGCGGGACGGCCGTAATCCATCATCGCCGGAATCTTGGAATTGGGGTTGATGCCGACGAAACCCGAACCGAACTGGTCGCCCTTGCCGATATTGATGAGCCAGGCGTCGTATTCTGCCGCATGGCCGGCCGCCAGCAGCTCTTCGAGCATGATGGAGACTTTCTGCCCGTTCGGCGTCGCCAGCGAATAGAGCTGCAGGGGATGCTTGCCGCGCGGCAGCTCGTGCTCGTGCGTCGCCCCGGCAATCGGCCGGTTGGTGCTGGCGAAGGCGCCGCCATTCTCCTTGTCCCAGGTCCAGACTTTGGGCGGCACATATTCTTCGGACATCGGCTAAGGCCTTTCGAGAGAGAGGGGGACTGCGCCCGCCTTATATCGTTCTTTGCCGATGAATGCAAAGCCCGCCATTGCCAGCCGCCCCCCGTCCCGCTACTGCTCCGGCCATGGATGCCGCCCCTTTCGAGATTTTTCTGGTCGCCACGCCCGGCCTCGAAGCGCCCTTGCTCGAGGAATCCCGCGAAGCCGGCTTCGCCGGGGCGCGCCAATGCGAGGGCGGCGTCGGCTTTTCCGGCACCTGGCCCGATATATGGCGGGCCAATCTGGTGCTGCGCGGGGCTACGCGCGTCCTCGCGCGAATGGCCAGCTTCCGCGCCCTGCACCTGGCGCAATTGGACAAGCGCGCCAGGAAGCTCGATTGGGCCGGCATGCTGCGCCCCGACATCCCGGTCCATGTCGAAGCCTCCTGCAAGCGCTCGCGCATCTACCATGCCGGCGCGGCCAGCCAGCGCGTCGCCAGGGCCATCGCCGAGACACTGGGCGCGCCCATCGCCGAAAACGCCCCGATCCGCGTCATGGTGCGCATCGAGGACGACCTCGTCACAATCAGCCTCGATACCAGCGGGGAATCGCTGCACAAGCGCGGCTTCAAGCCGGGCGTGGCCAAGGCCCCCATGCGCGAGACGATGGCGGCCCTCTTCCTGCGCCAATGCGGCTTCACCGGCGCCGAACCCCTGCTCGACCCCATGTGCGGCTCGGGCACCTTCGTCATCGAGGCCGCCGAGATCGCCGCCGGGCTCCATCCCGGCCGCGAGCGCGCCTTCGCCTTCGAGCACCTGCCCGCCTTCGATCCGGCGCACTGGGCCCGGTTGCGTGCCGCGGCTTCGCCCCGCGTGCCCGCCTTTACCTTTCACGGCTCCGACCGCGATCCCGGCGCCATCCGCATGGCCGGGGAAAACGCCGCCCGCGCCGGCGTCGCGCCCTGGACGCGCTTCGAGACGGCATCTATCGAAACGCTGGCGCTGCCCGCGGGCCCGCCGGGCCTCGTCATCGTCAATCCGCCCTATGGCGCCCGCATCGGCAACAAGGCGCCGCTCATGGCGCTGCACCGCCTGTTCGGCACCGTGCTCAAGGCTCGCTTTGCCGGCTGGCGCGTCGGCCTCGTCACCGCCGACAAGGCATTGGCCCAGGCCACGGGCCTCGATTTCCTGCCGCCGCTGCCGCCGGTCCTGCATGGCGGGATACGCGTCGGCCTCTACCGCACCGGCCCTTTGCCGAAAATTTAAATCGAATGCTAACCATGCCGGCAGGTTTGCAGCGCCATGGCTGCAACGGATTGCCCGCTCGCGCGCTGTGATTGTCCCGGACCAACGAGCGAGGTGAAGGAAATGTCCAGCCTGTCGCGCATCCTGCTTGTGGAAGATGAAGCCCTGCTGCTGCTCGATCTCAGCGAACAGCTCGCCGCCCGTGGCATCGAGGCGATAGCAGCCTCCAATGCCCGTGCCGCGCTGCACCGGCTCGATGCCGGCATCGAGGCGCTGGTCACCGATATTGACCTGGCCGGCGGTCCCAGCGGCCTCGACCTGGCCCGCCACGTCGCCCGCCTGCGGCCGGGCCTGCCCATTCTGGTCGTCTCGGGCGGCAACCGGCCGCGTGCCGAAGACCTGCCCCAAGGCGCCGCCTTCCTGCCCAAGCCCTGCCGGGCCGCCAACATCGTCGCCGCCCTCGAGCGCCGCCGCTTCGTTCCAGCCGCCTGAACCGGCAAGGCACTGGAACGGCTGCTCCTTAAGTGGCATCTTTCCATGCGGAAAGCACCGGCACGCGCGGCCCGGTTTCGCGCGAAATCCTCGGTGCGGTTCCGCAAGCATGAAAAGCCGCGAGCGATAATCCGCCCCGAACCCGTCAGGTCACGCCATGCCCGGACACCGCATCTTTTCCACCAGCGTCGCCAGCGTCTATCCCCATTATGTCGCCAAGGCGGAGAAGAAGGGGCGCAGCAAGGCCGAAATCGATGAAATCATCCGCTGGCTTACCGGCTACGACCAGCCGGCGCTGGAGGCCAGGCTGGCCGACAAGACCACGTTCGAGGATTTCTTCGCCGAAGCGCCCCGGCTCAACCCCAACCGCACCCGGATTACCGGCGTCGTCTGCGGCATCCGCGTCGAAGACATCCAGGACCCGCTGATGCGCGAGTTGCGCTATCTCGACAAACTCGTGGACGAACTGGCCAGGGGCAAGGCCATGAGCAAGATCCTGCGCGCCTAATTCCGGGCCTGGAGCCCGGTCAATTGCCCATGCAGGTGCCGGATTTGCTCCGGGCCCAGCCTGTGCCCCGCCACTTCGAGCAGGGCGCCGCGCAGGCTGACCGGCGCGGCATGTTCCATGGCGAAGCGCACCGCCTTGGCGGCCGATCGGAAATGGCGGGAACCGAGCGTTTGCGCGGTCGCGCTGTCGCTGCCCAGGAACAGAATTCCCGGCGCGTTCAATATCTGGATATTCATTGGGTTCTTCCTGCCGGCCGGGCCGGCTGTGTTTCAGCGCGTCCCGCGCTGGAGGCGAGCCGGCCGCCGCGTAACGCGCGCCAATAGCTTCGCCCTCATATCGTGTGTTGTCGCGCGCGACGGCCACGCCGCGCAGGCCTGCGCCGGTCGTGCCCGCGCGGGCGAGGCGGATCGCCCCGGCGCGCGATGAAAATCATATATGTTCGTGGCTTCCGGCCCGGAACGCCGCGCCGCCCGCATAAAGCCCGGCAGGCGCCGCCCGATCCACCGCCATGCTCACCGCTTGCTGACGGCGATGCTGAAAACGGCCTCGTCCTTGTCGTGGACGGTCTTGACCGTGGTGCTGGGGCTCAGGTCGGTTTCTTCCACCACCCGCTCATAGCTTTCGCCCCAGGATTTGACCCGGTAGAGCACCGGACCCTTGTCGTGCGGCAGGCAGGCGATAACCTCGCACGGTCCCGCCGGTCTGTTGCTGTGGCGCGGGGCCGAGCGCAGTTCCAGCATCTGCCCGATCGTATAACGGTGCGACATGGACGAGGCTCCCGGATGAACGGCGGAGACGCCGAAGCGCCTCCGCCAAAAGCGAACACAGCGCTTCGGGGATCGGGCGGAAAGCGCCCGGCATCCCGAAACGCCATGGACCGAAATTTTACGCGAGCTGGACGTTGATGGCGGATTCCCGCCCGTCGCGGCCACGTTCGAGGTCATAGGTGACCTTCTGGCCATCGGCCAGGCCGGACAGGCCAGCCCGCTCCAGCGCGGAAATATGCACGAAGGCATCCTTGCCGCCGTCATCGGGGGAAATGAAGCCGAAGCCCTTGGTCGAATTGAAGAATTTTACGGTGCCGTTGGTCATCTTGGCGCCTTTCGGAAAAGCTCGGAAGCATCGCAAACGAGCGGTTTCCCCTGCGCACTGTGCAACAGGGGCCTATCAACGTTTGCAGTTCGGAAGGGAAGCCAAGCAACCGGCAATGCCGGGATCAGTTCGCCAACAGGGGCAGAAAACGTATGCCGCAGCATCCAGGGGAATTGCGGCACTGTCAAGGCAAACCGCCACGCCGGCCTTTTTGAAAGCTCCAGCCGCTCCGCGCGGAATATCGCCAGACAGCCTTCATGCTGCGCACAGGTCAACGAAGAAGCCGCGGCCCCATCTTTATGTCGGGCCTCGATATAGGGCAGGTCAGAGCCAGCCCTTCCGCTTGAAATAGAGGAAGGGCAGCGCCGCGGAGAGCACCATCAAGCCCAGCGCGAACGGATAGCCATAATCCCAGTGCAATTCTGGCATGAGGTCGTAGTTCATGCCGTAGATCGAAGCGACCAACGTTGGCGGCAGGAACACGACCGCCGCCACCGAGAAAATCTTGATGATCTGGTTCTGCTCCAGATTGATCGCCCCCAGCGTCGCATCGAGCAGAAAACCGAGCCGCGCCGACAACGCTCGCGCATGCTCGCCCAGCGAACTGGCGTCGCGCTGGATCAGGCGCACCAGATGCTTGCTGTCCCGGTCGCTCGTTTCGACGGTAACGGCATAATAGGCAATCAGCCGGGAGACGCTAACGAGGCTTTCCTGCACCATCGTTAGCAATTCCGCCTTCAGCCCGATCAGGGAAATGACATTTTCCAGGTCATGCGTCTTGGTGCTGGCCTTGGTCTTGGCCTGTGCGGTCTTGAATATCTCGCGGGAAAGCGCATCGGTCTCATTGCCCAAGCGCTCCAGCGCATCGGCCGTACGATCGATCATGGCCTCGATCAGGCCAAGCATAATTTCCTCCCCCGAACGATGCGGCAAGCCGCCCGACCGCTGCGCCCGACTTGTATAGGCCCGAAACGGCGTTGGTTCCGCATAGCGCACGGTAACCAGCGTTCCCGCCTTGAGAATAAAGGTTATGGGCGTCTTGATCGGTGTTTCGGTATCGAGATTGCCCAGCCCCGTCAGCGTCATGAAGGTGGCATCACCTTCGGTATACAGCCGTGCGGAAAGCTCGATTTCTTCCATTTCGGCCCGGCTCGGCACATCGACACCGAGCAAACCCTCGACCCGGGCAACGTCCTCGCTGTCTGGCGAGATGAGGTCAAACCAGATCGGCGGGCTGATGCACTTTTCAGCGCCGACCGGTACAAGCCTATCTTCCGTCCGCGTATAAATGCGCAGCATGGCAGCTCCTATCAGCAGGCTATCGGCCCACCGGAGCTGGCTATTGCCAGAGCGTCAGGCCTTCAAAACAGGTCGAATTGGACTTCGACTGTCGGAGTTCATGATCTTTCTCTTTCGACTGTGAAAACACGCGTCGCTTTTGGCTCCATGCGCCGGCCGGCCGATCCTGTCAACGCCCCGTTGTGCTCTGGCCGCCATACGTCCCAACTTCACGCAAGGGCCCCCTTCCCTTCCCGCGACTCTTCCGCTAAACCGCCCGCTTAACCACCATGTTCGGTCTTTTCCCCCGCGCTGCCGTGCTCAACGGCCACGCGGGTTTCGCGCGGACAGGTGTGTCCGGGCGATTCTCTCGCTCGGTTGCCATGCAATAGATAGCCAGAGCGAGCCCCCCATGCCGAAGCGTACCGACATCAAATCGATCCTCATCATCGGCGCGGGTCCCATCATTGTCGGGCAGGCATGCGAATTCGACTATTCGGGCACCCAGGCCTGCAAGGCGTTGCGCGAAGAGGGCTACCGGATCATCCTGGTCAATTCCAACCCGGCCACGATCATGACCGATCCGGACCTGGCCGACGCCACCTATATGGAGCCGATCACGCCCGAGGTGGTGGCCAAGATCATCGAGAAGGAGCGTCCCGACGCGCTGCTGCCCACCATGGGCGGCCAGACCGCGCTCAATTGCGCCCTCTCGCTGCGCAAGATGGGCGTATTGGACAAGTTCAACGTCGAGATGATCGGCGCCACCGCCGAGGCCATCGACAAGGCCGAGGACCGCGAGCTGTTCCGCGATGCCATGAAGAAGATCGGGCTCGAAACCCCGCGCTCCATGCTCGCCCACAACACCATCGAGGCCTTGCAGGCGCTCGAGGTGATCGGCCTGCCGGCCATCATCCGCCCCAGCTTCACCCTGGGCGGCACCGGCGGCGGCATCGCCTATAACCGCGAGGAATATCTGGCCATCTGCGAAAGCGGCATCGACGCTTCGCCCACCAACGAGGTCCTGGTCGAGGAAAGCGTGCTCGGCTGGAAGGAATTCGAGATGGAGGTTGTCCGCGACAAGAAGGACAATTGCATCATCGTGTGCGCCATCGAGAACATCGACCCCATGGGCGTGCATACCGGCGACTCGATCACCGTCGCCCCGGCCCTGACCCTGACCGACAAGGAATACCAGATCATGCGCGACGCCTCCCTGGCGGTCCTGCGCGAGATCGGGGTGGAAACCGGCGGCTCCAACGTGCAATTCGCGGTCAACCCGGCCGACGGCCGCATGATCGTCATCGAGATGAACCCGCGCGTGTCGCGCTCCTCGGCGCTCGCCTCGAAAGCCACCGGCTTCCCCATCGCCAAGGTCGCGGCGCGCCTCGCCGTCGGCTACACGCTCGACGAACTGGAAAACGACATTACCGGCGGCGCCACCCCCGCCAGCTTCGAGCCGGCCATCGACTATGTCGTCACCAAGATTCCGCGCTTCGCCTTTGAGAAATTCCCCGGCGCCGACGATCGCCTCACCACCGCCATGAAATCGGTGGGCGAGGCCATGGCCATCGGCCGCACCTTCCAGGAATCGCTGCAAAAGGCCCTGCGCAGCCTCGAAACCGGACTTACCGGCCTCAACGAGGTCGGCATTCCAGGCCTCGGCGAAGGCGAGGACAGGAACGCCATCAAGGCCGCCCTGGGCACCCCCACGCCGCGCCGCCTGCTGCATGTGGCCGAGGCGATGCGGCTGGGCGTCTCCAACGAGGACATTCACGAGGCCTGCCGGATCGACCCCTGGTTCCTCGAACAGATGCGCGGCATCGTCGATATGGAAGCCAAGGTCCGGGAACTCGGCCTGCCCCAGGACGCCGCGACCCTGCGCATGCTCAAGTCCATGGGCTTTTCCGATGCGCGCCTGGCGCAATTGGCCGGCCTCAAGCCCCTCGATGTACGCAGGCTTCGCCACAGCCTTTCGGTGCGCCCCGCCTATAAGCGCATCGATACCAGCGCCGCCGAATTCGCTTCGCCCACCGCCTATATGTATTCGACCTATGAAATGCCCTTTGCCGGCCAGGTCGATGACGAGGCCCGCCCATCCGACCGCAGGAAGGTCGTCATTCTCGGCGGCGGCCCCAACCGTATCGGCCAGGGCATCGAGTTCGACTATTGCTGTTGCCACGCCGCCTTCGCCCTGGCCGATGCCGGCTATGAGACGATCATGGTCAATTGCAATCCCGAAACCGTCTCGACCGACTACGACACCTCCGACCGGCTCTATTTCGAGCCGCTGACCGAGGAAGACGTCATCGAGATTCTCGAAACCGAAAAGCAGAACGGCACCCTGCACGGCGTCATCGTGCAATTCGGCGGCCAGACCCCGCTCAACCTGGCCGAGGCCGTGGCCAAGGCCGGCGTGCCGATCCTGGGCACCCAGCCCGAAGCCATCGACCTGGCCGAAGACCGCGACCTCTTCAGCAAGCTGCTCAACAAGCTCGAACTCACCCAGCCCAAGAACGGCATCGCCTATTCGCTGGAGCAGGCCCGTCTCGTCGCCGAGCGCCTGGGCTATCCGCTGGTCATCCGCCCCTCCTACGTGCTGGGCGGCCGCGCCATGGCCATCGTCCATTCGGCCAATGAATTCGAGCGCTACGTGCAGGATACCCTCACCGGCCTGGTGCCGCCCGACATCCTGCAACGCTATCCCAACGACAAGACCGGCCAGATCAATTCGGTCCTCTCCGACAATCCCCTGCTGTTCGACGCCTATCTTTCGGGCGCCACCGAGATCGACGTCGATTGCCTGTGCGACGGCAAGGACGTGTTCGTGGCCGGCATCATGGAGCATATCGAGGAAGCCGGCATCCATTCGGGCGACAGCGCCTGTTCGCTGCCCCCGCGCAGCCTGGCGCCCGAGATCATCGCCGAATTGAAGCGCCAGACGGGCGAATTGGCCTTCGCCCTCAAGGTGGGCGGGCTGATGAACGTGCAATTCGCCCTCAAGGAGGGCGTCATCTACCTTCTCGAAGTCAATCCCCGCGCCTCGCGCACCGTGCCCTTCGTGGCCAAGGTCATCGGCGAGCCCATCGCCAAGATCGCCTCGCGCATCATGGCCGGCGAGAGCCTGGCCAGTTTCGGCCTGGCCGAGAAGACGCTCGGCCATGTCGCCGTCAAGGAAGCCGTCTTCCCCTTCAACCGCTTCCCCGGCGTCGACACGGTCCTGGGTCCGGAGATGAAATCCACCGGCGAGGTCATCGGCCTCGACAAGGATTTCGCCATGGCCTTCGCCAAGTCGCAGATGGGCGCCGGCCAGAAGGTTCCCGCCACGGGCACCGCCTTCATTTCGGTGCGCGACCAGGACAAGCCCGACATCGTCGACATGGCCCGCCATCTCGTCGAGGCCGGCTTCACCATCCTCGCCACCGGTGGCACGCAGCGCTATCTCAGTGATAACAATGTGCCAGCAACAAAGATCAACAAGGTACTCGAAGGCCGGCCCCATATCGTCGATTCGATGAAGAATGGCGGGGTGCAATTGGTCATCAACACCACCGACGGCCTCAAGTCGATCAGTGATAGCCGCGACATCCGCCGCACCGCTCTCTTGGCAAAAATCCCTTATTATACAACGGTCGACGGGGCCATGGCCGCCGTGGAAGGCATCATCGCCTATCGCCAGGGCAGCCTTCAGGTCCGCGCCCTGCAGGAATATTTCGCCGCCTGATCCGCAAATAGGAATGCGCAGCTAAGCCATTCTGCATCCTAAGGAATTCGCCTGGGCGCCCAGCGCTCAGGCGAAGAATTTCTCCGCCAGGGCCAACGCCGCCGCCACGTCCCGGTCGTCCACGTCCAGATGCGTCACCCAACGCTGCTGGCCATAACGCCCGGTCACCCCCACCCCGTTTTCAGCCAGGAAATCGGTAAAGCCGGCGCCAAGCGCGGCCGCCGTTTCGACCCAGACAATATTGGTGTCCGGCATGGCCACAAGCAGCGCCGCGTGCCGCGCCAGGCCCTCGGCCAGCACCCGGGCGCGTCGGTGGTCCTCGGCCAGCCGCACGACGTGGTGATCGAGCGCATGAAGGCCCGCCGCCGCCAAAATCCCGGCCTGCCGCATGCCCCCGCCGAGCATCTTGCGATGGCGGCGCGCCGTGGCGATCAGGTCTTCCCGCCCGACCAGCACCGAGCCCACGGGCGCGCCCAGGCCCTTGGAAAGGCATATGGAAACCGTGTCGAACGGCGCGGTAAAGGCGGCAATATCCATGCCCAGCGCCACGCAGGCATTGAAGGCCCGGGCGCCATCGAGATGCAGCCCCAACCCGTATTTTCGCGCGATCGCCGCCACCTCTTCCATATAGGCCATGGGCAGAACCCGGCCCCCAAAAGTGTTTTCCAGCGCAATCACCCGCGTGATGGCGAAATGGCTGTCACCGCTCTTGATTGCCGCTTCGATTACCGCCGGGTCCATGGTGCCGTCGGATCGATGCGCAATCGGCTGCGGCTGGATCGACCCCAGGACCGCCGCGCCACCCGCCTCGAACTTGTAGCAATGCGCCTCCTGCCCGGCGATATATTCGTCCCCGCGTCCGCAATGGCTCATCAGCGCCAACAGGTTCGATTGCGTGCCCGAAGGCACGAACAAGGCCGCGTCCTTGCCCAGCATCCCGGCCATGCGCTGTTCGAGGCGGTTGACGCTGGGATCGTCACCGAACACGTCGTCGCCCACCTCCGCCTCGGCCATGGCCACGCGCATGGCCGGCGTCGGCCGCGTAACGGTGTCGGAACGGAAATCATGGCGGATGGCGTTCATGGCTGGGCTCCCGGAAATCGGCACCATTCTTGTGCCAAGCCCGGCGAGTCGACGCTAGGCCGCCCGGTCGCCGCCCTGACTGGTTTCGTTGGCCGCCGAAACGTCCACCGCCGGACGTCGCGCCACAACCAGAATGCCGGTAATCGGGGCGCCCCGATCGAACCGCAGCACCGCCGTTTCAAACCGCAACAGGTCGAACCCGGCCACGACGATAGCCTCGCGCGTCGCCCTGACGCCATGGGCGAAACGCAAGCTTGGACGCAGGAACAAGGCTTCTTCGCCCTCATGGGCCTCGAGCGAAAACGCCGCCAGCCCGCCCGGTTTCAGCGCTGGCTTCATGGCAGCGAGCACCGGTTCGAGCGCCCCGCAATAGATGAATACGTCGGCCGCCGTCACCAGGTCGACATCGGAGCGCTTGGCATTGAGCGCCGCCACCAGTTCAGCCTTCTGCAAACGGTCGTAAATGCCCTTGCGCGCCGTCTCCGCGATCATCGCCGCCGAAATGTCGATGCCTTCGAGATGTCCCACCGAGGCCCGCAAGCGCTCGCCCATCAACCCGGTGCCGCAGCCCAGGTCCAGCGCCTTGTCGAATCCCGAAAGCCCCAGCCGCGCCATTTCCTCGCGCACCAGCCCTTCGAGCAATTCGGGCACGCGATACCCCAGCTTGCCCACCAGCGCGGCCTCGAATTGCGGCGCATATTGATCGAAGAGCGCTTCCACATAGCCCACGGCGGTGCCCTCGCCCGCCGCGCCGGCATCATGGGCCGCCAGCTTCAGCCTGGCGCCGAACACGCCGTCGTCGTCCAGAGCCTCCAGCCGCCGCCACGCGGCAATGGCGCCCGACACATTGCCCGCCTTTTCGCAGAAGCCGCCCAGCAGGTCCCAGCCGCCGGCCCAATCCGGCGCCAGGTCCAGCGCCTGGTTCATCAATTCGACCGCCGCCCTGTAGTCACCGCCTTCGGCCAGCATGCGGGCATAATCCGCGCGCCGGTCGGCGATCACATCGCCGGAGGAGAAAAACGCCTTGGACAAGACGATGGAGCTTTCGCATGAAACCGGCCCATCTGGCGCGGCGGGCGGGGATTTGCAGCAATCCGGCCCGCAACGCAAGCGAAATGCGGCGCCAAATCCAGCGGAACTGAAATCCGGTCTTTTCTTCCCGCCAAACTTGCCTAGAATGGCTCCAATCGACAGCGCGTTTCGCCACGCTGCCACCCGGAGCGAGGCCTAGCGCCATCCACAGCCCCGGAGCCCCTGTTTCGGCCCCACGGACCGGAACGAATAACGGATGTCCGCTATGGTCCCTGGCAGAACCCTTCGGTTCGGCCGGGCGATTTGTCGTGGCGATTCGCCATATTGATGCGCAATCCGTTTCAGGCTAGGTTGGAATGATCGAATATTGCGGCCGATTGATCTGAAGACGCGAATGCCATTCGCCACTGCTGACGTCATCTTCCGATATTTCGATATCAACCAAGGTCCAGGTCACACGGCCCGGACTGCCACAGCAGCGACTGCACGAGGGAACGCGCAATATGGCAACAGGCACGGTTAAGTGGTTCAATGGCCAGAAAGGCTATGGCTTTATTCAGCCGGACGAGGGTGGTGCGGACGTCTTCGTTCATATCTCCGCCGTCCAGCGTTCAGGCATGAATGGCCTGGATGAAGGCCAGAAAGTCGCCTACGAGATCGTCAAGGACAAGCGGACGGGCAAATCCGCCGCCGACAATCTCACGGCCGTCTGATCCACGCCAGAACGACATATTTAAAGGGCGTGCCCGCTTGGAGGGGCACGCCCTTTTCGTTTGCCGCCCTTCGATAAACCGTCCCCTCGCGGGAAACGCCTACCGCCCTTCCGGCGCCACCCGGATCAGCCGGCCATTATCCTCATCGGTCAGGAGATAAATGGCACCGTCGCTCCCCACCCGCACATCGCGGATGCGCCCAAGCTGGCCGGCGAACAGCCTTTCCTCGCCCAGGACCCGATCCTCCTCCATATCGAGCCGCACCAGCACCTGGCCGCTGAGCCCGCCCGTCAACAGGTCGCCCTGCCAGCCGGGAAACAATTCGCCATCGTAAAAGTCGAGCCCCGACGGCGAGATCGAGGGATCCCAATAATATAGCGGCTGCTCATAACCCTGCTTTTCCGTGCCTTCGCCGATGGGCAGGCCCGAATAATCCTTGCCATAGGTAATCACCGGCCAGCCGTAATTGCGGCCCGCCTCTGGCTTGTTGAGTTCGTCTCCGCCCATGGCGCCATGCTCGACGATGAACAGCGCCCCATCGCTTTCGCGCAAGGTTGCGCCCTGCGGATTGCGATGGCCGATGCTCCAGAATTCCGGCGCCCAGCCCTCCGGCCTCGGATTGTCCGCCGGCACCGATCCATCCGGAGCGATCCGCACCACGCCGCCCGCAAGGTCCATCGGGTCCTGCGCCCGTTCCATGCTACCGCGCTCGCCCAGCGTCACGAAAAGGTTGCCCTGCGCATCCTCGGCGATCCGGGAGCCGAAATGGCGATTGGACGTGTCGAAATTGTTCATGCGGAAGATCACCTTCTGCCCTTCGAGCCTGCCGCCATTGCCTTTGAGCGCCAGCCGCGCCGACATCACCGCGGTGCCGGTGCCCCTGTGGAGCCCCGCATCCTCGGGCATTTCCGCGAAACTGAGGAAAATGCGTCCGCTCTCGGCAAAATCGCGCGCCAACACGACGTCGAGCAGGCCACCCTGCCCCCGTGCCATCACCGCCGGCACTCCGGCAATCGGCGGCCCGGCCACGCCGTGTTCGACCAGCCGCAATTGGCCGCTGCGCTCGCTCACCAGAAACCGGCCATCGGGCAGGATCGCCAATCCCCAGGGGTGATCGAGCCCTTCGGCCAGCACCGTGGCGACGAGCGGCCCGGCGCTGCTCTCGACGCTCTGCGCCATGGCCGGGCCGGCAATGCCGCCCCATCCGACAGTCAGCGCCAGCGCCGCGCCTACCATATGCATTCTCATTTTCGCCCACCCTATCCGCTTCGCATGCCGCCTCTTGCATCGGCATGTGGAGAGCCTATGTTCAAGCCAGCACACCCGCTTGACCGCAACGCGGCGGACGGGCAAGCTGATCGATATTCCCCCGAAAAACTTATCGTGAAGCGGTCGCCGAACGAAGTTTGGCTGGAGGAAGTGCATGCCGGCCGGACCATTCCGGGCCGGCGAAAAAGGGTTTCATGGCGCGTCGCGGCCTGCGGGAAAACCAGCCGTGCGCGCTGTTTTGTTTGCCGAGCCGACTGGAGGCGAGACACATGGACAAGATTCCGATGACCGTTCAGGGCCACAAGGCCCTCAGCGCCGAATACGAGCACCGCACCTCGCGCGAGCGGCCCCGGATCATCGACGCCATCTCCGAAGCGCGCGCCCATGGCGACCTTTCGGAAAACGCCGAATATCATGCCGCCAAGGAGCAGCAGAGCCTCAATGAGGGCCGCATCCAGGAACTCGAATCCCTGCTCGCCCTTGCCGACATCATCGATGTCGGCAAGCTCAGCGGCGACACCGTCAAGTTCGGCGCGACCGTGACCTTCCTCGATGAGGACACCGAAGAGGAAAAGACCTATCAGGTCGTGGGCGACCCCGAGGCCGACGCCTCTGCCGGGCGTATTTCGATTTCCTCGCCCATCGCCCGCGCCATGATCGGCAAGGAAGAAGGCGATTCGTTCGAGGTGGCCGCTCCCGGTGGGGCCCGAACCTACGAGATCCTCAAGATCCGGTATATCTGACGCCCAAATATCGCGCATTCGCTCGATATTGCGTGTCTTTTCGGTGAACTCGCGCGCATTGGCCGCCAATGCGCGCGACTTTGCCTTGAAACCTTCCGGCTTCGCCCCTTAACTAGAGGCGCGGGAGATGTTCTGTCCCATTGGAGAAGCGTTGCGATGCACGCGAAAGTCATCATCATCGGTTCCGGCCCGGCAGGCTACACCGCCGCCATCTATGCGGCGCGGGCCATGCTCGAACCGGTGATGATCCAGGGCTTGCAGCCCGGTGGCCAGCTCACCATCACCACCGATGTCGAGAATTATCCCGGCTTTGCCGATGTCATCCAGGGGCCCTGGCTCATGGACCAGATGAAAGCGCAGGCCGAGCATGTCGGCACGCGCATGGTCAATGACATCATCACCCATGTCGATTTCGACCATCGCCCCTTTATCCTCACCGGCGACAGCGGCGACACCTATACCGCCGACAGTCTTATCATCGCCACGGGCGCCCAGGCCAAGTGGCTGGGCCTGCCCTCCGAGCAGCAATTCCAGGGTTTCGGGGTGTCCGCCTGTGCCACCTGCGATGGCTTCTTTTATCGCGGCAAGGAGGTGCTGGTGGTCGGCGGCGGCAATACTGCCGTGGAAGAAGCGCTGTTCCTCACCAATTTCGCGCAGAAGGTCATCGTCGTGCATCGCCGCGACGAATTCCGCGCCGAACGCATTCTGCAGGAGCGCCTGTTCAGGAACCCAAAGGTCGAAGTGCGTTGGAACACCGAAGTGGTCGAGGTGGGCGGCGCCCCCATGCCGCCCTCGGTCAACGCCGTGACCCTGCGCGACACACTGACCGGCCGTACCTATGAGCAGCCCATCGACGGCGTCTTCATCGCTATCGGCCACGCGCCAGCCACCGCCATTTTCGCGGGCAAGCTCGATATGAAGCCGGGCGGCTATCTGCAAGTGAAGCCTGGCAGCACCGAAACCAATGTCCCCGGCGTCTTCGCGGCCGGCGACGTTACCGACGACGTCTATCGCCAGGCCGTCACCGCCGCCGGCATGGGCTGCATGGCTGCGCTCGATGCCGAGCGGTTCCTGGCCGCACATGAACTGGCCGAGGCCGCCGAATAAAGCTGCGACAATATGAATTTGGAAAATCGCATCATCGTCATAATTCCTGCGTTGCCCTCTTTTAAAGCCTGCGCGGTCACCCGCCCCGGCTGAACAACAGAAAGCGTCACCGAACATGCTCGACTGGGACAAGCTCCGGATATTCCATACCGCCGCTGAGTCGGGCAGTTTCACCCATGCGGCCGAGAAACTGGGCATGAGCCAGTCGGCCGTCAGCCGGCAGATTTCCGCGCTCGAAGACGATCTGGGGCTGAAGCTATTCATCCGCCATGCCCGCGGCCTGGTGCTCACCGAAGTCGGCGAGCAGCTTTTCCGCACCGCCCATCGCATGCACTGGGAACTCCAGCAGGTGGAAACCCAGATGTCGGAAAGCCAGGACGTGCCCACCGGCCCGCTCGTGGTCACCAGCACGGTGGGGATCGGCTCGGCCTGGCTCAGTTCGCGGCTCGACGAATTCCTGCGCCTTTATCCGCTGATCCAGCTCGAAGTGCGCCTCAACGATGCCGAACTGGACCTGGCCATGCGCGAAGCCGATGTCGCCATACGCCTGCACCGGCCCAACCAGTCGGAGATGATCCAGCGCAAGCTGTTCACCGTTCACAACCATTTCTACGCCAGCAATGCCTATGTCGATGAGCATGGCATGCCCACCAGCGCCGAACAGCTCGACGATCACCGCATCATCAGCTTTGGCGAGCCGGTGCCGTCCTATCTGGGCGACATCAATTATCTCGAACGCATGGGCCGCTCCGATTCCAGCCCGCGCCGCGCCGTTCTCAAGGTCAATGCCATCTATGGCATGTTGCAGGCCTGTCAGGCCGGTGTCGGCATCGCCATGCTTCCCGATTACGTCACCGAGCGGCAGCCCGACCTGGTGCGCATCCTGCCGGAAGTGGAATTGCCCGCCTACGAGGCCTATTTCGTCTATCCTCCGGCCCTCAAGAATTCCAAGCGCGTCGGGGTCTTCCGCGACTTCCTGGTGTCCAAGGCCCGCGAGTGGAGTTTCTGACCCAGCCCCTCCGTCATGGCGCATGCACAATCCGCATCGCGCCGTGACGCCGCGCCACCGAGGCCATCCATGCCCCGCATCACCACCATAGCGCTCGATGCCGACGATACGCTCTGGCAGAACGAGCAATTCTTCCGCCTCACCGAGCAGCGCTTCGCCGAGCTTCTGGCCGATTATACGGACGTGCCCGACCTCAACAAACGTCTCATTGCCGCCGTCACCCGCAATCTCGCCTTTTACGGCTTCGGCATGAAGGGTTTCGCCCTTTCCATGGTCGAAACCGCCCTCGAGGTCACCCAGCATCGCGTGCCCGGCCCCGTCATCGCCGAAATCCTCGCCGCCGGCCGCGAATTGCTCACCTATCCCATCGAAACCCTGCCCTATGTCGATGCCGCGCTTGAAGATTTGCAGCAGCGCTATCGCTTGATTCTCGTCACCAAGGGCGATGTGTTCGATCAGGAACGCAAACTGGCCGCTTCCGGCCTGGCCGATTATTTTGCCGCCATAGAGATCGTTTCGGACAAGACCAGGGACAGCTATGAACGCATCTTCGCCCGTCACACCGAGGGCGCGGATCACAGCGTCATGGTCGGCAATTCCCTGCGCTCCGACATCCTGCCCGCGCTCGAAGCGGGCGCTTTTGCCGTCCATGTGCCGCATGACCTCACCTGGGCCTATGAGCATGCAGAAGAACCCCGGGATCATAAGCGCTATGGCCGGATCGACCATCTCGGCCAGCTCGAGGACGCACTACGCCGCTTCGAGGCCGAAGCCTGACACCGGCCGCGACACCCGGTCGCACACAAGCCTCCCTACTGAAAAATAATGGAAATTCCCGCTCGCATGCGCTTGCCGCATGGCTGACATACGTAACGCAGGATTGGCTCTCCGGCCGGCATTGCCTATATCGCCTCCAGCACAGCGGAATGTTTCTCCTCCCTCCCTTGCTTCCGCTGCGTTCCCTCCTGGCAGGCTCAATGCCTTCCATCCTTTCGGCTTCGCCCTCCCCTCGGGCGAGGCCGTTTTTTTTTCGCGCACATCCCCGCTACCGCAAAAACGCATGGCTGACATGTTGCCGTCTCTATTGCCGACCAGATCGGTAGAGTTCATAAGGGCGGCGTCGCTGAGGCGCGCTCCGATTTCCTCCTCCCTTCGGACCCGTGTATCGCGACACCGAACCCGGGATCTTCTCCTCCTCCCTCGATCCAGGGTTCACACCGGCAGGGCGCATTCCTCCTCCCGCATCCTGCCAAGACTCGATTTGGCTTCGGCCCTATCATCAGGCTCCAACTTCGGTTGGAGCCTCTTTTTTTACCAGACGCCAGAACCTGTCGCCGACCTGTCGAATTGCCCAAATAATGGACACTTTGCCGCTGTGCCTAATGCATGGCTGACATGTCTCGACACGCATTGCTGACCAAACGGTCAAAACCTATATTGGTTTTGTCGCTGCGACGCCGCTCCGTTCCTCCTCCCTCGGACCCGCGTTGCCCGGCACCGGGTTTTGACCGTTCCTCCTCCCTCGGTCAGGGCCCATCGGCCTGGGGCATCTCCTCCTCCCTTGCCCCCAGGCCCCGACTTACGATTTGGCTTCGGCCCTATCATCAAGGCTCCAACTTCGGTTGGAGCCTCTTTTTTTGCCGATCGTCACCAAGCCTGCCGATTCTGCATGGCAGCACTTCCGAACGGGCGTTTGTCGCCGGCCGCGCTTCGTCCGATAGTGCGGGCAACGGCGGAGAGCGTGGTGCTCCGCCCCTCCAAGGTCAGCGGCCCCGGCCGAAGACCCCTGGCCCCGCCCATCCCCTCGGGCGGGGCCTTTTTATTTGTGTGGGCAGTTTCGCATCGGCAGCTTTTGCCGGTTCATGCGGACACATCGCTCCGCCATCAGCAAAATCAGCCCCTTGGCGCCGGCACGGCCCTTGCATGGTCTGTTTCCGAAAACCGGGAGACGCGCCATGGCCGCCATCAGCTCCACCAGTGCCTATTCGCCCTATCGCGGCTACGCCACCAGTTATGCCAATGCCGGCACGGCTCGCACCGCCGCCAGTACAACGACCGCGACCGCCGACAGCGCCACCAGCGTTACCCTGTCCGAAGCGGCCATGGCGGCCTTGGCGGAACGCGACTTCACCGCCGTCCTGGCCGACAGTCATGAAAAACTGGCCACGTTATTGACCGAGGCCGGCCGCACCTCGCCCATGCAGGATGGGCAATTGGCGCTCGACCTTTCCTCGCTCGACGCCCGTGAACTCTATGCCATGTCCAGCGACCCGGGCTTTTCCGATGACGAGCGCGAAGCCGCGGGCCTGGAAATGCAGCGCCGCTTCGAGGCGGCAATGGCCGGCCCGGCCGCCATTGCCCGTGTCACCGGCAACTTTACCGGCCTTTACAAGGCGGCCGCTACCTATCTCGATGCTCTGGGGCCCGAGGAACGCGCCAGCGCCGATTGGCAGGCGGGACGCGATGCCGTCACGGAGGCGCTCGAACAGCTCAGGACAGCCCCCGGCACCCTGCCCGATGCCGGCGACAGCGACCCGGTCGCGCTCTATCTCGCCATCACCCAAAACGGCGATGGCGTGGGCCAGAGCATGACCGACCTGGCCGCCAATGCCCGCGTCACGCTCGATCGGCTCTATGCCCAGGCCAACGCCAATGGCCGCGCCCCGACCTTCAACCAGAAGACCACGACCGGCACCTATATCGACGTCTCGAGCTTTTCCAGCAGTACCCTTTCGGCCATGGTGCTCGACGAGGAAGGACGGTTTACCAGTGACGAGGTTCGCGCGGCCCGCGCCGCGCTGCAAAGCAAGAGTGGCGCCACCCTCCTTGCCAGTTTCAAGAGCGCCGCCAAGTCCGGCGATCCCACCGCCTTCAGTCAGAATATCATTGCCGCCTTCTCCTCGCTCAGTGCCGATGAGCGCCAGGCCGCCGGCTGGTCCGAACAGCTCTACCAGGCCGCGCTTCAGAACTACGCGACCACCTCCAAGCTCATGGAGATGTTCACCCAGGCTACCAGCAACACCGCCGATACCGGCTTTGCCGGTCTCCTGGGCGGCTAGTCACCGCCCGGGATTGGTTGCAAAACGCGGGCGCCCGCGTTCCTCACGCCACGCCGGCGCAGAATTGCTGGATGCGCCGTATCGCTTCTTCCAGCGCGCTATTGCTTGCCGCATAGCTGAGGCGGAAATGCCCCGGCAGGCCGAAAGCAGCGCCATGCACCAGGGCCACGCCGGTTTCATCGAGCAGCGCGAGGACGAAATCCTCGTCGGTCCCAAGCACGGTCCCCCCAGCGCTTTTTCGGCCCAACAGCCCCTGGCAGGACGGAAACACATAAAAGGCCCCTTCCGGCGTGAGGCAATCGATCCCGGCGCTGGCATTGAGTCCGGCCACCACCAGGTCGCGCCGCGCCTGGAACACGTCCCGCCAGTCCTTGAGGAAATCCTGCGGTCCATTGAGCGCCGCCACGGCGGCCCATTGCGAGATCGAGGCGGGATTGGTGGTGGACTGGCTCTGCAACTTCACCATCGCCGCCAGAAGCGGCCTTGGGCCGGTGCAATAGCCGATGCGCCACCCCGTCATGGCATGCGACTTGGAAACGCCGTTCATCGTCAGCGTCCGCGCCTGCAAGGCCGGCTCCACCTCGACGATGGTGGCGAAACGCCCGCCGTCATAGACCAGCACTTCGTAAATATCGTCGGTGAGGATGTGGACATGCTCATGCCGCATCAGCACCGCCGCCAGCGCCTGCAATTCCGCCGCCGTATAGGCGGCCCCGCTCGGATTGGATGGCGTGTTGAGGATCAGCCACTTGCTCCTGGGCGTGATCGCCGCTTCCAGGGCCTCCGGCGTCAGCTTGAATCCCGTCGAAGCATCGGCCCCAGCAAAGACCGGCTCGGCCCCGCACAACCGCACGATCTCCGGATAGCTCACCCAATAGGGCACCGGCACGATCACCTCGTCGCCGGGATTGAGCGTGGCCAACAGCGCATTGAAGATGATCTGCTTGCCCCCAGAGGCGACGAAGCAATCGGCGGCCGTTACGTCGAGCCCGTTGTCGCGCCGGAATTTCGCCGCCACCGCCTCCTTCAGTTCGGCGATACCGTCCACATTGGTATAATGGGTCTTGCCCTCGTCCATGGCTTTCTTGGCCGCTTCCCGCACATGCAGCGGCGTATCGAAATCCGGCTCGCCGGCGGAAAGCGCGATGATGTCGCGCCCTTCCTGCGCCAGAAGGCGCGCCTTCTGGCTGATCGCCACGGTAGCCGAAGGGGCCACGCGCCCCAATGCGTCGGAGAGAAATCCCATGCTTGCCTCCCGGGGATAATGCGCCGCAGCAATAAACATTCCACCCGGGCCCGGCAACAGCGCAGGCGCTCCGCCACACTTCTGCCGCCAAATGGACCCCACCTTTCCCCTTTCGGTTCACACTCGCTCCCCATTGTCATGGTGGATTTTGCAGCGTTGAAGCGAGGAAAGACGCCGATCCCATGCACAAATCTGCGTCTCCCAGAGGCAAGAAAGTCAGGCTCCTGGCCTTGGCCGGCACAGCACTCCTCGGCCTTGTATCCGGTTTCGCTTTCCTTGCCGGCATCACGCCGGCAATGGCGGCGACACTGGCCAGCCGGCCCGATACGCAGGTGGCGGTCTTCATGATTCCGCTCGCCCTGCTCTTGCTCACCCTGCTTTATCAGGTGGCGCGCCTTGCCTGGCGCGGCACTGTGCCAGCCCCCACTCCTGCCCCGCGTCCTCGGCGCCTGCACTGGGCGCCGGGCCGGGGCGAAGGCTGACGCACCTTTGTTTCTCCCCTGACCAACTCATGGCCGGCCCTGCGCCGGCCATTTTTCTGCGCTACGGAAGCGCGATAGCCGCACTGGCCGCACGGCGCAGTCCGGCCATCAGGAGGAAGGACCATGTTCGTTGAAACCATTCTGCGCACCAAGGGCGGCAATGTTCACACCCTGTCCGAAGCCGCCACGCTCGCGGATGCCGTCGCCGCCCTCAAGAGCCACAATATCGGCGCGCTCGTCGTCACCGATGCGGCGGGCGCTCTTTCCGGCATCCTTTCCGAGCGCGACATCGTGCGCCATCTCGGCACCGATCCCGCCACGACCCTGGCGCTGCCCGTCACGGCGTGCATGAGCCGCGATCCGGTCACCTGCACCTCGTCCACGTCCGTCGCCGAGATCATGGAAAGCATGACGCGCCACCGCGTCCGCCATGTTCCGGTCATCGATGGCGGTACGATGGTCGGCATCGTCTCCATAGGTGATGTCGTCAAATCCAAGATCGAGGAGGTTGAACAGGAAGCCGAAGCCATGCGCGATTACATCGCCGGCTAGGCTCCCGTTCTCCACATGCGGGCCGGCGCCGTTATCGTTCGCATAGGCGCATCAGCCCGGCCGCCGTCGGCCCGAACCCGCAGCCGCGATAAAACCCTTCCAGATGCGGCTCGAAATCCACATGCAGCCAGGCCGCCCCCCGTTGGCGCGCCTGTGCTGTCGCTTGCCGCACCATTCCCGTGGCAATGCCCCGCCGCTGAAAATCCGGAGCGACGCAGGTATCGAGGATGAAGGCATGCTCGCCGCCATCCCAGGCGACATTGACGAAGCCCACCAGCGCAGTCCCCTCCAGCGCTCCAACATGAACCAGGCTCCGCGCCAGCAGCGGCCCGAACGCCCGCTCGTCCGTGGCACCCCAGGCCAGCCGCCACAATTGGTTGAGCGCGGCGTCGGAGGGGAAGGGATCGATCACGATTTCAGCCATTGCCGCCCTCACCTTACCGATCTTTCCAAGTCTTCATCCGCTCGCAAGGTCGTGAACAGCTTGCCTTGCCTACCTTGAGTCATGCCGGACCTCCGGCCAATCCCATGCAAAGGATGAACCACCATGAAGACGATTTCCAGAACCACCATCGTGGCATTGCTGACGGCCAGCGTCGGACTGACCGCGATTGCTCCCGTCTGGGCGCAGGAAACCACCTCGCCCGCGCAAATCGAGGCGCAGCCGGCCATCGATAATCCGGCCGAACCGGGCCAGCGCGGCTTCCGCCTGTTCAACCACGGCCCGCGCCGGAACGGGGATTTCGGCAATGTGCTCAATGTCGAGCGCGGCGCCGAAAATGTCGAAGTCGCCCTGGTGCGCCTCGGTTATCGGCTCAATCTCACGAGCGAGCAGCAGGCCCTGCTCGACGCGCTGAAAACCAGTGCCATCGCCGCCGCCCGGGATTTCGCCGGCGCCGCCGAAAACCTGCGCCCCACCCCGCCATCCGCTGGCGAAACGCCCGCAAGGCCCGACATCTCGACCCGCCTCGAAAACCGCATCGCGCTCGAAAAGGCGCGCCTTGCCGCCCTCGAAGCCGTGCAACCGGCGGCGGAGGCCTTCTTCGACAGCCTCACCGAGGCCCAGCAGGCCCAATTGGCGCCGCGGCGGCCCGATCAGGGCTGGCAGCACGGCCGTCCCGGCCAGCATCATGGCTTCGGCCAGCATGGCCCTCGCCACAGCGGCCCGGCCGATCAGCCTGCACCGGGTGCTGCACCCGAGGCCCCCGAAGCACCGAAGGGTTGATTCGTCCCTTATCGGTTCGCCGCTCTCCTTCGCGGCGGGCTGGCAGCGGCGCCGTCCCCCAATGCGCCGCCGAACCCCGGCCCTCAACGGCCGGGGTTTGCTTTTGCGCGCGCCTCGACTACCAATCGGGAAGACATTACCGGAACCGTCATGACCGACCTGCCTCTCGATCCCGCCCGCATCCGCGCCCTCTTTCCTGCTTTTTCCGAGCCAAGCCTTGCCGGACAGGCCTTTTTCGAGAATGCCGGCGGCGCCTATACCGCCCAGGCAGTGCTCGACCGGCTCGATCATTATTACCGCGCCACCAAGGTGCAGCCCTATGGCGTCTATCCAGCCTCGATCGAAGCAGGCGAGGCCATGAACCTGGCTTTCGAGCGCATCGCCGCCGCCCTCAACGTCTCGGCCGGCTGGATCCATTTCGGTCCTTCGACCTCCGCCAACACCTATGTGCTGGGCAATGCCTTTGCCGGCTGGCTGCAAAAGGGCGATGCCATCGTCGTCACCAACCAGGACCATGAAGCCAATACCGGCGCCTGGCGGCGGCTGGCGAACCATGGCATCGAGATACGCGAATGGGCCGTCGATCCGCGCAGTGGCCGCCTCGCCCTCGACGCTCTTGCCCCCCTGCTCGATGGCAAGGTGAAGCTCGTCGCCATGCCGCATTGCTCCAATATCGTGGGCGAGATCAATCCGGTAGCCGAGATCGCCGCTCGTGCCCATGCCATCGGCGCGGTGCTGGCCGTCGACGGCGTCAGCTATGCGCCCCATGGCCTGCCCGACCTTGCCGCGCTCGGTGCCGACATCTATCTGTTTTCCGCCTACAAGACCTATGGGCCGCATCAGGGAATCATGGCCGTCCGCCCCGATCTGGCGGCGCAATTGCCCAATCAGGGCCATTTCTTCAACGATGCGAAACCGCGCTATCGGCTTACCCCCGCCGGCCCCGATCACGCCCAGATCGCCGCTTCCGCCGGCATTGCCGATTATCTCGAGCAGGTCGCGGCCATTGCCGGCCCGGCCAAGGCCGGCGAAAACCCGTTCCGCCGCGCGCATGCCGTCATGCGTGCCCAGGAAGTCGCCCTGCTTCATCCGCTTCTCGACTATCTGCGCAACCGTAACGATGTCCGGCTGATCGGCCCCGACGATTCAGAGCGGCGGGCACCCACCATTGCCCTCCATCACCGCGAGCCCGGCATCGACATCGCCAAACGCCTCGCATCCCACGGAATCATGGCCTCGGGCGGCAATTTCTACGCCTGGCGCCTGCTGGAAGCTCTGGGCATCGACCCCAATCACGGCGTCCTGCGCCTGTCCTTCGTGCATTACACCACGCCCGGGGAAATCGCCCAGCTCATCGCGGCGCTCGACGCGGAACTTTAACGGCCATCCCGGTGGATTCCGCGCCAGCGGGACCGCCTGTTTTCTTCAATACGGCAGGCTCGCCACGATACGACGCTGCCGCAACCCCGCCATGCCATGCCCCGTCCCCTCGCCGCCAGCCTGCTCCTGCTTTGCACCATGTTCTGGGGCTTTGCCTTCATCGCCCAGAAATCGGCCATGGACAGCATGGGGCCGCTGACCTTCGCGGGCGCGCGATACATCATCGGCGGCCTGCTGGTGCTGCCGCTCGCCCTGCATGAACGCCGCCGCCGGCCCACCCGCCTCACCGGCACCCATTGGGCCTTCATCGCCGCGGTCAGCCTCGTCTTCTTCTTCGGCTCCTGGCTGCAACAGGCGGGCCTGGCCACCACCACGGCCACCAATGGCGGCTTTCTCACCGGCCTCTACGTTTTCTTCGTGCCGCTCCTGGGCTACGCGCTCTTCCGCACCAGGCCGCATCCCATCATTCTGTTCGGCGTGCCCATGGCCCTGGTCGGCATCTATTTCCTCAATGGCGGCGGGGGCCTTCATCATTTCAATTCCGGCGACGCCCTGGTCGCGGGCGGCGCCATTTTCTGGGGCCTGCATGTGCTGCTCCTGGGCCATATCGCCCGCCTCACCGGCCTGCCCATCTTCATTTCCGCCATCAGCTTCCTGGTGGCCGGCGGGCTGGCCTGCCTTTTTGCCCTGGGCATGGAAAGCCCGCATCCCGAAGCCATCCAGGCCGGCTGGGTCGAGATCGCCTATGCCGCCGTGCTCTCCACCGCCGTCGGCTTCACCTTCCAGGCCATCGGCCAGCAATATGTGCCGGCCGCCAATGCCGCCATCATCCTCTCGGCCGAAAGCCTCTTTGCCGCCCTGGGCGGCGCACTCGTCCTGGGCGAGCGTCTCACGCCGGTCGGCTATGCCGGCGCGGCGCTGATTTTCTGCGCCATTGTCATGGTCGAAGTCGTGCCCGCACTCTGGGCGCGCCGCCGGACCCACATTCCGCGCACCACCAATTGACTATGGCTGGTAGCGATAAAGCCGATAGGTCCGGCACAGGACCAGGAGATAACAGCCCCGCAGGGTGATCTGGTCGTCGCTCACCTGGGTAATGGTGCCGCTGGCGCTCTTGCCGAATACGTGTAACTCGCCCTTCCAGCTATTCGCGCCGATGGGCACGGCATGGTCGATCAGCATCGTGTTGAGATAGGGCCGGTTTTCCGCATTGTCCGCGCCATTGCCCAGCCAGATCAGCTCGGCACAAAGCTGCGTGCCATCGCCGCACAGGCTCACCGCATAGCGCGAATCGCGCATTTCGATTTCCCAGATACCCTCTGGCGAGGCCATGGCCGGCGCCGTCAGCGTCAGGCCGAGGAGCACCCCCCAGAGCTTCCGTTTTCTATTCGGCATACCGGTACATTTCATAGGTCTTGCACACGACGAGAAACGCGCAGCCGCTCAGCGTCAGATGGTCGTTGCTGCGCTCGGTAATGGTACCGTTCATCGTGTAGCCGAAGAGCTTGAGCTGTCCCTTCCATTTCCCCTGCGCCACCTGGCGCATGCCATTGGCCATGGGTTTGCCCAGATAGGGCTTGTACTTGTCGTTGTAATCGGCGTCCGAAAGCCACACCAATTGCCCGCAAAGCTGGGTGCCGTCGCCGCAAAAGCCGAGTTGGAAGCGCGTATCCCGCGTTTCCAGGTCCCACACGCCCACCGGCGAGGCCAGCGCCGGGCCGACGGCCAGCGCCAGCATGGTCAGTCCCGCGATCGCGCCAGAAATACCGCGCATTGGTTCTCTCTCCAGGCTCGAACTGTTTTCGCCATCTTCCGCCCACCGCCTGAACCGGACCTGAACATTCGTCATGCCGGCGTCATCTGCGCGCCATAGGCTCCCGGCGTCCCCGCTTCCCCAGCGCCGGACCGCCGGGCTGTCCCGCGTTCCCCAACGCCCCGCCCGGCCCGCGAAGGGCCGGCCGCCAATCCGCGCCTTCGCCACCGATCCGTTCGGTTCTGGCCGCCTCCGGGCGGCCTCTTTTTTGTGGACCCTGCCCTTTTGCGCTCGCACGCCGGGCACGGCTGGGCCACAAGAAATGCCGGACATTCCCAAAATGTCGCTGGTTCCGGGCGCGATCATGGCCAAGCTCTATTTTTCCTATGCGGCGATGAATGCCGGCAAATCCACCCTGCTGTTGCAGGCCGCCTATAATTACCGTGAACGGGGGATGCGCCCCCTGCTTTACACCTCCGCGCTTTACGTCGAGGACGGCGTCGGGCTCATTGCCTCGCGCATCGGCATTTCCGAGGCCGCCGAGCTTTATGCCGCCGGCGACGACCTCTACCAGTCCGTGCGCGACCTGCACGAGGAATCCAAGGTCGATTGCGTCTTCGTGGACGAAGCCCAGTTCCTCACCCGCGAACAGGTCTGGCAATTGGCGCGCGTCGCCGACCGGCTCAACATCCCGGTCATGTGCTACGGCCTCAGGACCGATTTCCAGGGCAAGCTTTTCCCCGGCGCCATGGAATTGCTGGCCATTGCCGACATTCTGCGCGAAATCCGCACCATCTGCACCTGCGGCGCCAAGGCCACCATGGTGGTGCGCCAGGACATGGCTGGCCGCGTCCTTACGGACGGCGACCAGGTTTCCATCGAAAAATCCGTTTATCTTTCTCTCTGCCGCAAACATTGGGAAGAAGCGGTCGGCCGCTGGCCGGTGAAAGGCCCCTGATCCATGCAGAACGATATGTCCGAGCCGCACGGCACTCTCACCATCCGCACCCTCGCCATGCCCGCCGACACCAATCCCGCCGGCGATATTTTCGGCGGCTGGGTAATGAGCCAGATGGATATTGCCGGCGCCATTGCCGCGGTGGAACGGGTGCAGGGGCGCGTCGTCACCGTGGCGGTGGAGGCCATGACCTTCATTGCCCCGGTCAAGGTCGGGGACGTGCTCTGCGTCTATACGCGTGTCGAGCGCATCGGCACGACGTCCATCACTATCGGCCTCGAAGCCTGGGTGCGCCGCAACCGGCTCGACGAGCGCCAGAAAGTCACCGAGGCCCGCTTCGTCTATGTCTCGCTCGACGAGGACGGCAAGAAGCGTCCCATAGCGGCAACCGCCTGAATTTTCCGTTCAGCCTGCATTCAGCCGGCTGATGGTTCTTAGGCGGCGAAACGTGTCCTCCTGGCCCGTTTGCCGGAGCGAGGGGCCGCCACAGGCCCGGAACTCTTTCAAATGCCAAACCGTTCTTGGGACACGATAACTTGCACAGCGACCGTCAGCGTCGCCCCGAAGGGTCGGGGCCGGTCGTTCGGAGCCAAGGGAGCGCAACAGATGAACCGTCATACCCGCAAACAGCTTCTGAACATGGTGACCGGCATCGCCGTGGCTGCCGCCGCCATCGTGGTCTTCCTGCCCGCCGCCCAGGCGGCGCCGGGCGTGGCCACCAGCAATGTCAATGTCCGCTCCGGCCCGGGCACCGGCTATGGCGTCGTCGATACCCTTCGGCGCGGCCAGAATGTCGATGTCCAGCGTTGCCAGGGTTCCTGGTGCTATGTGGTCAAGCCTGGTCCCGACGGCTGGGTGTCGGCCAGCTATCTCAGCGCCGGCGGCCGCCCGGTCAATCCGTCCAATCCGGGCCTGTCGTTCGGCTTCACCATCGGCGGCCCCGATGGCCCGCAGATCAGCATCGGCGTCGGCAATGGCAATCATCGCCCGCCCATCATCCGTCCCGAACCGCCCCGTCCGGTGCGGAGCGAAGCCTGCTTCTTCGAGCATTCGCGCATGCGCGGCGACAGCTTCTGCCTGCGCGAGGGCCAGAGCACCCGCCTGCGCGACGGCATCGGCTCGATCGACAATCCCGATGGGCTTTCGGTCCAATTGTGTACCGATCGCAGCTTCCGCGATTGTCGGACCTATACCACCAGCGCCGGCTCGCTGGGCCAGTTCGGCGACCGCGTTTCCTCGATCCGCGTCCGCTGATCGAAAAATCGTCGATTGACAGAAAAGGGCCGCTTCCGGGCGGCCCTTTTCTTGTGCCGATCGCACGTTTCCCTCGGGCCTCGGAAGGATTACGCTCGGGCACCGCCATTCGAGTCTGTTGAGCCAAGGGACGGCGGCAATAAAGGGGGGACCTTCATCATGCCAAGCCTGGCAAATCTCTATTTCCGCACCGCAATCCTGTTTCTGATCGTCGGCATCTGCGTCGGCCTGCACATGGCGATCAGCGGCAATCACGGCTTTATCGGCGCCCATGCCCATGTCAACCTGCTCGGTTGGGTCACCAGCGCCCTGTTCGGCACCTATCTGACGCTCAATCCCGTCAAGGCCGAAGGCCTGCTGCCGCGCATCCAGTACGGCGTCTACGTCCTGGGCGTCATCGGCATGGGCATTTCGCTCTATCTGCTGCTCGGCGGCAATACCGCCATGGAGCCGGCGGTCGCCGTCAGTTCGCTCGTCACCTTCGCCGGCGTGCTGCTCTTTGCCGTCATCATCTTCATGCCCGCCAGGCCACGCCCCTAGCGCAGCAGCGGAAACACCTTCCGCACCCGCCCGTCGCGCAGCCACAGCGCCACCCATAGGGCAAGGCCCAGATAGACCGAGAACAGCGTATGGCTGAACAGGGGATTATCCACCCTGAGATTGGCCGCCAGCGCCCCGCCAAGCAACCCCGTGGTCAGCACCGCACCCAGCAGCGCGGTGCGCGGGACGAGGAACAGGATCACGCAGCCCGCCTCGATACAGCCGAGCAGCAGCAGATATTTGGCCGGCCAGCCCACGACCGTCATGGCGTCGAGGGCCGCGTCCATGCGCATGAATTTTGGCAGTGCCGATGCGCCCAGCAGGAACAGTGCGATCAAACCACTCAAGACCCAACCCGCGATCTTCATTTTCATCTCCCGATACGGCCCTGTGCCGCGTCATGCCCTGGCGACGGTCGAGCCGATGCGATTCCGACGCGCCGCCGCGCGAATTATTGCCGCCACAACCAGGCCAGCGCCAGGTTGAGGCTTGCCGCCAATGCCAGGGCCAGGGCCCATCGCGCCTGTCCCGCCGCCGCCAGCAGCGCCGCCGCGCCCCCGAACATGCCGATCTTGAACAGCAAAAGCCAGGGCTCGCCCAGCCGCGTACCGGAATTCGGTGCCGCCCATAATGCCCAGGCGGCAATCGCCAGCGCCACCGCCAGCACCGCCAGGGCCCAGCCCTGCCAGCCCAGCGGGCGCAGTCCATGCGCCCAATAGCCCAGCGCCCACAGCATCAGCAATTCCAGAAGGAAAGCCAGCAGCAGGTTGGCGCCCTTGATCGTGTCCATGCCTTACCTCCATGTCGGCCGGCAGGCTCCCACGAGCGGCCGCGCCGGTCATTCCGCCAAATTTGCAGAACCGCTCAACATTTCTGTTTCCTGACTCCGCCTGTCAGCAGCCCCTGTTCCCTCTCCGTTCAGGCTTTGCTAGTCTGGGGCGGAACATTGCATTTGCGCGCGCCGTTCCCCATCTGAAAAGCCTCTCCAGAACCCCAAGAGCTGTGCCATGGCCTCCAAGTCCACCCGTCCGGGCAAGGCGGAATTTTCCATTGACGATTTCATCGGCGAAATCGAAAAGGCCGAGGATTTGCAGGCCAGCAAGCCTCTTTACGCCGAGCGCATGAAGAACAAGCGCGCGCTCGACCGGGCCGAGGCGGAAGAAAAGGCCAGGCTCTCGCCGCTCGAGAAGCGCCGCACCACCAAGTCGAACCACGACACCGCCACCGGCATGGCGAAAAAGACCGGCAAGACCAAGATCAATTCGGTCGACCGCGTCGATTTCTCCGGGCTGGGCGAAGCCCCGCAGGCCGGTTTCGGTCACGTGCCCAGCCAGCGCGCCACCGCCCGCGACATTTCCCGCGTCGCCGCCACCGATCCCGAAGCCATGGCCAAGGTGCGCGAAGCCCTCGACGCCTCGGTGAAGAAGAACAAGGCCAGGAAGAACGAGGACGTTTCGGGCGCTGCCACGGTGGGCGTCACCGCCACCGTCAAGGCGCTCGAGCAGATCATCCTGCACGGCCGCAAGGAGGTGGAAGGCTCCGCCCCCTGGGTGCCGCACCGCCCCGAGCGGCCGCTGAAGCGCGGCGCCAGCAAGCCGTTCCGTCTCGCCACCGATTACGTGCCCGCCGGCGACCAGCCCACCGCCATCGCCGAGCTGGTCGAAGGCGTCGACAATGGCGAAACCGATCAGGTGCTGCTCGGCGTCACCGGTTCGGGCAAGACCTTCACCGTCGCCCAGACCATCCAGCGCACCCAGCGCCCGGCCCTCATCCTCGCGCCCAACAAGACCCTGGCCGCGCAGCTCTATGGGGAGTTCAAGAATTTCTTCCCCGACAATGCGGTGGAATATTTCGTTTCCTATTACGATTATTACCAGCCCGAGGCCTATGTCCCGCGCACCGACACCTATATCGAGAAGGAATCCACCATCAACGAGCAGATCGACCGCATGCGCCATTCGGCCACGCGCGCGATCCTCGAACGCGACGACGTCATCATCGTCGCCTCGGTATCCTGCATCTACGGTATCGGTTCGGTGGAAGACTATACCGCCATGACCATCGACGTGCAGAAGGGCGAAAAGATCGACCAGCGCCAGCTTCTCGCCAAGCTCGTCGCCCTGCAATACAAACGCGGCGACACCGGCTTCGTGCGCGGTACCTTCCGGGTGCGCGGCGATACGGTGGAGATTTTCCCGGCCCACTACGAGGCCGCCGCCTGGCGCGTCTCGCTCTTCGGCGACGAAGTCGAATCGATCACCGAATTCGATCCGCTGACCGGCAGGAAGAGCGCCGAGCTGACCTTCATCCGCGTCTATGCCAATTCGCACCACGTGACGCCCCGCGCCACCATGAACCAGGCACTCAAGCAGATCCGTGCCGAACTGGCGGCGCGCCTGCAGGAGCTCAACGGCGCCGGCCGCTTCCTCGAAGCCCAGCGGCTCGAACAGCGTACACTTTTCGACCTCGAAATGATGGAAGCCACCGGCTCCTGCGCCGGCGTCGAGAACTATTCGCGCTATTTCTCCGGACGCAAGCCCGGCGAGCCACCCCCGACCCTGTTTGAATACCTGCCCGACAACGCCCTGGTCTTCGTCGATGAAAGCCATGTCACCATCGGCCAATTGGGCGCCATGTATCGCGGCGATCTGCGGCGCAAGGCGACCCTGGCCGAATATGGCTTCCGCCTGCCCTCCTGCATGGACAACCGCCCCCTGCGCTTCGAGGAATGGAACGCCATGCGGCCGCAATCGGTCTATGTCTCGGCTACCCCGGGAAGCTGGGAAATGGAGCAGACCGGCGGCGTCTTCGCCGAACAGGTCATCCGCCCTACCGGCCTCATCGACCCCCCCGTGGAAATCCGTCCCGCCACCCATCAGGTGGACGACGTTATCGACGAAATCCGCTCCACCATCGAGCGCGGCTACCGCACCCTGGTCACCGTCCTCACCAAGAAGATGGCCGAGGACCTGACCGAATACCTGCACGAACAGGGTATCCGTGTGCGCTACATGCACTCGGACGTCGACACCATCGAGCGCATCGAGATCATCCGTGATCTGCGCCTGGGCGCCTTCGATGTCCTGGTCGGCATCAACCTGCTGCGCGAAGGCCTCGACATTCCCGAATGCGGCCTCGTGGCCATTCTCGACGCCGACAAGGAAGGCTTCCTGCGCTCGGAAACCTCATTGATCCAGACCATCGGCCGCGCCGCCCGCAATGTCGACGGCAAGGTGATCCTCTATGCCGACCGCACGACCGGCTCGATGGAACGCGCCCTGGCCGAAACCAACCGCCGCCGCGAAAAGCAGCTCGCCTACAACGAGGCCAACGGCATCACCCCGCAATCGGTCAAGGCCCGCATCAACGACATCGTCGACAGCGTCTACGAGCACGATCACGTCACCGTCTCGATCGGCAAGGGCAAGGACGGCAAGGAAAAGGTCAAGGCCGGCGAAAACCTCGCCACCGTCATCAAGGACCTCGAACGCGAAATGCGCGAAGCCGCCACGAACCTCGAATTCGAGAAGGCCGCAAGGCTCCGCGACGAAGTCAAGCGGCTGCGGGAAATGGAACTGGATACGCTGGAGGGCGAGGTATCCTAGAGCCTTTTCCTCGCCCCAAATTCGCCATGGCAATGAGGCAAGCGGGGAGCCGCCTTGCCGTCTTTGGCCTGCGGCATCAGGAGAGAAACATGCGCCTTGCCCCCGTTCTTGCCCTCACCGCCCTGATTCTGGCCGCGGCGCCGGCTTTTGCCGAGCCCGTCGCGCGGATTTCCGGCGGCAATGTGGCCCTGCGTTCCGGCCCGGGCCATCATTATCGCGTCATCGGCGCGCTGGCCGATGGCACCAATGTCGTACTCGATTATTGCACCACGGACGATGAATGGTGCCACGTCGCCGGCACCGGCTGGGTCGATGCATCCTGGGTCGTGGGCTGGTCGGCGAAAATCGCCGTTACGCCGCCCAGCTTCCTGTCCGACCCCACGGTGGATCGCTGGCTCTATTGAGGCACTTGCGCCTCACGCCCACCCGCTCAATTCCTGCCGCACCACGGCTTCGAGCATTTCCATGCCGACCGGGCTATCGTTGAGGCAGGGGATATAGGCGAATTCCTCGCCGCCGGCGGCGAGGAAACTGGCCTTGCCGGTAATGACGATCTCTTCCAGCGTCTCGATGCAATCGGCCGAAAAGGCCGGCGCCAGGATAGCGATCTTCTTCATCCCCCGCCCTGGCAGCGCTTCCAGCGTCTTGTCGGTATAGGGCTGCAACCATTCGGTCGGCCCGAACCGGCTCTGGAACGTCACCATCAGCTTGTCCTCGGGCCAGCCGAGCCGCTCGCGCACCAGTCGCGTGGTTTCCAGGCATTGGTAATAATAGGGATCGCCCTTGTCGCGGTAGTCCACCGGCATGCCGTGATAGGAGGTGATGACCACATCCGGCTCGAAATCCAGCCCCGCCACGCCGTCGCTGATCGATTGCGCCAGCGCCTTCACATAGGCCGGATCGTCGAAATAGGCCGGAGCCGTACGCACGGCCGGTTGCCAGCGCATGGTCTTGAGCGCATCGAACGCCTTGTCATTGGCCGTCGCCGTGGTGGTCGCCGAATATTGCGGGTAAAGCGGCACCAGCAGGATTTTCCCGCAACCGGCGGCCTGCATTTTCTCCAGCACGCTGGCGGTGGAAGGATTGCCGTAGCGCATGGCATAATCGACCACGATGCCCTCGCCCGCCAGCCGCTGCGCCAGCTTGGCCGTCTGCGCCTCGGAGATGATGCGCAACGGGCTGTCGTTCTTCTCGCGGTCCCAGATCTGCTTGTAGGCATGGCCGCTTTTCTGCGGCCGGACATTGAGGATCACGAGGTTGAGGATCGGCCACCAGCGCCATTTCGGCGTCTCGATCACCCGTGGATCGGACAGGAATTCCTTGAGATAGCGGCGTACGCTCCGAAAATCGGTGGCGTCCGGCGTGCCTAGGTTGAGCAGCAGCACGCCCACTTTCGGCTGGGTGGGAATTGCGGGGTCTTGCGGCAATGTTTCGGGCATGGCGCCAGCTTGCTTGGATCGAGGGGTGGCGCGCACCATAATCTTTTGTGCCGGGCCCGCAAGGCGGCGATGGGTCGCGCCGCGCGCAGGGCCTCACAGGCTTGCCAGCACCAATACGATCCCGAAACACAACACGCCGACCGCCCCGGCCAGTTCGGCCCACCACACCAGCGCCTGCGCCATCCGGCTTTCGCCGCCGCCGATGCGGGCCACCAATCCCTTGGCCGTCACCGCCAGGGTCGCCAGCAGGCCCACCGTGATCGCCGTGCCCAGCCCCATCAGCAGCACCGAGGCGATGCCGGCCGCCAGGATGCCCTGCGACAGCGCGAAGACCAGCACCACCAGCGCCCCCGAACAGGGCCGCAGTCCCACCGCCAGCACCACCGCCAGCTTTTCCCGCCAGCCGCCCCGCAAATCCTTCGGCGCAACGGCATGGTGCATATGCCCATGCTCATGATCGTGATCGTGATCGTGATCGTGATCGTGATCGTGCGCCGCATGTCCATAAAGCAAGGCATGCGCCCTGCCGTGCCGCTCCGCCGCCGCGTCGTGATGGTGCCCATGTGCCCCGTGATCGTGGCCATGGCCCCAGCCGAAGATTTTGCGCAGCACCAGCCAGCCGCCCATCAGCGCCACCAGCACATAGGACAGCAGCGTCACCCAATAGGCCGCATCGCCCATCGCCGTGCTGGTCAGCCGCAGCAATCCCGCCAGCAGCAGCACGAAGCCGATCGCCACCAGCGATTGCATCAGCGCCGATAGCAGGCTGAGCGCGATGCCCTGGCGCAATTGTCGCTCATTGGCCAGCATATAGGCGGAAATGACTACCTTGCCGTGCCCCGGCCCCGCCGCATGGAAAATACCATAGGCGAAACTCAGCCCGCCCAGCACCCAGAAGGCGGTCCAGTCGCTGCGCAAGGCATCGAGCGAGCGGGTCAGCGCGGCATAGAAATCGCGCTGCTGTTGCTGCACCCAGCCCAGAAAGCCGCTGCGCCATACGGGCAATCCCACTTCCGGCGGCGGGCCGCCGAAGGGCAGCGCGCGCGGCGCCGCCACCTGATTGACCGCCTCGAGCGCCGTGGCCGGTGCCGGCGCATCGCCGCAGGCAATGGCGATCAGCCCCTGCGTGCCACGCATCGCCGCCGCCAGGTCCGGCGGCAGTTCCAGCACTTCCGGCCCCAGCGCGTAGAGCCGCTGCTCCACGTCCGGATCCATCGGCTTGGGCGGCTCCAGCACCGCCGAACATTCGGCCGGCGCCCCCTCAAGCCGCACCGCGCCCGCATCGGCAAAACTGATGGCCACGTAATATTCGGGGTCGTACACCCCCAGCTCGAACCGGTGCCCGGGCGCAGCCGGCGCCGATGCCGCCAGGGTGAAATCCAGCGTCACCCGCTGGTCCTCGTAATGCATGCGCTGGTCGCCCGTGCTGGCAAAGGCCATGCCGTCGCCGGCATAGGTATAAAAGCCGTAATCGGCCAGCGCGCCGACATTCTCGTCGGCCAGTTCCTGCATTTCCCCGGACGACACCTCACCGTCGCCATTGCTGTCGAGCCCTTGCACCATCCACACGGAAAACGCCGTGTCGAAGGTCCAGCGATGGTGCAACGTGGCGACACGCCCAGCGGCATCGAACCCCACATCCACCCGCGCATCGATGAAAATATGCGGATGGGCCGACGCGCCCTGGCCCGCCATCAGCGCCAGCAGCAGCGCTCCGGCAAGCCTCGTCCACCAACGTCTCTTGCGCACCGTCTCTCCTCAGGTGATCGGATGCACCGCGAACCAATCCACCAGATGGTCGATCAGGGCCCGCACCTTGCCCGCCAGGTGCCGCCGGTGCGGATAGACCGCCTGCAATGTCTGCCCGGTGGGCAGATAGCTGGCCAGGACCGGCACCAGCGCGCCCTGCGCCACCATCGGGTCGGCGAGATAGGACGGCAAGACGACGAAACCAAGGCCGAGAATGGCCGCCGTGCGCGCGGCCAGCGGCGAATTGACCCGCACCGGCCCGTTGACCGGCACCGAAATGGTCTTGCCCGCCTCGGTGAAGCGCCAGTTCGACTGGCCTTGCAGGTTCACGTCCACGATGCAGGGCAGGTGCCGCAGATCCTCGGGATGCTGGGGCGTGCCCACGGTCTTGAGCAGGTCCGGCGAGGCCCCCGCCACCACATGCATGTCGGCGATCTTGCGCGCGATCAGCGAGGAATCGGCCATGGTCGAAATGCGCAGGGCCACGTCGATGCCCTCGTCCACCAGGTCGACATAGCGATCCTCCAGCCGCAGGTCGAGCGACACTTTCGGATATTTCTTGAGATATTCGAAGATCGCCGGCGCCAGCGTCGATTCCCCGAAATTGCGCGGCGCCGAAACGCGCAGCAGCCCGCGCGGCTCGGTGGTCTGGTCGGCGATATTGGCGTCGAGATCGTCGAGTTGCTGCAACAGCGCCGAGGCCTCGCGGTAATAGGCCTCGCCCGCTTCGGTCAGGCTGAGCTTCCGCGTCGTGCGGTTCATCAGCCGCACGCCCAGGTAATCCTCGAGATCGGTCACATATTTGCTCAGCAGTGCCTTGGAGCGGCCATGCTGGCGCGCCGCCGCCGAAAACCCGCCCGCATCGAAGACCTGGACGAAGGCACGGATGCGGGCAAGATCCTGGGTCATGACTGTCCGTTCATGCGTTTCGGGAGCCGCCGCGGCCGCAACGGGCCGGTCCGGGCCATGGGCTCGACGCATAACCCATCTGCGCGGGGTGAACAATAACGGGCCTTGGTCCTCGCCCGATTAACGATAGGATAGAAGCCGCATCGACGGCGACAAGGAGTTCGGACTATTTTCCCGCCCATGGCCAAACCCTCTTCCAGTTCGGCGCTGTACCGGCTCATCGAAGCGGGTCAACTCGCGCACAAGGCTCTGCTCGTCCCTCTGCTCGACAAGGGGCTCGAGCCGGGTGACGACGCCGTATTGTTCGTGCTCGGCCGTGCCCCCACCACCGAGACGGACCTGGCCGCGCAATTGGGCCTGCCCTGGCAATCCATCGAAAGCCGCCTCGACCGCCTGGTCGAGCGGGGCCTGGTCGGCCGCCAGGCCGTCGGCCCCGAACTGGTCCCCGGCATCGCCCTGACCGAGCGCGGCCTGCGCATCCGCAACGCCCTGGCCGACCACTGGGCCCAGCTCGAAGACGCTCTCCTGGGCGAACTCAAGCCCAAGCAGCGCAAGAAGCTCACCGGCGCCCTCAAGCGCTTCGTGGACCTGCTCAGCCTTTAGCCGGCGCCGACGGGCCGTTCTTCCTGTCGGGAAGAAATCGCCCGAAAACCCGCGCCCCTACGCAACCGCGCACCCCCGATCCCCGTTCAGCTTGGGTTCATCCGCGATGCGATTATCTGGGGTCACAGGCGCCAAGACGCCCAAACCGATAAAAGGAGACTTCCCATGGCGATTTCCCGGAAGCTCATGGCCTCAGGCCTGGCCGCCTTGGCCATGTTGGCAACCACCGCCGCGGCTTCGGCCGCCCCCGCTTATGCCACCAGCAATGTCAACGTACGCAGCGGCCCCGGCACCGGCTACAGGGTGGTCGATGCGCTGCGGCGGGGCGAGCGCGTCGATGTCCAATATTGCCGTGGAAGCTGGTGTTTCGTCGAAAAGAGCGGCCCCGATGGCTGGGTTTCGGCCAATTACCTCAATCGCGGCGGCCGTCCCGGCTGGGACGATGACGGCTGGAACCGGCCGCCCCACTGGAATCCGCGCCCGCCGCACCATTCCGATTGGGGTCCCCGGCCGCCGCGCCCGCCCCATTGGAACCCGCGGCCGCGCCCGCCCTATCCGAGCCGTCCCGGCGCCGGCTTCTGCTACAATGGCCCCAACGGCTATTTCTGCATCGGCAATTAATCGATCCGGCCGCCCTGCGGGGCGGCCATTCTCATTCCACCTTGAGCCGGTCGATGTCCACGCCGCGCCGCTCCAGCGGTGCCCGCGCCTGCCGGGTCAGGAATTCGTTGAGCCCATAGGCCACCAGCGCGCCGACGGCCGCCACGATCGCAAAGCCTGTCCAGCCCTGCTGGTTGGCGACGACGATCCCGGCAAGCAGGCTCACCCCGGCCACGCCCAGCAATATCCAGGTCTTTTTCTGTTGCGCCACGCGCAAATTGCGTGCGCCCGAATGCAACAGGTCGCGCAATTCGCTGTCGCTCATCGCCGCCAGTTCGGGATTGCGCCGTTCCCGGCGGATCGTTTCGATATAAGCGTCCACCCGCCGCATGGTCAGCGAATCGCGGTTATCCCCCTTGTGTCCGCGATTGAGCAGCGACCAGCCGCCGCCGATCAGCAGCAGCACCAGCGCCAGTTCGATCAGCCAGGCCATGTTCGTTCCCCTCCATATGCAGGTCAGTCCGTCACATGCCCCTCGCCGGCGCGGAGTTCAAGTGCGCCATGCCGCCGGGCTCGGTTCAGTCCTGCCCCGGCACCGCTTCCTCGTTCACCACGGGCACGCGGCGATAGCGCTCGCGCGCCATCACCACCAGCCCTGCCGCCACGATGATGCCGGCCCCGACCAGCGAGATCGGATCGATCCAGTGCCCGAACACCAGGGCGCTGAGAACGATTGCCCAGGGCAGCGAGAAATAATTGAACGGCTGCAAGGCGCTGGCCGGCGCCATGGAGAGGGCGTAGACCATCACCCCATGCCCCGCGCAGGTGGTCGCCATGATGACCACCACGAGCAGGAAATCGCTCCAGCCCATGGGCTGCCAGGCGAAAACGCCGGCCCCCGCCGACAGCACCAATCCCACCAGGGCGGTATAGAGCAGGCTGGTTGCCGCGCTGTCGACCCGGCTCACCTTGCGGGTGATGACGATATAGAACGCATAGAGCGTCGAGGAGGCCAGGGCGGCCGCAACGCCCCAATCGAGCGGCACCCCGCCGGGCCGCACCACCACCAGCGCCCCGGCAAAGCCGACCCCCACCGCCACGATGCGGAAAACGCCCACTTTCTCGCCCAGGACCGGAATGGCGAACAGCGTCACCAATAGCGGATAGACCAGCGCCACCGCCTGCAATTCCCCCAGCGGCACGCTGCGCAGGGCCAGCGCGAAAAACCAGATATCGGCCATCAGCAATACGCCGCGCAGCACCTGCCAGGGCGCCATTTTCGAGCGCAGGGCATGGCGCAGCGGCGCCTGGCGCATCACCATGGCCAGCGCGAACAGCGCAAAGCCCCAATAACGCATCATGGTGATCTGGAACGGCGAATAGGTCTGCACCAGCACCTTGCTCACCGCATCCTGGATACCGAATACCCCGATGGTCAGAAGCGTCAGCGCAATGGCGAGGCCGATCCTGTCGGCGCGCATCGGTTCGGGTACACTGGTCATGCCGGGAAAAGGCCGGGGCTGGATGAAACAACGCCTCGCGGCTTGCCGGCCGCGAGGCGCCCAATAGCTAGCGCAGGATTCAGGCCTTCGCCATGGCCGATTTCACCGCGCCGGCAATGGCGGTCAGGATGCCGCCGCTGACCAGGCCGGTTACCCCCTGGCCCGCCAGCGCGCCCAGGTCGAGCCCGCCCGCGCTGCCCGCCGCCCCGGCGGCGGCGCCCACCAGCGTATCGAGCCCCGGGATCATGCCGGCAAGCCAGGTTCCCGCCAAACCGCCTATGGCGCCGACCAGGCTGTTGCCGGTCGTGCCGAGGCTCAGCTTCTTGGCAAGCTGGCCGATGACATTGCCGCCTGCACCGCCGGCAATGAGCTGCACCAGAATGGGCACTATCACGTCCATGTTTGTCCCCCTCTCTTGGGTTGTCGCGGTATTCCCCTATCCGCGATAAACCACACGCTACGCCCGAAATCCGGACGGTGGAAGGCCAAACCTGCTGCCGTGCCCTGTCAGGGTCCCGCCCTAATGCCCTGCCGGGCGGCGCACGCTGCCGATTGAAGAGGAAAGCCGTTCCGGCCTATGGTCCGCCCGATGTCCATACCCGTTTCCGACACCGCGAATCACGCGCCTATCGCCCTCGTCACCGGCGCCGGCAACCGCATCGGCGCCGCCATCGCCCAGGCCCTGGCGGCGGTGGGCCATGCCGTGGTGATTCACTACCGTTCCGATCCCGATGCCGCCGCCAATGTGCGTGACATCATCCGCACGCGCGGCGGCCGCGCCGAGACGATCGACGGCGACCTGGCCGACCGGGCCGAGCGCAATACCCTCATCGAGCGGGCCGGCGCCTGCTTCGGCCCGCTGACCCTGTTGGTCAACAATGCCTCGATCTTCGACCCCGATTGCGCCCGCGACGTCACCCAGGATTTGTGGGACCGGCACTTTGCCATCCACGCCGAAGCCCCCATATTTCTCTCGCGCGACTTCGCCAACCAGCTTCCCCGGGGCGCACAGGGAAATATCGTCAACATGATCGATGAACGGGTGCTCCGTCCCAGCCCGGCCTATTTCAGCTACACCTTGTCCAAATCCGTGCTGTGGACGGCGACGCAGACGCTTGCCCAATCCCTAGCCCCTTCCATTCGCGTCAATGCCATCGGTCCCGGCCCGGTCCTGCCCCATTCCCGGCAGAGCCAGGAAGAATTCGATCGCGGCGTTGCCGCCCTGCCCCTGCAACGCCACGCCGATCCCGAAGCCATTGCCCAGGGCGTGCTGGCCATCCTGGCCCTGCCCTCGATGACCGGGCAGATGCTGGCGCTCGACGGCGGCAAGCATCTCGAATATCCCGCCCGGCGCGGACCCACGCCCCGAGAATGACCGACAAACCCGCAAAATCCGGCCCCGACATCATCCGGGCCTTCGTGCGCACCCTGCCCGCGGCCCCCGGGGTCTATCGCATGCTCGATGCCGAAGGCGCGGTGATTTACGTGGGCAAGGCGCGCAGCCTCAAGTCTCGCGTCACCAATTATACCCGCCCCGAGGCTTTGCCGGTGCGCATCCAGCGCATGGTGGCCGCCACGGTCGGCATGGAATTCGTGCGCACCGAAACCGAATCCGAAGCGCTGCTGCTCGAAGCCAACATGATTAAGCGCCTGAAGCCCCGCTTCAATGTGCTGCTGCGCGACGACAAGAGCTTTCCCTATATCCTCATCGCCACCGATCACGAGGCGCCCGAGCTGACCAAGCATCGCGGTTCGCGCCGCCGCCAGGGCCATTATTTCGGCCCCTTCGCCTCCGCCGTCGCGGTCAGCCGCACCATTGCCAGCCTGCAAAAGGCCTTCCTGCTGCGCAATTGCTCGGACAGCTTCTATGCCGCCCGCACCCGCCCGTGCCTGCAATTCCAGATCAAGCGCTGCGCGGCCCCCTGCACCCGCGAGATCAGCCTCGAGGATTATGCCGGCCTGGTCGAGGACGCCCGGCTCTTTCTCTCGGGCAAGTCCCAGACCGTGCGCGACCACTTGCAAAGCGAGATGAACGAGGCCGCCGACGCCCTCGATTTCGAGCGGGCCGCCTTGATCCGCGACCGCCTTTCAGCCCTGGCGCTCATCCAGTCCCAGGGCGATGCCACCGCCCGCTCGGTGGAAGAAGCCGACATTTTCGCCATCCATTCCGAGGGCGGCCAGTTCTGCGTCCAGGTCTTCTTCTTCCGCGCCTATCAGAACTGGGGCAATTACCCCTATCGGCCCAAGGCCGACGACAGCCTTTCCGATGCCGAAGTGCTCGAAGCCTTCATCGCCCAGTTCTACGAGGACCGCACCCCGCCCCGGCTCGTTCTCGTCAGCCACGATCTGGCCGAGCCCGAGCTGATCGAGGAAGCCCTCACCTCGCGCGCCGGCCACAAGGTGCGGGTGCAGGCGCCCCGGCGCGGCGAAAAGCGCGACCTGGTCAATCACGCCCTCAACAATGCCCGCGAAGCCCTGGGCCGACAGCTTGCGGAAGGGGCCTCGAACCGCGCCCTGCTCGAAGGCGTGGCCGAAACCTTCGGGCTCGAGGAAACCCCGCGCCGCATCGAGGTCTACGACAATTCGCACATTTCGGGCACCAATGCCGTGGGCGCCATGATCGTTTCGGGCGAGGAAGGCTTTTCCAAAAAGCATTATCGCACCTTCAACATCCGCTCGACCGACATCACGCCCGGCGACGATTTCGGCATGATGCGCGAAGTGCTGACCCGCCGCTTTTCGCGCCTGGCCGCCGAGAGCGAGACGGATGCCGAGGACGAGCAGACCGGCATGCCCGACTGGCCCGACATCGTCTTCATCGATGGCGGCGCCGGCCAGCTCAACGCGGTTCGCGAGGTCGTTGCCGAGATGAACCTGCCGCGCGAGGTCACCTTCATCGGCATCGCCAAGGGCGAGGAGCGCGACGCGGGCCGCGAGAAATTCTTCATGGAAGGCCGCGACGCCTTCATGCTGCCGCACCGCGATCCGGTGCTTTACTATGTCCAGCGGCTGCGCGACGAGGCCCACCGCTTCGCCATCGGCACCCATCGCGCCCGCCGCCGCAAGGACGCGATCCGCAACCCGCTCGACGAGATCGACGGCATCGGCCCCACCCGCAAGCGCGCCCTGCTCAACCATTTCGGCTCCGCCAAGGCCGTCGCCCGCGCCGCCCTGGCCGACCTAGAAGCCGTTCCCGGCATCTCGAAGGCCATGGCCCAATTGGTCTATGACCATTTCAACCGGACCTAGTGGCCTATTCCTCCGGCGAGGCCCGATTTTTGCCTTTCATGTCGAAATCCGGCCACCGCATTCGTCGCATCGGCATCAACCAGAGGGAGAACCCGATGAAATTCCTGACCACGATCAAGACGCTCAACCCGGACGTGGCGAAAACCCCGCCCCAGGCACTGGTCGACGCCATCATCGCGCTCGGCATCGAGGCCGGTGCCCGGATGACCGAGACGGGCGGCATGGCGCGCGCCGGCACCGTCACCACCCGCAAGGGCGAACTTGTCACCGACGGTCCCTTCGCCGAGAGCAAGGAATTCGTGGGCGGCTATGCCATCTACGAACTCGATACCGAAGCCGAGATCGTCGAGTGGACCCGGCGCTTCGTCGAACTGCACCGCAAGCACTGGCCGATCTGGGAAGGCGAAGTGACCATATTGCACCTGCAGCAATTCACCATGCCCGGCTGATCGCCCTGGCAAGGCCGGCTTCCCGCCGGGGCAGAATCATATAGGTTCCATTGCCCCGGGGGAGCCAGCCATGCCAGCCATCATCGCCGCGCGCGGAGTCGAGAAGGTGTTCCGCCAGGCCCGGCGCCAGGCTGGTTTCGCCGGTGCCGTAAAAAGCCTGTTCTCCCGCGATCATACCGAAGTGCGCGCCGTGGACGGCATCAGCTTCGAGATCGAGCCGGGCGAGGCCCTGGGCTATCTCGGCCCCAACGGGGCCGGCAAATCCACCATGATAAAGATGATGACCGGCATCCTTGTGCCCACCGGCGGCGCGCTTTCGGTGCTCGGCCGCGAGCCCCACGCCAACCGCATGGTCAATGCCGCCGAGATCGGCGTGGTCTTCGGCCAGCGCAGCCAGCTCTGGTGGGATTTGCCGGTACAGGACAGCTTCGAGCTGAACCGGCATATCTACGACATTCCCGCCGCCCGCTTCGCCGGCAATCTCGCCTATCTCACGTCCATGCTCGACATGGCCGGCTTTCTCGAGCGGCCGGTGCGCCAGCTTTCGCTGGGCCAGCGCATGCGCGCCGAAATCGCCCTGGCGCTGCTGCACGACCCCAAAATCCTGTTCCTCGACGAGCCGACCATCGGCCTCGACGTCGTCGCCAAGGATGCGGTGCGCAAATTCCTCGCCGAGATCAACCGCCAGCGTGGCACCACCATCATCCTCACCACCCACGACCTGGTGGACATCGAGCAGATTTGCCCCCGCCTCATCATGGTCGACGAGGGCAAGCTGCTCTTCGACGGCGAATTGCGGCACCTGCGCGCCAGCCTGGGCACGCGCCGCCGCCTGACCCTGGAATTTGCCGCCGATCCGGGCCCCATCACCCTGACCGCCGCCACGCTGGCGCGCGACGATGGCGCCGCCAAGCACTTCCTGCTCGAAGACGAAGCGACTTCCCTGCTCGACGTCATCAACGAGGTCGGCCGCGGCCACGGCCTCAAGGACGTTAAGCTCGAGGAGCCCGATATCGAGGAGGTCATCCGCACCTTCTACCAGAACAAGATGCGTCCGGACGCGGCCGGCCCATGAAGCTCTCGGCCTATCCCGCCTTCACCGCCACCGCCTTCCTCTCGCGCCTGGCCTATCGCAACGAGGTCTGGGCCGGCATGTTCGGCGAACTGGTCACCACCTTCGCCTATATCGCGGTGTGGACGGCCGGCTTTGCCGGGGCCGGCAAGGTGGGCGACGTCACCCTGCCCGACATGGTTACCTATGTCCTGCTCGCCGGCCCGCTGCTGCATTGGAACACCACCCGCTTCATCCGCGACGTGGGCGAAACGGTGCGCAGCGGCAATGTCACCGCCTATCTGCTCAAGCCCCTGCATTATCCCGGCCTGCTCCTGGCCAACCAGTTCGGCAATTATGCCTTCGACCAGGTGGCGATCACCCTGCCGGTGGCCATCGTCGTCGCCGTCACCGCCGGCCTCCTGCCGCCGGCCAGCCCTGTCCATGGCCTGCTGTTCCTGGCCTATTGGGCCGTTTCGTGGGTCCTGCTGTTCATGATCGCCACCATTACCAGCCTGCTCGCCTTCTGGATCCTCACCGCCTTCGCGCTGGATTGGCTCCTGCGCGGCGTCATGGCGCTGGCCGCCGGCAGCATCATTCCGCTCTGGTTCATGCCGCCGGCCCTCGCCGCCATCCTGGGCTATCTGCCCTTTGCCTGGGTCAGCTATTATCCGGCGGCGATCTATCTGGGAAAGCTCGATCCCGCCGCCGCCCTCCTGCATCTGGGCCTGGGCCTGGTCTGGCTGGCCGCGCTGGGCGCTTTCCTCGCCTGGCTCTGGTCCCGCGCCAAGAGCCGCCTCATCGTGCAGGGGGGCTGAGCCATGCCGCGCGTCCTGCGGGTCATACCCCACCTGGTCAGCATCCACCTGCGCACCCACATGCAATATCGCGGGGCGCTGTTCATCGGCTGGTTCGCCCAGGCCATCGGCTATGCCGGCACCTATGCCTCCATCGCGCTCATCATTGCCCGCTTCGACCGGCTGGGCGGCTGGTCCTGGCCGGAAATGGCCCTACTGCTCGCCTTCCACCTGCTCGCCTATGCCCTGGGGGCCGCGCTGAGCTTCGTGCAATTCCGCGACATGGAGGAAAAGGTGCGGCTGGGCACGTTCGACGCCATCCTCACCAAGCCCATCGGCCCCTGGACCTTTCTCGCCTTTTCCGGGCTCAATATCGAATATGGCGGCCATATCGCGCTGGCCATCGGCCTCATGGCCTGGGCGCTGCTGCATCTTTCGCTCGACCTGGCGCCCTGGCAAATCCTCTATTTTCTTGCCGCTCTCGTCAGCGCCGCCATGCTCACCGCCGCCATCATGACCATGATCGGCGCCACCGCGCTGGTCTGGGTACGCTCGCGGCATCTCTTCTCCATCTATTTCGGTTTCTGGGAACTGGCCCGCTATCCCCTCAACATCTTCCCCGTGCCGCTCCAGGCGCTGCTCATCACCTTTGCCCCGCTGGGCTTCCTCGCCTTCGTGCCCAGCGCCGTCATCCTGGACAAGCCCGTCCCCCTGCTCGGCGCCTGGGCGCCCTTGGCCGCCCTCGCCATCGGCCCGCTCTTCGTCCTCATCGCCATCGCCCATTGGCGCTGGTGCCTGCGCAACTACCAGGGCGCGGGGGGCTGATGCCGTCACGCGGAAACCGCTCCGGCAATCCATGCAAAGTCTCAAAACCCCACGGACCACCAGGACGAGCCCGGTGGCGGAGGGAAATAACAGCGCGGGGAGCCCCCATTCCCCGTCATTGCCGGGCTTGTCCCGGCAATCCATGCGGCGCCTCAAAACCCCATGGACCACCAGGACGAGCCCGGTGGCGGAGGGGCATATTCACGCCCGCGACAGCTTCGGTTTGCCGAAACAGCCTGCCGCAGGGGAACGACAGCGCGTGGAAACCCCCATTCTCCGTCATTGCCGGGCTTGTCCCGGCAATCCACGCAATGCCGCAAAATCCCATGGACCACCGGGACAGGTGTAAAGCCCGGTGACGACGACGGAATGGGAAGGGAGCCCCGACCAAAGTCGGGACTCGACAAGTCCGAAACGCCCCGCTACCTTCCCGCCATGATCCGTTCCGCCGCCACCTTTTATTGGTACTTTAGCTATCCGCTCCCGGCGGAGGCTATTGCGCGCGTGTCCTGATCCCATCCTGACCAGATCGCAAGCCAGCCGCCCGACTTCCGAGGCGGCTTTTTTGTCGGCCGCCCGGGTAAATCCGAGAAAGACCGACACCATGCTCAAATCCACCGACGATCTCCGCATCACCGAAATCCAGCCCCTGACCCCGCCCATCGAGGTCATGCGCCAGCACCCGCGCACCGATGCGGCCACCCGCACGATCATCGCCGCCCGCCACGATTTCCACAATATCCTTGCCGGCCAGGACGATCGCCTGGCCGTTATCGTCGGTCCCTGCTCCATCCACGATCCCAAGGCCGCGCTGGACTATGCCGCCCGCCTCGCGCCCCTGCGTGAAAAGCTGGGCGACCGGCTTGAAATCATCATGCGCGTCTATTTCGAGAAGCCCCGCACCACTGTCGGCTGGAAGGGCCTCATCAACGATCCCGATCTCGATGGCAGCTTCAATATCGGCCAGGGCCTGCACATCGCCCGCGCCCTGCTGCTCGACATCGCCAATCTCGGCCTGCCCGCCGCCTGCGAATTCCTCGACATGACCACGCCGCAATACCTGGCCGATCTCGTCGCCTGGGCTGCCATCGGCGCGCGCACCACCGAAAGCCAGATTCACCGCGAACTGGCCTCGGGCCTGTCCTGTCCGGTCGGCTTCAAGAACGGCACCGACGGCAATGTCAGGATCGCGCTTGACGCGGTGCTCTCCGCCTCCCAGCCACACCATTTCATGGCCGTCACCAAGGATGGGCAATCGGCCATCGCCGCCACCGCCGGCAATCCCGATTGCCACATCATCCTGCGCGGCGGCAAGGCCCCCAATTACGATGCCGACAGCGTCGAGGCCGCAAGCCGGGCCGCCGAAAAGGCGGGGGTCGAGGCCGCCATCATGATCGATGCCAGCCACGCCAATTCCGCCAAGAAACCCGAAAACCAGCCCCTGGTCCTGGCCGATATCGGCGCCCAGCTCGCCGCCGGCGACCGGCGCATCATCGGCGTCATGATCGAATCCAACCTCGTCGCCGGCCGCCAGGACCTCGTGCCCGGCCGGAACCTGGTCTATGGCCAATCCATCACCGACGGCTGCATCGATTGGGACACCACCGTAACCACCCTCGAAGCCCTGGCCGAAGCCGTCACCCAACGCCGCGCCACCACCAACCAGGCAGTAGCATAAACCGCCCGCCTCCCTTCTCCCCCTCGCGGGAGAAGGGAGGCGGATAAGGGGTTCTCCCGATAAACCCCAGCGCCAAGGCCCCTCACCGGGCGCTCCGCCCCACTCCAAGGGAGAGGCCAAAACGCCCCACCCTCCACCGCCGTCATTGCCGGGCCTGTCCCGGCAATCCATGCAATATCTCAAAACCCCATGGACCACCGGGACAAGCCCGGTGGTGACGGGGTGGTGGGGTTCGCGTTTTGTGGCCTGAAACAGAAATTTCCACTTTCGCGGAAATGACATCGCGTATGGTAACAAAGCCGGGGAGCCCAACCCTTCCTTCTTCCCCTGCGGGAGAAAGTGCCCAAAGGGCGGGAGAAGGGGCTCTCCCGAAAAACCCCAGCGCCAAGGCCCCTCACCCAGCGCCCCCGACCTCCCCAAGGGCAAGGCAAAACCGCCCCACCCTCCACCGCCGTCATTGCCGGGCCTGTCCCGGCAATCCATGCACTATCTCAAAACCCCATGGACCACCGGGACAAGCCCGGTGGTGACGAGGGAGGGGCTCTCCCGACAAACACCGGCCCAAGGCCCCTCACCCAGCGCACCGCCCCCACCTCTCCCCCCACGGGACAGGCAAAAACCCCCACCCCCACCGCCGTCATTGCCGGGCTTGTCCCGGCAATCCATGCAACGTCTCAAAACCCCATGGACCACCGGGACGAGCCCGGTGGTGACGAGGTGGTGGGGCTCTCCCGATAAACCCCAGCGCCAAGACCCCTCACCCAGCGCACCGCCCCGCCCCCCAAAGGACAAGGCAAAAACGCCCCACCCTCCACCGCCGTCATTGCCGGGCCTGTCCCGGCAATCCATGCAATATCTCAAAACCCCATGGACCACCGGGACAAGCCCGGTGGTGACGAGGGAGGGGCTCTCCCGACAAACACCAGCCCCAAGGCCCCTCACCCAGCACGCCGCCCCCACTCCAAGGGACGGGCAAAAATGCCCCACCACCCACCTCCGTCATTGCCGGGCTTGTCCCGGCAATCCATCCCTCCTTTATCGTCGCAACCTGCCCCGCCCTTCTTCCCCCGCAACGGATAAGGGGTGCGATCCCGCCACAGGCCCCGGACGCCCGGCTCCGTCACGCCCTGGCGAGAAAAACAGAGGCCCCTTGACCCCTCATCCGCCATCCTGTTCTCTCCCCCCATGGCCAGAAATCCGCTCCTCCTCGTCCCCAATATCCTCACAATCGTGCGGATCGCCGCCATCGTGCCGATCTGCTGGCTGGTGATGCAGGGCGATATCGGGCTGCGCATCGTGGCGCTGGTGCTCTATGTGCTGGCGGCGGCCAGCGATTGGGTCGATGGCTATCTGGCCCGTGCCTGGAACCAATATTCCGATTTCGGCCGCATGCTCGACCCCATCGCCGACAAGCTGCTGGTGGGCATCCTCATTGCCGTCCTCGCCTGGCAGGGCAGCTTTTCCGCGCTCGACATGGTGCCGGTCATTGCCATTCTGTTCCGCGAATTCTTCGTGTCCGGCCTGCGCGAATTCCTGGGCAATGCCAAGGTGGTGCTGCCGGTGAGCAAGCTCGCCAAATGGAAGACCACCATCCAGCTCGTTGCGCTCGCCATCGTGTTGCTCGAAGGCATCGTGCCGGGCCTGCGCCTCCTCTCCGACCTGGTGCTCTGGCTGGCCGGCCTGTTGACGCTCTGGACCGGCTGGACCTATCTGCGCGCCTCCTGGCCCCACCTGACGGGCATGGGCAAATGAAAGTGCTCTATTTCGCCTGGCTCCGCGAGCGCCTCAACCGCGCCAGCGACGAGATATCGCCCCCGCCCGAGGTCAGGACCCTGGCCGACCTGGTGGCCTGGCTGCGTGCCCGCGACGAGGCGCTGGACCTGGCCATGGCCAACCCGGCCCTCTTCAAGCTCGCGCGCGATGCCCATATCGTATCGCCCGAAACGCTTGTGGCCGATGCGCGGGAAATCGCCATCCTGCCCCCCATGACCGGCGGCTGAGCCATGATCCGCATCACCACCGATCCCTTCGATCCGGGCGCCGAGGTCAATCGCTTCCAGGCCGAAAGCCATGGCGCCGGCGCCATGGTGAGCTTTACCGGCCTGGTCCGCTCCACCCCCGATCATCCGATCGCCGCGCTCATCCTCGAATGCTATCCGGCCCTGGCCGAAAACGAGATCGCCGCCCTGCGCGAAACCGCCATGGCCCGCTTCGGCCTGCTCGACGCCGCCATCATCCATCGTTACGGGCGCCTCGTGCCCGGCGAAATCATCATGGCCGTCTTCACCCTGGCCTCCCATCGCCAGGCGGCCTTCGAGGGCGCGCAATATCTCATGGATTATCTCAAGACCGACGCCCCCTTCTGGAAACAGGAGGAAACCGCCTCCGGCCTGCATTGGGTCGAGCCCCATGCCCGGGACGGTGCCGCCCGCGCCCGCTGGGCCTGACCGCCGTTAACCCTGGCGCGCAACCGCCCTGCCCGGCGGCGCCCCGCCGTGTTAACCTTGCCTTCACCAATCCGCGACCGGGGGCCGGCATGGCGTCGCAAACCTATCTCGATCCCGCCATCGTCAAGCGACTGTCCGTCTTGACGCCGTGGCGCACCGCTTTCGCACTCCTGTTCGACTGGGCGATCATCGCCGGCGCCATCGCCCTCTCGCAATGGGCCGGACACTGGGCCGTCTATCTCCTGGCCGTCGCCCTGATCGGGGGCCGCATGCATGGCTTCGGCGTTCTGCTGCACGAATTTGCCCATTACCGCTTCCTCGACGGCCGCAAGGCCTTCAGCGACTGGCTCTGCGACCTCCTGGTCGCCTGGCCCATCCTGTCCACCGTCGCCAGCTATCGCCAGAACCATCTGGCCCATCACCGCTATACCAATACCGACAAGGACCCCGATTGGGTCATCAAGCTGGGCACACGGAAATTCACCTTTCCCCAGGCCTGGCAGCACGCCGTGCTCGACCTGTTGAGCTATCTGGTCGTGGTCGGCTCCATTCTCGACATTTTCAGCATCATGTCGCGCCTCACCACCGGGTCGAAGCCGCCGCTCTCCTATCGGCTGGCGCGGCTATCCTATTATCTCGCCTTCGCCGCCCTCTTCACCCTGCTCGGCATCTGGCGCGAGGTCCTGCTCTACTGGTTCGTGCCCTATTTCACCGTCTTTTTCCTGCTCATGCATGTGCGCAGCGTGGCCGAGCATTTCGGCTCCATGGATTATTCCGACGAATTGGGCGGCACCCGCTCAGTCCTGCCTCATGCGTGGGAACGCGCATTTTTCGCGCCCCATCACGTCAATCACCATCTTGAGCACCACCTTTATCCCAGCGTGCCCTTCTACAATCTGCCCCAGCTCCATGCCGCGCTGATGGCCAATTCCGCCTATGCCGCCCGCGCCCACAATACCCGCGGCTACACCACCGGCCTCGTTCACGAAACCGTCTTCGGCACCGTCTCGGTCCCCGCCCGGTCCTGAACCGGCGCTCCAAACGAAAATGCCCGCCGGGCTGGCGGGCATGTTCACGTTCGGCGGGGCCGAAATCTTTATTCGGCGGCGGCCCGCTGCGGCTGCACCGCCCGCGTATAGGCGTCGATCAGCGTCCGGCAGCCCTCGCCCGGCGTAAACGCATGATCCCCGATCAGCGATACCGGCGTCACTTCCGCCGCCGTGCCGGTGAGGAAGCATTCGTCGAACTGGTTCAATTCCTCGGGCAGGATATGCCGCTCGGTCACGGTGTAGCCGTTCTCCTTGGCCAGCGCGATCACCGTCTGCCGCGTAATGCCGTTGAGGAAGCAATCGGGCGTGGGCGTGGTGATGTCCTTGCCCTTGATGAAGAACACATTGGCCCCGGTCGCCTCGGCCACATAGCCGCGATAATCGAGCATCAGCGCATCGGCATAGCCATTGGCCATGGCCGCGTCCTTGGACAGCGTGCAGATCATGTAGAGCCCCGCCGCCTTGGCGGTGCAGGGGATCGTCTCGGGAGAGGGACGCTTCCACTTGCTCCATTCCAGGCGAATGCCCTTGAGCTTTTCTTCCACCGAAAAATAGCTCGGCCACACCCAGGCCGCGATGGCCACATGCACTTTGTTGTTGCGCGCCGGCACCGACAGCTCTTCCGAGCCGCGCCAGGCCACCGGGCGCACATAGGCGTCGACAAGTCCGTTCTTTTCCAGCACCAGGCGCTTGGCCGCCTCGATCTCGTCCACCGAATAGGGAAAGGGCATGTCCAGCGTCGCCGCCGAGCGGATCAGCCGTTCGGCATGCTCGCGCGACTTGAAGATTTCCCCGCCATAGGCGCGCTCGCCCTCGAAGACCGAACTGGCGTAATGCAGGCCGTGCGTCAGCACGTGCAGCTTCGCGTCCTTCCAGGGTTTGAGTTCGCCATCAAACCAGATCCAGCCATCACGCTGGTCCATCGGCACGCCTGCCATCGATCCACTCCCGAAAACGAAATGCTTGTCATCGCCGCCCGGGCGGCGTTTCCGCCATCATGCCCAGCCTTCATGCCCTTGGCAAACCGGAATGGCTTTGGGATAAGACGACATGTGGCGGCTCGGGAGAAACAATGGCAGCACACCCTAAAAATGTCAACAAGACTGACATAAATTCGCCCCTGCCGGACCAGCCCCATTTGCCCCTCGACATCATGGGGCTGTTCTTCTTCGCCTATCGGGATTTCACCGGCGATGCCGATGCGCTGCTCGGCCGCCAGGGCTTTGGCCGCGCCCATCACCGCGTGCTCTATTTCGTCAACCTGCGCCCCGGCATGCCGGTGGCCGACCTGCTCGACATCCTCAAGATCACCAAGCAATCCCTGGCCCGCGTGCTGCGCCAATTGATCGACAACGGCTATATCGCGCAAAAAACCGGCCATGCCGACCGGCGCCAGCGCCTGCTCTTCGCCACCGACAAGGGCCGCGCCTTCTTTGCCGATCTCTCCGTTACCCAGGCCAGCCGCATCGACGCCTCTATCGCCGCCCTGCCCCCCGAGGGCGCCGCCATGGTCCGCCGCTTCCTCGTCGGCATGGTCGATCCCGCCGACCATCCGGTCCTCGACCGCCTCAAGCTGACGGTGAATATCTAGAACGCATCTGGCCCAGGCCGCCCGCCGGGGCTTATTCGCGCCCCAATGCCTCGCTGCGCCGACGCGCCGCGTCCACGGCCCGCTCCATCAGCGGCGTCAACCCGTCCGCGCCCATCAGCACATCCAGCGCCGCCGCCGTCGTCCCCTTGGGCGAGGTCACGTTCTGCCGCAACACGCTGGCCGGCGCCGGATCGGCCTCCAGCAGCGCCGCCGCCCCGATCACCGTCTGCCGCGCCAATTGCATGGCCACAGGCTCGGCAAGGCCCTGCTGCACGCCCGCCGCCGCCAGCGCCTCGACCAGGTTGAACACATAGGCCGGCCCCGAGCCGGAAACCGCCGTCACCGCGTCGAGATCGCCTTCCGCCTCGAACCACACCACCTGCCCGGCCGCTTCGAGCAGCGCCTCGGCGGCGGCCCTGGCCGGCGCATCCACCTCCTGTCCCGCCACCGCGCCGGTGATCCCCTTGCCGAGCTGCGCCGGCGTATTGGGCATGGAGCGCACGATCCGGCCGGTTTCGAGTCCCCGGGAAAGCTGGGCGATGGAAACGCCCGCCGCGATCGAGAGCACCAGGGTATGGCTGCCGATGACCGGCGCCAGCGTCGGCATGACCGCATCGACGATCTGGGGCTTGACCGCCAGCACCAGCACATTGGGTTCGAGCCCCACCGGTTCGGCATTGATGGCGACGCCGTAATCCTCGGCAAAGGTCCTGGCGCCCTCTCCGGGCATGGGATCGACGACGACGAGGTTGCTCGCGGGCAGGCCGGCATCGAGCCAGCCCCTGGCCAGCGCCAGGCCCATCTTGCCGGCCCCGATCAGCATGACCGGGCCGAGACTGCGCAATTGGCTCATCAGGCTTCGCCTACCGTCTCGAACATCACATGGCTCAATGCATCCGCCGCCGACTTGCCGGCCCACACCACGAACTGGAAGGCCTGGTAATAGAGGTCGCAGCTATCGGTAGCTGAACGCAGCAGGGCCTCGCATTGTTGCGGGCTGACATCGGCGCCCCCGGTCAACAGGTGCGAATTGCGGAACAGGACGACGCCTTCCTTGTGCCAGATGTCGAAATGGCCGATCCAGAGCTGTTCGTTGATGAGGCTGATGAGCTGCTTGACCTCGCCGCGCCGTCCCTCGGGCACCTTCAGATCGAACGCGCAGGCGATATGCAGGCTTTCGAGGTCTTCCATCCAGTTGAACGACACATGATAGTCGCTCCACCCGCCGCGCACGGAAATGGAAATCTCGTCGGCGTCCTGCCGCTCGAACGTCCAGTCGTTGATCGAAGCGATATGCTCGACCAGGTCCACGGGATGGGACGTCCGGTCGGGCTCGAATTCAATCAGGGCCATGAAAGGTCCGTCCTTGCTAAGGCGTTGTTCGTCCACGCGGCCCTGGGGCCGGCGCTCTTTCGGATACGCTGGAGGTACTATCCCGCCGCAACGCCGGCGCTCGAATCGTCCTCCTGGTTGAACCCTACACCGCGCCACTGATTCAGGGGACGCGGCCACTGGGGAGGACGCCAATCTCTTGTGGATGATGATGGAAGCCCCAGGGTTAACGGCCCGTTAACGCTCCGCCCGGACCTGTATCGAAATGATCCCCGTTTCCCCACGAAAACGTGAGCGGCCGGGGCCCGGGGTCGCCGCCCTATCCCAGCCGTTCCGGCCCCACCCAGCCGAAGCGGATCGCTTCCGCCCAGCCGGGAAAACCGTTGGCCTCAGCCAGCCGCGCCGCCGCATCCTTGTCATAGGGCACCCCGATCAGCGCCGTGCGCCAGCCATCCGCCCCGTCTTCGAGCAGCGCGTAATGGGCGTCGGGCGAGCCGCGCACCAATTGCATCCCCACCGATCCGGGATTGGCGATCAGCCGCCCGTCGCTGAGGCGCAGCGTACGCGCGATATGGGTATGGCCGCAGAGCATGACCTGTTGGGCGATGCCCGCCGCCGCCCGCGCCACTTCGGCCTCGTCGGGCAATATCGTGGTGCGCCCGTCATAGAAATTGTCCAGCCAGGGCGCTTCGTCGTCCTCGGGCGTGCCATGGCAGAGAAACATCGCCTCGCCCAGCCGGGCCACCGCCGGCAAATCGGCCAGCCAGGCCAATTGCGCCGCGTTCAGTCTGGCATGGGCCAGTCGGTCGACCGCCCCGGCGCCGCGCTGCCGCGGGTCCAGGGCCCAGCGATCGTGATTGCCCCTGATGCAGAGGGCGCCCAGTCCCATGAGGCGCTCGGCCGCGCCCGCCGGATCTACCGGGCCGCTGACATGGTCGCCCAGCACCACGATGGCATCCACCCGCCAGCGGGCCATATCGGCCAGCACCGCATCCAGCGCCGGCACATTGCCGTGAACGTCGGAAAGAACCGCGACCCGCACGGATCAGGCCGCGGGCTTGTCCTTGCCCTTGCCTTTGAGCAGCGCCAGCTCCTTGCGCAGCGCGTCGATTTCCTCGCCCTGCACCTGCACCAGTTCGCGCAGCGCGTCGAAATCCTCGCGCTTGACCAGGTCCATGTCGACGACGATGCGCTGGGCCTGCGCCTTGACGATGGTTTCGACCTCGCGGCGCACGCCATCGGCCATGCCCGCCGCCTCGTTCATCATGCGGCCCAGATTGTCGAAAATCCTGCTGCTCTGGTTCATGGCCTCACCCGTTTCGCAAATTCGTGCATCTGTCCGTTATGTAGGCGAAGGGCCACGACTTGACCAGTGCGGCAGCGTGACGGGGACGGTGCGGATACGGGCCGGCCTGCGCGTCACCGTGTCGAATCCAGCCCGTAAATGGTCTCGATGTCGTCGAGCGCCAGATGAGCCGCCAGGATACCGCCGGCGGTGGCCCAGACGGTATCGGAAACACCATGGACGTGACCGGCCTTCACCACATCCAGGTTCTGCCAGAGCGGTGAAGCCATCCAAGTTTCCGCTTCCTTGCTGGCCCCGCCATCGCCGGTTTCATAACTGAAATGCAGCAGGCGGTCACCATCGAGTTCCGGAATCCGCTCAAGGGTGATGGGCTCGGCCAAGCCGGGCTTGTCCTGCGCCTCGGGGCGGGCAAAGCCGATATCACGCAGGATGGAACCAGAGAAGCTGTCATTGTTATAGGCATAATTCTGGCCTGCGATAAACCGGACCAGCCCCACTTTTTCATTCACCCGCTCTCCAAGTTGCGTCCGTATCGCGCTGACGCGGTTCGCATAGGCATCCAGGATAGCCTTGCCTTTATCGACCTTGCCTACGGCCTCGGCATAGACGGCGAGATTGTCGCGCCACTGGCCGGTGACGTTCTCGACATAGACGGTGGGCGCTATCGCCGATAATTGACCGTAAATCGCTTCGTGGCGCTTCTTGTTGCCCAGGATCAGATCCGGCTCCAGCGCCACGATAGTTTCGAGGCTGGGCGCCAGTTCTTCCCCGACCAATGTGGTGTCCACAAGCGCCTTCGCCACGTGGTCGAACCAGGGATCGGCATTGGCCGAGCGCACGGCGCCGACGGGAACGACTCCCAGCGCCAGAAGGTCTTCCGTCGCCTCATTGGTAAGTGCCACGACGCGAACCGGCCTGTCGGGAACGCTCGTGGTGCCCATGACGTGTTGAATGTCCCGGGCATGGCCCGGAACAGACATTGCGACCAGCAGCGACATGGCCAGAAGCGTAAGGCGGCGGCGGGAGATCATGGCCCCTCCAATACATGACGTAGTTTATCATGTTTCTTAAAAGCCCGGCATTCCCTCGAAAGTCAAGAAGAGGATTGATGCCGGATCGGAACGAGCCGCAATAAAAATTCAGCCCCGGCCGATCCGTTTCCCCTGCCCGCTTCGTCCTTGGTGTCATCCAACGAAAAGGAGACGCCTCATGGCCGACGAACCCGTCATTCTGGTCAATTTTCTGAAAGTCGAACCCGACAAACAGGCGGCGCTGGTCGCGCTCCTCAAGCGCAATATCGAAACCGTGGTCAGCACGCTCGACGGCTGGCGAAGCAGCCGGTTGATCGCGGCCCGGGATGGTGCCGGAATCATCATCTATTCCGAATGGGAAAGCCCGGCCGCCGTCGAAGGCATGCGTGCCGATCCGCGGATGATGGCCTATTTTCCGCAAATCCTCGACCTGGCCAGTTTCGAGTCGATCCTGGGCGAGACGATTTTCAGCGATAGGGGCTGAGGATCGTGTCGGGCCAGGATATCGTTCCGGCATGGCCGTGGGGCCGGCGGTCGGCGAGGTGTCGAGGGAGCATGGCGTGAACAGCGACGATTTCGAGAAGCGCCTGGCGGAATTCAGGCCGCGCCTGCACCGCTATTGCGCGCGCATGGTAGGGTCCGCCATCGACGGCGAGGACGTGTTACACGATAGCCTGGTCAAGGCCCTCCGCGCCTGGACCCAAGGCACGCAGGTGGAAAATCTCGAAGCCTGGCTGCTGCGCATCGCCCATAATACGAGCCTGGATTTCCTGCGTCGGCGCTCCCGCAACACCATCGTCCCGCTCACCGATTCCCTGCCGGGCGGCCCGGAACCGGAAACCGACATCGTCGCCATCGGCTTCGAGGCCTTCCTGCGCCTGCCCGAACTCCAGCGTTGCGCGGTGATCCTCAAGGACGTGCTCGGCCATTCGCTCGAAGAGATCGCGGCGATTGCCGGTTGCACGCCCGCGGCATCCAAGTCGGCGCTCCAGCGCGGGCGGCTGGCCTTGCGGCAATGGGCCCGGCAGTCCGAAGGGACCCGCCTGCCCCTGATGGCGGAGTCCGAGCGGGAAAAGATGCTCGTCTATGTCCGGCTGTTCCAGAATGGCGACTTCGATGCGATCCGGACCATGCTGGCCGACGACGTCAGGCTCGACCTGGTGAACAGGCTTCGGCTCGAAGGCCGCGAGAGGATCAGCCCCTATTTCACCCGCTATGCCCAGGAGCCGAAATGGCGCTTCGCCTTCGGCGCGATCGAGGGGCGGCCGGCCATGCTGGTCTTCGACGAAACGGGCGGGATGGAACGGCCCGCCCATTTCGTCCTGCTCGACTGGACGCAGGACGAAATCGCCGCGATCCGCGATTTCCTCTTCGCCTCCTATGTCGCCGAAACGGCCGATTGGGTGCGCCTGGGCTGAGCCGGCTCTCCCTTTCTTGCCGCCTTCCTCTTGAGGCAGGGGCCGGGAGAAGGCTATGGCAAATGCACGATGCTGCCTTATTCCCGAGGCACACGAAGGTCGAACATCTGGAGCGCCCCTTGCCCTTCCCCAATATCGACCCTGTCGCCTTTGCCATCGGGCCGGTCGCCATCCGCTGGTATGCGCTGGCCTATCTCTTCGGCGTACTGCTCGGGGCCGCCTATGGCTGGCTGCTGCTGGCCAACAGGCGCCTGTGGCATCACGGCGCCCCGCCCTTTCCGGCCAAGGACATCTGGGATTTCGCCTTCTGGGCCATGCTCGCCATCGTCATCGGCGGCCGCACCGGCTATGTGCTTTTCTATAACCTGCCCTATTACCTGGAAAATCCGGTCCAGATCCTCAACACGCTCGATGGCGGCATGTCCTATCACGGCGGCATGGTCGGGCTGATGCTCGCCGCCATTCTCTTCACGCGCGCCAAGGGCGGCAATTGGCTGTCCGCCCTCGACCTGCTCGGGGCCATCGCCACGATCGGCCTCATGCTCGGGCGCATCGCCAATTTCATCAATGCCGAACTCTATGGCGCCCCCACCGACCTGCCCTGGGGCGTGATCTTCCCCACCGATCCCCTGCAGGTGCCGCGCCATCCGAGCCAGCTCTACGAGGCGGCTCTGGAGGGCCTGTTGCTGTTTCTCCTCATCCGCATCGTCACCCATGTCTTTTACGGCCTGCGCAAGCCCGGCCTCGTCGCCGGCCTTTTCGCCGTCTTCTATGCCCTGGCCCGGATGCTGGTCGAGTTGGTCCGCCTGCCCGATAGCCAGATCGGTTACCTCTATGGCGGCTGGCTGACCATGGGCCAGGTGCTGAGCCTTCCCATGCTTCTCATCGGTCTGGGCCTGGTCGTTTACGCCCTGTCGCGGCGCGATAATCCATTGCGGCCCTGAATCATAACAGTCTGTCAGCACGAACCCATGAATGAGACTCTAGAAGTGAACAATGCGCTGACGTTGGAACAGCAGATCGACCTGCAAATCCGCACCAATGGCCCCATCTCCGTGGCCACCTATATGGGGCTCTGCCTCACCCATCCCACCCGGGGCTACTACCAGGGTGCAGACCCCTTCGGCGCAGCCGGCGACTTCATCACCGCTCCGGAAATTTCCCAGATGTTCGGGGAACTTATCGGGTTTCACCTGGTCAATCTCTGGCAACAGATGGGCGAGCCGAAAGCCTTCACGCTGCTCGAACTGGGCCCCGGACGCGGCACGTTGATGGCCGATATCCTGCGCGTCGCCTGCCGCGCCCCCGGCTTCCGCGACGCCCTCCGCCTCCGCCTCTTCGAGACGAGCCCCGTCCTCATGGCCGCGCAGCGCGAAAAGCTCGAAGTTTACGAACCTAAATACTTGCAGGACTTTGAGAATTTTGAGGACGGCCCGATCCTCGTCGTGGCCAACGAATTCTTCGATGCCCTGCCCATACGGCAATTCATCCGCAAGCCTGACGGCTGGCACGAACGGCTGGTCGGGCATATCGACGGCAAGCGCGCCTTCGGCCTCTCCCCCACGCCCATCCCCCCCCAATCCCTGCCGGAGGCCCTGGCCGATGCCGGGCCCGACAGCCTTTACGAGGTCTGTTTCGCCGGCGCCGAACTGCTTTCGCGCCTGGCAAAAGCCTTGGCCAAACAAGGCGGTAGCCTGTTGGCTCTGGATTATGGTTATGCCGCCACCCGGACCGGCGAAACCCTGCAGGGCGTGCGGCGTCACGCCTATGCCGATGTGCTCGAAGCGCCCGGCGAAACCGATTTGTCCGCCCATGTCGATTTCGGCACCCTCGCCCAGATGGCCCGGCAGGCGGGCCTCGCCGCCGCCCCACTCGCCACGCAGGGCGAATTCCTCACCCGCATGGGCATCGACGAGCGCACCAAGGCCCTGGCCCGCGCCAATCCCGCCTCCGCCGCCGATATCGAGGCCGCCCATGACCGGTTGGTCGGACCCGAGCAGATGGGCACGCTGTTCAAGGCCTTCTGCGCCCACAGCCCCGGCCTGCAACCCGCGGGTTTCCTGGCATGAGCGCCCCCTTTGAAAAGGCCCCCGGCCTTTCGGCCCAGCCCGGCATCGCTCATGGTTTTTTCGGCCGGGCGGGTGGAAACTCGCGCGGCGAATTTGCCGGTAACAACATGTCCATTGCCCTCGGCGACGATCCCGGCATCGTGGCCGGAAATCGTGCGGCGACGGCACAATCGCTTGGTTTTGCTCCGGAAAATCTGTGCCTGCTGAAACAGGTTCATTCCAATCGCGTCCATCGGCTCGACAATCCCCTGGGCGAGCAAACCATCGAGGCCGACGCTCTGGTTACGAGAACGCCCGGCCTGCTGCTGGGCATCCTCACCGCCGATTGCACGCCCATTCTTCTTGCCGATCCCGAGGCCGGCATCGTGGCGGCCGCCCATGCCGGCTGGCGCGGCGCCGCCGATGGCATCATCGCCCACACGATCGACGCCATGGTCGCGCTGGGCGCCGAAAGAGCCAATATCCGCGCGGCCTATGGCCCGACGATCCACGGCGAAAACTATGAGGTCGGCGCGCAATTCAAGGCGGATTTCCTGGCTCTCCATCCCGACGGCCAGCGCCATTTCCACGCCCCGTCCGGCGGCATACCGCATTTCGACCTGCCCGGTTTCGTCGCCAGCCAGCTCGGCGCTGCCGGGCTTTGCAGTATAGAAGTCGTAGGCCATTGCACCTATGCCCATCCCGAACGCTACTTTTCCCACCGCTACGCCACCCATCGCGGCACGAAGACCGGCCGGCAGATCGCCGTCATCGGACTGACACAGCTTTAATTTACCCATCCGCCCAAAGTGGCGTTGCGCGTCCGTGACCGACTCGCTAAAGCTGCCCGCGAAACTGGATGGTCCGCGAAGGACCGGTTGAGACAGGATCGCGCCCATGAAGCTGGTGACCGGCAATTCCAACCGCGCTCTGGCTGAGGCCGTCGCCAGCTATCTCGAACTTCCCCTCACCGATTGTACGGTCCGGCGCTTCGCGGACAAGGAAGTCTATGTCGAGGTGCATGAGAATGTACGCGGCGAAGATGTCTTCATCCTGCAATCCACCAGCTTTCCCGCCAATGACAACCTGATGGAATTGCTGATCCTGACCGATGCGTTGCGCCGCTCCTCGGCCCGCCGCATCACCGCCGTGCTGCCCTATTTCGGCTATGCGCGGCAGGATCGGAAATCGGCCTCGCGCACGCCGATTTCAGCCAAGCTGGTCGCCAATCTCATCACCGAAGCCGGCGTCAACCGCGTCATTACCCTCGACCTGCATGCCGCGCAGATCCAGGGTTTCTTCGACATCCCCACCGACAATCTCTATTCCGCCCCGGTCATGACGCGCGACATCAAGGACAATTACGACAACGCCAAGGTCATGATCGTCTCGCCCGATGTCGGCGGCGTTGCCCGCGCCCGCGCCATCGCCCAGCGCATCGGCGCCGATCTGGCCATCGTCGACAAACGCCGTCCCAAGGCCGGGGTATCCGAAGTGATGAACATCATCGGCGACGTTTCGGGCCAGCATTGTATCCTCATCGACGACATCGTGGATTCGGGCGGCACATTGATGAATGCCGCCGAGGCCTTGCTCAAGGCCGGTGCGCTCGAGGTTTCCGCCTATATCACCCATGGCGTGCTTTCCAACGGTGCGGCGGAGAAAATCGCCGCCTCCAAGCTCAAGGAACTGGTGATTACCGACTCGATCGAGGAAACCGATCTCGTTCAGACCGCCGCCAATATCCGGCGCATCTCCATCGCCTCCCTCATCGGGGAAGCCATTGCCCGCACGGCCAGCGAGCAGAGCGTGTCGAGCCTGCTCGACTGACATCGACACCGGCCCGTGCTAGGCTACCCATCGGACGCCGCGCCGAAGGGAGCCGCAAATGCCCCGTTTTCTTGCCCTCTTCATGGGATCGCGCGACAGCGTCCACCAGGAAAAATGGAATGCCCTTGCTCCGGAAGAACAGGCCCGGCGCAGCGCCGAGGCCATGCAAGCCTGGGGTCAATGGGCCGAACGCAATAAAAGTGCCATTCATGACATCGGTTCGCCCCTGGGCAAGACCTTGCTGGCATCGCCGCAAGGCATTGCGCCGACGCAAAACACCATCGTTGCCTATGTCATTGTCGAGGCGCCGTCCCATGACGCGGCAGCCCTGACGTTCAAGGATCACCCGCATTTTTCCATCTCCCCCGGCACGGGGGTGGAAATCCTGCAATGCCTGCCCCTGCCGGGAGTATCAGCCCGGCAATAAAGCCTCCGATCCGCTTGCCCCGTCCCCCGCTTTCCTCTATATCCGCGCGCATGAAGCGCTCGTCACCCCTGGAGGACGGGCGCGTATGTTGTTGTGGTAATGACATACACCAACCAGAATGGATGATTTCCATGGCTGCGACCAAAGTGCTCAAGGCACAGGCGCGTGAGGGAGTGGGCAAGGGGGCCGCTCGTGAACTGCGCCGTCAGGGACGTGTTCCCGCTGTTATTTATGGTGACAAGAAGCCCCCCGTTACCGTTTCGCTCGCGTTCAACGAGACGCTGAAGGCCATTTACGATGGCGGCTTTAAGTCCCACGTTCTCGAACTCGATGTCGAAGGCACCAAGCATCGCGTCATTCCGCGCGATTACCAGCTCGATCCGGTCAAGGACCTGCCGATTCACGTCGATTTCCTGCGCGTCTCGGGCAATTCCACCCTGCATGTGGACGTCCATGTCTCCTTCACCAACGAGGAGAAGAGTCCGGGCCTGAAGCGTGGTGGCACGCTCAATGTCGTGCGCCACACCGTGGAACTGATTGCTCCGGCCAACGCCATCCCTGAAGAGATCGTCATCGATCTGTCCGGCTATGAAATCGGCGATTCGATCCATATTTCCGCCGTTGACTTGCCCAAGGGCGTGAAGCCGGCCATTACCGACCGTGACTTCACCATCGCCACCCTGGTGGCCCCTTCGGGCCTCAAGTCGTCTGAAGCGGCCGAGGGCACGGAAACGACCGAGGGCGGCGAAGAGGAATAATCCTCTGGCCCGGCCATCGAATATTCTTGAACGAGGCGGCCCAGCGGCCGCCTCTGTTCTTTCCAGGAGGCGCGAACGATGAAATTGCTGGTCGGCCTGGGCAATCCCGGCGCGCAATATGCCGGCAATCGCCACAATGTGGGCTTCATGGCCATCGATGCCATTGCCGATGCCCACGGCATTGCACCGTGGAAAGCCAAGCATGCCGGGCTTATCGCCGAGGGCAATATCGGCGGCGAAAAGGTCGTGCTGCTCAAACCGCAGACCTTTATGAATCGCTCCGGCGACAGCGTCCAGCAGGTCACCCGCTTCTTCAAGATCGTCAATAGCGACGTCATCGTCTTCTATGACGAACTCGACCTCACTCCGGGCAAGGTGCGCGTCAAGATAGGCGGCGGTAATGGCGGCCACAATGGCCTGAGGTCCATCGACCCCCAGATCGGCCTCGACTACAAGCGCGTGCGTATCGGCATCGGCCATCCGGGCAAGGAATTCGTCACCCCTCATGTGCTGGGCGACTTCGCCAAGGCCGATGCGGAATGGCTCACACCCCTATTGGCCGAAATCGGCCGTCAGGCACCACTCTTGCTCAAGGGCGACGACAGCGGCTTCATGAACAAGCTGGCCCTGGCAGTAAAAGGCGACGAGCCTATCAAAGCCGAAAAGCCGATATCGAAAGGGCAAAGCCATATCCGCCAGGCCAGAACAGCCGCGCCGAAGGCTGAAATCCCCAAAACCGGCCCGATGGCCGACATGTTGAGCAAGCTGTTCGGCAAGGGCAATCAATAGCCCTCGCCCACCTTCTCATTGGGCCAGCACGCTCCTGCCCGTCCCGAACGGGCCAGCAGGAGCAGGCCATTACGCCACTTGAGCCTTGCGCGAACCCCGAGCCCATTCGGGCAGCCAAGTGCCGTGAGCATCGATGAGGTCGTCCACCAGCGCCCAGATCTGGTCCAGATCGAGTTCGGCGGCCGTATGCGGGTCCATCATGGCGGCGTGATAGATATGCTCGCGGTTCTCTTCCACCAGTGCCCGCACAGTCAGTTCCTGCACATTGATATTGGTGCGGATAAGCGCGGTGAGCTGGGGCGGCAATTCACCGATATAAGTGGGCTGCAAGCCGTTGTGGTCCACAAGGCAGGGCACTTCGACCGCTGCATTGTCGGGCAGCGAGGTGATGACCCCATTATTGCGTATATTGCCGTAGATCACCGAAGGCTCGCCGGTCCAGGCCGAGTTGACGATGGAGGAGGCATATTCCTTCGAGGGCTTCACTTCGATCTTGTCGGCATTCTTGTAATCCTGGCTGGTCTGTTTCCAGCGCGCGATCTGCTCGACGCAGCGCTTGGGATATTCATCCAGCGGAATGCCGAATTTCTCGATGATGTCCTCGCGTCCTTCCTTGATGAAATAGGGCGTATATTCGGCGAAGTGCTCGGAGCTTTCGGTGACGAAATAGCCCAGCCGCGTCATCATCTCGTAGCGCACCTTGTTGGGGCAGCGCGGGTTCCAGCCGGGCTTGGGCGCACGGCCTTCACGATAGGCGCGATGCAACTCGGGATAGAGGTCCTTATAGGAGCCGTCGGGCAGGCGCTGCTCGAAATTGAGATAGAACGCCATGTGATTGATGCCGGCCGAGCGGTAGCGGATGTCCTCGTAGGGAATGTCGAGGTCATGGGCCAGCTCCATCGCTGTCCCTTGCACCGAATGGCACAGGCCGACCTGCTTGATCGTCGGGTACTTTTCGGCAATGGCCCAGGTATTGATGGCCATGGGATTGACGTATTGCAACATGATGGCATTGGGTGCCACCGCCAGCATGTCCTCGCAAATGCTCCACAAATGCGGAACCGTGCGCAGACCGCGCATGATGCCGCCCACGCCCAGTGTATCGGCAATGGTCTGGCGCAGGTTATATTTCTTGGGCACCTCGAAATCGACGACGGTGGACGGCTCGTAGCCGCCGATCTGGAAGCAGACGACGACGAAATTCGTGCTGTCCAGCGCCTTCTTCTGGTCCGAATAGGTTTCCACCTGCGCCGGAACGCCAAGCGTCGCCACCAGCTTCTTGGCGATGATCGCGCTTTCTTCCAGGCGCTGTGGATTGATGTCCATCAGCCGGATCGTCGCGCCGCTCAAGGCCGGACGTTGCAGGATGTCGCCGACGATGTTCTTCATGAACACCGACGAGCCGGCACCGATGAAAGTTATTTTGGGGTTTGCCATCACAAAAAGCTCCAGAGGTCAGGCGGCAATTTCAAACGCGGCGCGAACCAGCCGGGCCGTGTATTCGGTTTTGGGATTGATGAGCACTTCATTGACCGGACCTTCCTCGACGATCCGACCGTGCTGCATGACCATCACGCGGTGGCAAAGCGCCTTCACCACCTTCAGGTCATGGCTGATGAAGAGGTAGGAAAGGCCCTTCTCGTCCTGCAATTTGCGCAGGAGGTCGATGATCTGGGCCTGCACCGACAGGTCGAGCGCCGAAGTCGGCTCATCGAGCAGGATGAATTCAGGCTCCAGCGCGATAGCCCGGGCGATAGCGATACGTTGGCGCTGCCCCCCGGAAAATTCGTGCGGAAAGCGCTGCAGGATGGTGTCGGGCATGCCCGCGTCGCGCAGGGCTTGGCGCACCCGTTCCACCCGTTCGCGGCCATTGGCGCCGATATTGTTGACGATCAGCCCCTCTTCGATGATCTGGCGGATCGACATGCGCGGATTGAGGCTGGCAAAGGGATCCTGGAAGACGATCTGCATGCGGGATCGAAGAGGCCGCATGGCCTGCCGGTCCTTGCCTTCGATGGGTTCGCCATCGAACCAGATCTTGCCGCCCTGATTGCCAATGAGGCGAATGAGCGCCTGTCCGAACGTGGTCTTGCCCGAGCCGCTCTCGCCTACGATGCCAAGGGTTTCGTGGCGCATCAGCTTGATGTCGAGATTATCCACCGCCTTCAGCTCGAAGAAATCGGGCTTGAAGAAACCACCGCGCTTGAGCGTGAAACTCACCTTGACATTGCGCCCTTCGAGCACGGTTTCATGCGCGCCATCTTCCAGCGGCAAAGCCGTTCCCCTGGGTTCGGAGGCCAGCAGATGCCGCGTATAGGAATGCTGGGGATTGGTGAACAAGGCCTCCGTCTCGTTGTGCTCCTGCACCTGCCCGTTCTGCATCACATAGACATATTCGGAGAACTGCCGGACGATGGTGAGGTCATGGGTGATAAGGATCACCGCCATGCCATACTTGTCCTTGAGGTTCTTGATGAGGTTGAGGATCTGCGCTTGCACCGTCACGTCGAGCGCCGTGGTCGGTTCGTCGGCGATCAGCACGTCGGGACGATTGGCCAGCGCCATGGCGATCATCACGCGCTGGCGCTGCCCGCCGGAAAGCTGGTGGGGATAGCTGCGCAATCGCGCAGCCGGTTCGGGAATCTGCACCTCTTCAAGCAGTTTCTCGGCACGCGCCATGGCTTCCTTGGCGGACACCTTGTTGTGCAGGTGAATGATTTCGCAGATTTGCTGGCCGATCGTATAGACCGGGTTGAGCGAACTCATCGGCTCCTGGAAAATCATGGCGAGATCGTTACCGCGCAGCTTACGCAGGTCGCGGTCGCTCATGCCCACAACATCGCGCCCTTTGAGCGTGATATGGGTATTCTTGCCGATGCTGGCGCGCTTGCTCAGCAATTGCATGACGGTGCGCGCCGTCACCGACTTACCCGAGCCGCTCTCTCCCACCAGGGCAATGGTTTCACCCTTGTGAAGCTGGAACGAGACATCGCGCACGGCATGGACGACGCCGCCCTCGACCTTGAAATCCACCGCGACATTGCGGGCATCGAGAATGAGTTCGCGTCCATGCATGCCCACATCAAGCCGTTCGGCGGGAGCAAAATTGTCCTTTGGCATCCGGCGCGTCCTCAATAGGGGTCGATGGCGTCGCGCAGGCCGTCACCCAGCGCGTTGAAGGCAAAGACGGTGATGAGCACGAAGATCACCGGCGACAGAATCCAGGGATAGGACCCGATAACCGAGAACGTGCCGGTATCCTGAAGCATGAGGCCCCAGGAAATCAGGGGCGGCTTCACCGCAAAGCCCAAAAAGCCAAGGAAACTCTCCAGCAGGACGACGGTGGGGATGGCCAGCGTCACCGCCACGATGATGTGGCTCAGCACGTTAGGCAGGATATGCCGGGTAATGATACGCGCATCGGACGATCCCACGGCGATAGCCGCACGGACATAATCCACCCGTGCCAGGGCCAGGGTTTTCGAGCGCACTTCCCGGCTCAATTGTGCCCAACCCAAAGCCGCCATGACGAAGATGACGAACGTGAGGAACACGTTGGATGGCGCCGTCACCGGAATGAGCGAGGTCAGCGCCAGATAGAGGGGTAATTGCGGAAAGGCGAGCACGAATTCAACGAAACGCTGCACCCAGGAATCGAGCGTCCCACCGATATAGCCTGAAGTGATGCCCACCAGCGTACCCACGATCGTGGTCATGGTGACCACGGCCAATGCGATCATCAGGCTGATGCGCGAGCCGATAATGCCGCGCGAGAGAATATCGCGCCCCAGCTTGTCGGTGCCCAGCAATTGCAGCGGCCGGCCGTCGGTCGAGCCGAAGAAATGGATATTGCTGGGGATGAACCAGAGCAGATGATAGCTGTAGCCCTTGACGAAAAAGCCCGTGGGGGTCGGGTCGTCCTTGACCGGCCCGGTGAGGGGCTGGAAGGTGATGGGATCGAATTCGCCGGTATCCCCGATCGGGTAAACATAAGGAATAAGGCTGAAATTGCCCTGCGAATCCTCGAAGGCGACGATGTCGGGCTGGGCGAACGGCAGGTTCGTCGCCTTGGGGTCCATCGGCGCGAAGAAATCGGCGAAGATGGAAACGAACAGCAGCAGCACGACCAGGACCAGGCCGATCATGCCCATGGTCGAGCGCTTGAAGCGTCGCCAGACCAAAGCCGCATAAGTTTCGTTGCCGGCGCCATAACGGGACGCCACCGGCGCCACATCGGCTTCCTCCGCCGGGGTCGGCTCGGGGCCGGCGCCGACATCGCTGGGCAGGGGAATGGAGGAGTGGGTATCGACCTTGCTCATTCCGCGTTCCCTCCCATGCGAATGCGGGGATCGAGCGCCACCAGCAGAAGGTCGGCGATGATATTGCCGATAATGAGCGTGGCGGCCAGCACCAGCATGAAGGTGGCCGTGACATAGACGTCGCCCGCCCCCATCGAACCCACGATGGCCGGACCGACCGTGGCCAGGCCGAAAACGATGGCCACCTCGATCTCGCCGGTCAGCATATAGGGCAGCACCACGCCCTGATAGGCGATGAGCGGGTGCAATGCGTTGGGAACGGCATGCTTCATGATGACGGCGCTTTCGGGCAGGCCCTTGGCTCGCGCCGTCTCGACATATTGGCTGTTGAGCACATCGAGCAGGTTGGCGCGCATCACTCGCATATTATAAGCCAGCCCGCCGAAGGTGGCGATGAAGACGACCGGCCAGACATGCTGAACCAGGTTGACGAACTTGTCCCAACTCCATGGCGCGCCGCCATAGCGAGCCGAAAAGAACATGCCCACTTCGCTGACATTCAATCGGAAGACCAGGATGTAGAGAATGATGATGGCCAGCAGAAACCGGGGAATGGTCATGCCCAGAAAGCTGACAATGCCCAATAGGGTATCCACCCAGGAATATTGTCGCGTCGCCGCCACGATGCCCAGGCCGATACCCAGCAAGGAAGCGAGCAGGTGACATACCAGGGCCAGCATGATCGTCGCCGGCAGACGCTCGGCCACCACATTGGCCACGGGCTTGTTATAGAAGAAGGAATCTCCGAAATCGAAGCGGGTGACGATGCCGGTGATCCAGCGGAAATATTGCACGACGATGGGATCGTTGAGGCCATGTGCCTCGCGGTAAATCTCGGCCTGCGCCTCGGCGACATCGGGCGCGGCGCCCCCTTGGAAGATCAGCATCGAGCGGATGGTGTCGCCATAATCGCCCGGCGGGGCCTGGATGATGGCAAAGGTCACCACGCTGAGAAGGAACAGCAGGGGGATCGCGCCAAGAACGCGAATGGTGAGAAATCGAAGCATCTGGGCCTCACTGGCTAGGGTTACCCCCTTACCCCAACCCTCATCCCGCGGAACGAGGGGGCAGATCGCTGACGGAAACGATCATACCAAGGTCGCTGAACAGGTCCCGTCCCTTGCGGAAAGGGCCGGGAAGGGATGGCGGCCGAGCCGCCATCCCGGGGATTGCGGTTAAACCGGGCCCGCACCGCCAGGTTCACCCGGCAGGGTTTCGGGGAACAGCTCATAATCGCCCTGCTTGTCTTCAGGCACATAGAGCCGCTCGCGGATCACGCTGTCTTCCGCCCAGTTGAACATGAAAATCGGCGTGCCTGCGGGAACGTTGGCGAAACGCTTGTTGATGATGAGCGCACCGGGATATTGCGTCAGCCCCACCGAATAGACATTTTCGGTGAAGATATGCTGGTACTGCTTCATCAGTTCGGCGCGCTCGGCATTATCGCTGGTGGCGATGAACTTGTTCACCACATCCACCAGATCCTGCTCGAAGGGCAGCAGGTCGAGCGTGCCATCGGTGCCGGCGCGGTGGAAATAGCTGGTGCGCGGACCGGTCGGCGCAAGCGAGGCCGTGCCCTGCACCACCGACACCACTTCCGAACCCTGGCGTTCCACGCTCCAGTCGAACTGGCCGGCCTGGGACATGTCGTCACGTGCCGTTCCCTGCTGGAAATTGGCGATCACGCGGATGCCCAGCGGTTCCATCATGGCGATCACGCCTTCGGCCAGGTTGGTATCCGTGCCGTAATCGGTATTGGCGAGAAGCGTGATCTCCACGTCGCCGCCGCCAGCCGTCCCCTCGGGGAAATTGCGGATGCCGTTGCCATCGGTATCGACCAGGCCGATCCCGTCGAGCAGGCCTTCGGCCGCGTCGAGATTATACGGATAATAGACCGTCGAAGCCTTGTCGTAATAGGCCGTGCCGGCATAGAGCCCGCCCGGATAGATGGCGGTGAACGGACCGCGCACCAGCGATTCACCCAGGCGCTGCCGATCGATGGCAATGGTCACGGCCTTGCGGAAATCGAGATTCCGGTTGAGTTCGCGCACAGCCTGGCCGCGCTCGTCGGGAGCGCCCCAGCCATTGGCCGAGAAGTTCATGCGCAGCGCGTAACCGATGGTGCGGGCGCCGAACTGCAGCCGGGCCGGCGCGGAATCTTCGGCCGAACGCCGCAGGGCTTCGACATAGCTTTCCGCCTGCTCGAGGTTTGAGAAGTCGCCCGAGCCCGCCACCGCCTGCACGTCGCGGTCCGCCCAGGTCGAAAGCCGATAATGCATCTCATTGAGATAGGGAAGCTGGTTGCCCGCCTCGTCGACCTTCCAATAATAGGGGTTGCGGCGCATGACGATAATGTCGTCCGGGCGATATTCCACCGGCACCCAGGCGCCCATTACCGGAATATTCATGTATTCAGGCGGGAAGGCGTTCTTGTACTGCTCGTAGGTATTGTCAGAATATTTCGGGTGCTGGGGCTTGAGGATATGGCTCGGCCCCGGACAGAACGTGCCATAGGCCATGGCATAGAGATATTGCTTGGGGAATGCTTCCTTGAAGGTCCACTTGACCGTATAGGGGTCGACCTCCTCCAGCGTCGTGCCCACGCCGAAGGTTTCCGGCGTCGCGCCATTGAGCGGCGAGACGTTGGGATCGAGGACGTTGTCGTTCCAGTAGAACATCACGTCCTCGGCATCGAACGGATCGCCGTCGGACCATTTCGCGCCCTCGATGAGGTGCATGGTCAATTCATGCCCGTCCTCCGACCATTCCCAGCTTTTTGCCAGGTTGGGCAGCGGCTCGAGTTCGTCGGCCTTGACCTCGAACAGCGGGCCGGTACGAGTCAGGCATTCGGAAAGGCCGATGTCGATGCCACCCCAGCCCTGGCTCTGGCCGCCGCTATAGTTCCAACCCTCGGGCCGGCCCCCAATGACGTGGCGCATGGTATCGCCGTAAACGCCAATCCCGTCCGGCATGTCGCCGGTCTTATAGACGAGCGGCTCCTTGGGCAGGCGCTCGGCTACCGGCGGCAGCTTGCCTTCATCGACATATTTCGCGGTAACCCAATCGGGCTCGTGATATTCGGGCAGCGCCTTGAATTCGAGAATGTCGCTCACCGAGACGAAATTCGGCTCGCTCTGCGCGGAGAATTCGGGCGGGTCCGGCAGTTCGCCCGTCAACTCTTGTGCCGGAATCGCCAGCATTGAAACGGACAGCAAAAGTCCTGCCCCGCCAAGGGCATAGGTGTGCTTTTTCAATAGAACCTCCCATTGCGGACGGCGTCCGGCGTTCATCGCCTATGCCGGTCTCTCCCACCGGCTGGAACACCGCGCATAAGGAAGCCTACCTCTTGCCGCAAGCGAAGCAATCCGGAATAGTAGTGACTAATTCCGGTTTTCTAAGATATGCGCGGATAAGTATGACAGTTGATGTCAAACCAACCAGCGGCGTGCGCATCCGTGAACGGGCGCCGCGCCCGACCCCAAGGCCCGACCGCAGCTTTTACGCGTCGGGCAAAGCCTTCGGCCGTTTCGGCATCCGCGCCTTTCCTCCGCAGATCATGCCCACCCCCCACAGTCACGGCCATATCGAGTTCAACTGGCTGACCCGGGGCACCATGGATTACGTGTTCGACGGCGGAGCCATCACTGTTGGGCCCCACCGGCTGGTCGCCTTCTGGGCCGGTATTCCGCACCAGACCGTGGACCTGAGGGACGTGGGTGACGGACGCCAGCTCAACATTTACCTGCCCATGGACGCCTTCCTGGAAATGCCGCAATTGGGGCGGCTCACCGAGACGTTGATGGGCGGCGGCGTCATTCAGCTTGCGCCCGATTGCATCGGGCTTGAAACGCTGGAGCGCTGGCACGCCGATTATCGCAGCGGCAATTCCCTGCGTACTGACCTGGTTCGCGCAGAGATCGGCACCATGTTTCGGCGTGCAGCCATTACCGGTTGGGATAATCTGCTGCCGGCCTGGCTGGAAAAATCCGGTACGCGCACCCGCACGGCGACCCCGGTGCGTTACGTGGTGCGCATGGTGCGCCATATCGTGGAAAACATCACCGATCCGCTATCGGCCGAAGACATCGCCAAGGTCGTCGGCCTGCACCCCAATTATGCCACCAATCTTTTCACCAAGGTGATGCACATCTCGGTGCAGAAATTCGTCACCCGCATGCGCCTCATCCGCGCCCGCAGCCTGCTGTTCGACGGTAGCCTCTCCATCGCCAATGTCGCCTTCCAGTCCGGCTTCGTCAGCCAGACCCAGTTCTACGAGCATTTTCGCAAGGCCTATGGCATGACGCCGAGCCAGATGCGCAAGGATACGATCGGATAGAGTTCCTCAGGCGCCGGCAGCGAACCGGACAGTCCTGGCTAGGTATTGAACTTGAACAGCATGACGTCGCCATCCTTGACGACATAATCCTTGCCTTCATCGCGCGCCTTGCCGGCCTCCTTGGCGGGCACCTCACCGCCAAGCGTGACGAAATCGTCATAGGCGATGGTCTGGGCGCGGATGAAACCCCGCTCGAAATCGGTATGGATGACGCCGGCCGCCTGGGGAGCCCTGTCGCCCTTGTGGATGGTCCAGGCACGGGTTTCCTTGGGGCCGACGGTGAAATAGGTCTGCAAGCCCAAGAGATCGTAGGCGGCGCGGATCAAGCGATTGAGGCCCGGCTGATCGAGCCCGAGGGAATCGAGATATTCGGCCTGCTCTTCATCCGGCAACTGCGCGAGCTGGCTTTCGATTTCCGCCGAGATGATGACCACGCCGGCGTCGTTGGCCTGGGCATAGGCCTCGACCTGGCGGGTCAGATCATTGCCGGTAGCAGCCGAAGCCTCATCGACATTGCAGACGTAAAGCGCCGGCTTGCTGGTGAGCAATTGCAATTCATGGAATGCCTTTTCCTCCTCGGCTTCGCGCTTGACCAAGCGGGCGGAGCGGCCTTCGCGCAGCACGACCAGCGACCGATCGATGAGGTCCAGCGTCAGCTTGGCGTCCTTGTCATTGCCCTTGGCTTTTTTCTCGACACCTGCGCGGCGCTTTTCCAGGCTTTCGAGATCGGCCAGCATCAATTCGGTTTCCACCACCTCTGCATCGGCCAGAGGATCGACCCGGTTGGAAACGTGGATGACATTGGCATCCTCGAAACAGCGCAGCACATAGGCAATGGCGTCGGTTTCGCGGATATTGGCCAGGAACTGGTTGCCCAGGCCCTCGCCCTGCGAGGCCCCTTTCACCAGGCCGGCAATGTCCACGAAGCTCATGCGCGCCGGGAGAATCTGCGCCGATTTGCCGATCTCGGCCAATTTGCCCAAACGGGGATCGGGCACCGAAACTTCGCCGACATTGGGCTCGATGGTACAAAAGGGAAAATTGGCCGCCTGCGCCGCAGCCGTGCGGGTCAATGCATTGAAAAGCGTCGACTTGCCGACATTCGGCAGGCCCACAATGCCCATCTTGAAGCCCATTGGGATCTCCGCAAATTCGTTGGGCTCCAATTGGGTCGGATCGCCGCCGATGTCAATGCGTAGGCCCCGCGCCATGAGAAAGCTGCGGCCCCGGGAAACGGGTTCCAGGGGCCGCGCATGGACGCCAGGGAGGGGCGTGGGAATTCAGTGATGCGCGCCGCTCATTTCGCGCAATTCCTCGACCGAGCGGACACGCTTGCGCGCGGCGCCATCCCAGTCACGGGTCTGGACCGTGGATTTGGCCATACGGTCCTTTGCGGCCGGCACCGCTTCGGCATATTGCGGCAGCCACTGGGCCTGGGCGACCACCATTTCATCCACCATGGCCCACACCTCGTCCGGCGTGCAGATCGCTCCCACCAGGGGATCGTGCAGCACGGCGAGCTTGAGCATGTCGATATCGCCGCTCATCGCCGCTTCGACCGACATGCGCTGCACCGAAACGGACACCGAACAGGTCGCCGCGCAGGCCGTGGGCAGCGTGATCCCTTCGATCATATTGATGCCGAAGCGATCGACATAGCCGGGGCTTTCGATGATCGCGTCATCCGGAAGATTGGTGATGATGCCATTGTTTCGGCGGTTGAAATGCCCGCGATAGACACGCCCGGTTTCCATCGCCTCGATGATGTAACTGGCGTGCTCGCTGGTGCGCTTATAGTCCGAAAGCGGCTTGTTGGCCTGTTCCTTGAACATCGGGAAGTCCGTCTCGAACCAGTTCCGGCGCTCAGTGGAATAGCGCAGATAACCGCCCGTTTCGCCATGGATCCAATCGCTCATGTCGATCCAGCGGCCGATTTCCTCGGGGCGCTTGCGATACCAGGGCAGATATTCGGACAGATGGCCATTGCTTTCGGTGGAATAGACGCCGAAGCGCTTGAGCACGTCGATGCGCACCTTTTCCTGGCGCGAATAGACCGGGTGGCGCTCGAAGGCGGCGATCAACTCGTCCTTTTCGATCTTCCGGCCCTTGGCGCGGATATCGATATACCAGGTCTGGTGGTTGATGCCCGAACACACATAATCAAGTTCGCTATCCTCGACGCTTAGCACCTGGGCGATCTGGCGGGCGCCGTGCTGCACGCCATGACAGAGCCCCACGACATTGACGCCGCCGTAAAGATCGGCCGCCCACGTGTTCATCGCCATGGGGTTTGCATAATTGAGGAACAGGGCGCCGGGTTCGGCTACCTCCCTGATATCCTTACAGAAATCCAGGATTACCGGGATATTGCGCTGGCCATAGAGAATACCGCCGGCGCAGATCGTATCGCCCACGCATTGATCGACGCCATATTTGAGCGGAATGTTGACATCGGTGGCGAAAGCCTCGAGCCCGCCCACGCGCACGCAACTCATCACGTAGCGCGCGCCGGCAATGGCTTCGCGCCGATTGGTGGTGGCCGTTACCTTTGCCGGCAGCGTGTTGACCGCCACGATCGTCTCGATGATCTGCTTGACCATGTCGAGGTTATGCGGGTTGAGGTCGGTCAGCGCGAACTCGCAATCGGCGAATTCCGGCACTTTCAGCAGGTCGGAGATCAGGGTCTTGGTGAAGCCGACCGAGCCGGCTCCGATCACGGTTATCTTGAATGCCATAAAATCCTCCGCAGGCGCATCTGACTGCTTTTCGTTGACACATTGCTAGCGTTTGGGGCGCCGTACGTGTAGAGAAACCTTGTGCGAACCCGGGTAATTTTGTGCTCTCCCAGCTTCTCGACCACGGCCACGACATCCGCCGGCTCGGCCTGCCGCGCAGCGCCGCGCCATTGCATTGCATGGCCATCAGCGCCGGCTACGAGCAGCGCATGAACGAGGTCTATTCCTGGGACGGGCTGAAACGCGGCACGGCGCCGTTTCTGGTCATCCAGCATACCACTTATGGCGAAGGGCGGCTGGATTATGCCGGTGCCCATTACCGGCTGGTTCCCGGCCAGACCATGCTGGTCACCATGCCCCACGAGCATCGCTACTGGCTGGAGCGCGGCGGGCATTGGGAATATTTCTGGATGGTGCTCAATGGCCGCGAGGCGCTGAGACTGGCCCGCGAAGTGCTCGAAGCCGACGGCCCGGTGCTCCAGCCGGCGCCGGACCAGGTCGAACGCCTGGCCGCCGCCTGCCTGGCGCTGATGACGCGGGCCGAGCTTTCGCCGGGCGAGGCCTCCGGCTTTGCCTATGCGGCCATGACGGTGCTGCACGACACCGCCTTCGGCGCCAGGGAAATGGCCGAACCGCCGCTGCCGGCCGCCATTGCCCGCGTGCTGGCGCATATAGAGGCCGATTTGGCCCAGTCGTTGCAGGTGGACCACCTGGCCGCCGTGGCCGAAATGAGCCGGGCCCATTTCGTGCGCCGCTTCGCCCAGGCCACCGGCGCCGCGCCATCCGACTACGTGCTGGAGCGCCGCATCGAACGTATCGAGCGCCTGCTGCTGGCCACGGAAATGACGGTGAGCGAAATCGCCCGCCTGACCGGCTTTGCCGATGGCAATTACCTGGCCAAGGCCTTTCGCCGCAAGCGCGGCCTGTCGCCGCTGGAATTCCGCGCCACGCGGCTCGAAGCCAATTGACGGCCTTGCCCGGCAATGCGCGCCATGTCAAAACCCTGATTGACCTATAGGGCAAGCAAATGACCAATCCTGTCACCAAGGACCGGCGCCACTTCGAGGACCTGACCCCGGGCGAAGTCATCGACCTGCGCCATAAGACGCTCGACAAGGAAGCGATCCTCGCTTTTGCCGGCGCATTCGACCCCCTGCCCTTCCACCTCGACGAAGCGGCCGCCAGGGCGAGCCTACTGGGCGGGCTGGCGGCCAGCGGCTGGCAGACCGGGGCGCTGAGCCTGCGCATGCTGGTCGACAACTTTCTCTCCGGCATCGCCTCCTGCGGCGGGCTGGGTTTTACCAATCTCAAATGGAAGAACCCGGTCATGGTCGGCGACACGATCGGCGGCACCGTGACCGTCGCCGAATTGCGCCGCTCGGCCAGCCATCCGCAATGGGGCATCGTCACGCTCGATTTCGACATGCGCAACCAGAAGGGCCAGCCGGTGCTCACCATGCGCCTGGCCAACCTGGTGGAATGCCGCATCGTGCCGGTGCCGGCATGACCCGCTGGTTCGAGGACGTCACCCTGGACGAGGTCTTTCCGCTCGGCAGCCACACATTCAGCGCCGAAGAGATCATCGCCTTCGGCAGGGCCTATGACCCGCAATATTTCCACACCGACCCCGGCCTGGCCCGCCACAGTCATTTCGGCGGGCTGATCGCCTCGGGCTGGCACACGGTCAGCATCGGGCATCGCTGCATGGTCGATGCGCTGTTTGCCGAAGCGGAGCGCCTGCGGGCGCTGGGGCAGGAGCCGGGCGTTTCCGGGCCCTCGCCCGGCGTCAACGCCATGGAATTCAAGGTTCCCGTGCGCCCCGGCGACAGCGTGAGCTATGAATTGGTAGTGACCGGCAAGCGCGTCTCCCATTCCATTCCCGGCTGGGGCCTGCTGTTCAACCGCATCACCGCCACCAATCAGCGCGGCGAATTGGTCTATCGGGCCGATCTGGTGAGTTTTTCCAAGCTGCGCGATTATCGCATGCCGCTCAAGCTCCGCCTGTTGCAGGCGCTCACCAGGCTGCAGCGCTTCGGCAGGCGGCAGCGCGCGGGCTCTTGAAACCGCCCCGGCGGCCCGGCACTGTGGCCACATGCGCCGATTCGCCCTTAGCCTCGCCCTCGCCCTGCTCGCCGCCGTACCCGTGGCGGCCCAGACCTATCAGGGCAATTGGAGCTGCCGCGACGCCACCACCGAACGCGCCGGCATCCTCACCCTTTACGGCCAGTCCTATGGCTGGGCCTCGCGCGTCGCCGGCGATCCCAATTCGGGCACCGGCACGCTGACGCCCTATCAGGACGGCGTTGGCTTCAATGACGGCAATCTGCGCAGCAAGGCCGGCATCCAGGCCGGGCGGCTCATCAACGATCCGACCCATGGCGTGGCCATGCAGCTCGAAACCGCCGACGCCATCGTCATGATGTGTACGCCGCGATAGCCCCCGGCGAACCGCTTCCAGCCCGCATTGCCCTGCCAGATCGTGGAAATATCCGGCTGGGCACTCGAAATGAACAGGTCGCGCACGGGCAAGGGTTGAACTTTTCCAGATTTCACGCATTTTAGGAGGGCAACGCCGGGCCCCTCTGGCGGGGGCGCCCTGCCCTCGTGATGTCGGAGTTGCTCCACTATTCACATGGAGAAGGTCCGGCGATGGAATCGCTTCTTGCCGCCCTTTCGGGCGATTTTCTCGGTACACCCTTATATTTCTGGGTCGCATTCATTGCGATCGTCATCGGCCTGCTGGTCTTCGACCTGGGCATATTGCACCGCGACGAGCATGAGATCGAAGCCAGGGAGAGCCTGTTTCTCTACGGTTTCTACGTGCTGATCGCCCTGGGCTTCGGCGCCTGGGTCTGGTTTCAGCGCGGCGCGGAGGCCGGGCTGGAATTTTATACCGGCTACCTGATCGAACAATCGCTGGCGATGGACAACATGTTCGTCATCGCCACCATTTTCGGCTTCCTGGGGATTCCGCGCCTCTACCAGCACCGGGTGCTATTCTGGGGCATCCTGGGGGTCATCGCCTTCCGCGCCATCCTGATCGGCGTCGGCGCCGCCCTGGTTTACCAGTTCAACTGGGTGCTGTTTCTGTTCGGCGCCTTCCTGGTCTTTACCGGCTTGCGCATGTTCTCGCACCAGGACGACGAACCGAGCCTGGAAAACAACCGCGTCTTCCAGTTCCTCAAGCGCCATTTGCCAATCACCGACAAGCTGCATGGCCGCCATTTCCTGGTCAAGGCGCCCGATCCCAGGACGGGCAAGCTGATAACCTGGCTCACGCCGCTGGCCGTGGCGCTCATCATGGTGGAGACGGTCGACCTGATCTTCGCCGTCGATTCGGTGCCGGCGGTCTTTGCCGTCACCCAGGACACGTTCATCGTCTATACCTCAAACATCTTCGCCATTCTCGGCCTGCGGGCGCTCTATTTCGCGCTGGCGGCGGCGATGAACCGGTTCCGCTACCTGCAGGTTTCACTGGCGGTCATCCTGGTGCTGATCGGCATCAAGATTTTCCTCGTGCCGCTGCACATCCACATCGACACCCTGCTCTCGCTGGTGGTGACGCTGGGCATTCTCGCCGCCGGCGTGCTCTATTCGCTGTGGAAGACCCGCGACGAACCCGCGCTTTCGGACGAAACGCCGGCCTCGAATTCAAATTCGCAAGCCTGACACGAAGCCGGAGGGCCGGTTTTACCGGCTCTCCACCGCCTTTGCACCTTTCTTGCCGCAATCTTTCGTTAACTCCTCGAACGAAACGCGCAAGGAGATCGGCATATGGCTGTCATCCATGAAATCGTCTTCGACTGTGACCAACCCGCCGAACTGGCAACCTTCTGGGCCGAATTGCTCGACGGCTACGCGGTGCGCCAGCAGGATGAAACCGACATCGCACGGCTGATCGCGCTCGACCTCAACCCCGAAACCGCCATAAGCGTCATGGTCGATGGCCCGGGCCCCTCGATCTGTTTTCAGAACATCGAGGGCCGGCGGCACGACAACAATCGCGTGCATTTCGACGTGGAAGTGGCCGACCGCTCCGCTGAAACCGCCCGCCTGGCCGAGGCCGGCGCATCGGTCGAGCGGGTCCTGCCCAGCTATACGATCATGCGCGACCCCGAAGGAAACCAGTTCTGCCTGGTGGATGCCCGCGCAGCCATGGCGGCCTGAACATTTCCGGAGGCTGCTGACATTCCCTGGCGCGCGATGGCGTCATCATGGTTCGGCCAGAACGGAGAAAAGCCATGAGCCTTGTCGCCACCTGCCATTGCGGCGCCACCCGTATCGTCCTGCCCACCCAGCCGGTCCACGCCAAAACCTGCAATTGCAGCTATTGCGCCCGCACCGGGGCCGTCTGGGCCTATTACCGTGCGGGCGAACTCACGTTTGAATCGCAGGAGGCCGAAGGCACCTATTCGGCCAGCGGCGGCATCAACCAGCATCATTTCTGCACCAGATGCGGCATTTCCACCTGGGGCGACAGCCCGGATTGGGCCGCGATGTATAATGCCGACGGCTCTCCCAAGAACGGCGATCCCAAATCCATGCCGACCGAGCGCATCTATGGGGTCAACCTCAATCTCGTTGACGATCTCGACTGGAGCCAGGTCGCGGTCGAGAAAGTGGACGGGCGGAACAATTGGTAGGTTCGTTGTGGCCGGCGTCGCGGATCGGGTTTTAACGATAAGGCTTCGACACCGCGCTTGACGGCCTCAATGCCCCGCGAAGGCGATGAGGGAATTCACCGCCACGCCTTCAGCTTCGAGCCTGGCGGCGCCGCCGAGATCGGGCAGGTCGATGACGAAGGCGGCATTGTCGCAGACCGCCCCGGTCCGGCGCATCAGGTTGACGGCGGCGATGGCGGTGCCGCCGGTGGCGATGAGATCGTCGACCAGCAACACCTTATGGACGTCGCTCAACACATCGGCGTGGATTTCGATCGTGTCCACGCCATATTCGAGCACGTAATTCTGCCCGATGGTCTGGCCGGGCAGCTTGCCGCGCTTACGCACCGGCACGAAGCCGACGCCCAGCGCGATGGCCACGCCCGCCCCGAAGATGAAACCGCGCGCCTCGATGCCGGCCACATGGGTAAAGCCCATGTCGCGATGGGCTTCGGCCAGCCGCTCCACGCTCTGCTTGAACCCCTCGGGGTGCTCGATCAGCGTGGTGATATCCCTGAACAGGATGCCTTTCTTGGGGTAATCCGGAATGGTCCGGACGAGCGACTTGAGGTCGAGCGCCATGTGAGCCCTGTCATGGTGGGAAGGAAAATCAGGACGAGCGGCCGCGCCCCAGAATGTGCCGGGCGACGACGCCCGCATTATAGGCGGCGTTGCGCGTGGCATTGGCGGCCACTTCGCGGGTCCGGGGATTGCTGAGCGCGGCCTGGAGCCCGGCCCGCACCAGCGGATGGCGGCTCATGGCAAGGGCGGTACTGGCCATTGCGACAGCCAGACGTATGGCAGGCATGATCCCTGTCCTCCAGGCAAATCCAGACGCACGTTCGGGCGGCATTGATGCCGCCGTCTCCATCATCATATTGCGGCAAGCCGCCACGATGGCAAGAGGCCCAGACGATCCTGCGGTCAAAAAGCGAAGGGGCCCAATGGGCCCCTTGCCAAATCCGGTTCTGAAAAACCGCCGATCAGTGCTCGATGCCGGCCCAGATCTTGCGCTTGGTCGCGTACATGAGCCCGGCGAACAGGACCAGGAACAGCAGCACGGCAAAGCCCGTCTGCTTGCGCGACACCAGATGCGGCTCGCCGAGCCACATCATGAAGGCGGCGACGTCGTGCGAATATTGCTCGACCGTCTCGGGCACCGTAACTCCGTCCTCGCCCGGCTCGAAGGTCACGACGCCATCGGCCAGCGGTGGCGCCATGCCGATGGCATGACCGGGGAAATAGTCGTTGTAATGCTTGCCTTCGGGCAGCGTGAAGCCTTCGGGGGCTTCGTCATGATAGCCGTTGAGCAGCGCATGGATGTAATCCGGGCCGCCTTCCTGGTAGCCGGTGAAATAATTGAACACCCAGAAGGGGAAGGCGTCATGCACGCCGCGGGCCTTGGCCAGCACCGAGAAATCCGGCGGCAGGGCGCCGCCATTGGCGTCGCGCGCATCCTGCTCGCTGGCGAAGGGCGAAGGCCAGCGGTCGGCAGCCACGGCCGGACGGCGGCCGCCATCGACGCTGGGATCGTCCACTTCATATTCAGCGGCCAGCGCCTTGACCTGCGCCTCGGAAAATTCCGGACCGCCCTCTTCGGAGAGATTGCGGAAGGCCAGGAGCCGCGCGCTGTGACAATTGGAGCAGACTTCCCGGAAGACCTGGAAGCCGCGCTGCAACTGGTTCTGGTCATAGGTGCCGAAAATGCCGGCAAAGCTCCAGCTCTGCTTTTCGACATGCGGCGTCTCGCCTTCGGCGGCCTGGGCGGAAACCGCGCCCATGGCGGCCAGGATGGCGAAGGTGGCGATGATGAACTTGCTCTTGAACATGGAAACTGCCACCCCGATCACGCGTGCGCCTTGCCGAGAACGCTCTCGGAAATGCTGGTCGGCAGCGGCTTGGGCGTTTCGATGCGCGACAAGACCGGCAGGATGACCAGGAAGTAGAGGAAGTAATAGGCGACGAACACCTTGCCCAGGTAATTGTTGAGCGCCACCGAGGGATCCTGCGCCCCCATATAGGTGAGGCCGATGAAGTTCAGCACGAACAGCGCGAAGAACCACTTGAAGATCGGGCGGAAAGCGCCGGAGCGCACCTTGGACGTATCGAGCCACGGCACCACCAGCAGGCACAGCATCGCGCCGCCCATGGCGATCACGCCGCCGAGCTTGGAGTCGATGAACAGCACGTTGAAGTCGATGGCGCGCAGGATGGTGTAGAACGGCAGCAGGTACCATTCGGGCACGATATGGGTCGGCGTCACCTGGCTGTTGGCCTGGATGTAATTGTCCGGGTGTCCCAGGATGTCCGGCGCGAAGAACACGAACCAGGCGAAGGGGATGAGGAACACCACCATGCCCAGCGCATCCTTCATCGTGTAATAGGGATGGAAGGGCACGGTATCGCGGCTGTCCTTCACCTCGACGCCGATCGGGTTGTTGTTGCCCGGCACGTGCAGCGCCCAGATATGCAGCGCCACCACGGCGGCGATGACGAAGGGCAGCAGGTAATGGAGCGAGAAGAAGCGGTTGAGCGTCGGATTGCCCACGGCGAAACCGCCGCGCAGCAATTCCATGATCGCATTGCCCACGCCCGGAATGGCCGAGAAGATATTGGTGATGACCGTGGCGCCCCAGAAACTCATCTGGCCCCAGGGCAGCACATAGCCCATGAAGGCGGTGGCCATGACCAGGATGAAGATCACCACGCCCAGGATCCAGAGGATTTCGCGCGGCGCCTTGTAGGAGCCATAGAACAGGCCGCGGAACATATGGATATAGAGCGCGGCAAAGAAGGCCGAGGCGCCCACGGCGTGGACCGCCTGGATGACGCGGCCGCCATTGACGTCGCGCCTGATATGCTCGACCGAGTCGAAGGCCATGGCGATATTGGGCGTGTAATGCATCGCCAGGATGATGCCGGTGACGATCTGGATGCCCAGGCACATCACCAGGATGGCACCGAAGGTCCACCAGTAATTGAGGTTCTTCGGCGTGGGGAAGTCCATCAGGTGTTCTTTGGAGAACCGGATGATGGGCAGGCGGTCGTCGAGCCACTTCTCGACGGCATTCCCCGGAACGTAAGTCGAATGTTCTGACATCGGAAAAGCCCCCACTAACCGATACGGACCAGCGTGTCGCTGATAAATTCATAGGGCGGCACCACCAGGTTCTTGGGTGCCGGGCCTTTGCGGATGCGGCCTGCGGTATCGTATTCCGAACCGTGGCAGGGGCAGAACCAGCCGTCGAACTCACCCGCCTCGCCGGTCGGCACGCAACCCAGATGGGTGCAATTGGCGATCATGATGAGCCAGGGCTCGTGGCCTTCCTTGGTGCGCTGCTCGTCCGTCTCGGGATCCTTGAGTTCGGAGAGCGGCACCGCCTTGGCCTCCTCGACCTCCGCCGCCGTGCGATGGCGCACGAAGACCGGCAGGCCGCGCCAGGTAATGGTCACCGTCTGCCCCTCTTCAATGGCCGAAATGTCGTATTCGATCGTGGCCAGGGCCAGGGTCGAAGCGTCAGGATTGAGCTGGTTTATCAGCGGCCAGACCACGGCCGCGGCGCCGACACCGGCAACGGCGCCCGTGGCGACGTAGAGAAAGTCCCGCCGGTTCGTGGATGAATGTTCTGCTTGCGTGGCCAAGGTCCGTATCCCCGTACGATGCACTAGTGACTGGGCCGGCTCCGGCACTGTCGATCTTTTAAGCAGAATCGAGCGCCGTCCGCCCTCAAGCGGCCCGTCAGGTAGCGTCCTTTTTGCACTGTCACATGAACTTGTCCAGTGCGCGCGCCGTGACAGGGGACAAGTGCGACACTATACCCGGCGGGAAAGTGCATGCCGCCCAGCGAACCGACGCCCGTGACCATCGACCTCGCCCTCTACCAGCCCGACATCGCCGCCAATACCGGCACGCTGCTGCGCCTGGGCGCCTGCCTTGGCGTGCCGGTCCATGTCATCCATCCAGCCGGCTTCGCCATCACCGACCGCAACCTGGCCCGCGCCGGCCTGGATTATCTCGACAAGGCGATTCTGGTGGAACATGCCAGCTTCGCCGCGTTCGAGGCCTGGCGCCGGGAACAGGGGCGGCGCCTGGTCCTGCTGACCACCAAGGGAGCGGATTCGGCCTATGAGGCCCGATATGAGCCGGGCGACATCCTGCTGCTGGGCCGGGAAAGCGCCGGCGTGCCGGACGCAATCGCGGCCGGCGCCGACCAGCGCGTGCGCATCCCCATGCGCCCCGGTTTGCGTTCGCTCAATGTCGCCATTGCCGGCGCCATGATATTGGGCGAGGCCATGCGGCAGACTGGCCGCTTTACACAGCTTTTCGATAGGTCCATTTCCCCGCCATGACATTGCCAGCCGATATCGACGCCAAGAAATCCACCGCCAGCGCCTGGTTCCGCACCCTGCGCGACCGCATCTGCGCCGAGTTCGAGCGCCTGGAAGACGCGGTCAGCGGCCCGAACGGCGCCATGCCCGCCGGCCGTTTCGAGCGCACCCCCTGGGATCGCGCCGCCGGCGGCGGCGGCGAGATGTCGATGCTGCATGGCCGGGTCTTTGAAAAGGCCGGCGTGCATATCTCCACCGTGCATGGACATTTCTCGGACGATTTCGCCCGCCAGATGCCCGGCACCGAAGCGGGCACCGCCTTCTGGAGTTCGGGCATTTCGCTCATCGTCCACCCCTGGAACCCCCACGTTCCGGCGGTGCATATGAATACCCGCATGATCGTCACCGGCAAACTCTGGTGGGGCGGCGGCGCCGACCTGACGCCGGTGCTGGATGCCCGTCGCAGCCAGGACGATGCCGACAGCGTGGATTTCCACGCCGCCATGCGTACCGCCTGCGCAGGGCATCAAGGGGTCGATTACGAGCGCTTCAAGGCCTGGTGCGACGAGTATTTCTTCCTGCCTCATCGCAACGAGCCGCGCGGCATTGGCGGCATTTTCTACGACCACCACAATTCAGGCGACTGGGACGCCGACTTCGCCTTTACCCGGTCGGTGGGCGAAACCTTTCTCGATATCTATCCCCGGCTGGTGCGGCGCAATTTCGAGACGGCCTGGTCGGAAGGGGAACGCGACGAACAATTGGTACGGCGCGGCCGCTATGTCGAATTCAACCTGCTCTATGACCGGGGCACCACATTCGGCCTCAAGACCGGCGGCAACGTCAATTCCATCCTCTCGTCCATGCCTCCGGCGGTGCGCTGGCCCTAAGCCCGCCTTGAACCGGAGGAGCCGGGAACCCATGTTGATTCATGCACGTTTGATTTTGCGGGAGCCTTGCCTCCTGGCAGAAGGGAGAACGACATGAAACGCTTCGATTCCGGCACCCTGATTCCCGGTTCCACCTGGCGCGCCGAGGCCGACAACGAGGCCGAAGTGGTGCGCAAGGCGGTCGAGAACCTCAAGAATTATCACGGCGAAACCATTGTGCGCCCCGACATGATCGAGCGTATCAAGGAGCGCATCGTCGACGTGAACGAGAACGAGACGCGGCATTGAAAGCGGGCTTCACCGCTCCGCCATCGCCCGTTCCAGCAATTCGTCCCGTTCGAGAGAAAAGCCGCTTTCCACCCAGGCGCTCTCCAGCCGCTTGAGGGCCTGGCCCAGAGCCGGCCCGGGCTCGAGGCCGCGTGCGATCAGGTCCTGGCCGCTGACCGGCAATGGCGCGACGCGCAATTGCCCCAGTTCCCGCGCCAGTTCGGCCAGACGCTCGCGGCGCCAATCCCCCTGGGCGGCAGCCACCGCCAGCCCCTCCACCGCCGCTTCGCCATGACGATAGGCGGCCCAGCCGGGCCGGCCATGCGCCAGCAATTCGGCAGCAGCGAGAATCGCGCGGGCGGCGTCTCGCTCGGCATTGGAGAGGCGCCACGCGGCCTGGAGCGCGTCCAGACCTTCGGGCGCCAGGAGCGCCAGGCGGGCCGCGAACGCGCTGCCCCCGAATTGTTCATAGCGGGATAGCGCCGAAAGGCGCGCCGCATCGGCTGGGAGGAGGCCGATTTCGGCCATGAGGGCGAGCGTGCGGGCAATATGGGGCAGCGCCAGCATGCGGCGCATTTCCGCCCCGATACGTTCAGCTGAAATATGGTCGAGCCGCCCCACAACCGCCCGACAGGCTGCCAGGCCCTCCGCATCGAATTGCTGCCGGCCGTGGCTGGCCGAAAAACGAAAGAACCGCCAGACCCGCAGGCCGTCTTCGGCGATACGCCGGGCCGCCTCGCCGATAAAGCGGACGCGGCCATCGAGGAGATCGCCCGCCCCGCCCAAGGGATCGTAGAGGCGCCCATCGGCATGGCAATAAAGCGCATTGAGGGTGAAATCGCGCCGCTCGGCGTCACGCACCCAATTTGTGCCGAATTGCACGTCGGCATGACGGCCATCGGTGGCCACATCCTGGCGCAGCGTCGTGACCTCGACGACGACGTCGTCCAGCCGCAGCGTCACCGTGCCATGCGCGATCCCCGTGGGATAGGCGGCTATCCCCGCCGCCTTGGCGCGTTGCATGACGGAAACCGGCAATAATTCGGTCGCCATGTCGATATCGGCATGTGCCTCCAACCGCTTCGCCAAGGTGTCGCGCACCACGCCGCCCACCGCCCGCGTCCGGCCCTCGGCCCCATCGAGGGCCGTGAAGATCGCCTGGACAGCAGGATTGGACAGCCATTGGGCCGTGATACGGTCGGGGATCATGCCGCGATCTCGCCCATGGCCAGGTCGCGGAAGCGACGGGTGAGATTGGCGGTAATGCCCCAGATAATGTGACCCTCATGGTCGATCTGCCAGGTCGAATGTTCTTCCCCGGCCCGCTTGATGCGAAAACGACCGTAAGTGCCCTTGTCGAGAATGCGCCCCAGGGGCACCTCGAACACCGAATGCACTTCGCCCGGATTGGGCACGAAAGGCCCGCTGGGCGCGATCTCGGCCACGACCGGCGTTATGAGATAATTGGTGCCGGTATAATAGGGCTGCATGAAGCCCAGAACCTGCGCGTCTTCCACATGCAGGCCGACTTCTTCCCAGGCCTCGCGCAGGGCGGCGGCGGCCACGTCGGCATCGCTTCGATCCACCTTGCCCCCGGGAAAGGCCACCTGGCCCGAATGGGCCCGCAAATCGGGCGAGCGCTCGGTATAGAGCACCGTATGGCCCTCGGGCCGCCGCACCAGCCCGATCAATACCGCCGCCGGCACGGGCGGCCGGTCGACAGGCCGGATCGGCGCCCAATCGGGCACGAGATCCTCATCCCGTGGCAGCGGGGGCGGTCGGCGCAACAACAGCCGGGGCAGGAGGTTGACGATGTCGGACGAAGGAGGCACGCGGCTACCGGGATACGTCAAGGAACGGCGCCGAGTGTAATCAAGCCGCCCTCTGCATGCATCCCCTTTCGCGCTATCGGCCGTCCTCGAAGGCGGCGATCGGCCCCTTGAGCGTCTGTGCCAGGCCCTTGTCTTCGGCCAGCACGAGGACGCGGGTGAGATCGACCGGGCCCGGAAAAACGATATTGCCCGGAATTGTCGGTACCCAGCCCAAAGGGCAGTAATAATCCTGGTCGCCCACCAACAGCACGAAATGCCCCGCGCCCCGCGCCAGCGCCCGGCGACTGACCTCCACCGCCAGCAATTTGCCGGCACCGCGCTTGCGGAAATTCGGATGGGTGGCCAATGGCCCCAGCAGATACCCCTTGATGCCCCCGACGCTGATCGGGGTCATCCATACCGAACCGCAGGCCGTGCCGTCGATCTCGGCAATGAGGCTGAGGGAGGGATCGATGGGAAAACGTTCACGCACGCGAAAGGCCGTGCGCGCAAACCGGCCCGGCCCGAAGGCAATGGCCTGCAAATCCTCGACATAGGCATCATCGCCCGCATGGGCGGGACGAACGACAGGCTGGCCGGCAAGATCGGGGGCAGCGGCGGCTTTAACCGCAACGGGCATGGTCATGGCTCAGGATCCGGTAAAAAAGCGATGCAGGCAGCATGTGCGGCACCCCTGGGGTACACGCTTGAAACGACCGTCTAGGGTCGTCGTTCCGTCCGCAAAACCTTCACCATCCCAGACGCCTCCACGTCTGGATTCGCATTAGCACCAGCCTGCATGTCCGTAAATGGGAATATGGGGACCATGGCCGAAATTCCTTGTGCCGCTGGGGCCGCTATGCCCCAAATGGGCAACGATCTGTTGTCGGGGCGCGGTCTTCCCGCCCGACCGCCCCCGCTCTATCTCTGGACGCAGGGCCGCAACCCAAGCGGCCAATAATGGTTTGACGACAAGAAGCTGACGGCAAGATGACCGGAAAGGAGCAGCAATGGGACGCTTGATCGACGGAAAGTGGTCCACCCAATGGTACGACACCTCCAAGACCGGTGGAAAATTCGTGCGCGGCCAGGCCGGCTTCCGCAACTGGCTGACGACCGACGGCCGGCCCGGCCCCACCGGTGAGGGCAATTTCGCGGCCGAGCCGGGGCGCTATCATCTCTATGTTTCGCTTGCCTGCCCCTGGGCACACCGCACGCTGATCTTCCGCAAGCTCAAGGAACTAGACGATCTGGTCGGCGTCTCCGTCGTCTCGCCCAAAATGCCGGACAAAACCGGCTGGAGCTTCAACACTGAGGAGGGTTCGAGCGGCGATGCCATATTGGGCAAGGACTTCCTCTGGCAGGTCTATACCGAGGTCGATCCCAATTATACCGGCCGGGTGACCGTACCTGTGCTGTGGGACAAGAAGCGCAACACCATCGTCTCGAACGAGAGCGCGGAAATCATCCGCATGTTCAATAGCGCCTTCAACGAACTGACCGGCAATAGCGACGATTATTATCCCGAACCGCTGCGCCCGCGCATCGATGAGATCAATGCCCGCGTCTATGACGAGATCAACAATGGCGTTTACAAGGCCGGCTTCGCCACCACCCAGTCAGCCTATGAGGACGCAGCGGAAAAGCTGTTCGCGGCGCTCGACTGGGTCGAAGCCATCCTGAGCGAAAACGCCTATCTCACCGGCGCGGACATCACTGAGGCCGATTGGCGGCTCTTCACCACGCTGGTGCGGTTCGACGCGGTCTATTTCGGCCATTTCAAATGCAATCGCCGCCGCATCGCCGATTATCCCAACATCTCCCATTACCTCAAGGCGCTCTACGAGGTGCCCGGGGTCAAGGAAACGGTCGATATCGATCATATCAAGACCCATTATTACTGGAGCCACACCACGATCAATCCGCACCGGATCGTCCCTATCGGGCCGGACCTGCCATTCATGGATTAGGGACTGCCGGGGCCTCGGCTCTTGCGTCGCCACCCGGTTTGCGCCGGGCGGCGATGGCGTCAATAGCCCCAGACGCTGCGCTTTTCGACGCGATCAAAATATTCGTCGATCCGCTGGCTGGTGGCGGGCGTGACACCCTCGGGCAGCGCATGGCGATCGAACCACCCCACTTCGGAAATCTCGTGGTCGCGCTTGCGCTCGAATTCATGCTTGAACCCCTTGGCCACGTAGAAGGCGACATGGTCGCGGTTCGTGACCGGGCTGGTATTGTGATAGAGCCCGAAAAGCTCCATCGGGCCCACCACACGATAGCCGGTTTCCTCCAGCGTCTCGCGCCGTCCCGCATCCTCGAAGGTTTCCCCCGGGCCCACGCCGCCGCCAGGAAATTGCCAGCCCGGCACATAGGTATGGCGGATGAGCAATACCCTGTCGCCATCGACCACCATGACCCGCGTGCCCATGGTCATGCGGTGCCACAGGCCCTTGAGCGTCAGGAAAATCGTGGCGCGCACGCGCTGGAAGCGATTCATCATTGGCTTGAAGCTCCGTAATCTGGCACCACGCCTAGCAGAGCTTTGCGCGTGACAAAATCGTGCGAACGCACGATTGCACGTTTTCTCTTGGCTCCGCTTCTGGCAAAACCGCCGCGATGATTACGCTTGCCCATATTTCCGATATCCATCTTTCGCCCCTGCCCGCCATGGGGTTTTCGGATCTTCTGGGCAAGCGCCTCACCGGCTATCTCAACTGGAAGCTCAAGCGCCACGACGAGTTGAACAGCGAAACGCTGGCCCGGCTGGTTGCCCATATGCGCGAACAGCGCGCCGACTTTACCGCCGTTACCGGCGATCTGGTCAACCTGGCGCTCCGAAGCGAAATGGTGCGCGCCAATAGCTGGCTCGAAGCCCTCGGCGACAGCGAGCGCATCGCCGTCTGCCCGGGCAATCACGATGCCTATGTGCCCGGCGCGCTGGCCCAGGCCCAGGAAAGCTGGGGCCCCTATCTCAAGGGCGAGACGCTCGAAGGCCAGGCCTTTCCCTTCGTGCGCCGGCTGGACGAATTGGCCATCATCTCCTGCTCCAGCGCCGTGCCCATGCTCCCCTTCATCGCTGCCGGGCGGTTCGAGGAAAAACAGGCGGCGCGGCTGGCACGGATGCTCAAACTGCTCGGCGACGCCGGCTATTTTCGCGTCGTGATGATCCACCATCCCCCCAATGCGGAATTGCAGCATCCCGCTTTCGGCCTGCGCGGCCACCGTCTTTTTCGCCAGGTCGTCGCCGAAAACGGCGCCGAAATGATCCTGCACGGCCATACCCATCGCTCTTCCATCCACCATATCCCGGGCAAGGCGCACGAAGTGCCGGTCATCGGCGTTGCCGCCGCCAGCGCCGCCCAGGGCGGCACGCTGGACGACCCGGCGCGTTACAACCTCTTCCGCATCGAGCGCAATGGCGGGGGCTGGACCTGCACCATGCGCGAGTTCGGTTTCCAGCGCCTGGGCAGCGACATCGTCATGCGCATGCAGATGCGGATTTACTAGGCCGGCACCGCCCTACTCCCGCCACGGGCGCAAATCACTTATATAGCGCTCATAGCCAGCGAGTTGCCCGTGACTGAAACCTTCCGCATCGAGCGTCCCGTTTTCGATCCCCGCTCGGGCGAGGCGCGTTTTTCCTATGCTCTCAACGATCTCGGCTTTACCGAGGTGTTGACCTTCCCGGCCGGCGCGGATGAGCGGGCGAGCGAAACGCCGGCCTTCGCCAAACTGCTCGACCTCACCGCCATCGTGCTGGGAGTGAGCTATTTCAAGCTGCGCGCGCCCTTCGCCATCGAAACCGCGATTGCGCTCACCAAGGACGAGCGGGCTTTCGTCATCGACATCTATGAAAACGGGCTCGGGGAATTTTACGCCCGCAACGACCTGCAGCGCTTCGGGCGGCTGACATTGAGCGCCCCCGAAGACAGCCCGGGCCGCCTGCCCGCCATCGCGCTGCCCGAACGCACCCTGCTGCCCATTGGCGGGGGCAAGGATTCGCTGGTGAGCGTGGACCTTTTGAGCCATGTCGGGATGGACTTCACGCCCTTCGCGGTCAACCCCAAGGGGCCGATCCTCTCCTCGGTCGAGGCCATCGGCGAGGCGCCGCTCTATGTGACGCGCAGGCTCGATCCCGAAATGATCCGACTGGGACGAGAAGACGGCTTTTATAACGGCCACGTGCCCTCGACGGCCATCAATTCCATGATCGCCGCGCTCTGCGCCCTGCTCTTCGGATACGATCAGATCGTGCTCTCCAACGAACGCTCGGCCAGCGAAGGCAATGTGCTGTTCGACGGACGCGAAACCAATCACCAATATTCCAAATCGCTCGGCTTCGAGGTGCGCATCGCCGATGTGCTGGCCCATGCCACCGGCGGCAGCCTCAAATATTTCTCTCTCCTCCGGCCCTATTCGGAGGCCCGCATCGCCTCGCTCTTTACCCACGGCCAGCGCTTCGACGCCGTGTTCTCGAGTTGCAACCGCAATTTCCGCCTCAGCGGCAATGACGGGCCGCTCTGGTGCGGCGAATGCCCCAAATGCCATTTCGTCTTCCTGATCTTCGCGCCCTTCATGGCCAAGGACCGCTTGCTGAAGATCTTCGGCAAGAACCTGCTGGCCGAACCGGCCAATGAGCGCTCCTTCCGCGAACTGGCCGGGCTGGCCGGGCAGAAGCCCTGGGAATGCGTGGGCGAAATCCTCGAGGCGGCGGCGTGCTTCTACACCCTTACCCGCCATGCCGACTGGCACCAGGACGCCATCGTGCAAGCCATCAAGCCCGATCTTTTCGCCCAATATGGCGAGGAGAAACTGCAATTGGCCATGGCCGAATGCCTGACCGACAGCCACGACCACCATATTCCGCCGGCGCTGGCCGCCAGGGTGGCCGCCTATGCGGTTTGACGGCCCCGTCCTGCTATATGGCGCGGGCCGCGAAGCCCTCTCCACCCGCCACTTTCTCAAGGCAAGCCAGCCCGACCTCGACGTCTGCGTTGCCGTCGATAGCGGTGCGGCCGATATTCCGGAAACCGGGCAGGTCGCCATCGAGGCCCTGCCCGAGGCAATGGCGGCGCATCGTTTCGAGCTGATCGTCAAGAGCCCCGGCGTTTCGCTCTATAAACCACTTTTCGCGCTGGCCGCGAAAGCCGGCATTCCGGTGACCTCCAACCTCAATCTCTGGGGCGCCACCTATCGGGAGGGGCGGCGGGTAATCGCCATAACCGGCACCAAGGGCAAGTCCACCACCGCCACCCTCACCTATCTGATGCTCACCCATTCAGGCATCGATGCGGGCCTCGCCGGCAATGTCGGCGTGGCGCCCCTCGACATCGCCGGCAAGCACAAGACCGTCGTTTTCGAGCTGTCGAGCTACCAGACGGCGGACATGAATTTCCTCCCCGACATTGCCGCGGTCACCAATCTTTACCCCGAACACGTGGACTGGCACGGCTCGGTCGAGCGCTACTACGCCGACAAGCTGCACCTTATCGACCGCGACGGCGCATTGGCGGTGGCCCTGGGCCGGGTCGCCCGAGGCAATGAGCGGGTGGCCAAAGCCCTGCGTGACCCGCAGCGCCTGTTACCCGAATTGAATGCCGGGCAGGTCGAGGCGATAGAAAACGCCGTGGCCCAGTCCCGCCTGCGCGGCGCGCATAATCTCGACAATGCGCTGCTGGCGGCCCAGATCGCACTCAATGCCGGCGGCCATCTCGATGGCATCCGCGCCGGCATCGCCGCGTTCGAGCCCCTGCCCCACCGGCTCGAAGAGCATCGGATCGGCAATCTCATCGTCGTCAACGATTCCATCTCCACTACACCCGAAGCGACCAAGGCAGCGCTGGCCGCCTATCCCGGCAAACGCATCGCCCTCATTGCCGGCGGCCATGAACGCCAGCAGGATTACGACGAGCTTGCGGGCCTGTTGGAGCCAAGAGGCGTAACCGCGCTCGTTACGCTGCCCGTCACCGGCCCACGCCTGGCCGCCGCCACGCGGCAAGCCGCCCCGCATTTGCTGGTGCTCGAAGCGCCTGACCTGGAACAGGGCCTGCATAGCCTGGCCGTCGAGCGCGAGCGCTTCGACACCCTGATCCTCTCGCCCGGCGCGCCGTCCTACAATCAGTTCAGGAATTTCGAGGAACGCGGCCACCGCTTCGTGGCCTTGTGCGCGGAAATTTTCGGAAGAATAGTTTAGCCAGTTCCCTCTCGGCCAAGATGTCCGGCACGCTAAAAACCGTTGTCCATGGCCTGGATCGGCACGCCGGCATCGAGCAAGGCCTGGCGGATGGCACTGAGCAGGGCGGGATCGGAAATCCGCCACTTCAATTGCGTCATGATGCCGAAGGCGCGGAAACTGGGAATATCGAGCACCTGCGGCAGGTAGCGGCTGACCGTTTCGCTGTCGCCCCGTCCCCTGGCGGCCATGACGGCAAGGATCGGCCCCAATTCATGGTCGGCGCGCGCATAGAGCATGGCATCCTCGAGCGCCGCCGCATAATCGCCATTGGCCAGCCGTTGAAGGGTCGGCGCGGCCAGGTACCAGGGTGGCGGCGCCGGTGCCCCCACGATCGCTTCCCGCGCCAATGACGCACCTTCATCGATCCGGCCCATGAAAGCCAGGTGCCGCGCCCGTGCCGCGACGGCATCGAGATTGGCGGGATTGAGTTGCAGGGCCGAGCTGTAAGCCGCCTCGGCCGCTTCGTGCTGCCCGCGTTCCTCGGCAAGCCGCGCCCGCTGTTCCCAGACGAAGGAACTGACCGGCGCCAACGCCTCGGCCTCGTTCAGCAGGCTATCGGCCAGACCGAAGCGATCGGTGCGCGACAATGCCGAAGCGCCGGCATTGGCGGCGGATTCGGCAGCCAGGCTGGCCATCGCCGCCAAAGCGGGCCCGTTCTGCCGCCCGCGCTCGCCCAGGGCCTCGAAACAGGCATTGGCTCTGGCAGCGACATCATAAGACCCGGTATCGCGGTAATAATCGAACAGCATGCGGCACAGATAGAGCGTTTCCCGCCCGGCAAGATTGCCGCCGCCGGCAATCAACGCCCTGGCACGTGCGTGCAACGGCCCGCGCGAACTGCCCAGCACCCGGCTCAAGATGCCCGAGACATAGTCGAGCACGTCGGGTCGCTGTGCCTCGGCGGCGTCGAGCGTGATGGTGCGGTTCCACACCACTTCGTTGCGGGCCAACGCGGTGAGAATGGCGCTGTATTGCAAATTTTCGCCATCGCGCCGCACGATACCGTTAAGGGCGAAGTCCGCCCGGGCACCATCGCCACCGCGCGCGGAGCGGCTGCCCCCATAGCTGATATTCATGGTGTCGAATTGTTCGAGATCGGTCACCAATTCCAGCGCCAGCCCCGCAGCCAGGCTTACCCCGCTATTGGTGCCGGTGAGATTCTCGAATTCCATGATCGACACTGCCGGGCGCCCGGCATTGTCGGCGAGATTATCGACCCGCGCCTGCCGGGGAGCCCAGGTGGACAACGAGTAGGCCAGCGCCAGCAGCCCCAGGGCAATCGCCGCCAACACGAACCAGGAGAGGGTGACGTGCCCCCGTGGCGGCACCGGCAGGGGCGCCACGATCTCACGCCCGCCATCCGGTTGCGCGGTGTCCGGCGTCTCCGCGCGATATGAAGAAAATTCGGGGACATAGCGTCCGACCGGCAAATCGATGCGAACGGGATCGGCCAGTCCTTCACCAGCGTAATATTGCTCGAGCAGGGCCCGCAGGCGTCGCGCCTGCACCCGCACGATGGGGTCGGATTGCGGATCGAAACTGGCCGGGCGGCCGAGCACGTCCACGGCGATGGAATAGGCCTTGATGGCCTGCGCCTCGCCCGCCAGCGTCCGCCGCACGATATAGGCGAGGAATTGCGCCAATTGCGGAGAGCGCCCCATTTCGGGCCAGTCGAGGATGCGGCCCATGGCCGCCTCGACATCTGAGTGCGGCACCCCATCCGCCACGTTTCGCCTCCCTGTCCTGGAAGGATTGTGGCGCTTTACATGTAAAACACAAGCCGGCTTACCTGCATTTTACCCCACTTTGCCTTTTTCCCCTGGCCCGCTTCCATCATAGGGCGCCGGTCGGCGCGGTTTTGGCCGACATATCGGTTTCCGCGGTCAGGCCCCGTGGAACGCTAGACCATCCAGTACCAAGTCACCCCATCCCTGAGCGCGGCAGCGCCGGGGACGGTTCGAGTTTTGTGTGTATTGGCCCGCGCGGCGGCGGGGCAAAGGGTTGGCATTTTGAACGCGCATTGGGACGACACGCCGTTTATCGCCATTATCGATGACGATGAACATTCCGCCCATCTGCTGACGCGTACCCTGCTGGCACAGGGTGCGCCCGCCGTGCGCCATTTGGGCGATGGCGAAGCGGGCTGGCCGGCATTGCTGGCCATTCTGGGCGACGTGAACCGGATTTGGCCCGATCTGCTGGTCGTGGATCTCAAGGCGCACAGCGCGGCCAATCTCGACTTCGTCGCGCGCGGCCAGTCGACCCTGCGGCAAAAGGGCGTTCCCCTCGTGGTGATGACCCAGCCGCTGGACCGAAACGGGCGTCAGGCTCTCTACGATGCCGGTGCGTCCGCCGTGTTTTTCAGGCAAGCCGAACACGATGCCTATTGGCATGAAGTGGCTGGCCTCATCGATTTCCAGGCGCGCATCGAGCGCCTGGATGCGGTTGGCATGTAACACCTGCGTCCACAGGTTGCATGCCTGGGCGGAGAGTGACGCTGCATCCCGGTTTTCGGACCGGCCTGCATTCCCAAGCGTCCTCTCCGCCAGTAACCCGGTTGGCGGTCTGCACCACTGCCTGCCGAAAGCGCCGGCCTGGCTCCAAGAAAGCCGGCGCGGGGGCACGGTCGCGGCACCTCCCGGTCGCTGACCGTACGGGGGGAGAAGCAGGGAGCCCGGCGCGCCTCGTCCCTCAGCGCTGCCAGGCACGATTCATGCTTCTCCCCGCGGCCCCATCATGGAAAATCATCGCTCGTCCTGGTGCCGGTCCGGCCCGCCGCGAATGATCCGGTGCGACAGCGCCCGCAGGGCGGCCATGACGAGCACGGCCAGGAGCGCCGCTCCCGCCGCCACCAGATAATGCCCCAGGGCGGTCGCCACACCCACGGCGCCGGCCAGCCACATGCCCGCTCCGGTGGTCAGTCCCTGCACGCCCGCTCCGCTGCGAAAGATTGCTCCGGCCCCGAGAAAGGCGATGCCCGCCGTCACCGCCTCGACCGCGCGGATGGGGTCGGGATTGGTCTGGCTGGCCCCCTGAATGGTATGAAAGATTTCAAAGGCGAGGATGGTGAACAGGGCCGCCGCCACCGCGACCAGGATATGGGTGCGCAATCCCGCCTCGGCGGTATGCACCTCGCGCTCGAAGCCGATAAGGCCGCCGAGCGCGGCGGCGATAATCAGCCGGATGGCAATGATATGCCCGGGAAGATAGGTTCCGACGAAACCGAAACTGTTGCCGAAATCCATTGCCGACCAGCCCCCTCATGACGCTGGAAGCATAATACGGAACGGGACGGACGGTTCCGTTCCGTCGAGCCGGGTCAAAACGGCACGCGGGACTTATTCGGCGACGCGGATTTGCAGCTTCACATCGCCCGGGCGTGCCTCCACGGCCCGGTCGAACGCCTTAATGGCGTCCCTGAAGGCGAAGGTTTCGGAGATCAAGGGCTTTAAATCCACCTTGCCCGAGGCGATGAGAGCGATGGCCCGTTCATATTGATGGGCATAGCGGAAGACATTCTCGATGCGGATTTCCTTGACCGACGCGCCGGCCACATCGATACGCACCGGCTCGACCGGCAGGCCAACCACCACGATGGTGCCGCCGGGGCGCGGCAGGTCCATGATGCCTTCCCAGGCCTTGGGCGCGCCGGAACATTCAAATACCACGTCGGCACCCCAGCCGCCGGTGAGCCGGGACACTTCCGCGCCAAGGTCCGCTTCGCGGATATTGACCGGAACGATGCCCTGATATTGCGCGGCGATATCGAGCTTGGGCTGGGCCAGATCGGCCACGATCACCCGTGCGCAGCCGCCGGCCAGCGCCGCCAGGGCCACCATGGTGCCGATGGGCCCCGCGCCCAGCACGACGGCAATGTCGCCCGGCGCGATGCGCGCCTTGCCGGCGGCCTGCATCCCCACGGCAAAGGGCTCGACCATGGCCCCCTCGGCAAAGCTGACATTATCGGGCAATTTGAACGTGTAATTGGCCGGATGCACCACTTCGGGAGTCAGAACGCCATGGACCGGCGGCGTCGCCCAGAACCGCACGGCCGGATCGACATTATACATGCCCAATCGGCTGGCGCGGGAATTGGGGTCCGGTACGCCCGGCTCCATGCATACGCGGTCCCCGACCACGAGATGGGTCACGCCCGCGCCTACTTCGAGGATCGTGCCGGCGGCCTCATGGCCCAGAACCATGGGCGCCTCGACCACGAAGGGGCCGATCCGTCCATGGGTGTAGTAATGCACGTCCGAGCCGCAGACGCCGACCGTGTGAATGGCAATCCTGACCATGCCGGGCCCGACCGCGAGCGGCAGGTCAATATCGCGCAGGGCCAGCTCATGCTGACGTTCCAGGACCAGGGCACGCACCTTGCTCATTTTTCCTCCAGGGATCGGCCCCCCTGCTTTAGCCGAGCCGGCAATGCCGGAAAAGCCCGTCGGGAGCGCGTTGAGGTACGGTAACCAGTCCCTAAGGCAATCGGCAATAGACTGACGCCTTGTGAACACGACCACCGATTGATGCGAGCAAGAACGTTACCCTTGGAGCGCTGGCGCTTCTCCGCCACGGTGCTGCTGCCGGCGGTGCTGGTTTTGGTGCTGACCGGCGCGGCGGTGACGGCATTCGTGTTGTGGTCGATCGCCGATCTCGACCAGCGCGCCGAGGCCCGCCAGACCAGCATCGTTTCGCAAATCCTCGAAAACAAGCGCACCGGGCTCAGCCACGAGCAGCATAGCATCGCCTTGTCCGACGACGCCTTCCGCCATATCCGGCTGGCCTACGATCCCAATTGGGTGGCCGAGCGCGTCGGTCGTTGGATGCATGCCTTTTTCGGGCACAGCCACACGATCATCCTCAACGAAAACGATCAGCCGCTTTATGTGACCACCGATGGCCTGGACGCGCCGGCCGGCACGTTCGAGGCCGGCATCAATCCCAGCCTCGCGCCCCTGCTTCGGCAATTGCGGCAGATGATCGCCGGCGGCGCGATCGAGCGCTATTGGCACGACCAGAGTGCCGGCCCGCCCACCATCAGCGAGTTCGCGCTGGTGCGCGGCCACCCGGCCATCCTGGCCGTTACCCCCATATTGGGCGAAAGCAGGGCCTTGGCGGGCCCGCCCGGCTCCGAATATGTGCTGGCCAGCATCGTCTATCTCGATGCCGCACTGGCCACCGAGATTTCCCGGCAATATCTGGTGGCCGACGCGGCATTCGTGCTGCGCCCGAGCGGCGGCAATGACCACGCGATCCGGCCCATCGCCAATAGCCAGGGCCGGTTCGTGGCATTTTTCCAATGGACCAAGGACCGTCCGGGCCAGCTCATGCTGGCGGGCACCGGCCCGGCCCTGGCGGCCGGCTTCGTCGTGGCAGCGGTGCTGGTCTTCCTGCTGATGGAACAGCTTCGGCGCTCGTCGGCCGCCGTCGAGATCAGCCGCCGGCATGCCGAATACCAGGCCGCGCATGACCGGCTGACGGGCCTGCCCAATCGCGGCAGCTTCGACGGGCACCTGACGGCAAAATTGCTGGCGCGCGAGCTTGCGGGCGCGCGCATCGACCTGCTCATGCTGGACCTCGACCGCTTCAAGCAGGTCAACGACACCTTGGGCCACCAGGCCGGCGACGAACTGATCTGCCGGGTGGCCGAGCGCATTTGCGAGATTTTGGGGCCCGAGGTCTTCGTCGCCCGGATCGGCGGCGACGAATTTGCCATGATCCTGGTATCGCAAGGCAATGAATTCGACGCGCTGGACCAGTCGGAAAAGCTCATCGAGGCCATCGGCCGTCCCTATGCCATCCGCCAGTTCCAGGCCCATGTCGGCGCCAGCATCGGCATCGTTACCGCCATTGCCGGCGAATGCGAGCCGCGCGAAGCGGTGCGCAAGGCCGATATCGCGCTTTACGAGGCCAAGGCCGCCGGCCGCAACCGCGCGATGATCTACGAAGAGCACATGAACGAATTACTGCAATTGCAGCATACGATCGAAGCCGAATTGCGCGACGCCCTGGCCAATGGCGGCCAGCTTTCCGTGGCCTTCCAGCCGCTGATCGATCAATCCTCGCGCCGCGTGATCGGCGCCGAGGCCCTGGCGCGCTGGCACCACCCGAAATATGGGCAAATCTCGCCGGCCCGCTTCATTCCCATCGCCGAAGCCACCGGGTTGATCGAACAGCTTGGCGAATATGTGCTGCGCCGGGCCTGCACCCTGGGCGCTGCGGCGCCGGGCTTCACGCTCGCGGTCAATATCTCGCCCACGCAATTGCGCAATCCCGCCTTCGCCACGCTGGTCTTCGACATCCTCCACGAAACCGGCATGCGCGCCGAGGACCTGGAGCTGGAAATCACCGAATCCATCCTGCTCGACGACGAGCATGTTTCCGCCCAGAACCTGCTGACTTTCCGTTCCGCCGGCATCCATATCGCGCTCGACGATTTCGGCACCGGCTATTCCTCCCTGAGCTATCTCAAGCGCTACCCGGTCGACCGTATCAAGATCGACCGCTCCTTCGTCAGCCAGCTTGCCCCCGGCCATGTCAGCGTGGCCATTACCCGCGCATTGGTGACGCTGGCCCATGCCATGAATATCCACGTGACGGCCGAAGGCGTGGAAACCGAGGATCAGGCGCGCATCCTGGGCGAATTGGGCTGCAACATCCTGCAAGGGTTCCTGTTTGCCCCGGCGATGGACGGCGACGCGATCCGCGCCGTCTTCGCCGAGCCCGACCGCCCGCCGCAACAGCCCCGCCGCTCGGCGCACGTAGCCTGAAGCCTATGCCACCGGCACCTGGTTGGCCGCATAGATGAAATAGATGATGGCGAAGAGCACGATGAGCCCGAGCATGGAAAAGACCAGCACGCGCATATTCATCCTGCGCGGATTGCCCTGCCGCACTTCGGTGGTGTTCTTTTTCGGATCGTAGGTTTCCATGACGCGCTCCGCTTTGGGTGACCCAGAGCGAACGTGCGCCCCGGCACCCCGGTTCCGCCGGGCGAGCGCATGGGGCTTGACGCCGCCCCGATGGCGGCTGAACCTCGGGCATGAGCAAGATCATCCACACCCCTTCTCCCGAACTTCTGACCCGCATGATTCTGGCCGGCCAGGGCAAGGTCGAGGCCGATCTGGTTATCCGGAATGTCGGCCTGCTCGACGTCATCACCGGGACCGTTACCCGGACCGATATCGCCATCGTCGCCGACCGCATCGTGGGCACGCATGGCCATTACGAGGCTGCCCGCATTCTCGATGGCAGCGGACGCTTCGCCGTGCCGGGCTTTATCGACACCCATCTGCACATCGAATCCTCGCTGGTGACGCCGCTCGAATTCGATCGCTGCGTGCTGCCCCATGGCGTCACCACGGTGCTGTGCGACCCGCACGAGATCGCCAATGTGCTGGGTACCGAAGGCATCCGCTATTTCCTCGATTGCGCCGAGCGCACCGTCATGGATGTGCGCGTCAATCTCTCTTCCTGCGTACCCGCCACCCCGTTCGAGACGGCCGGCGCGCAACTGGAAATCGACGATCTGCTGCCCTTCCGCAGCCATCCCAAGGTATTGGGCCTGGCCGAAATGATGAACTTTCCCGGCGTACTCAACGCCGATCCGGGTATTCTCGCCAAACTCGTGGCCTTTCAGGACGGTCATATCGACGGCCATGCGCCGTTGCTGTCCGGTCAGGCCCTCAACGGCTATCTCGCCGCCGGTATCCGTACCGACCACGAAGCCACCAGCGCCGCAGAGGCCCGCGAAAAGCTGGCCAAGGGCATGGCCATTCTGATCCGTGAGGGCTCTGTGTCCAAGGATCTCGACGCACTGGCGGAGGTTCTGGATGAGAATACGTCGAGCTTCGTGGCCCTCTGCACCGACGACCGCAATCCGCTCGACATCGCCGAGGAAGGCCATCTCGACAGCTCCATTCGCCGCCTTATCGCCAAGGGCCGGCCGCTGCATCACGTCTATCGCGCTGCCAGCCATTCGGCGGCACGCATCTTCGGCTTGCACGATCGGGGCCTGCTGGGGCCGGGCTGGCGCGCCGACATCGCCCTGCTCGACAGCCTCGAAGATTGCCGCGTTTCCCAGGTCATCGCCGCCGGCCGGTTGGTCGAGCCCGATCTTTTCGCAACGCGCGGCACCGTCGCGCCGGTCGGGCTCGATTCGATAAAGGCGCGGCCCGTCAGGGCGGAGGATTTCGTCACCGCGCCGAAACCGGGGCAGAATCGCATCCCGGTGATCGGGGTGCGGCCCGGCTTGATCCTCACGTTCCGCGAAGAGGCATCCCTCGCCCATGGCGAAGCCGGGCTGAAGCCCGACCTGGATGCCGACATCATCAAGGTCGCCGTGATCGAACGCCATGGCCGCAACGGCAATATCGGCCGCAGTTTCGTTACCGGTTTCGGCCTCAAGCGCGGCGCCATCGCTTCCTCGGTGGGGCATGACAGCCACAATATCACCGTGGTCGGCACCAATGACGCCGACATGGCCGCGGCGGTCAATCGGCTGATCGAAATCGGCGGCGGTTTCGTGGTGGCCGACCAGGGCATTGTGCAGGCGGAACTGGCTTTGCCGCTGGCCGGCCTGATGAGCCTCGAGCCATTCGAGGCGATAGCCCACGACCTGCATATCCTGCGCGACGCGGCCAAGGCTCTGGGTTGCACCTTGCCCGAGCCATTCCTGCAGGTGGCCTTCCTCGCCCTACCGGTCATTCCACATCTCAAGATGACCGATAGAGGCCTGTTCGACGTGGACAAATTCGACTTCGTGAGCTGATACCCACCGTATGACCCCTAATAATCTGACATTGACGATCAGGATTTAATATCCTAGAGCCGACCGCGTCTGGATGGAACGGCTATGGGCCGATCCAACGTGTGGAGGAAAGCCGGCCATGGCGGAAAAATCTCTATTGCAGCCGACCGGCGACGAAGCCATTCGGCAGGCCAGAACGTTGCTGCGCACGGCGCGCCACGGAGCCCTGGCCACGCTGGACCCGGCAATGGGGGCGCCGCAGGTAACGCGCGTCGGCGTTTCGACCGATTTCGATGGCGCGCCGGTCCTGCTCATTTCGGGACTGGCCGCGCATTTTCCAGCACTCGCGGCCCGTGCGGATTGCGCGCTTCTGGTCGGCAAGACCGGCAAGGGCGATCCCCTGGCCCATCCGCGCCTGTCCATCACCGCCCGGGCGCGCATCCTGGAGCGGGACGATCCGGACAGCCGGCGCATCGCCGCACGCTATCTCGCACACCAGCCCAAGGCAAAACTCTACGCCGAATTGGGCGATTTTCGCTTCGTAAGGCTCGATCCGGTTTCGGCCAGTCTCAATGGCGGTTTCGGCAAGGCCTATGCGCTGACGCCGGCGGACCTCTTGACCAATGCCGATCCGGCCCTCGCCGCCGCCGAACCCGGCGCCCTCGAACACATGAACGCAGACCATGCCGAAGCGATCGACCTCTATGCGCGCTATTACGCCAAGGCGCCGGCGGGCAAATGGGTGCTGGCCGGCGTGGACGCCGAGGGCATCGATATTGCCGACGGCGACGATGTGCGCCGCATCGTCTTCGAGACACCGCTCCGCGTGCCGCAGGATATGCACCTGACATTGGTGCAGATGGCCCGCGCCGCTCGCGTCGCGTTCATGGAGGTGTGACGCGGGGAGCCTTTATTTGCCGCCGTCCCGCGCCTTCACCTTGCGCCGGGCCGCATGCAGGATGGGCTCGGTATAGCCGCTGGGCTGGTCGACGCCATGCAGGGCCAGGTCCAGCGCCGCCTGGAACGCCACCGAATGGTAGTTTTCCGCCATGGGACGATAGATCGGGTCGCCCGCATTCTGCTCGTCCACCACGATGGCCATGCGCTCGAACACCGAGGTCACCTCGTCGCGGCTGACCAGGCCATGGCGCAGCCAATTGGCGACGGCCTGGCTGGAAATGCGGCAGGTCGCGCGGTCTTCCATCAGGCCCACATTATTGATGTCGGGCACTTTCGAGCAGCCCACGCCCTGCTGCACCCAGCGCACAACATAGCCCAATATGCCCTGGGCATTGTTTTCTAGCTCGCGGGTAATGCCGTCGCGGCTGAGCGCATAGGGCTTGAGCACGGGCATGGAGAACAGATCGCCCAGCGGCGGCATCGCCTCGTTGTGTCGGCGCTTTTGCGCCTCGAATACATCGACCGCGTGATAATGCAGCGCGTGCAGGGTCGCGGCCGTGGGCGAGGGCACCCAGGCCGTATTGGCTCCAGCGCTGGGATGGGCGATCTTGGCCTTCATCATCGCCGCCATGTTATCGGGCTGGGCCCACATGCCCTTGCCGATCTGCGCCTTGCCCGACAGCCCACAAGCCAGGCCGATCAGCACATTGCGATCCTCATAGGCGCCAATCCAGCGCTCGGCCTTGATCTCGTCCTTGCGCAGCACCGCGCCGGCTTCCATCGAGGTGTGGATTTCGTCGCCCGTGCGGTCGAGGAAACCGGTATTGATGAAGAAGATGCGGCTGCGCGCCTCGTAGATCGCCGCCTTGAGATTGGCCGAGGTGCGCCGCTCTTCGTCCATGATGCCGATCTTGATGGCGTTGGGCGCAAGGCCCAGGAACTCTTCCACCGACGCGAAAACGGCGCAGGCAAAGGCCACTTCTTCGGGCCCATGCATCTTGGGCTTGACCACGTAGATGGAGCCCTCGCGCGCATTGGCGCCCTTGTCGTGCATGGCGCAAAGCGCCGTCACCGCCGCGTCGAGCAGGCCCTCACCGATGGGCTTATCCTCGAACAGCACTGCGTCGCTGGTCATCAGGTGCCCGACATTGCGCACCAGCAGCAAGGCCCGGCCCTTGAGCACCAGGGGCTCGCCCTGGACACCCCTGTAAGCGCGGTCCGGATTGAGCCGGCGCGTCACCGTCTTGCCGCCTTTCTCGAAGGTATCTTCGAGATTTCCCTGCATCAGCCCCAGCCAATTGGCATAGACGCCGACCTTGTCCTCGGCATCGACGGCGGCGACGGAATCCTCGCAATCCTGGATCGTGGTCAGCGCGGCTTCGACGACAACATCGCTAAGCCCCGCCGCATGCGCCGACCCGATAGGGCTCGACCGGTCGATGACTAGGATGACATGCAGGCCATGATGCTTGAGGACGATTTCACCGTGCGCCTCATCGCCGCCATAGCCCACGAACCCGGCCGGATCGCGGAGCCCTGTGCGGCCCGAAGGCAGGTCGACGGCGAGATGCCGCGTCTCGCCGTCCGTAACGACATGATAACCGGTGGCCTCGGCGTGGCTGCCGCCGGCCAGCGGGAAGGCGGAATCGAGGAATTCGGCCACCCGGGCCACGACGGCCGCGCCGCGGGCCGGATTATAGCCGCGTCCCGGCGTCAGTTCGCCCGCGCGTTCGATGACATCGGTGCCATAAAGCGCATCATAGAGGCTGCCCCAGCGGGCATTGGCGGCATTGAGCGCATAGCGGGGATTGGAAACGGGCACCACCAATTGCGGCCCGCAAAGGCTGGAAATCTCGGGATCGAGTCCCATGGTTTCGATGGTGAAATCGGCCGGCTCGTCCACCACATAGCCGATCTCGCGCAGGAATTGCTCATAGGCTTCCGGCTCGGCATCCACGGGCCCGTGCTGACGGTGCCAATCGTCGATCTGCCCCTGCAATTGATCGCGGCGCTCCAGCAGCAGCGCATTGGCCGGCATATGCGTGCGCGCCAGATCGGCGAGGCCCGTCCAGAACTGGTCCCCGCTCACCGGCAACCCCGGCAGGGCGCGCTGCTCGATGAAATCGACCAGCAGCTTATGCACGGAAAGGCCGGATTTGGTCTGGTAGTCGCTCATACGGCACAACCTCGTAGAATTTGCAGGGACAGGCTTAGGCCATTGCCCCCCGCCTCACAACCCGCTCAAAGTGGACTTCGCCCTTGCACCAGCCACATAGACCTCAGCCACGGCACGATCGTCTCCCTGGGTCTGGAGCAGGAACAGTTCTTCGGCCAGTGTCTCCAGCGTCGCCATGCGCATCCGCATGGTCGGCGTCGCGCCGGCATCGAGCACTACCAGGTCGGCGGCCCGGCCCGGCGCCAATGCGCCGATCGTCTCGGCCAGGCCCAGGGCCTCGGCATTGCCCAGCGTCGCCATGTGGAAGGCCGCGAATGGATTGAGCCGCTGACCGCGCAATTGCAGCACCTTGTAACCCTCGTCCATGGTGCGCAGCATGGAAACGCTGGTGCCCCCGCCGATATCGGTCGCCAGGCCGATCCGCACGCCATGCTCCACCAATCGCTGGCGGTCGAACAGGCCCGAGCCGAGAAAGAGGTTGGAGGTGGGGCAGAATATGGCAACGGACCCGGTTTCGGCCAGGACTTCGGTTTCCCTATGGTCGAGATGGATGCAATGTCCCAGCAGCGTCCTGCGCCCCAGAAGCCCGTAGGCTTCATAGATGCCGGTATAATCGGGCGCCTCGGGATAAAGCTCCATGGACCGGGAAATTTCGGCGGGGTTTTCGCTGAGATGGGTCTGCACGTAGCATTCGGGATGCTCTTCGGCCAATGCCCGCGCCGCCTGCATCTGCGCTGGACTGGAGGTGATGGCGAAGCGCGGTGAAATGGCGTAGAGCGCCCGGCCCCGCCCGTGCCAGCGGGCAATCAACGCCTTGGTGTCGTCATAACCCGAGCGGGCGCTGTCGCAGAGTCCTTCGGGCGCGTTGCGATCCATCATCACCTTGCCGCCCACCATCAGCATGTTGCGCCGCTGGGCCTCGGCAAAGAAAGCATCCACCGAACGCGGATGGCTCGAACAATAGGCCACGGCGCTGGTCGTACCATGGCGGATGAGGGCGTCGTAGAAATCCACCGCCACCGCGTCGGCATGGCCCTGCTGGCTGAATTTCTGCTCCTCGATGAACGTATAGGTGTTGAGCCATTCGAGCAGCGAACCGGCATAGGCGGCCATCATCTGGCTTTGCACGTAATGCAGGTGCAGGTCGATGAAGCCGGCCATGATGAGATGCGGCCGATGGTCGATAATGATCGCGCCGGCGCTGTCGATGGCAGCAAAGTCCTCGACCGCCTCGATCAGCCCATCGGCTACCACGATGCCGGCATCTTCGAGATAGACATAGCTTTCAGCATCGTCGATGGCTTGTGGCGCGCGCACGAAGCTCAGCGCGCGCCCGCGCAGGATCGTCCGGGTCATGATCCCGCCCCTTCACGATACCATTCGACCAGCAGGGCGCGCTCCTCGTCGGTCATTTCCGTTACATTGCCCGGCGGCATGGCATGGCTGTAGCCGGCCTGCATGGCCACGTCGCGGGCGCGGTTGGCAATGGCCACGTCGCTGTCGAGAATGACGTTCTTGGGCGCCTCGTGAATCCCCTCCCAGACCGGTTCGGCCGTATGGCACATCGAGCAACGCATCTGCACCAGCAGGCTCGCCGCCGCGAAATGGGGCGTGTCGATAAAGCGCTCGGCGGCGGCGCTGGGCAGGATTTGCGTTTCGGCATTGGGCAGTTTCGGCCCGCTGGAGAGCCAGGCGATGACCAGGAACAGCGCAATGGCAACGGCCCAGGTCCAGTGCGGATTGCCCTTTCGCGCGTGGCGCGTATTGAAATAATGCCGGATGACCACGCCGATAAGGAAGACCAGGGACGCGATGACCCAGTTCCACTCGGTGGCGAATGCCAGCGGGTAATGGCTGGACAGCATGAAGAAGATGACCGGCAGCGTGAGATAATTGTTGTGCAGGCTCCGCTGCTTGGCGATGCGGCCATATTTGGCGTCGGGCACGCGCCCCGCCTTGAGATCGGCCACCACGATCTTCTGGTTGGGAATGATGATCCGGACCACGTTGGCGGTCATGATGGTGGCGGTGAACGCCCCCATATGCAAAAGCGCCGCCCGGCCGGAAAACAGATGCGTATAGCCCCAGCTCATCGCCACCAGGATGGCGAAGAGCACCAGCATCAGCCCGACGGTCGATTGCCCGATTGGCGACTTGCAGAGGCCATCGTAGATCAGCCAGCCCAGCACGATGGACCCCGCCGAAAGCAGGATCGCCGCCCAGGACGGAATGTCGAGCACATTGCGGTCGACCAGGAAAATATCGGCGCCGACATAATAGAGCAGCACCAGCAGCATGACCCCGGAAAACCAGGTCCAGTAGCTTTCCCATTTGAACCAGGTGAGATGCTCGGGCAGGAAATCGGGCGCCACCAGGTATTTCTGGATGTGATAAAATCCCCCGCCATGCACCTGCCATTCCTCGCCATGGGCCAGCGGCGGCAGGCTGGGGGTTTTGCGCAGGCCCAGATCCAGCGCGATGAAATAGAAGGACGACCCGATCCAGGCAATGGCTGCCACCACGTGCAGCCAGCGCACGGCGAACATCAGCCATTCATGAAAGATTGCGTAATCGGGCATCTCGTTCCTTCCTGCCCTCGCCCTTGAGGGAGAGGGACGATCATCCTGCCGTATAGCGGGATAATCAGGGTGAGGGGTTCTACGCTATCCCATGCCGCGTGGCACCTGGAAGGCACAGAACCCCTCATCCGCCCTTCGGGCACCTTCTCCCTCAAGGGGAGAAGGCAACCTCAGCAGCCTCAGTAATCAGCCGCTTATGCCGGCTGCTCGACGCCTTCGACATACCAGTCCATGCTGAGCAATTCGGCATCGGTCATGGTGACGCCGGCCGGCACCCGCTCGGCGCCGGTATTGTCGTTGATGGGACCGGTGAAGATGTGGAACGAGCCGTCGATCTGGCCGTTCTTGACCGCATCGGCGGCAGCACGCACGTCTTCGGGGACCTTCTCGCCATAGGGACCCATCTGCACCACGTCTTCCTTGAGCCCTTCCCAGGTATCGCCCGGGGTCCAGGTGCCGTCGATGACCGCCTGCGCCGAATTCACGTAATGCGGGCCCCAATGGTCGATGATGGCAGTGAGCTGGGCTTCGGGGGCGAAAGCGCTCATATCGGCGCCCTGGCCGAAACCGCCGACAATGCCGCGCTCCTGGGCCACCTGCAGCGCCGCCGGACCGTCGGTGTGCTGGGCGATGACGTCGATGCCCTGGTCGATCATGGCGCGGGCCGCGTCGGCTTCCTTCGGCGGATCGTTCCAGGTCGAGATATAGACGGGCTTGATGGTGAAGTCGGGATTGATCTTGCGCGCGGCCAGCACGAAGGCATTGATGCCCATGACCACTTCGGGGATCGGGAAGGAGCCGATATAGCCGGCCTTGCCGGTCTTGGACATGTGGCCGGCAATGGTGCCGCACACGGCGCGCCCCTCATAGAAGCGGGCATTGTAGAGGCCCACATTGTCGGCCTTCATGTAACCCGTGGCATGCTCGAACTTCACGTCGGGGAATTGCTGGGCCACCTTGATGACCGAGTCGCCGAAACCGAAGCTGGTGGCGAAGATCAGCTTGTTGCCCTGCTGAGCCAGCTCGCGCAGCACGCGTTCGCAGTCCGGGCCTTCCGGCACGTTCTCGACATAGGTGGTTTCCACCGCGTCGCCGAGCTTTTCCTCGAGATAGAGGCGCCCCTGGTTATGGCCGAAATTATAGCCATTGTCGTTGATGGTGCCCACATAGATGAAGCCGACCTTGAGCGGTTCGGACTGGGCGAAGGCCCGCCCGCCGAGCAATGGCAGGGCGGCGGCGGCCCCACCGATCTTGAGCACATTACGCCGTGAAAGAGTCATGGTCTTCTCCTGAATGACAGTTTCCCTGTTGCTTGACGCGGTCATTGGACGCCGCCTCAATTGCTGGGCATGAACGGCCTGCCAAGGCAGGCCGGTGCGTTATTGTTGCCGTCGCGGCGCAACGAGATGAGCACCAGGACGATAATGGTGGCAAGATAGGGCAAGGCTGCCCAAAGCTCGGATGGAATGGCCGAAAGCGGCCCGCTGCCCGCCTTGGCGTAAAGCTCCATGGTCATGACCAGGCCGAACAGATAGGCACCCGCCAGCAGCCGGAACGGCCGCCAGGAGGCGAAGACCACCAGCGCCACCGCGATCCAGCCGCGGCCCGCCGTCATCCGCTCGGCCCATTGCGGGGTGAGCAGCAACGGAAAGCAGGCTCCTGCAATGCCGGCCATGGCACCGCCGAACGCCACCGCCGCATAGCGCACGCCGGTAACTGAATAGCCGATGGAATGGGCCGAGAGGTCGTTCTCGCCCACGGCCCGCAGGATCAGCCCGCTGCGCGTGCGCTTGAGAAACCACCAGATGGCTGCCACCATGACAAGCGAAAAATAGACCGGCGCCGCATAGCCGAACAGCACGCGCAGCACCGGATGGTCGGCCAGTGCGTCGGGAAAGAGCGGCGGCATCAATTGCACCGGCCGGGCTGAAAACGGCGCGCCGGCCAGGGCGGAAAGCCCGGTGCCGAAAATCGTCAGCGCCAGGCCCGTCGCGGTCTGGTTGGCCGAAAGGCTGAGCGTGAGCACCGCAAAGATCATCGATACCAGAAGGCCCGCCAACGCGCCGCAAAACAGCGCGAAATAGGGATTGCCGGTATAGAATTGCCCGGCGAAACCGGCAATGGCGCCCACCAGCATCATGCCCTCGACGCCCAGATTGAGCACGCCGGATTTTTCCACCACGAGTTCGCCCAGCGCGGCGATGAGGATCGGGGTGGCCGCGCCTATCAGGGTGATGGCGATGGCAATGGTCAGGTCCATCAGGCGACGCTCCGGCTTGGTTGGGTCCCGACGCGACGGATACGATAGCGCACCAGCAGATCGCCCGCGAGCAGGAAGAACAGCACCATGGCCTGGAAGATACCGGTGGCCGCATTGGGCAGGCCGATCGTGGTCTGCGCCACTTCGCCGCCCACGAACGTGATGGCCAGGACGATACCGGCCAGGATCACTCCCAGTGGATTGAGCCGGCCGAGAAAAGCCACGATGATGGCGGTAAAACCGTAATTCGTGGGGAAACCGGGCACCATGCGCTGGAACGGCCCCGCCACTTCCAACGCACCGGCCAGGCCGGCCAACCCGCCCGAAACCAGCATGGCCAGCCAGATGGTCTTGTTTTCCGAGAACCCGCCATAGCGCGCGGCGTGCGGCGCCGTGCCCACGACCCGCATCTGATAGCCGAAAACGGTGCGGGACATGATGAACCACACCAGCAGCGCCACCAGCGCCGCGATGGGCACGCCCAGATGCACGATGGTGCCGGGAATGATGGTGGGCAGGCGCGCCGCCTCGGCAAATAGCCGCGTCTGCGGAAAGCCCATGCCCATCGGGTCCTTCCAGGGCGCGCGGATGAGATAATAGAGCAATTGCACCGAAGCGTAGGTCAGCATCAGCGACGTGAGGATTTCGTTGACGTTGAGCCGGGTGCGCAGCAGCGCCGGAATGGCGGCATAGACCATGCCGCCGGCAATGCCCGCCAGCACCATGGCCGGCAGGATCCATGGCCCGCTGAGATTATAGGTGGCCAGCGCCACCCAGGTTCCCGCCAGCCCCCCCATGACATATTGGCCTTCGGCGCCGATATTCCACACATTGGCGCGATAGGCGACGGAGAGCCCGACCCCGATGATAATGAGCGGCGCCGCCTTGATCCCGAGATCCTGCCATTTATAGGCATTGGTGAGCGGCGTGAGGAAGATTTCCCGCACGGCCCCGACGCCGTCATAGCCGATGGCCGAGAAGATGACGGCTCCCACGATCATGGTCAGCACCACCGCCGCCACGGGGGTGAGATAGAGCATGAGCCGGCTGGGCTCGGGACGTTTCTCAAGCCGGAACGGCATCGCCCGCCTCCGTTTCGCCGTGAACTCCACCCATGAGCAGGCCGATCTCCTCGGTACTGAAATCCTTGATCGGCCGCGCCGCGCTGAGGCGCCCCATATTGATGACCGCCAGGGTGTCGCTGAGGGCCCGCAATTCGTCGAGGTCCTGGCTGATGACCACAATGGCCGAACCGGCCGCCGCCAGATCGACCAATGCCTGGTGAATGGCGGCAGCCGCACCGGCATCGACGCCCCAGGTCGGCTGGCTCACCACCAGGACCGACGGCTTTTGCAGGATTTCGCGCCCCATGATGTATTTTTGCAGATTGCCGCCCGAGAGCGAACCGGCGGTCGAAGCCGGCCCCAGCGCCTTGACCGCGAAATCGGCGATGACCTTGCCCGTATAGGTGCGCGCCGCCCCGGAATTGATGAGCCCCAGCATTACCATGCCCAACCGGTCGCGCGCAGTCAGCACCGAATTGTCCGCCAGGGTGAAATCGGCGACCGCCGCATGGCCGTTGCGCTCCTCGGGCACCGCGCACAGCCCGTAGCGCCGGCGCTCGGTGGTGTCCATGTGGCCGATTTCGCGCCCGTCTATGGTAATGGCATCGCGCGTTTCGCTGCGGATTTCTCCCGACAGCGCGTCGAGCAGGGCGTTCTGGCCATTACCCGCCACGCCGGCAATGCCCAGGATTTCCCCGGCCCGCACGGTAAAGCTCACATCGTCGACCGGCACGTCGAAATGTCCGCTCTTCTGGGTGGAAAGCTGCTGCACCACCAGTTTGGGCGCGCCCAGAACCCGGTTCTCGGCCTTGACGATATCGACCAGCCCCGCCCCGATCATCTTTTCGGCCATGGAGCGGCTGGTTTCCTGTTTCGGATCGCAGGTATCCACCTTGCGGCCGCCGCGCAGGATGGTCGCATTATCGCACAAGGCTTTGATTTCATGCAGCTTGTGCGAAATATAGAGGATGGAACATCCCTGCTTGGCCACTTGTCGCAGCACGGTGAAAAGCTGCTCCACTTCCTGCGGCGTCAGCACCGAAGTGGGTTCGTCCATAATCAGCAATTTCGGATCGAGCAGCAGCGCCCGCACGATTTCGATACGCTGGCGTTCCCCCACCGACAGCGTGGCCACGGTGCGATGCGGATCGAGCGCCAGCCCATAGGTCTGCATCACCGTGCGGATGCGCGCTTCCAGTTCGCGCGCCGGAACGCGGGAATCCATGCCCAGGGCGATGTTTTCGAGAACACTGAGCGCCTCGAACAGCGAAAAATGCTGGAACACCATGCCGATGCCCAGCCGTCGCGCCGCCTTGGGATTGGGAATGACGACCGGCGCGCCGTTCCAGCGGATTTCCCCGGCATCGGGCTGCATGATGCCGTAGATCATCTTGACCAGAGTGGATTTGCCCGCCCCGTTCTCGCCCAGCAGCGCATGGATTTCGCCCGGCGTGACGGCGAAGGAAACCGCGTCATTGGCGAGAACGCCCGGAAACTGCTTGGTGATGCCGACCAGTTCCAGCCGATAGGGCCTGTTATCGTCCACGCGCCACTCCCTCTTGCCCGGATTTGGCCGCATGTCCGGCAGAAACGTTGCTTAATCCTATGTGAACCATAATTTCCGCCGCTGCCAGCGCCGCAATCACCGATGGGCGTTTATCCCCAATCCCCTGCGCCCCGATAGGCAGCACGAGGCGTTCGAGCCGGGCCGGATCGCCCCCCTGCGTCAGGAACCAGCTCGAAAACCGCGCCCGCTTGGTCTTGGAGCCCACCATGCCGATATAGGGGGAATCGCTGCGCGCCAGCGCTTCCTGGGCAATGAGAAAATCCAGCGCATGGTCATGGGTAACGATGACGAAGGCGCTGCCCGCCGGCGCGGCGCGCACCACCGCCTCAGGCATGGCCACCAGCCGGCCCATAATGGGGAGCGGCAGCGCATCGAGTTCGGCCCGTCGCGTATCGATTACCTCGACCCGCACCGGCAGCAGGGCAAGGATTTGCGCCAGCACCCGGCCCACATGGCCTGCGCCGAACACATAAACGCACGGCGCCGCCGCGTCCTCCATAGCGATCCGGGCCGCCAGTTCGCGCCGCACGCCCGCATCGGCATGCCGAAGGCTCACATCCACCCGGCCGCCGCAGCATTGACCGATTTCCGGGCCCAGCGGCACATCCATCGCCGCTGCCGCCCGCCCCTCGACCAGCAGCCTCCGCGCATGGTCGATGACCATATATTCCAGCGCCCCGCCCCCGATGGTCCCGAAACACGCCGTCGGTCCCACCAGCATGAACGTTCCCTGCTCCCGTGGTGAGGACCCGCGTACGGCGGCAAGCTCGCAGGCGATGGCCTCCGGATTGGCGGCAAGGAAAGTGGCAAGCGCGGCGGAACGGGTCATGGTGGCGGCGTCTCCGCGCGGCCTGCCGTCGGCAGGACGGCCATCGGGGTCAGAAAGCCCGCGCCCGTTGAGCCCCATCCATTCAATCCCGCTCTATTCGGAACAAACCGGACAGGGATAGGGCGAGCGCCATGCAAACGCCCTTCTCTTCGGAAGAGATTGGGGGGAGGTCGTTCAGGCGCCGTGCCTCTTCTCACTCCCGCGCCTCCCGCTTCATCCGCTCCACGCCCATCAGCACCCGCTCGGGCGTCACCGGCGTATCGAGGCGGGGCGCGACGGTATAATCGGCCAGGCTGGCCACCGCCATGCTCAGCGCCTCGACCACACTGATCGCCAGCATGAAGGGCGGTTCGCCCACTGCCTTGGAGCGCCCGATGGTCGGCTCGGGATTGACCGACCATTCGGCCAGCTGGACATTGAAGACCGGCGGCACGTCGCTGGCGAGCGGGATTTTGTAGGTGGACGGGGCATGGGTGCGAAGCTGCCCCTTGTCGTCCCATACCAATTCCTCGGTGGTCAGCCACCCCATGCCCTGCACGAACCCGCCCTCGACCTGGCCGATATCGACCGCCGGGTTCAGCGACTTGCCCACATCGTGCAGGATATCCACCCGATCGACGCAATATTCGCCGCTCAGCGTATCGATGGTCACCGCGCTCACCGCCGCGCCATAGGCGAAATAATAGAAAGGATGTCCGCGCCCGGTCGCCCGGTCCCAGTGAATCTTGGGCGTCTTGTAGAAGCCGGCCGCCGAAAGCTGCACCCGGTTCATATAGGCCGAAGCCGCCAGCTCCGCGAAGGGCACGAATTTGCGCCCCACCTGCATGCCGCCCTGCACCCAGGCGCAATCGCTTTCATCCGACTCGTAGAGCGCGGCGGCGTGCTTGCGCATGCGCGCCTTGATCTGCTCGCAGGCATCCCATGCGGCCATGCCGTTGAGGTCGGATCCGGAAGAGGCCGCCGTCGCCGAGGTATTGGGCACCTTGCCGGTCGAAGTGGCGTTGATCTTGATAGTGTCGAGATTGACCCCGAACGCGTCGGCCACCACCTGCGCCACCTTGATATAGAGGCCCTGCCCCATTTCGGTGCCGCCATGGCTGAGATGGATCGACCCGTCCTTATAGACATGCACCAGCGCGCCGGCCTGATTGTACCAGGTGGCGGTAAAGGAGATGCCGAATTTCACCGGCGTCAGCGCAATGCCCTTGCGCAGCACCGGGCTGGTCCTGTTGAACGCGATAATGGCCTGCCGCCGTGCCTGGTAGTCCGAAGAGGCTTCCAGTTCCTCCACCACGCGGTGGATGATGTTGTCGCCCACCACCTGGTGATAGGGCGTCACATTGTCGGCGTCGGTGCCGTAGAAATTGGCCTTGCGGATATCGAGCGGGTCCTTGCCCAGCGCATAGGCGATATCCTCGATCCAGCGCTCGCACGCCATGATGCCCTGCGGCCCGCCAAAGCCGCGGAAAGCGGTGTTGGAGACGGTGTTGGTATAGAGCGGCTGGCTCACCGCCCGCACCGCCGGATACCAATAAGCATTGTCGCAATGGAACAGCGCCCGGTCGGTCACCGGCCCCGAAAGGTCTGCCGAAAAGCCGGCGCGCGCGCCATAGACGGCGTCGACGGCGAGGATTTTCCCGCTCTCGTCATAGCCCACATCGTAATCGACCACGAAATCGTGACGCTTGCCGGTGGCACTCATGTCGTCGTCGCGGTCGGGGCGGATCTTGCAGGCGCGGTTCCACGTCTTGGCCGCCAGCGCCGCCACCACGGCGAAGAGATTGGCCTGCGATTCCTTGCCGCCGAAGCCGCCGCCCATGCGCCGTACATTGACCGTCACCGCATGCTGGCGCACGCCCAGCGCCTGCGCCACGATCAATTGCACTTCGCTCGGATGCTGGGTGGAGGAATAGACGATGACGTCCTCATCCTCGCCCGGCACGGCCAGCGCAATCTGCCCTTCGAGGTAGAAATGGTCCTGGCCGCCAATAGTCACGGCGCCCTTGACCCGGCGCGGCGCCGAAGCGAGGCCTGCCGCCACGTCGCCGCGTTCGAGCTTGAGCGGTGCGGTCACCTCCCGGCCACCGGCCGCCTGGGCCGCCCGCACATCGGGCAGGAACGGCAAATCCTTGTAGTCGACCTGGGCCAGTTGCGCCGCCCGCCGCGCCTGGTCGCGCGTTTCCGCCACCACCGCGAAGATCGGTTGCCCCCAGAAATGCACTTCGCCCTGGGCAAAGAGCGGCTCGTCGTGGGCATGGGCCGAACTGATATCGATCCCGCCCGGCACGTCGTCATTGGTGAGGACGCCGATCACGCCCGGCGCCGCCAGCACCTTGGAAAAATCCATCGAGATGATTTCGGCATGCGGCCTGCTCGACAGCCCGAGATAGGCATGCAGAGTGCCCAGGGGTTCGACCATGTCATCGACATATTCAGCCGCGCCGGTGACATGCTTGGGGCCACTGTCATGCCGCGTCCGCGTATGCAGGACATTGAGCGGAATGGCCGCCTCGTGCTTGTTCATCACGCCACCTCCCGGCCCAATTGCACCTGCTCGCCCTGGGTTTCGAGGAAGAAACGCTTGAGCAGGTTCTGTGCCGCCAGCAACCGATAGGCCGAGGAAGCGCGCATGTCGGAAATGGGCTGATAATCCTCGGCGAAAGCCGGCAGCGCGGCTTCGATGCTTGCCATGTTCCAGGGCCTGCCCTCGAGGGCTGCCTCGACGGCCCGAGCGCGCTTGGGCGTTGCCGCCATGCCGCCAAAGGCGATCCGGGCCATGCCCACCACGCCCGCATCGTTGATGAAGACGCGGAACGCCCCGCACAGCGCCGAAATATCCTCTTCCCGGCGTTTCGAGAGCTTGTAGACCGCGAATTTCTCCCCCGCCGGCAATAGCGGCACGGTCACGCTTTCCACGAATTCACCGGGCTGGCGGTCCTGCTTGCCATAGGCGAGGAAGTAATCCTCGAGCTTGATTTCACGCCGATGCTCGCCCCGGCGCAGGCTGAGCTTGGCCCCAAGGGCGATAAAGGGCGGCGGCGTATCGCCGATGGGCGAGCCATTGGCGATATTGCCGCCGATCGTGCCCATATTGCGCACCTGTTCGCCGGCCAGCCGATTCCACAATTGCCCCAATTGCGGGAAATTGGCGGCAATCGCCGGCAGGGCCTCGGAATAGGACACCCCGGCATAGAAACGCACCGCGCTGTCGTTTTCCGCGATGCGCCGCAATTCGGGCAGGTGAGCGATGAAAATGACCGGGCCGATGCGGCGCATGAACTTGGTGACCCACAGGCCCACATCGGTGGAACCGGCCACGATCCGCGCATCGGGATGGGTTTGGTAGAGCGCGGCGAAATCGTCGAGGGTGGGGGGGATGAAGATTTTTTCTTCGCCCGCGCCTATCTCGATCCGCTTGCCGTCCTGCAAGGCCAGCAATGTCTCGCGCACCGCCAGGCGCTCGGCCCGCAGCGGGTCGCCCTCGGGGCGGCCATAGCTCGAAATCGCCTGCCCCACCCGGATGATCGGGGCATAGCCGGTGCAGCGGCAAAGGTTGCCCTGCAAGGCTTTTTCGATGGCGGCGCGCGACGGATCGGGCTCGCGCATCCACAGCCCGTAAAGGCTCATGACGATGCCGGGGGTACAGAAACCGCACTGGCTGCCATGGTGATCGACCATGGCCTGCTGCACCGGATGCAGCACGCCGTTCTTTCCCTTCAGATGCTCTATCGTTACCACATGGGTAGCATTGAGGCTGCCCATGAAGCGGATGCAGGCGGTGACCGATTCATAGACGATCTCGTCGCCCGCCATCCGCCCCACCAGCACGGTGCAGGCACCGCAATCGCCCTCGGCGCACCCCTCCTTGGAACCGCGCAGCCGCCGCTCCAGCCGCAGCCAGTCGAGCAGCGTCCGGTCGGGCGGCACGTCCGTCAGCGTGACCTCTTCGTCGTTGAGCAGGAAACGGATGGCATGGGCTATCTCGACCATGGCTCAACTCCCCCGGTAAGTGGAATAGGCGAAGGGACTGACCAGCAGCGGCACGTGATAGGGCCGGTCTTCGGAAATGGTGAAGCGGATCGGCACCACGTCGAGGAACGGCGTCTCGATCTCCAGCCCCAGCCGCTCGAAATACTGGCCGACATGGAAGCGGATCTCGAATTCGCCCTGCTCGAAGCTCTCGTCGTCGAGCAGCGGCTGGTCCACCCGCCCGTCGGCATTGGTATAGCTGTCGAGCAGGTGATGGGTATGGTCGCCATGCACGAAATGCAGTTCCAGCCGCATGCCGCGCGCCGGATGGCCATGCGCCACATCCAGAACATGAGTGGTCAGGCGTCCTGGCGCCATGTGCTGCTCCTTATCGCATGGTCCCGAGCCCGGGGCTGGCTCCGAAACATGCGCCTCCGCGTCGTCCCCGTCGTGAGACTAGCGCATCGTCGCCCCGGCGCAATGCCCATTTTTTACCAAGTGGTCCACTTTTGTGTGCCTTGTGCCCGGCCGCGCCGGCGCTAAACTCCCGCCCGACAGGCACCAACACAGAGTTCGGCAGATGAACCGCTATCCCCGCGACATGCATGGCTACGGCCAGACCCCGCCCCCCGCCAACTGGCCGGGCGGCGCCCATGTGGCGGTGCAGTTCGTGCTCAATTACGAAGAGGGCGGGGAAAATTGCGTGCTGCATGGCGACGCCGCCTCCGAGGCATTCCTGGTGGACGTGCTGGGTACGGCGCCCTGGCCCGGCCAGCGCCACGCCAATGTCGAATCCATGTATGAATATGGTGCCCGTGTCGGCTTCTGGCGCCTGCATCGCCTGTTTACCGAGGCGGGCCTGCCGCTCACGATCTATGGCGTGGCCACCGCCCTGATGCGGGCCCCCGCCCAGCTCGCCGCCATGCAGGAAGCCGGCTGGGAAATCGCCAGCCATGGCCTGAAATGGGTGCAGCACAAGGATATGTCGCCCGACGAGGAACGGGCCCAGATCGCCGAGGCGGTGCGCCTGCACACCATCGCCACCGGCAGCCGCCCGCGCGGCTGGTATACCGGCCGCTCCAGCCTCAACACCATCGATCTGGCCGCCGAATATGGCGGCTTCGCCTATCTCTCGGACACCTATGACGACGACCTGCCCTATTGGAAGCTGATCGGGGGCAAGCCGCAACTCATCATCCCCTACACGCTGTCGGCCAACGACATGCGCTTCGTCACCGCGCCGGGCTTCGACAATGGCGAGGAATATTTCACCTTCCTCAAGGACAGCTTCGACTGCCTGTACGAAGAGGGCCGGGCCGGGCAGCCCAAGATGATGAGCGTCGGCCTGCATTGCCGGCTCGTCGGCCAGCCGGGCCGCTGCCGGGGGTTGAAGAAGTTCATCGATTATATCAAGGGATTCGAGCGGGTCTGGGTGCCCACGCGCCTCGAAATCGCCGAGCACTGGGCCCGGGAGCACCCCTATGAGGCGCCCGAAACCATCCCCAGCCAACTCGGCCGGGAGGCGTTCGTGGACCGTTATGGCTCGGTTTTCGAGCACTCGCCCTGGATCGCCGAACGGGCCTGGGAAGCGGAAATGGGGCCGGCCAATGACAGCGCCATCGGCCTGCATTTCGCGCTACGCAGCCAGTTCCGCATGGCCAGCACCCAGGAACGCCTCGCTGTGTTGCGGGCCCATCCCGACCTTGCCGGCAAGCTCGCCGCCGCCAGGCGCCTGACGGCGGCCTCCAGCGCCGAACAGGCTTCGGCGGGCCTCGACGCACTCACCGATGCCGAACGCGAAACCTTCACCGCGCTCAACGCCGCCTATGTGGAAAAATTCGGCTTTCCCTTCATCATCGCCGTGCGCGACCACGACAAGGCCTCGATCCTTGAAAATTTCAAGGCACGGCTTGCCAACGAAGCGGAGGCGGAATTCGCCACGGCCTGCGCCCAGGTCGAACGCATCGCCCTGCTGCGGCTCCAGGCCATGCTGCCCTGAAGGGCCTTCGGTTTCGTGCGCGGCGCGACGCCGGCCTGGCCTGTTCCTGAAGAAGGGCAGCTTTCGCTTCGATTGCGAAACCATCGAACCGTGACGGTGCTGTTTCACAAAAGCGAGAATCTCAGCCCCGAACGCAAACCTCACGCCACCGTCATCATCGGGCTTTGTCCCGGTGGTCCGGGGATATTCAGGCATCGCATGGATTGCCGGGATAAACCCGGCAATGGCGGAAGAGGCATCCGGATCGAACACCCCTTCAAGGCAAGATTCAGGGCGGCGCCTGGCCGATCCTGGCCAATGGCGCCGCGCCGGATGGCTGCGGCGGCCTATTTGTAAAACCCCTCGCGCAGATTGATGCCGTGCTCGATCCACATGCGCATGGCGCAGAGCATGCCGGTCCAGCCCTCGCAATTGCCGTAGGAGGCCTGCTGGCCCGCCGCATTCTCGCGCCAGCCCGCCTCGTGGATGCGCACCAGCGTGCGGCCATCCGCCAGGCCCTCGAAGGTCATGGTGACGGTGGTTTCGTAATCGCCGGCAGGATCGCCGTCGGACGGCGCGCCCCAGCGCAAAACGATCCGCTCGTCGGGCACCACCTCGACCACCTTTACCGGGAAGGCGCCGGGAAAATCGTGAAAGTCCCAGGTCACCGTCGCCCCGGTTTCCAGCCGCCCCCTGGCGCCGCCGGTGGTGAAATAGTGCGAGAGCCTGTCCGGATCGGCGACCGCCTCGAACACCTCGTGGACCGGCCGGGAAATCCGGCCGCTGACGGTAAATTCATAGGCCATGGCATCCTCCATCGCTTGACCCACGGCAAGTTATGTTATAATTCTATAACATGTCAACGGACGATGCAGACGACCTGATTTTCAAGGCCCTCGGCCATCGAGCCCGGCGGCGCATTCTCGACGCGCTCAAGGAAAAATCCCTGACGACCGGCGCGCTCTGCGCCCGGTTTCCCGAACTGGACCGCTGCACCGTGATGCAGCATCTCGGCGTGCTCGAAGAGGCCGGCCTGGTGATTGCCGAACGCAAGGGCCGCGAGCGCTGGAACCATCTCGACGCCCTGCCCATCCACGCTATCCATGAACGCTGGATCGGCCCTTACGCAGCCTATGCCGCATCCATGCTGAGCCGCCTCAAGCAGGGGCTCGACGCCTGAACGCCTTGCTCCTTTCTCCGGCTTGGGCATAGTGCTGAAAGGCGGAGCTTTCTTCCGCAGCCGAGGATTCCATGGCCCCCAGATATGCCACGCCCGCAGCAGGCCTGCCCGACCAAATGGCGCTCCATACCGGCCGCGCCGTCTTTACCGAGGCCTATGCGCTGATCCCGCATGGCGTGATGCGCGACATCGTCACGTCCTGCCTGCCGCATTGGCGCGACACACGGCTCTGGGTCATCGCCCGGCCCCTGTCGGGTTTCGCCGAAACCTTCTCCCAATATATCGTCGAAATCGGTCCCGGCGGCGGCAGCGAGCGGCCCGAGGACAATCCGGAAGCCGAAGGCGTGCTCTTTGTGGTGTCCGGACAGATGAGCCTGGTCATCGAGGGCGAAACCCACCACCTCACGGAAGGCGGCTACGCTTTCCTGCCGCCCGGCTGCCGCTGGACGATCGCCAACCGCAATACGGAGCCGGCACGCTTTCATTGGCTGCGCAAACGCTACGAGGCGGTGGAGGGCATCGACATTCCCGCCCCCTTCGTGACCAGCGAGCAGGACCAGCCCATTATCTGGATGCCGGGGACCGGCGAAACCTGGGGCACGACCCGCTTCGTCGATCCCCGGGACGTGCGCCACGACATGCATGTCAATATCGTCACGCTCGAACCGGGCGCGGTCATTCCCTTCGAGGAAACCCACGTCATGGAGCATGGGCTCTATGTGTTGCAGGGCAAGGCGGTCTATCGGCTTAACCGCGACTGGGCCGAAGTCGGGCCCGGCGATTTCATGTGGCTGCGCGCCTTCTGCCCGCAGGCCTGCTATGCCGGCCCCGAGCGCTTCCGTTACCTGCTCTACAAGGACGTCAACCGCCACATGAAACTGCCCTTCTGAGCCATGAGCGCACGGTCCATCCGCATCGAGAAGCTCACCCCGGCCGGTTTCTCGCCCTTCGGCCAGGTCCTCCAGACCGAAGGGGCCGAGCATTATTCCATCAATGCGGGCATGACCGAGCGCTATCACGACCTGGCGCGGGTGGAACTGGAGGGCCAGGAGGCCCACCCGCTGATCTCGATCTTTCGCGGCCAGCCTTATGCCCTGCCGCTTTCGCTCGGTCTGGTCGAGCGCCATCCCCTGGGCAGCCAGGCCTTTTTTCCGCTGAACGCGGCGCATTGGCTGGTCATCGCCGCCCCGGACGAAAACGGCATTCCCGGCCGCCCCCGCGCCTTCGCTCCCGGGCCCGGCCAGGGCGTCAACATCGCGCGCAATACCTGGCACGGCGTGCTGACGCCGCTCGACCGGCCCGGCGACTTCCTGGTGATCGACCGGGGCGGAAAGGGCGATAATCTTGAAGAATACCGGTTCGGCGAGCCCTGGCTGGTCACGCGCTGAGCGTGGCTCGTAACCGTAAAATCATCCCGGCCTCGCAACCGGCGCCATGGCGGATTAGTTTGAGGATGAGCGGAATGGAGAAGTCCATGTTCATCACCAGATTCGTGCCCGCCGTCTTCGCCCTCGTCCTCATGGCCCTGCCCGCCTTCGCCGCGCCGCAGACCATTACCGGCTCGGTCATGTTCCGCGAGCGCATGGCGCTGCCCGCCGGCACCGTGCTGCATGTAGGGCTGGTCGCCCTGCCCAGCGGCCGGCCCGTCGTCGGGGCCGGCACGAGCATCGCCACCCGGGCCACCCCGCCCCTGGCCTTCACCTTTACCATCCGCAGCGAACTCGACCCCGACGGCGCCTATGGGCTCATTGCCGAAATCCGCGCCGACGGCATGACATTGTTCCGCAATTCCGTACCCGCCGCCATCGACCTTGCAGCCCCTGCCCCCGTCGCCATTCTCGTGCAGCGCCAACCCACCGAGCCGCCCATGCCCAGCCCGCCCAGCCTCGACCCGCTTCTGCTCGACAGCGCCTGGCAGGTCACCAGTATCGGCGGCAATCCCGTGCATCCGGAGCGCCCGCCGACCCTGTTCCTGGCCGCCGACCTGCGCGCCAACGGCACCAGCGGCTGCAACAATTACTTCACCCAGGCCGCCTTCGCGGCGGAAAAGCTGAGCTTCGGCCCGGCCGCCGCCACGCGCATGGCCTGCGCGCCGGACCTGATGGCACAGGAAAGCGGCTTTTTCGCCGCGCTCGACGCGGTGGCCGGCTACGAGCTGGACGCGCATGGCCTGCGCCTGCTCGACGCGGCCGGCGTGCCGCTGCTCGGCCTGGTCCGCACCGACGGTAAATAGCGGCTGCTATCGGCTGGCGGCGATCGGCGCCGGCGGCAATTCGGCAAACGAAGCCGCAAGGGTCAGAAAGCTGATCGAGAGCACGAACAGCGCGGCAAGCATGATCTGGGTCATGACGATTCCCCCGAAACGTTTTCCGGAGGCTCGCGCCGCTTCGAGCCCCCCTGCCCGCTTTATCCACAGCCAGGATTGAACGGGACGCGAACGCCGCGTTCATCGGGAGTTCAGGCGCCCGCCTCGCGCATGCCAGCCATGAGGCGCGAACCTTTTTGCCCGCCTGGCGTTGCATTGACTGAACCATAAATGCCACCAGGGAACCCTCATGTCCGAACCGTTTGCTCTTTCCGGCGACACGGCCCCGCTCATTGCGGTCTTCACCGATTTCGATGGCACGCTGGTCGAGATCGCCGAAACGCCCGACGCCGTCGCCGTGCCGGCCGACCTGGCCGGGGAACTCGACCGCACCGCGCAGGATTTCGACCATGCCTTCGCCGTCATTACCGGCCGGGAGATCGCCGATATCGACGGCTTCCTCGCGCCGCTGCGCCTGCCGGTGGCCGGCGCCCACGGCGCCCAGCGCCGCCGCGCCGATGGCTCGATGCAGGATGTCGACGAGGCCGTGCGCGCCGCCGCCCAGGACATCGCCCGGGCCATCGGGCCGCTCGCCGTCTCCCATCCCAGCCTGCTGGTCGAGGAAAAGCAGGGCGCCGTGGCGCTGCATTTCCGCCAGGCGCCCGAATTGGAAGGCGCCTGCCGCCTGGCCATGCAAGAGGCCCTGATCGACCACCCCGCCTTCTCGCTGGTCGCGGGCAAGATGGTGTTCGAGGCGCGGCCCGCCGCCTTCGACAAGGGCGCCGCCTTGCGCGCCTTCATGCAGGAAGAACCTTTCGCGGGCCGCACGCCCATCTTCATCGGCGACGACCGCACCGACGAGGACGCCTTCCGCGCCGCCCAGGACCTGGGGGGCATCGGCATCAAGCTCGGACCGGGAGAAACCGCGGCGCGCATGCGTATCGCCGATATCCGCTCGGTCCATGCCCTGCTGCGGGGCCTGGGGCAGATCGCCCAGCGCGGCCAGGCCGAGGCCGCGCCGGAAGCGGCGCTCGCCCATTGACGCCGCGATGGCGGCACCGCGCCGCCATCGTCCAAACCACCAGACCACGAATTTTCGGGGGTAATCTCATATGAGCCGCATCGTCATCGTTTCCAACCGCACGCCCGGCAAGGGGCCGGCCGCAGGCGGACTGGCCGTGGCTTTGCGCAAGGTGCTGGCCGACCAGGAGGGCTTCTGGTTCGGCTGGTCGGGCAAGCTCACCGACCAGCCCGCCGAAACCGCCCATATCGCGGAGATCGACGGCCTGACGCTGGCCCAGATCGACCTCACCCGCGAGGATCATCACGCCTATTATGCGGGCTTTTCCAATTCCATCCTCTGGCCCAGCTTCCACCTGCGGCTCGATCTCGCCACCATCGAAAGCCATTGGTACGAAGGCTATCGCCGGGTCAATGCCCGTTTCGCAAGCGCGCTCCTGCCCCTGCTCAAGCCCGACGACGTGATCTGGGTCCACGATTATCATCTCATTCCCCTGGCCTCGGAACTGCGCGCGCTGGGCGTGCAGAACCGCATCGGCTTTTACCTGCACATTCCCTTTCCCACCGCCGACGCGCTCTATGCCATTCCCCACCACGCCGAATTGATGCGGGACCTGTCGCGCTACGACCTGGTGGGCATGCAGGCCAGGCGCGACGTCGCCGCCTTCACCGAATTCGCCGAGCACCAGGCCCCCTCCACCTTTGGCGGGCTCAAGGTGCAGACCATCGACTTTTCCGGCACCGAGATCGCCGCCTTCCCCATCGGTTCGGATCCAGACGCCTTTGCCCGGCTGGCCGCCAGCCCCGCCGCCACCAAGATGATCTATCGCATGCGCCGGGCGCTGGGCGACCAGCGGCTGATCCTGGGGGTCGATCGGCTCGATTATTCCAAGGGCCTGCCCCAGCGCGTCGAAGCCTATGAAAAGCTCCTGGCCAACAATGCGCGGCTGCGCCGTACCGTGCATATGCTCCAGGTTGCCCCGCCCTCGCGCGACAGCATCAAGGAATACCAGGAAACCAGCGATACGCTGGACGCCATGTGCGGGCGGGTCATGGGGCGGTTCGCCGAGCCGGACTGGCAGCCCCTCACCTATGTCAAGCGCGCCTATGGCCAGCCGAGCCTGGCCGGGCTCTACCGGCTCGCCCGGGTGGGATTGGTGACGCCGCTACGCGACGGCATGAACCTGGTGGCGCACGAATTCGTCGGCGCCCAGGACCCCGCCAATCCCGGCGTATTGGTGCTGTCGCGCTTTGCCGGCGCCGCCGAGATTTTCCCGCAGGCCCTGCAGGTCAATCCCTTCGATACCGACGAAAGCGCCGAAGCGCTGCGCATGGCGCTCGACATGCCGCTGGACGAGCGCCAGGACCGCTGGCAGGGCCTGATGGAAGCGGCCCGCAAGCACAATGTCGATGATTGGGCGATCAGTTTCCTCGAACGCCTGGCGCCCGGCACCGTGGGCACCAAGGCGCCCAAGCGCGACGTGCTTTACCTGGCCTCGGTGGCTTAGCGGCAAAAGCCCCGCCGCTCAGCCCCGCGCGGTCGCGCGGCCCGCCTTGGCGGCATCGCGGCGCGAGCGGTTCCAACGCGGCTTCCTGGCCGCCGGCTTGGCGCCATGCGGACGCGGCGCCGGACGGGCTTCACCGGGCTGGCCCTGCTCATGCGCCGGACGCTTCGTCCCCTGGAGCTTGGGATTGCGCGGCGAGCGCGGCCCCGGTCGCCCCTTGGCCTGGTGCGGCTGGCTGGGCCGCGAGGCGGTCGCCTCGGCCAGCAATGCCGCGTCGCCCGAAAGCGGCAGCGTGCGGCGGATCAGCTTTTCCACATCGCGCAGCTTGGGCCGCTCGGTGCCATCGCACAGCGTGATGGCAATGCCGGTCGCCCCGTTGCGGCCGGTGCGGCCGATGCGGTGAACGTAATTTTCCGGATCGTCCGGCAAGTCGTAATTGACCACATGGGTAATGCCCTGCACGTCGATGCCGCGCGCCGCGATATCGGTGGCCACCAGGATACGCACCGCGCCGCTGGCAAAGCCCTTGAGCGCCGCCTGCCGGGCATTCTGGCTCTTGTTGCCGTGAATGGCGGCGGCCTCATGCCCGTCGATGACGAGGTTCTTGGCTACGCGGTCGGCGCCATGCTTGGTGCGCGCGAACACGATCACCCGCGCCATGCCCTCGGCCTCGTCGGCCAGCAAGTCGTTGAGCACGCCGCGCTTGGCCTTCGAGCCGGCCAGGATCACCCGCTGGTCGATCTTGACCACGGTGGAGCCTTGCGGCGCCGCTTCCACGCGCACCGGCTCCTTGAGCAGGCCCTTGGCCAGGTCTTCCACTTCCGCCGCCATGGTCGCGGAGAACAGCATGGTCTGCCGGCGCGGCCCGATCAGCCTGGCAATGGCGCGGACCGGCGCGATGAAGCCCATGTCCAGCATGCGGTCGGCCTCGTCCAGCACCAGCCAGCGCGTCTCGTTGAGGCGCAGCTTGCCATCGTCCACCAGGTCCTTGAGGCGGCCGGGCGTGGCCACAACGATATCGACGCCACGCGCCAGCTTCTGCACCTGCGCATGGCGGGAGACACCGCCCAGCACCAGGACGGTGCTCAGCTTCTGGCCCCCCCATTTGCGCAGGTTCTCGTCGATCTGCACCGCCAGTTCGCGCGTCGGCGCCAGAATGAGCGCCCGCGTGGTCAGCGGCCGGGCCCGCCCGGTCAATTGCTCGATGCCGGCCAGGATCGGCAGGCCGAAAGCCGCCGTCTTGCCCGAGCCGGTCTGGGCGATGCCCAGCACGTCCCGGCCTTCGAGCAGGTGGGGGATGGCCTGGGCCTGGATTTTGGTCGGCGCCTCGAAGCCCGCGCGCGTGAGTCCGTCAAGCAGCGTCTGGGGCAGGCCAAGGGAAGAAAAATCGGTCAAGTTCTTGTCTTTCATGGGCGCGCAAAGCGCGCGGGGCGCCCCGCCGCACAGGCGGGCGCCGATAGGAAAAAGGCAAACGGGCGATAGGGAAATATCGCGCGGGTGCTGGCTCAAACCCGGAGCGTTTCACCTGTCCGGGTTGACTTCGCCGCTCACCGCTTCAGCAAGAAGAGAAGTCCATCGACGGCGCTTTTGCCGCGACGTGGCCACGATATGGGGGGTTTGGCGATAAATAGCAAGCAATGGCTGCGCATGGGTGCCCTGCCCGCCATGCCGGCTCCGAGGCGGGAGGCCATGCGGTCGCGCCTACCTCAAATCCCGCCATACCAGTCATAGCCATTGTCTTCCCAATAGCCGCCCTGGCCGCGGCCGAACCCGGAAAGGTCGTCGGTCAGCTCGATCGTGTGGAGATATTTGGGCTGCTTGTAGCCCAGGGTCCGCTCGATCCGCAGGCGGATGGGGGCGCCATTGGCCACCGGCAGCACCTGGTCGTTGAGGCCATAGGCCAGGATCGTCTGGGGATGGAAGGCATCCACCAGGTCCGAACTGGTATAATAGAGGATGTCGCCGGCCAGCGTGCGCTGGATATTGTCGAAGCAATGATAGACGGCATAGCGCGCGCCCGGCTTCACGCCCGCCTGGTCGAGCAGCGGCCCGAGCGGCGTGCCGATCCACTTGGCGATGCAGCTCCATCCTTCGACGCAATCGTGCCGGGTGATCTGGCTGCGCGCGGGCATGTTGCGCAATTGGGCGAGCGAAAATTCCACATCCCGCTCCACCATGCCGGTGATCTTCAGCCGGTAGGGCGCGAAATCCTGCTGGCGCAGGAACATGTATTCGGCCGTATCGGGTTCGGTGGACCCATTGGGACGCTGACCCTGGCGGATTTCGCTGGCGCTGTATTCGCGCGCCAGCGCCTGCTCGCCGATCAGCGCCCGCTGCGCCCGGTAGGTCAGGACATTGGCCCGCTCGATCGCATCGCGGATGGGATTGTCGCGCTGGCCGAGAAAGTCGAACTGCTTGCAGCCCGACAGCATCAGGCCCGAACCGAGGGCTGCCGAACCCAGCACGAAATTCCGCCGGTTGAGAATGAGTTTCGTCATGACCTGTCCCCTTCCTCGCGCGGCGTGCCGGGGCTGGTGCGATACCAGCCGGTCAGCATCGAGCGCAGCATGTTGAGCGGCCCGGCCAGCAGGACCATCAGCACATGCACGGCGAAAAACAGCACCAGCAGGCCCATGGTGAGAAAATGCACGGTCCGCGCCGTCTGCCGCCCGCCGAACATCTCGACCAGAAAGGGCCAGGCCGCGTCCATGCCCGGGCTCATGGTCAGCCCAGTCAGCACGATCAGCGGGAACAGGACCAGGAAAACGACGACATAGCTGAATTTCTGCAATGGCGCATAGCTGCGCCCATGGCGAAAGCGCAGGCGCGCATGATCGAGCGCATCGCCGGGCAGATTGCGCAAATCGGCGCCGCGCGGCACCAGGTCCCGCCTTATATGGCCATTGACCAGGCTGGCGACGAACCACACGAACAGCGTCGCCACCAGGAGCCAGCCGAAGAAGAAATGCACCACGCGGCCCGTGGCGAGATCGCGGAAGGAGGGAATGGTCAATGCACCGGGAAAGGCGGTGTAGCTGGGATTGTCCGCCGGCCCGCTCATGCCCAGAATGCCGGTCGTGTCATGGGCCTGGCCGAACAGCACCGTGCGCCCCCGGGGGCCCTCGGGCGTGTTGACCGCGCCGATCCGCAGGATCGCATTGTCGAATTCAAAGCCCGATTGCTGCCCGATATAGAGCGCGGGATGCGCATTGAAGATTTGCAGCCCCGACAGCAGCAGGAAAAACAGGCAGACCACCCAGAGCCAATGGGTCGCCCGCGTCCAGATGGACTGGCGATAGACCAGCGGCCCCTTCTTCTTCGGCCCGTCGTGGCTTTCCATCGTCGCTCTCCCCGCCCGCCGGACCATCCGCCGGCCCGAGCCGGCCGGATGGTCGATATTGTCCCGATCCTAATCCTACATTGCCTGATCGGACATCATGGAAGCGCCGCCCATGCCATCCTGCCCGTCATACAGGGCCTGGCAGGCCTGCCGCGCCGCCATGGCCACCGCCGCGAAGCTGATCGCGGCGGCCTCGTCGCGGCAGGTCGCCAGATCCGCGTCGCTCATTTTCGGCACCCCGGCGACACCCATATCGTCGGTGCCCATGGTCCCCATGGCATCGCTGGACATGGCATCCTGCGCGGTCACCCCGCCAGCGGCGCAAAGCGCGAGCATGGCGGCAAGGCCCAAAATCTTTCCTGGCATGAACATATCTCCCTTTGGCGATCACGGCCCTTGCCATGATTCGTGACGGTCCATTCGCCGGGCCGGCGCCGGCGGTTACAGCGCTCACGGCAGCGTGTTCGCCTCTCGCCTTTTTCATGCTCTCGTGTAACCTCGCGCCATGACGCGCCGAATGAAACCCTGATGCAGGCGGATGGAACCGAGATGCGGCTGCGCGGGCTGATGCTCGCGGCGCTCGATGGCGATGCGCCCGCCTATCGGCGATTGCTGGCCGAACTCACCCGCTATCTGCGCTCCTGGTTCGCCCGGCGGCTGGGGCCCGCCCATGCGGCGCACGCGGAGGACCTCGTGCAGGAAACCCTCTTGGCCATCCACACAAGACGCATGACCTATGATCGCAACCGGCCCTTTACCGCCTGGCTGCACGCCATTGCCCACCATAAATTCGTCGACCACGTGCGCCGCGAAGCGATCCGCCCCACCGTGCATCTGGACGAGGACGCGCCGATCTTCGCCACCGACGACAGCGCCGACGCCGCCGACCGGCTCGATGTCGAAACCGTGCTCGACGCGGTGCCGGCGCGCACCGGCGCGCTGATCCGCGAAACCCGGATCGAGGGCGCCAGCATCGCCGAGGCCGCCGCCCGCCACCGGATCGGCGAGAGCGCGGCCAAAGTCTCCATCCATCGCGGCATCAAGGCGCTCATGGCGCGCTTTTCGGGAGGCGGAGAATGACCGACGACCTCATCGCCCGCCTTGCCGGCGAATTGCGGCCCGTGCCGAAACGCCTGCTGGAAAAGCGCCTGCTCGCGGCGCTGGCGCTGGGCGTCGCCATAACCGCCATCGCCGCCTATCTCGTTCTCGACCGGGCACTCGGCCGGCCCCTGGGCGGGGCCTATGGCGGCCCGATGTTCTGGGTCAAATCCGGCTATACCCTGGCTTTCGGCCTGTTCGGCCTCGCCGCCATGCCGGTTCTCGCCCGCCCCGACGGCCGCATCCGCTGGCCGCTGGCCGGCGCGGGCCTGCTGGTCCTGCTCGCCCTGGCGCTGGGCACCATGCGCTGGATGCGCATGGATTGGACGCGACCCGAATTGATGGGCGACACCGCCATGGTCTGCCCCTGGCTCATCACCTTGACCGCCATGCCGATCCTGCTGGCGCTGCTGGCCGCCCTGCGCACCATGGCGCCCCGCGCGCCGGGCCTGGCCGGCTTTGCCGCCGGCCTCGTCGCTGGTGGGTTCGGCGCCGCCATCTATGCCTTTTACTGCGGCGAGACGGGCATGATGTTCATGGCGGTCTGGTACAGCCTGGGCATGGTCCTGACCGCCATTGCCGGCGCCATCCTGGGCCGGCTCACGCTGCGCTGGTAACCGGGCGCCCATGCGCCTCAAGACGGGTGGGCTATTCGGCCCGCGCCGCCCAGTTGAGCCCGCGCCGCATGATCGTCGCCATGCTCGAATTCTCGAATTCCTTGGCCCGATGCCCCAGCGTCATGTGGAAGACGCGGCCCTGGCCATAGCGGTGCTTCCACACCACCGGCATCACTACGCCCTCGGTCCAGGGCGCATGCGCGCCCGAAAAAGTCGTGGTCGCCAGCACTTCGATCGCGGGATCGACATGCATGTAATATTGCTCGGAGGTGTAGGGGAACGCCTTGATCCCCGCCATGATCGGATCGTCGGGCTTGGCCACATCGACGGTGTAGTCGATGATATTGCCCGGATGGGCCACCCATTGCCCGCCCACCATGAACTGATAATCCACCGAATCGCGGAAAGCGTCGCTCATGCCGCCATGATGGCCGGCAAGCCCCACCCCGTTCCGCACCGCCTTGGTGAGGTTCTCCGCCTCTTCCTTGGCGATCTTGCTCATGGTGAAGATCGGCACGATCAGCGACAGGTCGTGAATGGCGGGATCGGCAAAGGCGCTCGTCTCGGTGGCCGTGCGCACCGCATAGCCGTCCTCGTGCAGCCAGCGCCGATAGATGGCGGCACATTCCTCCGGATCATGGCCTTCCCAGCCGCCATAGACGATCAAAGCACTGCGCATTGGAGATACCCCGCAAATCAAACGGGCCGGAGAATACCCTACTGGGCCGCCATTGAAACCCCGTCGCGCCCCCCATGCGGCGCGGCCCGGAAGGCCCAGGCCCTGAGCACCACGAAATTGATCCCCGAGGTCAACCCGATCACCAGCATCGAGGCCACAAGGCCGGGCAGGGCCAGCACGCCATGCAGCGCAAACCCGAAAAGCGCCGCCAGCACCAGCGCCAGGGCCTGCACCGCCACATAGCGCGGCAGCGCCTGGCGATGCGCCGCCCCGGAGCGGAAGCTGAACCGCCGGTGCAGCAGATAGACCGGCCCGATCAGGAGCCCGTAGCTCAGCGCGCTGATCCAGGACCCGCCCCGCGGCCACAGCGCCAGCCCGGCCTGGCTGAGCAGCACGAAGGCCACCGCGCCCGCGCCGCCGATCAGGACGAACGAAAAAAGACCGCGCGGCTCGCGGGCGGCGGGCCGCGGCGCATCCAGCGAACGCATCAGGCTTTGAAGGGCGGCACTCATGACACGGCGAACCCCGGGGAGAAGACGGAGCCCGATCCTAGTGCCCATCCCTTAGGGTCCGGTTTATGCCGGGAACACGGGGCACGCCTTTGTCCGGAATGGTCAACGAAACCCTGCCGGCCGAAATTTGACCAAAAGGTCCACTTTCGCCTGTCATAAATACCTGATTAACTCTTGCCGATGCCTTCGGCCGCAAGCCCCGGCCCAACGCGGGGAAACGGGCCGGAGGCGTTCTCGTTCAGAGCCAGAAGGGAAAACAGGGATGAAGAAACTATTGCTGGGCGCCACCGCGCTCACCTTGTGCGCCGGCTTCACCGGCGCCGCACAGGCCGAGTTCACACTCAACATCCTGCATATCAACGACTTCCACTCGCGCTTCGACCCCATTACCGGCAGCGATTCCAATTGCGATGCCGAAACCGATGCGGCCGGGGAATGTTTCGGCGGCATTGCCCGCCTCAAAACCATCATCGACGACACGCGCGGCAAGCTCGAAGGCGAAGGCGCCAATGTGCTGCTGCTCTCGGCCGGCGACAATTTCCAGGGCTCGCTCTACTACACCACCTACAAGTCTAAGGTCGTTTCCGACTTCTTCAACCAGATGGGTTTCGACGTGGTGGCCACCGGCAACCACGAATTCGACGATGGCCCCGAAGAATTCATGAAATTCATCGAAGCGGCCGATTTCCCCATTATCGGCGGCAATTTCGACGTTACCCGCGATGAAAACCTGCGTGGCAAGATCAAGGGCTCCATCGTGCTCGACGTGGGCGGCGAAAGGATCGGCATTATCGGCGCCACCACCGAGGACACGCCCGACATCGCCTCGCCCGGCCCCGATGTCGAATTCACCGACGTCATCCAATATGTGCGCGGCGCCTCCGAGGCGCTCGACGCGGCCGGCATCGACAAGATCATCCTCCTCAGCCATATCGGCTACACGGTCGACATGAACCTGGCCGCGTCCCTGCCGCTGGTCGACGTCATCGTGGGCGGCCACAGCCACACCCTGCTCTCCAACACCGCCGAGGGCGCCGCCGGCCCCTATCCCACCATGGTGACCAATCCCGACGGGGTGGAAGTGCCGGTGGTGCAGGCCAACCAATATGGCAAATATCTGGGCGATATCGCCATCACCTGGGACGATAATGGCGTGGTCACCAAGGCCGAAGGCGAACCCTTCCTCATCGACGCCTCGGTCAAGGGCAACGAGGATTTCAAGACGCAATTGGCCGAATTGGCCGGCCCCATCGAGGACATGACCAGCACCGTCATCGGCACGGCCACCGACAAGCTCGAAGGCTCGCGCGAAATCTGCCGGGCCATGGAATGTTCGATGGGGAACCTGCTGGCCGACGCCATTCTGGACCGCGTCGCCGACCAGGGCGCCACCATCGCCTTCCAGAACGGCGGCGGCATCCGCGCCTCCATCGACGCGGGTGAGATCACCGTGGGCGACGTGCTCACCGTGCTGCCCTTCTCCAACACGCTGGCCACCGTGCAGATCAGCGGCGCCGACGTCATCGAGGCGCTTGAAAACGGCGTCAGCGATGTCGAGAACGGCGCCGGCCGCTTTGCCCAGGTCGCCGGCCTCAAATACAGCTTCGACCTCTCCCAGCCCGCCGGCAGCCGCGTCAGCGACGTGCTGGTCAAGGGCGAGGGCGATGAATGGGTGCCCATCGACGAGGACGCCACCTATACCATCGTCACCAACAATTACGTGCGTGGCGGCGGCGACGGCTACGGCACTTTCGCCGAGGGCGACAATCCCTATGATTTCGGCCCGCCGCTCGAAGAAGTGGTGGCCGACTACATCGCCAAGCAGGGCGGCACCTATACGCCCTATACCGATGGACGCATTACCGAAATCAAATAGCCACTCCTCGCGGATGGCAGGAAAAGGGGCGCCCGGGCGCCCCTTTTTCGTTTTGCCGCAAGATCGCCTCGAAGCGGCCCAAACTTTGTCCCGATTGCGGGCAAGGTCCATCACGGCCTCGTGAAGAGGCCTTTGTTCCAGCATGACGAGGACGCTCGATGAAGCCTTTTGCCGCCGCCGCTGCCATTGCCCTCACCCTGACGCTTGCCGCTTGCGGCGATGCGCCCGAACAGCCGGCCGATAATGCCGCCGCCGAAACGGAATCCGCCCCGGCGGCCGTCCCGGCCCCGGCCGAGGCCTCCAGCGCGGAAACGCCCGCCATCACCATCGACGTGCCGGCCGACACGCCGGTCCCGGGCACCGACATGAACGTCGAGGAGGCCATGCAGACCATGCAGCAGCAGGTCCAGGACCTCCAGCTTACCGGCGAGCAGAAGCAACAGGCCGTGGCCGAAGCCCGCAGCCAGGCCGAAGCCGCCGCCCGCGCCTCGGGCCTTGGCGACGACCAGATCAAGCAGGCCGGCGACGCCGCCGAACAGGCCGCAAGGACCATGTTCGGTCTTCGATAGCAGGGCTCTCCTCCCGCCCCCGCCTATCCTTTAAGAGGCCAGGCGGGGGCGGTCGAAAAACACGCGTCCTGCATCCTTGGCGCTGCGTCAGCGCCGCGCCAATTGCCCCCAGACCAGCAGGATGATGACCGCGCCGACGATGGACGCGATGAACCCGGCGCCGTCTCCCGCTTCGTACCAGCCGATCTGCTGGCCCAGCCAGGTCGCCAGCACCGAACCGACAATACCCAGCACCGTGGTGAGGATGAAACCGGAGGGCTTGTTGCTGCCCGGCGTGATCCATTTGGCGATGAGGCCGGCAAAGAATCCGACGATGATGGCCCAGACAATGCTCATGTGACGCTCCTTTTCGTGCAAGGGAAATTCGGGAGCGCCGCAATGAGTTGCAAGAGCGGCGGCACAATAAAGTCGCCGGCCCGCCGCTTCAGGACCTTCGTGCCTCTGCCCTCGAGGCGGGTGCTCACCCCGGCCCCATCTTCCGTCATTGCCGGGCTTGTCCCGGCAATTCATGCGATGCCTCGAGATCCCATGGACCACCGGGACAAGCCCGGTGGTGACGGGGGAGAGAGCGGCCGGGCTCCGTCCCGGTGATGACGGTGGTGGAGGGGCGTGTTCACGCCCGCGACAGCCTCGGTTTTGCGCCAAAAGCCAACCCTCTCCCTCCAGACGGAGCAAGATTCGCAGCGGCGCTTACCGCCATGTGCGGAAAGCCTAGACCTCGTGTTCGTGCCGGTCGCGGTCGGTCACCGTCGCCAGGTCCAGGACCTTCTGGATATTGGTGGCGTGCCGGAAGCTCGGTTCGAGGTTCTCGCCCCGGCGCACCGCTTCCACGAAGCGCTGGTAATTGGTTTGCACCGTCGGCACGTCCACTTCCGTCCAGGTCCCCGTCTCGATATCGGCGCCCAGGCAGGTATAGAGCTTGGACCAATCGTGCCGGTGCTGCACTTCCAGCGAGCCTTTTTCGCCATAGACGCGCAGGCGCAATTCGTTGAAATGCCCCGTGGCCCAGCGGCTGGCATGGACCACGCCCAGGGCGCCGTTTTCGAGCTGCGCGGTCATGGCGAAGCTGTCATTGGCATCCAGGTCGTATTCGCCGATCCGGTCGTCGGGCGCCTTGTTGAAGGTTTCGAGCCGGCAGAACACTTTCGAGAAATCGCTGCCCGCGCCATAGGCGGCGAAATCCAGGATATGCACGCCGATATCGCCCAGCACGCCGTTCGAGCCGTGCTTCTTGGACAGGCGCCACAGCCATTGGCTTTCCGTGCGCCAATCGCCCCAGGCTTTCGATACCAGCCAGCTTTGCAGATAGCTCGCCTCGAAATGCTTGACCGTCCCCACCGCGCCCGATTGCACGATTTCGCGCGCCTTCTGCAATTGCGCGACATTGCGATAGGTAAGGTTGACCATGTTGACCAGGCCCAGCCGTTCGGCCGCCTCGGTCATTTCCATGGCGCGCGCATGGTCGGTGGCCAGCGGTTTTTCGCAGAACACGTGCTTGCCCGCCGCCAGGGCCGCCATGGTGGTGGGATAATGGACGCTGTCCGGCGTCACATTGGCCACGGCGTCGAACGCGCCCCAGGCCAGGGCCGCATCGAGCGAGCCGAAGCCGCGCTCGATATTATGCGTGGCGCAAAACGCCTCCACCCGCGCCGGATCGACGTCCACGCCGCCCGCCAGGGTCACGCCCTCGATGGCTGAAAAATTCTTGGCATGCGTATTGGCCATGCCGCCGGTACCCAGGATGAGGATACGCATAGTTTTATTCCTTGGGCACCCAGCCCGCTTGCAACGTATAACGGCCCATTCCTCCAGGGAAATGCGCCGCATTCTCAACCATCGTCATCACCCGGCTCGCCCGGGTGATCCATCTTTCTCGCAGCGCTCTCGACCGGATGGATTGCCCGGACGAGCCGGGCAATGACGCCGAACGGGCGAAAGGGGAATCCGCTAGGCCTTCACTTCACCCGCATGATCGCTCGACGACAGCTTGGGGCCCCGTTCCTCGATCTTTTCGATGGCCTCGCCCACCGGCGTGTTCGGCGCCTTCATCAGATGCGCGTGGCGCACCCCGCCATAGGCCCAGTTGACCGCATTGCGCAGCACCTGGCCCACATTGGCGTCGTGATAGGTGGGATAGGTTTCATGGCCGGGGCGGAAATAGAAGATATTGCCCGCGCCGCGGCGATAGGTGAGGCCGGACCGGAACACTTCCCCACCCTGGAACCAGGACACGAACACCGTTTCGAGCGGTTCGGGCACGGTGAAGGGCTCGCCGTACATTTCCTCGTATTCAAGCTCGAAATAGGCCGGCAGGCCCTTGGCGATCGGATGGCCGGGATTGACCACCCAGAGCCGCTCGCGTTCACCCGCTTCGCGCCAGTGCAGATTGGCGGGGGAGCCCATCAATCCCCTGAACAGCTTGGAGTGATGGCCCGAATGCAGCACGATGAGGCCCATGCCCTGCCAGACATGCTCCATGATGCGCTTGACCACGGCATCGTCCACCTTGTCGTGGGCGGCATGGCCCCACCAGACCAGCACGTCGGTATCGGCCAGGGCCGCTTCGGAGCAGCCATGCTCGGGCTCCTGCAGGGTCGTGGTCTTGACCGTGATATTGCCGTCCTCGCGCAGGAGCTTGGCGATCTGGTTGTGCATGCCCTCGGGATAGTTTTCCGCGACGGTCTTATTCTTCTGCTCGTGGACGTTCTCGCCCCAGACCAGGGTACGGATAGCCATGATGATCTCCTAAAAATTGCGCGAACCGGAAGGGAGGCCCGGGCCTGCGCTCTGTTTGTGTCATTGCCGCGACGGCGTGCGCGCTTCCAGCAGGAAGATCGGGACATGTCGTCGCGGCCATGTCGAGGCCGGGCGCGCCGCCGCGCCCGGATTTTTCGTTCAGCGGATCGGCTTGCCGGCCTGGTCGAAGCGATGGATCTTGTCGTCCATCGGGGCCAGGTTCACCACATCGCCGGAGCGATAGGTATTGGTGCCTTCCAGGCGTACCACCACCGGTTCTTCCGAGCCGATATCCACATAGATGTAGGAATCCGCGCCCAGGTTCTCGTTATGGACGACCTTGCCGCTCCAGCGCCCGTCGCCGTCCTTGATCATCATGTGTTCGCCGCGAATCCCCACGGTCGCGCACCCAAAGGGCTCGGCCAGCGCCCCGGAAATGAAATTCATCTTCGGCGAGCCGATGAACCCGGCCACGAACAGGCTGTCGGGCCGCTCATAGAGTTCCATGGGCGTGCCCACCTGCTCCACCAGGCCGTCGCGCAGCACGCAGATGCGGTCGGCCAGGGTCATGGCCTCCACCTGGTCGTGGGTCACGTAGATCATGGTGACGTCGTTCATGTCCTCGTGCAGCTTGGCGATCTCGATACGGGTCGCCACGCGCAGGGCCGCGTCGAGATTGGACAGCGGTTCGTCGAACAGGAACACCTTGGGGTCGCGGGTAATGGCGCGGCCGATGGCGACGCGCTGGCGCTGCCCGCCGGAAAGCTGCTTGGGCAGGCGGTCGAGATAATCCCGGATCTGCAGCATGTCCGCCGCTTTTTCGACCCGCTGGCGGATCTCGTCCTTGCTGTGGCCCTTTTCCAGTTTCAGCCCGAACGCCATGTTCTGGTAGACATTCATATGCGGATAGAGCGCATAGGACTGGAACACCATGGCAATGCCGCGCTTGGAGGGGGTAAGGGCATTGACCACCTGCCCGTCGAACAGCATTTCGCCCGAGGTGATATCCTCCAGACCCGAAATCAGCCGCAGCAGGGTGGACTTGCCGCAGCCCGAAGGGCCGACGAACACCATGAACTCGCCCTTCTTGACCTCGAGATCGACCCCCTTGATGACCTCGACGGCGCCGAAGGACTTGCGGACATCGCGCAATTCGATATTTGCCATTTTCTTAAGTCTCCTTAGCCCTTGACGCCGCCGGCGGTCAGGCCGCTCACGATCTTGCGCTGGAAGATGAGCACCAGCACCACCAGCGGCACGGTCACGATGACCGAGGCCGCCATGATGGTGCCCCACGGAATTTCATATTGCGATCCGCCCGAAAGCAGCGCGATGGCCACCGGCACGGTGCGGGTCTGGTTCGAGACGGTGAAGGTGAGGGCGAAGAGGAATTCGTTCCACGCCGCGATGAAGGCCAGAAGCCCCGTCGTTACCAGGGCCGGCCACATCAGCGGCATGAACACCTGGGTGATGATGACCCAGGGGCTGGCGCCGTCGACGATCGCCGCTTCCTCGATCTCCACCGGCAGGTCGCGCATGAAGGTGGTGAGCACCCAGACGGTGAAGGGCAGGGTGAAGATCGTATAGGAAAAGATCAGCGCCCAGGGCGTATTGTAGATGCCCAGGGCCCGGATCACCTCGAACAGCCCCGCCAGGACCGCGATCTGGGGAAACATCGAAACGGCCAGGATCACCATGAGCAGCAGGCCCCGCCCCCGGAACCGCACGCGGCTCAGCGCGAACGAGGCCGTCACCGCCAGGAACAGCGCCAGGATCACGGTCAATGCCGCCACGAACACCGAATTGAGCAGGTTGCGCGGGAAGGCGCCCTGCGTGAGCACCTGCCGGTAGTTTTCCAGGCTGAGCGAGGTCGGCCAATAGGTGACGCGGAACAGGTCCGTGCCGGATTTGAAGCTGGTGAGGATCGCATAGTAGAACGGGAACACCGCCACCACCACGATGGCCGTCACCAGGATGTAGAAGAGCACCGTCTTGGTCAGCTTCCACAGATCGAGCGTCGCGCCCATCAGCGGGTCCCTCCCTCGAAGTTCACCCGGCCCAGCCAGATATAGAGAATGGTGAAGATCGCGATGATGAGGAACAGCAGCGTCGATTGCGTCGCGCCCTCGGCGAAATTGTCGAACTGGAACAGGTTTTCCTGGGCCAGCACCGACATGGTCTTGGTGGCCCGCGAATTGGGAGTCAGCACATAGATGAGGTCGAAGATGCGCAGCGCGTCGAGCACGCGGAAGATGATCGCCACCATCAGCGCCGGCCGCACCAGCGGCAGGGTTATGCGGAAGAATTGCTTGATCGGATGCACCCCGTCGATCTGTGCCGCCTCGTAGATGTCGCGCGGGATCATCTGCAGGCCCGCCAGGATCAACAGCGCCATGAACGGCGTCGTCTTCCAGATATCGACCACCAGCACCGCCAGCATGGCCGTGTCGGGCGAAGCCGTCCAGGCCACCGGCGCGCTCAGCAGCCCCAGCCGCATGCCCAGGTCATTGAGGATGCCGAACTGGTCGTTGAGCATCCAGCCCCACATCTTGGCCGAAACGATGGTGGGGATGGCCCAGGGGATGAGGATGGCGGCGCGCACGATGCCGCGCCCGCGGAATTCGGCATTGAGCACCAGGGCCACGACCATGCCCAGCACGGTTTCCCACAGCACCGAGACGAAGGCGAAGCGCACGGTGTTCCACACCGCGTTCCACCAGTCCGGATCGGCCAGCACCCCCCGATAGATGACGCGCCCGCTATCGAGCGTGCGCACATGCAGGTAATTGCCGAACCCGATCCATTCCGCGCCGTAAAGATTGTTGAGCGTGACGTCGGTGAAGGAAAAATAGATGGAGCGGGCGAGCGGCCAGCCGGCCACGACGGCCAGCGCGATCAGCATCGGCACCAGGAACCAGCGCGCCGCGCGGACCCGCTGTTGCAACAGCTCCGATTTGTGCTTGCGCGACGCCGCTACGCCCGTCGCGGACATGACTTCGGTGGTCATGGTGAATATGGCCTCCCCTTGGCGCCCCTGTTGCACGAGGCGGGCGGCGCGGTTTTGCCGAGCCGTCCGCCTCGCATGTCAAGTCCGGGAGGACTTACCAGGCGTCACCCTTGAGGTCCTGCAGGTCGACCTCGAGCATTTCCAGGTTCTCGGCGGCCGAACCGTTACCCGAAAGGGTTTCGTGGACCGCATTCCAGAACAGCGACGAGACTTCGTTGTAATCGGTCTTGGTCGGCGCGGACGGACGCGGCACGGCCTGCTCGAAAATGGCCTTCCAATTGGCCATGAACGGAGACGCGGCCAGCACGTCGGCATCGTCGTAGAGCGCCGGGATCGTGGGCAGGTTGGACTGCTTGATCGCGCGTTCCTTCTGCACGTCGGCCGAGGCCAGGAACTTGGCCAGCGCAATGGCCTCGTCCGGGTGCTGCGTATATTTGGACACGGCCACGTTCCAGCCGCCCAGCGTTGCCGCCGAACCGGCGCCCTCGCCTTCGCCCGCCGGCAGCGGCGCGACGTCGAACTTGCCCTTTACGGCCGAATCTTCGCTGTTGCCCAGCGCATAGGCATAGGGCCAGTTGCGCATGAACACCGAATTGCCGAGCTGCCAGACGCCGCGGCTTTCCTCTTCCATGTAGCCCAGCACGCCTTCGGGCGCGATGGTGCCCACCCAGCTCGCCGCCTCGTCGATGGCCGCGGCAGCCTGCGGATTGTTGATGGAAATCGAGCCGTCGGCTTCCACGATCTGGCCGCCGCCATAGGACTTCACCCATTCCAGCGCGTCGCAGGTCAGGCCCTCATAGGCATTGCCCTGGAACACGAAGCCCCACAGCTCCGAATTGCCTTCGGCGCGCTCGGCATCCATGATTTCCTTGGCGGTCGCCGCCAGTTCGGGCCACGTCTTGGGCACGTCCTTGCCGTATTTCTCCAGCAGGTCCTTGCGGTAGTAGAGCGCCGGGGCGTCGGTGAAGGCCGGCAGGGCGACGAGCTTGCCGTCCACGGTCTGGGATTCGATGATCGAGGGGAAATGCTCGCCCACGATGTCCTTGGCCGCATCGGTGAGGTCCAGGAACTGGTCGGCAAGCTGCGGCGCCCAGATCACGTCGGTCTGGTAGACGTCGATATCGGTATTGCCGGCGGCGAGCCACAGGCGATACTGGCCGAACTGGTCGGTGGTCGAAGACGGCATCGGCACGATGGTGACCGTATTGCCGGTTTCCTGCTCGAAGCGGTCGAGCTGGCTGCGCAGGAATTCCAGGCCCGTTCCGGTATCGCCCGAAACGATGGCGAGTTCGGCCGCATGGACCGGACCGGCGATCAGCGTCACGCTGGCCAGCATGCCGACAAGCAGCTTCTTGAGTGTCATTGGGTATCCTCCCGATAGAACCAACAGACGGGGCGGCGCATGGTCCCGGCCCTGCGGACACGCCGCCAGGCCGGTCAACCCCTCCCCAAAAACGCCTGGCCGGGTGGTTTTGCCCGCTCCCGTTTTCCAAAGCGCTTTAAATGAAAAGGAAACAGTTTGGCCCGCACCTGTCAAGCGGCGGCCCCGCCAAAATTCAGACATTTTCCGGGCTTTTGAATTTTACCATTATATATCAATGTATTACTCCGAACCAGGCGCCACAAAGGTTAACTTTTGACGGTTTAGAATGAGGTACGAACCTCATTTCATGGAAACGATTTCTGCCCCTTGCGCCAAAAATTGAAATCGCTTTGAATACGGCCCGGAGGAGAGTGGCGGAAAAAATCCCTGTTCAGGAGAACCCGCCTGCCCTATTGCCAGCGCTTGGCCGAATTGCGGCCTGTCGCGCAGGACCATCGGGCCACGGACCGCAATGAGACTGAAAGATCTCGCCGAACATCTCGGCCTGTCGCAAACCACGGTGAGCCGCGCTCTCAACGGCTATCCCGAGGTCAAGGAGGCCACGCGCCGCCGCGTCGCCGAGGCAGCCGCTGCCCTGGGCTATCGCCCCAATGCCAGCGCCTTGAGGCTTGCCACCGGCCGTGCCGGCGCCGTGGGCATGGTGCTGCGCGGCTCCGACGAATTCGGGCCCCATACCAGCGAATTTCTCGGCGGGCTGGGCGGGCGCATGGCCCAGGAGGAAATCGACCTCCTCGTCACCACCGTCTCCACCCACCAGGACGAACTGGCAGCCTATCGGCGCCTGGCGGCCAGCCAGAAGGTCGACGCGGTGATCCTGCATTCGCCCGGTCTCAGCGACGAACGGGCCGAGCTTCTGATCGAGCTGGGCATTCCCTTCGTCCTGCATGGCCGCACCGATATCGGCAAGCCGGTGGCCTGGCTCGACATCGACAATGAAGGCGCGCTCGAACGCGCCACCACGCATCTGCTCGACCTGGGCCATCGGCGCATCGCCCTGCTCAACGGGGTCAAGGGCCGCACCTTCTCCGAACACCGCGAACAGGGCTACCTCAAGGCCCTGGCGGCGCGGCGCATGCCGCTCGACCGGGCGCTGATGGGCAATTCCATCTTCACCGACGAAGTGGCCTTCCGCCTCGCCCAGGCCATGCTCGAACTGCGCCCCCGCCCCACCGCCTTCCTCGCCGGCTCGATGATGACGGCCCTGGGCGTCTTCCGCGCCATCCGCCAGGCCGGCCTGGTTCTGGGCAAGGACGTCTCCATGATCGCCCATGACGACGTCTTCCCCTATCTCAATGCCGACAACATGTATCCCACCATGTCCACCACCCGCTCCTCCATTCGCCAGGCCGGCACCCGCATTGCCGAACTGGCCATGCAGGTGGTGAGCGGCAAGCCGGTCGAGGACGTCCACGAACTCTGGCCCGTCGAACTGGTGCTGCGCGAAAGCTCCGGCCCGCCGCTGGGGCTTTGACGGCACATCCATCCGCCGGCCGGCTGCCCATGGGGCCATTCCAGCGATGGCGGCAGGTGTCCATGGCACCAATTTCAGGCTCGAATGAAACCGCCTAAAACGCCGCTCCAGTACCCCCGCGCGCATTTGCCATTTGACCGCGCATCCGCCACGGCCCATCCTGCGCCATCCCAATCCGGAGCCCTGGCCGATGGACAGCCTCTTCGTCAGCACCGAATGGCTGGCTCAGCACCTTGACGACCCGCAGGTCATCGTGGTCGACGCGAGCTGGCACATGCCCAATTCCGCACGCAATGCACAGGCCGAATACCTGGCAGGCCATATTCCCGGCGCGGTGTTTTTCGACATCGACGCCATTGCCGATACCGGCACCGACCTGCCCCATATGCTGCCCGAACCCGGCGATTTCGCGCGCATGGTCGGCGCCCTGGGGATCGCGGCCGACGATACGATCGTCATTTACGACGAACTGGGCCTGTTCAGCGCCCCGCGCGTCTTCTGGACCTTCCGCACCTTCGGGGCCGGCAATGTCGCCATGCTCGAAGGGGGCGGACCGCAATGGCGCGCCGAGCGCCGCCCCATCGAGACGGGCCTCGCAACCCGCCCCTCCGTGTCGTTCACCCCCCGCTTCGATGGCCCGCGCGTCGCCGCCTTCGCCACCGTCAAGGCCCGCAGCGCCGATGGCGCCGCCCAGATCGTCGATGCCCGGCCCGCGCCGCGCTTCCATGCCGAAGCGCCCGAACCCCGGCCCGGCCTCAAAAGCGGCCATATTCCCAATAGCCGCAACGTGCCTGTCGGCCTGCTCACCGAGAACGGCCGCATGAAAGCCCCCGAAGCCCTGCGGGCCCTCTTTGCCGAGCGCGGCGTGGCGCTCGACCGCCCCATCATCACCTCCTGCGGCTCGGGCATCACCGCTGTCACCCTGGCGCTCGCCCTGGAACGCGCCGGCGCATCCGATGTCGCCGTCTATGACGGATCCTGGGCTGAATGGGGCGCCCATCCGGAAGCCGAGGTGGAAAGCTGATCCATCGCTCCACCTCCCGGCACCGCTCCCGCTATCCTTTTTTGCCGGGCACGCCTCCCTCCCCCACCGGATTACCCCCGTGGAAATGACGGATCGGCGAGCCGCAAAGCAAACATCTCCCGCCCCGAATGTGGCCGGAAACCTCGACCCCCTGCCTAAAAATTTCCGTTAAATGACACGATTGTAATGTGCGCTCTCCCAAGCCGCTGCTAGTGTCGCGCCATAATTTGGCCCTATCTGAATACGGACTTCGATGCTGAGCGCATTTCGGCAATTGCTTGCCTGTCTCGTCGTATTGTGTGTGGCGGCTCTCGCCTGGCTTTTCCTGGCGCCCAGCGCCCCGCAGACCCTGGCCGGCTGGGGCATCGTTCTGCCTTTCGGGCCGCAGGCCGCAGCGCCAGCGGAAACACCTGGGCGCGGCGGCCCGGGCGGGCGCGGCGGCTTTGGCGCCCGCCAGGCCAATGTCATCACCGCCGCCGTCCGGCTCGCCACCATCAACACCGCCCTGTCGGCCGTGGGCGAGGCCAATGCCGCCGGCAGCGTCACCGTTTCCGCGCCATCGGGGGGCGAACTCGACGCGGTCCTGGTGCGTCCCGGCCAATGGGTCGAAGCCGGCGAGGTGATTGCCCGTTTCGACGCGCGAACCGAAGAGATCGATTTCGACCGCGCCCGGCTCGCCCTCGAGGATGCCCAGGCCGCGCTCGAACGCACCCAGGGCCTCGCCAGCTCCAATGTCGTGGCCAATACCGCCCTGGCGGCCGCCGAACTGGCCCGTGCCAATGCCGAACTGGCGCTGCGCAATGCGCGGCTGGCGCTCGAGCGCAAGACCATTACCAGCCCCATTGCCGGCACGGTGGGGCTCATCCGCGTCAATCCGGGCAATTACGTTCCGGCCCAAGCCGCCATCACCACCATCGACGACACCTCTTCCATCCGCATCGATTTCTGGGTGCCCGAGCGCTATGCCGGCCAGATCGTGCCCGGCCAGCCGGTGCATGTCGCCGCCACCGCCCTGCCCGGACAGGAATTTTCCGGCACCGTCTCGGCCATGGACAGCCGCATCGACCCGGCCAGCCGCACCTTGCAGGTGCAGGCGCACATTCCCAACCCCGACAACCTGCTGCGCGCCGGCATGAGCTTTTCGGTCCGTCTCGATTTCCCCGGCGAGGCCTATCCGGCGGTCAATCCGCTGGCCATATTGTGGTCGGCCAACGGCTCCTATGTCTGGAAATACCAGGACGGCAAGGCCACCAGGGTCATGGCCGAAATCGTGCAGCGCAACAGCGACGGCGTCCTCGTGCGGGCCGACCTGGCCCCCGGCGATCCGGTCATCACCGAAGGCATCCTGCAATTGAGCGAGGGGGCCGCGGTCAACCTGCTCGAAGGCCCGGACGGCAGCGCGCCGCCGCCGGCGCGATAGGGGGCTCGGCCATGTCGATCGAAAGCAAGAATGCACGCGGCGGCACCCTGGCGGCCCTGTTCGTGCGCCGACCGGTCATGGCCGTGGTCATCAACGCGCTGATCGTCGTGGCGGGCCTGGCCGCGCTGCTCGGCATCGAGGTGCGCGAATTGCCCAGCGTCGAGCGGCCGGTCCTGTCGATCTCCACCAGTTTCGAGGGCGCGGCGGCCGAAACCGTGGACCGCGAAATCACCGCCAATGTCGAGGGCGCGGTGGCGCGCGTGCAGGGCGTCACCGGCATTTCCTCGCGCTCCTCGGTCGGATCGAGCCGTGTGACGCTGGAATTTTCCGAAAGCACCGATCTCGACAATGCCACCTCCGACGTACGCGACGCCCTGAGCCGCATCGGCCGCTCCCTGCCCGACGGCGTCGAGGATCCCACCATCTTCAAGGCCGACAGCGATGCCCAGGCCGTCATCCAGCTCGCCGTCACCTCCAACAGCCTCGGCGTCGCCGAACTCAGCGACATCGCCGAAAACATCATCGCCGAAAAGCTCGGTTCCATCGACGGCGTGGCCGAGGTGCAGGTCTATGGCGCCCGCGACACCGGCTTCGAGGTCGATGTCGATCCGCTCAAGCTCGCCAGCCGCGGCCTCACCGTGGCCGATATTCGCGCCGCCCTGGCCACCATCGCCTTCGACGCGCCCGCCGGCTCGATCAATGGCCCCAACCAGAACATTTCGGTGCGCGCCATTTCCGAAATCACCCGGCCCGAGGATTTCGAGAAACTCGTCGTCAAGGACAGGATCGTGCTGGGCGACGTCGCCACCGTGGTATTCGATGCCGGCGCCAGCACTTCGGCCATCCGCGCCGACGGCCGCCCCGCCATCGGCCTGGGCATCGTGCGCCAGGCCCAGTCCAACACCATCGCCATTTCAGAGGCCGTTCACCGCGCGGTCGCCGAACTCAACGACACCCTGCCCGCCGGCGTCACGGTGAAAGTCTCCAGCGACGACGCCATCTTCATCCAGGGAGCCCTGCACGAAGTGGAAATCGCCCTGGTCGTGGCCCTGGCCGTGGTCATCGCCATCATCTTCCTGTTCCTGCTCGACTGGCGCGCCACCATCGTTCCCGCCATTTCCATGCCCATCGCCCTGCTCGGCGCCGTGGCCGGCATGTACCTGGCCGGCTTCTCGCTCAACATCATCACCCTGCTCGCCCTGGTTCTGGCGACGGGCCTGGTGGTCGACGACGCCATCGTCGTGCTCGAAAACATCGTGCGCCGCAAACATCTGGGCGCCGGCCCCCGCGCCGCCGCCGTCCTGGGCACCAGGGAAGTGTTCTTCGCCGTCATCGCCACCACCCTCACCCTGGCGGCGGTCTTCATTCCCCTCTCCTTCCTCGACGGGCAGACCGGCCGCCTGTTCCGCGAATTCGGCTTCACCCTCGCCATCGCCGTGCTGCTTTCCTCCATCGTCGCACTGTCCATGGGCCCCATGGTCGCCTCGCGCCTGCTGAGGCAGAGCGAGGGCCATGCCCATGGCGGTCTTTTCGGCGCCATCGGCCGGGGCCTCGCCGCCTTTTACCGCGCGACCCTGCACATCGCCCTGCGCAATCCCCTCGTCGTCCTGGTCATCGCCGCCCTCTTTGCCGCCTCGGCCTGGTACGCCTATGGCAATCTGCGCCAGGAAATCACCCCGCCCGAGGACCGCTCGGTCGTGGCCATCCGCGTTTCGGCGCCCGATACGGTGAGCCTGGATTTCGTCAAGACCCGGCTGGGCCAGGTCGAAACCATGCTCAAGCCCTATCTCGACAGCGGCGAGGCCACCTCGCTCTTCGTCATTTCCGGCTGGGGCAATGGCGGTTTCCTCACCCTCAGCCTCGCGCCCTGGGACGAGCGGGCCCGCGACCAGCAGCAGATCGCCACCGAGATCACCGACCTCATGGCCCAGGTGCCCGGCGTGCGCGCCTTCGTCATGCAGGGCAACAGCCTGGGCATTCGCGGCGGCGGCTCCGGGCTGCAATTCGCCGTCGCCGGCTCCGATTACGCCGTGCTCGCCGACACGGCCCGGCACATTGCCGACGCGCTGGAGGCAGATGGGCGCTTCGGGCGCATCAATGTCGATTTCGACACCACCCAGCCCCAGCTCACCCTCACCATCGACCGGGCCCGTGCCGATGCATTGGGCATCGACATCAACGGCCTGGCCACCACCATGCAGGCGATGATCGACGGCGCCGATATCGGCAATGTCTTCATCAACGACAAATCCTATTCGGTGCGCATGGTCTCGACCACCAATCCGGTCAACGATCCGCGCGACCTCGAAACCCTGTTCGTGCGCGCCGGCGACGGGCGCTACGTGCCCATGTCCACCATCGCCACCATCACCGAATCCGCCGTGCCGCCCTCGCTGCGGCGCGAGGCGCAGCGCCGGGCGGTCAGCGTTTCGGCCAGCCTCGAACAGGGCCTGGCCCTGGGCGACGCCTATGCCCGATTGCAGGCTATCGCCGCGCCACTCCTGCCCGAAGGCACCTCCATCCTGCCGCTGGCCGAAGCCAAGACCCTGGGCGAGGCCAATAACGGCCTCTTCATCACCTTCGGCTTCGCGCTGGTCATCATCCTGCTCGTGCTGGCCGCCCAGTTCGAGAGCTTCTGGAGCGCCATCATCGTCATGGCCACGATACCCTTCGGCGTCGCCGCCGGGCTCTATGCCATCCTGCTCACCGGCGGCAGCCTCAATATTTTCAGCCAGATCGGCCTTGTCCTCCTGGTCGGCATCATGGCCAAGAACGGCATCCTCATCGTCGAATTCGCCAACCAGCTCCGCGACCGGGGCCTTTCGGTCCGCGAGGCGGTGGAGCAGGCCGCCAATATCCGCCTGCGGCCGGTGATGATGACCATGATCGCCACCATCCTGGGCGGCCTGCCGCTGGTGCTCGCTTCCGGCGCCGGGGCCGAGGCCCGCGCCGCCCTGGGCTGGGTCATTGTCGGCGGCCTCTCCTTTGCCGCCATCTCCACCCTCTATCTCACGCCGGTCGCCTATCTGCTGCTCGCCCGCTTCTCCCGCCCCAAGATCGAGGAAGAGGCCCGGCTCGAACGCGAACTCGACGCCGCCACCGCCGAACCGGAACCGGAGCCGGCGGAATGAGCGCGGAGCCCGTTCATCGCGGCTCCTGCCTCTGCGGCGCCGTCACCTTTGCCGTCGCCGGCGACCTGCCGGCGCCCACTGCCTGCCATTGCAGCAAGTGCCGCAAGCATACCGGCCATTACGAAGCCGGCACCGATATGCCCCGCGCCGCCCTCAGCCTTTCCGGCGCCGACAGGCTGACCTGGTACCAGTCTTCCGAAAACGTGCGCCGCGGCTTCTGTTCGGTCTGCGGCGCCTCGCTGTTCTTCGATCCCATCCATCTCGATTGGATCGGCATCATGATGGGCGCCTTCGATACGCCCACCCATACCCGGCTCGCCCTGCACATCTTCGTCGCCGACAAGGGCGATTATTACGACATCCGCGACGACCTGCCCCAGAACGCGCAATAGCCGGATCGGAAAACCTGTCGCTCGATGGAACGCGACAAATCAAAGACATGCGCCGGCCCCGACAGGTCAGCGGCTATTGCTGACGCGCCGAGGCCCCTATTCTCCGACGATTTCGCTGAACTGCACGATGGGCGCTATGTCCGTATAATTGGCAACGTCCGCGCGGATTTCCGCGCGATGGGGACCTAACGCCTCCTGGAATATCTCCAAGGTCGGCGAGTAGACGTGACACGCCGCGACGAAGCCCGGCGCGCTCCCGGGCTCGCCGCCCTCAAGGCCCTTCTCGATCTCGTAACGCAGGCAGGCACCGCCGAGCCGTTCCTGGATCAGGGGCATGTGGCGGGTGCGGTAATAGTCGTGATCGAACTTCGAGCCACCATCGGCCGGATAATAGACGCTCATCTTAATCATGGCTGGGCTCCTGTCTGAACGCCCCTCCGAGCGTCTATGGGCCTGCTTCTAGCTCACCGACTCGCAACGCCGCAATCAGATTTGGCTGAAGCGCGTTTGACGGGATCAAGGCAATCGCCGACCACTCGAAATCCGTCAACTCGTTGCGAGGCCGCCCATCGTCAGAACCTTGGGCTTCCAGCAAAAACAGACTCCACTTTTGCGGCCCGGAAACCAGTGAAACACCGAAACGGTCATGGGGCGATCCAGCCGCCCAAGATAAAAGGCCGCCGGGTTTCCCCAGCGGCCTTCCGTTTCGGTCCTTTGAAAAATCAGGCCGACTTGTTCTTGTTGTAGAGATCGAAGAACACGGCGGCGAGCAGCACCACGCCCTTAATCATCTGCTGCCAGTCGATATTGACGCCCATGATCGACATGCCGTTGTTCATCACGCCCATGATGAAGGCGCCGATCACCGCGCCGGCCACCTGGCCCACGCCGCCCAGCGCCGAGGCGCCGCCGATGAACACGGCCGCGATCACGTCCAGTTCCAGCCCCTGGCCGGCCTTGGGCGTCGCCGAATTGAGGCGGGCCGCATAGATCATCCCGGCCAGGGCCGCCAGCACGCCCATGATGGCAAAGACGTAGAAGGTGAGGCGTTCGGTCTTGATGCCCGACAGCGCCGCCGCCTTCACATTGCCGCCCAGCGCATAGATGCGGCGCCCGAAGGTCATGCGCTTGGTCATGAACACGAAGATGGCGATGAGTATGCCCATCACCACCAGCACGTTGGGCAGGCCGCGATAGGAGGCCAGCATATAGCTGAAGAACAGCACCAGGGCCGCGATCACCAGGTTCTTGACCACGAACAGGCCGAACGGCTCGACGTCGTAATTGCGCATCTTGCGGCGCGCGCGGGTGCGGATGGCAAAGAAGATCATGCCCACCACGCCCAATATGGCGATCACCAGCGTGGTCGTGTGCAGCGCCACTTCCCGCACGCCTTCGGAAGCCGGCACCAATACGGTAGGCCCGATAATATCGGGAATGAAGCCGGCCGAGAGCAATTGGAATTCGTCGGGGAACGGCCCCACCGACTTGCCGCTGAGAATGGCCAGCGACAGGCCCTTGAAGATCAGCATGCCGGCCAGCGTCACGATGAAGCTGGGAATGCGGTAATAGGCGATGAGATAGCCCTGCGCCGCCCCGACCACCGCGCCCACGAACAGGCAGATCAGCCCGGCAACGATGGGATTGGCGAGAAAGGCGAATTCGGGCGGGAATTTCCAGCCCACCATCAGCATGGCCGCCAGCGCCCCGATAAAGCCCGAAACCGAGCCCACCGAAAGGTCGATATGGCCGGCCACGATAATCAGCAGCATGCCCAGCGCCATGACGATAATATAGCTGTTCTGCAGGATGATATTGGTCAGGTTCACCGGCTTGAACAGCACGCCATTGGTGAAATACTGGAAGAACAGCATGATGAGGATGAGCGCCAGCAGCAGGCCGTAATCGCGCATATTCGCCTGCAGGGCGCCCCAAAGGCTCAGCTCGTGCGGCTTGGCGGGGGCTTCCACCCCGGTCGGTGCGGTTTCGGTCGTCATGATGCCTTTCCTTCGGCGCGCACGATGGAGCGCATGATTTTTTCCTGGCTCGCTTCGCTGGTGGGCATCTCGCCCACGAGGCGGCCTTCGTTCATTACATAGAGGCGGTCGGTAATGCCCAGCAATTCCGGCATTTCCGACGAGATCACCAGGATCGCCTTGCCCTGTGCGGCAAGCTGGTTGATGATCGTGTAGATTTCATATTTGGCGCCCACGTCGATGCCGCGCGTGGGCTCGTCCAGGATCAGCACCTCGGGATTGGCATAGAGCCATTTGCTCAGCACCACCTTCTGCTGGTTGCCGCCCGAAAGATTGCCCACCACCTGATACATGCTCGACGAGCGGATATTGGTTTTCTTGCGGTAATCGTTGGCCACGTCCATCTCGGCCAGGTCGTCGATCACCCCAAGCCGGGAAATCCCCGCCAGGTTGGCGATGGTGGTGTTGTGCTTGATATGGTCGATGAGGTTGAGGCCATAGGTCTTGCGGTCCTCGGTGGCATAGGCGATGCCCCGGGCCACGGCCTTTTCCACCGTGGACGTATCCACTTTCTGGCCATGCATATACACCTCGCCGGTGATCTTCTGGCCATAGGACTTGCCGAACAGGCTCATGGCGAATTCGGTGCGTCCCGAACCCATCAGCCCGGCAATGCCCACCACTTCGCCCTTCCTGAGCGAGATGTCGATATTCTTGATGATCTGCCGCTCGCGGTGCTGCGGGTGATAGACCGACCAGTTCTTCACCTCCAGCACCACCTCCCCGATATTGGGGCTGCGCACCGGATAGCGGTCGTTGAGCGCCCGGCCCACCATCGAGGCGATGATCCGGTCTTCGCTGATATCGTTGGTGTCCACCGTCTCGATGGTCTTGCCGTCGCGGATCACCGTCACCCGGTCGGCCACGCGCGAAATCTCGTTGAGCTTGTGGCTGATGATGATCGAGGTGATGCCCTGGCGCTTGAATTCGCCCAACAGATCGAGCAGTGCCTGGCTGTCCTTTTCCGACAGCGACGCGGTGGGCTCGTCCAGGATCAGCAATTGCACCTGCTTGGACAGCGCCTTGGCGATTTCCACCAATTGCTGCTTGCCCACGCCGATATTGGTCACCAGCGTGTCGGGATCTTCATTGAGCCCCACCATGCCGAGCAGCTTGCGCGCGCCATCGCGCGTCTCGTCCCAGTCGACGACCCCGCCCCTGGCTTGTTCGTTGCCCAGGAAGATGTTTTCGGCGATCGACAGCAGCGGCACCAGGGCGAGTTCCTGGTGGATGATGACGATGCCCTTGTGTTCGCTGTCGCGGATGGAGCGGAAATGCTGCTCCTCGCCCTTGTAGATGATCTGGCCCTCATAGGAGCCGTGTGGATAGACGCCGCTCAGCACCTTCATCAGGGTGGACTTGCCCGCCCCGTTCTCGCCGCAGATGGCGTGAATTTCCCCTTCCCGCACGTCGAGCGTGACGTCCGAAAGCGCTTTCACGCCCGGAAAGGTCTTGGTGATGTTGCGCATCTCCAGAATGGTATTGGTCATGCTGGACCCTATTCCTGGTGGGCGTGCGCGCCGCCAAGGCCGCCCGCCCTCGATTGCCGCCCCGACCAAGGCGGGGCCTGTTCTGGATATCCCCGGATGCAACGTCGCGCCAGACACGCTTCGGTCAAGCCCCGGGAACCCGGAAATCCCGAAAGGGCCCCGCGTTGCCGCGGAGCCCCGATTGCCAGTCAGCCGCTTGGCTTACTGCAGGTCTTCTTCCTTGATGTAACCCGAATCGACGACCAGTTCCTTGTAATTGCTGGCATCGACCTCATAGGGGGTCAGCAGGATGGAGGGCACGACCTTGACGCCGTTGTCATAGGTGGTGGTGTCCAGGCCTTCCGGCGTACCGCCCGAGAGCACGGTATCCACGAGCGCGGCCGTGGTCTTGGCCAGTTCGCGGGTATCCTTGTAGATGGTCGAGTACTGCTCGCCGGCAATGATCGCCTTCACCGAAGGCGCCTCGGCGTCCTGGCCGGTGATGATCGGCCAGGCCAGGTCGCCCGAGCCATAGCCCACGCCGCGCAGCGACGAGATGATGCCGCGGCTCAGCCCGTCATAGGGGGCCAGCACGCCATCGACGCGCGAACCGTCCGAGTAATTGGCGGAAAGGATATTGTCCATGCGGGCCTGGGCCACCGCACCGTCCCAACGCAGCGTGCCGACCTGGTCCATGCCCATCTGGCCGGACTTGATGACGATGTCGCCCGAATCGATCATCGGCTGGATGACGCTGATGGCGCCGTCATAGAAGAAGAAGGCGTTGTTGTCGTCGGGCGAGCCGCCGAACAGTTCCACGTTCCAGGGATGGGTATCGGGGAAGCGTTCCTTGAGGCCCTTCACCAGGCTGTTGGCCTGCAGCACGCCGACCTGGAAATTGTCGAACGTGGTGTAATAGTCCACGTTCTCGCTCTCGCGGATCAGGCGGTCATAGGCGATGACCTTGATGCCCTGGTCGGCGGCCTGCTGCAGCACGGCCGAAAGCGTGGTGCCGTCGATCGAGGCGATCACCAGGGCCTTGACGCCCTTGGTCACCATGTTCTCGATCTGGGCGAGCTGGTTCGGAATGTCGTCTTCCGCATATTGCAGGTCGACGGTGTAGCCCTTGGCTTCCAGGGCCGACTTCAGCTCGTTGCCGTCCGAAATCCAGCGCAGCGACGACTGCGTGGGCATGGCAATGCCGATCTGGCCCTTGTCCTGGGCGTAAGCGGCACTCGCGGCACTGGCCACCAGGGCACCGGCGGCGAGCATCGTCGCAATTGATTTGAGAACCTTCACGTCTCGACTCCCTTTGTCATTCGAGATTGCTTGCTGGGTCTTTTGGGCCTGGGCCCGGTTCATGCAGACCTTGCGTTTCGAGCCTTGGCACCATCGCCCCGGGGGCGATGCCGGCACGTCGCCGCTTCGTCACGCGCCGCCGATGCGGGCGGCATCGTCACGTTGAACCGCATGAAATCCTCCGGCACGGATGGCGGTCGCCCGCCAGGGACCCTCCCTGACCCACGGGCGCGACGCTAGGATAATCAGATACCGGTGTAAAGCGGCAACAATCCCCGTTCACGACTTTTTTCGACTCTCGAAGATTAATTTTTGCTTGCCGCAAAGCCCCGCCCTGCGGCCATTGCAGGAACGGAGCCCGCTCGCTATGGTGCCGGCCAACTAGGCGGAAAGCGGCACGAAAGCAACCTGAAAAACGCCCGCCCGGTAAAAAGGTATCAGACATGTTGGGGGAATTGTGTCCACGCGGAACAGCGAGACGCGCCCGGATCAGCCCAGTGCCGCCAACAGCGTGGCCGACGATCTGGCGCATGAAATTCTGACCCAGATGGCGCCGGGCACCAGCCTGCCCAGCGAGGCGGAACTGGCCGGCCGCTATGCCGTCAGCCGCCTGACCATCCGCGAAGCGGTCAAGCTGCTGGCCGGGCGCGGCCTGCTCGACCTCGCGCGGGGCCGCCGCGCCGTGGTGCGCGAGCCGGACGGCTCGGCCTTCGCCGACTTCCTCACCTCGATCATCCGATACGATGCCAAGGGCCTGTTCGACCTGGTCGAGGTGCGCCTGACCCTCGAAGTGCAATCGGCCACCCTGGCGGCCAAGCGCGCCAGCCGCGCCGGCATCACCGCCATCGAAACCGCGCTCGACGGCATGCGCGGCGTCGTCGCGCCCGACGGCACCGTGCCCGGCGAAACCGCCGAATCCCGCTTCCACGATTTCGATGTCGGCTTTCACGAGGCCATCGCCATGGCCAGCGGCAACCGCGTCCTGAGCTATCTCTTCGAGGCCATGGCCGGGCCGTTGAAGGAGGGCTTCTTCATCAGCCGGCGCGGCAACGAATATCGCGGCCATACCGCGCTCGACACCATCGAGGCGCATCAGCGCATCCTCGATTGCATCCGTGCCGGCAATGCCCGCGCCGCCGCCGAGGCCATGCGCTTCCACCTCAAGGACACCGAGCGCGACATCCGCACCGCCCTCACCCGCATGGCCCGCCAGCCCGCGACGGACCGCGCCTCGTAAAAGGCTTGCAGCCGGCCCCCAGGTTTGAATAATCGCGGGCGACAACACGGACGGGGCCCATGGCAACGCGACAGGACGCAAACGCAAACCGCTTGGACGATGCCGCGCGCGCCGGCTGGCTCTATTACGTGGCCGGCAATACCCAGGAGGAAATCGCCGCCAAGATGGGCATTTCGCGCCAATCGGCGCAGCGCCTCGTCTCGCTCTCGGTCAGCGAGGGCCTGATAAAGGTGCGGCTCGACCATCCTATCGGCCATTGCCTGGATCTGGCGCAGCGCCTGCGCGCCCGCTATGCGCTCGACCATTGCGAGATCGTGCCTTCCGACCCCGCCAGCCGCTCCACCACGATCGGCGTGGCCGAAGCGGGGGCCGCCGAGATCGAACGCTTCCTGCGCGGGGAAACCCCGATCATTATGGCCATCGGCACCGGCCGCACCCTCAAGGCCGCCATCGAGCAGCTCCAGCCCATGGATTGCCCGCACCACAAGGTGGTGTCGCTGACCGGCAATATCGCGCCGGACGGCTCGGCCGCCTTCTACAACGTCATCTTCAACGTCGCCGACACGGTCAAGGCCCGCTCCTTTCCCATGCCGCTGCCGGTCATCGCCTCGTCCGCCCGCGAACGCGAATTGCTGCATGGCCAGCCCCTGATCCGGGAAACCCTGGCGCTCGCCGCCCGCGCCGACATCACCTTTGTCGGCATCGGCCATATGGGTCCCGACGCGCCGCTGCTGCTCGACGGCTTCATCGGCGAGGCCGAGCACAAGGCCCTGCAAAAGGTCGGTGCCGTGGGTGAGATTTGCGGCTGGACCTTCGACGCCGCCGGACGCCTCATCGATGGGCTCACCAATGAGCGCGTCGCCTCCGCTCCCATTCCCTCGCGCGAACAGGGGCTGGTCGTCGGCCTCGCCATGGGCGCCGCCAAGGCCGCCGCCATCCGCGCCGCGCTGACCCGGCGCCTGGTCAACGGCCTCATCACCGACGAGCATACCGCCGAGCTGCTGCTCGCCTGAGCCGGCCTCGCCTCCCGAGCCCGCCAGCAATCGGACGCCGGACCGGCGCGAGAAATTCCCGAACAATCGCCCATCATCGCGGCCATCGCCCAGCCCCGAGCGCCGCGATTGCGCGCGCCGGCCATCCACAGCCGCAAAACCCCACTTGACTCCCTCGGTACATTTATGAACATTTGCTCACAACCAGAGCATATGTTCGCTTTGGTCCTTGGGAGGATTTCTATGAAACTGACACCCCTTTTCGTGGGCGCCATCTCGCTTGCCCTGATCGGCTCGGCCTCGGCCCAGACCCTGACCATCGCCACCGTCAACAATGGCGACATGATCCGCATGCAGGGCCTGTCCAGCGCCTTCACCGAAGAAACCGGCATCGACCTCAACTGGGTGGTGCTGGAGGAAAACACGCTCCGCCAGAACGTCACCACCGACATCGCCACCAATGGCGGCCAGTATGACGTGATGACCATCGGCACCTACGAGGCCCCGATCTGGGCCAAGCAGGGCTGGCTGGCCCCGCTCGACGGCCTCGTCGCCGACCCCGAATACGATGTCGACGACCTGCTGCCGCCCATCCGCGACGGTCTTTCCTATGAAGGCAAGCTCTATGCCGCGCCCTTCTATGGCGAGAGTTCCTTCATCATGTACCGCAAGGACCTGATGGAAAAAGCCGGCCTGACCATGCCCGAAAAGCCCACCTGGGACTTCATCGGCGAGGCGGCCCGCGCCATGACCGACCGCGACAACGACATCAACGGCATCTGCCTGCGCGGCAAGGCCGGCTGGGGCGAGAACATGGCCTTCCTCACGGCCATGGCCAATTCCTTCGGCGCCCGCTGGTTCGATGAAAACTGGCAGCCCCAGTTCGACCAGCCCGAATGGAAGGCGACGCTCGACACCTATCTCTCGCTGATGGCCGATGCCGGCCCGGCCGGTGCCTCGTCCAACGGCTTCAACGAGAACCTGACCCTGTTCCAGCAGGGCAAGTGCGGCATGTGGATCGACGCCACCGTGGCGGCCTCCTTCGTCACCAATCCCGACGATTCCACCGTGGCCGACAAGGTCGGCTTCGCCCTGGCGCCCGATAACGGCCTGGGCAAGCGCGGCAACTGGCTCTGGGCCTGGTCGCTGGCCATTCCCAATTCGAGCCAGCAGAAGGATGCGGCCGAGCAGTTCATCAACTGGGCGACCAGCAAGGATTACCTCGCCACGGTGGCCGACAAGGAAGGCTGGGCCAACGTGCCCCCGGGCACCCGCATCTCGCTCTATGAGAATCCGGAATACCAGAAGGCCGCGCCCTTCGCCGAGATGACCATGGGCTCCATCTACGCGGCCGATCCGACCCATCCCACGGTCAAGCCCGTGCCCTATACCGGCGTGCAATTCGTGGCCATCCCCGAATTTGCCGGCATCGGCACCAATGTCGGCCAGCTCTTCTCGGCGGCCCTCGCCGGGCAGATGAGCGCCGACGACGCCCTGGCCCAGGCCCAGGACGCCACCCTGCGCGACATGAAGCGCGCCGGTTATATCAAGTAGTCTCTCCCTCCGAAGACTCCCGCGGCCGGACATTCCCGTGCCTGGCCGCGGCCTTTCGTTCGGACGCGCTGCCGGTCGCCAAGTCCTCCCGCAACCTGTCCCAAACCGGACCCGCCCGGTCAAAGGTCCCCTCTGGCGACCGGGCGGCTCCAAAGCCATCCGCCGACCACCGGGTCTTTCCCGCTTTCCCGGGAAATGACGCCGTGTTTGTGACTATGCCTGGCAGGGCCGGGTTTTGGGGAGAACGATATGGCCACCAGACAGACACGCACCCTTGCCCGAACCATGATGGCCCCGGCGGTCATCGTGCTTTTCATCTGGATGGCCGTGCCGCTGGCCATGACGCTGTGGTTCAGTTTCCAGAACTATAATCTCATCAACCCGATGATGACCGGCTTTGCCGGCTGGGACAATTACACCTATGTCATCGGCGATCCCAGCTTCACCCAGGCTCTGGTCAATACCCTGTTGCTGGTGGGCGGGGTCCTGCTCATCACCATAATCGGGGGCACCCTGCTCGCGCTGCTGCTCGACCAGCCCATCTGGGGCCAGGGCATCCTTCGCATCCTGGTCATCTCGCCCTTCTTCGTCATGCCCCCCGTCGCCGCCCTCATCTGGAAGAACGGCTTCATGCATCCCGGCTACGGCATGCTCGGGCATTTGTGGAAATTCTTCGGCCTCGAACCGGTGGATTGGTTCAACCAGTTTCCCCTGTTCTCGGTCATCGTCATCGTCGCCTGGCAATGGCTGCCCTTCGCCACGCTGATCCTGCTCACCGCCCTGCAATCGCTGTCCGAGGAGCAGCGCGAAGCCGCCGAAATGGATGGCGCCAACGCACCCAATCGCTTCCGCTACATCATCCTGCCGCACATGGCCCGGGCGATCACCATCGTCATTCTCATCCAGACCATCTTCCTGCTCGGCATCTTCGCCGAAATCCGCGTCACCACCGGCGGCGGCCCCGGCTATGCCTCCACCAATATCGCCTTCCTCGTCTTCCGCACCGGCATTCTCTCCAATGACATCGGAGCCGGCTCGGCCGGCGGCGTCGTCGCCGTCATCATCGCCAACATCGTCGCCATCTTCCTGATGCGCGCCGTGGGAAAGAACCTCGATGCCTAGCCCTGCCCAAGCGAGCGCGGTTTCTCCGCCACGTCATCCCCGCGAAAGCGGGGATCTCCGTTGCAAAACAGGGGCTCCCGCTTTCGCGGGAGTGATCCGGGGAGAAAACACCATCGCGGCGCTGCCCACGGCCCGACAGGTACCGGCGACCGACATCGTGGAGACCAGATAAAATGGCCCGTCGCACCCCCACCTCCACCCGCATCGGCTTCACCATTCTCGCCTGGGCAGTCGCGCTCCTGCTGTTCTCGCCGATCCTGTGGACCCTGCTCACCGCTTTCAAGACCGAGGCCGAAGCCATCGCCTCGCCTCCGACCTTCCTGCCCCACACCTTCACGCTCGACAATTTCGCCGCCGTGCAGGAGCGCTCCGACTACATCAAGCACGCCATCAATTCGATCATCGTGTCCTTCGGCTCGACCCTGCTGGGCCTCGCCATCGCCATTCCCGCCGCCTGGTCCATGGCCTTCGCACCCACCAAACGCACCAAGGACATCCTCATGTGGATGCTCTCCACCAAGATGATGCCGGCGGTCGGGGTGCTGATCCCCATCTACCTGATCTTCCGCGACCTGAGGCTGCTCGACACCGTCCATGGCCTCACCGTCATCATGACGCTCATCAACCTGCCGATCATCGTCTGGATGCTCTATACCTATTTCAAGGAAATCCCCGTCGACATCCTGGAAGCCGCGCGCATGGACGGCGCCGAACTCTGGAACGAGATCGTCCATGTTCTCGTGCCCATGGCCGTGCCCGGCATCGCCTCGACCCTGCTGCTCAACGTCATCCTCGCCTGGAACGAGGCCTTCTGGACCATCACTCTCACCTCCGGCCGCGCCGGCACGCTCACGGCCTTCATCTCGTCCTTCTCCTCGCCGCAGGGCCTGTTCCTCGCCAAGCTCTCCGCCGCCTCGCTCCTGGCCATCGCCCCCATCCTGCTGCTCGGCTGGTTCAGCCAGAAACAATTGGTGCGCGGCCTGACCTTCGGCGCCGTGAAATAAAGGGACTTCTCGCCTGGTCCCAAAAAGTGGCCATCGGTTCTTGGACAAGGCCAGGCGAACAAAAGGAAACAGAAAATGGGCTCCATCACCCTCGAACACGTCAACAAGTCCTTCGGCGACGTCCAGGTCATCCCGGACATCTCCCTCGACATCAAGGACGGCGAATTCATCGTCTTCGTCGGTCCCTCGGGCTGCGGCAAGTCCACGCTGCTGCGGCTCATCGCCGGGCTCGAGGATACCACTTCGGGCCAGATCCGGCTCGACGGCGAGGACGTCACCGATGCCCCGCCGGCACGCCGGGGGCTGGCCATGGTGTTCCAGTCCTACGCGCTCTATCCGCATATGAGTGTACGCGACAACATCGCCTTCCCCCTCAAGATGGCCAAAACGCCCCAGCACATCATCGACCAGAAGGTCGATTACGCCGCGCGCACGCTCAATCTCTCCTCCTATCTCGAACGCCGGCCGCGCGCCCTGTCCGGCGGCCAGCGCCAGCGCGTCGCCATCGGCCGCGCCATCGTGCGCGAGCCCAAGGCCTTCCTCTTCGACGAACCGCTTTCCAATCTCGACGCGGCCCTGCGCGTCAACATGCGGCTCGAAATCACCGAGCTGCACCAGCAATTGAAGACCACGATGATCTACGTCACCCACGATCAGGTGGAGGCCATGACCATGGCCGACCGCATCGTGGTGCTCAATGCCGGCAATGTCGAACAATTCGGCTCGCCGCTCGAACTCTACAAGAAGCCCGCCAACCGCTTCGTCGCCGGCTTCATCGGCTCGCCGCGCATGAATTTCGTCGATGGCGCCGAGGCGGCCAGGCACGATGCCCATGCCATCGGCGTGCGCCCCGAGCATTTTTCGCTCTCCACCACCGAAGGCGCATGGAAAGGCCAGGTCAATGTCGCCGAGCAATTGGGCTCCGACACCTTCCTGCATGTCCAGTCCGATCTGGGCCTGCTGACCGTACGCACCGATGGCGACCAGACCTTCCGCCACGGCGACAGCGTCTGGCTCACCCCCGATCCCAACCGCATCTACCGCTTCGATGCGGCCGGCAAGGCGCTCTGAGCCATGCGGGTCCGATTGCGTTTCACCCACCGTGTCATTCCCGCGCAAGCGGGAACCCCTGTTTCCCTGTAACGGAGGTTCCCGCTTGCGCGGGAATGACTCCGAGGTTTGACCTGAAATGACCACCAGACTCTCCATCGCCACCCTTCCAGACATCACCGGAGTGGCCGTTCCCCGCTACCGCCGCGAAAACCTCAAGCCCGGCATCGTGCATTTCGGCGTCGGCAATTTTCATCGCGCCCATCAGGCGGTCTATCTCGATGACCTGTTCAACCAGGGCGCCGGGCACGACTGGGCCATTATCGGCGCCGGCGTCCGCGCCGCCGACGCGGCCATGCGCGACGCCCTTGCCGGCCAGGACTGGCTGACCAGCGTGGTCGCGCAGGAAGCCGAAAGCAGCACCGCCCGCATTACCGGGGTCATGGTCGATTATCTCGAACCCGGCGACAGCCAGGCCATCATCGCCGCCCTCACCGATCCGGCCATCCGCATCGTTTCCCTGACCATCACCGAAGGCGGCTATTATATCGATCCGGCCAGCCAGGCTTTCGATCCCACCCATCCCGACATCGCCTATGACGCGGCCCATTTCCACGCGCCCAGGACTGCCTTCGGGCTCATCCTGGCCGGGCTCGTCAAGCGCCGCGAGGCCGGCATTCAGCCCTTCACGATCATGTCCTGCGACAATATTCCGGGCAATGGCCACGTCACCCGCAACGCCATTGCCGGCCTGGCCGCGCTCATCGACCCGGCCCTGGCCGACTGGGTCCAGGCGGATGTCGCCTTTCCCTGCGCCATGGTCGATCGCATCACCCCCGCGACCTCCGACCGCGAGCGCCAGATGCTTGCCGATGATTTCGGCATCGCCGACGCCTGGCCGGTCTTTTGCGAGGATTTCCGCCAATGGGTGCTCGAAGACCGTTTCCCGGCCGGCCGTCCGGCGCTCGAACGGGTCGGCGTGCAATTCGTCGACGACGTCGCGCCCTATGAGCACATGAAGATCCGCATCCTCAATGGCGGTCACGCCGCCATTGCCTATCCCGCCGGCCTGCTCGACATTCACTTCGTCCACGAGGCCATGGCCCATCCGCTCGTCTCCGCCTTCCTGCGCAAGCTGGAAGAAGAAGAGATCATTCCCATCGTTCCGCCCGTGCCCGGCACCGACCTGCATGCCTATTTCGCCCTGTGCGAAAAACGCTTCGCCAATCCCAAGATCGGCGACACGGTGCGGCGCCTGGCGCTCGACGGATCCAACCGGCAGCCCAAATTCATCATTCCCTCGGCTCTGGACAGGGTCAGGGATAACAATCCGTTAACCGGACTGGCTCTGGTGTCGGCCCTATGGTGCCGCTATTGCTACGGCACCACCGAGAGCGGCCTCCCCATCGCGCCCAACGACCCGAGCTGGGATCGCCTCACCGCCCAGGCCGGATTGGCCAAGGACCGCCCCGAAGCCTGGCTCGACATGACCGACATTTATGGCGACCTCGCCAAAAGTTCCAGCTTTATCAAGGCTTTCAGCCATGCCTTGACGACGCTTTGGGCCATCGGCACCAAGGCCACGCTCGAACGCTACTTGGCAGATACGCTCTAGCTCCAGTATGGTCCGCCGGGGACCAGCACTGAGAGGGTGGCGTGGCGCAAAACCTCCTCGTGGGAGTGGACGTAGGCACGGGCAGCGCCCGGGCCGGCGTATTCACGCATGACGGTAAACTCTTGGGCCGCAATGAGAATTCCATTCTCATGCGGCGCACCGACGCCAATTTCGCCGAGCATGACAGCGAACAGATCTGGACCGCCGTATGCTCGGCCGTCCATGCCGCCATGAACCAGGCCGGCGCCGCTCCGGAAGACGTGGTCGGCATCGCCTTCGACGCCACCTGTTCCCTCGTCGTCCGCGATGCCCAGGGCCAGCCGGTCACCGTCTCCCGCGACGGAGAAGATCGTTGGGATACAATCGTTTGGCTCGATCACCGCGCGCTGGACGAAGCCGATGAATGCACCCGCACCGGCCATGAAGTGCTCCATTATGCCGGCGGCGTCATGTCCCCGGAAATGGAAGTGCCCAAGCTCATGTGGCTCAAGCGCAACCTGCCGCAAAGCTGGGCGCGGGCCGGCCAGATGTTCGACCTGGCCGACTTTCTGTCCTGGAAAGCCACCGGCTCCCTTGCCCGCTCCCAATCCACCCTTACCTGCAAATGGACTTATCTCGGCCACAGGGACGAGCCCTGGCGCCACGATTTCCTGCGGCTCGTCGGCCTCGATGATCTGATCGAGCGCGCCGCCCTGCCCGAGCGCGCCAGTCCCGTAGGCGCCGATCTCGGTCCTCTCACCGAAGCCGCCGCCCAGCAATTGGGCCTGACGCCGGCCTGCCACGTGGGTGCTGGGCTCATCGACGCCCATGCCGGCGCCCTGGGGGTTCTGGGCGCTTTCACCCCCGATGTCGAAACCATCGACCGGCACCTGGCCCTTATCGCCGGCACGTCGAGTTGCGTCATGGCGCTCTCGGCCGAAGACCGGCCGACCAGTGGCGTCTGGGGACCCTATTTCGGCGCCGTGCTGCCCGGCGTCTGGCTCAACGAGGGCGGGCAATCGGCCACGGGCGCCCTGCTCGACCATATCATCCGCTGGCACGGCGCGGGCGGCGAGCCGACGCCCGACAGGCATCGCGCCATCTGCCGGCGCGTCATGGAATTGCGCCAGGATGAAGGCTTGGCCCTGGCCGAGCGGCTCCATGTCCTGCCCGATTTCCATGGCAACCGTTCGCCCCTGGGCGATCCCTTCGCCCTCGGGGTCATTTCCGGCCTGACACTGGACAGCGATTTCGACAGCCTTTGCCGGCTGTACTGGCGCACCTGCATATCCATCGCGCTGGGCGTGCGCCATATTCTGGAAACGCTCAACACCCGCGGCTATGCCATCGACACGCTGCACATCACCGGCGGCCATACCAAGAACCCGCTGCTGATGGAACTTTATGCCGACGCCACGCTCTGCACCGTCGTCGTGCCCGGCACGCCCGATGCGACCCTGCTCGGCATGGCCATGGTCGCCGCCAATGCCGCCGGCCTCTATCCCGGCCTCGACCGGGCCTGCCTGGCCATGCAGCAGGGCGGCACCTCGCGCGCACCCGCCCCGGCGGCCCGTGCCCAGTTCGACCGTGACTACCGCATTTTCCTTGAAATGCTGCGGCAGCGCCAGGCCATCGACGCCATGAACTGACCCGAACATCCGGCCTCCGGCGCGGACCGGCGCGGAACCAAAATCCTCCCATGCCGTTTCTGTGTCACGCAGCCCGCTGGGGCGCACGGGACGATCCGAGGTTCATTGGAGGCGAGCATGACTCACATGGAAATCAAGGCTCTGGAGCAAAACGCCCCGAGAGCGGCCGCCTGGACCCAAGCCTATGATGGCCAGAGCCATTATGCCCAGATCATGCTGGCGCTGATGCCGGCCACGCTCATCCTGTTCGCTGCCACCGCGCTGCTGCTGGCGCTGCTTTAAGGGTCGTACCCAGCACCGGCACGTTTCGCCATTTGTCGAACAGGAGGGTTTCACGATGCTCGGCACCATTCTTATCATCATTCTCATTCTTCTGCTGATCGGCGCCCTGCCCACATGGGGCTATTCGCGCGGCTTCGGCTATTTCCCATCCGGAATTCTCGGCGTCGTGCTGGTCGTGATCCTCATCCTGGTCTTGATGGGACGCATCTAGCGCGCACGAAAATCGGGCGGCTCTCCAGCCTGGAGAAACGCCCTGGCGGATCGAAGGACGCCCCCTCCTTCGATCCGTTTTCATACCGCCCCGGCAACTGGGCGGAACGGCACACGCCTTAACGGCATGAGTTCAAAGGAGCGCCCCCGATGGCGAACACGACCGACACAGCCCCCGCTGCCCGCAAGACCGCCTCGCGCACCCCCGCCACGCGCGAACAGGATCTCGAGGCCCAGGTCGCGCAATTGCAATCCGACCTCAAATCCATCACCGAGACATTGACCAAGCTGACCAGCGAAAAGGCCGGTGAGATGCGCGACATGGCCGGCGGCGAATTGCGCCAGCTCAAGCGGCGCGGCCAGCACATGATCGAGGATGCGCAGGACCAGGCCGGGGAATACGAGCAGCAGCTCAAGGACACGATCCGCGAAAAACCCCTGACCGCCGTGGCCAGTGCCCTGGGCATCGGTTTCGTCCTGGCCCTGCTGACTCGGCACTGACCATGCGCCTGCTCGTTCCCCTGGCGGCGCTGCTGGGTATAGAAGTCGAAGGCATCACCGAGCGCATGCGCGCGCTGGCCATGATCTATGGCCTCATCGCGCTCTTTGCGCTTCTCGGGCTGGGCTTCCTGCTGGCGGCCGGCTTCATGCTGGTCGCCGGGCAATTGGGTCCGCTCTATGCCGCCCTCATCTTCGCCGGCGCCTTCCTGCTCCTGGCCCTGGCCATCTATCTCGGGGCTCGGATCGGCGAAAGCCGCCATCGGCGCGAGCTGGCCAATCGCCGCCGCGCCAGCGAAACCGGCGCCTTTCTCACCACGGCGGCCATCACCGCCCTGCCGGTCATGCTCAAATCCCCGCTATTGGTGAAGCTGGGCCTGCCCGCCGCCGCGCTCGCCGCCTTCGCGCTGCTGCGCGACAATGCCGAAACCGACGGCGATTAGGTCAGCAGCGGCGCCGCGCTGGGCGCCTCGTCCACCATGTCGCGTGGCCGGATGACCCGCAGCGCCCTGGGCTGGATGCGCAAGTCGACATCCCTGTCCAGGGTGATGAGTTCCCCATCGATCACCGCATGGGTGCGGTGCTTGCGCTTGGGGAAATGCAGCGTCAATTCCGTCGCTTCCGCCTCGCTGACCACGCGATTGGCGCGCCAGCGCCCGGTGAAGATGTCGAACATCAGGTTGACCAGTTCTCCCGTGGTCACGCTGGCCGCCACATAGACGCCCAGGACGCCGCCATCGAGCGTTTCGGCCACCGGCACCGGATCGTTGCCGAGCCGGTTGTTCGACACCACGATCCCCGAAACCGAACGCACGCTTTTCTGCCCGCCCAGCATCAAATCCACCGTGAAGCGCGGCGGATTGATGACGGCGGCGGAAATGGCGCGCAGGCTGGCCAGCATCTTGCCGATGCGGCTGCGATAAATCATCTGGTTGCGAATGCGCACCAGCCGGGCGTGAATGCCCACGCCGAATTGGTGGACGAAAGGCCGGCCATTGGCCGTGGCGATGTCGATCCGGTCCACCTCGCCATGCGCGATGGCCCAAAGCGCCTGTTCCAGGTCGAGCGGCACGCCCAGCGCCCGCGCAAACAGGTTCATGGTGCCGGCAGGCAGCACACCCAATGGTTTGCCGCTGGCAAAGGCAATGGCGGCCGCCGCCGAAATGGTTCCGTCGCCCCCGCCGGCGACGATGGCTTCGGCATCGGACGCGGCGGCGGCACGCAAGGCCTCGTCCATCCTGTCGCCATCGACGGCCCGGCAGGTGCAGTCATGCCCCGCCTCGGCAAAGATCGCTTCCGCCTTCCGGCAGAAATCGTCGAGGTCCATGGTCCGCAGCGTGCCGCCGCCGCGATTGAGAACGATGTGAACGCGCACCTGCTACTCCGCCTCTTCCAGGCCTTCGGGCACCGGCACCTTGCCCAGGTCCGGCAGGGCCACGCGCACTACGGTGCCGCCCTTGTCGCCGTCCCGGTAATGCGGCTCGCCGCCGAATTGCCCGGCCAATTGCTGCACGATAACCGAACCCAATCCCTTGTCCTGCTCGCTGTCCTCCGCGCCCAGGCCCACACCGTCGTCGCTGACTTCGAGCACGGGAACGTCGTCCTCGGCGCGAAAGAGCCGCACCATGATGGTTCCGCGCCTATCGTCCGGAAAGGCATGCTTGAGCGCATTGGTCACCAATTCGCCCACCAGGATACCGATCGTCGTGGCGTCACGGGCGCTCACCACGATGGGATCGATCGCGCTTTCGATGCCGATCCGCCCCGCATCCACCCGCGTAGCGGCGATGTCGTCGATGACATTGGCCAGGAATTCGTCGGCGCTGGCCGATTCCAGGTCGTCCCCCAGCCGCAGCCGCCTATGGGCCGAAGCGATGGCATGCACCCGCAGCCGGGCCGCTTCGAGCGCCTTTTTCACCTCGTCCGAGGGCGTGCGCATCATCTGCAGCGCCAGGAGCGAAGAGACGGTCGCCAGCGAATTGCCGATACGATGATTAGTCTCCTGCAATAGCGCCTCGACGCGCTGCCGCTCGTGCTCGGCAAAGGCGCGGGCTTCCTCGATGGCCCTGGTGCGCTCCGCCACCTCGGCTTCCAGCGCCTCGTTCTGGCTCATCAGCCCGTAATGACTCTGGGTGAGCGCGCTCACCTGGCGCTGGGTGCGGCTGAGCAGGGCATAGGCCAGAATGGCGGCGGCGGCGAGGGCCGCGATCAAGGCGGCAACCAGGCTGATACGGCTCTGGTCGATGGCCGCGTTCCGTGCTTCGAGCTTCTGGTTTTCCTCGGCGATGAAGGATTCGAGCGTAGCCGTCACCTCGGCCATGACGCGGGCGCCCATGCCCGTTTCGGTCAGCGTCTGCGCTTCCGATTCCCGCGCGCTGGCCACCAGTTCCACCGTGCGCGCCATCTCCGCCATCTTGGTGGAAATATCGCCGGTAATGCTGGCCACCTTGGCGGCCTGGCCGGGATCGCCGGCCGTCATGGCCATGAGGTTTTCGACCCGCTGGTCGATGCTGGAGACCGCCTCCCGATAGGGCCGGAGAAATTCCGGGTCGCGGGTCAACAGGTAGCCGCGCTGGCTGGCCTCGGCCTGGCTTAGCGCATTGGTGAGTTCGCGCGCCGCATTGCGCACCGCATAGGTATCGGTGACGTCGCGGATTTGCCGGTCGATCCCCTGCATGAGCAGCAGCGCGGCAAAGGCGGCAAGGCATACCAGCCCCAGCGATACCCAGATCGCCAGGCGCCGCGCGCTCCAACGGCCCCATAGGCCCAATCGCGTCGTGACTGTCTTTTCCACCAAGGCACTCATCGGCTTGCGACCGGCCCATGCGGGCCGGCCATGCTGCACCATAGCGCCAATCGGCCCGCGTGAGCAGCGGTTCTGTAGCGGGCAGGCGATTGGCGCATCAGATCAATGGCCGGCGGCGTTCGCCCGGCCCCTCCCACGCCGCCACTGCCATCAATGCCGACGCATCGATCACCTGGCAACTGCCGCCGCGCCAGCGCAACAGCTTCATATTGGCCAGTTTGCGCAGCGTCTTGTTGGTATGCACGATCGACAGCCCCAGCGTATCGGCCACGTGCTGCTGGGTGAGAGGCAGATCGATGCGGCCATTGCGCCCCAACCCGATGGCCGCACCGCGCTGGTAGAGAAAGGCAATGAGATAGGCGGCCCGCTCCAGGGCGCTGCGCCGCCCCAGGCTCAGCAGGTGCTCGTCGAGCATGCGCTCTTCCTGCGCGGCCAGCCAGGTTACGTCGAACCCCAAGCCGGGATGATTGCGGAACAATTCGTCGAGCCGGTCGCGCTGGAACACGCACAGGACCAGCGGCGAGAGCGCTTCGACCGAATGTTCCATCTCTCCGATCACCGAGCCCTGCAAGCCCACCAGGTCCCCCGGCAGGAGGTAGTTGAGGATTTGCCGGCGTCCGTCGGCCAGCGTCTTGAACCGGAAGGCCCAGCCCGAGAGCACGGTGAACAGATGCGCGCTATGAGCCCCTTGCGACAAGATATTCGCGCCGGGCTCGGCTGCCAGTTCGCCGGTCTTGAAGGTGGAGACGAATGCCAGTTCCGCAGGGCTGAATTCCCGGAAATGCGGCATGGGCCGCAATGGGCACAGTTCGCATGGCACACGGCGGCCTGGAATTGGAAGAACCGGAGTCAAGCAATCATCCCGACGCTGAGGATTGTCTCCTCTCAACGCAGCCACCACCAGGGGCGTTCCCCCCAAGACCTGCGGCGCGACATGTCAAAGTTAAATGACACCTTGATCCATGACGCCCATGAAACGCGCATTCACTGGAGATTCGGCATGCTTGCAGGCAAGACTGTTCTGATTGTCGAAACGGAGGCGCTGATTGCCATCGACATCCAGTCCGCCCTTGAGACGCTCGGCGTGGCCGAAGTGATCGTGGCCTTCGGCTCGGCCGAAGCGCAACGCCTTGCCGGCCAATGGCGTACGGCGAGCCTGGCCATTATCGAGGTGGAGATGGACCGGCCCGACCTCATCGCCCTGATCCACGAGGTCACCCGATCAGGCATTCCCACCATTGCCATCACCGCCGATACGCGCCTCGTCGCCGGCCTTGTCGACCTGCCGCAGGTGCAGGTGCTGGCCAAGCCGATTCCGGAAGCCACGCTGCTTGCCGCCCTGCACCAGGCCCGGACCAGCCAAGGCTAGGCTTTTGATCGCCACGGCAATCGGCGGCGCCGCGCCTTCCTCTTGCGTTCAGTCCGGAGAGCGTCATTGCCCGGCTTGTCCGGGCAATCCACGCGATATTCCGGCATCCTGCAAGATCGGGGGCCGCTCTAGAAAGATTGATTGCCGGCGGTCACCTGGGCCGAGACGGCGTCGGGACCATAATCGGATTCCCCGCTGACCTTGAGGATTTCGGTGAGGCGCGTCCGCGCCCGGCTGACCCGGCTTTTCATCGTGCCCACAGCGCATTCGCAGATTTCGGCCGCTTCCTCATAGGAAAAGCCGGACGCGCCGATCAGGATGATGGCTTCGCGCTGGTCGTCCGGAAGCTGGCCCAGGGCCTTCTTGAAATCTTCCATGTCCATCGCCCCATACTGGGCTGGATGGACGGCCAGGCGTTCGGTGAAGGCCCCGTCGCTGTCCTGCACCTCGCGGCCGCGCTTGCGCATCTGGCTATAGAATTCGTTGCGCAGGATGGTGAAGAGCCAGGCCTTGATATTGGTGCCCATCTCGAAGCTGGACTGCTTGGCCCAGGCTTTCATCACCGTGTCCTGCACCAGGTCGTCGGCCTTGTCGTGCTTGCCGGTCAGGGACACGGCAAAGGCGCGCAGGCTCGGCAGGGTCGCAAGCATTTCCCGCTTGAAGGACGTCGTTTCGGCGCTCATGCCGTTATTTCCCGTCTCTGGCGGCACTTTTGGCCTGGGCCTGCTCGGCGCTGTCGAGCTTTTCAAGCAGGTCGAGAAGCTGGGCGGGCACGCCTTCGTCCTGCACCGCGCCATAAAGGGCACGCAGCCGAGAGCCGATATCCGAATTCGGACCCAGTCCATCGTCTGTCCGGCCCGGCTGGCGCATGCGTTGCTGGGCCAATTGATTGTCTTTCGTCATTATGGGAAACCGACCGAATTCAGGGGGCACTTTGTCATCTGAACCACAGAAATGCAGCACAGGCGGAAAAGTTCCGCCCGCACGGAACTTTTCTCGCCCGCCAGCGTTCTGGGGGCTTGTGAGGTCATGAACCAAAAGCGTCACAGGGAGTCTTCGTCTATGTCATTGTCCACGCGGATCGCTCCGCACCTGCCCTATCTGCGTCGGTTTTCACGAGCAGTTACGGGCTCGCAGACATCGGGCGATGCCTATGTCGCGGCTACTCTCGAAGCCCTGATAGCCGATATTTCCCTGTTTCCCGAAGCCTCCAGCGACCGCATTGCGCTCTATAAACTGTTCTCGGCGCTGTTTTCCTCTTCCTCCGTGGCCATCCCGGAGCCGGCTTCGAGCTTTGCCTGGGAAAAGCGCGCCGCGGCCAACCTGGCCAATCTCGCTCCCCGTCCGCGCCAGGCTTTCCTGCTGATGGCGGTCGAGGGTTTTACCCAGGCCCAGGCCGCGGAAATCCTCTCCGTCTCCGAAGCCGAATTCGGCGAATTGCTCGATGAAGCCTCCCATGAGATTTCCCGCCAGGTGGCCACGGAAATCATGATTATCGAGGACGAGCCGCTGATTGCCATGGATATCGAGCAGATGGTGGAAAGCCTCGGCCATCGCGTGGTCAGCATTGCCCGCACTCACAAGGAAGCCGTCAAGCTGTTCGACCAGACCCAGCCACGCATGATCCTGGCCGATATCCAGCTCGCCGACGGCAGCTCGGGCATCGATGCGGTCAACGATATTCTCAACAGTCATTCGGTGCCGGTGATCTTCATCACGGCCTTCCCCGAGCGGCTGCTGACCGGGGAACGGCCCGAGCCCACCTTCCTCGTCACCAAGCCGTTCAATCCGGACATGGTCAAGGCCCTTATCAGCCAGGCGCTGTTCTTCGACGAAGGCTCGCGCGCCGCCGCCTGAAATGAAACAGTTCTTTTGAAGGAAAGGCCGGCGCGAGCTGGCCTTTTTTCTATGCCTCTGGAACTCCTTATGCCGCCAAGACGTTGAACGGCAAGATGAAATTTCCGGAGTTTCCCATGCTGTATTATGCCCTTGTCTTTCTGGTGATCGCGCTGATCGCCGGCGTTCTCGGCTTCAGCGGCATTGCCGGCGCTTCGGCCGGCATCGCACAGATCCTGTTCTTCCTGTTCCTGGCTTTCCTCGTCATTTCCCTGGTGGTCGGGCTCTTCCGCCGCACCTGAGCTGAGTCATGTCGAACGCGAAAAGGCGGCCCACGAGCGGGCCGCCTTTTTTCATCGTGCGCGCCTCAAGGCGCGGGAAAAAGTCGGTCTATCCGGCCGGTCACGGAATAGGCTATCAATCCGGCCCATTCGTGCAGCGCCACGCCGGCAAGGACGAGATTGGCCGCCGGATCGTTGATATCGATATTCAGGTTCGCCCGCCCCGTGCTGCGATAATCCACCGGCCAGGGCACCAGGTCCAGGTCTGCCTTCCGGAACAATCCCATCGAGCGGGGCATGTGATAGGCCGACGTGACCAGCAGGACCGCACCATCGCCGCGCGGAATGAGATCGCGCAGGAACGCCGCGTTCTGGGCCGTGTTGCGCGCCGCGCTTTCCAGGACCAGCCGCTCGCGCGCCACGCCCTGTTCGAGAAAGAAGCGCGCCGCCGTCTCGGCCTCCGTCTCCATGACGTCCCCGCCGGCCAGCGTGCCCACACCGCCACTGAAAATGACCTGCGCGGTCGGATAGAGGCGGGCCAGGCGCAAAGCCTCGATCATGCGGTCGCCCGCCGCGTTGAATTCGCTCCGGCCCCGCGCTGCGCTGATCTCGCTGTTCGTCGCCCCGCCCAGAACGACGATGGCGCCAATGGCATCGGGCATGGCCGCCGGACGCTCGAACCGTTGTTCCAGCGGCTGGATCATCAGCGCCCCGGCGGATGTATAGCCCAGCACCGCCAGCAGCAGCGCTGCCAGGCCCGCAAGGCCGATTCCCGTTTTGCGCCATCCGCGCCAGGCCAGGCCCATGCTGGCCAGCACCAGGAGCAGGACGACGCTGACCGGCTGCACCAGCAGCCAGAAAATCTTGGAAACAATGAAGAACATCTCGCCGCCGCGCGTCCCTTGGTCTACGCCCGAAGGCGATTTGGCTTGCACTCTGGCCAGCTTCTGTTTTTCTAGCAGGCGGTCAAGATTGCCAGATCGATAAATAAGGCAGTCACCGGTCAGGAAAGTGCCCAATCGGGCCAAGGTAAGTATGACGCAACCCGCACCCGCCACGGCTTTATCCTCGCCAGTCGTGGAATTGCGCGGCCTTCACAAGTCTTTTGGCGCGCTCGAAGTCCTCAAGGGCATTTCCCTCAGCGCCTCCGAGGGCCAGGTTATTTCTCTCATCGGCTCGTCCGGTTCGGGCAAGTCGACGCTGCTGCGCTGCGTCAACATGCTCGAAATCCCCGACCGGGGCGATGTGCTGATCGATGGCGAAGCCATTCGCCTGCGCGGCGAAGGTCCGGCCCGCCAGATCGCCGATGAAGCCCAGATCCGCCATATCCGCTCCGAGCTGGGCATGGTGTTCCAGTCCTTCAATCTCTGGGCCCACATGACCATTCTGGAAAATGTCATGGAAGCCCCGCTCGTCGTGCAGAAGCGCCAGCGCGCCGAGGTCGAGGCCGAGGCCCGCGCCATGCTCGACAAGGTCGGCATCGGCGCCAAGGCCGACGCCTATCCCGCCCAGCTTTCCGGCGGCCAGCAGCAGCGCGCCGCCATCGCCCGCGCCCTCTGCATCAATCCGCGCGTCATGCTGTTCGACGAACCGACCTCGGCCCTCGACCCCGAATTGGAGGTGGAGGTGCTGCGCGTCATCAAGCTCCTGGCCGACGAGGGCCGCACCATGGTGCTGGTGACCCACGACATGGAATTCGCCCGCTCCGTTTCGGATCGCGTGATCTTCCTGCACCAGGGGCTGATCGAGGAGGAAGGCACGCCCGACCAGGTGTTCGGCGCCACCCGCTCGGCCCGTCTCAAGCAATTCCTCAACGCCGCCAGCCATGAATGACGGCGTGAGGGTAAACCCGGGGCAACCGGGACCGACGACGATTTACGTCAAGCAATGGAGAGAACCGATGAAGACGATCATCCTGGCGGCTACCGCCGTCCTGGCCCTGGGCATTCCGGCCCTGGCGCAGGACAGCGTGCGCATCGCCACCGAAGGCGCCTATGCGCCGTGGAATTTCCTGTCCGAAAGCGGCGATCCGGCCGGCTATGAGATCGACCTGGGCAATGCCATCTGCGAACAGGCCGAACTGAGCTGCGAATGGGTGGTCAACGACTGGGATTCCATCATCCCCAACCTGCTGGCCGGCAATTACGATGCCATCATGGCCGGCATGTCGATCACCGAGGAGCGGCTCCAGACCATCGACTTCTCCGACGAATATTTCCCGCCCGATCCGTCGCGCTACATCGCCACCGCCGGCACCACGATTGATTTCGACAATCTCTCGGGCATCCGCATCGGCGTCCAGGGCGGCACCATCCAGGCCGGCTATGCCGAGGCCGAACTGGCCGGGGCCAATACCATCGTCTCGTTCACCACCGCCGACCAGGCCGTGGCCGACCTCGCCGCCGGCAATCTCGACGTCATCCTGGCCGATGGCGCCTATGTCGATCCCATCGTCGCCGCCTCCAGCGGCGCCATCGACTATATCGGCCCCGACGTGCTGATCGGCGAAGGCATGGCCGTTGGCCTGCGCAAGGACGATGCCGACCTCAAGGGCAGGATCAACGACGCCCTCGCCGCCCTCAAGGCCGACGGCACCGTGGACAAGCTCATCGCCCAGTGGTTCGACGGCCGCGGCCCCTATTACGGCGAATAATCTTCAAGCCGTCCCCCGGCGTCTCGCCGGGGGACAAAACCGGGCGCCCGCTTTTCCATGACCGACGACATCGCCTTCTGGTTCGACTACCTCACCAATGGCAAGCATCTGAGCTGGTATGCCAGTTTCCAGTTCACCATCTTTGCCGCGCTCATGGGGGGCCTGTTCGCCATCGTCTTCGGGCTGGCCGGCGCCACGCTGAAAAGTTCGCGCTTCTGGCCGCTGCGTCTGCTCGGCACCCTTTATTCCTCCATCGTCCGGGGCGTGCCGGACGTATTGTTCTTCCTGTTCTTTCCGCTCGCCTTCGAGCAGGCGGTCGAATGGGTGATCTCCACCCAGGTCTGTTCCCCCGAGATGATCGCCGCGCAATCGGCGCCTTGGCCCCCGTGCCGGGAGGCCAATTGGTATCTGGCAACACCGCAATATCTGATGTTGGCCAGCGTCTCGCTCGGACTCGTCTATGGCGCCTTCGCCACCAATGTCATTCATGGCGCCATGCGCTCGGTCCCCATGGGCCAGCTCGAGGCCGCCCGCGCCTATGGCATGAGCGCCACGCAGGTGCTCTGGCGCGTCCATATCCGCCAGATGTGGGTCTATGCCCTGCCCGGCCTTTCCAATGTCTGGATGCTCATCATCAAGGCGACCTCGCTGCTTTCGCTGTTGCAGATCGCCGACATCGTGCTCTGGGCCGATCGGCTCGGCGCACCCAATTTCCTGCCCACCGTGGGCCTTGTCCATGACGATTGGCGCTGGCGCTATTACCTGGTGCTGTTCGTCTTCTATATCCTGGCCACCTGGCTGTCCGAGCGCGCCTTCGAGGCCATCATGCGCCGCGCCGGGCGCGGCATCCTGAGCGAGGCACGGAGTTGATGCAGGGATTTTTCGACGATCTGGCCCTGCTGGCGCCGGCCACTTTGTTCAACATCTACTTTGCCGCCGCCTCCATTCCGGTCGGCTTCGTGCTGGCCATTTTCCTGGCCCTGGGCAAGGCATCGCGCAATTCGCTCATCAACTGCCTGTCACGAGGCTATATCTACGCCTTTCGCGGCTCGCCGCTCTTCATCCAGTTCTTCATGTTCTATTCGCTGGCGCTCTCGCTCAACGTGGCGCTGTGGAAGCCCTGGGGCATGTCCGGCTTCGTGCTCCATCCCCTGTTCATGGGGCCGCTGGTTCTGGTGCTCAACACCGCCGCCTATACCGCCGAGATTTTCTATGGCGCGCTGCGCGCCGTGCCGCGCGGCGAGGTGGAGGCGGCTCGCGCCTATGGCATGACCCATGCCCAGCAATTCCGCCGCGTCGTCTGGCCCAATCTCATCCGCCTCGCCTGGCCCGCCTATACCAACGAGGTGGTATTCCTCTTCCACGCCACCGCCATCGTCTATTTCGCCCTGCCGGTGGTCGGCGCGCAGAAGGATCTGATGATTACCGCCAAGGACCTGTTCGAGCGCGACTACAATACCTTCCTGCATTTTTCCATCGCCGCGCTCTGCTTCCTCGCCGTCTCGCTGATGGTCTTTTTCCTCTTCGGGCTGGTCTATCGGCGCCTGACGCGCCACCTGCCGCCGCAACCGGGCCTGCGCTTTTCCTTCAAGGGCCTGCGTTAGCGCCGTGTCCGTGGCATCGGCGGAAATCCAGTTTGTCGGATCGTTTCCACGCCATTGCGGTTACGCAAAAGTAAACCGGCCCGCTTAAAGCCTGGATCCGGCGGCCATGCCCTTATTTGCGCCAAAGACTGAACGGAGAGCGTCTCGGATGGATAGGAACGGAGCCAGCGTGCCCGAAGCGGCATTGACCGGTAGCTTGCGGGATTTTCGCGCCCCCGAGGGCCCGGAACTGATTGCGCGGGTCCGGCCCTTCTACGATTGGCAGGATTTACGCCGCCAGGCCGGCCTCTGGCCCTATGCGCGCTCCACCTCCAGCGCCCCCCAGGCCCGTTGCGAGGCGCTGAGCGATGCGGGCGAACCCTTTACCGGCATCAATTTCGCCAGCCAGGATTATCTCAGCCTGTCCTCCCATCCGGCCATCAAGCAGGCGGCCATTGCCGCCATCGGTCAATATGGCGTCCATAGCGCCGGCTCTGCCGCGCTGCTGGGCAACAGCGCCAATTCCCTGGCGCTCGAACAGGCCCTGTCCAACTTTCTCGGCGGCCGCGAAATCGTGCTCTACCCCACCGGCTGGGCTGCGGGCTATGGCTCCGTCCAGGGCTTCGTGCGCCCCGGCGATCACGTGGTGATGGACATCCTGGCCCATTCCTGTTTGCAGGAAGGCGCCCGGGCCGCAACGCAGAACGTTCATTACCACGGCCATCTCAATCTCGACGCGCTGGAGCGCAAGCTCAAGCGCATCCGCGCCGCCGACAGCCGGAACGGCATCATGGTGGTGACCGAGAGCCTGTTTTCCATGCATTCGGATACGCCCGACCTGGGCGCCATACGCGCCCTCTGCGACCGGCATGGCGCCACGCTCCTCGTCGATTGCGCCCATGACCTGGGCTCGATCGGCGAAAACGGGCTGGGGCATCTGGGCCTGCAGAACATGCTCGAAGGCGCCGACATCGTCATCGGCAGCTTTTCCAAGACCTTCGCGTCCAATGGCGGCTTCATCGCCGTCCGCGACCGGGCCGCCGCCGAATATCTCCGGTATTACAGCGCCACCCACACCTTCTCCAACGCCCTCTCGCCGGTGCAGGCCGCGACCGTCCTGGCCGCCCTCGAAATCGTGCGCGCCGACGAAGGCAAGGCGCTGCGCCGCAAGCTCATGGACAACATTCTCTACCTGCGCGCGGCGATGAACCAAGCCGGCCTCGAAACCCTGGGCGATCCCTCGCCCATCGTGCCGGTCCGGCTGGGTCTCGAAAGCGTCGGCCGGTTCGCCGCGCGGCACCTGGCCGCCATGGGCGGTATCGCCAATCTGGTGGAATATCCCGCCGTGCCGCAGGGCGGCGCGCGCTTCCGCTTCCAGGTCATGGCCGCCCATGACAGCAAGGACATCGACCAGATCGTGGACATCCTCGCCCGCGCCATGCGCGATGCCGATCTCGAATATCGTCTGGGGCACGAGGGCCAGGCCGCCGGCAGGCGCGAGCCCGCCGGCGCCGGTCCGGCCTGAATTCATACCGCCGCGCCGGGGCGCCACGCTACAGATGGCGCCTCGGCCTATGCGCCGGATTTCGGGGCGGCGCGACTATCCCAGCGCCATGGCCGGCATTTTCGGCCCCAGCACGGCATCCATCTTGGCCAGCAGGCGGGGCAGGTCCACCGGCTTGGTGTCGAAGTCGATGCAGCCGGCATCCAGCGCCTTGGTCCGGTCGCTCTCGAAGGCGCTGGCGGTCAGCGCGATGACTGGAATGGCCGCCGTGGCAGGGTCGGCATGGATGCGGCGCGTCGCCTCGCATCCGTCCATGGCCCCCAGCCCGATATCCATCAGGATCACGTCGGGCAGCAGGATTCTGGCGGCTTCGATGCCGGCCGGTCCGTCCTCGGCAAAGCGGATGGAAAAGCCGCGCCGCTCCAGCCGCCGCCCGAGCACGTCGCGGTTGATGGGGTTGTCTTCGACGATCAGCACCAGTGCCATGAAATGTCTTTCGTCTAGGAATTGCTGGCCTTGGCCCTTTGACCCCGCCCTGCCGGCAGGTTCGCCAGAGTCGCCCTGACCTTGGCGGCATTGAGCGGCTTCATCACGATGCCGTCCGCCCCCGCCGCGAGCGCCTTGCTGCGTTCGGACAGGATGGAGATCATCAAGACCGGAATATCCGCCGTCGCCGGATCGGCCTTCAGCGCCGCCAGCACGTCCCAGCCATCGAATCCGGGCATCAGGATATCGAGGAAAATGGCGCTTGGCCGCACGGTGCGGGCGATTTGCAGCGCCGATTGCGGAGCATCGGTGCAGATGGGCGTGAAGCCCTCCTTCATGAACAGGCGTTCCACCAGTTCGAGGAAATTGCGGTCGTCGTCCACCACCAGGAGGCGTTCGCGCTGGTTCGCGCCTGGATCGTGGCCGAACAGGCCCGCCGCCCGCTCCCTGGCCGCGCGCACCTCGTCTTCGCGCCCCGCGATCATCGCGTCTTCCGCCGCGCGGTCGATTGCCGGCCGTCCCGAACCGGCTGCTGCGGGTGCCGGCGCCGATATGTCGGGTTGCAGGTCGGCCGGCAGATGAATGGCAAAGCGCGCCCCCTTGCCCAATTCGCTCTCCACCTCGATGCGCCCGCCCATCAGCCGGCACAGGTTCTGGCTCAGCGACAATCCGAGCCCCGTGCCGCCATAAACCGCCGCGATGCGCGAACTGGCCTGGGAGAAATTGCTGAACAGCGCTTTTTGCTGCTCGGGCGAAATGCCGATCCCGGTATCGGTGACGGCGATTTCCATCCAGTCGCGGCCGTCGATGTGCCGCCGCGCCACCGACAGGGTGATCCGGCCGTTCTGGGTGAATTTGGCGGCATTGGAGAGCAGGTTGAAGATGGCCTGGCGCAATTTGGTGGCATCGGCCCGGATCGTGCCCAGCTCGCTTTGCCGTTCCACCACGAAATTGTTGGTGTTTCGCGCCGCCAGCGGGCGCGCCGTCGCCTCCACGTCGGCAAGCAGCTTGTCGAGGTCCAGGTTCTCGACATGCAGGACCATCTTGCCCGCCTCGATCTTGGAAATATCGAGAATGTCGTTGACCATGGCCAATAGGTGCTTGCCGGCGGCGCTGATCTTTTGCAGGTCGGCGATCTGCTCGCCCCGCCCGTCGAGTTCGGCATCCTCGAGCAGGATTTCCGAATAGCCGAGCACGGCATTGAGCGGGGTGCGCAATTCATGGCTCATCTTGGCCAGGAATTCGGACTTGGCGCCATTGGCGCGTTCCGCCTCGTTCTTGGCGGCGGTCAGCGCCCGCAGCGTCTTTTGATGCCGCTCGATCTCGCGCAGCAATTCGGACTGGCTGTCGACCACGCTCGAATAATAGGCCGCCATCATGAAGACGTAGAGATTGGCGCCCAGGGCCGAGAACACGCCCGCCACCACCATGTTCTCCACCGCGATATGGGCGGGAAAGGCGCCATGCAGATAGACCCCGTAAAGCGCGGCCAGCCCCCCGGCTATGGCCGCCAATACGAAGATGCGCGCCACCCAGGTCGAGCCCAGATACATGAAGCCCAGAAGCGGCACCAGCACCAGCCAGACCAGGAATGGCGAACTGGTGCCGCCATAATGATAGGCGCCCCACAGGATGCAGAACACCAGATTGGCCACCGAGGCCATGGCGATCGGCACATAGGCTTTGGGAAACAGCTTTTCGAGCAGGAGGAACGGCCAGAACCCGTAGATCGAGGCGGCCAGGATGGCGACATGGGGAAAGGGATCGGGATCGGCCAGCCACAGGAAGAGCGGGATCGGCGTGGCGATGAGCGGCCCGAACATATGGCTGATGATGAACATCTGCACGCGCTTGCGCACGTGCAGATCCCCTTTCATCTCGTCGGGAGTGAACCAGGCCACGACCTGCTGGAAAGCCGCCAGAGTGCCCATAGATGCTGCCGCCAATCGTGCGAAATTTCGCCGCGATTGTCGTCAGCACCCTTTGAGAAGTCGTAAACTATTGCCGCTAAAGGCCGAATGTCTCGTGTTCCAGCGCGGTGATGACGCCGCGCAATTCGGCCAGCCCCTTCATGCGGCCGATCGTGGGGTAGCCCGGTTGCGAGCGGCGCCCCAGGTCGTCGAGAATGTCCTGGCCATGGTCGGGGCGCATGGGGATCGCGTGATCCTCGCGGCCCGCCGCCTTGCGCCGGGCTTCCTCGCGCAGGATGGCGGCGATCAGCGCCACCATGTCGGTATCGCCCCCGAGATGTTCGGCCTCGTGGAACGATCCCTGCACCACGTCCTCGTCGCGCTTGACATTGCGCAGGTGGATGAAATGCACCTTGTTGCCCAGCCGCTCCATCATGCCCGGCAGGTCGTTGTCGGGGCGCACCCCCAGCGAGCCCGAGCACAGGGTCGCGCCATTGGCGGGACTGTCCACCGCCTTGAGGATATAGGCGTAATCGGCCTCGGTGGACATGACGCGCGGCAGGCCGAGCAGCGAGAAGGGCGGATCGTCCGGATGGCAGCAAAGCCGCAGGCCCAGCTTTTCGGCCACCGGCACCACCTCTTCGAGGAAATCCACGTAATGGCGGCGCAATTGCTCGCGGTCGATGCCGTCATATTCGGCCAGGTGCGCGCGGACATCGTCCAGCGACAGCGACTCGGTCGAGCCCGGCAGCCCCATGGTGACATTGCGCGCCAGGCGTTTCTTGTCGTCCTCGCTCATCGCCGCGGCCCGGCGCCCGGCCTCGTCGACGATGGCGTTGGTGAAGTCGGTTTCCGCGCCGGGGCGCTGCAGGATATGGATGTCGAAGGCGGCGAAATCGTTGATGTCGAACCGCATGCACGAGCCGCCATTGGGCAGCGTCCAGGTGAGGTCGGTCCGCGTCCAGTCCAGCACCGGCATGAAATTGTAGCAGACGACCTCTATGCCCTCCTCCGACAGGTGCTGAAGGGACTGCTTATAGTTAGCAATGTGTTGACGCCACTCTCCCCTTTGCTTCTTGATATTCTCGCTAACCGGCAGACTTTCCACGACATCCCAGCCAAGCCCCGAAGCGCTCCCATCCCCCCGCCTCCCAATCTCCCCCTTGCGTTTGGCGATTTCCTCGCGTGTCCAGACCATGCCGTTGGGCACGTGGTGCAGAGCGCTCACCACCCCCGCCGCACCGGCCTGGGTGATCGCATCGATGCTGCACAAATCCTTGGGACCGAACCAGCGCCAGGTCTGCTTCAAATCAACTCTCCATTCTTGTATGGTAGATGAGTGCCATAGGCGCGGCGGGCGGGCAAGGCCCGGTGCGCCGTTCGCCGGGCCTATTTGCGCATTTGCCGGTCAAAGACGAATTTGGGCATTTCCCAACGCAGCGCCAGGGCCAGGACCCGAAGCGCAAAACCAATGATCGTGGCGACCAGTACCATGAGGTCGACCGGCGCACCGGCATGAAGGCCGAAATAATAGATCATCCCGGTAATTATGGAGACGGTCGCGTATAGCTCGCCTTGGAAGATCAGCGGAATGTCGTTGCACAACACATCGCGCAAGATACCGCCGACCGTGCCGGTCACCATGCCGGCCACAATAACGATGATGGGATGAACGCCCGATTCGATACCCACATTGCACCCGACGATGGTGAAGACCACGAGGCCCAGCGCATCGAGCAGCAGGAATGGCCATTTCAGCCGGTCCACCAGCCGCGCCAGCGGAATCGTCATCAATGCCGCGCCGCAAACCAGCAGCAGTAGATAAGGATTTCGGACCCAGCTCAGCGGATAATGATTGAGAAACATGTCCCGCGTCGTACCGCCGCCCAAGGCGGTCACAGAGGCAATGAGACAGACCCCGAACCAGTCCATGTTGCGCCGGCCGGCCGCCAGCGCCGCCGTCATCGCTTCGGCGACAATCGCAATGTAAAAGGCAATCAACAACATGGGTCCGGCACCATCAAAACCGGGTTGCCCCGGCCAGTCCATGGCGCCAGCATTCGCCCACACTCAGCCGGGAGACAAGCCCCATGCACCAGATCCGCTCCGTTCGTGCCCTGGAAGCCTTCGGGCGCATTCGTCTCAGCGACAGTTTTTTCATGCGCGATTTTCTCTATTCGGAAATCGCCGCCATCAACGGCTTTTCCAATCTGCCCGACGATCCCGACCAGGCCATCGCGGCCGGCAGGAGGCTATGCGAAGACCTGCTTGAGCCGCTCCAGGCGCGCTTTGGCCGCCTCTCGATGCGCTCCGCCTATCGCTCGCCGCAGGTCAATGGCTTCGGAAATGCCAACAAACTCAATTGCGGCAGCAATCCAGGCAATTTCGCCGGCCACATCTGGGACCGGCGCGACGCGGAGGGCCGCATGGGTGCGACCGCCTGCATCATCGTCAACCGCTTCATTCCCTACTACGAAAGCACCGGCGATTGGGAAGCCCTGGCCTGGTGGATACACGACCACCTGCCCTATTCGGAGATGGAATTTTTCCCCCGCTACGCGGCCTTCAACCTGCAATGGCGCGAGGATCCCGCTCGTCGCATTCACAGCTTCATTCCACCCCGGCGCGGCTGCCTCACCCGGCCGGGCAAACCGAACTGGACCGGGCGGCACGACGAGAATTACGCTGCCATGCTGGCTGGGATCGGCTAGAGGAAATCGGCTCGATGCGGGGTGAAAACATCCACCAACCGGCCCCGGGTCAAAGCCACGACGCCATGGACGAGGCCCGACGGCACGATGAAGCTGCCGCCCTGCTCGACCACCTGGGTCTGCCCGTCAATGGTCACCTCGAACCGGCCTTCAGCCACGTAGCTCACCTGGATATGAGGATGGCTGTGCGGTGCGCCGACCGCACCCTGCTCGAAACCGAATTCCACCTGCATCAGTTCAGGCGTGTGGATCAGCACCCGCCGGGTATTGCCCGGGGCCAGTTCGGTCCATTCGGTTTCATTGGGCTGGGCGAAAAACTTCTGCTTCGTCATGATATTACCTCGCTAGCCAGCCGCCATCGACAGGAATGACGGCGCCATGCATGTAATTGGAGGCGGGGGCCAGAAGAAATACGGCCGCATCGCCGATATCGGATGGCACGCCCCAACGCCCGGCTGGAATACGCCCCAGAATGGCGGTGGATCGTTCCGGATCGTTGCGCAAGGCCTCGGTATTGTTGGTTTCGATATAGCCCGGCGCGATGGCATTCACGTTGATATTGCGAGCGGCCCATTCATTGGCGAGCAGCCTTGTAATGCCCAGCACTCCGCTTTTCGAGGCGGTATAGCTGGCCACGCGGATGCCGCCCTGGAAGCTCAGCATCGAGGCGATATTGACGATCCGCGCCGCGCGCCCCGACGCCAGGGCCTTGCGGCCCAAGGCCTGGCAGAGGAAGAACATCGTCTTGAGGTTGATGTCCATCACCCTGTCCCAGTCGGCCTCGGTGAAATCCACGGCATCGACGCGCGTGATGATCCCTGCATTATTGACCAATCCATCGATGGGACCATGCCGATCCCAGGCCGTCTCGAACATGGCTTGGGCCGTCGTCGTCGATCCCAGGTCGGCGCGAATGGCAACGAAATCCGCCCCTTCTCCCGCCATCAACGCCGCCGTTTCTTCCATACCCGAGCGGCCGACACCGATCACCCGCCCACCGGCCCGGCCAATGGACAGGGCGATGCCCTGGCCGATACCGGTATTGGCACCGGTCACCAATAGGGTCTTGCCCACAAGGCTGAAGGCATTGGGCGCCATCAGCGCAAGTCCTCCATGGCGACCTTCTCGACATCGGTATAATCGACATTGTCACCGGCCATCGCCCAGATAAAGGTGTAGGAGCCCGTTCCCGCACCGCTATGAATCGACCAGGGCGGAGACAGCACGACTTCCTCGTTACGCACGATAAGATGCCGGGTTTCCTCGGGCTCGCCCATCAGATGCACGACGAAAGCATCGGGCTGCAGGTCGAAATAGAGATAGGCTTCCATGCGCCGGTCATGCACATGGGCCGGCATGGTATTCCACACCGAGCCTGGCGCGAACTGGGTCAGCCCGGCCACGAGCTGACAGGTCTTGACGCTGTCGGCGTTCACATATTGGTAGATCGTGCGCTCATTGGCTGTCGCATTGTCACCCATTTCCAGGCGTTTTGCCGCCTTCTGCTGCAAAAGTGTTGTCGGATGGCTGACATGGGCCGGGGCACTGAGCAGATAATATTTCGCTCCCAAGCCGGCAAAGCGCACGTCCCGAGCGCTCATGCCGACATAGAGCATGTCGCGCGGCCCGACATCGTGATCGGTGCCATCGACGCTGATCGTGCCGGCATCGCCGATATTGACGGCAATCAATTCGCGGCGCTCGAGAAAGAATTCGGTACCGGTCGGCTTGATCGCCTCCAGCACCAGGGCTTCGGCACCCGGCACGGCGCTGCCCACGATCATGCGGTCGTAATGGCTATAGGTCCAGCGTACCTCCCCTTGGGCGAAAAGATCCTCGATCAGGAAATTCTCGCGCAGCTCGTCCGTCCCCAGGCCGGCGGCGGTCACCGGGTCGATGGCGAAACGGATATCGAATTGGGTATTCATGGTCTGGTCCTATTTGCTTTGGCTTTGTGCGGCGAGCCGCGTCCGATAACGATCCTGGCTGCGCGAGAGATGATCGCGCATGGCTTCGCGCGCTCCTTTGGCGTCACGCGCGGAAATGGCGGCAAGAATCCGGCGGTGCTCCTCATGCAGCCCAGCCTGATAGTCGAAGCTCAACACGCTTTCCGTGCCCCAGGGCGAATCCGTGTCGCAGGGGATGGTGCGGGTGCCCAATGCATCGAGCACCTCGATGTAAAAAGGATTATTGGTGGCAGCGGCGATGGCCCGGTGAAAGGCGAAATCGCTCTTGCCGGTCGGCTGCTCCAGCTTGAGCAGGCGCCCGAACTCGTTCCAGGCTTCCACGATGGCAGCTTCCTGGCTGGTACTGTGCCGCAGCGCGGCCAGTCCCGCCGATTCGATCTCGATGCCCATGCGCACTTCGAGCACATTGAGCGCCACCGAAATCTTGTTGGCGCTCTCGCCCCCCAGCTTGGCGAAAGCCGCGCCCAGCCGATCGAGCAGGAATACGCCTGCCCCCTGGCGCGACTGCACCAGGCCATCAGCCGCCAGGGCCGCAATGGCCTCGCGGATCACCGTGCGGCTTACCCCGAATTGGGTGGCAAGCTGGTTCTCGGTCGGCAGCTTGGCGCCGGGGCCGAATTCTCCCGCCCCGATACGCTTGCGCAATGTATCCACAACCATATCGGCGAGCTTGAGCCGTCGCCCCGAGGCGCCGGCGACTTCGACAGACATTATCCCCCCCTGAACAGGCTCGGCAGCCACAACGACAGCGCCGGAACATAGGTGACCAGCCCCAGGACGATCAGCCCGGCCGCGTAGAATGGCCAGATGCTGCGCATGGCTTCCCAAACCGCGATCTTGCCCACGGCCGCGGCCACGAACTGCACCGGCCCCAGGGGCGGCGTGTTGAGGCCGATGCCGAGATTGAGGATCATGATAACCCCGAAATGCACGGGGTCGACCCCGAACTCGGTGACCATGGGCAGGAAGATGGGCGTGGTGATGACGATGAGCGGGCCCATATCCATGAACGTGCCCAGGACCAGCAACACGACATTAATCATCAGCAGGATCATCAGCGGGTCGGTGGTGAGGTGGCTGATGGCCTCGGTCAGCAGCGGCGCTACCCGCATATAGGCCATGAGCCAGCCGAAACTGGCCGCCGCGCCGATGATGAACAGCACCATGGCCGTGGTTCGCACCGCCCCGGTGACGCAATGCACGAACTCTTTCCAGTCCAGGCTGCGATAGACGAAAATGGTGACGAGCAGGGCATAAAGGACGGCAATGCAAGAGCTTTCCGTCGCGGTAAAAATCCCCGAACGCACGCCGCCGAAAATGATGCCGATCAGCAGCAGGCCCGGAATGGAGATGACGAAATAGCGCAGGGCCGTCCGGAAGCCGGGGAAAGGCTCGGTGGGGTAGCCGCGCCGAACCGCAACGTAATAGGCGGTTCCCATCAGTGCCAGCGCCAGGAGCAGGCCAGGAATGATGCCGGCGGTGAACAGGTCGGCAATGGAAATGCGGCCCCCGCCCGAGAGCGAATAGATAATCATGTTGTGGCTGGGCGGCAGCAACAGCGCGATGAGTGCCGCCATCGAGGTCACGTTGACCGCGTAATCGGCGCCATAGCCGCGGGCCTTCATCTGCGGGATCATGATGCCGCCCACGGCGGCGGCTTCGGCCACGGCCGAACCGGAAATGCCGCCGAACAGGGTCGAAGCGGCCACATTGACCTGGCCCAGCCCGCCCCGCACATGCCCGATGATCGAACCGGCGAAGGCAATGATGCGGGCCGCGATGCCGCCGCGCATCATCAGGTCGCCGGCAAAGATGAAGAAGGGAATGGCCATGAGGGTAAAGGCCGCCACGCCCGAATTGAGCTGCTGGTAGACCACGATGGCCGGGCGGCCCAGATAGAGAATGGTGGCCAGGCTCGCAATACCGAGGCAGAAGGCGATCGGCGTGCCCACGATCATGAGCAGCGTGAAGACGCCGAAGAGAATCCAATATTCCATTGTCGTCAGGCCTCGGTAATCATGGGGTCCGCCTCGGCGTCGTCTACCGGCTCGCCGGCAAGGCGCAGCAGAACGCGCTCCACCGAGAACAGGCACATCAACACCCCGGCAATGACGATCGGGAGATAGGTGAAGGTCTGCGGCAGCCCCAGGACCGGAATCCGGGTGCTCCAGAACCGGACGGCCAGTTCACCGCCATAAAAGATCATGCCGGCGGCAAAGATGAAGACGGAGACATCGCTGATCGTGCGCAGCCAGGGCTTGCTCCCCGAGGGCAGCATATAGAGCAGCACGTCGAACCCCATATGGAAATTCTCGCGCACTCCCACGGCCGCGCCCAGGAAAATGAACCAGCTCATAATCATGATCGCCCCCGCTTCCGTCCAGGGCGGCGATGAATTGAGCACGTAGCGCATGAAAACCTGATAGGCGACCATGCCGGTCATGGCGACGAGGCCGATCCCGGCCAGCCAAAGCGCCGCATCCGATAGGGCCCGCAATAGTCTGCCGGCCCGCAACAGGCGATCTTTCAAGGGATTATCCTCCACTCGAGAGCAGGCGGGCCGGACGATGCCGGCCCGCTCCAGTCTCAATCAGCCCTCGGTGGCCTGGATGCGTGCCACCAGGTCCTTGAGTTCGGGATCGGTGACATATTTGTCGTAAACCGGCTTCATGGCTTCGATGAAGGGCGCCTTGTCCACGGTGTTGATCTTGGCGCCCAGGGCCTCGACGGCCTCGCGCGATTCCACCACCTGCGCTTCCCAGAGTTCACGCTGCTTGGCGACCGAATCCTTGGCCGCTTGGCGGAAGATCGCCTGGTCTTCGGGGGTCAGCCCATCCCACACGATCTTGGACATCACCAGCACTTCGGGCACCATGAGATGCTCATCGAGCGAGAAATATTTCGCCACTTCGGCGTGCCCGGCCGTGTCGTAGCTTGGATAATTGTTTTCGGCCCCGTCGATCACGCCGGTCTGGATGCCCGAATAGACTTCGCCATAGGGCATGGGCGTGGCATTGCCCCCCAGCGCCGCGACCATGTCGACGAAGATATCCGATTGCATGACGCGCAGCTTCATGCCGTCGAGGTCGGCGGGCGTCTCGATGGGATGCTGGCTGTTGTAGAAGGAGCGCGCGCCACCGTCGTAAAAGGCCAGCGCCACCACGTCCACGGCATCGAAGGCGGCCAGGATTTCTTCGCCGATCGGGCCGTCCAGCACATTGTGGAAATGCTCGGCCGAGCGGAAGATATAGGGCAATTGCGTCACGGTGGCCTTGGGCACCTGGGTGCCGAACGCGCCGATGGAAATACGGTTGAGGTCGATCACCCCGAACTGGGTCTGCTCGATCGTGTCGGCTTCCTGGCCGAGCTGGGACGAGTGGAACACTTCCACTTCGTAGCGATCTCCGGTGCGTTCCTTGACCAGTTCACCGAAATATTTGACCGCTTCGACGGTGGGATACCCATCGGGATGGGTATCGGACGAGCGCAGCACGGTCTGGGCACTGGCCGCAGAAACCATGAGCGAGGCGGCAATGACGGCGCCAGCCGCCATGCGAGGCAGATGAAACATTTTTGTCCTCCCAATCTGGTCGGGCAACCGGCGGCATCCTCTGGCACCTGTTCCGGTCACGGGCGGCCTTGCCGTCCCTGGCTCCCACCCCTCCTCAGGCGTAGCGAAGCCACCGATGAAAACTGGTATGGAAGAGGAAAAAACAAGTCAACATACAATTTTTTCAGATTTGTATGATGACTATTCAAGCCCTTGCGTAAAAACAAAAAACTCCGACGGATAAGCCGGAGTTTTTCGCGAGGAAAATGCCGTTCGAGACCGAAGCCCCTGGACCGCCTAGATGTGGATCGCCCCGTCGCCCAGCGACAAGGCCGCTTCGCGGATCGCCTCGGAGAGCGTGGGATGGGCGTGGGTCGTGCGGGCCACGTCCTCCGCAGCGCCGGAAAATTCCATGGCCACAACCAACTCGTGGATCATCTCACCGGCATTCCTGCCGATGATGTGCGCACCCAGGATACGGTCGGTTTCGACATCGGCCAGGATTTTGACGAAACCCTGGGTCGCCAGCATGGCCTTGGCGCGGCCATTGGCGGTGAAGGGGAATTTGCCGATCTTGTAGTCGATACTATCGGCCTTGAGTTCATCCTCCGTCTTGCCCACCGAAGCCACTTCGGGACTGGTATAGACCACGGCGGGAATGACGCCGTAATTGACGTGCCCGGCCTGGCCGCCGAGAATCTCGGCCACGGCGACACCCTCGTCCTCGGCCTTGTGAGCCAGCATCGGCCCGGCGATCACGTCGCCGATGGCGTAGATGCCATCCACCGATGTCTTGTAATGCCCATCGACCCGCACACGGCCGCGCTCGTCCAGCGCCACGCCGGCGATATCGAGTCCCAGGCCCTCGGTGAACGGCTTGCGGCCCACCGCCACCAGTACCACGTCGGCATCGAGAATTTCCGCATCGCCCCCCTTGGCCGGTTCGACACGGACCTTGAGCGAACCATCCTCCTGCTTGTCGACGCTCGCCACCTTGCTGGAAAGTTTGAACTCGATATCCTGCTTTTGCAGCATGCGCTGGAACTGGCGGGCCACTTCGCTGTCCATGCCGGGCAGGATGCGATCGAGATATTCCACCACGGTCACCTTGGCGCCGAGGCGCTGCCAGACCGAGCCCAATTCCAACCCGATGACTCCAGCCCCGACAACCACCAGCCGGCCCGGCACCTGTTCGAGGGTAAGCGCGCCGGTCGAACTGACCACGCTCTTTTCATCGACTTCGATGCCCGGCAGGTTGGCCGAGACGGAACCGGTGGCAATGACGATGTTCTTGGTGGCGATTTCGGTCTGCGGACCGCTCTGGGGCGTCACCAGCACCTTGCCGGCAGCGGGGATGGAACCGATGCCGCGCAGCACGGTGATCTTGTTCTTTTTGAAGAGATAATCGACCCCGCCGACATTGGAGGCGACGGTTTCGCTCTTGTGCTTCATCATCTGCGCGAAATTGAGCTGGGGCGCGGGAATGTCGATACCCAGCGCCTTAAAGCCGTGCCCGGCCTCCTCGAACAATTCCGAGGCATGCAGCAGCGCCTTGGAAGGGATGCAGCCGACATTGAGGCAGGTGCCGCCCAGGGTCGGCCACTTCTCCACCACCGCCACCTTCATGCCCAATTGCGCAGCGCGAATGGCGCAGACATAGCCGCCCGGGCCGGAGCCGATGATGGTGAGGTCGAATTGTTCTGCCATTTGTCCTAGCCCCGAAGCTGGTTGAAGCTGCCATGCCCGCGCGGGCATGCACCGCCCGCACGCAGAAATGTAATGCCGTTCAGACGGTTATACCACCCTGACCAAGGGAGCAACGTGCTGGCGGGCAAAGCGCCCTGCTCGATGGGCAAGACTTTCGTTCAGGAGGTGGCGATTTCCTGGGCGCGCTTGAGGGGGCCGGGCAATTGCTTGTCGATATCGAAGGCGCCGCTCTCGACCTGTTCGAGGAAGGTGCGGCAGAAATTGTCCTTGTCGGGCGCCTGGTTATAGGCCGACATGATCTGGCTGCCGCCATAGTCGCGGGCCGCCTTGAGATCGGCGGGATTGCCGCCCCCGAGCCGCTCGATCACCCGATCGGCCAGGTCTAAGTAACTGATATTGCGGAGATACCAGTTCTCGGCGGCGACCTTGTAGGCATTGTCGAGGCCGGCGGTTTCGTAGCAATGGGTGCTCATCACCTCGACGATGGCTTCCGAGCCGTGAAAGGCCATCAATTCCCCGATCAGGGCCGCGTCAGTGCCGGTTTCCTGGGCGTTTGCGGGCAGGCCGAGAAGGGCCAGGCCGATACCGAGAACCATAATCGCTCGCACGGGATAACTCCGAAAATACACTGACAAACCGCCCGCATGTGACTGCTACCGGCTAACAGATTGCTGCCATCGAGCGCCACCGCCCGCACCAAATGGTGAATACGCAAAAGGGCCCGCCGAGACGGGCCCTTTCAAAACCGCAAATGTGGCGAGGATTAGAGGTCCAGCACCAGACGCTCGGGCGCCTCCAGGCTCTCCTTGACGCGCACGAGGAAGGTCACCGCCTCCTTGCCGTCCACGATCCGGTGATCGTAGGAGAGGGCCAGGTACATCATCGGACGGATGACGATCTGCCCGCCGACCACCACGGGGCGCTCCTGGATCTTGTGCATGCCCAGAATACCCGATTGCGGGGCATTGAGGATGGGCGTGGACATGAGCGAGCCATAGACGCCGCCATTGGAGATGGTGAAGGTGCCGCCCTGCATGTCGGCCATGGAAAGCTGGCCGTCGCGCGCCTTCCGGCCCAGGCCGGCAATGCCCTTTTCGATGTCGGCGATGCTCATCTGGTCGGCATCGCGCAGCACCGGCACCACCAGCCCCTTGTCGGTGCCGACGGCCACGCCGATATGGGCATATTGCTTGTAGATGAGGTCGTCGCCGTCGATCTCGGCATTGACCGCCGGGATTTCCTTGAGCGCGTGGGTGACCGCCTTGGTGAAGAAGCCCATGAAGCCCAGCTTGACGCCGTGCTTCTTCTCGAACAGCTCCTTGTACTGGTTGCGCAAATCCATCACCGGCTTCATGTCCACCTCGTTGAAGGTGGTGAGCATGGCGGCGGTGTTCTGCGCATCCTTGAGGCGCCGGGCGATGGTCTGGCGCAGCCGGGTCATCTTGACCCGCTCCTCGCGCTCCGCATCGTCGGCGGCAACCGGCGCGCGCGGGGCGCTGGCCGGCTTGGCCGCGACGGGAGCGGCGGGCGGCTTGGCCAGGGCCGAAAGCACGTCTTCCTTGAGCACCTGGCCGGCCTTGCCCGACCCGGCAATGGCGCCGGCGTCGAGATTGTTCTCGGCGATCATCTTCTGGGCCGAAGGCGAAGGCGCCCGGTCCGAACCGGCGGCGGACGCCGCGGCAGGCTTGATCGGCTCGGGCCCGGCGGCATTGGCGGCCGGCGTTTCGGTCTTGGGCTCGGGGGCCGCGGCGGCAGGCGCGGGCGCGGCGGCAGCAGCGCCTGCATTGGCACCGGCCGCACCGATAGCGCCCAGCAGCGCCCCCACATCCACCGTCTCGCCGGGCTGGGCGGCAATCGCCTCCAGCACGCCGGCAGCCGGCGCGGGCACTTCGATGGTCACCTTGTCGGTTTCAAGCTCGACCAGGGGCTCGTCGGCGGCAACGCTGTCGCCCACCTGCTTGAACCATTGGCCGATGGTTGCCTCGGTGACGCTTTCGCCCAGCGTCGGCACGCGGATTTCTGTGGACATGGATTGCTGATCCTTCTTGGTGGCCTATTTGGCGAATGCTTCGTCCAGGAAATCCTGGAGCTGTGCGAGATGGGTGCGCATCAGGCCGGTCGCGGGCGAGGCGGCGGCAGGGCGGCCGACATAACGCACGCGCTGGCCCTGCCGGCCCACCTGGTCGAACACCCATTCCACATAGGGCTGGATGAACGCCCAGGCGCCCATGTTCCGGGGCTCTTCCTGGCACCAGACAATATCGGCATTGGGGAAACGGCTCAATTCATCCACCAGCGCCTTGGCCGGGAACGGATAGAGCTGCTCGACGCGCAGCAGGTAGACGTCGTCGACGCCCTTCTTCTCGCGGTCTTCCAGAAGATCATAATAGACCTTGCCGGTACACAGAACGACGCGGCGGATCTTGTCGTCGCCGGCCAGCTTGATGCTGGTCTTGGGCACGCCGGGCGCCTCGGCATCGTCCCAGAGCAGGCGATGGAAGCAGCTTTCCGCTCCCAGTTCCGCCAGGCCCGACACCGCGCGCTTGTGGCGCAGCAGGCTCTTGGGCGTGAACAGCACCAGGGGCTTGCGGAAGTCGCGCTTGAGCTGGCGGCGCAGCGCATGGAAATAATTGGCCGGCGTCGTGCAATTGGCCACCTGCATATTGTCTTCGGCGCACAATTGCAGGAAGCGCTCGGGACGGGCCGAGGAATGCTCGGGACCCTGGCCCTCGTAGCCATGCGGCAACAGCATGACCAGGCCCGACATGCGGAACCATTTGCGCTCGCCCGAGGAAATGAACTGGTCGATCACCACCTGGGCGCCGTTGACGAAGTCGCCGAACTGGGCTTCCCAGAGGGTCAGGGCCCGCGGGGCGGCCAGCGAATAGCCATATTCAAACCCCAGCACCGCCTCTTCGGAAAGCATGGAATTGATGACTTCGTAGCGGGCCTGATCGGGGGCGAGATTGTTGAGCGGCGTATAGGTGCGCGCCTCGACCTGCTGATCGTTGAGCACCGAATGGCGCTGACTGAACGTGCCGCGCTCGACATCCTGACCGGACAGGCGCACCGGATGGCCCTCGGTCACCAGCGTGCCGAAAGCCAGGGCCTCGGCGGTCGCCCAATCGATCCCCTCGCCCGCCTCGATGGCCTTGAGCCGATTGTCGAGGAAACGCTTGACCGTCTTGTGGACGTTGAAATCGGCGGGAATGGCGGTGAGGGCCTTGCCAATGCGCGTCAGCTCTTCCACCGGCACGCCGGTTTCGCCCCGGCGCGGGCCTTCTTCATGGGCCGGCTTGAAATTCTTCCAGGCGCCGTCGAGCCAGTCGGCTTTGTTGGGGCGATAATCCTGCCCGGCCTCGAACTCGCTTTCCAGATGCGCCTTCCAGCCCGCCTTGAGCTTTTCGACGTCCTCGGCGGTGACCAGGCCTTCGGCCACCAGCTTTTCGGCGTAAATCTCCAGCGTCGTCTTGTGGCTGCGGATGCGCGAATACATCAGCGGCTGGGTGAAGCTGGGTTCGTCGCCTTCATTATGGCCGAAGCGGCGATAGCAGAACATGTCGATGACGACCGGGCGACCGAACTTCTGGCGATATTCGACGGCCACCTTGGCCGCGAACACCACCGCTTCGGGGTCGTCGCCATTGACGTGCAGCACCGGCGCCTCGATCATCTTGGCGACATCGGTGGGATAGGGCGAGGAGCGCGAATAGATCGGCGAGGTGGTAAAGCCGATCTGGTTGTTGATGACGAAGTGAATGGAGCCGCCGGTGCGGTGCCCCTTGAGGCCGGAAAGCCCGAAGCACTCGGCCACCACGCCCTGCCCGGCAAAGGCCGCGTCGCCATGGATGAGCAGCGGCAGCACCGGCGAACGGTCCGGCTTGCCTTCGGTTTCGATGTCTACCAGCTTGTCGTTGGGCGCGATGAACTGGTCCTGCTTGGCGCGGGCCTTGCCCAGCACCACCGGATCGACGATTTCCAGGTGCGAGGGATTGGCGGTGAGCGAGAGGTGGACCTTGTTGCCGTCGAACTCGCGGTCCGATGAGGCGCCGAGGTGATATTTCACGTCGCCCGAACCCTCGACATCGTCGGGGTAGAAGGCGCCGCCCTTGAATTCGTGGAACAGCGCCCGGTGCGGCTTGGCCAGCACCTGGGTGAGGACGTTGAGGCGCCCGCGATGGGCCATGCCGAAGACGATGTCCTTGATGCCCAGCGCGCCGCCGCGCTTGATGATCTGCTCGAGCGCGGGAATGGTGGCCTCGCTGCCATCCAGGCCGAAGCGCTTGGTGCCGGTATATTTGACGTCGAGATATTTCTCGAAGCCCTCGGCCTCGACCAGCTTGTTCAGGATTGCCTTCTTGCCCTCGGGGGTGAAGGTGATTTCCTTGTCGGGCCCCTCGATGCGCTCCTGGATCCATTGCTTGGCTTCCGGATCGGAGATGTGCATGAATTCGATGCCCAGCGTGCCGCAATAGGTGCGCTGCAGGATCGAGAGCATTTCGGGGATGGTGGCGTATTCCAGCCCCAGATAATTGTCGATGAAGATGCGGCGCCCGTAATCGGCCTCGGTGAAACCGTAGCTGCGCGGATCAAGCTCGGGCGCCGGCTCCTCGGCCTTGAGCTTGAGCGGATCGAGATCGGCATGCAGATGCCCGCGCATGCGATAGGCGCGGATCATCATGATGGCGCGGATCGAATCGCGCGTGGCGCGCAACACGTCCTCGGCGCTGGCCGCGGGCTTGCCTTCGGCCGCCGCCTTCCTGTTGAGGGCCTTTTCGGTCTTGACCGCGATCTCACCCCAATTGCCGTCCAGCGCGTTGACCAGTTCGCCGGCCTCGGTCTGCGGCCAGTCCTTGCGGGCCCAACTGGGGCCTTCGGCATTCTTTTCGGCCACACCCTGGGCGTCGTCGAGCTTGGAAAAGAAGCTCTTCCAGGTTTCGTCCACGCTGGCGGGATCGGTCTTGAAGCGGGAATAGAGCTGTTCGATGTAGTCGGCGTTGCCTCCGTAGAGGAACGAGGTCAGCAAGAACGTGTCGTTCTTTTCCTGTCGTGTCATCGCGTGTGTCGCAAGGCCTTGCGCCTCGCCATCCTTTTCAACGGACCGGCAGGGGCCGGTACTCAGATGCGGTCAACAAATTCAGCCGATAGTGACCGCTTTTCCTTTGTATCTTGTTAAGACTTACGGCGCCTGCAAGGGCGCCGCGGCTCACTCGATTGTGTTCCTTCGGGCCGCGACATTGACCTAGCACCGATCCGTGGCAAGAGCGCGGCCAACTTTGGTCGCATGGACCCGGCGGAATGCTCCGGCCATGCGCCCCTCCCCTTGCGGGGAGGGTGGGCAGGAGCCGAAGCGCCTCAGCCCTTGAGCACCTCGGAAAGGGTCTTGCCGATGCGGGCGGGGGAGGAGGACACCTTGATGCCCGCCGCTTCCATCGCCGCGATCTTTTCCTCGGCGCCGCCCTTGCCGCCCGAAATGACGGCGCCGGCATGGCCCATGGTGCGGCCCTTGGGCGCGGTCCGGCCGGCAATGAAGCCCGCCATAGGCTTCTTGCGGCCCTTGCGGGCCTCGTCGATGAGGAATTGCGCGGCTTCCTCCTCGGCCGAGCCGCCGATTTCGCCGATCATGATGATCGACTTGGTGGCCTCGTCGGCCAGGAACATTTCCAGCATGTCGATGAATTCGGTGCCCTTGACCGGGTCGCCGCCAATGCCCACGGCGGTGGTCTGCCCCAGGCCCTCATTGGTGGTCTGGAACACCGCTTCATAGGTCAGCGTGCCCGAACGCGACACGATGCCCACCGAGCCCTTGGAGAAGATCGAACCCGGCATGATGCCGATCTTGCATTCCTCGGGCGTGAGCACGCCCGGGCAATTCGGCCCGATAAGGCGTGACCGGGACTTTTCCAGCTTGGCCTTGACCCGCACCATATCCATGACCGGCACGCCCTCGGTGATGCACACGATGAGCGGGATTTCCGCATCGATCGCTTCCTCGATGGCGGCGGCGGCGCCCGGAGGCGGCACATAGATGACCGAGGCATTGGCGCCGGTCTTTTCCTTGCCTTCGGCCACGGTGGCGTAAACGGGCAGGCTGGCCGAGGCATCGAGCGAGGAGGTCCAGGTTTCCCCGGCCTTCCTGGGATTGACGCCACCCACCATCTGGGTGCCGAAATAGGCCAGCGCCTGTTCGGTATGGAAAGTACCGGTCTTGCCGGTAAGGCCCTGGACCAGCACCTTGGTGTCTTTGTTGACGAGAATGGACATCGTGTTTCTCTTCCGTCGTTGGGCGCCTTGCGCCGTAAAATGCCGGCCCGCCGCAACGGACCGCTCATGAAGGGTCAGCCTATGGCTTGAGGCTTGCATCGGTCCGGATGCGCTGGGTTAGCCGCAGCACGAAACCGTCCTTGTTCTGAAAGGCCTGCACCAGTTCGGGCTCGTGCCCATTGCCGCTCCAGGTGCCGTAGATGCCGGTTTCGTCCGCGCTCAATTCGCCATCGAGCCAGTCGAGCCGGTTGAGCGCGGCCACCTGTGCATCGGCATTCGGCCCCGCCATGTCGAAGCCGACGCTGCACGCAATGCTCACCACGCCCGGATAGCGCTCGGCCTGGACCCACAGATTGCCGTCGCCCAAACCGGCAAAGCCCCTGAACCCGGCATAATTGCTCGAATAGGGACCATCGCTGGGCTCCTGGTTCACCATCCAGCCCAGGGCGGTGGCGTAATCCATTGCATCGTCCATGTCGCCGGTCGCGAAATGTTCGCACAGGTCGAGAACGGCCAGCGAGGCCGGATCGGCCCCGGCCTTATCCTGGGCCAGCGCCGGCATGGCCGCCAGCGCCAGAACGCCAATCAGGCCGGGCGCGCGCATCGGCCTCAGCCCTTGATGGCCTTGACGATCTTCTGCGCCGCGTCGTCCAGATCGTCGGCGGAGATGACGTTGAGGCCCGACTGGTCGAGGATGGCCTTGCCCTCCTTGACGCGCGTGCCTTCGAGGCGCACCACCAACGGCACTTCGAGGCCGACTTCCTTGACGGCGGCGATGACGCCCTCGGCAATGATGTCGCAACGCATGATGCCGCCGAAAATGTTGACCAGGATGCCTTTGACGTTCGGATCGGCGGTGATGATCTTGAAGGCGGCCGTCACCTTCTCCTTGCTGGCCCCGCCCCCCACGTCGAGGAAATTGGCCGGCTCGGCGCCATAGAGCTTGATGATGTCCATGGTGGCCATGGCCAGGCCCGCGCCATTGACCATGCAGCCGATATTGCCCTCGAGCGCCACATAGGCGAGGTCGTATTTGGAGGCCTCGATTTCCTTGGGATCTTCCTCGGAAAGGTCGCGCAGGGGCTTCAATTCCTCATGCCGGAACGCGGCATTGTTGTCGAAGCTGATCTTGGCGTCGAGCACGCGCAAATGCCCGTCCTCCATGACGATCAGCGGGTTCACCTCGAGCAGGCTCATGTCCTTTTCGGTGAACGCCTTGTAGAGGATGGGAAAGAGGGCCTTGCCGTCTTCGGCGGCGACGCCTTCGAGCGCGAGGGCCGCGTTGATTTCGGCCACGTCGTCTGCGGTGACGCCGGCCTGCGGGTCGATGGCGACGGTGACGATCTTGTCGGGCGTGGCCTCGGCCACCGCCTCGATGTCCATGCCCCCTTCGGTGGAGACGACGAAGCTGACCCGGGACGTGGCGCGGTCGACCAGGAGCGAACAATAGAGTTCGCGGGCAATGTCGGCGCCGTCCTCGATATAGAGGCGGTTGACCTGGCGGCCAGCTTCACCGGTCTGCTTGGTCACCAGCGTATTGCCCAGCATTTCGCGGGCATTGGCCACGACCTCGTCGATGGACCTGGCCAGGCGCACGCCGCCCTTGGCATCGGCACCCAATTCCTTGAACTTGCCCTTGCCGCGCCCGCCGGCATGGATCTGGCTCTTGACCACATAGAGCGGCCCGGGCAGCGATTTCGCGGCGGCTTCGGCTTCGTCGGCCGAGAAGATGGCGACGCCCCGGGCGACCGGCGCGCCATAGTCCTTGAGCAGCGCCTTGGCCTGATGTTCATGGATATTCATGCTTTTCCCCTTGGGATGGGTCTATACCGCACAGACAGACCCGTCACCGGGCCCGTCCCGTGGTTTGCTAGGCCAGCTTGGGCTGGATCTTCTTGCACGCCTCGATCAGGCCCTCGACGGCTCCGACCGATTTGTCGAAGGCCTTCTGCTCGGCCGAATTGAGCGCGATCTCGACGACCTTTTCCGCGCCATTGGCCCCGATCAGCACCGGCACGCCGACATAGGCGTCCTTGACCCCGTATTCGCCGTTGAGATAGGCGGCGGCGGGCAGGATGCGCTTCTTGTCCTTGAGATAGCTCTCGGCCATGGCGATGGCCGAGGCGGCCGGCGCATAGAAGGCCGAACCGGTCTTGAGCAGCCCCACGATCTCGGCGCCGCCATCACGGGTGCGCTGGATGATCTGGTCGAGCTTGTCCTTGGAAAGCCAACCCATCTTGACCACGTCGGTGAGCGGGATGCCCGCCACGGTGGAATAGCGCGGCAGCGGCACCATGGTGTCGCCATGCCCGCCCAGCACGAAGGCGGAAACGTCTTCCACCGACACGCCCAGCTCTTCGGCGATGAAATGCACGAAGCGCGAACTGTCGAGCACGCCGGCCATGCCGATCACCTTGTTGGCGGGCAGGCCGGAGAATTTCTGCAACGCCCAGACCATGGCATCGAGCGGGTTGGTGATGCAGATGACCAGCGCGTTCCTGGCATATTTGGCAATGCCCGCGCCCACCTGTTCCATCACCTTGAGGTTGATCTCCAGCAGGTCGTCGCGGCTCATGCCCGGCTTGCGCGGCACGCCGGCGGTGACGATCACCACATCGGCGCCCTCGATATCCTTGTATTCGGACGTGCCCTTGAGGGTGGAATCGAACCCTTGCGCGGGCGCGGACTGGGCGATGTCCAACGCCTTGCCCTGGGGTACGCCGTCGACCACGTCGAACAGCACCACGTCCCCCAATTCCTTCTGAGCCGCCAGCAGGGCCAGCGTCCCGCCGATCTGTCCCGAACCGATAAGGGCAATCTTCTTGCGCGCCATAAGTCCTCATCCCAGACTGCGTTGAATTGGCGCACGTCTTAACCCTGTCGGGGAAGGCGGGCAAGTGAACCCTTCGTCGTAAAGCCCAAATCGGCCTTGCTCATGAGCGAAGGGCCCCTGCCGGTTGGGCAAAGGGCCGCCCCCTCATCCGCCCTTCGGGCCTCCCGTTCCTCCGGTCAGGTCGAGACGGGGGAAGGGCTTTCGTCCCGCAGGCCCTTGGCCAGGTAATCCTCGGATTGCATTTCGGTAAGGCGCGAGAGGGTGCGTTGGAACTCGAAGGCGGTCTTGTCGTCGGCGCCCAATTGTTCGAGCGGCACGGCAAAGCTGGCGGCGAGCTTGACGCCGCGATCGTAGAGCGAGTCGATAAGGAGAATGAAGCGCTTGGCCGCGTCGGACCGGGTGCGGTCCATCTGCGGCACGTCGTCGATGAGCAGCGAGTCGAAATGATGGGCGATGCGCACGAAATCGCGCGTCCCCAACGGCTTTTCGCACAGGTCGGCAAAGCCGAACCGCGCCGCCCCCATGGCCATGGCCGGCACCGCGATCTGCCGGCCGATACTTTCGATCGTGCCGGGCCGGCCGGGTTCGCCGCCGGTCATGCGCAGCCAGAGCCGGTCCATGACGGCCCGGATTTCGGGCCCGGTGCCGAAGGCATAGACCTGCTGGCCGGCAAATTTCAGCCGCCGGTAATCCTGCGCCGACGGCAGCGGCACCACGGCGCATTTCTGCTTGAGCAGGGCGATGAAGGGCAGGAAAAGCTGGCGGTTGAGCCCGTCCTTGTAGAGCCCGTCCGGCACGACATTGGACGTGGCCACCAGCGTCACCCCGCCGGCGAAGAGCTTGCCGAACAGGCGGTCGAGCAGCATGGCATTGGTGATGTCGTGAACGTGGAATTCATCGAGGCAGAGCAGGCGCAGGCCGGATTTAAGAATGGGCCGGACCACCGCCTCCACCGGGTCGGCATCGTCGTCCCTGCCCCTAGGGCTCTTGCGGAACGCGGCGATGCCCACATGCACCTCGTCCATGAATTCATGGAAATGCAAGCGCCGCTTTTCCGCGAACGGCACGGCGGCAAAGAACAGGTCCATGAGCATGGTCTTGCCCCGCCCCACCGCGCCATGGAGATAGAGCCCGCGCACGAATGCCGGCTGCTCGAAAAAGCCGAAGAGCCGTTTCGGCCTGGCGACGACGAGGGCGTCCAGCACCCGGTCGAGTTCGCCCGCCGCCTCGACCTGCGCCGGATCGGCCGCAAGCGCGCCACGGGCGACGAGATCGTCATAGGCGGCGCGAACGCGAGGAAGGGTGGAAATGCTCATGAAAAACTTTGCTGCCGCCTCAGGCGAGCCCGGCAATGACGTAAGGGGTGGCGGAATGCCGGCTCTCGCAGGAGCGGCGCCGAGCCGAAAGGACGGCGGAGCCCCGCCATCAACCGGAAAGCCGGCCCGCAGGCCGGCCTTTTTTTTCAAGGCTCAGCGGGCCATCGAGACGGCCTGGCCGCCGCCCATGGTGCCGATATAGCGGCCGCCCGACGGGGCGAGGAAGGCGGCGATATTGCCGTTTTCATCGTAAAGCTGGAGCTGGCTGCCCACCTGTTGCCAGCCGGTGACGGAGGCGATCTGCGGCACCGTGCAGCCGGGAGCGGAAGCCCGGTAATAATTGGTACCGCTCTTGGCGGTCATGGGCAGGTTGAGCCGGCAGGTCTGTCCGGCCGCCACCACGTTCCACACCCCTTCGGGGCCGGTGGAGGTGCCCGTCGCCATGGGCGCGCCAACGGTGACGAAGGACCCGTTATTATTGGTGGCCACCTGCGTCGTCGTCGGATAGGTCGGAGCGCCGCCCAGCACCGGCTGGCCGGAGAGGCTGGGGGTCGGCGTGCCCGGCGCGCCGATGGCCGGCAGGCTGTTCTGCTGCACGCTGGACGATTGCACCGGCTGGGCCTGGGGCGGCTGGCCGATGACGTTGAGATTGGCCGTATTGGACCGGGCCGTGGACGAACAACCGGCCACGACAAGGGCGATGACCGCCAGACCGGCAACGGAAGAAGCGCCACGCTTCCAAACCTGCATTGCTCACTCCTGCCCCAAGGGCTTAAGGGAAATTAACGTTTTGGGCGGCTTTTAACGCAAGCGCCCGTTCGGTTCAATTGCCCATTCCCGCACAACAGTCATGGACCGGCAATGTGGCCGATTTAGGTGCCCGCTCCTTCCATATCCTTCAATAGATCGGCCACCAATATACTGGCGTCCGCCGCTTCATCTTCGGGCACTTCTATGCCGATCCCTTCGCGGCCGATGAGATTGGGCACGCCCGGAAACCCGCCATCGCGCGGCTCCAGCGGGTGAAAACCATGGGCCCGCAGGGCCACGAGCAGCACACGGACGACGGCGGGATCCTCGACCCTCGCAATAGCCTGGAAACGCATGGGCAGCCTCCATTCAAGGCCCCGAGTCTGACCGGAAAACCCTGGCCGGAGCAAGCCAAAAAGCGCCGGCGAACCCGAATGGGCAATGCCGCGATTGTGATGGCGGGACGCGGCTCGCACCACCCCCCGCCTTGCCAAGACGTCCTCGAAATGGTGCATTGCCCCTCCATTCGATCCTCCGGTGATTTGGCACCGGAACACGCTGGTTCTGCCGGAGAGGGCATGGGCGCCTATATCCTTCGCCGCCTGTTGCTGATGATCCCGACGCTGTTCGGCATCATGGCCATCTCTTTCCTCATCACCCAATTCGCCCCGGGCGGGCCGGTCGAACAGGCCCTGGCCAATCTGTCGGGCCAGAACGTGTCGATGACCGAGCGCATCACCGGCAGCGGCGCGGGCGAAGTGGGCGGCAATGCCAACGGCGAGGGCAAATCGGGCTATCGCGGCAGCCAGGGCCTGCCGCCCGAACTGGTGGCGCGGATCGAAAAGCAGTTCGGCTTCGACAAGCCGCCGCTCGAACGCTTCGGCACCATGCTGTGGAATTACCTGCGCTTCGATTTCGGCGAGAGCTATTACCGCGACATTTCGGTGATCGACCTCATCAAGGAAAAGATGCCCGTCTCCATCTCGCTGGGACTGTGGATGACGCTGATCGCCTATGGCATCTCCATTCCGCTGGGCATCGCCAAGGCGGTACGCGACGGCTCGAAATTCGATGTCTGGACCTCCTCCATCATCATTGTCGGCTATGCCGTGCCCGGCTTCCTGATCGCCATCGCGCTGGTGGTGCTGTTTGCCGGCGGCTCGTTCTGGTCGCTGTTTCCGCTGCGCGGCCTGACATCGCCGGGCTGGGCCGGCTTCCCCTGGTGGCGGCAAATCCTCGATTATTTCTGGCACCTGGTGCTGCCCATCGTCGCCATGGGACTGGGCGCCTTCGCCACCACGACACTGCTCACCAAGAATTCCTTTCTCGACGAGATCGGCAAGCATTACGTCACCACCGCCCGCGCCAAGGGATTGAGCGAGCGCCAGGTGCTCTATCGCCACGTGTTCCGCAACGCCATGATGCTCATCATCGCCAGCTTTCCCGGCGCCTTTATCGGCGTGTTCTTTTCCGGCTCGCTGCTCATCGAAACCATCTTCTCGCTCGATGGGTTGGGCCTGTTGGGATTCGAGGCGGTGACGACGCGCGATTATCCGGTGGTCTTTGCCACGCTTTACATCTTTTCGCTGCTGGGCCTGGTGATCGGGCTGATTTCGGACCTGGCCTATATGTGGGTCGATCCCCGCCTCGATTTCGAGAGCCGTTCGGCATGAGCATGCAGGCCCCAGCCCCAGCCCGGCCCCCGCGCCTCTCGCCGCTCAATGCGCGGCGGCTGGCCAATTTCCGCGCCAACCGGCGCGGCTGGTGGAGCCTGTGGCTTTTCCTCGTGCTCTTCCTCGTGACGCTGGGCGCCGAATTCATCACCAATGACCGGCCGATCCTGGTGCAGTACAAGGGGGAAATGCTGTTTCCCGCCTTCGTCACCTATCCCGAATCCACCTTTGGCGGGTTCCTGGCGACCACCGATTACCGCCAGCCCTTCATCGCCCAGGAAATCACCGCCAATGGCTGGGCGCTATGGCCGCCGGTGCGCTTCAGCTACCAGACTGTCGATAATGTCCTGCCCGCCTCGGGCGCCAATCCGCCAAGCTGGCTGCTGAGCCGCGAGGCCGCCTGCGCCAATTATCCCCTGGGCAGCGCCGATCCCGATTGCCATTGGGGCAACATGCATTGGCTGGGCACCGACGACCAGGGCCGCGACGTGCTGGCGCGGCTGATCTACGGGTTCCGCATTTCGGTGCTGTTCGGCTTCATCCTCACGATATTGTCTTCAGCGGTGGGCGTGGTGGCCGGGGCGGTCCAGGGCTATTTCGGCGGCTGGGTCGACCTGGTCTTCCAAAGACTCATCGAAATCTGGAATTCGGTGCCGGCGCTTTATCTGCTGCTGATCGTTTCCAGCGTCATCGCCCCCAGTTTCTGGGTGCTCCTGGGCATATTGCTGCTGTTTTCCTGGGTGGCGCTGGTGGGCATCGTACGCGCCGAATTCCTGCGGGCGCGCAATTTTGAATATGTCACCGCCGCCCGCGCCCTGGGCGTGGGCAATGGCACCATCATGTGGCGGCACCTTCTGCCCAATGCCATGGTGGCGACGCTGACCTTCATGCCCTTCATCCTGTCGGGGTCGGTCGCCACCCTCACCTCGCTCGATTTCCTCGGCTTCGGCCTGCCGCCCGGCTCGCCCTCGCTGGGCGAGATGCTGGCCCAGGGCAAGGACAATTTGCAGGCGCCCTGGCTGGGCCTTACCGGCTTTTTCACCCTGGCCATCATGATGACGCTGCTGGTGTTCATCGGCGAGGCGGTGCGCGACGCTTTCGACCCGCGAAAGACTTTTGCATGAGCGCGCCCCTGGTTTCGGTCCGCGATCTCGACATCCGCTTCGGCGCCCTGGCAGCGGCGCGCGGGGTCGGCTTCGATATCGCCCCGGGCGAAACGCTGGCCCTGGTGGGCGAGAGCGGTTCGGGCAAGTCGGTGACCGCGCTGTCCATCCTGCGCCTGCTGCCGCCTTCGGCCAGCCTTTCGGGCAATATCGCCTATGGCGGGGAAAACCTTCTCGCCCTTCCCGAGCGCAAGCTGCGCGCCGTGCGCGGCAACGATATCGGCATGATCTTCCAGGAGCCGATGAGTTCGCTCAATCCGGTGCAGACTATCGGCCGGCAGATCGGGGAAGTGCTGGAAATCCACCAGGGCCTGCGGCGCGCCGCGGCGCGGCAGCGGGTGCTCGGCCTGCTCGATGCGGTGGGCATTGCCGATCCCCAAAGGCGCCTGGAGGATTATCCGCACCAGCTTTCGGGCGGGCAGCGCCAGCGGGTGATGATCGCCATGGCGCTGGCCAACGATCCGAAACTGCTGATCGCCGACGAGCCGACCACGGCGCTGGACGTGACGGTGCAGGCGCAAATCCTGGGCCTGCTCAAGGATTTGCAGCGCCGGCGCAACATGGCCATGCTGTTCATCACCCATGACCTGACCATCGTGCGCGCCATTGCCGACCGGGTCTGCGTGATGCAGGGCGGCGCCATTGTCGAAACCGGCGCGACAGAGGCCATTTTCGCCGCCCCGCAACACGCCTATACCCGGCACCTGCTGGCTGCCGCGCCCCGTGGCGATCCGCTGCCGCCCGCCCCGGACGCCCCCGAAATCGTCGCCGCCGAAGGGCTCAAGGTCTGGTTTCCGGTGCGGCGCGGACTGCTGCGGCGCACGATCGGCCATATCAAGGCGGTGGACGGGATCGACCTCGCCATCCGCAAGGGCGAAACGCTGGGCGTGGTAGGAGAAAGCGGCTCGGGAAAATCGTCGCTGGGCTATGCCCTGCTGCGGCTGATCGGCTCGGACGGGCGCATCGTGGTGCTGGGCCAGGATATTGCGAAGCGCAAGGCCAAGCCATTGCGCCCCTTCCGGCGACATATGCAGATCGTCTTCCAGGACCCGTTCGGCTCGTTGAGCCCGCGCCTGTCGGTGGCGCAGATCGTCGAGGAAGGCCTGGCCGTGCATCGCCCGGACCTCGACGCCGCGCAACGGGCCGAAAGGCGCGACCGGGCCTTGCGCGAAGTCGGCCTCGATCCGCAGGTGGCGGCGCGCTATCCGCATGAATTTTCCGGCGGGCAAAGGCAGCGCATCGCCCTGGCGCGGGCCCTGGTGCTGGAGCCGGCCTTCCTGGTGCTTGACGAGCCGACCTCGGCGCTCGACGTGTCGATCCAGGCCCAGATCATCGACCTGCTGCGCGCCATCCAGGCCCGGCATGGCCTGAGTTACCTGTTCATCAGCCACGATCTGCGGGTGGTGAAGGCCCTGGCCCATCGCCTCATCGTCATGCAGGCGGGCAAGGTGGTCGAGGCCGGCCCGGCCGAGCGCATCTTCGCCGCGCCGCAGCAGGCCTATACGCGCCAGCTCCTGGCCGCCGCCTTCGCGCCGGAGCGATTGCCCCCGCCGGGGCAAAAAGCATAACCTTCCGCCAGCACCATTTCGGGGAGAAACCCATGACGCTCAACGCCATGTTCAGAACGCTGCTGGCCGCCGGCCTCGTCGCGCTTGGCCTGGCCGGCCCCGCCCTGGCGCAGACGCCGACCGGGATCTGGGTCCATGCCGCCTCGGTCAACGGCACGCCGAAATATCCCGAGGGTTTCGCCCATTTCGACTATGTCAATACCGCCGCCCCCAAGGCGGGGCTGCTGCGCCTCAGCGCCAGGGGCAGTTTCGACACCTTCAATCCGCTGCTGCCCAAGGGCCAGGCCGCCGCCGGCCTCGGGCTGATCTACGAAACCCTGTTCACGCCCTCGCTCGACGAAGTCAATGTCAGCTACGGCCTGCTCGCCGAGGCGATGAAGATCGCCGACGATTACCGCGCCGTCACCTTTCGCATGAACCCCAAGGCCAGGTGGCACGACGGCGAACCGGTGAGCGCCGAGGACGTGGTGTGGTCCTTCAACAAGCTGATCGAACTCAACCCCAACGTGGCGCAATATTATGCCGACGTGACCGGCGCCGCAGTCACCGCCCCGGGCGAAGTCACCTTCACCTTCAGGAACGGCGAGAACCGGGAGCTTCCCGACATCCTGGGCCAGACCATGGTGCTGCCCCAGCATTGGTGGGAAGGCACGGATGCCGATGGCCAGGCGCGCGATATCGGCCAATCGACGCTGGAGCGGCCTCTGGGCTCGGGGCCTTATGAACTGGCCGGCTTCGAGGCCGGCAAGACGGTGCGCTACGCACTGGCCGACGATTACTGGGGCAAGGACCAGCCCACCGAGATCGGCACCAACAATATCGCGGAAATCCGCTACGAATATTTCCTCGATGAATCGGTGACCTTTGAAGCCTTCAAGGGCGACCAGATCGATTTCTGGAGCGAATATATCGCCCGCCGCTGGGCCACCGGCTACGACTTCCCCGCCCTGCGCGAGGGGCGGGTGGTGCGCGAACAATTCCCGCAGGATTACGCCCAGAGCGGGGAGATGACCGGCTTCATCTTCAACCTGCGCCGGCCACAGTTCCAGGATGAAAGGGTGCGCGCGGCGCTCAATTACGCCTTCGATTTCGAGCAGCTCAACGCCACCGTCTTCTTCAACCAATACGAGCGCATCGACAGCTATTTCTACAACCTGCCCTTTGCCTCCAAGGGCCTGCCCGAGGGCAAGGAAAAGGCCATTCTCGACAGCGTGCGGGACGAGGTCCCGGCCTCGGTCTTTACCGAACCCTATGCCAATCCGGTGGGCGGCAATCCCACCAAGCTGCGTGAAAACCTGCGCACCGCTTTGGGATTGCTGACCGAGGCGGGCTACCGGCTCGACGGCACCAGGCTGGTCGATGCGAGCGGCCGGCAATTGAGCTTTGAAATCCTGATGAACCAGCCGACGCTGGAGCCCATCGCCACCAATCTCAAGACCAATCTGGGCCAGATCGGCATCGCCGTCTCCATCCGCATGGTCGATACGCCGCAATATATCAACCGGCTGCGCAGCTTCGATTACGACATGATCTATTCGGGCTGGGACCAGAGCTTTTCGCCCGGCAACGAGCAGCGCTACTTCTTCGGTTCATCCAGCGCCGACGACGAAGGGGCGCGCAATTATGCCGGCATCGCCGATCCGGGCGTCGATGCGCTGATCGAAATCCTGATCGCCGCCGAGGACCGCGACACGCAACTGGCCGCCACCGCCGCGCTCGACCGCGTGCTGCTGGCCCATCATTACGTCATTCCCGGCTATGCGCTTACCTATTCGCGCACCGCCCGCTGGAACCGCTACAGCCATCCCGATCCCCTGCCGGAATTCTCTTCCGGATTCCCCTCGATCTGGTGGTGGGACGCGGACAAGGCGGCGGCGACGGGCGGCCAATAGGCCAGTTTGCGGCGTGACCGGCATCGGGCGCGGCAGCGCGCCCGGATGGGCCGCTATGCCGGCTTCCTGGCGACGAGGTCGATGAGCGCGGAGGGACCACGATGGCCGCCGCCCTCCGCGAGTTCGGCATCGTAGCCGCGCAGTTCGATAATATCCAGGCTGGCGAATGCCTCGCGCAGCAGCGCCTCGGTATAGAGATTGTCGATCTCGCCCGGGCCGCCCGTGCCGTAATCGAGCTGCCTGGGCGTATACCCCTCGATGAGCAGGAGCCCGCCGGGCGCCAGCGTGCGCACCATGCCCGCGAAGATGGCGTCGCGCAGCGCCGGGCCGGCGAACTGGAAGAAAATGCCGGCCACGACATCGAAGCGGTTTTCGGGCCATGGATAATCGGCAATATCCACCAGCTCGGTCGTGAGGGCCACCTGGCGCCGCCGCGCCAGGGCGCGCGCCTTTTGCAGGCCCGTGGGTGAAGCGTCGATGCTGACCACATCGAGTCCCTGCTCGGCCAGCCAGACCCCGTTGCGGCCCTCGCCATCGGCAATGGCCAGCGCCGTTCCATAGGGTTTCAGCCGTTCGGCCTGCCGGGCGAGGAAGGCGTTGGGCGCCTCGCCGAACACGTAATCGGGGTGGTCGTAGCGTTCATCCCAGAAGCTCATGGCAATGGCTCCGCAGGTTCAATAATCGCGTTCGTAAAAGACGCCCAGGCTGGAATTACCGTCCTGCCCGGCAGCACCCTTGACGGTGAGGTCGTCGGTGACATCGAGATTGATGGTGACCTTGGACTGCCCATTGGCCCCGGCGGTCACGCCCAGATAGACATTGTCCTGGATATAGGTGCCGGCCTTGACCCCGACATTGCCCTGCGCGTCGGTCACCACGTCGAGATCGGCCAGGCCCGCCGCGCCGCGCAGGCTGTCGACCAGGCCGCCGCCTCCCCCGCCCCCGACCAGTTCGGCGGCGGCAGCGGCGAGCTGGGCCAGTTGCAGCGGCGAGAGTTCGCCCATCGAGCGCTTGAAGATCAGCCGGCTCAACACCTCGTCCTGCGGCAAGGCGGGATTGGAGCTGAAGGCGATATCGGGATCGGAGACGCGGCCGGTGACGGTGACGAATACGGTGATGCCCTCGCCCTGGGCCCGCGCCACGAAATTGAGCTGCGGATCGAGGTCGCCCACCAGGGTGACGGTGCCCGTCTCGAAATCGAGCCGCTGGCCGAGAATGGCGAGCCGGCCGCGATTGAGCGAAAAGGCGCCGACAGGCTGGATATTGTCGAGCGGCCCGGTCAGGCGCACCGAACCGCCCACTTCCGCGTCCAGCCCGCGCCCGCGGATAAAGATCTGGTTGGGCGCGTTGACGGTGACGTCGAGCAGCAGGCCCGCCGAGCGCGTCTGCGGCACCGGAGCGCCGCCGGCATCGACCTTGGCCCGCTGGAGCGTCCGGGCCACGGCGGGTGGCGGGTTTTTATGCCGCACATCGATCATCTGGGCTCCGCCACCCAGGCTTTCAGGCACGGTGATATTGGCCTGTTCGACCAGCACATTGCCCGCGAGCAGCGGTGTGCCGGTGAGATTGCCCGTCAATTCGAGGCCACCCGAGACGGTTGCGACGAAAAGGTCGCCATCGGCATAGCGCGCCGAATTGAAATGAATGGCAATATCGGCGGGGAACGCTCCGCTGATGCCGACGCTGCCCGAGGCCGAGACAGTGCCGCCGGTGGCCAGATTGGCCGAAAGCTGCTCGATATTGGCGCGATTGCCCGCAAGGCTGACGCGCCCGGAAATATCGCTGAGCCGCAGGTTCAGCTCGGGATCGACATAACCCGCGCCGCTGGTGGAAACCGAGCCGGAAAATTGCGGGCTGGTAACGCTTCCCTCCACCCGTGCATCGAGGCGGGCCGTGCCGGATACCTGTCCGCCCCGGTCGGCCACGAAGCGGTTGGCGAGGCTGAGCGGGGCGGAGCCGCCGAGCGCCAGCGACAGGCCCGGCCCCGAAAGCGGCACATTGCCGGAGCCGGAAATTTCGAGCCCCGCCGCGCCGCGCACCGACAGCGTATCGAGCCGCACCGCTTCGCCCGCATAGGTTCCCGAGGCGGAGAGGCTGAGCGGGGCGATGCCATAGGGCGACATGGCGGCAGCATCGATGCCGCCCGCCCGCGCCTCGAAAACGACGCGCGGATCGGATGCGGTCCCGGAAATCGTCGCCTTGCCATTGACGGTGCCGGCCAGCCCCAGGCTGGGCATGACGGCATTGGCGATGGAAAGCGGCAGGTCGGCGATGTCGACCACCATGTCGAGATCGGTGCCGGCCGTGCCGCTGGCCGTGATGCTGCCCGAGCCGACGGCAAAGCGCAGGGCATCGAGCGATACGGATTCGCCCCGCACCACCATTTGCGTGGGATTGGCCAGCCGCGCCGCCAGGCTCCCCTGGGTCAGCGCCGCGCGGTCGAGCGACAGGCTGTAGCCGCCCTCGATGGGCGAAAGGGCGCCGGCCAGGTCGATAGCGGTGCCGGTGGCCAGGGCCGCCTGCGCGTCGAATTGCGTCTGGTTGCCGCTCTGGCTGGCCTTGGCGTCGAGGACATTCACGGTCATGCCGCCGGCAATGATGGCGCTGCCATGGACATTGCCGTTGACCACGGGGACGCCGAAGAGATCGGCAATGCCGGCCGATATTTCCGCCTGGCCCACCGAAATAGTCTCGATCCGGAGATCGGCGATCCGGGCGGTGAGGCCGGCATCCTGCCGCGTGCCTTCCGGCGTCAATTCGAGCGCCGCGTCGATGGAACCGGACGCCTCGCGCAGCAGCAGCGCAGCGGCCAGGGAAATGTCGGGCGCGGCAATGTCGAGCCGCCCATCGACAAGGCCGTCCGCGACCCGGCGCGTCACATCGCCGGTCACGCGCGCGCCGGCAATCTCGAAGCTGAGGCCGGACAGGACCTGTTGCGCGTCGTCGCTGGCGAAATTGCTGGAAAGCTGTGCTTTGTGGCCATCGAGCATGGCGGAGCCGGAAACATCGCCATTGACCTTGCCCGCGAACAGGGATGCGGCAACGCCCAGCTTGCCCTCGCGCAAGGTGCGGCCGGCCAATTGCCCCGACGCCACCTGGCCGTCGAGCACCAGCATCAGCGGCTCGTCGGCCGAGGTGGCACGCGCCGAGCCCCGCACCTGCAGGTGCCCGCTGGCCTGGTCGGAAACCAGCGCCAGGTCGCTCAGGTCCAGCCCGATATCGAAGTCCGACACGTCGCTGGCAATCGTGCCATCGGCGTTGAATTGTACCTGCGCATTGGCGACGCGAAAATCCTCGGCCACGATGCCGGCCTCGCCGCGCGCCAGGCGGCCCGAAAGGCTGACCGTGCCGGCCAGCAGGCGGTCGGCCATGGCATCGTCAACCGCCAGGTCCCGGCCCTTGCCGTCGAAAGCAAGATCGAACCCGCCCGAAAGCGGCTGCAATCTGCCCTTGGCCGTCAGCGTCAGCCCGCCGCCCAATTGCCGCCCGGCCAGCAGCGAGAAGGGCGCGATGGATTGCGTTTCGACACCGATCGTTCCATCGAAATCGGCACCGTCGATCGTGCCGGCGGCATCGAGCGCCAGCGCCGCGCCGGCCAGGCGCAATTGCGCCAGTTGCACGGGCTCGCCGGCATTCCACAGGCCCGCCAGGCCCAGGCCGACACTATCGCCCAGGGCCGATTGGATGGCCGGATCGGCGCTGATGCCCGAAAGCGCGCCATCGCCATTGAAGGTCACCATGCGGCTGGCCGGATCGCTGATATTGTTGGCGACCCCGCTCAGGGTCAGCGCGAAGCTGTCGGCGCCGAATTGCGGCGTCACCAGCCCATCGAGGCCGATATCGGCCCGCCAGGTGCCGCTGTCGTCGGCGCCGTAATCCACGGCGATATTGGCCATATCGACAAGGGTGGCGCTGCCCGGCACCGGCAGGATCACGGCCCGGCCGGCGGGATCGGCAATACTGGCATCGAGCTTGAGGCGGGAGAGGAAATTGTCGGAGGTCGTGCGCGCCGTGCCCGAAACGGCAAGCTGGCCGCCCGACAGCGAAAAGCGCGAAATGTCGAAGCCACCGCCGCTCCGCAGCAGGGCCTGGGCGGAAAGCCGCGTTTCGGCGCCGAAAAACGACCGATAGGGCGCGGCGATGAGGGTCGAGAGCGGCCCGGCCAGTTCGGCATCGACGGCAAAGCCCTCGGCCTGCTGGCGCAGGATGGCATGGCCGCCCAGCGCCTCGCGCCCATCGGCGAGCAGGTGCATCTGCGCGTCGAGTTCGGCCACCGGCCCGGCGCCGGCCAGGGTCAATTGCATGGCCGGACGCCCCTCGATGTTGAGGAGATTGGCCAGGACGCCGTTTTCCGGCTCGTTGAGGTCGAGCCCAAGCTCGATATTGCCGTCCTGCTTGCGATAGGCGATGTCGAGATCGAGCGTGCCGCCCGGGCCGTCGAGGCGCTCGATATCGAGCCGGGCATCGAGATTGCCGCCTTCGAGCTTGAGCGCGCCATTGAGGGAAATTTCCGAGCCCAGCCCGAATACGCTGTCTCCAAAGGTGACGCTGGGCACCGACAATTCGCCCAGATCGATGGCGACGGGAAATTCGGGGATTTGCAGGCCGCCCGCTTCGGGGGCCGGCAGGTCCGCCGCGCCCTCGGCGGGAATGGCGTTGCGGATATACTGGATCGAATCGGCCTTGAGCGAGCGCACGTCCAGCCGGCCCGTGAACAGCGCCGCCTGGTTCCAGTTGAGGCTGGCATTGTCGATGCGCAGCCACACCCCTTCCTGGTCGGAAATGGTGATTTCGCGGATGGAAACGTCCGAACCCAGCACGCCCTCGATATTGGACAGGCTGATCTGCCGCTCGGGCGTCGAGAGCCGGTCCTGCACGAAGCTGGTGAGCCAGTCCTTCTGCTGGTCGTTGCTCATGGTCTGCACGTCCTGGGCGACCAGCGCCACGGGCACGCCGATGGCGGTCACGACAAGACAGGCCGCAAGCAACAGGCGGCGGGGCCGGGCCAGGGCTGTGCGCACCAGGTTCCGCATCAGAACGCCTGCCCGATACCGGCATAGATGGCGTAGTCGGAATCCCCCGGACGCTTGTTGAGCGGCATGGCCAGGTCGAGCCGCAAGGGCCCCAGGCCCGTATAATAGCGCACGCCGATGCCGGCGCCGAGACGCAGATCCTCGATGCTGGGGAAGGTGTCGGCAGCGACATAGCCGCCATCGAGGAAGCCCACGACGCCGATGTCCTGGGTCACCTTGGCGCGGGCTTCGAGCGAGCCTTCGAGAAGATAGCGCCCGCCGGTGACGCCGCCCGTGCCATTATCGACACCGATGGATTTGTAGCCATAGCCGCGCACCGATCCGCCGCCGCCGGCAAAGAACAGCTTGTCGGGCGGAATTTCGCTCAGGTCCGGGCCGATCAGCGCCCCGGCCTTGAGGCGCCCGGCCAGGACGAAGCTGTCTTCGGCGGAAACGCCGAAATAGGTGCGCCCCTCGACCACGAGGCGAGCCCCGGGCTTGCCGTTGAGCAGGTCGTAATAGGGCTCGACATTGGCCGAAGCATACCAGCCCTCGGTGGGATCGACGCTGCTGTCGCGCCCGTCATAGGTGACGCCGGCATAAAGCCCGGCCGTGGCGAAATCGCGGGTGCCGAAATCGTCCTCGAAGCGGGCGCGCTTGAAGCTCGCACCGCCCTCGAAGGTGATTTCGTCGGAGAAATAATGGGTGAGGCCGACTTTCCCGGAGGCCGAGATTTCCTCATAAGTGGGGTAAAGCGTGCGCTCGGCGGCAATGGCCGCCACCAGGTCGGTATCGGGCGAGAGAAAGCCCGGCTTGGTGAAGGTGCCGCCCACGAGATAATCGAATTCGGCCGTATCGACCGGAAAGCCGATGCTGGCGACGCGCGCGTCGAGCCGCAAGCGCTCGGCCTGGCCGAAAAGATTGCGCCAGAGATGGTAGCCTTCGAGACCAAGCCCATCGAGCGTGGAATAGGTGGCGCCCAGCCCGAAGCGCCGCCCCGGCAATTCATCGACGATGAGGTTATAGGGCAGCAGCCCGCCCGGTCCCACCGCGTCGGCGGCCTCGAAACGCGCGGCGCTGAACACGTCGAGCCGGTCGAGCCGCTTTTGCGCGCGCCTGAGCGTATCGGGATCGTATTCCTCGCCCACGGAAAGGCCGGTCTGGCGCGCGACGAAATCGGGATTCATTCGCGTCGTGCCCGAAACGCTGACCGGGCCGAACGCGGTATGGACGCCGGGATTGACGACGATCCGGGCATCGACCGTGCGGCTGGCATGATCGGCCACCACGTCGCGCGAGACGATCTCGGCCTTGGCATAGCCCTGCTGCCGCCAGGCTTCGAGCGCCAATTGCTCGGCCGCCAGGATGACCGAGGAGCGCGCCACCTGCCCGGCGCCGAAGCCGCGCAGGGCCGGCAAATCCACCTGGTCGGCGGGATCGGCGGTCGGCGGCGCCTGGTTGACGATGGCGACGTCCTTGAAGGTGAAGAGCGGCCCGGCAGTGACCGCGATGGCGACATCGACCGGATCGGGCAGGTCGATATCGGGCGCCAGCCCGGCCGCCTCGACCCCGCCGATGCGGATGCTGACCGCACCGCCGTAATAGCCTTCGTTGTAGAGTGCGGCGAGCAGCCGCCGGTAATCGCCCTTGGCCTTGGCCAGCAAACCGGCGGCGCCCGATGCCGGCTCATCCGCGCCGGCCAGCAGCGCCGAGGCATTGCGCAGGGCGCTTTCCACCGCTCCGCTTTCGCTCGAGGAAAAGGTGACCCGATAGGGCTGGGGATCGACGATCACCGCCTCGGCGTCCTTTTCGGACTGGTCCTCGAAGAGCTTGATACCGAGAAACTCGAAGGCGCAGGCAGGGGCCGCCGCTGCGGCCAGGCCGGCCATAGCGATGCACAAGGCGCCAATACTCGTTACCAGACGCGCGCTTTGCAGTAGTCTATCCTGCCCGTTTACGCTTCAACCGGAAGGGCGAAGCCTGATGATGCCGCATGGACGGAAAGATTGCGTTAAGCCTGCCGCCCCGCCCTCCGCGCCGGTGTGGCGCCTGCCCGAAGGACGTTGATTTCATGGCGAGTTTAGGGCCAGACGCGCGGACGGGCCACCCGCAAGCAACAATTTGATGCTTTTTGCCGGCCCGATAGTGGCCGAAGGGCAACGGCCTATTCGCGCGCCAGCGCCTCCACCGGATCGAGCCGCGCCGCCGCGCGCGCCGGCATGAAGCCGAAGACCATGCCGATCAGGCTGGCCGAAACGATGGCCAGAACGATGGATTCCATCGAATAGGCCAGCCGCGCACCCGAAACGATGGCGGTCAGCCCCTGCCCCAGCGCGAAGCTCAGCCCCACCCCGGCCGCTCCGCCCACGAAGCAGACCAGCACCGCCTCGATGAGGAACTGGCGCATGATGTCGCCGCGCCGCGCCCCCACCGCCATGCGGATGCCGATCTCCTTGGTGCGCTCGGAAACCGACACCAGCATGATGTTCATCACCCCGATGCCGCCCACCACCAGCGAGATGACGGCGATGGTGGAAATCAGCAGCGCCAGCGTGGCGGAGGTGGACTGGATGGTTTCGCGGATGGTGGCGGTATTTTGCAGGAAAAAGTCCTGCGTTCCGCCATGCAGGCGCGTCAGAAGCGCCGTGATCTCGGCTTCGGCCTTGTCCATGTCGTATGCGTCGGCCACCCGCACGGTGATGGAATTGAGATAGGACTGTCCCAGCACCCGCGTCATGGCGGCGGTATAGGGCATATAGATATTGGCGCTGTTGCCGCCCGGCCCGAAGCCGGAACTATTGGCCACGACGCCGATGACGCGCAGCGGCACATTGCCCAGCATGATGACCTGGCCCAGGGGCGTTTCGCCATTGGTGAAGATGGCCTCGACGGCATTTTCGTCGATCACCGCTTCCTGCGCCCTCTGCGTGACGCTGGCGCTGTCGAACCCCGTGCCGGAGAGGAAAGTGCGGCCATTGACCTGGAAATAATCCGCGCCTACCCCGGTCACCGAGGCATTGCTGGCCGTGTTGCGGTAGCGCACCGTGCCATTGGCAGACACTTCCGGGCTGACGCTGTCGGCATAGGCTTCCTCGGCCAGCGCCTGCGCATCGCTGTCGCGCAGGGTGCGCACCCGGCCCGAACGCCGGTCGCCGAATCCCGAACCGGGATAGACATTGATCGTATTGGTGCCGATCGAGGCGATGTTCTCCAGCACCGTCTGCTGGCTGCCCTGGCCCAGTGCCACCACCGACACCACAGAAGCGATGCCGATGATGATGCCCAGCATGGTGAGGAAGGTCCTGAGCTTGTGCGCGCCCATGGCCCGCAGCGCCATGCGCAGGGCCTCCCAGGCGCGGTCGAACCCGCGCCGCCAGGTCGACGCGGCGCGGATGCCGGCGGGCCTCTCCGGCATTGGCGCGATTTCGGCCGTGCTGCGATCGGCGACGATCTCGCCATCGGCGATCTCGATGATCCGCCCCGCCTCGGCCGCCACCTGCGGATCGTGGGTGACGATGATGATCGTATGCCCGTCCGCGTGCAATTCCTTGAGCAGGTCCATCAGATCCCTGCCGCTGCGCGAATCCAGCGCCCCGGTCGGCTCGTCCGCCAGGATCACCTCGCCGCCATTCATCAGCGCCCGCGCCACGCTGACGCGCTGCTGCTGGCCGCCCGACAGGGCATTGGGCCGGTGCGACAGCCGTTCGTCCAGGCCGAGGCGCGTAAGCAGGTCGATGGCCCGCTGCCGCCGCGCCATCCCGTCCGCCCCGGCATAGACCGCCGGGATTTCGACGTTCTCGACGGCATCGAGATCGGGCAGCAATTGATAGCGCTGGAAGATGAAGCCGAAATGCTCGCGCCGCAAAGCCGCCAATTCGTCGGCGTCGAACTGGCCCACATCGCGGCCGGCAAAACGATAAATGCCCTCGCTGGGCCGGTCGAGACAGCCCAGGATATTCATCAGCGTCGACTTGCCCGAGCCGGATTGGCCGATAATAGCCACCATCTCGCCGCGCTGGATGTCGAGGTCGATGCCGCGCAGGACAGCCACCGCCTCGCCGCCCGCCTGGAAGCGCCGGACCAGGCCCCGGATGGAAATGATCGGCGCGCTCATGGCCGCATCATCATCATCGGCGGGCCGCCGCGCATGCCCCCGCGCCCGCCGCCCGAGGCCGAATTCGCCATCGGCGTGCCGGTGGCATTGACCACCAGGTCGCCCTCCTCGAGGCCCGAGACGATTTCGGCCGTGACATTGTTGTTGAGTCCCACATCGACCCGCGCGGGACGGATGGCCTCGGTTTCGGGATCGAGCACGGCGACCATGGCCTTGCCGTCCGGGCCGCGGCGCGACACCAGGCCGGCGGGCAGGGTGAGCACGTCCCGCGCCTCATCGAGCACGATGGTGACTTCCGCCGTCATGGAAATGCGCAGGCGATGATCCGGATTGGGCACGTCGAACAGGCCGTTGTAATAGATGGCATCGCTCGACGAGGACGTGCTGGCGTCGGTGGACGAGATCGAGGTCGGCGCCGGTTCGATTTCGCGCAGGGTGGCTTCGATCTTGTTGTCGGGGTCGCCCAGAATGGTGAAATAGACCCGCTGGCCCGGCGCCACCTTGACCACGTCGGCCTCGGAAATCTCGGCCTTGATGACCATGGTGTCGAGATTGGCGATCTTGGCGATGGTGGGGGTCGCCGAATTGGCATTGACCGTCTGGCCCTCCTCGACCAGCAGCGCCACCACGGTGCCCTCGCCCGGCGCCACGATCTGGGTGCGCGCCAGGTTGAGCTGGGCCGATTCCACGGTCAGCTCGGCCTGCGCGATCTGGGCATCGAGCTGGTCGATCTGCGCCCGGGCCTGATCGACCGAGGATTGGGCATTGTCGAGATCGGTTTTCGAGACGAGGCTGTTGGCGCTCAATTGCCGGGCGCGCGCCAGCGCCGTTTCGGCCGTCGCCAATTGTGCCTGCTGGCTGCGCAATTGCGCTTGCAGGCCCGCCAGGGCCGCCTGGGCCGACTTGATGGCGTTTTCCTGGTTGAGGCTGTCGATTTCGGCGATGACGTCGCCCTTCCCGACCCGATCGCCCAGGCGGACATTGACCGCCTTGATCGTCCCCGAAACCTCGGCGCCGACACTGACCAGCGAACTGGCTTCCAGAACGCCCGAGGCCAGCACGGACGTTTCGATGTCGCCGCGGCTCACCGCCACCGTATCGGGCACGGTCCTGGCCTGGGTGGCGCCATAGAAATACCACCAGCCGGCACCGAGAATGGCTGCCAGGATCAGGATCGCAATGATGATTTTCGCCAGCCGCTTCACAACCTGCCTCGACCGATTTTCCGCCTAATCATATAGGCGCAAAGCCCGCCCGGTTCACCTTAGCTCTCGGTAAGCCAGCTTAACTTTTCGTCATGTTGAGCCGATGAATAGGTCGATCTGAGCGGCGCGGTTGACGAGCGCCGGCGGCGCGGGCCAGTCTGGCGCCATTCTCCCCAACCAGGACCCGTCATGTATCCGCTGCTCGATCCCAGCCGCTTCATCGTCTTCATCACCGGCGCCACCTCCGGTTTCGGCGCCGCCGCGGCCCGGCGCTACGTGGCGGCGGGCGGCAAGGTGATCGCCACCGGCCGGCGCCAGGAGCGGCTGGCGCAATTGCAGGCGGAGCTGGGCGCCGACAAATGCCACACGATAGCGCTGGACGTGCGCGACCGCGCGGCGATGGAACAGGCCATCGCCACTCTCCCCGCGCCTTTCGACGCCATCAATATCGTCCTGGCCAATGCCGGTCTGGCGCTGGGGCTGCAACCGGCCGCCGAAGCCGATCTCGACGATTGGCAGACCATGATCGACACCAATATTTCGGGCCTAGTCCATACCGTGCGCCTGCTGCTGCCCGGCATGATCGAACGCGGGGGCGGCCATGTGGTGACCCTGGGATCGGTGGCGGGCGAATATGCCTATCCCGGCGGTTCGGTCTATGCGGCGAGCAAGGCTTTCGTGAAGCATTTCGCCCTGGCGATCCGTTCGGACCTGCAAGGCAGGAATATCCGCGTTACCGATATCGAGCCGGGCCTCACCGAAACCGAATTCTCACTGGTGCGCTTCAAGGGCGATGCGGACCGCGCCGGCAAGGTCTATGCGGGCACCGAGGCCATGAATGCCGAAGACATCGCCGAGTCGATCTTCTGGGCCACCTCGCTGCCGGCCCATGTCAATGTCAACAAGATCCAGCTCATGGCCACGACGCAGGCCATCGGGCCGTTCTCGGTGCATCGCGAACCGTGAGCCGGCACGCCGGGGCTAAAGCCCGAGAAACGCCGCCGTATCGGGATCGAGAGGAATGCCCTGGGCCTGGCGATGTTCCATTTCCGCCCATTCGCGGTCGCCGGGGGCCATGATTCTGGCCCCGGCCCGGGCCGGGGAGTTCCGTAGGGCTGCGAGATAGGCGGTGATCGCGGCACCGAACGCCGCCTGTCCGGCGAATTTGTCCGGGTCGATGACCAGCACGAAATGTCCCATATTGCGCGGGCTCGAAATATCGTCGCCGCCATACATGGGAATGAAATCGGGATCGAGCGTGGTGCCGGTGAGTAGCGCCGAAAACAGCGTCGCCACCCCCGCAAGGCCCGCGCCCTTGTAGCCGTAATCGACCCCGCCCAGCGGCAGCAGCATGTTGGCTTCATGCGGATCGGTGGTCGGCTGTCCATCCGGGGTCGCCGCCACGCCTTCGGGCAAGGTCTTGTCGAGCGAGCGATGCAGCAGCACCCGGTTGAGCGGAATGGAGGACGTGGCCATGTCGAGCAGCCAGGGCCGGCTCGACGGCACTGGCGCGGCAAAGGCCAGCGGATTGGTGCCGTGGAATTTCTGCGCCCCATCGTAGAGCGCCACCATGGAATCGGTATTGGTGGTGGCGAAGGTGATGAAACCGTGCTCGGCCCCCGCCAGCGCATAGGCGCCCGCCGCCCCCAGATGCGACGAGCGCCGGACGCCCACCGCCCCGACGCCGGCATCCCGCGCCAGTTCCATGCCGATCTCCAACGCCCGATAGGCCGCATAATGGCCCAGCCCGTCATCGCCATCGACCATGGCGCTGCCGGCACCGCGCCGCTCTACCTCGATCTGCGGATTCTTGTTGAGCCGCCCGCCGGCCAGCATGCGGCAATAATGCGCGGTGAGGCGCACGCCATGGCTGTCGACGCCGACCAGGGAGGCATGCAGCATGGCCCGGATGGCCGCGCCGCGCGAGGCCGGGCTGGCGCCGGCTTCGGCCAGCCGGGCCTCCATCCGCTCGCGCAACAGGGCTTCGGCAAAACGCGGCAAATCTGCGGACTGCATGTCACATTCGCTCCCTCGGACAGAAGACCGCTATAGCAGGCTCGTGATGTCGCCGCATGGCCCCTGCGGCAACTTTATGCTGGCATAAGCCGGCTTCGGGGCTATTGTTGCGCGATAAAGTTGAGAATGCCGCCATGCCCCAAACCCCCGATCCCATTACGCGCAATCTCTGGCACGTCGTGGCCGCCACCGACGAATTGCCCGTCGGCCTGGTCGAAACCACGCTGCTGCTCGACACCAGGCTGGCCATGACCCGCGATGCCGATGGCCAGCCCCTCGTCTGGCGGCGCGGCGCAGAGGAAAACGGCGACGAGGTCGATACCGGGACCGTGCGCGAGCGCCTGCCCGTCAGGACCGCCTATGGCTATACCTGGACATGCCTCGGCACGCCGGATACCGACCTGTTCCCCATTCCCGAATATGCCGAGCCGGACCGCAAGAACATGAGCTGCGGCTCCATCGGCATTCACGTCTCGGCCCCGCGCGCGGTCGAGAATTTCCTCGATATGGGCCATTTCCCCTATGTCCATACCGACATCCTGGGGGCCGAGCCGCATACCGAAGTCAAGGAATACGACGTGGAAGTCTCCGAGGAGCGCGACGAGGTGCTGGCCACCAGATGCCGCTTCATCCAGCCGCGCGCCGCCAAATCGGCCAGCGGGGCCATGGAGGTGGAATATGTCTATCGCGTGCCCCATCCCTTCTGTTCGGTGCTCTATAAATCCTGCCCCGAAGATGAAAGCCGGCGCGACGTCATCGGCATTTTCCTCCAGCCCATGACCGAAGAACGCTGCCGGGCCCATCTTTTGCAATCGATGATCGATTCCTATTCGACCATCACCGATCTGCGGCGCTTCCAGCAGACCATTTTCGGCCAGGACAAGCCGATCCTCGAAAATCAATATCCCAAGAAGCTGCCGCTCGATCCGCGCGCCGAAACCCCGATCCGCGCCGACAAAAGCGCCATCGCCTATCGCCGCTGGCTGAGCCAGAAGGGGATCACCTATGGGGTGATCCCGCAATCGGGCTGATCGCCTTCGTCGCCCCCGAGCGAGAGAATTCGCGGTCCCGTACGCCAGGGCCGCGATCCCGTTGAGAACGCGATCGTGGCGCGATCCCTGAAACACTGGATCTGATCGACATGCCCCTCAGTCTTTCCGACCCCCATTGGTACCCCATCGCCTCCAGCGAGGACCTGCCTTTTCGCCACGTCTATCAGGGCCAGTTGCTCGGCCGCGAACTGGCCGTGTGGCGCGCCGACGACGGCAATGTCAATGTCTGGGAAAACCGCTGCCTGCATCGCGGCGTGCGGCTCTCCATCGGCATCAACGAAGGCCAGGAACTCAAATGCCAGTATCACGGCTGGCGCTATGCCAACCGCTCGGCCGGCTGCACCTATATTCCCGCCCATCCCGCCGATGCGCCCGCCCGCCGCATCGAGAATCGCAAATATCCGGTCAGGGAGGCTTTCGGCCTCATCTGGTCCGCCGCCAGCGACGAAAAACCCTTCGCCCCCTTCCCCGGCGCGGAAGGCCCGGACTGGTTCGCCTTGCGCCCCATGCCGGTCAATGCCGCGCCCGAGGACGTGCTGGCCGGACTCCTCCGCCTCGCGCCCGGCGACGGGCCGGGCGAAATGCTGCCGGGCCTGGCGGTGCGGTGCGGCCCGGCGCTCTATTTCGTGCAGCCCGTCGATGCGGGCCGCGCCGTCATCCGCGGATTGCTCGCCCAAAAGCCGGACGACGAGATGGCGGCCCTGCGCCATTACAACGAGCAATTGACCGGCCTGCGCGACCGGCTCGAACGCGCGGCGCTGAAAAAGCCGGCGCCCGAGCCGCTGCACCCCACTTTTGAAAAGGTGTCGGCCGACCTCGCCAGCATGCCCGATATCGCCATTCCGCGCGGCAATACGCTCAATGTCGTGGTCCGGCGCAAATGGCGCAGCGCCGAAGGCGTCACCGGCTTCGAGCTGGCCGACCGCGATGGCAGGCACCTGCCCACCTTCCAGCCCGGCGCCCATATCGACCTGCACCTGCCCAATGGCCTGGTGCGGCAATATTCGATCACCAACGGCCCGGGCGACCTTTTGAGCTATGTCATCGGCGTCAAGCAGGAAGTGGCCGGCAAGGGCGGCAGCAAGGCGCTGGTGGACAATGTGCGCGAAGGCGACGTCCTGGCCATTTCCGAGCCGCGCAACAATTTTCCCCTGCGCCGTGACGCCACCCGCACCGTGCTGATCGCCGGCGGCATCGGCATCACGCCGCTCTTGTCCATGGCGCGTTTCCTCGACAAGTCGGACCTGCCCTATGCATTGCACTATTTCACCCGCAGCGGCGACAGCGCCGCCTTCCGCGAGGAGTTAAGCGCCCTGCATGGCCCTGTCGAAACCCATGCCGGCCTCGGGCGCGACGCCATCGCGGCGAAGGTCGACGACATACTCGGGGCCCATGCCTTCGCCAATCACGTCTATATCTGCGGCCCCGGCGCCATGCTGGCAATGGTGCAGGACAAGGCCGCGGCTTTGGGCTGGCCGGACGAGGCCGTGCATTTTGAATATTTCCAGAACGACAAGGTCATCGACGCCTCATCGGCCTTCGACATCGAACTGGCCCGCTCGGCCATGACCCTGCATGTGCCGGCGGGGAGAACCATCCTCGACGTGATGCGCGAGGCCGGGCTGACCGTGCCCTCCTCCTGCGAGCAAGGGGCCTGCGGCACCTGCCTCACCACCGTGATCGAGGGCGAGGTGGACCATCAGGACGTCTATCTCAACAAGACCGAAAAAGCCTCCAATAGCTGCATGATGACCTGCGTGAGCCGGGCAAAATCGGCGCGGCTGGTGCTGGATATCTGAGCCATGGCCATCACGCTTTACGATTTCGAGCTGTCCGGCAATTGCTACAAGCTGCGGTTGCTGATGAACATATTGAACCTGCCCTACGACATCGTGCCGGTGGATTTCTTCCCCGGGCGCCAGCACAAGGCGGACTGGTTCCTGCGGCTCAATCCCTTCGGGCAATTGCCGGTCCTCCAGGACAACGGCCTGACGCTCTCCGATTCCGGGGCCATCCTCGCCTATCTGGCACGGACATATGACACGTCCGGCCAATGGTTCCCGGACGATCCGGCCGTGCTTGCCGAAGTGCTGCGCTGGCATGCGGTGGCCGACGACATCACCTCCACCGCCTCGGCCGCCCGCCTGGCGCTGGGCTACGATTACGATTTCGACATCGAGAAATGCCAGAAAGGCGCGCATCGCATCTTCCGGCTCATGGACGAGCATCTCTGGTTCGGCGAACGCACGGGCCGCGACTGGCTATGCGCGCCAAGCCATCCGACCACGGCGGATATTGCCTGCTTTCCCTATGTCATGCTTTCCGAGGAAGGCGGCATTTCCCGCCAGGATTATCCCGCGCTGCGGCGCTGGACCGACCGCGTGCGGCGCATTCCGGGCTTCGTCGTCATGTCGGGAATTTTTCCCGCCGGCCCGGCCAAGGCGGATTGAGGCGGCGGCGCCTTGCACCTTTCTTCAGGAGGCCGGCGGATAGCGATGCTCGCCGCCCTGCCAGTCGCGCACCGTAAAGCACCCGTCGCCGCCCTGGATCGTGCTGGCTGAAATATCGGCCTTGCCATGCCCACCGGGAATGTCGAGCACATAAGTGGGCTGGCAAAGTCCCGAAATGCGGCCGCGCAAGGCCGCCACCAGGCGCTGGCCCTCTTCGATGCCGACGCGGAAATGGCCGGTGCCGGGCGCCAGGTCGGGATGGTGCAGGTAATAGGGACGGATGCGGCTTTCCACGAAGCCGCGCATCAATTCGGCCAGCGTTTCGACGCTGTCATTGACGCCCCGGAGCAGCACGGTCTGGCTGACCAGGGCAATGCCGCCCGCGATGAGCCGCGCAAATCCCGTCCGCGCCGCCGGCGTCAATTCGCGCGGATGATTGGCATGAACGGCGAGATAGGTGGTCTTGCCGCTGGCGGTGAGCGCGGCGACCATATCCCCATCGATCCGCTCGGGCTCGACCACCGGCACGCGCGTATGGAAACGTACGATCCTGAGATGGTCGATTTTCCCCAGCCGCTCCATGATCGCCTGCAATCGCCTTGGCGAGAGCACCAGCGGATCGCCGCCGGTCAGGATGACTTCCCAGATTTGCTCATGCGCGGCGATATAGTCGAGAGCCGCATCGAGTTCGGCGGCGCCGAGCGTGCCCAAGCCCTGCGGCCCCACCATTTCGCGGCGGAAGCAGAAACGGCAATAGACCGGGCAGACATGCACCGCCTTGAGCAGCACCCGGTCGGGATAGCGATGCACGATCCCCGCGAGCGGCGAATGGCTGAGATCCCCGATCGGATCGGCGCGCTCCTCCGGCACGGTCAGCAATTCCGCCGCCGAGGGCACGAATTGCCGTGCCATGGGATCGTCCGGATCGCTCGGGTCGATCAGCGCCTGCACCGCCGGCGTGATGCCGATGGCATATTTCTCCGCCACCCTTTCGAGACCGGCATCGGCAACCACCAGCCCCGCCGCCTCGAGATCGGCAAGGGTCTTGAGCGGCCGTGCCGTTGGCGAACCGCTCATTCGGCCACCGGCGCCCAGAGCACCGCCTCGATCCGCTGGGCGCCGGTGGCCAGCATAACCAGCCGGTCGAAGCCCAGCGCCACCCCGCTCGCCTCGGGCATGAATTCGAGCGCTGCCAGGAAATCCTCGTCGATCGGGTAGCGCTCGCCATAGAGGCGGGCCTTTTCGGCCATTTCCGCCTCGAAGCGGGACCGCTGCTCGGCCGCATCGGTCAATTCGCCGAACCCATTGGCCAGTTCCACCCCGCAGGCATAGACCTCGAACCGCTCCGACACGCGCGGATCGCCGGGCACGCGCCGCGCCAGCGCCGCCTCGCAGGCGGGATAGCGGTCGAGCACGGTGACGCGCCCATTGCCCAGATGCGACTCGACCCTGTCCACCAGAACCTGGGTGAAAAGATAGCTCCAGCCCTGGTCCTGCGGCACTTCCATGCCCGCCTGCCGCATCTGCGTCGCCAGCGCGGCGCCGTCGGGCACGCCGTTTTCGTCCAGGCTCGCCAAAAGATCGATCCCGGCATGAATCTTGAAGGCTTCCGCCACGCTCACCCGCTCGGCCGGCGCCCGCGGATCGCATTCCCGGCCGCGGAACGTGAAGCGGGAAATGCCGCTGACCTCGGCCGCCAGCGCGACGATCGCCAAGGTGTCGGCGATGATCGCCTCGTAAGGCGCGCCGGTGCGATAGAATTCGAGCATGGTAAATTCGGGATGGTGCAGCGCGCTGCGCTCGCGGTTGCGCCAGACATGCTGGAAGCTGGCAATACGCGCCTCGCCGGCGGCCAGCAGCTTTTTCATGGTGAATTCGGGCGAGGTGTGCAGGTACATCGCCCGCCCCAGCCCGTCATTGCCGATCATTTCGGTGGCGAAGGCGTGCAGGTGCGCCTCGTTGCCGGGCGAAATCTGCAGGCCCGGCGGATCGACCACCAGGAAATCGCGCTCGGCCAGCCAGGCGCGCAGCTTCGCTTCGATCCGGGCCCGGGCAAGCAAAGCCGGGCGCCGGTCGGCATGTCGGTCCGGGTGCCACCAGGGGGAGGCCGCCGATTGGGGGGCAGGTTTCATAGCGGGTTTCTTGCCGTCCGGTCTGGCGAAAAAGCGCGGAATAGGATATCGGGCGCACGACAGCTTTATCGGCGCACAGGATGGCCCAGCCTCTAAACCGCGCCAGTGATTGGAACAAGGACGAATTATGGTCAAGGTCATCGCCTCTTCGCTGCGGAAGGGCCATGTGGTCGAGCAGGACGGCAACCTGCATGTGGTTCTCACCGCCGAAAACATCCATCCCGGCAAGGGTAACTCGGTCACCAACGTCACCATGCGCCGCATTTCCGACGGTGTGAAGGTCAACGGCCGCTGGCGCACCGTGGAAATGGTCGAAAAGGCCGACGTGGACGACCGCGAATACGATTATCTCTATTCCGACGGCGAAGGGCACCACTTCATGGAGCCCGAAACCTACGAGCAGATCACCGTGCCCGACGATGTGGTGGGCGACCAGAAAGCCTATCTCACCGATGGCATGAAGGTTCACCTGATGACCCATGAGGGCGTGGCGCTCTCCATGGAATTGCCGCAGCGCCTGACCTTCGAGATCGTCGAAACCGAACCGGTGGTCAAGGGCCAGACCGCCTCCTCGTCCTATAAGCCGGCATTGCTCAACAATGGCCTGCGCGTCATGGTGCCGCCCCATATCGACACCGGCACCCGCATCGTCATTCTCACCGACGACAATTCATACGTCGAGCGCGCCAAGGACTGAGAGCATTCCACTCAGACCGGCTTCAGCGGAAATGAGATGGGCCCCTGTGGGGCCCATTTGTTTTGCGCCGGCCGATATTCAGGCCGCCTTGAGATTGGCCGAGGCAGTGGCCACCTGCGTGAGTTTCTTGTCCGTCGCCACCTCTTCCTCGAGAGTCTGGGCCAGCAAGTCGGCCGCTTCGGCGTAGCCGAGCTGCTTGGCCCAGGCGATGAGCGTGCCGTAGCGGGCGATCTCATAATGTTCGACCGCCTGGGCGGCGGAGACGAGGCCGGCATCGAGGGCCTGGGTGCCCTTGAACTCGTCCATGATGGTCTTGCCTTCGTCGATAATGCCCAGGATGGCGTCACAGGTCTTGCCGCGCGGCGTCTTGCCCAGAAGCTCGAACACCTTTTCGAGGCGTTCGACATGGCCTTCGGTTTCCTGGTTATGGTGCTCGAAACCGGCCCGCAGATCCTCGGACGTCGCCGCCTTGGCCATTTTCGGCAGGGTTTTGAGGATTTGCCGTTCGGCGTAATAGATGTCCTTGAGCGTATCGAGGAAGAGATCGTCGAGTTGCTTGTCAGCCATTGTTCAACTCCGCTGTAAAATCGGGAATGACGCTGGCCGACCAACGGCGGATGAAGCCGGCGGTTCCGCTCCGGCCGATCACGTTGTGAACCGGCCGCACGGATGGGAGCCTAAACCGGCTCATGTCGGGTCAGAAACGCGTGTTCAAAAGACCTCATTCCAGCAAAGATGAGAGAGGGCCTAGAGGAAGCGCTCGGCCAGCCAGGCCATCTGCCGCCGATCCTGGAACGGCCCGCCGCCTTCGTGATTGTTGAACTCGTATTCCACCATGGTCTTGTCGCCGCCGGCATAGGCCCTGTAGGCGCCATAGACACTCGAGGGCGGGCAGGTTTCATCCATCAGCGCCACCGAGAACAAGGCCGCCGCGCCGGCCTGGCGCGCGAAGCAGACGCCGTCGAAATAGCGCAGCGTCTCGAACACGATGCCGGCCTTGTCGCGGTGCTGGGCGAGGAAGCGCGCGATTTCGAGATAGGGATCGCGCCCGGCCACCCGCACTGCCTGGGGAAAATCGCAGAGAAACGGCACGTCGGCCATGACGGCCTTGACCCGTGCGTCAATCCCCGCCACGGCCAGCGCGATGCCCCCGCCCTGGCTGCCGCCGCAAACGGCGATACGCCCGGGATCGACGAAATCGCGGTCCGCCAGCGCGTCGATGGCGCGCACGCCATCGGTAAAGACGCGACGATAATAATAATCGTTCCTGTCGAGGATGCCCTTGGTCATGACCCCGGGAACCTGGCTGGTCGAGCCCACCGGATCGGGCGTCGCGCCGATGCTCCAGCCCGCCCCCTGCCCGCGCGTATCCATGCGGAAATAGGCGAAGCCGGACGCGGCCCAATGCAATTGCTCATGCGCGAAGCCGCGCCCGCCGCCATAGCCCACATATTGCACCAGCAGCGGCAATCGCCCCTGCCGCTCGCGCGGCAGCACCAGCCAGCCCTTGACCGGATGGCCGCCAAAGCCGGGAAAGGTCACGTCGAACACCTCGACCAGTTTCAGGGTCGTGTCGGCCGGCGCCAGTATTGCCGTGCCGCCAATGGCCCGGCTCCCGGCCAAAGTATCGGCCCAGAATTGCGAGAAATCGGCGGGGGTCGCCACCGCGCTTTCATATGCGTCGATGGCGGGATGGGTCAGGTCGGGAAAAGGCACGGCATTATCCGTTTCGGCTCGAGGCAATCCTGCTTGCGAACCTGCGCCGCAAATCCGCTCATTTCCAGCCAGTGGCGGCAATTGCCCACCGCTCAATAACGGCTCGTCGGCGTCGTCTCGGGCTTGTGCGCTAGAAGACCTGCGAGCGATCGAGGGCGCGGGTGGCGTCGAACAAGGCGGTGGCGGCCGCGCTATCGCCGCTCTCGATGGCACCGGCCAATTGCAGGAAGAGCGCGGCGGATTGCCCGCGATAATCCTCGCCGGCCAGGTGGGTGTCGCGAGTCAGCGCCAGCGCCAGCGTCAATTCCACCACGCCGATCACCGAGCGCAACAGCAGGTCCTGGCTGCTTTCGGCAATGAGGCCATGCACTTCCAGCGCCGCCAGGCCGAATTGCTCGAGACTGTCCCCGGCGGTTTCCATCTGGTGGCACCAATATTTGAGCAGGCGCACCTGTTCGGCATTGCGATGGCGGGCGGCCAATTCGACCATGGGCTTTTCCAGCGCCGCCCGGGTGCGGAACAGGCTCTCGTAGAATTTGGCGTCGACCGGCGCGTCGAAATGCCAGGCCAGCACCAGTGGATCGAAGAAATTCCAGCGGCTGCGGGGCGAGACGCGCGTGCCCACCTTGGGCCGCGCCTCCACCAACCCCTTGGCTTCGAGCGTTTTCAGCGCCTCGCGCAGCACCGTGCGCGAGACGCCGTAGCGCTCCATCATCACCGCGTCGCTTGCCAGCACCGACCCCACGGGAAACGCGCCGCCGACAATGGACTGGCCGATTTCGTTGATGACGAAGGTATGAAAGTTCCGCGCGGCGCGCCGGCCCGTAAGGGAGCGGATAAGGCCGCCAGTTTCGATCATTCTAGGCCTTCTCGGACACCTTGTCGCCCGGTGCCGAGGCCGCGAAGATCAGCCGTTGCAGCACGATGAACAGGAATAGCAGCGCCCCGATGACGATCTTGGTCCACCAACTCGAAAGGGTGCCGTCGAAGATGATATAGGTCTGCACCAGCCCCAGCAGCATGACCCCGATAAAGGTACCCAGCACGAAGCCGTAGCCGCCGGTGAGCAGGGTGCCCCCGATGACCACCGCGCTGATGGCATCGAGTTCGACCCCGACCGCCGCCAGCGGATAGCCAGCCGAAGTATAAAGAGAGAAGACGATTCCCGCCAAGGCGGCGAGTACGCTGGACAGCATGTAGACTGCGATCGTGGTGCGCCCGACCGGCACGCCCATCAGCGAGGCCGAAACCGGATTGCCGCCCAGCGCATAGACATAGGAGCCGAACTTGGTGCGGTGCGCCACCAGCGCGCCGACGATGAAGACCGCCACCATGAGCAGGCCGATGAAGCTGAGGCGCCCGCCCCCGGGCAGGCGGATGACGAGGTCGGAAATCCAGTCGTAGAACGGATGGTCGACCGGCACCGAATCCTGGGTGATGACCGCAGCGCCGCCCCGCGCCAGGAACATGCCGGCCAGGGTGACGATGAAGGAGGGCACTTCCAGGGCATGGACCGCCAGCCCCATCAAGCCGCCGAAAATGGCCGCCACCAGCAATGCGGCGGCAAAGGCCACCAGCGGATGGAAGCCGGCCCAGGAGATCAGCACCGCCACCAGCACGCCGGTAAAGCCGATCACCGCGCCCACGGAGAGATCGATGCCGCCCGACAGGATAACGAAGGTCATGCCCACCGCGGTAATGCCCAGAAAGGCATTGTCGGTGAGGAAATTGCCCAGCACGCGCGTCGAGAACATGGAGGGAAATTGCAGCACGCTCAACCCATAGGCGATGGCGAAGATGACGGCAGTGGCGAAAAGCGGGCGCAGGCTGCGGCTCATTTGCTGGCCTCCCGGGCAATGATGCGGGGCCGGCGCGGCATGAGGCGCGCCGCCAGCGGCGATTGGATCAGCAGGATGAGGATAATCATGCCTGCCTTGACGATGAGGTTGAATTCGGGCGGAAAGCCCGACACCAGGATGCCGGTATTCATCGCCTGGATGATGAGCGCGCCGACCACCGCCATGGGCACCGAGAAGCGCCCGCCCATGAGCGAGGTGCCGCCGATGACCACCGCCAGGATGGCGTCGAGTTCGAGCCAGAGCCCGGCATTGTTGGCGTCGGCCCCGCGAATGTCGCCGGCCACGATCATGCCGGCAATGGCCGCGCAAAGCCCGGACAGGGCATAGACCAGCAGCAGCAGCATCCGGCTGCGGATACCGGCCAGGCTGGCCGCCTCCCTGTTGACGCCCACTGCCTCGATGAACAGCCCTACCGCGGTTTTGCGCACCAGCAGCGTCACCAGGACCAGCAGCACGATGGCGATGACCGTGGCCATGGGCAGGCCGAGGAAGGAGCCGGTGCCGATAAAGATCAGCAGCGGATCGGTGAAAGTGACGATGAAGCCCTCGGTGATGAGCTGGGCGATCCCCCGCCCCGCCACCATCAGCACCAGCGTGGCGACGATGGGCTGGATATCAAGCACGGCGACGAGAAAGCCGTTCCACAGTCCGCAAAGCAGCCCCACCAGCAGGGCGGCGCTGACCGCGAGCGGCGCCGGATAGCCCGCCACCACCAGGGAAGCGGCCACCGCGCCGGCCACGGCCATCACCGCGCCCACGGAAAGATCGACGCCCTTGGTGGCAATGACCCCCACCATGCCGATCGACAGGATCGCCACCGGCGCACCGCGATTGAGCACGTCGATCAGGCTGCCGAACAGCCGTCCGTCCTGCCAGGTGACACGGAAGAAATTGGGAAACAGCAGCCAGTTGATGAGCAGGACGCCCACCAGGGCCAGCAATTGCGGATTGGCCAGACGGCCGAGAAAACGGCGCATCATGCCGGCGCTCCTTCACGGTGATTGGCGATGGCCTGCACGATCACCCCGGGATTGATGTTCTCGCCGCTGAGTTCGGCCACCAGTTCGCGGTCGCGCATGACCACGATGCGCGAGGAATAGGCCACCACCTCGTCCAGTTCGGAGGAGATGACCACCAGGGCCAGACCCTCGTCGCGCAACCGGTTGATGGTGCGCACGATCTCGGCATGCGCGCCCACATCGATCCCGCGGGTCGGCTCGTCGAGAATGAGAAAGGCCGGATCGGTGGCCAGCCAGCGCGACAGGATCACCTTCTGCTGGTTGCCGCCCGAAAGCAGCTTGACCGGCATGTCGAGCGATGCGGCGCGGATATCCATGGATTCCCCGAAACGCCCGGCGATTTCCATCTGCTCGTCGCGGTTGAGCGCGCTGAACCAGCCCAGCTTGCCCTGGAGCGCGATGACGATGTTCTCGCGCACCGAGAGATCGCCGAAAATGCCCTCGGCCTTGCGATCCTCGGGGCAGAAGCCGAAGCCCTTGGCGATGGCATCTGTGGGCCGGGCGATGACGGCCTTTTCGCCCGCCACGCTGACTTCGCCTTCATCGGCCGGGTCGGCGCCGAACATGATGCGCGCCATTTCGGTGCGCCCCGAGCCCAGCAGGCCCGCCACCCCGATCACCTCGCCCTTGCGGATCGTGAGATCGAACGGATGCACGCTGCGCTTGCGGCCGTAATTCCTGAAATCGAGCAGGATGTCGCCCGAAGGCCGCGCATCCTCGAGCGCGGTGGCGCCGGAGAAGGATACGTCCTTGCCCAGCATCAGCCGTACCACGTCGGTGCGGGTCATGTCGGACAGGGCCCGCGTCTCGATCAGCTTGCCATTGCGCAGGATGGTCACTCGGTCGGAAATGGCGAAGACCTGGTCGAGGAAATGGGTGATGAAGACGATGGCCAGACCCGAGGCCTTGAGCGTGCGGATGACCTCGAACAGCCGCTCCACCTCGTTGCGGTCGAGGCTGGCCGTGGGCTCGTCGAGAATGAGGACCTTGCCCGAGAGTTCCACCGCCCGGGCAATGGCCACGATCTGCTGCACGGCCACCGAATGCATGCCCAGTTCGCTGCCCGGATCGAGATCGAGCCCGTAGCGCGCCAATACGGCGCGGGCCTCGCGCTCCATTCGGCGCCGGTCGACGAGGCCGAAGCGCGTCGGCTGGTGCCCCAGATAGAGGTTTTCCGCCACCGACCGGTTGGGCAGCAGGTTGACCTCCTGATAGACCGTGCCGATGCCATGGGTCTGGGCATGCTGGGGATTGTTGAGGACCACCGGCACGCCATCGGCCAATACCGCGCCGCCATCGGGCTGGTAGGCGCCGGTCAGCACCTTGATGAGCGTGGATTTGCCCGCGCCGTTTTCGCCCAGCAGCGCATGCACCTCGCCGGCCTTCAACCCGAAATCGACATTGTCGAGCGCGATGTGGTTGCCGAAAACCTTGAGGATGCCGCGCGCTTCGAGCGCGTAACCATCTGCCATTGCCCCTCCCCCGATGCTCTTTCCCGAGCCCTCCGCGCCGACCGTTCCCATAATGGCGGGAAAGGCCTGTCCTGAAACGGAGGTCCCCGCTTTCGCGGGGATGATGCCGTGGGCGGGCGGTGCGGAACCATCCGCCTGCGCGCCCACCCACGGCTTATGCGTTCACCCTATCAGTAACCCAGGCCCTTGCGGCGCTCATATTCGCCTTCCGGATCGTCGGCGGCGGTATAGAGCTTGGACTCGGTGATGATGAACTTGTCGGGCTCGGTGCCGTCCTTGAGATAGGCGGCGAGCGCATCGAAGGCCGGGCCGGCCATGTTCGGCGTCAATTCCACCGTGGCATTGGCTTCGCCCGCGGCGATGGCGGTGAAGATGTCCGGCACGCCGTCGATGGAGACGACCTTGATGTCGGTGCCCGGCTTCAGCCCGGCATCCTTGATCGCCTGGATGGCGCCCACGGCCATATCGTCATTGTGGGCATAGACGGCGCAGATGTCCCCGCCGCCATTTTCCGCCTTGATGAAGCCTTCCATGACTTCCTTGCCCTTGGAGCGGGTGAAGTCGCCGGTCTGGCTGCGCACGATCTGGATATTGTCATGCCCGGCAATGGCTTCCTCGAAGCCCTGCTTGCGGTTGATGGCCGGGCTCGACCCCACCGTGCCCTGCAATTCGACGACCTTGCAATCGTCCGAACCCACCGCGTCCACCAGCCATTGGCCGGCCACCTTGCCTTCCAACACCTGGTCCGACATCACGGCGGCGAGATAGAGATCCTCGGGCGCCTCGATGCCACGGTCGAGCAGGATGACAGGGATTTCGGCCTCCTTGGCTTCGCCCAGCACGTCTTCCCAGCCAGTGGCGACCACCGGGGCCACCAGGATGGCGTCAACGCCCTGGGCGATGAAGCCGCGAATGGCCTTGATCTGGTTTTCCTGCTTTTGCTGGGCATCGGCGAATTTGAGTTCGACGCCACGTTCCTCGGCCTGCTGCTTGGTCACCGAGGTTTCGGCGGCGCGCCAGCCCGATTCCGAACCGATCTGCGAAAAGCCCACGACAAGGCCGTTCAAATCCTGCGCCAGGGCGCCGGAAGACAAGGCAGTAGCGAGGCTTGCCGCGACGGCAAGCTTGGTAATGATGCTCACGATTGTTCCTCCCATAAGCCCGCCGGGCCGATTTCGCTTCCGACGGCATAAGGACGCTACATAAAGTACTATTATATGTAAAGACCCCTCGGGCGCAGCGCCAATCACGGGAAAGAAGGAACAGGAAAGAAGAAATTTATCATTTTTAATCAAGTAGTTATCTGGAGAAACACGACTCTGGCCGAGCGCGGGCGGCAACCTGGCTGCGGGGTCGGACGCAATGCCCGCCAGGCAAAAGCGGCCTTGAAACCCCGACGGGTCCGACAGCGCCGCCGCTTCGGGTCACGCCGAACGTCGGCGACGGAACGACAACAGCGCTCGCGCATTTGCCGATGGACCCATCGAGGAATGTGCCATGACCGACCGCTTCACCATGCAGGACCCGCGACATCAATATCCGGCCCCGCCCTTTCCCCGGCAGCCGCAATCGCCGCCCGGGCTCGTCTCGCGCATGCAGCCCTTTCCCGACCATGGCGAGGAAAGCTATGCCGGCTTCGGACGCCTCATCGGCCGCAAGGCGCTGATTACCGGTGGCGATTCGGGAATCGGCCGGGCCGCAGCCATCGCCTATGCGCGCGAAGGCGCCGATGTCGCCATCAATTTCCTGCCCAGCGAGCAGGAAGACGCCCAGGACGTCATCAGCCTCATCGAAAAGGCCGGCACGAAAGGTGTGGCCATTCCCGGCGATGTCAGCCAGGAACGCTTTGCCCGCGATCTTGTGCGGCGCGCGGTGGACGAAATGGGCGGACTCGACATTCTGGTGGTCAATGCCGCGCGCCAGCAGACGCGGGCATCCCTGGCCGAACTCTCGTCGGAAGATTTCGACCAGACCCTGAAGACCAATCTCTATGCCCTGCACTGGATCGTACAGGAGGCCGTACCGCACCTGCCGCCCGGCGCTGCCATCATCGCCACCGCCTCCATCCAGGCATTCGAGCCATCGCCCAGCCTGCTCGACTATGCCACCACCAAGGCAGGCATCGTCGCCTATATCCAGGCTTTGTCTACCCAGCTCATCGAAAAGGGCATCCGCGTCAACGCCGTGGCGCCGGGTCCCTTCTGGACGGTCTTGCAGCCCAGCGGCGGCCAGCCTCCGGAAAAGGTCGAGAATTTCGGCAGGAACAGCGCCTTCGGGCGCCCCGGCCAGCCGGTGGAACTGGCCCCGATCTACGTGCTGCTCGCCTCCCAGGAAGGCAGTTATCTCACCGGCGAGGTCCTGGGCGCGACCGGCGGCCGGGGCGTCAATTGATGCCATCCCTCCCCCGACCGCCGCTCGAAGCCGAATCCCTTGCCGATCGTCCAAGAGGGCTTTTCGCCCTGGCGCTCTGCCCGATCATGCTGGGCGCCTTCGGGCTCTGTATCCTGGCCCTGGGCATCATGGAAATGCTGCGCCTGTTCCAGGCCCTGGCGCCGTCTCAGCGCGAGCCCGGGCCCTTGGCGAGAAGCTGACGCCAAAGCGTCATTGGCGCGACATCGAGTCTGAGGCGTGCCGCCATCAAGGGCGCGTCCGCCGCGAGGAACCGCACGTCATGCCCGTCGAGAAAATTGCGTATGCCCTCGCCCACGACCGGGTGCAGGGTCAGCACCCCGCCGATATAGCCGATGGGCCGCCGTCCCACCCGTTGCGATAGCGCCAGGCCGAGTTGGGCCAGTTCCAGGGCCGCGTCGCGCAGGATCGCCAGGGCCAGCCCGTCGCCTTCCTCGGCGGCATCGCCCACCGCCACGGCCAGAGCACCGATCCTGCCCCGATCCCCGCCATAGATATATTGCCGTACATCGCTCCAGCTATTCCCGCCGATCGCCGCGAACAGCCTGTCGGCCAGCGCCGAAACATCGGCGAAAGAACCGGTCTGGTCGAAATTGCGATAGACGAGGTCGAGCGCCCGCAGCGTGATCCAGCTTCCCGAGCCGGCATCGTCGATGAGGATACCCCTGCCCCCGACCCGCACGCTTTCCTCGAGCCCGACATGCAGGCCGATCGAGCCGGTGCCCGCCGAGACGAGATGGCCCTCTCCCGGCGCGAAATTGGCGGCATAGGCCAGGCTCATGTCATCGACGATCAGCGCCTGGTCGGGTGCCACGCCCAGAGTCTCGTGCAGGAGCGCGGCGACCTCGCCGGCCACCGCCGATCCATAACCGGTCAGGCCCGCGGCCACGCTGCCGGCGCGCAGTCCCGCCGCCGCCAGATCCCCGGCAATGGTCTGCAAGACCGCGCGCAGCCGCGCTTCCTCGGCCGGATTGAACACATGGCCGGTAGCGCCAGCGGCGCGCCCGCGCGTCAGCACATCGCCATGATTGTCGCAGGCCACCCAGCGGCTGGCCGTGCCGCCCACATCGAGCCCGAGATGGACGGCATGGCTCATGCCGGCACGCCCTCGGCGACGAACCGGCGGGTAATCTCGCGCGGATTGGTAATCATCGTGCCCACCACCACCGCATGGGCCCCGGCCTCGAATGCCTGGCGCACCAGGGCCGGATTGTTGTAGCGCCCTTCGGCCACCACCGGCACCGAAAGCCGCCTGGCCAGGGCTTCGAGCAAGACGAGGTCGGGCGTTTCAGGCTTGGGCCCGGTATATTCTGTATAGCCCGAAAGCGTCGTCGCCACATAGGTCGCGCCATGATCGGCCGCCTCCAGCCCCTCATCCAGCGTCGAAATATCGGCAAAGACCTCGACGCCCAGTTCCTCGCGGATGCGGCGGATCAGCACTTTCGGAGCCTCGCCGGCGCGTGGGCGCGGCGTGCAATCGAGCGCCACCACGTCGGCGCCGGCATCCACCAGCGCCTGCGCCGCCGCGAAATCGGGCGTGATATAGACGGGATGGTCCCGCGAGAACACCTTGTGGATGCCGATGACCGGCAAGCCCGCCGCCTTGACCGCCGCCACGTCCGCCGGCCCATTGGCCCGGATGGCGCTGGCGCCGCCATCGCGCGCCGCCAATGCCATGGCGCCCATGAACAGCGGACCGTGCAGGGGATTGTCCGCCCGCGCCTGGCAGGAGACGACAAGGCCTTTTTCGGCCAGTTTCAGGTTCATTTGACGGCTCCGGACGTCATGCCGTTGATGAATTGGCGCGACAGGACGATGTAAAGCACGATGATCGGCGCCGCCGAAAGGGTCAGGCCGGCGAACAACACGCCCCAGTCGCTGGTATATTCGCCCATGAAGGTGGTGAGCCCCTGCGGCAGGGTCTTGAGATCGTCGTTCTGGATGAAGATCAGGGGAAAGAAGAAGTCGTTCCAGATCGGCACCAGGTTCTGGATGCCGGCGATCACCATGGCCGGCCGCACCAGCGGCAGCATCACCGACCACATGATCCGCGCTTCGCTCGCCCCATCCATGCGCGCCGCGTCCTCCAGTTCGTTGGGCAGCGTGCGGATGAACCCGGTCATGATGAAGACCGTGGTGGGCAGGCCCATGGCTACATAGACCAGGATCAACGAAAACGGCGTATTGAGCGCGCCCAGGTCCCGCATCAGGATGAAGAGCGGGATGATGGCGAGCTTGAGCGGCAGCGTCAGCCCCGCAAGAAAGAACATCAGGATGAAGCTGGCGCCGAAGAACTCGTAGCGGGCGATGGCATAGGCCGCCATGGTGCCCAGGGCCAGCACCAGGGTGATCGAGGTGCCGGTGACGAAGACCGAATTGAGCAGGTAGCGCAGGAAATTGGTCTGCGTCCAGATTTTCACGATATTCTCGACATGGGTGAAATCGGGCAGCGCGAAGGGATGCTGGTAGATCTGGGTGCTGGTCTTGAAGGCCGCGAAGACCATGATGATAATGGGCGCCAGCATGACCACGCTGTTGGCGATAAGGATGATCTGGACGAGCCCGTCGCGCCCCAGCGTGCCCAACAGGCCCGGACGGTCGCCGTAATTTTCGCTGGCCACGCTCATAGCTGGATTTCCCGCGAGCGGAGTTTGACGGTGATGACGCTCGCAATGGCGGCGATGAACAGGAAAATCAGCACGGCCAGCGCGCTGCCCATGCCGAAATTCTGCGTCGAGCTGGAAACCGTGCCGAAGGCGGTGCGGTAGAACAACAGGCCCAGAACGTCCGTCGAGCCATAGGGCGAGCCGTCCAGCCCCGCCATGATATAGGGGATTTCAAACCAGTTGAACGCGCCCACGAACAACAGCACGAACACCACCGTCGCGCTGGGCGCCACCAGCGGCCAGACGATCTTGGAAATCTTGACCCACTCGCTCTGCGTCTCCATGCGCACCGCATCGAGCACTTCGGTGGGAATACGCTGCATGCCGGCCAGGAACACCAGGGCGGGAAAGCCCACCATGTGCCAGGCATTGGCCACGATCAGCGCCCAGAGCGCGGTGCTGTCCTGGCCCAACCAAGGCTGCGCCAGGAAGCCGAGCCCCAGCGCGCGCAGCGACACATTCGCCACCCCGAACAGCGGGTGGTAGAACAGCTTGAACATATAGCCCACGATGATGGTGGAGAGCACCACCGGCAGGAAAACCGCGATGCGGTGGAAGCGGGCGCCGGGCAGGCCGCGCCACAGGCAATAGGCGAGCAGGAACCCGACCCCGTTCTGCAACGCCATCAACGCGAAGAACACCACCACATTGTTGCGGAAGGCGTTCCACGTATAGGCCGCATAGGGCTGGGCAAACAGCACCTTGTAGAAATTGTCGAAGCCGACGAAGTCGCCGCGCGCCATGCCGTTCCACTCGAAAAAGGCATAGGCGAAGGCCGAAACGATCGGATAGACGATGAAGAGGGCCACGAAAGCCAGCGGCGGCACGATCAGCGCCGTGATCCACAGGCCGCGTCCGGTGAGGCGCAAGCGGGGCATGAAATCCTCGTCCTCCGGTGAACAGGCCGGGCCGGCAGGCCCATGCCCGCCGGCCCGTCCAAGGGAGCCCTATTTCTGGAACGGCGCGTACCAGGCGGCGATGCCGTCGGTGACGGCCTGGCCGACCTCTTCCGGCGTCGCCTTGTCGTCCAGCATCTTCTGCACTTCCGCCTGCAGCAGCACCGAGCCGGTCGGCTCGCCATAACGGAAGCTGGCCAGCATCAGGTAGGGAATGGCATTCTTGTTGAGTTCGCTCACCTCGGCCAGCAGCGGGTCCTTGAATTCCACGCCGGGCACGGTCGAGATATTGCTCAATTCATCCGCGAAAGCCTGCCCGAATTCCTTCGAGGCCAGGTAATTGAGGAATTTGAGCGCCGCGTCCCGGTGCCCGGTCTTGGCATTGGCCGCATAACCGCCGTCGAAATAGATGGCGACCAGCTTGTCGTCGTCCGCGCTCTCGCCCGGCGCCGCGAAGACACCGATATCGAGATCCGGATTCTGCCCCTTGAAGGTGGCGATCTCGTAGGAGCCGCCCGCGAACATCGCCGCCATGCCCGAGGAGAACAATTGCTGGGCCGAGGGATAATCGAGGCCGATGAACCCGTCGGGGAAATAGGCGGTGATCTGCTTGAGATGCTCGAGCGCATCGATATAGCGCGGATCGGTGAAATCGGTCTTTTCGGCCATCAGGTCCTGGTAGAAATCCTTGCCCATGATCGAGGAGACGAGCGCCCCGACGATGGTTTCGTTCTGCCAGGCCGTCGCCGTGCCGTTGGCGAAGGGCATGATGCCCGCGGCCTTCAGCGTCTCGCAGGCGGCGATGAATTCGTCCCAGGTCTGGGGCTCTTCCACGCCATTGGCCGCGAACAGGGCCTTGTTGTAGATGACGAATTGGGTCTGGCTGGCAAAGGGCACCGCATAGATGATCTTGTCGGAGCGCTGCGTTTCGGCCGCCAGGGATTCGGGGCTGAAATTGGCCAGGGCCGGAATCTTCTCCGCATCGAGCGGCAGCAGGTAGCCGGCGCCGGACAGCGTTTCCATGCCGCCATAGGCGCGCACCATCATCAGGTCCGGCCCGGTGCCGCCGGCCAGCGCCGTGGACAGGATGGTGTTGTAATTGGTCGCCTCGAAGGCCTCGAACTTGACGGTGATGCCGGGATTCTCGGCCTCGAAGGCGTCGATGAACTGCTCGTATTGCGCCTTGTCCTCCTGGCGCCAGGACCAGAAGGTCAGGTCCTGCGCGAAAGCCGGAACGGCGATGAGCAGCGCCCCGAGCGCCGCGCCTGCCCTGATGATCGATTTTCTCATTTATCCCTCTCCTTGGACGTGGAAATTGCGTCCGGCCACGGCCGGGCGCCGTTGGCTTGGCGTCAGGCCGGAAGGCGCTGGCCGCTCTCCCGGCCGAAGAAATGCGCCCCCTCGAGCGCAATCTCGATGCTGACCGGCATATCGGGCTCGAAATCCTCGTTGGGATTGGTGCGCACGCTGGCCAGCGTGCCATCCCCGAGGCGGACATAGACATAGGCGTTGTCGCCCAGATATTCGGTATAGACGACCCGTCCGGCAAAGCCGTTGGCCGATTGCCCGCGCACCAGCCGCATGGCGTCGGGCCGCGCTCCCAGGACCAGAGCCTTGTCGTCGCTCTCGGGCAGGCGTTCGAGGCGGATCGAGCCCGCCCCGGGCAGGACCAGCCGCTCCCCGTCCCGCTCGACATCGAGCAGCGTCATCCTGGGCGATCCGATAAAGGTGGCGACGAACAGATTGGCCGGCGCCTCGTAGAGCGCGCGCGGCGAGCCCACCTGCTCAATGCGTCCCAGATTCATCACCACGATGCGGTCGGCCAGGGTCATGGCTTCCACCTGGTCGTGGGTGACATAGATGGTGGTGCCCCCGATATCCCGGTGCAGCCGGGCGATTTCGAGCCGCACGTCGGAGCGCAGGGCCGCGTCGAGATTGCTCAGCGGCTCGTCGAGCAGCAGCACTTCGGGCTTGCGCACCAGGGCCCGGCCGATGGCGACGCGCTGGCGCTGGCCGCCCGACAATTCGCGCGGCTTGCGCTTGAGCAGTGGTTCGAGCCGCAACATGCGCGCCGCCTCGGCGATGCGGTTTTCCACCTCGCTTTTGTCGAGCCCCATCAGGCGGGCGCCGAAAGCCATGTTCTCATAGACGTCCATATGCGGATAGAGCGCATAGGACTGGAACACCATGGCGATGCCGCGCCGCGAGGGCGCCACCGCGTTCATGCGCCGGCCATTGAGCCGGAATTCGCCCTCCGAAATGGGATCGAGCCCGGCGATGAGCCGCAGCAGCGTGGACTTGCCGCATCCCGAAGGCCCGACAAAGACCACGAATTCCCGATCCCCGATTTCGAGATCGATGCCATGCAGAACGTCGGTCGTTCTGAACCGCTTCTTGATGCCGCGAAGCGAGAGCTGCGCCATGTCCTGTCCGGTCCCCTCCCGAGGCCGGGCAAAGGCGCATCGCCTTTCGCTCCACCTCGCGTTTCGGAATACTAAATTCCAAAATTTTCAGGTGTCAAGAATAGAAAATTACTCTGCTCAGGTGCGGGACAGCGGCGCCCCGGCCTTGAGCACCGTCACCGCTTCCTCGCTGCGGTGAATGTAATCATAGGCGTCCGTCTGGCGGCGAAGCAGCAGGATGAACAGCATGTCGGTCAGCATCAATTGCGCATCGCGCGAAGTGATGGCCGAGGAGCGCACCCGCTCCTCGTCGGCAATGGTGTAAAGCCCGATATCGGCCAGTTGCAGCAGCGGATTGGGATGCAGGCCGGTGACCGAGACGATCTTGGCCCCCCTGGCCTTGGCCAGTTCGGCGATGCGCAGCGTCTCCACGCTCCGCCCCGAATGGGACAGGGCCAGCAGCACATCGTGCTTGCCCAGGGTGGAGGCGCTGGAAATCTGGATATGGGTGTCGCTGTCAAGCAGCACCGTGCGCCCCAGTTTCAATAGCTTGTAGGAAAAATCCTTGGCCACCAGCGAGGAGGCTCCCACCCCCGCCAATTGCACCCGCCGGGCCGCCAGCAGCGCTTCGAGGGCATCGTCTATGGTCTTTTCCTCGTTGGCGGCGGCGGTTTCGCGCATCGAGAGCAATTTGCTGCCGATCAGCTTTTGCAGGATGGTCATATAGCTGTCGCTGGCATCGATGCTGCCATGGATAATGCCGGCCGGCGCCTGCCATTCCTGCGCCTTGGCCTTGTTGACCGCCAGCTTGAGCTGCTGGTAGCCGGCATAGCCCAGCTTCTGGCTGAACTTGACCACGCTCGACTGGCTGCGTCCCGTTGCCTCGGCCAGCGCCGCCGACGACATGGTCAGCATGCGCTCGGGATCGTCGATGATGAATTGCGCGATCTGCCGGTCGGCCTGGGTCATCGTGTCCATCTGCGCGCTCAGCATTCTCAGAACGGACATCTCGGCCTCCACGCGCAGCAGCATCCCTGACTCGGGCCGGAATAATGTATTCCGCCGTCTTCAATGACAAGGAATTGCTGCCGAAAAGCACTCGCTCAGGCGGCCGCCTGGGCATCCCCGTTCGGTGCCTGGCGTTCGCGCCAGGCCCGAAGCGCCCGCTGCGCCTCGTCGGCGGCCAGCGCCAGCCGCCCCTTGAGCGAGCCGGCGGCGGCCAGGCTGGTCAGGGTTACCGCCTCGGTGGCAAAGCGCGTCTTGAAGGCTTCGGCGCCGCACAGGAAATCCACCACCGTCAGCCCCTGGTCGAAGGACCATTTGATATATTCGCTCATCAACAGGGTGCCCGGCGAGGCGCGCTCGAAATCCGGGTCATAAGTGGTGACGAAGGCCATCATCGTGTCGTGCTGCACGAAATTGACCGAAACGGCGATCACCTTGTCCCCGCATTCGAGCACGAAGAGACGCAGGATGCCGGCTTGCGCCAGCACGTCGACCAAAGCCGCCAATGCCGGAGCCCCCGCGTCGAACAGGGTCGAGACATGGCCCTGCGCCGCAAGCCATTTGCGCTTGAGCGCCGCCAGCCGCTCCAGCACCGTGGCGCGATCTTCGTCCGGGTCCAGCAGGCGGAAGCGGACCGGTCCGTTTTCTTCGAGGAACTTCCAGCCCCGGCGATGATTCTGCCGCGCCTTTTTCGATTGCCCCTCGAACCAGGCCCGGCCATCGGTCCAGCCCGTCACCCTGTGGCTGACCTCGCTGCGATGATTGGGCGACAGCCGCAATCCCGCGCCGCCATGGCCAAGCACATGGGCGCGGGCCTCCGGCAGGAGCCGGTTGACAAGCGCGATGTCGAATCCGCGTGCCGCGCCAAGCGCCGCCCACAAATCGTGCAGCACCGCATCGGGACAATCCGGCCCCGCCAGCAGGTCGCCGTAATCGCTATGGCTGTTGGCCGCCCATTCGAGGAATACCAGGCCCCGCCGGCGATGCGTGGCCAGCGGCAGCACCGCCTGCAAGGCCTCGCCCTGCCAGGCAAGGGCGATATGCAAGCCCCTGTCCCGGCGGTCGGGCGCGGTCCGCCACCAGGCCGAAATCCAGCCATGGCTCTGGAAGATCGCGCCTCCGATACGGGCGCGAAGCGCCTCCCAGGCCGGGCCGATCTCGGCCAGCCGCGTCAGGTCCCTGACGATCTCGATCCGGTGCGCCGGCGCGGTCGGCCTGGTCACGGCTGGCTGCCTTCCACCGGCCTTTCGGCAGGGCGGGGCCGGCGGAACGGCCGCGACAGGATGATCGCCATTTTCTTGAGCGGCAGGATATAGAGCCCGAACAGCGACTGATAATCGCTATGATCCTTGTCCATCAGCCCGAATTTGAAATCCTCGTCCGGCTCGGGCACGCAGGCCGTGCCGAACATCCGGTCCCAGAAAGAGAACAGCAGTCCGAAATTCTTGTCGTAATGCTTGGGATTGGCGCTGTGATGGAGCTGGTGCCAATGCGGGCTCAGCACCACATTGTCGAGCGGCCCGAACGAAATCTTGAGATGGGTGTGACGCACGAAATCCATCATCAGGATATTGCGGATCACATAGACATTGATGCCGAAGATCGTGGCTTCCACCGGGTTGAGCGCGACCAGCGTCCAGATACCGAAGCAGATGCCCGGAATGACCCCGTCCCACATGCGGTTCATCAGGTCGTCCAGCGGATGCACCCGGTCCTTGGTCACCCCGACCATCACTTCGGCCGAATGATGCACCTTGTGCAATTCCCACAGCAGCGGAACTTTGTGCTGGGCGTAATGGTAGAGATAATAGGAAATGTCATAGGCGAGCAGCATGGTCAGGGTGAAGACGACGATCACCAGCGGCCCCGCCTCGCCCAGCAGCGGCTCATGGATATCGAGCAGCGCGCCCAGGCCCTGATTGGTGAGATAGGCCATGGCAGCCACGAAGATCACCCCCGACGGGATCAGCAGGAACGGCATCAGCAGCTTCTTGGTGATCCAGAACAGGAAATCCGCCTTGGCCGAGGGGTGCAGGATCACTTCCTTGGGCAGCGCGAACTCGAAGAAATCGGCGAAGGACTTCTTGTCGGCGATGCGCCAATAGGCCCAGAGAGCGCTCCCCAGCGCCGTCAGCAGCAGCAGTCCCGCCGTCGCCAGGTTGTCGAAGGACAATTTGTCCATGACCTTGTTGATGAGTTCGCTAATCATCGGCGTCCTGCTCCTCTCGAGAGGGATGTGTCGGGCCGCGTCGGCCGCCCTGAAAATGCCAGATCGCTGCCGCCGGGTGGCGGCAAAAGTGAATGCTTAGTTAACGTGCCGGAACGCTGAGCCGGGTGATGACGCCGGCTCCGTCCACCCGGCCGCGCCAGCGCAGGCGCGGGGCCGGCACCTTGTGCCCGAAGGCCGGCGAAACCCAGCCGCCCGGCAGCGTCCCGCCGGAACCGAGATCGAGCGCTCCGTCGGGAAAATCGATGACCAATACCGGCCCGTCGCGGCTGCAAATTGCCCGCGAGCCGTCGATGCGCACCGCGATGTCGGCGGCCAATTGCCAGGCGATTTCCGCCACGCGTCCCGTTCCGCCCACGAGGCGATCTTCCACCATGAGCGTGTCGCCCGCGCGGGCCACCGCGCGGCGATGGTTCACCCCGAAGGCACGGCGATAGCCGTCATGTTCGGCCGTGAGCCGCCAATGGGCCGCGTCCTGCCTGTCCACCAGCTGCGCCCGCGCCTTGTGCGACCAGTTGAAGGCACCCGCCATGCTGCTCTGGCTGCGGCCCTCGATATTGAGCGTATTGTGTGCCGGGGTCGAGCGGAACCAGTCGCGCCAGGTCCCGCCCGAGCCATAGAGATAGGTGCCCGGATCGACCAGCACCGGCTTTCCATCCACCGAAAGCGTCAGAGACAGGGCATCGGCATGGCCATGCGCCGCGATCGAGAGATAGCCCAGCGGCCCATGGTCGAAACAGAGCGCCACCTCTCGTCCGTTCATCGCTCCATGCCATGCCGAAAGCCCGCCTTGCGCGAAAGTCCTGAGCCCGACAGGCCGCTCCGCCACCTCGGGCTGGCCGCAATAGGCGCGGATCGCCGCCGCCACCGCGCCGGCATAGTCGCGCACCGGCCCCAGGGCGATGACCCGCCCTTCGTCGTCGTCCCCGAACCGCCCATTGGGGCCCAGCCAGGCCACATGAGCCGCGAAAGCCGCCAGCCGCGCCTCGGCGTCTTGCGGAAAAGGATCGCCGGCGGCCCGCGCTGCCTCCGCGCAGAGCAGCACCAATTCGCAGGTAAAGGCCGCATAGGTGGGACTCTGCTCGGCTCCGGCGCCATCGGGCAGGATTTGCCGCTCCAGTTCGGCCAGCAATCTGGCGCGGGGTCCGGCGCCATCGCCGCCGCGCGCCCGGGCGATGAGATAGGCGCCGGCCAGTTCGGCCACCAGATGGTTGTTGGCCGAGGAATAAAGGGAGGGAAAGCGCGCTAGCCAGAACGTGCTGGCGTCAAGCACCTGCCCGGCCAGGGCCCGCGTCGCTTCCGGCAGCGCCGGACCCATCAGGTCCAGCGTCACAAGGATATTGATGGCCCGCACCGCCACCTCGATGCCCGAGGCCCAGGCCACGCCGCCAAAAGGCGGATTGGCCGCGTGCCAGCTCTGCAACACTGCTTCGATGGCGGCGCAATATCGGGCTTCGCCGCTGAGGACGAATTGCGCGGCCAGGGCCGGCAGCATATGTAGGCGATTGATCTCCCAGACATATTTTATGTCGCCGCGCGCCCCGTCATGGCGAAAGTCGATATCGAAGCAATAGCGCTCCGCCCTCGGCCAGGCGCTGCCCGTCACCGGATCGAGCCGCCACACGTCGCGATAAGGCGGGGCGATGGCGCCCTCGGGCCAGGCCTGCCCCAGGGCGCTGAAACGCCCATCGAGAAATCCATCGGCGGTTTCGGCGATCGTCGCGCGCTGCGCGGGCGGGGCATTGCGGATCCGCTCGGGCCAATCGGGCCACACCGGATGCATCGCCGCCGCCGCGTAGCGCGTCCAGCCCTGGTGCCGGCGGCGGGAAATGGCCCGGCGGCCGCGTTCGCCCAGCCGGTGCAGCATCTCGGCCGGTCCCATGGCGCGCAGGCGATTGATATACCAGAGAAGTTTCATGCGGAGGCCCGAACTTTTCAACCCTCATACACCACGCCGGCCAAAAGCCCCGCTGCCGCTTCGCGCTTGGGTTAATATCGGGCAGGTTCAACCGAAGGATCGCCCTTGCGCCGCAGCCTGCTCGCCCTTTTCGGCCTTGTCCTGGCCCTCGTGCCCGCCCATGCCGCGCCGCTGGCGCTGCATCGGGGCGTCGGCGTGCATGAATGGCTCAACTGGGCACCGCTCGATGCAACCGGCGCCTATCGCCAGCCGCCCTATCGCGGCATTGCCGAATGGCTCTCGGGCGCCCGCCCGCTCTCCGACTGGCCGCCCGGCGATCCCTTCGCGCAGATCCGCGCCATGGGCTTCGATTTCGTTCGCCTCTCGGTCGATCCCGGTCCGCTCCTGGCCAGCACCGGCGCCGACCGCGCCGAAGCCCTGGCCGTGCTCGAAAGCGCCGTCCGCCACGTCACCGAAAGCGGCCTCAAGGTGGTTTTCGACCTCCATGCGGTAACGCAGAAACCGCAATACAGCCTGGCCGGCCTCGAAGAGCGCGCCGACAGCCCCGGCACCCTGGCCTATCGCGCCATGGTCGCCGACAGCGCCGCCATGCTCGCCCGTTTCGACCCCGGCATGGTCGCCATCGAGCCCTATAACGAGCCTGCCTTCTATCCCTGCGCGGGCCAGGGCAATGGCCAATGGCAGCGGATCATGGCCGCCACCATCGCCGATATCCGCGCCCGGAGCGCCGAACTCACCATCGTCGCCACCGGGGCCTGCGGCGGCGGCATTACCGGCCTGGTCGACCTCGATCCCGATTTCGACGATCCCAATATCCTCTATAGCTTCCACATGTACGAGCCGCATGCCTTCACCCACCAGCGGCTCGACGACGCACGGGCCTTCGGCTCCGGCCTGCCCTGGCCGGCCAGCGCCGGCACGCCGGGCATCGTGCTCGAAACCCTTCTGGCCCACATGCAGGCCGCCGGCATGGACGATGCGGCGCAAGCGGCGAACCTGGCGCTCGTGCGTCCCGTGATTGCCGATTATTTCCGCGCCGATTGGGGCGAGGCCCAGCTCCAGGCCCGCTTCGCCGAAGCCCTCGCCTGGGCCGAGGCCCACGACATTCCCGCCCGGCGCCTGTTCATGGGCGAATTCGGCGCCATCCTCGTTTCGCCCGACGGGCGGACCGGCGCCTACAATGCCGATCGCCTGCGCTATGTGCGCGCCGTGCGCGAGGCGGCCGAAGCGGCCGGCATTGCCTGGTCGATCTGGGAATATTCCAATCCCTACGGCATGTCGGTCATCCGGCCCGAAGGCCCCGCCATCCCCGATACCGACCTGCTCGCCGCCCTCGGCCTTGCCGCTCAATAAAGCGCGACGTCGAGCCGCTGGTCGATGAAGGCGCGCTTGCCGTTGCGGCCCGAGGCGATGCGCTCGACCGGCTCCAGCCGGAAATCGAGCCGCCCCCGGCAGCGCTTGACGAGCGCATTGACCACCCGCCTGGCATCGGCCTCCTCCCCGTCATGGGAGAGCACGTAGCGGAAGCTGACCTCGCCCGGCGCCTCCTGGTAGAACTGGAATTCCTGCACTCCGCGATAATGGCGGGGATCCTCGGAGGTGAGATCGATGGTCACCATCCGCCCGCCATCGCGCATCACCAGGAAATCCGGCTTGCGCCGCGGCGCCAGCGCCGCCACCCGCAGCCTCTGCCCGTTCTCGGGCGTCGGCACATGCACCAGGCGCGCGAAATCCCCCGTATCGTAGCGGATGAACGGCATGCCGGTGGACAGGAACCCCGTCCCGACCAGCCGCCCTTCCTGGCTCGGCTCGGTCACCGGATTGCCCTCGCTGTCCACCAGTTCGGCCAGGCAATAGAGCGGATTGGATTCATACAGCCCCGGCGCCCCGGGCACTTCCGCGCCGAACAGCGCCTTCTCGCTCATCCCGTAAAAGCACGAGATCGGCACATCGCCCAGGACCTTGGCGATCGTCTGCCGCTGGTGCTCGTAAAGCGGCTCGGACACCAGCATGATGCCCTTGAACGGCAGCCTGGGCCGCAGGCCCAGATAATCCAATTGCCGGCAGAACAATTCCACCGACGAGGGATAGCCGTAAAGGAACCTTATGCCCCGCCGCTCGATCAGGTCGAGATAGGTCGCCGCATCGTCCGGCGTCAGTGGAAAGGTCGCCAGCCGCAATTCCTTGAGCGCGGAATCCCATTCGTGGGTCTTGTCGCCCTTGAGCCCGAAACCGAAGCCGCGCAGCGTCGCCCGCGCATCGCTCTCGCCATAGCCCACGCGCGACCAGGCGTCGTAGACGAAAGCCATTTCCCGCGCGCTGCGATCCTTGTCGAGATAGAAGCGAAACGGCTTTTCGGCGTTCGAGCCGCTGGTTTCGGCCCGGTCCAGCATCATGCGCGGCACCGCCAGCGCCGCCTCTCCCGCCGCCTCGAGGTCCGCCTTGGTCAGGATCGGCAGGCGTTGCAGGTCGGCGATATCGAAATGCCGCGCATCGAAACCGGGGCCGAAGGCCTGCGCGATGCGGTCGCGGTAGAATGGACTGCCCTCATGCGCCCGCGCCAGCAGCGCGCGCAGCGCGGCACGCTGCTGCTCGGCGGCAAAGGCCGGGTCGCTCGAAGCCCGGGCGATGCGTGCGCGCCAATCCCGATAGGTCCGGCCGAACTTGGCCTGCGTAGGCACCAGGGCCACCAGCGGCTTGAGCAGCGCCTGCACCGCCGGCGGGCTGCGCACATAGGCGCCCCGTGCCGTATCCAGCAATTGCCCGGGCAGACCCGCCATCAGAAGCTGCCCCATTCTCCGGCCAGGCTGTATTCGCGCGGCCGCATGGTGCGTTTGAACTGGGTATAGCCATCGCCCGCGCGCATCCCCCCGACGTCGAAATAGTCGAGGCCCCGGCGCTTCATCTCGCGGATCGTCGCCCACATCAGGGCATTGCCCGCATTGAGCCGCCGCCCGTCCGGGCCGAACCAGCCCACATGATATTCGGCGGCCTTGCCGAATTGCACGACCGACATGCCGGCCACGGCCCTGTCGCCGTCCAGCAGTTGAAAGACCGTTACATCCTCGGGATTGGCCGCCCGCAACGTGCGCAACATGACGGCATCGGCGGCCGAAAACCCCTTCTCCTTCATATTGTCCAGATGCCGCGCGATCATCCATTCAAAGCTCTCGCCATCGCGGGCGATGCGCACTTCAGCCCCCGCCTTTTCCGATTGGCGCAGCCGGTTGCGAAAGCCCGAGGCGAAACTGCGCCAGAGCGCCTCCTCGTCCATCCTGAGGTCGATGCGTCCCGAGGTCCAGCCCGCCGCCCGGATGCGGAACAGGCCCGCCTCGCGCAGCAACCGGTCCGAATCTTCTCCCTTGGGCAGCGCCGTGGCGATGCTGAGCGGCCCGCGCCAGCCCCGGCGCAAAGCCCGATACGCGCCCACCACGTCCCGCTCCTGCGGCATGGCGGCGAAAAAGACCGGCCCGCGATTGACACGCGCCAGCACGCGCAATCCGGCCACGCGCCGCTCCAGTACCGTGGCCAGCGCCACCGCCCTGCCGCCATCGCGGATCAGCACGCGCTTGGGCATCCAGTTCTTGGCGCCCTTGGCCATGCCATAGGCGTGGCTTTGCGGCAGGTGCGGAAACGGCAATTGCTCGAGCAGCCGCGACCACTCCGCCGCGTCGTCCACCGGCAGCAGCGAAAACCGGTCTTCCCGGCCGGCCAGGACAAATCCCAGGCCCGAGAATTTTCCCGCGTCGGTTAGGTGCAATTCACTCATTCTTCCCCTCCTGGGCCGATGACACTTGCGGGCCGGATTGCCGCCTTGCGCCCTTTCGGCGCCAGCGCGGCAGCGGTCCAGATTCGACAGATCGCTTCGGCAAAGGGCGTGGGATGCAGCCGCTCGCGGTGAACGGCCTGCGCCGCCTCGCCCAGGCGCTGGCGCAGGGCCGGGTCCCGCACCACTTTTTCCAATGCCGCGGTCAGCGCCTCGACATCGCCCGGCGGCACCAACAGGCCCGATTGCCCGTCCTGGATGATGTCGGCCACCGCGCCCACCGGAGTCGTCACCACGGCCAGCCCCGAGCCCATGCCCTCGATCACCGAAACGGGCAGGTTCTCGGCGAAGGACGGCAGGACCAGGATATCGGCCGAAGCCAGCAATTCGGCCACGCCCTGCGGCCCGACCCAGCCGGGCAGCGCGACGCGCTCGGCAATGCCCAGTTCCGCCGCCGTCTTGCGCGCCAGCTCCACCGCGCCGTCTCCGGCAATGGTGGCGCGCCAGGTGTCCAGATGCTTGAGCCGGTGCAGCGCTTCGCCCAGTTGCGGCACGCCCTTGCGCGCGCCCACCCGGCCCAGGAACAGGATATGCACCGTGTCGCCGCCGCCCCGATGCACCAGTGCCGGCGGCGCGCTGGCATTGGGCACGATGGCGATGCGCCCCGCCGCGCCCGGCGCCTTCGCCGCCACGAAATCGCGCCAGACCGAGCCCAGCACCACGACCTGCGCCGCCTGCGTGAACAGCGTTCTGATGGCCCGGTTCAGCAGGCCCTTTTGCGGCCAGAACACATGGTAATCGGCCCCGTGCAGGTGCAGCACATAGGGCACGCGCAGCATCCGCGCCACCGCCGCGATGACCATTTTACGATAGGTGCTGCCGTTCTGCGAAAGATTGATATGCACCAGGTCCAGCCGGCCGCGCAGGCGGCTCGCCAGCATCCGCGCGCAAAAAGCCAGCATGTAGCGCAGCGAGCCGATGGCCGAGCCCGCGCCCCGGCTGGCCACGAAACGCACCGAAATGCCCCGCTCGCCCCGCGCCTCCAGCGCGTGCTTCAGCGTCGCCATGATGCGGTCTATGCCGCCCTGCCCCTCCACGCCGGCCGGCGTGGCGACCATGACGTAAAGCGGCGGAGGAATGGAAGTATCGCGTGCCATGGCTCGGGTGTAGCCGGCCCCTGCCGCGCAACAAAGCACAGTCTTAAGAAAGGGTTTACGACGACAATTTGTCTTAAATTGTCGTCATTCACATTATCGCCCGGAAATGCTGTGAGGGCCGCGTAAAGAAGACTAGAGCTAGGCCATGCTGCTGCGCTCCACCTTCCTTTATGCCCCCGCGATCCTGTTCACGCGCCTTTCGGCGCTGTTGCTGGTCGCCCTGGCAACCCGTTTCGTGGACCAGACCGAATATGGCCTTTTGACGCTGGTGGTCACCATCGGCGAAATGACCGACATCGCCCTGGCCAATTGGCTGCGCATTTCCCTGTTGCGGCTGGGCGGCAAGGGCGAGATCACTCGGGGCAGCCTTTGGCTCGCCGGCCGTATCCTGGTGGCGAGCACCGCCATCGGCGGCCTCAGCTCCATTGCCGCCGCCCATCTCGTGGCACCCGAGCGCTGGGGGGAATTCGCCCTGGCCGTCGCCGCCTATCTCGTTGCTGGAGCCGTCAGCCGTTTCGCTCTCACCGTGCTGCAGATGCAACAGCGCCACGGCACCTATTCCATGGCCGAATTCGGCCGCGCCCTGTTGCAGGTCAGCTTGCCCATCGCCGCCATCCTGCTCTTTCCGGGCAGCTTCCTGCCCCTGTCCCTGGGCTCCAGTCTCGGCGTGCTCGTCGCGGGCCTGGTGGCCCTCATCCTGGCACTGTGCCAGGTCGTTCCCGGTCCGGCCCGCTTCAGCGCCCGCGAATTCATTGCCTTCGGCATCCCGCTCGTGGTGATGGCGCTTTTCGGCTTCGGCGTGAACAACGGCGAAAGGCTGTTCCTCAACGCCTATTACGATGCCGGCGCCGTGGCGATCTTCGCCGTCGCCTATGCACTGGCGCGCCAGCCCATCGACACCGTCGCCAATGCCGTGCAGATGGGGGCCTTTCCCGAAATGGTCGGGCGCTTCGACACCAGCGGTCCGCAGGCCGCCGCCGCCTATCTGGGCGACATGCTGGCGCTGATGCTGCGTCTCTGCCTGCCGATCGCGGCGCTTCTGGTGGCACTCAGCCGCGACATTGCCGGCTTCGTGTTGCCGGTCGATTATCATGGCCACGTGCAGGTGCTGTTCCCCATCATCGCCCTGTCGGTGCTCATGGCCAATACCGGCAGCTTCGTCTTCGCCAATGTCATTCACGCCCATAAGCGTCCCTGGCTGCTGGTCTATATCGATGGCGGCGCCTCCCTCGCCACCATTGCCCTGTCCATCCTGCTCATTCCGCCGCTGGCCGAAACCGGTGCCGCCCTCGCCCTGGCCGGCGGCACGCTGACCAGCCTTTCCCTCACCATTCTCATCAGCCGCCGCCTGACGCCGATCCCCATTCCCTGGCGCGATCTTGTCCTGTCGCTGTTCATGGCCGCCGCCACCGGCATCGCCGCGCATCTGGCCAGTGCCGGCCTCGGAACCGCCTGGCCCGTCCTGCGCCTCGCCATTGGCGGGTTTGCCGGCGGCCTGGTGTTTCTGGGGCTCAATGTCCTGGCCCATCCCGTCCAGACCCGGACCTTCGCGCATCGCCTCCACGCCCGCCTGCGCAGCGCTTGAGCGCGACCGCCGCAAACGCAGATGCACCCCGGCGGAAGCTGGGATGCATCGTGTGATTTCCGCCGTTGTGCGAGGAGCCTAATGCAGCGCCCGACGCCGCCAAAAGGCGCGCCAGAGCAGCACGGCATAGGCCCTGTTGGTATCGAAATAGCGCCGCCAGAGCCGGCGTGGCTCCTGCGCCACGCGAAACAGCCATTCGAGGCCCAGCTTCTGTACCAGCAGCGGCGCGCGGCGCACCTTGCCGCCATAGACGTCGAAACTGCCGCCCACGCCCATGACGAAGCTCGGCGTCAGTCCCGCGCGATGCCGCTTGAGGAAACGCTCCTTGCGCGGGGTGGGCAGGGCGACGAACAGGCAATCGGCCTTCGAGCGATTGATCGCCGCGACGATGTCGTCTTCATCCTCGGCGGCGAAATAGCCGTTCTGCATGCCGGCCAGTTCGAGCCTCGGATGGCGGCGGCGCAGTTCAGCGACCATGGCATCGAGCACCTGTTGCTCGGCGCCCAGCAGATAGGGCCGATAGCCGCGCGCGGCACAGAGCGCCAATAGCGCCGCCATCAGGTCGACCCCCGCCACCCGCTCCTTGACCGGCACGCCCAGAAGGCGCGTGCCCAGCAGCACGCCGGCGCCATCGACATTGATGATGTCGGCGCCGGCAACGTCCTCGAACAATTCCGGGTTCTTGCCCATGTTCACCAGCTTGGCGACATTGACCACGGTGTGCAGCATGGGGCGGCGTTCGCGCATCGCCGTTTCGGCCAGCGCCAGCGTCTCGGCCATGTCGAGATCGTGCATCGGGGCGCCCAGGAAGGTGCGCCGCCGCGTGGACAGCAGATCGTCTTCGCTCCAGGGGGCCACGGTCAGGCCACCTTGTCAGTGCTGCGGCGGCGCGGCCGCAGGATGCTGTTGCGGCCCTCGATACGCGCATCGGTGCGCCGCGCCTTGCGCCAGGTCCACAGGCCCCGCGTATCCACCAGTTTCTTGTCCTGAAGCGCCTGCGGATCGATGAGGCCGAACTGGCGATGATCGACCAGCAGCACCACGATATCGGCCCGGTCGATGGCGCTCAGCGCATCGGTGAAGACGATGCCCAGGCCGTCCAGTTCATGGGGCAGGCCCTTGGCATGGGGTTCGGCCGCCACGATGGTCACGTCGGGCAGCGCCGTCAGGTGCCGCACCACCTCGACCGCCGGGCTCTCGCGCATGTCGTCGATATTGGGCTTGAAGCTGAGGCCCAGGCACGCAATCGTCATCGGCTTGCCCGGCTCGAGCAGGTGTTCCACATCCTGCACCACGCCGCGCGGCCGGCTGGCATTGATCTTGCGCGCCGCCTGCATCATCGGCGTCTGCTCGGGCGCGGCATCGATGATGAAATAGGGATCGACCGCGATGCAATGGCCGCCCACGCCCGGCCCGGGGCTCAGGATATTGACCCGCGGATGGCGATTGGCCAGCTCGATCACTTCCCACACATTGAGCCGCAAATGCTGGCACACCGCCGCCAGTTCGTTGGCAAAGCCGATATTGACGTCGCGGAAGGCGTTTTCGGTCAGCTTCACCAGTTCGGCGCTTTCCGCGCTGGTGATGTAGAGGTCCCCGGCCACGAAACTGCTGTAAAGCTCCACCGCGCGCTTCGAGGAGGCCGGCGACAGCCCGCCGATGGAGCGGTCATTGTCGATCAATTCGGTCAGCACCTTGCCCGGCAGCACCCGCTCGGGCGAATAGGCGATGAAGATATCGGCCGCGTCCGGGCTCACATGCGGGAATTTGAGATCGGGGCGCAATTCGGCCAGCAGCATGGCCATCTTGCGGGTCGTGCCCACCGGCGACGTGGATTCGAGCACCACCAGGTCGCCCTTTTTCAGCACCGGCGCGATATTGCGCGCCGCCGCCATCACATAGCTCACATCGGCCTTGTGCTCGGCGGTGAAGGGCGTGGGCACGGCGATGATATGCGCGTCGGCCGCCTGCGGTTCGCCGAATGCCCGCAGCCGCCCATCGGCGACCACCCGCCCGATCAGCCCGTCCAGTTCGGGCTCGACGATATGGATTTCCCCGCGATTGACCTTTTCCACCACCGCCGGATTGACGTCGACCCCCTTCACCTCCAGCCCGGCCTTGGCGAAGACCGCGCAGGTGGGCAGGCCGATATAGCCCATGCCGATAACCGAAACGCTGCGAATGTCAGACATGGTGCGAAAGCTCCTCGAGGATCCGGACGCTGGCCCGGCCGTCGCCATAGGGATTGTGCCGCTGGGCCATGCCGCGATAGGCCGCCGCATCGTCCAGCAATTGATTGGCGTGGGACAGGATGAGGGCCGTATCGGTCCCCACCAGCCGGGCCGTGCCGGCCGCGACCCCTTCGGGCCGCTCGGTATTGTCGCGCAGCACCAGCACCGGCTTGCCCAGCGAAGGCGCCTCTTCCTGCACGCCCCCGCTATCGGTGAGGATGAGATGGCTGCGCTTTTGCAGGTAGAGGAACGGCAGGTAATCCTGCGGCGCGACGAGGAAGACATTGGGCACCCCGCCCAGGGCCGCGTCCACCGGCCCGCGCACATTGGGATTGGGATGGACGGGATAGACGATCTGCACGTCGCCCCGCGCCGCCAGCACCTTGAGCGCGGCACAGATGCGCGCAATGCCGCCATTATGGTTCTCGCGCCGGTGCCCGGTGACCAGGATCAGCTTCTTCGTCGCGTCCAGGAACGGGAAATTCGTGCCCAGCGCCGCCGCCAGCGCCTTGTCTTCGTCCACCCGCGCGGAAAAATGCAGCAGCGTATCGATCACCGTATTGCCGGTGACAAAGATACGGCCGGCATCCTTGCCCTCGGCCAGCAGGTTGTCGCGCGCCGCGGCGGTCGGGGCGAAATGCCAGGTGGCGATTTCGCCGGCCACCCGCCGGTTGAATTCCTCGGGGAACGGAAAATCGATATTGTGGCTGCGCAGCCCCGCCTCGACATGGGCCACCGGAATGCGCTTGTAGAACGCCGCCAGCGCCGCGCTCATCGCCGTGCTCGTATCCCCCTGCACCATGACGATATCGGGCCTGGCGCGCTCCAACACGCTCTCCATGCCCAGCAGCACCCTGGCCGTCACGTCGAACAGCGACTGGCCCTTTTCCATGATGTCGAGGTCGTAATGGACCGGCATGCCGGTCAGCGCGACCACCTGGTCCACCATCTCCCGATGCTGCGCCGTCACGCAGATCTCGGCGTCGAAATCGGGATGGGCCAGTGCCTCGCGCACCACCGGAAAGCATTTGAGCGCTTCCGGGCGCGTCCCGAAAACGATCAGGAGCTTCTTCCGGTTGCGTTGGATTGGCGCAATATGATTCATGATGATGTTCCGCCGCATGAGTGCAAGTGCAATCTCGATGCACCACGACACCGATATAGCGCGTCCGGATCGCGGCGGAGACAAACTCTTAACAAGTGGTTAATTGCGCCGGCAGTTCACCCTGTTTCGGAACGATAGTTGAAACGCCTGAATTTTCTGGGATTTTGAAGACTTCAAGAAAGAAGAACTTATAAAAATTGCATAAAATCCTATGTATTCTTGATCCCGCTGCCAGCCGGCGCTGGCATGGCCTGCTTCTCGACCGTATGCGGACGGCCGGCTATGCTATGGGCGTCCGGCACCTTGGGGGTGCCCCCGCCCGCACCGGGCTCGACGCCGTATTGCGGCTTGAAGCGCGCCGGTTCGGTCCGTCCCTGGCCAGCCTGGCCCCGCCGCCCGCGCCAATGCCGCTCGATGCGCCAGACCTCATCCTCGACCTCACGCCGGCCGGCGCCCCGCCCATGGCCGCGCCCCGCCTGCGCCTCACCTGGAACGGCCAGCCCGATCCCGCCGCCGGCCTCGCCACGCTGCTCGCGCCAAACGCCCTGCCCGAACTGACCTTGTGGCGCGACGACACGCCTGTCGGCCAGGCCCGCCCGATGCGCTCCGACCGTCTCTGGCTCTCCCGCACCGCCGACGAAATGCTGGCCGGCGCCGTGGCCCTGCTCGAACAGGGTATTGCGCGGCATTGCGCCGGCCGGCTCGAACCGCTATCCCCGCCGCCGCCCGTCGCCGCCCCGCGCGGCTTTTTCCGCCATTATTTTCCCCAGGCCGCCAAGGAGGCCACCGCGCGCCTCGCCGGCAAATTGACCCATAGCCGCCCCTTTTACTGGCAGGTCGGCTATCGCCGTGCATCCAGCACCATCGATCCCGACGCTCCCGGCCTGGGGCCCCGGCCCTTCATGGTCCTCGAAGATGACGGCACCCGCTTTTACGCCGACCCCTTTGCCATCGAGCACGCCGGCCAGACCTGGCTCTTTGTCGAGGATTATCCCTATGCCCTGGGGCGCGGCCTCATCTCGGTCAGCCGGCTCGAAGCCGATGGACATTTTTCCACGCCGCGGGTCGTGCTCGATGAACCGCACCATCTTTCCTATCCGCAGGTCTTTGCGCAGGATGGCGCCATCTTCATGCTGCCCGAAAGCGGCGGCGCCGGCGTCCTGAGGCTCTATCGGGCCGAAAACTTCCCCCACCATTGGGTGCCCGATACCGACTTGCTCAGCGGCGTGGACATCAACGACGCCACCCTGGTGCCCCATCGAGGCCGGTTCTACCTGTTCGCCACCCAGCGCCTCGGCCCGGGCAGCGCCTCGGATATTCTGGTGGTCTATACGGCGCCGGCCCTGCGCGGCCCCTGGGTGCCCCATCGGCTCAATCCCATCGCCATCGACCGCGCCGGCGCCCGTCCCGGCGGTGCCGTCCTGCGCCGCGACGGGCGCCTCTGGCTCAAGGTGCAGGACGGCACCCGCGCCTATGGCGCAGGCCTGGGCCTGCGCGAAATCCTGCATCTGGATGAAGACGATGTCCGCCTCGGCCCCACGCGGCCTCTTTCCTCCCATATCCACACCTTCAACGCGGCGGGCGGCATGGAACTGGTCGATACGAGCGGCCATATCGCCGCTTTGTCCGCATGATCCATCTGGGCCGGCCGCCTGTGTCGGGATTGGCCGTGTCCCGGCGCTAACCCTCCGGCCTTCGCGCCCGGTGAGCCCGGCCCGCGAACCCCAGCAGCAGCACGAAAAGCACCGTCACCACCGGCTGCTTGGCCGATAGCGTGTTGTTCGAGAGCGCCGCCAGCACCGTGACGGCGGTGCCGATCCAGGCCGCCAGCGGCGCGCCGGCCAGCAGCCGCAGCACGATCCAGCCGGTCAGCCCGGCAAAGACCAGCGCCAGCGGAATCCCGAAGGTCAGCCCGATTACCACCTGCGCGCTTTCGATGAAGGGCAGGCCCAGCCTGTCGTTGACCAGCGCCAGCAGGTCCGCCGGCGGCATGCCGAACAGCAATTGCTGCCAGCCCACCAGCCCGAAAGCCTGGTTGACCGTGACGCGGGCATAGAAATTCTCGTCGAAGATCGTCGCCCCGAACCGGGTGAGAAACCCGCCCGCCGCCAGGATGGCGGTGAGCAGCGCCCCACCCGCGAGACACATCACCAGCACGGCGAATTTGGCCATGCGCATATGCCGCCGGGAGAGGCCCGGCCATGGCAGGGCCACCAGCAGGACCAGGATTTCAGCCGCCGCCAGCAGCAGCGCGAAACGCGCACCCGATGCCGCGCATCCCACGAACAGCACGAAGATGGCCAAAACCCGCACCCATAGCCGCCAATGGGCCAGCGGCACGAAGCCGATGGCCGTGGCGCACAACGCCCCCAGCGCCAGCGGATGCTCGGAAAGCCCGAGCGGGCGAAAGGTCAGCTCCACCAGGTTATAGGGCAGGAGCCGCTTTTCGGTCGCCGCCTCGCCAATGCCGATCAGCGCGCTGACGATCAGCATGACCAGCACGAAATGCCCCAGCGCCCGCCGCGCGTCCGGCCCCATGGCCAGCAGCGCCAGCCCCGCCGCCGCCGCGACCAGGTAGCTGTCGACCACGAAGACCACGCTGCCGGCCCGCCCGACGGCCACGAACAGGACCACCATTGCGCTCAGCAGCACCATGTACCAGAAAAGCGCGCGGAACTTGCCGATCTCCTCGCCGGACAGGCGGAACGGCTGGGCCATCAGCGCCAGGGGCAGCATCAGGAAAATCAGGTAGCTGCCGAAATGCAGCTTTTCGTAAACCGCGCCGCCTTCGCCGGTATAGCTCACCACCCTGTCCATCAGGAACGGCGAGATATTGATGCGCACCGCCAGCGCGAAGCCCATGGCCAGCACCAGCAGCAGCGTCACGGCCTGCCGGCGGCGCGCATCCTCGGCGCTGGAACGGGGCGGACCGGCGGTGGGAAGGCTCACGAATCCACCATTCTTGCTGGGCCGGGCCGGCGGTTTAACCAAGAAAGATCATTCCCGGGGCGGGCGGGCCGGCACGGTGTATAAGGTCTTAACACTAGCCCATCTTGGAAAACGAGGCGTTAACGCCATGTCCGACCTCGCCAGCAGCACCCCGCCCCGCTCCGGCGCCCGCGCCTATTCGCGCCTCGATTACGAGCGGGACTGGCGCCGTGCGGCCCCGGCCAATACCGCGCGGGCGCCCGAGGCGCCCACCACCATCACCCTCGACAAGATCGGGGATTTCCTCGAACTCGATTTCGGGCGGCTCTTCGTGTGGATGCGCGACGGCTTCCGGCTCGCTGCGGTGCTGGCGGCCACCGGCGCCATCGTCGGGGGCGGTTACGCCCTGCTCAGCCCGCCCCGCTACACCGTCACCACCGACATCATGATCGATCCGGGCAATCTCCAGGTGGTCGAGGGCGACCTGTTCAACCAGCCCGGCGCCGTCGATGGCCAATTGCTCAATGCCGGCAGCAAGCTGCGCGTGCTCACCTCGCGCAATGTGCTGGCGCGCGTGGTCGAGGATCTCGACCTCGTGCATGACCGCGAATTCTACGACGCGACCCCCGGCCTCTTCGCCCTGCCCAGCCTGTTCGGCAGCACGGCGGCGGCACCGGCCGAAGATCCCGCCGTGCTCGCCCTCAAGGCCCTCAGCGCCCACGTTTCGACCCGCGCCGACGAAAAATCCTTCGTCGCCAGCCTCATGGTATCGTCCGAGGACACCGGTAAGGCCATCGCCATCTCCGATGGCATCGTCAAGGCGTTCAAGGACGAACTGGCCGACGCCGAGGCCGATGGCGCCGCCCGCGCCGCCGACGCGCTCGATGGCCGGCTTGATGAATTGAAGGCCGACGTGCAGGCCGCCGAGGAAAAGGTGCAGGCCTTCCGGCGCCAGAACAACCTGTCCGCCACCGCCGACGGCCAATTGGTCAGCACCCAGACCATGAGCGCGCTCAACGCCCAGGTCGTGGACGCCCAGGCCCGTCTGATAACGGCGCGCACCAATTACGATACGCTGCTGGCCGCCGGCGCCAATGCCAGTCCCGCCGACAGCGCCGCTGCCGCCAGTCTCGCGGCCCTGCGCGAACGCGCCGGCGCCTTGCAGCAGCAATTGCTCGCCCAATCCATGATCTACGGGCCGCGCCATCCCAATATCGTCAGCCTCTCGGCCGAACGGGACGCGGTCGCCGCGCAATTGCGCGGCGAGGTCGAGCGTGTCGTGGCCGCCGCCAGGACTGCCATGGAGGAAGCCCAGGCCAATCTCGATGCATTGACCGCCCGGGCCGACAGCCTCACCGCTTCGGTGTTCACCGACAACGAATTGCAGGTGCATCTGCGCGAACTGGAGCGCGACGCCGCCACCAAGACCGCCGTTTACGAGAGCTTCCTGTCGCGGGCCAAGCAGATTGCCGAACGCGAGCAGATCGACACCACCAATGTGCGGGTGATTTCCACCGCCGTGCCGCCGGCCGGCCGCTCCTGGCCGCCCCGGACCGTGGTGATGGTCGGCCTTGGCGCCATTGGCGGCCTGTTCCTGGGCCTGGCGCTCGCCATCGGCCTGGGCATCCGGCAGGATTTGCGCCACGCGCCCGCGCCAAGCCCGCATCATGGCTGAGCCATGGGCAAGCGCATCGTCTTTCACACCGCCAGCCTGAGGGGCGGCGGCGCCGAACGGGTCTTCGCGCTCATGGCCAATGCCATGGCCGCGCGCGGCCATGCGGTAAGCCTGTTCACCTGGAACAGCGAAGGGCCCAATGCCGCCCTCATCGATCCGGGGGTCGATCTCGTTTCACTCGGCCTGCCGATCCTCGGCGAAGGCTATGGCAAGTCCGGCACCGTCAAAGGCATTGCCCGCAGCGTCCGCTTCTTTGCCCGCCATCGGCCCGACGCGGTCTTTGCCGCGCCTGAATTCGCCAATCTCGCCATGGCCATCGCCCTGACGCTTTCGGGCAGCCGCGCGCGCTTCTTTCCCACCCATCACGCCGCCGACAGCCTGCCCTCGAACGATCTTGGCGCCCGGCTCGCCATTGCGCTCTCGCGGCTGGTGGCCTGGCGCGCCGACAAGGCCGTCGCCGTTTCCGCCGGCATCGGCCGGGATCTCGCCGCGCGCGGCCTGCCGCCCGAAAAGATCGCCGTCATCAACAATCCCCTGCCGCCCCAATATCCGCGCGACCAAACCTATCCCTGGCAGGCCCGCCTGGCCGCCATGGGGCCCGGTCCCGTCATCGCCACGGCGGGGCGTCTGGTGGCGGTCAAGGATCACTTCACCCTGCTTTCCGCCTTTGCCCGCCTGCGCGCCACACGGCCGGCGCGGCTGGTGATTTTCGGCGAAGGCCCGCTCGAAGCCCAGTTGCGCGACCGCGCGAGGGCCCTTGGCATTGCCGACAGCGTCCTGCTGCCCGGCTATGTCAACGACCCGTCCGCCTGCTATGCGCCGGCCGACCTCTTCGTCCTGACCTCGACCAGCGAAGGCTTCGGCAATGTATTGATCGAAGCCATGGCCGCCGGCGTGCCGGTGGTATCGACCGATGCGCCGCATGGTCCGCGTGAAATCCTGGCCGATGGCCGCCATGGCCCGCTGGTGCCCCCCGGCGACGCCGAAGCGCTCGCCGCTGCCATGATCGAGACGCTTGAAAGGCCCCTGCCGGCGGCGGATTTGCGGGCCCGGGCCGCCGACTTCGCCATCGACCGCATCGCGGATCGCTACGAAAGCCTGCTCGGCTGATCCATTGCAGGGATTTTTCGCGGAAGAATTCTAGCGCTGCCGGTCCCGGCGCCCGAAAAGCGGAATGACGTTGCTGGCGCCTTCGGCCGGACGCGGCATGGCGCCTTGCGGACGGGTCCCGCCCGCCGCCTGCGGCAGGCTCCGGGACATTTCGCCCTCGACGAGCCGGGCGATCGCCACGGCCAGCCGCGCCGGCACGACCGGCTTTTTCAGCACTAGGTCGGCCCCGGCATTGAGGAAACGGCCATGGAAGGGCGGCTCGGCCCGGGTCAGCACCACGATCCGGGGGTCGGGATGGGCAGGCCGGGGATGGGCACGCAGGCCCATGGCCACGTCATCCGCCGCCCAGGCCTCGGCCTCGCTGTCGAGGACCACGACATCGACCGGCGCGATCTGCATGAAGGTCACAAGCGCGCCCGCATCGGTAAAACACGGCACCCGATAGCCCTCCTCCTCCAGCCCGCTCCGCAAAAGCGCGGTAAAGGCTGGATTGGTGGCCAGAATACTAACGATGTGTGAACGCGAATGGGTCACATGCGAACCTTTCCGGCCCCGGTCAGAATGAACGAAACCTTAACACGGCTCGTCCATCGCGCAGCGGCAAACGCGCGGAATGCTTAACGCCGCGCCCGCCAAGGCTTTGAAGAACCGAACATATTTGCAATTTTACCCATTAACCTACCCAACGCTCTCAAGATGCCCCCGCCCCCGCCCGCTGCTAAAACTTAAGCCATCCTTAAGGCTGGATGAGCCGCGGAAAAAAAATGTTCCAAGACACCCTCCCCTCCCGATCTTCGGACCTTCGACGGCGCCGGCGTTTCAAGATCGCTAGCCGCACTTACTTCGGCTATGCCCTTGCTTTGACTGAAGGATTTTTTGCCATGGCCATGGTGTTGCTGCTGGCCATCACCGTGCCCGAGGCCCTGCCCTGGGGCCATGAGACATCAATCCTGCTGCCCGCATTGGGCGTCGGCCTGCTCTTTGCCTTTGCCGCTCACGGCCCCACCTCCCGCCTGCTGGCCCTGCAAAGCCCCCGCCTCTACCTGCCCGAAGCCTTCGCAGCGTTCATGCTAGCAACCGGCATCGTCTGGCTCGCCTGCCTCCTGGCCGGCGCGGCCTTTATCCCCCCGACCATTCAGGACTGGAAATGGCTGGCCCTGGCCGCCACGTTCGTGGCCATGGGGCGCTGGGGCCTGTATCACCGCGTTCTCGCCATGATGAGCGTCGGGCAATTCCAGATCGACCGGACCGCCCTTGTTGGCCGCGCTGACGACCTCAGCAAGTTTGAGCGCGAAGGGCGCATCTGGCAAAAGGGCGGCCAGGTGGTCAGCCGGTTTCTCCTGAACGAGAATGACAGGAACGACCTCGCGGCAAGCCTGCATGCCTATGCCAGCCATTGTGCCGAGCAACATTGCGATCGCCTGATCGTCGTGGGCGACCATGGCGATTCCGCACTGGCCAGAGAAACGCTTGATGCCTGCCGCGTCTTCGCGGTCGATGTCGCTTTTGCGCCCTTGATCCACGGTGGCGAGGATCGAGCCAAACTGCTCGATATCCTGCCGCTCGGCCCGGCCAATGCCGTTCATATCCTGCACAAGCCGCTTAGCGATGGCGCGCTCCTAGCCAAGCGGCTGTTCGACATTGCCGGTGCGGCCCTGGCATTATTGCTCGTCCTGCCCTTGATGCTGGCCGTGGCCATGGCCATTCATCTCGATAGCCCCGGCCCTATCCTCTATCGACAGGAACGGCGCGGTTTTAACGGGCACCCGTTTCATATCCTCAAATTCCGCTCGATGAGCGTCACCGAGGACGGCCGCGCCATGACGCCCGCCATGGCGGGTGACAGCCGCATTACCCCAATCGGTCGCTTCATCCGCCAGACCAGCCTTGATGAATTGCCGCAATTATTCAACGTCCTGGCCGGCGACATGAGCCTGGTGGGGCCCCGCCCCCACGCCATATCCCACGATGCCGAACTGAGCCGGCGCTTCGCCCTTTACGCGCGCCGCCAGCGCATCAAGCCGGGTATTACCGGCTGGGCCCAGGTCAACGGCTATCGGGGGGAGATCGAAACCCTGCATCAGCTTGAGGGCCGCACTCTGCATGATCTTGAATATGTGGAAAACTGGTCCGTCGCGTTCGATCTCAAGATCATGTGGCTCACCGCATTTTCGCGCAAGGTGCATGACAATGCCCGTTAACCGGCCCGGCGACAAACCCGCCTGAAGAAATTTCTTCCGGTCCCCGGTTTGACACAACGGCGTACCCGTCCTTGACTGTGTGGGCGAATGAAAACCTACCAAATGAGTAGGGTTTTCGGCGGCGCCGGATTATGATCCGCCAAACTGCAACAGACGGGGGTTTCCCATGACATCCAAGCATCTTCTTCTTGCGGCGGCTCTGCTCACCGCCACGGTCTATACCCCGGCTGCCCTGGCGCAGGATTACAATCCCGACGCCACGATCCGCATCGGCTCGCTCTACGAACCGCAGAACCTCGACAACACCGCCGGCGCCGGCCAGGGCATCAACGAGGCATTCAACGGCAATGTCTATGAAGCCCTGTTTCTGTTGACCGATGCCGGTTCTGTGGAGCCGGCGCTGGTGGCCGATTATTCTATGAGCGAGGATGGCCTCACTTACACCTTCACCCTGCGTGACGGCGTCACCTTCCACTCCGGCGATCCGCTGACTGCCGCCGATGTGAAATATTCCATCGAACGGGTGACTGCCGAAGATTCCAAAAGTTCGCGCAAGAAGAGTCTCTCCAACATCGCCGGCATCGACGCGCCCGATGACCGGACGGTGGTGATTACGCTATCGAGCCGCTCCATCTCGCTGCCCTACAATCTTTCCTATGTCTGGATCGTCAACGATGCGGCGGGCGACATTACCGCCAGCGAGGATGGTACGGGTCCCTATACGCTGGAAGAATGGCGGCGCGGCTCAGCCCTGGCGCTGTCGCGCTTCGATGGCTATTGGGGCGAAGCCCCGACCAATGGCGAGGTGGTGTTCAGCTATTTCACCGACGCAACGGCGCTCAACAACGCCCTGCTGACCAATGCAATCGACGTCATCACTTCGGTGCAGAGCCCCGATTCGCTGGCCCAGTTTGCCGGCAATCCAGCCTTCACCGTCACCGAAGGCGCTTCGACAACCAAGGAATTGCTGGCCTATAACGACCGCGTCGCGCCCTTCGACAATATCAAGGTGCGCAAGGCGCTGGCCCGCGCCACCGACAAGGCGCGGCTGCTCAATTCCATCTGGGGCGATTACGGGACGCTGATCGGCTCCTTCGTGCCGCCCACCGACCCTTGGTACGTCGACCTCACCGGCGTCGATGCCTATGATGTGGAGAGCGCCAAGGCGCTGCTGGCCGAGGCAGGTTATCCTGACGGATTCGAGTTCACCCTCGATACGCCCGATTACGATCCGCATCCGGTCGTCGCGCAGTTCCTTCAGACTGAGTACGCCAAGGTCGGCGTCAAGGTGAATATCAACATCATCACCGCCAACGAATGGTACACCAAGATTTACCAGAGCCACGATTTCGAGGCGACGCTGCAGGAGCACGTCAACCACCGCGATATCGTGTTCTACGGCAATCCCGACTTCTACTGGGGCTATGACAATCCGGAAGTGGCGAAGCTCATCGCCGATTCCGAAACGGCCGCCAGCGCCGATGAGCAGGTGGAAAAACTCACCGAAGCCAACAAGATCATCGCCGAGGATGCCGCCAGCAATTGGCTTTATCTCTACCCGCAGATCGTGGTTTCGGCGGCCAATGTGACCGGGTATCCAGTCAATGGCCTCAATTCCCAGTTCTTCGCCTACGATATCCAGAAGGCGGAATAGCTGCACCGGATCTTTCCGAACGCGCATTTGGGTAAATCCTCGCCACCGGCCCCTGGCCGGTGGCTTTGCCTTTCCAGCCCGGCTATTCTGCGCCGACCATCGCGCAAGGAATCGTCCCCATTCTCGCCTATACGCTTCGCCGCACGCTGATCCTTGTCGCCTCGCTGTTCGTCGCGGCCGTGATATTGTTCGTGCTGCTGCGGCTCCTGCCGGGCGATCCCGCCAATGCCCTATTGGGCGTCGGCGCCACCGACCAGCAGATCGCCGCCGCTCGGGCGCAGATTGGCTCCGACCAGCCGCTTTACATGCAATTCGGAACCTTTATCGGCAATCTGGCACGGTTGGACCTCGGCGCGTCTTTCGTCAGCCATGCCTCGGTGCTGGAAGAAATCGGCAACCGCATGGCCGTCACCCTACCGCTGACCGTCCTGGGCTTCGCGCTGGCGCTCTTGCTGGCCGTGCCGCTGGGTATCCTTGCGGCAGTTCGTCCCGATCGCTGGTACGGTGCCGCGATTTCGGTCATTTCCCAGCTCGGCATCGCCATCCCCGTATTCTGGCTGGGCATTCTGCTGGTCACACTGTTTTCCATCAATCTGCGCTGGCTACCTTCGGGCGGTTTTCCCTTACGCGGCTGGAGCGATTTTTCCGCTGCTGTCACCGGCATGATATTGCCGGCCCTGACCATTGGACTGGTCATGGGCGCTTCGATTTTGCGCTATGTGCGGGCGGCGACGCTGGACGTATTGGGCAGCGATTATCTGCGCACGGCCCGTGCGCTCGGCGCCAGTTTCCCCCAGGCCCTGCTGCGCCACGGCCTGCGCAATGGCGCGGTGCCGGTGATTTCCATTCTCGGCATCGAACTGGCCAGCACCTTTCTCGGCGCCGTGGTGATCGAGCGAGTGTTCAGCTTGCCCGGCCTGGGCTCGATGCTCCTCCTGGCCATTCAACAGCGCGATTATCCCAATGTGCAGGGTGTGCTCTTCGTTTCGACGCTATTGGTGCTGGCCATCGGCTTCGTGGCCGATTTGGTTCAGCGGCTGATCGACCCACGGTTGCGCGAGATTGCGAGGGCACGGTCATGACCGATCTCGCCGCGCCATCGACCCTGTCACGCCATCGCGCTTCCCTCACCCTCAAGGCAGGTATCGCACTGGTGGGCCTGCACGTCGTCATAGGTCTGCTAACGCTGGCCTGGCTGCCCTATGATCCCAACGCCTTTGTCGGCGGGCGGCTGGAAGGGGCAAGCCTGCTGCATTGGGTCGGTACCGATCGATTGGGGCGGGATCTTTTCACCCAGTTGATGATTGGCAGCCGTATCGCGCTCATGGTCGGCACCGGCGCCGTTGCCATCGGCGCCGCGATCGGCGTGACGCTGGGCATTCTTGCGGCCTTCGCCAGCAAATGGCTCGACGATGCGCTGGCGGCCACGCTCGATATTCTCATCGCCTTTCCCACCCTGCTCATCGCCATGCTGGTCGTGGCGGCCAGCGATACGGCAAGCCTGTGGTCGGCCATCCTGGCGCTTGGGATCGCGCTATCGGCCATCGTGGCGCGGCTGACGCGCATTCTCGCCAAGCGCGTGCTGGTGATGGATTACATCACCGCCGCCCGGACCTCGGGATCGTCATGGCCCAAGATCGTCGCGATCCATATCCTGCCCAATATCTGGCCGACCCTGTCGGTCAATTTCGCCCTGCAATTCGGCCTTGCCGTTATTGCGGAGGCCTCGCTGTCCTATCTCGGCCTCGGGGCGCCGCCGCCCAATGCCTCGTGGGGCCGTATGCTGCAGGAGGCACAGGGCACGGTCTATACCGCGCCCCTGGGCGCCATCGCGCCGGGCCTGGCCCTGGTGACCCTGGCCATCGGCATCAACCTGCTGGCCGATGGCTTGCGCGACCGCATCGATCCGACGAGGAGCGCCAGATGACCCCGCTTCTCCAGATCGAAAATCTCGCCATCCATGCCGGATCGAAACCGCTGGTTTCGGGCCTTTCCTTCGCCCTCGACCGTGGCGAGCGGGTGGGACTGATCGGAGAATCCGGATCCGGTAAGTCATTGACCGCGCTGGCAATAACCGGCCTGCTGCCTGCCGGCATCAAGGCGAGCGGCGCAGCCCGACTGGCCGGACAGGAGGTCATCGGCACACCCGACCGGGTACTTGACCGCCTGCGTGGAACCGCCGTCGCCGTCGTCTTCCAGGAGCCGCTGACCGCGCTCGACCCGCTCCTTCCGGTCGGGCGACAGGTGGCCGAACCGCTGGCGCGGCGAGCCCGACGCGACGGGCACCCTCTCGGCGGCAAGGCCCTCGAGCGGGCGGTGATCGAGGGTCTGGAGGCGGTCTCGCTGCCCGATCCGTCGCGCCTCGCCAGGGCCTATCCGCATGAGCTTTCGGGAGGCCAACGTCAACGTATTGCTATCGCTATGGCTCTCACCTGCCGGCCCGACCTGCTGATCGCCGACGAACCGACCACGGCGCTCGACGTGACCACGCAGGCCGAGATCCTGACCCTGCTCGACCGGCTGGTGCGCGAGCGCAACATGGCGCTGCTCTTTATCAGCCACGACCTGCCGGTGGTCGCCAACAGCGTCGATCGTGTCGTGGTGCTGCGCCGGGGCGAGATGGTGGAGACCGGACCGGTCGAAACGGTTTTCGCCCGGCCCCGGCACGATTACACAGCCAGCCTGCTGGCCGCCGCCCGCCGCTTCGACGATGCGCTGGAGGGCCGGTCATGAGCCTGCTCAGCGTCGAGAACCTCCGCTTCGGCTACCGGGCCGGCCACGCCATCCTGGAAAATGTCGCCTTCGACATCGCGGCCGGCGAGACAATGGGCTTGGTCGGGGAATCGGGCTCGGGCAAGACGACCCTGCTGCGCCTGCTTCTGGGCCTGCAACGACCCGAAAGCGGCACGATCCGCTTCGAGGGCGCCGCGCTCGATCCCGGCGACAGGGCATTCATGCGGACATTCCGGCGGCAGGCGCAGGTCGTCTTCCAGGATCCCTATTCCTCGCTCGACCCGCGCCAGACGATTTTTTCCATCATCGCCGAGCCGCTGCGCTCGCTGCGGATCGCGGGAAACCACGCGCAGATGGTGGGCGATGCGCTCGAAGCGGTGGGGTTGGAGCGCAGCGTGGCCGCGCGCTTCCCGCACCAGTTTTCCGGCGGCCAGCGCCAGCGCATCGCCATCGCCCGGGCCATCGCCCCCGGCCCGCGCCTGTTGCTGGCCGATGAAGCGGTGAGCGCACTCGACCTCACCACCCGCACCCGCATCGTCGACCTGCTGGCGCGCCTCAGCCAGGACATGGCGCTGCTGTTCGTCTCGCACGATATCGGCGTGGTGGCGGCGCTCTGCCGCCGCATCATCATCCTGGAAAAAGGCCGCATCGTCGAAGCGGGCGACACCCGCACCATCCTGGCCGATCCCCGGCATCCCTATACGCGGCGTCTGCTCGCCAGCATACCGCGTCTCTCCATTCCCGAGGTATCCCCATGACCGATTATGCAAGCGACTACGCCGATTGGCAGACGAGGCGCCTCGCTGCCCTCAAGGCGCCCGATGGCTGGCTCAATATCATTGCCCGGGTCTGGCTGGCCCCAGGCACGGTCAGCGTCGGCAGCGCGCCGGACAACGATATCGTGCTCGACGCCGGCCCGGCCCATATCGGCACGCTGACCCAGGACGAAGCCGGCGGCGTCACCTATGCACCGGCCGATGGCGGCACCCCCGTCGCACTGGCACTCTCCAAGAGCAAGCCGCCGCGCTTTACCGCCGGCGACCTGCTGCTGGAAGTCACCACGCTCAACGGCGAAAACGCCCTGCGGGTCCGCGACACCGCCTCCATGGCCGGCGCGGCACTGGCGCCGATCCAATATTTCCCGCTCGACCCGAGCTGGCGGATAACCGCCCAATGGGTGGCACTCGAAACGCCCAAGGGCCTGACCATCGATACCTCCAAAGCCATCAGGACCGAGGTGGAGGCGACCCACAAGGCCGTCTTCACCCGCGATGGCGTCACCTATGAATTGCTGGCCACTCACGGCACGCCGGAAAGCCCGCAATTCGTTATCCGCGACCTGACGGCCCTGGACAGCACCTATCCCGCCTGCCGCTTCGTCTTCGGGGAGGCCGTGGCGGACGAAAGCCTGGTCCTGGATTTCAACAAGGCCATCAACCCGCCCTGCGCCTTCACCGAATTTGCCGTCTGCCCGCTGCCGCCCGCCGAAAACGTGCTGCCGATCCGGATCGAGGCGGGCGAAAAACGCCTGGCCGGGCACTGACCAGATAACAATCGGGCAGGAGGAAACAAAAATGGCATTGGCACTGGAAGGCAAGATCGCGGCAGTAACCGGCGCGGCATCGGGCATCGGCCTGGCCACCAGCAAGGCGCTGCTCGAACAAGGCGCGCGCGTGGTGCTTGTCGATCGCAATGCCGACGCTTTGGAAGCCCTGGTCCGGGATTTGGGACCGAACGCAATGGCTCAGGTCACCGACCTGCTCGACCCCGAAAGCTGCGCGCGCATGGTGCCCGAAATCCTGGAGAGGACGGGACAGATCGACATTCTCCATTGCAATGCCGGCACCTATATCGGCGGCGACCTCAGCGAGACGACGCCTGAAACCATCGACCGCATGCTCAATCTCAACGTCAATGCGGTGATGAAGAACGTGCATGCCGTGGTGCCGCACATGACGGCGCGCCGCAGCGGCGACATCATCGTCACCTGCTCGGTGGCGGGACATTTCCCTACCTATTGGGAGCCGGTCTATTCGGGCTCGAAATGGGCGATCACCAGCTTCGTGCAGGGCATGCGCCGGCAGATGGTGCCGCACAATGTGCGCGTCGCCCAGATCTCGCCCGGCCCTGTCGTTTCAGCCCTATTGGCCGATTGGCCAGAAGAAAACCTGCGCAAGGCCCGGGAAGCGGGCGGCCTGATCGAACCCGAGGACGTCGCCGAAGCTATCGTTTTCATGCTCACCCGCCGCCGTGCCGTCACCATCCGCGACATCATCATCCTGCCGAGCAATTTCGACCGGGTATGAACCGCTCGATATTCAATCCCGCATCCGCCAAATGACGGGATGCGCAGGGGAAAGCCTTCGGCATGTCGAACCCGGCCCGACTCGTTCGTCCTGGGTCATATCGATATCAGCGAAGCCGGAGCCCCTGCGATGATCCCCATCATTACCGCCTTTGAACGCTCGCCCGACGGCGGCAAGGGCCTGGCACGGGATACCCGTATCCGCTGGGCCCTGGAAGAGGTGGAGCAGGCCTACAAGGTTCGTCTTGTCTCGTTCCAGGCCATGAAGCAGCCGGCCCATCGCGCCCTGCATCCCTTCGGGCAAATCCCGACCTATGAAGAGGGCGATCTCGTCCTGTTCGAGACAGGCGCAATCGTGCTCCATATCGCCCAGCGCCATGCCGGCCTGCTGCCCGAAAATCCCAATGCCAGGGCCCGCGCCATCGCCTGGATATTCGCCGCGCTCAATACCGTCGAGCCGCCCATTCTCGAAAGAGCCAATGCCGTGGTGCTCGAGCGCAAGGAAAGCTGGACCGCCCAGCGCCTGCCGCTGATCGATGCCCGTATCCATGAACGGCTGAAGGACCTTTCCAATCGCCTGGGCGAAGCGGATTGGCTGGATGGAGCCTTCAGCGCCGGCGACCTGATGATGGTGTCGGTATTGCAGCGCCTCAAGGCCTCGGGCCTGGCCGACGCCTATCCCAATCTCGGCGCTTATATCGCGCGTGGCGAAGCCCGCCCGGCCTATAAGCGCGCCTTCGCCGCCCAATGGGCGATCAATGCCGCGCCACCCGCCATTTCCGGGCAAGAATGACAAGTGGACGCACTTGTCGTCCTTCTCTTGTGCCCACCGAATCCCTATAACAACAAGGAGACTTAATTCGAGGGAACCGCACACTGCCCACGTCAGCCATTCCCTTCGCTCTTACCTCTCTTTGCCTCCTGCCCTTTCTGGCATGCGTGCTGGTGCTCGCCATGCCGCGTGTCGGCACCAATGTCGCCGCCTGGCTCTCGGGCAGCGTGGCGGCGGTGCTGGCGCTGGCGACGGCCGCCCTGTTCCCGCGGGTGGTTGATGGCGGCATCCTGATCCAGCACGTCGAGTGGGTCCCGCAATTGGGGCTGAACCTCACCCTGCGCATGGATGGGCTGGCCTGGCTGTTCTGCATGCTCATCACCGTGATCGGGCTGCTGGTGGTGGCCTATGCGCGCTATTACATGTCGCCCAAGGACCCCATCGCGCGGTTCTTCTCGCTGCTCCTGGCCTTCATGGGCGCCATGCTGGGGCTGGTCCTGTCGGGCAATATCATCCAACTGGCGATTTTCTGGGAGCTGACCAGCCTCGTTTCATTCCTGCTGATCGGCTATTGGTATCACCGCAGCGATGCCCGCGACGGCGCGCGCATGGCGCTCATCGTCACCGGCACGGGCGGACTGGCCCTGTTCGTCGCCATGATGCTGGTCGGCCATATCGTGGGCAGCTACGAACTGGATGCCGTACTGGCCTCGGGCGACAAGCTCGTCTCCAGCCCACTCTATCCCGTGACCCTGGCGCTGTTTCTCCTGGCCGCCTTCACCAAGAGCGCGCAGGTGCCGTTCCAGTTCTGGCTGCCCAATGCCATGACCGCGCCCACGCCGGTTTCCGCCTATCTGCATTCGGCCACCATGGTGAAGGCGGGCGTCTTCCTTTTGACCCGGTTCTGGCCGGTCATGTCGGGCTCGGACCTGTGGTTCTGGACCGTCACCTATATCGGCCTGGCCACGCTGATCTTCGGCGCCTACAGCGCCCTGTTCCAGCGCGACCTCAAGGGCCTGTTGGCCTATTCGACCATTTCCCATCTCGGGCTGATTACCACGCTTTTGGGCATGGGCACGCCGCTGGCGGCCGTGGCGGCCATCTTCCACATCGCCAACCATGCCACCTTCAAGGCCTCCCTGTTCATGGCCGTGGGCATTATCGACCACGAAACCGGCACGCGCGACGTGCGCAAGCTGAGCGGGCTGCGCCATTACCTGCCCTTCACCGCGACGCTCGCCATCATCGCCAGCGGCGCCATGGGTGGCGTTCCCCTGCTCAACGGTTTCCTGTCCAAGGAAATGTTCTTCACCGAAACGGCCGAATTCGACCCCAATGCCTTCATCAACCTGTCCCTGCCCATCGGCGCGACCCTGGCCGGCATGTTGAGCGTGGCCTATTCGATCAAGTTCGTGCATGGCGTCTTCTTCGGGCCGCGGCCGACCGAACTGGAAAAGGAGCCGCACGAACCGCCGGCCCTGATGCGGCGACCCATAGAAATCCTGGTGCTGGTCTGCCTGGCCGTCGGCGTCATTCCCGGCATCACCATCGGGCCCTACCTGGCCGCCGCCGTCATTTCGGTGCTCGGCCCGGAAACGCCCTATTACAGTCTTTCGATCTGGCACGGCTTCAACCTGCCGCTGGTGATGAGCATCATCGCGCTGGTGGGGGGCATACTCATCTACGTGCCCTATTACCGGCATTTGCGGAACATCGACGGCGTGCCGCTGACGCGGGGCCTGCGCGGGCAGCGCATATTCGAGCGCCTGCTGGTCACCGCCACCAATCGCTGGGCCCGGCGGGTGCTGGAAATATTCGGCACCCAGCGCCTGCAATCGCAACTCTTCCTGGTCGTGCTGCTGGCCCTTGCCGCCGGCATCGGCGCAGGCTGGGCGCGGTTGGGACCCTTGCCCATGCCGACCGGCTTCGATCCGGTTCTGGCGCTGGTCTGGCTGCTGGGCGGCACCAGCGCGGTGATCGCCGCCTATCAGGCCAAATTCCATCGGCTGGCCGCCATGATCCTACTGGGCGGAGCGGGCCTGGCCACCTGCCTCACCTTTGCCTGGTTCTCGGCCCCCGACCTGGCATTGACCCAATTGCTGGCGGAGATCGCCACCACCGTGCTCATCCTGCTGGGCCTGCGCTGGCTGCCCAAGCGCCTGCCGGTGGCCGAGGACCTGACCCTGAAGATGCGGCTGCGGCGCTACCGCGATTTCATCCTTGCCACGCTGGTCGGACTGGGCGCCGCCCTTGCCAGCTATGCCGTCATGACCCGCCCGGCCCCGGACGGCATTGCCGGCTTTTTCCTCGACAATGCCTATGCCGAAGGCGGCGGCACCAATGTGGTCAACGTCATGCTGGTCGATTTCCGCGGCTTCGACACGATGGGCGAAATCACCGTGCTCGCCGTAGTGGCGCTGACCGTGTTCGGCCTGCTGCGCCGCTTCCGGCCGGCCATGGACAGCACCGAGCGCCCCGAACAGCAGCGCGCCCTGGACAGCCTCGCCTCGGAACGCAGCGGCAATGTGGCCGACGACTTCCTGCGCATCCCAGCGCTCATCATGAACTGGCTGTTCCCGGTCGTGGTCACCATTTCGGTCTATATGTTCCTGCGCGGGCACGACCTGCCCGGCGGCGGGTTCATCGCCGGCATCATCATGTCGCTGGGCTTCATCCTGCAATATATGGCCGGCGGCACCCGCTGGGTGGAGGACCGGTTGCGCATCCTGCCGGTGCTGTGGATCGCCTGGGGACTGTTGCTGGCGCTGCTGACCGGGGTGGGCGCCATGGCCCTGGGCGCGCCCTTCCTCACCTCGGCCTTCGCCTATCTGGACCTGCCATTGATCGGCAAGGTGCCGATGGCCAGCGCGCTGCTATTCGACCTCGGCGTGTTCGCGCTCGTGGTCGGCGCCACGGTGCTGATGCTGATCGCGCTGGCGCACCAGTCGATCCGCCGGCCCAATCCGGCCGGACCGGCCCAGCCCAAGCGGCGCCTGGGGGCGGAAAAATGGAACTGACGCTGGCCATCGCCATCGGCGTGCTCGCTGCCGCCGGCACCTATCTGGTGCTGCGGCCACGCACCTTCCAGGTGATTATCGGGCTTTCGCTGCTCTCCTATGCGGTCAACCTGTTCATCCTGGCCATGGGCCGGCTGCGCATGGACGCGGCACCGATCCTGTCGGGCGCCGCCGCCGATCCGGCCGCTTATGCCGATCCGGTGCCCCAGGCCCTGGTGCTCACCGCCATCGTCATCGGCTTTGCCATGACCGCCCTGTTCCTCGTGGTGCTGCTGGCGGCGCGCGGGCTGAGCGGCAGCGACCATGTCGATGGCCGGGAACCATGAGGAGGGCCCGGTGAACACGATCGCAATCCTGCCCATCCTGGTGCCGATGGCCGCCGCCATCGCCAATCTGGCGCTGGGCGACCGCCAGGGCAATCGCCGCCTCATCGCCATCAACCTGGGGCTGGGCGTCATCCTGCTCATGGTGGCCGTGGTGCTGTTCGTCACGCAGGCGCAATCCCCCCAGGCCGTCGCGGTCTATCCGCTGGGCAATTGGCCCGTTCCCTTCGGCATCGTGCTGGTGGCCGACAGGCTGGCCGCGCTCATGGTGCTGACCACGGCCATCCTCGCCTTCGCCGCCCTGCTCTATGCCGCCGCCCGCTGGCAGCAGCGCGGCACCAATTTCTTTCCGCTCTTTCATACCCTGGTCATGGGGCTCAACGGCGCCTTCCTCACCGGCGACCTGTTCAACCTCTTCGTGTTCTTTGAATTGCTGCTGGCGGCTTCCTACGGGCTGGCTTTGCATGGCGGGGGCCGCAACCGCGTCCGCGCCGCCATGCATTACATCGTCATCAACCTCGTGGCCTCCTCGCTGTTCCTCATCGGCGTAGCGCTGATCTATGCCACCACCGGCACGCTCAACATGGCCGACATCGCCCGCGCCGCGCCGCATATCCCGGCGGCGGACCGGGGCCTGTTCGAGGCCGGAGCCTCGGTGCTCGGCATCGCCTTCCTCATCAAGGCCGGCTCCTGGCCGCTGCATTTCTGGCTGCCCAATACCTATTCGGCCGCCACGCCACCGGTGGCCGCGCTGTTCTCGATCATGACCAAGGTGGGGTTCTACGCCATCCTGCGGCTCTGGACGCTGATCTTCGCCGATAGCGGCGGCCCGCAAGGCGCCTTCGGCCAGAACGCCCTCATGGTGCTGGGCGTGGCGACCATCGCCTATGGCAGTTTCGGGGCGCTTTCGTGCAAGGCGCTCGACCGGCTGGCGAGCTATTTGATCCTGGTTTCCGCCGGCACGCTGCTTCTGGCCATTGCCTGCAACAGCCCGGGCGTCACCACCGGAGCGCTCTATTATGTCGTCACCGCCACGCTGGCGGCCGGAGCGCTCTTCCTGCTCAAGGACGTGATCGACCAGGTCCTGCCGGCCGAATCCCAGGTGCTCGCCGTATCGCTCGAACTTTATGGCGACGAGGAAGAGGGGCTCGACGAGGATCAGGAAATCAGCCGCACCGTGCCGGCGGCGAGCACCTTGCTCACCTGGTGCTTCGCCATCGCCGCCCTGGTCATGGCGGGCCTGCCGCCCCTGCCCGGCTTCATCGCCAAGTTCGCCATGATTTCCCAGGCTTTCGACATCGCCGGCGCGCCGGGCGCGGCGACCTGGTGGTTCGCCGGCTCGCTCATCGGCTCGGGCCTGCTGGTCCTCATCGCCATGGTGCGCAACGGCATCAACATCTTCTGGGCCTCGCTGCCCGAGGACGGGGTGCTGCACCTGCGGCCATTGGAAATCGCCCCCATCGTGGCGCTGCTGGCGCTTTGCGTCGTGCTGTCCCTGGCGGCCGGGCCGGCCATGGGCTTTTTCGCCGAAACCGCAGCCTTCATCCATAGCCCCCATCTCTATATCGATACGGTGCTGGCGCCGGGAGGGCCCCCATGAAACGGTTCCTGCCCCACCCAATATTGGCCGCCCTGCTGCTCTGCCTGTGGCTGGCGCTGCAGGAATCGGCCGGCCTGGGCCATATCCTGCTCGGCGGGCTCGTCGCCCTGATCGCCTCGGCCCTGGCCGCCGCCTTCATTCCCGAACCGATAGCGCCGCGCCGTCCGCTCAAGCTGATAAAGCTGACCGCCGTGGCCGGGCTCGACATCATCCAGTCCAACCTGGCGGTCATGCTGACCCTGTTCCGGCCCAAGCCCAATCCCCGGTCGGGCTTCGTCGAAATGCAGCTCGAATTGACCAATACGTTCGGCCTTGCGATCCTGGCCTGCCTCATCACGGCAACGCCCGGCAGCGCCTGGCTCGAACACGACCGCGAGCGCAGCATCGTCTTGGTCCACGTCTTCGATCTCGATGATGCGGACGAATGGGCCCGCACCATCAAGGCCCGCTACGAAACCCTGCTGATGGAGATATTCCAATGAGTATAACGCTGTTGGAATGGAGCCTGCTGATCGCCCAGTTCATGCTGGCGCTCGGCATGCTGGCCACGTTGTATCGCATGGTGATCGGCCCGCGTGCCCAGGACCGCATCCTGGCGCTCGATGCGCTTTATGTCGTGGCCCTGCTGCTGCTGGTGACGCTGGGCATCCGCACCAATTCGCAAATCTATTTCGAGCTGGCCATGCTCATGAGCCTGCTCGGCTTCGTAGGCACGGTGGCGCTGGCGAAATTCCTCATGCGCGGCGAGGTGATCGAATGATCGCCGACCTGCCGCTCTGGCTGTCCATCCTGGTTTCCGCACTGGTCCTGGGCGGCGCGCTGCTGACCCTTGCCGGCTGTATCGGGCTGGTGCGCCTGCCCAGTTTTTACCTGCGCATCCACGCGCCGACCATGGGCACCAGCATGGGCGGCGGGCTGATCCTGCTCGCCTCGGCGCTTTATTTCAGCCTGACGCGGGAGCGCCTGGTCGTGCATGAACTGGCCATCTTCCTGTTCATGACCGTCACCACCCCGGTCACGCTGATGCTGCTGGCGCGCGCGACGCTGTTCCGCGACCGCGTCGAGGGCAAGGACAACGTGCCGCACAACAATCACTGAGCGAGGCGGCCCGCGCGGGCCTGGCTTCAGCATAGGCCTGGTCGCCGGCCGAGGCTCTGGAAAACGGCCGGCTTACGGGCGCTTGCGCAGGCGCGAGAGCAGCGGCCAAATCCAGATGAAGATGGTGACGGCGGCCAATGCGCCGGCGATGGGCCGCTCGAAAAAGGCCAGGGGATCGCCACCGGATTTCATCATCGAGGTGAGGAAATTCTGCTCCAGAAGCGGGCCGAGCACGATGCCGAGCACCAGCGGGGCCAGGGGGAAACTGAGCGCTTCAAGCACCACGCCGATGACGCCGAAAGCCAAAGCCACGCCCACGGCGGTGATATTGTTTTCCATGGCGAAGGCGCCAATGAGGCAGAAGATGAAGATGATCGGCATCAGGATATTGAGACGGACCGTCAGCATCATGCGGCTGAGGCGGATGGCCACCCATCCCAAGGGGATCATCAACAGGTTGGCCAGGAAGAACGTGCCGAAAATGGCATAGACGACGGCGGGGTTGTTGAGGAAGATCGTCGGCCCCGGATTGACGCCCTTCATGAACAGCACGCCGATGATGATGGCGGCGATGGCATCGCCCGGAATCCCGAAGACCAGCGAAGGGATGAAACCGCCGCTCACCGCCGCATTGTTGGCGGCGCCGGCCGCAGCCAGCCCTTCCTTCGAGCCACGCCCGTATTCTTCCGGATTGCGGGAAAATTTCTTGGCCAGCGAATAGGAAATCCAGGCGGCGATGTCGGCGCCGGCACCGGGCAGGATGCCCAGCACCGTTCCCAGGATATTGCCCTGGGCGATGGCCTTGCGCTCCTGCCAGAGAATCCTGCCCTGCCCCTCGAACACGCCCTTGATACTGGCCTGTTCGAGCTTCATCGGCTGCACGCGCTTGGCGTAAAAACGGAAAATCTCGGAAAAGGCGAAAAGCCCGATCATGACCGGCACCAGCGACAGGCCACCCAGGAGCGCGGCATTGCCGAAGGTGAAACGCGGCACGCCGCTGACCGGGTCGATGCCGATGGTGGCCACGAACAATCCCAGGGCCAGCGAGATCACACCCTTGGCGCGCGACGTCTGGATCATGAAGCCGGCGGTGGTGAGGCCGAGCAGGCAGAGCCAGAAATATTCATAGGACGAGAATTTCAGCGCCACCATGGCCAGCGGCGGCGCGAACAGGGCCAGGATAACGGCGCCGAACAAGCCTCCAATGGCGGAGGTGAGCAGGCAAATTCCCATGGCCACATGAGCCTGCCCCTTCTTGGTCAGGGAAAAGGCATCATTGGTATAGGCCGCCGAGGCCGGCGTTCCGGGCATGCGCAGCAATACCGAAGGAATATCGCCCGAAAACATGGCCATGGCCGATGCGGTCACCATGGCGGCGACGGCCGGGACCGGATCCATATAGAAGGTCACGGGGACCAGAAGGGCCACCGCCATGGTGGCGGTCAATCCCGGCAGCGCGCCCATGAACAGGCCGAAGGCGGCGCTGGCCACCATGACCAGCAGCACATAGGGGTCGAACAGCAGGCCCAGGCCCGCACCGATATTTTCGATCATAGATGGGCTCCGAAGGGCGTGAGCAGGCCGAGCGGCAGGGGCACCAGCAACAGCTTGGCAAAAAGCACATAGACGATCACCGATCCCAGGATGCCGATGACCAGGGCCCGCCACGGCGCCACGCGGCCGAGCAGCAACAATCCGGTCAGGATGATGGGGGCCAGGATCAGGAAACCGACCTGCTGGGCGAACAGCACATAGGCCAGCCCCGCAAGCATGACCAGAGCGGGCTTGAACCAATGATTGTCTTCCGCCGGCTCGTCCGCCTCGTCCAGTTCTGCCGGATCGCCGGCGGGTGTGAGCGCCATGGCCGCCCCGGCAAGAGCGATGGCCACGCCCAGGATGCTGGGGAAGAAACCGGCGCCATAGGCGATATGGGTCGCCATGACCGGTGGAGGTAGCTGCAGGGAAAGCACCAGGATGACGATGCCCAGGGCGGCAAAACCCAGGCCGATCATTTTGTCTGTCATGCAAATTCTCGCGGTCTGCTGCCCGAAATGAAGGATGCCGGCGAAAGGAGCGCGCCGGCATCCAGTAAGGCGCGCGATTGCGGGAGGCGCAATCCGCGCCGCCTCTTATTTCCCCGAAAGGGCGTTGAGAACGTCCGCAGTCTGGGTGAAATGATCCTGGAGGAAAGCGGTGAAATCGTCATGGCCGAGATAGGCGATGCCGAAACCACGATCTTCCATGCCTTTGATGAACCGCTCCTGCTGGACCGCATCGGCGACAGCCGCCTCGATCTTGCCGACCAGGGCCGGATCCATGCCGGCCGGACCGGCCAGACCGCGCCAGGTGCCGCCGACATAGGCGGTGCCTATCGCTTCCTCGACCGTGGGAATGGTATCGTCGATCGCCACGCGTTCATTGCTCATGACGGCGAGCGTCTTGACCACGCCGGCCTCCTTGAGCGCCGTGGTTTCGGGGATCGAGCAGAGCACCACGTCGATGCCGCCCGAGGCCAGTTCCTGCAACGCCGCAGCCGAGCCCTGCGCCGGGATCAGGTTGAGCTTGCTGACATCGACACCTTCCCCGAGCAGCATGGAGACGAAGGGAATATCCCAACTGGCATTACACGTGCCGCCGCAGGAAATGTTGAATGCCGAAGGATCGGCCTTGATGGCGTCGATCAGCGCGCCAAGGTCCTGGAATTCGGAACCGGTCGACACGTGAATGGCCGAAGGATCGGCGTTGAACTGGGCGATGGCGGTGAAGTTCTCGGGCTGGAAATCGGCCTGGCCCAGCAGGGTGAACTGGGCGATGGGCGAAAGCTGGCCCAGCGTATAGCCATCGGGCGGCGCGGACGTATAGGTGGTGTAGCCCACGATGCCGGAAGCCTGGGCGAGATTGACCACCGGGAAAGGCTGGCCAAGCGATGCCTCAAGTTCGGCGGCCAGCAGGCGGAAGGTATAATCCGAGCCGCCACCGGCACCGGCGACCACCACCACCTGCACCGGGCGCTCGGGCCAGTCCTGTGCCTGCGCCAGCGGAACGGCGCTGCCCAGGACAGTCGTGGCGGCCAGCGCCAGAGCGAAAAGTTTGTTCATGAAGGATCCTCCCTTTGGGTCTGATGATTGGGGCTCCCGCCTGTCGGCGAGAGCCGGGCATGGGGTTCCGCTCAGTGCGGAATGGCCTTGAGGGCCTCGGCGATCAACGCCTTGCGGGCATCGTCAGGCGCGCGCATCGGGGCGCGTGGCAGCGCGAAAGGCACGCCCTGGAGCGATTGGGCATATTTGATATTGGCCGGCAGCTCGTCGGTGATGAGTGCGTTCCAGAAGCGCAGAAGGTTTTCGTGCAGCACCTTGGCCTCGGCGTGATTGCCCGCCTTGACGAGGTCCCACAGCTTGACGACGGCGCGGGGCGCAGCCGCCGGATTGGCGGCGATGGTGCCATGCACGCCCAGCGCGAAACTGGGATAAAGCAGCGCGTCCACGGCGGTAAAGACGAGCTTGCCCTCGGGCAGGTCGATCAGGAGATCGGCGGTGAGCTTGAGGTCGCCATTGGACTGCTTGACCCCGATCACGCCGGGCACTTCGATCATGATGCGCTTGAGCAGGGCCGGGCGCAGATAGCACCAGGGCACGACATTATAGATGAGGACCGGAAGTCCGCTTTCTTCGCTGATAGCCCGGAAATGCTCGACCAGCGCATCGTCGGAAGGGTGGAAGACATAATGGGGCGGCGTCACCTGCAGGGCTACCGCACCGGCCTCTCGCGCAGCCTTCGAGCGCTGCACGGCCTGGCGCGTCGAGTTGATGATGATGCCCGCAATCAGCGGCACGCGTCCGGCCAGCGTTTCGCTCGAAACATCGAGCAATTTACGCAATTCATCCGCATCCAGGGTGTGCCCTTCGGCCGAGGAACCGCCGACGCAAACACCATGTACGCCGGCATCAACCATCCAGTCGAGCTGGGTTTTGAGGTGGTCGTACTGGATTTCGCCCTGGGCGTCGAAGGGGGTGGTGGTGGGGGGGATGACCCCGAAGAATTGGTCGGACGGCATAGTCTTCCTCATTAACCGGACATGATGTCTGATTAATGGACATATTGTTCGCGGTCAAGAGCGGTTCTTCGGCCTTCCGGCGCTATCCCCGAGGATCGGAGTCGCGCCTTGAGCAATCCGGGCCAATGGCCGGCGCCCTGGGCAATCCGGGCCATGGCCTGCGCCTTGAACGATCAAGGCCTGGTTCGTCCCGCAATCCGGGTCATGGCGCCACGAGGCGCGGGGGTGGCGAGGCGGAGCCTGGGGCTCGGAGCCTTGCCCCCCTGAGTCGGGCCGCCATGCACGGCCGGGGCCGGATCAGGCGTCGTCGCCCAGCCGGTCGGGATCGCCGCCCAGGCGCACGGAGATCAGGCGCGCCTGCTGTTTGACCAGGCTGGCAAATTCGGGAATGGTCCTCTCGTCGAACCGCGCCTTGTCGCCGGTGACGCTGATGGCCGCGAAAACCCGCCCGCTGGCATTCCAGATCGGCGCGCCCACGCAGCGCCGCCATTCCTCATATTCCATGTCATCGATGGAATAGCCGCGCGCCAGGGTCTTGCGCAGCTCCTCGCGCAGGGCCTCCGCGTCGGTGATCGTATGGGCGGTGAAGGCCGGCAGGCCCTCATTCACCAGCCGCCTGACCACGACCTCGCCCTGATGGGCGAGCACCGCCTTGCCGGTGGCGCTGCAATGGGCCGCCGCGCTTTCGAGCGTGATGACATTGTTGAGCCCACGCGAATCGTGACGGCTGACCATGATGATGCCATGGCCGTCGAACACGCCCAGATGCACGGAAAGGCCGGTCTTGTTCGAGAGCGTATTGATGCTTTCGGCCGCCTCGCGCTGCACGTCCATATTGGCCAGCACCGTATTGCCCAGCTCGAACAGCTTGAGCCCGAGACGATAGCGCTCCCGGTCCCGGTCCTGCTCAAGCAGGCCCAGGGTCTTGAGCGTGCTGACCAGGCGATGCACGGTCGTGCGCGGCAATTCGGTGCGCTTGGAGATTTGCAGCACCGTCAGGGCCCGGTCGCTGCGCGAAAAGCATTCCAGAACCGCCATCATCTTGAAATAGGACAGCATCTGGCCGGTGGCTTCGGTGCGCGCCGTTTCCACCATGCTTTTCGTCTCTGAAGTCACCGTCTATCTCCCGATTGCATCCACGATCCTGACCATGGCCAGCATGCCCGGATCGTCCAGCCCCCTGGAAGCCTCGGCGAACATGCGTGCCCGACCCATCTTATTGGGGCGATCACGAAATTCCTCAAGAGTGGCGCGCGCCGCCGTTTGCGCCGCGGCATGCAGGGTTTGGGGATGATCGAGCCCGACCAGCGACCGCGCCACCGCATCGAGCGCGTCGAGCACGGTCTTGTCGCCCAGGCTGGCGCCGCCCCGCGCCGCCATGGCATCGCGCGCCTCGGCCAGCAAATCGCCCAGTTCCGACCACGGCACTTCGGTTCGGCCCCTGGTGCGGCGCGACAGGGTCAGCAAGGCCGTGGCGATCAGCGTGCCCAGGCTCGACCCCGTCGCCCCCATCGTGGCCCGCGCATAGGCCGACAGGGCCAGCCCCACATCCTCGCCATCGGCGGGCGGGGCGGCATCCATGGCCCCGATTACCCGGGCCAGCATGGCGCCGGTATCCCCGTCCCCGAGGCGGCTGTCGGCTTCGTTGAGTTCGGTTTCGAGCGCCGGCAGCACGGCGACGATGCGGGAAACCGCCTGACGCAGGAGAATGCTCGTCAAAGCCATGTCACTGAACCTTCCAGAAGGGGCACGACGCCGGCGCGGCCAGCAGCGATTCGAGTTCGTCATCGAGCGCGATGAGGCTGAGCGACATGCCCGCCATTTCCATCGAGGTGACGTAATTGCCCACCAGCGGCTGCACGATCGTATAGCCGGCCGCGCCCAGCCGCCGCGCCGCCTCGGCATAGACGATGAACAATTCATCGAGCGGGGTGGCACCCAGCCCGTTGACCAGGAGGGAAACGCGCCTGCCGGCAAGCGCGGGCAATTCCCCCAGCAGGCGCTCCAGCATCTCTTCCACAAGGTCGGTGGCGGGCTTGAGCTTGCCGCGCCAGATGCCGGGCTCGCCATGAATCCCCATGCCCATTTCGATCTCGTCTTCGGCGATCTGGAAATTGGGCGCGGCGGCACCGGGCACCTGGCAGGAGGTCAGCGCCACCCCGATACTGCGCGTATGATCGACCGCCTTCTGCGCGATGCGGGCCACCGCTTCGAGGTCCCGGCCGGCCTCGGCGGCGGCGCCGGCGATCTTGTAGGCGTAAATAATGCCGGCCACGCCGCGCCGTTTGGCGGCGTCTTCCGGCGCGGCGCTGGCGATATCGTCCGTGCCCAGCACCGTGCGGGTGACGATGCCCTCGTCTTCGAGCATCTCGGCGGCCATGGCGAAATTCATCTTGTCGCCGCCATAATTGCCGAACAGCAGCAGCACGCCGGCGCCGCCATCGGCCAGGCGGATCGCCTCCATGCAGGAGGCCAGATTGGGGCCCTCAAAGACATTGCCGATCGAACAGGCGGTCAACAGGCCATCGCCCACATAGCCGGTGAACAGCGGCAGATGTCCCGAACCGCCGCCCGAGGCAATCCCCACCTTGCCCGCGGCGGCGCCGGCGCCTCGCCGGATCACCCGCCGGCTTTCCCCATCCAGAACCAGTTCTGGATGCGCGGCGACCAGTCCCGCGAGCACGTCCTCGACATAGGTGGCCGGGGCATTCATCAGCTTTTTCATGACATCCTCGCATCCTCGCCCGCGCTGGATCGCGCACGCCAGATAGCGAATAGACGTTCATTATTCGGACATCAAGTCCGAAATTTTCAGCCCGTTCCGATCCTGCCCAATGGGACGAGTGAGACGGTTGTGTGAACGGATTGTCAACATCGAGCACAGCATATCGGGGGAATCCAGCCAACGTCCAGGCATCGCCCGGGCGGCCGGGACGATGACGGCACGAACGAGGATGACGTCCGGAATGAACACGCTCCACAGGCAGGAGGCCGGCTTCGCCACCGGCGGCGCTATCGGGAATGGAGCCTTGCCCACGACCTGCTCGCCCATGACCTGCTCCCCCATGACCTGCTCGCCCATGATCTGGCGGGGCATTGAGACGTGACGCGGATCGATCTCGTCACCGCCGACCGCTTCGCGGTGGGGGAAAGCCCGGTCTGGGACGAGGGGAAAAACCGGCTCTACTGGACCGACATCCCCGCCGGCAATGTCCATGCGCTCGATCTCGATGGCGGCGCGCGCCATTGCTGGCATTTTGCCGAACCGGTCGCCTCGATGGGTCTTTGCCGCTCGGGCCGGCTGGTGCTGGCATTGCGCGACAATGTGGAAATCTTCGCCCCCGAAAGCGGGCGGCGCCAGGTGCTGGCCCATATCGCCCATGCCAAGCCGGGCATGCGGCTCAATGACGGCAAGGTGGGCCCTGACGGCAATTTCTGGGTCGGCAGCATGGATGCCAGCGCCGATGGAGCGCCGGCGGCGCGGCTCTATCGGATCACGCCCGATGGCGCGATATCGGTCGTGGCCGAGGGGCTGGCGATTTCCAACGGCCTGGCCTGGAACGCCCAGGGCACGCGTCTCTACCATTCGGATTCGCGCGGGGCGATGTGGATCGACATATATGATTTCGACCCGGCCAGCGGCACGGCCGGCAACAGGCGGCTGCTGGCCGAGGTGGGCGAAGCTCTGGGCCGTGCCGATGGCGGCGCCTGCGACATGGCCGGCAATTACTGGTCCTGCGGACCTTCGCAAAGCCGCATCAACCGCTTTTCGCCCGAGGGCCGCCTGCTCGACTGGATCGCCCTGCCGACGCTGCGTCCCACCATGCCCTGCTTCGGAGGAAAGGACATGCGCACACTCTTCGTCACCAGCCTTTCCGCCGGCATCGATGCGGCTATGCTTGCCGCTCATCCCCAATGCGGCGCCATCGTCTCGTTCCGCGCCCCGGTCGCGGGCGTGCCGGTGGCGCGGTTCAACGACCTGACGTCATGACGTGGGGGCCGGTCCCGAGGACTGGCGCTCCACCAGGTGACCCATGACCATGACGCGCAGCGGCACGGCCGGGTTCAACCGGCCCTGCGCGCGATCGTCGAGCACCCGGGCGAGGCCCGCGCCGATCTCCTGGCCCTGCGTCTTGACCGTGGTGAGATTGGGCGTGATCTGGGTGGCGGCGGAAAAATCGCCGAAGCCGATCACGCTGGCATCCTGGGGAATGCGATAGCCCAGCCGCATCAATTCGGACATGGCGGTCAGCGCCAGGCCGTCATGGGCACAGAAAAAGGCGGTGGGCCGGAAGCCGTCGGCATGGATGGCGCGCAGCCGGTCGATGAACATGAATTCGGCGTCGAAGGTCATCTGGCGCAATTCGACGTCGGGATGGGTTTCGACCACTTCGCGCAACCCGTAAAAGCGCTCGCGGCGCCCCCGGTAATGGGCGGCGCCATGGACATAGGCGATCTGCCGATGCCCGAGCTTGAGGAGATAATCGGCAACGGCCGCGCCCGCCTCGTGGTCGGTGCCGTGGACCATGTCGAAGCCCTCGAGCGGCTCGATCCAGCCATTGCGGGCCAGGGGCCGGCCCATGGCCTTGATCCGATACATGCTTTCGCTTGCATGGGGCCCGACCATGGCGATGCCGGCGCAATGGCGCGCGAAGGCCTCGATGTCCTCGACGCGATGGGTCCAGATCATCCTTGTTTGATAACCCCGACGCTGCGCCTCGGCCTGGAAGCCGGTCTGTATCAGCAATTGCAGCTCGGAATTCACCAGGTCGGCATCGTGGAACACGATGCCAAGGATATTGGCCGCCTCCACCGCGGCGGGGCGCAGATAGCCAAGTTCCGCCGCAGCCTGGCGCACCAGGTCGCGGGTGGCATCGCTCACGCCGCTCTTGCCGGACAGGGCCCGCGAGACGGCGAATTTGGAGAGCCCTGTCTTTTCGGCAATGGTTGTGAGCGTTATGCGCGCCAATCAGGCCCCCGGTGCTTATTCGATCTGCTGATTACGCGCCCCGTTTGCATAACGCAACATAACTTCGTGACCCGGTTAGGTCAGGATTGGGGCTCGGCGATGAGCACGTCGCGGGCCGACAGCCGGATCTGGTTGCCGCCCGTCGCGCCGCCCTCGCCCCAATAGGTCCGGCCCGGCACGAAGGCCTGGCCATCGAGGGTGATTGTGACGGCGAGCGGCTGGCGGGTGGGATTGAGCACCCAGAGCACCTGGCGATCGCCCGCCTCGTGCAACCGCGCCTGAACGCGATTGTCCGAAACCGAGAGCCGGGCCTGCCGCCCTGCCCAGGCGAGCACGGCGGCGAAATAGCGCCGGCTCCCCGCTTCGTTATGGGTGAAATAGCCCGCCCCCGGATGAGTGCCGACCAGCAGCGTGCGCCCCTGGCCGCAGCGATTTTCGACCACGGCGAGGCGGCCATCGGCGAAATTGCCGAGCGCGCGGCCCCCGGCCAGGGCGTAGGACTGAAGAAAACCGCCGCCACGAACGGTTTCGCCGGCAAAGGCGAAGGCGATGCGGTCCCCGATATCGGGCATGAATTCCACATCGGCCTCGCGCGCGCCGAAGACCCGGTCGAGCCCGTGATTGGGCTGCACCACGCCCACCTTGCCCCGGTCGCCGAAATAGCCCGGCGTCGCCTCCGAAATCAGGGTGCCGCCCCGCTCGACCCATTCGGCCAGCGCCTTGCCGGTCTGGCTCGTCATGCTGATCGGATAGGGCGCGTAGAGCACGTCATAGCCGGCAATATCCTCGACATGCACCCAATCGGCCTGCACGCCATTGTCGAAGAAGCCGCGATAGGCGCCCCACATGGCCTGGCGATAGGTTTCCGGGCAATGCTTGTGGTTGAGCAGATAATCCCAGGCCTGCGCCTCGGGGATGACCAGCAGGCCGATATCGCCCTTGACCGGACGGGCGGCGAACAGGGATTGCTGCTCGGGCGCATTGGCCCATCTGGCCAGGTGGCTGGCCATGTCGGAGCGTGGCGTGCGGCTGCCATCCATGCCGTAGGAGCCGAAGGCGCCGAAGAGCGGGCCATCGAGCAGCGGACGATAGCGCAGGTTGAGCACGCCCGTCGCCCCGGCGGCAAAGGAGGTCATGGTGAGAAGCCGGATGTCCTCGGGCTCCATCACCCGCCCATCCTCTTTGTCGCGGCCCAGCACCTGCGGCTGCATCCAGAGCGGACCGCCGGGGCGCTCGGCGTGCCACCATTTCTTGCCGCGCGCCGCCGCGCGGGTGAGGTCGGGACCGAAGAAGTTCTGCCAGGGGGCGAAGCCGCGCCGGCCCGGCACCCAGGTCAGGCCGTAAAGCTCGACCTTGGAGGCGGCCAGCCAGTCGTCCGAGCCGTTGGACGCCATATTGGGAATGGCCCCGCCCACGCCATGGGCCGCGATCAGGCAATCGGAATCGACGGCGCGGATCGTGTCGATCCGCCATTGCATCTGGCCGTAATAATTGTCGCGCTTGAAATCGAGCCAGTCGAGGCTCTGCGGATAGGCCCCGATTTCGCGCGGCGCCTGCACATCGTCCCAATCGGCGTAGGAATAGCGGTACCAGGCCTGGGCCAGCGCTTCGAGATCGCCGTATTTGTGCTTGAGCCAGCGGCGGAAATCGGCTTGCATATAATCGGAATAATCGACGTCGGCGGCGTAGTTGACCTCGTTCCAGACATCGTAGCCGAGCAGCGCCGGGTGGCCCTTGTAGCGGCTGGCCAGGGCGGTGAGGAAGGCGCCGGCGGCGGCCTTGACCTCGGGGCAGTTCATGGTGAGCGCCCCGGCCCCGCCGCCATTATGGGCGAACCCGCCCACCGCGGCGCTGACGCCCATGACCGGTTCGAGCGGCCGCCCATCGGCGCGAATCTGGCGGGCATGGGCGAATTCGCGCACCGCCCAGTCCGGCACGGTATGGGTCAGTTCGGCGATGACGGTCTTGATGTTGTTGCGCGCGGCCAGGTCCATCTGCCGGTCGTAATCGTCCCAATCATAGACGCCGGGCCGGCGCTCGATGGCCGACCACATGAACCAATGGCGGAACACGTTGAGCCCGTCTTCCGCCGCCACGGCGTAATCGCGCTCCCAATCCTGCCGGGGCGGATTGGACTTGCGGAAATAGACGGCTCCGAACGGGGTCTGCGGCAGGCGGTCTAGCGGCATGTTTCGTCTCCAGGGCAATAGCCATCGTTTAGCGCCGGCACGGCGCTGGTGCATGGCGCATCGATGTGAAAGGGCTTATTCGGCCGTGCCGGCCAATGTCTCCAATGTGCGGATGAGCCCGGAATGGTCCTTGTCGCCGTCGCCCAGCGCCAGCGCGGCATTCATCAATTGCGCGGTCGCGGCGGTATTGGGCAGCGCCAGTTCCAGCGCCTTGGCGGCGTCGAGCGCCAGCGACAAATCCTTGCGGTGCAGCCGGATGCGGAAGCCCGGATCGAAACTGCGGGCGATCATGCGCTCGCCATGGACTTCGAGGATGCGCGAGGAGGCAAAGCCGCCCATCAGCGCCTCGCGCACCTTGGCCGGATCGGCGCCGGCCTTCCTGGCGAACAGCAGCGCCTCGGCCACCGCCTCGATGGTGAGCCCGACAATGATCTGATTGGCCACCTTGGCCGTCTGCCCGTCGCCGACCGCGCCAACATGGGTAATGGTCTTGCCCATGAGCTGGAACAGCGGCAGGGCCCGCCCGAACGCGCTTTCGCTGCCCCCCACCATGATGGTGAGCGCGGCATTCCTGGCGCCCACTTCGCCGCCCGATACCGGCGCATCGAGATAATCGACGCCCTTTTCGGCCAGGCGCGCGGCGAATTCCTTGGTGGCGACCGGCGAAATCGAACTCATGTCGATGACCAGCGCCCCCGCCTCGATCCCCGCGGCCACGCCGTCGGGACCGAACAGGACCGCCTCGACATCGGGCGTGTCGGGCACCATGAGAATGACGATCTCGGCGGACGCGGCGGCGGCGCGGGGACTGTCGAGCGCCACCGCGCCCGCATCGACCAGGTGCTGCGAAACGGGCTTGACCCGATGCACGAACAATTCGTGCCCGGCCGCGAGCAGGTGCCCGGCCATGGGGCGCCCCATGACGCCCAATCCGATGAATGCGATTTTCATGGCTCAAACCCCCTTGCGATATGGGGCCATCCAGCCAAGGCCCTCTGTGGTCGTGGTTTTCGGCTTGTATTCGCAGCCCACCCAGCCGGCATAGCCGAGCCGGTCCAGCGCCTCGAAGACGAAGCCGTAATTGATCTCGCCCGTACCCGGCTCGTTGCGGCCCGGATTGTCGGCGACCTGCACATGGCCGATACGCTCGAACAGGCGCTCGAAAGTGGGGATCAGGTCACCCTGCGCGATCTGCATGTGGTAGAAATCGTATTGAATGCGCAGGTTCTCGACATTGGCCATGGCCATGATCGTTTCGGCATGATCGGTGGTGGCGACATGATAGGTGGGCATGTCGCGGCGATTGATCGGCTCGAACACCAGGGCGATGCCCGCATCGGCCAGGCGCGGCGCGGCATAGGCCAGGTTGCTCGCCAGCGTCCGATCCAGCACGGCGAAATCGCTGCCTTGCGGCATGAGTCCGCAAAGGCAGTTGAGCGTGGGGCAATCGAGCGCTTTTGCATAGGCGATGGCTTTGTCGAGGCCGGCGCGAAATTCCTCCACCCGATCGGGCAGGCAGCCGATGCCGCGCTCGCCCGCCGCCCAATCGCCCGCCGGCAGGTTGAACAGGGCCTGGGCGATGCCGGCCGCTTTGAGCGCGGCCGCGATCTCATCCTTGTCCAGCTCATAGGGCGAGACATATTCGACCGCGCCGAAGCCATCGGCCGCCGCCCTGGCAATGCGCTCGATGAGAGGCACCTCCTGGTAGAGAAACGATAGATTGGCGGCAAATCTGGGCACGGCGGGCATCCTCGGGTCAGGCGGAAAAACGGGTACGGTGCAGCATGCGCTTGTGGCGCGGATCGGGGTTCGGCACGGCCGAGATAAGGCTCTGGGTATAGGCCTCGCGCGGCGCGGTGCAGATCTGCTCGGCCGGGCCAAGCTCGACCAGCTTGCCCCGGTGCATCACCGCGACCCGATCGCAGAAATAGCGAACGACCGAAATGTCGTGCGAAATGAAGATGAAGCTCAGTCCGAGCCGTTTCTGGATGTCGAGCAGGAGATCGAGGATCTGCGCGCGGATGGAGACGTCGAGCGCGGCGGTCGCCTCGTCGGCAATGACGATCCTGGGCTCCAGCGCCAGCGCCCGGGCGATGGAAATGCGCTGCCGCTGCCCGCCGGAAAAGGCGTGCGGATAGCGCTCGCGCATGGCCGGGTCGAGCCCGACCAGTTCGAGCAGTTCGGCCACCCGCCGGTCGCGCGCCCGGGCATCGAGCTTGCCCGCGACCACGAGCGGGTCGGCCACGATGTCGCGCACCGTCATGCGCGGATTGAGGGAGGCGAAAGGATCCTGGAACACCAGGCGCACCTGGCGGTGAAAATCGCGCAGCGCCCGCTTGGAGAGACTGGTGATCTCGCGCGGGCCATTATCGTCCAAGAAGGTGACGCTGCCCGATGTCGGCTCGACAATGCGCAGCAACATGCGCCCCAGCGTGGTCTTGCCCGAACCGCTTTCGCCCACAATGCCGAGATTTTCGCCGGCATGCAGATCAAAGCTCACATCGTCCACCGCCTTGATGGCGAAGCTGTTGCCGCCGAACCAGGACGAGGAGGCGCCGTAAATCTTGGTGAGGTTGCGAGCCGAAAGCACGATGTCGGCCGTTTCCGCCGGCGCCTCGCGGCTGACGGCGCGCCGGTTCTGTTCGAGCTTGACCGTCGAGGAGAGAAGGCGCCGCGTATAGGCGTGTTTGGGCGCATGGAAGATGTCATCGACGCTGCCGAATTCAACGATGCGCCCGAAATGCATGACCGCGACTTCGTCGGCCACTTCCGCCACCACGCCCATATCGTGGGTGATGAGCAGCATGGCCATGCCGCGGCTTTCCTGCAGGCGCTTGATGAGGTCGAGGATTTCGGCCTGCGTGGTGACGTCGAGCGCCGTGGTCGGTTCGTCCGCGATGAGGATTTCCGGATCGGCGGCCAGGGCCATGGCGATCATGGCGCGCTGGCGCATGCCGCCGGAAAACTCGAACGTATAGCGATCCACCATCTGTTCGGGATTGGGAATTTCCACCTGCCGCAACAGCTCGATGCTGCGCTCACGCGCCTGTTTGCCGCTCATCTTGCTATGCAGGCGCACCGCTTCGATGATCTGGCTGCCGATGGTATGGACGGGCGAAAGCGAACTCATCGGCTCCTGGAAGATCAGGCCGATGCGGCCCCCGCGAATGGCCAGGAGATCGCGCCCGCGCTCATCGAGCCGGGCGATGTCGACCTCGCCCTTTTCGCCCTTGAGCAGGATGCGGCCATCGGCGATGGCGCCATTGCGGTCGATGATGTGCATGAGCGCCCGCGCCGTGACGCTCTTGCCCGAGCCGCTTTCGCCCACAAGGCACAGGGTCTTGCCGCGCCGCAGCTTGAAGCTGACATCGCGCGCGGCGTGGAGCATTTCGGTGCGCAGGCGGAAATCGAGGCTGAGATGCTCGACGCTGAGCACGACATCGTCCTCGTGTTCCGGAGTGCCGGCAATGGAAGCGGCCTGAATCTGCATGGGCTCAGCTTTCATAGGGATCGGCGGCATCGCGCATGCCATCGCCGAGGAAATTATAGGCCAGGACGGTAATCACCACCGCGCCCGCGGGCCAGACGAGCTGCCAGGGCGCATTGGCGATGGTGCGCACGTTCTGGGCTTCCTGGAGCAGCACGCCCCACGAGACGATCGGCGCCTTGAGCCCGATGCCGAGGAAGCTCAGCGCCGTTTCGGCCACGATCATGGTGGGCAGGGCCAGGGTCACCACCGCCAGGATATGGCTGGTGAGCGAGGGCAGGATGTGGCGGAAGATCACCCGGCGCTCCGAGGAGCCGTCGAGCTTGGCGGCGGTGACGAAATCCTCGCCCCGCAGCGCGAAGAAGCGGCCCCGCACCTCGCGCGCCAAGCCCGTCCAGCCGAAGAGCGAGACGATCAGCGTGATGATGAAATAGACGGTCAGCGGCGACCAGGTGAGCGGGATGGCGGCGGCCAGGCCCAGCCAGAGCGGAATGGTGGGCATGGAGGAAATCACCTCGATGACGCGCTGGATCAGGGTATCGACCACGCCGCCGTAAAAGCCCGAGACGGCCCCCAGCACCACGCCGAGCAGGAGGCTGATGCAGACCCCGACCACGCCGATGGACATGGAAATGCGCGTACCATAGACCAGCCGGCTCAACAGATCGCGGCCCAGCCGGTCGGTGCCGAGCAGATACATGGTGTCGCCCGCTTCGAGCGGCCCGAGCAGGTGCCGGTCGGCGGTGAACAGGCCCCACATCTTGTAGGGTTCGCCCTGGACGAAAAAGCCCACCGGCACCACCTTTTCGGGATCGGGCACATAGGAACGGCGCAGCGAGGCGGGATCGACCTCCATTGTATAGCCCGTGACATGGAGCTGGAACCGGCGCGCGCCGTCCGGCTCGGTGACGAACAGGCCCAATTGCTGGGGCGGCGCATTGGTGAATTGGGGCCGTGACACGTCGGGCACCGAGGGGGCCAGGAATTCGGCGAAGACGCCGACAAGGCAGAAGAACAGGATGACGAAGCCGGACACGACCGCCAGCTTGTTGCGCGAGAACTTGTACCAGATAAGCGTCCACTGGCTGGCCTCGCCGATGTCGCTGGACGCTCTTTCGGGCTTCAGCGCCGTGGTGGCCGGCCCGGTTTCGGGCTCTTCATCGATGAAGGTATGAACTGTCATCACTGGAACCGGATGCGAGGATCGAGAAGGGCGAGCAGCAGGTCGGACACCAGCATGCCGATGAGGGTGAGCACGCCCATGAGCAGGATGAAGCTGCCGGCCAGGTACATGTCCTGGCTGATGAGCGCGCGCAGCAGCAGCGGGCCGGCCGTGGGCAGGTTGAGCACGATGGCGGTGATGGTCACGCCCGAAACCAGCTCGGGCAGGATCCAGCCGATGGCCGACACGAAGGGATTGAGCGCGATGCGGACCGGATATTTCAGCACCACCTTGTAGCCGGGCAGGCCCTTGGCCTTGGCGGTGACGACATAGGGCTTGTGCAATTCATCGGAGAGATTGGCGCGCAGGACCCGGATCAGCGCCGCCGTGCCGGACGTGCCGATGACGATGATGGGGATCCACAAGTGGTTGAGCAGATCGACCAGCTTGCCCCAGCTCCAGGGCGCACTGACATATTCGGGCGAGAACAGGCCGCCCACGCTCTGGCCGAAATAGCGGTAGCTGAAATACATCAGGCTCAGCGCCAGGATGAAATTGGGCACGGCCAGCCCGATAAAGCCGATGAAGGTGAAGACATAATCACCCAGCGAATGACGGCGCACGGCCGAATAGATGCCGATGGGCAAGGCCACCGCCCACACGAAGAGCAGCGAGGCGACCGAGATGGCCATGGTCGAGCCCATGCGCTCCCAGATCAGCTCCGCCACCGGGCGGTTCCACTCGAAGGAATAGCCGAAATCGCCCCGGAACAGGATGCCGCTGATCCATTTGAGATATTGCACCCAGACCGGATCGTTGAAGCCGTAAATCTCGCGCAGGCGCTCGACCTGCCGGGGGTCCACATTGGCCCCCGAATCCTGCATCGAGGCGATCATCGAGGTGACGTAGTCGCCCGGTGGCAACTGGATGATGAGGAAGGCGATGAGGGACAGCCCGAACAGGGTCGGGATCATGTAGATCATCCGCTTGATGACATAGCGCAGCATGAGCGTCTCCTCCCGCCCGGCTCAACTCCACTCGAGCTGGATGGCGTCCAGCGTCGAGAGTTGGTCGATGCTGACACGCACACGGCCTTCGGCAACCCTGAAATCGCACTGTTTTCCACTGACCACCTGTCGCGCGGCCTTGACCGTACGGCCTTGAGGCACCGCGACCGACAGGGTGAGCGGGCCGATGGGATAGACCTCGCGGATCGGCCCCTTCATCATCATGGGATTGGTGAGGTTGTTGACCAGCACCAGGGTCATGTTCTCGCCCTGGCGGACGGAGAGATCGACGACGCCCTGCCCTTCCACGTCCACATCGGGCCGCTTGCCGAGCGCCCAGCGCACGCTGTTGGCGATGAGGCGCTGGTGGTCGCCGGCAAAGACTTCCCAGAAAATGGCCCCGATATTCCACGGAATATAGACGGTGCGGCCGCCCCCCTGGTGCTCGCGGGCGATCAGCGCCGCGCCCTGCGGCGCCTGGCGCGGATAGACCTCTTCCATCGGCAGGTCCGGGAAATCGGGCACATAAAGGAAGGGCTGGGCGCTGTCGGCCACCGCTTCGACGCCGATGAGCTGCGTGCCGCCCATGATGCGCGCCGCCCCATCGAAACCTTGATTGATGGGATGGTCGCCATTGAGCGCTACATAAGTGTTCTTCACCGGCCCGCGCGCCGCCCGGCTGACCCGGTAGCCGAGCAGGTCCGACAGGAGCGGCGTGTCGCGCGGCGCATTGGCCGGGGTGCGGGTGCCGGTTTCATGGGCGACGACCAAGGCGCCGCCGCGCGCCACATAGGCCTTGAGCGCCTCGGCCTGCTCCTCGGAGAGGCAGGTGGAATTGGCCAGGATCAGCACCTTGAACTGGTCCAGGCGCTCCGGCGTCATGGCCGCGTCCGAGAGCATCTCGAAGGGCAGGCGCGCCTCGACCAGGGCGTGGTAGAAGCCCAGGTCGTGCGCCTCGGCCCGCTGGCGCGAGGCATGGTCGTGGTGGCGCAGCGTCGTGGTGGGATCGAGGATGGCGATCTCGGCCACCGGCACGCTGGCGGCCAGGGCCGGCTCGAGCGCGGCATGCAGGCCGAAACTGTCGGCGACCGGTTCTACCCAGCGCTGGTCGGGCACGACACCGTTGAACTTGGTGAACCAGGGCAGCAGGCCCTGCGTGGTGCCGCTATCCATCCAGGCCTGGATTTCCGGGCCCAATGTCACCGCATCCTTCCAGCGATAGGCCTCTTCCGGCCCGATCGAGGTGATGAGGATCGCCGGCCGGTCGCGGAAGGTGGCGCGCATGCGCTTGCCGTTGCGCCCGCTCATCCACACCGGCTCGGTGCCGCGCCGCCCCTGATCGTCCACGCACAGGAACGGGCAATATTTCTCGATCATGGGCAGGTCGAATTCCATGAGCGAAACCGAACCCATATTGGGAATGAAGCTGGTATGGGGCTTGATGGCCTTCATCGCCTCGTCCCATTCCACCACCAGCCTGCTCAGCTTGGTGCGGCGCCAGGCGCCCCAGGCCAGCCAGGCCGGATCGTCCAGGCTGTTGGTGAGCGGCAGGTCATGCCCGGAGGCCGCCTTGAAATCGGCGCGGCAGGCATCGCAATAGCACACGCCATGCCCCTGCCAGCGATTGGCGAAGATGGCGTCGATATCGTAATCGGCGGTGATTTCACGCAGCACTTGCGGCATGAACTTGAAATTGTAGTCCGAATAGGCGCAGGTCACCCAGACGTCGGGATAGGCCCAATGGCGCATCCTGTTGCCGTCCTTGTCCACCATGATCCATTCGGGATGCGCATCGGCCGCGTCCTGGTGGATGGCATGGGGATCGACGCGCGCCATGACATGCATGTCGAGCCGCCGGGCACCCTCGACCAGGGCGCCGAACGGATCGCTGTCGCCGATAAAGCGGCTCACATGGTGCAGCGGCACCTTGCTCGGATAATAGGCGACATAGCCGCCGGCGCTGATGCAGGCCGCATTGGACTGGGTGCGCTTGAACACGTCGATCCAGAAGGCCGGGTCGAACCGGATGGGATCGTCTTCGGCCAGGGTGAGCTGGGTCCAGCGGGTGGCAGACCTGTACCAGTCCGGCTTGCGCAGATGGGCGGTGGAGCGGGGCGCTGTATCGAGCATTTTGGGCTTCTGGGTACGAGTTCGGGGAGACGCCGGCCCGTGGGCCGGCGCCGTTCGCCGGGAGTGTCGAAGGAAAAACCGGATCAGGCCTTGAAGAACTGCTCCGGCCGGGCCGGCCCGGGGGTGGGCCAGCCGAACGAATTGGGCATCGTGTCCATCACGTTGACCATGTCGTTCTTGACGATGCCGTAGCCGTCGGCGGGCAGGCTGACCCCGAAGGTCATGAACAAATCCGCCGCGTTCTCGAGAATCTGCGTCATGATCTCGTTCTGTTTGGCCGCATCGCCCGTGCCGGTCAGCTCCCGATAGAGATCCTGCTGGGCCTTGACGTCCGCGGGCGGCTCGATGGCATCGGGATTGTCCGGCTGGGTATAGTAGAGCGACCAGCCCGGCGCGTAGAGGCAATTGGAATTGATGGGCACGAAATAGCGGGCGTCGAGCATGGCCGCCAGGCCCGAATTGGCGCCGAACTGGTGGGCGGTGGCATCGAACGAGCGGCCGCGCCGCACCCGCTCCTCCCAGAGCGAACGGTCCATGGTGCGCATCTGCACGTCGAGTCCCACCTGCCGGAACATCGGAATGGCCAGCTCGAACATGTCGAGGAAGGTGGTGCGGGTCTGGTCGATCTCGAAGATGATCGAGAGCCGCCGGCCTTCCTTGTCGAGGCGATAGCCTTCCCCATCCTTGTCCGGCACGATGGCGTCGAGCATTTCATTGGCCCGCGCCGTGTCGTATTCGGTGAATTGCTTGGCCAGCCGCTCGTTGTAGAGCGGGTCGCCCTCGATGATCGAGGCCTGCGCCGGCGCCCCCTGCCCCACGAAGACCGCGTCGATCAGCGCCTGGCGATCCACCGCCAGCGACAGGGCCTGGCGGAACTCGATGGTGTTGAACAATTCGTTCTTGGTGGGATCGGTATGGTTTAGGTTGAGCTGGAACACCATGACGTTCGCAGCCGTCTCCTTGAGCGTGTAGAAGCTGTAATCGCCCGTCGCCATGCCGTCATAAAGCGTCGGCCGGTTGGCCGGCGTGGCGATATATTGGTCCATGAGGTCGATTTCGCCCTGCAAGGTCTTGAGCAGCAGCACTTCCGGGTCGGCCACCATCTGATAGACGACGCGGTCGAAATAGGGCAATTGCATGCCCTCCGTATCGACCTTGAAATAGAAGGGATTGCGCAGCGCGACCGAGAGTTCGGTGTTCTGGCCGGGCGCCTCGGAGAAATACCAGGCGTTGAGCGTGGGCCGATTGGCGTTCTGGAAGAAGGTATTGTCGTCCTGGAAACCGATCTCGCGCTGGAACAGGGCGATCCAGCTTTCCATGCCCGCCGCCCGGGCCAGGGCATCGGCATCGGGATTGTAGCGGATGTGGAACTGTTCGAGATAATGCTTGGGACAGCGCGTCAGCTGATCGTTCTGCGCCCAGGCCAATTGCTGCAGGAAAAAGCCGTTGGGACCGCCGAACCGGACCTTGAAAGTGGTGTCGTCGATGACCTCGAGGACACCCTTTTCGCCATCCACTTCCCAAAAACCCTGGGCGCCGAGATTGGTGTCCTCGTCGGTGAAATAGGCATCGTACCAGAACTGGATATCCGCGGTGGTGTAGGGCTGGCCATCGGACCATTTATGCCCTTCGCGCAGCTTGATGGTGTATTCGCGCGAATCGGGGCTCACCTCGTAGCTCTCGGCCACGTTGGGAATAATGCCGGTCCATTGCGGATCGTAGCGCACCAGCGGCTCATAGCCCTGATAGCGCACCAGCATGGACAGCGAGCCGCCGCCCACCAAAGCATGGTTCCAGTCGCCGCCCTGCTGCCCGACGCGCTCGAGCGGGGTAATCACCAACGGATTTTTCGGCAGGCGTTCCGCCACCGGCGGCAGCGCACCCGAATCGACCTCGGCCTGCAGGAATGCGGATTCCGGCCTGGACTGTCCCCGGGCGACACCCGAAAGCATGAGCGACCCCGCAAAGGCGGAAGACCCAGCGACAAAAGCGCGACGGCTGATACGAACCATTTTCCCCTCCTCTTGGCTAACATTATTAGGTTTATGTCAGCTAAAAGAGAGCTAAGCATCCGTATTTTGTTAGGTAAAGCGTTATGTTCGTATCTTTTGCACAGGCCGATGTGAGGAGGCGAGAGGAAGCGACGAACTATTGCCTGGGGCCGGAAAACCGCCCTTGCCTTTATGACTTGGGAACGGGATGGCTGCGACATAGCCGGGCCCTGTAACTGCTGGGAATTCAGTCTCTGCAGCCAACTGATTGATTGCCCCGCCCATTCCAGCCGCCCGAAACGGTTTCCGGGAACCATTGCGGGAGCTATGCGTGCTGGCGCACGCTCAGGCCGCCGTCGATGGTCAGGCAGGTCGCGGTCATGAATGGGCATTCGTCCGAGATCATGAACACCGCCGCCCGGGCGATCTCCTCGGGGCTGGCAATGCGGCCCTGGGGGTGCAGGGCCATGGTCTCCGCCCTGGCGGCCGTGGGGTCGGGCTGGGCCTCCCACCAATCGATGACCTTTTGCGTGGCGACATAACCCGGAGCGATGGCATTGACCCTGATGCCATCCGCGGCATGCTCGATTGCCAGCGATTTGGTGAGCCCGAGCAGGGCGTGCTTGACCACCGGATAGGGGAAGGTGCGCGGAATGATGGTAAAGGAATGGGTCGAGGCGATGTTGAGGATCACGCCGTGCTTCATGCCCACCATGCCAGGCAGGACGGCGCGGACGCAGGACCAGGCGCCTTCGAGGTTGATCGCAAAGGCGCGCCTCCATTCCGCGTCGCCGGTGTCCAGCGGCGCGTGAAAGACATTGACGCCGGCATTGTTGACCAGACCGTCAAAGGCGCGCCCCGCGGCTTCGGCGGCAGCGGCGAAGCCCTTTGCTATGCCGGCGGCATCGGTAATGTCGATGGCATCCGACAGCAGCCTGCCGCCCGGCGTGGATGACAGGGTCGCCATGGTTTCACCGAGGCCTTCGGCGTCCCGGTCGACGAGATAGAGATCGGCGCCTTCAGCGCGGAAACCGGCAGCAATGGCTCTCCCGATGCCCTGGGCAGCCCCCGTGATCGCGATAAACCGCCCCGCCAGCCGTCCCGTCATCCTACCACTCCGCTACGCTGCCATCGTCGTGCCGCCAGAGCGGATTGCGCCAGCGATGGCCCACTTTCGCCGCCGCGACGACGGCCTCTTCATTGACCTCGATGCCAAGCCCGGGACCGCTGGGAATGGCAACCATCCCATCGGCATAGGCGAAGACACCGGGATCGACCAGATAGTCGAGCAGGTCGCGGCCCTCGCCATTATAATGGATGCCGAGCGACTGCTCCTGGATGAAGGCATTGTAGCTGACCGCATCGACCTGGAGGCACGAGGCCAGTGCGATCGGGCCGAGCGGGCAATGGGGCGCCAATGCCACGTCATAGGCCTCGGCCATGGCCGCGATCTTGCGGACTTCGGTAATGCCGCCGGCATGGCTGAGATCGGGCTGGATGATGTCCACGACCCGGCTTTCCAGCACCTGGCGGAAATCCCAGCGCGAATAGAGGCGCTCGCCCAGGGCGATCGGGGTCGAGGAGCCCTTGGCCACTTCCCCGATTGCATCGATATGCTCGGACAGCAGCGGTTCCTCGATGAACATCAGGCGGAACGGCTCGAGTTCACGGATCAGCGTCTTGGCCATGGGCCTGTGTACGCGACCGTGGAAATCGACCGCCAGGCCGATATGCGGGCCGATGGCATCGCGGACGGCGGAAATGTTGTCGACAATGGCGTCGATCCGCGCATGGCTGTCGACGATCTGCATTTCCTCGGCGCCGTTCATCTTGAGCGCGGTGAAGCCCAGGGCCACCGCCTCCTTCGCCGCCCTGGCGACCTCGGCCGGACGATCCCCTCCGACCCAGGAATAGACGCGGATACGGTCGCGGCAGGGGCCGCCCAGCATCTGATGCACCGGCAGGCCGGCGGCGCGGCCCTTGATGTCCCAGAGAGCCTGATCGACGCCGGCAATGGCGCTCATCATGATCGGGCCGCCGCGATAAAAGGCACCGCGATACATGACCTGCCAGAGATCTTCGATGCGCGCGGGATCCTGGCCGACGAGGACATCGGCCAGTTCGCGCACGGCGGCCTCGACGGTATGGGCCCTGCCCTCCACGACGGGCTCGCCCCAGCCATGGATGCCCTCGTCCGTCTCGATCTTGAGAAAGAGCCAGCGTGGCGGGACGATGAAGGTCTTGAGCGCGGTGATCTTCACGCTTTCCCCCCCAGAATAAGGTCGGCGGCCTTGTCGGCGACGGCCATGACCGCCGCATTGGTATTGCCCGAGACGATATTGGGCATCATCGAGGCATCGATCACTCGCAGCCCCTGGGCGCCGCGAACCCGCAACTCGGCATCCAGCACAGCCAGCGGATCGTCATCGGCACCCATGCGGCAGGTACCCACGGGATGGTAGCCGGTCTTGACGGTGCGGCGGCAATGGGCCGCGATGTCCTCTTCGGAAGTGATCCCGGCACCGGGGAAGATTTCGCCTTTTATCAGGGCGCGCATCGGCATCTGGTCGAGCACGGTGCGGGCAAAGCGGAAGCCTTCGATCGTGGTCGCAAGGTCCGCCGGGTCGGCGAAAATCTGCGGGTCGACCAGCGGCAAAGCATCGGGATCGGTCGAGGCAAGCCTGACCGTGCCGCGTGATTTCGGCTGCAACAGCAGGGAATTGATCGTGACGCCGTGGCCGGGATCGGCACTCATGACGTCGCGGTCGAGATAGATCGTGGGAACACAGAACATCTGGATGGTGGGGCGGCCGCCCTGCCCGCTCGGGTCGAGGAAAGCGCAGCTTTCGACGCCGGTGGTGGTGACGGGCCCGGACTTGAACAGCAGATATTGGATACCGGCCATCAGCATCCTGATGCCCTTGTCCTGGCCGTAATAGCCATAGGCGCCATTGGTGGCCGCGACCACGGGGCACTCGTAATGGTCCTGCAGGTTTTCGCCGACGCCGGGCAACGCGATGCGAACGCCGATGCCGTGCCCGGCCAGTTCGGCCTCGGGGCCGACGCCGGAAAGCTTGAGAAGTTTGGGCGTCTGGTAGGCGCCGGCGGCCAGCACCACTTCGCCGGCGCGCGCCTCGTGGGATCGGCCGTTTTCGCGCCATGTTACGCCGACGGCGCGATTGCCCTCCCAAAGCAGGGACCGGACGCTTGCCCGGGTGCGCAGGGTGAACCTGGGATGGTTCATGACCGGCGCCAGAAAGGCATCGACCGGAGAACAGCGGCGACGGGTGGTCCAGTCGATCGTGTGCTGCATGAGGCCGACGCCGCGCGGATCGCCGTCGTTGAAATCGGGGGTGAAGGGCACGCCGATGCCCTGCACGGTCTTGAGCCAGGCGCGGGTCATGGGGCTGGTATGGCCCAGGTCGGAAACCTTGAGCGGGCCGCCGATGCCATGGTTTTGGCCGCCGAGATGGTCATTGTCTTCCTGGCGCAGATAGTGCGGCAGCAGGTCGTCCCAATCCCAATCGCCAGTGCCGTTGCCGCCGATGCTGCGGTTCCAGTCGGCATAGTCTTCACGCTGGCCGCGCATATAGACCATGGCATTGACCGAGCCGCCGCCGCCAAGGACCCGGCCCTGCGGCACGATCGGCGCGCGGCCGCCGAGCTGCGCCTGCGCCTCGGTCCGGTGCATGAGCAGATAGGTGTCCTTGGCCAGGAACTTCATGTAGCCGGCCGGAAAATGCATGATCGGATTGGTGCGGGCGGGGCCGCGTTCGAGCATCAGCACGGAGGCGCCGCCCTGGATCAGGCGCGCGGCGGCCACGCAGGCGGAACTCCCGCCGCCGACAAGAATGAAATCATAGGTCCTGGCTACCATTTCAGGCCGGCTCCACAATAAGGCGCATGCTGCCCGCCAGCGTTTCGCCAGGGGCTAGGGGAACGAGACCGCCCAGGCCCGGCCGGTTATGGCCGTCGGCGAGGTGGCTCATGGGTTCGAGCGCGAAGAAATCGCGTCGATAGGCGGGATCGAACCTGGTGTCCGAGACGAAGAGGAACATCACATCGAACAGGGGATCGGCCTCGATGCACAGCGCCAGTTCGTGCTCGGGCCAGGCGATGCGGGCCCGACCCGACCAATCCTCGAAACCGTTATTGACCCAGTGATGCGGCAATTGCCGTGGCGTCGTGAAATCGACATCGGCCGGCCTGGCGATGGGCGCACCGGGCAGCCAGCCCTCTTCCTCGGTCCACATGCGGCCCGTCTGGGTCTGTAGCGTGGTCTGCGGCGTCATGGGGAAATAGGGATGCCAGCCAAGACCGAAAGGCATGGCGGCCTCGCCGCGATTGGTCACGGAGATCGAGAATTCGGCGCAGCCATCCCGCAGGCGGAAGCGCTGGACGGCCGAATAGGCATAGGGCAGCGCCGAGCCATCGTGCTCATGCGTCATGACGAGGCAATCGGGCGTGTGATCGTCCACGCTCCAGTCGCTGCGCCAGCCTTCGCCGTGAAGATAATGCGGATCCCAATCGGTATTGGGCGCCAGCACATGCTCCCTGCCCTCGAAGGTGAAGCGATTGCCGCGAATGCGATTACCGAAGGGCACCAGCGGATAGCAGGCGCTGTCGATCGGCAGGGCGTCGTCCGCAGCAGGCCGCAGCAGCGGCACGCCGGCATGGTCGAGGCGCAGGACGCAGCCGCCATGGCTGGCAATGCGCGCCGTCGTCCGGCCGGCAGAGAGCGTCAGCACCGCCATGTCAGCCTCGCTGCGCCCTGGAGCGCTTGATGGCCTGGATATTGGCCAGGACGGCCACCACGATGATGACGCCGCGCACGACCTGCTGGATGAACGGGTTGATACCCAGCAGGATCAGGCCATTGCCGATCAGGGTGATGACCAGAACGCCGAGAAGCGTGCCGACCATGGAGCCGCGACCGCCCGACAGGGCCGTGCCACCGACGACCACCGCGGCGATGACGTCGAATTCGAGCCCCGAAGCGGCCGTGGCATTGCCCGAACCGAGGCGCGACAGCAGCAGGATGCCCGAGATCGCGGCCATGGCGCCGCCGATGACGAAGACCATGATGCGGATGCGCGCGACATTGATGCTGGCAAGGAAAGCGGCCTGGGCATTGCCGCCCACGGCATAGATCGAGCGCCCGAAAGCCGTCTTCTTGCTGATGAAGAGAAATACCACGAAGAGCGCCAGCATGACGATGACGGCGGGCGGCAGGCCGAAGAAGGGTCGGTCGAGTGCGTCGACAATGGAATTGCGGCCGATGGAAACCGGCAGGGCATCGGTCATGAACAGGGCCGTCCCGCGCAATGCCGACCAGAGGCCGAGCGTCCCGACGAAGGACGGAACGTCGAACCAGGCGCGCAATGCCCCGGCGACGCCGCCCAGCAGGCCGCCGACAACGATGGCCAGCGCAAAGGCCGGAATGGTGGGAATACCCCATTGCAGCATATAGGCGAGGACGACGGAGATGAAGGCGACCATCGGGCCGGTGGAGACGTCGATCTCGCCCGAGATGATGATGAGCGTGGCGGCCCAGGCCGCGATGCCGATCGTGGCCGCGTCGCGCAGGATGTTGATCTGGTTGTTGACGCTCAGGAAGCCATTGGCGGTGAAGCCGAACACGGCATAAAGGACCAGGATGGCGGCGAGCAGGCTAAGCTCGTTCATGTGACTGGCCAGGCCAGCGCGCTTTTGGGTGGGGTTCGACGTCATCGGCTTGTCCTCGGGTTCATGCGGCCGCGATGCAGGCGGCCAGCAGCCGGTCCGGATCGATATCGGGGGCGGTCAGTTCTTCGGCGATGTTCCGCTCGCGCAGGACCAGGACGCGATCGCAGACCAGGGGCAGTTCCTCGACCTCGGAGGAAACGAAGATGATGGCGCAACCGTCGGCGGCGAGTTCGCGGATAATGCGATAAATCTGGCCCTTGGCCTCGACATCGACACCGCGCGTCGGCTCGTCGAGCAGCAGCACCCGCGAGCCGGCATGGACCCAGCGGCCGATGACGACCTTCTGCTGATTGCCGCCCGAAAGGGTGCCGATCGGCGTGTCGGTGCGGGCGCTCTTGACCTGCAGGCGCTCGATGACGCGGCGGGTGGCTTGGGCAATGCGGCGGGCGGAGAGAATGCCGCCCGAGCTGACGCTGCGGAAATCGGTGGAAACGATATTCTCGTCCACACCGAGCATGGGGACGATGCCGTCGTCCTTGCGGCTTTCGGGCGTGAAGCCGAAGCCGCGCGCCAGCATGCCGCGATAGGTGACATTGTCGATCGTCTGGCCGTCGACGCGGATTTCCCCGGTGGCATCGCGGATGCCCATGATCGCCTGGAGCAGTTCGGTGCGACCGGAGCCGAGCAGGCCGGCAATGCCCAGGACCTCGCCCTTGTGCAGGGTGAGCGAAATATTGTCGAGCTTGGGCGCGAGGGAGAGACCACGCACCTCGAGCACGGCGACGCCGCGCGGGCCAGGCTGGATACGAGTCTGTTCGGCAAGATCGGCGCCCAACATGAGGCGCACGATGTCGTTGGTATCGGCGCCCTTGACGGGCACCGTCTCGATGATGCGGCCATCGCGCATGATGGTGACGGTATCGGCGATCTGCCGGATCTCGTTCATGCGGTGGCTGACATAGATCACCGAAATGCCATCGGCGGCGATGCGCCTGACGGCGGCGAGGACCTTGCGGGCCTCGGCTTCGGCCAGCGAGGATGTGGGTTCGTCGAGAATGACGAGGCGCGGATTGCCGATCAGCACGCGGGCGATTTCGACCAATTGGCGCTCGGCGGGACTGAGAGTGGCCACGGCGCGCTCGGGCGACAGATCGACGCCCAGACGATCGAGCGCGGCACGGGCGGCGGCGGCCATTTGCCTGTGCTGAATGATGCCGGCGCGGCGCGGCCAGCGCCCCAGAAACAGGTTTTCAGCGATGGAGAGGTCCATCACCAGGCTCAGTTCCTGGTAGACCACCCGCACGCCGCGCGCAAAAGCCTCGGCAGCGCGGCCCGAGCCCGACCCGGAAAGCGCCTCGCCACCGAGCGTCACGACACCTTTATCGGGCGTTTCCGCACCGGTCAGCAGGCGGATCATGGTGGACTTGCCGGCGCCGTTCTTGCCGAGCATGGCGCGCACCTCGCCGGCGCGCACCTCGAAATCGGCCTCGGCCAGCGCGACCACGCCGGGATAATGTTTCGAGCAGCCTTCAAGCCTGGCAATCACGGGGCGGCTGACGCCGGCAGCGGCCGGATCGGAACTGGTCATGAATGGCCTCCTATTCTGGAAGAGCGGCGACGGACCCGTCGCCGCTCCTGCCGGCAGCGGCCATTTCCGGCCTTGCCATCTGCTTACGGAATACCGTCAGCGTGGGCTTCGAGCCATGCCTTGCCGTCTTCGGACGAGGCATAGAGGTCAATATCATAGGGGACCTTGATATTGGCGGGCGGATTGCCTGCGATGACGTTCATGGCCTGCGCAAAGGCCAGGCGCCCCATGCCCTGGCCCGAAATGTCGACCACGGCCTTGATGACATCGAACTGTTCCAGTTCCTGGGCGATTTCGGTGGTCATGTCACCACCGAAGACCACGACGTCGCCGACGCGGTTCTGGGCGCGGATGGCACGGGCCGCGCCGAGGGTCGCGCCGCCGGCCTCCCCGAAGATGGCGTCGAGTTCGGCATGAGCGGTCAGCATGGTGCTGGCCACGGACACGGCCTTGTCGAGCACGGCGCCTTCCTGGTTATCGACGATCTGGTAGCCGGGCACCTTTTCCTTGAGCGCGGCCTCGAAGCCTTCGCGGCGCGTCACGCAGACCTCGACGAATTCGCAGTTCAGCACGGCGATCCTGGGCTCGGTGATGCCTTCGGCAACGAAATAATCCGCAGCGACCTGGCCGAGCCGATTGCCGAATTCAAACGGGTCGCCGACGGCATAGGCCGAGATGAACTCCTGCTGGTCGGCTTCGCTGAGGCAGGTATTGTAGCAGATCACCGGGATGCCGGCATCGTGCGCGCGCTGGATCGAGCGGTAGGAGCCATCGGCCGAAACCGGCGACGTGATGATGGCCTGGACGCCCGCGGCGATCAGCGTATCGATGAAGGAGCTTTCCTTCGACACGTCGCCCTGGGCATTGGTTTCGATGATGTTCAGGTCGGTGCCGGCTTCGCTGGCCGCGTCCTGAATGCCCTTGCGGACCCCGGCATAATAGCCCTGAGCGTCCATATAGATCGCGCCGATCTTGACTTCCTGCGCTTGTGGAGCCCCGGCAATTGCCACCGCAATTGCCAGCCCAAGGGCTGTGCTTTTCATTATCATGGGATCCTCCATCCATCGTCTGATGGCGGGAAGATTCATTAAATATGACCAGATGTCAACATAAAGCATATTTATTATCCCCTGTACTTGCCGCACAGGATCGCTAAGTATGATAAAACAACAGCCTAGACGCCTGGAGCGCCATGCCAGCTCAGCCCAAACCCCGCGCCACGGTGGCCACCGACCCTGACGGTATGACCCGCAAGGCCATGAGCGGCGTGCTGAGCCAGCTTGTGGAAAATGTGGTTTCGGGAGCTTGGCCGGCGGGAGAATTGCTGCCCGCAGAGGAGACATTGCTCGAGCATTTCGGTGTCAGCCGCCCCACGCTGCGCGAAGGCTTGCAGCACCTTGTTGCGCAGGGTCTGATTCGCTCGCGGCCGCGAGCGGGCACGGTGGTGTTGCCGCAATCGAACTGGAACCTGCTGGACCCGCTGGTGCTCGAGGCCGCCCTCCGGCATGTCCGCGATCGCAAATTCTACGACAACCTCATCGATGCGCGCATGCTGATCGAACCCGAGGCCGCCGCGCAGGCCGCAGCCAATGGTACGCCGCGGGCCCTGGCAACGATCGGTTCGGCCTTTGCCGACATGGTCGAATCCGAAGGCAGGGACACCGAGAGCTGGAGCATTGCCGACCTCACCTTCCATACGGCCATTATCGAGGCATCGGACAATTGGGTGCTGCGCCAGTTCATCGTGGCCATTCGCGCCGCGCTGATGACCAGCTTCCGAATGACCAACCGCGCCAGCCAATCGCATGAACAGGCCATTGAAATGCATCGCAAGGTGCATGACGCCATCCAGCGGCGCTCCGCGCAGGATGCAAGGGCGGCGATGCAGGACCTGATCGGGCTGGCCCGGCTCGACATGGACCGCACCCTTTCCTGACTCGGCCATGCGTCCGAACGGCAGGAAGGGTTCCATGCGGGCGCGCTGCTTCCCGCCGGAAGGGTCCTTAGTCGAGCGGCAGGCTCAGCCTGGCCTTCGCGCTTTTCGCATGCATGTGCGCCGATGCCATCATAGGCGGCAAACAGGTGCTCGAGGTAGAATTTGCTGAGTTTGAGGTCGGCCGCCGCCGTGCCGAGGACCGGCGGCTCGGACCTGTTCTGCTCGATCGGCCCGAGCGCGGGGCCTGGTTACCAGACCCGGCCCGCCCTGCCACGCCGTCGCAACGGATGTCGACGCTGGACATATTGGCTAGGATGATCGAAAGCGGAGCGCCTCGATCAGCCTTGCAAAGGCCGGCGCATTCTGGCGCCGGCTGGGATAGTAGAGATGGTAGCCGTCAAAAGTCGGCATCCAGTCTTCGAGCACCCGAACCAGTTCGCCGGTTTCGAGATAGGGCGCGGTAATGTCCTCCGGAACGCAGGCCAACCCCGATCCGACCAGGGCCGCCGACAGGATGTGGCTGCTGCTGCTGAAGGCCAATTGGCCCTCGACCCGGACATTGAGCCGGCGTCTCTCATGCTCGAACTCCCAGGCATAATTGCCGCCATGGGTCGGCAGGCGCAGATTGATGCAGGCATGGTTGGTAAGGTCATACGGGCTTGCAGGCGGCTGGCAGGTCCCGAAGTATTCGGGCGTGCCCACAACGGCCATGCGCCAATCGGGTCCAATCCGCACCGCAATCATATCCTTGGCCAATTGTTCGCCCAGGCGAACGCCGGCGTCGTAGCGTTGCGCGACGATATCGACAAAGCCATTCTCGGAAATGATTTCGAGCTTGATATCGGGATAATCTCTGGTGAAATCCTGCAACCGGGGCCACAGCACGGCATTGATGGCGTGTTCGCCCGCACTGATTCGGATGGTGCCGGACGGCTTGTCACCCAGTTCCGTGACCTGGTCGAGAGCCGCGTCGACTTCCTGGAACCGGGGCTCTACGGTCGCGAGCAGTCTCTCTCCCGCATCGGTGGGCGCCACGCTGCGGGTGCTACGGGTGAGAAGCCGGACCCCCAGCCGTTTTTCCAGCCGGCTCAGCGCATGGCTCAGCGCCGACTGGGAAACGCCAAGGCGCGCAGCCGCGCGCGTGAAGCTGCGCTCCTGGGCCACGGCGATGAAGGCTATGAGATCGGCGACATTTTCGCGGTTCATCGACGGGTGGCTATCATCTGCAGAGGGTTGGGGTTATCCGCCCGCACCAGGTTCCATGAATCCGATTCATAGGCCCTAGCAGAACGACCCTACTAATCCGATGGATAGAATAGGCCTACCTTGGCTGGCAACAAGGATAGCCCTCATGAAAATTCAACGCGCAGGTTCACGGCCCTCCGGCAAGGGCCCAGCCCAATGGTTCACCGGTACGGTTCGCATCGATCCGCTCTACGGCATCGAAGCGCCCAGCACCATGGCCGGCAACATTGTCACCTTCGAGCCGGGCGCCCGCACCGCCTGGCACACGCACCCGCTCGGCCAGACGCTGATCGTCACGGCCGGCCGCGGACTGGTGCAGAAGCAGGACGGCCCGATCGAAACCGTGCTGCCCGGCGACGTGGTGCGGTTCGCCGCAGGCGAAAAGCACTGGCACGGCGCCGGCCCCCAAACGGCCATGACGCATATTGCCATCCAGGAATCGCTCGATGGCAAGGCGGTCGACTGGCTGGAGCAAGTCAGCGATGCCGAGTATGGCCGGACACAGAAAGAGGCTCGCTCATGACATCGGTTCCCAACCTGCGGCTCAATAATGGCGTAAACATTCCGGCCCTGGGCCTTGGCGTGTTCCAGACGCCGCCCAACGAAACCGCCGCCGCGGTCACCGAGGCCCTCCGCGCCGGCTACCGCCATATCGATACTGCCGCCGCCTATGGCAATGAACGCGAAGTCGGCGAGGCCATTCGCCGTTCCGGCATCCCGCGCCGGGACATCTTCATCGAAACCAAGATCTGGATCGACGATTACGGATTTAACGAGACTTTGCATGGCTTCGACAAAAGTGCGGGAAAGCTCGGCGTCGAACAACTCGACCTGCTGATCCTGCACCAGGCGCTGCCTTCGGCCTTCGACAAGACGCTCGCGGCCTACCGCGCCCTCGAAAGACTCCTGGCCGAGGGCAAGGTGCGTGCCATCGGCGTCAGCAATTTCATGGCCGAACATATAGAGCGCCTCCTGGCCCAAACCGAGATCGTGCCAGCGGTAAACCAGATCGAAGTGCATCCTTATTTCCAGCAGGCCGCCTTACAGCGCCTGCACGGACAGCACGGCATTCTTACCCAGGCCTGGTCGCCCATCGGCGGCATCACTTTCTATCGCGGCAATGGCAGGAGTTCGCTGGAAGACGCCACCATCCTCGCCATCGCCCGGGCGCATGGCAAATCGGCCGCCCAGGTCATGCTGCGCTGGGGCCTGCAACAGGGACGATCGGTCATCCCGAAATCGGTCAGGCCGGCCCGCATCGCCGAAAATCTCGCCGTTTTCGATTTCGAGCTGGCCCCGGACGAGATGGCCGCGATCGACGAGCTGGAAACCGGCATTCGCGGCGGCCCGGAGCCCGATTTCATTACGCTGGACAATTTCAGCCGCCCCATCCCCGAAGCTTGAGGAGACACGTCATGCAAAAGCGCAAACTCGGCAGCAATGGGCCTGAAGTCTCGGCCATCGGCCTGGGCTGCATGGGCATCAGCCAGTCCTATGGCATCCCGCTCGAAACCCCGGTGGGGGTGAAGCTGATCCGTGACGCCTTCGAGCGCGGCATCACCTTCTTCGACACCGCCGAAGTCTATGGCCCCTACAAGAATGAAGAGGTCGTCGGCGAAGCCCTTGGGCCCATCCGCGACCAGGTGGTTATCGCCACCAAGTTCGGTTTCGATATCGACGGCAGCGGCGCGCCCGACAGTCGGCCCGCACGTATCCGCCAGGCGGTGGAAGGGTCGCTGAAACGCCTGCGCACCGACCATATCGACCTGCTGTACCAGCACCGCGTCGACCGCAATACGCCGATGGAGGACGTTGCCGGGACGGTCAAGGACCTGATCGCCGAGGGCAAGGTGCAGTATTTCGGCCTGTCCGAAGCGGGCGTCGCCAATATCCGCCGCGCTCATGCGGTGCTGCCCGTCACGGCCTTGCAAAGCGAATATTCGCTGATGTGGCGTGAGCCCGAAGAGCGGATCCTGCCGGTGCTCGAAGAGCTTGGCATCGGATTCGTTCCGTTCAGCCCGCTCGGCAAGGGCTTCCTGACGGGCTCCATCGGGGCCGATACCAAATTGCTGGAAAAGGACTTCCGCAATTCGGTGCCGCGCTTCGACCCGGAAAACCGGGCAGCCAACCAGATCATGGTCGACACCCTCACGCGCATCGCAAATGACAAACGGATCACGCCCGCGCAGTTGGCGCTTGCCTGGGTCTTGGCGCAGAAGCCCTGGATCGCGCCCATCCCCGGCACGACGAGACTGCACCGACTGGAAGAAAACATCGGTGCTGCCGCAATCGATCTGACCTCCGAAGACCTGGCTGCCATCGAGCAGGCCATTGGCGATATCGAGATCAAGGGCGGCCGGTATTCGGCCCTCAACCAGGCGCGGATCGACCGATAAGCACAGGGTCCGCCCAGTCCTCGGCAACCTGTCCATCTATGGGCGCGGTGGTTGCCAGGCAGGTGGGCATAGGCTGCATCATCGCCATGAGCCACCACCCACATGGACGACCGCGCCCAGCCAGGGTTTGGCGGCGCTGCCGTTGCGCGCCGGCAAGGATAGGAAGCGGTCGGCCATCTCCAGTTTGAGCACGATGAGACGGGCATTTTCTGGAAGGGTGCGGCCCGGTTTGCGTTCAAGCGCGATGAATTCGTCCCGCGCGATAACATCCGGATGTGCAGCCCGCTTCACGATCCCACCACCAACTTCGGCGTCAGGCCGGTAACGAGATTGTTGAGCACAAGCTAAAGCCTAAAAAGGAATCCCCCCGCCCCATTTCCAGGACGAGGGTAATCCTTCAATGGTTAAAAACCACCTTGCCGTGGCTTCCCAACCGGTTTCCCCGTGGTAGGCTCTACTGGTTACAATACCGGCGGCAATACCACCACCCAAATCAATCCGTTTTCGATCTGGGATGATAAATTCCGGCCCGGATGCTTCGACCCGAGAGGCATGACGCTGGTTGGTGGGCGTTTTTGGTGTGACATTTATCTGCTCAACACCACGCACTCTACGAGAGGGACAAGTCGGAACGCTGTGGCTGTGGCACATGGCACGGTTCCGCCGCTTGTCCCCTGATATTTATGGCGGGGACGGGGTTACGACTTATGCTGATTTTCAGTGGTGGCGTGCAGTGGATGTGATGAGCGCACATGGCAAAGATTTGCTGAGCTACGCAGAATTTACAATGGCCGCGCATGGTGTCATCGAGGAACTGACTCGGTCACCCTGCTGCGCCAGGTATGGCCATTGTTCGTGACCGTCACGGGCGGGCGGCCCTTGGGACCGAGCGCCTGCATAATCTCGTCAGGCACCTCGACGCCTGTTGCATTTCCGGAAGGAATGACTTGTGCCCGGAATTTCATCTGACGATCACCTGCAACGTTAATCCAATCGTGCCAGTTCGCCTTCCCCATGCCTGTTGCGGCATATAGGTGGTCGCCTTGCGGACTACCGGCAGTACGAGCAACAAACCGGGAAAGGCAATGACCTACGAGACTCGAACATCTTTCTACGCGCAATCACCCGGTCCCGCACTCGGCCTGCCTGACGAAATCCGATGCCGTCGGCTCCCGGCCTTGCTTGGCTGGCTTCGCAGTACCTTGGGGCGAAGCCACTTTAATGGCAGATCGAAATTGATGGCAGCGGGCTGATACTCAACGCCGTTTTCAATGCCGATCCTCCTCTTCCATCCTTGGCGTTCGCGCCCTAAGGTCCAGCCGACAAATAACCAGACTGCGGTGACAAGCGTGCTGACCGGTGAACTGCGATCCAGGATCGATGCTGTGTGGAATGCCTTCTGGGCCGGCGGCATTTCCAATCCGATCGAGGTGATCGAGCAGATCACCTACCTGCTGTTCATCCGTGGGCTCGATGCTGCCCAGCTCAATTTCGACAACCAGATGAACCGCTTCGGCTCGGCCACTGTGCCGCGCGTTTTTCCCGAGGGCGTGGATGCGCGCGGACGGCCCTATGCCGACTTGCGCTGGAGCCGGCTCAAGGATCGCGCGCCGGCGGAGATGTTCGAGATCGTCTCCGAGCACGTCTTCCCGTTCCTGCGTGAAATGGCCGAGGATGGCACCAGCCATTCCGAGCATATGAAGGGCGCGCGCTTCACCATTCCGACCCCGGCGCTGCTGGGCAAGGTGGTGGACATGCTCAGCGACATTCCCATGGAGGATCGCGACACCAAGGGCGATCTCTATGAATATATGCTCGCGCAGATCGCCTCGGCCGGCCAGAACGGCCAGTTCCGCACGCCGCGCCACATCATCCAGTTGATGGTCGAGCTGATGGCGCCGACGCCGAGCGACATCATCTGCGATCCGGCCGCCGGCACGGCCGGCTTTCTCGTTGCCGCGGGCGAATATCTGCGGCGCCACCATGCCGGCCTCTTCCGCGACGCGGCGCAGCGCCAGCATTTCCACGAAACCATGTTCAACGGTTTCGACTTCGACCAGACCATGCTGCGCATCGGCTCGATGAACATGGTGCTGCATGGCGTCGAGGGCGCCAATCTGCGCTATCGCGACAGCCTGGCCGAACAGGAGGGTGGCGGCGATGCCGACCGCTATTCGCTGATCCTGGCCAATCCCCCCTTTGCCGGTTCGCTCGACAACGAGGCAGTGAGCAAGGACCTCTTGCGCATGGTCAAGACGCGCAAGACCGAATTGCTGTTCATGGCGCTGTTTTTGAAGCTGCTCAAGCCCGGCGGGCGGGCGGCGGTGATCGTGCCCGATGGCGTGCTGTTCGGCTCGTCCACGGCCCACAAGGCCATCCGCAAGGCGCTGGTGGACGAGCACAAGCTCGATGCCATCATCAAGCTGCCCTCAGGCGTGTTCCGGCCCTATGCGGGTGTCTCGACCGCGATTCTCATTTTCACCAAGACCAATTCGGGCGGCACGGACAATGTCTGGTTCTACGACGTCACCGCCGACGGCATCAGCCTCGACGACAAGCGCGTGGCCCTGCTGCCGGCCGAGAAGCTGGGGCCGGTGCCGGAAGAAGCGTTGAGCGAAGCCGAGCACGGCAAGAATAATTTACCCGATGTGCTGGCCCGCTGGACAGCGCGGGACGGCGCAGAGCGCGAACGCCCGCGCACGGCGCAGAGCTTTTGCGTGCCCAGGGCCGAAATCGCGGGGGCAGGCTATGACCTTTCGATCAACCGCTATAAGGAGATCGAGCACGAGGCGGTCGAGCATCGCCCGCCCAGGGAGATCATTGCCGAACTGAAAGCGCTGGAGGCGGAAATCGCTCAGGGGCTGGATGAGCTGGAGGCAATGCTGTGAGCGCGTTGGAGCGCGTCGACCATATCCGGTTGTTCTTTTCGCCGCCCAATCTGGGGTGGATCGACTTTCGCATGGAGGCGGGAACGCAATCAGCCGAATTTGCGCTCAGCAATGTGTGCGACCCATTCTATTGCGATAGCGCTCCGATCTTTGCCAAGTGGAACTGGCAACGCCGCGTGGTGGCGGACGACTATGTTTGTGACTTCATCGCCTGGCTGGAGCGCATCGCCGCCAGTGGAGCGGGCACGATCAGGATCGACATCGAGCATGGCGACGTGGTGATGGTGGCGGGCGAAACGACCTTACCGGATCAGGTGGACGTGACCGTCACAGGGCCGAAAGATCAATTTTTCATGTCCTTTTGCACGACGCGACATGCGCTTGTTACCGGCTTCTACAGCCAGTTGGTGAATTTCTGGGAAGGGCCGGTCATGGCGGCTGGCTGGTGGGACTGGCTCAATGAAGACCCCGAGCTTTACGAGGACGGGCCGGAGGAAATGCAAAGGCCCTGGTCAATCCGGTCGGACATAGTGGAGCGCTATCTGGCGGGGACGCGGGAGGCGGCGCAATGAACCGGCATTGGATGGTTCGGCTTGTGATGTAGCGGAGATCAACCCAAGGCCACCCAAGGGGCTTGCCGGCGATAAAGATGTCGCTTTCGTGCCAATGGCGGCGGTTTCCGAGGAGGGGCGGCTCGAACAACATACGACGCGACCTTACGCCGAGGTCAGCAAGGGTTATTCCTATTTCGAGCGTGGCGATTTGTTGATTGCCAAGATCACGCCATGTTTTGAAAATGGCAAGGCAACGCTTACCGAACACCTTTCCGAACAAACCGGCTTCGGATCAACGGAGTTTCACGTCCTCCGCCCCGGCCCAAAACTGGATGCGAAATATTTGTTCTATCTGCTCTGGAACGAGCGCTTCCGACAATCCGCTGCCAAAGGCATGACCGGCAGCGCTGGGCAGAAACGTGTCCCGGTCGATCTGCTGCGTCGAACCGAAATTAGGCTTCCACTCCTTGAAGAGCAGCGGCGGATCGCGGCGATTTTGGAGAGGGCCGATGCTCTGCGCCAGAAGCGCAAGCGCGCCATCGCCCTGCTCGACAGTCTGACGCAGTCGATCTTTCTGGAGATGTTTGGGGATCCCCTGCATAATCCAAAAATAATTCGAGCGCGCCCGGTTCGTGACGTGTGCACTCTGCTGAATGGCGCAGCATTCAAGCCTTCGGATTGGAAAGAGGACGGTCATCCAATCATCCGCATCCAGAACTTGAACGACTCATCGAAGCCCTTCAATCGAACCACGCGAACCCTGAATCCGCGACTATGGATACGTCCCGGCGATTACTTGTTTTCGTGGTCTGGGACCCCAGGAACGTCGTTTGGCTGCTTTAAATGGCAAGGGCCTGAGGGGTGGCTGAACCAGCATATTTTCAAAGTCGGCCTCGTTGACGACGTATTAGGGAGCCTCTTTCTTCATCAGATGAATATCCGTATGCACGAGTTAATTGCAAAGGCGCATGGCGGAGTTGGACTGCAACACGTGACGAAGGGAATGATTGAGGAGGTAGAGTTTTTGTGTCCATCAATTGACGATCAACGCCGCTTTGCAGACGCTGTGGAAAAAGTGGATACGGTAAATGCTATGCACCATGCGTCATTGGCTCAAATAGAAGCCCTCTTCGCCTCGCTCCAGCATCGCGCCTTTTCCGGCCAGCTCTAACCGCCCGCGAAAATCCCGCCCATGAGCAATTTCGCTTTCCTTGCCGACGAATTCCCCGAAATCTTCGCCCTGGCGCGGGAGGCGGAGCGGCAGGGCGCGGGCGCGCCGGGGGCGGCGGCGATCTATGCGCGCAAGAGCGTCGAAGTGCTGGTCAAGTGGCTCTACAAGCACGACCGGAGCCTTAAATTTCCTTATGAGGAAACCCTCGCCGCGCTAACCCATGAACCCAGCTTCAAGGCGCTGGTGGGCGACACCATTTTCACCAAGATCAGGCTCGTCACCAAAGTGGGCAATCGCGCCGCCCATGAGGCGCGGGAGGTGGAAGCCGGGCTGGTGCGCCAGGCGGTTGAGGACCTGTTCCATATTTCGTTCTGGCTTGCCGCCACCTATGGCCGGACCAGCCGCCCCGCCGCCGGCCTCGCTTTCGACCCCAGCGAACTCAGCCGTCGCGACGATGTGCTCAAGCGCAGCTTCGCCCAGCTCCAGCAGCTCAATGCGGACCTCGCTGCACGCGACCAATCCATTGCCGAACTGGTTCGCCGCGATGCGGAGCGCGATGCTGAACTCTCTGCCCTGCGGGCCGAACTGGAAGCGGACAAGCGCGCCAACCAGGCCAGCCCAATCGTCCATGACGCCAATGAGGCGGCAACCCGCGACACCTATATCGACCTGTTGCTGGCCGAAGCCGGCTGGCCGCTTTCCGACCCGCAGGATCGGGAATTTCCCATCGAGGGCATGCCCAGCGGCACCGGTATCGGCTATGCCGATTATGTACTCTGGGGCGACGATGGAATGCCGCTCGCCGTCATCGAGGCCAAGCGCACGCGCCGCAGCCCGGCCGAGGGCCAGCAACAGGCAAAACTCTATGCCGATGGGCTGGAAGCCCGCCATGGCCAGCGCCCGGTCATCTTCCTCACCAATGGCTACGAGCACTGGATCTGGGACGATACCCAATATCCCAGGCGCGAAATCCAGGGATTCTTGAAAAAAGACGAGCTGGCGCTGATGATCGAGCGGCGCAATTCGCGCCGGCCGCTGGTCGACGCCGAGATCAATTCCAGGATCGCCAACCGCCCCTATCAGCACCGCGCCATCCGCAGGGCGGCGCAGAGTTTCGAGCGCGATCACCAGCGCAAGGCGCTGCTGGTGATGGCCACCGGCTCGGGCAAGACCCGCACCGTGATCGCTCTGGTCGACCTGCTCATGAAGGCCAATTGGGCCAAGCGCGTGCTGTTCCTCTGCGACCGGCAAGCGCTGGTCAGGCAGGCCGCCAATGCCTTCAAGACGCATCTGCCCGATGCGGCGACGGTCAACCTGCTCGACGACAGGGCCGGCCAGGGCCGCGTCTATGTCTCGACCTATCCCACCATGATGAACCTGATCGACCAGCGCCGCGAGGATGGCCGGAAGTTCGGCGTAGGGCATTTCGACCTCGTCATCATCGACGAGGCGCATCGCTCGGTCTATCAGCGCTATGGCGCCATCTTCGACTATTTCGACAGCCTGCTCGTGGGCCTCACCGCCACGCCGCGCGACGAGATCGACCGCAATACCTATGGCCTGTTCCAACTCGAGGACGGGGTGCCCACGGACTATTATTCGCTCGAGCAGGCCGTAGCCGACGAATGGCTGGTGCCGCCCGAGACCGTCTCGGTGCCGCTCAAATTCCAGCGCGAGGGTATTCGTTACGACCAGCTTTCGCCCGAGGAAAAAGACCAATGGGACATGTTGGAATGGGACGAGGACGAAATCCCCGACAGCGTCGATGCCCAAGCGGTCAATCGCTGGCTATTCAATGCCGACACCATCGACAAAGTGCTGGCCCATGTGATGACGCACGGCCTCAAGGTCGAGGGGGGCGACCGGCTGGGCAAGACCATCATCTTCGCCAAGAACCAGGCCCATGCTGAATTCATCGAAGAGCGGTTCAACGCCAATTATCCGGCCCTGGCCGGGCACTTCGCCCGTGTCATCACCTTCAAGACCGAATATGCCCAAAGTCTGATCGACGACTTCTCGGTCCCGGACAAGGCACCGCATATCGCCATTTCGGTCGATATGCTCGATACCGGCATCGATGTGCCTGAAGTGGTCAACCTCGTCCTCTTCAAGCTCATCCGCTCCAAGACCAAGTTCTGGCAAATCCTGGGGCGCGGCACGCGGCTATGCGAGGACCTGTTCGGCCCCGGCCGCGACAAGGAGTGTTTCTACGTCTTCGATTTCTGCCAGAATCTCGAATATTTCAGCCAGGCCATCCGCCCGACCGAAGGCGCGACCGGCAAGAGCCTGTCGCAGCGCCTGTTCGAGGCGCGGCTCGACCTGGTGCTGGCGCTGGACGAGAAGGCCCGCGTCAACCGATTGGGAGCCTCCGAGGACGGCGAACCGTTCCTCGACGCCGATAACGCGGTACCGGCGCCGGCCAGTGACGAGGATGTTCGATTGCAGGCCCTGGCGGCGTTGCGCGACTATGTGGCCGGCATGGACGTCGACAATTTCGTCGTGCGCCCGCATCGGCGTTCGGTCGAGAAATGGCAGCAGGCCGAGGCCTGGACCGGCCTCGATGCCGGCATGCGCGATGAACTCGTCAACGAGGTCGCCGACCTCCCCACCGATCGGCGGCTGGGCAATGAAGCGGCCAAGCGGTTCGACCTGCTGATGCTCAACCTGCAAGTCACTTTGCTCAAGGCCAGCAGGAGCTTTGACCGCTACCGGCAGCAATTAATCCTCATCGCCCAGGCGCTGGAAGAGCAATTGGCCATCCCGGTCGCGGCTGCGCAGCAGCAACTGATCCTGGACATCCAGGGCGAGATCTGGTGGGTCGGCGTCACCGTTCCCCTGCTGGAAGTGGTGCGCCTGCGGCTGCGCAACCTGGTCCAGCACATCGCCGGAACGCGCGGCAGCCTGGTCTATTCCGATTTTGCCGATGAGGTCGGCACCGGGACGGCGATCGACCTGCCGCAAATCGGCGCCGTCGATTTCGCCCGCTTCAAGCGCAAGGCCCGCCACTTCCTGCTCGAGCACCGGGATAACCTGACCCTGCAGAAGCTGCGGCGCGGCCTTCCGCTGACCCAGATGGGCCTGGATCAGCTGGCCGACCTGCTTCTCTCGGCCGGCGTGGGCGACCGGGCACAGATAGAAAAAGCCGCGGCGCTGAGCCGGGGCCTCGGTCGTTTCATCCGGTCTTTGGTAGGCCTGGATCGGGCAGCCGTCGCGGCCCAGTTCAGCGCCTTCGTCTCCGCCGGAACCGCCAGTGCCGATCAGCTCGAATTCGTCGAACTGGTGATCGAGCACCTGACGGAAAAGGGCGTGATGGATCCGCATCTGCTCTACGAGAGCCCGTTCAAGGACATTGCACCGTCCGGCCCCGAGCAGGTCTTTTCCATCGAACGCACTGATGAACTGTTCGGCGTGATCGACAGGATCAATATGAGCGCTGGCGAGGATGTGGCCTGAGACCGCTGCCCGCTACGCTCGCCTTCGCTCGTGGTGGCGCCCGACGGTTCCGGTTTGGCCCTGCGGCTATCTCTGCTAAGACCATGACGGATGCCCAGTGGGCGCGGTATCAGTTCCGGTTGGCCCTGCGGCTATCTCTGCTAAGACGGAGGACAGCCGCAACGCATAGGGCTGCTGGTTCCGGTTTGGCCCTGCGGCTATCTCTGCTAAGACTACGACCCTGCAACAGCGCAGAGCGCGCGGGTTCCGGTTTGGCCCTGCGGCTATCTCTGCTAAGACATCAACCGACGATTTTGCCCTGCCGCGACAGTTCCGGTTTGGCCCTGCGGCTATCTCTGCTAAGACGCGCCCGAAAACCTGCACGTCCTCCCGCCTGTTCCGGTTTGGCCCTGCGGCTATCTCTGCTAAGACTGACTGTCGGCCCTCCACTGGCGAAAGGCAGTTCCGGTTTGGCCCTGCGGCTATCTCTGCTAAGACTATAGCGGTCATGCGACGGCCCTTTCATCCGTTCCGGTTTGGCCCTGCGGCTATCTCTGCTAAGACATGGCCGGTCAGGCTCAATCCCTCGGCCTCGTTCCGGTTTGGCCCTGCGGCTATCTCTGCTAAGACGCGCTATCAGGGCTTGGCTTTCGATCCGGAGTTCCGGTTTGGCCCTGCGGCTATCTCTGCTAAGACGCGTGCTGTTCAACATCTCCGCGGCCTATAGTTCCGGTTTGGCCCTGCGGCTATCTCTGCTAAGACGCGTACATTGGCGGCCTTCTTGCAGGCGTGGTTCCGGTTTGGCCCTGCGGCTATCTCTGCTAAGACAGATTTCTTCTGATCGGCAGCCTTTTGACGGTTCCGGTTTGGCCCTGCGGCTATCTCTGCTAAGACGAATTGCTGGATCGCCTGCTGGATTATGCCGTTCCGGTTTGGCCCTGCGGCTATCTCTGCTAAGACGGTTCTTCCAGCATTTCATTGTTGGCTATAGTTCCGGTTTGGCCCTGCGGCTATCTCTGCTAAGACTGTGACCTGGTCTGGGGCGACGGCGTGACCGTTCCGGTTTGGCCCTGCGGCTATCTCTGCTAAGACGTTGCCCTGATGGGCCTGCCCGACATTTCCGTTCCGGTTTGGCCCTGCGGCTATCTCTGCTAAGACATCATAGAGGTTTATCAGGCCGTGAGCATTGTTCCGGTTTGGCCCTGCGGCTATCTCTGCTAAGACGCGTCGTGGAAAAAGATGATGAACGTGCCGGGTTCCGGTTTGGCCCTGCGGCTATCTCTGCTAAGACTGATGTGAGGCGATTCGTTCTCAATTATTAGTTCCGGTTTGGCCCTGCGGCTATCTCTGCTAAGACGGAATTACCGGTTGAGCATCGAGAGGAAAGGTTCCGGTTTGGCCCTGCGGCTATCTCTGCTAAGACGGGCAGGACCTGCGCGCCCCCGGGCGTGCCGTTCCGGTTTGGCCCTGCGGCTATCTCTGCTAAGACTGCCTGTGCATATCCTTTTGATATGCACAGGCATTTTTTATGCTCGTCCCAAAAAATAGTTGCGAGAACAGGCTAGAATAGTTCCAGCTGCGGACGTTTTCCTGCCATGCGCGATTCGGATTCGCCACGATGACTCTGGATAAATTCATATTGCCTGTCCGTGAAAAACAGAATGTCCACTTTGCCGTTAGGCGGCACCAATGGAGCGATTTTTGCGGCGATGGCCTCGGCTTTTTCCTTGCTGGGCGTATGCCGATTATAGACTGAAAACTGTACCATCTCAAAACCAAGATCCAGAAGGTCATTGCGGAATTTCGTTGCGCGTTTGCGTTCCTTGACCGTTGTCACGGGAAGGTCAAACATGGCCCAAATCCACATGATCTGATATCCAGACACCTGAAGGAAACGTTGGCTCACGGTGCCAACGCAAGTTGGTCGATGAGAGGACGCATGCGCGTGGGCAAACCGAGCACGATCCGTTGTCCGGCATAAACCCCGGCAAGCGATTGGGCCAATCTCACCAGAACATGCGACAGGGGCGTGCTGCCGTTTTCGGTGGCGTAGTCGACCAGCAGCGTCGCCGCGATGCTGGCTTTTGTTTCCGGATTAAGATCGCTTTTGCCAGAGGCGGCAAGGTCGTGGACGCAGATGTCGATGGCCGGCCTGAATGGCTCCATCAGATCGTCGGCCAGACGCAAGGCCTGGCCGTTGCTGGCGTGGTGGAGACTGAGCGATGGGTTGAGACCCGCCGCTACAATGGCGCGAGCCGCCGCCGCGCGCAGTATCGTATATCCATAGTTGAGTTGGCTGTTGACGCCTTCCGCGCCGCGGTCCCGGCGGAAGTCAGAACCCATCAGCTGGGGCCAGTAATATTGCGCCGCTGAGGCTTCGCGATTGGTGGTGTCGCCTGATTTGACTTCTGAGCGCAGCCTCCGAAGCCGCTCCGCAGGCTTGCAGAGAAGTTCGAGAATCTCGGCCTGTGCCTCGATCTTGGCCTTGACGATCTGGCTCCATAGGCGCTTGCGCATTGGCAGCCCGCTTTCCGCTTGCGCCAACATGATCGCGCCTTGGGAATGATGGTTTGCCAACGGCAGAATATGGGCGATAGGTGCATAGTTCCGCCCGACCAGCACCACGGGTATGGACCGCTCCGCCAAAGCGGCGAGTACATTGCCCGACCAGTATAGGCCCGGCGTTGCCGCGATCACGGCATCGATATCGTCCAGTTGCGTGCGGGCAATGGTTTCACCATCGGCGCGGATGGCGAGAAAGCCATGTTCCAGATGGAGGCTGCGGCCCGGCGTGCCGATTTCAACGATGCGTCCCGACACGGCGATACCTCCCGATTTCCGGGGAACGCCGCAACTATGGGCAGCTTAGTGGAATGGGAGGCTCAGTAAATCGGAGGATCGATAAGTAGTTAATTTGGCGGGCCGGCAGAAAAAGCCCTCCCGCCGTCGAGGCGAGAGGGCTGATCGGTTGGCTTAGCAACGATAGAGAGGCCAGACCGGAACCACTCACAACAGTTTTGCGTCAAGGCTCGGGCGCAACGATGCTGCGAGTTCTGTCGGGAGAATAAGCTCCCCTCTACTTGGATTCCCATCGAGGGCGGACGAGTTGCCAAGTGACCACATTTCCTCCGTATAGGGGCATGGGCTCACCTTTGGTCATGATTTCCAAAGTGCTTGGGTACCCCTTGGCAGTCCATTCGCCACTGGTGGGACAATTCTCCGCCGTTTTAGCAGTGATAGGTATGTTCCTCAAAATACCCCTCTTCCAAAATATGTTGTGAGTGGAAAACTGAAGTTGTTCTTCATTATACACAATGGATGGCCGTTGTCATCTGCCGCCTCTTCATGACTATGTGGGCACCACCCGCACCCGCCCCGTCTCATCCACACGCACGCGCCGAGCCCGGCGATGCTTGAGCCTGCTGATGGTCGCCAGATCCCAGCGGAAGGCGTCGTCCCTGTCGTCATGGCGCTCCTGCAGTTTTCCGGCGTCGGTATGTTCGGCCAACATGAGGCGGTTCGCGCTCGGAGCGATCCGAACCACCCGCTTTACCCGGTTCACGCCGTCTTCGTCGAAAAGCTGGAGCGTGTCGTTCTTGTGCAGCCGCATGATGAAACGGGCATCAGGATACACGTTGCGCCAGTCGGTTTGCGGTTTTATCTGGTTGGCGTCAAATACCGATTGCGCGACACCTCGCCAGACACCATCGGGCGTCTCCACGATGTCCATATGATGGTTTTCTCCGGGGACTGCATATTTGTAGCGGCTGCCATCGGCGCGCTTGCCGAGAGGAATTATCGATTCGTCCCGAACCAGCGTACGCACCCGCCGCGTTCCTTTTCTGCGTGACCATTCGGCCAGAAGCTCGGGCAGGTGTCGGTCGAAATCGGTCTTGAGGGGGTGAAGTTGCCGCCCCTCGGCAAGAACCGCTTCCAAATCCGCGCGGATTTTCAAGTCGCGCACCTGCCCGATCTGCTTGGCGCTGAGCGAGGCCACTTCCCGGCGAATAACGGCATTGCCGATCGAGGTCTCGCCACGGTTGATGTTGTCGCTGTTTTCCGCGACCAGCCCATAGGCGCCGTCTTCATGCAGCTTGCCACCGGTCTGATGGTTGGGCCGGTGGCTAACGAACACCTTGCGTACAGCGGCATTGACCTGTTCCGAATAGCCTTCATATGGCTCCTCGATATCGGCAAGGATGCGCGAAACCGCTTGGTTTTCCTCGTCGCGCGCGGCGTCCCGCGCGATGCGCTGGATAAGGCCCCGGTCGATGACCCCGATCACGCAGGCATCGATCGCATGATGGCGGTGGTCGTTGCGGTTCTTGCTGTTCGAGCCCAGATGCAGGCCCCATTTGCGGCGTAGATCCGCTGTCAGGCGGCCTGTGGTGACCCAGACCGGCATTTCCTTCTGCTCGGGATTGGCTGGATTGAGCTTGGAGAGATAATGGCGGGCGACCACACCAAAATGCTGCGTCTCCCCCAGTTGGCGCGCTTCGAAGCTCTTGTTGCTGGCGAAGCGTTCCATGGCATCGGCATGGAACCGCCAGCGCTTGTTACTAGGCATGCTTTTCGTCCTGGCGACCATCTCGTCCTGATCGAACATATCGGGATAGCGCTGGGCTGCGTCCGTCGGTGCCAGATTGCGCTTGAGCCTGTTCCATTGCCGGAACGAGACAGTCTTGTTCGCCATGGAATTGTCGAGCGTCTTGGAAAGCGGCAGGATATGCTCGATCTCAACCTCGTCGGAAAGCAGGGTGGCAAGCGAGGTGATGGGTTTGCCCGAATAGGGACAGAAGCGGTTGTTGGGCGGGCCGAGTTCCTCCCATAGCCGGATGCGCATAAACGCTTCGCGGGTGCGGCGCCGATCACCTTCCTGAAAGAAGCCGTATGTGCTCAGTTCGTCCCGGCGCTTGTCGTTTGCCTTGCGATTGGCGTCGCGCATCCGGCCTGCATCCAGTTTCTGCTGCCGGCTCTGCTTCAGTTCGCGACTGAGTTCGAGCACGACCTGGTCGGGACGACCGAAACGGTCGATCAGCGCGTTGACCACCCGGCGCAACTGGTTAAGCCCGATATGGACAGTGGGATTTGCAATGCGGCCGAAACGCACGTCGCGCGGATCGTCCTGATCGCCAGTACCGTGGCCGAGGTGGCGTTTCAACTCGTCGATCTCGTTATAGTAGGGCAGACGGTCGAACACCTCGCCGTCGCGCTTGTCGCTGTGGTGCTTGTCGGGCATCGCCCGTTTGGCTGCTTCGCTATACGGGATAATCTCTGTCTTAAGTTCCGCGACGATTTTCCGTGCCGCGCGTTCGCTGACAGCGATATAACCATCCGGCAGGCTGCACCTGAGCGCGCGCTTTTTCTGTTCGCTATCAAGCACGAAGGGTTCGAGTGCCGCCAGCAACTCCTCATCGGTGTTGCTGGTGCCATAGGCCGCGATGATGTCGAGCACCGGATCTTCTGCAAAACTGTCCCATACCGCGAAAAAGGGACCAGGCCTTGCCTTAGTGCCCTTGAAGCGCTTGACCAGCGTGCTGCCATCGATCTGCTTTTCACCGCCGTCCTCGAGATTGATGCGGCCGCCCTTGCCCGGCATGCGGAGAACCTTGCGCACCCTGTCCCATGTCAGGTTCTCGCCGCGCTTGAGCCGATCAATCATCTCGTCACGCTGGGAAAGGCTCATGAGAACGGGATATCCGTCCTCATCCTCGGCCTTCAACTGATTGATCTTCTGGTAAAAGGCCCAGTCTTCCGCCAGCGGGTGCGCGCGCGCAAGGCGGGGTTCGTCGGGGTAGAAGCTGCAATATCCCGGATGCACCTCTCGCAGCGGACGCTGATGAAAAATGGCTCTCTTGAGTTCGGCAACGGCCTGCGGCCCCGGAAAGCAGTGGTTAAATCCGGCCTGACGCTGGCAGATCAGGTCGAACTCGTATTCGAGCATGTCACGGGTAGGATAGAACTCGTAAAGTTCGTCCTTGTTCACATTATCCGGCCGTATCCGCGTCGGCAGCCTTTTGCGTACATCGGGATCGACCTGCCGCGCTGCTAGAAAGGCCCCGAGCGTCTCGAAGCCTTCCATCTTTTCCTCCAGCCGTGCGGTTGCCGAGGCGATCTTGCCGCGTTCGCCTGGATCGTCCGTCTTCCGGTTGCTTTTGAATCCGCGCCGCTGGTTAAGATGAAAGAGCGCCCGGCCGATATGATACAAGGGCAGGACGTTGTTCAAAGCATCGGCGCGCAAACGGTATGGATCGAGGTGTTCCAACGCTTTGCGATCGGCCTTGTCCGCAGGCATCAGGCCGATTTCCACCAGCTTGGCTATTACGAAGTCACGTCTTTGAATGAAACGGTCCCTCGATCGGCGCATAGCGCGCGGAAGCCGACGGTCCCTGGCGCGCGATTCCCCGGTTTGCGGATCGCGTCCGTCATCGAATATGCGAACGCCGCAGCCGACAAGTGCAACAGGGCTACCGTTTTCGCCAAGCTCGAAAACCGCCCAACCCAGCGAGGCTGTGCCCAGATCGAAGGAGAACCGTAAAGCCATTTGCCGAATACCCCCGTTGACAAATGTGCAAAGTTTCGGAACTCTGCGCAAGCTTAGCAGCGATGGCCGCGGGGTCTCACCGGTAATACGCGGGAATCTCGCAACACATTGGGACGGACCGCGGTCCGTCCCTTTTGTTTATACGGCCTGCCGGTGAGCGTCGAAGACCGCCGTGCTCGATGTGGCGTTGCGTACGATCATCGAGAGCATAAGCAGCAGCCGCATGCCGCCTAAGGTCGCTACGACAGAAGACATCTGCTTACGTATGAATTGGAACAGAAACCTGACAGTTCGCTTGCGGCTTCAAAGGCGACGTTCAAACCTATTGAGTTCGAGCTCTATTCTGAATTGTCGGCACCAAATCGAATTGGGTCGCGTAAGCCTCTGAAATTCCTCCAGGCACCAAGTTTGAGTGACGTCTGGGGATTCTACGCAGCCTACATCGATGAACTGATGAATAACGATACATCAAGTAATGCCCGCCATTCTGAAGAAGCTCGGGATTGATGAGGAGTTCAAGCTGGACATGTCCGAGTTTCATGCCGGCGGCGCATAGCATGCCGTCCCAAAACAGTTGCCTCGGGAATCAAGGTAGTTTCCCGCTCGTCTTCTTATGGTGGAAGTGGCGCGCCAGTCAGAATAAAACTGCGAACTCTTACAGGATTGAAATTGATCGATAATCTCCGCCAGCTAAGCGGTTTGGGCCAGAACCACCGCCTAGCCGATGAGTTCAGCCTCTTCCACCATTTCCCATAGTGAATGTAGATAATCTTGGCTATCCGGGGGAAGATCAATCGACTTCATATGAGCCAAGATTCGTCGCGAAGATTGCCCCAAGCCACACGTTAGCATGGCGTCTGCTAGCCACAACTTCTCCGACAGCTCAACTGGTTTGCCATCGATCTGAAGAAGCAACGTCCTTGCGTCTCGTTCGAAGCCCATTCCATGGAGAATCTCCGCGCCCCTTGCTTGACTAGAGATATCGCCCCTATCGCTGGCCAAACCCTCGAGAAGGATTGAGCGAGCAGCATCCTTCTGATCGACGGCGGCAAGAATTTGCGTAACCTCTATGCTGTCCAGCAAGTCGACCTGTGGGTTTGCTAAGTGGCTCGCGCAAAGCGAAATGGCCACCTGACTTTGACCGCATCTGACTAGCGTATCGAGAAGCGCTTCCGAAAGAGGCACACTCCCGACATCAACCTTTTGGAGGGCCCTTCGGGCTGCCGCGCCGGCCCCAATCCGCACTAGGGCTCCTATGGCCTTAATTCTGATATCCGCGTCAGCCGAGCTATCAAAGGCCAATACGCGGAACGCGTCGCGCGCAACGGTCCACCCATGACATACAATGGCCGCGTCGCCGACCATAAACAGTTGCTGCGGGCTCGTCACCGCGGCCTGGAGCTTCATCAGCCGGTTGTAGGCCATGGTCGTATGCCCTATTCGAGCCAAGACCTTGCAATTCAGAATCTTGTCTGCAAACGCCATTCTGGGCCGTCCAAACAGAGCAAGCAGCGTCTGAGCCGCCTCACGAGCGGCGCCATGTTCGGCTTGCAACCGGCACAGGAGGAGAACTGAGTAGATCGATCCGCCCGTTGAAGAGATAGAGCGAAGCTCCGCCTCGATGCGTTGTGTGAGGATTTCATCTACTGGCGACTGTCCATCGATGGCTTGAATAACATTCAGCACGGGCGAAAGAGCATAGACGTTGAGCCGTCTGTCACTCGCTATCAGCCGCGCCCTCTGTAGGACCACGTCTTCGGCCTGAGCACCTTGTGACAGCAGGAGCGCATCCGCCAAAACGTCGCCATCATCCCATTCCGCTTCATTGAGATACTCATCCAATAGCTCCCCCGCAGCCTGGCCGGCGAACCGAGCCTCTACGAGCGCAACCAACTGCTTGAGAATGGCAACTCGGGTAGTCGCACTGCGCACCTCCCCAAGCGCCGCATGAAACCACTTGGCGGCGTGGTCGCGCCACTCAGCGGCCAAGAATATTTGCGCGGCACTCAGGGCCTCAAGCTCACCGGACTCGATCGCCGGCCGATAGCGGTTCATTAGCGAGGGGTCGTGACGGACCGCGTAGTGGATTGCGCGCCACCTATCCTGCAGCGGGATACGTTCGTCATCGGCTACCGCTCGCACACCCAGCCAAAATGGCTGCTCGAAAAAGCTTTGCTCATTGGAAATCCCCGCAGCGGCGAGCCGCCGTTCGATTGGTTCGGCTAGATCCGACGCGACAGAAACAAGCCTGTCCCTGATGGCCGCCAGCACGATGCCGTCCTCGTATTGGGTTCGGGACATCGCTGTCAGAAATTCATGCGCGGCGTAGATGAACTCATCAACCGAGAGCTTCTTGTCCCAGGCGACATCGTGGCCGCCATCGAAGGCCATGAATTCCGCCCCTTGGTCTGCCAGATATTGCATCGCCGATGTCCCTGCCTCAACTGACTCATCCGGATCCAACGCGATGGCGAGAACATGCTCATCGGCATCGCCATCCCAAAACTCTTCGAGTTCTCCGGCGGCGGCGGTTCTTTCCTTGATCGGGGCCGCTTTGTCCCTAATGATTTTGCGAAGAAGATTGACTACTCGATAGTAGTTGAGGCCGGCTCGCCCTTCCTTCCTCAGGAGGACCAAAGCTTGAAGTTTCATGCTGGAGCTATCGTGGGCCAGCAATCCCTCGCATAGCTCGCAGAACTCTGGCCACGCTATAGTGTGTGCGAACAGTTCGGAAAACCGTCTCAAACTATTCGTGTCAAAATCGATAGAGTTCCAAAGGTGGCGAGCGGCCGCCAACGCCAGATCGAGAAAGCCATTGTAGGAAAGCTGCTCGATCGCCTCCACTCGGTCGGTGATCGCCTCTGCTGGGTCAAGCGCGACTTTCCGAAGGTTTGAAACCGCATCGGCCACTGCGCCCAGGCTCGCCAACGCCTTGGCGGCCGCTACCCGGTTCCACGGCTCATTGCTGGCGATCTCATTCAGGCGGGCAATTGTCCGCACTCTGCCTTCGTCAATATCCATGAGGCGAGGAATGACAACGAAGCGTTCGTAGTATGGGGTGGTAATGTCACCGAGGAGAGCGTCGGTAACGTCAATCGGTACAGACTTTTCACCGCGTTCAAGAAGCTCTTCCGCACTGTCGAGCCGATCTTGCGCGCGGCGACGGGTATCCAGAGCATTCTGGATCAACTGTTCCGTCTTTTCATCGGAGGGATGGCTTAAACTCTGCCAAATAAACTCGGCTTCGCGCCTTGCACCGGCACGTTCCAGCAAATTGGCTAGGTCACTTGCGGTGCGGGTATAGCCACGAAAAATCTCTTCAGACCATTTCATAGTCTTAAAGGCGCGCCGGGCGGCACGCGCGGCAAGAGCCTTACTTCCCATCTTAAGATAGCTCTCAGAAAGCAAGGTGAGGTCGAGCTCTTCTGTCACCTCTTGTGAAACAGCGCGCAGGATCGACATCGCAGTTGGTCTCTTGCCAAGTCGGTGGAAAACCTCCGCCAGGTCTACCCAGGCATATTCGACATCTGGAGGTGCGGATCGCCACTCGTTCTGAATGGCCTTGGCCAACGCCAGGGCGTCCGTCGTTGCGCCAAGGTCAATGAGTATGTCGAGGGCCAGAGTTCGGTGCGGTTGATAGATGTCGCGGTCTTGTGCTTGCCGTAGAAGCAGTATCTTTGCTTCATCTGCAAAGCCTGCCTCGGCCAGCCCTCTGGCGGCGTAGGCCGCGTCCTCCGAATATGTCCACGAGTTGCCCGCAACCGACCGCAGGGCGCTACGGGCAGCTTCATGATTTATTGCTAGCAAGGCAACTTGCTGGATTGGTCCATCGATAAAGCCGGCGTCCCAGAAGTCGTCGTCGGTGCGATACATCCACTTCTCGACCGCCATCGCCGCTATTCTGTCAGGCAAAATGCGGGATCGCGCTGAGAGCATCGACAGAAGTCGCAATCCCGGTTCGCCAAGGGACAACAGCGCTTCAAGTGCTCCTTCGACGGCGGCTCGTTCCCGTATCCAGATTTCGACGATGAAAGCAACAGTCTCCGAACCTTCGGTAGCCAGCGAAATGCTCTTCCAAACGGATCGGCTGGGCCTATGACTTCGAGACAGCCGCTCCGCCCTGAAGTAGTGACGGAAACTGTCGTGAATGAAGGCAAGATGCTCGCCCTGCCTGAGAACCAGTCCGCTGGCGACCAAGATATCTGCTACACGAATGAGGCGTTCACGTCCTAGAAGGCCAGGCGGCAACAGCTCCAGATCGGAGGCTGCCTTCTCCACGAGCACAAGCGAAGACGCAGAGTCGTTAGCCCACTCTTCCAGGAGCTCAAGCAGGGCGCCCGTATCCTCTCCGAGAACCAGATTTCTCTGCCCGTCATGCAGGCGACCAAGCACAAATTCCTGATACAGCGCCGCATGCGAGGTCACGTTCTCGCGCTCTAGCAGTGTCGCCAATGTCAGTAGCAAAGGATTTCGCAGAATAAGTCCACCACGTATCTTTCGTGGCGCACTAGTCGTAGATAGATTGCTGACCAGCTGCCTCGCCTGATCGTCATCGAGTTCCAGAGGCTCAATTTTATCCAGATCGCCCCAACATGCATTCGGTCGACTGCCGACGATGACTGCGTGGACGTGACTGATAGCCTTGATTTTCTGCGCCAACTTGACCTGAACCGTTGAAGGCACCTCGTCGAAGCCGTCGATCACCAAATGGAATTTTCGGGCAGAGCCGGATTGGCGGGGATCGAAGAAACGATCGGGGATTGGGAACGGCAGTGTGAACGTGAGTTCAGCAGTTAGGGTAGCGGAGAGACTTGTGGCCAGATCGCCATTTGCTGCCAAGAGACTGTTCGCCATGACATAGATCGGTAACGGCGCCGAGATCAGACGGTGAAAATCCTCGCTCCCCAGAAGCTCGTCGGCCTGGTCCAACACAAATTTCCTGAGTTGAGTCGACTTCCCAGTCCCCGTTGCCCCGCTGACGACCAGTGGACTGGAACAAGCAGCAATTGCCGTGGGCAGGTCTCTAAAGTGCTGCACCGTAGCCGCATTTTCTCTCGTCCCGGGGTCGGCTGGTACCTTCCGGAATTTCTGCGGCACCCAAACTTTGAGAAGATCCTGAGGGCGATCCGTTCCGCTAACCACCGGCAGTGTGAGACAATGCGCCTTTAACGCCGACAAATAGACCAGCCGATACAGCAGGAGGCACGCCTCGACCGCATCATCAGTTTCGTCGTCGACCCAGCTCTCAAATCCCCTGGTCAAGACTGCAGGCCGATCAGCGAGTGGAACCTCAGCCAATTCATCGACCAGCAACGCGGCTTTGCGCCAACGTAGAATGCGGCCGGACAGATGCCGAATGGCCGATTTTGAGGCTCCTACCAGCCTGCCGCCGACCTGCGCACCCGCCTTCTTGACCATCTCGCCGACCAAGTCACTAGGATCGACGCCCAAGTGATTGAGCAGGATCAGGATATCTTGGGGCGTTATCATGGCGAGATGGTATTACAGGCCACCGGGACGTCCAAGCTGGCGGCCACCGCATCAAACGAATAAAATGATCTCGAAGAAATGGCGCGCCGCAATAGATGAAACCGATAACTTCGTGTCCGCCGGAGCTCTCGCCTAGGAGGGCTGTTTAGTACTCTAGAGCCCTCCGCTGTCACCGACAGGCGTGCTTTCCTACGACAACGCGGAAAAGGCTACTCCGCCGGATATCATGTGGTCTCGTCAACGAACCAGCTTTGTTCCAGGTCGATCATGCGGAGGACCATGGCGCGATCTAGATCGAAGGGCGCGTCCTGGAACCCCCACTTCCTGTGGAACTCTCGCATGCGCTCATCGAACGGCTGAGCGATGAGCGCGAGACTTCCTATGTCCTGGGAGGCTCTGAGCGCCGCACGCAGCGTGAAGAGAAGGAGCGAGCTACCATGACCTTTCCCCTGCCAATCCGTGCGAACCGCGAGTTGGCCGAGCAACGTCGCCGGTAGAGGATCCGGTCCGCTGGAATCTCCGGCCATGCCGGCAGGTTCGATCTGCGCTGCACTCAATGTGACATAGCCGACGATCTCATCTGCCCGTCGCAGATCACGTGGACGCGAGACACTCCTGCGGCCTGCTCGGCCCAGGCGTGATGCCGAAACCAGACATCCAGGGACGGACGGCCGCAATCGAAGCCGTTGCGATCGTCCGACTGGGCGAGCGCTCGTGGCAACATCCTTTCCCTCTCAAGACTCGCCTCGACGAGGTGTTCGAGGGCGGCGATCTTGTTCGACGGCCCGTCGGCCCAGGCTTCAAACTTCGCCCAATCCTTGGCTGGGATGCGGACAACTCGACGCTGCATCATCTGGATCTCGGCCGCCTCAAGCGCCTGGTGCCTGATGAAATCACCGAGATCGATGCGCTCCCGTCCGGCGGCTGCTTCCAGCAACGCGCGTTCTTCGTCGTTGATATGAACGCTCAGCACCGACGCCACCATCGACACGTCCCTCAGCCATAAGTGCATGGACGATAGCACGGAGACGCACGCTGATGTGCGGCGCTGAAACAGCGCCGCACGGAGTTTCAATCCTTAGCCTTTCGCCCGCTCTCGGAGTGGCTTGTCGGGATGGGTCCGGTATCGGGCCCGGACGTCGACCACTTCAGGCCGGATTCGGCCCAAGCCTGCAAATCGGCAATCGCATAGACCACACGACCGCCGAGCTTTCGATAGGCCGGATCTGTTCTATACGTGCGATGCTTTTCCAGCGTACGTCCGGAGATACCTAGAAAGCGTGCGGCTTCGGGTGTGCGAAGATAGCGAGGCGGTAGTACAGGTGTAGACTTTGTTATCTTGGTCATCCTTTGTTGAAGAGCCTAGGCATCAATGGCGCGATAGGTGCCGCAATGCCGCCACCGCCCTGGGCCGCAGCAAGGCCACCTGACCATCACGCTGGTCGACGGCAGATATCAATCTTGCCGGTTGCACCGAGTTAATCGACAGGAGCAGCGTTCACCTTCGCAGCAAGGTTGGACTCAAACTGGCGAACCACATCAGGGATCAGCACTTGGTACCAACCGTACCCGAGGTTTGTCGCCGCGAGATCCGCGCTCTGTAGCCGGCCGCAGTGGATTGCGGTCGCCGCAGGGGAGACCAGCCACCATCCAACGCGCGAACAGGACATCCACGTCAGCACCGCTTTGGTTTCTCCCGAAACATCGGAAGCTCTGGCTCGCGCTCTTCAAACCGCATCAAGCACCTACGACTTCCGCATCCCAGATGAGGGCGACGATCTTGCGATCCCTCAAGATCCCTACACGTTGACAGGATGGCTCCGCTCGCTTTCAGGCGAGGTTCAATTCGACGATCACGATCCACTTTTGTTTGAGGTTAGGCCCGTCGATATGAGCCAGGTGCACTCGTTACTCGCCAGTTTGGCTTGAAGCAGGCACCGGACTCCAAAACTGCTTGGTACCGGGCGGGCGCTTCTGAACCGTCGTTCCTGTATGTTGCGTGGTCTGATGAGCCATCCAGGGAACGGGACTACGCCCGAACTACCAAATCGGACGGCTGGCGGATTCTGGCGCGCGCGGATGAGCTCGCGGAATTCCTCACCAAAACCAGGTATCGTCTGGTCGTCGAAGTAGGTATCGATCGAAAACTGCGAAACCAATACAGTACATCCTATGAGCCCGACGCAAAGCAAAAGAAACAACACAAAATCCTCCTCCTCTCGGGGGACGGCTCGTTCAGGGACTACCGAGGACACGCTGGCTCTTGGAAGAAAACTGGTCGCTGAGTACAAGCTTGGCCCCGGTGTCGATACGCTCGGACGGTGGATGGTCCACTACATCGCCGAACTGATCACCGAGGCCGAGAAAGATGCGAACGCTCCCGCCGGCGTTCGGGCCAAGGCCGTACAGGCGATACTGTCCTTTTGGGATCACCGGCATTCGGTCGATCGCATCGATCCTCTTCGCAGCCTGAAGCCGATCCTTCACGTCATAGCGACGCTAGATCCGGACGAGAATCGGTGGATGTGGCTCGGTCGAAATGACGCCTTGCACGATGTCTATGCGTCACTTCGTGATATCGTGATCTTCTCGACCATTGCGCAGGCCAAACACGATTCGCAACCGGCTCCCGAAAACCCTGCGGTGTCGGAGGAGGAAGCTGCAATCATAGAAGGCCTCAACATTTGGCTTGCAGACTACCAGAGGCAGGCCCTGGCCGATGTGAAGAAACCCGCTCGCCGGCGTGCTAGGAAGGACGATCCCGAGAATGCCCCATTTGACGCGTCAGGGCATGTGATCGCCCAAATTGCGAATGCGAGGACGGCTCTGGACGCCCTAGAACGAGAGGTTCGGGGTCTTCCTCCACTTAAGCCTGATACCTCAGGCTTCGAGCGGCTTCTTGTAGGTGAGGTTCCCAGTATCGAGATTGAGATAGTCGCCGCTGGAAAAGGTCACTCAGAAGATCCGTCCTGATCCAAGGCGGCGGCCGCAATCCTTGCGCTAGCGCCGTATCTTGCGTCCCCCGCAAGGCGCTATGTTTTTTCGGTTGTGGCGTCGGGTTTCAACAGCGTGAGAAAGGAACTTGCGGCTCCAGCGCTTGGATGGTCCAGTTAGCCAACCGCGTTCTATGTCGGCGCTCTTCTTAGTCTCGAGATCTCTTGGCGGGTATCCCGAGGCGTTGCGATTTACGCGTCCGCTGTTTGGTGTTTACGCCTGAAACCGGTCAGTCCGATATCGGCCCCGAACCCGCCATTCCACCCGAAGCGATTCGAACCTTTGCCGCCAATTGCCGCCGCGGCTACGATGTTTGCCCCCTCGGCGGTTTCCTAGCTTTCGCTCAGGCCCAGCTACCGGTCACTATCTGCAATAATTTCGGGGAGTAGCGTAGTTTGGCGCGCCTTGACGCCGAAGTTTCGAACGAACTGATCGAAACTCTGGCGGAGTGGAATAACTATCTTGAGCACCGGAAATCTTCGGATTTCCCGGTGCCGCCATGCCCGTAAGCCCACTTTTCAATCAAACCGCCAATCTGATCGACGCAGCACTCGCGGCCAATGGCGAGGAGCGGTCATACCGGGATCGGGCCGACGGTCATACCGCCGCGCCCGGAAGGTCCCGGCGGCCCTCGCCTTTTTCCCTGCGTCTCAACGCCGACGAACGGACGCGCCTGCTCCGCGACTCCGGGGATGTTCCGCTCGGCTCCTACATCAAGGCGAAGCTCTTCAATAGCACCGCTCCCAGACGGCGGACGGGGCTGAGCGTTCATGACCGGGCGGCGCTCGCCCAGGCGCTGGCCCTGCTCGGCCGTTCGCATCTCGCCGGCAATCTCAACCAGCTCGCCCATGCGGTGAATATCGGCATCCTGCCGGTTACCCCCGAAACCGAGGCCGAACTGTTCGCCGCCGTGCGAGACGTGCGCGATATCCGCCGCCTGCTGCTGGCTGCGCTCGGCCGCAAGACAGAGGAGGCCGCGCCATGATCCTCAAGGCTTCCCAGCGCGGCCACGGCCAGAATCTGGCCGTGCATCTGATGCGCCTCGATGACAACGAGCATGTCGCGCTGCACGAACTGCGCGGCTTTGCCGCCGATAATCTCCGCGATGCCTTTACCGAAGCGGAAGCGATCAGCGGGGGCACGAAGTGCCGCCAGTATCTGTTCTCGCTGTCTTTGAGCCCGCCCGAAGACGCGCGGGTGCCGGTGGAAGTCTTCGAGGACGCCATCGGCCGGATCGAGGAACGGCTGGGCCTTTCCGGCCAACCCAGAGCGGTCGTCTTCCATGAAAAAGAGGGTCGCCGCCATGCGCATTGCGTGTGGAGCCGCATCGACGCGGACACCATGACGGCGCGGCCGATGAGCTTTTTCAAAACGAAGCTCATGAGCGTGTCGCGCGACCTGTATCTGGAGCACGGCTGGAAGATGCCGCGCGGACTGGAAAACGCGGCGGAACGCAATCCCACCAATTTCAGCCTCGCCGAATGGCAGCAGGCCAAACGGCAAGGGATCGATCCGCGCTGGCTCAAAGCCGCGCTGCAAGAGTGCTGGCAGCGCTCCGATAACGAGACTTCCTTCGGGCGGGCTCTGGAGGAACGCGGGTTCTTTCTCGCCCGTGGCGACAGGCGCGGCTTTGTCGTTCTCGATCACCAGGGCGAAATCTGGTCGCTGCCGAAGGTTCTCGGCCTCAAGACCAAAGATGTGCGGGGCCGCCTCGATACCGGCGAAAGCCTCAGGAGCGTCGATGACACGAAGGCGATCATCGGCCACCGCATGAGCCCGGCCATCCGGCGCCACGTAGAGGACTCCCGTGCGCAGTTCCGGCGCCGCTCCGCCGTGCTGGGCGAACGCAAGGCGGCGATGACGCAGACGCACCGCAAGGCGCGGCAGGCGCTCGAAGGCAAACAGGCCCGCGACTGGGAGAATGAAACACGCGTCAGAACCGGACGCCTTCCCAAAGGCCTGCGCGGCCTCTGGCACCGTATCACCGGACACTATCAGGAAGTCCGCCGCGCCAATGAGATTGAGGCGAAGGCTACGCAGCTTCGTCATGCGCAGGAGCGCCAGAGCCTGATCGACGCGCAGCGCGGCGAGCGCGCGCTCTTGCAGGCAGAGTTCAAAAAACTTCGCAGCGCCCAGGCCGCGCAGCTCCTTGAGCTGCGCCGGGACATCGGCCGCTTCCTCAAATTCACGAAAGCCGGGGCGGAGCCGTCCCGGAGCCGTGATGTCTCGCGCGGGCTTCGGCTCGAACGCTAATCCAAAGCAGGAGAAATCATCATGTCTGGCAACAAGAACTCGGACTACACGGCGGGCCTCGCCATTGTCTTCGTCCTCGCGGCCTTCTTCGCCATCGGCGTCTGGATATTTCTGGCGGTCGTAACCGCTTTTCTGTCGCTGATCGCCCTGGCCGCCTGTTTCCATCCGCTGCGGATCGGCGGCGAAGTGATCTCCCGCAAGGACGGATACTTCTTTTTGCTGCGCGGGGTCATTGGCTGGTTCGCCTTCCCTTTCATCGTCATCAGCGTAGCGCCCATGTTCGACATCGGGATCGAGCACGACTGGATCGTCTACATCATGATGACCGGCTACATGATCGGCTCCACCGGCATCGAGTATCTGCTCTTCAAAATGAGCGAAGGCGCGGAGCAGGAAACCGCCGCGCCCGTGCAGACCTATTCCCCGCCTCCGTCCCGTTCTCTTTCTTCCCCTCCGAACCAGCCGGAACCTTTCCGTTACGCCAGTTGGGACGATGAAGAGGAAACCCGCCGATGAGCCTGAACAAACTGGTCGAGGTCTATCAATTCTTCTGGATGCTCGAATCCCATCATCAGCAGCGCCTCGCCTGGGAGGATGCGGCGGAAGCGCGGATCGCACGGGCGCGGGCGGAGGCACAAGCCTCCGCCCAGCTCCGCGCCATGCTGGCGGCCAATCCCAGCGGTGCGCTGGGCCATGCCCGGCTTAATGACAGACACGCGCTCAAACGTTCGGGGCTTCTCAAATGAACGATCTGACACGTCCCGCATACCGGCGATTGCGGCCGGGAATCGAGCTGGGGTTTTTCGACCGCCAGCCGCTTATCTATGACGGCACCGAACCCGTCGCCATCGACGCCCAGGCCGGTAAGGGCAAGTTCACGCGCTTCCTTGGCGTTAATCTGGTGTCTCCGCGAACGGCGCATCTGACCAAGATCGTGACCGATCCGAAGGATGCCGAACTCGCCTGGGCGACATGGAAAACGCTGGAGCGGCAGGGCTACCGGGTTCTGTTCATCAATCCCGGCCAGCTCTACGCTTATCCGTCCGAAGCGTTCAATTTCAACACGCGGCTGCTGGAAATCACGGCCCGGCCGGAACTGCGGCCGCTGGTCAGCGAAGCGGCCTACGATGCTGCCAGCTATCTCGTGCCCATCGACCCGAATCCCGCCCATCGCTGGATCGGCCAGGGCGTGCGCACGGCGTTTGCGCTCTACGATAAAATTACCGCTCTCTACCCGTCCGAACGCTGGCCCTGCACGGCGGGCGGCCTGTGGGATTTTTTCGGGCGCGGCCGCGAGGACATCGCGGACGATCTTCTGGTCTGGGCCAGCGACGGGCGCATGGCCGAGGATTCCGGCATGTGCCGCCAGATCGCGAGCCTCACCGAATCCCGCGACCAGTGGAATGCCTATTCCTCCGTCATCATCGAACGGCTGCGCGGGTTTCAGCCCGGGGCGGCCGCCCGGCTGGCAACGGATCGCAATTCCTTCGATCCGGCCGATATGAAGCATGAGCGCACCGCGCTCTTCATCATCGGTTCGGCCCGCTCCGAAACCAGCCGGTCTTTCGTCGGCGCCTTGACGGCGGCGGTAATCGAACGGTTTGCCGATGCGCACGGGCCTTTGCGGGCATTGGTCGTCGGCGAGGAATGGGGGCAGTTTTACGTCTCCAATTTCCATGAAATCCTCACCCTCTACCGCGAGGGCGGCATCAACTTTCTCGGCGTCTTCCAGAATGCCGCCGCCCAGATTGAAAGCCGTTACGGCCGCGAGATTGCCCGCATCTGGAAAAAGGCCGTCGCGCACACCCTTTACCGGGGCCTGCCCGACAGCGACACGCTGCGCGATATCGAGCACCGTTCCGGCAAAACCTCGGTCATGGTGCGCGGCTTTAACGTCAACAACAATCAGGTCAATGGATCGGGGGACAGCCTGTCCGAACAGTCCCGCCCCCTCCTTCAGGTCGAGGATATCCGGGCCGCGACCGGCGGCGACAGGGCGCTGCTGGATTCGCGCGACCACGGGTTTTTCGTGGTCGATTTGCCGAATTTCTGGGAGCGGCCGGAACTTGGCGGTTTCATTCGCGATGTCCGCGAAAAGCCGGATCGCTATCAGTGGCTGACCGGCCCCGCCGCCGTAGCCTTTCAGAGCCCGTGGGCGGCCCGCACCGGCAATCTCCTGGGCGCTCCGGAGGACGGCGATGATGAGCGCGATTGATCGCCTGCGGGTTCTGATCTGGCTGGAGACGGCGGCGCTGGAAAAGCGCGGGATCGGCGAGGCCTACGGAGACGACTGGTTTGAGCTGACCGAAGAGGAGGCGCGGATATTCGGTCTGAACCTTGCCGATCTTCCCTCACTCGTGGCCGTTTGGACAGCCTTCGAGACGGTGCTGGGGATCGCGGATAGCCTTCCGCACGCCAGCGCCGCGCTGGTGGAGGATGTGCGGGCGGAACTGCCGTGGCTGGCCGGTTCCATCGAATGGCGGGCGCTGGAATGCTACGAGTTTCAGCGCTTTGCGGCCTTGTTCGGCGTCTCCTATCGCAAGGCGCACGCCTGGCACGCCAAATGCGATTTTCATGACATCCGCAGCGGCATCGTGTTTTACGACGATGAAGACTCGCGCCCCGGCGGGGATCGCATCGTTTTTAATACTCCGCGGCCAGCATGACGGTGGGTTGACCTCTGGGCATCGTTCATGCCCGCAATGGGCGCTCATTGCGGGCTTCCTTTTTCGTCCTTCGGTCGGATTCGAAGGCTAGTCAGCGGGCAGCATCCGTTAGGCCCCCATCATAGGCGATGGATCGGGTCTCGATAGCGGTGCGGATTCTACGGTAAGCTCCTCCGATTTCTCCTGTTCTTGCTGCTCCGGCTTGAACTCGTCGGGAAGGTTATCGCGCACGCGTTCCGGCATGGATTCGTCCAGCTCCTTCTTCAGCGCATCGAAGTCCTTCTGTGAGATTTCACCCGCTTCCAGGCGCTCCCGTGCCTCATCCAGTTTCTTTTGATATTCGAACAGTTCCGTCTGCTCATCCGCCAAAAAAGCTTCGCGTTCATCGAGGGCCGTCATCTGTTCGTGTTTCGGCCGCCAGTCCTCAATATCGTCGGCGCTGATGACAGAAGGGTCGAGTTCAACGCCATTCTCATCGAACACGCGGACGCCGTCTTCGGATTCGAAGACGCGGCGCCCGTCGGGCAAAACATAGGCTTTTTCCAGAAGCTTTTCCCGCTCAAGGCGCACCGCTTCCAGCAATTGCTGGTTCTCTATAATCGCGTCGTAGGTGGCGGTTTGGTAATGCGCGGTGGTGACAAGATAGGCGTCGATTTCGGTCTGGGTGGCCATGACCGCGAAAAGCATCTCGTCCAAGTCCTCAAAGCGCTCTTCGCGGTCTTCTTCATCCTTTTCCTTCTTGCGGCGGAGATCGTCGTGGTGCCGGCGCAAAATCTCGCGGTAGCGCTCCGTATCGGTGCTCCGGGCGAATTCATGCTTCCACGATCTGACCTGCGTAAGCTCCATTACGTGCCGCACTCCCGATTGACCAACGCTGAGACAATAGCGGCCGGTGCCGAATTGGAATGGCTGCCGAACGCGCTATAGATTTCCAAGCGCGAGTCTTTTCCGCCTCCATAAAACCAGTTGTAGATGCATTTGGCCCCGGCCGGGTCTTTGCCGTCATGCTCGTATCGCGCCTGTGCCAGGCCCTCGATAACGCCGGTGAGAAAGAGAGAGCGCTGGCCGTCGTCATAGTCACGCATCAGCACGTCAGCGGTAAAGTCCTCCGCTACTGTTTGTTGCGCCAAAATACAGGCAGGGAGACAAAAGGCAGAAATTCTAATCAGCCGTGAAAATCTTCTATTGAATATACTGGTCATATACGTCCAAATTTGGTGCAATTTTCATAATTTCTTCACTCATGTTATTCTATAGTTACGGTGAAGAATTCTAAAACTTGCTCTGAGCAGGTGCAGTATTGGGGCGACCCTACGGGGTTTGGTCGAAGAGGGACATTTTTGAGACATATCGCTGGCCGCATGAGTCCGGCCAAGCGTCTGAAAATATGAAAAGAATTGCCTATTTGCGCGTATCGACCGAAGAACAAAGGCCAGACCGGCAGATTGACGGTCTCAAGGCGATCTGTGAGGAGCTTCATATAGAGACGCTCTCGGCGGTCAGTAAAAGACGCCCGGTCTATGAAAGGGTCTTGGCGCGGCTGAAATCCGGCGATGTTCTGGTGGTCTGGGATTTGGATCGGGCTTATCGTTCGGCCGCCGACGCGCTCAATGAAATCAATGCCCTGAACAAGCGCGGCGTGGGCTTCCGCATCGCCAATTTCCCGCTCGATACCTCGACGCCCGAAGGCTATTTGCTGCTGACCATCCTGTCCGGTATGAGCGAGTTCGAGCGTCGGATACTGGCGCGGCGAACCAAAGAGGGATTGGCGGCAGCGCGGGCAAGAGGCAAGATTTTGGGGCGGCCGCGAAAGCTGTCGGCCCGGCAGGACAAGAACGCCCGCCGACGCCTTGCGGCGAGAGAGATCACGGCCACCGCGCTGGCCAGAGAACTGAAAGTCGGCCGCTCCACGCTCGACCGGGCGCTCAGACGATTGCGCTCTGGCAGACTGGAGTGATGTCCAATAGGACGTAGATTGCGGCTGGCCTGACGGCCAGCCGCAAATTTTTATACCTAAAACAAGGATAGTTGCGCACCGCTCCAGCGCGTGCGCTCGGCCTCAAAGTCCAGCCACGCGGTAACATAGGCGACTAGCCCGCCCTCCTGCGCAACGGTGCCCACGGGGATGAAATGTGAACGGTAGCCCGTTTCCGTAACGGGCAGCGCAAGCCTGCTTTCGCTCTGCAATTCGATATGCTCCAGCATCCCGAATGCTTCCGGTGTGAAGGTGATTTCGATCCGGAGGCCGCGCCATGTAATGCTGTGTGTTTCGGTGCCCATGTCAGTGGCTCCAGAACACGTGAACTTGCTCGAAGCCGGTTTCGATCACGAAGACATCGGAGATTTCCATGTCCCGCGCCATGCGCTCATAGTCGATGTAGTAGCGCAAGTTCCACGGAATCTCGCCGGTTTGCTCGGTCAGCTCCTCGGCAAAATCGGCCAACGAGCTGTATTGCCCCGCGTAGCTATCTTCGAGAGCTTTGCGGGCTTCGCCCAGATCGCCGAAATACTCGACCAGCTTCGCACCGATTGCACCATGCTCGGCAATAAAGGCGGCCAGTGCCGCGACCTGCTCAAGCCCCATATACTCGGACACGGGTGCACCTTCAAACCCCTCATGGTCGTGTATCGCCCATTCTTCCGCGTTCTCGACCGGCGAGGCCGCCAGCATCTGCCGGATATCGGCATAGATTTCGTATGCGTCCTGCTCTGCGTCGATCCATGCCCCATGCAGGTAGCCGTTGTTGTAGGCTGCCAGACAGGCCACGTAGATTTTGATGTCTCCTTTTTTCTGTTTCATTGGTCTTTCTCCTCATTTGAAAACCGGTTGCACATGCAACCGGACTAGGCCAGCGCCAATGAGCGGGGAGACGGCCGTCCAGACCGCAGCCAGCGGTGGGGGATCACCCGTCCTGCACAAACAACGTGCGGAAGGATGGGGATACCGCTGGCAGCGCCCTAAGGGCTTGGTCTTGACGGAGGACGGGGCTGCGAGGCCCCCTAAACAAGGGAAAAATCAGCCCCTTTCGGGGCTGGCTATTCTTCTTGCGCAAGGGATGGACGCCGGATGGCCGAGACTTCAGGCTCGGTTCACGACAGCCCGGCCCGGCTTGGTCGGGTGCGCCACCCATTATTTATGAAAAGTGGCGGCAAACCCTTTGCGTGCGTGACCACACGATACTGCATAGCACTTGCAATTTCACGCCGCTCGGTGGCAGGTTGGTAATATTCGAGGGGGCGACGCAATGCTTGAGACGATACATTTAGCCCGTGCTGGCGCATATGACGATGCGGGAACTGACTTGCAGGATTTAAAAGCGCTTAATTTCATATTTGGGCCGAACGGTTCAGGGAAAACGACTATTTCCCGCGTCATTGACGACTCAACTTCTTATCCCGATTGCGCAGTAACATGGGTCGCGGGCAAGTCCCTCGAAACTCGCGTTTACAATCGCGATTTTGTCGAACGGCATTTCGATGGGGAAAGCAATATTAAAGGTATTTATACTTTCGGCGAAAATGTTGAGGTCGCGAGCAAGATAGCAACGCTCAAGGCTAATGCCGACGAAATCGGCTCTAAGATCGAAGCCCTTAGTAAGAATTTGTATGGCGACGACGGTGCAGGAGGAAAGAAAAAAGAGCGCACCGATCTAGAGTCGCAATTCATCGAAGACCTCTGGAAAGCGAAGAAGAACCTGGACGATCTTGACCAGGCTTTTTCGGGTCTGAACAACAGCAAAAAGAATTTCTGCACCCGCTACCTGGCGGAGGCAGAAGGCAACCGGGCCACCTTGCGGGACATAGGCGAGTTGCGGGACAATGCTTCCACTGTGTTTTCCAGCACGCTGATGGAGGCCTCGTCCCTATCCTCACAAGACGGCGCATCTGTCGTTGCCCTTGAAAGGGCAGATATTCTCTCGAAGAAAATCATCGGAAAAGATGATGTCGATATCGCTGCCCTCATCAATGCGCTTGGCAATAGCGACTGGGTGCAGCAGGGACGGCAATATTTCGATCGGCTCGATGACCAGTGCCCCTTTTGCCAGCAAAAGACGGACACGGCCTTTCGCACGAGCCTTGAGCAGTATTTCGACAAAAGCTATGTGGCAGACCTTGCCGAAATCGACCACCTCCTGGAGCAATACGAAACGCAAGCGCAAGCTCTGCTGGAAGGTTACGCCAATCCGGCCATCGCCAGTTCCGATTTCCTCGACCATGACGGGTTTGAGAAAGATCTGGCTTCGTTGCGCCTGGCATTGAACGCGAATCTCGATCTCATCAAAGGAAAGAGAAAGGAGCCGAGCGCACCGGTTGCGCTCAACGACACCACCCCGCTATTTAGCGCCCTTACGGCCCGCATCGACACAGCAAACGAAAAGGTCAAAGCAAACAACGATACGCTGCATAATCTTGCCGCCCGTAAAAAAGAGCTTTCCGCTCAAATCTGGCGGCGATTGCTGGAGGACACCAAACCTCTTTACGACAAATACAGAGCAGATAGCGGCGATCTGGACAAAGCCATTCATGGCCTGACGGAGCAGATTGAAAAACGCGATGAGGAGCTAAAAGCCAGGCAGGCCGAAATCGGGGAAAACGAGCGCAAGATCACCAGCATCAAACCCACCATTGAAGCAATCAACAAGCTCCTGCGCTCATTTGGGTTTGCCAATTTTTATCTGGCAGAGAGTGCAAAGACCGGCTTCTACGAGGTCAAGCGACCGGACGGCAAAGACGCAAAGGCGACGCTGAGCGAAGGCGAAAAATCTTTTATCACCTTCCTGTATTTCTACCATTTAATACGAGGATCATTCTCGGCGAGCGGTGCCACAACCGACAGAATTATCGTATTTGACGATCCGGTTTCGAGTCTCGATTCCGACATTCTGTTTATCGTCTGTAATCTCATCAAGGGAATAATTAAAGAGATGCGGACTGGAAACAGCGCCGTGAAGCAGATTTTTGTGCTTACGCATAATATCTATTTTCACAAAGAAATAACCTTTGACAAGAATCGTAACAACGCCGATGCGAGGGGGGATGAGACATTCTGGATTGTCCGAAAATCGATGGATCGCTCGGAGCTGGTAGCGTCGGCTACCAATCCGATTAGATCGAGCTACGAGCTTTTGTGGAAAGAAGTCAGGCAAAAGCCGCCATCCGACTCCGCAATCCAGAACGTTATGCGCCGAATCCTCGAACATTATTTCAAGTTTTTCGGGGGCATAAACCCCGAAAGCGTAATCGAAAAGTTCGAGGGACAAGAGAAACTGGTTTGCGGCTCACTGTTTTCATGGATCAACGATGGATCGCACTTTGCAAATGACGATCTCTACATATCGTGCGATGTCGGGCAAGTTGACCGCTATCTAAGGGTCTTCCAAAGAATATTCGAAATCTCCGATCATGGCGGCCATTACAAGATGATGATGGGAAGCGATTATGCTCCGCTTCCTTCTGAGGAAGCAGATGCAATAGATCGGCCTCCCCCTGCCAATGACTTAGAAAACCCAACCCTTTTAGACGAGCTTGAGGCCGCGACACGATAGATGCTTATCGATTTGCCCCATTTTGTTGGGGCGACGTTTAGTTCTTGTAATCGCGGATGGCGGAGTCGTCCAACTCGGCCGCCGGAACGAGACGATAGTGTTTCTCTTCAACTACTTTAACCTGCCCGTCGTCCAAGGTTAATTCGAACAGCGCAATCACGCCCTCGGCCATAAATTGTGCCGCTATCGGGCGACACCTCATTTCCGGGAATTTCTCGGCTGCAAAAGCCAAGTCCTGCCCGGTCTGGACAACGCCGATCTGATCCTTACCGCCCTTCGCCTGAACGGGAATGACGTAATGGCAGCCGTGCTTGTCGAGGCCGATATAAAGTTCGTCTATTTCGATTTGCCCGACACCTCTGACCGTAGTGCGGAGGTGATTTTGTAGACTATAGGTCGTCAAACCCAAGAACGTATCGATCAAGCGGTTGTATCGCACGATTGCCAACAGGGCTTGCTCATCGTCCAGGGCATATTTGCGGATTAGTTCCGGCGTTGCATCCGGGATGGAGATGGTGACGAGGCTCTCGCTTGGCAGGACTCGTGTTATCTTGACCAACCTAAAACGATAACGCGCTCGCCCCGCCCCTTCGATGATCCATTCGAGATTGTCGGGCTGAGTAGCGACGATCGCATCCGGCAAAGGAATCCGGAACCGAAATGAATAAATTACATCGCCCAGATTCTTCGGCAGGCGAATATCCAGCTCCGAAGCGACCGTTTCGATTTCCTCTCGCTCGAATTCAAATTCGGCGACACCCTCAGACCAATGGTTGAAGAACACTCGCTCAATCAGAATGCGATAGCGATGATTGGATGGATCGGCTCTAGCCATTGACCACCTTCAACCGCTTACGGGCTGCTTCTATTTCAGATTGCTTGCGCTTTTTTGCGCCGCTCTTTCTGTCGCGTTTGGAATGAGGCTTCTTAACGCCGAAATGTTCCGCAGCTTCCGAAAGCTCCATATGGAGCAACACTTCATCGCCCAGGGCAATAATGCCGCTCGGTAGAACAGGCTGGATATCGAGCGCTTGGAGAACCCGCGAGGCGACCGACCTGGCTAGCGGTGGGGGCACGGCGTTTCCGATCTGACGTGCACCGTGCCACTTTGTAGAATGAAACCTGAACCAGTCCGGGAAGCCGTGCAAACGGGCCATTTCCCGGACGGTGATGCAGCGAGCATAGTCGTAATGGATAGGTCTGGGACTGGTAAAAGCTCCCCTGGCCCCGTCCGTTCCAGCCCTAAGAGTGTTCGATAATCCACCGGGGGCGAGTTTAAAAAACCGGCTAATCGGCTCTACCGACCCTTGGGGTGTCTCGCGGAATCGCCGCTTCGAAATATCGGTGTGAACCGTTCTCGCGCTAGAGGTCAGAATAGAGGGATTCCATTCGCGCACATTGCCGAAGTGCCATGCATCGTTCGTGATACATCGCATTTCTGCCGCATAAAACGACGGTATCTTGAACGCTGTAGTTTTGACGGCATCCGACTCTATCAATGTTTCGAATTTCTCGGCATCGGGTAGATCGCCAATCGCTTCCCGACAGCTAGGGCCTGTAGGAAGTCCGGGCACGTGGCGCTGTCCATCGGCGGGATTCGTTATCGCCACAGGGTAATCCGGAAGTTCTATATCTTCTCGCGCGCCCATAAGGATCAAACGCTGTCGGTGCTGAGGCACCCCGTAGCTGGCAGCATCGAGAACGCGCCAAGGAAGACGCACGCGATAACCGTGCTCGCTGAACGCTTCGACAAGTTCATCCAAGAAGGCACGCTGCTTTCCGACCGTCAGCCCCTTTACGTTTTCGAAGACGAAAGTCTTGGGATTGAGTTCAGCCACCAACCTCACGAAATCCATGACGAGGCTGTTGCGCGGATCGTCGAGTATCCGCCTGCCGATAAGCGAAAACCCCTGACAAGGAGGGCCGCCAAAGACACAATCCACTTCGGTATCGCCTATCCCCGCCAACCGTCGGATTTCAAGCCCCGAAAGGTCTGACACCGAATGCGGGATGATGGCCGTCTTGGGAAAATTAAATTTGTGAACCGCACAGTGGATAGGGTCGATTTCTACAGCGGCAGCAATCTCGAACCCCGCCTGTTCGAAACCCAGACTCATGCCTCCAGCCCCGGCAAATAGGTCGATGCCTATGGGGCGGCTATGTTTGGGTTTGCGAGAAGGAGGATGAATCGACATACAGGAATCTTACCGCGTAGTTTTCTGCTTGTCGATCGATTTTTGGTCGCCGTTCAAAAATGCCCCCAATCGCACGAGTAAATTTTCCATATCTTTGAGCTCGCATTGCCAGACTATGAAAACTCCCCATCCTTTCTCGTTCAATGCACTCAAATTTCGCCGGTCGCGAGCCTGGTTGCCTTTTATCTTCGGCCCCCAATATTCGACGCGGGATTTCGCACCTCGTCCTTTGGCGCATTCATGCCCATGCCAAAAGCAGCCATGCACGAAAATGACCTTTTTGCGGCCGGGAAAAACAATGTCAGGGGAGCCAGGTAGATCGCGTCGATGGAGTCGGAACCGATAACCTGCGGCGAACAGCGCTCGCCTTACAGCAATTTCGGGGCCCGTATTTTCGGTTTTGACGGACTGCATAATCCGTCGGCGCTGATCCGGTGAGCGTGTATCTACCATGCCGATATCGTAACTGAGCTGGTTGCTTGTGCGCAATTTTGGATGATGGCGAGCGTTGAAAGTGATCCAGCGGCGAAACGTTGGCGGCATCCAACCGGCGCACGGTTGGTCTGGTGTCGAGAGGGCAGGAACGCCCTTTCGTCGTCACTGTGGGCGAAACCACAGCGCTGGTTTCAAGGGCGGCGGACGCCCTTGGTTGCGCTCCATCGGCAATCACGGTGGTCAGGGTGAGGTTCCGGACAGGGCGGAACGCCCTCCATCCGGACGGGATCAAACGGCGGCGTTTGAATGGCTTTTGAACGGGCTCAATGCCCAGAGAAAGCCACGGCGTGGGGGTGCACGGGGGAGCGCTTAAGCGTCCCCCTGCCAAGATTGCAGGTATTACCCTGCACATCTTGCGTTCGGTGAAACTGCAGCAGGTTTAGATTCCTACTGATGGCCCCATCTGCTCAACGTGCCGTTCCGGCACATCATCTCCGCCATTCCCACCGCGACGTTGGCGGCGTTTTCACTTGCCGCAGCACGAACGCTCTTCTCCTTATCTTTCCGGGCCGCATAATCTGAGATGCCTCTGACTATATATCCGTGCATCGGTCTACCCCCGGTCATCGTCCGGACTCGATCCAGTGCTGACAGGAAGCCGCCAGCCTCCATCTCCACACATAAGGATTCCGGAAAATCGGCATTAAGCTTCTGAACCACCCGTTGGCTATTTATCACATAGTCCCAAGTGTAGATTTCGCCATAGTGAACGTTCCAGGTTGATCGCTCCTGATCGCTTCTATCCCGATGAGGATATTGTTCCGCGATATGGCGCTGAATCACACGAGACACATCTGCGCTCACCCCCGAACGTGACAGTATGTTGTCAAACGGTCGATAGACGTCGCAACCGTCTTCACCAAATACCTTGTTTTGCGTTCGCCAGCGTGTGTGACGCGCTACAACCACGTCACGCTTGAATATCTTGTCCGCCCAGAGCGAACCCGCAATTCCCGTTAAAAATAACGCATTGGGGTGGGCGCAGCGACTCAAGAACGCCATCGTCTCTACGGCGCTGGCAGCCTGACCCATCCGGCCTATTGCCATGCTGTGGGCAACAATAAGTCTGCCATCAATGATCTTGTTCCAACGGCTAATACCTGCCGCTGTAAGCTCCGGCAAATCGTCGGGAGTCCAACCAGTTTGTTGCAGAACAGCTTCACATGGGATTAGTTCATCAGATACCAGCGCGGTCAAAAAACCGATCGAAAACCCCGCCTCGTTCCCCCTGCGTCGGGAGAGCGCTTTCGCTCCGTTCATTCTTGTGTGTGCCCATCAGTATGGTTGGGGAACGCCCAACTCGTTGGTTTTGAACCGATGGTAATCCAGATTATCCCGGTTGAAACCATATAAAAAGCCAGCCTGAACTCCATACCGGCGGAATACATCGTGGTAACGAGGATCAAAAAGGAAAAGCGCTTTTAGATCATCGCCTGCGAAATCGAATTTAGATGAGAACTGCGCTGCGAGACTAATGCAGCCATCTTCAAAATGGACTGGATAAACTGGTTTTCCAAACCGTTGATAGAGCTCTACCATAAAGTCAAAAGCCACGAACGGTGCAGTATCATCGAAATTTCGATCTAGCTGGAAAGAGACACGCGGAGTGTCTCTGGCTCTTTGCCACTCAGTCTTCCAGTCAGTCGCTCCGCTAAAGAAAGCAGATCGAAGTCTGGAGTAAAAAATTTCTGATTCAGCCATATCTTGCATAATTTTCTCAGATTGGCATCAAATTGACGAAAGTCAACGAATAAGAATAACACAACTGCAACAGATTCGAATAGTAGAGAAAAATAATTAATTGATTCTTGGGGCGAAACAACGCTGCCCCCAAGAGGAAGTCGATTCGTTAATTTCGGCGCGGTCTCGCAAGGCGTGCGGGTTTTCGCAGTGGCGTCCCTCGCCGCACAATGAGTGGATAGGGGGATTCATTCGGGCGGCGTTCCTGTTATCGTTCCGGGATTGGGGATGAGCAGGTCATGACTTATGAGGAGCCGCGCGGCCTGATCCGGCCTCTGGACGAGGCGTTCCGGCATGTCATGCGGGAACTGGCGGTCACCAAGGCCGAGCTGATTGACCGGCTGGCCACCGCTCCGCCGGAACAGCGCCCGGCGATCCTGCGGGCTTTGAAACAGGTGCGCACGATCAAGCGCAAACATATCGGCCACTATCACCGGCTTTTCCCGCTGCAATGGGTGGAACCGTCTGAACCGGAGAAATGAGGCCATGACCTACGAGACGCCGCACGGCCTGATGAAGCCCCTGGACGTGTCGTTTTGGGGGATCATGCGGGGCCTGGCCCGCGAGAAGGCCGTGCTTCTGGACAGGCTTGCCGCCGCCACGCCGGAGCAGCGCCCGGCGATCCTCTACAACCTAAAGCTAATTCGCACGATCAAGCGTAAGCATATCGGCTATTACCACCGGCTTTTCCCGATTTACTGGACGGGCGACATGGAGCCGTGGGAGCCGGAGAAATGAGCGATCTGACACCGGCCGGGACGGCGTGGCTTCAAAGCCTCTTCCTGCTTTGCGATGGCTATTTTCAGCGGCTTTCCGAACAGGTGAAGGCCATTGATAGATTCCATGCGTTGGCGGCCGATCCCGCCGCCGCGTTGACTGACGAACAGCGGCTTGTCTACACCGAGCAGGCCCGCGTCGCGGCCGAAATCGCAGCGGTCGAGGCGGATACGCACTGGCGCACCCTCACCCTGATTTGCGGTCCCGGCAATGGGCCGTAGCTGAACCACCTTGCTGCTAAAAAGGTCAGATTTTCCTATATAAGGTATTCCTTTCAGGAATTCGAAGCACGTTTGTCAGAAATTATGGCTTTATACAAAATATCGTAATTGTTGCTGAGCAGGGACGGCCCCAACTACTTATTGTCCTATATCCTCTGTTGCCAATTACTTGAGTGCAGCCTGGGCAGGCTACAAGAATATACCCTGAGGGACAAATCGCCGTTGCTGTCGCACCGCAAGAAGATGAACCATCTTCACCGGGACTGGAACCGACACCTGTAACTAACTTATAATTTAGCCCACCAGACGGTGCTGACTGGTCGCAAACCACGGCCGCCCCATTGCCCCGGCACCATTTGCCGCTTGTGACCGTGCTGACTTGCGGATCGGTTTCACTAAACCCCGTTCCGGCGGCGATGTGCGCATCGACATAGGATTTGTTGGCGGCGTCACTAGCGGCGGACGGGGCAGCAAGGCCGGTGACTTTCGAGGCCGATACCGTGCCGCCGAGCACCGTCCCGCCCGCATATTCACCGTTATAGTTCACATAGAGCTTGTCGGTGCTTTTGACGCCGAGAAGCGCGAGATTGCGGTCATCGCCCGAGGCCGATCCATAAGGGCTGCCCTGCACCCACAGATCGTAGCCAGTGCTCCAGTCCCCGGCATTTGCAATCCGACCGTCAAACGTGCTGTCGCCATCCACATGGAACAGTGATTGCGGCGCCGTTGTGCCGATCCCAACCCGGCTGTTGGTTCTGGAAACGTAGAGCGCTCCCGTATCGGGCTGCCCCATGATCTGGATGCCGTTGCCGGCATTCGAGCGCAAAGTGATCCAGCCGGGGAAATCGCCGTCTTCGTAAATGGACAGATCGGCCCCCGTGGACAAGACGGAAAGGGCTTCTTTGTCTGTGGTCGTGGCTACGGTGAGTTTCGATGTCGGGCCCTTCGTCCCGATCCCGACTTTGCCGCTATCATCCAGCCACAAAGACGGCCCTGCATTGGTGCCATTCGCATAATACCGCCAGAAGGCCAGACCGTTTCCATACGTGCCCGTCATGTTAAAGAGCGTCCAGTTTTTGGTCGTGGCTCCTGTTTTCAACGGGTTTAAGATTTCGACATAACCGCCTTCATCGGAAGAACTGCTCGTTGATAAACCGCCGTTGGTCGCCTGTATCCTGCCGCCACTCACCCGCAGCGGCGAAATCATTTCCACCTGCGGCTGCCCCAGCGCCTTGATGTAATCGACCTTGATCGAGGGCCTGTTGATATCCGACGTTGAATCGACGCCGAACACCACATTGTCGTTGGCGTCCTTGACCTCCAGATCCTTGGCAATTTCGGCGGTGTCGGCATCGCCGGATTTGAGCGTCCACAGGCCCCCCGCCATCGCGTTGGCCTCGGCATAGGTGTATTGCATGATAATGTCATCGCTGCCCGAAACCTTGTGGACGAAGGTGGGGGCATCGCCGCAGCTTGTCTGGAACACCCGGTCGGGGCCGGAAGAGACGATCGCCACCACCGGGCCTTTGCTGTCGGCGCTGCCCTTGAGGCGGCTGGAAGGCGTGGGGCAGGTCGGCGCCGGACTGGTCTTTTTGATCGCGCTGCCGTGATCCCAGGAACAATAGCCGTAAGCATTGCCCCACGGGTCTTCCAGCGCCGCGCCGAGATCGGCCGGCAGGTAGCCGCCGCCGGGCGGTTTGGGGCCGGTGCCGGTCGTTAAAAACGCCACCGGCTCAATGGAACTGTCGCCGTCGCAATCGCCCTGCGCCCCGGCGCCCATCACCGCCAGCTTGGCGGACGCGATCATGTTGTTCTCGGCAATCGTGCGCTGGGTGACGCGGTGCATGGTTCTGACCGGCCCCTTCATAATCATCATGGTGGACGCGCCCAGAACGCCCACCATCGCGAGGGCCGCGAAAACCCCGAAGAAAATATTGCCGGACTGACCGCCGGGCAGGTGAGCCGCAATCGATTTTACGGCTTTGTGTGGAAGAACCCCTTGTATGCTCCTTAAAACAGCGTCCCCGATGCGACTGTGCAAAACTCCTCCTTTTTACATCTCTACAGATTGAGTAATCTTGTAAATATAGATTATTGAATAATTCAACTGGCAACCGTATGGTCGTAATAATATTATTCATACCTGTTATTTTATTGTCAACCTTACATTGCGGTTGACCTTTGCAGAAGGGAGGGGTTTTGCGCTCTTCCGTGTTGCGGAGTCGCGCCCGTGAATATCGGCTATGCCCGCGTTTCCACCGCAGATCAGAACCTCGATATGCAGCGTCTCGCCCTCAAAGAGGCCAAGTGCGTCCATATTTATGAGGACAAGCAATCCGGGCGTTCCGCCCGCCGCCCCGGCCTGAAAGCCGCGCTTGCCAGATGCCATGAGGGCGATGTGCTGATCGTCTGGAAGCTTGACCGTCTGGGGCGCAGCCTGCTCGATCTCGTCACCATCGCCCGGCATCTGGAGCGCAAGGGCGCGGGCCTCAGGGTGCTCACCGGACAGGGCCAGCTGATCGACACCAGCCAACCGGAGGGGCGGATGATGTTCGGCATTTTTGCCGCGCTGGCAGAGTTCGAGCGCGAACTGATCCGCGAGCGCACGATGGCGGGCCTGGCCGCCGCGCGGCTGCGCGGCACAGCCATCGGCCGCCCGCCCAAGCTAAGCGAAGCGGCACTATCGGACGCGAAGGCCCTGCTGTCGGAAAAGAAAATGACAAAGAAGGCGGTCGCCGCCCGGCTCGGCGTTCACGTCACGACGCTGCACAGGGCGTTGAAGGCGGCGCGGTAAGGCTTGGGCGGCTTTCGGCCTTCTCTCGCCGCGCTTTTTTTTGAAAATTCTGACCGGACGGTTAAAATTGGTCATTGACGCTGACCTGAGTTTTGCACATAGTTATCCACAGGCCGCCAGAACAATAAAAACCACAGGCCGTAGCAACCTATTGATGCCCGCAGCGATGCGCCCTGTAATGTTGCTCTTTGCTGAGCATTTGCTTTCAGCGTCCATTTCCATCTGTTGACATATTCAAGCGCTTGTCTTGCGTGGAGGCCCTATTATGCCCTTAACAGGAATTAATTCCTTGTGTGTTCATGATTCGTTCTTTATAATACTGCGACGAAGCATCGAAGCATGAAGAAAGGAGGCCAGAACATGTTCGACGATAAAAATGGCCTCGCACAAGAGGACGAAGAGGCCGCCGTCCCTTCCCGGACGGAGGAGATTGCAGAAACGGGCGCACCGGATGTTTCCGAATATTTGCGCGATCTGGAGGGCCTCGACATGGACGAGGCCGCCAAAATCGAGCTTCTGACGATCCTGCACGATATTCTCTGCCACTTTGTGGAGATCGGGTTCGATCTCAGGGGCGCGGATGTCTGTGGGCAACTCTTCGAAGATTTCGCGGGCGCCGCTGCGGGCGATGCGGATGGTGTAGAATCCGGTTCTTTCACCGCACCTCCGGTTCTTTCACCGCACCGGAGACGCCAGCCGACCAGACCGAAGAGGAGGATTCCCCATGAGCGCCACACCAGACCGGCAGCTTGCCATCATCTATTGCCGCGTATCGAGCAAGAAGCAGAAGAAGGAAGGCCACGGCCTTGCCTCACAGGAGACGCGGAGCCGTGAATACGCGGCCTGGCGCAATTACCGCGTCGTCGCGGTTTTCTACGACGATATGACGGGCGCGGTGGCCGACCGCAAGGGCATCGCTGAATCGCTTCGTTTTATCCGGCAGCACCGTAAAGACCGGCCTGTCGTGATCGTGGACGATCTTTCGCGTCTGGGCCGGGATCGCCGCGCCTATTGGGATTTGCGCGATGCCATCGCGGCGGCGGGCGGAACGCTGGAATCCCCGTCCGTCGAACTCGGCGACGATCCGGACAAGGAATATTTTGAAAGCGTGGTCGTGGATGCCGCGCATTACCAGCGCCGCAAGAACGCGCAGCAGACCAAAGACCGCATGAGAGCGCGCGTTCAGAACGGGTATTTTCCGTTCCGCGCGCCGCTCGGCTATGAATACAGGCGCGTGAGCGGACGCGGCAAAATGCTGTTCCGCAAGGAGCCTGAGGCGTCTGTGGTGCAGGAAGCCCTTGAGGGCTATGCCAGCGGGCGGTTTGCCAATCAGGCCGACCTGGTGCGCTGCCTCCAGGACAATCCCCTCTTTCCCAAGGACTCGAAGGGCATGGTTCGGCATCAGCGGGTCGGACGGCTTTTGAACCAGCCCGCTTATGCGGGAATGGTGGAAGCGCCCCGCTGGGGCGTGTCGCTGCGCAAAGGGCAGCACCGGCCCATCATCAGCTTTGAAACCTATCAGCGCATTCAGGATCGTCTGACCGGGGCCACCTATGCGCCGCGCCAGAAGAACCTGAACGAAGATTTCCCGCTTCGCGGCTTTGTTTTCTGCGATTGCGGGACGCCGCTAACCGCCTGCTGGTCGAAGGGAAGCAACAAGAAATATGCCTATTATCACTGCCCGAAACGCGGCTGCGACCATTACGGCAAATCCATTGCCCGCGCCAAAATCGAGGGGGAGTTTGCGGAACTGCTGGAATCGGTCGTGCCGACGGAAACGCTGGCCCGTGTCGCCGCGAGGATGTTCAAAGACCTCTGGGATCGCCGCCTGTCGCGCTCGCTCGACCAGACCAGGGCGTTGAAGGCCGAACTCGTCAAGGCTGAACGCCAGGTCGGGCAATTGCTGGAACGGATTCTCGACGCCAGCGTGCCGAGCGTGATCGCAGCCTATGAAAATCGCATCCGCGATCTGGAAGCCCGCAAGCTTCTCATCGGCGAAAAGCTGTCCCGTGCGGGCCGCCCGGCGGTCAGTTTCGAGAAGTCACTTAGAACGGCGCTGGAGTTTTTGAAAAACCCCGCTATCCTGTGGGATACGGGGCGTCTGGACGACCGCCACGCCGTGCTGAAACTCGTCTTTGGCGGGAAGCTGCAATACAACCGAAACGAAGGGCTTAGAACGGAAAATCTGTCCTTGCCCTTCAAGATGTTAGCTACGATTTCCGGTAGCGAAAAAAAGATGGCGCGCCCGAAGAGATTCGAACTCCTGACCCCCAGATTCGTAGTCTGGTGCTCTATCCAGCTGAGCTACGGGCGCGCAGGCCGACATGTCGGCGGCTTCGGTCTTTGGAGCGGCGCGGCCGCTCCTTGGAAGCGCGGCAACCCATACATGGGTGATTGGGCCATTGCAAGCGGCTCGACGCGCTTTTATGGGAACAATGCTCACACGGGCTGGATGGGCGGCGGCAGGGTCAGCTCGAAGCGTGTGCCGGCTGGCGTGTCGGCCAGGGCCAGTGTGCCGCCATGGGCCTCGACGATTTCCCGGGCGATGGCGAGGCCCAATCCTGTGCCGCCAGGCCGGGCCGAGCCCTCGAAGGCCACGAACAGGTTTTCCCGGGCTCTTTTGGGCAGGCCCGGCCCCGTATCGGTGACCGAAATGACGATTCCCCTGTCCGCGACCTCGGCGGCAACCGCGACCTGGGGGGCTTGATCGGGCCGGGCATCGGCCTCCAGCGCTTCGCGGGCATTTTTGAACAGATTGACGAAGACCCGCGCCATCTGCCCCGCATCGATATCGAGCACGATGCCATCTTCGACCGCGTTGACGAAGGCGATGGAAGGATGGCCCACCAGCCGCGCCTCGAAAGCGGCATCGTCGAGCAGCGGGCGCAATTCGCTCGGCGCGAATTGTGGCGGAGCGGCAGCCTCCCGGCCGTAATCGAGCACGGATTGGGCAAAGCCGATGGCCCGATCCAGCGTCGTCACCAGGCGCGGCGCCAGTCTTTGCACTTTCGGATCGTCCAACGTCGCCACCTGGTCGGAGAGCAATTGCGCCGCCGCCAGGGTGTTGCGCAGATCATGATTGATCTTGGCGACCGCCAGGCCCAATTCGGCCAGGTGGCGCCGCTGGCGCAGCATGGAGGCGAGGTCGCGCTCCATATCGGCCAGTTCGCGCTCGACCACGCCGATCTCATCGCGGCGGCTGGACGGCTCGAGAATGAGCGTGGCATTTTCCGGCGCCTGCCGGAAAGCCAGCATATTGGCGCTCAGGCGCAATACCGGATCGATGAACAGCCGGCTTGCCAGCATATAGAGCGCAAAGGCGGTAAGCGCGGCGATGACCAGCGAAACCAGGCCGATATTGCGCGAATAGGCCAGCATTTCCCGGCGCAGCGGCGTCTCGGGCATCAGGATTTCGACCAGGCTCTCGTCGAGATCGCCTTCGCCCACGATGCGCAGGGTGCGGCCCGGCCCGGCGAACAGCGTATCGATCGCCCCCAGGATTTGCGTGGCCAGGTCGCGCTGGCGCATATCGGCGGTTACCACCCGTTCCGGCGTGACCGGATCGGCCAATTCGATGAGCTGGCTCTGGCCCTCGCGGCGATAGACGATGGCATCGGCCCCCGCCGAGGTCAGCAGCCGGTCGGTCAGGTTGCGCGGCAGCGACATGACATCGGGCACCGCATCGAGCACGCGCGCCGCCACCACGCCGACCCGCAGACGGTCTTCGAGCCAGGTGGTGCGGAAATTGGCGAGCGAGGGCAGATAGACCACGATTTCGACCAGGAAGATCACCCCGATAATGGTGGCGATCAGCTTGCTCGAAAGGCCTGGAAAGCGGCCGGGAATCGCGCGGAAAGCGTCTCTCATCGTGCTCCGATCATAAGGCAGGCGCTTACCGGGCGTCAGCCCCCATGCCTACCAGGGCAGCAATTGCCGAAGCGCCCGCCGCCGTTGCGTCCAGGCCGACGGGGCGCTCGCCGCTTCATGGCCTTCGACCAGGGCGGCGATCGTCGTGGCAAGGCTCGATTGCGGCAGCGCCAGCCCCGCCAGGGCGTCAAGACCTATGCCCTTTTCCATGGCAAGGGCCAGGATGGCGGCAATGTCCCCCGCGCCGGGCCCGACAAGGCTCGCGCCCAGCAACCGGCCCCGGACATCCACGAGGACTTTGACCATGCCCTCGGTGGTGCCCAGCGCACGGGCTGCTGCATTTTCGGAAATATTGGCGCGCAGAAGCCGCGTACCGGCGCTTGCGGCCTGCCCCGGTCGGGGCAGGCGCCCGATCTGCGCCAGCGCGGGCGCGGCGGGCACGAAAAGCGGCAGCGGTCCCAGCGGACGCAGGGGCGCTCCCAGCAGCAGCGTTTCCAGGCACGCCCGGCCATGGGCCAGAGCCGATGCCCAATCGGAAAGGCCCGCCGCCAGCCCGACGGCGCGAACGGCACGACTGCCGGTCTGACCCAGCTTTCCGACCGCGACGCCGCCGCCAGGAAGCGGGTTCAGGCGCAGTTTCTCAATGTCGAGCCCGGCCAGGTCCGGCACCCGGCCCATGGCCACCAGCACATGCGATACATCGAGGCCCGTTTCGGCGCCATCGGCCCCGGCCACGACGATCCCGGTGCCCTGGCTGCGCGGCACTATCGCGGTGACGCTGGCGCCTTCGAGGATATCCATGCCTTCATCGCGCAACGTCGAGACCAATATGGCCACGGCCTCGGGATCGAATTCCGGCAGAAGATTCCCCTGGGGCACCAGGGTCACCGCCGCGCCCAGGCGCTGCTGCATCTGCGCCAGCGCCACGGCTTCGGGTTCGCCGCCGATGACCAGCAGATGCGTCAGCTTGCGATTATTGGCGAAAATACTGTCAGCGTCGAAAAAGGCGATCTCCTCCAGCCCCGGCAGCGGCGGCACCAGCGGCAGGCCACCCGTTGCCAGCACGATGGTGCGCGGCCGCAATTGCGTGTCGCCCACCAGCAAAGCCCGCGGCCCGTCGAACCGCGCCGGCCCGCGCACCACGTGAATTTGCTGGGCAGCCAGGTGCTCCGGGCTCTCCAGCGCCGCGCTGGCCGCCGCCACGGCCCCTGCCCGCTCCTCCAGGCTGCGATAGGAAATCTTGGGCTCGGCATTAGCAAGGCCGAGCCTGGCGCCTTCGCGCAGCGCCTGCGCCAGGCCGGCACTGGCCGCAAGGGCGCCGAAGCGACGCTGAATGCCGGGCTGGTCGCCCATTTCGGGCCGGCCGCGATCGACCAGGACCACACTGGCCCCAAGCCGCCGCGCATGCCGGGCAAGCGCGATTCCCAGCGCGCCGGCGCCCACGATGCAAAGGTCGGGACGAGAAAGGTCTGCCATATCCGCCACGGGCCAGAGGAAACCCACTTCTTATGCGGGGATACGGCCCGGTTGACAACCGGCAGAGACCGGCCGTCCACCATGCTCTGGCGCGTTGACTTGCCGGGCACTTTTCCCTATAGACCCCACCAATCCGACGCTGGCGCGGCATGCCCGTCAGTCGAGCCATTTTCTGCTCAACCAGCAGCCAAGAGAGGAACCGTGCCCCGCGCGGTCTGATGTCATGAAGCGTACCTACCAGCCCTCCAAGCTCGTGCGTGCCCGCCGTCACGGTTTCCGTGCCCGCATGGCCACCAAGGATGGCCGCGCGATTCTCAATCGCCGCCGCGCCCTGGGCCGCAAGAAGCTGTCCGCCTGAGGACCTTTGGCCGGATGACGGCCAGGGACAATGGCGAAGGCTTGCGCCGCCTCACCCGGCGTTCCCAGTTTCTGAGAGCCGCCCGGGGCAATCGCGCCGGGCGTTCTGCGTTTGGCCTGCAGGTCGTGCCCGCTGCCGAGGCGGCGCCGGGCATCGGTTTTACCGTCACCAAGAAAATCGGCAATGCCCCCGCGCGCAACCGCATCAAGCGCCGTCTGCGCGCCGTTGCCGCGGCCTGCGCCGATGACTTTCATCCCGGACATGATTATGTCCTTCTGGCGCGGCGCGAGGCCTTGAGCCTGCCCTACGCCAAGCTGGTCGCCGATCTTGGCGGCCTCATTGCCCGCGTGCATGCCGAAGGCAAAGGCGCGAAACGCAACAGACCGGCCACGGCCAACGGAATGCCTGACCATGAAACCTGACAATCGCAATGTGATTATCGCCGTTGTGCTCAGCATGCTCGTGCTGTTCGGCTGGCAATTCTTCGTCGCCGGCCCGCAATTGCAGCGTGCCCAGCAACAGGCCGAAATCGCCGCGCAACAGCAGCAGGCCGCGCAGGACACGACCCTGGCCACGCCCGCGACACCCGGCGCAGCCGCCCAGCCCGCCAATACCCCGGCACCACAGGCCTTCGAGAATCGCGACCAGGCCCTTGCCGCAACGCAGCGCGTCGCCATCGAAACCGATGCGCTGGAAGGCTCGATCAACCTGACCGGCGCGCGCCTCGACGACCTGCGGCTCAAGCAATACCGCGAGACGGTCGACCCCACCTCGCCGATCATCACCCTGCTCTCGCCCGCCGGGGCAGCCGATGCCTATTACGCCGAAGAGGGCTGGGTGCCGGTTGCCGGCAGCACCATCGCCGTGCCCGACGCGCAGAGCCAGTGGACGATCGAGGGCGACGCTTCCACCTTGACGGTCGCCACGCCGGTCACCCTGGCCTGGGACAATGGCGCGGGCCTGATCTTCCGCCGCACCATTTCGGTGGATGACCATTATCTCTTCACCGTGCGCCAGACCATCGAGAACCGCACCGGCGGCGATGTCGCGCTTTATCCCTATTCCCGCGTCGTGCGCCACGGCACGCCGCATGTGCAGAATTTCTTCATCCAGCATGAGGGCCCCCATGGCGTGCTGGGCTCGAACAACCTGATCTCGAAGAAATATTCGGACCTGCAGAACGAAAAGCAGGTGACGTTCGAGAACACTTCCGGCTGGCTGGGCTTTTCCGACAAATACTGGGCCACGGCGGTGATGCCGCCCGCCGGTACCAGCCTCAATGCCCGCTATAGCTGGTCCAATGCCGCCGGCTACGACGATTACCAGACGAGCTATGTCGAAACCGCACCGGTGACCATTGCCGCCGGAGCCACGGCCGACCGCCAAAGCTATCTCTTCGCCGGAGCCAAGGAAGAAGCGATCATCGCCGGCTACGAGCAGCAATATGGTTTCGACCGGCTCGAACTGCTCATCGACTGGGGCTGGTTCCACTTCCTGACCAAGCCCATGTATTACCTGCTCACCTTCCTTTACGGCATCCTGGGCAATTTCGGCCTGGCCGTGATGGCGGTGACCGTGCTGGTCAAGGGCCTGTTCTTCCCCCTGGCCAACCGCTCCTATGCCTCGATGGCCGCGATGCGCCGGGTGCAGCCGGAGATGAAGGCCATCCAGGAGCGCCACAAGGACGACCGCGCCGCCCAGCAGCAGGCGATGATGGAGCTGTACAAGAAGGAGAAGATCAATCCGCTTTCGGGATGCTGGCCGATCCTCATCCAGATCCCGGTCTTCTTCTCGCTCTATACCGTCATCTTCATCTCTCTCGACATGCGCCATGCGCCGTTCTTTGGCTGGATCCAGGATCTGGCGGCGCCCGACCCGACCAATATCTTCACCCTGTTCGGCCTCGTTCCCTGGGATCCGAGCATCGTTCCGGTCATCGGCAGCTATCTGCATCTGGGCGTCTGGCCCGTCATCATGGGCATCACCATGTGGGTGCAGATGAAGCTCAATCCGCCGCCGCCCGATCCGACCCAGGCGATGATCTTCAACTGGATGCCGATCATCTTCACCTTCATGCTGGGCAGCTTCCCGGCCGGCCTCGTGATCTACTGGGCCTGGAACAACACCCTTTCAGTCACCCAGCAATGGGTCATCATGAAGCGCCATGGCGCCGAGGTGAACCTTCTGGGCAATATCCTCAATACGTTCCGTCGCAGGCCCAAGCCGGCCGACACCAAGAACTGAGCCGCAAATCCTTGCAACACCTGGCCCGCCGCCCTGCCGGCGGGCCTTGCTTTGGATGAAAGACATGTCCCAGCCGGATTATTCCCCCGACACCATCGAGCGCGGACGCCTGCTCTTCGCCCGGCCCTTCGCCTTCGTCAAAGGCTGCGTGCGCCTGGCCGACCTGCCGCCCATGGATCGGGTGGAAATTGCCTTTGCCGGCCGCTCCAATGTCGGCAAATCCAGCCTTATCAATGCATTATGCGGCACGTCCGGGCTGGCGCGGACCTCCAACACGCCCGGCCGCACGCAGGAACTCAATATCTTCGAGAGCCAGAGCGAAAACCTGCGTATCGTCGACATGCCCGGCTATGGCTATGCCAAGGCGCCCGAGCCCAAGGTGCGCGCCTGGACCCAGCTCATTCACCAATATCTCACCGGCCGGGCCACCCTGCGCCGCGTCTATGTGCTGGTCGACAGCCGCCACGGCCCCAAGGACAACGACATTTCGGTGATGAACGAACTCGACCGCGCCGCGGTCAGCTACCAGATCGTGCTCACCAAGATCGACAAGCCCTCGGCCCGTGACCTGGAAACATCCGTCGCCGCCACCCGCGCCGCCATTGCCAAGCGGCCCGCCGCGCATCCCGGCCTCATCCTGACCTCGAGCGAAAAGGGCGACGGAATCGCCCAATTGCGCACCGAAATCGCGCTGCTGCTCGAAAACTAACGGTCGCCGTTGAAAAAGCCCACGATGGCCCGGCGCAGCATCATGCTGTCGGACGCTTTGGCGAAGGATGAAACCGCACGGGAAATCACCGCTTCGGGGGCCTTGTCGCGCCGCATCTCCACCAGCGCCAGGGCGTAATCGTCCTCGAATTCAGGATGCGGCTGAAAACTTACTGCCCGGCCCGAGCGATAGAAGAGGCCGGCATTGGGCGCAAAATCCGAAGCCAGGACGATGTCGGCATCGGCAGGCGGGACAATGACCTGGTCCTGATGCGAGCAGGCTATGGCCAGGTTTTGCGGCATGTCGGCCAGGAATGCCGGGCGATGACGCAGGGAATAATCGTGCCGCCCCAGGCCCCAGCCCTTCTCCGACTTGCGCACCTGCCCGCCCAGCGCATCGGCCATGATCTGATGACCAAAGCAGATGCCCAGCATCGGCGTGCGCGCTGCGTAGGCGCTGCGGATGAACGCGCGCAATGGCGAGAGCCAGGCATGGTCTTCGTACACCCCGGCGGGCGAACCGGTAATGACGATGCCCTCCAGCCCGGACGGATCGGGCAAGGCCTCCCCCGCCAGCACATCCACGTCGCCATAATCGAATTGCCCGCCGGCCGTGGCGAACATCCGGCGGAACATCGCCGGATAGTCATCGAACCGAGGCTGGAGGAAGTCGGGAACGGCACCGGTCTGGACGATCGTGATTTTCATCGGGAACAGTCGAAGATGGAACTGTGCTCCAGTTAATGCCCAATCGGCGCGCTGGCAACTCAGCCCGTCGCGCCCGCAGCCGGCACGAAGCGCAGGGCCAGCCCATTGATGCAATAGCGCAGTCCGGTGGGCGGGGGGCCATCCTCGAACACATGCCCCTGATGCCCGCCGCAATTGGCGCAATGCACCTCGGTTCGCGTCATGAACAATGTTTCGTCCACCTCGGTGCCCAGGGCGCCGGGAAGGTAATCGTAGAAGCTGGGCCAGCCAGTGCCGCTCTCGAACTTGGTGGCCGCATCGAACAACGCCTGTCCGCAGCCGGCGCAATTGAACGTGCCAGCCCGATGCTCGTCGAGCAATGGCGACGTGAAGGCCCGTTCGGTCGCGGCGTGCCGCAACACGTCATAGGCCGGGCCATCCAGCCTGGCCCGCCATTCCGCGTCGCTGAGCATCAAGGGAAACGCATCCTGGGCGGCGGCGGCCGATCCGGCCGGTCGCCAGAGAGAGGCGGCCGAAAGCACGGCCATGGCCGAACCGGCCAAAAGGAAGTGACGACGGGAAATCTGCATCTCGGCCTCCTTCAAACATCCGGGCATTGCCCGTAAAGCCATCACCAGGGCTATTCGCAGCCAGGGCGAAGACGGTTACAGGCGCATCGGCGGCGATGGCGAAGGGGCGGCAGGTTTTCGCTCGCCTGCCTTAGCTGCGCAATCCCGACCAGGATGGATCCGAAGCATAGCTCTCGGTGGGGATGGTGAGCAGGTTGCGGCCCCAGATGTCGATGCTCATCAATCGTGGCCCATCATTGCCGCCCGGATCCTGGAAGAACATGATGACGCGGCCATTGGGTGCCCAGGTCGGCCCCTCGGCATGGAAGCTCGAATAGAGCAGCCGCTCGCCGGAGCCATCCGGATTCATGACCCCGATATGGAATTGCCCGCCCGACTGGCGGGTAAAGGCCACCAGGTCGCCCTTGGGCGACCAGACGGGGGTGGAATAGCTGCCTTCTCCGAAACTGATGCGCTGCGCATTGCCGCCCGAAGCGCCCATCATGTAGATTTGCGGCGAACCGCCCCGGTCGCTCTCGAACAGGATACGGCCGCCATCGGGGGAATAGGACGGGGCAGTGTCAATGGCCGCGCCGGTGGTCAATTGTACCGGCTGGCCGCCAGCGGTCCCCACGGCATAGAGATTGGTGGCGCCCGCCTGTTCGACCGAGAAGGCCACGGTGCCGCCATCGGGCGAAAAGCGCGGCGCAAAAGTCATGGCCCCGACCGCCGCCAGGCGCTGCTGGCGGCCGGTGGAAAGTTGCAGCAGATAGACCTGCGGGTTGCCATCGGCGAAATTCATATAGGTGACCAGATCGCCATTGGGTGAAAAGCGCGGCGTCAGCGCCATGGTCGACCCGTCGGTCAGGTACTGAACATTGGCTCCGTCCTGATCCATGATCGCCAGCCGCCGCGTGCGGTTGGCCTTGGGCCCGCTTTCGGCCACATAGATTACCCGCGTGTCGAAATAACCAGAACCGCCGGTCAATTGTTCGTAGATGGCATCGGCGACGATATGGCCGATGCGGCGCGCCGAATTGGGATCGGTATTATAGCTCTTGCCCACTACCTGCGCCGCCTGCTGGGTGTCCCAGACGCGCACCGAAGCCGAGATCTGCCCGCCGCGCTCGACCGCGCCCATCACCAGTGCATTGACATTGGCGGTGCGCCAGGTGGCGAAATCGGGCGTGGCATTGACGTCGCCCACCGTAACCGGCAGCGAGGCGGGGTCGAGCGGCACGAACAGGCCGGAACGCCGCAGGTCGTTGCGCACGATATCGGCGATCTCCCGCCCGAAATTGGGATCGGACGACGCGAAATCGGGAATGGCGATGGGCAGGGGCTGGAAATTCGCCCCTTCGACCACGATGCGCAATTGCGCCATCGCCCAGGATGAGGTCGCCAGAAGCGCGCCACCGGCCAGGCCGAGCTTGAGCGCAGAGCGCCGGGTAAGAAGCGTCATGGGTCTATCGTCTCCAGTCTCGCCGTTTCAGCCCAAGTGTGGCCAGTAAACGGGCAAATTCAAGGTCAGGGCCGCAATTCCACTTCGATCTGCCGCCATTCGTCGTAGCTGTCGGCCGACAGCATCGTATAGGGACCGCATTGCATCACCGCGCGCTGGGCCGCACGCGCGATGGCCCCGCCGGCCGGCGAGGGGTCGGCGGACACGACCTGGGGCGTACCGTTGACGCTGCCGTCGCGGTTCATGCTCACCGACAGGGTAACGTTGAGGCCCGAATTGATGTCGCTGGGCAACAGGTTCCAGCAGGTCCTGATGCGCGCCACCAGCCCGTCGATGGCGGTCTGGCTGAGCCGCGCCGACGTGCCGCTGGTATCGCCCAGGGTGGGCGAGCCGCCCTGCCCCGTGGTCGCCCCGGTGGTGGGGGCGTTGTTGATGATCGCGGTGATCTCGTCGGCCAGTTCGGAATCGAGCTGGCTAGGCGGTGTCTGCTGCTGTTGCTGCCGGGCTTCTGCCTGGCGCCTGCGCTCTTCTTCCTCGCGCTTTTTCCGTTCGGCCGCGGCCGCCGCGTATTGCTTGCGCAATTGGTCGAGATTGCTCGGCCGCGCCGCCGGCACCGGTGCCGCGACCTGGGGCACCCTCGGTTGCGGTTCTGGTTCTGGCTCGGGTTCTGGGGCCGGTTCTGGCTCGGGTTCTGGGGCCGGTTCTGGCTCGGGTTCCGGGGCCGGTTCGGGTTCGGGCACCGGAGCCGGTTCGGGTCGCGTCTGTGGCTGGGGCGCAGGCTGCGGTGCCGGCGTCGGTTCGGGTTGCGGCGCCGGCTCGGGCGTAGGCTCTGGGGCCGGCTCGGGCTCGGGTTCCGGTTCAGGCGGCGGCTCCGGCACGGCTTCAGGGGCCGGCGCCTGTTCGGTGACCGGTGCCGGGGTCGGCTTGTCCGCCGGCGAGGGCGCAGGCTGGTTCTCTTCCGTATTGCCGGTAGGCTGGGCCAGTTCGGCGGGCTGGTCGTCCTCCACCATGGCGGGCGTCTCGGTTTCCACCACTTCGCTGTCGAGTTGGCCCCTGCGGATATTGGCGAATTCCTCCACCGGCACCAGATCGACCGCGATGGATTGCACGCTGGGCTGCAACGGCTCGGTCCAGCCGAGCTTGACCAGGCCGAGCGCGATCAGCACCACATGGGCAGTAACGGAAACGGCAAGCCCGGTGCGCATGGCTGAAGCCTATTGCTCGCGCTCGGTGACGAGCCCGATCTTGCTGAAGCCGGCGGCGGAAAGCAGGCCCATGACCCGCATGACCGTGCCATAATTGGCCGTGGTATCGCCGCGCAGATAGATGCGGTCCTCCGTCCCGTTCACCGCCATGGCCGTGACCTTGTCGATGAGGTCGGCCTCGGCCACCGGATCCTCGTCCACGAAGATGTCACCTCCCGGCGTCACCGCCACGGTGATGGGCTGGGTCTGGCTCGGCATTTCATTGGCCGCCGTCCTGGGCAAATCCACCGGCACGCCGGCCGTCATCATCGGCGCAGCCACCATGAAGATGATGAGCAGCACCAGCATGACGTCGACCATGGGCGTGACATTGATCTCGCTCATTACCGCCCGGCTCTTGCGGCGCCTGCGGCGGCCGCCGCCATTGCCGCCTGCTGCGACATTCATGCCCATGTCAGCGGCTCCGCGCTTCGAGCTGGCGGGAGAGGATGGTGGAAAATTCGTCGGCGAAACCCTCCAGCCGGCCGATCATCTTGGCCGCATCGGTGGAGAGTTTGTTATAGGCGATCACCGCCGGAATGGCGGCGACAAGGCCGATTGCCGTGGCGAACAGAGCTTCGGCAATGGGGCCGGCCACGACGGCCAGGTTGGTCGAGGACGACGCCGCGATATTGGTGAAGGCATTCATGATGCCCCAGACCGTGCCGAAAAGCCCGATGAACGGCGCGGCGGAGCCTACCGTGGCGAGGAAGCTCAGGCGTTTTTCAAGATAGTCGCTCTCGCGCGAAATGGCCACGTCCAGCACCTTTTCCAGGCGCTGCTGCATGCCCATGAAGCTGGCCGCATTCTGCTCGTGACTGCGCTTCCACTCCTTCATGGCAGCGACGAAGACCGCGCCAAGCCCGCCCGAGGCGCTCTGCGATTGCTGCTGGTACAGCTCTTCGAGCGACTGGCCCGACCAGAATACTCGCTCGAAGCGGTTCATTTCGGCCTGGGTGCGGCGATAGGTGATGGTCTTGTCGATGATGATGGCCCAGCACCAGACCGAGGCACCAAGCAGGCCCAGCATCACCGCCTTGACCACAATGTCGGCGGCCCAGAACAGGCCCCAGATGGACAGGTCGGCATGAGGCGCGACTGCCCCTACTGCATCCATGGCTTCCATGAAATGATCCTTTCGGCCCGACCCATATGGCAGACCCATTGCCTCGTGCGATGGGGGCCAAATCTGTCAAAATTAAGAGAAATGCCCCGCAAACCGGCGGGTTGGGCCCAGGTCGCGGATCAAGACTCGCTTTGCCCAGTTTATGGTCACCAAAGGGTTAACAAAGAGAGTCCGGCCACAAGCGCAACCGCTGGATGGAACAATGGCTCAGGGCGTTTCGGCGGCCAGCAGCGCCCGCAACGAGGCCGGCAGGCGCGCGGGTCCGCCACTGGTGCGGATGGCCACCACCGTCACCCCGGCCCTTGTGAGTAATATGCCCTCACGGTGAATTGTCTGCTCCAGTACCAGCCGCGCCCCGCTCATGGCCTGAACAGCGGTCGTCACCGTCAGGAGATCGTCGATATGGGCAGCGGCCAGGAAGTCGATCTCCATGGCACGGACGGCAAAGGCAAGGCCCTGGGCCGCCAGTTCCGAATGATGCACGCCCAGATCGCGCAGGAATTCCGTACGCCCCCGCTCGAAGAACTTCAGATAGGCCGCATGATAGACATTGCCGGAAAAATCGGTGTCTTCGTAATAGATGCGGACCGGGAAGCGATGCGCGCTCATGCTGCCCGCTCGTCATGGACGATATGGGCATGCCCTTGGGGCAAGGCCCTGAGAAAGGCCGGGAGCCAGCGGGGCAGCAGGTTTATCGTTTCAAGGTCGGTCCCATCGAGCCGCACCCAATAGAACGACAGATCGTGGCCCTCGTCCTGGCGCACCAGAAAGGGCGCGTCGCCATTGGGCCGCTGGCCCGGCAATGTCACGCGATAGAAAAAGCCAAGCTCATGAAAATCCTCGCCTTCCCGGCGATAAAAACTCTCCGAAGTGCCGATTATCGGGCCGATCTCGGCCGGCATGGCCAGTTCCTCGGCGATCTCGCGTTCGAGGCTCAGCCGGCTCGGCTCGCCCAACTCGACCCTACCGCCGGGCAGCATGGTGTAATCGTCGTCGTCTTCCCGGCAGACCAGGATATGGCCATCAACCACGATCATCGCGGCGACGCGGTAATTGAAGCGCTGGCCGTCGATGGGAAAACTGATGACGTGGCGAGCGCTCATGCCTCGTCCTCCCCGAACAGGCTTTGCTGCAGCCCCACAAAACCCTGCGGCACCGATTTTCCCAGGTGCTGGAAGGCGATAGCGGTCAGCATCCGGCCGCGCGGGGTGCGCTGGATGAAGCCCTGTTGCAGGAGATACGGCTCGACGATCTCCTCGATGGCGTCGCGTGGCTCGCTGAGCGCGGCCGCGATCGTCTCGATGCCCACCGGGCCGCCACCATAGAAATCGACGATGGTGGTGAGGTAGCGCCGGTCGAGCTGGTCGAGCCCGCGCGCATCGACATCGAGGCGCAACAGAGCCCTATCTGCCAACACACTGTTAACGTTGGCGGCGCCCTCGACGATCGCGAAGTCAATCACCCGCCGCAGCAGCCGTCCGGCAATACGCGGCGTACCGCGCGAGCGCCGCGCGATCTCCATCGCCCCGTCCGGCGCCATGGGCATGCCCATCAGCCGCGCCCCGCGCGTCACGATCTGCACCAGCTCTTCGGGCGTGTAGAAATTGAGCCGCACCGGGATGCCGAAGCGGTCGCGCAGCGGCGTGGTGAGAAGGCCGGCGCGGGTGGTGGCGCCCACCAGGGTGAACTTGGCCAAATCGATCCGCACCGAACGCGCCGCCGGGCCTTCCCCGATGATGAGGTCGAGCTGGAAATCCTCCATGGCCGGATAGAGCACTTCCTCAATGGCCGGGTTGAGGCGGTGGATCTCGTCAATGAACAGCACATCGCGCTCTTCGAGATTGGTGAGCAGCGCCGCCAGGTCCCCCGCCTTGGCGATGACCGGACCGGACGTGGCCCGGAAGCCGACGCCCAGCTCCTTGGCGATGATCTGCGCCAGCGTGGTCTTGCCCAGGCCCGGAGGGCCGACGAACAACACATGGTCGAGCGCCGCGCCGCGCTTCTTCGCCGCCTCGATGAAGACTTCGAGATTGGCCCGCGCCCCGGCCTGCCCGACGAAATCGGCAAAACCGGACGGGCGCAGGGACACATCGAGCGGTTCGTCGCGCCCCGCGGATGCTGAAGTCAGGGAAGTCACGCGTTCTGGTTCCATTGTGCTTGCTCGGCCAGCGCCCCGGGCGCCGCCGGCCTAATCGATGTCGCGGACCGCCACGCAGGCGGACCGCACGGCCGTCTTGTCCTTGAGGTCGGGATTGGAGCGGGTCATGCGGAAGAATTTCCTGGTGAGGTAATCGAGCCGCGCCTCGCAGGACCAGCGCGGAAACGGGGCGTTGATGTCGTAGAAATAATAGGGTTTCGCGGACCCGTCCGCTTCCACGAACCAGATCGCTATGGCAGTCGCTTCATTCTGGTCGGCCAGCGCTGGCAGGGGCGCCAGCAGTCCCGCCGCGACCAATCCCGCCAATACGCCCCGCCGCCATATCCGTCCCAGTCTCATGGTTTCATTCCTCAATGGCGCAAAAGCCCGGCACGGGCCGTCACGCGGGAACCGCTGCGCCGATGCTCCCAAATGGCAAGCCAGCCCGTCACAGACAATCCTTGACGGCGCACATCGCATCGAGCCTGGACGCCCGCAGATCGAAAGTGGCGGTGGCCACGCAGCCCACGTCTTCGTTCTGCAAGGCGATCAATGCATCGGGTAAATCCGCGCGTGTCCGGGCGGCATCGTCCAGCGCCCGCACAAACAAATCGGACCGTTCCACCTTCATATGGGGACTGCGCAACAGCAGACGATATGCATCCAGAACCTTGCCGGCTGGATATTTCTTGACCTTGGTCATGACAGTAAAAGCCTCCGCCAGAACCAACAGGCTAAGATAGACCGGCTGATTGACCGATCGGGCGACAAGCGCAGCGGCCTCCGCCGATTGCATTTCATCGTCCCCGCTCAGGAAGCGGACGAGAACATTGGTATCAACGCCCAGCACGGATCCGCTCGTCCTCTTCCCCCAACGCAGCGCTCAAGACCTTGTCCTCGTCCTCCAAGCTCATCGGGCCAACCGGCGACCTGCCCAATATCCCGGCAAGAGCTTCGACGGGAACCGTACGGGGCAGCAATATATAGCGCCCTTGCTCCTTGACGATGTCGATGCTGTCGCCTGGCCCCACGCCCAATTCTTCGCGCACTTTCTTGGGCAGGGTCATCTGGCTTTTCGTCGTCAGCGTAACCGTCACCATTTCCTACCACCATAAAAATTCTTACCACTATAAGATAGTAAGAAAAATTCTTATCAGCAAGGCGCCTACTGGCTCAGTTCGCGCAGGCCCAGGCGGATCAGCTTTTCGGTGGGGCTGTTCTCGCCTTCCCGTGCGACCACGCGGGCCAGGGCGGCGGAGGCCTGGGCGCTGGCATAGCCCAGATTGGTGAGGGCCGAGACGGCGTCGGCGACATTGCTGGCGGCAACGCCCTCGCCCAGCGCGTTTTGCAGGCCCAGCGTGCCGGCATCGACGGCGCCGATGGCGGGCACCTTGCCCTTGAGTTCGGTGACCACGCGCAGGGCCAGCTTCGGCCCGACCCCATTGGCCCGGCCGATCATGGTCTTGTCCTGCAAGGCCACGGCGCTGGATAATTCGGCCGGCGAGAGCACCGACAGGATGGCCAGCGCCACCCGGGCGCCGACGCCCTGCACAGTCAGGAGCAGGGTGAACCAGCTTTTCTCCGCCTCGCCGGCAAAGCCGTAAAGCCGGATGAAATCCTCGCGCACCATGGTTTCGATGAAGATCGTGACCGCTTCGCCAACGCGCGGCAGCGCTTGCAGGGTGCGGCCCGAGCAGAGCACTTCGTAGCAGACCCCGCCGCAATCGATCAGCACCCAATCGTCGCCAAAACTGTCCACCAGCCCCTTGAGCTTGCCGATCATGCCAGAGCCCTCGCGCGCATGGCCGCGCCCCGGTGATGGGCATGGCAGATGGCGATGGCCAGGGCATCGGCGGCATCCGCGCCCTTGACCACGGCGCTGGGCAGGAGCGTCTTGACCATGAGCTGCACCTGCGCCTTTTCGGCATGCCCGGTGCCCACCACCGATTTCTTGACCAGATTGGCGGCATATTCGGCCACGGGCAGGCCGCGCAAGGCGGGCGTCACCAGCACCACTCCCCGGGCCTGGCCCAGGATCAGCGCCGAGCGCGGCCCGGCATTGACGAAGGTTTCCTCCACCGCCACCTCATCGGGCGCCTGCGCCTCCAGCACGGCGGCGATACCCTCGGACAAGGCCGCCAGCCGCTCGGCCAGCGAACCGTCGAGCGGCGGCTTGATCGTGCCCCCGGCAATGAACCGCAAGCGGTTATCCACCGCTTCGATGACCCCCCAGCCGCATCGGCGCAAGCCGGGATCGATACCGATGATTCGCACAGCCTTGTTCATGCTTTTCCTTGTAGCAGCTTGCGCCAGCCTACCAAGCCAGAAGTGAACAAAGGAGCAACAAACTCTCCCCGAGCGTCATCAATTCGTCAAATTGAAACGATCCCCGCAACCTCTCCTTGAGACGCGCTGCCTAGATTCCGCCTCGGGAATGCAGGAACGGGACGAAATGCGGAAAGAAACCTTGAGCCGAACGCTTTGCAGCCATTCTTCGGCCCGCACCGCATGTCGATTTCCTTCATTCGAGCACGCGCGCCGGCCCCGCCAGGGCGGCACGATATGAAGCCAGCATTCCGCCCGCCTCTCAGCCTGCGCCTCACCAGCGTGGGCCGGTTGACGATGTTCGGCACGCTGGCCTGCATGGCCATCGCCGTCCTTTTCAATTTCATCGCCTTTATCGACCTGCCGCCCGAGGCGCGGCTCCGCGGCCTGCTCTCGGCCGTCGCGCTGCCCATTCTCATCGGCACGCCGCTGTTTTTCCGGATCGGCATGCGCATGCGCCAGCTTTCGCGCACCAATCTGCGGCTCGACCTGGTGTCGCGCACCGACAGCCTGACCGCCTGCCTCAATCGCGGCGCCTTCATCGCGCAGGTGGACGACCTGCTCACCGGAGACAATCGCCCCAGCCGCGGGGCCCTGCTGATGGTGGACGCCGATAATTTCAAGGCGGTCAATGATATTTACGGCCATTCCATGGGCGACGAGGCGCTGACCATCATCGCCCGCTCCATCCGGGCCGTACTGCGCTCGGGCGATCTGGTGGGGCGCATGGGGGGCGAGGAATTCGCCGTCTTCCTGCCCGAGGTCAGCGACACCCATGCCGAACTGGTGGCCGAACGTATCCGTCGCGCCGTCAATCTCGCGGTATTTCAGCCCGACGGGCGCCAGCGGCCGCTCTCGGTCAGCGTCGGCGGCGTCGCCTTCGAGCGCCATGCCAGCTTCCACGATCTGTTCCGCATCGCCGACCAGCGCCTATACGGCGCCAAGCAGGCCGGCCGCAACCGCTCGGTGGTGGTGAGCCTGGAAGACCACCCCTTCATCGACCTCAAGGCCGTGCCCGCCGGCCGCGGAATGGCGCTGCCGCAGGACATCGAGGACGATTACGAGGCACGACGCAGCGCATGAGGCCCCGCGGGCCGTTGCAGGGCTCCGGCAAAAACGAAGCGATGACAGCCGGCGCGACTATTGCCCGCGATCGGGGCGATCAGCCGGCGAGCTTGGCGGCGTCTTCGTCGCTCATGTCGAAATTGGAATAGACGTTCTGCACGTCGTCGTCGTCTTCCAGGATCGAGATCAGCTTGAGGAGCGTCGCGCCCTTGTCGGCATCGATGGGCGTCTGGTTCTGCGGCCGCCAGATGGCCTTGACCGATTCCGCCTCGCCCAGCACCGCTTCGAGCGCCGAGGACACTTCGGCCATCGTCTCGAAACCGGTATAGATGTAATGGCCGTCCTCATCGCTCTCGACGTCGTCGGCACCGGCCTCGATAGCCGCTTCCATCACCGCGTCTTCCGAGCCCGCCGTCACCGGATAGGTAATCTCGCCGACGCGGTCGAACATAAAGCCGACCGAACCGGTCTCGCCCAGCGCACCGCCATTCTTGGAGAAGTAGGAGCGCACATTGGAGGCGGTGCGGTTGCGATTGTCGGTCAGCGCCTCGACGATGACGGCGACGCCGCCCGGGCCATAGCCCTCATAGCGCACTTCCTCGTAATTCTCGCCATCATTGCCGGCCGCCTTCTTGATGGCGCGGTCGATATTGTCCTTGGGCATGGACTGGGCGCGCGCATTGGCGACCGCCAGGCGCAACCGGGCATTGAAGGCGGGATCGGGCTGGCCGAGCTTGGCCGCCACGGTGATCTCGCGGGCCAGTTTGGAAAAGACCTTGGAGCGGGCGGCGTCGGACTTGCCCTTGCGGTGCATGATATTCTTGGCGTGGGAATGGCCAGCCATGAGAAACCTCGACGGGACTGTTCATAAAAATCGCGCCGCTTATAGGGGCAGAACCCGCAAAAATAAAGCGCCGGGGCATTGGGGCGGCAATCGAGGCCCTAATCGGGAAAGACCGGCTCGGCCTGGGCCAGGCTGCCCCCGACGCGGAGCGGCGCGACGAAAGTGGCCAGCCCGCTACGCGGATCGGTCTGGACGGCGACGCCGCACAGGGTAGCTTCGCCCTCTGCCGGGGTGAAGCGGCCATTGGGGATGCCGGTGAGGAAACGGTTGAGCGGCTCTTCGGCATCGGTGCCGATGATGGAGTCGAAATCCCCGCACATGCCGGCATCGGCCATCAGGGCCGTGCCCCCCTTGAGGATGCGATGATCGGCAGTGGGAATATGGGTATGGGTGCCCACGACAAGGCTCGCCCGCCCATCGAGGAAATGTCCCATGGCCTGGATTTCCGAGGTGGCCTCGGTGTGGAAATCGACGATGACGGCATCGGCCTGCTCGCCCAGGGGACACGAGCCGATGGCAGCCTCCACCGGCCGGAAGGGATCGTCCATCGGGGGCATGAAGACCCGCCCGAGCGCATTGACCACCAGGACCCGGTGGCCATTGCGCCCCTCCACCATCATCGCCCCGCGCCCCGGCGTGCCCGGGGGCAGGTTGAGCGGGCGCAGCAGGGTCGGTTCGCGCTCGATATAGGACAGCGCCTCGCGCTGGTCGAAGGCATGGTCGCCCAGGGTGACGATGTCGGCCCCGGCATCGCGCAGGCCGCGAAAATGCGCTTCGGTCAGGCCTTTGCCATGGCTGGCATTCTCGCCGTTGACCGCCACGAAATCGAAGCCGAAACGGGCAATGAGGCCCGGCAGGCGCTCGGCCACCGCGTCACGCCCGGCCCGGCCCATGACGTCCCCGAGAAACAGCAGCCTCATGCTGCCGGCCCGAAAAAGCGCACACCCGCCTCGGTGATTATGGCATCGAGGGGAATATCATGGGCCTCGCGGGGAATTTCGGGCACTTCCTGGGCCGCGAAGGCCAGGCCCACCAGCACCGGCTTTTTCTCCAGCGTGGCGAGGGTGCGATCGTAATAGCCCCCGCCATAGCCCAGGCGCGTGCCCCTGGCATCGAACCCCAGAAGCGGCATCAGCACCAGGTCGGGCGCGGCGCGGGGCGCCAGGTCGGACGGCGCCAGCGTGCCGAAACCGGCTTCGTAAAGCGGCTGGTCCGCCTCCCAGACCCTGAGATCGAGCGGCGCATCGGGGCCGGCCACCACCGGCAGCACCACTTTCTGCCCGCTATCCATGAGCCGCACCAGGATGGGCTGGCAATCCAGCTCGTCGCGGATGCGCCAATAGCCCGCGATCACGTCCTGGGGAGAAAAGGCGACCTTGTCGAAGAAATGGCCGGCGGCGATCCTGGCGGCCTCGGCCCGATCATCGGGGGACAGGGCGGCGCGGACCGCGTGAGCGTCCCGGCGCAATGCGGCCTTTGCCTGTTCGATCGCTTCGTCCGCCATGCCGCCTCGTTCGCTGGCTGATGAGAAATTCCGGTGCCGCCCTGGCCGTGGGATGGTCGATCCCGGGAACCTACTCACGTAGGTGGGCGCCGTATGTCCGAGCCCACGGGCCCGGTCAGGGACAGCTCCCTTAGGATCGATTAAGGCCCCGGGGATGTGATTATCCGCACGCGCCGGGCAGCCCGCATGATATAGGCGCTTTGCCCGGACCCTGCAAAGGCTCAAGCTGCATTATCCCGTAACGGCGGCGTCGCTTTTTCCCTGGCCGGTGCATTGCGCCGGCGCCCGGGCATGCTTAACTCCCCGCAAGACCCGGAGATCGGCATGCTCGCTTACATCCTCATCGTCGTCACTATTGCCATCGCCGTCAGTTCGCTCGCCGAGAAACACGGGGTCCAGCCCGCCCTCCTGGTGGTGATGGTGGGACTGGTGGCCTCTTTCCTTCCCGGCATTCCCCAACTCGACCTGCCGCCGGAATTCATCCTCTCCATCGTGCTGCCGCCCATGCTGTTCTCGGCGGCGCGGGATTTCTCCTTCGCCGAATTCCGCCGACGCATGGGCTCCATCGCCAATCTCGGGATTTTCCTGGTTTTCGTGTCCACCTTCGCGGTGGGCCTGGCTTCGGTGGAATTCCTGCCCGGCCTCCTGCCGGTGGCCGCGCTGATCCTGGGCGTGGTGATCGCCCCGCCCGATGCGGTGACCGCCATCAGCATCGGCCGCCGCGCCGGCCTGCCCTCGAACCTGATGACCGTGCTCAAGGGCGAGAGCCTCATCAACGACGCCGCGGCGCTGACCGTGTTCACCATCCTGGTGGCGACCGCCTCGGGCACCCATGCCTTCATCGACAATATGCCGCTCTATTTCCTCTATGCGGCGGCCCTGGGCATCGTCATCGGCCTCGTCATCGGCAACCTGGCGCAATGGGCGCATCGCTGGCTGTCGAGCCCGACCCTGGCCACGGCGCTTTCGGTGGTCGTGCCCTTCGCCGCCTATCTCTCGGCCGAGGAATTGCACGCCTCGGGTATCCTGGCCGTGGTGGCGGCCGGTTTCGCCGTGGGGCACCACGCCGTGCAGGCCGGCTACCAGGAGCGCATGCAGGAAGGCGCGTTCTGGCGCACCATCGACACGCTGCTCGAAACCTTCATCTTCGCCTATATCGGGCTGCAATTGCGCTTCGTCATCACCGATGCCGACGCCGCCGGCTTCGGCGCGCTGGAGCTGACGCTGGCCACGCTGGGCATTTTCCTCGCCACCGTGCTGGTGCGTTTCGCCTGGGTCTTCGGCTCGGCCCTTGTCGGGCGCTGGCGCTATCGGCGCGTCATGGCCCATATGGCCCAGGGCCGCTTCAAGACCTTTCGCGGCCGCGTCCGGCCCCGCCCGCAGCCGCCGCTGAGCTGGAAGGAAAACCTGGTCCTGGCCTGGACCGGCATGCGCGGCGTGGTGACGCTGGCCGCCGCCGCCGGCGTGCCCTTCGTGACCGCCGGCGGCGCGCCCTTTCCCGGACGCGAGGCCATCGTGGCGCTGGCCTTCCTTGTGACCATCGCCACGCTGCTGATCCAGGGCCTGACCCTGCCCCTGCTCATCGCGCGGCTCGACCTCGAAGATCCCGGCCACCAGCGCTTCGTCGCCCGGCAAAGGAAAATGGCCGAGAAACTGGTGCATGACGCCACCGACCAGGCGCTGTCCGATTACGCCCAAACCCATCCCGACCAGGCCTCGGCTCGCCTGGTCAAGCTGATGCGGGTCCGCCTCACCCAGGAAACGGACCTGGAAAAACCGCGCAATATCGACACCGGCGCCGCGCTCGAACTGGGCAAGATCCTGCTCGAAACCCGCCGCAACCGGCTGGTCAGCGCCCGCGACAACATGGAACTCGACGACACCATCGTGCGCGACATGCTCGAAAAGCTCGACCTGGAACAGGCCTTCATGGACAGCGTGACGGAGGGCTAATTTTCAAAGCATCTCGAACCAGTCCTGCAAATGGTGCAGGACGCGCAGGATGACGATGTCTTCGTCCTGTATCACATAGAGGATATGATGTGCCTTGCAGGGCATGAGGCGGACACGGCGCGCTGACGCCTGACGTTCCGAGGCCATTTGCGGATTGCCCGCCAATGTATCGAGCATGCCTACGATACGGCGCTCATATCTTTCGGACTGATGATAGCCGAAGGTGCGGGCGCCCCAGATTGCCATATGATCGAAATCATCTATGGCGTCAGCCGTCAGCAACCACATCGGTATTACGCCGACTTTTTATCCTGGAGCGCTTCGGCGGCCTTGCGGCGCATGCGGGCAAGCAATTCCTCCCGCGTCATCGGGACAATCCCGCTGGCCAGGGCCTCATCGACCATCTGCTGGAGTTTCTCGCGTGCCTCCATGCGCTGCTGGTCCGTGCGGATCAGGTCGCGGATATAGTCGCTGGCATTGGCATATTGGCCCGATTGGACCTGGCGCTCGACCCATGCCTTCATCGCATCGGGCAAGGACACGTTCATGCTTGCCATGGCGGCCTCCTGCATTCGTGCCAATCTTTGGCAAGGATTGCCAAAGATTACGGCAATGGCAGGGCCCCGTCCAGCGCGCCGGCAATTCCTTCGAGCGCCTGGGCCGCTTCACCCAGCTTGCTGGCGAAGGCGCGCTCGGTCTGTTCGAGTTCGGCGGCGATGTCCTGGCCGGCATGGGTCAGTTCGGCCACCTGGCCTTCCAGCGCGGCAATGCGGCGCTCGGCCTCGGCCAGTTCGTCCAGGACGGCAATGCCGGCCATGACCGTGAGGCGGTTGTCGCCGATTTCGCCCACCGCGCCCTTCAACCCCTCGACCTGGGCGTCGAAGCGCGCGGCCAGCCCGATCAGGTGCTGCTGCTGGCCCTCTTCGCAGGCCATGCGGTATTTGCGGCCATTGATCTCGACATTGACCTCGGGCATGGCCTCACTCCGCCTTCGAGAGAACGGCGCGCACCGTTTCCATGGCTTCCACCAGCCGGCGCGATACTTCATGGGCGCTGTCGTCGAGACGCTTGGCCCGCGCCGCGGTCTTGTCGAGTTCGGTGGCCAGCCGCGCCCGCTCGTGTACCAGCCGCTGGGTATCGACCTCGATCCGCTGCTGGCGCTGGATGCGGCCCGCAAGGTCCCGCACGCTCTGGTCCAGCCGGGCCATGGCCCTGTCGAAGCGCGCCGTGGCGCCGACCAGGCCGTCTTCAAGTTCCGTCTCACTCATGGCCGCTACTGCCCTCAACGCGCGTCGATTCCAGCCGCGACAGCCTGCCTCACCCCGCGCGCCATTGCAACCGCGCAGAGCCGGCAAATCCCGGAAATTCCAGCGCGGGGCCGAACCGCGAAGCCGGTTGACGACATTGACAGGGGGACCGAACCTGTTATGCCTCAACCGCCTTTGGGAGCAGGCCCGTAGCGCGCGCCAGCCCCCTATTTTCCATGTTCATCAACACAGCGGTCCGCCCGATGACGAATACAGCCCAGCAGAACGATTTGGCCAATGCGATCCGGTCCCTGTCCATGGACGCGGTCGAAAAAGCCAATTCCGGCCATCCCGGCCTGCCCATGGGCTGCGCCGACATCGCCACGGTGCTCTTCACCAAGGTGATGAAGTTCGATCCCGCCGACAGCCATTGGCCCGACCGCGATCGGTTCATCCTCTCGGCCGGCCACGGCTCCATGCTGCTCTATTCGGCTCTCTACCTGCTCGGCTACCAGGACATGGATATCGAGCAGATCAAGAATTTCCGCCAGCTCGGCTCGAAGACCGCCGGCCATCCCGAATATGGCCATGCCCAGGGCATCGAAACCACCACCGGCCCCCTGGGCCAGGGCGTGGGCAATTCGGTGGGCTTCGCCGTGGCCGAGGCCAAGCTGGCCGCCGAATTCGGCGCCGACCTCGTCGATCACCGCACCTGGGTCCTGGCCGGCGACGGGTGCCTGATGGAAGGCATCTCCCAGGAAGCCATCGCGCTGGCCGGTCATCTCAAGCTCAACAAGCTCACCGTCATCTGGGACAACAACAACATCACCATCGACGGCAAGGTATCCAATGCCGACTCGACCGACCAGATCGCCCGTTTCAAGGCGGTGGGCTGGAACACGATCGAAATCGATGGCCACGACCAGGACGAAATCGAAAAGGCGCTCAACGCCGCAAAGCAGGCCGACAGGCCGACCCTGATCGCCGCCAAGACCACGATCGGCTTCGGCGCGCCCAAGAAGGCCGGCACCGAAAAGGTGCATGGCTCCCCGCTCGGTGCCGAGGAACTGGCCGGCGCCAAGGCGGCGCTGGGTATCACCTATCCGGCCTTTGAAATTCCCCCCGCCATTCTCGAAACCTGGCGCGCCGCCGGCAAGCGCAGCCAGAACCTGCGCGGCGAATGGGAAGCGCGGCTCAATGCATCCCCCAAGAAGGAAGAATTCCTGCGCCGCACCGCCGGCACCCTGCCTACCGGTTTCGCCGCCGCCATGGCCGAATACAAGCAGAAGCTGGCCGCCGACAAACCCAAGGTCGCCAGCCGCAAGGCCAGCCAGATGGCGCTCGAAGTCATCAACAAGGCGCTGCCCGAGACGCTGGCCGGCTCGGCGGACCTGACCGGCTCGAACCTGACCAATACGCCCGAGACGCTGCCCTTCCAGGCCGATAACCGCTCGGGCCGCTACATGATGTACGGCATCCGCGAGCACGAAATGGCCGCCGCCATGAACGGGGTGGCCCTGCATGGCGGGCTCATTCCCTATGGCGGCACGTTCATGGTCTTTACCGATTATGCCCGCCCCGCCATCCGCCTTTCGGCCCTGATGGGGCAGCGCGTCATCTATGTCATGACCCATGATTCCATCGGCCTGGGCGAAGACGGCCCGACCCACCAGCCGGTCGAGCATCTCTCGGCCCTGCGGGCCATTCCCAATCTCCTGGTGTTCCGGCCCGCCGACGCCATGGAGACCGCCGAATGCTGGGAGCTGGCGCTGCAAAGCGAGACGGCCCCCGCGATCCTGGCGCTCAGCCGCCAGAACCTGCCGGCGCTGCGCGACCAATATTCGGCCGAGAACAAATCGGCCAAGGGCGCTTACACCCTGGTCGGCCCGGCCGATGCCGACGCGGTGATCTTCGCCACCGGCTCGGAAGTGGCCATTGCCGTCGAAGCGCAGAAGGCATTGAGCGAAAAGGGCGTTTCCGCCCGCGTCGTCTCGGTGCCGTCCATGGAACTCTTCGCCAGGCAGCCCGATGCCTACAAGGCCGAGGTGATCGGCAAGGCCAAGGCCCGCGTGGCGGTGGAAGCGGGCATCGAGATGAGCTGGAACAAGCTGCTGGGCGACACGGGGCGCTTCGTGGGCATGGATTCGTTCGGCGCCTCGGGCCCCATCGACGCGCTCTATGCCCACTTTGGCATTACATCGAAGGCCGTTGTTGAAGCGGTCACCGCACAGTTGTAAGAGAGCCACGCCTCCCATCTTCCAATCTCCCTGTTAGGAGCGTCACACCATGGCAGTTCGCGTCGCCATCAATGGCTTTGGCCGCATCGGCCGCAATATCCTGCGCGCCATCATCGAATCGGGCCGCACCGACATCGAAGTCGTGGCCATCAACGATCTCGGCCCGGTCGAAACCAATGCGCACCTGTTGCGCTATGACAGCGTGCATGGCCGCTTTCCCCATGAGGTGACGGTCGAGGGCGACACCATCAATGCCGGTCGCGGCCCCATCAAGGTGACGGCAATCCGCAATCCCGAGGAATTGCCCCATGCCGCCCTGGGCGTCGATATCGCCCTCGAATGCACCGGCATCTTCACCTCCAAGGAAAAGGCCAGCGCCCATCTCAAGGCCGGCGCCAAGAAGGTGGTGATCTCGGCCCCCGGCGACGGTGCCGACAAGACCATCGTTTACGGCATCAACCACCAGAGCCTGGGCAAGGACGACGTGGTGATCTCCAACGGCTCGTGTACCACCAATTGCCTGGCCCCCATGGCCATGATTATGAACGAGCTGGTGGGCATCGAAAAAGGCATGATGACCACCGTGCATTCCTATACCGGTGACCAGCCCACGCTCGATACCATGCACAAGGACCTCTACCGCGCCCGCGCGGCCGCGCTCAGCCAGATTCCGACCTCGACCGGCGCGGCCAAGGCCATCGGCCTCGTCCTGCCCGAACTCAAGGGCAAGCTGGACGGCATTTCGGTGCGCGTGCCGACCCCCAATGTATCGCTGGTGGACCTGAAATTCCTTGCCGGCCGCAATGTCACCGCCCAGGAAGTCAACGATGCGCTGATCGCCGCCGCCGACGGCAGGCTCAAGGGCGTGATGACCTATACGCGCCATCCCCTGGTGTCGAGCGACCTCAATCACGATCCGCATTCCTGCACGATCCTGCTCGACCAGACCAAGGTGGTCGAAGGCAATTTCGTCAACATCATGGGCTGGTACGACAACGAATGGGGTTTCTCCAATCGCATGGCCGATACCACCGCGGCACTCGCCAAGACCCTCTGACGGGCTTGCGGATCCGCATTTTGAAGGGGCGTCCTGCGGGACGCCCTTTTTCGTTGGCATGGGATACCGGGCGGGCCGATCTCGCCTCTCGCAGGACAGCATTCATCCCGGGCCACGCCATTGACCACTTGTCCGGATGGCCCATTGCACCGCAGGATGGCGAGACGGCTCGATCATGCCGGAGGTCAGTGAAATGCATCCCAACCGATCCATGCGCTGGCGCGGCATCGCCCTCGCAACGCTCGAGCATTGCCATATCGTCGCCACCGCCCGTGACACGCGCATTCGCGGCACTGTCGTCGGGCCCGATTTCGGCCTCTTCTACCGATTGAAGCTGGATGAGAACGGCCATGTCCGAACCGTGCGGATCGAGCGCACCGATGGCCGGGTGCTCGAAATATTCGCCGATGGCGCCGGAGGCTGGTCGGACGACCGGGCCGAGCCGATCGCGGCCCTCAATGGCTGCATCGACGTCGATATCTGGCCCACGCCGCTGACCAATTCGCTGCCCATCTGGCGCGGCGAATGGCGCGATGGCCAGCCCATCCGTGTCGCCGTGGCCTGGATCGATGCCACCACCATGGGCCTGCAACGCGCCGAACATATCTATACGCGGCTCGATGCTGCTCATATCCGCTTCCAATCCGCCAATGCCGAACATGTGCTGGAATTCGATGCCGATGGGCTGGTGGTGGATTATCCGGGCCTGTTCGCATTGGCGCGATAGAATGGAGCGATCTGCGGAGCGGCACGTGCAGTTTTTTCCGCTCCCGGCTTCCGCCAAACGTGCCACTCTGCTACCCCACGGCCAGACGCACACCGGAGCCAGCACCATGAGCGACAGCTTCAAGACTCTCGATGAACTCGACATCGACCACAAGCGCGTGCTGCTGCGCGCCGACCTCAACGTGCCCGTCGCCGACGGCAAGGTGAGCGACGCGACCCGCATCGAGCGGCTGGTGCCCACGATCCGCGAAATCGTCAAGCATGACGGCAAGGCCATCCTGCTCTCCCATTTCGGCCGGCCCAAGGGCAAGGTGAACCCGGACTTCTCGCTCGAACAGGTCTGCGCGGCCGTCGCCGACCAGACCGGGCATCCGGTCGGCTTCGTCGCCACCGACTGGACCGATGTCGGCGCCGCAAGGCAGGCCATCGACGCGGCGCCCGCCGGCTCGGTCCTGGTGCTGGAAAATACCCGCTTCCATCCCGGCGAGGAGGCCAATGACCTCGAACTGGCCAGGCGCATGGCGAGCCTGGGCGATTGCTATGTCAACGACGCCTTCTCGGCCGCGCACCGCGCCCATGCCTCGACCGAGGCGCTGGCCCATCTGCTGCCGGCCGCCGCGGGCCTGGCCATGCAGGCCGAACTCGAAGCGCTCGACGCCGGACTGGGCAAGCCCAAAAAGCCGGTCATCGCCATTGTCGGCGGCGCCAAGGTATCCTCCAAGATCGACCTGCTGGAAAATCTCGTCACCAAGGTGGACGGACTGGTCATCGGCGGGGGCATGGCCAATACCTTCCTGCACGCCCAGGGCCACGGCGTGGGCAATTCGCTGTGCGAAAAGGACCTGGCCGATACCGCCCGGCGCATCATGGACAAGGCGGAGCGGGCCAATTGCGCCATCATCCTGCCGGTCGATGCGGTCGTGTCCTGGCATTTCGAGGCCAATTCGCCCAGCCGGCTCTATGGCGTCGACGCCATCGATCCCGACGGCATGATCCTGGATATCGGCCCCTCCTCGCTCGAACGCATCCAGGGCGCCATCGACGATGCGCATACCGTGGTCTGGAACGGCCCGCTGGGCGCCTTCGAGATGCAGCCTTTCGACAAGGGCACGGTGGCGCTGGCCCAATATGTCGCCAAACGCACCCATGAGGGCAAGCTGGTGTCGGTGGCCGGCGGCGGCGACACCGTTTCGGCGCTCGCCCATGCCGGGGTCAAAGAGAAGTTCACCTATGTCTCCACCGCCGGCGGCGCCTTCCTCGAATGGATGGAAGGCAAGCCCCTGCCCGGCGTCGAAGCGCTGAAGAAATAGCAGGGAAAAGGCCGGGTCGCCCCGGCCTTTTCCTTTTGTGCGGCCCGCTCGCGGCAGCGCCCGGGATCAGAACTGGGCGGTGACCGGATCCGAGCCGAGACGGCCATCGGCACTGTCGAGGCCGGCGATCTCGGCCTTGTCCGCATCGCTGAGGGTAAAGTCGAAAACGGCGAAATTCTCCACGATCCGACTCGGCGTCACCGATTTGGGGATGACCACCAGGCCCTGGTCGAGATGCCAGCGGATGATGACCTGGGCCGGGCTCTTGCCATGGCGCGCGGCGATGGCGGCAATGGCGGGATGTTCGAGCAGCTTGCCCTGCCCCAGCGGGCTCCAGCTTTCGGTGACCACGCCCAGTTCGGCATGTTTGGCGCGCATGGCCTTCTGCTGGAAGCGCGGATGGAGCTGGATTTGGTTGATGACCGGCGCGACGCCGGTGGCATCGATGATCTGGTCGAGATAATCGCCCTCGAAATTGGAAACGCCGATGGAGCGCGCCTTGCCCTCCTCGCGCAGGCGGATAAAGGCCTTCCAGGTGTCGATGAACCTGCCGCGATAGGCCGAGGGCCAGTGGATGAGGTAGAGATCGACATAATCGGTGCCGAGGCGCTTGAGGCTCTCGTCCATGGCGCGCAGCGTCGAATCGTAGCCCTGATCGTCATTCCAGAGCTTGGTGGTGAGGAAGATGTCGCCGCGCGCCACGCCCGATTCGACGATGCCCCGGCCCACGCCCTCCTCGTTGCGATAGGCGGCGGCGGTGTCGATATGGCGGTAGCCGGCGGCCAAGGCCGCCTTGACCGCCTCGATGGCGGTATCGTTGGGAGTCTGCCAGACGCCGAGCCCGATCTGGGGAATGGCGCGGCCATCACTGAAGCTCACGAGGGGTTGCGTGCTCATCGATCCATCCTGGTTTCCGCGGAAGAAGGCGCCGCGGCGGCGCGAATAATCGTCGGTTTACGATGAAACGGACCGGGAACCAAGGGGGTCGGCGCGCGTTCCCCAGCCCATCTTCCATACAAGATTAGCCTTTCGTCGCATAACCGGAGGTCTAATCGCAAGCATGGTAACGAAAGTCTAATCTCGGCCCAGTTCACAGCAAGGTTTGCGCCCATGACCAAATCGCTCAACGCGATCGCCCAGAAGCTGATGGAGCCCGGCAAGGGCATCCTCGCCGCCGACGAATCCGAAGGCACCATCGCCAAGCGCTTCGCCAAGATCAACCTGCCCAACACCCTCGAATTGCGGCGCGATTACCGCGAGATGCTGTTTGGCGCCACCGAGGCCATGACCGACTACATTTCCGGGGTCATCCTCACCGAGGAGACGCTGGAGCAGACCGCCGCCAGCGGCACCCCGTTCCGGGCCATCCTCGCCGATGCCGACGTCATTCCAGGGATCAAGGTGGATCGTGGCGCCTTCCCAATGCCGGGCGATACCGGCGAGAAGATCACCGAGGGGCTCGACGGGCTGCGCCAGCGCCTGGCGCATTATGCCGAATTGGGGGCGGGCTTCGCCAAATGGCGCGCCGTCATCACCATCAACGACATCGCCCCCACCCGCAACAATATCCGCGCCAATGCCCATGCCCTGGCCCGCTATGCCATTCTCTGCCAGGAAGCGGGCATCGTGCCGGTGGTCGAGCCCGAAGTGATGGGTGACGGCGACCCCGGCAATCACTCGATCGAGCGATGCGCGCAGGTGACCGGCGACGTGCTCGAAAACGTGTTCAAGGAATTGCGCCTGGCCGGCGTCGACCTGGCCGGCATGCTGCTCAAGCCCAATATGGTGCTGCCCGGCGTCAATTCGCGCGAGCGCCCCAGCGTGGACGAAGTGGCCCGGCGCACCCTTGCCGTGCTCAAGGAGCATGTGCCGGCCGCCGTGCCCGGCATCGCCTTCCTTTCCGGCGGCCAGACCGACGAAGAGGCCACCGCCCATCTTTCGGCCATGAACCGGATCGGCAACAAGCCCTGGCCGCTCACCTTCTCCTATGGCCGCGCCCTCCAGAACGTGGCCCTGCGGACCTGGGCCGGGCGGCGCGAGAATTTCCCCGCCGCCCGCACCGCCTTCGCGCATCGCGCCCATATGAACGCGCTGGCCGCGCGCGGTGAATGGAACAACGACCTCGACAGGGCCGCCTGAGAGACAACTTCCCGACGTCCCAACGTCACCACTGGCGCGCTTCCCCGTGGGGAAGCGCGCCTTTTTCCGTTTTCGGGGCCGCCATTGCGCAGCGCCCGGCTTATCCCTATTGGTGCCTTGTCCCTTTGTCGCCAAAATGGGCTTTTAGGGACACGCGCTTGATTTTCCGGAAACGCCATGGCCGCCCCCCAGCTTTATCTGATGACCCCGCCCGATGCCGAACCGGCCCGTTTCGAGCGCGTGCTGATGGCAACGCTCAACGGTCCGCAGGTCGCCGCCCTGCTGGTGCGCCGGGGCACGCAGGACGATGAGGCCTATGCGGTGCTGGCCGCGCGGCTGGTGGAAATCGGCCAGGCCGCCGGCGCTGCCGTGCTGGTGGAAGACGACAGCGCCCTGGCCGGCCGGATCGGCGCCGACGGCGTGCATGTGACCCAGGGCGGCACCGAGACCATCCGCGCCGCCAGTGCCGCGCTCAAGCCCGATGGCATTGTCGGCGTGGGCAATATCCGCTCGCGCCACGATGCCATGAGCTTCGGCGAACTCGATGTCGATTACCTGCTGTTCGGTGGGCTCGATGGCGATCCCGATCCGCAGGCGGTCGAACTGGCCCAATGGTGGGCCGAAACCTTTGAAGTGCCGGCAATATTGTCCAATCCCGCCGCCGATCCGGCGCAGGCCCTGGCCAGCACGGCCGAATTCGTGGGTCTGGGCGACGCGATCTGGCGCGCCGAGAATCCCGCCGCGGCCCTCGCCGCCTTTGCCCGCGCCCTCGGGGAGCCGGCATGATCCGCGCCGCCCCGCTTCTGGCCGCCGCCCTGCTCTGCCTGCCGCTGCCGGCCCTGGCGCAGGCGCAAAACAATGCCGAGGCGATCAGCAGCGAGATTTTCGGGCCACGCCAACAGGCCGATTATGCCTTCGGCGCCTTCCAGCGCGGCTATTTCCTCACCGCCCTGGCCCTGGCCCTGCCCCGCGCCGAAAAGGGCGACGCCGCCGCCCAGACGCTGATTGCCGAACTCTATGCGCAGGGGTCGGGCGTGGCGCAGAACCTCGAGCGCGCCGCCGGCTGGTATCAACTCGCCGCCCGGAACGGCGACCGCCTCGCAACCTTCGCGCTGGGCCTGCTCTACCAGGATGGCAGGGGCGTGCCCAAGGACCGCGAACGCGCCGCCGATTTGTTCACCGAGGCGGCCGATGCCGGCTATGTTCCGGCCAAGTACAACCTGGCGCTGCTGCATGTGGAAGGGATTTATGCCGATCCCAGCCTCACCAAGGCCGCCGCGCTGATGAAGGAAGCGGCGGACGCCGAACTGCCCGAGGCGCAATACGATTACGGTACCATGCTGATCGAGGGCGCCGGCGTGGCGCCCAATGAGACGGAGGGCGCGCGTTATATCGGGCTGGCCGCCGAACAGGGCCTGGTGGCCGCGCAGATCGACTACGCCACCCTGCTCTATCTCGGCCAGGGCGTGGAAAAGGATCTCAAGGGTGCGGTCGCCTGGTATGCCCGCGCCGCCGAGGCAGGCAATCCGGTGGCCCAGAATCGCTACGCCAAACTCCTGGCCGTGGGCGAGGGCGTGCCGGTCGATCTCGAAGAGGCGGCGATGTGGCGGGCACTGGCGCGCCGGCAGGGCCTGACCGACGCCGCGCTCGATCGGCTGCTGGTATCCATTCCCGAGGCCGACCTGGCCCGGGCGGAGGAACGCGCCCGCTTCTGGCCCTCGACGCCGCCCAGCCTCGATACGACCCGACAGGCCCCCACGCCGATGCAGGGACCGGTCCTGCCCAATTCCATCGATCCGCAAAATGCGCCGAGCAGGATCGTCGACCCTGCCGAGGCACCATCGCCCGAAGCACCCGATGCCGCTCCGACCCCGACAGCCGAGCCGGCGGGCGCCGCCGCCCCCGAGACGGACAGCGACAGCGAAGACCCTTGAAATGTCGGTTTTTCTGGGGCAATAAGCCGGCCACACGACAATCAAGCGGCGGGGCCATCGCCCTTCTTCCGTCCGGCGCGACATTCGCCCGCCCGGTAACGCGCCGCCCATGAGCAAACGAGCATCGCAATGGCGCGTTCCGCCCTTCTTCATGTCATGGTCAGCGCCGCCATAAAGGCCGGCAAATCGCTTGTCCGCGATTTCAACGAGGTCGAGAACCTGCAGGTGTCCCGCAAGGGTCCGGCCGATTTCGTCTCGAAAGCCGATTTGCGGGCCGAGCAGATCGTCTACGACGAATTGCGCAAGGCCCGGCCCACCTATGCCTTCCTCATGGAAGAAGGCGGGGAAGTTGCCGGCACCGACGGCCAGCATACCTGGATCATCGATCCGTTGGACGGCACTACCAATTTCCTGCATTCCATCCCGCTCTTCGCTGTGGCCATCGCCCTGCAGCGCGGCGACGAAATCGTCGCCTCGGTGATCTACAATCCGGTGATGGACGAACTTTTCACCGCCGAGAAGGGCGGCGGCGCCTGGCTCTCCGACCGCAAGCGCCTGCGGGTCGCGGGCCGCCGGCACCTGTCCGACGCGGTGGTGTCGACCGGTATCAAGACCCAGGGCACCGCCAATGACGCGCTGCAATTGCGCCAGCTTGCCGCGATCAACCCCGCCGTAGCCGGCATCCGCCGGGGCGGCTCGATCTCGGTGGACATGGCCTGGCTTGCCGCCGGCCGGTTCGACGCGCTCTGGGAAGCCGGCCTCAAGCCCTGGGACGTGGCCCCCGGCCTGTTGATGGTCAAGGAAGCGGGCGGCGTCGTCTCCGATTTCGCCGGCCAGCCCGGCTCGGTATGGAACGGCCAGATCGTGGCGGGTAATGACCAGTTGCAGGGTGCCCTGCTCAAGGAATTGCGGCCGATCCGGTGATCGGCGCCGCCTGCCCCAATCCTGTCATAGCCATCCGTTAACCTTTTCCGTTGTCACGCCTTTCGCCCGCCTCTAGTCTCTGGGGCGGTTGATTTGCGTATGAGGGGCAAGGTTCGGCAAGATGACGCAAGGTTACGATCCCTATCACCTTGGCAGCCCGGCCGTTTACCTGGTCAAGATCGTCATCTTCCTGGTGCTGGTGGCATTGGTGGCGGCGATCCTGTTTTCCTCGGTCGTCACCTTCTTCTGGGCCAATCCCTTCATCAATTCGCTGATCTTCCTGACCCTGGGCGTCGGCATCTTCCTCAGCTTCCGCCAGATTTACCGGCTGTTTCCTGAAGTCAAATGGGTCAATTCCCTCCAGGACGGCAACCTGGTTTCGGCCCGCCCGCCGGTCCTGCTCGCCCCGGTCGCGGGGATTTTGCGCGAGCGGATCGGGGAAGCGGTCATCACGCCCTCGTCCATGCGCTCGATCCTGGATTCAGTGGGCAACCGCCTCGACGAAGCCAAGGACACTTCGCGCTATCTCACCGGCCTCTTGGTGTTCCTGGGCCTCATGGGCACGTTTTACGGCCTGCTCGAAACCGTGACCTCGGTGGGCAGCGTCATCAATGCGCTGGACGTGACGGCGGGGGATTCGGCCAGTCTCTTCACCAATCTCAAGGAGGGGCTGGTGGCGCCGCTGAGCGGCATGGGCACGGCCTTCTCGTCCTCGCTGTTCGGCCTGGCTGGCTCGCTGGTGCTGGGCTTTCTCGACCTCCAGACCAGCCAGGCGCAGAATGCCTTTTATACCGATCTTGAGGACTGGATGACCTCGATGACCGAACTCGACCACCCGGTCACCGCCTTGCAGGCCAGTTCCATGGGCGTGGGCAATGCCGATATCCAGGCCATGATCGAACGTCTGGGTACCAGCATGCAGAGCCAGAATTCCTCGCAGAACGCCATCCGCGCCATGGCCGAGCTGGCGCGCGGCATTGACGGGCTGGTCAAGCATATCCGCACCGAGCAGGACGACCTACGGCGCTATATCGTGGAACAGGGCGAAACCAACAAGAAGCTGCGCGACCTGATCGAGGCCATGCTCGAGGAAGCCGATACCGAGCGGCGGAACTAGCCTCATGGCCTTCGCCCGCTCCCGCCGCCGCCAGGAGGCCAATTACTGGCCGGGCTTCGTCGATGCGCTGTCGAGCCTGCTGCTCGTCATCATCTTCATGCTCAGCCTGTTCATGCTGACCCAGTTCTTCCTCGGCCAGGAAATCCAGGGCAAGGATACCGCCCTGTCGCGGCTCAACAGCCAGATCGCCGAACTGACCGAAATGCTGCAATTGGAGCGCTCCAATTCCGACGACCTTTCATCGCAACTGGCGGCCCTGACCGCGACCCTGGCCAGCACCCAGACCGAGAACGATCGCCTCAACACCCAGCTTTCCGGGCTGGGCAGCGGCATCGGCGACCGCGACGCCACCATTGCCGGCCTGCAATCGGACCTCTCGGACGCCCAAAAGCTCTCCGACGAGGCCAATGCGCAGGTGGCGCTGCTCAACCAGCAATTGGCCGCTTTGCGCTCGCAGATCGGAGCGCTGGAAGCCGCGCTGGACGCTTCGGAAAGCCGCGATGCGGAAAGCCGCAGCCAGATCGCCGACCTGGGACGGCGGCTCAACGTGGCACTGGCCCAGCGGGTGCAGGACCTCTCGCGCTATCGCTCCGACTTCTTCGGGCGGCTGCGTGAAATTCTCGAGAGCCGCGCCGATGTGCGCATCGTGGGCGACCGCTTCGTGTTCCAGTCCGAAGTGCTGTTCGACGCCGGTTCGGCCGACATCGACCCGGCCGGCACGCCCGAACTCGACGCGCTGGCCGATGCCATCCTGCAATTGGAAACCGAAATCCCGCCCGATATCAATTGGGTGCTGCGCATAGACGGGCACACCGACAAGCGCCCCATTTCCAATGCCCGCTTCCCCTCGAACTGGGAATTGTCGGCGGCGCGCGCCATTTCGGTGGCGCAATATCTCGTCTCCAAGGGCGTGGCCCCGGCGCGGCTGGTGGCCGCCGGTTTCGGTGAGTTCGCGCCTCTCGATCCCGGCGACAGCGAAGAAGCCTATCGCCGCAACCGGCGCATCGAATTCAAGCTGACCGAGGGGTAATCTGAAAACCCGTTCCTCGGGGGCCTTAACCTTAACGGCGGCGTTCCTCGCCCTGTGGCGCCATTGCAACGTCACGAAAAAGCCCTGTTTTCCGCCACATTCACGCCCGAATAGGCAAAGATTAACCACGTTGAGACACCCGCTTTTAAGATTAAGCGCGGTAAATACCCTGCTTAAGATTGTTGCCGTTTCCAGGAGCCTGTCGTGGTCATCCCCGCCCCCATCAACACCGTTCTGCGCGCCGCAGCGATGCTGCTGTTCGTCGCCGTGATCGCGGCCTGTTCGCGTTCCCCCAATGACAATGTCGGCCTGACCGGCGTGGGCAATGTCGGCCCCGGCGGCGGCGCCCCCGGCAGCCAGCAGGAATTCCTCGTGACCGTGGGCGACCGCGTGTTCTTCGAGACCGATTCCTCCTCGCTGACCAGCGAGGCCATGGCCACGCTCGACAAGCAGGCCGCCTGGCTCAACCAGTACCAGAACTACCGCATCATGATCGAAGGCCATGCCGACGAGCGCGGGACCCGCGAATACAACATTGCCCTGGGCGCCCGCCGCGCCAATGTGGTGGTGAACTATCTCGTCTCCAAGGGCGTCAACCAGGCTCGCATCACCAGCCAGTCCTTCGGCAAGGAGCGGCCGGTCGCCATCTGCAACGACATTTCCTGCTGGAGCCAGAACCGCCGCGCCGTGACGGTGGTTCAGTAGGGACGGACAGGCCCCTCCCAGGGTCCGAAGAATCCAGTGAAAACTGGAGGCAATAGCGCCCGGAGCCAGAAATTGGCCCGGGCGCTTTCTTTTGACCAAATTTGGCCTTTATCGCCGGGCCCATAACACCCATCTTGGCACAGACTTTCGCTAGGCGCTGGAGGCATGGCTTGACCCTCGACAGATTTGCAAAACTTGGCCGCGCGACATTGTGCGCATTGGGCCTGGGGCTCTGCGCCTCCGCCGCGCAGGCCCAGACCACATCCCTGCCGCCCGCCGAACTGGGCGGGCTGGCCCTCACCAACGGGCCGGCCGCGCGCATCCAGGTGGCGCAGGCCGACCAGGCCCAACTCATGGTGCGCATCCAGCAGCTCGAGGAGCAGACCCGCTCGCTCAACGGGCAGATCGAAGGGCTCACCTTCCAGATCACCCAGCTCCAGGAAATCATCAACCGCATGCAGGAAGACAATGAATTCCGCTTCCAGGCGCTGGAAGGCGGTGCCGGGGGAAAAACTGATGCGGCAACCCAACCGGGCGGCGTGACGCAGCCCGAGGCGTTGCCGCAGGACCCCGGCCAATCCCAGGGCGCCGATGCCGCGCCGCCCACCGTCATTCCCGAGCAGGGCGTGCAGCCCCTGCCCGGCGAGCTGGAATTCGACCCCACCTATGACGACGGCTCGGCCCCAACCGATCAATTGGGCGAATCCGCCGATCCGCTGGTGGGCACCGGGCGTTCGGGCGGCGTCGACCTCATTACCGGCAAGCCGCTCGATCTCAGCTACGACCCCGCCGCCACCGATAGCGGCAATGCCGATGCCGACGCCCAGTTCAATGCCGGCTACGAGGCCTTCCTCCAGGGCAATTACGCCTTTGCCGAGGAGCAATTGCGCCAGTTCATCGATCTTTATCCCGACAATCCGCAGATGCCCGACGCCGCCAATTGGCTGGGGGAATCCCTGATCGCGCAGAAATCCTACGACGAAGCCGCCGAAGTGCTGCTCGACGCCTTCCAAAAATATCCCGACAATCCGCGCGCACCCGACCTGCTGCTGAAGCTGGGCGTGGCCCTGTCGGGCGCCGGCGAACGCGAAACCGCCTGCCGCACCTTTGCCGAGGTGGGCAAGCGCTACACAAACACCATAGCCGCCTTCAAGACCCGGCTTGCCGAGGAAAAGGCGCGCGCCGAATGCCCGCCGGCCTGACGCCCGACCTGGGCGATCCCGCCGCCTTGGCGCGGCTCTTCGCACCGGCGGCGGCCGAAAAGGCCATCGGCCTGGCAATCTCCGGCGGCCCCGACAGCCTGGCGCTGATGCTGCTTGCCCAAAGCTGGGCCAAAACGCTCGCCAATCCGCCCCGGCTGATCGTTTACAGCCTCGATCATCGTCTGCGCGCCGAAGCGGCCGATGAAGTGGCGATGGTGATGGCGGCCGCCGCGAAGCTGGGGCTCGACGCGCGGGCCCTGGCCTGGACAGGCGACAAACCGCAAACGGGCATCCAGGAAGCCGCGCGGCAGGCGCGCTACCGGCTGATCGGCCAGGCCATGGCCGAGGATGGCGCGAGCCTCCTGCTCACCGCCCATCACCGGGCCGACCAGGCCGAAACCGTGTTGATGCGGCTGGCCCATGGCAGCGGCATCGAAGGCCTCAAGGGCATGACCACGCTGGCCACAATCGACCGATTGCGCATTTTCCGGCCGCTGCTGGACGTGGATCCGGCACAATTGGCCGCCATCGTCACGGCAGCCGGTCTTGTCGCCGCGCATGACCCTTCCAACGACGATTTGGCCTATGAGCGGGTGCGCTGGCGCAAAAGGCTGCCGCTGCTGGCCGAGGACGGGTTGGACGGCGCGGCCTTGACGCGCTTTGCCGCGCGCATGGCCGAAGCCGACGCGGCGCTGACGCAGATGGCCGAGGCGGCATTTGTCGAATGGGTGGCGCTGGACGGCTTTGGCGCCGCGAGCGTGACGCGGGCGGCGCTGACAGCGCTGAGCCCCGCCGTGGGCCGGCGGGTGCTGGCGCGCATTGTCAATATCGTGGGCGGACGGCAGCGGCCACGCGCGCTGACCCCTATCGAGCGGCTCTATGACCAGGTCCTGGCCGAGGACCTGCCCCGCGCGGCCACGCTGCTGGGCGCCGTCATCCGACTGCGTGGCGACCTGCTGGTCGTCTCGCGCGAGCCCGGCCGCGCCCTGCCCAATGAGCGGCCCCTGCCGCCGCGCGCCGAACTGATCTGGGACGAACGGTTCCTCATCACCAATATTTCCGATGCCGCGGGCCTGGTGGCCGGCGCCACCGACTTCATGCCGCGCCACCGGCTCGAAACCGTGCTGGGCTTCAGGGTCACCTCTCCCGCCGAAGCCATCCGCACCGCCCCCCTGGTGCGCGATGCCCAGGGCAGCGTACTGGCGCTGGGCGGCTGGTCGTTCGACGAACGGGTAAAAGTCGAATTGCTGATCGACTGACGCCACGGCCAAAAGCCGCCGCGCATGAAATTTCTCCCGATTGCCGATTTAAACCCCCGGCAAAATCGAATAGACCCTTTGCCTGATTGCCTTTCTGTCAGGGAGCCCCCGCCCATGTCCGACCAAGCCGCTTCCGTCGATCGGTTCAGCCACGATGCGGGCATTCTCGCCCAGGCCCTGCCCTATATGCAGCGCTACGAGGGCAAGACGGTCGTGGTGAAATATGGCGGCCACGCCATGGGCGATATCGAACTGGGCCGCGCCTTTGCCCGCGACATCGCGCTGCTCAAGCAATCCAAGGTCAATCCCATCGTCGTGCATGGCGGCGGGCCGCAGATCGCCTCCATGCTCAAGAACCTGGGCATCGAATCCAAGTTCGAGGGCGGCCTGCGGGTCACCGACCAGCGCACCATGGACGTGGTCGAGATGGTGCTGGCCGGCTCGATCAACAAGGAAATCGTGGCGCTCATCAATGCCGAGGGCGAATGGGCCATCGGCCTGTGCGGCAAGGACGGCAATATGGTCTTTGCCAAAAAGGCCGAAAAGAAGGTCAAGGATCCCGGCTCCAATATCGAGCGCGTTCTCGATCTCGGTTTCGTCGGCGAACCGGTGGAAGTGGACCGCACCCTGCTCGACCTGCTGGCCCGCTCGGAACTGATCCCGGTCATCGCCCCCGTTGCGCCCGGACGCGACGGCAATACCTATAACATCAATGCCGATACCTTTGCCGGGGCCATTGCCGGCTCGCTCGGCGCCAAGCGCCTGCTGTTCCTGACCGACGTGCCCGGCGTGCTCGACAAGAACGGCAAGCTCCTGTCCGAACTGACCGTGAGCGACGCCAAGGCGCTGATCGCCGACGGCACCATTTCCGGCGGCATGATCCCCAAGGTCGAAACCTGCCTCGAAGCGCTCGACAACGGCGTCGAAGGCGTGGTGATCCTCAATGGCAAGACGCCGCATGTCGTGCTGGTGGAATTGTTCACCGAGCATGGCGCGGGCACCCTGATCGTGCGCTGAAACGGCACCGATGGCAAAATCGAAAAAGGCCACCCGATAGGGCGGCCTTTGCTTTTGCGCCGGATGCCGGGTCAGGCTTCCAGCGGCACCGGCTGAGCCAGCCTTTCCTGCTTCCGGTCGCCCGGCCCCTTGAAGACGAAGGCCAGAACCAGGACCAGGCCGAAGGAAATCACCTGGTACCACAGCGCCAGGGCCGTGGCGCCGGCAAAGGCGGCCTGCGGGCCCGCGCCGCTGGCAAAGCTGGCACCCAGATGGGTGAAGAAGATTTCCCCGATCAGCGCCACGCCCAGCGCGCCGCCCACCTGCTGGAAGGCCTGCAAGGCCCCCGAACCGGCGCCGGCGTCACGCGCCGGCACGCTGCGCAGCACCAATTGGAACAACGAGGAAAAGCCCAGCCCCAACCCGATGCCGGCAATGAACAGAGGCAAGAGAAACCACCAGCCCTCGACGACGTCGCCCACCCCGGCGATGATGAAATGCAGCCAGCCGATACCGCCCGCCAGCATGGCTCCCGCTGCGGCGAGTCGCGCCCGCAGATAATGCGCGCCAAACCGCCCGGCAATGAAGGAGGCGACCAATACACCCACGGAAAAGGGCGTATTGGTAAGGCCCGATTGCAGCGGCGTGAAATCGAAACCGGCCTGGAGGAACAGCGAAATGACCATGAACATGCCTGGAATGCCCGAGGCATAGACGGTGACCACGAAGGCGCCGAACATGAAGTCCTTGCTGCGCAGCAATTCGTAATTGAGCAATTGCGACTGGCCGGCCTGGGCGCGCCGGCGCTGCCAGAAATAGAAGATCGCCAGCATGACGAGGCCGAAGACGATCAGCCCGAAGGCCCAGAGCGGCCAGCCATAGCTGCGCCCCTCGACAATAGGGAAGACGATGGCGACGATGCCGATGCCGAACAGGGCAATGCCCAGATAATCGTTCCTGAGCGCGGCATGGCCCGGCAGGCGCGGAATGAGAAACCAGCCGGCCACGACGGCAAGCAGGCCGATGGGCAGGTTGACGAGGAAGATCGGCTGCCAATCGAGCCCGAACAGATGCGCGTCGATGAGAAAGCCGCCCAGGATCGGCCCGCAGACCGAGGCCAGGCCCGCGGAAAGCCCGAACAGCGAAAAAGCCTGGCCACGCTCGTGCGGGGGAAAGGTGACGGTGGCGATGGCCAGCACCTGCGGGGTCATCATCGCACCGGCAAAACCCTGCAGGACGCGGGCGGCAATCAGCATTTCGATGTTGGGCGCCAGCCCGCACAGCGCCGAGGCGCCGGTAAAGGCGGCGACGCCCACAAGGAAGAGACGGGTGCGCCCCAGAATGTCGCCCAGCCGCCCGAAGGGCAGCAGGCCCAGGGCGAAGGCCAGCACATAGGCGGCCACCACCCATTCGATCTGGCTGTCCGAGGCGCCCAGGTTCTCCCGCATCGAGGGCAGCGCCACATTGACGATGGTGATGTCGATCAGATTCATGAAATTGGCGATGAGCAGGATGGCCAGCCCCACCCAGCGGCGCGGATCGGGCGGGCTCGCCTCGGCATGATCGTATGCAGACATGGGTTCAGTCCCTTTTGGTCGTGGCGGGCGCGATGAAGGCCCGCTCAAGCTCTGAAAAAACCGCGACCATCTCGGCGCGGGTCGGATTGGAATTTCGCCAGCCGGCAATGGCGCCCAGATAAAGATGGGCGGCCGCCTGGGGATCGATGTCGGCGCGCAAACTGCCGTCGCGCGCACCCAGCGCGAAGATTTCGGCGAGCATGCCGCGCCAGAAGGCATTCATCGGGCCGATGATCCGGGCGATGGCGGGGTCGCGCCGCGAGCGCTCCATCAATTCGCCCATCACGCTCAGCCGATCGGGCATTTCGAGCATGTTTTCGATCACGTCCCCGAATTCCAGGCGCAGCAATTGCAAGCCCGTAAGCCCCTCCCGGGGCCGTTGCGCGCCCTGGGCCCGAAATTCCTGCTTGAGGCTCTGGGCCACCAGCGCCACCAGCGCCTCCTTGGTCGGCACATGATAGTGCAGGGTGGCGATATTGATACCGACGCGCGCCGCGATGTCGCGGGTGCGCAGGCCCTCGAGCCCCTTTTCCACGATGAGGGCACGGGCTGCGCGGGCAATCGCCGCCCGCCGTTCCTCGCCACTTCCGCGCCTGGTATTTTCCGGTTCCATGGCCCATGCATTACGCCCTTCCAAAAAACTAATCAATCACTTGATTGAGAAAAGCACTTATGCGCGCTACGAATGGCTGCCCGTTTCCCGGGCCGGGTGTCGCTTGCGCCGTTGACATTTCCTGTCAGCAGGCGTCCATCGGCACCCCATAGAGGTGCCTGCCATGACCGATTACGTCCGCAAAATCCTGACCTCCTCGGTCTATGACGTTGCCGAGCAGACCGCGCTCGACCCCATGCCCCGCCTTTCGGCGCGGCTGGAGAGAACGATCCTGCTCAAGCGCGAGGATTTGCAGCCGGTCTTTTCGTTCAAGATTCGCGGCGCGCACAACCGCATGGCCCACCTGTCGGCCGCGGAGCGCCAGCGCGGCGTCATCTGCGCCTCGGCAGGCAATCATGCCCAGGGCGTGGCCCTCTCGGCTACCCGCATGGGTATCCGCGCCATCATCGTCATGCCCACCACGACGCCCGCCATCAAGGTCAATGCCGTCAAGGCCCTGGGCGGGGAAGTGGTGCTGTCCGGCGATGGCTTCGATGCGGCGCACGAGCACGCCGAAAGCCTGGCCCAGCGCCATGGCTATGTCTTCGTCCATCCCTTCGACGACCCGGACGTGATCGCCGGCCAGGGCACGGTGGGGCTCGAATTGATGCGCCAGCATCCCGAGCCCATTGGCGCCATCTACGTGCCCATCGGCGGGGGCGGCCTTGCCGCCGGCATCGCCGCTTTCGTGAAATTCCTGCGCCCCGAAATCCGTGTCATCGGCGTCGAGCCCGAGGACGCCGCCAGCATGCAGGCGGCCATTGCCGCGGGCCATCCGATGGCGCTGGATCAGGTGGGGCTGTTTGCCGACGGCGTCGCGGTGCGCCAGGTGGGAAACGAAACCTTCCGCCTGTGCCGCGACCTGCTCGATGACATCGTCATCGTCACCGCCGACGAGATCTGTGCCGCCATCAAGGACATTTTCGACGATATGCGGGCCATTGCCGAACCGGCCGGCGCGCTGGCCCTGGCCGGCTTGCGGCGCGACGTCGAGCGCGGCACCGCTCCCACCGGGCCGCTCATCGCCATCAATTCGGGCGCCAATGTCAATTTCGACCGTCTGCGCCATGTGGCCGAACGGGCCGAGATCGGCGAGCGGGCCGAAGCGCTCCTGGCGGTGACCATCCCCGAACGGCCCGGCAGCTATCGGGCCTTCATCCGCCTCATGGGCAAGCGCGCCATCACCGAGTTCAACTACCGCTACGCCCCGGGCACCAGCGCCCGCATCTTCGTGGGCATCAAGCTGGCGGGCGGCGACACGGAAAAGCGCGACATCATCGACATGCTCGACAGCCACGGCCTGGCGGTGACCGACATGACCGACAACGAAGTGGCAAAGCTCCATGTCCGCCACATGGTGGGCGGGCGCGTCGCCGGCCTGGAAAATGAACTGGTCTTCCGCTTCGAGTTTCCCGAGCATCCCGGGGCCTTGCTCAAATTCCTCGAAGGGCTGAACGACGCGTGGAACATTTCGCTGTTCCACTATCGCAATCACGGTGCCGATTATGGCCGCGTATTGGTGGGCATCCAGGTGCCCGAAACAACGCGCGCCGAGTTCTTCGCCCATATCGAGGCCATCGGCTTTCCCTATTGGGATGAAACCGGCAATCCCGCTTATCGCCAGTTCCTCGACGCCAATTGATGCCGGACCGGCATTAGGATGAAATATACCGCATGGGAGAATAGCGACGCATTTTAGCCGCTAATCTCTTGCCAATAGGCGACCTGGCGGCAATCAAGGATGCCTGTTCAGCCGCACCGCTCAAACAAGGGATGGAATCGAAGATGCAAAGGTCAATCAAGACCACCGGCCTCATGATGGCGACCGGCCTGGCCAGCTTGGCCCTCCTGCAACCCGCCTGGGCGCTGGACGCGGATGCCTTCGTCGATCGCATCGCCGCCGTTTATGCGACCATGGGCTATGATTTCCAGTTCGGCCCCGCCCGGCTCGACGGCGATACCATTACCGTCGACGGCGTCACCGTGAACATGTCGGGGCTGGACGAGCCGATCAAGCTCAAGACGGAACTGACCTTTTCGGGCGTCGCGGAAACCGATGACGGCGGTTATGTCGCCGAACGGCTGACCGTGCCCGATATCGACACCGAATTTTCGAGCGATCCCGAAGGCCGTATCAGCATCGTGGGCATGAAGGCCGAGGATTTGTGGCTGCCGCCCGCCGACGCCATTTCGGTGGAAAGCGGCATGCAGACCCTGGGCACGCTCTCCACCGGCCCGCTTTCGGTGACCCGCGACGGCGCGGAAGTCATCCGGATCGACGGCATGGAAATGGCTTCGGACTTTTCCTATGCCGGCGACGACAGCCTCAAGCAGATCGATTCCCGCTTCTCGGTTTCCGGCATCTGGGCCGATCTCTCCACGGTCAAGGACGAGGAGCCGGAAGCCGGCGCCGTCATCGAGGCCCTGGGGCTCACCCATATTTCGGGCGATATCGACCAGTCCATGAGTTGGACCATGGCCGACGGGCACATGGTCATCGACCGGTTCCTGTTCGATTTCGCCGATGTCGGGGCGCTCGACTTCAAGGCCGATATTTCCGGCTTCACCATTCCGGTTCTGGAAAAAATCTATGCCTTGCAGGCGAGCGATCTCGACCCGCAAAGCGAGGCGGCCCAGGCCCAGCAAATGATGCTGGGCATGGAATTGCTGCAGGCCTTCACCCTGGCCCATACCTCGCTGCGCTATGACGATGCCGGGCTGGCCAACAACCTGCTCGATTTCTTCGCCGGCCAGTCCGGTGCCGAGCGGGCCCAGTTCGTTGCCGGCCTCAAGGCCATGCTGCCCGGGCTGGTCGGCCAGGCCGGCATTCCGGCCCTGACCGATATGGTGGTGCCGGAGGCTAATAGTTTCCTCGACGATCCGCAGAGCTTCGAGATCGCCCTCAAACCCGCCAATCCCACTACGCTGCTGGTGCTGAGCGCCGCGGCGGCCAATCCGGCCGGCCTGATCTCGGCCATCGGCCTCAAAATCGCCGCCAACCAGCCTTCGGCGGACTAAGAGGCAACTCCAGGAGATTATCGATTGTCCCGCCCGGTTCTTCCCGCAAGGAAGCACCGGGCGGAACGAAGCGCCCCGGCACCATTCGAGATGCGGGCCTCGTCATTTTCTGCCATGCTGCACCGATGAAAGATTCCGGCATTCCGACCCGCTTCAGCCATGTCACCGATTGGGTGTTCGACCTCGACAACACCCTTTATCCACGCGAATGCAATCTCTTCGCGCAGATCGACCGGCGCATCACCGATTACGTGATGGCGCTGACCGCGCTGGACTTCGCGGCGGCGCGCGAATTGCAAAAGCACTATTACCGCGATTACGGCACCACGCTGAACGGGCTGATGCAGCGCCACAGCATCGATCCCGACGATTTCCTCACCAATGTCCACGCCATCGATTACAGCGCGGTGGCGCCCCATCCCGGACTGGTGGCGGCCATCCGGGCCTTGCCCGGGCGCAAGTTCATCCTCACCAATGGCGATCAGGGCCATGCCCGCGCCGTGCTCGCCCGGCTGGGCGGCGCGGACCTGTTCGAGCAGGTCCACGATATTCGGGCCATGACCTTCGTACCCAAGCCGCACCGGCAGGCCTATGATGGCTTTTTCGCCCAATATGACATCGATCCCCGGCGCGCGGCGATGTTCGACGACCTGGAAAAGAACCTCGTCGTGCCCCATGAGGTCGGCATGGCCACGGTGCAGATTCTCGCCGGAGACGGCTTCGCGCACGAACAGGTCGAAAGCTGGGAATTGGGACGCGGCACCGGTCCCCATGTCCACCACATGACCAATGACCTGGCCGTCTTCCTGACCAACCTGCCCTGAGCAACAGGCATTGAAAACTTTCGTTTCGGCCCAGCCCGTTCGGCGCTACAACATGGCATCATGACCGATCTGCCTGGCCGGCGTCCGCCGCCCCTCCCCGATCAAGCCCCCAGCTTCAAAGAGCGCCTGGCCAATCTGCGGCATCTGGGCCGGCTGGTGGCGCAGATCTGGCGCACCAGCCGCTGGCTGACGTCGGCCAGCATCGGCTTGCGGCTGGTCGCGGCCCTGCAGCCCCTGGCTACGCTCTATGTGGGCAAGCTCATCATCGATGAAGTGGTGCGCCTGACCGGCGTTGACGCGCCCGGCCCGGGTTTTGCGCAATGGTGGGAGAGTGGGCTGCTTACGCCCATCACCGAATTGCTGCTGCTCGAACTGGCGCTGGTCCTTCTCACCGATATCCTGACCCGCGCCACGGGCCTGGTCGATTCGGTGCTGTCCGAATTGCATGCCAACACGGTCAGCGTCGAATTGATGACCCATGCCGCCCGACTCGACCTCATGCATTTTGAATCGGCCGAATATCAGGACCGGCTGGAGCGGGCCCGTCGTCAGGCCGCCGGCCGTAATGCGCTGTTGAGCCAGATGTTCGGCCAGGCCCAGGACATGCTCACCGTCCTCACCCTGGCCGCCGGGCTTTTCGTTTATGCGCCCTGGCTGATCCTGCTCCTGCCGCTGAGTTTCCTGCCCGCTGTCTGGGGGGAGACGCGCTTCAACACGCTGGCTTATATGCTGAGCCGCTGGCGGACGCCCGAGCGGCGCGAACTGGAATATCTGCGCCATATCGGGGCCAGCGCCGAGACGGCGAAGGAAATCAAGCTGTTCGGGCTGGGAGATTTCCTGGTCGAGCGCTTCCGCCACCTGGCGCACCAGATTTTCATCGAGAATCGCCGCATCGCCCTGTTGCGCGCCAGTTGGGGAGCGCTGTTCTCGGCCATTGCCAGTCTTACCTATTACGGCGCCTATGGCTTTATCGTCTGGCGCACCATTACCGGCGCCTTTTCCATCGGCGACCTGGCCTTTCTTTCCGGCTCCTTCCTGCGGCTCAACGGCCTGTTCCAGAAGATCCTGCTCGGCTTCACCCAGATCGCTGGCCAGTCGCTCTATCTCGACGATCTCTTTTCCTTCTTCGAGATCGAGCCTTCGGTGCTGCCGCCCGCCGAGCCCAAACCCTTTCCCACACCGCTGCGGCAGGGCATCGTCTTTGACAATGTGGGCTTCAAATATCCCGAAACCGACAATTGGGTGGTCCGTAACCTCTCCTTCACCCTGCCGGCGGGCGAAACGCTGGCTTTGGTGGGCGAGAACGGCGCGGGCAAGACCACCATCGTCAAGCTGCTGACGCGACTCTACGATCCCAGCGAGGGCCGCATCAGCGTCGATGGCGTGGATTTGCGCGACATGAGCCCGGCCGAAATCCATGCGCATGTCGGCGTTATCTTCCAGGACTTCATCCGCTACAGTTTCACCGCGCGCGACAATATCGGGGTGGGCCGCATCGCCCAGCGCGAGGACCAGGCGCGGATCGCCATCGCCGCCGAACAGAGCCTGGCCGACGGCGTCATCGCCCGCCTGCCCATGGGCTATGAACAGCAATTGGGACGCCTGTTCAAACAGGGCCGCGACCTGTCGGGCGGCGAGTGGCAAAAGGTGGCCATTGCCCGCGCCTATATGCGCGACGCCGAACTCATCATTCTCGATGAACCCACCGCCGCGCTCGATGCCAAGGCCGAGGCGGAAGTCTTTGCGCGTTTCAAGGGCCTGGCCACGGGCAAAACCGCCGTCATCATTTCCCACCGCTTCTCCACCGTGCGCATGGCCGATCGCATCCTGGTGCTGGAAAACGGCGCCATCCTCGAGGCGGGCGCCCATGAACAGCTCCTGGCCCGAAAGGGCCGCTATGCCGAATTGTTCGAGTTGCAGGCCGCCGGCTATCGCTGACCCACGCATCTGGCCAAGCCTGGCAAAGCCGCTTACCTAAAGGAACCAGCAAGCCTCATGGGAGCCGGCATGGCCCTGCCCGAAGACAATCACATCACCGTCATCGCCGAAACCTACAGGCTGCTGGGCGACCCCACGCGCCTGCGCGTACTGCTCACCTGTCTCGAAGCCCCCATTGCCGTGGGCGACATCGCCCGCGCAACCGGCGCCTCGCAATCGCTGGTCAGTCACCATCTGCGCCTCCTGCGCGCCGCGCGGCTGGTGCGCGGCACCCGCCGCAACCGCCAGATCTTCTACCGGGTCGCCGACGAGCATATCGCCCGCATGCTGACCGACATGCTCGACCACACCCAGGAAGACCACGATTCCGAAGACGAGGCGTAAGGGGCGGGAAACGCCGTCATTTCTCGCCAGGCCCAACGGATAACATCACCCGTACCGGAATGGACGGATGACAGGCACACCGATCATGCCGCGCACCCTATAGCGGGAGCCGTATTCGCTTGACTATAATATGAATACATGTTCATATATAAAAGTTAAGAGGCCGGAACCATGTCCACACACGACCACGCGCATCACGACCATCATGGGCATGGCCACGACCATGCTGGGCACAGCCACGCGCCCAAGGTCAACCGCGGTAATGAGCGCGCCGTGCTGATCGGGCTGGTGCTGATCGCCAGCTTCATGCTGGTGGAACTGGTGGGCGGCTATCTCTCCGGCTCGCTGGCGCTGATCGCCGATGCCGGGCACATGCTGACCGATACGGTGGCGCTGCTGCTCTCCTGGCTGGGCTTCCGGCTCGGCAGGCGGCCCGCCGATGCCCGGCGCAGCTTCGGCTATTCCCGGCTCGAAGTGCTGGCCGGACTCATCAATGCCGTCAGCCTGTTCGCGCTGGTGGGCTGGATCGGCTACGAGGCGGTTCAGCGCTTGTTTTCGCCCGCACCGGTGCTCGCCGGCCCCATGTTCGTGGTCGCTGTCATAGGCCTTGGAGTAAACTTGCTGGTTTTCCGCATCCTTGCGGGTGCCGATGCCGACCACGTCAATATCCGCGGCGCCATGCTCCATGTCCTGGGGGATCTTCTGGGCTCGCTGGGCGCTGTCCTCGCCGCAATCGTCATCTGGCTGACCGGCTGGACGCCGATCGATCCGATCCTGTCGGTCCTCGTTGCCATCCTCATCCTACGCAGCGCCTGGACGCTCCTCACCCGGACCTTCAACATTCTCATGGAAGGCGCGCCGGACGGCATGGACCCCGCCGCCCTGCAGCAAAGCCTGGTCGCCGCCGTGCCGGGCCTGGCCCGAATGGAGCACCTGCACGTCTGGTCGCTCTCGTCCGGCCAGGTCATGGCCACGCTGGAAATTACCCTGGAGCCCGGCGCCGACCCCGAAACGGTCACCGCCGCCTTGCGCCGTACCCTGGCGGAAACATATGGCATCGCCCATGCCACCATCGAAATCGACTGGACCGGCAAATCCACCGCCTGCCCGGCCCGATCCCCCGAGGCGGCCACAGTCTTGCCGGAAACGCGTTAATACGTCGCCCGTCCGCCCGACAGGTCGAACACGCTGGCCGTGGTGAAACTGTTTTCGCGACTGACCAGCCAGGCCACCATGGCGGCGGCTTCCTCGACCTCGAGAAAGCGGCCGCGTGGAATGCGCGAGAGCATGTAATCGATGAATTCGGCGCTCAGCGTATCGAGAATCCGCGTCTTGGCCGTGGCCGGGGTAATAGCATTGACCGCGATGTCGTATTTGGCCAATTCCTTGCCCAGCGACTTGGTCATGCCGATGACGCCCGCCTTGGCCGCCGCATAGGCCGACGCGGTGGGATTGCCCTCCTTGCCGGCGATCGAAGCGATATTGACGATGCGCCCGTAATTGCGGGCCTTCATTCCCGGCACCAGCGTGCGATTGACATAGAATGTGCCATTGAGGTCGACGTCGATCACTCGCCGCCATTCTTCCGGATCGTATTCGTCGAGCAGCGCATTGCTGCCGGCAATGCCCGCCGAATGCACCAGGATCGACACAGGCCCCGCCTCCGCCTCGGTCGCCGCGAGGGCCCGACCCAGCCCGTCGAGATCGGTGACATCCACCGCCTGCCGGAAGGCACCTGCCCCCAGGGCCGCGACGGCCCGGTCGAGCAAAGCCGCGTCGCGGTCCCAGAGGCTGACCTTCGCGCCCGAGGCCAAGAGGCGCGCGGCAATGGCCAAGCCCAGCCCCTGCGCGCCACCGGTGACCACCGCCACCTGATCGCCAAGATCGATTCCGTTCATGCCTCTTCCCTCTCGTTTCCGGCTGCGAACCGTGCCGCCGCCAGCCCGGCCATGCGGCCGGTGGCCCAGCAGGCCGTCAGCAGATAGCCGCCCGTCGGCGCCTCCCAATCGAGCATTTCACCCGCCACGAACATGCCCGGCAAGTCGGCCAGCATGAAATCCGTCCGCACCGCGTCCCAACTTACGCCGCCCGCGCTCGAAATCGCCTGTGCGATAGGCCGGGGCCTGGCGAGGCGCAGGGGCAGCGCCTTGATCCGCCCCGCCAGGGCCGCCGGTGTCAATTGCCCCGCGTCGGGCGCCATTTCGCGCAATAGACCCACCTTCACCGCATCGAGGCCCGTGGCCTTGCGCAGCCGATTGGCAAAGCTCGCCTTGGCCGGTTGGCGGCCCAGGTCCCGGGCCAGCCGGTCAAGGCTACGTCCCGGCGCCAGGTCGAGCCGCAATTCGGCCGCACCGCCGGCCGCGATCATGTCGCGCAGACGCGCCGCATGAGCATAGACGAGGCTGCTCTCGACGCCCCAGCGGGTCACGACGAATTCGCCCGACACACCATCCGCCATTACCGCCTTGACCGGCTGGCCGGCAAAGCGCTCGGCGAACAGAGGGCTCCAATCGACCTCGAAGCCGCAATTGGCCGGCCGGAACGGCGTTACGGCAATGCCTTTTTCCACCAGGAGCGGCACCCAATGCGCATCCGAACCCAGGCGCGGCCAGCTCGCGCCGCCCAGTGCCAGCACCACGGCATCGAACCGCTCCAGCCGGCGGCCCTGCACCGTCTCGAACACTAGGTCGCTGCCTGCAAAACCCAGCCAGCGATGGCGGGGGTGAAACGACACGCCCTGCCCCTCCAAGCGCCGCAGCCAGGCCCGCAGCAGCGGCGAGGCCTTCATCGCCGTGGGGAATACGCGCCCGGACGATCCCACGAAGGTCTCGATGCCCAATTGCCCGCACCAATCACGCAAGGCCCCGCCGCCGAACGCCGTCAGCGCCGGCGCCAGCCGCTCCCGAGCACCGCCATAGCAGCCCAGGAAGGCGTCATGCGCTTCGGAATGGGTGATGTTGAGGCCGGATTTTCCGGCCATCAGCAATTTGCGGCCGAAAGTGGGCATGGCGTCGAACAGGGTGACCGCGGCCCCTGCCCCGGCTGCCGCCTCCGCTGCCATCAATCCCGCCGGCCCGCCGCCGACAATACAAACACGCCCCAAACCCGATCCTCCGCATCCGGCCCCACTCATACGCCATGCCCCGGCCGGCGCCAATGCCGTTTCAGAGGCGGCGGCAGGAGGTGCCGGGAACGAATTTCGGTGTCAGAACAAAGTCTTGCGGCGGCTCGCCCGCACTGTCTGGATCGGTCATCCGATAGAGAAGGCGACGGGCGATGAGGCTGCCCAATTGCAGCGTGTCCTGCACCACCATGGTGATGCGCGGGGTGATGACATTGCTCCATTGCACATTGTCGATCATCGCCAGCGAGATGTCGCCGGGGCAGGAAAACCCCAATTCCTGGATTGCCTGAAGCGCCGCTAATGCTACCGCATTGTTAGCGCCGAGTATGGCCGTTGGCCGCTCGGGCTGGATCAGCAGCCGCATGGCCGCTTCGTAGCCCGCCGAACGGGTGAATTGCCCGTCGACGACGAAATTGGGATTCACCTCCACCCCGGCACTGGCCATGGTTTCGACAAAGCCGCGATAGCGCTCCGACGCGGTATGCATGTGCCGCGGACCGGCGATGAAGCCGATGCGCCGGTGCCCCAATTGCAACAGGTGCTCGGTGAGCATGGCACCGGCCAGGAAATTGTCCGACCCGACGAAATCGCGCTCGATGCCGGCAACCTTCTGGTCGAAGCACACCATGGGCACCTTGATCGATTCCACGAAGCGCACGTAATCGGGCTCGGCGCTGGACGGCGCCAGGGCCAAACCGGCAATCTTGAGGCCGATCAGATGCTCGACCAGCGCCCGCTCGCGGTCGGGCTTGCCCGAGGAATCGGTGACCAGCACGAAATGTTCGCGCTCCAGCGCGTAATTTTCCAGCTCGCGCCTGATGTCGCCGAAAAACGGATTGCCGACATTGCCCACCACGAAGCCGATCATGCGGCTGCGGCCGCGCGCCAGGCTCTGGGCCAGCGGATCGGCGACATAGCCCACTTCGGCCGCCGCACCGCGGATGCGCTCGAGCGTGTGGGCACTGACCCGCCCGGGGCTGCTGAAGGCCAGCGACACCGTGGACACGGAAACCCCGGCAAGCCTGGCCACGTCTCGAATGGTCGCCATCAGTCTTCTCGAACCGTTTCTATAGTCTGCTCAAGCGGCTGACGCACGCCCTTCATTAACCTTCGCCCGTGCGATAGCTAGCATTTTCCGCCCCCGATGCAACGAAAATCTTAAGACCGCCAGCCGCCGTTCCAGGGGGCTTGACATCGAGCCCGGAGAAATCGAGGATAATCATCGAACCGGTTCGATCATTACCGGCAGGAGGATGGATTGGAAAGCGCTCTTACAATCGGTGGCGGTGCGGATGCGGATGGCAAGGCCTGGTTCCTCGAGGACCGGTTCGGCATGTTCATCCATTTCGGGCTCTATGCGCTGGCGGCGCGGCACGAATGGGTGCAGCACCGCGAGGAGATCGCGCCGCACGATTATCGGAAATATTTCGAGAATTTCGATCCCGATCTCTACGATCCGCGCGACTGGGCGCGCCGGGCCCGCGCGGCCGGCATGAAATATGTGGTGCTGACCGCCAAGCACCATGAAGGCTTCTGCCTCTGGGACAGCCAATATACCGATTACAAGGCGACCAATACGCCCTATGGCAAGGACTTGCTGAAAGCCTATGTCGAGGCGTTCCGGGCCGAGGGGCTCAAGGTGGGCTTCTATTATTCGCTGATCGACTGGCACCACCCGCAATTCCCGATCGACGGCATCCACCCCCTGCGCAACCATCCCGACGCCATCGCGATGAACAAGAGCCGCGACGTGGCCAAATACGCGCAATATATGCGCGACCAGGTGAGCGAATTGCTGACCGGCTTCGGCGAGATTGCGGTGATCTGGTTCGACTTCTCCTATCCCCGACGCGATTATCGCGGCATGCCCGGCAAGGGGCGCAACGACTGGGAAAGCGAGGAACTGATCGGGCTCGTGCGCAGGCTCCAGCCCGATATCATCGTGGGCGACAGGCTCGACCTGCCCACCGACGGCAATTTCCCCAAGGACCTGGCCACGCCCGAACAATATACGCCGCGCGTCGCGCCCACGGTGAACGGCAAGCCGGTGCGCTGGGAAGTGTGCCACACCTTTTCGGGCTCCTGGGGCTATCACCGCGACGAGAGCACCTGGAAGGACGCCGCCCAACTCATCAACATCCTGGTCGATACCGTGGCGCTGGGCGGGAACCTGCTGATGAATGTCGGCCCGACTGCGCGCGGCACGTTCGACAAACGCGCCAATGCCGCGCTGGACACCTATGCCGAATGGATGCGGCTCAACAGCCGCGCCATCTATGGCGCGGGGCCATCGGCCCATGTTCCGCCCAATGGCTGCAAATTCACCCAGAAGGGCAACAGGCTCTATCTGCACCTGCAGACCTGGCCCTTCCGCCACGTGCATATCGAGGGACTGGGCGGAAAGGTGAAATATGCCCAGTTCCTGCACGATGCGAGCGAAATCCACTGGCTCGATCCCGAAGCGGAGGTGGATTCCAATATCGGGGTCGCGGTAGGCGACGGCATGCTGACGCTGGAACTGCCGGTGCTGAAACCGGACGTTGTCTCCCCCGTCGTCGAACTCATTCTCAAGGATTGAGGACGGGAGCGCCGCCCATGTCCCGCCCGGCCCGCAGCGATCACCACCGAGACGGCCCGCCTCCCCGGCGCCCCGAAAGGCGGCCGGCATGGTGAGCGAGGACGCCGACCTCATTGCCGCGATGACCCCGCTGATCGCGGACCTGGCCGAGAATGGCCGGGGCGCCGTGGCCCTGGCCGGTTCGCGCGGCAAGGGCCGGGCCGACGCGCAATCGGATTACGATTTCCGCGTCTATGCCGACGCCTATCGGGGTCCGGATGTCCACCTTACCGAACAATGGCGCCGATGCGACGCGGCCATGCGCCGCTGGAACAGGCGCGGTTTCCGCATGGACGGGGTCTGGATGCGCTCCTATGCCGGCGTGCGGCGGGACCTGGCGGCCTGGATCGCCGGCGCGCCGGTGGACAAGAGCTTTGAATGGACCATCTGGGGCTACCACCTGCCCACGGATCTGGCCAACCAGCAGATCGTCTTCGACCCCGAGGGCATATTGGCCGGCTGGAAGGCCCAATTGGCCACCTATCCCGAAGCGCTGCGCACCACGCTGCTGGCCCGCTACCGGGAAATCCTCGCCTATTGGGCCAGCGACTATCATTATCAAAGCAAGGTGGAGCGGCGGGACCTCGTGTTCCTCGTCGGCCTTGCGGGCAAGCTCGCCCATGCCATCCTGCAAGTCGTCTTCGCGTTCAACCGCGTCTATTACCCGGGCGATGGCTGGAACCTGCCCATGGCCGCCGATCTCGAGCGCCTGCCGCCCGATTTCATTTCACGCATGACAAGCCTGCTGGAGCCGGGCGGCGATGCCGATGCCTGGCGCCGGCAACGCACCGAGTTCATCGCCATGGTCAGAGACCTGGAGGTGTTGCTTACGGCCTGAGGCGGCCGCCGGAATAACCGGAGCCGAGAACTCCGGACCGGACGCCCCAAACGATCAACCTGTCGTCACCGAGGAGAGACTATCGTGAAAATGTCGACATTCCTGGCTGCAGCCTTGCTGGCGAGCAGCGCCTTCATCGCCAATGCCCACGCCCAGGAGCAGGTGAACCTGACCTGGCAGATGTGGGGCGACGAGAGCGACACCGCGCTCTGGCAGAGCCTGGCCGATCTCGTGACCGAGCAATATCCCAATATCACCGTCACCCCGCAAATCTCGGGCTGGACCGATTACTGGACCCGCCTGCCGGTGCTGGCCTCCTCCGGCCAGATCGCCGACCTCGTGGCCATGCAATCCATGCGCATGCCGAGCTTCTATTCCATCCTCGAACCGCTCGATTCCCACTTCGCCGATGACGGCTTCGACACCTCGGTGTTTGAATCCTCGATCATTGCCGGGCTGGCCCATGACGGCACCCAATACGCGCTGCCCTATGACGTCGGACCCTGGCTGGTCTATTACAACCGCGACCGGTTCGCGGAGGCGGGCCTGGACGAACCGGCGCTCGACTGGACCTTCGACGATTTCAAGGCCGCCGCCGAGAAGCTGACCGCGGGCGACAAATACGGCTATGCCGTGCAGGCCTTCGATTTCGTCGCCGGCCCCGTGGCCCTGGGCGCCGAATATTTCAACGAGTCCAACCAGTTCGACCTGACCAATCCCGGCTATGTCGATGCCGTGAGCAAGTTCGTGGACCTCGTTGCGGTGGACAAGACCTCGCCGGTCTTCGCCTCGGGCGCCGGCGCCATTACCGGCAGCGGCCGGTTCGCGGCGGGCGACGCGGCCATGTATATCGACGGACCCTGGGTGCTGCTGCAAACCAAGGACAGCGTCGATTTCGAGATCGGCGTGGCGCCGCTGCCGCGCGGAGAGGGCGATTCACGCTTCATCACCGCCGGATCGGGCTGGGGCATTTCGGCCGCCAGCCAGCACAAGGACGAAGCCTACAAGGCCTTGCAGGTGCTGACCGGGCCCGAAGCGGCCAAGATCCTGGCTTCGGCCGGCCGCGCCCTGCCCGGACGCCTGGCCGAGCAATCCTATTGGTACGACGTGGCGGCCAAGGATGTCAGCGGCACCCGCGAGGTGCTGGCCTATATGTTCGACCATTCGACGCCCTTCCGCCTCAACGAATACTGGAACGAGTTCGAGAACCTTCTCACCCAGTACATGCCCCTGGCGCTCAACGGCGATGAAACCACCGAAGCGGTGCTGGCCGATATCCAGAGCCAGCTTCCCTTCTAGGGCCCGCGCCCCGGCTGGCCACTTGCGCCGGCCGGGTCCATTCTCACACTGGACGGGAAAGAGTCATGACGGCGACAGATGACGTGACCGAATTGGCCCGAAAGCCGCCGAAGCGGCGCAGGAGCCGGCTCGACCGGCGCGAGGGCCGCGCGGCGCTGTTCTTCCTGTTGCCCGGCTTCGTCGGCATGGTGCTGTTCCTGGTCGTGCCGATCCTGGCTTCGGTCGTGCTGAGCTTCACCAATTGGAAGCTGCTCGGCACGCCGCAATTCTTGGGCCTTTCCAATTATACTAGGCTGTTTACCGCGGACCCCCAATTCTGGCCGGTCCTGCACAACACGCTGTTCTTCACCGCCGAATACCTGGTGTTGAACATCGTGATCTCGCTGGGGCTGGCGGTCTGGATCGCCAGCCTCAAGGTGGGGCAGCGATGGGCCAGGGTGGTGTTTTTCCTCCCCACCTTCACCCCGGGCATCGCTGTCGCCATCGTCTGGATGCTGATCTTCGCGCCCGGCGGCCTGTTCGACAGCGCCATGGGCCTGTTCTCGATCCACATGCCCAGCCTGCTCACCGACCAGGCCTTGGCCATGCAGGCGATCGTCATCGTCTCGCTCTGGGCCGGCGTGGGCTACAACACGGTGCTGTTCAACGCCGCGCTCGACATGGTGCCCCAGAGCTATCTGGAGGCGGCGCGCATCGATGGCGCCAATGCCTGGGACCGGTTCTGGAAGATCAGGCTGCCGCTGATTTCCCCCACCCTGTTCTTCGGCACGGTGATGACCGCGATCACCGCCTTGCAGGTCTTCGACCAGATCTACGTGATGACGCGGGGCGGCCCGGGCAATGCCACGGCCACATTGGGCTATGCCATCTATCAGCGGGGCTTCCAGAATTTCCAGATGGGCTATGCCTCCACCATCGCCTGGGTGATGTTCGCCCTCATCATGGCGCTCACCGCCCTGCAATTCTGGCTGCAACGCAAATGGGTGCATTATGACAACTAGGTCCCGCGCGCGGCGCATCCTGGCGCTCGACATCCTCAATCACGGCGCGCTGCTGGTCGTGGCCCTGCTCTTCCTGTTTCCGTTCTTCTGGATGGTGTCCAATGCCGTGCGCAGCAATGCCGAGGTCATGGCCATTCCGGTACGCATCGTGCCGCATGTGTTTGAATGGGGCAATTTCGCCACCGCCTGGACGCAATTGCCCTTCGGGCGCTTCTTCCTCAACAGCATGGTCATCGCGCTGAGCGTCACGATCATCACCGTGATCGTCTCGTGCCTTTCCGGCTACGCCTTCGCCCGGCTCAAGTTTCCCGGGCGCGAGGCGCTGCTCATGGCCTATCTCGGCACGCTGATGGTGCCCGCGATCATGCTCATCATTCCCCTGTTCCTGATCGTCAACAGCCTGGGCATGGTCAACACTTTCCAGGGCGTCATCCTGCCGGTCGCCTTCGGCACGTTCGGGGCCTTTCTCATGCGGCAATTCTTCCTGTCCATACCCATGGAACTGGAAGAAGCCGCCCGCATCGACGGCGCCTCGCGCCTGCGCATCCTGGTCAGCATCATCGTGCCGCTCTCCATGCCGGCCATCGGCCTGCTCTCGCTGTTCACCTTTATCGGGCAGTGGAACAATTTCCTCTGGCCCCTGATCGTGCTGACCGGCGCGGACAACGCCACCCTGCCCGTGGGCCTCACCTATTTCCAGACCCAGCAGGGCACGCAATGGAACTTCATCATGGCGGGCGCGGCGCTCTCCATGCTGCCGGGCATCGCCCTGGCCATCCTTCTGCAAAAGCTCATCTACAATTCCATCGCCCTCAATGCGGGCATGGGCGGGCGCTGACGCGCCGCCCGAACCGAGGAGCCGCTTCCATGGCCAGTCTCACCATTCGCAACGCGGTCAAGTTCTATGGCGCCATGGAGGTCCTGCACGGGATTTCGCTGGCCGCCGAGGACGGCGAATTCGTCGTGCTCGTCGGCCCCTCCGGCTGCGGCAAGTCCACGCTCCTGCGCATGATCGCCGGGCTCGAAAGCATTTCGGACGGCGAGATCGACATCGGCGGGCGCGTGGTCAACGACCTCGAACCCAAGGAGCGCGACATCGCCATGGTGTTCCAGTCCTACGCGCTCTATCCGCATATGAGCGTTTACGACAACATGGCCTTTTCGCTCAGGCTGGCCCGGCGCAGCCGCCAGGACATCGAGCGCGAAGTGCGCCGCGCCGCCGAAATCCTGGCGCTCGAACCGCTGCTCGAGCGCTATCCGCGGCAATTGTCCGGCGGCCAGCGCCAGCGCGTCGCCATGGGCCGGGCCATCGTGCGCCATCCGGCGGTCTTTCTGTTCGACGAACCGCTGAGCAATCTCGACGCCAAGCTGCGCCTGCAGATGCGCAGCGAGATCAAGGCCCTGCATGCGCGGCTGGGCACCACCATGGTCTATGTCACCCACGACCAGATGGAGGCCATGACCATGGCCGACCGCATCGTGGTGATGCGCGCCGGCCATATCGAGCAGATCGGCACCCCCCTCGATATCTACGACCATCCCGCCAACAGCTTCGTGGCCGGGTTCATCGGCTCGCCGGCCATGAACCTGGTCGAGGGCATTGTGGTGGAAATGGCCGGCGGCCTGGCCCTGCGCGATGCGGGCGGCACGCATTGGCCGCTCGGCGAAACCGCCCGCGCCCATATCGGCCGCGCCGTGCAACTCGGCATCCGCCCCGAGCACATCACGCTGGAGCCGGGCGGGCTCGCGGCCACGATCAGGGGCATCGAGCCGACCGGCGCCGAAACCCAGGTGCAATTGGCCATTGGAGACACGCCCATCGTCGCCGTTTTGCGCGATCGCCCCACCCTCTCCCTCGGCGCGCCGGCCACCATCGGCTTCGCGCCCGAACGCGTCCAGCTCTTCGACCGCGAGAGCGGCGGCGCGCTCGGCTGAGCGGGGATGGCCGCCATATAAATCTTGATCGGCCACATCCACTTTGATACTGGCCTGAATATGACCAGGATATTCAGGAAATAGGCCATGCGGAGCGGCCGGACCGGCGGGGGCGGGCGCGCCCCGAGGCTCGAAGCGCGTGCGCTGGCCTCGGGCTATGGCCAATTGCGCGTGCTCGAAAATATCGACCTGGCCATTCCCACCGGAGAGGTCACCATCCTGGTCGGCCCCAATGGCAGCGGCAAGTCGACCCTGCTCAAGACCCTGGCGCGCATCCTCAGGCCGGCCGCCGGGCAGGTCGTGCTCGACGGGCGCGACATCCATGCGGAGAACACCCGCAATGTCGCGGCCAGGCTCGGCCTGCTGCCGCAGGGGCCGCTGGCGCCCGAAGGGCTGAGCGTGCGCGAATTGGTGGCCCAGGGGCGCTATCCGCACCAGAGCCTGTTGCGGCAATGGTCGCGGGCCGACGAAGCCGCCGTGCAGGAGGCGATGGACATTGCCGGCGTCGGCCAATTCGCCGACCGCCCGGTCGATACGCTGTCGGGCGGTCAGCGCCAGCGCTGCTGGATCGCCATGGTCCTGGCCCAGCAGACCGACCTCATCCTGCTCGACGAGCCCACGACCTTTCTCGACCTCAAGGTGCAGGTCGACCTGATGGAATTGCTCACCGGCCTCGCCCATGACGCCGGCCGGACCCTCGTGGTGGTGCTGCACGAACTCAGCCTCGCCGCCGCCTATGCCGACCATCTCGTCATGCTGCGCGACGGCGCCATCGTGTGCGCCGGAACACCCGACGACGTGTTCACCGCCACCCGCCTGCGCCAGGTCTTCGACCTCGAGGCCAATGTGCTGCGCGACGATGCGACCGGCCGGCTGGTCTGCGTGCCGTTCGGAGCGGCGCGGCCTCGCAAGGTGAATGCGGCATGAGCGACATATCGACGGCACCAGGACCGGGCCGGACGAGCCGCGCCTGGTCGGGCGTGCCGCTGCTGCTGGCATTCCTGGCCATGGCCTTCGTCGTTCACCTGATGGTCGGCACGAAGCTGTTTTCGCCCGAAACCGTGATCGAGGCGCTGTTCGCCGCCGATCCGGCCAGTTTCGACCATGCCATCATCGCCAATCTGCGCCTGCCGCGCGCCGTCATCGCCGCAACGGTCGGCGCGGCGCTGTCGGTGGCGGGCGCGCTGATGCAGGGGGTGACGCGCAATCCGCTGGCCGACCCGGCCCTGCTGGGGCTCACCGCCGGAGCATCCTTCGCCGTGGTCATGGCGACGGCCCTGTTCGGCCTCGGCGGCTCGGCCTGGCTGCCCTGGATCGCCTCGGCCGGCGCGCTCCTTGCCGCGCTCGTCGTCTATGGCATCGCCAATTGGGTGCCGGGCGGGGCGACACCGCTCAGCCTGACCCTGGCCGGCGCGGCCGTCAGCGCCTTTCTCGGCGCCGCCATTTCGGTCGCCCACCTGCTCGACGAGGAAACCTTTCAAAGCCTGCGCGTCTGGCTCACCGGCTCGCTGGCCGGCCGCGATATCGGCCTGTTGTGGATCGTCGGCCCCTGGCTGCTGCTCGCCATGGTGCTGGCCCTGGCTTCGGCGCGCAAGGTCACCGTGCTGGCCATGGGCGAGGAGATGGCCCAGGGCCTGGGCGTCAGGACCGGCCGGCTGAAGCTCGAAATCCTCGCCATCGTCGTCGTGCTTACCGCCTGCTCGGTGGCCCTGGCCGGTCCGCTCGGCTTTATCGGCCTGGTCATTCCCCATGTCGTGCGGCTCCATGCCGGTTCGGATTATCGCTGGATCGTGCCCTATAGCGCGCTTGCCGGCGCGGCTTATCTGCTGGCCGTCGATATCGTGGCGCGCGTGGTCATCGCACCGCAGGAAATCTCCACCGGCATCATCACCGCCATGGCCGGCGCGCCGCTCTTCGTGCAATTGGTGCGACGGAGGGCAAGATGAACCTTCCAGCCGCCCCGGCACGGCATCTCGTCTGGCGCAGCCCCGGGGAAGGCGTGGCCCTGCGGCTGCCGCTGCGAGCCATCGCGGTCATTGCCCTGCTGAGCGCGTTATTGCTCGCCATTTCCCTCCTGAGCCTTGCCACCGGCACCTATGGCGTGACGCTCGATGCATTGATCGAAACCCTGCGCGGCATCAGCGTCAGCCACGCGATCGACAATGTGGTGTGGGAATTCCGCTTTCCGCGCATATTGGCCGCCGCCCTGGTCGGGGCGATGATGGCCCTGTCCGGCGCGGCCTTGCAGAACGTCACCCGCAACGGGCTCGCCGACCCCTCCCTGGTCGGCGTCAGCCAGGGCGCCGCGCTGGCCGTGGTGGCCTTGACCGTGGCCGTTCCCGAAGCCGCCGCGTTCCGCCCCTGGGTGGCCTTTGCCGGCGCCATCCTCGTGGCGCTGCTGATCCAGGCGCTGACCCATACGCGCCAGGGCAACAGCTCGATCCGCTTCATCCTCATGGGCATCGGCATCGCCGCCTTCATCAGCTCCGTCACCTCGGCGCTGATGACCTATGGCGAGCTTGACCGCGCCATGGCGGCGCTGACCTGGCTGTCCGGCGCCGTCAACGCCGCCAATTGGAACGACGTGGCCGTGCTTGCCCTCGCCCTGGCCATATTGCTGCCGCTGCTGCTGGGCCTCAGCCGCGCCATGGCGGCGATGCGGCTGGGCGACGCCGCCGCCATCGGCCTGGGCGCGCCGGTGCGCCTGGTACGCTACGCCCTGGTCGGCGTGGCCGTGGCGCTGGCCGCCATCGCCACCTCGGTGGTCGGCCCGCTCGGCTTTGTCGGCCTCATCGCCCCGCATGGCGCGCATCGGCTGGCCCGGTCCGGCACCGGCCTCAACCTCATCATCACCGCGCTGGTCGGCGCCGTGCTCGTCGGCGGCGCCGATCTTGCCGGACGCGCGCTCTTTGCGCCGTTGCAGATACCCGCCGGCCTGGTGACGGCGCTGATCGGCGTGCCGGTCTTCGTCTGGCTTCTGGGCCGAAGCCAGCGCCCGCAGGCGGCAAATTAGGAGATTTCGATGTCGGCACATGTGTTTTGCCGCGATCTGTGCCTGGCCCGGGGCGAGCCGCTCGCCGGCACCGGCAAGCTGGCGCAGCGCACATTGCTGCTGCGCTGGCCGCGCGGCAAATGGCGCGTGCCGCGCTTTGAATCCGCCGATATGAGCCCGACACTGTCCGAAGCGGTCCGGCTGGCAATGCAGGCCGGCATTCACGTCGCCCTGGTCGACCGCACCGGCGAATTCGACGCATTGCCGCATCTGCAGGCCGAGGGCATCGCCGCCGATTACGACAGCGAGGCGGCGCTGGCGGAGGCGATAACGCGCTTTACCGCCGGCACGCCGCTCTCGGGCCGGCCCGACACCCGTACGACCATCCTGTGCTGCACCGACAGCCGGCGCGACGCCTGCTGCGCGCGCTACGGCTTTGCCACCTTCAAGGCATTGCGCGCGGCGGCCGACCCGGAAAAAATCAACCTCCTGCAAGCCACCCATGTCGGGGGCTGCCGCTTTGCCGCCTCGCTCGTCGTCTTGCCGCAGCGGCAGCGCTATGGACGCCTCTCGCCCGATGAAGCCCCGGCTTTCCTTGCGGCGCTCGAGCGGGGCGAAATCTATATTTCCGCCTATCGCGGCCGGCCGGACCTGCCCGAAGCGATCCAGGCGGCGGAAGTGGCCGCCCTGGCCTGGGCAGAAAAGCGCGGCATCGCGCAGGCAGACGTCCATATCCACGCCCAGCCGACGATCCCCCCGCAGGAGGGCGCGGAACTGAGCCTTGCCGCCCATGCCGGCCCGACGAGGCTGCATTTGCGCCTCCGGACGGAAATCCTGCCGGTCAATGGCCGCTGCGATGCCCTCAATGAGGGCATAGAGCCCGAAATGACGCCGCGATGGAGCGTTGCCGCCATCTCCGAAGCCACGAACCACAGAGAGATTTCAACATGAGAACCTGGAAACGATCCCTCGCCGTACTGCTGGCCCTTGGCGCCTTGGCCCTGCCGGCCAGCGCCCAGGACAGCCGCAGCTTCACCGACGATGCCGGCCGCATCGTCGAAGTCCCCGCATCGCCCCGGCGCATCGTGACCTTGCACGATTCCAGCCTCACCGTGCCGCTGCTGGAACTGGGCATCATGCCGGTCGGCAGTTTCGGCCGGTCGGGCGCCGATGGCGAAACCTATATGCGCGGCGCGACGACGCTGACCGGCGTGACGTTCGAGAATTCGCCGGTCGCTTTCGTGGGCGGCTCGCCCGCCGATGTCGAAGCCATCGCGGCCCTTGAACCCGACCTCATCATCACCGCGACCTTCAACGCCACCCCGATCGAGCAATTGGAAAAGATCGCCCCGACCGTCATCGTCGAGGACAATATGCGCGGCGAATTCGTCACCTTCGAGCGGATCGCCGACCTCACCGGCACGCAGGACCGCTTGGCCGTGCTCAAACAGCGCTACCGGGGCCAGATCGCCCAGATCACGGCGCTGATCGAGGGCAAGGACATCACCGCATCGATCATCCTGACCCAGAACGGCCAGATCGCCGCCTGGCACACCTATGGCTCGCTCGGCAAGGTCCTGCGCGATGCCGGCGTGCATTTCCCCCCGATCATCGACACGATCGAAGGCAGCGACCGCGTATTGTTCTCCGGCGAACAATTGCCCGCCTTCGATGCCGATTTCATCTTCGCCACCTATGACATGGCGCGCGGCCTGAGCCCGCAGGGCGCGCGCGACGAACTCGAAGCGGTCGCCCCCGGCTATTGCCGGTTCCTCCATGCCTGCCGCTCCAACCAATTGATCTTCCTGCCCCGCGAAGATGCCGTTGCCCGCTCCTATACGGCGCTCGGCATGATGGCGGAGGCCGTGCTGGTAACCCTGGCCGGCCGCGATTTCACCCCCATCGCACAATGATGCAAGGACGACGAGCCATGTCGAAACTCTTCCGCGCCATTGCCGGCGCGCTGCTGGCCGCGGCGTTGACGGCGCTGCCGGCCAATGCCCAGGACACCCGTAATTTCACCGACGATGCCGGCCGCGTTGTCGAAATCCCCGCTTCGCCCCGGCGCATCGCCAGCCTGCAAGACCTTGCGATCACCGTACCGCTGCTGGAGCTGGGCGTCATGCCGGTCGGCAGCCATGGCCGCACGATGGCTGACGGCACGCCTTTCATCCGCTCCAGCAAGGTACTGACCGGCGTGGATTTCGACAATTCCGGGATAAAATTCCTCGGCAATCAGCCCGCCGACGTCGAGGCCGTGGCGGCGGTCGAGCCCGATCTCATCATCGTTACGCCCTGGCAGAAAGTGCCGCTGGACCAGCTTGAAAAGATCGCGCCGACCGTGGTGCTCGACGAGGCCACCCATGGCGGTTTCGACGTCTATGACAAGCTGGCCGAAATCACCGGCACCCAGGCGCGCCTGGCCAATCTCAAGGCGCGCTATGCCGGCCAGATCGCCCAGATCAAGCGGCTGATCGACACCCGATCGATCACCGTCAACGTCATCCAGGGCGTCAATGGCGAGGTGCTCGCCTGGCACACCTATGGCGCGCTGGGCAAGGTGCTGCGCGACGCCGGCTTCAGCTTTCCCGCCCGGGTCGACGCCATTGCCGAAGACGAATTCGTGCGCCTCAGCGCGGAATCGCTGCCCGAGCTGGACGCGGACTTCCTCTTCATCACCTATCGCACCGATACAATGGAAGTGCCCGCCGACGCCGTCGCGCAATTGAACGCCGTCGTGCCGAATTTCTGCGACTATCTGTTTGCCTGCCGGCAGGACCAGATGGTCAATATCCCGCGCGAGGAAGCCTCGGCCGCCTCCTATTACGGGCTTGGCGTCCTGAGCTACATGATTATCTCGCAGATCAGCGGCCGGCCCTTCGAGCACCGGCCGTGAAACACAGGCGGCGGCGCCCTGCCGCCGCCATCGTCCCTTAGCCGGGGAATTCGCAGCGCATGGCGATCTTGGGCGAAAAGGTTGCCATGCCCTCCCGGTGCAGCCGGTCGAAGCTGATATCGGCAAATCCCATGGCGCCGAGCGCGGGCACCGCATCGGGCGCGAACCAGCCGAATTCCGGCCGGCCGACAATCGCTGCGCCGTCGGCTTCATCGAGGACGCTCCAGCCGCAGCACGGCGCGGCGGGCTCCACCGTCCAGACGGCGAAAACGCTGCGCGGGCCGGTATCGTCCGGTTCGCGCACCGTTCCGGCCAGCACGAGGGCGCCGAACGGCCCCCGGCAATCCGCCCCGGGCAGCATGCGCGCCACCATGTCCTGCCCGCAGAGAAAGCGGTAATCGGCCCCGGCGCGCGTGACCACGAAGGTGCCGCCGGCCACGGGATCGACAAAGGTAAGGCGGTCGAGCGGACAATCGCGCAGGTCGAGGATCGGCCCCGCCTGCACGGCATGAACGATCAGCATGGTGCAGACCGCCAGCATGGTTCGCTTCATGGTCGCTTCCGTCCCTCGCCCGACCCCATCCGCTCGAGCGCCGCCAGAATTGCCGGATCCCTGACCGGCCGCCCCCAGATCGTGGTGAAGCCGCCATCCGATTGCGGATAATAGCGGCGCCCTTCGAGCTTGAGCGGCCTGGGCAGCGTTTTCCAGGCGCGCCAGGCGCCCGCCATCATGGCAAGGATGACGAAGAGCCGCAGCCATTGGTCCCAATCCATGGCCATCAACGTCCCCTTGCCGGGGCGCCGGGCAATCGGAGCCCATCGGCCACCGGCAGGTCAGCGCGGTTCAAAATAGCACCAGGTATCGCTGATATCGAGGACGGGCTCGCCATCCCTCTCGTTCTCCTTGCGGATGAAGACGATGGCGGGCTTGCCGTCGCTTTCCTCGATATGCGCCACCAGGCCCGAAAGGCCCCCGCCATCGAGGCGAAGACGGTTGCTGCCGGCGTCATAGGCGAAGCTGCCGACATCGCCCAGGGCCTCGTAACGGGTGCTATCGAGCACGTTCATCGCGGTCATGGAACTGTTCTGGATGCCGTAAAAGCCATAGAAATAGCATTCGTAATACCCCGGGGGCGGCCCGCCGGCGCGGACCGGCGCGGTGGGCCCGGCATCGGCAAACGGATCGGGCGCCGCCGATGAGGCGGGTGTCTCCGCGGGCCGGTCCGGGTCGGCATCCTCCATCGGCATCGGCGCGGCCGGTTCGCCCAATGCGGCTTCGAGGGCATCGACGATGTTCGGCGCCCCGAGCCGGGCGATGTCGAGCGCGGTATCGCCGGTATCGTTCTCCAGCGTGAGATTGGCGCCCCGATCGATGAGGATTTGCGCCAATTCATCGCATTCGCTCAAGGCCGCCACCATGAGGGGCGTGAAGCCGCTGCTGGTCATGGCGTCGATATTGGCGCCGGCCTCCAGGGCCTCGATCGCGCCCTCCGTCTCGCAATAATAGGCGTGATCCTGCAATTCGCGGTCGGCCTGGGTCGAGACGTAGCGCAGCCCGGCCGCCTGGGCGCCGAAAGGCAGAAGCGCCGCGAGCCCGAATGCTGCCGCGCCATAGCGGGCCAGTGTCATGATCGGTCCTCCCATTGTGAATGTCGCCCTCATTCAGTCCATGTCGAAATCCATGTCGTCGTCCGCATCGGCATCGCTGTCGTCGTCTGCGTCGTCGTCATCGCCTGCGGGCCCGCCGCCGATCAGTTCGGTCGCGGCGCCCGCCACCTCGCCGGCTTCGGCGACCATAATGCCGAGACTGGCCGCGGCGGCATTGCGCGCCGCCCTGTTGCCGCGCCTTTTCCCCGTTCGGGCAAATCCATCGGGTTTCGAGCGGCCGCACAGCATAACGACGAGCACGACGAAACCGACCAGCGGGATCAGCGCAATGAGGTACCACCAGCCGGATCGGCCGGTATCGTGCAGGCGGCGCACGCCGACCGAAATCGAGGGCACGGCCTGCGCCAGGCTGACCAGGGTGGCGAGCCAGGTGGTTCCGGTTTCGTGAAGCACGATTGTGTCGACCAGCAAGGCGGCGATCACCGCAAGCGTGCCGAACAGCGCGAAGAGCCAGAACTCGGACCGCGTCGAGCGGCCGGTGAAATCGAAGGCACGGCGATAAGCGTCCAGATAAGCGTTCATTTCGGATGGTTTCCCTCAAGCATTGCCGGGGCTCGTCCCATATTCAGGGCGCGGCGCTGGCACGGACGGCGAACAGGTCGAGCAGGCTTGCCGGGTCCGATTGCGCGGCCAGCACCTGCGCCGCCGCGACCGGCATATCGGCGCTCAGTTCCAGGGTGACGGACGGAGCGCCCCTGACGAAGGCGGACGCCGCCGCCGTTACGTCCTCGCTCCAGTCGCGGCCCTGCGGCACATAGGTCTGTGCCAGCCGGGCCAATTGCGTGGTGAAGGTTTCGGCGTCCAGCCCGGCACTCTTTGCTCCAGCCGCGATCAGCCGGTCGCGCAGCCCCTGGTCTTCCAGCGTCAGGCCGATGGATTCGACCCCCAGCGACAGGAGAGCGCCGAGGACGCGGGCATTATCGCCCGAAACCAGGTCGGGCGTGGCGCCGGTCAAGGCGGCCGCCAGCGCGATCGAGCCCATGTCCTGGCCCGACAGGACCAGTCGATCGATATCGATCGTGCCGGCCACCAGGTCCCAATGACTTGCCAGCGTCACCCCCAGATCGAGCGCGGAATAGCCCATATCCGCCAGCGGCTGCATGTCTTCGTCGCTCATCGGGATAGCGATGCCGAACGCAGTCATCCTCACATCGGACGGGATACCGTTACGGTAATCGCCAAGCGCGAGATTGGCGTCGGCGAGGCCGATGCGCAGGCGTTGCCCCGGCGCGTCCGCATCGGGCACATCGAGCGTCACGCCGACCATTTGCACGCCCTCGAAAGCCGGAATGAGCGCCCGGGCATTGTCGGCAAGCCAGGCCGGATCGGGATGGTTGCCCACCTGGCGCAAGGTGGACACGACAGCGGTGACATCGGCGGGCTTGAGGATCAGCGCCCTGGCCACGAAAACCCCTTCGCCCTCGACACCGAGCTTGAGGTTCCGCGCGTCGATGCCCGGAAGCCGGTTGGGCTCCAACCCCTCCATGCCGAAACTGTCGGCGGTGAGGGTGATCGCCTGCCCGCTGGTGTTTTCGGCCGAGCAATCGATATTGGAAATCTTGAACGGGCCCGAGCGGAAGGCCGTGAGATAATCGGCATAGAGCCGGGCGAACCTGGCGATGGCCTCCGGGGCCGGCGCGCCGCCCTCCCGACGGACGTCCCGCACGATGCGCAGGGCTTCGGCGGGCGTGACATGCAGCGGCCGGCCGCTGAATTCGGCGGCCTCGACCGGCCCCAGATCGCATTGCGCGCCCGGCAGCGAAATGCGGACGCCATCGACGGCGAAATCCTCATAGAGCAATTGCGGCGCATCCTGGCGCGGATCGAACGGGACCAGCCCGTAAAAGGCGAGCAGCCCATCGATATCGAGCCGCCCGGTCGAGACGTGGTCGAAAACGATGCCGACATCGCCCGCGCGCAGTTCCATCGACCCGATATCGGCGCCATCGGCCTGCCCCCCGGCTATGCCGGAAAAGCTGACATCGCGGTAAACCACATCGAAGGGCACCGCGCCCTCCGGACCGGCAAAGGTGGCGGTGATCTGCGGAACCAGGACGCGATCGGCGCTCAGCGCGGCGAGTTTGCCGAAATCGCCCTGGAACATCGCGCCGATTTCCGCATCGCTGAAATTGGCGCCGGACGCCTCGACGCCGGCAAGGGTGATGGTGAGCCCATCGGCACCGGACGCCGGATTGCCCGCCATTTCCTCGGCGGGCATGTCCGCGGCCTCGAACGGATTGCGTTCGCTCGCCCCCGTATCCATCGGAACGAATGGATTGGAACTTGCGCCTATCCGTTGGGTCCAGCAGGCTTCGAGCCGCTCGAAACCCGTTGCGGCCGCATCCATGGGCAGCGGAATGGCGGACTGGGCCGTGCTCAGCCGCAGCGTGCCGACATCGCGCAATTTACCCACAAGGTCCCAATCCTCCCCGAGCAGCACGATGATGCCGGTGCCGGCCGTGCTGGCCTGGTAATCCACCCGGTCCAGCCCGCTCCCCTCGAGGCCGATCACATAGGTCGCCCCGTCGGGCAATTGCCAGCCGGGATTGACGACGACGAGCACATAGCCCGCCGTGCCGCGAAGGAAGGTGATCTCGTAATCGCCCTGCTCGCGCGACAATTCGCAATGATGAAAAGCACCACCCGGATCGTTGGCCGCGATGAGCGTCCACGGCCCCACCGCCTCCTGGGCGGCGATCGGATAGGCACGATCCGCGCCCGCTTCCTGAGCGCCAGGCGCCGCAATCGTCAGCAGAGCGGCCCCCAGCGCCGCCGATATCAGGGCAGGCAGGCGTTTCATGAATCCCTCCCAGAACATGAACGACCTTTTAATGCTCCAGTGAGCATTTAATAAAATCAACATAGAATGAGGGCTGTGGCAACAGAAAAAATCACTGGTTCTTTTATGATTCGATGATAATTTTGCGTCGTCCTTCGGTTGGGTCGGGGGCCAACCTGTGCTAGGCGGTTGCCTCGAGACGCCGCCCGCCTGCGCTCTTGGCCACCACGTTTGCCGGGATGATCGATTGAGTCAGCACAAGCCCGATAGGTCGAATGCGCAAATGGCGCTGGCCGGATTGCTGGACCAGGTTTCGAGACACCTGCATGCGAGCGGCCATACGGCCGATCTCTATCCGGCGCAGTGGAGCGCCCTGCGCTATTTCATGAGGGCCGATCCCGAGCATCGCAGCGCGATTGCCCTGGCTCGCTACCAGGGTATCGAGCCGGGGCCGACAACCCGCACCGTGCGGACCCTTATCGACAAGGGCCTGCTCAGGAAGGCGGGCTCGCTCGGTCGCGGCCGCATCCAGCGCATCGACGTCACCGAAGCGGGCGAGGCGTTGTTGTCGCACGATCCGCTCAACGCGGTGGCCGGAGCGTTGGCGCGCCTCGACGAGCCGCAAAGAACCGCCCTGGCCGAAGCGCTCGAAAGCGTCTTGAAGGCAATGCAGGCGCAAAACGAGCCCAAGCCCGATCCGGCGCCGCCTTCAGGCCGCGCCGGCTAGGATAGCCTCGATCAGGCGCGCTTCCTCGAACGGCTTGATGAAGACGCGCTCTGCACCCCAGATTTCCGCCAGCGACAGGGCGGTTTCTATCGTCATGTCGGGGCCGCCGCCGGTCATGGCCATGATCCTGAGGCCGGGAAATTCCGTGGGCAGCGTCTTAATCAGGCTGATCCCGTCCATTTCCGGCATCCAGATATCGGTCACCAGAACATCGTAACCGCCCTCTCGGAGCCGCTCGAGGGTTTCCGCGCCGGATCGGGCTGTGTCGGTGACGAACCCGGCGGCGTCGAGGGCAATCGCCACCGATTCGCGCGGCGGCGCCATATCGTCAGAAATCAATACGCGGATGGGTGTGTTCATGGCTTTGCGTCTTCGATTGCGAAGGTGATGATGACCGAAGTGCCCGCTTCAGGCGCGGAGACGATGTCGGCTTCGGCACCCCAGGCCCTGAGGATGCCCGAAACCACCGACAGGCCCAACCCGGTTCCCTCCTGCTCGGAACGGGTCGTAAAGAACGGCTCGAAGGCGCGCCGCCGCACCGCCTCCGTCATGCCGCAGCCATCGTCGCTGACGACGAGTCGCGCCGCCTGGTCCTCTCGATCCAGCCGGATCGTGATATTGCCCGCTTCCGCCATGGCGCGCACGGCGTTGGCGACGAGATTGCCCAGGACCTGCAGCATTTCACCGGACGAAACCTGGGGCTCGGCGATGTCGCCCACTTCGAGGTGCAGATGCACCGCGGCCGGCAGGATCGGCCGGATCGTTTCGACGCTGTGCCGGACGGCGGCGGCCAGGGAGCGCCTGGTCATGTCCCTTTCGTCCAGCCGCAGCGATTTGCGGACCGAAGCGACGATGTCGCCCATCCTGCTGGCGGAATCGAGAATGATTTCCAGCATCCGCTGCGTCTGTCCATCGCCTTGGTGCCGCTGCTGCACCCTTTTGGCCAGGTTGACGACGGGATGAAGCAGGTTGTTGATTTCATGCACGATATAGGCGGACAATTGCCCGAGCGCGGCCATCTTGTCCTGGCGCGCCAGGCGTTCGCGCCGCTCATGCTGCGCGGAGGCATCGACGACCGTGCCGGCAAAGCCGGAAATACGGCCATGCCGGTCCTTGGCCGCCACTCCGCTGACGAGGACAAACCGGGATTGGTCCTCTCCCCCGCCGATCGAGACGAGAACATCCCGGAAAGGCTCGCCATCGGCCAGGGCCGCGCGAATCCGGTCCAGCCCCGCCGATTTTTCATTGGAGGCGCGGGCCAGGCCCTCAACGATGTGCTGGCCGCTGACAAGGCCGAGTTTTGCCATTTGCGGGCCTTCGAGATAGCTGATTTCGCCGGTGGGTGTCGTCTCCCAGAAACTGTCGGCGGCGCTATCGGCGAAATTGCGAAAGCGCGTCTCCATGAGTTCGGCCATGCGTCGCAGCCGCCGCTCCCGGGCCTGCAGGCTGTATGAGGCCAGGGTGCTGAAGCACAAAAGCGAAAGCGTCGCGCCAAAATAGACCGCATTGGCCATGAAGGGATTGGCCCCCAGCCCCGGCCAGGCATCGAGCCCGAGCCGGATGGCACCGGTCAGGATGGCCGGCAGCCAGCAGGCGAGGAACAGCATGGCCCGCGTCCGGCGATGCCGCAGGGCGACGATGGCCACGACCAGGCAGCCAAGCAGCACGGCCAGCCCCACTTCGGACGAGAAGCGCCGGACGATCTGCTCGTCGGCCAGGGCCTCGCGCGCCGCCTCGACCGCCAGCACCATGCAGGCGAGGCCGGCAATATCGAGAGCGGCGGCAAGCCGGCGCGACCATTGGGCAATATCGAGCCAGCGGCATACGAAACCCAGCAGCGCCGCGTAAATGAGGATGGTCGCGCTCAGCGAGAGCACGATCGAGAGGGTATTGACGCCGGGCAGGATATCCGTTTCAAGCAGGCCGCGATCCGAAATCAGGTACAGGGTGAACGCCACGATCATCGCTGCCAGCGACGCGAAGATCCTGTCGCGCAGCGCCAGGGCCATGGCCCCCACATAGACGGCCAGGCCGAGCAGCACGCCGGTGAGGCCACCCAGCGCCAGGGCTTCGGCCTCGTAGGCGCCGAGAAAGCGGTTGAGCGGCACCAGGCGCACCACGGCCCGCATCGAGGAATGGGTATCGGTCCGCATATAGAGCGGGCCATTGTCGAGATCGTCCGGGCCCAGCACGAAGAGCGGATAGCGATAGAGCTGGTCGGGATCGCCACGGCGCCAGCCGGAGCGGCGATAGCCATCGCCCTCCGGCAGGTAAAGGTCGGCGTGCCGCACCCGGGTCAGGTCGAGCGTCAGCACCCAATTGCGCACGCCGTCGGCAAGGCGCGGCACGCTGATCCTCAACCAGAAGGCGGTCGAGGCAGTCGGCGCCACGCCCTGATTGGGCTCATCGCCCGCCGTCGAAAATGCCGACGGCCCGGCCGCGAGCATATCGGCCAGCGTCATCGTGCCACTGGGATCGACGGCGGTGGCGACCTGCTGGTCGAGCGACGGGGCCACGCCCGGCCCCGATCCGGCCTTGGCGCGCATATCGGCCGCCAGCGTGACGAGAATGATGCCGGCATAGGCCAGCATCAGCAAGGCCGGGACCAAAGACCAAACGATCCGCAAGCGCTGCGACAGCACTCCCCCTCCCCCAGAACCGAGCCTTCGTCCCCGTCCTCCACGGGAGCGCCCTTTTTACCGTCCTAACCGGCTTATGGCGGATATGCTAGCCATTCGCGCCCCGAAAAACGCCGCCGCATTCCCTCCGGCGCGAGCATTTCGGCCTCAAAAATCCTTGAAACGATCACTGAGCTTTTTTCTTGCCATGGATGCTGGCCTGTGTTGTCGTTAGCGAACAGGCAGGGAGGAGATGCGATGGCGATGCCTCGAAGGCATTTTCCAGTATATGTCGCCCTCGGCGGCGTCCTGCTGCTCGCCTGGGGCGCTCATGCCCTTGGCGCGGAAGCGGAGGATTGCCGGAACAGAACCGTGACCGGCAATGCCGGCATTGCCGCCTGCACCACGGCCATCGCCACGGCGGAAGGCGCCGAAAAGGCGCGATTGCTGATGGAGCGGGCCCGCCTGCTGCGCCAGGGCAGCAATTTTCCGGAGGCCGAAGCCGACCTCGACAAGGCCATGATGCTGGCGCCCGACAATGCCGATCTCCTCGTGGAGCTGGGCTATCTGCGGCACGCGCAAGGCGATCCCGAAGGGCAATTGGCCGCCGACGCGAAAGCCCTTTCCATCGATCCGCGGAACTGGCGCGCCCTGCTCAATCACATGGATGCCCTGGCCAGCCTGGGGCGCAATGAAAACTGCCTGCTCGAAGGGCCCCGCGCGGTCGAACTCGCCCCCGACCAGCCCTACACCTATGCCTATCGGGGGCGCTGCCGGGCCGGGATCGGCCAGAGCGCAGAGGCGGTGGACGATTACGAAAAAGCGCTGGGGCTCGGCCTCGATGAAGCGTTCCTCCACGCCAATCTCGCCCTTGCCCGCCTCGATCTCGGCCGCGATCGCGAAGCACTCGAAGCCGCGCAAACGGCCATCGAGCGCGATCCCGCAAATGCCTATGGGCACTACGGGAAGGTCGACGCGCTGCTCCAGCTCGGCCGCACCGATGCGGCGATAACGGCCTATCGCGAAGCCCTGGCGGCCATGGGCGAGGACAGGCTCGGCCTCGCCAATCTCCTGGCCTGGGCATTGTATCGGCAGGGCCGCGCGACGGATGCCCTGGCCATTATCGAAGAATTTTTCGACGCCCACCCCAGGCCGGGCACCGACCAGGCCTACGAGGTCGATACCTATGCCCATATTCTCTCCGCGCTCGGCGAGGAGGAAAAGGCGGTGCGGCAATTCCTCCTCGCGGCCGATCTCGGTGGCGCGGCGCGGCAGGAGGATTATCGCCGCCAATTGAGGCTTATGGGAATGACGGTCGCTGACGGCCGGGACGGGCTCGCCGCCGCTCTCACCCAATGCGTGAAGAAGGGCGCCGATTGCCGCCTGTCGCCCTGACCGCGCTCTAAGGCCGGCCCGCGCCCGCATGGCGCCCGGGCGTTTCGCCATATGCCCTTACGAGCGCGCCGATACGGGCCGCGCCGTCCGGCGTCGATGGATTGAAGATCATCATGTTGAGGTCAGGCCGCCCCTCGACCGAGAACGTGGAAAATTCCAGCTCGATCAACCCGATCTCGGGATGCCGGAGGCGCTTCACGCCCTCGCCATGGGCGGCGATTTCATTGTCGCGCCACAGCGCCGCGAATTCCGGGCTGGTGCGGGATAGCTCGTCGACGAGCTGGGCGATCTCGGCGGAGGCGCCGGCCCGGGCGGCATCGGCCCGGAAGGCCCCGACCACGAACCGGGCCACGCCGAGCCAATCCTCCTGGATCGTGCGCAGGCCCGGATCGGCAAACATCAGGCGCAGGATATTGCGTTGCTCCGGCGGCAGCCGCGCATAATCGGTCAGCAAGGCCGCCGCCGCCGCGTTCCAGGCCAGGACATCCCATGTCGCGTTCTTGACGATGGCCGGGCTGATCGGCATGGCATCCAGAACATGCTGCAACCGGGGCGTGATGCCGTCGCGCGGCCGGTAGCGCGCTTCCGGCGGGTGCCCGAAGGCCAGGATGAACAAATGCTCGCGCTCGGGCTCCGTCAGCATCAGCCCGGCGGCGATGCGCTCGAGAACGTCGGCCGAGGGCGCGCCACCCCGGCCCTGCTCCAGCCAGGTGTACCAGGTCGGGCTGATATTGGCCCGCTGCGCCACCTCTTCCCGGCGCAGGCCGGACGTGCGGCGGCGCCCGCCGCCGAAGCCGAAAGCGGCCGGATCGAGCCGGGTGCGCCGGTCGCGCAGAAAGGCCCCGAGTGTATTGCTGGCCGCGATGTCCATGGCGATCCTGTTGGCTATTATACCATGATAAAGTCACTCCTTTACCAGGAAGAATTTACGCCGAAACATGCTCCGAACCAATAGCGGAGCTTATGTCATGCTTGTCTTTCTTACTGGAGCCACCGGCTTTATCGGGTCCCGGATCGTGCCGGAACTGCTCGCCGCCGGACACCAGGTGCTCGGATTGACCCGGTCCGATCGCGGCGCGCAATTGCTTGAGGCGGCGGGAGCGCAGGTCCATTACGGCAGTTTGGAGGATCTCGACAGCCTGCGGGCCGGCGCGGAACAGGCGGATGCGGTGATCCACACCGCCTTCGACCACGACTTTTCCAATTTCCTCGCCAATTGCGAAAAGGATAGCCGCGTCATCGCAGCCATCGGTTCGGTGCTCGAGGGATCGGATCGTCCCCTGATCGTTACGTCGGGCACCGGAATGGGCGATCCCGGCAATGGCCGGCCCGCCATTGAGGATATTTTCAACAAGGATCACCCGAACCCGCGCATCGCCTCGGAACTGGCGGCCAACGATCTGCTCGACCAGGGGGTCAATGTCTCCATCGTGCGATTGCCGCAGGTCCACGACCGGCAGCGGCAGGGGCTCATCACCCCGTTCATCGAGATTTCGCGGGAAAAAGGCGCCGCCGCCTATATCGGCGAGGGCCGCAATCGTTGGCCGGCGGCCCATGTGCTGGACGTGGCCAAGCTTTATCCCCTGGCGCTCGACAGGGGGCGGAAAGGCGCCCGCTATCACGCCGTCGCCGAGGAAGGCGTCACCGCCCGCGCCATCGCCGAAGCGGTCGGCGCCGGCCTGGGCCTGCCGATCCTCTCCCTGGCCCCCGAGGACGCGGCGCGGCATTTCGGATGGCTCGGAATGTTCGTCACCCTGGACTTGCCGGCGTCCGGCGCGAAAACCCGCGAAATCCTTGGCTGGCGGCCCAGCGGGCCGGGCCTGATCGAGGACCTCGAACACATGGATTATTCCCAACCGGCCGCCCATTGAGCCCGGGCCACCCGGCACGCCCCGGAAGAGCCGGCACAGCCGTCTTCCGGGGCGCCGGGGCGTCTTGCCGTCAGGCCGCCAGGGCCTCGGCATCGCTGCCGGCCGGCAGATGCAGGGGGCAATCCGGGTCAGTCACGGCCCGCCAGACCGCCGCAACGACATCCTCGGGCCGGGTCGGCTCCTTGGCGGCGTTTTCCCCGAACGCCTGCATGACCGCGTCGACAAAGGGGGCGTAGGCCTCGGGCGCTTCCGGCGCTCCGGCCCCCAAAGCCATGGCATTGGCGCCGAACCGCGTGGCCGGCGCCTGCCCCGGCAGGACCAGTTTCGTGCGGATGCCCAGGGGCGCAAGCTCGAGCGCCAGGCATTCGGTATAGGCATTCAACGCGGCCTTGCTGGCGGTATAGACCGGCAGGAGCGGCAGGGGCTTGAGCGTCACGCTCGAGGACACATTGACGATCACCCCCGCCCCTTTCTCCCGCATCTGCGGCAGCACGGCGCGGATCATGGCGAAAGTGCCGAAAAGATTGGTCTCGAAGAGCCGGCGGACCGTCTCCTCGGACGTGCCCTCGAAGGTGGAGAGCCAGCCGACGCCGGCATTGTTCACCAGTGCATCGATCGATCCGGCCTGCTCCACCGCACGCGCGACACTGTCGCGGTCGGTCACGTCGAGCGCGATCACCTCCAGCCGGTCCGAAGCGGGCAGCAGCGCCGCATCCGGCTTGCGCATGGTGGCCACGACCGACCAGCCCCGGTCGAGGAAATGGCGCGCCGTCTCGAGCCCGAAGCCCGAAGAGCATCCGGTAATCATGATCCTGTTCATCTCTGAAGCCTCCTGTTGTCGGATGCACTTCATATCGACAGCGAGGGCCGGATAATCTACCATGAAAAATCTGGAATTCTTTATCGATAGTCCGAAATGTCCGATCCACTCTCCGAAGTGATCTCGTTGCTGCGCCCGCACGCGCCCTTTTCAAAGCTCGCCCAGGCGTCCGGTCCCTTCCGGTTGCGCCGCGACGACATCGAGAACGTGTTCTATTGCATGCTGCTGACGGGACGCGTGTGCCTGGAGGTGGATGGCAAGCCGCCGCTGACGCTGAGCGCCGGGGATTTCGTGCTCATTCCCGCCGCGCGCGCCTTCACCATTTCCAGCGTGGATCCCGCGCCACCGCCGGGCCTGCGCAGCCACCCCGTGCCCGGCGAGGATGGCATCGTGCGGATCGGCCCGCCCGATGGTCCGGTCGATGCCCAGCAGCTTATCGGCCATTGCCGGTTCGACAGTCCGGATGCCGGACTGCTGGTGTCGCTCCTGCCCGACATGGTCGTGGTGCGCGGGGAAGGCCGCCTCGCCGCACTGGCCGCGCTGGTGCGGGACGAAGCGCGCGCGCACCGCCCCGCGCGCGACGTCGTGGTCGAGCATCTTTTGCAGGTTCTCCTGATCGAGGCTTTTCGCTCCACCACCCAATCGGAAGCGACGCCGGGCCTGCTGCGCGGCCTGGCCGATGCCCGGATCGGGCCGGCACTGCGCGCCATGCATGCCAATCCGCACCGATCCTGGACCATACCCGCCCTGGCCGCCGAGGCGGGACTCTCCCGCTCGAGTTTCTTTACGAGGTTCAACCAGGTCGTCGGCATGCCGCCCATGGGCTATCTGCTGCATTGGCGGATGACGCTGGCCAAGCACATGCTGCGCTCGGGCCGCCACACGATCGCGGACATCTCGACCCGCATCGGCTACGGCTCGCCCAGCGCCTTCAGCACCGCCTTTTCGCGCCATGTCGGCGCCTCTCCCGCCCGCTATGCGGCACGGGCCGGATGATAGCGACGGACCGGGCCAAACCAGGACGATATTGACCGGACACCTGCTTTACTGAAATTCTCCCACGGGAACATTTCGCGCGGGGGGCAGGATGCGAGGATCGGCAACGGCAATTCTGGCTTTTTTCGCACTGCTCTTGACGCTCATGTCTCCCGCTTCCGCCCTCGCCGGACCCGCCGATGCCCGCCCGGCCTTTCGGGACTGCGAGCATTGCCCCGAAATGGTGACGCTGCCGCCTGGCACATTCCTCATGGGACCGAGCGCCGAAGAAGTCCGGCAATTGCAATATCTGGACAATGAATTGCCCCAGCACGCGGTCACGATTGCCTATCCCTTCGCCATCGGCCGCTATGAGGTCAGCGTGGACGAACTCGATGCCTATGTGAAGGAAACCGGCGCCGAAATCGGCGGCCTTTGCGGCATAAGGGTAATGGATAGCGGCGAGAACGCCCTGAAATATGAAGGCACGCTGGCGCCGGGCGGCGACCAGGGCGCCGCCGCGCCCTATCTGGTCTATATCGCCGACGGCTCCTATGCCCAGCCTGGCCTGCCGGTGACGGGCAAACAGCCGGCCGGATGCATATCGCGCCACGAAATCGCGGCCTATCTCGCCTGGCTCGGCGAAAAGACCGGCCGCCACTATCGCCTGCCCACAGAGGCCGAATGGGAATATGCCTATCGCGCCGGCACCGACACCATGAATTTCTGGGGCGACGACTTCTCCAAAACCTGTGACTACGCCAATTTCGCCGACCGCGAATCCGGTTACCAGGCGGCCCCGGCCGCTGCCTGCGCGGAGCGTCTCCACCCCGGCTGGACTGCCGAAATTGGCAGCTACCAGCCCAATCCCTGGGGTCTTTACGACATGGCCGGCAATGTGCAGGAAACGGTCGAGGATTGCCTGCACGCCGATTATGACGGCGCCCCCATCGACGGTTCACCCTGGACGGAACCGGATTGCCGCACCTTTGTCGCGCGCGGCGGCGATTACGAACTCACCCAGTTTTCCATGCGTGCCGACGAGCGCCTGCTGTTCGGCTATGACGAGGAGGGCAGCGACGGCATGTGGACAAAGGACGAAGCCCTGGACGAGCGCTTCAACCTCCTGGGCTTCCGCGTCGCCGTTTCCCTCGACGACAAAGCCTGGGACGCTGGCTCGCGCTGAAGCCGGCAAAAGCACGCGCCAAACGGCCACAGCACCGTTTGGATCACATCAACTACCTGAAATCACTGAAAAATCTGGTAGCGGAGGAGGGATTTGAACCCCCGACACAAGGATTATGATTCCTCTGCTCTAACCAACTGAGCTACTCCGCCCCAAAAGGGTGCCGGTGGTTGGCCGACGCGCGCCTTACTAAGAGGGCGTCTGGCGGCTGTCAAGCAGCGCCGCGCGGCCGGTCGGACTTTTCCGCTGCCGCCAGCGCCTTGCGCGCCAGAACCAGGTCGGCCTCGAATTTGGCGCGCTCCCGGGCCCGGGCCTCGGCATCGGGCAGGCGCAGCAGATAGGAGGGATGGTTGGTGACGAACAATACCATGCCATCGCCCAGCGGGATCGGCGTCCCGCGCAGCCGGGAAATGGTGATGCCGGCGCGCTCGAGCAGGCTGCGCGCCGCAGTCGCGCCGAGCGCCACGACCACGCGGGGCCGGACGAATTGCTGTTCCAGGCGCAGCCAGAAGCGGCAGGCCTGGATTTCCCCGCCATCGGGCCGCTGGTGCATGCGCCGCTTGCCGCGCGGCGTGAATTTGAAATGCTTGACCGCATTGGTGAGATAGACCCGGTCCCGGTCGATGCCGGCCTTCTCCATGGCCGCGTCGAGCACCTGGCCCGCCGGCCCCACGAAAGGACGGCCCTGACGGTCTTCCCGGTCGCCCGGCTGCTCGCCCACCAGCATCAGGCCCGCCTCCGAAGGGCCCTCGCCGAACACGGCCTGCGTCGCCGGCCCATAAAGCGGGCAGCGCCGACAGTCCTCGACGGCAGCCCGCGCCGCTTCCAGCGATGCGATCTCCTCGGCCTCCGGCGTCGTTTCCGAGCCGCGACGGCCCGCCTTCCGGCTTTGCGCCCGGGCCACCATGCTGCATTCCTTCCGCAAGGATCGTGGATCCAGGGCCAATGCGCGGGCCCGCCCAGCGGTTGCACGCAATCCGCGGGCCGGATTGTTCAAGGATCGACACCGGTGCGTTGCGATTGGTCCGCTATGCGATATAGGGCCTGGACCCTATATTTCCCTCGAACACCGGCGCCCCGGCGCCGCGCACCGAACTGGCCGGCTTCCCAGGAAGCCTATGCAGGGAGTATCGGAAATGACCCTCGAACTTGGCGGCATCCACCATCTGACGGCGGTAACCGCCGATGCGCCGCGCAACCTGAAATTCTATACCGAGACGCTGGGCATGCGCCTCATCAAGAAGACGGTGAACCAGGACGACACCTCGGCCTATCATCTCTTTTATGGCGACGGCGTCGCCTCCCCCGGCGCCGACCTTACCTTCTTCGATTTCCCCGCCGCCCGCGAGCAGCGCGGCAACCACACGGTGGGCCGCACCGGCCTGCGCGTAGGCAGCGCGGAAACGTTGAAATGGTGGAAGGAGCATCTGCAGAATGGCGAGGTAGGCACCAGCGCCATCAAGGAGCGGTTCGGCCACCTCTCGCTCGATTTCGAGGATTTCGAGGGCCAGCGTTTCCGTCTGGTGGTGGATGAAGGACACCATGCCGTCCCGTGGGCCAGATCGCCCGTGCCGGCCGACAAGCAGATCATCGGCCTGGGGCCCATCACCCTGTCGGTGCCCAAGCTCGAACCCACCGATGCCATGCTGACCCGCGTGATGAACATGCGGCAGGTGCGGCATTATCCGGCGCGCGAGCGCGGCGGCGAAGTTTTCGTCTATGAAATGGGCCCGGGCGGCCCGGCGGCCGAACTGCACGTCGCGGTCGATCCCAGCCTGCCGCGGGCCCGCCCCGGTGCCGGCGGCGTCCACCACGTGGCCTTCCGCACGCCCGACCAGGAAACGCTGCGCCAATGGATCGACCGGGTGAACGGCTTCGGCATCCGCTCCTCGGGCGAGGTCGAACGCTTCTATTTCACCTCGCTCTATTTCCGCGAGCCCAATGGTATCCTGTTCGAGATCGCCACCGACGTGCCGGGCTTCGCCACCGACGAGCCCATGGAAAGCCTGGGCGAAAGCCTCTCGCTACCGCCCTTCCTCGAAGGGCAGAGAGCCCGGATCGAAGCGGGACTCAAGCCACTGGCCTGAGCCGGCCGGGATGGGTAGCCATAGGGCTATCCATTCCGATCCCGTCAATGCTCCGCCATATCGGGCGCCAGCAGGGCCGCATCGCGCACCAGGCTCAGGAATTGGGCGCGATAGCCGGCCGCGTCGCGGCCCCGGCCGGCCGTGGCCAGGGCTTCGATATCGCTCCAGTTCATGGATACGCCATAGGCGCTGCCGCGCAATTTCTGGCCGAAGGCGGCGACGGCCGTGGCAAATTGCGCATCCGGGCCGGCCGCGGCGATGGTGTCGTGGACCATGTCGGGCGTCACCGGCACTTCGATGAGCCGGCTTTCCTGCTGCCCCGGCAGCTTGTAGCGCATCTTGAGGAAAGCCAGCTCGCTCCTGTCGCCGCCCGCATCGTCCCCGCTGCCATAGCGCAGCGGATCGACCTGCTCGCCGCCCGAACCGACCGGCGTGATCTCGTAGAGCGCCGTCACATCGGAGCCCGCGCCGACATCGCCGGCATCGACCGCGTCATTGTTGAAATCCTCGCGGTTGAGCGCGCGGGTTTCGTAGCCGATCAGCCGATATTCGGCCACCATGGCCGGGTTGAACTCGACCTGGACCTTGACGTCCCGGGCAATCGTGTTGATCGTGCCGCCGATCTCCTCCACCAGCACCTTGCGCGCCTCGGCAAAGCTCGAAATATAGCTCGCATTGCCATCCCCGTTCTGCGCCAGCGTCTGCATGGTCGCATCGTCGAGATTGCCGCGCCCGAAGCCGAGCACCGAAAGCCCGATCCCCTTGCCGCGCTTGTCGGCGATGAAATGCTCCAGCGCCTCGGGATCGTTTATGCCCACGTTGAAATCGCCATCCGTGGCCAGGATCACCCGATTGGTGCCATCGGCGATCCGCCCCTCCTCGGCCAGCCGATAGGCCAGTTCGATCCCCTCGGCGCCCGCCGTGCTGCCCCCGGCATCGAGATCGTCCAGCGCCGCCAGGATCGTGGCCTTCCTGTCCGCCGGGGTCGGCTCCAGCGCCACCCCGGCCGAGCCGGCATAGGTGACGATGGACACATTATCGTCGGCGGAAAGCTGGTCGAGCAGCAGGGAGAAAGCCCGCTTGAGCAGCGGCAGCTTGTCCGGCGCGTCCATCGATCCGGACGTATCGATGAGAAAGACCAGATTGCTCCGCGTCGCCGCCGAAACCGGCGGCACATAACCCTTTATGCCGATCTGCAGGATTTGCGTCCTGGCGTTCCAGGGCGTGGGATAGACCATGAGCGTAGGCTGGAACGGCATGTCGGCGCTGGGCGCGGGCGCATAATCATAGGGGAAATAATTAATCATCTCCTCGATGCGCACCGCCTCGGGCGGCGGCATCATGCCGTCTTCCAGCATGCGCCGCACATAGGAATAGCTTGCCGTATCGACATCGATGGAAAAGGTGGAAACCGGTTCCTCCGCCGCCACCTTGAGCCGCTGTTCGTCGAAGCTGGCAAAGCTGTCCCCGCTCGGCGCGGCCAATGGCAGCACCGGCATGTCGGTGCGGGCCAGCGTGCGCATTTGCACCATCGGCGCCGGGGCCGGCGCCATTGCCATGTCGCTGCTCACGGCGCTCTCGGCCTGCGGCACGGGAGCGGCTTGCTTTGCCAGGGGCTCTTGTTCCGCCGGCACGGCCGGAATCTCCGCTTCGGTGCCGGCGGTCGAAGGCTGGGAAATCGTGCCCGGCCGGGTCAGCGCCGTCGATTGATAAAGCTGTACGCCCAGGGGCAGCAGCAACAGCGCCAGCGCGGCGGTGCCGATCGGAATACGGACGTCCATGATCGAAATCCTCTTCAAGGAAGTGATGATGGCGATGAGACGTCCGCCCAAAGCGTTTCCTTTGGCCGGCACCGGATTTTTTTTCCGGGCCGCCGCGAAGGCGGCGCGGCCGGCGGCCAGCGCCCGCTCGCGCGCCGCCGCGTCGGGCTCCGGCGGCTGCATGGTTTTCAGCCGCTCGAACGGCTCCTGGTCGTCCCGGTGGCTCATAGCAGCCCCCTCAATGTCTTGCGCGCCGCATGGAGGTGAAACGACACGGTCGCTTCCTTGATGCCCATGATTTCGGCCGCCTGGGCATGGCTCAAGTCCTCGGCATGGACCAGCAGTACCGCGTCGCGCTGCTGGTCCGGCAGGCGCCGCACCGCCGCCCAGAGCTGGCGATTGGTGGCGGATGCTTCCTGCTCGGCCTGCTGCATGGCCGGAACCAGGTCGGCATAGGCCGCGCCATGCCGCGCGCGGCGGCGGCCGGCCCGCTGCGCATCGCGCACCGCGTTGAGCGTGATGCGATAGACCCAGCTCGAAAAAGCGCTGCGCCCGTCGAACCCGGCAATGGCCGCGCCCAGCTTGATGCAGACCTCCTGTGCGATGTCCTCGGCATCGGCCGCATGCCCGCACCAGCGCCAGGCGGTGCGATGGATCATGGCATAATGGTTTTCAAGCAGGCTGCCGAACGCCGCTTCGTCGCCAAGGCGCGCACGCGCCACCAGCGCCTCGGTCAGCGCCCGTTGCGGGTCGATCGGGGGTGCGGCTCTCGGTCCCATCACCTCGGCATGCACAAGCGGCCTCTTTGGCTTATCCTAACGCTATGACGCCGCCCGGGGCCACACCCTTGGGTCCGCCCCTGATTTTTTCTAGACTGCGCCACGACGGGCCCGGCAGGCGCCCCTCCGGATGCGCAAGGAAAGGCCTTCTCATGCACCAGCCGCCCCGGCAAAGCCCGTTCAAGCTCAACCGCACACGCCTGTTCCTGCTCGCCATGGGCGCGGTTCTGGTGCTCATCACCATTTCCATGATGATGGGGGGCCTGGGCTCCTACCAGGCCCTCAAGGACGCGGCCAATGCCGCCAAGCAGCCCAGCGCCGAACAGGTGCAGGCCCCCTGACGCCCGACCGCATGGGGATCAGGCCACCAGCGTCTGCGGCACCGCTTCGGCAATGAAGCCGCCGCCCAGCACTTCGGCCATCTGCCCGTCATCGGCGTAAAAGACGCAGGCCTGGCCCGGCGACACGCCATATTCGCCCGCCACCAGCGTGACATGGACCGCCCCGTCGCGCATCTGGATCACCGCCGGCTGCGGCCCGCGCGTCGAGCGGATCTTCACTTCGAGCGGCGCGCCATTGCCGGCGCTGAGTTCGGCCAGCGGCCGGCTTCCCAGCCAGTTGACGTCGCGCAGCCGCACGACATGGGTCTTGAGCGCCTCGCGCGGGCCCACGATGACGCGGCCGGTGCGATGGTCGAGCTTGACCACATAGAGCGCTTCGCCGGTGGACACACCCAGCCCCTTGCGCTGGCCGATCGTGTAATTGACGATGCCATCGTGCTCGCCCAGCACGCGCCCATCCATATGCACGATCTCGCCCTTCGCCAGGGCCTCGGGATGCATCTTGCGGATAATGTCGGCATATTTGCCCTGCGGCACGAAGCAGATGTCCTGGCTGTCGTGCTTGTCGGCGATTTCGAGGCCGAATTCGCGCGCCAGTTCCCGCACCTCCGGCTTGCCCATCCCGCCCAGCGGAAAGCGCAGGAATTCGAGCTGCTCGGGCGTGGTGGCAAAAAGGAAATAGGACTGGTCCCGCTCGCTGTCGCGCGGGCGGAACAGGTGCCGCCGGCCATCCTCGCCCAACCGCGTCTGCACGTAATGGCCGGTGGCCAGCACGTCGGCGCCCAGTTCCCGGGCCACGCTCATCAGGTCGACGAATTTCACCGACTGGTTGCACGCGATGCAGGGCACCGGCGTTTCGCCCTGCTGATAGGCATTGGCGAACGGCTCGATCACCGAGGCACGGAACCGCTGCTCGTAATCGAGCACGTAATGGGGAATGCCCAGCGCCGCCGCCACCCGCCGCGCGTCGTGGATATCCTGGCCCGCGCAGCACGCGCCCTTGCGGTGCGTGGCCTCGCCGTGATCGTAAAGCTGCAGGGTGACGCCCACGACCTCATAGCCCTCGCGGGCGAGCAATCCGGCGACGACGGAGGAATCCACGCCCCCGGACATGGCGACAACGACGCGCGTCTCCTCGGGGCGCTTGGCGATATCAAGCGAATTCAGCATCTCTTTATTCGTTCCGGTTGGGGTCAAGGGCCAGCGAAACTGCGAGGCCGGGTTCTACGCCGCCGCAATCCATCTGTCCATTCCCGCCCGGCAGCTTTTGCCGCCTCACCGGCAGGACTGGCCGGGCCGGCAGGGCGATGACGAGTGTCCTGCCAAAGCAATTCATTGATATAAAAGCATTTTTTCTATCATCTCGATCTGGCAAGGCTCTTGCATCGCTTCGTCCGGATAAGTCTTTGTTCCGGGGCGCCCAGCGTGGCATCACATCTGACCATTACCCAGACGACACCGGCCCTGCCCGGCGGCAAGGCGGCAGGCGGCCAGCAGGCCGATGGCGGCGGCCTCATGGGGCTGTTCGCGGCCCTGCTCGGCGGCACCAATGCCGGCAGCACCGGCGTCGGGGCGACCTCGGAGAGCCAGTCCGGTTTCGATTTCAGCCTGGGCAACCTGCTCAAGCTGGGCACCGAGGCCGGCGATGACGCCGACAAGGACAGCGCCGATCCCGACGCCCTGGCTGCCGTCCTCGCCGGCCCGGCCCAACAGGTCAGCCCTGCCACGCCGCAGCCGCTCGTCGATTTCATCGATGCGCTGTCGGCGCTCAAGACCAGCCTCGATGCCGGCGAACCGCTCGATCCCGACCTGTTGGCCGATGTCGAAACCACGCTCAACGGCCTCGCCGACGCGCTCGGGCTCGATCTCGACAGCCTCGCCGTACCGGAGGATTTCTCGGCCCTGCTCGAGGGCATCGACACGGACAAGCCGGATCTCTCCGCCATCCTGGCGGGCCTGTTATCGCCGCTGGCGCAATCGCTGGCCGATGCCCCGGCCGGGAATACCGGCAGCGGTGCCGACGCCCTGCTCAAGACCATCGGCGACAAACTGGCGGCCATGATCGCCGCCCTGGAAAAGGGCGACATTGCCACCGACAAGCTGACCAGCCTGGGCATGACGCCCGGCCAGACGCCCGACGATGAAATCGAGGCTGCCCTCGCGCGCTTCGCGCAGAGCCTTGGATCGGATGGCACTGCCGTGCCCGACCAGCCCGAACTGGCCAGACCCAGCCTCGAAGTCACCGAGCCGGCACTGACCGGCAAGGCCGCCGATACCGGAACGGGCAAGGCCGGCGCGACGGGCGACGATGCGGGCAAGGCCGCCGACACCGACAGCGATACCGCCGAGGCCAGGGGTGCCCATGAGGCCAGGAAGGATGCGCAACGCCGCGAGGCCCGCGCCGATGCCGCCGCCACCGCTGCTCCCGCCGCCAGCGATGCCTCGAACACGCCCGCGCCTTCGCAGGCCCAACCGGGCCAGCAGAATGCGGCGCGAATCGATGCCGCCGCCAATCCGCGCATCGTCCAGGCCGGCTACCAGACCAGCCAGCAGCAATTGAACCTGCCCCAGATCGCTTTCGAGCTTGGCCGGCAGGTCACCGAGGGCAATACCCGTTTCCAGATCCGGCTCGATCCGCCCGAGCTGGGCCGGATCGACGTCCGGCTCGACATCGACCAATCCGGCCAGGTCAATGCACGCCTCACCGTGGAAAAGGCCGAAACGCTCGATCTCATGCAGCGCGACCAGCGCGGGCTGGAGCGGGCCTTGCAACAGGCCGGGCTCGATGCCGGCAAGACCAATCTCGAATTCTCGCTCAAGCAGAACCCCTTCGCGGGCAGCCAGCAGCAGAACCAGCACCATGCCTCAGGCCAGGACGGCGGCTTCGCCCTGCCCGGCCTGGCGCCCGAGGAGCCCGAAACGGCTCCCCCCACCGTCAACCTTTATCGCGGCTCGCTCGTGGCGAGCGGCGTCAATATCATTGCTTAGGGAGTAGACCATGGCTGTCGATGGCGTTTCCGGCTCGTCCTCCAGCACGTCCTCGACGTCGACGTCCCGCACCACCATTGCGGACAATTTCGACACGTTCCTCAGTATCCTCACCACGCAATTGCAGAACCAGAACCCGCTCGATCCGCTCGACACCAACCAGTTCACCGCCCAGCTCGTACAGTTCAGCGGCGTCGAGCAGCAGCTCAAGACCAACGATTTCCTCGAATCCCTGCTGCTTTCGACCCAGAATTCCTTCATGGCCGATGCCGTGTCCTATATCGGCAAGCAGGTGACGGCATCGGGCGAGACGGGCGAACTCAAGGATGGCGGCGCCTATTGGTCCTTCAAGGCCGAGGCCAATGTCGCCAATGCCCATGTGACCATCAAGAACGAGAAGGGCCAGGTGGTCTATACAGAAACCGGCTCGCTCGAAGCGGGCGCCGGCAATTTCCTCTGGGACGGCATCGGCTCGGACGGCAATACCCAGCCCGACGGGCTTTATACCATCGCCATCGAGGGCACCGACCTGGCCGGCAAGAAGGTCAATGTCTCGACCTCCTCGGTAGGCGTGGTCACCGGCGTCGATTTCTCCGGCAATGAACCCATGCTGACCGTGGGCAGCCAGAAGATGGCGCTCAAGGACGTCACCGACGTGCGCCTCGTGACCGAGAGCGCGGACGCGGACGCGGAATCCTGATCCCCGAACCTCTCGTTCAATACATTGAAACCCAAGACGTTTCTTAACCTGTTGTAAGTTTCCCCTTAGGGGTATCTTAAGGCCAAGCCTCTACTCTGGAACCTATATGGTCAGGTTTGAGTAGAGAGTAAAATGACCGTACAGATGCGTCCCCGCGTGAAGTACGTTATCGGCCCGGACGGGAGTCCCTTGACGATAGCGGACCTTCCGCCAGCCAATACCCGCCGGTGGGTCATCCGGCGCAAGGCCGAAGTGGTTGCCGCCGTGCGCGGCGGTCTGCTCAGCCTTGAAGAAGCCTGCGAGCGTTATACGCTCAGCGTCGATGAATTCCTCAACTGGCAGGCCGCCATCGACAAGCATGGCCTTGCCGGCCTCAGGACCACCTGGATCCAGCACTACCGGGAGGGGTGAGACGCGGCGGGCCGGCCCGCTCGCAGATCGCACCCGAACGCAAGGCTCGGATCGCAGCTATGGCACATCCCAAACCCGTCGGGGCGATCCGGCGGGTTTCTCGTCATCGCGCCTCCAGGAGTTTGCCGCGCAGAAGCGAACTTCTCCGTTTTTGGAACGCGGGCTATCCATAATCCTCCGGCATCCACCGCGCCCCCGCCGGGCGGGCGCGCAACCGCTCGTAATAATCCCGCGCCGCCGGCATCGGCTTTTTCTCCGCCGGCAGCTTGAACCAGCGGTGCAGCGACAGGCCCAGCGCAATATCGGCGATGGAAAAAGCCTCGCCGGCGACGAAGGGCCGGCCCTCGGCCAATTGCGCTTCCAGGATATCCATCTTGGCGGTCCATTTTTCTATGGCGGCGGCAATCCTGTCCGCGTCGTCATAGCCGGGCACCTTGCGGATCAGCGCCAGCACCGCATAAGTCCAGACGGTGCTGAGTTCCGTTCCCTGCCAGCCCAGCCATTGCAGCGCCAGCCCCATATCGTGCCGCTCCGCCGGCATCAGCCGGCCCCGCGTCTGCGCCAGATAGACCAGCAGGCCATTGCTTTCCCACAGGGCGGAGCCATCGGCCTCGATCAGCACCGGCACCTGGCCATTGGGATTGAGCGCCAGGAACTCGGGCACGTTCGGGTCGCGATTGGGCAGGCCCCAATCCTCCCGCTCATAGGGCTCCCCGATTTCATCGAGCGCCCAGAGCACCTTGCGCACATTGATCGAGGTCACCCGCCCCAGAACCTTGGTCATAACCGATTCACTCCCTGTTAACGGCACCCGGCAGTTTTTGCCTCAATTCTCAAATCGGGGCGAGCGGTTAAGACAATGTTTACCATCCGCTAGGTAATTTTTGCCCAGCGGTCGCGGGGGCTCCGACGATCCGAAAGCGGTTTGCGGCAAGGACTTCAAGCGGTCCGCGCGGTGAATCGCATCAAGCGAGATGGTCGGCAATCGAGTAGCGGCGTGGAAAGTCTTACCAATCTTATTAACCGCATCGGCCTGCCGCGCCTGGCCGCCATGGCCACCGTCGCGGTGCTGATGCTGGGCTTTTTCGCCTTTCTCATCACCCGCGCCCAGACGCCCAACCTGGCCCCGCTCTATTCAGGGCTGAGCCTTGAGGATTCCTCGGCCATCGTCACCGAATTGCAGACCCTCAACGTGCCCTATGAGCTGCGCGGCGAGGGCGACACCATCCTCATCCCGCGCGACCAGATCACCACGACCCGCATGACCCTGGCCGGCGACGGCCTGCCCACGCGCGGCCAGGTCGGCTACGAGATCTTCGACCAGCAATCGACCCTGGGCGCCACCAGCTTCGTGCAGAACATCAACAATGTGCGCGCCCTCGAGGGCGAACTGGCCCGCACCATCACCTCGCTCGCCCGCATCAAGGGCGCGCGGGTGCATCTGGTCCTGCCCGAGCGCGAATTGTTCCGCCGCGAACGCAAGGACCCTTCGGCCTCCATCGTGCTTTCGGTGCGGGGCGAATTGTCGTCGGGCGAAATCCGCGCCATCCAGCACCTGGTCGCCGCCGCCATCGAGGGCTTGACCCCCAGCCGCGTTTCCATCGTCGATGACCAGGGGAACCTGCTCGCCTCGGGCACCGGCGAGGATGAAGCCGGCATTCTCGCCGGCGAGGCCGACGAGCGTACGCTGGGCTTCGAGAACCGTCTGCGCACCCGGGTCGAGGACATGCTGGCCAATGTCGTGGGCCCCGGCCGCGCCCGTGTCGAGATCGCCGCCGAACTCGACTTCAACCGCTCCACCACCACCCAGGAAACCTTCGATCCCGATGGCCAGGTGGTGCGCTCGACCCAGACCCGCGAAACCGAGAACCAGAGCACCGGCGCCGACGGCCAGGTGACCGTGGCCAATGAATTGCCCGGCGCCAGCCAGAATGCAGCCAGCACCGGTCCCACCGATATCGGCTCCTCCACCGAGGAAACCGTCAATTACGAGATTTCCAAGACCACCCAGACCGCCGTGACCGAAGCGGGCGCCATCAAGCGCCTGTCGGTCGCCGTGGTGGTCGATGGCACCTATGTCGATGACGGCGCGGGCAATCTCACCTATACCCCGCGCAGCGCCGAGGAAATCGACCAGCTTCTCACCCTGGTGCGCTCGGCCGTGGGCTATTCGGCCGAGCGCGGCGACGCGGTCAACGTGGTCAACATGCAATTCGCCGAGCGCCCGGACCTGGCCCCGCCCGGCACCGACCAGAATGCCGGCCTGTTCGATTTCACCCGCGACGACATCATGAACGGCGCGGAAATGGCGGTCACCCTGCTCATTGCCCTGGCCCTGGTCTTCTTCGTCATGCGCCCGCTTCTCAAGAAGGTGCTGACGCCCGAAAGCCAGCCCCTGGCCCTGCCCAGCGCCGCCGAACTGGGCCATCACGGCACGCTCGGCCCGGATGGCCAGCTCATCATCGAGGAGGAAGAACCCGCCACGCCGCGCGACAAGACGCCGGCCTGGGTCGCCAATGCCAAATCCATGGGCGAAACCCAGCTCCAGACCCTCAAGACCGTGGGCACCCTGGTCGAGGAAAACCCCAAGCAGGCCGCGCTCATCGTGCGCGACTGGCTCGGCAACGCGGCATAGACCATGGCACTCGTTTCCCAATCCATGCCCGAAACGCCCGCCGGCCAGCCGGCCGGCGCCGCGCCTGCCGCCGCCCCGGCCAGCATGGGCACCCAGCTTCAGGTGGGCGGCGAACAGCGCGTCCTCAACGGCGATGAAAAGGCCGCCGCGCTCCTGCTCGCGCTCGGGCCCGATTACGGCAAGCCCATTTTCGACGAACTCGACGAACTCGAGATTAAGCAGCTTTCCCGCGCCATGGTGCGCCTCGGGCCCATCACCCAGGAAATGCTCGACGATCTGATGATCGAATTCGTCACCACCATTTCCTCGAACGGTTCGCTCTCGGGCAATACCGATTCCACCGAAAGGCTGCTGCTCTCCTTCCTGCCCCAGGAACGGGTGGACGCCATCATGGAGGAAATCCGCGGCCCCGCCGGCCGCAATATGTGGGAAAAGCTCTCCAACGTGCAGGCCGACGTGCTGGCCGCCTATCTCAAGAACGAATATCCCCAGACCATCGCCGTGGTGCTCTCCAAGATCGCCACCGAACACGCCTCCAAGGTGCTCGCCGTCCTGCCCGAGGAACTGGCCATGGACGTGGTGCAGCGCATGCTGGGGCTCGATCCGGTGCAGAAGGAAATTCTCGAAAAGATCGAGATGACCTTGAGGACCGAATTCATGTCCACGCTCAACCACACCAAGCGCCGCGACAGCCACGAGCAGATGGCCGAAATCTTCAACGCCTTCGACCGCCAGACCGAAGCGCGCTTCCTCACCAATCTCGAAGAGATCAACCGCGACGATGCCGAGCGCATCAAGGCGCTGATGTTCACCTTCGAGGATCTGGCGCGGCTCGACATGTCGGCCATCCAGACCCTGCTCTCGCGCATGGACAAGCGCGACCTGGCCCTGGCCCTCAAGGGCGCCAACGACCAGATCAAGGAAACCTTCTTCAAGAACATGTCGGGCCGCGCCGCCAAGCTCATGCGCGACGACATGACCGATATGGGCCCGGTGCGCCTCAAGGACGTGGACGAGGCCCAGAGCCGCATGGTCGCCACCGCCAAGGACCTCGCCGCCAAGGGCGAGATCATCATCCTCAAGACCAATTCCGACGATCAGATGATTGCGTGATCCCATGGCCAGCCCCGCACGCTTCACCTTCGATCTCGACCTCGAACCGCCCCAGGCCCGGCGGCCCGCCGCGCCACCGCCGCCCCCCGTCCCCTCCATTCCCGAGGACGTGGTGGCCCAACTCGTCGCCAATGCGCGCGAGGAGGGCTATGCCCAGGGCGTGGCGGCCGGCGAGGGCAATGCCGCCGGCATGGCCGCCCAGACCATCGCGGCCGCCGCCGGCACCCTGGCGACCCAGACCGCCCGGCTCGCCCAGGCGCTCGACGAGGCCATCGCCGCGCATCGCCGCGACGCGGTGGAACTGGCCACCAGCATCGGCCGCAAGCTGGCGCTGCACCTGGTGGCCCGCTATCCCCTGGCCGAGCTGGAAGCCCTGGTCGCCGAATGCCTGCCCAATCTCACCGGCGTGCCGCATCTGGTGGTGCGCTGCCATCCCGACCTGGCCGACGCCATGCGCGACGCCGCGACCGCGCAGATGACCACGTCCGGCTTTTCCGGCCGGCTGGTGGTCATGGGCGATCCCGAGATCCGCCTCGGAGACGGCCGCATCGAATGGGTCCATGGCGGGCTGGTGCGCGACATCGCCGAGATTTCCGGCCAGATCGACCGGCAGATTTCCCTCTATCTGGCGGCCCGGGCCCGCCAGGACACGAACCAGGAGAACGGCGCATGACGACCGATCCCGAAAACGACATCACCGCCTCCGACGATCTCGGGCTCGATGCCATGGAGGCGCCCAGCCGCCCCGGTGAGCAGAGCTACGAGGAAAAGACCGCCGCCGACCTCGAAGCAGTATTCGACGTGCCGGTGCGCGTCTCGGTGGTGCTGGGCCGCACCCGCATGGCCGTGTCCGAACTGCTCAAGCTCGATACCGGCACCGTCATCGAGCTGGACCGGCAGGTGGGCGAGGCCGTCGAAATCTTCATCAATGATCGTCTGGTCGCCCGGGGCGAGATCGTGCTGGTCGAAGACCGGCTCGGCGTCACCATGACCGAAATCATCAAGCCGCAATAGGAGAGAGCCATGCGCCTCCTCATCATTGGCGCCCTGGAAGGGCAACTGACCCAGGCCACGAAGATGGCCATGGATGGCGGCGCCAGGGTGGCCCACGCGCCCTCGATCGAGACCGCCTTGGCCGCCCTGCGTGCCGGCAAGGGCGCCGACCTGCTGCTGGTCGACGTGATGATGGACATTGCCGGGCTCATCGCCGGGCTCGAAGCCGAGCGCATCGCCGTGCCGCTGGTCGCCTGCGGGGTGGAAACCAATGCCGCCGCCGCCGTCAACGCCATCCGCGCCGGCGCCAAGGAATATATCCCCCTGCCTCCCGATGCCGAGCTGATCGCCGCGGTCATCGCCGCCGTGGCGCGCGAAACCGCCGATTTCCTCTACCGCGACCCGGCCATGGAGCGCGTCGTGCGCATGGCCGACCAGATTGCCGGTTCGGAGGCCTCCATCCTCATCACCGGCGAAAGCGGCACCGGCAAGGAGGTCATCGCCAAATACGTGCATGCCCATTCCCGGCGCGCCGCCAAGCCCTTCATCTCGGTCAATTGCGCCGCCATCCCCGAGGCGCTTCTCGAATCCGAATTGTTCGGCCACGAGAAGGGCGCCTTTACCGGCGCCGTGGCGCGCCGCATCGGCAAATTCGAGGAAGCCTCGGGCGGCACGCTGCTGCTCGACGAAATTTCTGAAATGGATGTCCGGCTGCAGGCCAAGCTGCTGCGCGCCATTCAGGAACGTGTCATCGACCGCGTCGGTGGCACCAAACCGGTTCCGGTGGACATCCGCATCCTGGCCACCTCGAACCGGAATCTCAGCGAGGCGGTGCGCGAAGGCGTGTTCCGCGAGGATTTGCTGTTCCGCCTCAACGTGGTCAACCTCAGGCTCCCGGCCCTCCGGGACCGGCCCGGCGACATCGTGGCGCTTTCCGAGCATTTCGTGGCCAAATATGCCAAGGCCAATGGCATCTCGCCCCGCGATCTGTCTCCGGAAGCGCGCGATGCGCTGGTCGGGGCGCCCTGGCCGGGCAATGTCCGCGAGCTGGAAAACACCCTGCACCGCGCCGTCTTGCTCTCGTCCGGCGATACGATCGGCCCCGAGGCCATCGTGCTGCCCGACGGCATGGGCCTTGCCGACGCCGCCCGGGCCGCCTCGCCCGCGCAAATGGCGGCCCAGACCGCCCAGGCCATGAACCGGGCGCTGGTCGGGCGCACCGTCGCCGATGTCGAGCGCGATCTCATCCTCGATACGCTCGACCATACGCTGGGCAATCGCACCCACGCCGCCAATATCCTGGGCATCTCCATCCGGACCCTGCGGAACAAGCTCAATCAATATGCCGACGAAGGCGTGCATGTGCCCGAGCCCGGCGAAAAGCGGGGCGCGGCGTGACGGATCCCAACGCCTCCGGCAATCGCCGGATCGTCCCTCTCCCCGCCCGGACGACAGCCTAGACCATGACCGATATCCCCACCGGCAATCCGCGCCCGAGCTTCAGGCTCCCTTCCCCCGCATCGGTCTTCGAGCTGCTGCGCTCGGGCGACATCGCGCTCGCCACCGGGGTCATGGGGCTCATCGTCATCCTCATCGTGCCCATGCCGCCGCTGCTGGTGGACATGCTGCTGGCGATTTCCATCGTCTTTTCGGTCATGATCCTCATGACCTCGCTGTTCATCCAGCGCCCGCTGGAATTTTCGTCCTTCCCCACGGTGCTGCTCATCGCCACCATGCTGCGGCTGGGCCTCAACCTGGCCACCACACGCCTCATCCTGTCCGAGGGGCATAACGGCACCGACGCGGCCGGCCACGTCATCGAGGCCTTCGGGCAATTCATCACCCGCGGCAATTTCGTCATCGGCATCGTCGTCTTCATCATCCTGGTGATCGTCAATTTCATCGTCATCACCAAGGGTTCGGGCCGTATCGCCGAGGTCGCGGCCCGGTTCAGCCTCGATGCCATGCCCGGCAAGCAGATGGCCATCGATGCCGACCTCTCCGCCGGGCTGATCGACGAGGATACCGCCAAGAAGCGCCGTGCCGACCTCGAAGGGGAAAGCGCCTTTTTCGGCAATATGGACGGCGCCTCCAAATTCGTGCGCGGCGACGCCATTGCCGGCCTCATTATCACCTTCGTCAACGTCTCGGCCGGCATATTGATCGGCATCATGCAGGAAGGCCTGACCTTCCAGGAGGCGGGCAATGTCTATACGCTTCTGACCATCGGCGACGGGCTGGTGAGCCAGATCCCGGCGCTCATCGTCTCCACCGCCGCCGGCATCCTCGTCTCGAAATCCGGCGTGGCCGGCGCCGCCGACAAGGCCCTGGCCGGCCAGTTCACCGGCTATCCGCGCGCCCTGGGCATGTCCTCGGCGGTCATGGGCGCCCTGGCCCTGCTGCCCGGCATGCCGCTTATTCCCTTCATGGCTCTGGCCGGCGGCGTCGGCTATGCCGCCTGGCGCGCCGCGCGGGCTAAGGCCGGCCGCACGCTGGAAGAAACCGCGCGCAAGATCGCCGAGGCCGCGCCCACCGCGACCCAGCCGGCCGAACCGCCGATCACCGACAGCCTCAGGATCGACGATCTCAAGCTCGAACTGGGCTATGGGCTGTTGAGCCTGGTCAAGGAAGACGAAACCGGCACCGACCGCCTCACCGAGCAGATCAAGGCGCTGCGCCGGCAATTGGCGCTGGAACTGGGTTTCGTCATGCCCCCGGTGCGCATCCTGGACAACATGCAATTGGAGCCCAACGACTACAAGGTGCGCATCAAGGAAGTGGAGGCGGGCGCCGGGCAGATTTACGCTAACCAGCTCATGGTCATGGACCCCTATGGCAATCCCATCGACCTGCCGGGCCAGCACACCACCGAGCCCACATTCGGCCTGCCCGCCACCTGGATCGAGCCGGCTCTGCGCGACGAAGCCGAATTGCGCGGCCTCTCCATCATCGATCCCTCGACGGTGATTTCCACCCATCTTACCGAAATCCTCAAGGCCAATGTCGCCGACCTGCTGAGCTATGCCAATGTGCAGAGCCTGCTTTCGGGCCTGCCCAAGGACCAGCAGAAGCTCGTGGAAGACATCGTGCCCAGCCAGATTTCGGTATCCGGCGTGCAGCGCGTGCTCCAGGCCCTGCTCACCGAGCGCATTTCCATCCGCGACCTGTCCACCATTCTCGAAGGCATCGCCGAAATCGCCGGCAATGGCCGTTCGGTCCAGACCATTACCGAGCATGTGCGCGCCCGGCTGGCCCGCCAGATCTGCGCCGCCAACCAGGCGCCCGATGGCACGCTGCCGCTGCTTACCCTCTCCCCGCAATGGGAACGCGATTTTGCCGAGGCCATGGTGGGCGATGGCGAAAGCCGGCACCTGGCCATGGCGCCGAGCAAGCTCCAGCAATTCATCGGCGCGGTGCAGAACGCCTTCGAGCGCGCCGCCCAGCAGGGCGAATTGCCGGTGCTCATCACCTCCCCCGCCATCCGCCCGCATGTGCGCTCGATCATCGAGCGCTTCCGCCCCCAGACCGTGGTCATGAGCCAGAACGAGGTCCATCCCCGGATGCGCCTCAAGACCGTGGGCAGCGTCTGATCGGAGAACACCGCCCCCCGAGCCACGGCAAGAGCCGCTGTTAAGGAGGAAAGCCGCACGCCCTACCCGCCGGCAGGACACGCGCCACCAGAAGCGCCAGCGCCGCCAGCGCCAGGATCGACAGCGCGCCCGCCGCCAGCACCCTGCCGCCCGAAGCCAGCACCGAGCGCAAATTGACCGACAGGCCCAGCCCGGCCATGGCCACCAGCGTCAGGGCGTTCGATCCCAGCCGCATCGGTTCGGCCAGGCCATCGGGAACAAGGCCCGATGCCCGGGCGCCGGCCAGCACGAGAAAACCCAGGATGAACCATGGCACCAGCACCGAGAGCGGCGGCCGCGCCCGGCCCCCGGCGCCATGGCGCAGCCCGATGGCCAGCACGACCGGCCCCAGCATCAGCACCCGCACCAGCTTGACCAGCGTGCCCACCTGGGCGCTGAGCGCGCTGACCGGCATGGTGGCGGCCAGCACTTGCGGCACCGCATAGACCGTCAGTCCCGCCAGCACGCCATATTGCCACTCGCTGAGGCCGAGAAGTGCGAAGCAGGCCGGCAGCAACACCACGACGGCGATGCCGAGCACGGCGGTAAAGCCGATCGCGGCGGCAATATCTTCCGAGGGCGCCGCCATGGCCGGCGCCGTTGCCATGATCGCCGAATTGCCGCAGATGGAATTGCCGCAGGCCACCAGCGCCGCCAGCCGCGCGTCCAGGCCCAGCAGGCGGCCGATGCCATAGCTGACCAGCAGCGCCAGCACCACCACGCCAGCCACCGAAGCCAGGAGCGGCAGGCCCGAGGCCGCCAGCGCCTGGGCGCTGATCGTACCGCCCAGCAGCACGATGGCCACTTCCAGCACCGGCTTGGCGGCAAAGTGGATCCCCGGGCAAAGCCGCCCATCCAGCCCCAGCATCGTATGCACCAATGTGCCCAGCAGAATGGCCAGCACCAGCCCGTCGAGCAGCACCGCGCCCAGCAGGCGCGCTTCGATCCACTCGAAGCCGGCCGCGATTCCCGCAATCGCCACGGCCAGGGCCAGACCGGGAGCCACGACAATGACGCTCTTTTTGAGCATTCTATCCTCCGCACAATGCGAAAATTAGGATAGAACCGGCAATCATACGTATCTATCGAATAAGAATGCACATTTCATTCGATAAGGTTGAATGAATGACCCTGGAACAGCTTGCCATTTTCGTCGCCGTCGCCGAGCGCGAACATCTCACCCAGGGCGCCGCCGCTCTGGGCCTCACTCCGTCGGCGGCCAGCGCCGCCATCAAGATGCTCGAGGCGCGCTATGGCCTCGACCTTTTCGACCGGGTCGGCCGCCGCATCGAGCTTACCCGCGCCGGCCGCGATTTCCTCGCCGCCGCCCGCGCCACCCTGGCCGCCGCCCGCGAGGCCGAAGGGGTGATGAGCGATCTGGGGCGGTTGCGCACCGGCCGGCTCGATCTGGCCGCCAGCCAGACCATCGCCAATTACTGGCTGCCCACCCGCCTCATGCGCTTTGCTCGCGCCTTTCCCGGCATTGCGGTGGATTTTCGTGTCGGCAATACCAGCAGCGTCGCCCAGGCCGTGCTGTCCGGAGCGGCCGAGCTTGGCTTCATCGAGGGTTTTATCGACGAGCCGGCCCTGGCCGCGCGGCCGGTCTACCGGGACGAACTGGTCATCGTCGTGCCCGCCGGCCTGGCCCGGCGCGTCGAGGGCCTCCTGCCCGCCGCCCTCACCGAACTCGATTGGGTCATGCGCGAGCCGGGTTCGGGCACCCGCACCGAATTCGAGAGCGCCCTGGCCGGCATCGGCGTCGCACCCGCCAGCCTGCCCGTCGCCCTCACCCTGCCCACCAACGAGGCGGTGCTGAGCGCGGTGCGCGGTTCGGCCTGTGCCGCCGCGCTGTCGCGCCTGGTGGTTGCACCCTTCATCGCCAGCGGCGAATTGCTGGCGCTCGACATCGCGCTGCCGGCCCGGCAATTCACCATCCTCCACCACAAGGAGCGCCGCCGCTCCGGCGCCGCACGGCAATTCGAGCAGGTGAGCGCCGAGCCCTGAACGCTTCCCATGCGCCATCCGGCGCATTACAACCGCACCATGAGCGATCCCGTCATCCTGCCCGTCCCGGTCTTTTCCACCCTCTGCAATGCCGCCTTTTCGCTGCGGCGCGACGTTTTCGTGCGCGAACAGCACGTGCCCGAGGACGAGGAGAACGACGCCTACGACCTCGCCGCCATCCATTTCGTGGCGCTGCTGGAGGGGGAAGTGGTGGGCACGCTGCGGCTCATCGAACGCCCCGAACACGTCAAGATCGGCCGCGTCGCCGTCCACCGCCTGTTCCGCGGCCGCGGCATTGCCCGCCTCCTGATCGAAAAGGCCAGGGCCCATGCCCGCGCATTGGGGCACGAGCGCTTCTACCTCACCGCCCAGTCGGACAAGCTGGGCCTTTACGAAAAGCTCGGCTTCGTCGCCTTCGGCCCGGAAATCATCGATGGCGGCATGCCCCACCGGGCCATGCGCGACTATGACAAGGCCAGCGCCGTTCTTTGCGATTAACGCCGCGTTAAGCCATTAACCCGGCGGGGCCTCGTCCCGCCGCAAAGCCGCGCTAATCTGGGTTGCGTCAGCCCCCTTGCGTCCCATGCCGCCATGGGGGCCCGCACGGCGCGCCGATACGCGGCCGAACGACATCGACCCGGTTAACGGGAGGCAAAGGGACCGGCGCTGCCAAGGGCGGAGGCCGGTCCTTTTTCATGGGGTTCCATCCAGGCCGATAAAAATGCTGCGGAACGGCAAGCGCGATCGCTGCGTTGTGAACCCCATAACGGGCCGTGCGGCGCGCTACCGCCAAGTGTTGCACCGCACGGCCCTGTTCACCGTCAACGATGAACCATTGGAGCCTACTATGATCCGCACGCTTCTGACCACTACGGCAATTGCCGTGCTCCTCAGCACCGGCGCCTATGCCCAGGACACCACCACGCCCGCCGAAACCCCCGCGGCCACCGATGCGGCCCCGGCCGACGACGCGGCGGCTCCGACGGGTGATGCCGCTGCTCCGGCTGACGATGCGGCGGCGCCCGACGCGGCGGCCCCGGCCGGCGATGCCGCTGCCCCCGCCGCCACGACCGGCGGCGATCTCGATACCGGCGCGGCCGAAACCACCGATATCGACGAGCCCTGGGACATGTCGGCCGGCTATACCGCCGCCGATACCGATAACCTGGCCACCAAGCTGATCGGCATGCCGGTCTATTCCAGCGCCGGCGACGACGCCGAGGAAATCGGCTCGGTGACCGATCTGGTCTTCTCCGAGGACGGGCAGATCCACGCCGTGGTGATCGGCGTGGGCGGCTTCCTCGGCATCGGCCAGAAGAGCGTGGCGGTGGATTTCCACTCGCTCGAATTCACGCTGGCCGCCGACAATACCGAACGCTGGGTGCTGCCCACCACGGCCGACGCCCTCACCGCCGCCCCGGATTTCGTCTGGGAGGAGGATGAGCCGGTCGACAACACCATGCCCGCCGATGGCATGGCGCCGGCCCCCGCCGATCCGGCCATGGCTCCGGCTGAGCCCGCTCCGGCGGCACCCGCCCAATAAGGATTTTTCCCTGGGGCAGGCTTGCTCACTTGAAAACGCCCCATGGAAAATGCGAAAGGCCCGCTTCGGCGGGCCTTTTTCCGTCCCGCCATCGAGTGCGGGACCGCGCCTTCATCTCTTTCCGGGAGGGCTGGCGCTTAACGGATGGACAAGCCGGGCGGCGTCCCCGCCCCGTGCCAGCCTATTGCCCGCGATAGCGCAGCCGGGCGATCTCGTCATATTCGGCCTGTTCGACCTTGTTCTGCTCGTCGCGCTCGCGCTGATGCTCGCGCTGGTCGAGCAATTCCACCTTCTTGAGGTCTTCGAGCGCTTCGGCCAGCGCGTCCTGGGCCGCTTCGAGCTTGCTCTTCATGTCGTTGGCCGAGGCCAGCAAATTGTCGCGGCGCTGCAACGCCGCCTTGGCGAAGGTCGAATAGGCGAAATGAGCCACGTCGGAAATGCCGGTCTTGGTATGCTCGATCTCGATCTGCTGGTCGAGTTCGGCGGCCATGCGCTCGAAGTCGGCGATCATCATTTCGATCTGCGCGACCTGCCGGCGCTTCTCGTCCACCTGGAACTTCTTGAGCCGGATGAGGCTCTCGCTGCGCGATTTCACGACCTGTACTCCTTACACATCAAGTCAGTTCCGGAACGCAGCCCACACGCCGGCTTCGCCCCATCAGTCCCTCGCCTCCGCCTCGGCGACGATCGCGGCCAGCATCGCATAGCCCTCCCCGATCGACGTCGTCTCTTCCCGCTGCTGGCTCAGAAACGCTTCCAGCCTCGGGTTGATGGCGATGGCGCGGTCCACAATCGGATCTGACCCTTTCCGGTAAGCCCCCAGCCGGATCAGTTCCTCCATGTCCGAAAACACGGACATGAATTCCCGCGCCTTGGCCAGGACCGGCCGGACCTCTTCCGGCACGCAGCCTGGCATGGTGCGCGAGATGGACCGGAGCACATTGACGGCCGGGTAGCGTCCCCGTTCGGCAATGCCGCGCTCCATCACGATGTGCCCGTCCAGAATACCGCGCACGGCATCCGCGATGGGCTCATTGTGATCGTCACCTTCGACCAAAACGGTAAAAAGTCCGGTAACGGAGCCGGAATTGGGTTTGCCCGGCCCCGCCCGTTCGAGCAGGCGCGGCAATTCGGTGAAAACGGTGGGCGGATAGCCCTTGGCGGTGGGCGGCTCGCCGATGGCCAGGCCGATCTCGCGCTGCGCCATGGCAAAGCGCGTGAGGCTGTCCATCATGCACAGCACCCGCTTGCCCTGGTCGCGGAAATATTCGCTGAGCGCCATGGAAATATAGGCGGCCTGCCGCCGCATCAGCGCCGCCTCGTCCGAGGTCGCCACCACCACCACGGCATGCTTGAGGCCCTCTTCGCCCAGATATTCCTGGATGAATTCATGCACCTCGCGCCCGCGCTCGCCGATCAGCCCGATGATCGAGACATCGACATCGGTATTGCGCGCCAGCATGCTCATCAGCACCGACTTGCCCACGCCGGAGCCGGCAAAGATACCCATACGCTGGCCTTCGCAGAGCGTGGTGAAGGTATTGAGGCACCGCACGCCCAGTTCCACCGGCTCGCCGACCCGCGTGCGGTCATGCGCGGCCAGCGGCGATTGGCGCAGCGGATAGGCCTGGCTTCCGCGCGGCAGCGGCCCCTTGCCGTCTATGGGCTCGCCATTGGCGTTGATGACCCGCCCCAGCCAGCCCTGCGAAGGGCTGACCGCACCGTCATGGCGCTTGAACACGGCCCGGCAGCCCAGGCGCACCCCGCCCAATTCGCCGAAGGGCAGGCAAAGGGCATGGCCATCGCGGAACCCGATGATCTCGGCGGCCAGGTCGTGTCCGTCCGTCGCCGCGATCATCACCCGCCCGCCCACGCGCAATTCGCGCACCGGCCCGACGATTTCGATGAGCAGGCCCTGGACGGATTGCACCCGCCCGAACACCTCCACCTCGTCGATCGCCTCGATGGCCGAAATCAGCGCCTTCATCCGCTCCGGGCTTCCTCAGCAGCAGCAATCAAACCACGCGCCCTTTCCTTGGGGAAACCGCGCCGCCTGCGGCCCCGCGCGCCGATTGTGGCGGCGTCAAGCCGAAAACACTTACCGCAAAGCGGCGAATCGCATCCACGACGCGAATCAGGACGTAACCATACGTTAACGCAAAAGCGCTATTTGGCGATGTTGATGGGCAATTTCCCCGCTGCGGGACCCTTGCGCCCAAACCTCCCCAAACACCGCGATTGCATGAGTCCCGAGAGTCGCTTATCGGGACAACTTAATGTTTTACCTTAAGAAAAATTGATAGAATTAACCCTTGTTTTTCAATAAGTTAGATTAAATTCACCTTACCTGACTTTGCGTATTGCCCAACCGAATTAAACTTTGTTAACTATTTGGACCTAGCTTGAGGTCATATCCAGTAGGGTTGGAGCGGGAAGGACAAATTGGCCTTGTCCCCCGCGGGTTCCAGCAGGAACGAATGACAAGGGGAATATAATGCGGGTACTCCTTATTGAGGACGACAGCGCCACGGCGCAGAGCATCGAGCTGATGCTCAAGTCCGAAAGTTTCAACGTCTATACCACCGATCTGGGTGAAGAAGGCGTCGATCTCGGCAAGCTCTACGATTATGACATCATCCTGCTGGACCTGAACCTGCCCGACATGAGCGGCTACGAGGTCCTGCGGACGCTGCGCGTCGCCAAGGTGCAGACGCCGATCCTGATCCTCTCCGGCCTGGCCGGCATCGAGGACAAGGTGCGCGGCCTTGGCTTCGGTGCCGACGATTACATGACCAAACCCTTCCACAAGGACGAACTCGTGGCCCGCATCCACGCCATCGTCCGGCGCTCGAAAGGCCATGCCCAGTCGGTCATTTCCACCGGCGACCTCATGGTCAATCTCGACACCAAGACCGTCGAGGTCCAGAACCAGCGCGTGCATCTGACCGGCAAGGAATATCAGATGCTGGAACTGCTCAGCCTGCGCAAGGGCACCACGCTCACCAAGGAAATGTTCCTCAACCATCTCTATGGGGGCATGGACGAGCCGGAATTGAAGATCATCGACGTCTTCATCTGCAAGCTGCGCAAGAAGCTTTCGGTCGCCACCGGCGGCAAGAATTACATCGAAACCGTCTGGGGTCGCGGCTATGTGCTGCGCGAGCCCGACGAGAGCGAGGTTTACGCCGAGAGCGTCGCCTGAAAACCGGCGCCATAGCAAATCCTGTCGAAACCCCGCGCCAAGGTGCGGGGTTTTTGTTTGCCCCCGTCGAAATCCGCTGCCACGCTTCGTCATGCTCGTATGACGCGGACATCCCGGAGACATCGTCATGACGGACCGCAAGGAAACGGACCGTGCCATCAATACCGTCTGGCGGCTCGAACAGGCGCGGGTCATTGCCGGCCTCACCCGGCAGGTGCGCGATATTTCCCTGGCCGAGGAACTGGCCCAGGAAGCCCTGATGGCCGCCTTGCGCACCTGGCCCGAAACCGGGGTGCCGCGCAATCCCGGCGCCTGGCTCATGCAGGCGGGCAAGCGCAAGGCCATCGACTATTTCCGCCACCGCAAGATGGCGGCCGGCAAGCTCGAGGAGATCGGCCGCACCATGGAGGCGGCGGTGCCTGACACCGAAACGGCGCTACACGACTCCCTGGACGACGATGTCGGCGACGATCTGCTGCGCCTCGTCTTCACCTCCTGTCATCCCATCCTGCCGCCCGAAAGCCGCGTGGCGCTGACCCTGCGCCTCGTCGGCGGGCTCACCACCGAGGAAATCGCCCGCGCCTTCCTGGCCAACGACACCACGATCGGCCAGCGCATCGTGCGCGCCAAGCGCACCATCGCCGATGCCGGCCTGCCCTTCGAGATACCGCGCGGCCAGGAGCGCGAGGAGCGCCTGGCTTCGGTGCTGGGCGTGCTCTATCTCATTTTCAACGAAGGCTATTCGGCCACGGCCGGCGAAGACTGGATGCGCCCCCAGCTCTGCGAGGAGGCCATGCGGCTCGGGCGCATTCTTGCTCGGCTCATGCCCGAGGAGCCGGAAGTCCACGGCTTACTCGCGTTGATGGAATTACAGCATTCCCGTGTCGCCGCCCGCACCGATGCGCGCGGCGAACCCATCCTGCTGCCCGAGCAGAACCGCAGGCTATGGGACCGGCTGATGATCCGCCGCGGGCTCGACGGGCTTGCCCGCGCCCAGCGCCAGGGCGGGGCCACGGGTCCCTATACTTTGCAGGCCGCCATCGCCGCCTGCCATGCCCGTGCGGCCCGGGCCGCCGATACCGATTGGGGCCAGATCGCCGCCATCTACGATTTGCTCAACGGCGTGACGCCCTCGCCCGTGGTCGCGCTCAACCGGGCCGTCGCCGTCTCCATGGCCCAGGGCCCGGCGGCGGCTTTGCCGCTGGTCGATGCCATCCGCGACGAACCCACGCTCCGCAATTACCATCTGCTCTATGGCGTGCGCGGCGACCTGTTGCGCAAGCTGGGGCGCCACACCGAAGCCAATCTCGAATTCCGCAAGGCGGCCGAATTGACCCGCAACGAGCGCGAAAAGGCCTACCTGCTGGGCCGGGCGGCGGAGTCGAACTGAGGTCAGGCGGCCGCGACCGCCTTGTCGCCGAACTTGTCGTTGATGATTTTGCGGTCGAACGGCTTCATCATGTAATCGTTCGCCCCGGCCTTGAGCGCCAGGGCGATGGCGCCGATGTCGTTCTCGACCGTGCAATAGATGACATGGGGCTTTTCGCCCCCGATATAGGCGCGCAGCAATTTGAGGAATTCCAGCCCGCTCATGATCGGCATGTTCCAGTCGAGCAGGATCGCGTCGGGCATTTCCTGCCGGCACTTGTCGAAAGCGTCCTGGCCATCCTCGGCCTCCTCCACGATATAGTCGAGGTCTTCGAGGATTCGCCGGGCCACTTTGCGCACGACGCTGGAATCGTCGACGATGAGACAGCTACGCATGGCAAAGACCCCCGAAAGGCGAACAGCCTGCACTATGCCTGCCAAGAGGTTGGGGAAAGGTTAGCGCAATAGGCGCTATTCCGCCGCTTCCGCCTTGGCCTTGGGCACGGCGGTGAAGAAGAACATCTCGTTCTCCAGCCCGATATCGAGGTCCATGTCGGTCATCCGCGCCAGGATCCCGGTATAGAAGGGCTGGATGCCCCGGGCATCGACCGATCCCTCTTCCGGGCTGCCCGAGAGCAGGCCGGCAACCCCGGACGGGACCAGGGTTTTCTGCCGCTTTTCCGGATCGCTCTTCGAGGTGAACTCGAACTTCTCCTCGCCGGCGAGCCCGGAGATTTTCGCCGTTACCTCGCCCCCGCGCGGCACCGAACCGGCCGCGATCAGCAGCATGTTCATGAACAATTTGGCCTTGTGCTTGGGCAGCAGGATCAGCGGCACGTCCCAGGTCAGGTCCGCCTTTTCGATATCGAACAGGATTCGCGCCACCCGCTCGCATTCGCGGGTGTCGATCTCGGTGCCCGATGTGGACGAGGCGCCATAGGCCAGGCGCGCGAATTCCAGCTTGGCCCGGCTCTGCTTGGCGGCGCTGGCGATCAGGTCGCGCGCTCCCTCGGCCATTTCCGTCTGCGCCGGGTCGGCCAGGACTTCCAGCCCGTTGCCGATGGCGCCGATGGGATTGATGAGGTCGTGGCAGACTCGCGAACACAGCATTGCGGCGAGGTCCGTTGCCTTAAGCTCGATGATATCGGCCATTATTCGATCTCCATGCGTCGCGCCCGGCGAGAATCAATTTCAAGGACAATAGAAGGCTGCGCCGCGCCGCACTACTCCAGCGACAGCGTTTTGGACAGGACCTGCCAATGCTCTTGGCCCCGCTGCGCCGCCGCGTCGGGCGCCAGCAGGAAGGCTTCGCGGTTGGCGGCCGAATAGAACAGGAACAGGCGCTGCTTGTAGACGGTGTAGATCGAGGGATCGGCATCGGCCAGGAAGCCCCGCGCCATGCTCATGGCGCCATGCCCCCCATATTGGGGCGAATACAATTCGGGATGGCGCCGGAACACTTCCAGATTGGCCGGATTGGCGAAGTGCCAGGGCGCGCCCATCCATTTGAACTCGAACTCCGCCTTGCCCGGCAATGGCGCATTTTCGGTGAAATAGGATATCGGGTCCATGCCGCCCATGGCGATGCCGGTCAGCGGATCGGCCAGGATGTAATTGCGCACCGATTGCGCCGCCGCCGGTCCGATCATGGCGGCAAACGGCCCCAAAAGCGGCAGAAGCAAGGCGATCATGGTTAAGATTTGTTTAGAGGTTTGCGTCATCATTTGCCCAATGACCGGCGGGCCGGAAACCTTACCCTGCCGCAAAGACCTTAGGTCTTCGTAACCGGCCCCATATTCGGGAGGACCCCGCCTATGTTCCAGCGTTTCGTCCAGATCGCCGCCCTGCTCCTTGCCGTCTTGGCCGCCATGCCCGCCTATGCGCAAGGCTCGCTCAGCGACACCTATTCGGGCGAGGAACTGGTCGAGAGCGGCAGCGAATTCTTCGGCTCGGCCGCCCAGGGCCTGGCCTCCCTGGTCGAGCGCGCCGTCAGCCAGTTCGGGCTGCCCAATGGCTATATCCTGGGCCAGGAAGCGGGCGGCGCGCTGTTCATCGGCGCCAAATATGGCGAGGGCACGCTCTACACCCGCAATGCCGGCCAGTATTCCATCTACTGGCAGGGCCCCTCCATCGGTTTCGACGTGGGCGGGGATGGCTCGAAGGTGATGATGCTGGTCTATAACCTCTCCACCATCCAGGACATTCTGGGCCGCTATCCGGGCGTCGACGGCTCGGCCTATATCATCGGCGGGCTGGGCATGACGGTCACCAAGCGCGGGGCCGTGGTGGTGGTGCCGATCCGCTCGGGCGTCGGCGCCCGCCTCGGGGTCAATGTGGGCTATCTCAATTTCACCAACCAGCCCACCTGGAACCCGTTCTGAGCCCCTGGCCTCTTCACATTCCCTTCAAGCCGGGGTTCCTGCCCCGGCTTTGTCGTGACGGCGTCCCGCAAACCCGTTAGGGTTAATGCTTGGCGAAGATGGCTCTTGAGGCCCTTTGCTGCCAGATAGGATCGGGCGCCTCTTTTCGGGGCGGTTCCGAACTGGCGTTTCGGAGAGTGCTCGATGCCGATCGAGAACATCATGTATTTCGCGCTGGGCCTGTTGGTGGCGGGCCTGGTGGCGCTCGCCATCCTGCCCGCCGTCTGGAAACGCGCCGTCCGCCTCACCAAGCGCCGCATCGAGGCGGCCACCCCCATCACCCTGGCCGAGTTCCGCGCCGACAAGGACCAGCTCCGGGCCGAATTCGCCCTCTCCACCCGGCGCCTCGAAATGAATGTCGAAACGCTGCGCAAGCGCCTGGCCGAGCAATTGAGCGACGTCAACCAGAAGCGCACCGACCTGGGCGTCCTCAAGGCCGAGCGCGAGCAGCACCTGGGCGTGGTCCGCGAGCTTGAGGCGCGCGAAGCCGAATTGCGCGAGCGCCTGATCGTCCTGGAAAAGCAGGGCACCGACCTGGCCCAGCGCCTGCGCATGCGCGACCGGGAACTGGAAACCCGCAACGCCGAGATCGCCGACCTGCGCACCTCGCTCCGCCGCGATTTGCCGGGCGAAACCGGCGGCGACGGCCCCGCCCTTTCGGGCGATTACGACGAGGATGTGGCGCGCCTTGCCACCGCCCTGGCCATCGAGCGCAAGCGGGCCGGCTTTCTCGAGGACCAGGCGCGGAGCCTCCTGGCGCGCCTCGAAAATTCCGACCGGCGCGGCGCCGAAGCCAGCGCCGCCATCGCCCAGATGCGCGACGCCCTGGCCGGCACCGATGCGCGGCGCGAGGCCGATGCCGCCGAACTGGTCGCCGCCGAGGCGCGCATCGCCAGCGCCGAGAACCGCCTCAACGCGCTCCTGGCCGAAACCAGCCAGATCGTCGAAAAGAGCGAAGGCCGGGCCGAGCAGCTCCTGGCCGAAAAGCTCGGCATGGAAGACGAGCTGGAGAACCTGCGCGCCAAGGTCGCCAATGTCGAATCCACTATCCTCGCCGATTGGGACAGCGAGCGGCTCGAAGAAGCCCATATGCGCGAAAAGCTCAACGACATCGCCGCCGCCGTGAGCCGCCTGGTCTATGCCGTGGATCACGACACGCCCCCCTCGGACGGGCCCGAGGAAAGCCTGTTCGAGCGCGTGCAGCGCTTCGCCGACGACGGCGAGGGCGAAGACCTCCTGCCCAGCCCGGCAGGCCCGCAGCGCGGCGCCGTTTCCGACCGGCTCTCCGCCCTGCGCGAAATCCAGGCCCGCTAGGCCCGCCTCAATCCTGGCCGCCGATGGCCACGCTGCGCAGCAGCGCGCCGCTGCCCGCATCGAACACGGCCAGTGTCGCGGCCCCGTCGGCGCGATAGGTCACCTGCACCGTGCCATCCAGGGTCAGCGCCGACACCACTTCGGCATCCGCCGGCAGGGTGACGGCGGCGGCCAGTGCCGGCGGCGGGCTGTCGCGCATGACCCGATAGACAAGGGCAAAGCCAATCGCCATAAAGCCCAGCAACAAAATGCCGATCGAGATACCGAACGATCGGCGAGCCCTCCCCAGCAGGATCCGGGCGTCCGGCGAGAGATCGGTGTCGGCGGTTTCGGGCTTGTTTTCATCAGGATTGCGCATGGCGGACGATACCGAGTTCGAGGGCGAGCCCATTGAGATTGTGGCCGATACGGCCATGGCGGGTGGCCGGCTCGATGCGGAACTGGCGCGGGCGCACGCGGCGCTGAGCCGCAACCGCATCAAGGACCTGATCCTGGCCGGCGCCGTTACCATTGACGGCCGGGTCGTGAGCGAACCCAAATACCGGCTGAAGCCCGGCGAGACAATCGTGCTTCTCGCTCCGCCCCCGGAGGACCCCGATCCCCAGCCCCAGGATATTGCCCTCGACATCCTCTACGAGGACGAACACCTCATCGTCCTCGACAAACCCGTGGGCATGGTGGTCCATCCCGCGCCCGGCTCGCCCGACGGCACTCTCGTCAATGCGCTGATCCATCATTGCGGGGCGAGCCTCAAGGGCATTGGCGGGGTCAGGCGCCCCGGCATCGTCCACCGGCTCGACAAGGACACGTCCGGCGTCATGGTCGCGGCCAAGACCGAACTGGCCCATCGCCACCTGTCCGGGCAATTCGCCGATCATGGCCGCACCGGCCCCCTGCATCGCGCCTATATCGCCTTTGCCTGGGGCGCCACCCAGTCCGGCCTGGGCACGGTGGATGCACCGCTCGGCCGCGATCCGGGCAATCGCCTCAAGCAGGCCGTGTTGCGCCAGGGCCGCGAGGCGATCACCCATTATGCGGTCGAAAACCGCTATGGCGAAACGGGCTGGGACGTGACCCGCCTGCGCTGCCAGCTCGAAACCGGCCGCACCCACCAGATTCGTGTCCACATGGCCCATATCGGCCATCCGCTCCTGGCCGATGCTCTGTATGCGCCCGGCTTTGCCACCAAGATTCGCAAACTGCCCCAAACCGTCGCCGATGCCCTGGGCCGGCTCGGTCGGCAGGCCCTCCACGCCGCCGAACTGGGTTTCGAGCATCCCGCCACCGGCGAGGAAATGCTCTTTATGGCCGGCCTTCCACCCGATCTCCAGGCCCTGGCCGACGCCCTCGAGGATTACGACCGGGCCCGCCCGCGCGGTTAGCGCCGACCGGCATGTCTCCCGGGCGCCCCTGCCTCACGCCAACGTGTTTGAACCTTTCGCCATTCTATCGTATTATGCCGATGAACCGGATTTGGCGGCGGAACCCTTGCCCGATTGTAACGTTCCTCAGTGTTCCGCCTCTTAAAAACGCCAAATTGCCACCTATATAAACAGGACATCCGGTGTTGTGCCTCAGGGACAATGCCGGCTTTTCCGCCCGCGCTCAGCGGGGGATATCGAAAGGGGGTGCGTCCATGGCCCAGACCAATCTGCCGGTCCTCTCGTCCGAAGGGGGCCTCAGCCGTTATCTTCAGGAAATCCGCAAATTCCCCATGCTGGAAGCGGATGAAGAATACATGCTGGCCAAGCGCTACAAGGAGCACGCCGATCCCGGCGCTGCCCAGAAACTGATTACCAGCCATTTGCGGCTCGTGGCCAAGATCGCCATGGGCTATCGCGGCTATGGCCTACCCATTTCCGAGGTCATCTCGGAAGGCAATGTCGGGCTCATGCATGCCGTCAAGCGGTTCGAGCCCGAAAAGGGCTTCCGCCTCGCCACCTATGCCATGTGGTGGATTCGGGCCGCCATTCAGGAATATGTCCTGCGCTCCTGGAGCCTAGTCAAGATCGGCACCACCGCCGCCCAGAAGCGCCTGTTCTTCAACCTTCGCAAGGTGAAGGGGCAGATCGCCGCGCTCGATGACGGCAGCCTGCATCCCGATCAGGTCAAGCAGATCGCCACCACCCTCAACGTCTCCGAGGACGAAGTGGTGCAGATGAATTCGCGCCTCTCGGGCGACGCCTCGCTCAATTCGCCCATGCGGGCCGATGAAGGCTCGTCCGAATGGCAGGATTGGCTGGTGGACGATACGCCCGACCAGGAAACCAGCCTGGGCGAGAGCGAGGAATATAACGAGCGCATGGGCCTGCTCACCCAGGCCATGGACGTGCTCAACGAGCGCGAGCGCGCCATCTTCCAGGCCCGGCGCCTGCAGGAAAATCCCTCGACGCTCGAGGAACTGGCCCAGCAATACGACGTCAGCCGCGAACGCATCCGCCAGATCGAAGTGCGCGCCTTCGAGAAGGTCCAGGAAGCCGTCCGCGACGCCGCCAACGCCTGACCGGAGGCACGCCTCCGGCCTTTCACCTCCTCCCCGCAAAAGCGAAGCAGCCCGAGCCTCCACCGCTCTCTTCTCCCGTCACCACCGGGCTTGTCCCGGTGGTCCATGGGATATCGAGGCCCCGCCTGGATTGCCGGCACAAGCCCGGTAATGACGGAGGACAATTCCATGTGCCTCTTCCCGCCATACCCTTTCCGCGAAATCCGCGATGTCATTCCCACGAAAGTGGGAACCTCCGTTTCAGGCCACGAGGCACAATCCCCTCCATCACCGTCACCACCGGGCTTGCCCCCACCGCTCTCTCCCCCGTCGCCATCGGGCTCGTCCCGACCGCCCTCTCCTCCGTCACCACCGGGCTTGTCCCGGTGGTCCATGGGATTTTGAGACAGTGCATGGATTGCCGGGACAAGCCCGGCAATGACGGAGAATGGAGAGCACTCTTCCCACCCTGTCATTCCCCCGCGGCAGGCTCCTTCGCAAACCGAGGCTGTCGCGGACGTGAATATGCCCCCTCCACTCTCCCCCTCCCCGTCATCATCGGGCTTGCCCCCACCGCCTCCACCCCGTCACCACCGGGCTTGTCCCGGTGGTCCATAGGCTCTCAAGGCACCCCATGGAGTGCCGGCACCGAGCCCGGCAATGACGGAAGATAGCATTTGAAGCTCACCGCCCTTCAAACGAGCGGACGGACCGAACGGCTTTTGCGCCGCTAGACATTCCACACGCTGGCCAGCCTACTCCTCCCCTTTATCCCCGCTCGCGCATTCCTCGCCATAATTCGGTCCATCCCTTCCGCATGGGCGGCCTGCAGGCGATCGGTGGCGGAAGGGGCCGGGCGTGGTGAGATCGCTCCCGCCACGGGTTCAGGCAAGGGTGCTCCGAGGAGAGAGGGGCGCATAACCGGCCTGTTCCAAAAACCGGCGTCCCGAGGCGTTTGCGTCTCACTACACATCTACACCAGGAGGCACGAACGCCTCGGGGCACCGCTCATCGACCGCAGGCCGCAAGGCCGGGCGGAGGTTTTCGCATGCCCATTGCATCCAAACGCCCCGTGAGAGCGTATTAACCGCAACGCGACAATATGACTGGACGCAGCGGCTGGAAGACCGCAGGTCTTGCCCTTGTAACGCCCCATTGCGGGCCTTACATTCGGCCATTATCGCGGCATGGCGCCGCATCGCCCCCTCGGGACAGGATTGATGAACGGAAATTTCCGCAACTTTGCCATCTGGCTGGTCATACTCTTCATGCTGATGGGCCTGTTCCAGGTCTTCCAGTCGTCGACGCGGTCCATTTCCGTTTCCGACAAAAGCTATAGCCAGTTCGTTTCCGACATCGACGCCAGCCGCGTTTCGAGCGTCACCATCACCAACAATACGGTGTCCGGCGTGCTCAATGACGGCACGCGCTTCGAGACGATCATTCCCGATGGCGCCGACGTGATCTCCAAGCTGGAAGATCACAATGTTTCCATCACCGCGCGCCAGCCCGAGTCGAGCCCCTTCTGGTCCATCCTGCTTTCGAGCTGGCTGCCCTTCCTCGTCATCATCGGCGTGTGGTTCTTCTTCATCCGGCAGATGCAGGGCGGCGGTCGCGGCGGCGCCATGGGCTTTGGCAAGTCGCGCGCCAAGCTGCTGACCGAAACCCAGGGCAAGGTGACCTTCGAGGACGTGGCCGGCGTCGACGAAGCCAAGCAGGATCTCGAGGAAATCGTCGAATTCCTGCGCGATCCCGGAAAATTCCAGCGCCTGGGCGGCCGCATTCCGCGCGGCGTGCTGCTGGTCGGCCCGCCGGGCACCGGCAAGACGCTGCTGGCCCGTTCGGTCGCCGGCGAGGCCAATGTGCCCTTCTTCACCATTTCCGGTTCGGATTTCGTGGAAATGTTCGTCGGTGTCGGCGCCTCCCGCGTGCGCGACATGTTCGAGCAGGCCAAGAAGAACGCCCCCTGCATCATCTTCATCGACGAGATCGACGCCGTCGGTCGTCAGCGCGGCGCGGGCCTCGGGGGCGGCAATGACGAGCGCGAGCAGACCCTGAACCAGCTTCTGGTCGAGATGGACGGTTTCGAGGCCAATGAGGGCATCATCCTCATCGCCGCCACCAACCGCCCCGACGTGCTCGATCCGGCCTTGCTGCGTCCGGGCCGCTTCGACCGCCAGGTCGTCGTGCCCAATCCCGACGTTTCCGGCCGCGAAAAGGTCCTGAAAGTCCATGTGCGCAAGGTGCCGCTGGCGCCCGACGTGGATTTGAAGGTCCTTGCCCGCGGCACGCCCGGCTTTTCCGGCGCGGACCTGATGAACCTCGTCAACGAGGCGGCCCTGATGGCGGCGCGGCGCAACAAGCGCTTCGTCACCCACCAGGAATTCGAGGACGCCAAGGACAAGATCATGATGGGCGCCGAGCGCCGCACCATGGCCATGACCGACGACGAAAAGAAGCTGACCGCCTATCACGAGGCCGGCCACGCGATCATCGCCCTCAAGATGGCCGGGCTCGACCCGATCCACAAGGCGACCATCATTCCGCGCGGTCGGGCCCTGGGCATGGTGATGACCCTGCCCGAGAACGACAGCTATTCCTTCTCCCGGGAAAAGGCCCTGGCGCGCCTGGCCATGCTGTTCGGCGGCCGCGAGGCGGAAATCCGCAAGTTCGGTCCCGCCAAGGTCACCTCGGGCGCCTCGGGCGATATCCAGATGGCGACCAACCTGGCCCGTTCCATGGTGATGGAATGGGGTATGAGCGAAAAACTCGGCCGCGTCCGCTACCGCTCCAACGACCAGGAAGTGTTCCTGGGCCATTCGGTGACCCAGTCCCAGCACATGTCGGATGAAACCGCCAAGCTGATCGACGAAGAGACTCGCCGGCTGATCGAGGACGGCGAGAAGACCGCCCGCGACATCCTCACCACCTATGAAAAGGAATGGGAGGCTGTCGCCCAGGCGCTGCTCGAATACGAAACGCTGACCGGCGACGAATTGCGCGCCCTCATGGACGGCAAGCAGCCGGTGCGCCCCGACGATAGCGGCCCGGCCGCGCCCAAGGCCACCGGCGTGCCCTCCGCCGGCGCCGCCGGCCGGAAGCGGCCCGGTCCCGCGCCCGACGCCCCGCCCGAGCCGGCGCCGGGCACCTGACAGCACGGGGGAAGATGCCCGGGTTTGATAGGGGCCACCGCCGGTGGCCCTTTCTCTTTTCCGCGCTCTTCGCTATTTCCATGCAGAATTGGTATTGAAAGCAGCGGACCACTTCGAGGGGACACAGGCATGGCCAGGAAATATTTCGGCACCGACGGCATCCGCGGCCTCGCCAATGGCGAAAAGCTGACCCCCGAACTCGCCATGAAGGTGGGCATGGCCGCCGGCACCAAATTCGTGCGCGGCGACCATCGCAACCGCGTGGTCATCGGCAAGGATACGCGCCGCTCCGGCTATATGCTCGAAAGCGCCCTGGCCGCCGGCTTCACCGCCGTGGGCATGGACGTCTATTTCCTCGGCCCCATGCCCACCCCGGCCGTCGCCATGCTGACCCGCTCGCTGCGCGCCGATCTGGGCGTGATGATCTCCGCCTCGCACAATCCCTACGACGACAACGGCATCAAGTTCTTCCGGCCCGATGGCTACAAGCTCTCCGATGCGGTGGAAGCCGAAATCGAGCGGCTGATCGATACCGACACCAATAAGCTGCTCGCCCGGGGCATGGAAATCGGCCGGGCGCACCGCGACGAGGAAGCGCGCACGCGCTATGTCGAATACGCCAAGCGCACCCTGCCCCGCGGCCTCGACCTCTCCGGCCTCCGGGTGGTGCTCGATTGCGCCAATGGGGCCGCGCACAAGGTGGCTCCCATGGCCCTCTGGGAATTGGGCGCCGAAGTGATCGCCATCGGCGTCGAACCCAATGGCTACAACATCAATTACAAGGTCGGCTCCACCGCGCCCGAGGCCGTGGCCGCCAAGGTCAAGGAAGTGCGGGCCGATGTCGGCATTGCGCTTGACGGCGATGCCGACCGCGTCATCATCGTCGACGAAAAGGGCAATGTCGTCGATGGCGACCAGTTCATGGCGGTGATCGCCCAGAGCTGGCTCGAGCGCCAGATGCTCCAGGGTGGCGGCATCGTCGCCACCGTCATGTCCAATCTCGGGCTCGAACGCTATCTGGGCGGGCTGGGGCTGACGCTGGAGCGTACCCAGGTCGGCGACCGTTACGTGCTTGAGGCCATGCGTTCCAAGGGCTTCAATGTCGGCGGCGAGCAATCGGGCCATATCATTCTCTCGGACTTCACCACCACCGGCGATGGCCTGGTCGCGGCCCTGCAATTGCTGGCCGTGCTCAAGCAGGTGGATCGGCCCATTTCCGAGATTTGCGCGCGCTTCGAGAAAGTGCCGCAATTGCTGCGCAGCGTGCGCTTCCACTCCGGCAAGCCGCTCGAGCACAAGCAGGTCGTCCAGGCCATTGCCGATGGCCAGGCCATGCTGGGCGGGGGCGGGCGCCTGGTCGTGCGCGCCTCGGGCACCGAGCCGGTCATTCGCGTCATGGGCGAAGCCGACGATGCCCAATTGGTGGCGACCGTGGTGGGCCAGATCGAGGCGGCCATCCGGGCCATTGCCTGATCTCCCCGGCAAGCAATTATAGATCAAACGTTAAGACAAATCGCCTCTCGTAAGAAAGCAGTAAGTATTTTCATGCGCTGCCTGTTAGGGTTAATTCTTTAGGTTAAGCGCGCTTTAAGAAGTTTTCTCGATACTTGCCACAATCGACTGGTGTCGTGGCAACCAAGGAAACATTCTGATGCGCAAGCTAACCGCAGCGGTTCTGGTGGCAGGAGCCACCTTCGTCGCGGGCCAGGCCGTTGCGGCCGACCTGCCCTATTATCCCCCGGTCATCGACGTTCCCGATGTCGATTACGGCTATACCGGCTCGTTCTACCTGCGCGGCAGCGCCGGCCTCAACCTGATGTGGGCCAAGCAAGTCCATCACGACGACGCCACCCCTACGAATTTCGACATCGACGAATTCGGCTACGGCTATTCGATCGGCGCCGGCGCCGGCTACGAAACCGGCACCGGATTGCGCTTCGACGTCACTCTCGATTATCTCTCCAACGAGGACATGCAGGCCACCATCGCCTATACGTCCGGCACGCTCGCCAACGGTCCGCACAAGCTTTCCCTGCGCTCCACCGTCCTGCTCGCCAATACCTATTACGATTTCGGCCTGGGCAGCGATTACGGCTATAGCGCCGCCGGCGGTACCTTCGGCTATGTCGGCGCCGGCGCCGGTGTCGCCTTCAACAATTTTATCACCACCGGTCCCGGCCTCGCCGACACGCGCGACCACAATACCAGCCTCGCGGCCGCCGCCATGGTCGGTGTCGGCTACGATTTCGGTTCCGTCGTCGCCGATCTGGGCTACCGCGCCCTCTATATCAACCGGATCGAAAACAATGCGGCGACGCATCCCTATTCGATCGACAACAATTGGGTGCATGAAGTGCGCGGCACCCTGCGCTATCGCTTCTGACCGGGCACGTGGCGGACCGCCACACCCGCCAATCTGCCCAAAGGCCGGTGCCGCTTATGGCGCCGGCCTTTGTTCTTGCCGCCACTGGACGACGCAGGCCGCCAATGTTCAAGTGAGCGAAACAGTGCGAAGAGTCCCATGCATATCCTGATTATCGGTGCCGCCGGCATGATCGGCCGCAAACTGACCGCCGCCCTCCTGGTCGAAAAGCATCTGGGCGAGCACGCCATCACCGCCCTCACCCTGGCCGACATAATTGCGCCGGAGCGCCCCCGAACCGATCTGGACTGCCGCACGTTCGCCGCCGACCTGTCGGATCCGGAGGCCGCTGCCAGCCTCGTCGCTTCGCGGCCCGACATCATCTTTCATCTTGCCGCCATCGTTTCGGGCGAAGCCGAAGCCGATTTCGACAAGGGCTACCGCATCAATCTCGAGGGCACCCGCCACCTGCTCGAGGCCATCCGGCATCAGGGCCTTGCCGCCCCCTATTGCCCGCGCCTCGTATTCACCTCCTCCATCGCCGTGTTCGGGGAACCCTTGCCCGCAACGATCGCCGACGATTTCGCGCTGACACCGTTGACCAGCTACGGCACGCAGAAGGCCATTTGCGAATTGCTGCTCGCCGATTATTCGCGGCGTGGCTTTGTCGATGGCATCGGCATTCGCCTGCCCACGATCGTCGTGCGTCCCGGAAAGCCCAACAAGGCCGCGTCAGGTTTCTTTTCCGGCATTATCCGCGAACCGCTATTGGGCCAGGAAGCCATCCTGCCGGTGGATGAAAGCGTGCGTCACTGGTTTGCCAGTCCCCGCGCCGCCATCGGCTTTCTCCGCCATGCCGCGATCATGGATAGCGTCCCGCTGGGCCAGCGCCGCAGCCTCTCCATGCCGGGCCTGGCCGCGACCGTGGCCGAGGAAATCGCCGCGCTCGAACGCATAGGGGGAACCCGGGCCACCCGCCTCATCCGACGCGAACCGGACGAGACCATCGCCCGGATCGTGGCCGGCTGGCCCCAGGCTTTCGAGGCCAGCCGCGCTCAAGCGCTCGGTTTCCAGGCCGATGCGGATTTCGATGCCATTATCCACGCCCATATCGAGGACGAGCTGGGTGGGCGGATCGGCTGATTGCACTCAGCCGACGCGGCTTTCCGCCAAGGCCATGCGTTGCTCGTCCAATGCCTCGGCCCGGGCGGTCGAGCCGCCGAGCCAGGATGCCAATGCCGCGAGCATATAGAGCAGGAACGAGATCGAGAAGGCGATCTTGATCCCGACCATGAACGGACCCGAGAGCAGTTCAGGGAAGAAATCGTTACTGCCATCGAAGCCCATCTTGTGTCTTTCCGGGCGGCAGTGCTAAGCGACCTGACCCCTGAAGACGTCGAGACGGCGTTGAGGGTCCTCGGCCGCATCACGGACGTGTCGCGCCGCGAGGCCCCAACGTCGAGCGAGGCCGGTTAGGCGTAGATTTTTCGGAACCGGTGCGCCAGATGCCCCATATTGACACTTCCCTGGCTGCCCGCTGGCGCCTGCTGGCCATCTTCGCCGCACAGGGCGTGGTCACGGCCATGCTGTTCATGCGCATCCCCGACCTGCAATTGCGCGCGGGCCTCAGCGATGCCGAGCTTGGCATTGTGCTGATGGGCGGCCCCATCGGCGCCATGGCGACCTTCGCCCTTGCCACCCGCCTCATCGAAAGGTTCGGCACCCGTAAGGTCGTCCTTTTTGCCTATCCGCTGATGGCGCTCAGCGCCGCGCTCCTGGTCTTTCCCACTGCCCCAATTACCCTTTTTGCACTGCTGCTGGTTTTCGGCGCCAGCAATTCGGCCAGCAATATCGCCATCAATGTCGAGGCGGACCGTGTCGAAGCCGGGACCGGCACCCGCATCATGAACCGCTGCCACGGCATGTGGAGCGTGGTGTTCTTCGTCTCCTCCCTGCTGGCCGGGATCATTCGCGGCGCCCATATCGACCCGACGCTGCATTTGTGGATTTTGTTTCCGCTCTTCAGCGCGGCCAGCCTGGCGCTTACCTGGCCGATGACGGAATTCCCCCAGCGCACGACGGGAACACGGGCCAGAAAATTCGCACTTCCGACCCTTGCGGTTATCGCATTGGTCGCTTTTGGGCTGGGGGCCGAGCTGCTCGAAGGCGCCTCGCGCGTCTGGGCCACCATCTATATCCGCGATGTCTTCGACGTACCGGCGCTGGTCGAATCGGCGGCGCTGCCCGCCCTCGTCCTGGCCATGGCGGCCATCCGTCTCGTCGCCGACCGTATCGTCGACCGACATGGTCCGCGCCGCATTGCCGGCCTGGCGCTGAGCATCGCCATTGCCGGGCTCGCCATCGTCGTGTGTGCCGGCAATGCCTATCTGGCCATTGCCGGCTTTGCCATTGCCGGCATCGGCGCCAGTGTCGTCTATCCGCTGATGGTTTCCGCCGCGGCCCGCCTTGGCGATCGCCCCGCCTCGGAGAACGTGGCGGCGCTTACCCTGGTGGTGCAGATGGTCATGCTGATTTCTCCCGCCATTATCGGGGCGGTGGCCGAGGGTTTCGGTATCCGCGCAGCTTTCGGCATGCTCCTGCCCATGCTGATCCTCGGCCTTGCGATGTCCCGTACGCTCAAATAGCGCCCCGCACCGAATCGGCATTGACGCGCGCTATCGGGCGGGAGTATGTGCGGCCTTAGGACACCTCGCCCTAACGCGAGGCGATAGACCTGGGAGGGTCGTTTAGAATGGCTGATACGCCCCAAACCGCACCGGCGGTCAAACCGGCTAACCCCAATTTTTCGTCGGGTCCCTGCTCCAAGCGTCCAGGCTGGACGCTGGATGTGCTTGCCGACGCGCTTGTCGGCCGCTCGCATCGCGCCAAGCCCGCCAAGACGCGCATCCAGCAGGCGATCGACCTGACGCGTGAACTGCTCGAAGTGCCCGCCGACTACCGCATCGGCATCGTCCCGGCATCCGATACCGGCGCGGTGGAAATGGTGCTCTGGAGCGTGCTTGGCGCCCGTGGCGTCGATATGCTGGCCTGGGAAAGTTTCGGCGCCGGCTGGGTCACCGACGTGCAAAAACAATTGCAGCTCGATGACGTCCGCATTCTCGAAGCGCCCTATGGCGAACTGCCGGATCTCGCTCAGGTCGATTTCAGCCGCGACGTGGTCTTCACCTGGAACGGCACCACCTCGGGCGTACGCGTACCCGATGCCGAATGGATTCCAGCCGACCGCGAAGGGCTCGCCATTTGTGACGCCACCTCGGCCGCCTTCGCCCAGAAGCTCGATTTTTCCAAGCTCGATGTCGTCACCTTCTCCTGGCAGAAGGCCCTGGGCGGTGAAGCCGCCCACGGTGTGTTGATCCTCTCGCCCCGTGCCGTCGAGCGGCTCGAAACCTACAAGCCCAATCGGCCCCTGCCCAAGATTTTCCGCCTGACCAAGGGCGGCAAGCTCATCGAAGGTATCTTCAAGGCCGAAACCATCAATACCGTCTCGATGCTGTGCATCGAGGACGCCATCGATGCCATGAAATGGGGTCTGAACATTGGCGGGCTCAAGGCCATGCAGGGCCGGGCCGACGCCAATTTCAACGTCCTGGCCGACTGGGTCGCCCGGACCGACTGGGTCGACTTCCTCGCCAAAAAGCCGGAGCAACGCTCCAATACCTCGGTCTGTCTGTCCATCGTCGATCCCGAGATTGCCGCGCTCGATGCCGAAGGCCAGGCGGCTTTCGCCAAGGCCATCGTCGCCCGCCTCGACAAACTCGGCGTCGGTCACGATTTCGGCTCTTACAAGGACGCCCCGGCAGGCCTCAGGATCTGGGCCGGATCGACGATCGAAGCTTCCGACCTGGCAGCCCTGACCCCGTGGCTCGACTGGGCCTTCGCCCAGGAAAAAGCCGCCCTCAAGGCCGCTGCCTGATCTCGGAACGAACGCCGAAGCCGCCGTTAATCGTCATTGCCCGGCTTGGCCGGGTGGTGACGAAGGAAACGGAAGCGCCGGCCCATCACACATTCTAGCGGCGTCGCAGGTTGAAATCCTGCTCCCGCACCCAAAAGCAGGACTCGCAAAAATGCCCAAGGTTCTCGTTTCGGATAAACTCAGCCCCACTGCCGTCCAGATTTTCAAGGATCACGGCGTCGAGGTGGATTACCTGCCCGACCTGGGCAAGGATAAGGACAAGCTCTTCGAGGTGATCGGTCAATATGATGGCCTGGCCATCCGCTCGGCCACCAAGGTGACCGAGAAGATCATTTCGGCGGCCACCAATTTGAAGGTCATCGGCCGCGCCGGCATCGGCGTCGACAATGTCGATATCCCCGCAGCGACCAAGAAGGGCATCATCGTGATGAACACGCCCTTCGGCAATTCGATCACCACGGCCGAGCACGCCATCGCCATGATGATGGCCCTGGCCCGGCAATTGCCCGAGGCCGATGCCTCGACCCGCGCTTCCAAGTGGGAAAAGAACCGCTTCATGGGCGTGGAAGTCACCAACAAGACCCTCGGGCTCATCGGAGCGGGCAATATCGGCTCGATCGTGGCCGACCGCGCCCAGGGCCTGCGCATGAAGGTAATTGCCTACGATCCGTTCCTCACCCCGGAACGCGCCCAGACCCTAGGCGTGGAAAAGGTGGAACTGGACGAACTCCTGGCGCGCGCCGATTTCATCACCATCCACACGCCCCTCATCGAAGCCACGCGCAACATTCTCAACGCCGAAACCCTGGCCAAGACCAAGAAGGGCGTGCGCATCGTCAATTGCGCCCGGGGAGGCCTGGTGGACGAGGCCGCGCTTTACGATGCGCTCAAATCCGGCCAGGTCGCGGGTGCCGCGCTCGACGTGTTCCTGAGCGAACCGGCAGTGGACAATCCGCTGTTCACGCTCCCCAATGTGATCTGCACGCCGCATCTGGGCGCCTCGACCACCGAGGCCCAGGAAAATGTCGCCCTGCAGGTGGCCGAGCAGATTTCGGCCTATCTGATGACCGGCGAGATCACCAACGCGCTCAATTTCCCCTCGATCTCGGCCGAGGAAGCCCCCATCGTGACGCCCTGGGTCAACCTGGCCGAAGCGCTGGGATCCTTTGCCGGCCAGCTGACCGAAACGGCCATCAAGGGCATCAAGCTCGAATTCGAGGGCGTGCCGGCCCATCTCAATATCCGGCCGATGGTTGCCGCTGCGGTCAACGGCGTGCTCAAGCCTTCGCTGGGCGACGTCAACATGGTTTCGGCTACCCAGATCGCCAAGGATCGCGGCATCAGCGTGGAAACCACGACGCGCGACCAGCAGGGCGCCTATGAAGGTTATGTCCGCCTTACCGTCACGACCGAACGCCAGACCCGGGGCGTTGCCGGCACCATTTTCGCCAATGGCAAGCCGCGCGTCATCCAGGTCAAGGACATCAACATGGAAGCCGAACTGGCGCCCTCGATGCTCTATGTCACCAACGAGGACAAACCCGGCCATATCGGCCGTCTCGGTACCGTCCTGGGCACGCTGGGCATCAATATCGCCAATTTCAACCTCGGCCGTGCCGAGGTCGGAGGCGATGCCATCGCCCTGGTGTCCATCGACGGCACTCTCGATGACGCGCAATTGAACGAAATCACTGCTCTCGACGGCGTCAAGCAGGTCAAGGCGCTGAAGTTCTAAAGCAGCATTCGCAAAGAAGCACCGTGTCGAAGGCGGCCCAGTTGGCCGCCTTTTTCATGGGCGTCGCGCCGCCCATTCAGCCAGCACGATACCCGAAATGATGATGGCCGCAGCCAGATAATGATAGGCCAACAGGCGTTCGCCCAGGATCAGGACCGAGCCCAGCGTGCCGAAGACCGGGATGAGATTATGGCTGGGCGCGGCGCGATTGGGTCCGACCAGTTCCACGCCGCGCGCATAGGCGACCTGGCTGAACATGGACGGAAAGATCGCCACATAGACGATGACCGCCCAGACAGCGGGCGAGGCCGAGCCCAGGGCCGCAACGCCTCCCAGGCCGCCCTGGCCGAACAGGGCCAGGAGGATCACGCTGGTTATGCCCGCCCCGGCAAACGACACGGCCATGAAGCTCATGATGTGCATCCTGGGGCGGAAGCGCAGAGCCAGGGTGTAGGCCGTATAGGCCAGGCACGCCAGAATGACGAAGCCGTCGCCCACATTGATGTCCAGCGTCAGGAGCCGCGCCGGCTCGCCATGGGTCGCCGTGAGAATGACCCCGAAAATCGCCAGCAACACGCCCAGGATCTGGATCGGCCGGGCGCGGACCCGCAAAAACAGGAAGTTCGCGCCCAGAATCAGCATGGGCAGGGAGGCCTGTTCGATGGCCGAATTGACCGCCGTGGTCGTGGTGAGCCCCACATAGAGGAAGACATTGAAAAGCGCGTAGCCCACCGCCCCGAAGCCCATGAGCACCGGCCAATGGCGCCGCACCACCGTCCAATCTTTTTTCAGGTGTTGCCAGGAAAAAGGCAGGATCACCAGCGTCGCCAATACGCAGCGGCTCGCCAGCAGCAGGATGGGATCGATTTCGCCCACGACCAGTTTGGCGGCCACCACATTGCCGCCCCAGAACAGGGGCGCCAGGACCAGAAGCAGATAGGGATGATCGACCAGGCGGGCGGAAATGCCGCGATTTTCAGTCTCTAGCGGCTTTGTCATCGTCGTCCGAGTGATGTAAGGACAATCGGACTTATCAGTTATTCGGCCACAATCAAACCCGACAAAGGTGGCCGTGGGAACCGATGTCCGTCGTAAATGGAAGGGTGCGGCGCGCCGCCAAGCCCGATTCTGTCGCGTTCGGGAACGGCCGCGTATTCTTGGGGAAGACTGAATATGGCGAATGTGGTTGTCGTCGGCTCGCAATGGGGCGACGAGGGCAAGGGCAAGATCGTGGATTGGCTCAGCGAGCGCGCCGATGTGGTGGTGCGGTTCCATGGCGGCCACAATGCCGGCCACACCCTGGTCATCGACGGGGTAAGCTACAAGCTCGCCTTGCTGCCCTCGGGCCTGGTGCAGGGCAAGCTCTCGGTGATCGGCAATGGCGTGGTCGTCGATCCGCACCATTTCGTCCTCGAGATGGAAAAGCTGCGCGCCCAGGGCGTCATCATCACCCCCGAAGTGCTGCGCGTCGCCGACAATGCGCCGCTGATCCTCTCCCTGCACCGCGAACTCGACGGTATCCGCGAGGACGCCAATTCCGGCCTGCGGATCGGCACCACCCGCCGCGGTATCGGCCCGGCCTATGAGGATAAGGTCGGTCGCCGCGCCATTCGCGTCGTCGATCTCAGCGAGCCCGATACGCTGATGCCCAAGATCGAGCGGCTGCTGACCCACCACAATGCGCTGCGGCGCGGCATGGGCCTCGTGGAAATATCGGCCGAGGCGATCTATCAGGAACTGACCTCGATCGCGGACCAGATCCTGCCCTATATGGACCAGGTCTGGCGCGTGCTGGAAGACAAGCGCCGGGAAGGCGCCCGCATCCTGTTTGAAGGCGCGCAGGGCGCGCTTCTCGACAACGATCACGGCACCTATCCCTTCGTCACCTCGTCTAACACCGTATCGGCCCAGGCCGCGACCGGATCGGGCCTTGGTCCCACCGCCATTGGCTACGTGCTCGGCATCACCAAGGCCTATACGACCCGGGTGGGCGAAGGTCCCTTCCCTTGCGAACTGGACGACGAGATCGGCCAGCACCTGGCAGTCGTCGGGCGCGAAGTGGGCGTCAATACCGGCCGGCCGCGCCGCTGCGGCTGGTTCGATGCCGTGCTCGTGCGCCAATCGGTCAAAACGTCCGGCATTACCGGTATCGCGCTGACCAAGCTCGACGTTCTCGATGGCCTCAAGGAAATCAAGATCTGCGTGGGCTACGAACTGGACGGCAAGCGCATCGACTATCTGCCTGCCTCAATGGGGGCACAGGCGCGGGTTAAGCCGATCTACGAAACCCTCGAAGGCTGGTCGGAAACCACCGCTGGAGCGCGTAGCTGGGCCGAATTGCCGGCCCCGGCTGTCAAATATGTGCGTTATATCGAAGAACTGATCGGCGCGCCGGTCGCCCTGCTCTCGACCAGCCCCGAACGGGCCGATACCATTCTGGTGGTTGACCCGTTCCAAGACTGAGAAACTTTGTTACAAGACGTCGCTGCAATTGTGAGTACCAAGTAGCCAATGGCGGATTACAAGGAGCTGTTGCGTCGGGCCATCTCGGCGCTGCCGGAGAACAATGGGGCTGCGCGGCGCGCGGTCTATGAAAAGGCACGTGCGGCTCTGGTTGGGCAATTGCGGGCAATCCAGCCGCCCTTGCCCGCGCGCGACATCACCCAGCACCGCCTGCAGCTCGAAGATTGTATCCGCCAGGTCGAGCAGGAAGCCAGCGAGGCCGTCATCAGCCTGGGGCGCGACGCGGGCTTCGCCTCCCGCCCCTTAGCTAGCACGGCCCCGGCGCCGCGCATCGAGCCACGCCCGGAACCCGTCATGGCGCCGCCCCAACCGGAGCCCGCCGCCACTCACGAGGAGGCCGAGCCGGAAGCCGAAGCGACGCCCGCCATCGCAGATGGAGAAGCCGAAGCGCCGACTGCCCCGGAGATTGCCGAGGCCGCCCCCAAATCCATCGAGGACATTATTGCCGAAGCGGCAATGGTTGGCGGCGCCAATGTCGAACACGCCGCCGCCCCGATAATTTTTGCGCCGGCAAGGGCGGCATCTCCGTCCGCACCCGCCGTAATGCCCAAAAGCGCGGTGCTGACGCCACGCCAGGAGCCGGTGCTGGATGACAACCCGGCCGAAGCCGCTTCCCCCGCCGGAACACCCGCCCCCGAACCCGTTTTCACCTCGGTCGAAAGCCCGGTCGAAAGCCCGGTCGAACCGGCGCTTTCCAGCGTACGCGAAGTCGACCTCGAGGATGAGGGCGCCCGTGAGGCCGAAGGCGCCATGCAGCGCGCCATCGAGACGCTGGATCGTGAAGCGCGCGGCGAATCCGTCGAAACCTTGCCCGATCCAGCGGTGTCGGATGGGAATGGCGACGAAGCCGTGTCCGGCACCGACGAAGCCTTTACCGGTCCACGCGAGGGGCCGCGCTCGGGCGCCGGCCTGACGATCTTTCTCGTGGTTTTCGCCGTGCTTCTGGCCGGGGTCGGCGGCGCCGGCTTCTGGGCCTGGCGCGAAGGCTATGTCGATCTCGACCAGATGTTCGGGCAGGCCCAGCCGGCCGTAACGGAAACCGTCCAGCCGGGCCAGGCGCCCGCCACGCCCACCATGGATAACGGTGCCGGCGCGACCAATAACACTGCCGAAGGCCGGGACGCTTCGGGGCCCGGCAATACTGCAACCACCACCGCCACGGAGCCGACCAGCGCCCTGGAAGGCCTTGAAAGCGAGGATCGGCTCGAGCCGACGCCCACGCCGACGGAAGCCAATGGCCAGACCAATATACTGCCCTCCATCGAGAGCAGCGAGCCCAAGACCGAGGAGCGGCTGTCGGGCGCCGATACCAGCATCGCCAGCGAGGACCCGCAGAATAGCGTCGATCCTGCCGTCCTGGCCGGCAATCAATCGCTGCTGCTCGAAGCCTCGGCCGATGGCCGCAGCGGCGCAGTGCCGTTTTCGGGCACAGTGGAATGGAGCGAGGGAACCGATGAGATCGGCCTGCCCACGCTCGTGGCCGAAGCCAGCATTCCGGCCCGCAATCTGGGCGTCTCGGTAACCATCCGCAAGAATTCCGACTCCAGCCTGCCGGCCAGCCATCTGATGGAAATCACCTTCGACGTGCCCGATACCTTTGTCGGCGGGTCGATTTCGGGCCTGCCCGGCGTCCTGCTCAAGAACGAGGAATTGGTGCCTGGCACGCCACTGGCCGGCGCTTCGGCGCGGGTCGTGGGCAACTCCTTCCTCTTCGCGCTCAGCGCTTCGGAGGAAGACAAAACCAGCAATCAGGACCTGCTCGAAAGCCGCCGCTGGCTCGACCTCGCCGTGGTCTACGGCACCGGGCGCAATGCTATCCTGACCCTGGAAAAGGACGACGAGGCCCAGGCCCTGTTCGAGAAGGTCTTCTCCGCCTGGCAACAAAACCAGGGCTAGAGGGGCTGCAAGGCGCCCTCGACGATCCGGTAATGCGCACTGGCCAAAGCCGCGATGTCGTCGGCATGGTGGCTGACCAATATTGTATGCCAATCGTGGCGGCGGGTAAGGTCGCCCACCAGCGTGCGCGTCGTCTTGCGCGTCTCGTCGTCCAGCGCCGAAAACGGCTCGTCCAGCAACAGGACCGGCCGGTCCCGCAGCAGCGTCCGGGCCAGCGCCACGCGCTGCTTCTGGCCACCGGACAAGGTCGCGGCCAGATTCGGCCCGAAACCCGAAAGCTCAACCTCCTCCAGCGCCCGCTCGACCCGCTCGCGGCCCTGCCGCCGGGATGTGCCGCGCAGCAGGCCGAGGCGAACATTTTCGGCGGCCGAAAGGTGCTCGAAAAGATTGTCCGCCTGAAGCAGGAGCGAAACCGGCCGCGTTTCCGGCGGCAGGGGCAGGAGATCGGCTCCGTCGAGGTCGAGATGGCCCGAAGCCGGCTCCAGGAACCCCGCCAGAAGATCGAGCAGCGTCGATTTGCCCGAGCCGCTGGCGCCGGACACCGCCGTCACCTCGCCAGATTGCGCTGTAAAAGCAAAGCGATAAGGCCGTTGCTGCCCCGGATAGGCAAATATCAGATCATCGGCGCGGAGCATGGGCGATCCTTTCGATGAGGCGGGGCAGGCCGATAAAGACGGCGATGGTGCCGATCAATAACAGGGCCGCGATGGCGGCGGCGTCATTGTTGCGATAGGCGCCAAGCGCCCGGAACATCATCAGCGGCAGGGTCTGGAAATCCTGTGTGCCGAACAGGGCGATGACCCCTAAATCCCCGAGGGAAAAGCAGAAAGCCAGCGCCAGCATCAGCCCGATATCGCGCCCGAGCAGCGGATATTCGACGCTGAGGAACTGCCGGACGCCGCCCAGGCCAAGCGCGTGGATGAGCTTGCCGCGGCCGCGCACGACCGCATCGAGCGGTGGCCCCAGACTGGCGATGGCGAAGGGTAGTGCTAACAGACTGTTAGCGATGACCACGACAATCGGGGCAGCAAAGGCAGGCTTGAAACCGAGATCGCGCACGAGCAGGAAAAAGCCCAGCGACAACACCACCGCCGGCACCGCGAGATAGGCATAGGCCGGTGCGCCGAGAACGGTGCGGGCCAGCCAATGGCCGACGGCACTCCGCCCCAGGGCCAGGGCCAGGGCAAGCGCCAGGGTGAGAAGGGCGGAGGCCGTGCCGATGACGAGGCTCGTGGCGGCGGCGCGCCAGAAGGCCGATTGCGCCAAGACCCGGCCGAGCCCGCCCGCCAGCCCGTCGACAAGGACCGAAAGCAGCGGCAGGGCAAAGCCGATGACGGCCAGCGCCAACACCAGACATTGCGCCAGCCGCGCGGCGGGGCCGTCGCGCCAACGCGGCGCCAATGACCGCCCCAAAGCCGCCGGCACCGGATTGAGCGCCGAAGCCAATAGGATGACCAGCGCGCAGACGCCGATCTGCGTCAGGGCCAGATGCACCGCGCCGACGAGATCGAAATCGAGCCGGACGGCGGTATAGATCGCCACTTCCAGGGTCTGGTTGGCCGGCCCGCCCCCCAGCAGCAGCACGATGGGGAAGCTGGTAAAGGCCAGGAGGAAAATGATGGCGCCCAGCCCCGGCAGGCTGCCGCGCAAAGCCGGCCAATCGATCAGCCGGAACCGCTGCCAGGCCGAAAGGGCCAGAGACTGGCCGATCTTGAGGCGGGTCGCGGCGATGGCATCGAGCCGGGCCAGGAGGATGCGCGCGGCAAAAGCGCCGTCGAGTATGACATGGGCGATGAGAATACCCTGCAACCCATAGGCCGGACTATCGATGGAAAGGCCGAACAGGGCCTGGCTCGCCTGGTTGATCCAGCCATTGCGGCCCCAGATGGACAGGATGCCGAAGGCCACCACCATGCCCGGCGTGACGATGGCAGAGGAAAACAGCCCCACCACCAGGTCGCGCCCGGGAAACCGCAGGCGGTTGAGCGCCCAGGCCACGGCAATGCCGACGGCAAGCGAGAGGACCATGGTGAGCCCGGCCTGCAAAGAAGTCATGCGCAGAAGATGGGCGATGTCGATGCGCGAAGCGCCCGAGGCATCGCCGGCGGCGGCCAGGATGGACCAGAACACCGCCACGATCAGCCCGGCAACGGCGATGGCGAGCAGGCTCGCGGCAGCGATGCGCCAGGGACGATGGGGCAGGATCAGCATGGCCTTTTTCCCAAAGAGAACCGCGATTTTCCAGCGCCCGGACCGGTAGCGCCAGAGCCTTCATCCAGCGCCTGGAGCGGTACCAGAACCCTTGCCAGCGCGCCGTCATCCCCGCGATAGCGGGAATGACGCAGTGAAAGGGCCGCAAGGCGCTGCATCGCAATCGTGAAATGCGCTATTGCACCGCATCCAGCATTTCGGCGATCCAGTCGGCGGAATGGGCCGTAATGTCCCCTTCATCGAGGCTGAGGGTCTTTTCCGGTTGCGGGAGATCGGCGAAAGCCGGATCGAGCGCCGGCCCCAGGTCGATGACCGGGAACATCCAATTGGTGGTGGGGATGATTGCCTGGCCCTCGGGCGAGGTCAGATAGGCGAGGAATTGCCGCGCCAGATCCTGATGCGGCGAGGATTTCAGGATGCCGGCCACTTCGATCTGCGGGTAATGGCCTTGCGCGAACAGGGCCGCCTTGATGGTGTCGTCGTTCTCTTCGAGGATGTGGTAAGCGGGCGACGTGGTATAGGAGAGCACCATGTCGGCCTCGCCTTCGAGGAACAGCGAATAGCTTTCGCTCCACTCCCGGGTAATGGTGAGGATATGCGGCTTGAGCCCCGCCCAGATTTCGGACGCCTTGTCGCCATAGGCAGCCTTGACCCAGAGCAGCAGACCCAGACCCGGCGTGGCCGAACGCGGATCCTGGATGGCGATCTTGACGCTGTCGGGCAGCGCGATGAGGTCCTCGAAGGATTTGGGCGGCTCGGCCATCTTGTCGGCGTGATACATGAAGGCGAAATGCGAATAGTCGAACGGCACGAATTGCGCGTCGGTCCAGGCTTCGGGCAAGGCCAGGTTCGACAGATCGAGCCCATGATCGGCGAACAGCCCGGTGGCCCGCGCCTCGCCGGCAATCGACTGGTCGAGCCCCACGATCATATCCGCCTCGGTGCTGGCGCCTTCGAGCTGCACCCGGCGCAAAGTGCCGATGGAGCTGTCGGCGGCCACCCAGTTGAGGGTGCAATTGCAGGTTGCTTCAAAACCCTGCTTGAGCTGGCCGCCCGGCCCCCAATCGGCCGCGAAGCCATCATAGGTGTAAATCGTCAGAGTGGGCGTATCCTGCGCGACGGCCGGGCCGGCCAGAAGACCGGTGGCAAGGACCGCAAACGCCATGGAGGTGAACTTGACCATATCGGTCTTCCCTTCTTGGTATGCGGCCATGGGTGAAGGGATGCGTCAATGGTGCGGGCGCCGAGCGCCCTTGCCATCTCGAACTTCCTCCGCCAGCATGACCTGGTTCAGGTTCAATGGGTAACTCTCAGCTCCGGCTTTGACCGGAACACCCCAGCGAGACGGTGCGGACCATATTGAGAGATTTGTGAGAGTGCAATCCCCTTCCCCCGACCCGGCCCCGGCCCTGCCGCTGGTCTTCGAGAACCCCATCGCCATTATCGGCGGCGGCGTGGTCGATCCCGGCCTGCTCCATGACCTGGCCGAACGCGGCGTGGCGCTGGTCGGCGCCGATGGCGGGGCCGACGCCATCGGCGCGGCGGGCCTCGTGCCCGAGGCCATTATCGGCGATCTCGATTCGCTGTTCGACCGGCGCGATTGGGAAAAGCGCACCCGCGTCATTCATGTGGGCGAACAGATCACCACCGATTTCCAGAAAGCGCTGTATTGCACCCGCGCGCCCATGACCCTGGCGCTGGGCATGACCGGCAAGAGGTTCGACCATACCCTGGCCGCCCTCAGCGCCGTATTGCAGGTGGCACCCGACCGCCCCACCCTATTGGTGGATGAAGTGGACGTGGCCCTGACCCTGACCGGCGCCTTTGCCTTCGAGGCGCATCATCGCGAGCGCGTCTCGGTCCATCCGCTGGTTCCCATCCGCTTCCGCCGCTCGACCGGCCTGCTCTATCCGCTCGACGGGCTGACGCTGGAGCCGGGAGGCCTTATCGGCGCATCCAACGAGGGCATGGGCGGGCGCGTCGATATCCAGCCCGCCCGAGCCTCGACGCCCTGGATGCTGATCCTGGGGCGCCAGCGCCTCTGGGACCTGCTGGCGCTGTTCCCGACCGGCGGTTGAAGGAAACCGTGCCACCACGCTGTCATCCCTCGTGAAAACGGGACCCTCTGTTTGATCCTCGAAGGGGTAACGGAGGTTCGCGCTTTGCGCGGGAATGACCCGGTGAGGGAAGGCAGGATCGGCGGCTTTGGCCGAGACAGCAGCCGCAGAAAACCTACGCCGGCTCGTCGAGCCGGAATTGCAGGCGGGCCAGTTCGGCATAGCGCCCGCCCTTGGCGACCAATTGGTCATGCGTGCCCTGGTCGATGATGCGGCCGCCTTCGAGCACCAGGATATTGCTGGCGTCGCGGATGGTGGCCAGGCGATGGGCGATGACCAGGGTGGTGCGGCCTTCCATGAGGTGTTCGAGCGCCAATTGCACCAGCCGCTCGCTATGCGCGTCGAGCGCGCTTGTGGCCTCGTCGAGCAGCAGGATGGGAGCGTTCTTGAGGATGGCGCGGGCAATGGCCAGGCGCTGCTTCTGCCCGCCCGAGAGCATGACCCCGCGTTCGCCCACCATCGTTTCATAGCCTTCGGGCAGGTCGGAAACGAAATCGTGGACCAGCGCCGCCCGCGCGGCGGCGATCACGTCGTCCATGCCCGCCTCGGGTTTGCCGAAACGGATATTCTCGGCCACCGTGCCGGCGAAAATCGTCGGCTCCTGCTCGACATAGGCGAAGCGCTGCCGCAGGTCGGCCAGGCGAAGCTGGCGGACATCCACGCCATCGACGCGGATCGCGCCGCCGGTAGCGTCGTAGAAGCGTTGCAGGAGCGACAGGGTGGTGGACTTGCCCGACCCGGACGGGCCGACCAGGGCAACGGTTTCGCCCTTGCCCACGGCAAAGCTGAGATCGGACAGCACCGGCTCGCCATCGGGCCCGCCATAGGAAAAGCCGACCTGCTCGAAACCGATCGTGCCCAGGGGCGGCTCGGGCAGGGCCTGGGGCCGAGCGGGATCGCGGATGATCGCCTCGGTATCGAGGATTTCGGTAATCCGCTCGGTGGCGCCGGCCACCGATTGCAACGTGCCGAAGACTTCCGAGACATTGGTGAGCGCGCCCGAGGCCATGAGCGCGTAAACCAGGAACTGGGCGAGCTGGCCGGCACTGACCGTGCCGGCAAAGACCGATTGCGCCCCCCACCAGACCAGGCCCACCAGCGCGCAGGTGCCCAGGAAGATCACCAGGCCCACCAGCACGGCGCGGGCGCCCAGGCGCTTGACCTCGGCGCGGTAGCTCGCTTCGCTGCGCTCGTCATAGATGCGCGCCTGCTCGCCTTCCTGGGTGAAGGCCTTGACCGTACGGGTGGCGCCCAGCATTTCGGTGGCCATGGCCGACAGATCCGCCAGGGCATCCTGGGTGCGGCGCGACATGCCGCGCAGGCGCCGCGCATAGAAGATGACCGGCACCAGGATGGCCGGCACCGCGATCACCACCGCCAGGGTCAGGAAGGGGCTGGTGAGGATCATCATGATGAGCGCGCCGACAATGGTGACCATGGAGCGCAGGGCCAGCGAGAAGCTCGACCCCACCGCCCCCCGGATCATGGCGACATCGCCATTGAGCCGGCTGGTCAGCTCGCCCACGCGATGGGTGTCGAAATAGCGCGTATCGAGCGCCAGGAGATGGCTGAACGCGGCCTGGCGCAGATCGGCCAGCACCCGCTCGCCAATGACGGAAATGAAATAGAAACGCCCGCCGCTGGCCACGGCCATGATGGCGGCCACACCCACGATCAGCCAGCCATAGGTGCCGACCTTGTCGAGGTTCTGGGCGACGAAGCCTTCGTCGATCGCTCCACCCAGGGCGGCGGGAATGGCCAGGGAGGCCACCGCCGAAACCAGGAGGAACAGAACGGTCAGTCCCAGCCGCACCGGATAGGCCAGCATGAAGGGCAGGAGCCGCCGCAAGGGCCGCAGCTTGCGCGGCGCGATGGGGCTCTGGGAAGCGGGCTTTTCGGCATCTGCCGCGACCGGCACGGCCTGGTCTGTCATGTCTGGAACTCAGCCGTGCTGGTTGAAAGAACGGGCGCCTGGGGCGAGAGGTCCCATATAGGCCCTGGCCGGGGCCCTCGCAACAGGGCCGCCCTGCACAAAATTGCCGCTGCCGCGCCCTTGCGAAACCCGCATGCTTGCTGTAGGAACCCGGCCAACGAAGTTTCCAGCTCTCCGGGCGCCGCGGCGCCCGTTTGATTTGAGGCGCCACGATGAAAAGCGACATCCACCCCGATTACCACATGATTAACGTGGTCATGACCGACGGCACCACCTACCAGACCCGTTCGACCTACGGCAAGGAAGGCGACACGCTGCAACTGGACATCGATTCCAAGACCCATCCCGCCTGGACCGGCACGCAGGGCCAGCTGATGGATCGCGGCGGCCGCGTTTCCAAGTTCAAGGAACGCTTCAAGGGCCTGGGCATCTAAGCCGCCTTACGCATGGATCGATGAAAAAGCCCGGTTCGCGCCGGGCTTTTTTCATGGCCGGGTTTGAATCGTTCAGCGCTCGGCGAAGGCGGCGCGCAGGCGGTTGAACTGATCGGCAATGCCATTGGCGGCGCTGGGCGCCTGTGCCGGCACGCCGCCGCGTTCGAGCAGGTCGAGCTGGGTGACGCGCTCGAAGAGCCGGTCCCCCCGGTCGATGAAGGCGCGCAGGGGCGCGGGCAGGTCCTCATAGCCGGGACCGCCGCGCTCCGAGGGGGTGGCGGAAAACTTGACCTTCTCCTTTTCCACCCGCGCATTCTCGCGGCTGATCTCGCCCTCGTTGACGGCGCGCTGCAACAGAAGCCAGGAAGCGATCTGCATCAGCCTGGTGGTGAGGCGCATGGATTCGGTGACGTAGAGGAAGCCGGCTTCGCGCGACAACAGGCGGCTTTCGGCGCGCCCTTCGCCATCGAGATAGGCCGCGACCTCCTCGATCAGGCTCATGCCCTCGCGGTAGAGCGCCGCGAAACCGCCCGACGCCACGATGCGCGGGCCGATGGAAACGGCCTCGATCTTTTCGCCCTGGTCCGACACGGCTCCTCCACAGGATGGGACCATGCTAGGCCCATTGCCCGCCGCCGTCACCCCGAGGGCTGCCCTATTCTAAAAAAGTGGTTTAAAGGGCTTGCAGAACGCCAGGCCCCGAAAAAGAAAAAGAGCCGCGAAGTTACGGCTCTCGAAGTTAACAGGGAGGCGTCAAACAGAGGGAGAAACCACTCTGAAAAATTCAGAACAATCTGAATAACGAGAGGTTACCGCGCAAAGATTAATCGCCCCTTAACAGGAGTCGATTTCTTAACCCTGTTGTTCACGCCTGTATGCGGCCGGCACGGTTCGCAGCCACGCGCTCAGAACTTGAATGCCGCCTCGGCCGCCTTGCGGCTGTCCCCGCGCGCCGCCATGGCCGCACGCAGCCGGGCGATTTCGGCCTCGAGCAGTTCGATCCGCGCTTCCAGCTCGAAGACGGACAGGCCATCGAGAACCATGCCCACATCGTGGCTGGTGGGGCGCTTGCGGTCTTGCTCGTCCATGTTTCCTCTCCTCTGCGAAAGCCGTGAGGATGGCCAAGCCGGGCTTGCCGGGCAAGCCCGCACGGGGCAAATAGATACGATGTCCCTGCCCCAGACCATGCGCGCCATCGCCATTGCCGAACCCGGCGGCCCCGATGCCCTGCGGAGCGTCGAGCTTGCCCGGCCCGTGCCCGGCCCCGACGACATCCTGATCCGCGTCGCCGCCGCCGGCGTCAATGGCCCCGACCTGGCCCAGCGCCGCGGCCGATATGACCCGCCGCCCGGCGCCTCGCCCCTGCCGGGGCTGGAAGTGGCCGGCATCGTCGCCGCGCGCGGCGCCAATGTCGAAAGCCTCGCGCCGGGGCAAAGGGTGATGGCGCTCGCCAATGGCGGGGGCTATGCCGAATATGTCGCGGTGCCGGCCGGCCAGGCCCTGCCCGTGCCCAGGGGCTGGACCTTGGCCGAAGCGGCCGCCCTGCCCGAAACCTGGTTCACCGTCATCCAGACCCTGGTGATGCGCGCCGGCCTTGCCGGCGGCATGCACGTATTGGTCCATGGCGCCTCGGGCGGCATTGGCGGCGCGGCGATCCAGATCTGCGCCATTGCCGGCGCCCAGGCCATCGCGGTGGTGTCGAGCCCCGAAAAAGCCGCCTATTGTCGCCAATTGGGCGCCGTGGCCACTATCGAGCGCACGCGCGAGGACCTCGTCGAGCGCGTCATGGCGCTGACCGGAGACAAGGGCGCCGACCGCGTGGTCGACCTGCTCGGCGGCGCCACGACCCCGATCAATATCGCGCTATCGGCGCGGCGCGGCCATATCGTGCAGATCGCCACGCTCGAGAGCGCCACCGCCAGCCTGTCGCTGCGCGCCATGATGGCCAAGGAATTGACGCTGTCCGGCTCGACCCTGCGCCCGCAGGATGCCGCGACCAAGGCCGCCATCGCGGCGCGCTTTGCCCGCGATTTCCTGCCCGCCCTCGGCCGGCCGGGCTGGATCAGGCCGAAAATCGAGCGTTTCGCCCTCGACGACGCGGCGGCGGCGCATCGGCGGATGGAAAGCCGGAGCCACACCGGCAAGCTGGTGCTGATAACGGCATTCGGAGCGCATCCGGACGGGAGTTAAATCTTGCGAAACGGCGGCTGAAATTCTATATTGGCCGCAGTTCCCCCTCAGCATTTGGCCAAGAGGCGGAGCGGCCCGGAGGAAGACCGGCCGCGCCAGCAGGAGAAATTTACCCATGTCCCAGTCCCTTCTGATGCCCAAGGCGACCGCCGTGTGGCTTGTGGACAATACCGCGCTCTCGTTCGAGCAGATCGCCGCCTTCTGCACCCTGCATCCGCTTGAAGTGCAGGGCATCGCCGACGGCGACGTGGCCAGCGGCATCATGGGCGTCAACCCGATCCAGAACGGCCAGTTGACCCGCGAGGAAATCGAGAAGGCCGAGGCCGATCCCGAATATCGCATGAAGCTCAGCGAACCCAAGGTGCGGGTGGCCGCGCCCAAGCGCAAGGGCCCGCGCTACACGCCCATTTCGCGCCGCAACGAGCGGCCCAATGCCATCAAATGGCTGGTGCGCAACCATCCCGAACTCAAGGACGCCCAGATCATGCGGCTGGTGGGCACCACCAAGTCCACCATCGAATCGGTGCGTGAAAACACCCATTGGAACGCCGCCAACCTGGCGGCCATGGACCCGGTGACGCTGGGCCTGTGCAGCCAGATGGACCTCGACCTCGAAGTCAAGCGCGCCGCCAAGGACGCGCCGGCCCAGGCGGAACTGGCCGAGGGCACCATGCTGCTGACCGCCGAGGAAGCCCTGGCGCGCGCCGGCGGCCATGCTCATGGCCATGCCGGCGAAGACGCCGCAAGCCCCTTCGAGGGCATGGATGGCGCCCGCGAGGACAATCCCGAGGACGAGGTGCTGGACGCCGATTCGGTGTTCGCCAAGCTCAAGTCGCTCAAGTCCGACACCGAAGAGTAAGAAACCGGGGCCGCGGCGGAATGGAAAACAACCTTCTGCTGGCCATCTTCGCGCTCCTTGCCGCCAGCGTCGCCCTGGTGCCGCTGGCCAAGGCCGCGGGCCTGGGCACGGTCTTGGGCTATCTGGCCGCCGGCGTGCTGATCGGCCCCTATGGCCTCAAACTCCTCACCGATACCGACACGATCCGCGCCATCGCCGAATTCGGCATCGTGCTGATGCTGTTCCTCATCGGGCTCGACCTGCAACCGCGCGAGGTCTGGCGCATGCGCAACAAGGTGGCGGGCCTCGGCCTGCCCCAGATGGTGCTGACCGCCTTCCTGCTGGCCGGCGTGCTGCGCCTGGGCGGCTTCCCGCTCAACGTGGCGCTCATCGTCGGGCTGGCCTTCGCCATGTCCTCCACCGCCATCGCCATGCAATCGGCCGAGCAGCGCGACATCACCCGCACCGATGCCGGCCGCGCCAGCCTGGCGGTGCTGCTGGTCCAGGACGTGGCCGTCATTCCCATCATGGCCGCCATCCCGCTCCTGGCGCTGACCAGGAGCCCGGCCCGGGTCGATGCCGAAATCACCAAGGCGGTCGCCCAGGTGGAGCATCCCGATTTCTGGGTGACGTCGCTGGCCCTGCTCGGCGTCTTCATCGGCGCCATCCTGGCCGGCCGCTATGTGGTGCGCCCGCTCCTGCGTTTCGTCGCCCGCGCCGGGGTGCGCGAGGTCTTCACCGCCCTGGCGCTGGCCCTGGTGATCGGGGCGGCGCTCGGCACCGAGGCGCTGGGCCTGTCCCCGGCCCTGGGCGCCTTTATCGGCGGCGTGCTGCTGGCCGGCAGCGAATACCGTCACGAACTCGAAAGCAACCTGCAACCCTTCAAGGGGCTGCTCCTGGGCTTGTTCTTCATTTCGGTGGGCATGTCGATCTCGTTTTCCGAGTTCCTGGCTCATCCCATCGAACTGGCCATGATCGTAGCGGGGGTGGTGGCGCTCAAATTCGCCGTGCTTTACCTGCTCGCCACCCTCTTTCGCATGCACCGGGCCGACCGGCTGCTCCTGGCCATCCTGCTCAGCCAGACCGGCGAATTCGCCTTCGTGGTCATGCAATTCGCCAACACGACCGGCGCGCTGGGCAACGACCTGCATGCGCTGTTCACCGTCGCGGTGGCCCTGTCCATGGCAACGACGCCTTTATTGCTCCTGGCGTTCGACCGCGCCATCGCGCCGCGCCTCGACACCCGCCGCGAGCGGAGGCAGGCCAGCGGCGAGGCGCTTCCCGAACACCGCAATATCGTGGTCCTGGGCTATGGCCGCTTCGGCCAGATCGTCACGCGCATGCTGCGCAGCCAGGGCTATGAAATGACCCTGATCGACGACGATGCCGCCCAGATCGAACTGGTGCGCCGCTTCGGGGTCAAGGTGTTTTACGGCGACGCCTCGCGCACCGAATTGCTGCATGCCGCCGGCATCGGCCAGGCCGATCTTGTCATCATCGCGGTCGGCGGGGCCGACCGCATCCTGGAAGTGGCGCGCAATGTCCGCCGCCATTTCCCCGACGTCGCCATCGCCGCCCGCGCCGTGGACCGCGAACATGCCCACGCACTGATGGAACTGGGCGTGACCCTGTTCGAGCGCGAAACCTTCCATTCGGCCATCAGCCTCGGACGGCGCGTGCTGGCCCATCTCGGCCACGCCCCGGAAGAGGCCGAGAACGTGGCCCGGCGCTTCGAGGCGCATGACACGGCCCTGCTCGAAGCCTCGTTCGAGGTGCGCAATGACCGCGAGGCCTATATCGGGCTGGTCCGGCGCTCCATGAGCCTGCTCAACCAGGCCATGGAAGCGGATCGGACCGCCACACGGGAGCCCGATGAAAACACTGGCGCGATTGACAAAACCGGGCCGGCACGCTCCGGATAGGTTTTTCATCCCGCCTTTGGATTCGTTTTCCCATGCCCGATCCCATTTTCGTCGCGGTCGCGGTGGCCGCGGTGCTCATTGTCGGCCTCAGCAAGGCCGGATTGCTCGGCGGCCTGGGTGTGGTCGGGGTGCCGCTGCTGGCCCTGGTCATGCCGGCGCGCGACGCGGCCGGCATGATGCTGCCGGTGCTGCTGGCCATGGATGCCGTGGCCATCTGGATGTATCGCAAGGAATGCGACTGGCGCCTGTTGCGGCTGATGCTGCCGGGCGCCGCCATCGGCACCTTGGCCGGCTGGGCATTATGGGCCGTGGTCAGCGATGCCGTGGTGCTGCTGATGGTGGGCCTGGTCACCCTGCTGTTCGTGCTCGACGCCATCCTGCCCCTGCGCAAGAAGCTCGAAGGCCTGCCGCCCTCGAAGCCCTGGGGCGCCTTCTGGGGCGCGATCGCCGGCTTTACCAGCTTCATTTCCCATACTGGCGGCCCGCCCTTCCAGATCTATGTGCTGCCCCGGCGTCTGGCCCCGGCGCTTTATGCCGGCACTTCGGCCTTCTTCTTCGCCATCGTCAACGCCTCCAAGCTGGTGCCTTATTACTTTCTCGGCCAGCTCAACGTTCACAACCTGGCGCTTTCGGCGGCCCTGGCGCCGGTGGGCGTCTTCGGCGTCTTCCTCGGCATCTTTCTCGTGCGCCGCATTTCCATGCGCCTCTTCTATCGCATCGCCTATTGGCTGGTTTTCCTTCTGGCGCTGCAATTGATCTGGGAAGGCTCGACGCGGTTGCTGGCGGGATAGAGGGCGAGGACTTGCCCTTCACAGCGCCGGCCGGGCTGGCTAAGGTCCGCGCGACATTTTCGTTTCGGAGTCGCGTTGATGAGTGCTGCCGCGCAAAAGGGCCATAACCAGTTCGGCGACCTGCCCGTGTGGGATCTGTCCGATCTCTATCCCGGCCAGGACAGCGCCGCATTCAAGGCGGCCCTGGACGAGGCCAGGGACCGCGCCGCCAGGTTCGAGGCCGATTACAAGGGCAAGCTGGCCGAGCTGTGCAAGGCCGGCAGGCTGATCGAGGCCATCAGGGACAGCGAGGCGCTTGAAGACGTGGCGGGCCGCATCGGCTCCTTCGCCTTTCTTCAATATGCCCAGAACACCACCGATCCCGACCGCGCCAAGTTCATGGGCGACATCAACGAAGCGCTGACGGCGCTCTCGACCAGGACCCTGTTCTTCTCGCTCGAACTCAACCGGATCGAGGATGGCGACCTGGAAGCCGCCTTTGCCGCCGACGCCGAACTGGCCCGCTATCGCGTCTGGTTCGCCGACCTGCGCAAGACCAAGCCCTACCAGCTCGACGACAAGCTCGAGGAATTGTTCCAGGACAAGTCGGTTACCGCCTTCTCGGCCTGGAACCGGCTTTACGACGAAACGCTGTCGAGCCTGAAATTCGAGGTGGACGGCGAAACCCTGGATGTCGAAGCCACGCTCCACCTGCTGTCCGAGCGGGACGGGAAGAAGCGCGAAGCCGCCTTCCACGCGCTCTCGCGCACCTTCAAGGACAATGTCCGGCTCTTCACCCACATCACCAATGTGCTGGCCAAGGACAAGGAGATTTCCGACCGCTGGCGCGGCTACCAGGATATTGCCGACAGCCGCCACATGGCCAATTCCATCGAGCGTGAAGTGGTCGATGCGCTGCAAGAGGCGGTGCAGCGGGCCTATCCCCGTCTCAGCCACCGCTATTACGCCATGAAGGCCAGGTGGTTCGGCATGGACAAGCTCAATGCCTGGGACCGCAATGCGCCGCTGCCCACCAGCGACGAGCGCATCTGGGACTGGGACAGCGCCGTCTCCACCGTGCTCGACGCCTATGGGCGGTTTTCACCGGACCTGGCGGACCTGGCCAAGCCCTTCTTCAATTCCGGCTGGATCGACGCCCCGGCCGGCAATGGCAAGCGCTCGGGCGCCTTCGCCCATCCCACCGTGCCCAGCGCCCATCCCTATCTGATGCTCAATTATCTCGGGCGCACGCGGGACATCATGACCCTGGCCCATGAACTGGGCCACGGCGTGCATCAGCGCCTGGCCGCCATGCAAGGGCCGATCCTGGCCAACACGCCCCTGACCCTGGCGGAAACGGCCTCGGTCTTTGGCGAAATGCTGACCTTCCGCGCCTTGCTCGAAAAGACCACCGACCCCAGGCAGCGCTTTGCGCTCCTCGCCTCCAAGGTCGAGGACATGCTCAATACCGTGGTGCGGCAAATCGCCTTCTACACCTTCGAGCGCAAGGTCCACACCGCCCGCCGCCAGGGCGAATTGCGCAGCGAGGAAATCAACGCCATGTGGCTGGAGGTGCAGGCGGAATCGCTGGGCGACGCCATTATCGCCAATGACGGCTATGACGTGTTCTGGACCTATATTCCGCACTTCATCCATTCGCCTTTCTACGTCTATGCCTATGCCTTCGGCGACTGCCTTGTGAACTCGCTCTACGCACAGTATGAGAAGGCCAGCGAAGGCTTTGCGGAGCGCTATTTCGAGCTTCTCAAGGCCGGGGGCAGCAAGCACCATTCCGAACTGCTCGCGCCGTTCGGAATGGATGCCAGGGACCCGCAATTCTGGTCGCTCGGCCTGTCGATGATCGAGCGGCTGATCGACGAGCTCGAAGCCAGCGCGCCCTAGCGGCAGCCGGCGCAACGCAAATGGACGACCACATTCTCGAGGACCTGATGGCCAAGACCCGCCCAGAGCATCATTCGACCCCCGTGCTGGAATCTCCCATGGATTATACCCAGCACGAGAAGACCTATAACGGCTTCGTCCAGGGCGTGAAATGGGCCGTGCTGGTCACGGCCGTCTCGATGATCGTGCTCTATTTCCTCATCAATCCCTGAGCGAACCAGTCACGCAGGCACAAGCACCGAGCCTGCCCGCCGGCAGGCGGGGAGGACGTTTCATGAAAATTGCCATCGTTCGTGAACAATTCGAGGGCGAGAGCCGCGTGGCGGCCACCCCCGAAACGGTGGGCAAGCTGATCGGCCTGGGGGCCGAGGTCACGCTGGAAAAAGGCGCAGGCGAGGCTTCGCGCCTGCCCGACGCCCAGTATCAGGCCGCCGGCGCGACCATCGCCGCCAGCGCCGCCGCCGCCCTCAAGAACGCCGATATCGTCTTATGCGTGCGCCGCCCCGCCGCCGCCGGCCTGGGCGGCGTCGGCAAGGGCGCGCTGGTGATCGGCGCCCTCGACCCCTATGGGCACGAAAAGGACGTGGCGGCTCTCGCCAAGGCGGGCGTTACCGCCATGGCCATGGAATTCATGCCGCGCATCACCCGCGCGCAGGTCATGGACATCCTGTCCTCCCAGGCGAACCTGGCCGGCTACCAGGCCGTTATCGAAGCCGCGGCCCTGTTCGAGCGGGCCCTGCCCATGATGATGACCGCCGCCGGCACGGTGCGGCCGGCCAAGGCCTTCGTGATGGGCGCCGGCGTCGCGGGCCTGCAGGCCATCGCCACCGCCAAGCGCCTGGGCGCCGTGGTTTCGGCCACCGACGTACGCGCCGCCGCCGGCGAGCAGGTGGAATCCCTGGGCGCCAAGTTCATCATGACCGACGCCCTCAAGGACGCTTCGGGCACCGGCGGTTACGCGCGCGAGCTGACCAAGGACGAGCAGGCGGCGCAGGCCGAACTGGTCGCGGGCCATATCGCCAAGCAGGACATCGTGGTCACCACCGCGCTCATTCCCGGGCGGCCGGCGCCCAAATTGGTGAGCAGGGCCATGATCGAATCCATGGCCGCCGGCTCGGTGATCGTCGACCTGGCCGCCGAGCGCGGCGGCAATGTCGAACTGACCCAGCCCGACAAGGTCGTCACCCATAACGGCGTCACCATTATCGGCTATACCAACCTGGCCGGCCGCATTCCCACCACCGCCAGCCAGCTCTACGCGCGCAACCTGCTCTCCTTCCTCGAAACGCTGATCGACAAGCAGGACAAGACGCTGGCCATCGATTGGGACGACGAACTGGTCAAGGCCGTGGTGCTGACCCGCGACGGCGCCGTGGTCCATCCCAATTTCGCCGGCCCCACCGCCTCGCCCGAGCCGGCGCCCAAGGCCAAGCCGGCCAGAAAGGCGGCCAAGGCATCCGGCGCCAAACCCAAGGCCGCGGCCAAGGCTCCGGCCGGGACCAAGCCGGCAGCCGCCAAGAAGACCGCGAGCGCCGCCCCGCCCGATCCCGGTGCCGCGCCGCCCACCCGCAAGCGCACGCCCCGCAAGCCCGCCGCCTCCAAGCAAGGACAGTAAGATGGACGTATCGGCAGTCGACCCCTTCACCTTCCGCCTCGCCATTTTCGTTCTGGCGATCTTCGTGGGCTATTTCGTGGTCTGGAGCGTAACCCCGGCCCTGCACACGCCGCTGATGAGCGTCACCAACGCCATTTCCTCGGTGATCGTGGTGGGCGCCCTCCTGGCCGTGGGCGTACACCTGGCCAATGATGCAAGCTGGCTCAGCAAGCTCTTCGGCTTCATCGCCCTGGTCTTTGCCAGCGTCAACATCTTCGGCGGTTTCCTCGTCACCCAGCGCATGCTGGCCATGTACAAGAAGAAGGGCTGAGCCGATGATCGACGGAAATCTCGCCGCCCTGCTCTATCTGGTTTCGGGCGTTCTGTTCATCCTGGCCCTCCGGGGCCTGTCCCATCCATCCTCGGCCCGCCAGGGCAATCTCTTCGGCATGGTGGGCATGGGCATCGCCGTGCTCACCACGCTGTTCGTGGCCGCGCCCAGCGACTGGACGAGCTGGCTGCTGATCGTGGCCGGCCTGGCGGTCGGCGGCGGCATCGGCGCCTATATCGCCCGGGCCGTGAAAATGACCGACATGCCGCAACTCGTCGCCGCCTTCCACTCGCTGGTGGGCCTGGCGGCGGTGTTCGTGGCCGCCGGCGCGCTCTATGCGCCCGAAGCCTTCGACATCGGCATTCCCGGCGCCATCCACGCCCAGGCGCTCATCGAAATGTCGATCGGCGTCGCCATCGGCGCCTTCACCTTCACCGGCTCGGTCATCGCCTTTGCCAAGCTCAACGGCAATATGAGCGGCAAGCCGATCATCCTGCCGGCGCGCCACGCCATCCATATCGTGCTGGGGCTGGTCATCATCGGCCTGGTCTGGGCCTTTACCGGTTCGGCCAATCCCTGGCTGTTCTGGCTCATCACCCTCCTGGCGCTGGTCCTGGGCGGGCTGATGATTATTCCCATCGGCGGCGCCGACATGCCCGTCGTCGTCTCCATGCTCAATTCCTATTCGGGCTGGGCCGCCGCCGGCATCGGCTTCACCCTGGGCAATACCGCGCTCATCATCACCGGCGCCCTGGTCGGCTCCTCGGGCGCGATCCTGAGCTACATCATGTGCAAGGCGATGAACCGCAGCTTCATCTCCGTCATCCTGGGCGGGTTCGGCGGCGATGCCGCCGCCGGCGGCTCGGGCGCGGAGGACGACCGCCCGGTCAAGCAGGGCGCGGCGGACGATGCCGCATTCCTCATGAAGAATGCCGGCAAGGTCATCATCGTGCCCGGCTACGGCATGGCCGTGGCCCAGGCCCAGCACGCCCTGCGGGAAATGGCCGACCTGCTCAAGGCCGAAGGTGTCGAGGTCAAATATGCCATCCACCCGGTGGCGGGCCGCATGCCCGGGCACATGAACGTGCTGCTGGCCGAAGCCAATGTGCCCTACGATGAAGTCTTCGAGCTGGAGGACATCAATTCCGAATTCGCCCAGGCCGACGTCGCCTTCGTCATCGGCGCCAATGACGTGACCAATCCGGCCGCCAAGACCGACAAGACCTCGCCGATCTACGGCATGCCGGTCCTCAACGTGGAAGATGCGGGCACGGTGCTGTTCATCAAGCGCGGCATGTCGGCCGGCTATGCGGGCGTGCAGAACGAATTGTTCTACCGCGACAATACGATGATGCTGTTCGGCGATGCCAAGAAGATGACCGAGGACATCGTCAAGGCGCTGGGCCACTAAGCCCGACGATACCGAGAAAAAGCCCGCTCCGGCGGGCTTTTTCATGCCCGCCGCGAGACGAGGCCGGCGTGAAAAGCCTCAATAATGCGGCGGCGGCCTTTCGGTGGCGGGGTCGGCGATGTAGCTGCCCGAGCGGACCTGCTCTTCCATCTGCTCCAGCTTGCGCCGCAATAGCTCGACCACTTTCCATTGATCGGTGAGGGCGGCGTTCAAGTCCTCGATGGTCCGCTCCTGATAGGCGAGGCGCGTTTCCAGGGCTTCGAGCCGGGCACTGTGATCGGGTTCGGCCATGTGATCTTTCCCTTCCTGCAACCGGCTTGGCATAGGGCTTCCCGGCCCTGCGCTCAAGCGACACCTTGCGGCCTCGTGTTGACCTATTGGGAACCCTTGGCACCGCTTTGCCATTGAATCTGCCAAACCGATGTCAAAACGGGAGCCGCAAATGGCGACCAGCACCGCAAGAGCCCTGCCCATCCCGCCCCGCGCCACCCCGCTCGGCGCCGACTGGACCGCCCTGGCCGGGCTCGGGCTCTGCGCCGGCCTGCCGCTGGGCCTGTTCGGCCTGGCCAACCTGCTGGCCGAAAGCCTGGGCCATGCCCCGCTGTTCTTTTCGCCCTTCGGCCTGCCCGGCTGGGCCGGAGCGATCTTCCACCTGGGCCTGCTGCCGCTCCTGGGCGCGGCGGGCTGGATCGTGGGGCAGACGCGCCAGGGCCGCAAGGCCCAGACCTGGCTGGCGGTCCTTGCCGCCGCGCTCATCGTTTTTCCGTTCCTGGTGGCCCCGCTCCCGTCGCTGGCCCTGAGCCTGATCTCCATGACCCTCCTGGTCCTGGCCTTCGGCACCGCGATCCGCGTCGCCGCCATTTCCCGCAAGGCGGCCTGGCTCCTGGCGCCGGTGCTGTTCTGGCTGGCCGTAAGCGCCGTATTGGGCCTGGCCCTTACCGCCGCCTGGTCGCCGCCCTTCGGGCTGGTACAGGCCAACCAGCCCGCCCCCGGCGCCTGACGGTTACGCCGAGGTGCCCTCTTGTCCCCGGGAGCCCCAGGGGCCATGTGGGAGCGATCGGCTCCAGCACGAAGAGGCTCCCATGACCCGGCATCTCAAGATCGACGTCTTCACCGATGTGGTCTGTCCCTGGTGCCTTGTGGGTTCGGCCCGGCTCGACCACGCCCTTGCCGCCCTGCCCGACGATGTCGAAGTCGTCGTCGAAAACCACCCCTTCTATCTCGATCCCAGCGTGCCGCCCGAAGGCGTCGACGTGGGCGAGATGCTCAGGCAGAAATATGGCCGGGACCCCAAGGAGATGTGGGCCCGGGTGGAAGGCGAGGCAGCCAAGGCGGGCATCGCCCTCGACCTCAGCCGGCAACCGCGCATGTTCAACACCGCCAAGGCCCATACCATTACCCGCCTGTCGCGCGGCCACGGCAACCAGCACGAACTGGCCAATGCCATCGCCGCCGCCTATTTCCTCGACCATCGCCAGATCAACGACGACAATGTACTGGCCGACATTGCCGCCGACCATGGCTGGGACCGGGGCGACGCGCTCGATGCCATGAACGACGCCCACGAACTCTCCGTGACCGAGCAATTGGCGAGCGATGCAGCGGCCCAGGGCATTCGCGGCGTGCCCTTCTTCATCTTCGCGGAAAAATATGCCCTGTCCGGTGCCCAGCCCGACGAGGTCTTCCAGCAAGCGCTCGAAAAGGCCCTGTCCGAGCCCTGACTTTTTCGCCCGGGCTGATATAGGCTGGCCGCAAGAACACCCTATTCGAGGCCTTCCCGGTGAAACTGCTCTTTCGTGTCCTTGCCGCCCTCGCCCTCGTGGCGATCCTCTGTTACGCGGCGGTGGTGGGATACATGTATCTCGAGCAGCGCAACCTGCAATACGCGCCGGCGGGGCCGGTCATCGCGCTGGCCGACACCGCCCTTGACGGCGCCAAAGCAGTTTCCATCCCCTCGGGCGAGGGCAGCATCAATGGCTGGTACGAAGCGCCTCGGCCGGGCCAGCCGCTCATCCTCTATTACAAGGGCAATTCCCAGAGCTTCGGCGAAGAGCACGAGCGCTACGAGCAATTCGTCGCCGATGGCTACGGTTTCCTCGCCTTCGACTATCGCGGTTTTCCTGCCTCGCCCGGCACCATCACCCAGGACCATATCCTGCAAGATTCCCTGGCCGCCTTCGACTGGGCGGCGCAACAGGGCGCCCCGATCCTGATCTGGGGCCGTTCGCTGGGCACCGGCCCGGCCACCTATGTCGCCAGCCAGCGCGACGCCGAGGCGCTGCTGCTCGAAACGCCGTTCCTCTCCGCCGTGACCGTCGCGGCCGAGCGCTATCCCTACCTGCCGGTCTATTGGGTCATGCAGGACCAGTTTCCCTCCAATGCCTGGATCGTCGATGTCAGCGAGCCGGTCCTGGTGGCCCATGGCACGGCGGACGTCACCATCGGCGTCTCCAATGGCGAGCGGCTTTACGACCTGGCGCCCAACAAGGACGAAATCTGGATCGTTCCCGGCGCCGGCCATTCCGACCTCTGGGCCGCCGGCATCTGGGCCCATGCCAAGCCATTTTTCGAGCGGGCAATGGGGCGCTAGCGCGTCGCCCCCACCCCCGTTCCGCCGCCCCGGCCTCAAACGCAAAAACGCCGCCCCGAGGGACGGCGTTTGAAATTTTCCGGCGGCAAAGCTGCCTAGCTGCGGCCGGCCGTAACCAGAGTGCCTTCGCGCTGGGCCCGCTTGCGGGCCAGCTTGCGGGCGCGGCGCACGGCCTCGGCCTTCTGGCGCGCCTTCTTCTCGGACGGCTTTTCGTAATAATTGCGCAGCTTCATTTCGCGGAAGACGCCTTCGCGCTGCAACTTCTTCTTGAGCGCGCGCAGCGCCTGGTCAACATTGTTATCGCGAACGACTACTTGCAAAGGTCAACCGCCCTTTCAAAGCACAAAATCTGTTTGGATGAGAGCGGCGTGGGCCAAAAGAACCACACCGCCGACCAGCGAAACCGGTCACCGTGGCCGGCTCTATACCCCACTCCGGGGGGTCTGTCCACCGCCCGGGCGGGGAAAATGCGGCTCTTGCGCGTTTTTCCGCCGCCCGCTAGTCACCAGGATAAAGGGAGAGCCGCCATGTACCAACCCCTCGTGTTCCTGCCCGGCCTGATCTGCGACGCGCGGCTCTGGCGCGACGTCATCGATGGGCTGGCCTTTTCGGTGGCACCCATGGTGGCCGACCTGCGGCTCGACGAAACCATTGCCGGCATGGCCGAACGCACATTGTGCGCCGCGCCGCCGCGCTTTGCACTGGCGGGCCTGTCCATGGGCGGCTATGTGGCGCTGGAAATCATGCGCCAGGCACCCGACCGGGTAACGCATCTGGCGCTTCTGGATACCTCGGCCCGCCCCGATACGCCCGAGCGGCGCGAAACCCGGCGCAAGGGCATCGACATGGTGGGCCAGGGCAAGTTCATCGGCGTCTCGCGCGGCCTGCTCGCCAGCCTGGTGGCCCCCCGCAATCTGGGCACGCCGCTGGCCGAAGAGGTACAGGCCATGTCCGAGCGCGTCGGCAAGGAGGCCTATCTGCGCCAGCAGAAGGCGATCATGGGCCGGATCGATTCGCTGCCGCATCTGGGCCGGATCGATGTGCCGACCCTGGTGGGCGTGGGCGCGCTGGACAAGATGACGCCGCCCGAACTGGCCGTGGAAATGGCGGCCGGCATTGCCGGTGCCGAACTGGTGCGCTTCTCCGACGCCGCCCACCTGCCGACGATGGAAAATCCTGCCGTCGTGGTGGCGGCGATGAAGACCTGGCTGGGGCGCTAAGGCGGCTTTGACCCCCCGCTCGACGCAGCGCTGACGCCTTGCCACCCCGTCCTCATCCCCGCGACAGCGGGGACCTCTGTTTGGGCGGAAAGGGATAACGAAGGTTCCCGCCTGCGCGGGAATGACCCGGTGGAATGGCGGACGGTAAAGCGCGGCAACAAACGTCTTGGGAGCCGCCCTATCCCCCCCGGACGATGCGGTTGACATGGCCCATCTTGCGGCCCGGCCGGGCTTCGGCCTTTCCGTAGAGGTGAGGGCGGATGTCGTCCTCCAGGCCCTCGGGGATCAGCCCTGCCTCGTCGCCGATGAGGTTCTGCATGACCACGTCGGCCAGGCGCCCGGGATCACCCAGCCTCCAGCCGGCAATGGCGCGGATATGCTGCTCGAACTGGTCGGTGCGGCAGACCGCTTCGGTCCAATGGCCCGAATTGTGAACGCGCGGCGCGATCTCGTTGACGAGGAGCCCCGGGCGCCCCTCGCCCGGCACCACGAAGAACTCGACCCCCAGCACGCCCACATAATCGAGCGCGATGACGATGGCCTTGGCGATCATGCCGGCCTGCCGCTCCAGCGCCGGCGACAGGCCGGCCGGGACCGTGGAGGTGAACAGGATATGGTCGCGGTGGACGTTTTCGGCCGGATCGAAGGCACGCACCGCGCCATCGGCGCCGCGCGCCACGACCACGGAAATCTCCTTGTCGAACGGCACGAAGGCTTCCAGCACCAGCGGATGCGGGGCGAGCGCGGCAAAGGCGGCCTCGGCGTCTTCGGGCGCGCGCAACACGCGCTGGCCCTTGCCGTCATAGCCCAGCCGCGTGGTCTTGAGCACGGCGGGCAGGCCCAGTTCGTCCACGGCCCGATGGAGGTCGTCGATCCCATGCACGGCGCGATAGGGCGCGACGGGCACGTTCTTGCCGGAGAGAAAGGCTTTTTCGGCCAGCCGGTCCTGCGCGATGGCCAGGGCATTGGCGCCGGGCCGCAGCGGTTTCAGCCCGGCCAGCAATTGCGCCGTGCCGGCCGGCACGTTCTCGAATTCATAGGTGACGACATCGACCGCCGCGGCAAAGGCCTCGAGCGCGGCTTCGTCGTCATAGTCCGCCACGGTCCTGAACGGGGTGACGTCGAAGGCCGGGCTTTGCGGATCGGGGCAGAAGATGTGGCTTTTAAGACCCAGACGCGCCGCCGCCAGCGCCAGCATGCGCCCAAGCTGCCCCCCGCCCAGAATGCCGATGGTGGAGCCGGGAAGAAGCGGGGAAACGGGCTGGGACACGGAACCTCTCTAGGCGATATCGGAGGGAAATTGCGGCACGGCCTGGCGCTGGCGGGCTCGATGGGCTTCGAGCCGTTCGGCCAGGTCCTCGTCGGCAAGCGAAAGCACCGAGGCGGCCAGCAGCGCCGCGTTGATGGCGCCCGGCTCGCCGATGGCCAGGGTGCCCACCGGCACGCCGCCGGGCATCTGCACGATGGAATAGAGGCTGTCGAGCCCGTTGAGCGCCTTGGAGCGCACCGGCACCCCGAAGACCGGCAGCGTGGTCATGGCCGCGATCATGCCCGGCAGGTGCGCCGCCCCGCCCGCCCCGGCTATGATGACCTTGAAGCCTTCGGCCCGGGCATTGCCGGCGAAATCCACCATGCGCTCGGGCGTGCGGTGGGCCGAGACGATGCGCGCCTCGTATTCGACTTCGAGATTTTCGAGGGTTTCGGCGGCCAGCCGCATGGTCGGCCAGTCCGATTGGCTGCCCATGACGATGGCAATGGGTGGCTTGAGCATGGCGATTTCCCCCATCGCGCTCGGCAAAGCGCGCACTTAGCCCAATTTCCACCCCGACTCAAGGCGGTCCGGTTCAGGCGATGATGTCGGGCAGGAGGATGTTTTCGAGCTGCACGATGCGGTCCTTGAGCAGCAGCTTGCGCTTCTTGAGGCGCTGGATCAGCATGCGATCGGCGATATGCGATTGCGTGAGCGTGTGGATGGCCGCGTCCAGATCGGCGTGTTCCTGGCGTTTGGTGGCCAGTTCAAGGCCAAGTTGGGCTTCCTGTTCCTTGGTCAGCGTCAGCATGAAAACTCGGTCTGCTCAGGCCCCGGGCATACGTCTGGTTAACCGATCGCGCCGGCAATTGCATCTGATTTCGGGCGCACCGGCAAAGGACATCGACAAGGCGTGAAATATTTGTGACGATAGTCCCGTCCAACACGCTGAAAGGAGTTGTCATGACGACTGAAGGCCATATCGCAGCGCTCGAAAGGCGTCACCAGGAACTGGACCGGCAGATTCAGACCGAAATGCAGAATCGCCAGACCGACGACCTGATGATCTCCGCCCTCAAGCGCAAGAAACTTGAAGTGAAGGACGAACTTTCCAAGCTCCAGGGCGCCATGGGGCAGTAACAGGCGGCATCAGGACAGCAATGCGCCCTGGAGGGTCACGGCTTTCGCCGCGGCCCTTTTTCATGTCCTGACGCGGGCCGGCAGGCTCCGAATTCATCAGGATTAACACCCTCTTAAGAGCCTGGCGGCATCGTCTTCCCAAAACGGCACAATACGATTCGGGCCGGAACACTTGACCAATTCTGGAGTATGGATGACGCGCGTTCTCGTTGTCGATGACGATCCGGTGCAATTGCGCCTGACCGCCGAGGTCGCCAATCGGGCCGGCTTCAAGCCGCTGACCGCGACGGGCGGCGAGCAGGCGCTGGCGCTGCTGCGCGAGGACCGCCAGATCGGCGCGATGATTCTCGACCTGGTCATGCCTGACCTCGACGGCATGGGCGTGATGGAGACGATGCGGCGCGAAGGCCTGACCACCCCGGTCATCATCCAGACCGCCAATGCCTCGCTCGAAACCGTCATCTCGGCCATGCGCCAGGGCGCCGCGGATTATTTCGTCAAGCCCGTGGCGCCCGAGCGGCTCATCGTCTCGCTGCGCAATGCCATGAAGCTCGATACGCTCGAAGCGGCGATCCGCGCCGAACATTCCCGGCGCAGCGGCACCTTTACCCGCGCCGACATGATCGCCAGCGCCGCCGCCATGGCACGCGTGCTCTCGCTCTGCGCCAAGGCGGCCAAGAGCGCCATTCCCGTGCTTATCGAAGGCGAGACCGGCGTAGGCAAGGAATTGGTGGCCCGCATCATCCAGGGCACCGGCGAACGCGCCGGCAAGCCCTTCGTCACCGTCAATTGCGGAGCCATCCCGCCCAACCTGGTCGAATCGGTGCTGTTCGGCCACAAGAAGGGCGCCTTTACCGGCGCCCATGCCGACCAGGCGGGCAAGTTCAGCGAAGCCAATGGCGGCACGCTGTTTCTCGACGAGGTCGGCGAATTGCCGCTCGACACGCAGGTCAAGCTGCTGCGCGCCCTGCAGGAGGGCGAGATCGAGCCCCTGGGCGCGGCAAAGCCCGAAAAGGTCAATGTGCGGCTGACCTCGGCCACCAACCGGCGGCTGCTCAACCTGGCCAAGGCGGGCGCCTTCCGCGAGGACCTCTATTACCGGCTCAATGTCTTTCCCATCTATGTGCCGCCGCTGCGCGAGCGCCTCGAGGACCTCTCCGCGCTGGTGAGCCATTTCATCGCCCGCTTTGCCGCCGAGGCGGGCAAGCGCGTCCTGGGCATTTCGCCCAAGGCGCTCGACCTGCTCGGCCGCTACGATTGGCCGGGCAATGTGCGGCAGCTCGAAAATGCCGTCTACCGCGCCGTGGTGCTGTGCGACGGGGCCTTTCTCGAAAGCCAGGATTTCCCGCAGATATTGGCGCAATCGGCCGGCCGCGAGGAAGCCTTGCGCTCGCTCGGCGACCTGCCCGATCCCGGCGCGCCGGTCCATATCGATTCAGCCCCCGCCAAGGCCCGGATCGATCCGGTGATCCCGTCGGCGCCGGACCGCTTCCTCGACGAAAGCGGGGAGGTCCAACCGCTGGCCGATATCGAACGGGCCGCCATCGAATTCGCCATCAAGCATCATGGCGGGCGCATGTCGCGCGTTGCCCGGGCCCTGGGCATCGGCCGCTCGACCCTCTATCGCAAGCTGCACGAATACGGGCTGGCCGAAGGGCTGATTAGCGACGCGGCCTGAGCCCATTACATGAAGATCGGCTCTTCGGTGAGCACGACGCCGAACCGCGCCGCCACCGTCTGCTTGATATGGGTGGCGAGCGCGGCAATATCGGCCTGGGTGCCACGGCCGGGATTGACCAGCACCAGCGCATGGCGCTCGGATATGCCCACCTTGCCCATGCGCAAGCCCTTGAGGCCCGCCTCTTCGATCAGCCAGCCGGCCGAGAGCTTGGCCAGGCCCTCGCCCGCCGGATAAAGCGGCGCGCCGGGGTGCTTATCCAGAAGCGCCCGGGCCTGCGCCTCGGGCACGACGGGATTGTGGAAGAATGAGCCGGCATTGGGCATTTCGCGCCAATCGGGAAGTTTCCCCGCCCGCAGCGCCACCACCTTTTCCATGATTTTTTCCGGCGTCACCGCGCTTTCGGCGGCCAGCCCCGAAAGCCCGGCATAGTTCAGGACCGGCACCCAGGGCCGCGGCAGGCGCAGGCGCACCGACACCACGCTGAACCGCCCGGGCTGGCGTTTGAAAATGCTGTCGCGGTAACGGAACGCGCAATCCTCGCGTCCGAAGCGGCGAAAACCGTGTTCCTCGTGGTCATAGGCCAGCAGCGACTCGAAGCGATCGGCGAGTTCCACGCCATAGGCGCCGATATTCTGCACCGGCGCCGCCCCCACGCTGCCGGGAATGCCGGCCAGGTTTTCCAGCCCTCCCAATCCCTGCGCCACGCTCCAGGCCACCAGGTCGTGCCAGTTTTCGCCCGCTCCCGCTTCGAGCAGGGCCGCTTCGGCATGGCCATCGAGCACCTGGCGGCCCGCTATGGCCATGATGGCGGTGACACCCTCGAATTGCGGGGAGAGCACGACATTGGAGCCGCCGCCCAGCACCCGCAGCTTGAGGCCCCGCACCTCGGCCTCGGCCGCCAGGCGCGGCAGCATGTCCGGCGCGGTGACGATGGCTCCGAAACGCGAGCGCGCCGGCACCGCCAGCGTATTGCGCGCGCCCAGGTCGAAATCGGGAATGAGAAGTGCCGTCAAAACGCGCCGCCTGCCGGAAGAAGACTTGCAGTCTCTATAGCCGTTTTGCAGCAATTTGCCACGCGCAGGATCACGGAGCGCGCCATGGAAAGATCATCCCGCATCCGCGCCGGGCCCGCCTACCGCGCCAGGTCGGCCCGGGCTTTTTCGAGTTCGTTGGCGTAGCGGCGCAGGAGATGCGATTCGGTCAGCGTGCCGATGACCCGGCGCTCGGTGAGATCGGAAACCACGACCAGGGCGTCGGCCTTGTGCTTCTCGAACAGCGCTTCGGCATCGACCGCGCCCAGAGCGGGATGAAGCATGACGTCCTTGTGCCGCAGGATGCTCGAAACCGGCGCACCATCGTCGGCAATGGCCTCGCCATAGGCGTCGGCCACCTCGATCAGCCCGGCATAGCGCCCGTCCTCGCGCAGCCCGATGACGCGCGTGGCCGCGCCCAGGGGATAGGCGCGGCGGAATTCCTTGAGCGTCATGGTTTCGGGCACCGACTTGACGTCGCGCCGCATCATCTTGCCCACGGTGAGATTGCGCATCCAGCCCACATCGTGGGCGCTGCGGATGGTTTCGCCGCGCAGATGGAAGCGCCAGGTGGTGAAGGAATAGCCGAAGGTTTCGCGCACCAGCATGGATGAGGCAACCGCCGCGACCAGGACCGCGATGGTGAGCGGCAGGCTGCCCGAGGTTTCGAGCGCGAGGAACGCCATGGTCAGCGGCCCGCCGACAATGGCGGCGGCCAGCCCCGCCATGCCCACCAGCATGGGCACGCTGGGATCGGGGAACAGGCCGGGATCAAGCCAGAGGGCGGCCCAGTAGAATACCTGGCCCAGCATGGCCCCAAGGAACAGCGAGGCGAAGAACAGCCCGCCGCGAAACCCCGAACCGAGGGAAATGGCCGAGGCCAGCACCTTGAGAAAGACGATGGAAATGGCCAGGGCCACCGGCAGGGGCGGCGCGGCAAAGGCATTTTCCAGCGCCCCGTGGCCGGCCGAGAGCACGGCGGGGGTGATAAGGCCCAGCCCGCCCACCATGAGCCCACCCAGGGCCGGGCGCGACCATGACGGCAGGCGCAGGCGGGTAAACCCCGTCTCCACCAGGCCCACCAGCCGCATGAGCAGGATGCCCAGCCCGCCGGTGGCCAGCCCGCTCAGGATGATGAGCAGCACCTGCGGCACGCTGATATTGACCACGTCGGACACCGAGACGATGGGCTCGCCCAGTCCGAAAATGGCGGTGGTGAGCACGGCGGCGATGGAGGCGGCCATGACCGGCGCCAGGGTGGAAATGGTATAGGTGCCGATAATCAGCTCGAAGGCGTAGAAGGCCCCGGTCAGCGGCGCGCCGAAGGCGGCGGCGATGGCTCCGGCCGCGCCGCACCCCACCAGCTTGCGCATGTCGCCCCGGCGCAATTGGAAAAGATCGCCCAGCTTGGAGGCGACGACGCCGCCCATCTGCGTATAGGCCGCCTCCAGCCCCACCGAGGCGCCGAACCCGTTGGACACCAGGGTCTGACCGGTAATGATGAGGCTGTCGACCATGGAAAGTTTGCCGCCATGGAGCGCATTGGCCTCGATCAAGTCGACATAGCGCGCCTTGCGCCGCCGCAGCGCGAGGGCGATCAACCCCAGCAGCACCCCGCCGCTGGCGGGAATGAGCATGGAATCGGCCCTCAGGGCATCGAGCGCGCTGACCCGCTGTTCGGGCGGCAATTGGAACAGCAGGCTTTGCACGAGATAGGCGAGATGGCGCAGCACCAGCACCATGAGCCCGGCAACGATGCCCACGCCGACCCCCAGGACCACCAGCCAGCTTTCGCGCCGCCGCACCAGCGTGCGCAGGCGCGGGCCCAGCCCCGCCTCGGCCACATGCACCTGCCATAAATGGGCAAGGCGCGCCCAGCGCAGGCCGACCGCCTCGAAGGGCGAAGCCTTGCGTTCGGGATCGGGCGCCTTGTGGTCGGCAGCCTCCTGGTCGGGCGGTGGAGCGGCAGTGTCGGACATGGCCTTGCCTTGCAATGGGTTCACCGCCCCGTCAATGGCCGTGCCGGCGCTTTTCGCTCCGTTCGGCCATCTTGGGGACAAAAGCGCCGTGCCTTGCGATCAAATCGCGGTTAGCATTGCGGACGAACGAACCGGGGAGAAGTTCCGTCATGGCCCAGCGTGCCTCCGTCCTGGCACCTTTCCGCCACCAGACCTTCCGCACCTTGTGGCTGGCGACCCTGGCCTCCAATCTGGGCGGCCTGGTCCAATCGGTCGGCGCGGGCTGGATGATGACCACGCTCACCGACAGCCATAACATGGTGGCGCTGGTGCAGGCCTCGACCACCCTGCCGATCATGATCTTTTCCATTGCCGCGGGCGCCCTGGCCGATAATTTCGACCGCCGCACCGTGATGCTGGTGGCCCAGTCGGGCATGGCGCTGGTATCGCTGGGCCTGGCGATCATGGCCGCCCTGGGCCTGCTCAATCCATGGTTGCTGCTGGCCTTCACTTTTCTCATCGGCTGCGGGACGGCCCTGTTCAACCCCTCCTGGCAGGCCTCGATGGGCGATGTCGTGCCGCGCGAGGACCTGCCCGGCGCGGTGACGCTCAATTCCATGGGCTTCAACATGATGCGCAGCGTCGGCCCGGCCGTGGGCGGGCTGATCGTGGCGCTGGCCGGCGCGGCCGCCGCCTTCGCGGTCAATGCCGTCTCCTACCTGGCGCTGATCGCGGCCCTGTGGAAATGGCAGCCGCAGCGCGCCAAATCCTCGCTGCCGCGCGAAAAACTCGGCAGCGCCATGGGCGCCGGCATCCGCTATGTGATGATGTCGCCCAACCTGCTCATCGTACTGTTTCGTGGCTTTCTCTATGGCTTTGCCGCCATCGTCATCATGGCGCTGCTGCCCTCGGTGGCCGAAGAGAATGTCGGCGGCGGCGCGCTGATCTATGGCACGCTGCTGGGCTGTTTCGGGCTGGGCGCCATTGCCGGAGCGCTGCTCAACAATCCGCTGCGCGAGCGCTTCGACAACGAAACCATCGTGCGGCTGGCCTGCCTGGGTTTCGCGCTGAGCGCGGTGGGGCTGGGCTTCAGCCGCGATGCCGTATTGAGCCATATCGCCCTGCTGCCTGCCGGGGCCTGCTGGGTGCTGGCGCTGAGCCTGTTCAACGTCTCGATCCAGCTTTCCTCGCCGCGCTGGGTGGTGGGGCGGGCCCTCTCGCTCTACCAGACCGCCACCTTTGGCGGCATGGCGCTGGGAAGCTGGGCCTGGGGCCTCACCGCCGACGGGCTGGGCGCCGATTGGGCGCTGACCCTGGCCGGGCTGGTGCTGATCGGCACCGGGCTCGTCGGCCTGCGCCTGCCCCTGCCGCAATTCGACGCGCGCGACCTCAACCCGCTCAACACCTTCAACGAACCGCTGCTCAAGCTCGACCTGATGCCGCGCAGCGGCCCCATCCTCATCATGGTGGATTACCGCATCGCCCATGCCGACATTCCCACCTTCCTGGCGCTGATGGGCGAAAGACGACGCATCCGCATCCGCGACGGCGCCCGGCAATGGGCGGTGCTGCGCGATCTCGAGGATCCCGAGCTTTGGGTGGAATCCTACCATGTGCCGACCTGGGTGGATTACGTGCGCCACAATCTGCGCCGCACCCGCGCCGACGCGGAAAATTTCGAGCGCATCCGCGCCCTGCACCGGGGCGACACGCCCCCGCATGTCCACCGCATGATCGAACGCCAGACCGTGCCGGTGGATGACGATACGCCCCTGCGCAGCGGCCCCGAGCCGCAGGCATGAAAAAGCCGCCCATGCCGTGCCCATCAAGGCGGCGGCATGGGCGGCAATCCCGATCCGGCCTATTCGGCCGGAGCGAGACGGCTCGCTTCGGTGCCCGGACGGCGCTTGGCGCCGGTGCGGGCATGAGTGGCATAGAGGGCCAGGCCCACGAAGGCGAAGCCGCCGACCAGATTGCCCAGGATCGTGGGGATTTCGTTCCAGACCAGGTAATCGGCGAAGGAGAAATGCGCACCCAGCAGGATGCCCGAGGGGAACAGGAACATGTTCACCACCGAATGCTCGAAGCCCATGTAGAAGAACAGCATGACCGGCATCCACATGCCCAGTACCTTGCCCTGCACGCTGTCGGACATCATGGCGGCGACGACGCCGGTGGACACCATCCAATTGCACATGACGCCACGGATGAAGAGCGTCAGCATGCCCGCTCCGCCATGGGCGGCATAACCCAGGGTGCGCCCTTCCCCGATATGGCCGATGGCGGTGCCCACCGCATTGGGCGCGGTGGTAAAGCCATAGGTAAAGACGATGGCCATCAACAGGGCCACCAGCAGCGCGCCGGCGAAATTGCCCACAAAGACCAGGCCCCAGCAGCGCAACATGCTGGCCAGGGTCACACCGGGCCGCCGCTCGATCAGCGCCAGCGGCGTCAGCGTCATCACGCCGGTGAGCAGATCGAAGCCCAGAAGGTAGAGAATGCAGAAGCCCGCCGGAAAGAGCAGCGCCCCGATCAGGGGTTCGCCGGTCTGCACGCTGGCGGTGATGGCAAAGGCCGCGCCCAGCGTCAGGGTGGCCCCGGCCATGAAGGCGCGGATCAACGTATCGCGGGTGGACATGAAGATCTTGGATTCGCCCGCATCGATCATGCGGGCCACGAGTTCGGCCGGTTTGATATAGGACATGGTCTGGCTCTCCAGGGAGGGTTGAAATGCTATTCGGCGGCGATGCGCAGCGTTTCGGGAGCGATGAAGATGCGGCGCTCGACCAGCTTGACGGCGAAGGTGCGCACCGCGCCCTCGTCGGCGCCCTGCGCCTGGCCGGTGGCCAGGTCGAACACCCAATTGTGCAGGGGGCAGGTGACGGCATTGCCATGCACCATGCCCTCGGCCAGTGGCCCGCCGCGATGCGGGCAGCGGTTTTCCAGGGCATAGATGCCGTCTTCGGCGGTCCGGAACACGGCGATGCGGCCGCCCGGCACGGCGACGCAGCGCGCGCCCCGGCGGGGAATGGCATCGATGGTGCCGATTTCGATCCAGTCGTTCATCACGCGCGCTCCGGCTTGGAAACAGCGCCCCGGCCCCACGGGCCGGCGGCTTGCCCCGAGAACCATGCATGATCCATGCCAGACGAAACGAAGAAGAATAGCGTGTTAAATCAATGGATTATAAAAATGGACCATGGGAGTGAGCCACTTGCCCATGCCGGTACGGGCAGCAGAGAGTTCAAAAAATAAGCAAAATTGGATTATGATTATTTTTTAATCATCTATGCCATCTGGGCCTTGGATGGCGCAGGCCATTGCCCGGCCGGGCCTCGCCGCGCGGCAGGCCGGCATGGGGCAGGCGCGCCGGCAGGTCCTTCCAGGCCCCGGGTTCCAGCCCATCCAGCGTCCACTCCCCGATACGCCAGCGCACGAGGCGCAGGGTGGGATGGCCGATGGCGGCGCTCATGCGGCGCACCTGGCGGTTGCGGCCTTCGCTGATGGTGATGGAAAGCCAGCAATCGGGCACGTTCTTGCGGAACCGTACCGGCGGATCGCGCGGCCACAGAGCCGGCGGGTCGATGCGGGCCACCAGGGCCGGCGCCGTCGGCCCGTCCCTAAGCAGCACCCCCCGGCGCAATTCGTCCAGCGCCGCCGCCTCGGGCAGGCCTTCGACCTGCACCAGATAGGTCTTGGGCAGTTTGAAGCGCGGATGGGAAATCCGCGCCTGCAATTGCCCGTCATCGGTCAGCAGCAACAGGCCTTCGCTGTCCTTGTCCAGCCGCCCGGCCGGATAGACGCCCGGCACCGGCACGTAACGGGCCAGGTTGGCTTCCTCGGTGCCCCCGGTAAATTGCGAGAGCACGCCATAGGGCTTGTTGAGAACGATGAGGCGCGGCATGGCGGCGGCATTCCCCGGGGGCGATGGCGCCAGCCCTAGCACATCCCGCCCGCGCGGTCACGGCGGACCGCACCGGCCGGAAGGGCCGGTGCGGCGGGTTCGTCAGTAATCGAACTGCTTGGCCAGGGTCAGCTTGAACGTGCGGCCCCTGGAGCGGTCGGCGGAAAGGTTCTCGCGGTAATCGGCGTCGAACAGGTTGTCGATGCCGGCCTGCAATTCGGTGCCGGCAAAGGCCCCGTAATCGGGCTTCCACGAGGCGAACAGATCCACGGTCTGGTAGGCATCGGCCGGGCCGTCGGCGCCGTCATCGCTCGAATAGATGAAATCGCCCTTGGCGGCCAACGTCACCCGTGCCCCATATTCGAGGTTCCACTCGCTGTTGCGCGCCCCGATCGTGGCCACCAGCTTGTTCTGCGGCACCGTGTCGAGCGGCTCGCCGGTCGTCTGGTCCTCGCCGATGGTGAAGGTATAGGCGAGATTGGCGAACCAGGTGTCCGAATTATAGGCGCCCTCGATCTCGACGCCGTAAATGCGGGCCGAGGCGATATTGGAATAATAGGGCGGCGGGGTCACGCCGAAGACCGGCGTTTTGTTGGAAGCGATCATGTCGGTCAGGTCGCTGTAAAAGCCCGTGGTCTTGATGCTGGCGCTGTCCCCGCTCTGGAGCAGGTCGTAGCCGCTGAGCGAGAAGCCCACTTCCACGCTGTTCGCCTGTTCCTTGCGCAGATCCAGGCTCGCCACCTTGCCCGAACTGCCGGCGCTGCCCGGATCGAAGGGCGGCGCAGGCGGCCGCGGCGCCGAGGAGGCGGATACCGCGTAAAGCTCGTCGATGGTGGGCAGGCGCTCGGTATGGGCGAGCGAAGCGAAGATCGCCACGTAATCGTTGAACTTGTAATGCGCGGCCACCTTGGGCGAGAAGGCGCTGCCCTCGATCTCGCGGATGCCCGGCGTGCTGGCTTCGACCCAGTGGAAATCGCCGCGCAGCCCGGTCACGATGGTGAGCTGGTCGTTGTAGATATATTCGTCCTGCGCGTAGAGCCCGAGCTTGTTCTCGGTGCCCTCGGCATGGGCGGGCAGCGGATCGGCCGTGGCCGGGCGGGTCGCGGTGCGGTCCTGCGTGCTGGCCTGCAGGCCGAAGGTGAAATAGTTCTCGAAATCCTCGCCGATCCATTCCACCGTGTTGTCGGCCTTGAGCTGCAGGGTTTCGTAGCCATAGACCGTGTCCACGAACACGCCGCTGCCGGTCTGCGGCGACGGCGCGCCGGTGCTGTCGCGGTGGTTGAACTGGTTGTTCTCGGTGTTCGAATAGCTCAGCGTGGCATTGAGATCGACCCAGGGATTGTCGCTGTCCGGATTCTCATAGGACAAAACCGCCGTCTGGTCGGTGACCTTGCGGTCGATGATGCCGAACATGTCGCCGATCGTCATGCCCGGCATGCCGGGCCCGAAGCTGAGCAGGCCGCCCTGTCCGCCGGTGCCGGTCTGGGCATAGGCCTGATCGAACGCTTCGCTGTACCAATGCTGGTAGGAGGCGCGCAGCACCTGCTCGTTATTGTCGCCGAAGCGCACCGTGCCCTTGACCAGCCCGCTCCAGGTGTCGAAGGCCGAGCCGGTGAGGTCCGTGCCCTGGGCCAGCCTCGCATCTTCCGAGCGGCGCCAGGTGCCGGTGGCCAGGATGTCGAAATTCTCGCTGGGGCGATGGGCCAGGATCACCGAAGTGGCGGTGCCCAGGCCATTGCTGTTGAAGGTTTCCTTGAGGCGCACCGCGCCGCTCGCACCGTCGGCGATGAAATCGGAGGCATCCTTGGTGGTGAAATTGATGACGCCGCCCAGCGCGCCCGCGCCGTAAAGGGTCGACGAGGCCGGCCCGCGCAGCACTTCCACCTGCTTGTATAGCTCGGGTTCGGAGAAGAACGAGCCCATGCGGTATTGTTCGTTGAACTTGGGCGCGCCATCCACCGTGACCACGATGCGCGACCCATCGGAGGAATTTTCCGTCGTGCCGATGCCGCGGATATTGAAGGCCTCGCCGAACTGGCGCTCGCCGCCGACCATGGAAACGCCCGGCACCGAATCGAACAATTCGCCCGTGGTGGACGCCTGCGCGGCGTCGATGTCGTCCTGATCGACCACCGTGACCGCCTGCGGCGTATCGATGGCGACCTTGGGCGTGCCCAGGCCGATGACCAGCCGTTCCAGCAGCGTCACATTGGTCGTATTCACATTCGATTGCGCCACAGCCCCCTGCACCGCAATCAATCCCAGCGCTACGCCGCACATCAATGTCGCGGCGCGCGACCTTACCAGCCCCATCAGGTGTCTCCACTCGTTTGTGTCGTGGCTGGCTGGCAATGGGCTGGCTGGCCGAAATAAAAGGTGACTCTGTCAATCACCTATTGCGCTGCGTATATATTCTTCCTATTAGAGTCAAGTTTTCCAACATCGGGGCCGGGCCGAGGAAAAACCTCGCCAACCCCTTGCCGTATCTGGACGAAACATGCCTGCCGCGCCTGCACCCCAAACCCAGTCCACTCTCTCCGCTGATCGCGTCTTCACCTCCGAAGCGCTGTTCGACGGCGCCGTGGAAGTGGTGATCCTGCATCGCGGCACGCCCTATCGCCTGCGCCTTACCCGCCAGGACAAACTCATTCTCACCAAATAGGCCGCGTCGTGACCCAACCCGCTTCCAAGACCCCCCAAGACATCCGCGCGCTCCGCGCCCGCCACCCGGAAATGCGCGAACGCGACTTTGCCCGCATCCATGCCATTTCCGAGGCCGAACTGGTCGCCGCCCATGTGGGCCACAATGCGGTCCGTCTGCGCCCCGATGTCGATGCGCTGCTCAACGGGCTGACCAGCGTGGGCGAGGTGATGGCCCTGACCCGCAACGAAAGCGCCGTTCACGAAAAGATCGGCCCTTATGAAAAGCTGATGCTGGGCACCCATGCCTGCGCCGTGCTGGGCGAGGAGATCGACCTGCGCATCTTCCCGCAGCGCTGGGCCAGCGGCTATGCGGTGGAAAAGCGCGACGAGGCCGGCACGCTGCGCCGCTCGCTGCAATTTTTCGATGGCAAGGGCGAGGCCGTCCACAAGGTGCATGCCCGGCCCGCGACCAATCTCGATGCCTGGGCGCTGCTGGTGGACAATCTGCGCCATCCCGACCAGACCGATCAGGCGGTGCTGTCGCCGGCCGCTACGGCCGCGCCGGCCGAAGCCCCGGCAAGCCTGGCCGAATTGCGCGCCGCCTGGGCGGCCATGACCGACACGCACCAATTCTTCCCCATGCTGAAAAAGCTGCGCCTGCCCCGGCTGGACGCCCTGGAAATGGTGGGAGAGGATTTTGCCTGGCAGCTCGAAACCGGCGCCGTCGAAGCCATTTTCGACAATGTCAAAGGCACGGACCTGCCCGTCATGGTCTTTGTCGGCAATGCCGGCTGCGTGCAGATCCATGCCGGCCCCATCGTCAATGTCAAGAATATGGGCCCCTGGCTCAACGTCATGGACGAGACGTTCCACCTGCATTTCCGGCTCGATCACATCGCGTCGGCCTGGGCCGTGCGCAAGCCCACCAGCGACGGCCATGTCACCTCCGTCGAAATCTACGACGCCAATCGGGAGCTGATTATCCAGTTCTTCGGCAAGCGCCAGGAAGGCACCGACGAGCGCGCGGCCTGGCGCGGCCTGGTCGAGCGCCTGCCTGTTCCCTCCACCTCCAACGCTGCCTGAGGGATATTCTCCGATGCGTCTTTCCCTGCTGTCCGCCGCCCTTTTCACCGCCTTCATGGCGCCGCTCCCCACCCATGCCCAGGACCTGCATCCCTTTGCCGACACGTCCCGGCTGGTCTCCATCGGCGGTTCGCTGACCGAAATCATCTACGCGCTCGGGGAAGAAGGGCGCCTCGTGGCGCGCGACCAGACCGCCACCTGGCCCGAAGCCGCCAATGCCCTGCCCGATGTGGGTTACATGCGCACCCTGGCGCCCGAAGGCGTGCTCTCGGTCAGCCCCACGGCGCTCCTGGTCATCGAGGGCAGCGGCCCGCCCGAGGCGCTCGACGTGCTCGAACATGCCGGCGTCGACTATCAGAGCGTGCCCGAGAGCTATTCGGCCGAGGGCGTATTGGTGAAAGTGCGCGCCGTGGGCCAGGCCCTGGGCGTTCCGGATAAGGCCGAGGCCCTGGCTGGGGAAATCGAGGACCAGTTCGCCGAACTGGCCAACCGCAACAGCGCCATCGAGACGCCCAAGCGGATATTGTTCATCCTCTCCAACCAGGGCGGGCAAATCCAGGCCTCGGGCACCGGCACGGCGGCGGACGGCATTATCGCGCTGGCCGGCGCGGTCAACGCCATCACCGAATATCCCGGCTACAAGCCATTATCCGAAGAGGCCATCACCCAGGCCGCCCCCGACGCCATCGTGATGATGGATCGCGGCGGCGACCATGGCGCCAGCGACGCCGAATTGCTCGCCCATCCCGCCATCGCCCTGACCCCGGCGGGACAGGACAAGGCCATCTACCGGCTGGACGGCGCCTACCTGCTCGGCTTCGGTCCGCGCACCGCGGCGGCGGCGACCGAGTTGGGCGACCTGCTCTACGGCCGGCATTGAGGCCGCCCCGGATGCTGGCCGACACGATAGAGGCACCCATTGCCCGGCGGCCTGCCCGCGCCGCGGGCGATCGCAGCCACCTGGGGCGGCTGGCAATCGTGCTGCTCGCCCTGCTGCTGGCGCTCGCCATGATCCTCTCGCTCACCACCGGCGCTTCGGGCGCTTCGGCCTGGTCGCTGCTGGCCCGTTGGTTCGGCGCCCCGCCGGGCGACGCGGCCCAGGCGCTGCGCGACCATGCCATCATCGTCAATATCCGCCTGCCGCGCATGTTGCTCGGCGTGCTGATCGGCGCCGGACTGGCCGTGTCCGGCCTGCTGATGCAGGGCCTCTTCCGCAACCCGCTGGCCGATCCGGGCCTGGTGGGGGTATCGGGCGGCGCGGCGCTGGGCGCAGTCTGCACCATCGTGCTGGGCGGCACCGTGCTGGCGCCGTTCACCCAGGCGCTGGGCATTTTCGCCCTGCCCATGGCCGCCTTTTGCGGCGGCCTCGCCACCACCGCCATCCTCTATCGCGTCGCCACGCGCAGCGGCCAGACCGCCATCGCCACCATGTTGCTCGCCGGCATCGCCATGGCGGCCCTGGCCGGCGCCGTTTCGGGCGTCCTGGTCTATGTGGCCAGCGACGCGCAATTGCGCGACCTCACCTTCTGGGGCATGGGCTCGCTCGCCGGCGCCACCTGGATCAAGATCCTCGCCGCCGGCCCCATCATCCTCATCGCCCTGGCCATTGCCGCCTTTCTCTCCAAGGGCCTCAACGCCCTCACCCTGGGCGAAGCCATCGCCGCGCATCTGGGCATTGCCATGCAGCGCTTCAAGATCGTCACCATCGTGGCGGTCGCGGCGGCGACCGGCGCCTCGGTGGCGGTGAGCGGCGGCATCGGCTTTGTCGGCATCGTCGTGCCGCACCTGCTGCGCCTGGTCATCGGCCCCGACCACCGCTACCTGCTGCCCGCCACGGCTCTGCTGGGCGCCAGCTTCCTGCTTATGGCCGATGCCATCAGCCGCACCATCGTGGCGCCGGCCGAATTGCCCATCGGCATCGTCACCGCCGCCTTCGGCGGGCCGTTCTTCCTGTGGATCCTGCTGCGGCGCCGCGCCGCCTTTTCCTGGTGACGCCATGATCGAAATCGACCAGCTCGGCGTCTCGCTTTCCGGCCGGCCCATCCTGTCAGGCATCAGCTGCATCGCCCGGGCCGGCCAAGTCACCGCCATTATCGGCCCCAATGGCTCGGGCAAGTCCACCCTGCTCAAGGCCCTGTGCCGCGACCATGCCTATAGCGGCACGGTGCGGCTCAATGGCCGCGACCTGGCCCGGCTCTCGCCGGTAGAGGCGGCCTGCCAGCGCGCCGTCCTGCCCCAGTCGAGCACGCTGCCTTTTCCCTTCACCGTGCGCGAAGTGGTGACCATGGGCCTGCGCGCCGGCCGGCCCGGCCCCGAGGGCGCGGCCCTCGTCGCCCTGCCCGAACAGGCCCTGGCGCTGGTGGACCTGCCCGATTTCGGCGGCCGGTCCTATGGCGAGCTGTCCGGCGGCGAACAGCAGCGGGTGCAATTGGCACGGGTCCTGTGCCAGGTCTGGCAACCGGTGCTCGAAGGCACGCCGCGCTATCTCTTCCTCGACGAGCCCGTCTCCAGCCTCGACGTCAAGCATCAATTGATGATTATGCGCGCCGCCCGCGCCTATGCCGATGCCGGCGGCGGGGTGCTTGCCGTGCTGCACGATCTCAACCTCGCCGCCATGTTCGCCGATGCCGTCCTGGCGTTGGCCGAAGGTAATCTACTGGCCTCCGGCAGCCCTGCCGACGTGCTGACCGACGCCAATATAAGCGCCATTTTCGACGCGCCGCTCCGGGTCGGCGTCACCCCGCCCGGCGGCGCGCCATTCGTGCTGCCGCAATCGGCCGCGAAAGCCTCCCTTTCCCCGCAAACCAAGGTCGCCTGATGCGCATATTGCCTTTTCTCGTCGCGGCACTGGCCGCCATTCCCGCCCAGGCCCAGGATGCCGCGCCGGGCTTTCCGCTCGAACTCAATGCCGTGCAGCCCTCCGACAATGGCTGCCGCGTCACCTTCCTTGCCAGCAATCGGCTGGGCCAGCCGCTGGCGCGCGCCGCGCTCGAAATGGCGCTGTTCGACAAGGCCGGCAGCATCGAGCGCATCGTGACCCTCGATTTCAAGGACCTTTTGCCGGGCAAGACCAAGGTGCTGCAATTCGACCTGGCCGGGCTCGATTGCGCCGATCTGGGGCGGGTTCTGGTCAACGACGTCACCGCCTGCGAGGGCGAGGGCCTGACGCCGGATGCCTGCCTTGCCGGCCTTACCACCAGCGCCCGTCCCGATATCGTGTTCGGGCTTTAAAACCATGACACCGGCAAGCCATGATTTTTCCATGCTGGCGCTGTTCCTGCAGGCCGATTGGGTCGTCAAATCCATCATGATCGGGCTTTTGCTGGCCTCGGTCTGGTGCTGGGCCATCATCGCCGACCGCGCGGCCGCCTATGGCCGGGCGCGGCGCGCCATGGCCCGTTTCGACCGCGCCTTCGCTGCCGGCGAGCCGCTGGCGCAATTGCGCGACAGCTTCGCCCATGACCAAAGCTCGGGCCTCGCGGCCGTCCTGGCGGCGGGCCTCGACGAATGGGAGCACAGCCACAAGGCGCAGGCAGCCAACCCGCCGGGCCTGCAGGCGCGGCTCGAAATCGCCCTCGACCTGGCGGTCGCCGAACAGGCCGCCGCGCTCGAAAAGCGGCTCGGCGTGCTGGCGACCGTGGGCAGCGCCGCGCCCTTTATCGGGCTGTTCGGCACCGTCTGGGGCATCATGAACGCCTTTACCGCCATCGCCAGCGCTGAAAATACCAGCCTTGCCGTGGTGGCCCCGGGCATTGCCGAAGCCCTGCTCGCCACCGCCCTGGGCCTGCTCGCCGCCATCCCGGCGGTGATCGGCTACAACAAGCTCGGCGCCGATGCCGGGCGGCTGACCGCGCGCCTGGGCGCCTTTGCCGACCGGCTGGCCGCCCTGCTCTCGCGCCAACTCGATGCCGGGACGGTGCCCTGATGGCCATGGGCATCAAACCGACGGCCTCGGGTGGCCGCCGCCGGGGCCGCATCGGCGCCGCCGCCCCGATCAGCGAGATCAATGTCACGCCGATGGTGGACGTGATGCTGGTCCTGCTCATCGTCTTCATGGTGGCCGCCCCGCTCATGGCCATGGGTGTGCCGATCGACCTGCCCAAGACCGATGCCCAGGCCATGCCGATCGAGAAAAAGCCGATCACCCTGACCGTCTCGCCCGATGGCGCGCTGTCCATCGAAGGCGAACCGGTCGGCATGGAAACGCTCGTCGCCCGCGTCGACGCGCTGGCGACGGACGGCACCGACGAGCGCCTCTATGTGCGCGGCGACGCCAGCGTCGCCTATGGCCGCATCATGGAGGTGATGGGCGCGCTCTCTTCTGCCGGCTATGGCAGTATCGGCCTCATCACCGAGCGCAAAGAGGCACAATGATGCGGCTGGCGCTGCCCGGTTCGGCCCTGGTGCATATCGGCGCGCTGGGCCTGGTGCTGGCCGGGTTTTCCTGGCCCGAGGCCGAGGACGCCGCCCCGCCCGCGCCCCTCAGCATCGATATCGTGCCCATGGCGACGATAACGGCCAATGCCAGTCAGCCCGTCCTCTCCGACAATGCCGTCTCGGCGCTTTCGGCCGGCAGCACGGCATCGCCGCTCGCGCCGCTATCGAGCGAAACGCTCGAACCGGTGAGCGACATCGAGCCGGTCACGCCGCCGCCCCTGGACGTGGCCGAGGCGGAGCCGGTCGCGGCCGTCGCGGCGGCCCGGCCCCTCGACCTGGCCGAAGCCGAACCGGTTGAACTTGCTTCCACCATGGACAATCCGGCCAGGGTGCAGCCGCCCGCGCCGCTCAGCCCCCAAGCGCCGGCCGACCTCGCCCCACTCGCCAATGCCGCCATCGCGCCCGTTTCGGTCGAGGACCTCAACGCCGCTCCGGTGCCCCACGCCTTAAGCTTCACCCGGCCGGCCGAGCCCATCGTCCACAAGCCTCGCCCGCAACAGGCCCAGCGCCCGCCGGCCCCGGCGGCGCCAGCGGGCAATGGCGGCGCCGATGCCGCCGATTCCACGGCCTCTTCCGGCGGCGCCCGCGCCCCTGCATCGAGCAGCGGCAATGGCGGAAGCGCCGAAGTGGCGCGCTATCCCAGCCAGGTGATCGGCAAGTTGCGCGCGGCGCTGCGGCGCAATGGCGGCGAACGGGGCGAGGTGGTGGTGCGCTTTACCGTGCTGGCGGGCGGGCAATTGGCCGGCGTCTCCATCCTGCGCTCTTCCGGCCGCGCCGGCGTCGACCAAGCGGGCCTGGCCATCGTGCGCCGGGCCGCGCCCTTCCCGCCCATACCGGCCGGCGCCGGCCGCGCCAACTGGACCTTCGACGTGCCTCTCGCCTTTGGCGGCTGAAGCCCGCCAATCCTTCTCCACCCCTTGCCAAGGGCGGTGCAATACCCAGATTGCCTTATTCGTGCCACAATTTCAGCGCCTCACCCCTTGAATATGTCTGCCATAGTCATATTTTGGCGGACCTCTTTTACCAAACGGCGCGCAGGAGGCAGGACGGACATGCTGGCACCTTTCCTGATTATGCTCCGCGAGGGCCTCGAAGCCGCCCTCATCGTCGGCATCATCGCGGGCTATCTGACCAAGACCGGCCGCGGCGCCTGGATGCCGGCCGTCTGGATCGGGGTTTTCCTGGCCGTGGCCCTGGCGCTGTTTTCCGGAGCGGCGCTGCAAATGGTCAGCGCCAGCTTCCCCCAGAAGGTGCAGGAATTCTTCGAGGCCATTGTCGGCATCGTCGCGGTGGCCGTGCTGCTCTCCATGGTGCTCTGGATGCGCAAGGCGGCCCGCACCATGGGGCGCGACCTGCGCGCCTCGGTGGACAAGGCATTGGCCGAAAGCCGCGCCGCGCCCGAATGGGCCCTGATCGCCATGGTTTTCCTGGCCGTGGCCCGCGAGGGGCTGGAAACCGTGTTCTTCCTGCTCGCCATCTTCCAGCAAAGCCCCGATGCCGGCGCGCCGCTGGGGGCGCTGCTGGGCCTCATCGTTTCGGCGGCGGTGGGCTATGGCATCTATGCCGGCGCCCTGCGGCTCAATCTCTCGCTGTTTTTCCGCTGGACCGGGATTTTCATCATCTTCGTGGCGGCGGGCCTGCTGGCCGGCAGCCTCAAGGCGCTGCACGAAGCCGGCATCTGGAACGGCTTGCAGGCCCAGCTTTACGACCTGAGCGCCATCCTGCCCGAAACCAGCCCGCTGGGCACCGTGCTCTCGGGCCTGCTGGGCTACCGCGATGCCCCCACCATGGGTGAAGCCGGGCTCTATCTCCTCTTCCTGGTTCTTGCCCTCTTCTTCTTCCTGCGCCCGCACAAGCCCCAGGCCGCGGCCGGCGCCACAGCATCCTGATTGCATGTCCATGACCGAACCTCGCTCCCCTTCGCAACGCCTGCTCTGGGGCGCCGTCGCGGCCTCCGCCCTGTTGGCCCTGGCGGGCGGCGCCGCCTTCTATTACGCCTCGGCCTTCAACGCCGAAGCCTCGCGGGGGCAGGTGGCCGACGCAACCATGACGGTGGTGCCGGCGGGCTGTTCGCCCAATGAATTGAGCGTGCCGGGCGGCTATCGCAGCTTCGAGATCGTCAACCAGTCCGACCGCCCCATCGAATGGGAAATCCTCGACGGGATCATGGTATTGGCCGAGCGCGAAAACATTGCCCCCGGCTTCCGCCAGACCCTTTCCGTGCAATTGCGGCCCGGCGATTACCAGATGGCCTGCGGCCTCCTGAGCAATCCGCGCGGCATATTGCACGTGCTGCCTTCGGATGAGGCCAGCACGGCGGCCAGCGAAGTCACCATCCGCAAGTTCCTCGGACCGCTTTCGGAATATCGCGTCGCCACCATTCTGGGAGCCGGCAAGGCGGTGAGCGCGGCCGAAAAACTGCGCGACGCCATCGCGGCGGGCGATCTCGACGCCGCCAAGCAAGCCTGGCGCGCCGCGCGCCTGCCCTATCGGCAGATCGAGCCATTGGCCTATCGCATTTCCGACCTCGAAAACCGCATCGACCCGCTGCCCACCTATCTCGACCAACGCGAGAGCGATCCCGGCTTTACCGGCTATCACCGGCTCGAATATGGCCTTTTCGCCGAGGCCAGCACCGATGGCCTCCTGCCCGTGGCCGAGCAATTGGTGAGCGACCTCGCAGCCCTCAAGACCCGCCTCAAGGACCTGGCCATCGACCCCGCCCTGCTCATGAGCGCCCCCGCCGACATGGCGCGGCTCCTGGCCGATACCCAAATCATCGTCGGGGAGGATTCCTATGCCGGCACCGACCTCGATGAATTCTTGGTGAGCGCCGATGCCCTGGCGCGGCTCAAAGCCCTGTTCGATCCGCTGCTGGGCGATATCGATCCGCAATTGCAGGCCCGATTGAACGCCGATTTCGCCGCGCTCGACGCGGCCCTGGCGGATTTGGGCACGCCTGGCGATTTCCCCACCTATGACACGCTCGATGCCGAAGCGCGCAAAACCCTGGCGGGGCATTTCGCGGCCCTGGCCGACGATTTCGCGGCCCTGCCCCAAGCCCTGGAGATGCGCTGACATGGCTGGCTCCTCCCCCAACGGCAAAGGCGTCAATCGCCGCCATCTGCTCCTGGGCCTCGGGGGCACCACGCTCGGCGCCTTCGTGGCGCCCCACCCCGCCTCGGCCGAGGCGCCCGTCGTCAGCGACGCACCCAAGGCCGCGTCCGCGCAATCGCAGGCGATCCCCTTTCATGGCGTGCATCAGGCCGGCGTGACCACGCCGCGCCCGGCCGCGGGGCTCGTGGCCAGCTTTGCCAGCGTGCTCACCGGCCCCGAGGATTTCGAGGCCATGTTGCGGCGCCTCACCGAACGGGCCCGCTTCCTGACCCAGGGCGGCGCGGTGCCGGAGCGCGATCCCAACCTGCCACCTGCCGATTCCGGCCTGCTCGGTCCCGAGGTCGAGCCCGACGCGCTCACCATCACCCTGGGCCTGGGCGCCTCGCTGTTCGAGAAATATCCCTGGCTCGCCGGCCTCAAGCCGGCCCGGCTCGAGCGCATGACGCAATTTCCCAATGACGCGCTCGACGCGGCACGTTGCCATGGCGACCTGTCCATCCAGTTCTGCGCCAATGGCCACGACACCAATATCCACGCATTGCGCGACATCGTGAAATCCCTCGCCCAATATCTGGTGCTGGACTGGATGCAGGAAGGCAGCGTGCCGCCCGTGGCGCCCGATGCCCGGGGCCATACGCCCAGCGCCCGCAATTTCCTCGGTTTCCGCGACGGTTCGGCCAATCCCGATTCCAACGACGAGCAGGCCATGGACCGCATCGTCTGGGTGCGCGGCCCCGACGAGCCGCAATGGACCCATGGCGGCACCTACCAGGTGGTGCGCATCATCCGCAATTTCGTCGAGCGCTGGGACCGCACGCCGCTGGGCGAGCAGGAGCAGATTTTCGGCCGCCGCAAGACGAGCGGCGCCCCGCTCGACGGCAATGCCGATGCCAGCGAGCGCGACGTGCCCGACTATGCCGGCGATCCCGATGGCGCCCTCACGCCGCACGACGCCCATATCCGCCTGGCCAATCCGCGCACACACGCGGCCCAGGCCAATCTCATCCTGCGCCGGCCTTTCAATTATTCAAACGGCGTCACCACATCCGGCCAACTCGACCAGGGCCTGTTGTTCATCTGCTACCAGGCCGACCTGCAAGCCGGCTTCATCACCGTCCAGCACCGCCTCGATGGCGAGCCGCTGGAAGAATATATCAAGCCCGTCGGTGGCGGTTATTTCTTCGTCCTGCCCGGTGTTTCCGGCCCGGACGACTATCTCGGTTCGGCACTGGTTCGTGCCGTTAGGGCCCCAAACCCAACTTCGACCTCATGAAAAGGAATAGGCGCATGTTGAAATACCAGGCAGCCAAGCTGGCCCTGCTCGTTGCCCTGGCCGGGGGCAGCACCGCGGCCCTGGCCCAGGAAGCCAGCCTCGACCTCGTCGGCCCGCTTTCGGACTACAAGCTCTACGTGGCCGAAAACACCGCCGAACTGGTCACCAATGTCGAAAAATTCACCGACGCGGTGAAGGCAGGCGATATCGAGACGGCCAAGGCGCTCTTTGCCCCCACCCGTACGTCCTACGAAAAGATCGAGCCCATCGCCGAACTGTTCGCCGATCTCGACGCCCCGATCGACGCCCGCGCCGACGATTACGAACTGGCCGAACAGGATCCAGAATTCACCGGCTTCCATCGCATCGAATACGGGCTGTGGGAACAGAACAGCACCGAGGATTTGGGCGAATTCGCCGACAAGCTGATGGCCGATGTCGAGGCGCTCAATACCCGCATCACTGAACTCGTCTTTCCGCCCGAAGTGGTGGTGGGCGGCGCCGCCGCGCTGATGGAGGAAGTCGCTGCCACCAAGATCTCCGGTGAGGAAGACCGCTACAGCCACACCGACCTTTGGGATTTCGAGGCCAATTTCGCCGGCTCCAAGAAGATCTACGATCTCCTCAAGCCCCTGGTCACCGACGCCGATTTCGTCGCCCGGGTCGATGCCAATTTCGCCGATGTCGACACCGTGCTCGACAAGTACCAGGCGGCCGATGGCAGCTTCCCCTCCTATGAAGAGCTGACCGACGACGACCGCAACGTGCTCGCCGCCAAGGTCAACGTGCTGGCCGAGGACCTCTCGACCCTGCGCGGCAAGCTCGGCATGAGCTGAGCGCTCCTTCCCGACATCGCGAACCGGCCGGCCCCGCGCCGGCCGGTTTTTTTTTTGCGCAAACCGCCGTGCCGGCGTTGCACAGACGTCACAACCGGCTCTCACAACTTTGCGAGTGATTGCTCCCGTTAAGGTTTGCAAGCTATTGCGTCAAAGGGTGCGAATTGTGCGTGGCAACACCGGGCCATGCGCGCCGGCTTGCCATCAAGGAGCTGAGATGAACAAGGTTGCGGTCTGCCTACTTGCCCTTTTCGCCGCGGCGGGACCGGCATTCTCCCAGGACGTGGCCAGCATCGAGCCCAGCCGCATCGTCATCGCCCCGCCCCAGAGCGAACTGGCCGGCATCATCAAGGCCGGCCTGTCTTCGGCCTATTATGGCGCCCGCCGCGACACCCGCGCCTATAATGACGCGCAAAAGCTCTATTTCCTCTATGGCGAACGCCATTTCGAGCCCATCTGGCTCAGCCGCGACGCCGACGGCACGGTCAGTTTCTCGCCCGCCGCGCAAAAGATCGTCGCGCTGTTCCGCGATGCCGGCAGCGAAGGCTTGCGTCCCGGCGATTACCTGACGCCCGCCATCGACTTGGCGCAGGCCCAGAACGGCGATCCGCGAGCCCTGGCCGGGCTGGAAACCGCGTTTTCCCAGGCCACGATGCGCTATGCCAACCATATTCATAACGGCCGCATCGATCCGCGCTCGATCAGCCCGCAACTCGATATTTCGCCCAAGCCCATCGATGAGGCGGCGCTGCTCGAACGTCTCGCCCATAGCGACGACCCCGCCGCCATCCTGGGCGAACTCGAACCCAGGCACCGCGAATTCCTGGCGCTCAAGGCGGCATTGGCCGATTTCGACGCAGCCGGCAGCGCGCGCCCCGCCCAGATCGATACCGGCCCGGTCCTGCGTCCCGGCAGGAGCGATGCGCGCGTGCCCGCCATCCGCGCCCGGCTCGACCTGCCCGCCTCGGCCTCTAGCGTTTACGACAACGCGCTGGTCGCGGCCGTCGAAACCTTCCAGGAAGGCCAGGGGCTGGAAGTGGACGGCATTATCGGGCCCGCGACCCTGGCCGCGCTCAATGGCGGCAAGGCCACGCGGCGCGAGGACATCATCGCCAATATGGAGCGCTGGCGCTGGATGCCCTCGGAACTGGGCGATTTCGCGGTCATGGTCAATATCCCCGAATACCGACTCTGGATCCTGCGCGACGGCAAGCCCGAATATACCACCCGCGTCGTGGTGGGCACGGCCCAGCACCAGACGCCGATCTTTTCGGACAATATCCGCCACATCGTGGTCAATCCCTATTGGAACGTGCCCTCCTCCATCGTCAAGAACGAGGTGGCGCCCGCCGTGCTGCGCAATCCGGGCTATATCGACCGGCAGAACATGGACCTGCTCTACAATGGCCAGCCGGTCAGCCCCTTCCAGGTCGACTGGAGCCAGGTTTCACCCGGCAATTTCCCCTTCCGCGTGCGCCAGCGACCGGGCGCTGGCAATGCGTTGGGGCAGATCAAGTTCCTCTTCCCCAACAAGCATGACGTCTATCTGCACGATACGCCGTCCAAATCGCTGTTTTCACGCTCGGCCCGCGCCTTCAGCCATGGCTGCGTGCGGGTGCAGAACCCGATGGAATTCGCCGATGCGCTGATGGCCAACGAGCCCGATATTTCGCGGGCCTCGCTCGAAGCCATGTTCGGGCCTTCCGAGCGCTGGGTGAACCCGGAACATCAGATTCCGGTGCATCTGACCTATTTCACCCTGCGGGTCGATCCCGATGGCACCATCCATTCCTATGGCGATGTCTATGGGCACAACGAAAAGCTCATCGCCGCCATGGGCCTCGAGCCGCAATTGCCCCCGACCATCATCGCCCAGGCCGAACCCGCGCCCGAAGAACTCTCTCCCTGAGCCCAGCCCCGCTTAACCGGCGCTTAACACTTTCGCCTTGGTTGCGCCCGCTTTTGCGCGTAGCAATGGAGCGGCATGAGGGAGCCGGCCCTGGCGGTTGACACCTCGTTAGCGTTAACAAAATCGTGCGATTTTTACGCTAACGTCCAATTTCGACTGGCAGTGAACCGGGCAGAGTTTGGCGTGACGGGGATTGGTCTTTTGCATTGGCGGGCGGGCGCACGGCTGGGATGGGTCCTGGCTGTGGCTCTGGCCGCGATTGTCTCGCATATGGTGATGCCGGCCCAGGCCGCCACCGAGCGAGCGCTCTATCTCTATTATACCCACACCAAGGAAACCGCCCGCATCGTCTTCAAGCGCAACGGGCAATATGTGCAGTCCGGGCTCAACGAACTCAATTATTTCCTGCGCGACTGGCGCCGCAACGAGCCGACCAAGATGGATCCGCGCCTGTTCGACCTGGTCTGGGAAGTCTATCAGGAAGTGGGCGCCACCCAGCCGATCAACATCGTTTCGGCCTATCGCGCCCCGGCCACCAACGAGATGCTGCGCAAGACCACGTCCGGCGTGGCCGAAAACAGCCAGCACACCAAGGGCCATGCCATGGATTTCTTCATCCCCGGCATTCCGCTGACCAGGCTGCGCGCCGTGGCGATGCACAAGCAGGTCGGCGGCGTGGGCTATTATCCCACTTCGGGCAGCCCCTTCGTGCATCTCGACACCGGTTCGGTACGCGCCTGGCCGCGCATGACCCGCGCCCAGCTCAAGGAAATCTTTCCCGACGGGCGCACCATGCACCTGCCGCCCGACGGCAAGCCGCTTTCCCAGCAAGGCTACAAGCTGGCCATGGCCGAGTGGAAGCAGTGCCACGAAGTGCCCTGTGGCGGCAATGACAGCGGCACCCGCGTCGCCTCCAATGGCGGGGGTGGCGGTGCGACGCTGATGGACCTGCTGTTCGGCGGCAAGGACCAGGGCCAGGCTGCCCAGCCGGCCCTCCGCACCGCTGCACTGACCCCGCAGGCGAACACGCCGCAAATCGCCCCGATGCCGCTGATGCGGCCAGCCGATCTGGGCGGGCCGCTCGTTACGGCGTCGGCGCCCGCCCTGCCTTTTTCCACCCAGGGCAGCGCCCCACTCGATGCCGCCGAACTGGCGCCGGACCATGTCGCCCCGATGCCGGCCACCATGTCGGAAACCCTGCGGCTGGCCATGGCCGGCGACAATGCCAACGACGCGGTGACGGCCCTGGCCGCACTCACCGAGCCGCCCGTGCCGCAGCCGCGCCTCATCATGTCTGGCAGCGCCGCCGAACCGCTTTCGGCCTACCTGCCCAGCGCCCAGCAGCGCGAGGGCGCACAGGAAAAGCTGCAAGCCATCATCCAGAGCGCCGTCGCCACCGCCCTGCCGCCCGCTCCCGGCCAGCGCCGGCCCATCCTGCCCGATCCCGACGGCGCGACGATCCGTACCGCCTCGCTCGGCCCAATGCATGGCGATGCGCTGGCCGACCTGTTCGCAGGGACGTTCCAGGCCACCCGCTCGGACCGGGACGGTCAATTGGCAGCAGCGCTCAACCAGCGCCTCGCAAAATCGTCCGGAGCCATGCGCCGCCCCGATTTCATCGCCCCCGACCTCGAGCATGTCGGCGAAGTCTTCATGACGCCCGACGCCATGACGTCGAGCCATTTCGCCGTGATCTTCGACCGCGACGAGGCCGATTTCGACCCGACCCCGGAAATGGGCCGCTACGTGATCGTCATGGGAGCGGGCGACGACACGACCGGCCTCGGCCACGAAGGCTTCGTCCCGCAGACGCCGCTGGCCATCGCCAGCAATTGACGCCGTCCCGCCGTCCTCCGGGCGATACGCCTGACATATCGCGCAAGCCTGTCCGATCTTCGCCCCGCAAAAACCGCATTGCTCGGTCAGGCAGGACGGGCCCCATGCGTGGCCGGCCTTCAGGTTGCAAAGCCGCCGGGTGACGCCTAAACAGGGGCGTAGCTTTGTGTTTCCGGAGCGTGCCTTGGCCGACAAGCCGCAGACCCCCTTGCTCGACAAAATCCAGGACCCGGGCGCGCTGCGCGCGCTGCCGCGCGAGGAACTGCGCCAGCTTGCCGACGAATTGCGCGCCGAAACCATCGACGCCGTCTCGGTGACGGGCGGGCATCTGGGCGCCGGCCTCGGCGTGGTCGAGCTGACGCTGGCCCTGCACGCCGTTTTCGATACTCCGCATGACCGGATCATCTGGGACGTGGGCCACCAGGCCTATCCGCACAAGATTTTGACCGGGCGGCGCGACCGCATCCGCACCCTGCGCCAGAAAAACGGCCTGTCCGGCTTCACCCGCCGCGCCGAAAGCCCCTACGATCCTTTCGGGGCCGGACATTCCTCGACCTCGATTTCGGCCGGGCTCGGCATGGCCGTGGCCAGCCAGCAACTCGGCGTGCCGCGCAATGTCGTGGCCGTTATCGGCGACGGCGCCATGTCGGCGGGCATGGCCTATGAGGCGATGAACAATGCCGGCGCCATGGATGCGCGGCTGATCGTCATCCTCAACGACAACGACATGTCGATCGCCCCGCCCACCGGCGCGCTGCGCACCTATCTGGCCCATCTCGTTTCCGGCCCAGTCTATCGCGGCACCCGCGAGGCGGCCAAGACCATCGTTCACAAGCTGCCGCCTTTCCTCCACGAGCCGGCGCGCAAGACCGAGGAATTCGCCCGCTCCTTCTTCACCGGCGGCACGCTGTTCGAGGAATTGGGCTTTTATTATGTAGGGCCCATAGACGGCCACAATCTCGACCATCTCGTGCCCATCCTCGAAAACGTGCGCGATGCGGGCACCGGCCCCATCCTGGTTCACGTCGTCACCCGCAAGGGCAAGGGCTATGCGCCGGCCGAGAACTCCGCCGACAAATATCACGGCGTTTCCAAATTCAACGTCATCACCGGCGCCCAGGCCAAGGCGCCGTCCAATGCCCCCTCCTATACGTCCATCTTTGCCTCCTCGCTGATCGCGGAGGCCGAAGCCGATCCGCGCGTCGTCGCCATTACCGCGGCCATGCCCTCGGGCACCGGGCTGGACAAATTCGCCGAATTGTTTCCCAGCCGCATTTTCGATGTCGGTATTGCCGAACAGCACGCGGTGACCTTTGCCGCCGGCATGGCCAGCGAAGGGTTGAAGCCCTTCTGCGCCATCTATTCGACGTTCCTGCAGCGCGCTTACGACCAGGTGATCCACGACGTGGCCATACAGCACCTGCCGGTGCGCTTCGCCATCGACCGGGCCGGTTACGTGGGCGCCGATGGTCCGACCCATGCCGGCAATTACGACATTGCCTATCTTGGCGCGGTGCCGGGCCTGGTGCAGATGGCCGCCGGCGACGAAGCCGAATTGCGCCATATGGTGGCCACCGCCGCCGCCTACGACGCCGGCCCCATCGCCTTGCGCTATCCGCGCGGCGAAGGTATCGGCGTCGACCTGCCGCCCCGCGGCGAGGTGCTGCCGATCGGCAAGGGCCGCATGCTGCGCCAGGGCAATGGCGGCATCGCCCTGCTCTCCTATGGCGCGCGGCTGGGCGAAGCTCTGGCCGCGGCCGATCGGCTGGCGGCGCTCGGCCTCAATCCCAGCCTGGCCGATGCCCGCTTCATGAAGCCGCTCGATGAAGAGCTGATCGCCCGCCTGGCCCAAAGCCACGACGTGCTGCTCACCATCGAGGAGGGCGGCCTGGGCGGTTTCGGCAGCCATGTCGCCACCTTCCTCGCCGCCAATGGCCTGCTGGACGGCAAGCTCAAATTCCGTCCTCTGATGATCCCCGACACGTTCGTGGAACATGCCAGCCAGGCCGACATGTATGCCGCCGCCGGCCTCGACCGCGCTGGCATCCTCGCCGCCGCCCTGACCACGCTGGGCTACGACGAAGCGGCAATGGCCAAGGCCTTGGGCGCGATCAGCTAGGCGCGCCGGCTCTCACCCGCCCGGCCTGGTCTATCGGGCATATTGTGTCGGTACTCCGGTCGCCAGCTTGACCGTTTCCATCGAGATATAGGCCGACATGTCGAACAGCTCGATCCGGCCCACCAATTGGCGATAGACCACGTCGTAATGCTCCACATTGGGCAGCACGATCTTGAGGATATAGTCGAAATTGCCGGTCAGCCGATGCACTTCGACGATTTCGGGGATCGTCGCCACCGCGGCGTGGAATTTCTCCAGCCAGTCGGCGGCGTGGCTGCCGGTGCGCACGATGACGAAGACCGTGGTGGGCAGCCCCATCAGCGTCCGATCCAGCATCGCCGTGGTGCGCGCGATATAGCCTTCCTCCTTGAGCCGCGCGATCCGGCGCGAACAGGCCGATGCCGAAAGCGCCACCGCCTCGGCAATATCGGTGACCGGCAGGTCGGCATCGCCCTGCAACAGGCTCAGAATCTTCCGGTCGCGCTCGTCCAGCATGACATTGCCTCCATGCGCACAATTTTTGCGCGTTCTGATATGAAGTCCTGCAAGTTTCTCGCACAATCCCGGCGCACCTGCCAGTCCATTGCGCGCCGTTTGCGGCCGGCTCGCGGCACTCTTTCTCCAGCAAGGAGAAATGTTCATGAAGACCATCGGCCTTATCGGCGGCATGAGCTGGGAATCCACCGCCGTCTATTACCGGCGCATCAATGAAGAGGTGCGGCGCCTGCGCGGCGGCCTGCATTCGGCCGAGATCGCGATGCGCTCGCTCGATTTCACCCGCGTCGTCGCCCTGCAGCAGGCCGGCCGCTGGGACGAGGCCGGGGCATTGCTGGGCGAGGCGGGAGCGGGCCTGGCCCGCTCGGGTGCCGGCTGCGTGCTGATCTGCACCAATACCATGCACCTGGTGGCCGAACCGGTCGCTGCCATGGCCGGCGTGCCGCTCATCGACATCATCGCGGAAACCGCACGCGCCCTGCACGCCGACCAGCGGCGCAAACCGCTGCTGCTGGCCACGCGCTACACCATGGAACATGGCTTTTATACCAGCCGCATGCAGCAATTGGGGCTCGACGTGGTAACGCCCGCCCCCGAGGACCGGCAGGCGGTGCATGACGTCATTTTCAACGAATTGTGCCAGGGCCAGATGCGCGACGCTTCACGCGCCCGCTATCTCGACATCATCGCGCGTGCGCGCGCCGAAGGCGTGGATTCGGTCATTCTCGGCTGCACCGAAATTTCGCTTCTGGTCGATCCCGACAACCTGCCGCTACCTGGCTACGATTCCACCACTATCCATGCCGATGCCGCCGTGCGCTTCGCGCTGGCCGACAAGCTGGAGCGCGCCGCCTGAATGTGCCGCTTCCTGGCCTATGCCGGCGCCCCGATCTTTCTCGATACGATATTGATCGAGCCGCAGGCCTCGCTGGTCAACCAGTCCCATTCGGCGCGCGAGGCCAAAACCGTGGTCAATGGCGATGGCTGCGGCCTGGGCTGGTACGGGAGCCGGCCCGAGCCGGGCCTTTATCGCGGCGTGCTGCCGGCCTGGTCAGACCCCAATCTGGCTTCGCTCTGCCACCAGATCGCCGCGCCGATGTTTCTCGCCCATGTGCGCTCGGCCACCTCGGGCGAGGTATCGACGGCCAATTGCCATCCTTTTTCGGCCGGGCGGCGCCTGTTCATGCACAACGGCCAGATCGGCGGCTATGACCGGCTCCGCCGCTCGATCGAGGCCCTGGTGCCCGACGACCTCTATGCGCATCGGCGCGGCAACAGCGACAGTGAAGCCATCTTTCTCGCCGCTTTGGGGCGCGGCATGGCAACGGCGCCGGGCGATGCCTTTGCCGCGACATTGGCCGCCTGCCTACGCATCCAGCACCTGCACAATATCACTCAACCGCTGCGCTTCACCGCGATTCTGGCCGATGGCGAGCGCCTCCACGCATTCCGCTGGGCCAGCGACGAGCGCGCGCCCTCGCTGTACTGGCGCCGCCTGGACCAGGGCTTCGCCATTGCCTCCGAGCCCTTCGGCGCACCCGACAAGGATTGGCAAAGCGTGCCGCCCCAATGCCGCATGACCATTGGCACCGAGGTCGAATTCGACGCTTTCGCGCCGTGTTGAAGGGATAATGCTAACCGAACGTCAAGCTTTTGCGCGCTTGGCTGGACCGGCACTACGAGGATGCCAGCCAATGTCCAGCCTCTCCATCGGCGCCGCCGGCATGCGCCTGGCCAGCACCAGGCTCGAAACCAGCGCCGCCCGCGTCGCCCGTTTCGGCACCGGCCGGGACGAGGTCGATCTTTCCGCCGAAATGGTCAATGTCATCCAGGCCAAGGCCGATTTCAAAGCCTCGGCCAAAATCGTCACCGCCGCCCGCGATATGGACAAGGCCCTGCTCGATATCCTGGCGTGAGCCGAGCCTTCGGAACGGCCTCATGCCGGACCGGACAGTCGGTCGCGGCCCGGCTTGCGCGCTCAGCGCTCGGGCGGTGCTTCGACCATGCCCAGGGCCGACATATATAATTCGAGCAGGGCTTCCTGCTCCATGCGCTCATTGGCGTCCTGCTTGCGGATGGTGACGATCTTGCGCAGGATTTTGGTGTCGAAGCCATTGCCCTTGGCCTCGGCATAGATCTCCTTGATGTCGGCGGCGATGGCGGCCTTTTCTTCTTCCATGCGCTCGATGCGCTCGATGAATGCGCGGAGCTGGTCTTGGGCGACGCTGTCTTCTACGGCCATTGGCTAACCTCGTTGGGGCTGGTCATGCGCTTTTCGGCAGGACGCCCCGCAACATGAACAAGAACTGGTGAACGGGACCCTGGCCGCCGCCGAAAATAGCGGGACCGGCAGAGCCGCATCTGCCGCCCGTTGAACCGCAAGCCCCCGCCCGGTTCAACCCCTTTCTGGGTCAATCCACACCAAGGCCTGCCTTGCTTTGGCCAAATCCTGCGCCTTGCCTTGGCGCGCGACGCTTTGTCCGGCCATTGACCTGACGGCCTCCATCGGCTCAAACAAAGGCGGCTTTTTCCCGATGATTTGTGGTGTGATCCCCTTGCCCCGCATCCCTCTTGTCTCTCTCGTCCCCGCGACCCTGTTCGCGCTCATGGCCGCCCTGGCATTGACCGGCCCGGCCCGCGCCGATCTCCGGGTCTGCAACCAGACCGCCAATGTGGTGTCGGTTTCGCTCGGCTACCGGGCCGAGCGCGGCTGGATGAGCGAGGGCTGGTGGCAGACCCCGCCCGGGGATTGCCGCGTGCTCTACCAGGGCGACCTGCAGCGGCGCTTCTATTACATCTATGCGGTGGACGATATTGGCGGCGGCTCCTGGGACGGGCAGGTGTTCATGTGTACCCGTGACGAAACCTTCACAATATTCGGGGTTGAGGATTGCCTCGCCCGGGGCTATGAGCGCACCGGGTTCTTTGAAATCGATACCCAGAACCGTTCCGACTGGACCCTGCAGCTCACCGAGAGCGCGGGCGCACCGAGTGTCGTCGGCCCGGACGGGGCGGAAGATTTGGAAGACCCGACCTTCCTGGTCGATCCTCAAGACGGCCCCGCCGGCTCCCCGCCCACACCAGACGCAACGGATACAGAATGAGACGGATCAGACGCGCAAAGATCCTCGCCACCCTCGGGCCGGCCAGCCACGAGGAAAAGATGATCGAGGAACTGGCCAGGGCCGGGGCGGACGTCTTCCGCATCAATATGAGCCATGCCAGCCACGAGCTGATGCGTCAGACCGTCGAGCGTATCCGCAATGTCGAAGCGCGCCTCAAGCATCCCATCGGCATCCTGGCCGATTTGCAGGGCCCCAAGCTGCGCGTGTGGAAATTCGCCGACGGCGCCGTCAACCTGGTGGCCGGGCAGACCTTCACCCTCGACAGCCGCTCGGATGAACCGGGCAATGCCGAGCGCGTCTATCTCCCGCATCCCGAAATCATCGAAAGCGTCTCGGTGGGCGACCGCCTGCTGCTCGACGACGGCAAGCTGCAATTGAAGGCCACGCGGGTGGGCAATGGCGCCATCGAAACCGAAGTCGTCTATGGCGGCAAGCTTTCCGACAAGAAGGGCGTATCCCTGCCCGATACGCTCCTGCCCACCGGCGCGCTGACCGAGAAGGATCATGCGGACCTGCTCGAAGCGCTGAAAGCCGAGGTGGACTGGATCGCCCTTTCCTTCGTGCAGCGCCCCGAAGACATCATCGACGTGCGCAAAATCGTCCAGGGCCGCGCCGGGGTGATGGCGAAGATCGAAAAGCCGCAGGCCATCGAGCGGCTCGAGGAAATTGTCAAGCTCTCCGATGCCATCATGGTGGCGCGCGGCGATCTGGGCGTCGAATTGCCGCTCGAAACCGTGCCGGGCCTGCAAAAGCGCATGATCCGCATGTGCCGCCGCTATGGCAAGCCGGTCGTGGTGGCCACGCAGATGCTCGAATCCATGATTACCGCGCCGGTGCCCACCCGCGCCGAAGTGTCCGACGTCTCCATCGCCGTCTTCGAGGGCGCCGATGCCGTGATGCTCTCGGCCGAAAGCGCTTCGGGCCAGTACCCGGTCGAGGCGGTATCCACCATGAACAAGGTGGCGGCGGCCGTCGAAAGCGACGCCAATTACCGCGGCATCATCCGTGCCGCCCAGACCGAGCCGGAAGCCACCGCCGCCGATGCGATCTCCGCCGCCACCCGGCAGGTGGCCGAAACGCTCGACCTGGCCGCCATCGTCACCTATACCGCTTCGGGCTCCACCGGCATCCGCGCCGCCCGCGAGCGGCCCAGCAAGCCGATCATCGCCCTCTCGCCCAATCTCAGGACCATCCGCCGCCTTTCGGTGGTCTGGGGCATCCATTGCGTGCAGACCGAGGACGCGGTGAACCTGGAAGACATGGTCGACCGCGCCTGCGTCATTGCCTACCAGGAAGGCTTCGCCCGCCCCGGCGACCGCATCGCCATCACCGCCGGCGTCCCCCTGGGCACCCCCGGCGCCACCAACATGCTGCGCATCGCCTTCGTCCGCCAGGACGGCGCCGGGAGCAGCTGAGCCGGCCGGGGCACCCGCCATTCCCATCGTCTTTACCCGGTCCGTCCGGGAAGACGATGGTGAGGACGCGCCGGGATTCAGGAAGGCCCAGCCACGACAATCCGTTGCACGATGCCGGTTCGGGCCGTTGCGCTATCCTGGATTTGCAGGGAGACGCAGTCTGCGAATAACGGCATCTGCCATCTTGTCGGGAGGCTCCGTTGACTAGCGCCTGACCCTCATTGCGGTACCTCGAAAAGCGCTCCCGGAATTTCTGATCTTCCGACGCCCTTTCCAGGCCAAAGCCTCTGGTCAATTGGCGTTCGACAACGATCGAAGCCGCAATTTCCAGTTCAAGAGCGGGGAGGAGGGCAATTCCATAACCCATGGAGATAATTTTCCGGGCGATGCGATAATCGTCGGGCCCGACCGGAGCGGCAAGAAAGCCTGATGCCGTGACGAAGACCATTGGCCTCTCAAGCGGCTGCACCAGCCGCTTCGCCAAGGCGAGATTTTCCTCGCGATAGCGCTTGTAGCCCCTGTCTGCAATAAACTCGCCGATCAGGCCGATCCGCTCGCAAAATTTAAGATCGAGGTCGACCAGCGGCCATTTTAACCGGCCGCTCAGGCCCGACCCAGACTGGACTTCCCGACGCCGCCGGGGCCGAGCAGGAAGACGGTTTCTCCGTCTGCCCAGGACCGATGAATCCGGACTTGAGTTGGGAAGCTGCGCATCGATACCTATCAAACGCGCTTTCCTCATCGGGTCAACGTGTCGATACGCTGTTGCCGAGGGCCATATCCGCTCTTCGGCGTCGGCCCTCGCAGTCAACTGCTCCCCCTCTTTCCATCCCCACACGCTCCTTACCTCATGTCGTCTTGACTGCCTACCGATTAGTAGGTAGAGTTCGTTATGCACACGACGTCCTCCACAGCCGATGACATCATGACCTGCGCTCGCACCTTGATCGTTGCGGGCGGTTATAGCGGCTTCAGCTATGCCGATATCGCCAATGTCGTGGGCATTCGCAAACCCAGCATCCACCACCATTTCCCCACCAAAGCCGGCCTGGTGCGCGCGGTCGTCATTCGATACCGGCAGCAAACCCGGGCCGGCCTCGACCACATCGAGACACAAAATCCCGATCCGGTCGCGCAATTGCAAGCCTATACCGCCTATTGGGAAGCCTGCATCGCCAATGCCAGCGTACCATTCTGCGTCTGTGCGCTTCTGGCGGCCGAATTGCCTGTGCTGCCCGCAGAGATCGCCGCCGAAGTTCGAGCCTATTTCCGTATGCTCTCGGCCTGGATCGCCTCCGTCATCGAGCGAGGCGCCAAGGCTGACCGCATCCGGATTGTTCATCCACCCCATGTGGAGGGCGAAGCCTTCATGGCCACGGTACATGGGGCCATGCTTTCGGCGCGGGCCTATGGCGACCCGCAGGTCTTCAGCCTGATTACGGCGCCGCTCCTGACCCGGATCGCCTCCCAATCCTGATTTCACCCAAGCCGGCAAGGGCTGTTTTTCATCCTATTGCCTACCAACTAGTAGAAAGACAAAATGACCATATCTTCCGATATTGCGCGCTCCGAGCAGGAGCTTTGGCTGAAAACCTATTATTTCATCCGGGCCGCCGTCTCGGCTGCCTGGGTCCTGGCTGGTTTTGCGTTGGCACAGAATGCGCCGCTCGCCGCTATCCTTCTCATCGCTTACCCCGCTTGGGACGCTGCCGCCAATTACCTCGATGCCCGGCGTTCGGGAGGACTGAGGCGCAACCTGCCCCAGGCCGTAAACGTCGCCGTCAGCAGCGGGGTTACGATTGCCGTTTTCGTCGCCTTGCGTTCAGGTGACAATCCGGTGCTTGGCATCTTCGGCCTCTGGGCCTTGCTGGCGGGCATTCTGCAATTGCTCGCCGCCCTGCGCCGTTGGCGGATTTCAGGTGCGCAATGGACCATGGTTTTGAGCGGCGGCCAATCCGCTCTGGCCGGTGCCTTCTTCATCGCTTTGGCGGGTTCAGCCTCCGCGCCGGCCGCCATTGCCATCGTCCCCGGCTATGCCGCGCTTGGCGCCCTTTATTTCCTGATCTCGGCCATATGGCTGACCGTAAGAACCCGCCAGACCGCGTGCGCCGAGCGAGCTTAGACACCCTGAAGTCAGCGCCGCAATCCGGTTGCCGGGCGCCCATCATCACACTCCAAAAGCCCGCAATTGCGGGCTTTTTCCCAGCGCTCCCGGCTTTTTCGGCGGACGGCGCACGCCTCGTGCCCTGCCATCCATCTTCGAGCACAAACGACAAAGCCCGCCTTTCCGGCGGGCTTTGACACATATTCGCAATGGAGCGACGCTCAGCCCTGGCGGGCCTTGTAGCGCTTGTCCACCTTGTTGATGATATAGACGCGCCCGCGGCGGCGGACGAGCTTGTTCGCGCGGTGGCGAGTCATCAACGCCTTGAGCGAGTTGCGGATCTTCATCTTCTTAAATCCTCGGTCAAACAAAAGGGGCGCCAAGGCGCCCGAAATCTGGCCTCGGTATAGGGAAATCGGTGGGCCCTGTCAACGCGCCAGCGCAAGGATTTTCCCCAGCCGCGTTAACGTCGGCGTCACCCGATCATGGCACTTTGGCACCAGACAAAGCGAGCCCAATATCATGGCCATCGAGACGATCACCAAGACGGGTGTGCTGATTATCGATCCGCAACCGAACATGGCGGCGCTGATCGCCACCATGGCGCGCAGCATCGGCCGCCGCGACATCCGCGAAGCCTATGACGCCAATCAGGCGCTTGTCGAACTGCGCCGCCGCATCTTCGATGTCGTCATTCTCGATGACGCATTGAATGGCGCCGACGCAGTGGATTTCGTGCGCAGGCTGCGCACCACGCGCGATTGCCAGAATCGCCTGACGCCAATCGTCATGATGGCCGCCTCGCCCGATGCGGCGCGCATCGCCGCCGCGCGCGACGCCGGCATCAACGAATTCCTGCGCAAACCCTTCGCCGCCACCCACCTCAAGGCGCGGCTCGATGCCATTGCCGGCCAGCCGCGCGCCTTTATCGAAGCGGAAGCCTATACCGGCCCCGACCGCCGCCGCCGCGCCCGCGAGATCGGGCAGGAGCGTCGCCATGCCGATCCCTCTCCGGACCGGCCGTGAGCCGCGCGCCCTTCGACCTGGATGCCCTGGTGGCCCGCGCGCGGACCGGTCCGTGCTTCATCTGCGCCATGCTGGCAGGCGATCCGGCCTATGCCCACCACCGCATCTTTGAAGACGAGGCGCATATCGCCTTTCTGAGCAAATATCCCACCCAGCCCGGCTATGCGCTGGTCTGTCCCAAGGCCCATGTCGAGGATTTGGCCGAGGATTTGAGCCCCGAGCGCTACCTGGCGCTCCAGGCCGTGGTGCATCGCCTGGCACGGGCGCTCAAACGCTGCTTTGCCACCGAACGGGTCTATGTGCTGTCGCTGGGCAGCCAGGCAGGCAATAGCCACCTGCATTTCCATGTCGTGCCGCTCCCGCCGGGCGTGCCATACGAACACCAGCAATATCATGCCCTCATGGCCGAACATGGCGTGCTCGACCAATCCGAGATGGAGATGGCGGCGCAGGCCCGTGCCATTGCGCGGGCCTATGCCCAGGTCGATCAGGCCTGAATCGGGGGCGCGAGTTCGGCTTCGATTTCCTGCCAGCGGATACAGGCGACCAGCCGTCCATTTTCCAGCCGCTCCAGCGGCGGCCGGATTTCGGCGCAGCGCAGCCGGGCAAAGCGGCAGCGCGTGCGGAAAGCGCAGCCCGAAGGCGGATTGATCGGCGAGGGAATTTCCCCTTGCAGCGTTTCGATCTGCCGCGCCCGCGCCAGTTTCGGATCGGGGATCGGCACCGCCGTCAGCAGCGCCCGCGTATAGGGATGCCTGGGATCGCCATAAATCTCGTCGCCGCTCGCCAGTTCCACGATCCGTCCCAGATAGAGCACCAGGATGCGGTCCGAAACGTGCCGCACGACGCTCAGATTGTGCGAGATGAAGATCAGCGTCAGCCCGAACTCGTCCTTGAGTGCGCTCAAAAGGTTGAGGATCTGCGCCTGGATGGACACGTCCAGCGCCGAAACCGGCTCATCGCAGACGATGAGCTTGGGTTCGGTAATCAGCGCCCGGGCAATGCCGATACGCTGCGCCTGTCCGCCGGAAAATTCATGCGGATAGCGGTTAATCATCTCGGGCAGCAATCCCACCGCCTCCATGATCCGCACCACCCGCGCCCGCCGCTCGTCCCGGCGTAATTCGGGCTTCAGGGTCTTGAGCGGATCCTCGATGATCTCGCCCACCGTCATGCGCGGATTGAGCGAGGCCAAGGGATCCTGGAAGATGATCTGCAGATCGGCGCGGCGTTTGCGCATTTCCTCGCCCGGCAGGCGCGTCAGGTCCTGGCCGAGCCAGAGAACCTGCCCCTCGTCGGGGCTGATGAGTTGCAGGATGCAGCGCCCCAGGGTGGACTTGCCGCAGCCGCTTTCCCCCACGATGCCCAGCGTCTCGCCCTGGCGGACGGTGAAGTTGATGTCCTGCAGGGCCGTCAGCGTCAATTGCCGCGAGAACAGGCCCGTGGCGATGGAGAAAGTCTTCTTGAGATCCTTGATTTCGAGCAGGTTGACCGGTGCCGCGTCCATCATGCCACCGCCTCGTAAGTCATCGGCCCTTCATAAAAGCACGCCTTTTCCCGCCCGCCTTCGATGGGTGCCAGGGGCGGCCGCTCCTCGAGGCAACGATCGAAGCAGAACGCGCAACGCGGATGGAAAGAACACCCCTTGGGCAGGTGTTCCAGGCTCGGCGGCAGGCCCTGGATCGGATCGAGCCGCGCCGCGCGATGGGCGATATGCGGGGTCGAATGCAAGAGCCCCAGCGTATAGGGATGGCGCGGATCGTAGAACAATTCGTCGGTGCGCCCCTTTTCGACGCACCGCCCGCCATACATTACCATCATCCGGTCGGCCACGCCCGCCACCACGCCCAGATCGTGGGTGATGAGCACCAGCGCGGTGCCGAAATCGTCGGTCAGCGACTTGAACAGGTCCAGCATCTGCGCCTGCACCGTCACGTCCAGCGCCGTGGTCGGCTCGTCGGCGATGAGGATTTTCGGCTGGCACAATAGGGCCATGGCGATCATCACCCGCTGCCGCATGCCGCCCGAAAGCTCGTGCGGATAGGCATTGGCGCGCTTGCCCGGTTCGGGGATTCCCACCCGCTCCAGCATTTCGATGGCCTGGCGCACGGCCTTGGCCTTGTCGAAGCCCTGGTGCTTGACCAGCACTTCGGCCAATTGCGTCTTGAGCCTGAGGCTGGGATTGAGCGAGGTCATCGGATCCTGGAAGATCATGGCGATGTCCTTGCCGCGCACCTTGTCGAGCCGTGATTTTTCCATGCCCACCAGGTTGAGTTCGCCCAGCATGGCCCGCCCGCTCGCATGGCCGTTCTTGGCCAGCAGCCCCATGATGGAGAGGAAGGCCTGGCTCTTGCCCGAACCCGACTCGCCCACCACGGCCATGGTTTCCCCGGCCTGAAGCGTGAAATTGAGGTCCCGCACGGCATGGACCTGGCTTTCGTGCAGATCGAACGTGACCGAGAGATCCTCGATCGACAGGACATTATCGGTCATTTCAGCGATCCTTGGGGTCGAGCGCGTCGCGCAACCCATCCCCGATATAGGTTAGGCACAAAAGCAGCGACACCAGCACCACGGCGGGCACCAGGAGCATCCAGGGCAGCACTTCGGCCACCGGCGCGCCGAAGGAGATCAGCGTGCCCAGTGACGTCTGCGGCTCCTGCACCCCCAGGCCCAGATAGCTGAGGAAGCTCTCGGTGATGATGATCTCAGGCACAGTGAGCGTGGCATAGATCACCACCGGCCCGGTCAGGTTGGGCACGATATGCCTGAGGATGATGGCAAAGGGCTTCGCGCCGCCCGCGCGCGCCGCCTCGACGAATTCGCGCTCCTTCAGCGTCAGCGTCTGCCCGCGCACGATACGGGCCATGGTCAGCCATTCGAGGCACCCGATGCCCACGAAGAGCAGCACCGGATTGCGCCCGAAGATCACCACCAGGATGATGACGAACAGGATATAGGGCAATGCGTACATGATATCGACGAAGCGCATCATGACCGCATCGACCTTGCCGCCGAAATAGCCGGCCACGGCCCCATAGACGACCCCGATACAAACCGACACCACCGTGGCCACGCCGGCCACAATCAGGCTCATCTGCGTGCCTTGCAGCACGCGGGCCAGCATGTCGCGCCCGTTCTGGTCGGTGCCGAAATAATGCCCCTTGGCGAAATCGGGCGGCTTGCGGATCGCGGTCCAGTCCACCTCCGAATAGCCCCAGGGCACGAAATAGGGGCCGATAAAGGCGGCCAGGACGATGAACACCACCACGAAGATGGAAATCATCGCCGCCTTGTTGCGCAGCAGCCGCCTGATGGCGTCCTGGGTGAGCGAGCGCCCCTTCGGTGCGTCAAGCCTTTCGAGCGTTTTCGCGTAATCGGTGAGAACGGCGTCCTTGCCGGTCAGGCCAGCCATCAGCGGTACCTCACCTTGGGGTCGAGCCAGGCATAGAGCAGATCAACCAACAGGTTGAGCGCCAGGATGATGAACATGTAGAGGATCGTCGTGCCCAGCACGACGCCGTAATCGCGGTTGAGCGCCGCGGTGATGAAATATTTGCCGATCCCGGGCAGGCCGAAGATTTGCTCGACCACCAGCGATCCGGTGAGCAGGTAAGAGAGGCCCGGCCCCAGATAGGAAACGACGGGAATGAGCGCCGGCTTGATGGCGTGGCGCGCCAGCACCAGGCGTTCGCCCAGGCCCTTGGAGCGCGCGGTGCGCACGTAATTGGTGCCCAGGACCTCGATCATCGAGCCGCGCATCAGCCGCGAAATCCGCGCCGCATGCGGCCAGGCCAGCACCGTCACCGGCAGCACCAGGTGCATCCAGGAGCCGCCGACCCAACCGCCCGCCGGCAGCCACTTGAGATAGACGCCGAACCACAATTGCAAAAGCGCCGCATTGAGGAAATTGGGCACGACCACGCCGATCATCACCACCAGGACCAGGACGTAATCGGGCCATTTGTTCTGGTTCACCGCCGCCACCATGCCCGCGAGGACGCCGATCAGCGTGGCGACCACGAAGGCGAACATGGCCATGGTGAGGGTGAAGGGAAAGCCGATGCTGATGAGATCGCTCACCGCGAAGCCGTCGATGACCATGGAAGGTCCGAGGTCGCCGTGCAGCAGCCGCCACACATAGATGAGATATTGCATGACCAGCGGCTGGTCGAGATTGTAATGGGCCCGCAGGTTGGCCAGCACGGTGGACGGCAGGGCGCGTTCGCCGTCGAACGGACCGCCCGGCGCCACGCGCAGGATGAAAAAGCAGACGGTTACGGCAATCAGCGCTATCGGAATGGCCGACAGGACGCGCCGCAGGGCGTAGCCAAGCATGTTCTTATGACCTTCTTAATGCTCGGCGCCACGTCCACCACGCCGGCAGAAAAGAACCGTGGGGGCCGCAGCCCCCACGTTTCGCCTGAGAAGGAGCCTTACTGCTCGTTCTTCGTGAGCCACCGCGTACGGTGGATGTCCTTGGCATTGTCGGCAAAGCCTTCGATATAGGGCTTCACGACATTCTTGGACACGTACCAGTAGATCGGCAGGGCGGCGAATTCGTCCATGGCGATCTTTTCGGCCTGGGCCATGATTTCGGCGCGCGCCGCCAGGTCCTGCTCGGTCGAAGCCTGGTCCATCAGCGTATCGAACTCGTCGTTCGAGTAGCGGCCGTAATTATTACCCCAGTTCATGGTGTCGCCCTGCATGGTGCCGGTCTTGAGCAGATCCAGGGTGTTGGATGGGTCGTTATAGTCGAGCAGCCAGCCGGCGCGGCCGACCTGGAAGTCGCCGGCACGCAGCGCATCGTAATGCACGGCGGTTTCGGCATTGAACAATTCCACCTTGACGCCCAGCGGCTCCCACATGGCGGCAATCGCCACGGCGATGCGCTGGTGGTTGTCATTGGTGTTGTAGCGCAATTGCAGGGTCAGCGGATGATCCGGACCGTAGCCGGCCTCGGTCAGCAATTCCTTGGCCTTGGCGACGCGGTCCTCATAGGGCAGTTCGGCCCAGTCGGGCATATAGGCTTCGTCGACATAATTGCCGGTGCCCGGAGGCACCCAGCCATAGGCCGGCAATTCGCCGGTGCCCAGAACGTCCGGGCCGATGACGTCGCGCAGCACCGAGATCGACAGGGCCTCGCGCACGCGGATATCGTCCAGCGGCGGCTTTTCCTGGTTCATCACGTAGTAATAGATGCCCAGGAACGGCGCCACATGGGCCTCGCCCGGCAGGTTGTCCTGCAGCCACTGATATTGGTCGGCCGGGAAGTCGGTGAGAATGTCGAATTCACCGGCGCGATAGCGGTTGAGCGCTGCCGCCTGGTCTTCGAGGACGTTGTAATAGACCTCGTCGATCTGCACATTGGCGGCGTCGTAATAATCGTCGTTCTTGACCGAGTGGACATAGGAGCCCGGCAGCCATTCGACGATCTTGTAGGGACCATTGGCCACGATATGGTCCATCTTGGTCCACTCGTCGCCGAATTCCTCCACCAGGTGCTTGGGCACCGGGAAGGCGGTGTAATGGGTCAGCGCTTCGATGAAGAAGGGCGTGGGCGCTTCGAGCGTGATTTCGAGCGTCTTGTCGTCGATGGCCTTGACGCCGAGCTGGTCGAAATCGGTGATCTCGCCCGAATTGATCGCTTCGGCATTCTTGATCGGATATTGCAGATAGGCATAGTCCGACGCCGTGGCCGGGTCCATCAGGCGCTGGAAGGCGAAGACGAAATCCTCGGCCGTCACCGGCGTGCCGTCGGTCCACTGGATGCCGTCGCGCAGATGGAAGGTATAGACCAGGCCATCCTCGGAAATATCCCAGCTCTCGGCCTGGCCCGGAATGGGCTCGGCATTGACGTCATCGGTGACGAGGCCCTCGATATAGTCCCCGACCACGCGGTTTTCCCAGTCCCCCGACACCTTGTGCGGGTCGAGCGAACCGGGGTCGCCACCATTATGGAGCTGCAAGGTCACCGCGGAGGCCGCGGTGCTCATCATCAGCGCCATGGCGCCGGCGGTCGTCACCGCCTTCAGGGCTGTGGTGATCTTCATTCTCGTCCCATCTCCTTGTGGAATTCTTCGTTTCTCTGGCGGCCGCGCTTTGCACTCTGCGCGGCTCATTGTTCATTGCCGCCGGATTTTTACCCGTCGGTCAAGGTGATTGGACGGTATCTCGCAAATCCGTCTACTGACAAGTAAAACCTTGACCTATGCGTCAATAGAACCGCCGCCACAGCCACATTGGCATGGCGGCGCACCTAAAAAGCCTTTGCTTCGCAAAGGACTAACAAAGAATGGGATTCTACCGAAAGCCTGTGGATCGTTGATTGCCGATCAACCGAACAGGCCAGTCTGCTGCACGCCGTAAATGGCGATGCCGGCCAGGATCAGGATGGCGAAGGGCAGCCAGCCCGGCATCGGGCCGCGCGGCTTCGGATTCGGGTTTTCGGGATTTTTCCGGGGGCGGCGGAAAGGGATGATATTGTCGTTCATGCCGCGCTTTCTAGCAGCGCCGCGACGCCCATGCCACCCGCCGTGCAGACCGAAATCAGTGCCCGCTGCCCCGGCCGGCTGGCCAGCAGCTTGGCCGTCATGCCCAGGATGCGCGCGCCGGTCGCGGCGAATGGATGGCCATAGGCCAGGCTCGATCCCTTGATATTGATCTTGTCCGGATCGATCTCCCCCAGCACGGTTTCACGCCCCAGCACGGTACGGCAGTAAGCCGGGTCCTTCCAGGCCTTGAGCGTACACAAGACCTGAGCGGCGAAGGCCTCATGCAACTCGAACAGGTCGATATCGCCGAAATCCAGCCCGGCCCGTGCCAGCATTTCGCTGACCGCGATCGTAGGCGCCATCAACAATCCCTCGCCATGGGCGAAATCATTGCCCGCCACCCGCCCGGTGGAGAGATAGGCCAGAACCGGCAGGCCCCTTTCGCGCGCCCAATCCTCGCTGGCCAGCAGCACCGCGGCGGCGCCGTCGGTCAGCGGGGTCGAATTACCGGCGGTCAAGGTGCCCTGGCCCGAATGCCGGTCGAAAGCCGGTTTCAACGCCGCCAGCTTGTCGAGGTCGGCGTCGGGGCGCACATTGTTGTCCCGGACCAGGCCGGCACAGGGCACCAGCAGATCGTCGTGAAAACCCTCGTCATAGGCCGCTGCCGCATTGCGATGGCTGGCCAGGGCCAGCACGTCCTGCGCCGCGCGCGGAATGGCCCATTCCCGGGCCATCAATTCGCAATGTTCTCCCATGGAGAGCCCCGTGCGGGGCTCGTTGACCGAAGGCGCCAGCGGCGCCAATTCCCCCAGGGAAAATCCCTTGAAGGCCCGGAGCCTGTCGCCCGTGCTTTTGGCCGCATTGGCGGCCAGGAGCCGGTGCTGGAATTTCGGGCCGAACACGATGGGACTGTCCGACACGCTGTCGGAACCGGCGGCGATGCCGCTCTCGATCTGCCCCGAGGCGATCTTGCCCGCCAGCATCAGCGCCGCCTGCAAACTGGTGCCGCAGGCAATTTGCAGGCTCGTGCCGGGCGTGCGCGGCGACAGGCCCGCATCGAGCAGCGCTTCGCGCGCCAGGTTGAAGTCGCGGCTGTGATTGAGGACCGCCCCGGCGACCACCTCATCCACCTTTTCCTGCCGCAGCCCATAGGCGTCGGCCAGCCCGGCCAGTGCCGTGCCGAGCATGGTGAGATTGGTTTCCTCCGCATAGGCCGTCCCGCCCCGCGCGAACGGAATCCGGGCCGAACCGACAATGGCAACACGCTTGAGGTCCGTCATGGATTGGCCTTCCTATCGGAGCCTGAAAGGAATTGGATGCAACGGCTTCTTCGCCTCCGCCCTCCTGGAAGGGAAGGGAACATACCTGCGTACGACCCGGCCATCATCGCCATCATGCCCGCCCATCCGCCCTGGCCTTGAGCGGCCCGCCCAGGAACGGAGCAAAGCCGGTGCCCAGGATGATGCCGATATCGGCCAGGTCGGCATTGGCGACCACGCCTTCGGCCACCACGATTTCGGCCGTATCGACCAGGGGTTTCACCAATTCCTTGCCCAGGGCGGCAAGATCGGGATGGCTGGGCGTTTCGCCCTTGCTGGCCTTGCCCTTGTCCCATTTGTAAAAACCCTGCCCGCTCTTGCGGCCCAGCTTGCCCTCGGCGATCAGCTTTGCGAAGCGGCTCTGCTCGGGCACAGCATGGCCCAGTTCCGCCGCCACCGCCCTGCCCACGTCGAGCCCGACGCTGTCCATGAGTTCGATCGGGCCCATGGGCATGCCGAAGGCCATGGCCGCGGCGTCGAGCAATTCCTTGCTCTCGCCCTGCTCCACCCGCTGCACCGCGCCCAGCATGTAGGGCATGAGTACGCGGTTGACGAGGAAGCCCGGCGCCGACTTGACCACCACCGGTGACTTGCCGATCGCCAGCGCAAAACTGGCGCCCCGGGCAATGGCCTCATCGGCATTGAAACTGGAACGGATCACCTCCACCAGCGGCAATTGCGCCACCGGATTGAAGAAATGCAGCCCGATCAGCCGCCCCGGTTCCTTGAGCGCCTCGGCGATGCGCTCCAGTTCGATGGACGAGGTATTGGTGGCCAGGATCGCGCCTGGCTTGAGCCGGCCTTCGAGCCCCGAGAAGATCGCCTGCTTGACGTCGAGCTTTTCCACCACCGCCTCGATCACCACATCGGCGCGGGACACCCCCAGCCCCTGCGGATCGGCGGTAAGGCGCAGCATGGCCGCATCGACCTCACGTTTTTTGCGGTAGCGCTTCTCGAACAGCGTTCTGGCCCGCTCCAGCGCCGGGCGGATGCGCGCCATGTCGAGATCCTGCAGGCTGACGGCCATGCCCCGATAGGCGCACCAGGCGGCGATGTCCCCGCCCATCACCCCGGCGCCGATCACATGCACGCGCGAAAACGCCGCGCCCTTGCTTCCCTGCTTCTTCAAGCCCTCGGAAAGGAAAAACACCCGCCGCAGATTGGTGGCGGTCGCCGAACCCATCAGCGGCACGAAGGCATCGACCTCGCCGCGGATCATCGCCCGCCAATCGTCACCGTGCTGCTCGAACAATTCGATCAGCGCATAGGGCGCCGGATAATGCTCGCGCCGGGCCTTCCGGGCCACGCGGCGGCGCATCTGGTTGGCGATGGCCTCGCGCAGGAGCGGCAGCGCCAGCGCCTTTTGCGCCAGGCTCGCCGCGCTGGCGCGGCTTTTTTTCAGCACGGCCTGGCGCGCCGCCCAATGCAGCATATCGCGGTGCCGCACCAGCTTGTCGACCAGATTGAGGTTCTTGGCGGCCCCTGCTCGTAACGGCTTGCCGCTCAGCATGACTTGCATGGCATCGACCGGCCCGGCCTGGCGGATCGAGCGGCCAGTGCCGCCAAAGCCCGGGAAAATGCCCAGATTGACCTCGGGAAAGCCGATCCGCGTCTTTTCGTCATTGACCGCGATGCGGTAATGGCAGGCCAGGGCCAGTTCCAGCCCGCCCCCCAGGCAAAAGCCGTGAATGGCCGCGACCACCGGCACCTTGAGGCTTTCCAGCCGCGCGAACAAGGCATGGGTGCGCCGCAGCGCCTCGGGCAGCACCGAAAAATCGCTCATCGCGTCGAATTCGGAAATGTCGGCCCCGGCGATGAAACCGCTCTGCTTGCCTGAGAACAACACCAGCCCCGCCAGTTCCCCCGAATTGACCAGGTCCTCGAACCGCGCCACCAGCGTTTCGAGTTCCATGATCGCCTCGCGGCTGAGCGTATTGACCGCGGCGCCCGGCGTATCGATGGCCAGCCAGCCGATCCGTTCAAGATCGGTATGGAAACGCCAATGCTTGGTGTCGGTCGCCTGTGACGCGATCATTCTGGCTCCTCTCCTGTTCCATATTGCCGGCGGGCCGAGCGAGCGTCTATACGGCCGCCCTTGTCCCGGTCTGTTCGAGCACGTCCATGCCGAAATCATCGACATGCACGGCCCGGTTCGTCGCTTCGTCGGCGGCCCGCATGATCCCTGCTTCGTTCTCGTTCAACACTCCCGCGGTCACGGCATCGGCGATGGCATCGCGGTCCAGCCGCCGCTCGAACACGCCCTTGCGCGCCGCCTTGACGAATTTGGTTTCGATCTCTTCGGCGGACGTCACCTTGATGAGCGCATCTTCCAGAACGCCGGTGACGTCGTCAGGGTCCATGGAAACGTAAATTCCCGTGGTCAGCCGGTCACGGAACGGGCCAGGCCGCAGCACCGCCCGCGCGAAACGATAATTCAGCCGGTCCGAAGCGGGCCGCGCATGCCGCCCGAGGGGAAAGCACAGCAGCCGCATGGACCAGGCGAGGACCGGATTGGGAAAATTGGCGAAGACGTCCCCAAATCGGCGTTCCATCGCCGCCACCCGGTCCTGCAGGATCGCTTCGACCACCTCCCGGTCCGCCGCGATCCGCCCTTCTTCCTCGAAGCGCTTGATCACCGCCGACATCAGATAGAGATCGCCCAGGATATCGGCCATGCGGCCCGAAAGTTTCTGCTTGCGCTTGAGCGCCCCGCCCAGGACCACGATCGTCCAGTCCGCCACCAGCGCGAAATCCTGGGCATAGCGGTGCAGCCGCCGATACCATTGTGCCATGGGTCCGTCATGGGGCGCGGTGGCAAAGGCGCCATTGCTCATGCCATGCAGGACGCTCGCCACCATATTGCGCAACATGAATTTCGTATGCCCGCCGAAGGCGGCATCGAACGCCGCTATGCCCGCGGCGCGGTCCTTGTCCTGGGCGGCCTGCACCTCCCTTAAAAGATAGGGATGAGCCCGGAGCGCGCCCTGGGCGAAGGTCATCAGCGTGCGGGTAAGGATATTGGCCCCTTCCACCGTGATCGCCACGGGCATGGATTGATAGGCCCCGAACAGGTAATTGCCCGGCCCGTCCTGGATCGCGCGGCCGCCCTGGATATCGAAGGCATCGTCCATGCTGTCGCGCATCGCCTCGGTGCTGGTATATTTGAGCAGGCCCGCCAACACGGCCGGACGCTGGCCCTCGTCCACCATCGAGGCCGTCAGCCGCCGCGCCGCCTCGAAACCATAGGCGCGCTTGACCATTTCGCCCAGGGGCTCGGCCACCCCTTCCATGATCCCCACCGGAATGCCGAATTGCCGGCGTATCCGCGCATAGGCCGAGGTGACACGCAGGGTGGTCTTGATCGAGGTCGAGCCGATGGCCGGCAGGGAAATGGCCCGCCCGGTCGACAGGCATTCCATCAGCATGCGCCAGCCCTGGCCGACATGCGCGACGCCCCCGATGAGGAAATCCATGGGAATGAAGACGTCGCGCCCGCGCACCGGCCCGTTCATGAAGGCCTGCCGCGCCGGATAATGCCGCCGTCCGATCTCGAGGCCCGGATGGCCGCGCGGGATCAGCGCCAGGGTGATGCCGATCGTTTCACCCCGCCCCAGCAGATTGTCCGGGTCCTTGAGGATGAAGGCCAGGCCCACCAGGCTGGCGATGGGCGCCAGGGTGATATAGCGCTTGTCGAAGCTGAGGCGGATGCCCAGCACCTCCCTGCCTTCGTGAAGTCCCCGGGTCACCACCCCGATATCGCGCATGCCGCCCGCATCCGACCCCGAATGCACCCCGGTCAGCGCAAAGCACGGCACCTCTTCCCCGCGCGCCAGGGGACCCAGATAGCGCTCCCGCTGCTCTGATGTGCCGTACTTTTCCAGCAATTCACCCGGGCCGAGCGAATTGGGCACCATGACCGTGATCCCGGCCGCCACCGAACGGCTGGCGATCTTGGACACCACCATGGATTGCGCCTGAGCCGAAAAGCCCAGCCCCCCATGCGCCTTGCCGATAAGCATGCCCAGAAAACCCTTCTCCTTGAGAAAGGCCCAGAGTTCGGGCGACAGATCCGCCCGATTGTGGCGAATGTCCCAATCGTCGATCATCCGGCACGCCTGTTCGGTGGGCCCGTCGAGAAAGGCCTGCTCTTCTTCCGTCAGCGTCAAAGGCCGAATTCGGGTCAGCTTGTCCCAATCGGGCCGGCCTGAAAACAATTCGGCATCCCAACCCACCGTGCCGGCATCGAGCGCCTCCTGCTCGGTGCGGCTCACCTTGGGCAGAATGGTTCTGACCGCGCCATGGATCGGCCGGATCAGCACGGCCCGCCGGATTTGCGGCACGGCCAGCACCAGCAGGATCGCGCCAATCCCGACCAGCACCCAGCCTGCCGCGCCAAGCGCGTAACCCGCGCCGCCATCGGCAAAATGCAGGCCCGCCAGCAGCCCGAGCGCCATCGCTGCCAATCCCCAGTGCCAGAGCGGGCTTTCCCGCACCGCCAGAAAGGCAAACCCGACGAGAGCGACGATCCAGAGCACCAGGGCCAAGGCCTTATCCTCCATCTGCCGCCGGAACCACGGGACCCTTCGCCCCGTCCTGCCGGCGGTCCTCCGCGCAGGCAGCATAGAGCAAGGCGCGGGCAAGTGCAGGAGAGTTTATCCAAGTTTCCCTATACGTCAACTAACGGACGTTAACGTATTCCGTAGCCGGATAGCGCATCGCTTGTCCTTGATGAGAAAACAGGCAGCGAATTGACGTTAACGTCATTCCATGGAAACATTCCGCAACCGCCAATTGCCCATCAAGAGGCCGGAGGAGGATAATATGCCGCCCACCAAGCGGGACGCCAGCCGTCCCTGGATCGCCAGCTACCCCGATGGCGTTGCCTGGGATGGCGCCATTGACACCACCCCGGTTCATGAACAGGTCCTGGCCGCCTGCGCGCGCACCCCCAGGGCCACGGCACTGGATTTCCTGGGCGGCACCACCAGCTTCGGTGCCCTGGCCGAGGCCATCGCCGCCTTTGCCGGCGCGCTACAAAAGCAGCTTGGCGTGACCAGGGGCGCGCGCGTGGCGCTGATGCTGCCCAATACGCCCTTTTACCTCATTGCCTATTATGGAGTGCTGCGCGCCGGCGGCACGGTGGTCAATTGCAACCCGCTCTACACCATTGCCGAACTGAGTCACATCACCGGGGATTCAGGCGCCGACATCATGGTGACGCTCGACCTCAAACAGATGTTCGACAAGGGCGAAGCCCTGCTCGAAGCCGGCCATGTGCGGCAATTGATCGTCTGCCATTTCCCCGATGCTCTGCCCCTGCTCAAGAAAGTCCTCTTTCGCTTCGCCAGGGGCAAGGATCTGGCGCGGCCCCGCCAATCGCCCCATGCCGGCGCCATCCTCGATTTCGGCGCGCTGCTGGCCCGCAAGGACCGGCCGGACCCGGTGCGCATCGCTCCGCAAAAAGATATTGCCGTGCAGCAATATACCGGCGGCACCACCGGCGTGCCCAAGGGCGCCCTGTTGACCCACGCCAATGTCGCGGCCAATACCAGCCAGTCCACCTTGTGGTTCGCCAGCATGTTCAAGCCGGGCAACAAGGCCATCGCCGTGCTGCCCTTCTTTCACATCTTCGCCATGACCACCTGCCTCAACATGCCGCTCATCGCCGGCATGACCATCTACACGCTGCCGCGCTTCGAGATGAAGGCCTTCCTGGCCCTCCTGCGCCGCTCGCGTCCCAACCTGATGCCGGCCGTGCCCACGCTCATTTCGGCCCTGGTCAACAACGACACCGCCACCCCCGCCCAATTGTCCAGCATCGAGCTGATCGTGTCGGGCGGCGCGGCCCTGCCCAACGAATTGCGTGCCGCCTTCGCCCGGAAATCCGCCTCCCAGGTGGTGGAGGGCTACGGCCTCACCGAGGCGTCGCCGGTCGTATGCTGCGGCCCCTTCCACGGCATCAACAAATCCATGTCGGTCGGCCTGCCCATTCCCGGCACCGATATCCGCTTCGTCGATATCGATAGCGGCGACGTGGTCGGGATCGGCGAAAACGGCGAGCTTCAGGTCAAGGGTCCCCAGGTCATGGCCGGCTATCATCGCGACGAGGACGCCACCGCCGCCGCCTTTGCCGACGGCTGGCTGCGCACCGGCGATGTCGGTCATATGGACCAAGAGGGTTATGTGTTCCTGGTGGATCGCATCAAGGACCTCATCATCTGCTCGGGCTTCAACGTCTATCCCCGCGCCATCGAGGAAGCCCTGATGGCCCATGACGATGTCGAGGAGGTCAGCGTCATCGGCGTGCCGGACGAATATCGCGGCGAAGCGCCCGTCGCCTTCGTCAAGCTGCACGAGGGCCGCACCATCAGCGAGGCCGATCTCAAGAGCTTCCTGTCCGGCACGCTCAACAAGATCGAGATGCCCCGCCAGATCATCTTCAAGGACGCCCTGCCCAAGACCCTGATCGGCAAGCTTTCCAAGAAGGAATTGCGCGAGGAATACGCCCAGATGAAAGCCGGAAAATCGTGAGCGCGCCCGACCCCGAAAGCAGGGACCTGTTCGCCATTGCCGACCTGGCGCGCGAATTCGGCATTTCCACCCGCACCATCCGCTTTTACGAATCGCGGGGCCTGCTGGCGCCCGAACGGGTCGGGGCCACCCGCATCTTTCGCCGCCGCGACCGCGCCCGGCTGATCCTCATCCTGCGCGGCAAGCGCCTCGGCTTCTCGCTGCGCGATATTTCCGACTATCTCAGCCTCTATGACGCCGACCGCACCCAGCAGGTGCATCTTCTGGCCGAAAAGGTCGACGAACGCCTCGCCCTGCTCGAACGCCAGCGCCTCGATCTCGAAACCACCATCAGCGAGCTCAGGGACATCAAGGCCCTGGCCGACGCCCGATTGAAACCGGAGGCGGGATAGGCTCGTTCCTGCGCCGGCGCTTTCGCCGCCACCTGAAGACCGGACGCGGCCTGGTTCGCACCGGCGGTTCGCCCTTCCATGTCCAGGCAAGCAGCGGTGCGAGGAATCCCAAACTCGCCAATCCCGACAGGATGGCCAATAGCGCCGAGCCGCCCAACAGCACCGGATTGGCCAGCGCCCGGTGAATCCAGTTCGGCGTGACGATGATACGCGAAGCGCCGAACCGATCGATCGCCAGCGAACTATCGGATGTCTCCGAATAGAGCGTCACCCCGAAACCGGCATCGTCGGCGCCGCGCGGCTCGATGAACCCGAAACTCTGCGAGGGCTGGTAGAGGCGCTTGGCCGGATCGGGATGCGCGCATTCGATCCGGTCGTCCGCGCCCGGGCAATGCCGCCGCACCATGATTTCCACGGCATCCCCCGACAACAGCGCGCCGCTGGCTATCGGCGTCGGCGCCGGCGCGAGGGGCAGTCTTTCGCTGACCGCATAGCTGCCGCTGATGAGATTGCCCATCTCTCCGGGGCCGGGCAGGCTCCCCACCACGACATGGCCGGCCAGGGTCAGCGGACCATTGCCGAGCCAGGCATCGGCCGGCACCACGATCAGGTCGGCCGGCGTCAATTCCCGCCCTGCCACAATAACGGCGTCCGGCGCCACCTCCGTGAGCCGCACCAGCAGCGGCGATTGCGGCCCGGTTCTGGTCAATCGGAGACCGGCTCCGGCCGGCCAGAAGATTTCCAGGTTTTCCGTGGGCACGACCTCGTAAAGCCGCGTATCGCACGGCGCATCCGCCATTATCGCCGGATCCGGGCCGGGCGCGCGGCGATCACGCCGCAGGCACAGATAAGCGCGATCCAGCAGCCACTGGCTCATCGCGGGATGGTCGATGCGCGCGCTCACCCCGCGCGTGGCCGCCTCCACCACGAAGGAGCGCGGATTGTCCTTCAGCAGATAGAGCGCGCAACCCAGAAGGCCCAGGACCGCGAAGGCCACCGCTCCGATCCGCAGGCTTCTCGACAGCGTGACCGACGGACGCCCCCTCACGGCAGGTCGATCGTAAAATAGTCGCTGCCCATCATCGTGCCGCGGCGAATTCGGTTGAGTTCGACATCGAGCTGCCCGCCCGCCTCAACCAGTTTCGGCGGCAATGGACAGATCATGTCGAAGGCGGTGCGCGCTTCGATCCGCGCCGGTTCGCAGGCAATATCCGCGCCCTGGCTCGAAATGTAGAGATAGGCTTCATCGGCCCGGAAGGAATTGACCAATACCAGGATTTCCGCGCCCAGGGCCGTACTGCCCCAGGCCGCGGGCACCATATGCTGCTCGCCCAGCGCGGCCGCGCAATCCTCCATCGACACCGACACTCCCAGTTCCATTTCATCCAGCGCATCGAGTTGCGGTCCGAATTGCGTGGGAATGTCCAATTGTGCCAGCCCGCCGCGCCAATCCAGCGGCACGCCGAACGGCCTGTTGCCGTCATAGCGTCCATCGCTCGACACCATGCGGGCGCAGACCACCTGCCCGGCCCAACTGGCCGGAATCTGCGCGACTATGCTGTTGCCTGCCCCGCCGCCGGCCCGCAATGCCAAGACGCCAAGCACCGGCGAGCCTGAAATATCGGCGCTCGGCGCATAGCGCTCCGACAAATTACCGCGCACTTCGAGCGGCTGGCCCAGGCACAGCGTCGCCCCGGCCAGCATAAAAACGGCCGCGCCCCCTATTGCCAAACTGCGGTGCATGACTTGTTATGCCCCCGGTATTTTTAAGACTTGTCTATGTGATGGAATACACTCGTCGAATTTTCCAGATATTTCTGGCTCTTTTCATGCTGTGCCTGCCCGCCTCGGCGGAACCCGTCTCCGTCAATCGCGGCAGCGGCCTGGGCTATGTCTTCTCGCACAACGGCAATTGCTTCCTCATTCTGCCCGCCCATGTCCATGGCCGGGGCAGCCGTGTCAGCCTCGCCACCACCGCCCCCTCCCAGGCCGGCGATGCCATCCTGGTCCATAGCTACGCTCCCGAAATCGATCTCTCCCTGTTCTACGTCACCTCCGGCCTGGAGGGACGTTGCCAGGACCGGTTCGACACCCTGCCCGAAGATCTCGGCCCCGTTCTCGACAGCGCCATCACCGCGCAACTGGTTCGCGTGGACGCCAGCGGCCTCGAAACCCGCGATGACATGGCCATCACTGCCGTGGATTTCGCCACCATCTCCGCCACCACCGCGCAGACGGAAATCTACCAGGGCACCAGCGGCGCCATATTGCGCCTTGGCAGCCTGCCGATCGGCATGGCCATTCAATCGGCAAACACCAGCCAGGCGAGCTTCCTGCGCATGGACGAGATCGTCGCCAGGATTCGGCGATTATTGTCGGGAAAAACCGTCTCTCCAGCCCCGGTCCCGCCCGACACCGATACGGCCGCCGGCAGCGGACTTTGCCCCCAGGGCGCCATCGCGCTGGAGGCCGTGACCTGCGCGGCCGAGCCGACCGCCCCGGAATATGCCTGTGGCAATCTGGTCGCGGGCGGCATCACCGCTTATCCTGCCGGCACGAGCCAGCGGATCGAAGTCCAGTTCGCAACGCCTCGGCCCGTCCCCCTCGGCGCTGTCACCCTGGCGGCGCCGCGCCTGGAAGGCTTCGCTGTGCCCCAGCGCCTGAGCATAGAGGTCAGCAGCACCAGCGGGGCGCCACGCTGGACCCGTTTCGGTGCCCTCGACATGCCGCCAACGGGCCAGGTAACGATCCGCAATGGCGCGCGTCCCTATGCCAACAGGATCGCTATCGTGCTGCAAGGCAGTTGGGATCCGCACCTGCCGGCCGCCCTGGCCTGCCTGGCCCTGCATTGATTACTCGACCAACGGCACGCGGAACGGCGCAATCCTCCCGTCATAGCTGATTTCACCGGCAAGGGCGCCGTCTGGCCCCAATGCGGCCACGGCCTGTACCTGCGACCAGAACCCCATGGGGAACGAAACCTTCGCCCCCGCGATCTGGGCAAAGCAATAGCTCGAATTGCGCGTGGCATAGCACTTGTCCTCGGCATCGAACCTTTCGACGTCGAAGACCAGCGTACCCAGCTTGCCGTCCACCGAGACGGTGCCATTATCGCTCACCATGGCAGTCCAGCGCTTGAGGTCGTCTCCGCTCAGGCCGGAAAAATCGATCTCGAACCGCATCGGCCCGCCCGCATCCAGCACTGCCTTGACCGCGGCCAATTGCATGTCGGGATCGGAACTCAAAAGTCCGACCTGCCGCGCACGACGCACGAAAAGCGGATTGTCCGATTGCAGCAGGAGCGTCATTGCCGCGATCCGCTGATTGGCATTTTCCAAGGCCAGGAGCTGATCCACCCGATCGAGTTCGCTGGCCCCCGCGCTCAATTGCGCTTCTATATCCTCGAGCGATAATTGCGCCTGTGCGCCCGCACCCAGAAATCCCAAATAAAACGCTGCCGCGGCAAGAAGAATGCGCATGAAACCCCCACAAGATTGCAGAAGAATTCATACAGATTGTCATCCGCCGCGCAAGCGCTCGCCGCGATATCCGCGACAATGATCTAGCGCTTGCGCCCGGTATGGCCCCGGGTCATCGGGTCGGGTTTTCTGGGCTTGCTCCAACCCTTGGGCGGCTGGCGGACCGGGGCGTTCGAGCCCAGCCCGATCTGCCCCGGCGGTGCCTGGCCGACAAGGCTCTCTGCCTCTCCCCGCAGCCGCGCGATCTCGTCGCGCAGGCTGGCGGCCCGCTCGAAGTCGAACACGGCAGAGGCGGCGTCCATTTCCGCCTGCAGCGCCGCCAGCCGCTCGTGATTGGTTCGGGATGACATGGACGGAACTCCCTTTCGCGCCTGCAATTGCCATTTCGCGCCGGCCGGGCCTAAGCTGGGGCAACAGCCCATTGTTCGAGCCCTTCATGCGTCGCACCACCCATGCCCCCGGCACCATCCATCGTCTCAGCGTCAAGAGCAAGGCCCTCGCCGGCAACCGCCTGGGCGATCCCACGGCCCGCATCGTCGATGTCTATCTGCCCCCCGGCCATGATGGCGCCGGCCTGCCGCTCCTGGTCGATCTGGTCGGCTTCACCGCCGGCGGCCCGGCCCATACCAATTGGAAGAATTTCGGCGAAAACGTCCCCGAGCGCCTCGACCGGCTGATCGGCGAGGACCGGATGCCTCCGGTCGTCGTCGCCTTCCCCGATTGCTTCTCGCGCCTCGGCGGCAATCAATATGTGAACAGCCCGGTCCTCGGCAATTATGAGGATTTCCTCATCGCCGAAATGCTGCCCGCCATCGAAGCGCGCTTTTCCTGCGGCGGCGCCGGCAGGCGCGGCGTTTTCGGCAAGTCTTCGGGCGGGTTCGGCGCCCATATCCATGCCATGCGCCACCCCGATATCTGGGCGGCGGCGGCCAGCCATTCCGGCGATGCCGGCTTTGAAAACCTCTATATTCCCGAATTCCCCCCTACCCTGCGGGCGCTCGCCAAAGCCGGCAATTCCATCGAAACCTGGCTCAAGGCCTTCGAGGCGAAACCCAAGATCGAGGGCAAGGATACGCTGGTGCTGATGATCCTGGCCCAGGCCGCCAGTTTCGACCCCGATCCCGCGCCCGAAACCTTTCTCGGCCTCAGGCTTCCCGTCACCCTCGATACCTGTGAACTGATCGAGGAGCGGTGGGCCAATTGGCTGGCCTGGGATCCCGCCCGCATGGTCGAAACCCATGCCGAAGCCATCGGCAGGCTCAAGGCCTTCTTCTTCGATTGCGGCACCGAGGACCAGTACAACATCCTCTACGGCTCCCGCCGCATCCACAGGATACTGGAGGCACGCGGCATCGCCCACCGCTACGAGGAATTCCCCGACAATCATTCGAGCGTCGATTATCGCATGGACATCAGCCTGCCTTTTCTCGCCGAGGCCCTGAGCCGCTAACCCGCTCCGCCCAGCCAGCCGTTGAAGCGCCGCTCGCCGTCCGGGCTGAAGCCGACAATGCGGGATTGGGGCAAGCGCCGCGCCCAGCCAAGCGCCAGGATGCGATCCAGTATGGCCTTGCCCGCGCGGCCGGCCAGATGCTGGCGCCGCTGGCTCCAATCGAGGCAGGAGCGGCAAAGAGGGCGGTTGCTGGGCGGCAAATCCGCCAGGTCAAGGCCGATCTGCGCAAACTTGTCCCGGCCGCGCCCCGTAATGGTCAGGTCGTCCTGCAACCATCGATCGTCCCGCATCCGCTCAAAGAGCCTGACGCCCATTTCGCCCGCCAGGTGATCGTAACAGACGCGGGCCTTGCGCAGCGCCGGATCGCGTGGCCCGGTGCGCAGCGGCGGCACCGCATCGCTGGAAAAGACCATCAATGCCTCGAGCAGGCTCGCGACATGGGAACCGGCCAGGCGGAAATAGCGGTGGCGCCCCTGCGCCTCGACCGTCAGCACGTCGCCATCCACCAGTTTGGCCAGGTGGCTGCTGGCGGTCTGTTTGGTGATCCCGCCAAGCCCGGCCAGCTCCGTAGCGGTCAGCGCCCGCCCATCCATCAGCGCGATCAGCATCGCGCTGCGGGCAGGATCGGCGACCAGGGCCGCCACGCGGGCAATATCGGGGCCTTCTCTCATGGTTCGATCTTAACCGAACCATCCACCCTCTCCAATCGCTTAAGTCATGGGCCATCGAGAAAGGCCGCAACCATGATTACCTGCGTCATCACCTATGACATCGACCCGAACAGCCGCGAACTGTTCGAGCAATATGCCCGCAATTGGGGCCAGTGCATCCCGCGCTGCGGCGCCGACCTGATCGGCTACTTCGCTCCGCACGAGGGATCGACGTCCACCGCCTACGGGATTTATTCCCTGCCCTCGCTGGCCGATTATGAAGCCTACCGCGCCAGGCTGGCGGCCGATCCATTGGGCCGCGAGAACTATGAATTCGCCAGGCGCGAAGGCTTTATCCGCCGTGAAAGCCGCCTTTTCGTCAAACTGGCCTCCGCCCCGCATGGAGCCCGCTCATGATCGCCGTCATCTTCGAGGCCTGCGTTCCCGGCGCGGCGCAAGCGGAATATCTCGACCTGGCCGCCGATTTGCGGCCGCTATTGGCCGAACTCGACGGCTTCATATCCATCGAGCGCTTCCAAAGCCTGACGACCCCCGGCAAGGTTCTGTCGCTGTCCTTCTGGCGCGACGAAGCGGCGGTCGCGGCCTGGCGGAACCTGCCGGAACACCGCCGCGCGCAGGCCGCCGGCCGCGATCACGTCTTCGCCGACTACCGTTTGCGCATCGCGGCGGTAACGCGGGATTACGGCATGAACTCCCGAAACCAGGCCCCCGCCGACAGCCGCTCAATCCACAAACAAACCCCCGATCCGGCCTGACCGGCGCTGCGTCTCCCAAACCAGCCCGGCGCATGGAGTATGAATGGCAATGGTGGGGTGGATTGCAGCTTGTCCGCTTCTAGGCCTGTCCTACCAGGAAGCGGGCACTTTCAGGTCGGGCCTCAGAGAAGTCGGACTGACATGCCACCGTCTACCGCCATCGGTGTACCAGTCATGAAGCTTGCGCGATCAGAAAGCATGAACACCGCTGCTTGAGCGATTTCCTCTGGCAAGGCCATGCGCTTGATTGGGTGAAGCCCTGAAATAAACGCAAGCACTTCATCATTCCCTTCGCCACCAGCAGGAGTGACGGTGCCGCCAGGTAGAAGCGAATTGATGCGAATGCCTTCTGAGGCGTGTTCCGCAGCAAGAGATTGGACCAAGCCGTTCATTCCTGCCTTGCTAGCTGCATAAGCGCTCATGCCCGGCATGCCGCCGTTGCTGAAACCGACGAATGACGACGTAAATACGATTGCGCCACCGCCACGTCGTTGTAATGCAGGTATTTGAGCCTGCGCCGCGTGGAACGCCGATGTCAGATTTACGGCTACGACCGAGTTCCAGTTCTCGAGTGTCATCGCGGCGATTGACGTCATCTCGCCGACGATTCCTGCATTGTTGAAGGCTCCGTCGAGCCCACCAAACTCTTGCTCCGCAAGCTTGACCATAGACAATGCATACGAAGGATCGGAAACATCGCCGCACAATAGAACAGCACGTCCACCATCGCCTTGGTTGATCTCTTCAGCCACCACTGTCAGTTCACGCTGTCGGCGTGCGCCAAGGATGACGTTGGCTCCCTCCCGGGCAAAAAGCCGTGCTGCCGCAGCTCCTATGCCACTGCTGGCACCGGTGATGATGATGTTCTTATTTTCGAGTTCCATGACCAAGCTCCTTGCTGTTGGTCATGTTGATCTATGTCGCCTCGCTCTGAGGAGCGACCCGATTTTGTCGCTACATTCAGAAACATAGAAGCTTGCCATGGCCGGTACTGAGAAATGGCCAAAACGGGGTGGAAAGCGGACAAGCCCCTGTCAGCCGGGAACTCTACCAATTGTATGCAAGGTCAGCGGCGGTGCGGGCATGCCTCATCGGCGATCCAGCAGTCTGGCCACCGCCTCGCGGACCAGGAAAGGCACCTTTTCGGCATCGTCCAGATAGGCGCTTTCCAGCAGGCCGTCCGAAAGCGCCACGAAGAGGGACGCTGTAACGGCAGGCGTCGGATCCCCGTCCTGCGCGAGCAGGTTCCGGAGGCTGTCGTGATACCAGACACGGCGGGCATCGATTATCTGCCGTACTCGGCTGGTCGGATCGGGATATTCGGCCGCCGCGTTGAGGAACGGACATCCCCTCCAGCCTCCGACGATCACAGCCTCGCTTATCCGCTCCATGACGGCAAAGATCATTTTACGAGGAGATTGCTTTGGAAGTGCCGCCATTGCGGCGCGGCCGCGCCGGTCTATTTCTTCGAGATAGCCGGCAACGAGGTCATCCTTCGAGGGAAAGTGCTTGTAGAAGGTCGCCTTGGCCACGCCGGCTTCCGCGATGATACGGTCGATGCCGACAGCATGGACCCCCTCCTGGTAAAAAAGCCGTGTCGCGGTGTCGAGCAAACGACGGCGGGCGGAGCTTGCTTCAGGCTGGCCGGAATCTTTCTTTTGCACCATAGCTTGACCATACCAGACAGGTCTGTATATTTCAACATATAGACAGACTTGTCTGTATGGAGAATATCATGGAGCCGAGAGCAACATCCGAGGTTATCCGCCTGTTCAACCAGGCATTCAGGGAACATGATCCAGCGATCTTCGAGGATCTGGTCGCACCGCATTGCGTAATGGAATCGATCCAACCAGCCCCGAACGGCACGCGTTATGAAGGTTACGACATCAATCTGGCGTTTTGGCAGGCCATGGCAGCCGACCGGGTCAACCGCTTCGAGGTCGAAGACATTGTCGTCATGGGCGATCGCGCCAACATTCTCTGGCGTTTCCATTTTGGCGACGGTGGCTCACTGCGAGGGGTTAGCCTGATCCGTGTCCGCGACGGTCGGATTGTCGAAGCGCTTGCCTATGCCAAGACACCCGCTGAATTGGCACCCCTGCCCGAATAGCCATCGCATCTGGCCCGGTCGAGCGGCGCGCATGCCTCACAACACCAATCCCAGCAATACGAAATCTTAAAATGAGAACACTCAGGCTCATCGAACACATCTCGCTGGACGGGGTGATCCAGCACTCCGCCGATGGCGGCGAATTCCCCTACAATGACTGGCTTGCGCCTTATCGGACCCCCGCCGGCCTGGCTGCAATCCTCGCCGCGCAAGGCGAGAACTTCGATCTGCTGCTTGGCCGTCGCACCTACGATATCTGGTCGAACTCCTGGGCAAAGGCCCAAAGCAGCCCGATGGCGGACGGTCTCAATGCGGCAACGAAATATGTCGCCACCCATCGTCCGGACAGCCTCGAATGGGGTCCATACGAGGGCCTTGGGCCCGATATCGTGGAGGATATTCGCCGCATCAAGGCGCAAGACGGTACAGACATTGTCCTCTGGGGCAGTTCCTCGCTGACATCGATCCTGCTCGAACATGGGCTTGCCGATGAAGTCGTGCTTGCCGTCTATCCGGTCATGCTGGGCACGGGAAAACGCTTCTTTGCACCAGGAACCCCGGCCCATGCATTCAAGCTCGTCAGTACGACAGCAACGGCGTCCGGTGTCGTCGTTAGCACCTATAAGGTCGCGGGGCCCTTGGCCGGCGATGACAAATCCAGGCTCGATGAGGTGAGAAATTGAAAACCGAAAGCGAAATTACCCGCGAAATCATGGAACGCTTCAATAATGCCTTTGGGAATCATCGCCCCCAGGAACTCGACGATCTCATCGGCGAAGGCTGCGTTCTCGAAAATACGGCGCCAGCGCCAGATGGTGCGCGCTACGAAGGTCGCGATGCCTGCCTCGCCTTCTGGAAGGGCTTGGCGTCGTCCGCCAGCCATAATTTCAAAGTTGAGGAAATCTCCGCGATGGGCGACCGCGCGATCCTCCGCTGGCAGCTTCGCTGGAGCGAACACGAAGCGGACCGGGTTCGAGGCGTCAATATCATGCGCGTTCGCGACGGAAAGATCGTTGAGGCCATGGGATACGTGAAGGGCTGAATACCGCCATACGGCCACCAGGTTGAATTCGCACCCCGCACCCGACCAAACGGGCGGGCGCACGGCGGGACGTCCCTCCAGCGCCCGTCACAATACCTTGCTCACCGCCAGCAGTCCGGGCCGCTTGTCATTGGCCGTTTCTATCGCCGCCGCCCCGCCCAGCACCACGACATGACCCTGCCGTGCCACCGCCTCGAGCGCATCGGCCAGGGCCAGGAAATCGGCGCGGCTGGTGCCCAGGATTTCGTCGCGCCGCTTTTGCCGCAGCGCGTCGCTAGTGCCCGTCAGCAGGCGCCACATGGCCGAATAGCCCTTGGCATCGGGAAATTCCGGCCGATCGAGATCGCCCACGACGCCAATGATCGAGCGGGTGAGATCGGTTTCCCCGATATCCGCGCGCAAGGCTTGCTCCGCTCCGTCATAGGCATCGAGCGTCCGCAGCAGGTTCGGGTCTCGATAGGACAGAAAGGCGAAATTGCCCGAACTGAGGTCGAACCGGCTCGACCCGCCATAGGCTCCGCCCTGCACGCGCACCTTGTCCCAGAGATAGGTGGTGTTGAGATAGCGCAGCACCACGCTGGCCGCCGCGCTGCCGGCATAGCCGAGCGCCTTGAGATTGGCACCCTTGCCCACGTAATTGACCTGCGCGGGGATGACCAGTCCTTCCGATTTCGGCTTGGGCGCAATCGCCCAGTCCGCCCGCGGGCTCGCCCCCTCGGGCAGGTCCGCGACGAAGGTTTCCAGCGCCTGGCGCGTCGCCGGCCACAGGCCTGGATCGGCGCTGACATTCACCACCATGTTTCCCCGCCGGAACAACAGGTCGCGGATGCGCCGCAGCGCCGCTTCGACACCGGCCCAGTCATGCTCGATGCGCGCGATCAAATCGCGCAGGAAATCGAGATAGCTCACCCCGCCCATCCGCTCGGCGATCCATCCCGCCTCGGTCAGGCCGGATTTGAGGCGCATGTCCACGAAGCCGTTCCCGCCCGGCACCAGGCGCGCCTCGAAGCCCGCCTTTTCCTCCAGCGCCATCTGGCGGAAACGTTCGCGGTTGGACAATTGCGCGTCGAGCAGCACATCGCCCAGAATGGCCAGCATGTCCTCGACCCTCTCGCCCACGGCCTTGCCCGAAAGGAAGAACCAGGCTGCCGTGCCCGCCCCGTCCTGGCGCGTCGCCAGGCCGCGATGCTGGGCGATGCCGCCGGTCGTGCGGCCGATACGCTGGGTAAGCGAGATGAAATCTTCCCTGCTCGTGCCGGTCTGCAACAGCGCCCGCCCGAAAAGCGGCAGATAGGGCAAAAGTGCGGGCTCCAGCCCATGCAGGTCGAACCCCAGGTCGAGATAGACGATGCCCAGCGTCGGCAGGTCATGGTAGAAAAGCCGCGCCGCATCCAGGGCGCCTTCCTCGGTCGGCACCGTGCGGATGGCGCGATCGAGGTCGGCCAGCGTCAGGGTCGGGATTTTCCTAAGGTCTTCAGGCCTGTCCACCGCTTCCTGCAAGGCCTTGAGGCGTTCGGTGCGCGTCAGCACCGTCTCGATGCCCGCCCCATCCATGCTGCTCCGGATCGCCGCCAGCCTGTCGGCTTCCGCCTGCGCCTCGCGCGCGCCCTGCTCCGGGTCGACTTCCAGCCGCGCGGTCACCCGATGCGGGTTATCGAGGAAGAGCCGCCGGATTTCCCGCTCGAAATGCCCGGCTTCCGCCTTCTCCTTGAGCGTGGCCAATGCTGTCTCGAAGCGCAGCGGCGCCAGTGGATCGCCGCCATGCAGCCAGGGCCCCAGCGCGGTGAACATATAGCTCATGCCGCGCGGCTGGCTACCGGTATTGTGCTCGCGCAGGTGAAACTCGAACGTATTGATCGCCGCGTCCCGCTGCTCGGGTGAAAAGCCGGTGCGCGCCAGCTCTTCGAGCGTATCGAGCACCAGGTTTTCGACCTTTTCGGTGTCGGCCGGGTCGATCCCCTTGAGCCCGAAACCGGCCATGGGCTGGCGCAGCCAGGTGGAAATCCCACCCCCGATCATACCTTCGCCCAAGCCGCTTTCCGTGAGCCTGCGGCGCAGCGGCGCCGCCGCGTTTCCGGCCAGGAGATAGCTCAGGAGCCCATGGCTCAGCGTTTCCTCGCGCCCCTCTGGCTCCCCGATCATCCAGTTGACGCTGGCCATGCCGTCGCGGCGCTTGCCGGCCTCGCGCGTTCCGGCATAGGTGCCTGCCACCCGGCGCGGCGCGTTGAATTGCGGCTGCAATTTCACCGCCGCCTCCACCGGCGCCGCCTCGAAACGGCTGAAATAGGCATCGACAAGATCGAGCCTTTTGTCCGGCGCGTCGTCGCCTGAAAACACCACCAGCGCATTGGAGGGGTGGTAATGGGTTTTGTGGAAGCGTCGGAACGCCTCGTAGGTCAATTCGGGAATGGCCTTGGGGTCGCCGCCCGAGGAATGGCCATAGGCATTGTCGGGATAGAGCGCGCGCTGCACCAGGTCGTGCATTACCGAATCGGGCGAGGAAAACACGCCCTTCATTTCGTTGAACACCACGCCCTTATAGGTCAGCGGGGCGTCCCGGTCCTCCAATTCGTAATGCCAGCCTTCCTGCGCGAACGTATCCTCGCTGAGCAGGGGGAACAGCACCGCGTCGAGATAGACATCGACGAGGTTGTAAAAGTCCTTGAGATTGGCGCTGGCGACCGGATAGGCGGTCTTGTCGGGAAAGGTCATGGCATTGAGGAAGGTGTGCATGGAGCCCTTGAGCAGCTCCACGAACGGCTTTTTCACCCGATATTTCTCGCTGCCGCACAAAACCGAATGTTCCAGGATATGGGCGATGCCGGTGGAATCCTCGGGCGGCGTCCGGAAGGTGATGCCGAACACCTTGTTCTCGTCATCATTGACCAGGCTCAATATCTCCGCCCCGGTTTTCTTGTGCCGGTAGAACAGCGCCCGCGAATTGATCTCGCCGATCTCTTCGTCGCGCACCAGGTCGAAAGCGGAATGGGAAGTCATGATGATGTCCGAAAAACTCGCATTGCAGGCCGCTAAGGTAGGCACCCCCACCCCGATGCGCCAGAGCGTTTCAAGCAAAAGTGGCTTTGCCTTTCTGGCATTGGCCCTCTTTGTCGCGCCTTCGGCGGCGCAGGACCTGCCCGCCTATCAGGACGACCGCTCCAGTGCCACGGCGCTGATCCAGTCGCTCTACAATGCCATCGACCGCCGCGAATATCTGCGCGCCTGGTCCTATTTCGGCGACAATGCCTGGACCGGCGCGGAGAACGAGCAGGCCGCCGCCGATTACGAAACCTTCCGCCAAGGCTATGCCGATACCGACTTCGTCACCCTGCTCACCGGCGCGCAAAGCAGCGAGGGCGCCGCCGGCAGCACCTATTACACCGTTCCCGTCGCCATCGACGCCGTCGACCGGGCAGGCCATCACAGCCAGTTCGCCGGCTGCTATGTCCTGCGCCTCGCCCAGCCCGCCATCCAGGACAGTCCGCCCTTCCATCCGCTCCATATCGAAAAGGGCGGCTTGCACCCCGCCCGGGGCGCGCTCGAAACCCTGCTTCCCCAGACCTGCGGACAATAGCGCCAACCCGTCCGGCGCTCTTACACCCCGCCGCGGATTTCCGGCTTCACCTGGGTCTCGTACCAGATGCCCAATTGCTTCATCAGCGCCGGAAACAGGCTCTTGCGCGCGCTGGCCGCGACATTGTCGGCGATCTGCTCGGGTTTGGAGACGCCGGCGATGACGGTGGAAACCTGGGGATGGTCGAGGATCCAGCGCAGCGCGAACTGGCTCAGCGCCATTCCGTCCGGCGCGAAACCCTTCAATTCCTGCGCCAATTCCACCCCGCGCTGGAACGGCAGGCCGGAAAAGGTTTCGCCCACCGAAAAGGCCGTGCCCTCGGCATTGTAATTGCGATGGTCCGACACGTCGAAGCGCGTGTTCTTGTCGAATTTTCCGCTCAACAATCCGCTCGCCAGCGGCAGGCGCACGATGATGCCGACATTGCGCTCCGCCGCCTTGGGCAGCAAGGCGCTCGCCGCGTCCTGGCGAAAGAGGTTGAAGATGATCTGCAAGGTCGCGCAGCCGGGTTGGTCGAGGCAGATCAGCCCTTCCTCGATGGTTTCGACGCTGGCGCCCCAATGGCGCACCAGCCCCTCGGCCCGGAATTCGTCCATCCAGCCAAAGACCGCGCCGTCGCGCAGCACCGCCGTGGGCACGCAATGAAGCTGCGCCAGGTCCAGCGTCTCGACGCCCAGCCGCGCCGCCGAGCCCTCAAGGCTCGCTCGCATCGCCGCCTTGCTGTAGCCATCGGGAAACAGCCCGGCCCCGCGCCCCACCTTGGTCGCCACATGCACCGATGCGGACCGCGCATGCGCCCCGATGCGGCTTTCGCTCAGCCCCCCGCCATAGACGTCGGCACTGTCCCAGAAGCTGATGCCCGCCGCATCGGCCGCATCGAGAATGGCCTTGGCCGTTTCGTCGCCCAGGGGGCCGAAATCGCCGCCAAGCTGCCAGCAGCCCAGCCCGATCTCGCTCACCGCATAACCCGTCTTGCCCAGAAGCCGCGTCTTCATGCTGCCCTCCTATCGGGATTGGTGCCCGCCATCGTGCAAGGCCGGCCTATTCAAAATAATCGGGAAAGTCGCCGATCGTCTGGTTGAGCAGCACTTCGGCCCGCGCCAGGTGCGCCCGCATCGCCGCTTCGGCCGCCTCCGCGTCGCCCTTGGCCACCGCTTCGGCGATCAGACGATGCTCGGCGATCGCCCGCTGGCTCGAGGAGACGCCCAGGGTGAGATAGCGCACCCGGTCGAGCTGCATCTTGTGATCGTCGATGAGCTGCCAGGCATATTCCACCCCCGCCAGCCGGGCGAGGGTGCGGTGGAACAATTCGTCCAGCGTGTGGAAACGCCGGTTGTCGTCGGCCGACGAGGCCTGGTCCTGTTCGGCGATCAGCCCGGCCAGCACGTCCGGCGCATCCGCCCGGCCCTGGCTCGCCACCCGGCGGATGATCTCGACCTCGATGCTCTCGCGGATGAACCGGCTCTGGCGCACGCCCTCGGGCGAGATTTTCTTGACCACCGTGGCCCGCTTGGGCCGGATCAGCAGCAGGCCCTGCTGGGCCAGGCGGATGAAGGCCTCGCGCACCGGCTGGCGCGACACGCCATAGCGGCCGGCAATATCGCTCTCGGAAATGACGTCGCCGGGCTTGAGGCCCATGGTGACGATCTCGTCACGCAAGGCGCCCACCACCCGCATCGCCATGGTTTCTTCGCTGTTTTCGGGCGTGCTCACGGTCATTCCTGATTCCCCTTGCCGACCATGGGCACGATGCGCCCGCTATCGCCGCATGTGTTTTGCCGGCTTCCACAGAAATCTGCGCCCGGCCATCGGGGCCGCCTGCTGCGCCGATGCGATTGTAGAAAGAAAATGTACATTTCCGCAATCTTGTATGGTAGATGCTGGGCACGCCCGCTCCCTGGGGCGGACCCGCATATGAGATCGAAGACCGGAGAAATCGAATGACCAAGACCTACGCGCTCGTGGGCACCGGCGGTCGCGCCCGCATGTTTTACGAAGCGATCCTGGGCCCCCACCGCGACCAATCCCGGCTCGTGGCCATCTGCGACACCAATCAGGCGCGCATGGATTACACCAATGGGGTGATCGAGCGCGAATTGTCCGGCCGGAAGGTCCCCACCTACAAGGCCACCGATTTCGCCACCATGATCGCCGAGCAGAAGCCCGAGACGATCATCGTCACCTCGATCGACCGCACCCATCACAAATATATCATCGCCGCCCTGGAGGCCGGTTGCGACGTCATCACCGAAAAGCCGATGACCACCGATGCCGAGAAGTGCCAGGCGATCCTCGATGCGGTCGAGCGCACCGGCCGCAATGTGCGCGTCACCTTCAACTACCGCTACGCCCCGCACAATTCCGCCCTGCGCGAACTGGTCGCGTCCGGCGCCATCGGCACCGTCACCTCGGTGCATTTTGAATGGCTGCTCGATACCCGCCACGGTGCCGACTATTTCCGCCGCTGGCACCGCGACAAGCGCAATAGCGGCGGCCTGATGGTCCACAAGTCCACCCACCATTTCGACCTGGTCAATTTCTGGCTCGGCTCCCAGCCCGAAACCGTCTTTGCCATGGGCGACCTCAAATTCTACGGCCGCGCCAATGCCGAGGAACGGGGCGTCTTCACGCCCTATACCCGCACCACCGGCGTCGAGGCGGCCCGGAACGATCCCTTCGCCATCGACCTCACCGCCACCCCGGTGCAGAAGGGGCTCTATTGGGACGCCGAAAAGGAAGACGGCTACCAGCGCGACCAGAACGTCTTCGGCGACGGCATTTCCATCGAGGACACGATGAACGTCATGGTGCGCTACCGCAACAAGGCGGTCATGACCTATTCGCTCTACGCCTATGCTCCCTGGGAAGGCTTCAACGTCGCCATCAACGGCACCGGCGGGCGCCTGGAACTGATGGTACGCGAAACCTCCTACATCAATGCCGGCTCCACCTCGACCGCCGAAGGCGCCGCCAAGGGCATCGACCTCTACCACTTCCCCCTGCATGGCGAAGGCCGTGTCGTCCCGGTCAAGCAGGGCGAGGGCGGCCATGGCGGCGGCGACAAGATCATGCTCGAGGAAATCTTCGGCAATGCCACGCCGCGCCCCGGTTACGGCGCCAATCACCGCGACGGCGCCCTCTCGATCCTCACCGGCATCGCCGCCAACCAATCCTTCGCCACCGGCCTGCCGGTCGACGTGCGCAAACTGGTCAAACTCTGAACCGTTGCCCCTCCCCTCCCCCCTTGCGGGAGAGGGGCCTGAATACCGGCACCCGCCAGAACTACCCTCATGTCATTCCCACGAAAGTGGGAACCTCCGTTTCAGGCCACAAGGCACGAACCCCTCCACCCCGTCACCACCGGGCTTGTCCCGGTGGTCCATGGGATTTTGAGGCAACCCATGGATTGCCGGGACAAGCCCGGCAATGACGGAGGTGGAGGGTGGGGAGTTTTCACCTCTCCCTATGGGAAGGTCGGCGCACCGCGCCGGGTGCGGGGCCTTGAACAGCACGCCTCAACCATAAGCGATTGCCGCGAATCTAGGACTGGCTGAACGGCACGGACGTGGTCAGCACGTCGCCCGAATTGTTGAATTCGACCTCGAAATCCACCGTGATCTGCGTGCCCACCAGCACGATCCGCGCGCCGATGCGCACGTCGCTGCCGGCGCGGTCCTTCTGCTGCTCGCGCAAATCGAAGCTGATCCGGCCATTGCTCTGGCGTCCCACCGCCATGCCGGTATAGCCGGCATTGGAGCTCATGGCCGCTTCATAGCGCTGCGCGTCGTCATTATAGGCGATGGTGCCGCTGATCGAGAGCGTCGCGTTCACCAGCGTGCAGCGGCCGGTATAATTGATCTTGAGCGCATTGCCCTTGGCCACGCTCAGCCGGCAGCGGAAGGATTCGGGCTGGTCGCCGCCCACCAGCATGCCCTCGCCCCGCCAATTGCCGATATAGGATGAGAGCAGTTCAAGCTCGCGCTCGCCCGCCTGCGCCCCGGCTGCAAACAGCAAAGGCACCATCAGGGCCGCACATGCCACGACGGACCGCAACCATTTCTTAACCATTCGTCCCCTCGGCTGGATAAAAATTCGCCAGAACTGACCAGACAATGTTGTCGTTCATAAACCGCTAAAAAACGACCCCAGATTACGGGGTTGTTACGAATTGGCCAACCACTGGCCTGTAGAACAGTCCGGCGCGGGGTCCGAAGGACTTCAACGCAATGCCATGGGGGGCAGCATGACGGATAAGGCGATCATCGACGCCAGCACTATCGATTACAGCCTCGAAATCGCGGGCCGGCCATTGCACATCCTGCGCCAGGTATCCCTGCGCGTGGCGCCGGCCGAAGTCGTGGCCATTGTCGGCCCCTCGGGCAGCGGCAAGACCTCCCTGCTCATGCTGCTGGCCGGGCTCGAACGGCCCACCGGCGGCACCATCCGCGTCAACGGCACCGATCTGGGCGCGCTGGACGAGGATGGCCTGGCGCGCTTCCGCCGCCACACGCTCGGCATCGTCTTCCAGAGCTTCCATCTCATTCCCTCGCTCACCGCTCTCGACAATGTGGGCCTCGCCCTCGAAATCGCCGAGCCCGGCCTGTCCATGGCCCAGGTGCGCGAACAGGCTGCGGCTGGCCTGGCCGCCGTGGGATTGGGCGACCGGCTCGACCATCGCCCCTCCGCCCTTTCGGGCGGCGAGCAGCAGCGCGTCGGCCTGGCGCGCGCCACCATCGCCAATCCGCCTCTGCTCCTGGCCGACGAGCCCACCGGCAATCTCGACCAGAAGACCGGCGCGGTCGTGGTCGATCTGATGTTCGACCTGGCCCGGCGCCAGCGCACCGCCGTGGTCCTCATCACGCACGATCCCGCCCTCGCGGCCAAGGCCGACCGGGTCTATACCATGACCCAGGGCCAGCTCACCGAAACTCCGGTGACCCGGTGATGCGCGCCGTTCTCGCGGCCATCCGCATTGGCCTTCTCGACATGCGGGGCGACCTGCGACGCTTCGTGCTGCTCGTTGTCTGCCTGGCCGTGGGCACCGCGCTCATTGCCGGTGTCAATTCCGTGGGTGCCAGCATTACCCGTGCGATCGAGGAAGGCGCCGCCGAATTGATGGGCGGCGATGTCGAACTTTCCCGCGCCGACCGGCCGGCCAATCCGGACGAACTGGCCGCCATGCGGCCTTTCGGGGCCGTCGCCACCGTCATCGACACCAATCTGCGCGCCGAAAGCGCCAGCGGCGAGGCCTTTGCCGATGTCAGCGCCGTCGGCCCGCTCTATCCCCTGCTCGGCGCCGTTTCCAGCCCGCAACTGCCCCCCGGTGCCGATCTCGCCGGCCTGCTCGCCCTCGAAAACGACCGGCCCGGCGCCCTGGTCGATGCCATCATGCTCGACCAGCTCAGCCTGGGCGTGGGCGACACGATCATGCTGGGCGGCACCGAATTCGCCGTACGCGGCACCCTGGGCAAGCTTCCCGATGCGCCGGTGCGCGGTTTCCGCCTGGGCATGCCCACACTGATCGGCACCGATGGTTTTGCCATTGTCGGGGACCGCTCCTCGCCCCTGCCGGGTCTGGGCACCTGGTATCGCTACAAGATTCATCTGGCCGACCGCAATCTCGAAGCCGGCATCGCGGCCCTCTCCGAGCAATTCGGCGACAAGGGCTGGACCCTGCGCACCGCCCGCGAGGGCCTGGGAGACATGGTACGCTATTTCGACCTCTTCATGCGCTTTCTCACCATTGTCGGCCTGGGCTCGCTGCTCATCGGCGGCGTCAGCGTCTGGACCGGCATGCAGGCCTATATCGCCGAGCGCGCCGGCGTCATTGCCGTCCTGCGCAGTATCGGTGCCGACCGCAGCCGGGTCTTCCTGCATTTCTTCAGCCAGGTGGCGGCCCTGGCCCTGGTCGGCATTGCCATCGGCCTCGTGATCGGCGGCGGCATCGCCGTCCTGCTCCTGCCCTCGATCGGCGCGGCCGTGGGCATCGCGCTGCAGCCCGCGCTCCATGCCGGGCCGCTGCTCATCGCCGCCGGCGCCGGTTTCGTCACCGCCTTCGCCTTCGCCTATCTGCCCCTGCAACAGGCCCAGACCATTCAGCCGGTCCTGCTCTTCCGCGCCAAGGGCCTTGCCGCCCCACCTATCGATTGGCGCGCGCTGCTCTTCTCCTGGCAGATCGTGCCGCTATTGCTGGCCATTCTCGCCTTTTTCCTGCTCGCCTGGGCCATGACCGGCGATGCCGCCCTGGTCGCCGCCTTCGGCCTTGCCAGTGCCGCCGCCGCCCTGCTGTTCCAGCTTTTCATCCGGCTCGTCCAGGCCGGCCTTTCCCGCCTGCCCCAGCGCGGCCCGCGCATCCTGCGCCACGCTTTGCGCGCCATTTCCAGCGCCGGCCAGAACGCCGCCGCCGTGGTGGTTTCGGCCGGCATGGCGCTGGCCATGCTCATCGTCGTCCTCGTCATGCAGGCCAATCTTCAGCAGGAATTTTTCGGCGCCTCCGCCTTCGATGCGCCCACCCTGGTTGGCTCGGACCTCTTCCCCGACGAGGTCGAACACCTGGCCGAACTGGCCCGAAACGGCAATGGCATCACCCGCTTCGTGTCCACCCCCATGCTGCGCGGCAGCCTTCTCGACGTCGCCGGCACGCCGGTCGAGGCCCTGCGCACCCACGGCCCCGAGGCCACCTTCCTCCTGGCCGGCGAAGTGCCGCTCACCTATCGCAGCCAATTGCCCGCCTCCTCGCGCATGGTGGCGGGCGAATGGTGGCCCGAAGATTATGCCGGGCCAGGACTCGTCAGCCTCCATCAAAGCCTGCGCAACGGCCTTGGCGTCGATCTGGGCGATACGCTGACCTTTTCCATTTTCGGCGATCCGGTCACGGTCACCATTGCCAGTTTCCGCGACTATTCCTGGCAGGGCGGCATCGACTTCCTCGCCACCTTCTCTCCGGGCGTGCTCGACAATTATCCCACTACGCTCTTTGCCGCCGTCACCGCCGCTCCCGGTCAGGAAGAAGCCGTGGCGCGCCTGCTCGCCGGCGAATTGCCCGACATCCGCTTCATCGCCATCGGCGATACCCTCAAGCAGGTCACCGACGCCCTGGCCCAGCTGTCCTTCGCTGCCACCCTGGTGGGCGGCCTGGCGGTGGGCAACGGCCTGCTCGTCCTCATCGGCAGCCTCGCCACCGGACGCCGCCAGCGCGAGGCCGATACGATCATCACCAAAGTGCTGGGCGCCACCCGTTTCGAGCTGATCGCCACCGCCTTCATCCAATATCTGATCCTGGCGGTCCTGGCCGCGATCCCGGCTCTGATCCTGGGTATCGGCGTCGGGCGGCTGGTCGGCATGCTGATGCTCGATGTCGCCTTCACCCTCCATCTCGACGGACTGCTCGTGGTCCTTGCCGTGGCGGTGCTCATCACCGCCCTTCTGGGCGCCATGACCATCCTGCGCGCGGCCTCGGCCCGGCCGGCTCGGCTATTGCGCGATCTTTAGCGGGCCGGGGCGCGAAATGTGAACACTCCGTCAGCCTCTGGCCGAATCGGTGACGGTTTATGCTAGCAATGCGCTAACCGAACAGTGCCGTGCGTCGTCCTTTCCGTGTCGGATGTGAACGCGCCCGCCGGAGACGCAATGCAGGTCGCCATCGACATGGGAGAGAGCCGGAGCGCGGGCCCCGCGCGCATGGATCTCGAAGAACTTCTGGCTACGCGCCTCCTGGTGCAGGGCAATTCCGGCTCCGGAAAATCCCACCTGCTGCGCCGCCTGCTCGAGCAATCGGCCCAGTGGGTGCAGCAATGCGTTGTCGATCCAGAGGGCGATTTCGTAACGCTTTCAGAGCGTTATGGGCATTTGGTAGTGGATGCCACCCGCACCGAGAACGAATTGACCCGCATTGCCGCCCGCGTCCGCCAGCACCGCGTCTCGGTCGTGCTCAACCTCGAAGGGCTTGATGCCGAGCAGCAGATGCGCGCCGCCGCCGCCTTTCTGGGCGGCATGTTCGATGCCGACCGCGACTTCTGGTATCCGGTCCTTGTCGTGGTCGACGAAGCCCAGCTCTTCGCCCCAGCCGCCGGCGGCGAAGTCTCTGACGAAGCACGCAAATTATCGCTCGGCGCCATGACCAACCTCATGTGCCGGGGCCGCAAGCGGGGGCTGGCCGGCGTCATCGCCACCCAGCGCCTCGCCAAGCTCGCCAAGAACGTCGCCGCCGAGGCCTCCAACTTCCTGATGGGCCGCACCTTTCTCGATATCGACATGGCCCGCGCCGCCGATCTCCTGGGCATGGACCGCCGCCAGGCCGAGCAGTTCCGCGACCTCGAGCGCGGCCATTTCGTCGCCCTGGGTCCGGCCGTGTCCCGCCGGCCCCTGCCCATAATCATCGGCCCGGTGGAAACCGCCGCGCGCTCCACCAGTCCCAAGCTGACCCCCTTGCCCGAAGCGCCGGCAGACGCCGCCGAGCTGATTTTCACCCAGGAGCCGGAGGAACTGGCCCGGCCGCTCGTGCGTCGCCCCGCGCCGCCGCCTCCGCCCTCGACCAACGACCTGCTGGCCCAGGTGGCCCGGGCTCGCGCGCAAGCGCCCGAGGAACCGGCTTCCCTCTTTCCCGAAATCGATGAGGCCGAGCGCGACGAAATGGTCAGGACGGTCATGGCCGAATTGATGAGCGATCCCGATGCCGGTTTTCGCACCACCGCCGTGCTCTATCAGGATTTCCTGGTGCGCTGCCGCATTCGCCGCGTGCCCGGCGAACCGCCGGCCCTGCCCGCTTTCAAGCGGCTCCTGGCCATTGCCCGCGTCGCGCCCGACGAGCAGACGGCCGGCTCCGATGGCTGGCAGCAGGCGCTGGCGCTCTCCGAAACCCTCACCGACGACGTGCAGGGCGTTTTCCTGGTCATCGCCCAGGCCGCTCTGGCCGGCGCGCCCTGCCCGTCCGATGCCACCCTCGCCCGGCTCTATGGCACCCATTCGGCGAGCCGCGCCCGGCGTCTGCTCACCTGGTTCGAGGAACGCGGTCTCATCGTCCTGCGCACCGATTTTCGCGGGGCCCGCATCGCCGCCTTCCCCGATCTGGGCGCGGAAACCGCCCCCGGCGATCCCAACGCCCCCGACCAGCTCGGCCAGGAGCGCGGCGCCGCCGAATAGAACGGCCTATCCCAGCAATTGGGCGCGGAAACTGTAGCGCCCCGTGGCGCCGGGTCCCAGCACCTCCGAATAGGGCCTTTCGCCGAGATCGTCCGAACCGCCCATTTCCGCCGCCGTTCCGTGCCAGGGCTCGAGGCACAGGAACCCCGCGCCCGGCTTGGTCCAGAGCGCGAAATTGGGCAGGTTTTCCCAGGTGAAATGCACTTGGGGGCCCTCCGGGGGGCCATAAAGCAGCCCGGCTCCCGCCCCTTGCGGAAACACCATGGCGTCGGCGGCGAACTGGCCGGGATCGAGCACGAGCCGGCCCCGCGCGAACGGCGAGGCCAGCGGAGCGGGTTCGACCAGCCCGCCCGAAAGCCGGTGCAGGTCCGGCGCGCCGCCATTGTCGAGCGTCACTTCATGCGCCTTGCCCGCGCCGCCCGGCAGCGGCCAGGCAAAGGCGGGATGAAAGCCGATCCCATAGGGCATGACCCGATGGTCCAGATTGCTGACCTCGGCACTGACCACAACCGCGCGCCCCTCCACCCGATGCTCGATATCGAGCCGGAAGTCGAAGGGATACATGGCCCGGCTCGCTTCCGATGCCTCCAGCCGATAGACGCAGCGATCCGATTCCTCGGCCACGAGTGTGAAATTGCTGCGCCGGGCAAAGCCGTGCTGGCCCATCTGGTAACGCCGGCCCTCTATGGTCACCGTGTCGTTGGGCGCCCGCCCCACCATGGGAAACAGCACCGGCGAGCGCCCGGTCCAGTAGGTGGCGTCGCCATGCCAGAGCCAATGCCGGCCGTCACGGGTCTGGATCGATTGCATTTCCGCGCCCAGAGCGGCCACGTCCACACTGATCTCGTCATTGGCGATACGGGTGAGTTGCATGCGCCTCTCCGGGCGGTTTCGATTTGGGGTCGCCTATCCTACCGACTTCCCGTAGCGGAGAGAACCCGGGCGTACGCCCGAGGATGAACAAGTTCTCAATCGGGTGCCCATTCGGTGCCGGTGCGCCGCATCAGGGCTTTCGCATCGCCCGGCGCCTTCAGCTTGTCCGTATTGTCGAAGAACACGAAGGCGTCGCGGGCCCGTCCGTCGGCAGTAGGACCGGAGGCGAAATTGCCATCCGTGGCCGCGCCGCTCGTCCAGTTGCGCACCCGTTCGGCCCAGCGGTCGAGTTCGGTATCTGAATAGCCCGATTTGTAGAGTTCAGCCGAACCGTGCAGCCGGCAATAGACGAAGTCCGCCGTTACATCCATCAGCAGCGGCCAATCGACCGTATCGGCACAAACCAGCGCCACCTCATGACGGCGCAAAAGGGCGACGAAGGCGGGATCGCAAAAACTTTCATGCCGGATTTCCATGGCGTGGCGCACCCGCCGCACCACGCCATCGCCGTAATCGGCGGGCGCCTTGAGCCGTCCGTCATGCCTGTGCGCCAGGTCCGCCGCTGCCGCCGTATCGTGCGGTAACAGGCGAAAGAACGCCTCTATCCGCTCCGCATCGAACCTGAACCGGGCCGGAAATTGCCAGAGGATGGGCCCGAGCTTGTCGCCCAGCACAAGCGGGCCGGAAGCGAAGAAATTGGCCAGCGGCGCCTCGGGTCTTTTGAGCCGCAGCATATGCGTCAGATAGCGTGATCCCTTGACGGCAAAGACGAAGCCTTCCGGTGCCGCAGCCGCCCAGGATCTGAAAGCCTTGGGCGTCTGCATGCCATAGAATGTGCCGTTGATCTCCAGCGCATTGAACTGGGACGCGGCAAAGCGCAATTCCCGGCTCTGCACCAACCCCGGCGGATAGAAATTGCCGCGCCAGGGCTTGTAGGTCCAGCCCGAAACCCCGATCCGGATATCGCCCGCAGCCCTGTGAGACACGTCCATTCGCTCCTTGCCGTGAAGCGGAACGCCCGGAAGGCCGTTGGCGTTGCCATGCGCAATCCGCTTGCTCCCCGGCCCTGCGACCCGCTATGCCGCAGCCATGTCCTGGCCAGCTCTGCCCATCGATGCCGCCCTGCCCGCTCTGGCCGATGCCCTCGCCCGGGCCCATGGGGCCGTGCTCGTCGCTCAGCCGGGCGCGGGCAAGACCACGCGCGTGCCGCTGGCCCTGCTCGAAGCGCCCTGGCGGGCCGATGGCCGCATTCTCGTGCTTGAACCGCGCCGCCTCGCCGCCCGGGCCGCCGCCCGGCAAATGGCACGGCTGCTGGGCGAAGAGGTCGGCCGGCGCGTCGGCTATCGCGTACGCATGGATGCAAAAATTTCGGCCAATACCCGCATCGAGATCGTCACCGAGGGCATTTTCACCCGCATGATCCTCGACGATCCCGAACTGACCGGAATCTCCGCCATCTTGTTCGATGAATTTCACGAACGCAGCCTCGATGCCGATCTGGGCCTGGCGCTCGCGCTTGACGCGCGCGCCCTGCGTCCCGACCTGCGCCTCCTGGTCATGTCCGCCACCATGGACAGCGCCCGCGTCGCCGGCCTGCTGGGCGATGTGCCGGTCATCGACAGCCCTGGCCGCACCTTTCCGGTCGAGACTATTTATACCGAGCCCGACCCCTTGCTGCGCCTCGAAGACCAGGTCGGCGCCGCCATTCTCAAAGCCCTGCGCGAGCATGAAGGATCGATCCTGGCCTTCCTACCCGGCCAGGGTGAAATCACCCGCATTGCCGAACGCCTCGCCCCACGCCTTCCCGATCATGTCGACCTGGCGCCGCTTTACGGCCAATTAAGCCCGGCCGAGCAGGACCGCGCCATCCAACCCGCCAGTGCCGGCCGGCGCAAGGTGGTGCTCGCCACATCCATCGCCGAAACCTCGCTCACCATCGAAGGCGTGCGCATCGTCATCGATAGCGGCTTTCGCCGCGTGCCGGTCTACGAGCCGGCCACAGGGCTCACCACGCTCGCCACGACCCGGGTTTCCCGGGCTGGCGCCGAACAGCGGCGCGGTCGCGCCGGACGTACCAGCCCCGGAATCTGCATCCGCCTCTGGAACGAGGGGCAGAACGCCGCCCTGGCCCCTTTCGACACGCCTGAAATGCTCGCTGCCGACCTGGCCGGCCTGATGCTCGACCTGGCCGCCTGGGGCGTCACCGATCCTGCGCATCTGGCCTTTCTCGATCCCCCGCCCGCACCGGCCTGGAATGAGGCCAAAGCCTTGCTCACCCGGCTCGACGCCATCGATCCTTCCGGCCGTCTTACGGCGGCTGGCAAGGCCCTGTCGCGCCTGCCGCTGCATCCGCGCCTGGCCCATATGGTCGTTTCCGGTGCCGCGGCGGGCGATGCCTCGACCGCCGCCGAACTCGCCATATTGATAGGCGAACGCGGGCTGGGGGGCGATGACATCGACCTGGCCCATCGCCTCGAACGCTTCCGCCGCGAGCGTGGCAGGCGTGCCGAGGAGGCGCGCGCCCTGGCTGCGCGCTGGGCCGGAATGGCCGGAGGCGGCACTGGCGAAAACCGCGCCGCCGGCTATCATCTGGCCCGCGCCTTCCCCGATCGCGTCGCCCAGGCCACCGGCGCGCGCGGCCGCTTCCGTCTGGCCAATGGCCGCCAGGCCCAGCTCGATGAAAGCCATGCCCTTGCCGGCACCCCCTTCCTGGTCGTCGCCGATCTGACCGGCAGCGCCGGCCAGGGCCGCATTCGCGCCGCCGCCACACTCACCCTGGATGACCTCGAAACCCTGTTCGCCAACCATATCGAGGCCATGACCGGCCTCGCCTTCGACGCCGCCACCGGTGCGGTCCGCGCCCGCCGCCAGCGTCGCCTCGATGCGCTGCGCCTTGGCGACGAGCCGGTGCCGATCCCCGACCCGCACGCCGCCGCCGTGCTGCTGGCCGAAGCCGCAATGAAGCGCCCCGGCGATCTACCCTGGAGCAAAGAGCAAAAGGCCCTGCGGGCCCGCGCCACCTTCCTTCACGAAACCCTGGGGGCAAGCTGGCCCGATCTTTCCGACGCGGCCCTGGCCGCCGACCCATCCTGGCTTGCGCCGCACCTGGTCGGCGAAACGCGCCTGGGCGCCATTACCGCCCAGCATCTGGGCGCGGCCCTCGATACTGTCCTGCCCTGGGCGCAGCGTCAGGAAATCGAGCGCCTGCTGCCCAGCCATTTCCATGCGCCCTCGGGCAGCCATCTGCCCATCGACTATGCCGCCGAAAACGGCCCGGCCCTGGAAATCCGCGTGCAGGAATTGTTCGGCCTCGACCGCCATCCCACCATTGCCGGGGGCAAGGTGCCGCTCCTTTTGGTACTGCTCTCGCCCGCCCATCGCCCCATCCAGACCACGCGCGATCTGCCTGGATTCTGGCGCGGCTCCTGGAGGGACGTGGCGCGCGATCTCAAGGGCCGCTATCCCCGCCATCCCTGGCCCGACGATCCGCTTGCCGCTCCCGCCACCAGCCGCGCCAAGCCGCGCGGCACTTGAGGGGAACGAACCGGACGAGCCTATTCGGCCGGAAGGAATGTCAGCGCCTCGCCGTTGATGCAATAGCGCAGCCCCGTGGGCGGGGGTCCATCGGGAAAGACATGGCCCAGATGGCTGCCGCAGGTGGCGCAATGGACTTCCGTGCGCACCATGCCGAAACTGCGGTCGGTATCGGTTTCCACAGAGCCGGGAACCGGATCGTTGAAACTGGGCCAGCCGGTGCCGCTCTCGAATTTCAGCGTCGAGCGGAACAGCGGATTGTCGCAGCCGGCGCAGGCGAAGGTGCCGGCGCGCTTTTCATGCAGAAGCGCGCAGCTTCCCGGCGGCTCGGTGCCGTGTTCGCGCATGATCCGGTATTGCTCCGGCGTCAGTCTGGCGCGCCATTCGGCTTCGCTGCGGGTCACGGGATAGACATGGGCATCCATGGCATCACTCCTTTGTCGGCCTTCCATTCGTTCAGGATATAGGCTGAGTTACACGCCATTCCCAGCAGCGGCGCCATCATCGCGCATTCCAAGGACGTTCAATGACCTTCGTGACCTCCCTCGAACAGCTCGAAGCCCTCTACCAGCCGGCCCCCTCGCCCGCATCGACCACCAAGATCGCGCCCGTCATGACGCCCGAATATCGCCGCCTGCTCGAAGCCAGCCCTTTCGTGGTGCTGGCCACGTCCGGCCCGGAAGGCCTCGATTGCTCGCCGCGCGGCGACCGGCCGGGCTTCGTGCGCATCGCCGACGAGAAAACCCTGATGCTGCCCGACCGGCGCGGCAATAATCGCATCGATTCGCTGCGCAATATCGTGCGCGACCCTCGCTGCGCCCTGCTCGCCCTCATTCCCGGCTCGGGCACCACGCTCAGGATCAATGGCCGCGCGCAGCTTTCCATCGATCCAGGCCTGCTCGAAAGTTTCGCCGTCGACGACAAGGCGCCGCGCTCGGTCATCGTGTTCTCGATCGAGGAAGTCTATTTCCAGTGCGCCCGCGCCGTTCTGCGCTCGCAATTGTGGAACCCCGAAGCCCATGTCGACCCCCGGACCCTGCCCACGCCGGGCCAGATTCTCGCCGCGCTCACCCAGAACCGGGTGGGTGGGGACGCCTATGACCAGGCCTGGCCCGAGCGAGCCAGGGCCAGCATGTGGTAGCATCACGAACGATTTCGGCCTCATGCGCCGAAAAACCGGATCGACGGATTTTTCAGAGAAATGGTGGGTGCGACAGGGATTGAACCTGTGACCCCTGCCGTGTGAAGGCAGTGCTCTCCCGCTGAGCTACGCACCCGCTGCCATCGGCAGGGAAAAAAGAGAGATGGTGGGCGTGACAAGGATCGAACTTGTGACCCCTACGATGTCAACGTAGTGCTCTCCCGCTGAGCTACACGCCCATCTCTCCGGGACCGCAAGCGCATGGCGTTTCCGGTGGCGCGGATAGACCACAAATCCCCATTGGCGGTCAAGGGGGCAATCCGCGCTCTGTGAATTTCCGCGCGCCGTCCGCCTCAGGCGGCCAGCAGCCGTTCCACTTCGCTCACCAGGTCCTTGAGATGGAAGGGTTTGGAGAGCACCGACGCATCCTTGGGCGCGTCGCTGTCGGGGTTGAGCGCCACCGCCGCGAAGCCGGTGATGAACATCACCTTGAGATCCGGGTCGAGTTCGGTGGCCCGCCGCGCCAGCTCGATCCCGTCCATTTCCGGCATCACGATATCGCTCAGGAGCAGCGAGAAGGGCTCTTCGCGCAGCCGCTCATAGGCCGATAGCCCGTTGTCGAACGACACCACCTCATAGCCGGCATTCTTGAGCGCCCGCGTCAGGAACTGGCGCATGTCGTTATCGTCTTCGGCGAGCAGGATTCGCTTCATCAAAAGCCCCTTGGCCCCTTGCGGTGAGTCGTGTGGTTCAGGCGATGTTTAGTCCACTTTGCCGCCTGCGCAACCGTCCCGGCGCCGCGGCGCCCTCTTCTCCCGCATTTTCCGGGCCTCTTCGTTCGCAATCGCGCGAAGAACTGGACAAGCGCGCCCCGCCGCGCGACACTTTGTGGACACAAATCACCTTTGGCGCCGCTTTCGGCGCTCTATCGGGGGAGACTTCGTGCGATCCGATTATTGGGATCAATCCGCCTTTGAAACCGTCCGGCCCCGCCGCATGGTCGCGCCCATCGTGTTCAATTCTCCCCATTCGGGGCGTGTCTATCCCCCGCGTTTCCTGGCCATGACGCGGCTCGATCATCTGTCGATCCGCCAGTCCGAGGATGCCTATGTGGACGAGCTTTTCGCCCGTGCGCCGCATCTGGGCGCCCCTTTGCTGCGCGCGCATTTCCCGCGTGCCTATCTCGACGTCAACCGCGAGCCCTGGGAACTCGACCCCACAATGTTCGTCGAACCCCTTTCGGACCGGTTCAACACCACCTCGCCGCGTGTCGCGGCGGGCCTGGGCACGCTGGCCCGGGTCGTGGCCGAGAACAAGCCGATCTATCGCGAGCGCCTGACGCTGGACGATGCGCGTATGCGCATCGAGGGCATCTACCGGCCCTATCACGACGCCTTGCAGAAATTGCTCAGCCAGTCGCTTTCCGTGTTCGGCGTCGCCGTGCTCATCGATTGCCACTCCATGCCGCGCATCGGAAGACACGGCGAGCGCGCCACGCCCGACGTCGTGCTGGGCGATCGCTACGGCACCACCTGCGCGCCCGCTTTGGTCGATCTGGTGGAAACCATCTTCACCGCGGCCGGCCTGCGCGTGGCGCGCAACCGCCCCTATGCCGGCGGCTTCTGCACCCGCTCCTATGGCCGCCCGCAGCACGGCGTCCATGCCTTGCAGATCGAACTCAGCCGCCATCTCTATATGAGCGAGACGACGCTGGAGAAAAATGCCGGCTTCGAGCCGCTGCGCCAATTGCTCGACCGGCTGATCCTGACGCTTATCGGGCTCGATCTGGCCGCCCTGGCCGGACTGCCCTTGGCCGAAACGGAAAAAGCCGCCGCCGAATAGCCAACAAAAAGGGGCTGTCCCCAAAGACAGCCCCCAGTCAAGGGAGGAACGATGCGCGGCCATGCGTCGAGCCCCCAATCCCGACGAAATGCCCGCAAAGCATCAATGCCCTTTTCCGATGCGCCCTTTTCTGCCGGCCAGCAAGGCAAAGGAGCGTTGCGCACAAGCGTTCGGCCTCGCCTTGTTGCAAAAATGAATCAGCCCCAGGCGCCGCATCCACGCGATTTCGCTTCATTTGCGCCGCCCGAGCCTGTAACTCCGCCGCAGGGCCCACTCTTTCCCGACCCCGGATTTTTGCCGATGCCGTCTTCCCCCGCCGATCCCGATTTCATCCGCATCGAACAGGTCCTGCTCGCGGCCATGGAAGCGGCCGCCGCGCGCACCCTGCCGCTGTTCCGCACGCCCTTGGCCGTCGCCAACAAGCTGGCCGGCGGCTTCGATCCGGTCACCGAAGCTGACCGGCAGGCCGAAACCGCCATTCGCGACATCATCGCCGCCGCCTTTCCCGACCATGCCATTATCGGAGAGGAATGGGGGAAAACCGGCGAAGGGCGCCATAGCTGGATCATCGACCCGGTCGATGGCACGCGCGCCTTCATTTCCGGCGCTCCGGTCTGGGGCACGTTGATCGGCTTTGCCGTCGATGGCGTGGCACTGGCGGGCGCCATGGGTCAGCCCTTTATCGGGGAAACCTTCCTGGCCGTGCCCGGTCGCTCCACCTATCGGCGCGGTGGCATCGCCAGGGCCAATGTCACGAGCGGGGAAACCGAATTGGCGGCGGCCCGCGTCTTCACCACCACGCCCAACCTGTTCGACACTCCCGCCCTCAAGGCCAAATGGCAGGCCATCGAAGCGGCCACGCGCCTGCAGCGCTTCGGCATGGATTGCTACGGCTATGCCCTGCTGGCCGCCGGCCAGGCCGATCTGGTCGTCGAGCCCTATCTCAACAGCTACGACATTGCCGCCCTCGTCCCCATCATCCGCGAGGCCGGCGGCGCCATTGCCTGCTGGGACGGCTCCGATCCCAGCCAGGGCGGCAATGTCGTGGCCGCTGCTACCCCGCAATTGCTGGAAAAGGCCCTGGACCTGGTGAACCGCAGCTGACGCCAGCGTTCCGCCTGGCCTTCCCAGCCTTTTCTATGGGCTCTGTTCGGTAATGAACGCGTCGAATGCCGCCAGCACCTGCCCGCGGATCGCGTCACTTTCCATGAACATTTCATGCCGCGCCCCGGCGATCACCATATGCCGTCCGGTCCTGAGACGCAGGCCCAATTGCTCGATGGCCGGCGTCGAGACGATCCGGTCCCGTGCCGCCGCCAGAATCAGCATGGGAATTTTGAGCTGACCGGGAAAGCCGTCGCGTCCGGCATCGACCATGGCGCGCAACGATGCCGCCAGCCAGCGGAAAGTGGGCGAGCCGATATAAAGCCCGTCATCGGCCCGGATCGTCTCCACCATGCGCTTGTAGCGCAGCATGTCCGAGGTCAGGGGATTGTCGGGATACATGGATTCGTCCGGCCGCCGGTCGCCGCGCCGCGCCATGGGCAGTCGCCCCAGGCCGACAAAGCTCACCGCCTCGGCGATTCCCGCCCAGCGCCGCAACGAATGGTCCATTCCATGCAGCCCCACCATGGGGGCACTGAGAAATACCCGGTCGAACATCATCCGGTCCCGCGCCGCCGCGTAAAGGCTCACCAGCCCGCCCATGGAATGGCCCACGAGATAGAAGGGCGGCGGACAATCGGGCAGCAGGATTTCGGCATGAAAGGCCCGCAGATCGGTCCAGTAATCCTCGAACCGGTCGACATAGCCCAGTGTCCGATTGCCGATCAGCCGGTCCGAGCCACCCTGGCCGCGCCAATCGAAGGTGGCCACGGCAAAACCGCGCGCCCGGAAATCGGCGATCGTCTCGAAATATTTCTCGATATATTCGGTTCGCCCCTGCACCAGGCACACCGTGCCACGCGGCTTGCCCTCCCCCTTGGGCCACAGGCAATAGCGCAGCCGCGCCTTGTCGGGCGTACTCATGAAGCCCGCCCGCGCGCCTTCTGGCATGGGATTGCTGGCAGTCAGCGCCAGCTTCGGTCCGTTCGGGTCGGCGATGGCGGTCACGGCGGCCTCTTTTCCTTGTCGCAAGGCGAAAGGTAATCCACAGCCGTAAACAAAGAAAAGCCGGCACGGCCCTTGCGGGACATACCGGCCTTTCAACCCGGGCGGCGCCGTGCGGGGGGCGGGTGACGGCGCCTTCAGGGTGCGTAAGCATTCCGATCGCTCGGAAGCGCTCACATGCCCCCTTCTAGCCCATCCCCGATGAACCGCCCCCGAGCACGCCGTTCATCTGGCGTTCATTGCCGGAGCGCTTCGGCCCTCCCCAACGCCTCTTGAACCGGCCGGAGCCTCACCTAAATAAAACCTGTCCGCCGGATATCCGGGGACGCCGGCCCTGCCGCCCATCGCTCGCCACTTCTGGGAGCCAAGCGCAGGCACCGGTCGAAAAACCCACGTTGCTCAACGGAGAATGTGACATGCAGACCATCGATTTTTCCCCCTTCTATCGCTCCACCGTCGGCTTTGACCGTCTGTTCAACCGCCTCGATACCCTGGGTGCCCAGGAAGCCAAGACCTACCCGCCCTACAATATCGAGCGTACCGGCGAGGATGCCTATCGCATTTCCATCGCCGTTGCCGGCTTCTCCAATGGCGACATCGCCGTGGAAACCCGCGAGAACAGTCTGGTTATCAAGGGTGCCAAGCCCGCCGAAAGCGGTGAGGGCAAGCGCGAATTCCTCCATCGCGGCATTGCCGAACGCGCCTTCGAGCTGCGCTTCCAGCTTGCCGATTATGTCGAGGTTCAGGGCGCGGCGCTCGAAAACGGGCTCCTTCACCTGGAATTGAAGCGCGAATTGCCCGAAAGCAAGAAGGCGCGGACCATCCCCGTCAATGGCGGCACCGCCACCATCGAGGACAAGTCCGTCAACTAAACCGGGCTTCGACCCAAAAGAGGGCGCCGGCCGCTGAAGCCGGCGCCCCGCATGAGCTTCCGACGTCCATCGGAAACGGCAAGGCGCGGTCCCCCCGGGGCCGCGCCTTTTCCGTCCCGCCGGTCCGGAGCAACCTGTCGGTACCGCCGATAGGGGCTGCCGATCCGGCGTGGAACTTCACCCGCCTGCCGCCAGTTGAACGGGGACAGACCCCTTTTCAACCCAGCGTCAGGATAATCTCCATGAAAACCCCCTCCATCGCCCTCAAGGCCAATGCCAAATCCGCGATCATCGAGCTGCTCAATGCGCGCCTCGCCGATTCCATCGATCTGGCATTGATGACCAAGCAGGCGCATTGGAACCTCAAGGGTCCCAATTTCATCGCCGTGCATGAAATGCTCGATCCCATGCGCGCCGCCATCGACACGCATGTCGACATCATCGCCGAACGCATCGCCCAGCTCGATGGCACGCCGATCGGCACCAGCCAGGGTGTCGCCAAGGCCAGCGCCCTGGCCGAATATCCCACCGACATCAAGAAGGTTCCCGACCATCTCGCCGCCTTGGCCGAGCGCTTTGCCAAGCTGGCCAATCAGGTGCGCGAGGATATCGACAATACCGACCAGGCCGGCGATGCCGACAGCGCCGACATCCTCACCGCCTTTTCGCGCGAACTCGACAAGGATTTGTGGTTCATCAAATCCCATCTCGAATGAGAATCCGCCGGTCTGAGCTGACCCGATCCCATGCTCCGGCGGCGCGTCTGGCGCCGCCGGAAAGTCCTACGCCGCCTTACGCGCCATAAATAGGACAATGCAGGAAAATCACGCCTGGAAATAGGATTTATGATCGAAATTTACGCAGCCTGCCCAGAATTTCGGCAGATTCAGTGACATTTCGCGCGCAAAATCCTATAATTCCTATAGCCAGAAAAACTATTTCCTATAACACCCTCAAAAAGTCCAACTTTGCTGCTTGCCCGGAATTTTGAAGTGTGCAAATGTGCCCTGGTTAGGGCAGCACTCCTGTCCTATCTGACGTGTCGCCCCGCTCTCCGCGGCCAGCGCGCACGCTGGTCCGGCTGGCCCGCTAGACGATAGCGGAAACGGACAGGCGGGGCTTGATATGAGCCCGAATTGAGCGGCCATTTGGATGCAGCGTCGCTTTCCTGGAATGGACACGAGCGCCCTCCGAGCCGTACCATGTGCGACCCGAACGCTTGATCTGTCCGCACTTGAACGGCGGAGTTCCCGCCCCTGCGTCATCCGCCCCTTCGGGGTCACCAGATTGAGGGAATTATACCATGGTCACCAGCCCGATGGGATCGAACCAAACCCCGACACGGCAGCACGCCGCCGGCCCGATTGCGGGACGGCCGGCGGCACAAGGCCTTTATGATCCCAAAAACGAGCACGATGCCTGCGGCATCGGCATGATTGCCAATATCAGGAACCAGCCCAGCCACGAAGTGGTGCAGAAGGGCCTCGAGATTCTTGAAAACCTCGAACATCGCGGCGCCGTGGGCGCCGACCCCCTCATGGGCGACGGCGCCGGCATCCTTGTCCAGGCCCCCCATGCCTTTTTCCGCAAGGTCCTGCCTTTCCCCCTGCCCGAGCAGCATCATTATGCCGTGGCGATGATCTTTTATCCCAACGATACCGCCTTGCGCGATCGTTGCGCCGCCATCATCCGCCAATGCCTCGAGAGCGAAGGGCTCGCGCTTCTGGGCGAGCGTATCGTGCCCACCGACAATTCCCGGCTTTCCCAGGGAGTCATCGCCACCCAGCCGATCATCGAGCAGATGATCCTGGCGCGTCCGGCCGATCTCACCCTCGATGAATTCGAGCGCAAGCTCTTCATCGCCCGCAAGGTCATTTCCAACCGCGTCTATGAGGCCGTGCCCGAGAGCGATACCGATAACGGCTTTTATGTCGTGTCCATGTCGGCCCGCACCATCGTCTATAAGGGCATGTTCCTGGCCGACCAGCTCGGCGCCTTCTATCCGGACCTGCACGACGAGGCCTTTGAAAGCGCCATCGCCCTGGTCCATCAGCGCTTTTCCACCAATACCTTCCCGTCCTGGAAGCTGGCCCATCCCTATCGCATGACCACCCATAATGGTGAGATCAACACCATCAGGGGCAATGTGAACTGGATGGCGGCACGCCAGGCCTCGGTGCATTCGCGCTATTTCGGCGACGATATCCCTAAGCTCTGGCCCATTTCCTACGAGGGCCAGTCCGACACCGCCTGTTTCGACAACGCGCTCGAATTCCTGGTGCGCGGCGGCTATCCCCTGCCGCACGCGGCCATGATGCTCATCCCCGAAGCCTGGGCCGGCAATCCGTTGATGGATGAAAAGCGCCGCGCGTTCTACCAATATCACGCTTCGCTGATGGAGCCCTGGGACGGCCCGGCCGCCATGTCGCTTTCCGATGGCCGCTATGTCGTGGCGACCCTCGACCGCAATGGCCTGCGCCCCGCCCGCTATCTCATGACGCGCGAAGGCCATGTGGTGCTCGCCTCGGAATCGGGGGTTCTCGACATTCCCGAGGAGGACATCGTCGAGCGCTGGCGCCTGCAGCCGGGCCGCATGCTGCTCATCGACCTCGAACAGGGCCGCATCATCTCCGACGACGAGATCAAGTCCACCCTGGCCACCGCCAATCCCTACGCGGACTGGCTGGCCCGCACCCAGATCGTGCTCGAGGACCTGCCGCCGGTGCCCGCCAAGGCGCCCGAGCCCACCGAAGCCCTGCTCGACCGGCTCCAGGCCTTTGCCTATACCCAGGAAGACTTCAAGCTGCTGATGGCCCCCATGGCCACGACCGGCCAGGAAGCCGTGGGCTCCATGGGCACCGATACGCCTATTTCCGCGCTCTCGGACAAGCCCAAGCTCCTCTATACCTATTTCAAGCAGAATTTCGCCCAGGTCACCAACCCGCCCATCGATCCGATCCGCGAGGAATCGGTGATGAGCCTGGTGTCCTTCATCGGCCCGCGCCCCAATCTCTTCGACCTCGAAGGGCTCTCGACGGTCAAGCGCCTCGAAGTGCGCCAGCCCATCCTCACCAACGAGGACCTCGAAAAGATCCGCGGCATCGGCGACATCGAGTCCAACCAGTTCAAGACCAAAACGCTCGACATCACCTATCCCAGGGAAAACGGGGCCGAGGGGATGGAGGCGGCCATCGACGCGCTTTGCGAGGCGGCCGAGCAGGCCGTGCGCGGCGAATACAACATCATCATTCTGTCCGACCGGCTGGTCTCGGCCGAGCGGCTCGACATTCCCACGCTCCTGGCGCTGGCGGCGGTGCATCACCACCTTATCCGCAAGGGATTGCGGACCTCGACGGGCCTGGTGGTCGAAACCGGCGAAGCGCGCGAAATCCACCATTTCGCCATGCTGGCCGGCTATGGGGCCGAGGCGATCAATCCCTATCTCGCCTTCGAGGCTCTGCGCTCGCTCCATGCCGAGGGCAATTACCCCGAGGAAGTCTCGGCCGACGAAGTCGTCTATCGCTACATCAAGAGCGTCGGCAAGGGGCTACTCAAGGTCATGTCCAAGATGGGCATCTCCACCTATCAATCCTATTGCGGCGCCCAGATTTTCGACGCGGTCGGGCTCAATTCCGAATTCGTGAAGAAGTATTTCTTCGGCACCGCCACCTCCATCGAGGGGGTGGGGTTGCAGGAAGTCTCCGAGGAAACCGTGCGCCGCCACACGCTGGCCTTCGGCGACGACGCGGTCTTGCGCAAGGCCCTCGATGTGGGCGGCGAATATGCCTATCGCATGCGTGGGGAAAAGCACGCCTGGTCGCCCGACCTGGTGGCCGATCTCCAGCACGCCGTGCGCATGCACGAGGAAAGCCCCGAAACCGCCCAGGCGCGCTACGATGGCTTTGCCGCGCGCGTCAATTCCGGCGAAAACGGCTATCTCGCCATCCGGCATCTGTTCGATATCCGCCCGCTCGGCCCCGCCGTGCCGCGCGAGGAGGTCGAGCCGGTCGCCCGGATCGTGCGGCGCTTTTCCACCGGCGCCATGTCCTTCGGCTCCATCAGCCGCGAGGCCCATACCACGCTCGCCATTGCCATGAACCGCATCGGCGGCAAGTCCAATACCGGCGAGGGCGGCGAGGAGCCGGATCGCTACAAGCCGCTCTCCGACGGCTCGCGCAATCCGCTGCGCTCGGCCATCAAGCAGGTGGCATCGGGCCGCTTCGGCGTCACGGCCGAATATCTGGTCAATGCCGATCAGATCCAGATCAAGGTGGCCCAGGGTGCCAAGCCCGGCGAGGGCGGGCAATTGCCTGGCCACAAGGTGGACTGGATCGTCGCCAAGACCCGCCATTCCACCCCCGGCGTGGGGCTCATCAGCCCGCCGCCGCATCACGACATCTATTCCATCGAGGACCTGGCCCAGCTCATTTACGATCTCAAGAACGTCAATGAACAGGCCGACATCTCGGTCAAGCTGGTGTCCGAAGTCGGGGTCGGCACGGTGGCGGCGGGCGTCGCCAAGGCGCGCGCCGACCACATCACCATTTCCGGCTATGACGGGGGCACCGGCGCCTCGCCGCTGACCTCGCTCAAGCATGCCGGCGGCCCATGGGAAATCGGCCTGGCCGAAACCCACCAGACCCTGGTGCTCAACCGCCTGCGCTCGCGCGTGCGGCTCCAGGTCGATGGCGGGTTGAAGACCGGCCGCGACGTGCTGATCGGCGCGCTGTTGGGGGCCGACGAATTCGGCTTTGCCACCGCCCCGCTCATCGCTGCCGGCTGCATCATGATGCGCAAGTGCCATCTCAATACCTGCCCGGTTGGCGTCGCCACCCAGGACCCGGTGCTGCGCAAGCGCTTCAAGGGCACGCCCGAGCACGTCATCAATTACTTCTTCTATGTCGCCGAGGAATTGCGCACCCTCATGGCGTCGCTCGGCGCGCGCACGCTCGACGAGTTGATCGGGCGCGCCGATCTGCTCGACCAGAGACGGGCCGACGAACATTGGAAGAGCCAGGGGCTCGACCTCTCGCGCATCTTCTATAAGCCCGAGCCCCTCGGCGGCGACACGCTCTACCATTCCGAGATGCAGAACCACCATCTCGAAGCCGTGCTCGACCGTAAATTGGTCGAACTGGCCAGCCCGGCGCTGGAGAATGGCACGCCGGTGCGGATCGAACTGCCCATCCGCAGCCGCGACCGCTCCGCCGGCGCCATGCTTTCGGGCGCCCTGGCCCGCAAATACGGCAATGAGGGCCTGCCCGAGGACACGATCTCGATCACCTTGACCGGCACGGCCGGCCAGGCCTTCGGCGCGTTCCTCGGCAAGGGCATTGCCATCGACATGATCGGCGATGCCAACGACTATGTCGGCAAGGGTCTCTCGGGCGGCCGCCTCGTCGTGCGCCCCTCCGACAAGGCCGGCATCGTGCCGGAACGCTCGATCATCGTGGGCAATACCGTGCTCTACGGTGCCACGGCCGGCGAGTGCTATTTCCGCGGTGTCGCCGGCGAGCGCTTCGCCGTGCGCAATTCCGGTGCCATCGCCGTGGTCGAGGGCACCGGCGATCATGGCTGCGAATACATGACCGGCGGACTTGTCGTCGTCATCGGACCCACCGGGCGCAATTTCGCCGCCGGCATGTCCGGTGGCATCGCCTATGTGCTCGACGAGGACGGCACTTTCCGCTCCCGCTGCAACCTGGCCATGGTCGATCTCGAACCGGTGCAGGAAGAAGAAGACCTGATGCAGAAGCTCCACCACCATGGTGGCGACCTCGAATGGCATGGCCGCGTCGACATTTCCGGCGACATGACCAAGCACGACGACGAGCGCCTGCACCAGCTCATCTCCAATCACCTGCACTATACCGGTTCGACCCGGGCCCGCGAGATCCTCGAAAACTGGGTCGAGATGCGGCCCAAATTCGTCAAGGTCATGCCGGTCGAATATCGCCGCGCCATCCTTGAAATGGAAAAGAAGAGCGCCTCGGGCACGCACGTGGCGGCGGAGTAAGCCGCCGCGACACCCCTTGGGTCGTTCCCGCGAAAGCGGGAATCCCTGTTACCCACGCGTCAGGCTTGGAACAGAGAGCCCCGCTCTCGCGGGGGATGGCCCGGAGAAACGTTGAGCAAAGCGCTGCGGCGCTGAAAGCAGATAGGAAAAAGCCATGGGCAAGGTAACAGGCTTTCTCGAAATCGACCGCGAAGAGCCGCGCTACGAGCCGGCATCCGACCGCATCCGCCATTTCGGCGAATTCACCATTCCCCTGCGCGAAGCCCAGGTCGTGGACCAGGCGGCGCGCTGCATGGATTGCGGCGTCCCCTATTGCCATGGCGATACCGGCTGTCCCGTCCACAACCAGATCCCGGACTGGAACGACCTCGTCTATAACGGCGATTGGCAGGAAGCCGCGCGCAACCTGCATTCGACCAACAATTTCCCCGAATTCACCGGCCGCATCTGCCCCGCGCCCTGCGAGGAAGCCTGCACGCTCAATCTCGAGGACATTCCGGTCGCCATCAAGACCATTGAGCAGGCCGTGGCCGACCGCGCCATCCGCTCGGGCTGGATCAAGCCGCAGCCGCCCAAGGCCAGGACCGGCAGGACGGTCGCCATTGTCGGCTCCGGCCCCGCCGGCCTGGCCGCCGCCCAGCAGCTCGCTCGCGCCGGGCACGACGTCCATGTCTATGAGCGCGAACCCAGGGCGGGCGGCCTCATGCGCTACGGCATTCCCGACTTCAAGATGGAAAAGGACCATATCGACTTCCGCGTCACCCAGATGGAAGCCGAGGGCGTCACCTTCCATTATGGCGTCAATGTCGGCGTCACCGTCCCGCTGTCCGACCTGCGGCAAAGCCATGACGCGGTGCTGCTCTGCGGCGGTGCCGAACGGCCGCGCCCCGTCGATGCCGAAGGGGTCGGGCTGGGCGGCGTGCATTTCGCCATGCCCTTCCTCATCCAGCAGAACCGCCGCAATGGCGGGGAGGATGTTTCGGGCGAAGTCCAGCTCAGCGCCGCCGGCAAGCACGTCGTGGTGGTGGGCGGGGGCGATACCGCCAGCGACTGCGTCGGCACTGCCTTCCGCCAGGGCGCCATTGCCGTCACCCAGCTCGACGTGCGCCCCATGCCGCCGGAAATGGAGAACAAGCTCACCAATTGGCCCAATTGGGCGGTCAAGATGCGCACCTCGTCCAGCCAGGCCGAAGGCGCCATCCGCGAATTTTCGGCCGGCACGATGAAGATCGTCGGCAATACCAAGGGCCAGGTCACCGGCGTCGAATGTGCGCGCGTCGATCGGGCGCGCCAGCCCATTGCCGGCACCGAATTCCTCATCAAGGCCGACATCGTGCTGCTGGCCATCGGCTTTGCCGGCCCGCTCCAGGAAGGCCTGCTGGCCGAACTGGGGGCCGATCTGGACAAGCGCGGCAATCTCTTCGCCGACACCATGAGCTATCGCACCTCGGTGCCTGAAGTCTATGCGGCCGGGGACATGCGCCGTGGCCAGTCCCTGGTGGTCTGGGCCATCCGCGAAGGCCGCCAGGCCGCCCGCGCCATCGACTTCGATCTCATGGGCCGGACCGATTTGCCCAGATAGAGGATCCGGACGGGCACGCCGCGGCGCCCCCATGGCCACGTGGCCGGGCCGCTATCCTCAATAATCGTCATGGCCCGGCTTGTCCGGGCCATTCATGGATGCTTGAAGTCATGAGGCCGCCCGACAGGGCGGGTGACGATGCCCTTGAGAGGCCCCTTTCGTGACTCAAAAGCCCTATATCGTGGACGAACTGATTTCCGCCAAGGCCATCGCCGCGCGCGTCGAGGCATTGGCCAAGGAGATCACCGCCCATTTTGCCGATACCGACAAGCTGGTCGTGGTGGGCCTCTTGCGCGGCTCCTTCATCTTCATCGCCGATCTGGTGCGCGAGATCGGCCTGCCCGTCGAGGTCGATTTCCTCGAAGCCTCCTCCTATGGCGATGCCATGCAGTCGAGCCGCGAAGTCCGTATATTGAAGGATTTGCGCGGCGAGATCGCCGGCCGCGACGTGCTGGTGGTCGAGGACATCATCGATACCGGCCACACGCTCAGGCACGTGCTCGAAATCCTCGAAACCCGCCATCCGCGCCGCATGGAGGTCTGCGCCCTGCTCAACAAGCCCAGCCGCCGCGAAACCGCCATTGCCGCCAAATGGATCGGCTTCGACATTCCCGACGAATTCGTCGTCGGCTACGGCATCGACTACGCCCAGCGCAACCGCAACCTGCCCCATATCGGGGCGGTGCGGTTCGTGGACGAAAAATAGGGCCGCCTCCTTCTTCCTTTCGGAAACGGAAAAGCCTACATCACCGCCCCGACCTGCCAGGGCACGAATTCGTTATCCCCGTAGCCCAATTCCTCGGACTTGGTCTTTTCCCCCGAGGCCACGGCGAGGATTTTGGCGAAGATTTCCGCACCCTTGTCCTCGATCGACACCCCCTCGACGATATCGCCGCAATTGATGTCCATGTCCTCGCCCATGCGGGCATAAAGCTCGGCATTGGTGGCCAGCTTGATCGAGGGCACGGGCTTGCAGCCATAGGCCGAACCGCGCCCGGTGGTGAAGCACAGCACATTGGCCCCGCCCGCCACCTGCCCGGTGGCCGAAACCGGATCGAAGCCGGGCGTGTCCATGAACACGAACCCCTTCTCGGTCACCTTCTCGGCATATTCGTAAACCGCGTTGAGAGGGGTCGTGCCGCCCTTGGCCGCCGCGCCGAGCGATTTTTCAAGGATCGTGGTCAACCCGCCCAGCTTATTGCCGGGCGAGGGATTGTTGTTCATCTCGCCCCGGTTGCGGCTTGTATAATCCTCCCACCAATGGATGCGCTCGATCAGCTTTTCGCCCACCTCGCGGTTTGCCGCCCGCCGGGTCAGCAAATGCTCGGCGCCATAGATTTCCGGAGTTTCCGACAGGATGGCGGTGCCGCCATTGCGCACCAGCAGGTCGGCCGCATGGCCCAGGGCCGGATTGGCGGTAATGCCCGAATAGCCATCCGAGCCGCCGCATTGCAAGGCCAGCGTCAGATGGCTGGCATCGACCGGCTCGCGCTTGGCGGCTGCGGCGACGGGCAGCATTTCCTTGACCTTCTCCACCCCCCATTCAATCATCTTGCGCGTCCCGCCACGCTCCTGGATGGTCATGGTCTGGAACGTCTCGCCCTCCTCGATGCCGTAGATTTCCTTCATCCGGCCGATCTGGAACACTTCGCAGCCCAGCCCCACCAGCAGCGCCGCACCCAGATTGGGATTGGACGTATAGCCCCATTGCGTGCGCTTGAGGATATCGAAGCCCTCGCCCCGGCTCTCCATGCCGCAACCCGTGCCATGCACGAAAGGCACGACGCCGTCGATATCGGGATAATCGTCGAGCATGCCCGAGCGGTTGACCGCCTCGGCCACGAACTTGGCCACCGTGGCCGAGCAATTCACCGAGGTGAGGATACCGATATAATTGCGCGTCCCCACGCTGCCATTCTTGCGCCGGAACCCCTGAAAGCGCGCGCGCTGCTCCGGAGCCAGGAAATCCACCGGCACCGCGCCTTCGGCAAAGGCGTAATCGTGGACCAGCGAGCCGTCCGGTCCGCCCATGCCGCAATTGTGCTCATGCACCCAGTCGCCGGGCGCGATCCCATCCTTGGCAAAGCCGATGATCTGCCCGAACTTGACCACCGGCGCACCCGCCGCGATCGGCCTGGTGGCGAATTTGTGCCCGCGCGGCACGCGGCGCAGGATATTGACCCCCTGCGGGGTGGGCGCGCCCACCTCCAGATTGGCCAGGGCCACCGCGATATTGTCGGCGGCATTGAGCAAGAGCGTCTTGCCCTCTTGGGGGCGAGTCATGGTCTGGGACATATTCGGGGCCTTCAAATAGCGTCCTGCCGCTTTACCCCCGCCACGTTTCCCACCACAGTGCGCGGGAAATGCGGGGCAGCGACATTGTCAAGCGATCCACCACTAACTAACATGTTAGCATGAAAACGGAAGCCTCTCCCTACCAATTTCTTGCCCCGGCCGGCAGCTTTGCCCGCGGCAGCGTCACGCTCGACGTCACCAATACGCTGCGGCAGGCCATCGTCACCCTGGCGCTGCCGCCCGGCGCGGTGCTCGACAAGAGCGCTATCTGCACCCAGCTCGGCGTCTCGCGCTTTCCGGTCAGCGAAGCGCTAGCGCGGCTGGCCGAGGAGGGCCTGGTGGACATCGCCCCGCAGCGCGGTTCGGCCGTCTCGCTGGTCAGGATCGCCGATGTGCGCGAATACATGCTCATCCGCAAGGGGCTCGAAAGCGAAGCCCTGCGGGTGCTGATCGGCAAGCACGAAGCCGAGGTCATCGCCGCGCTGCACGCCAATATGGCGGCCCAGCGCGAGGCGGCCGCCCGCGACGACGCGGAGGCCTTTCACCAGATCGACGTCGATTTTCACGACATCATCTTCCGATCCATGCGCCTGACCAAGGTCAAGGCCATCATCGACAAGGCCCGCGCCAATCTCGACCGGGCCCGTCGCCTCATCATCACCCCAAGGCGGCTGGCCCATACCATTGCCGAGCACCAGGCCATTTTCGACGGCATCCTGGCCGCCGACGCCGGCCGCGCCATTGCCGCCATCCGCGCCCATATCGACGCGGTCATGGTCGAATTGTTCGCCTTCGCCCGCGAGCATCCCGGCCTGTTCGCCGATGGCGCCGAATTTGCCAATGACGACAACGATTTTCCCTTCGGCTGATACAGAACCATGCTCAAGAACATTCCGCCCCTGCTCGGACCCGACCTGCTTCACACCCTGCGCGCCATGGGCCATGGCGACGAGATCGCCATCGTCGACGCCAATTATCCCGCCGAATTTGCCGGTCCCGGAATCATCCGGCTCGACGGACATCAGGCCACGGACGTGCTCGACGCCATTCTCACGCTCATGCCGCTCGATGGCTTCGTCGACCAGGCGGCCTTGGGCATGCAGGTGGTCGGCGCGCCCGAGCGGCGCGAACCGATCTACGACCTGTTCGAGGCGATCATCCGCCGCCACGAGCCGGATATGGGCTTTGCCACGCTCGAACGCTTCGCCTTCTACGAACGCGCCCGGAGCGCCGCCGCCATCGTGCAGACCGGCGAAACCCGCCTTTATGGCAATATCATCCTCAAAAAGGGCATCATCCCGCCCGCCATGCCCACCGAACCGAACGCATTGGCATAAGGTCGCCCTCGACAGGCTAACATGTTAGCCCTATGACGGACGCCGGACATTTTCGGAAGGGAACCTCCATGAAACTCCTGCGCGTCGGCCCCAAGGGCGCCGAAAAACCCGCCATTCTCGCCGAGGACGGTTCGATCCGCGACCTTTCCGCCATCGTCACCGACATTGGCGGGCAGGCACTGACGCCCGAGGGCCTGGCCCGCATCCGCGCCACCGATATCGGCCTGCTGCCCCGTCTCGAAGCGGGCCAGCGCATTGGCCCCTGCGTCGCCAATGTCGGCAAGTTTCTCTGCATCGGGCTCAACTATGCCGATCATGCCGCCGAAACCGGTGCGGCCATCCCCGAAGAGCCGATCATCTTCGCCAAGGCGACCAGCGCCATTATCGGCCCCGATGACGATGTCATCATTCCGAAAAATTCCATCAAGCCCGACTGGGAAGTCGAACTGGCCGTCGTCATCGGCAAGGAAGCCCGCTATGTCGAGGAAGCCGATGCCATGGAGCACGTGGCCGGCTATTGCGTCTGCAACGATGTGTCCGAACGCCATTTTCAGACCGAGCGTGGCGGCACCTGGGACAAGGGCAAGGGCGCGGACACTTTCGGTCCCATCGGCCCCTGGCTGGTGACGCGCGACGAAGTGCCCGATCCACAGAATCTCAAGATGTGGCTCGAAGTCGATGGCAAGCGCTATCAGGACGGCTCCACCAGGACCATGATCTTCGGCGTGGCCAGGATCGTCTCCTATGTCAGCCAGTTCATGAGCCTGCAACCGGGCGACATCATCACCACCGGCACCCCGCCCGGCGTGGGCATGGGCATCAAGCCCGAGCCCGTCTGGCTCAAGCCGGGCAATGTCATGCATCTGGGCATCGAAGGCCTGGGCGAGCAGACCCAGAAGGTCCGGGCCTACGGCGCCTGAGAACACCCGCTGGCGCGGTGAGGAACAACCGATGGAGCAGCCGGCATGCCCGGACTGAACGCCTTACCGCGCCAGTGAAAAACCCTTCGAGCTGAACGAGAAGAATTTTCCCAACAGCCCCGCCAGAGGCGGCCAGCCCATGACATTGACGGCGACGTCTCGCACCAGCGCATGGGCGGGCGTTGCCGGCACGAACCAATCGGCCATGCGCCGGCCCGCCCGCTGCTTTTCCGCCACCAGCGGGCGCAATTGCGTCTCGAAGCGCTCGAGGCCGTCCGCGATGCCGCCATCCGCCAGGACCTGCCCCAGGGCCCGGCCGCCGGCCAGGGCCAGCGAAGCGCCCTGTCCCGCCAGCAGCGACACCGCATAGGCCGCGTCGCCGACAAGGATCGTGCGCGCTTTGTGCCAATGCGCCATCTCCACCTGCGCCACCACATCGTAGAAAATGTCGCCGGCCGCCGGTGCCGCCGCCAGCGTTTCGGACAGCACCCAGCCCAGGTCGCCGAACGCCGCGCGCAAGGCGTCGCGCGGATCGGCGGGGCGCTCCAGGCTCTCGGCACGCAGCACGAAAAAGCTCATGATGCGGTGGCGATCGACTTCATAAAGCCCCGCCATCCGGTCCTTGGCCGTCATCATCTTGAAATCGCCGTCCAGCGCCCGGGCCACAGCGGGGCTGTCGAAGAAATAGGCGGCCGTATGAAAGCCCAAAGGCCGGATGAACTGCTCTTCCGGCCCGAAGACCAGGCCGCGCGTGGCCGAATGGATGCCATCCGCGCCCACCAGCAGGTCGGCCTCCATCCGCTGTCCCGTCGGGGTCACGATCTCAACGCCATCGGCGCGATTGTTCACCTGCGCGATTTCCGTGGCGTAATGCAATCTTGCCCCGGCGGGCAGCGCGTCGTGCAATACGCGCTCGATCTCGCCCCGCAGGATCGGGAACAGCTTGCCATGGGCGGCCCGGCGCATGCCCTCGTAATCGAGCGAGGACCCCACCTTTCCCGCCGCATTGACGAAGTCGAGCGTGCCGACGCCGCGCGCATGCGCCCGCAGCGCCGCGATGATCCCCAGGTCTTCGGCGGCCTCGAAACCCGGCCCGAAGAAATCCAGCATATAACCGCCCGCCCGCAGGTCGGGTGCCTTTTCAAGAATGTCCACCGCCCAGCCGGCCCGGCACAGGGCCAATGCCGTGGCAAGGCCGGCAATGCCGGCGCCGGAAATCAGGGCTTTCATTTCTGTGTCTCCTCGGGCGCGATGCTGTCGACAAAGGCGCGCCAGGCCAGGGCCTGCTCCCCGGCGCGTTCGGGAAAAAGCTGCCGATGCACGGCCAGCCCGTCGCCGGCCAGCAGGATCAGCCCCGCCAAGGCCTGGCGTCTTTCGGCGCTGATATGGGGTGCCAGCAGCGCCAGCACGGCGTCGAAATGCGCTTCGGCGCCGGCCACGATCTGGGCAAGGCGCTGGCGCAGGGCCGGCGTGCTGCGCGCCCGCGCCGCAAAGGCGAGATAGGCGTCGGACAGCGCCGGGTCGGCGCCCACCTGCGCGCTGGTATCGGCGCCCAGCGCCAGGAGCCAGGCCCGCAGCGTCGTGCCGTTCTCGGGCCACATGCTCGGCATCTCCATCAGGAAGGCCTCGAAAGCCGCCAGCACGACCTCGTCGAGATTGGCGAAGTGATGAAAGAGATTGGCCTTGCTCACACCGGCGCGTCGCGCCACATTCGCGGCCGTCAGGGCCTCCGGTCCCTGCTCGGCCAGCACGCCCATCGCCGCTTCCACGATCGCATCCCGCTTGCTCGCCCTGGCCATCATTGCCTCCGTTTCCCTTCATATACTGACCGATCGGTCGGTCAGCAAGATGGGGATGCATCTTTCTTGCCGCACCGAACGGCTCGGCCCCGCTCGGCCCTTGCCAGCACGAGCGGCAGGCCGTTAATTGCCTCGCCCGGACGGACAAGGGCCGCGGCCCTGGCAAGGAGAGGCCATGACCACTTTCGACAATATCCTCGATGCCGATGGGGCCTTGATCGTCGGCGCGGGTCTGGCCGGCCTGTTCACCGCCCTCAAGCTGGCGCCGCGCCCGGTCACCGTCCTCTCTCCCAAGCCGCTCGGCACCGGCGCGTCGTCCGCCTGGGCACAGGGCGGCGTCGCCGCCGCAATCGGACAGGGCGACAGTCCGCACGCCCATGCCCTCGATACCGAGATGGCCGGGGCCGGCATCGTCGATCACGGCACCGCCGAGGGCGTCACCGCCGAAGCCGTGGCGCGCATCGAGGATTTGGCGCGCTGGGGCACGCCGTTCGACCGTGACGATTTCGGCAATTTCGCCTTGGGGCGCGAAGCCGCCCATTCGGCCAATCGCATCGTCAAGGTCGAGGGCGATCGCGCCGGCTGGGCCATCATGCAGGCCATCATCGTCCAGGTGCGCCGCACCCCGTCCATTCGCGTGGTCGAAGGCATTACCGCGCTCAGCCTGGCGCGCGACAATGGCCGCATTGTCGGGGTCTTCTGCCGCAAGCTGGGCGACCGCTATTCCGAGCCGATCCTGATCCGCGCCCGCGCCACCGTGCTGGCGGCCGGCGGGTTGGGCGGACTCTACGCCATCACCACCAATCCGCCCGGCGTGCGCGGCCACGCCATGGGCATGGCGGCGCGGGCCGGCGCCATCCTGGCGGACCCCGAATTCGTGCAATTCCATCCCACCGCCATCGCCACCGGGGCCGATCCGGCGCCCCTGGCCACCGAGGCGCTGCGGGGCGAGGGCGCGATCCTGGTCGATGAAACCGGTACGCGCTTCATGCCCGCCATCCACCCCGATGCCGAATTGGCGCCGCGCGACATCGTCGCCCGCGCCAATTTCCGCCAGATCCAGGCCGGCCATAAGGTCTTTTTAGATACCCGCCAGGTCTTGGGCGCCGATATTCTCACCCGTTTCCCCACCGTCTCGAAATATTGCCGCGAGGCCGGCATCGATCCGGTGGCCGATCCCATCCCGGTCACCCCCGCCGCCCATTTCCACATGGGCGGCGTCAAGGTCGACGAGCGGGGCCGCTCGTCCCTGCCCGGCCTCTGGGTCTGCGGCGAAGCCTCCTGCACCGGCCTGCACGGCGCCAATCGCCTCGCCTCCAATTCCCTGCTCGAAGCCACGGTCTATGGCGCGCGCATCGCCCAGGATATCGGCGGGCTCGAACCGGCGGGCGAACTTGCCCCCTTCAAGGGCATCGAATGGAACGAGGAGGCGGGCAACCGTGCCGAGAACGTGCTGCGCAATACCCTGGCCGTGCAGCAATTGCGCACCACCATGTCCGATCTGGTCGGCGTCGAGCGCGATGCCGAGGGCCTGAAAGCGGCCCTGCGCGCCATTGCCAGGCTTGAAGCCGAGGCCGAACAGGTGACCACCGCCTATCTCAACATGACCACATCGGCGACCCTGGTGGCCGCCGGTGCCTTGGCGCGCACCGAAAGTCGCGGCGGCCATTTCCGTACCGATTATCCCGAAACCGACCCCGCCTGGGAGCACCATACGGAAATGACGCTCGATCAGGCCCTCGCCATCCGCGCCGAGGCCTGATTTCACCGCTCCAGCAGATAGGTTGCCACGGCCTCGAGATCCGCGTCGCTCCAATGGGCGGTCGATTCCGCGATCACCTCGCCCATCGGCCCGCCCAGCACGTCGAAATCGGGCGTAAAACCATCCCGGAGCGTCTGCATCAGCGTGGGCACGTCATAGCCCTCGGCCATGAGCGCCGCCGCCCCGATATCGGGCGCCCGCCCGCCGGTGCCGCCCGGAGAGCCGGTAAAGGCCCGGTCCCAGTCCAGCGCCCCCAGCCCGTTGCGGGGGCTGTGGCAGGCCACGCAATGGGCCGGCCCATAGGCAAGATATTTGCCGCGATTATAAAGAGCGCTCCGCCCCGGCTCGGGCGAAAACCGCTGCGGATGAAAGAACAGGGCCTTCCACCCCGCCATCAGCAGCCGGATATTGAACGGAAACCGGATATGGCTCTGCCCCGCCGGCTCCGGGACCGGTTCGCTTGCCATCAGCGCCGCATAGAGGTCGGCGACCTCCTGGTCGCTCATCAGCGTGTAATTCTCATAGGGAAAGACCGGATAGAGATGGCCCTGCGGCCCCATGCCGTCGCTGAGCGCCGCCGAAAACTGCGCCAGCGTCCACGCCCCGATCCCCGCTTCCGCATCCGAGGTGATATTGGGCGCGACGAACGTGCCGAATGCCGTTTCCAGCCCCGGGCCTCCCGAAAGCCGCGCCCGCCCATTGGCGCTGTCGGTATGGCAGGCGACACACCCGCCCAAGGCGATCAGCGCCTCGCCCCGCGCCACGTCGCCCACCAGCGTTAGGTCCCGTGCCGGTCCGCTGACCGGCCTGAGGCCATAGGACCCCGCCGCCAGGCCGGCAATCGCCACGACCAGGATGGCCCACCAGCGCTTCTTCATCGCGTCCCCCGCCTTTGCCGCCGGCGACAAGAGCAGAGGTCCGCGCCCCGCGCAATTGACGTTTAAGTCAACGCGCCGCTCACCCCTTGAGCACCGCATCGACTTCGGCGCGGCTGGGCGGCTTGCAGCCCTTATGCGCGCAATTGAGCCCGGCCACCGCCGCGCCGAACCGCAATGTCGCGTCCAGCGCCGCCTGGTCGAGCCCCCCGAGCCGGCCCGGCTTGAGGGCGCCGATCTCGCCCAGCCAGGTGAGGATGCCCGCCATCAGGCTATCGCCGGCGCCCACCGTGTCGCCGAAAACCGGCGGCCGATAGATTGCCGCCTGGCCCTGGGCGCGGCGCGAAAAGGCCCGGCTGCCGCTTTCGCCCAGCGTCACCACCACCAATTCGCAATTGGGGCGCCTGAGCAGTTCGGCGGCATGATCCTCGATGCTCTTGCCCGGTTCGAGCCAGTCATGGTCCTCGTCCGAGAGCTTGACCAGATGCGCCCGGTCGAGGAACCGCGACAGCCGCGCGCGATAGCCCGCTTCGTCCTCCACCAGCTTGTCGCGCACATTGATGTCGATGGAAATGGTCGCCCCGCGCGCCAGCGCCGCCTCGACCACCGCCATCCAGATTTCGGCATCCTCTTCGAGAATGGGACAGAATCCCCCGATCTGGTAGAGCGCCACGTCCTGGGGCAGCGCGGCCAGCAGGCCATCGCGGGTAAAGGCGCGATCGGCGCCCCGCTCGAACACATAGGACGCCTGCATCCTGGCATTGAAGCTGACGATGGCCCTGGTCGTGGGCGCCGCGACGCGCGCCTCGAGCAGCACCTCCACCCCCGCCCCATGCAGCGGTTCCAGCAGCAATTGGCCATATTCGTCACGGCTGATCGGGCAGAGGAAACCCGTCCTGTTGCCCAGTTTGCTCAGGGCGATGGCGCAATTGAACGGCGAGCCGCCGGCCAGCGCCACGCGTTCCGCCCCCGGCTCGGCCGAAACCGGCACCAGGTCGATCAGGCTTTCCCCACCCACCACGAACATGTCTTCCTCCGCCAAAAATGCGCCCTGCGCGGCTGCCCAATAGCATTTCCGGCCGCCCTGTCACTAGCCTTGCCGGGCAATCGCCCAGCCTCTGGGCAAAGAAAAACCCGGGCCTGGGGGCCCGGGTCTTCCCGTTCGATCCGAAAGCGGAAGCCTTAGCTCAGCGTGAAATATTTCTCGCGCGCCGCCAGGAACAGCGAATCGGTGCCATCGGTCTTCTGGCGCAGGATGTTGAGCGACGAAACGAAGCTCTCCGCCGTCTTCTTGGTGAGCGCATCGCCGCTGTCGCGGATTTCGCCCATCAGTTCCATCGCCGCCTTGGCGCCGGCTTCCAGGATTTCCTCGGGGAAACGCTTGATCTGCACCTCGTGCTCACTGACCAGCGCCTGCAGGGCCCGCGGGTCGTTGGCGGCGAAATCGGCGGCCACCGCGTCATATTCGGCCTGGCACACATCTTTGATGATGGCTTGCAGGTCGGGCGGCAGCGCCTGGTATTTCGCCTTGTCCACCACCAGTTCGGTGGCCAGGCCCGGCTCGATGAAGCTGGGGAAGTAATAGTTCTTGGCGATCTGGTAGAAGCCCAGCGCCAGGTCATTGTAGGGCCCGACGAATTCGGCGGCGTCCAGCGTACCCGATTGCAGCGCCGCGAAAATGTCGCCGGCCGCCAGATTGGTCACCGAGGCGCCCAGCTTGGCCCAGACCTGCCCGCCCAGGCCCGGCGTGCGGAAGCGCAGTCCCTGCACATCGGCCACGCCGGTCAATTCGTTGCGGAACCAGCCGCCCGCCTGAGTGCCGGTATCGCCCGAAAGAAAGCCCTGCACGCCGAACTGGTCGTAGATTTCGTCCCAGATTTCCTGCCCGCCCAGATAGCGCACCCAGCCGGTCAGCTCGCGGCTGGTCATGCCATAGGGCACGCCGGTGAAGAAGGAGAGGCCGGCGCTCTTGTTCTGCCAGTAATAGGCGGCGCCGTGGCTCATTTCCGCCGACCCGTCGATCACCGCGTCCAGGGCCTGCAATCCAGGCACCATTTCGCCGGCCGCGAAGACCTGGATGGTGAGGCGCCCGCCAGAAGCGGCGGTGATACGATCGGCCAGGCGCTGGGCCCCCACGCCAAGACCCGGGAAGTTCTTGGGCCAGGTGGTCACCATGCGCCAATTGATATTGCCCTGCGCAATGGCGGGCGTTGCCAGCCCCGCCGTCGCGGCGGCCGCGCCCACGGCCGACACGCCGGCCGACTTGAAGAAGTCGCGTCTCTTCATGCTGTCCTCCCAGACAGGTTTGCTGGCGGTTTACCCGCCCAAATCGTTTTCTTCCGCCCGCCCTTGGGCGCGCATCGTCATTATCAAGCCGCACTATGCGCCCCTGTCCAGTACTCCGCCTTGCCCGCCGGGCGATTTCTCGCCACAAACTACCCAATTCTACGCAGAGCCGGCCTCTGGCTTCCTGCTATGATCGCCCCTCGGGAGGAACGGCATCGCCATGAACCTGCGCACCAAGATCCTGGCCCTGTCGGTCTTGCCGCTGGTCCTGGCCATATTGGCCATCACCGCGCTCGTCACCTTCCAGTCCACCCAGCTCGCCCGCGCCAGCATCGCCACCTTCGAGCGCAACCTGCTCAAGGCCAAGCAGACCGAGCTGCTCAACCTCACCAACATGGCCATTTCGGCCATTTCCGACATTTACGAAAAAGCCGGCCCCGACGACGAAGACGCCAAGGCCCGGGTGCAGGCCGTGCTCTCCTCGCTCGATTACGGGCCGGACGGCTATTTCTTCGTTTACGACTATGACGGGATCAATGTCGTCCATCCCCGCCAGGCCTTCCGCCATGGCCGCAACTGGCTCGACATGACCGATCCCGACGGCGACCGCGTCATTTTCAATCTCATCGAGCGCGCCAAGGAAGGCGGCGGCCTGCATCAATATAAATGGGAAAAGCCCTCCACCGGCACCATTGCCGACAAGCTCTCCTTCGCCGTGGGGCTCGATAAATGGCGCTGGATGCTGGGCACCGGCGTCTATCTCGACGATGTCTTCGACCAGACCGAAGCCGCCGAGGCCGACCTGCGCAGCCATATCGACACCACCTTCATCATTGTCGCCGCCATCACCGTGCCCATCGTCGTCGCCGTGTTCCTCGCCAGTTTCCTGCTCACCCTGCACGAGCGCCGCCTGGCGGACGGCAAGCTCAAGGCCCTGACCCAGCGGGTGATCGACGCCCAGGAGGAAGAGCGCGCGCGCATAGCCCGCGAATTGCACGACGGCATTTCCCAATCCATGGTCGCGGCCCGCTATGGGCTCGATCTCGCCGCCGCCAAGGTCCGGGCCGGCGCCGCCGACGCTTCCGACGTCATCGAACGCGGCGCCCGGGGTCTTAACAACGCCATCAAGGAAGTGCGCCGCATCTCGCACGAATTGCGGCCCGGCCTGCTCGACGACCTGGGCCTCAGCGCCGCGCTCGAAGCGCTTACCGACGGCTTTGCCGAACGCACCGGCATTGCCGTCGAGCTTGAAGCCGTGGCCTTCAAGAACGTGGTCCTGCCCGAGGCCAAGACCGCGCTTTACCGCGTCGCCCAGGAAGCCCTCACCAATATCGAGCGCCATGCCCAGGCCAGCCATGTGCGCATCGTGGTCACCAGCGGCAATGGCGGAGTGCAATTGCTTATCGAGGACGATGGCCAGGGCCTGGGCGACCGCCCCCGCGCCGGCGGCGGGCTGGGCCTGCGCAACATGCAGGAGCGCATGGAGCATTTCGGCGGTTCGCTCGAAGTGCGCAGTTCCGCCGCGGGCACCAGCCTGCGCGCGCGCCTGCCCAAGACCATCTACCTTCCCCGCCCCGTCGAGCCCGTTCCCGCATGACCCCGACCCGTCCCATCAAGGTCCTTATCTGCGACGACCATCCCCTGGTGCTCGAAGGCATCCGCTCCATTCTCGACATCTATCCCCATATCGTGGTCGTGGGGGCGGTCGGCTCTGCCCGCGCCGCGCTCGACCTGGCACGGCGCGATCCGCCCGACGTGGTGATGATGGACATCAACATGCCCGAATTGAGCGGGCTCGATGCCATCGAACTGTTCCGCGAGCACCATCCGGCCGCGCGCCTGTTGATGCTCTCCATGCACGACAGCCGCGAATATATCTCCACCGCCGTCATGTATGGCGCCTCGGGCTATATCCTCAAGGATGTCTCGACCGGCGAGATCATTGCCGCCATCGAGGCGGTCGCCTCGGGCCAGTCCTATTTTTCCGCCGGCGTCGCCGATGCCATCCTGGCCCGTGGCAAGGCCGGTGCCGTCATGCCGCTCACCACGCGCGAGCAATCCATATTGCTGCTGCTCGCCAAGGGTCATGCCAACCGCGAAATCGCCGACCGGCTCGATATTTCCGTGCGCACCGTGGAAACCCACCGCAAGAACATCAAGCGCAAGCTGGGCATCGCCTCCACGGCTGGCCTCACCCGCTATGTCATCGATAACGGCCTGCTCGCCCCCGACGAGCATTAAAGCGCCGCCATCGCGCGAGGCGCTCGCCACCACCACCCGACAAAAAGGCCTGTCCCGGATTCCGGAACAGGCCAGATCGTTGGCTGAAGCCCTGAAAGCCTAATGATAGATCATCTTGGGCAGCCAGGTCACCAGGTCGGGGAAGAAGAACAGCACGCCCAATCCCACCACCTGCAGGAGCACGAAGGGAATGACCCCCTTGTAGATCGTGCCGGTGCTGACCGAGGCCGGAGCCACCCCACGCAGGTAGAACAGCGAGAAGCCGAAGGGCGGGGTAAGGAAGCTGGTCTGCAAATTGACGCCCACCGCCACGCCCAGCCAGACCGGATCGACGCCGAGCTTGAGCAGGATCGGCGCGGTGATCGGGATCACGATGAAGATGATCTCGAACGTGTCGAGGATGAACCCGAGCAGGAACATGATGAACATGACGATGATGGTGGCGCCCACCGCGCCGCCCGGCATGTTCGAGAGGAATTCATGCACCAGGTTGTCCCCGCCCATCACCCGGAAGACCACGGAGAACACCGCCGCGCCGAACAGGATGATGAAGACCATCGAGGTGATGGTGGCCGTGGACACCACTGCCTCGCGCAGCACCTTGAAGTTCAGTTGCCGGGCGAAGGCGGCCAGGATCAGCGCGCCGATCGAGCCCACCGAGGCCGCTTCGGTCGGGGTGGCGACGCCGCCCAGGATCGAGCCCAATACCGCCAGGATCAGCAGGAGCGGCGGCACCAGCGCCACCACCACTTCGCGCCCCAGCATGTGCTTTTCATCCTCCGGCACCGGCGTGGCCGGCGCCGAGGCGGGATCGGTCACGGCCCGGAAGATCACCCAGGCGCTGTAGAGCAGCACCAGCACCAGGCCGGGAATGAAGGCGCCGGCGAACAGCGCCCCCACCGAAACCGGGTCGGGCGCGAAATTGCCCATTTCCATCTGCACCTGGGCATTGATGCCCGAGAGCATGTCGCCCATGAAGATCAGCACGGTCGAGGGCGGGATGATCTGCCCCAGCGTGCCCGAGGCGCAGATGACGCCGGTAGCCAGTTTCGGATCGTAATTGGCCCGCAGCATGGCCGGCAGCGAGATCAGCCCCATCGTCACCACGGTCGCCCCGACAACGCCGGTCGAGGCCGCCAGCAGCGCCCCCACCATGACCACGGACAGGCCCAGCCCGCCGCGCAGATTGCCGAACAGCTTGCCCATGGTGAGCAGCAGGCGCTCGGCGATGCCGGTGCGTTCGAGAATGATGCCCATGAAGATGAAGAGCGGCACGGCGACCAGCACTTCATTGGTCATGGTGCCGATATAGCGTGACGCCAGGAAGCCCAGGTTCGAGGGGTCGAACACCCCCAGCCAGAACCCGACCAGCCCGAAGACCAGCGCTGTTCCGGCCAGGCTGAACGCCACCGGAAAACCGATCAACAACACGCCGATAATGCCGATGAACATCGTCCCGGCCAGGATTTCTCCCAGAAGTTTCGGATCCATCAGCCGTGCCCCTTCTCGGCTTCGTACCGCAATTGGGGCGGCAACAGGTCTTCCTTGTCGCGCAGCACCAGGATGGAGCGCGCCGCCATGGCCAGGCCCTGCAACCCCACCAGCACCGCGAAGAGCACGATGAAGGATTTGAGGATGAACAGCCCCGGCATGCCCCCGATATTGGCCGAGCCTTCATGCAGCCGCCACGAGCGCTGCACATAGGGCAGGCCATAGACGATGATGACGACGCAGAACGGAATGAGGAAAAATACCGTGCCGAAGAGGTCGGCCTTGGCTTTCCAGCGCGTCGGAGCCGGGCGGTAGAAGATGTCCACGCGGACATGGTCCTGCCGCAGCAGCGCGAAGCCCGCCACGCCGGTGAACATGGCGCCCGAGAGCCAGATATAGAGGTCCTGCATCCACAGCACGCTCACATGAAAGAAATAGCGCTGCACCACGACTGTAAAACACACCAGCACGCAGCCCAGCGCCAGCCAGGACAGCGCCTGCCCGATAATCCAGTTCAAACCGCTGACCAGGCGGATGAACCTTGCCAAGAATTGCATAAGGATACCCTCCCCCCGCCTTGTTTTATGCTGCGGGTCTTCTGGACGGATAAGACGTTTTCGGTTCGCTGTTCAACAGCGCCGGCCTCCGTCCGCCGGCGCAATCGGCCAAAACCCCCGTAGAATTGGGTATATCGACGCGAAAAAACGCCTGGCGGCGGGATTAAACCCCTTGGCACGGTGTTGGTGTCCTTGAGGGCCGCATCGGGCGGTCCGCGAAGGAGGATGATCCCATGCCTATGCGTTCGCTTCTTGCCGGCGCCGCCGCTCTGGCGCTGCTGGCCGGCCCGGCCCTGGCCGCCGACTATCTCGATGGCACCGTCAAATCCACCGAGATCGGCGGCCAGCTGGTCCTCACCGATGCCAATGGCATGAGCCTTTACATTTTCGACAAGGATGCGCCCGGCACCTCCAATTGCTACGATAGCTGCGCGGAAAAATGGCCCCCGCTCTTTGCCGATGCCGATGCCGCCGCCAATGGCGATTTCACCCTGGTCGAGCGCCAGGACGGCAATGCCATGTGGGCCTATAAGGACATGCCGCTTTACTATTGGTACGAGGACATGCAGCCCGGCGACACCAAGGGTGACGGCGTGGGCGGGGTCTGGCATCTTGCCCTCGAATAGGGCTTGAGGCGAAGGACCGCCCGGATTGGTCGATATCCTTGACGAGATCGAGGCCTGCGTGCCCGCGTTGCGGCGCTATGCCAGGGCGTTGACGCGCGACCGCGACCGGGCCGACGATCTCGTCCAGGATTGCCTGGAGCGCGCCATTGCCCGGCGGGGCCTGTTCCGCCCGCATGGGCCGGTGCGCCCCTGGCTTTTCACCATCCTCACCAACCTGCATCGCAATGCCTGCCGCGCCGAGCGCCGGCACGGCGAAGTCCTGGCGCTCGAAGCCGGTCCCGAACCGGCCACGCCCGCGCCCCAGCCCGGCCATCTGGCCCTGGCGGAACTGGCCCGCGCCATCGACACGCTGCCGCTCGAACAGCGCGAGGCCCTGCTTCTGGTGACCCTCGAAGGCCTGCCCTACGCCCAGGCCGCCGCCATATTGCACATTCCCCTGGGCACGCTGATGAGCCGGCTGGGCCGCGCCCGCGCCGCCCTGCGCGACTTGACCGGCAATCCGGCCGAACCGCATCTGAGGAGCGTCAAATGAGCGAGATCACCCGCGACACCCTGATGGCGCACGCCGATGGCCAGCTCGACCCTGCCGCCCGGACCGCGCTCGAGGCCCATCTGGCCGCTCACCCCGAAAGCGCCGCCGAACTGGCCCATCTGCGCCGTCAGGCCGACGCCATTCGCACGCTTTATCCATCCCTTGCCGACGCGCCCCTGCCGGCCCGCCTCGATCCGCACCGCCTGGCGCTCCGGGTCCAGCGCCGCCGCTTCGCGGGTCTGGCGCGCGCCGCCATGATCCTTGCCGTGCTCGGCACCGGCCTTCTCGCCGGCTGGCTGCTGCGCCCGTGGCCCGCCGGCCCGGATGCTCATGATCGGCTGATCGCCGACGCCGTCAGCGCCCATACCGTCTATGCCGCCGAAAGCCGCCACGCCGTCGAGGTCGAGGGCGGCGACAGCGCCCATCTCTCGCGCTGGCTGTCCAACCGTCTGGCCGCGCCCCTGGCCATGCCCGACCTGTCCGCCCAGGGCCTGGCCTTTCTCGGCGGCCGGCTGCTCCCGGCCCCGGAAATCGCCGGCGGCCGCGCCGCCCAGCTCATGTATGAAGACGCCGCCGGCGCGCGGCTAACCCTCTATGTCACCCCCGCCACCGGCCTGGGCGACCGGCAAACCGAAATCCTGCCATTCGGCGCCGATAACGCGCTATATTGGGCCGACGCCACCTTTACCTGCACCATTGTCGGCCCGCAGGATATCGAAATCCTGCAAGCCATCGCCCGCTCGGTCTTTAGCCAATTGAGCCCTGGCCAGGCCGGCCCCTATCGCGATCTCTGAGCGGTGCCCGGACCGGCAGGCCGCCTCTGCCGGGCCTATCGCGCCGGCAGATCCACCGCATAGATATTGTGCCGGCCGACATTGGCGATGTCGCGCTCGCCGCACAGGGCCATGGTGATGTCGAGTTCGCGCCTGATGATCTCCAGCGCCCGCGTCACCCCCGCTTCGCCGCCCGCGCCCAGCCCCCAGAGGAAGGCCCGGCCGATAAACGTGCCCTTGGCGCCCAGGGCCATGGCCTTGAGCACGTCCTGTCCCGAGCGGATGCCGCTATCGAGATAGACATCGATCTTGCCTCCCACCCGATCGACGATCTCGGGCAGGACCCGGATCGAGGAGGGCGCGCCATCGAGCTGGCGGCCGCCATGGTTGGAAACGATGATCCCGTCCGCCCCATGCGCCAGCGCCGCCTCGGCATCGTCGGGGTCGAGAATGCCCTTGACGATGACCGGCCCGCCGAAACGCGCCTTGACCCAGCCGATTTCGCTCCAGCTCAGCGCCGGGTCGAATTGCGAGCCGGTCCAGGCCGAAAGCTGCGACAGGTCCCCCGCCGCTTCCACATGCCCCACGATATTGCGGAATGTATGCCGGCGCGTCCCCAGCATCTGCAGGGCCCAGCGCGGCTTGCGCGCCATCTCGAACACGAATTTCGGGGTGAATTTCGGCGGCGCCGACATGCCGTTGCGCAGATCCTTGTGTCGCTGTCCCAGGATTTGCAGATCCATGGTCAGCACCAGGGCCGAGCATTTCGCCGCCTTGGCCCGGTCGATCAGCCGCTCGATGAATCCCCTGTCGCGCATCATGTAGAGCTGGAACCAGAAGGGCTTGCTTGTATTTTCCGCCACGTCCTCGATCGAGCAGATGCTCATGGTCGAGAGCGTGAACGGCACGCCGAATTTCTCCGCCGCCCGTGCCGCCTTGATTTCCCCGTCGGCGCTCTGCATGCCGGTAAATCCGGTCGGCGCCAGCGCCACCGGCATGCTCGCCGGCTCTCCGCTCATGGTGGTGGCGAGGCTCCGCCCCTCCATGTTCACCGCCACCCGCTGGCGCAGCAGGATGCGCTTGAAATCCTCGGAATTGGCCCGATAGGTGCTTTCGGTCCAGGCGCCGCTATCGGCATAGTCGAAAAATTGCTTGGGCACCTTGCGGCGCGCCTCGGCCATCAATTCATCGATGGTCAGGAATTTTTCGAGATTGCCCATGATCGCGCCTCCGGTTTCGCCGCTGCCCTAGCAACTAACATGTTAGTCGTCAATGCAGCGATTGCATGGGCGGGGAGAGGCGCCGCTTTCACGCGGCATTCTTGACCGTTATCACCAACCTCTTGCCCAGGGCCTGCAAGCCGGCCTCCATGGTGGCCAGCTTGGTGCGGTGATATGGATCGAGCATCCGGCGCACTTCGCCTTCCTGCTTGCCCAATTTCCGCGCCAGGGCTACCCGCGTCATGCCCGAATCCAGGAAAGCCTGAATGAAGGCGATCTTTACGCTGACCGCGGCGCCGATTTCGACTGGCATATCCGATTCATGGGTCGATGGAGGGAGCGCCCGGCCATGGGCCGCATAGGTCAGCAATGCCACCTCCAGGGCTTCCCGGGCGTTCTCCAGCGCTTCGGGCCGGGTCGATCCGGCGCTCATGGCTTCCGGTATATCGGGAAACGTCACCAGCAACCCGTCATTATCCGGCTCCAGTTTTGCGAAATAGCACATCATGTACGCCTCCGATCGCCGTCGAGGCCAAGTTGCTTTCTGATGATCTTTTCCATCATCGGTGTAATTTCGCCCGATTTGACCACGGCGAACTGCGCATCGCACCATACGACGCAATGTCCGCCCTTCCCGCGCGCCATATCGACCCGGAATGTCCGGTTCTCCGCCTTGGCCTGCTTGTGCAGGAGCCGAAGCAATTGCTCGCGCTTCATCCTCGGGCCTCCCGGACCGATATCGCACAAAAATGTACGACACACAAGCCGGGTCACCTCACAGCGAAACCGGAAGGTGCGGAACGAAATTATCGGCCTTGGCTGGTGCCGGGAGAATGGTCCTCTCAGGCGGATATGGGACAATTATTCCACTGGCCCCATGCTGCGCCGCCCCAGCACCAGGGTGGAAAACACCACGAGAAATCCGAACAGCACCATGCCGCCGGCCAGGATATGGGCCTTTTCCCATTCCAGCCGCTCGACGAAATCGTAAAGCGCGGTGGAGAGCACCTTGGTCTGGCCCGGAATATTGCCCCCGATCATCAGCACGACGCCGAATTCGCCCATCGTATGGGCAAAGGTCATGATGGCGCCCACGAGATAGCCCGGCCGCGCCAGCGGCAGCGTCACCATGCGGAATTTCTGCCAGCGTCCGGCCCCCAGGCTATCGGCGGCTTCCAGCACCTCGCGGGCGATGCCGGCAAAGCTGTTGCGCAGGGGCTGGACCATGAAGGGCAGCGAGGCCACGCCCGCCCCGATCATCAGCCCGCCAAAGGAAAAGGCCAGCGTCCGCGCGCCCCAGATCCCGGCAATCCAGCCGCCCGGCCCGTTCGGCCCCAGGGCCAGCAACAGGTAAAAGCCCAGCACGGTGGGCGGCAGCACCAGGGGCAGGCTCACCAAGGCCCCCACCAGGTTCCGCCCGCGCCCCCGGCCGCGCGCCAGCCACCAGGCCAGCGGCGTCGACAATACCAGCAGAACCAGCGTCACGCTTGTCGCCAGGCCCAGCGTCACGAGGATCGGGGAAAGCAGCGGCGTAAGGTTCATGGGTGTTCACGCAACCCGGCATGGTGAGAAGACTTGTCCCGGGCCGGCGGAATTCAGGCCTTAGGGCACCGAATAGCCCGCCGCCTCGATTACCGCCACGGCCGCGTCCGACCTGAGATAATCGAGGAAGGCCAGGGCCGCCGGATTATCTTCGCCTTCCTTGAGCAATACGGCGCCTTGCTCGATAGGCGTATGCAATTGGGCCGGCACCAGCCATTGGTCGGCCTGGCCGAGCACCTGGCTGGCCGCCACGAAGCCCAGTTCGGCATTGCCGCTTTCCACGAATTGCAGCGTCTGGGAAATGTTCTCGCCGGTGACGATCCGGGGTGCCAGCGTCTCGTAGAGCCCCAGCGCCTTGAGCACTTCCACCGCCGCCGCGCCATAGGGCGCCGCCTGCGGATCGGCCACGGCCAGCTTGGTGAAATCGCTCCTGAGCTGGGCATCCCCATCGCTCATGTCGCGGCCCGGCCCGTAAAGCGACAGCCGCCCCTGGGCATAGACGAAAAAGCTGCCATCCACGGCCAGCCCTTCGGCAATCGCCTTTTGCGGCCGGGCCACGTCGGCCGCCAGGAAGACCCCGAACGGCGCCGCCTGGCTGATCTGGGTATAAAGCTGCCCGGTCGCCCCGAAGCTGAGTTCGACATTATGCCCAGTTTCGGCCGCGAACTTTTCCGCCAATTCCTGGGCCACGGCGGTGAAATTGGCGGCCACGGCGACATTGACGCTCTCGGCCCAGGCCGGCAGCACGCTGGCGGTCAGAAGTACAATGGCAAGCGCGGAACGGAACATGGAGCCCCCGATATGTTTGTTGCACCATATCGATGACCCAATCGGCCCGCCCTGGCAAGCGATATGTTTATTCGGAAATATCGGAAACCAGGTGCCGCAAGGCTGCAAGCTCGCCGGCAATGGCCGTCTCGGTGGCCGCCTGCATCGCCCGATAGCGCGCCAGCACTTCCGCCCCCGCCGCCGTCAATTGCGCCCCGCCCTGCCCTGCGCCGCCCCGGCTCGAAACCACCAATTTCTGCCCGAAGCCGTCATTGAGCGCCTGCACCAGGCTCCAGGCTCGCTTGTAGCTCATCCCCATCGCCTTGCCGGCTGCCGCGATCGACCCGGTCCGCGCGATCCCATCGAGGAGATCCGCCCGCCCCGGCCCGATATAGGCATTTTCGCTGAGCACGATCCGCAAATGCCCCAGGCCGTGCTCGGGAACAGGCTTTTTCATAATTCGGCGTCCCCTTCGTCGGCACCGCCGCTCGGCCCGCCCGCGCGGCCCACGCCGATCCTTCGTCCCTGCCGCCTATCCCCGCAGCGCCGCCGCTTCGCGGGCCAGGCTTTCGATCCGGGCGAAATCGCCGCTCGCCAGCGCGTCCTGCGGCATGATCCAGCTTCCGCCCACGCAGATCACATTGGACAGTCCCAGATAGGTCCTGGCCTTGGCCGGGTCGATCCCGCCGGTGGGGCAGAAGGTGATATCGGGCAGCGGCGAGGCAAAGGCCTTGAGCACCGGCGCGCCGCCCAGCGCCTCGGCCGGGAAGAATTTGAGGAAACTGTAGCCGCGCTCGGCCGCGCTCATCGCCTCGGTCGGCGTGCCGATGCCCGGCAGGAGCGGAATGGCCACGTCCTCGGCCGCGTCGAGCAGGCGCGGCGAGGCGCCCGGCGACACCATGAAGCGGCACCCGGCATCGACGCTGTTCTTCATCTGGGCGGCATTGCGCACCGTGCCCGAGCCGACAATGGCCCCGCTCACCTTGGCCATTTCCGCGATCACCTTGAGCGCATTGGGCGTGCGCAGGGTCACTTCCAGCACCGGCAGCCCCCCGGCCACCAGCGCTTCGGCCAAGGGCCGGGCCTGCGCCACGTCGTCCAGGATGATGACCGGCACGACCGGCGCGAGCGACAGAATGGAACGGATGGCGTTGGCGTCCTGCGGCATGGTGAAGTCCTGGTTTCCGGAAAAGTCGGGCAAGGGTTAGGCGTCGGGGCAAATTCGCGCAAGCCGATTCATTGAAATGGCGCGCGAAAATCCTTAGGTTCCGCCCGTCCGAGCGGGAGGAGTTCCATGGTTCAGACCATTAACGCGGTAACCCCGCTGGCCGATGCCCGCGCCATCCTGGCGCAGAATTTCGACCTCGGCTTCTCCAAAAGCGTCGAGCGCGCCACCGCACCGGTCTTCGAGCGGGTCAAGGACAAGATCCCGCAGATCGAATGGCCCTTCTATGCGCCGCTGATCTTCCAGATCAATCGCCTCAAGCGGGAAAAGGATGCCGTCATCCTGGCGCACAATTACCAGACGCCGCAGATTTATCACGGCGTCGCCGACGTCGTGGGCGACAGCCTGCAATTGGCCATCGAAGCCACCAGGGTCGATCAATCGGTCATCGTCCAGTGCGGCGTGCATTTCATGGCCGAGACGTCGAAACTGCTCAATCCGGAAAAGACCGTCCTCATCCCCGACAGCCGCGCCGGCTGTTCGCTGTCCGAAAGCATCACCGCCCAGGACGTCCTGGCCATGCGCGCGAAATATCCCGGCGTGCCGGTCGTCACCTATGTCAACACCTCGGCAGCGGTCAAAGCCGTCACCGATGTGTGCTGCACCTCCTCCAATGCCCTCACCATCGTCGAGAAGGTCGAGGGCGACAGCGTCATCATGATCCCCGACCAATACCTGGCGCAGAACACCGCCCGGAAGACGAAAAAGAAGGTCATCACCTGGGCGGGCGCCTGCGAGGTCCACGAAACCTTCACCGCCGAGGACATTTCCGAACTGCGTCACGCCTATCCCACGGCCAGGATCATCGCCCATCCCGAATGCCCGCCCGAGGTCATCGAGGCGGTCGATTTCGCCGGCTCGACCGCGGCCATGATCGATTGGGTGAAATCCACCAGGCCCGCCCGCGTCGTCATGGTCACCGAATGTTCGATGTCCGACAACGTAGCCTCCGAAACCACCGGCGTCGACTTCCTGCGCGGCTGCAATATCTGCCCGCACATGAAGCGCATCAATCTCGAAAACATATTGTGGTCGCTCCATACGATGAGCGAGGAAGTCACCATCCCCGATGCCATCATCCCTCCGGCTCGCCAGGCCGTCGAGCGCATGATCGAGATGAGCGCCGCGCCGTCCCGCTGAGGAAAATTCCTCCCGCAAGGAGATCGGGGTGCTTCCCTGGAGCGTTTCCAGCAAAGATGGCAACGGTTTTGCGATTCGGAAACGCGACAAAACAAAGACCTGGAGCGATTTCACCGTTTCAGTGAAACGGTGAAATGCTCTAGAACCGCCGGGCCACGAGATCGATTTCCACCAGCGCCCCCACGGCCAGCCCCGTCACGCCCACGGTCGTGCGGGCCGGCAATTTGCCCGCCGCGAAGAAACCCGGCCACAGCGCATTGAGCGCGGCATAGTCGCGCTCGAAATGGGTGAGATAGATGCGCGCCATCACCACATGGTCGAGCCCCAGCCCGATCCCGCCGAGCACGATCCGCAAATTCTCCACCACCCGTTTCGTCTGCGCTTCGATCCCCTCGGGCAGGGGCGCCTCGGGCGCCGCCGGATCGGTCGGCATCTGCCCGGTCACGAACACCCAGCCATCCGCTTCCACCGCGTGGCTGAACGGCGCCACCGGGCGCGGTCCGGACGAAATCATGTGGTAGGCCAGTTCGTTCATCGCTTTTTCCCCGATTGAGCGTTCTCAACGATAACAATCCGTTAGCCGATGGGTATCTCTTGCGAATAAACCATCGGGCCGCCAGACTGTGCCGACACTTTAGCCCAGGAGGACGCCATGGACGCCAGCGAATACAGGATTTCCCGCGAGGAAGGCCCCACCCGCGGCCGCTATGTCATCCACCTGGCCCCCGGCGCCGAAGCGGAAATGACCTATGGCAAAACCGGAACCGGCCCCATGGTCATCGACCATACCGGCGTGCCCCCCGAATATGAAGGCCGCGGCATCGCCCTGCAATTGGTCAAGGCCGCCATCGCCGACGCGCAAAGCCAGGGCTTCCGCATCACCCCGGTCTGCCCCTATGTCGTGGCCCAGTTTCGCCGCCACCCCGAATGGGCCGGTCTTTTAGGCTAAGCCCTTAAAATCCATAGCGAATGGCATCGGCGCCTTCGGCCAGATAGGGCTCCAGCGCCGCCCAGGAAATCCGCGCCACCGGCGCCCCATAGGCATAGGCCGCCACCTCGTAGGGCTGGAACTGGATCACCAGGTCATAGTTGTCCGACAGGTCCCATCGAGCCGGATCGGTCACCACATCGGCCAGGTCCTGCGGATCGTCCAGCATCAGCCAGTCCCCCAGATCCGCCTTCAGCGCCGCCATGGTCAGCTCCAGCAGCGCCTTCTCCCAACCCTTGCCGGCAAACAGGTCCGAAGCCGCAAGCGCCCGGTCCTCGTCGACAAGATAATGCACATAGCGCACCCCGTAATTGCCATGCGCCGCGCCATGGCCGAACCAATAGCCATCCTGTTTGAGGCTGATCCTATTCCCGCCGGCCAACTCCTTGACGACAATGGAATTTACCGTGTCGCTGCTGCGGTCTTCCGCCCCGATTTCGCTGGCCTTGTCGGGGTCCATCAGGCTCGACATCCGCTCCGCTTCCGCCAGCACGAACGCATTGAAGCGCGCGTCCGCCGGTGCCGTACCGTCGATCTGCACATAGCTCATTTCATGCTTGGCGACCGGCCAATAGGAATCGGGATTGCCCGCTTCCTCGGGGTCCGGCGCCGCGCCGTAGCGCGACAAGGGATAGACCCTGCGCCCATCCATCATCCTGCTGGTTTCAAGCACGGCGCTGCGCCGCCCGAACACCTCGACGAGACAGGCAATCCCCTGTTCGGAATAGGCCCCGCTTTCCAGCGCCTTGCCCTCGGGCGTGCAGGCCCGCTGCGCATAGGCGAGCCAGGTTCGCTGGTCGGCGCGCAAGGCGCTCAATGCCGGCTTGGTCAGCCCGCCAATGGCCGTTTCATAAGTCCTGGCCAAACGCTCGTCGGCCGCCGAAAGCTCGGGATTGGTGCAGATGGCCTGCTCGAACGGGCCTTGCGCCTTGGCGCAATCGAAGCTGGCGGCAAAGGCGCCCCCGCTCGTTCCGATGAGCAGCAAGACGACGAAAAAGACAAGGCGCATGATCGGCCTCGATTGGGTTTCTAGGACAGAAAGCCTCTGGCTAACACGCCGCCGCACCCGAATCCAGCCGCCGCCGGCCCTCAGGATGCCAGGAAGCGTTCCATTTCGGCCAGTTCGCTATTGCGCAATTCATGCCCGCCATCGTGCCAGGCAAGACGCACCTGCGCGCCATTGCGCTCGAAATAGGCCGCCAGGGTTTCGCTGGCCTGGGCCGGCGCCATCGGATCGCGGCGCCCCGCGCTAATCAGCACGCGCCGCCCCGAAAAATCCGCGTCCGGCGGCGAAAAGGGAATGAGCGGATGCAGCAGGATGGTGCTGTCGAACAGCTTCGGCGCCGCAAATTGCACCGAAGCCAGGATATTGGCGCCATTGGAATAACCCAGCCCGATCACCGGCCCGCCGGACCCTTCGGCCAGTCTTTCGCGCACGAATTGGAGCATGGCCTGGCTGCGTTGTGCCAGGTCCGCCATGTCATAGACGCCTTCGCCCGTGCGGCGGAAATAGCGCAGCGCCCCGTGTTCGCTGACATCGCCACGCGGCGCCACGCGGCGCGCCTGCGGCAGCAATTGCCCGGCCAGATCGAAGAACTGGTTCTCGTCGCCCCCGGTCCCGTGAAACAGGAAGACAGTCGGCGCCGTCGTTCCGGTGCCGGGCGCCTCGCGGAAATGATATTGGCCCATTGTCTTAGCTCCTTGTACTGGCTTCCATATCGGGCCGCGCGCCGCCGCCGGCAATCGCGCAAAGCCGCCACGCAGCGTTGCCGATTCTCAAACAATACCCTTCCCTCAAGCCCATTTGCCTCCGCGCGCCGCCGGCCTATACTGGGTCATGTTCCTTTCGGTTTTCGACATCTTCAAGATCGGCATCGGCCCTTCGAGTTCCCATACCATGGGTCCGATGTCGGCGGCCGGGCGCTTCCTCCAGACCCTGGCCCGGCGCGACTGGCCACGGGCCGCCAATGCCCGGCCCAAGGCGCTGACGGCGAGCCTGCACGGCTCGCTCGCCTTTACCGGTATCGGCCATGGCAGCGACCGGGCGGTCATTCTGGGCCTGGCGGGGCAAATTCCGGCCAATGTCGATCCCGACGCCATGGACGCCATCGTCGAAAACGTGCGCGCCAATGGCCGGGTAGAGCCGCCAGGGCATCCCGCCTACCGCTTCCGCCCGGCGATCGATCTCGTGCTCGAGCGCAAGATCAGATTGCCCGGCCATCCCAATGGCCTGCAATTCTGCGCCTGGGACGAGGACAACCAACTCCTTTTGCGGCAGGTCTATTATTCCATTGGCGGCGGCTTCGTGCTGACCGCCGAGGAATTGCAGGCCCTGCATGACGCTCCGTCCGCTCCGCAGGACGTGCCCTATCCCTTTGCCGATGCCCGAACCATGTTGGACATGGCCCGCCAATCCGGCCTCTCCATCGCCAAGATGAAGCGAGCCAACGAATTGAGCCAGCATAACCAATATGCTCTCGAAGAGGGTCTTTCCGGCATCTGGTCGGCCATGTCGGCCTGCATCGAGCGGGGCCTGCATCAGGCGGGCGAATTGCCCGGCGGGCTTGGAGTGAAGCGGCGGGCGCCGGCCATCCACCGGCAATTGGCCGAGCAATGGCAGCGCAACGAAATCGGCCCGCTGACCGCCAATGACTGGCTGAGCCTGTTCGCCATGGCGGTCAACGAGGAAAATGCCGGCGGCGGTCGCGTCGTCACCGCCCCCACCAATGGCGCGGCCGGCGTCATTCCCGCCGTCCTGCGCTATGCCATCCAGTTCAATCCCGGCGTCGGGCAGCGCGCCATCGCCGATTTTCTGCTCACCGCCGCCGCCATCGGCGGCATCATCAAGCACAATGCCTCGATTTCCGGCGCCGAGATGGGCTGCCAGGGTGAAGTCGGTTCGGCCTCCGCCATGGCCGCCGCCGGGCTTTGCGCCATTCTGGGCGGCACGCCCGAACAGGTGGAAAATGCCGCCGAGATCGCGCTCGAACACCATCTGGGCATGACTTGCGATCCCGTGGGCGGCCTGGTTCAGGTGCCCTGCATCGAGCGCAATGCCCTTGGCGCGGTCAAGGCCGTCACCGCCGCTTCCTTGGCGCTCAAGGGCGACGGCACCCATGTCGTGCCGCTTGATGCCTGTATCGAAACCATGCGCCAGACCGGCAACGACATGAGCGAGAAATACAAGGAAACCAGCCGCGGCGGCCTGGCCGTCAATGTCGTGGCGTGTTGATCCCGGCAGCGGGCAGGGGCCGGTAGCCGGCCAGGATGGCGGCGCGCAGGGATTCGGCCACGCTTCTGGCGGCCACTTCCAGCGCGCCCTCGCTTGAGGCCCGATCCGCCAAGCTGACGCCGCCGCTCTGATAGCTGGTATTGGCCGTGCGCTGAGCCGAAAATACTTCTTCGTCTCCTCGCATGATCCGCACCGTTGCGGATACGTTCACCCCCAGCGGCCGGCCGGCCTCGAAGGCATCGGAGATGCCCGTCCAATGCCCCCCGCCGCCGGCGCTGACCGAAAGCACCGGATCGTCCGGTCCCGCCGGATTGGGAAATACCGTCCGCAGCCGGTTGAGAATGATCTGCTCGGTTCGGTTGCCCGGCTCGGCGAAATTGAAGCGCGCCGCGCCGGGAGCTGCGGCCGAAAGGTCGCCATAAACCGGCGTGAGCCCGGTGCAGCCGCCCAGCGCCAAGACCAGTGCCGCACTTCCGATCAAGGCCAGGAATCTCGAGCGTCTCATCATTGCCCCAGGGGAATCGCGCCGGAATAGCCGAGATTGAGCCCGGCCGGCGCCTTGATCTTGAAGGTGGCGGTCACGCGCGTCTCCTCGGGCGAGACATGGGTAACGCCGGTACGCGTGGCCCTGGCCCCGAATTGCAGATAGCCATCGTCATAATCGATGCCGCCGCCGGCGAGCAGGAAGGAATTGGCCGAAAGGTCCCAATAGCCCATCCCCGTTACCGACCAATATTCGTCGATCGGCAGGCTGAACTCGGCCCCGATCTCGCTCTGGTCGCGCATATTGCCCGCCGCCGGTACGGCGGCACTATAGGCATAGCGAAGCGTCGTCGACCAGCCGGCCGTGCTGTCGGTATAGCCCAGGCCCAGCGATGCCCGGCTCAAGCCGAAATCGTCGGTATCGACCTGCACCTTGGCGCTGCCTTGCAGTCCGCCGGAAAGCGCGCCATAGGCACCCAGCACCGCATAGGACGCATCCGCTTCAAGCCCCGAGCCGAGCCCGACATTCACGCTGTTGGCCATAGCGAATGCGTTGCTGCCGGCCAGTTGGAACGATTGTCCGCCCACCAGCTCGACATAGCTGCCATCGTCGAAATTGGCGAAATATCGCCCGCCCAGATTGAGCCGCAACCCCGTTTCCTGCCGGTCGATGCCGGTAAAGCGGTTATAGCTGAACAGGTTGGTATCGTCGAAGACCAGGCTTTGGGAATCCTCATTGGTAATCCCCGGCGCGATGTCCCCGGCGCCCCGATAGACCAATTGCGCGATGGGCTCGACCAGATGCGTCACGCCCGGACTGCGCGCCATGAGCGGATAGCGCACATCCAGCGCGGCGATAGGCGTAGCGCTCCACAGGCTGTGTTCCGGGGGCGCCGAGGCCAGGCTGCTGCCTCCGTCGTAATAGGCCCCGTCGAGCCGTGCGCCCACAAAGGGCGTCGCCACCGCACCGCCGGCGATATACTGGTTCTGCCAACTGGCCTGCGCCATGCCGTGCAGCCTGTTGCCGGCATAGGCATAATCGTAACCCACGCCGCCGGGAACGCTCCGATAATCGCTTTCTCGGCCGACGCCCAGCATGCGCGCCTCGACGTCGATCTGGCCGGCATCGGGTCCGAGACGGAACGTGCGCTCCAGGCGCAGATTGGGCAGGGCGATACCCTGTTGCTTGCGGCTCTGCTCGGTATTGTCCCCAAGGAGATTATATTGCTGCACCCGCGCGTCGATATAGGTATCGGCACTCAAATGGGTGGCATAGACCTCGTTGACGGCGGCGCGTCCGGGGCTGAGGAAATAATCGCCGAAATAGGCGCTGTCGGTGAAGGCGGCATAGGCAAAGCCCATGGTCCACTCTTCCACCGGCACGAATTCGCCCGAACTCTGGATGGCGCCGCGCCAGTCACGCCGCGCCTCGGCGAAGCTGAACGCCGCGGGGTCGAACTGGCGGATTCCCGATGCCTTGATGCGGAACGAACCCTGGTCGAACCGCTGCACCCATTCGGCACCCATGAGAAAACCCTGCCCCGACACCAGGGCCGGCGAGAGGATGATATCGGTCCACTTGTTCGAATAGGCGGTAAAGGGCAGCTCGACCTTGACCCCGATTTCCTCGCTATAGGCAAAGCTCGGCTTGGGAATGCGATCGAGCATTTCATTGCTGAGATCGGGTAGCCACAAATAGGGCAGCCAGGCCACCGGCAGCCCCAGCAACGCCAGGCTCGGCTGCTCCAGCGTCACCGAATTATCCTGCCGGTTGTAGATCACCCTGCTCGCGCTCATCGACCAGCCGATACGCCGGCCCTTTTCGTCCACGCATTCCCCGCAGGGCGCATAGCTGGCTCTGGTGAGGATGGTCAGCACTTCCCGGTCGTAATCGGCGCTGTCGGCGGTAATGCGCGAGCCGTCATAGGCGGTGATGGTCAGCGATTCCAGAAAGGCCTGCTTGAACTGCCCGGTGAGGCGCAGGGTCCGGCTGCGCGATACATTGCCCGCCGGGTCCGTCACCGTCACATTGCCGGTCAGGTCGGCCTCGCCGCTGCCGCGCCGATAGACCAGGTGTTCACCGGTGACGATATAGCCGCTGGCGCGGATCACCACGTCGCCATCGGCGGTGATCGTGTTGTTCCGGGCATCGAAGACCAGCGCATCGGCTTCGACCGCCGTGGGCGCGGCCGGATCGACCGGTGCATTGAAAAAGTCGGCAGGAACCAGCCCCTGGGCCTGCGCCGGCGCCACGGCCGGCCCGCAAAGGCAGGCCAGCGCCGCAAGGGTCAGCAAAAATGATCCTTTTTGCCGCTCGAACAGTCTCAAAACCCCTGCCTTGCCGCATCCCGGCCCGGTAGCGCCGGGCGAGGGGACACGACCTCGTGCCGGAAAACACAAAACAACGACATACCACGCCTTTAATGGCACGGATGCCTCTAGGTATAGGCCAATTTATCCCGGGGCAATGAACAATGTGCAAACCATGCCGGAGCGCCGCTCCACTGTGCCTTGGACGCACCAGCCGGAAAGTTCAGCCTTGCGGCGCCAGGTAGATCGGATTGCTGATGGCGCGGCGGATCGGCTGGCCCGACACATCGACATCGCGCAATTGCCAGGGCAATTCCCGCCCCGCGATCAGGGCCTCGAACTCGGCCAGCATGACCGCGCGCCGCGCCGGTCCGGCGATGATCTCGGCACGGATGAAGCCCTGCGGCGCGAGCGCGGGACTGCCCGTCCAGGTGTTGCTGTCGATCCCGATTTCGGCAAGAACGCCCCGGGCATCGATCAGCCGCAGCACGTCGCCCGCCGCCCCTCTCGCCTGCACCGCGACCTGCTCGATCCTGGCGGTTTCCCCACCCATCTGCGTGTCGCCGACGTTGATCTCCAGATGCGGACCGCTGGGGCTTTCGGTGACATAGCCGCGCCCCGCTTTCATCGCCGCCAGCACCGCATCCTCGCTCAATTCGGGCAGGAACAGCACGGTTGTAGGACGCGCCAGCACCAGCGGCCCCTCGGGCTGCAGGGCCAGCGGCTGGTGGAAATCCGAACCGCCAATGGCCGATAGCCGCAGCCCCGAAGCCAGCCTTTGCTGCCAGCGCTCCAGGGCGATCCAGTTCCAGGCCAGCCAGGTCGATTGCCACACCTCCTGGCAATCGGCCTGCGGCAATTCGTACTCCCAGGCAATGGGCGGCTTGTCGTGGTTGATCGACAACAGCCCGCCCCTTTCATGCACCAACCGCGCCAATATGTGGGCGTCCGAAGGCTTGGTCATGCGGAAATCGATCCATTCGTCCACGCCATAGACATTGGCGTGGCCCTCGGCCGTGGTCGCCTCCATGGCGCGCACGAAGACCAGACGAGGCGAAGAATGGGGATGGAAATAGCGCCTCTGGGTAATGGTGTTGTGGTCGGCCACGGCGAGGAAGTCGAGCCCAGCCTGAAGCGCCGCCTCGTGCAGGGTTTCGGGCGCCCCGCGCGCATCGGAATGAAAGGTGTGGCAATGCAGGTCCCCCCGATACCAGCCCGCCCCTTCCCGCACCGGAAAGCTCCGCACCGGCTGCTTTTCCAGCGGTCTGGGCGCCCTGTCGAGATCAATTGTGACGCGGACCTCGCAGCCCTGTGCCGGCACCTTGTAGAGCCCGAGAATGACGGTCCAGGTGCCGGTCTGGATTTCCCCATGCACATAGCCCGGCGTCGCATCGTCGGTGGCGATGAAATAATGGTCCCGCGCTCCGCCGCTCCAGCCGCGAAACCCCTGGGTGCTGGGATAGCCTTCATCGCGCGGATCGAACGCGCCCAGATCGATGATGCAATCCTCGGCCTTGGCATAGGCCAGCCGCACATCGATGCGCGTCGTCCCCTCCGGAACCGTGAAGGGAATGTAGAAATAGGGATTTTTCGCCTGGTCGGCAGGGGTGATGCGGGCGGTAATGGTGGTCATGGCCGATCGATATTCTTTCTCCCCTCTCCCCTTTACGGAAAGAAGGGCCGGAGGGACGGGCGGGGAAGCGCTATTCTCCCGCCCCCGCAATACGCCGCCCCGCGCCATCGAACAGATGCACATGCTCGGCGGCGAAACCAAGCGAAACGCTTTCGCCCAGATCGAGATGATCGTCGGTGAAGATGCGCGCCGTCACCCGGGTACTATCGCCCCGGTCGATGGTCACCAGGCTTTCTGGACCCATGTTTTCATTGGCAAAGAGCGGCGCCGTGATCGTGTTGGCGGCGCCCGTTCCGGCGATATCGAGGTGCTCGGGCCGCACGCCCAGCGTCAGCCTGGTGCCGGCCGAAAGCGCCTTGTCGATGGCCGCGCTCATCGGCAGGCCGGCCAGCACCAGGCCTTCGGCCCTGAGCTGCAATTGCCCGTCGATCTGCGCCCCTTCGGCCTCGATGAGATTCATCGGCGGATTGCCGACGAAATTGGCCACGAACGTGGTGGCCGGACGCCGGTAGATCTCGATGGGCGAAGCGAACTGCACGATCCTGCCCTGGTCCATCACCGCGATCCGCGTCGCCAATGCCATGGCCTCGGCCTGGTCATGGGTGACGTAAACCGCCGTCATGCCCATGTCGCGCTGCAAATGATTGAGGAAACCGCGCGCTTCCAGCCGTAGCTTGGCGTCGAGATTGGAAAGCGGCTCGTCGAAAAGATAGACCTGGGCCGGATAGACCAGGGCCCGGGCCAGCGACGTGCGCTGCTGCTGCCCGCCCGAAATCTGGCTGGGCAGCCGGTCGAGCAGCTGCCCGATCTTGAGCACGTCGGCCACGTCCTTGGCGCGGGCATGGCGCTTGCTCACGGCCTCGCCCCGGACCTTGAGCGGATAGGCGATATTGTCGGCCAGGTTCATATGCGGATAGAGCGCGTAATCCTGGAAGACCATGGCGATGTTGCGGTCCTTGGGGTGAAGGTGGGTCACCTCCTCCCCGCCGATAAGGATCTGGCCGGCGCTGGGCGTTTCCAGCCCCGCCATCATTCTGAGCGAGGTGGTCTTGCCGCACCCGGAGGGGCCGAGCAGGCAAACGAATTCCCCGTCCTTGATGTCGAAACTGACATCGGACACGGCCTTGAAGTCGCCGAAGCTCTTGGTGACGGTCCTGAATTCAACAGATGCCATGGGTCTTTATGCCTTGATACCGCCGAAGAAGCGGAAGCCGAATTTCCAGCTCACGAAGAGATAGAGCGCGATGACGGGCAGCGAATAGATCAGCGAATAGGCCGCCAGGAGCGTCACGATCGGCGTGCCCGCCTCCGAATAGAACGAATAGATGGCGACCGAAGCAGGCATGTTCTCGCTGCTGCGCAACAGGATGAAGGGGATGAGGAAACTCCCCCAAATATTGACGAAGGCCCAGACCACTACCACCACGATACCCGGCCGGATCACCGGCAGAGCCACGTCGAAAAAGGCCTGTACGGGCGAGGCTCCCGCCACCATGGCGCTTTCCTCGTAGGATTTGGGAATGGAATCGATGAAATCGCGCAGGATGAACATGGCGGTGGGCAACAGGCCCCCGGCAAAGGTCAGGATGACCGCCAGGTGCGTATCCATCAGCCCCGCCGCCGAAACGATGAGGAAGATCGGCACCATGGCCGCCGAACCCGACACCACCGAGGAAAACAGCAAGAGGATATAAGTGACCGCGCCCTTGCCCGGCAGCGACGAGCGGCTGAGCGCATAAGCCGCCAGCGTTGCCGCCGCCCCCACCAGGATGACCCCGCCCATGGCCTGGATGAAACTGTTCCACAAGGCCTGCACGGCATAGGAATTGCCGAAGACGGTGACGAAATTGGCCAGGGTCCAGGGCTCCGGCACGGCCAGGCCCAGTTCCGCCCGCGCATTGAACGGCGCGAACAGGAACCAGATGAGCGGCAGCGCGAAGACCACGCCGATCAGCGCGGCCAGGACGGAAAAGGCGATGCGGCCCACGAACATGGGAAGCGTGATCTTCATGGCTCAACCTGCCTTCTTCTTGCGGCCGAGGCTGAGATAGACCAGCGCGAAGGCCAGGTTGATAAGCATCATGATGACGCCCACCGCCGCGCCCTTGCCGAACTGGAAGTCCTGGAAGGCCACGCGGTAATTGTAGATCGACACCAGTTCGGTGCGGTAGCTCGGCCCGCCATTGGTCAAAAGGAAAGGCGTGAAGGTGTTGAAGGTCCACATGGTGATGAGGATGAGGTCGGTGACGATATGGCCGCGAATGAGCGGCAGGCCGATATCGCGGAATTTCTGCCACGAGGAGGCTCCGGCCACGTCCGCCGCCTGGAAATAGCTCGGCGGAATGGAGGAAAAGGCCGAGTTGAACAGCATCATCGAAAAGGCGGCGCCCCGCCAGGTATTGAATACCACGATCACCCAGAAGGGCTGCTCGAGCAGGAAATCCCCGCGCGGCAGGCCCAGCGCGGTGAGCAGCATGTTGAGCGTGCCCTGGTCGCGGTCGAGAAAGGCGAACCAGGCAAAGCCGATCACCACTTCGGGCAGGATCCAGGCGGCAATGACGAAGATTTCGGTGATGCGCTTGACCCAGGCGGGCACGGTCTGGATCAGCCAGGCCAGCAACAGCCCCAGCAGCGCCTGCCCGATCAATGCCGAGGCGATGACGAATTGCGTGGTCAGGATCAGCGAGAATCCGAATTGGCCGCGCTGGAAGAAGGTCGCCGGATCGAACAGCGACAGGTAATTGGCAAGGCCCACGAATTCGGGATTGAGCGCTGTGCGCCCCAATAGCGTGCGATTGGTGAAGGAAACGAAGATCACCCAGAAGAACGGCACGATGACGAAGACCGAAACCAGCAATCCCGCCGGCGTGAGAAAGGCCGCCCCGGCCCGGTGCGAGAGCAGCGCGAAATTGCGGACCTTGCGCTTGGGCCGGGCAGCAACGGGTTCTGTGGTCATGGGCTTTGTGGTCATGGACGATCTCGCGGCGCGCGTCACTTCGCCATTGCAGCGAAGAGAGCCAATGCCATGGCGCGGGACTGAAACGGCACCCGGCGCCTCGAAAGGCGCCGGGCGGGCAGGGAGAGCTTAGTCGAGGCTGACGGTATTATCCTCGCCGACAATGGCGATAACCGCGGCCTTGTACTGGGCCATGGCCTCTTCGGGCGACAATTCACCCGAAACCACCGCCTCGGTCATGCGCTGGATTTCCTGGCTGACCGCGTTGTAATTGGCGTCGTTCGGACGCGCGGTGGTCAGCGGCAACAGCGTCTGGCTGGTTTCGGTCAGGAACGGGTTGTTCGGGATCGGCACGTCCGAGCGCGAGCGAATGCCCGGCTGGTAATCCTGGAACGCGGTCATCTGTTCCTTGCTCATCATGAACGAGAGCAGCTTCCAGGCTTCCTGCGGCGCATCGGTATGGGGATTGATGACATAGCCCGTACCGCCCGAAATCGAGACAAAATCCTGGCCGCGAATGCCCTCGCCGGGCTCTTCGGCCGGCATCTTCTTCCAGGTCATGACGCTGTCGCGGTCCTTGACCTCGAATTCGGCACCCGGCGCGGTGACCGAGCGGTAGAACCAGTCACCCTCCACCAGCATGGCCGTCTTGCCGTCGCGGAAATTGGCGAAGGTGCGGTTGCGGCCATCCGCCAGCAATTGTGCGCGCTGGTCGCCCAGGCCGTCATCGACATAGATGGTCTTGTAGAGGCTGAGCGTATCCAGGATTCCCTGGCTCGAAACGATATATTTGCCGTTTTCGTCGGTCACGCCCTCGCCGGTGCCCAGCAGCGCCATCCAATAGCCCTGCATGGTGGTGGCTTCACCCATCGCCACGCCGGCATTGAGCTGGAGCGGGAATTCGACCCCGGCCTCCTTGAGCTTGCGGGCAGCATCGAGCACGTCTTCCCAGGACGTGGGCTGCCAGCTTTGAGGGTCGATGCCGGCCTTTTCCAGAAGATCGGCCCGCACGAAGATCATGCGCACGTCCGTGCCCAGCGCAATGCCGTAGGTCTTGCCCTGGTAGGAGAGGATGGACCGGATGCCGTCCGAAATATGGTCCCAGCCTTCCCAGGTCTTGTAGGGTTCGCCGATCAGGTCGTCGAGCGAGGTGAGAAGCCCGCCTTCGGCAAAGGATGGAATGAGGAAGCCGTCGAACCCGGAAATATCCGGGCCGGCGCCGGTGGAGAAATCGAGCGCCAATTGCTGGGTAAGCTGGGCATCCTCGCCACCGAACTGGTTGAGCGTGACCTTGATGTCCGGATTGGCCTCCTCGAAGGCGGGAATGACGCTGTTCTCGAGCCATTCGGCCGTGGCGCTGTTCACCCCGCCGATAACGCAGCGGCAGGTGATGTCCAGATCGACCGCATAGGCGGGAATGGCCATGGCGGTCGCGCCCACCAGGCCGAGCGCAAGACTGCGCAGACGATTACTCATCGCAAAACCTCCCAAGCAATGTGGCTCCGAATTCTCCGGTAGCCGGATTGGCCTGTCGCCGGGCTTTCCCGGCGGTCCAGGCAAAAGTAGAATGAACACGTTTTCAATTCCCGTCAATGCGGAGAATTCGCCTTTGGGGGAATCGGCCGAAAGAGCGCCGGCAAATTGCCGGCTTTCTGCGACGACCCCGTGACAATCTGCGGGAAATCGCGCAGGCAAGGGACAAGCGGGCGCTTGACAGCCCCTGGCGTCCCCGCCATTGAATTGAACACGTTTTCATTCTTGAAAGACCGGGAGGGCGGAATGAGCGAAGGCGAGCGCAATGCACGCGGTCGCGCGACCGCCGAAATGGTGGCCCGGCGCGCCAATGTCTCGCGTGTCGCGGTGTCCCGTGCCTTCAATGCGCACGCATCGCTCAAGCCGGAAAAGCGCGAACTGATCCTCAGGATCGCCCAGGAACTCAACTATACCCCCGACCGCGCCGCCCGCGCCCTGGTCAGCGGCCGCACGCATCTGGTGGGCATGATCGTGCCCGACGTGTGTTCCTATTGGGAAAGCCAGGAAATCGATGCACTGACCTCGGCCCTCCAGGGCGAGGGCTTTGCCACCCTGCTGTTCAAAACCCGCACCGATTACAGCATGGACGAGCAATTGCTCTCCTATATGCGCAGCTTCAATCCCGATTCGGTCATCGCCTTCGTCGAAAACGTCAAGCCGCGCATTCTCGCCCGCCATCTGGGGCGGGCCGTGCCCATCTATATCCACTATCCCCTGCCCGGCACGCAGGAGGATACGGAGGACGGGCCTATCCAGGACCGGCTCAACATCCTGCAACATGACGGCATCGACCAGGCGGTCGCCCTGCTCCAGGCCTATGGCGTCAAGCGCATCGCCTATCTGGCCGGCTTTGCCAAATCCCGCGCCAGCATCTCGCGCGAGGCAACCCTGCGCCAGGTCATGGCCGATCGCGGCCTGCCCGCTCCCTTTGTGGCGCCGGGCAATTTCAGCTACGAAATTGCCTACCAGGCCACGCTCGACCTGTTTCGCGTCGGCCCGGGCGCCGATGCGGTGTTCGCGGCTAACGATGTGAGCGCATTTGGCGCCATGGATGCGCTTCGTCACGAACTGGGCCGGCGCGTCCCCCAGGACGTCAAGGTGGTCGGTTTCGACGACATCGCCCAGTCACACTGGAAGAGCTACAACCTCACCACGGTGAAATTCGACCTCGACGCCCGCGTGCGCGCCCTGGTGCGGCTCATCCTGATGCGGCTCAACGATCCCGATGCGCCGGGCTTTTCCGAAACCCTCAACACCCGCCTCGTCGTGCGCGGCACGATTGGTTGACCTCGCCCCTTCATGACAAACCCCATCATCCATCTCGTCTTCAAGACCCATCTCGATATCGGCTTTACCGACCACGCCGCCCGCGTGCGTGAGCAATATCATCGCCAATTCATCCCCCAGGCCATCGCCACCGGCGAGCACTTCTTCGCCGAAAATCCCGAAGAACCGGCCTTTGTGTGGACCACCGGCGCCTGGCTTATCTGGGATCATCTCAATTCCCAGCCGCCCGAGCAGGTGAGGAAACTGGAGCGCGCCATTGCCCGCGGGCTCATTACCTGGCACGGCCTGCCCTATACCACCCATACCGAATTGCTGACCCCTGCCCTGTTCCGGGCCGGCCTCGCCTATGCGCAAGAACTGGACCAGCGTTTCGGTCGCAAGACCAGGGCCGCCAAGATGACCGACGTCCCCGGCCACACGCTGGGCATGGTGCCACTCCTGGCTCAAGCCGGCATCCGCTTCCTCCATCTTGGCGTCAACACGGCCAGCCCGGTGCCTGATTTACCGCCGATTTTCCGCTGGCAGGCCCCCGACGGCAGCGAAATAGTGGTCATGTATCAGGGCTCCTACGGCGCCACCGACTTTCCCGCCGGCCCCGATATCGGGCTCAGCTTTGCCCATACCAACGACAATATCGGCCCGCAAAGCGTGGGCCAGACCGTCGAGATCCGGCGCCTCCTCGCCCATGCCTATCCCGATACGCATATCCGCGCCTCGACACTCGATGCTTTTGGCGAAGTCATGTGGGCCCGGCGCGCGGACTTCCCGCGCGTCACCACCGATATCGGCGATAGCTGGATCCATGGTGCTGCCAGCGATCCGCTGAAACTTGCCCGCTTTCGCGCGCTGGCTCGCCTCTATGAAAGCTGGGCCGAAACCCCCACGGCCAGCCAGGCCGCGTTCGGACGCCGGCTCGGCATGGTCGCCGAACATACCTGGGGCGTCGATATCAAGACCTATCTGCGCGACGACAAGGCTTGGGATCGCCCCGCTTTCGAGGCGTCCCGCAAAAACGATTACCGCTTTGGCTATACCGAGCAATCCTGGGCCGAACAGCGCGCCTATCTCGATAGGGCATTGGACGCCTTGACACCCTCCGAACGCGCCCAGGTCAGCGATTGCCTAGCCGCATCAACCCTGCCGGCTCCATCCGCCATTTCCGGATCGCAAACCGATCTGGAAAGCGACGGCTGGCGTGCCTATGTCGCGCGGGAAACCGGCGCCATCGCGGCGCTCGTCACGCCGAACGGCACAGCCATTTCGGGCAGGAGCGATCAGCTCTTCGGCTATAGCCACGAAAGCTACGACCACGCCGCGCTTCAGGCCCATCTCGACACCTATCTCCAGCACCGCGAGGAATGGGCTATCCTCGATCACGACAAACCCGGGCTTGAAACGGCAAAGACCGCGCGCAATGGCGTGTTCGCCCCCCGCTTCGCCGGCATTGCCGATGGCCGAACCAGCCTGGCCGATCTGCCTCGCGACGCCCATGCCGAACTGGGCGCCCCGGCACGCAGCGAAATCACCATTCGAGCCCTCGGCCCCGAAAGCCTCGAAATCAGCCTTGTCCTGCGCGACAAGCCGGCCAGCCGCCTGCCCGAAGCCGGATTTTTTGCCTTCACGCCCGAAGGTATGGAAAGCTGGGACCTGAGAAAGCTGGGGCTCTGGATCGAGAGCGGCAATATCGCCCGCCGCGGCGGCGGGCAATTGCAGGCGGTCGAGGCCGTGCGCGGCAGGAGCGCGGAACAGACGCTCGAACTGCGCCTGCTCGATGCCGCCCTGGTCGCCCCAGCCGGCGCTCCCTTTCTGCCCTTCCAGCCGGAAATCCCCGATTTTTCAGCCGGATTGCGGGTCAATCTCTACAACAACAAATGGGGCACCAATTTCCCCATGTGGTGGGAAGGCAGCATCGCTTTCCGCTTCATCCTGACCCTGGGATAAGCCGCTTCATTCGGCGGCCCGGAGCGCGCCGATGCCGCCAGCGGCCTGCACCGAGCGGCTGCCGGTGGCAATGGCCGCGTCAAGGCACGCCTGCGCGCCAGCCCCATTCAGCCAGGCATGGAGAAAGCCGGCATTGAAGGCATCGCCGGCTCCGGTCGTATCGATCACATCGACGCGCGGGCTGGGCAGGGCGAGTATTTCTTCACCCATGCCCAATAGGGCACCATCGCCACCGCATTTCAGGGCCACGACAGGAAAATGTCGCTGCAATTGCGCCAGCGCCTGTCTTGGTGCGCGCGTGCCGGTCAAGGCTTCGGCTTCTTCCAGATTGGGCAGGAAGACGTCGACCCCGGCCGTGCGCTCGAAAAACATCGGGTCGTGGATCAGGGCATCGTCCCAGCTCGGGTCCAATGATACGCTGAGCCCTCGCGCCTTGGCACTGGCCAGTGCATCGGGCATTTCATGCAGCGTCGCATATTCGGCGATATGCAGGTGCCGCGCTCCCGGGGAGATCAGGCTGGCCTCGAAACCGGCGGGTCGGGCCGCACCGGCGCGACGAGAAAGAAAAGCCCGCTCACCCGCCTCCACCATCACCACGGTCAATTGCGGCCCGGCATTCGCGTGTCGTTCGAGAAAATCGAGATTAAGACCGAGTTCGCCGATCGGCGCTTCCAGTGCCCGCGACAGCGGATCGGTCCCGAGCCGCGCCACCAAGGCCGTCTGCCGCCCCAGAGCCTGCAGATGCGCCGCCGCAATCAGCGCGCCGCCGCCCGGCACCAGGGCGAAATCATCGGCGAAACATTCCCGGCCCAATCGCGGCAAGCCGTCAAGCCCTCTAAACACCATGTCGCAATAGATGCGGCCCAGGCTCAGCACCGAGCCGGCGACGCCATTGACGGAAATCATACCCGGCCCAGCGCCTTTTCGCTTTGGGCGTCGAACAGATAGAGCGAGCCAGCTTCGGCATGCACGCCAACCGTGCTCTCGATTGCCGGCACGACCCTGCCGGGCGCGGTAGCGATCACCTGCGCTCCTCCGATGGCGACATGCACCAGGGTTTCCGAGCCCAGCGGCTCGACGGCCTCGACCACCCCGGCGGCAGCCAGGCCGGCCCCGTTTCCTTCTCCGACACGCAGGTCATGCGGCCGCACCCCGACCAATACCGCGCCGTCATGGTCCGGCAGCACGAGGCCCGAAGCGCTCATGCCTTCGAGGGTCAGGGCGCCGCCGTCGAGCATGCCCGGCACCATGTTCATCGAAGGACTGCCGATGAAACGCGCGGTAAACACATCGACGGGATTCTCATAAAGCTCGGTGGGCGACCCCACTTGCAGGATGCGCCCTTCGCGCATCACCACGATCTTGTCGGCCATGGTCATGGCCTCGATCTGGTCATGGGTCACATAGATCGTCGTGGTTCCCAGGCGCCGATGCAGCCCCTTGATTTCCATACGCATCTGCGCGCGCAATTGCGCATCGAGATTGGACAGCGGTTCATCGAACAGGAACGCCACCGGGTCGCGGACCATGGCGCGTCCGATGGCGACGCGCTGGCGCTGCCCGCCCGAAAGGGCCGCCGGGCGGCGATCGAGTAATTGCTCAAGCCCCAGCACCCTGGCGGCATCGGCGATCCGACGCTGCTTTTCCGCCCGGGAAAGCCCGGACGTATAAAGCCCGAAGCCGATATTCTGTCCCACGCTCATATGCGGATAAATGGCATAGTTCTGGAACACCATGGCGATATTGCGCTGCTTGGGCTCGCGCTGGTTCACCACCTTGCCCCCGATCAGCAGCGTGCCGTCCGAAATATCCTCCAGCCCGGCGATCATGCGCAGCGTCGTGGATTTGCCGCATCCGGAAGGCCCGACCAGCACCACGAATTCGCCATCCTCGATGACGAGGTCGATGCCATGCACCGCCTTCGTGCTGCCATAGGCCTTGACCAGGCCTTGCAATTCGATCTTAGCCATCAGGCCTCTTCCTTCAATGCGGAAAAACGCGTCTCGAGCCGGCGCGCCGCCTCGGCCTGCCGGTCCAGCAGGGCCTGGTGGCGCGCCGCAAGCGCCGCCGCCTGCTGTCTGTAGCCCGCTATCGCGGCATTCAGCGGCGCGGGTGCCGGCCCGCCATAACGATTGCGCACGGCAACGAAATATTCGGGCGAAACCAGTTCGGCGAACCGGGCGGCATCCAGCCCCGGCTGCCGCCCCGTCGCCGCCACGAAGGCCGCAACGAACGGCTCGTAGCCATCGCTGACCAGATCGCCCCCCATCCCGACCACCGCCCGTGCCACGGCGGCGGCAATCTCGTGCCCTTCGCGGAAGGAGAGGCCTTCCAGGCGCACCAGGCTATCGGCCAATTCGGTGATGGTGATGCACGAACGCCTTATATTCTGCGCCACCCGCGCCGGATCGATGCGGATTTGCTTCACCAGGGCCGCCGTCAGGTCGAGCACGCGGCAGGCGCTCTCGAAGGCCTGGTAGCCCATGGCCTGGGTTTCACCCTCGCTGTCGTTCATGTCGGTGAAGGGCGTATTGTGCATCACGCCCAGCATGGCCTGGGCACGGCCATAGGTCTGGCTCGCCAGGTGCCGCAAATGCTCAATCGGCACCGGATTGCGCTTTTGCGGCATGATCGAGGAGATTTGCACCAGGCTGTTGGGCACATAGATCTGGCCCACCTCGAAGCTGGTCCAGACCTGGAAATCCTGGATCGGCCGCCCCAGATGCAGGAACATCAATTCCAGCGCCCCATAGGTGGCGGTGATGTAATCCACCCCGGCAATGCAGGAATAGGAATTCTGCAACGGCGCGGCAAAGCCGAGCAATTCGGCGACCAGGGCCCGGTCGACGGGAAAGCCCGATGTGGTGATCGCCGCCGCCCCCATGGGCGAAAGATCGACGATTGCATAGGCCGCGAACAATCGCTCGATATCGCGTCCCACCAATTCCACGATAGCCGAAAGATAATGCCCGAATGTCGTCGGCTGCGCCGGCTGGCCGTGGGTATAGGCCACGATCAGCGTTGTCTTTTCCCGCTCGGCCGCCTCGATCAGCGCTCCATGCAGCGCCAGCGCCTTGCCGATCAGCCCGTTGAGCCGCGTCCGCAGGGCCAGCTTGAACAGGGTATGGTCGATATCGTTGCGCGAGCGCGCCGTGTGCAGCCGCCCGCCCAGGTCGGGCCCGAGGCGCTGCTTTAATTCCTTTTCGATGAGGAAGAAGAAATCCTCCACCTCGCCGGTATAGACAAGTGTTGCCGGGTCGATTTCGGCATGGATGGCATCGAGCGCCCGGGCAATGGCGCGCGCCTGGCCGGCCTCGAGAATGCCGGTTTCGGCCAGCATCACCAGATGGGCCCGGTCGATGGCGCGAAAACCCTCCGCATGGTGGTTTCGCGCGCCGTCAAAAAGCGGCGCCAGCACCGTTTCCTTGTAGACCGGGTCGGGAAATACGGACGTATCGGCAAGACGCGGATCGGTCATCGTCTACCCCTTGAGCCCGGCCAGCATCACGCCGCGCACGATGAAGCGCTGCAGGGCGAGGAAAACCAGCAATGTGGGAATGGTGCCGATGGCCGCACCGGTCATAATCAACTCCCACTGGATGGAGGCTTCGGCCGAAAAGCTCGATATGCCTACCGGCAGCGTATAGAGTTCCTTGGACGTGGTGACGATCAGCGGCCAGAAAAACGCCGTCCAATTGCCCAGGAAGGTGAAGATGGCCAGGGCCGAAATCGCCGGCACCACCATGGGCATGGCGATCTTCCACCAGATGGTGAATTCGTTGAGCCCGTCCACCCGGGCCGCTTCCAGGAAATCGTCGGGCACGCCCTCGAAGAACTGCTTCATGAGGAAGGTGCCGAAGGCCGTCATCATTCCGGGAAACATGATGCCCCAATAGGAATTGAGCCAGCCGAGCTGGCTCGACATCAGATACCACGGGATCACCAGCATTTCGGTGGGGATCATCAGGGTGGAAAGGATCGCCAGGAAAATGAAGGTACGGCCGCGAAAGCGGAACTTGGCCAGGGTGTAACCGACCAGGCTATCGAAGAATACGTTGGATAGCGTCACCGTCGCCGCGATCAGCGTGGAATTGACCATCCACTGCATGAAACGTCCGTCGCCCAGCACCTTGATGTAATTGTCCAGCGTCGGCGCGGCGGGAATGAGCCGCAGGTCATAGACCTGTCCGGCCGTTTTCAGCGACGTGGAGAACATGTAGAGCAGCGGCGTCACCATAATCAGCCCGCCGATGAACAGGAGCGTCCAGGCGATGATCCGGCCCGGACGAATGTCGCGGCGATTGGCCGCCAGCTCGCCTTGCACAGACGGAGCCGCGCTCATGATTTTTCCCTCAACACGTATAATTGCAGCAACGACACGATAAGCAGGATCGTGAACAGCACCACCGTCTGGGCCGCCGCATAACCCATCTGGTAGGAGGAAAAAGCGGTCTGGTAGATCATCAGCACCAATGGCTTGGTCGCATTGAGCGGCCCGCCCGGATCGTTGGTGGTCATGTTGTAGACCTGATCGAAGATGCGCAGGAAACCGATGGACGAGAACACCACCAGGAACACCGTGGTAGGCTTGAGCAACGGAATGGTGATCTTGCGCAGAATGGCCCATTCCCCCAGCCCGTCGATCCGCGCCGCTTCATAGAAGGTCGTGGGAATGGCCCGGAGCCCGGCCATGAAAATGATGATCTGGAATCCCAGTCCCGCCCAGATGGCCGGCACCAGGATGGCGAACAGGGCCTGGTCCACCGAGCGCAGAAAAGGCTGCTGCTCCAGCCCGATCGTACTCAGGAAGCCGTTGATGACCCCGATCGGCACCGGCTGGTAGAACCAGCGCCACACCCAGCCCATCGCCGCCGCGGTAGTGAGGAAAGGCAGGAAATACAGCGCCCGGATCAGCCCGTGCAGAACCCGCACCCGGTCGAGATAAAACGCGATAATGAAGGAGATGACTAGGCTGAGCGGGGTGCCGACGATGAGATAGAGGAAGGTGTTCCGGAACACTTTCCAGAACAGGGGGTCGGCGAACATCTTCTGGTAATTGGCCAAGCCGATGAACTTGGCCGGCCGCAGCAGGTCCCAATTGGTCAGCGATAGCCAGAAGGCCTCGAAGGTCGGATAGAAGCGGATGCCGGCATAGAACACGATGGGCAGGGCCAGGAAGGTCCAGGCCCAGATCACCCGCTTGGTGCCGATGTTCAGCCGGTCCCACAAGCGAAACGGGCCGGTCGGGTGGGATGCGCTCGCCGATGCCATGCTCGCTCCTGCCTCTCGGGGAACTGACCGGCGGCGCTTATCGCCGCCGGTCCTGTCGTGGCCAAGCTGCCCCTATTGCCGGGATTCGTCGATGATCGCCTGCTCGGCTTCGGCGGCCTGCTTGAGCGAATCTTCCACCGACTGGCCTTCGAGCAGCACACGGTTCACCATGTCGATGGCGGTCTGGCGCTGGCCGGCCTCATCGACGAACTGGGTGGTATGAGCGTAGTCGAGCGCCTTGAGGAAGGGCGAGAGGATGGGGTCGGCCAGATTTTCATCGGTCAGCGCCACGTCGCGGCGGGCCGGCAGTTCACCCACCACGTCGAGCCAGACTTCCATGGCTTCGGGCGAGGAAATATAGGCTAGGAACTTCTGTGCCGCTTCCAGCTCTTCACCCTGGGCCGTCGCGCCGATGGCATTGGCGAAATAGCTCGCATAATTGGAGCGCACGCCATCCGCATTGGCCGGCAATTCCACCACGCCCCATTCAAAGGGATTGGATTCGAACGCGCCCAGCCGGAAGGTCCCGTCGATGGTCATGGCCGCCAATCCGGCGCGGAAAGCCGCCTGGCCCTCGTCCATGAAGCCGGAAAGACCCACATGATATTCGGTCTGCAGATCGGTATAATATTTCAGCGCCGCGGCGCCCGCCTCGCTGTCATAGGCGACATTGCCGTCGGCATCGTAGGGTTCCCCGCCATTCTGGCGCACCAGCACTTCGCGCCACCAATGGTGATCCTGCCCGGCCATGTCGAGCGTGATGCCCGCGGTGGTGATATTGCCCGCGCCGTCGCGCTTGGTGGTCGCTTCGGCAGCAGCCAGGAATTCCTCGAGATTATCGGGCGGCTCGATGCCCGCTTCGTCGAACAGCGCCTTGTTGTAGAACAGGGCCAGCGAGCGTACGGCGGTCGGCAGGCCGTAATAATCCTCGCCGCGCTTCATCGCCGTGACGATGGGGAAGAAATCGGCCTCGATTTCCTCATGCGGGAAAACCGCCGGATCGAGCGGCTGGATCAGCCCGCCATCGACGAAATTGTCCAGCCAGCCATAGAACAATTGCACCACGTCCGGGCCCTGCCCGGCGACTTTGGCCGCCACCACGCGGGTCTGGTAATCGGCATAGGGGAAGGTGGTCTGCTTGACCGTGATGTCGGGATTGGCCACCTCGAAATTCTTGATGAGCTGGTCCATCGCCTGGACGCGGCTGTCGAACACATATTGCCAATATTCGATCTCGACCGCCTGGGCGGCGCCCATGGCCATGAGGCTGATGCCGGTCGCAAGGCCGGCCAGTGTCAACTTGGTGCGCATAATCTTCGTCCTCCATCGAGGCGTCCCCTTGTTTCCGGACGCCTCCTCCGTGACCGAAAAGCGGGCCGATGCCCCTTCTCCGGCCCTCACCGTCCGATATGTGCCCAAGGCTGTCAATAAAATAATCTACTTGAGTTATTCCAATCGAGGACTAGTCTGGCAGAGCCATCAATAAGGAGGCGAGGGGAGTGAACGGCCGCGGCAAGAAGGACCTGCGCCAGCGCGTGGCCATCGGCTCCAATCCCGAGCGTAACCGCGCTCATAATCGGCGTGTCGTGCTCGAAGTGATCCGCATGCACGAGCATCTGGGCCGCACCGAAATCGCCCGCCGCGCCCAACTCACCCCACAGGCGGTCGCCAATATCGTCGATGAACTGCTGGCCGAGGACCTGTTGATCGAACTGGGCCGTCTGCGCTCCGGCCGAGGGCAGCCACCGATCCAGTTCGCCGTCAATCCCAATGGCCCCCTCACCGCCGGAGTGGAAATTGCCGCCGACCACATGGTTGCCGCGCTCCTCGATCTGTCGGGAGGTGTTCGCGCCAGCTCCATCGTACCGCTCGAAGCCACCGGCCCGGAAAGCGTGCCGGGGCGCGTGGCTGCCGAAGTACACAAACTCGAAGCATCCTTGGGCGCCGATGCCGGCAAGCTGCTCGGCATCGGCGTGGTCATGCCTGGTCCTTTCGAGATCGAGGGCATGAGTTCGGTCGGCCCGGCCACCCTGCCCGGCTGGACCGGCATTGATCCCGGCGCCCTTTTCGCCGAAGCGACGGGCAGGCTGGTCATCGTGGAGAACGACGCCACCGCAGCCAGCGTCGGTGAACGCCTTTACGGCGCCGGGCGCCACTTGAGCAGCTTCTGCTATCTCTATTTCGGCGTCGGCCTGGGGTTGGGCGTCATCCAGGACGGGCACCCCTTGCGTGGCGCCTTCGGCAATGCCGGGGAAATCGGCCATGTCGGCCTCGTGCCGCGCCGGGGCAAATCCCGCCCTGGCCCGGCGGGGGCCCTCGAGCGTTACGTTTCCGTCTTTGCGCTACGCGAACGCCTGGCCATGGCCGGTATTTATGCCGCCAATGTAGACGATATCGAAAAGCTCCATGACGCGGCCGACCCCACGCTCATGGAATGGATCGAAACCGCCGCCGATTACCTGGCGCCGACCGTCGCCATGCTGGAAAACATCTTCGACCCCGAAACCGTCATTTTCGGCGGCGGCCTGCCCGATTGCGTGCTCGAAGCGGTAATCGAGGCCCTTGCCCCCCTGCCCGTCTCGGTGGCGACGCGCCGCCAGCGCCTGCATCCCCGCGTCATTCGCGGACAGACCGGTCGGCTGACCGCCGCCCTAGGCGCCGCCGCACTGCCGCTTCTGGACACACTCTCCCCTCACCTGAGCATTTCCGCTCTTCCCGCCTGATGCCCCAATTGTTCCGGACTCGCCATGCTTGCCGATCGTGACCGTCTGCGCCGCCGCGCTGCCCGCCCCCGCCTCGTCTCCCTGCACCGCGCCCTGGGACGGCTGCGCTCCACCATCGCGGTCATGAACAGCGGCGCCCATCCCGACGACGAGCATAACGCAATGCTGGCCGTGCTGCGCCACCAGATGGGCATGCGCATCATTATCGCCTGCTCGACCCGCGGCGAAGGCGGCCAGAATGCCCTGGGGCCCGAACGGGGTGGTGCTTTGGGCGCCATGCGCTCGCGCGAACTCGAGGAAGCCGCCCGGATCATCGACGCCGACATTGCCTGGATCGGCCATGGCCCCGACGACCCGGTCCACGATTTCGGCTTTTCCAAATCCGGCGAGGATACATTGGCCCGCTGGGGCGAGGCCCGTGTCGTCGAGCGCCTGGTGCGGGCCTATCGCCGCTTCCGGCCCGATATCGTCATTCCCACCTTTCTCGACGTTCCCGGCCAGCATGGCCATCACCGCGCCATGACGCTGGCCGCCGAAAAGGCGCTGGCCCTGGCCGCCGATCCCGCTTACCTGCCCGATCTCGCGCCGTGGCGAATTGCCAAATTCTACCTGCCGGCCTGGTCGGGCGGCGGCGACACCTATGACGACGAAGTGCCTCCCCCCGCTCCCACCACCTGGATCAGGGCCCACGATGCCGATGCGGCCACCGGCATGGGCTATGCACGGCTTGGGGAAGTGTCGCGTGCCTTCCATGCCAGCCAGAATATGGGCCATTGGCGCTACCCTGCCCAACGGGAATGGCCCCTGCACCGGGTCGGCGCCACCGAAAACGACCTCCTCGATGGCCTGCCCACGCGCTTGGCCGATCTGGGCCCCTCCCCTCACCTTGCCGGTGCCGATGCCGCCATAGACAAGGCGATCCGCTCTTTTCCCGATGATCGCGCCATTATCGAGGCCCTGGTCGAAGCCAAGCACGCCATCGCCGCGGCGCTCGAAACCTTCGATGCCCCGGCGCGCGCCGGCCACGGCCATCGGCTGACGCGCAAGCTCGCGGAAATCGACCTCGCCCTGGCCGAAGCCGCCAATATCGACATTGCCGCCGCGCTCTCTTCGGTCAGGATCGTGCCAGGCGGAAACGTCGATCTCATCCTCGACATCGCGCGTGGGCGTGCCGACAGTCTCGCTATCACTCCAATGGTCGACAGCGCCTTCCTCCCCATTCCGACAATGACGGCCTATGCCGATCGCCTCGTCCTGCCGCTCACCGCACGGCCGGACGCGCCGATCGCCAACGCTTTCTATTCCGAATGGCAAAGCCTCGGGGGCAACGGTGCCGTTTCGCTCCGGATCGAAGCCAGCATCGCAGGCGAAACCCTGCTCTTCCCGCTCGATCTCGAAGAGAATCCGGAAATCACGCCGGCCTATGACCTCGCCATCGCTCCCGAAGCGCTTATCCTGCCGCTGCCAGCGACTAGCATGCATGCAATCGCCCTCAAGTCCGATATCGACACCGCCCGCGTCGATATCGCGTCAATTCCCGGCATCGAGATCGGCCGTGCCGATGGCCGATTGACCCTGACCGCCAGCGCAGGCCTCACAGCGGGTCGACGGAGCCTGCCGGTTCTGGTCGACGGCCATCCGGCTCATGCCGTCACCGATATCGCCTATTTCCATATCGGCCGGACGCGTTTCATCCGCCCCCTGACACTCGACATCGTGGCGCTCGACATCGCCCTGCCCGACGCCCGCATCGGCTATATCGGCGGCGGCGCGGACCGTGTCGGCTTCTGGCTCGAGCGCATGGGCGCCGATATCACCGAGATCGACACCGAAACGCTTGCCGGCGATCTCGAACGCTTCGACACGATCGTGATCGGCATTTTCGCCTTCGGCCTGCGCCCCGACCTTGCCGCCGCGACATCGCGGCTGCACCGATGGGTGCAGAATGGGGGCCACCTGGTGACGCTCTATCATCGGCCCGGCGATGGCTGGGATCCGCGACACACTCCACCTCTTCCGCTCACCATCGGCAGCCCTTCACTGCGCTGGCGCGTCACTGACCCCGCCGCACCGGTCGATATCCTGGTGCCCGACCATCCGCTGCTGGCCGGCCCCAACCGGATCAAAGCCGCCGATTTCGAGGATTGGGACAAGGAGCGCGGCCTCTATTTCGCCTCCGCCTGGGATCCGGCCTATATCCCGCTCCTGTCCATGAGCGATGCCGGCGAAAAGCCCCTTACGGGCGCTCTGCTCTCCGCCGTCATAGGCCAGGGCCGCCACACCCATACCAGCCTCGTTCTCCACCATCAGATCGAAAAGCACGTCCCCGGCGCCCTCCGCCTCCTCGCCAACCTGCTGCAACCGGCGTGAGGCACACCGCCGTCTCCGAATGTCTTCCCGCCGCATCGGTACCACGAAGCGAAAGCCTTGGCCCGCCCGGTGAGCGAAGAAACCACCCGGCTTCACGTCCGAGGCTGCCCGAGTTTTCCCCGAGACCGACAAACGGAGTGATCCGGTTTCCGGCTGGGGTTTGTAGCCGGGTTTTCCGGTGCGTTCGATCCAGTCGAGGATGGTGCCCAGCTCACCTTGCAGAGTGACGGACACGTCGCGGCGCGTCGGGCCGGGGGTGATGATGATACGGTCGATGATCTCGCGGATGGCTTCCGATGCTTCCGCCGCGTCCTCTGGGTGGTCGAGCGCTTCGGTCAGGCGCTCGATCCGGCGCCGATAGGCTTCCGCGATGCCGGGATGAATGTCGGGACCATCCTGGGGAGTATCGGAGAGACGGGCGGTAAGGCTGTCCTGTTTCGTCTCAAGCTCGGTCAACCGCTCGGACAGAGCGCGATGCCAGCCGCCTTGCTCGATGACGCGCACGATCTCGGCAATGGCTTTCGTTGTTTCGGCCAGTTCCTTGCGGCTGGCCTCGGCACTGGCACGGCGCTCGCGGTTGAGCCGGTTGGATTCCTCGGCATAGGCCCGCATGGCTTCCGCCGCCATCTGCGGGGTCATCATGTGGTCGCGCAGCCCGGTCAAGACACGAGCCTCCAGCGCCTTGCGGCTTATTGTGCGGGCATTGTCGCAGCCATTGCCCAGGACATGATTGGTGCAGGCGTAACGGTCCTGCCCCCGCTTGGCGTAGGACCCACCACAGCAGGAGCAGACCATGAGGCCGGACAACAGGTTGCGCGGCCTGTGGGTGGCATTGAGATTGCCATTCCGGGCAAGGCCCCGTTTTATCCCCTCCCGCGATGCCTCGACATGGTACAATGCGCTCAATGCGTCCTGCCGCGCCTTGGCGGCATCCCATAGCTCTTGCGGGATGATGCGAAGTTCGGGTGCGTCGGCACGTATCCATTCGCTTTCCGGGTTGAGCCGATAGGCGAAATGGCCGGTATCGGGGTTCTTCAATTTTCGCTGCCGGTTCCAGCGGATGGTGCCGATATAAAGCTCGCAATTGAGGATGCCGGAGCTGATGGTACGATTGCCCCTTATCGTGCTGTCGTTCCAGCGCTTGCCACTGGGGCTGGGTATGCCGTCGCGGTTGAGGTCGGCGGCGATGCGCTGTGGTCCCTTGCCCGCGACATATTCGCGGAAGATGCGCCGCACGATCTCGGCTTGTTCGGGGATAATCTCGCGTTCGCCCCTTATTGGCTCCCCACGCGCATCGAGCTGGTGAACGACGCGATAGCCATAGGCATTGCCGCCGCCGATCTTGCCGGCCTCGACACGGCCCCTGATGCCCCGATGGGTCTTGATGGCGAGGTCTTTCAGGAACAGGGCATTCATCGTGCCCTTGAGGCCGACATGGAGTTCGTTGATCTCGCCTTCGGAGAGGGTGAAGATGGTCACACCGGCAAAGCGTAATCGCTTGAAGACGCCCGCGACATCCTCCTGATCGCGGCTGATGCGGTCCAGGGCCTCGGACAAAACAATATCGAAGCGGCCCGCCTGAGCATCGGCAAGCAGCGACTGGATGCCGGAGCGGATCAGCGAAGACCCCGAGATAGCCCTATCGGAATAGGTCTCCACCAGATTCCAGCCCTCGCGGGCAGCACGCTCGCGGCACTGGCGCAACTGGTCCTCGATGGAGGCGTCACGCTGATGGTCGGACGAATAGCGGGCGTACAAGGCAACGCGGGCATGGCGGCGTCTTTCCTGTTTAGAGACTCTTCAAATCCTTGATGAGCGCGAACAGATGCAGCGGATCGGTGGGAGACGGCTGGAAGTCGAACCGCTCATAGAACATTCGTGCCGCATCATTCTTGGCATGAACCACGAGCGCGCGGACACCGGCAATATCGGCCACTTGCAGCGTCCGCAGAACGGCATCGCGCAACAACCCCGCGCCGATCCTCTTGCCCTGCCACGCCTCGCTGACCCCAAGCCGGGCCAGCAACATGATCGGCACGGGATGACGGGCCAGTCCCTTGGTCAGCCGCTCGGGGGCTTCCTCGTAGCGGACCTCGCCGACAACGAGCGTATAAAAACCCACGATGGCATCGTCATCCGCAACGCCTACATAGGTCTGTGAGGCATTCGCCATCTGGTTCGGTAGGGCAAAGCGAACCAGAAAGCGATTCAGTGCCTCCTCACCGCAATCGAATGCCTCGACAGCATGGCGGCGATGCAGCTTCTCGATACGAAGGCTTGTCACGAACGATTATCGTCCGAAAAGACGCTCGGCTCGTTCAGAAGCTTCCGCAGACGCGGCAGGTCGCGCGGCGGAGCGTCCAACGCGGCAAGGAAAGCTTCCCATTTCTCTGGGGGGAGCTGGAAAACGCGGCGGTCGGCCAGGGTTTCTTCCGCCCGGCCGAGCGCGCTCTCAAGCACGAACTCGCTCAAAGAACGGCGTTGGGCCTGTGCGGCGGCGGCCAGCATATGCTTGGCCTCCGCCGTCAGGCGAAGATCGAGCTTTTCGGTGCGATTGATGCGTGCGGTCATGGCATTATCTCCTGCTTGCATTATGGCAAAATGCCCGACATTGTCAAGACAAAAGATGTGCTGCATCATCTATTCTCGCTAGATTCCGCTGCGTTGTCATTGGCGGCAATGAGCGCGGCGAAGTCCTCTCGCGCCATGCGTCGGCCGATGATGCGGGCAAGCTGGAGAGCGACCGCATCGACCTTGCGCAGCGCCTCGGGATCGGGGGCAGCAGCGCCGTCATTGTCATTGGCCGGAACGGCGTGACTTTTAGGATCGGGCGGATCATCGGGCGTCATGACCGACCACCTTCCCGCCGGTGATATCGTCGTCACTGGCGGGTCGCCAGGTGACAGGGTTGGCGACCCAGCTATTGATGTCGGATTCCCGCCATCCCGCGCCATTGGTGCTGATCCTGATCTGGGCTGGAAATGTGCCCTCGGCGATCTTGCGGTAGATGGTGGACCGGGAAAGGCCCGTACGGGCGAGGACGGTTTTCAGGCGTATGATACGATCCGGGGCGGGCATGGACACGCTGCCTCCTGCTGGCTGTTTGCGAAAAGCCCCTGAGCCAGAAGGAACAGGCACTTACCGTTGCGCAAGAGGGATTTGGGCATGGTAGGGCAATAGGGTATCTATCGGCGGCAAATCGGATGGGTGGAGACCACCGCGACCTATCCGCCCGTTCGGCGAAGGAGCGCCGCCGCTCCCATCAAGCCATTTCTGCTTCCTCACGCTTTGCAGGACCTGAGCCGGGCTGTCCAGGCTGGCGCGGAACGCGCCACCGCGAAGCGGCTGCGGCCTTGACTGCCCGGTTCGGGTCCGGCCCCATGCGGGGAAACAGAAAGGACTTTTCCTGAACCGCTTGGCTCCAGTCCTGACCTGGCCGTCCATTGGAAAAGCAACCTGGGACTACAACCCGATGCTGCGGCCCCTGCCGAGACCAAGCCCATGACTGAGGGCCAGGTCCTTGCCCAGGCCCATGCCTGAATCGAAGTCGATCCCGAGATCGCGCTTGCGGCCGGCGAGGATGGATTCCATCTGCGGGTCGCGTTCCAGGCTCATGGCCATATTGCCCATCTCCGCCCGCATGGCCCTGTGGCCGGAATAGTCTCCCGCCACATAGCGTTGTTCGCTGGCCCGGCTGAGCTTCTGCCAGCGCTCCACGAAGGCATCGGCGCGATCCGGCGGGTTGACGCGGATTTCGGATTCCAGTTGCAGGGCGCGGATGGCGCCATTGACCCGACCGGAAGCCGCTTCTGTCGCAAGCGCGGGATTCTTCTTGTAGGCAGCTTCGGCATCGTGGGAGCCATAGGGCCGCACATCCTCGAAGCGTTTGCGGGCATCCTGCAATTCCTGCACCTGTTCCGGGCTGGCCCTATCGCCCTGTTCCTGGGCCGAGAAGATCGCGTCCACCGCACGGGCATGGCGGACCAGCGCCCGCGTGCGGGCGCTGCGCAAGGCTTCCTGTGGGTCCGCCTCTGCCTGCTGCCCCGCCACCTTTCCGGCCACCTCCCGTTCCGGCCCTGCACTGGCCAATGGGCCAGCCACCCCATCGCCGGACTCGCGCAGCCCGTCGAGCATGACATCAATCCTGTCGCGGATGGTTTCTGGCACCAGCCTGCGCATGATCTGGGCGAGGCGGGCGCGAAAGGTGATGCCGCGCCGCTCGGCATAGTCCTGGGCCGGGTCGTAATCGGTCGCCATATCCTTGGCCCGATCGCGTGACAGGGTATTCACCAACCTGTCCCTGCTGGCGAAGGTCGCTACCATAATGCAGGTCCATGCCGTCACGGTGTCGTGACAGGGCGACATAGCTGCTATGGGCGTCCAGTCCCGGCGTCGCCAGCACATGCGTCCGATCCACCGTCATGCCCTGCGCCTTGTGGATGGTCGCAGCATAGCCGTGGTCGATGCGGTCGTAGTCTTTCAGGTCGAAGCTCACGCCGCGCCCGTCGTCGGTGCGCACGGCCATGCTGGTGGCGCTGACCTGTTCGATGGTGCCGAGCGTGCCGTTCTTGACGCCAAACCCGCGTTCGTTTTGTAGGAACATGACTCGATCCCCGGTGGCGAAGCTGCGTTCTCCCCGCTCGACGTTAACGGATACGTCCTCGCCAAGATCGCCAGCCTCCCGCATCAGCAAGCGCGCACCCTCGTTCAAGGCACGCACCTCGGCATTGGTGTGGGTGAGGATGATACGGCTTTGGTCCGGTGCGGCCTGCCTGTCCCGGTCCCAATTCTCGATCAGATCGACGCGGGCCTGATCGCGCGTCGTGGCCTCATGCACCATGTCGTGACGGTCATAGGCATGGATCGCATCGCCGGTTCGGCCGGTCGCCAGATCGCGCGTGGCGTCCCGTTGCCAGTCCTCACGCTGTCGGCGCACCTCGCCGATCTCCGCGCCACCGTGCCGGTCATGGATCGAACGGAACGCCGCGCCCGCCTCGATGGATTGCAATTGCTGCGGATCGCCGACCAGCACGACCTTTGCGCCCGCTTCTTGCGCATGGGACAGAACCCGCTCCAATTGCCGCGTGCCGACCATGCCCGCCTCGTCGATCACCAGCACGTCGCGGCTGGTAAGCAGATCACGGCCCTGGGTCCAGCCATGTTCCATGCTGGCGATGGTGCGGGACGCGATGCCAGAACCGCTTTCCAGATTTTCCGCCGCGATGCCGGACAGGGCAACGCCGCGAGCCTCAAAGCCTGCCGCTTCCCAAGCCTCGCGGGCAATGCCCAGCATGGCGCTCTTTCCCGTTCCGGCATAGCCGACGACAACGCCAAGATCGCGCCCGTCCGTGACATGCGCCAGCGCCTCGGCCTGCTCGCCGGACAGGACAAGGCCGCGCTGTTCGGCACGGGCCAGCGCCGCTTCGCGGTCCCTGTCGCTGACCTCGTGCCGCTCCTTCCCGGCCATCATCTCTGCGGCGCGATGAAGCCGCTGTTCCGCCTCGATCATGTCGCGCGTGGTGAAACGATCCTCGCCGCGTCCGTCCTTGCCGAGTTCCACAAGATCGGGCGCATTGCGCATCGCGCCTATGACATCGTTGAACTGGTCGATGCCGTCGCTATGGCGATGCGCGAACATCGCCATGTCGCGGCGCGTGAAGGTCGATTGCTGATGCGTGATCGCGTCCAGCGCCACCGATGGATCGGCGATGATCCGCGCGCCATTGTTGCGGGCGATCTCGCGGTGCATGTCCGCACGGTCGGCTACGTCTAGCCCTTCGCCCTCGATGCGCTGTGCGGGTGCGCCGATCTGGCTTTGCGGCTCAAGCCCGATGCCCTGCACCTCAAGGCTGCGATGGTCGATCCGCGCGTCGATGTCAAGTTCGGCCAGCCGCTCGTTTACATGTTCGCCCCAGCGTTCTCGCCACCGCTCCACCATCTCCGTGCGGTTCCAGTCACGGACCTTCTGACCGAAACCGTTTTCGTCCACGCTCCGCATGGTCAGCATGACATGGGCATGAGGCTTCGGCATTCCGTCCTCGCCTATGTCCCAATGCACATTCAGATCGGCAATCATGCCCTGATCGACAAATTCCGCCTGCGCGAAGTCGCGGGCAAGCTCGATGCCCTGCGCCTGCGTCATCTCACGGGGAATGGCGAACTCCACCTCGCGGGCAAGCTGGGCATCCTTGCGAACCTCGAACGCCTCCACATCGTTCCAAAGCCGTTCGCGGTCGCTCCAATGCTCGGGGGCGTTCTCCGGCAACAGCACCTCGGAATGCACCACGCCGCGCTTGTTGGAAAAGTCCTGCACGCGGTCGATGCGCTCATCGCGCATCCGCGAGGCCGAGCGGTAGGCTGCGGACGCCACCGCACTGCTTCCAGCCTTGCGGCCAATGACCTTGACGTGAAGATGATAGATCGCCATCGCGATCAAGCATTGGCACGGTCAGGCGCACGTCGGAACGACGTATAAGCGCGCCCTCCCTCGAAAAAATCTCGGGATGGACCGGGCCGTGCCAAACCGTCCCGGCAACATAGAAGCATTCAGGTAGGCGCTCAACTACCATCGCTGCATCAACAGCTTATGGAGATGATGATGATGCGCAAACCACGGGACTTTGACGCGGAGCTGAAAGCGCTCGAAGACAAGGCGCGGGAACTGAAAACGCGCAAGGTGCAGCAGCTTGGCGAACTGGTCATTGCAACCGGGGCAGACACCCTCACCACCGAGGAGCTGGCGGGTGCACTGGTCGCGCTGGCCGAAACTAAGGATGCCGGAAAGAGGGAGGCATGGGCCAGGCGTGGAGCAGCATTCTTTCAAGGTCGGTCGCGGCGATCTCCAGAGGCATCTGGCCACGACAACGGCGGCGCTCAAACGAAACCGGGCGGCGCACAACCGGCATCAAGCAACGCGGGCGCGACATGACATGCGGACATGGCAGATCGAGCGCCGCAAGCGCACCCGGCACCTGATCGAACTCGGCGGTCTTGTCGTCAAATCCGGCATCGTGGACCTGACAGGCGATGATCGCGCCACGATCTACGGCGCGATGCTCTGGATGGTCGAAAAGCTCAACAGCGAGGATGGCGACCATACGCGCGGCGTCTGGACGAAACTCGGAAAGATGACGTTCGAGGCACAACGCCCAGCAGACCCGCATGACAGAACTCAACCGCAACAGGATCGAGCGTAACCGGTGGCGGCGGCGCGAAGGCGCCCAGACCGTTTGCACACTTGCTACTCGCCGCGAGTCAGGGCTGCAGCTAGGCGCTGCAACCCTGGAAAGCCGTTGGCCGTGTCGCGCATGAAGGCGAGGAAGTCGGCATGAAACCGCCCATCTCGCGTTAATCGAAGGGCATGAAGCGGCGGCGCAGCATCGGCCAGGTGTCGCTTCATTGCGGTGCGTTTGAAGCCTTCGCTCTGCAAGATGTTCGGAGCGGTGGCCGAGGCGTGGAGCGCAGTTCAACGCGCCGTAGGCGGCAAGCAGCGGAATGATTGTGACCAATCGCCGCATAAATATGACCATAAAGATCATATTAATTGACTTTTGTTTCGTGAAACATGACAACGACACCATACTTTTAACCGGGTGAAGGAGTTCTGGAAATGTATTCCCGCATGGGCGGCGTCGTGGCTGCCTTGTTAATGATCGGCGGTCTGCAACCTGCCCTGGCGCAGGATGCCGCCGCTCCGTCGGTACATACCCTGGCCGGCCTGCTGAGCGCCGAGAACCACGAGGGTCCCAAGACGGCGGACCACCTGACCATCGGCATCTGGAACACCGCCGCGAACATCACCACCTATACGATCGGGAACTCGTGGAACGACTGGGTTCTCTATACGATTTCCGAAAAGCTGCTTGAGCCTTCACCCTATCTTTCCAACGGGCACCCCTGGCTTGCCACCGAAGTGGTGCAGATCGACGACGAAGGTCGTGTCTGGGAAGCGGAGATCCGCCAGGGCGTGAAATGGCATGACGGCACGGACTTTACCGCCGACGATGTGGTTTTCACTTACAATCTCTATCTCAACGGTCCAGCCAACCGTTGGACGCACCACGTCTCGGACGTGCCGCGCATCGAGCACATCACCAAGGTTGGACCCTATCGCGTACGCTTTGAAGCGCCGCGCCCGATGCCGAACTTTGACCTCGTGACCGCACCCGAAATGCCAATCCTGCAGCAGAAGCAGTGGGAGGGCGTCGAGGACCCCCGCACGATGATGGACCCGGTGATCGGCACCGGCCCGTACAAGATCGTCGATTACAAGGCCGACGAATATTACCACCTCGTGGCATTCGACGATTACTGGGGCGGCAAGCCCACCGTCGATGAGATCACTCTGGTGATGATCAAAGACCCCCAGACCATGTTCGCCGCGCTCAAATCCGGCGAAATCGACGCCGCGGCCCGCGCGCTGCCGCCCGAACTGGTCGATGAATGGAAAGATGATCCGGCAATCGAGATCGTCCAGGCGCCGACCATGTGGGGCACCTGGATGCAGATGAACCTCAACGATCCGCTCTTTAATGACCGGGAGCTTCGCTATGCGATCTCCCTGGCCGTGGATGGCGATGCCCTCGTTGACCGCGTCATGCTCGGCCGTGCCCAGTCCGGCAAGCATGGCTGGCCACATCTGGACAGCACCTGGACCAAGCCAGGCCTTGCCGTTCCCTTCGATACCGCGCAGTCCATGGCCGGCCTTGATGCCGTGGGCATGGTCGACGCTGACGGTGACGGTTTCCGCGACAAGCCGGATGGAACGCCCATCGATTTCCGCATCGTGGTTTCGACCAACCAGCCGCTCTATGTGCGCGCCGCCGAAATCATGGTCGAACAGCTCGCCGCGGTCGGTCTGAAGAGCCATGTCGAGGCAGTCGATGCCGCAACGTTCAGCAACCTCACTGCCGACGGCAATTACGAGTTCTCGATTGCCGAGATCACCCCGCACGGCCTGGCCGACCAGGACCAGTACATGCAGTTCTATTCCGGCGCTCAGATGAAGAAGCTGCTGGAGAGCGAGCCGGAGCGCCTGGAACTCTACAACAAGTGGTGGGAGTCCAAGACGCGAGAGGAACGCGAGATCTGGCATTTCGCGCTTCAGGACTATGAGAACCGTTATCCGAGCCGCTTCATGCTCTGGTATCCCGATGGCCTCTTTGCCTATCGTTGGCAGAGCTACGACAATTACGTATCGACCTCGGGCTACGGCATCTACCAGAAGTATTCCTTCCTGCAGGATGCAGCCCGCGAAGGCTTCACGGTGCCTGTCGATCAGCCTGTCGGCGAGTGATTAGCTGAACGGTGCGCGGCCAGTTGGCCGCGCACCTCCCATTCCCCTGCCACGCTTGTTTCCATGCTTTACTATACACGCATCCTGGGCCAATACGCCTTGGCATTAATGGCCGCCCTGACGGTCAATTTCCTATTGCCTCGGCTCGCGCCCGGCGATCCGCTCAATAGCCTCCTGGGCGCCGACACGGTCGAAACCATGTCCGAGGTGGCGAAGGAGCAGGTGCGCGTGGAACTCGGCCTTGGCGGGCCGCTGCACGAGCAGTTCGCCCATTATCTCGGCGGCATCTTCACTGGTAATTTCGGCAATTCCGTCGTGCTGGGCATGCCCGTCTGGGACGCCATCATGCAGCGCCTGCCCTGGACGCTGCTGCTCATGGGTTGCGCACTGGCGCTGTCCAGCCTTATCGGCACTGTCCTGGGGGTATTGTCGGCCTGGCGCCGTGGCGAGGCGCTGGACCTGGCCACCATGGCGTCGGTTCTGTTCTTCGGCTCGCTGCCGCCCTTCTGGGTGGCGATGATGCTCATCATCCTGTTTTCGACCACGCTGGGCTGGCTACCCTCGTTCGGCGCCTATCAACTCGGCACATCCTTTCCGAACTGGAACTGGTTCGCGGGCGTCGGACGACGCCTCATCATGCCGGTGGCAGCGCTCGCCATCGTGCAGTCGGCGTCTGTTCTGCTCATCGCGCGCTCCTCGATGCTGATCGCCCAGGAGCAGGATTACATCACCTATGCGCGCTCGGGCGGCGCTTCGGAGGGGCAGATTTTCTTTCAGCATGCGTTCCGCAATGCGCTGCTGCCGCTCTATACGCATGTGATGCTCGGTCTCGGATCGTTGGTCGGCGGTGCCTTGGTCATCGAAACGGTCTTTACCTATCCCGGGCTCGGCAGCCTAGTGGTCATGGGCGTGAACTCGCGCGACTACCTGCTTTTGCAGGGCCTGTTCATCGTCGCTTCGGTGTCGATCATCGCCGTCAATTTCATAACTGATCTCTTCTATCCCCTCATTGACCCGCGCACGCGGCGGGCGGGCTGAACCATGTCGGCTGTCTATACTGAAAACCGGGGCTTTCTGGCGCCCGCCACCACCGCGACCGGCAAGGTCCAGCGTGTCGGCCTGGCAATGCTGGCGATCATCGTACTCATGGCGATCTTCGCACCGCTGCTGTCGCCCCACACACCGCGTGCCCTGACCTGTGCACCGTTTGAAAAACCGAGCTGGAGCCACCTCTTCGGCTGCGACGACGCCGGGCACGATATTTTAGCGCAGGTGCTCTATGGCGCACGCATATCACTGACCATCGGCCTGCTCGTGGCTGTGGTCTCGACGGGCATTGCCGCCGCGCTGGCCGTTATCGTCGGCGTCTATGGCGGCTGGGTCGACCGGCTGGCCATGCGTCTGGTCGACGTGATCCTGTCGCTGCCATTCCTGCCGCTGGTCATTGTTCTCGGCGTGTTTTTTGGCGCCTCGATCCAGACGCAGGTCCTGGTGATTGCCTTCGTGATGTGGGCAAGCCCGTTGCGTGAATTGCGCGCTCAGATCCTGGCTCTGCGCTCGGCTGGATTTGTTGAGGCATCACGAGCCATGGGGGCCGGCGCCTGGTTCGTCGGCATCCGGCATCTGCTGCCGGAACTGGCGCCGCTGATTGTGCCGCAGTTCGTGCGCATCGCCCATGCGGCCATCCTGGTGGAAACCTCGTTGAGCTTCCTCGGACTGGGGGACCCGCTGCAGGACAGCTGGGGGTCGATCCTGTTCCATGCCAATGCCCGCGCTGCCTTCCTGACCGGCTCCTGGGTCTACTGGATTATGCCGCCCGGGCTTGCCGTCTCTCTTACCGTGCTGTCGCTGGCCTTTATAGGCTTCGGCTATGATGGCTCGGTCGCGCCGCGCATCCGCGCGTCCAGGCCTATGCCCCCGGCAAGGCCCGAGGGCGTGGCGCCTGCGCCAGATACGGTGGTGACGGCCGCTGGCCTGCGTGTGACCTATGACACCGAATTCGGCAGCAGCGAAGCCGTGCGCGGCGTTAGCCTCAACCTTAAATGCGGCGAACTGGTCGGGCTTGTCGGCGAAAGCGGATCGGGCAAGACTACGGCCTCGCTGGCCATATTGCGCCTGCTGCGGCATCCGGCCAGGCTTACGCACGGCGCCGTCTTCCTCGAAGACACCGATCTCATGGGGCTTGATGCTGAGGCGTTGCGGGCGCTGCGCGGCCGTCGGCTGGCGCTGGTGCCGCAGAGCGCCATGAATGCGCTCAATCCTGTCATGACCATCGGTTATCAGCTCGACAAAGCGCTGCGGCGCGGTGGCATTGCCGATGCAGGCTCGCGGCGGAAGGAAGCCATCGGCTGGCTCGAGAATGTCGGGCTCGGCGCCAAGCACTACGACGCCTATGCTCACGAGCTTTCGGGCGGCATGCGGCAGCGGGCCGTCATCGCCATTTCGCTCTGCAACACGCCCGATGTGGTGATCGCGGACGAGCCGACCACCGGGCTGGACGTGCTGGTGCAGGAAGAGATCATGGCTTTGCTGTTGTCGCTGCGCCGCAGCCTCAACCTTTCCATTCTCTTCGTAACCCATAACCTGCCGCTGATCGCCCGCCATGCCGACCGGCTGGCGGTGATGTATCAGGGCGAACTGGTCGATGAAGGCACGCCCGAGTCGGTGCGGGCCAATCCGCGTCATCCACATACCAGGGCCCTGTTCGACAGCCTGCCCGAGCTTGAGGGACCCAAGCGCTGGCCGACCCGGGCGCCGGCCGAAACGCGGCCCGAGCCGATCATCGAATTGCGCCATGTCTCCAAGACGTTCCACGCCTATTCGCTGCCTTGGCTGAAGCGTGGAACCGGACACCAGGCCTTGGCCAACATATCCGTTGCTCTCGCGCCGGGCGAAAAGCTGGGCCTGGTGGGCGGCAGCGGTGCCGGCAAGTCGACAATCGCGCGGCTGCTGGTGGGTATGATCCGCCCGGACGAGGGCCAGGTCTTTTATCAGGGCGAGGATATTTCCCGCCTCGGCCCGGCCGCCCGCAAGGTGATGAGCAACGCGGTTCACCTGGTCTTCCAGGACCCCTATCAGAGCATGCGCAATGGGCTTTCAATTCGGAATGTCATCGCCGAGCCGCTCCGAATCCATGGCGAGCGCGATGCCGCGGTCATCGATGCCAAGGTGCAGGCGGCGCTGGAGGCGGTGTATCTGCCATCGGACGCCCATTTCATGTCGCGCCGGCCGGTGCAGCTTTCCGGTGGGCAGCGGCAGCGCGTGGCTTTTGCGCGCGCCATCGTCACCCAGCCCAGGGTCATCATCGCCGACGAGCCGACTTCCATGCTCGACCAATCCGTGCGCATGGAGATCATGGATCTCATGGAGGATCTGCGGCAGCGCTTCGGCACCGCCTTTCTCTTCGTCACCCATGATATCGCATTGGCCCGGCATTTCTGCGACCGGCTAGTCGTGCTGCAGAACGGTCGCATCGTCGAGCAGGGCGTTGCAGACTCCGTGGTTCACACCCCACAGCAGGACTATACGCGCCGGCTCATCGCAGCCGCGTGAGGGAGACCGTCATGCTCGACCGATACTCTCCCGCGCAGTCCATTGAGGATACAGACGCTTTTCCCCCCGCCGATCGGGCCGACTTTATCGAGGGCATGTCGCGCGTCGCCATGGCGGTAAGCGTGGTAACGACCGACGGCATAGCGGGAAAGGACGGCATGGCCATCACCGCGATGAGTTCGGTCTCCGCCGATGGCGACAGGCCGACGCTGCTCGTCTGCCTCAAGGCATCGAGCCGCCCGGCGCCCGTCGTTCAGGCCAATGGCGTATTCTGCGTCAACGTGCTGGCTGAGGACCAGGCCGCATTCAGCGAGCATTTCTCCGGGCGCAATGGCGGAACCATCGAACAATGGTTCGCGCTCGGCCAGTGGTCGCGGCTGCGCTCCGGCGCGCCGGCGCTCGATGCTGCGCTGGTGAACTTCGATTGTGCGGTCACCCAGACCAGCACCGTCGGCACCCACCACATCATCATCGGTTCGGTTCTTGCCATACGCTCGGCGCAGGGCAAGCCGTTGTTTTATGTCAACCGCGGCTATGGCCGCATCGCCGATTGAAGGAGTTCGATCATGAAGTCCATCCTGCCCATCCTGCCCATTCTCTTTGGCCTGGCACTTGCCATTGGCTCTTCGGTTTCGGCTCATGAAGGTCACGTCCATGAAACCCATGAGGTCAGTGTCGAAGGTGCGCCCGAGATCACCGATTTCCGTATCGAGAAGGACCCGGCAGGAGGATGGAACGTCACCGTCTCGGTCGAGAATTTCACGTTCGTGGCGGATGACGCCGAGACGCTGCCGGAAGGTCACGTCGGCCATCTCCATCTCTATATCAACGAAACCGAATTCGGCATGTTCTACGATCCCACCTTCCATATCGACGAGTTGCCTTTCGGACCACATGATCTCAAGGTCGTGCTGTCCAGCTTCGAGCACGCCGATTACGCCGTAGTCGGCCGCCCGATCGAGGCCCGCCTGTCGTTCACCGTCGAATAGGAGCTGTGACACCAATGACGCAGAAACGACTGCTGCTCATCCATTCGCACTACGGTACGCCGTCGGGCCTGTTCCAGGCGGCCGTCAGCCAAGGCGTCGGTCAGGTTGTGCGCGAGCGCGACCTGACGCGAGAGCATTTCGATCAGGCCAGCGGCCTCATCACCACGACCCATCTGGACCAGCTCGGTTTTCCCGTTTGGTCCGATGCCGTGCAGGCCTTGCTGAATCGCGGCGGACGCTGGTTCTTCAATGGCCATATCCTGCGCGAATTGATCCCTGGCCTGGGTATCTATCAGCCGATCGTGCGTGCCAAGCGCTCCGACCTCGTTCTCACGGCATTGAATCCCCATCCGATCTTCGAGGGTGTGGACCTCAAGGGTTTGGAGGAGAATAATGGCGTCGCCGGTTTCTATGGCCGCGGCCACAATCCATTGCCCGCCGGTGCCACGCCTGTCACCGGCGTTGGGCCGAACCGCTTCCCGCTCGATTGGGAATGGAAGCTGCCCAGTGGCGGAAAAATGTTCTCGCACGCCGGCAACGATCTGGGCGCGGGTATGTCCGGCGTCAATCCCACCCAGGAATTGATCGGACCGCGCGTCATCGCATGGACTTTGGGAGATTTGGGCTGATGAGCATCCTCGCCATTCATCCGGGCACCTATTACCATATCGAGAGCCTCGAGGCCCCGCGCTACGCAGGCTATTTCGACAGGCTCGTGCGGCCTGAAAACCTCGGATCGGTCGATCTCGACACGTTCAATGTCGTGCTCGTTCCCTGCCGGACGCCGGCCGACCGCCTTCAGCCCCATGCCGGAAAGCTCCGCGCCTATCTCGACAACGGCGGCACGATCGTCGCCACGGGCGAAAGCGATTCCGAGCTTTGGCTCCCCAATGTGAAGTTTACCCCGCAACCGACCAATTTCTGGTGGTGGCTGACGCCGGGGGCTGACCTGGGCGTTCGGGTCATCAAGCCCGAACATTCTCTCTTCACCTATCTCACTGAGAAGGACTGCACCTATCACCTGCATGGTTGGTTCGACGTGGCGGAAGGCGCCGAGGTGCTTGTCGTCAACGAGAGCCGGAAGCCCATTCTCTATATTGACGAGGTGACCACGAACGGGCGCATGGTCATTACCAGCCTTGATCCGTTCTTCCATCATGGCAGCCATTTCATGCCAGCCACAACGCGCTTCCTTGACGGTTTCCTGCCCTGGATGCGTGAGAATCTCGACAAGGAGCGGGTGGCATGAGCCAGATAGCGACCCTTACGGTGCATGAGGCCGGAAAACCCATCGTTTTCACCTTTGACGACATCATGCGCTATCACGGCCACGGCTTTCCGGGTGGCGTCGCTCATGCCTTTACGGCCATGCGCAGGGTCTTTCCCCTGCTCGATGATGGGCGGCCCATCGAGCGCCGCGAGGTTACAGTGCGGACCGCCTTCAAGGGACCGGGCGGGCACGATGCGCTCGAAATGGTGACGCGCGGACGAAGCGAAGGCCGGCAAAGCATCGTGCCGGAGCTGGCAGAGGCCGAGCGCGGCACGACGCTGCAGAACTACGTGTTCGAGTTTTCCTATCGCGGTAGGACCGTGAAGGTCCATGTTGCCGAAGGCATCGTGTGGGACGAGTTCATCGCGCTGGGGAAGAAGCCGGATCGGACGGAAACGGAAAACCAACGGCTCGAATGGCTCAAGGCCGACATGGCAAAGCGTATTCTCGATCTGCCAGCCGATGCGGTCTACCTGCCGGTCTAGACGGGCTGTAGTCGCTCGGCCTTTTTCCACGATTGTCCCGATCCTGAAATGAAACTATCCATTCTCGATTCCCTTGAGCTTCCACATGGCGGAGGTTCGAACGATGCGCTGCGCAATGCCATTGCCCTGGCGCAGTTTGGCGATGAACTGGGCCTGGCCCGGTACTGGATAACCGAGCACCACGGTTTCGCGCATGAACTATGCCCCTCGCCGGAGGTGCTCGTAGGAGCGCTTGCCGGCGCGACGAAGCGGATTAGCGTCGGCGCGGGAGGCATGCTGCTCAACCGTCACAATCCCTATAGGATTGCCCAGGCGTTTCGCACGCTCGAAGCGCTCTATCCCGGGCGGATCGACCTGGGGCTGGGCCGGTCTGCACCCGGCATCAATGCCGAAGCGGTGTTTCTGCGCAACGCCGCCGGGCCGGACGACCACGCGGCTCGCGTCGAGGAGGTGCTCCAGTGGCTTTCCCATGACATGGCCCAGGATGGTCCGTTTGTCGGCATGCGCATCATGCCGGACCTGCCGCCCGGCCCCACGCCCTGGCTGCTGGGGGCCTCCATCGGCACTGGCGAACTCGCGGCCCGGTTCGGAGCGGCGCTGGCCTGTAGCGGTTTCCACCAGCCAGAGATCACCGCCGATATCGCGGCAGCATATCTGGCCGGGTTTCGTCCATCGTCCTATGCGGCGGCAGGCCGGAAGCCTGCCTGTCTTATAGCGATCATTGCCATTGCTGCTGAAACGAAGGAAGAAGCCGAACATCTGGCGATGCCGATCAGAATGGCTTTCGACATGCGTATCAATCATGGCGTGGCCCTGTCCGAAGCGCCGTCGGTTGAGGAAGCAATCGCCCATTTCGGCGGTGTCATTGCCGCTGAACAGGAGGATTGGCCCAGGCGCGTCGTTGGCAGTTACGAACAGGTCGCGGATCGTATCCGCAGCATGGGCGCCCAAACCAGCGTATCGGAGGTAATGATCCGTCCGTTCACCGCCGAACTACCGGCTCGCAAGGATATGTTCCGCAATCTCGCTTCGAAATTGACCTGACCTCTGAATATCGTGCGGTTTGGTCCTCCAACGCGACCAAACCAGGACCAGCTGCCTTCCAAAGCGCAGCCGTCGCTGAACAGTTTTCGTCAAAAATCAAGCCATATCAATCGTATGGCCGTGTGGCTGGAGGAAGGAGGCTAGGTGCCCATCCTCAGCTGCCGGGACTAAATCCTGAGGCCCCGCCCTGAAATCCTCCTATGGCAATTGCCGACCCGAAGGAAAGGTGAGGTCCTTGATCTCAGAAAGGGTACCCGGTCCACGGTGCTGCGGACGTCCGGTTTCAAAAAGTGGTTGGCTTGCTCTGGATGGCGATGGAATTCCACGAAGAACCGCGTCTTGCAGGAATGCGCGGACGCTACCTTCAAATCTCCACGGCCAAGAAATGTTGATCTCGGTCAAAACCCGCCCATAACCCGGGGACATGTGCCCATGACAGGGCCAGTGCAGTCACCGCGGAATGGCATGACCAACGGCAATCCTTGCGGCACTGAACTAGATCTCGAAGAATCGCGGCAATCCGGCTCGCGGCAAGATCAGGTTGTCGTCACTATCGCGATCCTGGTCGCCCGCGGGCGCCGTAGCCTCCCGCATCAGGTCACCGACCAGCCTGGAACAATGGGCCAATTCCGGATCCAACCTATCTCGTACCGGCGCATTCTCGAAAAGAGCGGTGATCCCACCGGCGAGAATGAGATTGTCGACTTTAACCGGTCGTTTCCGCAATGCCAGCATTCCTGCTGCGCTAGCGGCCCTCAGAAGGGGGATAAGGTATTGCCGCGATGAGAAGATTTCTGCGACCTCAAGGCCAAATCGAAGGTTCACCTTGACCAGGAACGGCAGATCGACAACGCCGCGCCATTTCTCCAGCACCAGGTTTTTCCGCACGGCTGCGTGAAGCCGGGGCGGAGCGCCGCCAGCCTCTTCTTCGTTATTTTCCTGACGGCGTGCCTGACGTGCCAAAGTATCGGCCCGGGAACTCTCTCCAGAGCGGCGGGCGGCCAAAGCACCGCTGAGATGCACCAGGCCCTGCACCATCTCTGTTTCGTCACCGATCACCCAATCGGCGCCGCGCCTTGCTATTTCCTGACCATAGATGCTTTTAAGCTCTGCCGGATCGCGGCCGTAATGATGCGCCAACAGACCAGGCCCATGCTTACGGCAATATTCGCTGACAGGAGCCGAATGCGCACGCCGGTGACTGGCGTTGATATTGAACAATGCGGCGGCCGGGGTCAGCATCGTCTCGAGCCTGGCGTCCAAGGCGGCATATTGCGCAAACGCCGCCTGTCCGGTCGGACTTTCCCAACCCCAGTCCAGGCGCGTCACCGACATTGCGATGGCGTCGCGCAATTCGGCCTGGGCGGAGGTAAGGGCGCGGCGGCCCGGCCCTGAAGCTTTTGCAAGATCCAGTTCGTGCAAATAGGAAATGATCGGCAGCCCGGCCTCCAGTATGCTTCTTGCCTCATCGGTCCAAAGATGGGTCGTTGCAAGATCGGTCCGGCCGATGAAACGCAGTTCAACCGATTGGAGGAGCAGCGACGAGCCAATAGCCAATACCGTTACGATCGCGTCTTCCAGGTGGCAGGCCTGCGGTTCCGAAAGGTATTGCCTGAGGAGCGGCATTTTCCCGGTGTCGAGCAAATCCCGAGGCAGATCAAGGCGCACCGGAGCAGCGCCATCATTGGCACGCGGATCAAGAACACTTGCGACAAGATATGCGAAGGATGGTTTCATGAGCTTTTCCGGGACGTGCTTTTCGGCCTAACGGCAAGCTCATTGAGGCCCGGTTAATCGCCGCGCCATGAAGATGAGGCGCCAAATCCGGCATTGGCCCGGATGCGGCGAAATCGGGCCGAGCCGATCATGCGCAGCAATTTTATGTGCCGGACCGTCCTCATGATCACCTTTGATTTCCTCGTCGAGCGCGCAACCGCCACCAGGATGAACGCCGCTGGGCTGCGCCCGCTCGCTCACCATGTCCGAGCACTTTACCCTGAGATATGCGCTCTTCGCGAGGACGGCGTTGGCTATAAACTGGTGGCGACGGTTCTGTGTGACGTCCGCGGCGAATTCGATGCCGATCCTTTGAAGATGAGCGAACTTATCCGTATCTATCACTACCGTGATCGGAAGGCCCACCGCCCGGAAACTCCGCCTCCGCAATCCCAGCCGCTCCCGATACCGGCCGATCCGCGGCCCTCGCTCACTGCCGATACTGCCCGCATGACTCAGCCGCACACTGAAACCACTATGTCCGACCTTGATGCAGTAACCCGCGCCATTCGAGATCGCACCTCCCGTAAGCGCCTGATTGCCGACAAGACGGCATAAGCATGGTCCAGAATATCGCTGGCCATTCAAATCCGCGATTGGCCTCGTCGTCCGGCGGGCCGGCATAAGACAGGGTCGGGATAGCCGAAGCAATGGGGCTTCGAGCATGAAAACGGATCCTGACCATGAATACAAAACCGTTCGCTTTCCCTCTGCCCGAACAATCTTCCGCTGCGCCCAGCCTCGTCATCGTGTCGCAGATTCCGGGCGGCGCCTCCAAGACGTGGACGGCGACCCTCGCGATCGACGCTGCGGTACGCTCGGGGCGCAGCGTGCGCATCTTCGAAAATGACACGCAGCCCATATTGGGCGCCTATGGAGATGTGACGCGCATCAAGCTGGCGTCCACCGAGGACGTGGTTCACAATTCGACGGCCGACATCGAAGTGCACGCGCCGCTCGATGAAGCTATTCGACATTTCGCCGACCATCCCGACCAGACGGTGGTTTACGACACTTCGGCGGCCAGTCTCGATCGTCTTTCTTATGTCGTGGACATGCTCAATATTGCCGACCGCCTGGAAGCGATGGGGTCCCATTGCGTTATCCTCGTGCCGGCATCCGCGCGCCCCGACATTGCCGGCGACGCGCTCATCACGTGCAAGGTCTGGCGCTCCATCATGCCGCACCCGCACCGTATCGTTCCGGTGATCTTCCACCGCGACGGCGATCCCGCCCGGGTGCCGGAAGATCATCCGTTGCGCGAGGTTGTGGCCGGCTCGGAGGACGGTGTAATCGTCCAGCCTCGCGTCCCGATGCCGGTCCTGCTTGCTCATAAGAAATCCGGCCTTCCGATTTTCGCGCTGGCCGACACGCGCGACCCCCTGGCCACCGCGCAGATTGCCAACCGCGCCGGGATCGAACCGGTCATGGCTGAACTCATGCGTCGCGCCTGCGCTGATGTGCTCGCCCAAATCGATCCCGGTTTCGAGCGCCTGGGTTTTCGGTTCGGCGCTTAGCGCCGGACGCCCCCAGCTATCAGCGAGCATGCCGCACCCTGGTCGGAAAACTGCGGAACGGTGCGCTTTCGCCGCGGGCGAAGCGAGAATTCACGCGCAGGATATTTGCCTGGCTACATCCGGAAATGCGAATGCACCTGATCGAAAGCGCGATCGCGCCCAGCGAGGCCGTGCTTGCCGATTTGGTTAGCACCGCGCTTGCGCGGCATCCCACACCGGACACCGAAGCACTCCTAGCCGCAATTCCCCTTGCGAGGGTCCTCCGGGCAAAATTACACCGGGTGAAATGTCGCCTGATTGCCACCATTAAAGAGAACCTCTTCCGGTAACCGGGAGAGGTTCTTTCCATCTGGCCCTTACCCATCTTCATACATTGCTCGCAGCTGCTCGCTGCGAACGCGAATGCTAGCGTCCTCGGCATGGTCCCGGCCATGCTCGTTGCATGAAGCCGGACATGTTGGTCGACCTCCGCGGCATGCGACTTCGTGTTCACGATTGGCTACGTCCTGGCCACAATGGGCTACGTTCAAGCCACGACCGGTTCATATCCGGTTACGATCGGTACCATGCCGGTCACGCCAGGCTACGATCAGCTACTTCAGCTCGGATGGTATCAGGCCCGCCATCGGGTCACATTCTAGTCGGTCCAACGAGATCGACGGCCCGAAATGGCATCCCAATTCCTGCATTTGAGCGGGGTCGGCCTCACGGCCTCCCACCGGCACCCTGCCTGGCACAATGTCGGGGACATTCTGGCCGAAGCGGCGCGGGCACCGGGGTCGACTGGCCATATCACCCGGCCACGCATGCCCTTATTGCTCCATGGCCTTCCTCCTCAGGAGATTGAAGCATCCGTACGGACGCTCGCGGACCAGGCGGTAGACGCAAAAGGTCGCCGCATCCGACGCGATGCCATCGTGATGTATTCCATAGTCGCATCCTATCCGGTGAAATGCAGCGACCTGTCGGCAGCGGACCGGGCGGAGTATCTTTCCTGGCGCCAGGCAACGCTGGACTGGCTCAACCGGTGTTTCGGCGAGCAGATGATGTCCGCCGTCGAGCATTTGGACGAAAGCCATCCCCACATTCACGTTTTCGTCGTTCCAAACCTAACCGGCAGCGGACAGATCGATCATAGCCGCCACCCCGGTTACGCCGCCCGCATGATTGCCCGCAGCAACAGCGCTAACCGCAAGGAGGCCGAGCGCGGCTACCGGGCTGGTATGCGCGATTTCCAGGATGCTTATGAACGCAATGTTTCCAGTCAGTTCGGACATGCCCGCATCGGACCACGTCGCCGCCGTCTGCGCCGCGACGCTGTCCTGGCCCGCCGGTCTGCGGCTTTGGCGGCAGGCGCACTGGCCGAGCTGACTCACAGACTATCCGATACGCTGTCCAGGTTCGAGACCGTACTCGCTGCCGATCTGGAACCGGCCCAACTGAAGCTGTTGGCTTTTGCCTGCCAAGAAATCGAAGAGCAACTGCAAGCAGGTCGTCCTCCCGATATCGCCAGGCTCGAGGCCTTTCTCGTTCACCCCGACAATGATGGAGCACCGAGCGACACCGGATGGGATGAGGATCCGCATGGCGAAAATGACGATATCGGCCCCGATGAATTCGCCGTCGAATACGATGACGTCCAGTTCGACGAGGACATCGGGGCGGACGAAGAGTTCGAGGATCAACGGGACCTCGACGAATTCGCCGCTGATGCCGTCGATCCCGACGATCCCGCTCTTGAAAGCGGGGAGCAGTAGACCATGACAGCAGAGCGAATGATGGCTTGCAAAAGCCAGGTCGCGCCATCCGATCGCCTCGTGACAGCCTTGCGCCTGGTGGCAGGTGGTTCTCTGCAATGCAAAGGGACAATGTAATGTCCGGGCTTTTGCCTGCGCCGGTGGCGGACAATATCGGCGAAAAGGTGGTTGACCGCCTTTGGCAGGCTTGCGAACCGCTGCGCCCCGATCACCCGGCACTGAAACGCTTTCCCGTTGATGCCCGACATTGCCGGCAAATGGGCGATCTCCTGGCTCTGCCCCTGTCGGATGAATTCGGAACACTTGGTGCATTGGCCTTTGCCGAACCGAAGGGAGAGGTCATGACGGTGCCGCTGCGTCCCTCTCCAGGTCTTGCGCTCACGCTGGGAACTGGAAAGCCCGGCTTTATCACCTATGCCGACCTGGAAACGGCCTGCATGCTGCACATTCACTCCGGCGAGACGTTAATCTGGTGCCCGGACAGCGAAGGAGCTTCCGCAATATTGAACCGGCGCGATCCGCGGATCGGTTCCTACCCGCCCGTGCTTATCGCCGCTGGCAGCGATCGGGCCTTCACGGAGCATCCTGCTGACCAAAGCGTCACGATTGTGCGTCCACCACCAGGCTTGGATTGGTTGGACCTTCTGCGCGAGTACGGTGTCCCTGCGCTGGAGCGCTGCATGACCGACCGCGAAATCGTGCCATTGGGCGTAAAATTGGCGCCGCCCTACATCGTGCGCGAGTCCGGGCTCTGGCAGGAGGATCCTGCGCTGACCCAGCGCGCCAACCGATTGGGTGGGCCTATATTCGTTGATGCCTTGTGTCGGGATGAGACCGATTCGACCTGGCTCCATCGCATCCTGTTCCGCACCATAGACCGGGAATGGCGTCATCTGCCGATTTCCGCCGCGGCGCTGCGTCTTCAGCCGCGCCAGGTCATAGCCAGTCTGCTATCGGCCGGTTATGAACTCGCGCCCCATGCCGAAGCCGGGGATCAGCTCATCGATCACTTGCGTCGCTGCGACGTAACCAGGCGGCTCACGATCACCGATCATCTGGGCTGGCACGGGCGCATCTACGTGGCGACCGACCGAACCTTCGGAAATCAGGATATGGTCCACCGCGAGCGCCTTCCCGGTCCCGCCTTCGTACAATCCTTGCCCGACATTTCGGCATGGCAGCGGGAAATGCTCCCTCTTGTCCAAGGCAATAGCCGACTTCTGCTCTCGGTTTGCGCAAGCTTGGGGGCCGCCGCGATCGGACTTTTGCCCGAGCAAAACACCTTCGGTATCCATCTGGTGGGTCACAGTTCCACCGGTAAATCGACGGCGCTTGGACTTGCCGCTTCGCTTTGGGCCGATCCGTCCGGCCAGATCAAGAGTTGGGACACGACCTCAACCGGTCTTGAGGGTCTCGCGGAGGCTCATAATCACCGGCTTCTGGTTCTGGACGAATTGACCCAATCGGATCCAAGGCAAGCCGCGGAAGCCGCCTATCGACTCGGTAACGGACGGGGCCGGGCACGCGGCAACGCCCGGGGCAAGGCTATTTCCGCCTCATCATGGCAGACGATATTCCTGAGTGCTGGCGAAATCACCCTGGCCCAGAAAGTGGCTGAATGGTCCCGTGCGCCACAGCGTCAGGATGGCGAGATAGTCCGCATAATGGATGTGCCGGCAGATGCCGGCCAGGGTCATGGACTTTACGAATGCCTGCACGGAAATTCGGACGGCGCATGCCTGTCCGACCGGATCACGCAGTTCTGCCGCTCCGATTTTGGCGCCGTTGCTCCCGCTTTTATCGCGGCTCTCGCAGATGATCCGGGGGCGGCGCAAAAACTGCGCACAAGTCGACAATCCTTCCTCGAGCGCTATCTCCGCGAAGAAACATCGGGCCTGATCCGCCGCGGCTATGGCAATTTCGCGTTTCTGGCCGCGGTGGGCGAGATTGCGCGCCTTTACGATCTCGTCCCCCTGCCCGAATCTGAGATCATGCCAATGATCGCCGCTTGTGCCGCTCAATGGCAGGTACAGGTGCAGTCGGACAAGGCAGAGCCACTTGGCGACTTTACACGGAACCTCTTCGCACTTTTGCAGGACTTGCCTGACTGGAACAATGCCCATGCCGACGCCCCTGGCTACCGGCGGAGTGGTAGGGTTTATCTCAAGCCGGACTTATGGAACGAGCTTTGCCTGGGATCGGAACCGAACCTGGTGGCACAAGCCTTGGTCAAGATGGGAGCGCTGCGCAAAACCAACGGGCGCTATCAGTCCGTGCATCGCCATCCCGTACATTGTCGACCTACCCGCTTTTATCTTCTTGATCTCGAAGCTCTACGGCCCTGATTTGCCTTTGCCCCGTCTTCGCCGGATTCTTTTCGCCTGTCCCCGTTTTACCCAACGGATTGTTCGGGACAAGCTCGACCTTTTTCGGGTTCGGCATGGATCGGAAGGCCACCGTTTCCTGCAACCTTCCGAACGCTTCAGAGCACGGCCAAATTACGGTAATGCATTGCTGAGGGCAGGCCCGATAATGGCAGGGCGATCCGGTGATTGACCGGATCGCTCACGTTGGCGCAAGGCCTCCGGTAACGCATGTTACCCATGTTACCGGTGTTACAGGCGCGGATGCCTGTTGCCGAGTCTGTAAAAACGCGAACGCGTCCTTGCCCATTCAAGCCCGCTCATATCCATGGCCAGCAGCACCGAAGTCTGGACCATCGGACGGTCCCCCAATTTGGGATGGTCGGTGACACTGCCCACCAGGAACGACCACCCACCTCCGATCTCGAAAAATCGCCAATCGTGAATCGTGGGGGCACGGGACAGAAGTGCAATGTCAGGACGCCAACCGGCAATGAGCTTCCGCAAATCGGCCTCTGCGTCCTGCCAGGCCTGCTCTTGCGCGAGCCTTGGATAATCATCGATCTCGAGCCGTATAAGATCGGGGTCCTTCAATCCTAATATGCTCGAACCGTGACGGACGATTTTATCGAAGTCAGGCATAATCACCGCCCCTCCCCCACTTCTGGCGGAAGTACGGCCCGGTGAGGCAGATCGAACGGCCCAATAACGGCTTCGAACGTAGCCCGATCAAGGATGACTCGTTCCAGCAATGCTTCAGCGATCGCCGCAACTGCATCGGCATGATCTTGCAACATGGACCTGGCCATTCCAAGTAGGCCCTGCGCGCGTTTTTCGATCGCATCGCGGTATTCATGGTCGTTCAGCCATTGTCCAATCTGGGCACCTTGAGGCGTGGGCAGGAGCTGGCCGGCCAATCCCAGGCGCAATGCCGCATCGGTAAGCAATTGCTCCACACGCCTCAAATCCTCTGCGGAACCACTCGTCGCCGCCCCGCTAAAGACAATGTCCGCTGCCCGTCCCCCAAGAAGAACAAGGGCATCCTTCTCCATGCTTTCAAGCGTCACCGGGTCAACGGCCATTCCCTCGATATCGGTCGCACCGCCCGAATTATTCTCAGGAAGGATTGATACGGATTTTACTGCAAGCCCCATAAGCCGGGCCATGATCGCGTGCCCCGCTTCATGCATGGCAATGAGGCGGCGCAGCGCCGGCGGTCGGTGATCGGGAGGCAACAGCACCGCACGCAGATGATCGGAGGTGAACTCGCGCTCCTGGGCAATCGCCAAAGCCTGAGCTTCAACCGCGACCTGGCGCAAATCGGCAGGACTACGCTCCCCCAGAAACGGCATCAGGGCCTCAAGCTGCGCATCCCGAAACCCGTTCGGCAGATGCAGGCGCAATATGGTCAAGCGTTGGGCAGCATCCTGGGGCAAAGGCAGGGTGAGACGCCGCCCCAACCTGCCGGCACGCACCAGGGCTGGATCCAGACGTGCGGCGAAGTTGGTGATGCCGATCAACTGGATTGGCAGACCGGATGCATTGATGCGATCGATCGCCGTCAAAACGGCATTGGTTACCGTCACCCAATAAGGGTCGAACTCGGTGGCCAATGCCCCGCGATTAGGCACGCTGTCGATCTCGTCGATCACCGCGACGGCGGGGGCAGAAGCGATGACATCGTCGGCAAATCGACTGATCTCCTGGAGAACATCGTGGAGATACCCTTTGCTGCCGGTAAACCAGGCGGCCACATTGGTGGCAACCATCGCAACGCCAGCCTCATGAGCCAAAGCCATTGCGAGCGTGGTTTTCCCTGTGCCCGGCGGTCCCTCGATAAGGACACCTTCAAGTCCTTGGGCGTTTGCCAGGGACAGTTGACGGGCTGCAAAGCTGGACCAGCGAACAATGTCGCCCGGCAGGGCCAGATCGGAAATGCCAGGGCCGGGAGGTGCGGCATGCCGAATTTTCGTCGATTTAACACGACTCGCGGCAATGCGCCGGATACGCTTGACCATTTCCGCGGCGTGGCCCGGACGCAGACAAGCCACCAATTCGAACGCAGTCAGTTCAGCCAGGTCGGTCGAGCGAAGACCCAAAGGCTTGTTGCCGGACAATTCCTCTATCAAACCGGCGACCGCGACGCGTTTGGGCGCACGCACGGAAAAGCGCATATCGGCGGCAGCCAGCAGGCTCGAGGGGAACAAGGCGTCAGGATCGTGCGAGAGAAGGATGACCGGCTCGCTATTCATGGCCTGCCAGGTTGTTTCATTCGTCCAGGCCTTGATGGGCTGCTCCTCTCGACGCGTAAGAATATTGACCGCCGGCCAGCGATTACGGATAGTTTCTTCAATGGGCTCGATCCAGCTGACGTCGCAGATGTCCAGCACGATAACCACGCATTTGCCGACCGTCAGATCGCTGGCAATGGATGGCGGAATTGCGCTGTCCATCATCCCACCGGCGAGATCCAGGATGAGAGAGCGGGAAGAGCGTATGATGTTTCTCGTGTCGTCGGTCTGTGCCTCACCTGTATCATGAGGTTGCAGATGACCCGCATTGGCATGAGTATTCGTCCCTTCCGCAGGGGGGGTCGGAGCGGAATCGGGCTCGTGTTCGTTATCGGACATGGCAAAGCCTTTTTGCTCACGGCTCGGGCCGCGAGAGCAGAATGAATGATTGGGAAATGCTGCACGGGGATGCTCCGGCCAGTTACTGGCCAGAGCATTTGCGGGCGTTAGGGCAAGAGAGGCTGCAACTTCCCGCTGGCAACGGAAGCCAAAGCCATCCAGTCATGCGGCCCGTAACCCTTGGACCCTGCGACAAACTGAATTGCACCGCTGGGCGAAGAAAATTTGACGTCGCGCTGCAATTCGTAGCGATCAGCACCGACGGCCTTGAGATGCCCCGAATAGACCAGCGTTTCGATGCGGGTGCGCAAAAGACCACCAGCGGAAGGTGCGGGCTGGGCACAAATGTGGCTGCCGCGCAGCAGCACCCATTCCCCATTTTCTCGTTCGACAGCCTGGGCGCGAAGCATCTTGATATTGCATTCGTGCAGGATTCCGTCGGGCGGCTCGAGCGAAAGCGGAGCGAAAACATCCTCGGAAACCAGAAAGCCGGCCAGCAGGCGCCAGCCGGGAATATCCTCCAGCATAAGGCCTGTCGCAGCGACCATCTGCAAAGCCCGCCCGAAAAACGCCCGGGCCTGGGGATAAGAATCACCCAAGGGTTCGCCGAGGGGCAGGTTGCCGATCATGCGCATACGGCCGGTCATGCGTAGAATTTCCCAGACAATCCGCTCCCCGGCGCGAGCGAACGCCTCGGTCATCAGACCGCTGGCATCGGTAATGACGAAAGCGTTCCGCATGCCGCCGTAAAGATCGAGATGCGAACTGCGGCCCACGCGGGATCCGGGGTCCCCGGTATAGCCGACATAGGCGACATTATCCGCAAACTGGGCGACATAGACGGCATGGCAAGTGTCTGCGACCTGCGTAAGCGCGTTGCGCCGATCACCCCGCACGTGCAGGACAGACGGAACCAACGGCAGTGCATCCACGTGAACATTGATATGCGAAGATGCCGTAATGGCAGAAACGAAGGACATAGAATTCTCCCCTGCGGTCGCAGGGGACCGCATTAATGCATTGATGAATGGTGTTAGGAAGGAGCGTCCTATGCGGTACGCAACGCGCGCACGCGACATCCTTCGTCATGCATCGAGTGGGGAAAAGTGAAGCGGGCCGCATCGCGGCACTGTTCCGAAGCCATAGCTTCGGTAAAAGGGCTCTTAGCCATTTTGACTCCTGTTGACGCAGGGGTTGATCTGGTCAGGCCGTTCCAGCGTTGGCGCGCTGGGGCGGCCGCTTTTTTTCAAGCGACCCGTCTGACATCGAATCAGAAACATCGACGAAGATAGGATCACCAGAAAGGCCAAGCCAATCAAAGAGGATTGGGCAATATGGTTAACGAAAATCCGAAATTTGCACTCGGAGTGCCAAAAGACCACTTTTCACCGCTTGGTTGAACTCGATAACTCATTGAAATGATTTATATGTTACAAGATAACGAAAGGCAGTTCTGTCTGTCTGGGTACGGTGTTTTGTCCCAAAACATGACCTCTGCCTTCCCAGCACCTACAAGGCGAACGTGATGCTAGTGAGGAAGTTGTGGCCCCGCGGGCTATTTTGATGGGCGAGATATCGCCTTGTTGGGCCCTCCCCGGTATAGGGGCAGTTGTCCATCATGCTACGATGCGGCCATGACGGTCATTGCACGGTTCAGTCGGGGCTTGATCCACCCCGCTCCTGTCGTTACCCAGACCCGGATTAGCAACTGGATTGTCTCCAATGAAAATTGCCATCGTCGGATCTGGATATGTCGGTCTCGTCACCGGGGTCTGCCTTGCCGATTTTGGTCATGAGGTGGTCTGCATCGACAAGGATGATGCCAAGATCGCGGCGCTGCGCGAAGGTATCATTCCGATCTACGAGCCTGGTCTAGACGAGTTGGTCAAATCCAATATCATGTCTGGCCACCTCAGTTTTTCAACCGACCTGCCGGCCTCCGTTGCGCCGGCCGATGTCGTTTTCATCGCGGTTGGGACACCCAGTCGGCGGGGAGATGGCCATGCCGATCTCAGTTTTGTCTATGCCGTAGCCCGCGAAGTCGCCGGGGCCGTTACCGGGTTCACCGTGGTCGCCACCAAATCCACCGTGCCGGTGAAGACGGGCGACGAGGTCGCGCATATCATCGCCAGCATCAATCCAGACGCCGATGTCGCCGTGGTATCCAATCCCGAGTTCCTGCGCGAAGGCGCCGCCATCGAGGACTTCAAGCGGCCCGACCGCATCGTCATCGGCCTCGAGGACGAACGCGCCCGCGAGGTCATGACCGAGGTCTATCGCCCGATCTATCTCAACCACGCGCCGCTTCAGTTTACTGCGCGCCGGACGGCGGAGCTGATCAAGTATGCCGCCAATGCCTTTCTTGCCATGAAGATCACCTTCATCAACGAAATTGCTGACCTGTGTGAAGTCGCCGGCGCGGACGTCCAGGAAGTGGCCCGCGGCATGGGCCTCGACAATCGCATCGGATCGAAATTCCTCCATGCCGGGCCCGGCTATGGCGGCTCCTGCTTCCCTAAGGACACCCAGGCCCTGGTCAAGATCGGCCAGGATTTCGGCAGCCCCATGCGCCTGGTCGAAACCACCGTTTCCATCAATGATCATCGCAAGCGCGCCATGTCGCGCAAGGTGATCGCGGCTTGCGGCGGAGATGTGCGCGGCAAGACGATCGGCGTGCTCGGTCTCACGTTCAAGCCCAATACCGATGACATGCGCGAGGCGCCGTCCATCGATCTCATCCGGGGATTGCAGGACTGCGGCGCCAAGGTGGTGGCTTATGATCCACAGGGGATGATGGCCGCGCGTGGCCTCCTCGAGCATGTCATCTTCGCCGACAATGCCTATGACGCGGCCCAAGGCGTCGACGCCATGGTGCTGGTCACCGAGTGGAACGAGTTCCGCTCGCTCGATCTCGAACGGATCAAGTCTGCCATGGCCGCGCCGGTCTTTGTCGATCTGCGCAATGTCTGTCCGCCGCAGGAAATGGCCAGGCACGGCTTCACCTATGTCAGCATCGGCCGTGGTGTCGAGCCTGGAGATCAGAAGAAAAACTGACAACCAAGCACCGAGGTGCGGCCGTTCGCATCACGCAGGCCTTGTTTGCCATTCAAAGAAAGTGCAGCTAGATCAACTCATCGCAGTCTCTTTGGAACCCATATGAATTTTTGGCACTGGCTTCGGCCGTATCCCTCCCTGCTGATCCGGTTCTTCCACATCAGCTTTCTCGAGGCGCAATCGGAACATCAGAGCACTAGGCTCGGGATCTTGTGGATACCGCTCTCGACTTTGATTTTTACGGCGCTGCTTGCCTTTGTGTTCAAGCATTCCGATGTCGTGCCCGTCGGTGATTTCTTCATCTACGTACTGTCCGGCTATATCCTCTGGCGGTTCATCCAGGACTCCATCTCCGGCAGCACCACGGTGATCCAGAGCCGCCTCGACTTTGCAGTCCACAACAACATTTCGATGCTCGGGCTGTTTCTAAAAGTGCTCGTCGACCGTCTGTTCGAGCTCGGAATCAACACCGTCCTTCTGGTGGCGGCATTGTTGCTGTTTTCGCTTCACAGCTTTGGAGCCAACCTGCTGCTGGTGTTCATCCTCCTGCCTCTGATTTCGCTGACCTCCATTTCCCTCGCCTACCTCGTCAACCTCATCACCATCATGTTTCCCGACATGGGCGCCATCATTCGAACCGGGGTACGGTTCGTCTTCTTCGCATCGCCTGTCTTCTGGGTCTACGACGGGGTCACGGGCGCCCGCCACCTTCTGGCCACCTATAATCCAGTATCCTATTATCTGGCCATAAGCCGCCAGGTCTTCGGAGTCGAACCAGTGATGCTTCAAACCTGGGTCGTAGCGATCATTATCTCGGCAGTCCTTGTCGCCATCAGCACGCTGACCTTTGCGCGCACCAAGTCGATTGTGACCAATATTAAATGACCAAGGCCAAGATCGAACTCACCGACGTGTCGGTCAGCTATTTCCTCAAAAAAAGCGGAAACTCGCAAAAGGCGCTGGAACAAGGTTCGGTGGGCGCGCAGATCCTGATCGGCAAGCGCTATCTCGAGGTCGCCGCACTCAAGAACGTGTCGCTCACCATAAACGAAGGCGAGCGCGTGGGGCTGGTCGGCGTCAATGGGTCGGGCAAGACGACCTTGCTCAAGCTGTGTGCCGGGGCGCTCAGCGTGCAAAGCGGCAAGCTCGAGATCGTCGGAAAGGTCAGCCCTCAATTCTCGCTCGGCTCGGGTATCAAGAGCACATTGTCGGGTCGACAGAATGCACGGTTGAAATGCCTTTACATGGGCATCCCGCAAAGCAAAATTCTCGACTACGTCGAAGAGGTGAAGAGACTTTCCGGTCTCGGCGGCTATTTCGAATTGCCGATCCAGAGCTATTCGGCGGGCATGAAGTCGCGTTTCGTCATGAGCCTCTTGCCGCTGGTGCGGGGCGAGATCCTGATCATGGACGAATGGATCAACGCAACGGATACGGCCGTCGACAGCATTCAGCAAAAACTGATCAGCAAGGCCAAGATTCTGCTCCTCGCGAGCCATTCGCGCGCGGTCCTCGATGCCTGGGTCGATCGCCTGATCTGGCTCGATCGCGGCGAATTGCGGGCGGTAGGCCCGGTTGGCGAAGTGTACGACGCCTATCATGAATATATGCTCGCCACGAAAAAGGCCGCCAAGAAATGAGCTCGCCCTGCACCTCGGCGCCCTTGGCCGATGTCGCGCTGTGGCAAGGCCTTCATGCCGAGGGACTGCGTCGCGTAAGTGCGGTGGTCGACGGCAACGCCAATTACGACGAGCTTCTCGAATACCGCCTGACCGACGAGGATCGCGCGCTTTACGGGCCGTCGTCGACGTTGGAGTGCAAGCAGCAGGCCGCCTGCGCCCATATCCGTCGTCACCTGCTGGAAAAGCGCCATACCGTCATCGTGCCGCGATATTCCGGTTTCGTGAGCGAGGGCTTAACCCCCAATAACGAACGAGAATATCAGTTCTTTGAGGATACCTGCGCCCCCCTGGACATCAAGGTGCGGCAGAGGAATTACAGCGAGACCTCAACGATCGGCATGGGCAAGCGCTCGAGCGCCGAGGATGCCCTACTCGGGGCGGTTCTGGAGGACGCGCAGGCCTATTACCGTTCACGCGACGCCATTACCGCGGGCCTCGTGCGACAACTCACGCTGTTCAGCGTTTCCTTTTTCCGCACCACCGTCGCTTTCCAGCGCAAGGGCGCAGTGTTGCCGGGCGTATTGGTGCAGGCCAACGACCACTCGCCGGCTCGCGTCGCCTATTCGATGGTGATGAAGGGGCTCGGCATTCCCCGCATCTATCTGCAGCACGCGGAAGTGACGTCGCTTTTTCCACCCCTCGACTTTGAATACAGCATTCTGCGCAATGCCCACTCCAGGGCGGTTTACGACGCTCTTGGCCAGAGCTCCGGTCAGGTCTTCGTGCTGCCGCGCTATCAGGAGCCGTTTGCAGCGGAAGACTTGGGCAGGGAATTCGCCGCGCCCATCATGGTTGCAATCTATCCGACATCGCGCGTTCTGGTCGAAGGGCTCAAGGCCGTCATCACAAGCCTTCGGTCCAATACCGGCGTCGGCAGGATCGCCATCAAGCAGCATCCGGCGGCAGCGCGCCAATTGCAAGACGCCCTCAGCGGGATGGACGTAGAGTTTGCTCAGACCATCCCCGACGAACGCCACCTGGCGCTGGTCGGCAATTCGGCAGTAGTCACCGAATTGCTGCATCGCGGCATACCCGTCTATCAGAATTTCACTTTCGATCCGGTGTCGGCCGACTATTACGGCTTCGTTGCCAAGGGTCTGACCCAGCCCGTCCCCACGGAAGACCTTTCTGGCGCATTCTGGCGCCCCTACAGCCTCGATGCCGCATGGCGCGCGGCCTTCAAGCAACTCGATCCAAGCGTCGATACCGCCTATGAGGCAGATCGTGATCTCTTGCTGGCCGAGATGCAGCGCCTCAAGGCCGCTATCGTGCCTGCTGGTCGCGGCGGCTGGATGCGGGGTAGCCTGACCGCCCGCCTCAAGGCCGGAACCAAGCGTAGGCTCATCGGTCTCATCAATGCATCCCCCGCCATCTCGGCGCCGGTGCTAGAGGTCGCGCTCTCCAGTGCGTCGAAATTCGGCAATTTCCTGACGCTCTACAGCTATCTTGGCGCCAATTACCTGCGGAACCGGACCAATATCCCGGTCAAGGGTGGTCGATGGAGCGGCGGTAAGGCACCCGGTCAATCCCGCACGGATCCGGCAAGCGCGCTGCCGCTCATCGAAGCGACGTTGGGCAACCTGCGCGATCCGGCGGCATGGATAGCCGAAAACCAGCGTCTGGGCGTCTTCAGCGACAACCTGATCATCGGAGCACTCGAGAACATGTTCCAGGACCGGCGGCCGGAACTGGGTGACGTCTTCGCTGGATTCTCCGTCTGGCCCGAGGGGTCGACCGTCGGGACCTGGGTCTATCTCAAGCGCGCGGAATGGGGAAACTTCACGCTCGACATCGCCGAACTGGATCGCATCGGCGTCTATGTCCATGGTCTTTCCACCGACCAGATGGCGAAACCGCTCCTCGAGCGCCTGTTGCTTCTGGCCTTGATCAGGAATGGCACGACCGGCCAGCTGGATGCATTCTGGAGCCGGGCTACAAGCACGAATATCGAGTCTATCGGCACTAATGTTCGCATCGCCATACTGCAGAAGCTCTATGACGAGGCGGGCAGCATGGCGCAGGCGGTGGCTACGCGCCAACGCATCGAGGCGACGTCGTCGCCGTTCGTGCACCTCAAGCTGCGCAACATGGACTATCTTTCGGGTCGTGCCTCGCCGGGCTGGAGCCACGAGAAGGCGGAGGAGCTGTTCGGCACGCTCGCACCCGGCGGCGCGGCACGGGAATTTCGCGGGATCGCAGCCCCGTTCTACGACAGTTTCCGCCCGAACATGGTGCTGATGGAAATCCGCACGGACCACGGGCAAATCATTTCGGCGCTCGACCAAATCAGACATTGCCTGAGAGAAGGTCGCCCCTTTTCCCTCGTGCGGCTCAGTGACGGCGAAGGCTATCTCTTCCCCGGTCATCCCCATTTCAGCGCTGACGACGCCCGCAATCGCGAGCGCCATTGGTGGGATACCGAACTGCCGCCCGATCTGTCCGCCCAGATCATCGAGAGGGCCCAAAAAGCCATTGCGGCGGCTGACGTCATCGGCGTTCCCTCGGTCTACAGGTTCATCCGCGACACCAGCGATACGACGCGCGCCCTGTCGCAATCGCTGCAGGGTCGAGGGTTGCTGCAGGTGCTGGCCGGTCTTCCTTCGTTTCTGTCCAGGGATGTCCGCCTCTCCGAAGACAAGATGAATGTCTCGCTGTTTTCGGACCTACAAACCATACTGGACCTCGCGCAGCATGCCCGCCGCACGTTTTTCGTCGGTAGCGTCAAACGCGATCACCTGCCGGCGCGGCTTTCCGCGCTCGCGGCGCTATCGACGGTCACCATCCCGACACATGCCCGCACGGCCAAAAACGAGCGTTATATGCCCAACACGACGGCGTTGCCGCTCGTCCATGACACGATACTGGGTGAGTTGGACGATGTAGGACCTGGCGACTTGGTGCTTGTGGCCGGTGGTATCGTCGGCAAGATTATGCTTGGCCATGCCAGGAAGCGTGGCGCGGTGGCGCTCGATATTGGCAGCGTCATCGACGACTGGGTGAGCGGCAGCCAAAAGTCGCTGCGCTGAGGCAGAAATGGCGGACCTAACGTCCGCCATTTCATTGTTGTGCGATCTAGGATGGGGACCTGTTCAACTTGTTGTCATAATTAGCTGATTCTTCGTGTGATTGGGTTTTGCATGGAGGAGCTTACGATGAGCGAGCTATTTTGGCTTTCGGACGCGGCGTGGGCGGCTCTTGAGCCGCATTTGCCAAAGAACCAGCCCGGCGCACGCCGCGTCGACGACAGGCGGATAATCTCCGGCATTCTTCATGTATTGAAGGTCGGATGCCGCTGGCGTGATGTCCCGGTCGAATATGGACCGGCCAAGACCGTCTACAACCGTTACCATCGTTGGTCGCAACGGCGCATCTGGCATCGCCTCTTTGAGAAGATGGCGGCATCTGGCCCAGTGCCGGAAGAACTTTCCATCGACAGCACCCACGTCAAGGCACATCGCTCTGCACAAGGCTCAAAAGGGGGGCGTGGGCACAGGCGATTGGCACGTCGCGTGGCGGAAGAACAAGCAAAATCCATTGTCTGGCCTATGATCGCGGCAGACCGGTCGCTATCGTCCTGACACCCGGAAACGTCGCAGATATCAAAATGGCAATTCCTCTGCTGGAGGCCGTGCGACCAGCGCGCAGGCTGCTGGCCGACAAGGCCTACGATGCCGACAACCTACGGCAATGGCTGGCAGAGGCCAAAATCGAGGCGGTGATACCCTCTTCCGCCGCTCGCAAAACACCATATCCCCTGGATCGAAAAGCCTACCGAAGGCGAAACGTCATCGAACGGCTCTTCTGCAGGCTTAAAAACTGGCGAAGGATCGCAACACGTTACGATCGCCTGGCTACAAATTACCTGTCTGCTGTCGCACTCGTCGCTGCTCTAATCGCATGGATATGAACGAGTCCCCATCCTAGTTCAGGATCATGTCCCAGCTTGTCGCGGTGCCGGCCTTGATATCCCGTTGGGCGCGGCGACCGATCAGCATCTCGTAATGCTTGGGTGCCAGACCGTGACCTGGCCGAACTATTCGAAGGTCTTCTCTTGTAAGGATCGTTCCGGCCGCAACATCGCGGGCGACATAAACTGACTGACGGAAGGCGAGTGATTTCTGTTCAGATTCGCCGGCCCCATAAGTAACGGTACCAAGAGACTGCCAAGCACGTTCTGTCTCAATAGCCAGCGTCTTCATTTCCTCAGGCTCAAGAGAGAATATGCTATCCACCCCCCCATCGGCCCGACGCAGAGTGAAGTGCTTCTCAATGACGCTGGCACCGTGCGCGACAGCAGCGATGGCCGCACCGACGCCCATGGTGTGATCGGAGAGGCCGATTTCGCAGCCGAAAAGTTCCCGCATGTGCGGAATGGTCAGTACATTGGTGTTTTCGGGCGTGGCTGGATAGTTGCTAGTACACTTGAGCAAGACAATATCCTTGGCGCCCGCTTTGCGCGCCGTAGTGACGGCATCATGAATTTCCGCCACCGTGGCCATCCCAGTGGAGACGATCATCGGCTTACCGGTAGCCGCCACTTTGCGGATCAACGGCAAATGTGTGCTCTCAAACGAAGCGATCTTGTAGGCGGGTACATTGAGACTTTCGAGAAAATCCACCGCAGTCTCATCGAAGGGCGTCGAGAAGCATAGCATGCCATGTTGCTGTGCCCGGCGCATGATCCCTTCGTGCCATTCCCAGGGCGTGTGAGCTTCGTCATAGAGCTCATGTAGGTTTCTGCCCTTCCAAAGACTATTCTCGTCTGTGATCTCAAAATCGCCGCCACTCGCATTGAGCGTGATGGTATCGGCAGTGTAGGTCTGCATCTTCATGGCCTGCACACCGGTCGCCGCCGCTGCGTCCACGATCTCCAGCGCCCTGGCAAGAGACTGATTATGATTACCCGACATTTCGGCGATAATGAATGGCCGGGCGTCGCGGCCGATCTTGTGGGGACCGATATGCATTGTGCACCTTCAGTTATGTCAACGACGTTCGAAGACGAGACGAGTCGGGTCGCTGCTTCGCAGCAAAAAGCCTAGTGCCTCGAAGATGCGCCGGGAAGCGATATTACCCGGCTTGACCTGACCAATGATCGTCCCGGCCTCGTACCCGAGTTCGCGCAAGGCAGCTTCCATCATCGGCCGCCCTACTCCGCGTCCTCGAAACTCAGGCGCAACAGAGTAGCTGACCTCCCACTCTCCTCCGCGGTCATCGAATCTCACTTGCCCTACTGGAACGCTGCCCACAGTTTCGACGATAAACAAGCGGCATCCCAAGGGATTGCGCAAGCGAGCACGAAGCCACCTGGCGTGGTCTTCTGGCATGATCGCAGCGGGGTTGTATCCATTGGCGCGCGTCACCGGATCGTTGGCCCATTCAAGCAGCAGACCCTCGTCGCGGGACTCCGCATGTCGAACTGAAACGTCCATTGCCGGTCCTGCACCGAGAACAGCAGCGACACGCTGGGCGCCCAGACCGTCCACCAATGCCATGCATCGAGACGACCACTGAGGATCAAGCCCTTCTTCCGTGACCACCTCAACGGCATCACGGATGATCGCAGGACTGACATCGGCAGCGTCGCCGAGCCAACGAATTAGATCCTGATCGGCCAATTGCCGAGCGATCTGCCGTTGGTTTTCCGCCATGGTGATGACCAAGGCAGGCAGTCCCAGGCACATGCGTTCCCAATTTGTAGCACCGCCCGCACCAATCGCCAAATCGGCGCTAAGAACAAACGGCGCCAAGCTAGCGACCCGATCATAAAGGCGGATAGCTTCATTACCAGCCAGCATTTCCCTGATCGCTGCGAAATCGGCCGCGGCGCTGGACAGGATAACGTCCGCAGAAATCGGCCCACCTTCGAGCGAGAGCAGCGCTTCTACCGCGCGACGCGTCAGACCTTGGTGATCGGCTCCACCAAACGAAACCAGAATTTTTTCCGGTATGCCCTGTCTCGGGCTGATGCGTCGGCGCAAAATTTCATAATTGGGCGCGAGCAACGAATAGGACGGTCCCAAGAGAAGAGTTGCGTGCTCAGGTACTATCCCGCGATAGCGATCTCTGCCGTCCACGAAAAAGTTCTGGTCAAGCAGAACATCGCAATCATGTTCCCGGTCGGCAAGATCATCAACAACCATGATCCTACTAGTCCGCGCCCTCAGGCGCCGCTGCCAACTTGCATCAAGCGCGTAGTGATCCACGATAATCCAGTCGGCTCCCTGAACACCGATAGCAGCCTCGGTCAGCCTGGCATCATCTTCCCAGGAAGTGCCGAGCCAGGCGGCGTGCGCCGGGGTTCCCGGGTATAGCTCATGATCGGAATTGCTCTTTGCAAGCCGAGCTACCTCGAAGCCCGCGGCTTCGACCAAATCACAGAGGTGCCCTTCGTGCTCGCGACAGACAAAGCGCACCAGTGCGCCATGGCCACGCAACACCCTGGCAAGCGTGAGGCAGCGCATGACGTGACCGGTGCCGATGGAGCGAGATGCGTCCGCCCGAATGACGATTTGCCGCGCGCCCTGTATCATTGCGCTCGCAATGCCTGGAAAAGCCATTCGGCTCGCCGCCAATCTTCTGGTGTGTCGATGTCCTCCACCCGATCTCGCGGCAATATGACCGGGCGTGATGTGGGCGAGAACACCGGGCGCTCATCGAGCCAAGCCTGTAGTGTTCCCCAATAAAACTGGCCCGCGTCATGAAAAAACTCTTCCAGGTCCTGCGAGCGGGTCTTGAATTGTTCGGGGCTTGCCATCTCTGCTCCGCCAGCTTTGGTCAGCCTGAAGGCACGCTGTATGGGAAACGGGTAGGCGGTCGCTGAGAATGCATAGTCGGCCCCCGTAGCGAGCAACGTCTCCAGCCCTGCAGCCAGATCCTGTGGTCGTACAAAGGGCGCGGTCGCGTAGATACAGCAGACCTCTGTCGGCTCTTCGCCGACATTCTGAAGCCAGCGTATGGCATGCGCGATGACGGGCAACGTACCGGCATGGTCGCCTGACAAATCCGCAGGTCGAACAAACGGCGTTTCCACTCCCGCAGACTTGGCGATTCCGGCAATCTCAGGATCGTCAGTCGAAACGACAACTCGGTCGAAACACCCGCTTGCCAGCGCGGCCTCAATAGACCATGCGATCATTGGCTTGCCGCAGAACGGCTTAATGTTCTTGCGCGGTATCCGTTTACTTCCGCCGCGAGCCGGGATTACAGCAAGCCTCATCCGAGCGCCTTTACAAGCGCGGTGACTACCGTGTCCTGTTGCTGTTCAGATAATGTAGCATACATCGGTAAGCTTATGGCCTCAGAATAGTAAGCTTCGGCCTCGGGGAAATCGCCATCCTTAAATCCGAAGTTGCGATAATAGGGCTGGGTGTGCACTGGTATATAATGCAGGTTTACACCTATGCCTTGCTCGCGCAGCGAAGAAAATATTTCGCGATGACTGCGGGTGGTATCTCCCGGCACGCGCACCACATAAAGATGCAGCCCGCTATAGCTGTCGGGATGCTGCCATGGCAGAGTGAGCGGTAAAGCTGCCAGTTTCTCGTCGTACCGCCTTGCCAAATGGTGGCGTCGCTCGACGAAGGGCTCAAGGCGACTCATCTGACTTATGCCCAGGGCTGCCTGCAGTTCTGTCATGCGGTAGTTGTAGCCCAGTTCAATTTGTTCGTAGTACCATGGTCCGTCGGGTACGTGTGTCATCTGCTCGACATCGCGGGTAATGCCATGGCTGCGAAACAATCGCATGCGGTTCTCCAGACCGTCGTCATTGGTCATAGCCATGCCGCCTTCAGCAGTGGTGATGATCTTGACTGGGTGAAAGCTGAAGATCGTAACGTCGCTATATTGGCAATTGCCTATCAGGAGGTCCCTGTAACGCCCTCCGACGGCATGAGAGGCATCCTCAACAATTGAGAACCCGAAGCGCTTGGATAGGGCGTGGATCGCCGCCATATCGCATGGCTGACCGCATAGATGGACCGGAACGACTATCTTAGGCAGCCTGCCTTCGGCTTCCGCGCGTAGGAGCTTCTGCTCAAGCGCCGATGCGGACATGTTGTAGGTCCTGGGGTCGATATCGACAAAATCAACCTTCGCGCCGCAATAGAGTGCGCAGTTGGCCGAAGCTACAAAAGTGACCGGCGACGTCCACAGCCATTCGCCCGGACCGAGGCCCAACGCCAAGCAAGCAATATGCAGGGCCGACGTCGCGCTATTGACGGCGACGCCGTGCTTTGCCCCGACAAAGGTCGCCACCTCGTGCTCAAAGCGAGGCACAAGTGGCCCCTGCGTCAGGTAGTCGGACCGCAGCACATCCACGACAGCGGCAATATCCGCCTCACTGATATCCTGCCGACCGTAGGGAATAACGGTCATATCTGCCCAATCTTGTCTCGGTTGGCAACTATCCAGCTTTGCAGGTTTTCAACGCTCATCCAGTCCGCATTGTTGTCGCTTGTGTAACTGAAGCCTTCGGGAACTTTGACCCCCTCCTTGATTCGTTCCTTACTGGTACCCCAGTTGTTAATGGCAGGGAGGATCTTGTAGTGCTCGGGATATTCATAGGTGTAAAACGAGTCTTCCGGTCCGATCATTTGCTCATGGAGCTTTTCGCCCGGACGGATGCCTACAAATTCCTGCCGCGCCTTGGGATCGACGGCTCTTGCCAGATCCGTAACCTTCATAGACGGGATCTTTTTAACGTAGATCTCTCCGCCTTCCATATCGTCGAAGGCGTGCCAGACTAGTTCCACGGCCTGTTCCAACGTGATCATGAAACGAGTCATACGTTCGTCGGTGATCGGCAAGACGCCCTTGCCATCCAAGGACAGGAAGAATGGAATGACCGAGCCCCGCGAGCCCATGACATTACCATAGCGCACCACCGCGAAACGGGTATCATGACCTCCGGCATAGGAATTCCCGGCGACGAAAAGCTTGTCGGAAGCCAGCTTGGTTGCACCGTAAAGGTTAATCGGACTGCTCGCCTTGTCCGTCGACAAGGCCACGACCCGCTTGATACCTCGATCGATGCACGCATCGATGACATTCATAGCGCCGTTGATGTTGGTTTTGATGCACTCGAAGGGGTTGTATTCAGCTGTCGGCACGATCTTGGTCGCGGCGGCGTGCACCACATAATCAACACCGTCCAGCGCTCGATAGAGGCGCTCACGGTCACGCACGTCACCAATGAAGAAACGTACGCGGCTGTCATTGTTAAACTTCTTTGCCATCTCCCATTGCTTCATCTCATCACGAGAATAGACGATGAGGCGCTCGGGATTGTAGCGCTCGAGTGTCATTGGAAGGAAGTGGTTACCGAAGGATCCGGTGCCCCCTGTAACCAAGATCGACTTACCTGAAAGCATCAATCCTCACTGTCTATTGAGATTAAGGCGCCGAAGCGAGAGGCATCCGCTCGTACGCTGGCTGTGTCGAGAAAAGCGAAATGGAACCCCGCTCACACGCTCAATCGAGTCTGTGCCGCCATATCAGCGTATCGACCTTTCTCGATCTACCGCTCAAATACGCCATCCGTAAGATTCTGCAAGTAAAAGCTGATCACAAAGCCCACGAGAATCATCGAGCGCCTACACCAAAAAATACGATTTTCACTGTCTTTATTAACACAAGCAAGTCAAGATCAAATGACATCCTTTTTATGTAGTATAGGTCATAGGAAAGTTTGTTTACTTCTTGGTCAATGGTCTCTGCATATCCAGACGCGACCTGTGCCCACCCCGTAATTCCCGGAAGAACAAGCGAACGGAATGAATACTTTGGCTCAACTCGCTCGGTTGCCCTTGCGATGTATTCAGCAACAGGCCTCGGCCCAATCAGACTCATTTCTCCGCGTAATATATTGAAAAGTTGTGGCAATTCGTCGAGACGGTACTTCCGGATCGTGTGGCAACCTGGAATAACACGTCTATCATTTCTCGACGTCGCACCACCCGCACTCTTTTTATACATTGTGCGGAACTTATACATTCGAAAGCGCTTTCCACCGTGGCCGCGCCGGATTTGCACAAATATTACTGGCCCACCGTCTCTAACAAAAACATACACACCGACTAATACTAGTAATGGCAGAGTTATCGGCAAAGTAAAAATAACAAATGAGACGTCGAAAAATCGCTTTGTCTTTGAATATATGAGCTGACTTGGCGTGTACACTAGGTGGCTTAAATCGAAACTCTTGATATCCAGCCTGCCATACCGCGCCTCGGCATAACGGGTCCAAGGGAGGATCTCGACGCCCTCAAGATAACTCCGTGATAATAAGGGAGACCATTGTTCGCTGTGGTGATGCACCACGTCGATCAGCAGGGTCTCTATCCCTTTGAGAGGGCCCTGAGGACTGTCGACAATGGTCAGGTCTCGGAGGCCCTCTATCGCGCCCTCCAGTCCTGGAAACCAGGCCACGGCGATGTTGGCCGGGTTTCTAAGACGATTGAACCGCAGATTTCCATATGCAGTGAAGACCGCCGCGATCAGCCCGCACCACATCAGGCCCGTGTAGCTAACGGGGATGCGGAACGCCGACAGAACGGTCACAGCGAAGCTGTAAACCGCCAAGCAGACAACGACTCCAGTACCAATCGGCGCTTCATTTCGCCGAAATGCCGTCAGCACGGCTGCCGCCATGAAGGGTACAGCCGCAGTAACGCCAATAGCAGCCGCGATATTAGGCCAATCTGACCGATTGGCGCCGACCATCACATATGCGTACACCACCGCCTGCAACAACGCCGATAGAATAGCTGGCCTCAAGAAGCCGCGCATTTCTCGAAGGTATCTGTGCTTTCTTAGGCGGGGCCCTGTGACGGATTCATGGTAGAGTCCCCCGTGGGGCGGAGGTTCATTCGCCATTTCGAACTAAGCCCTCCCAAACGTCAGTGACAAACATCATTGGCGTGGGCCATAATGGCTCCATATGCCTCTCATGGCATAATTGACAAAGTAAAATGCCGCGGCGGGGATCGGCAATTGCTCAAATTCATGGAGCAGACGCCAGGTGAATCTGGCAGCCTTAAGCTTCCTGGCGGACATAGAAGTTGGTCGCAATCGATAGAATCCCAAACTCTCGTCGAGAGAAACTGCACAACTGGTCTTCTTCAGCAATCGGAGCCAAAGTCCGTAGTCCTGCCGCATGGCTATGTCAGGCATTTCCACCCTACCCAACACCGAGGTGTCGTATACAGCAGTCAGGCAGCCCACTACGTTGCCAAAAAGCAACTGTCGATAATCAACCGACGGGGGCGCGCGCACCAGGCCCTTTGACCGCCCCACTTCATCAATGCGCTCATAAGAGCTAAAGCTAAAGGCGACGCCGTGCTTCTGCATGAAATCGATCTGCTTCTCGAGTTTCTGCGGTTTCCATAAATCGTCACTATCTAAAAAGGCGATATAGCGCCCCTTGGCCTCGGACAGTGCTGCGTTACGCGCTTTCGCGGCGCCCTGATTAACCGAGCTACTGACGTAGCGAATGCGAGAATCTGAAGCTTGAAGCTTCGGAAGCAAAATCGCAGTATCGTCAGTTGACGCATCATCCGAGATAATGAGCTCCCAGTTCGTAAAACTCTGTGATCGAACAGATTCTACCGCCTCTTCGAGGAATTGTGCGCAATTGAACGACGCCATGATTACCGTCACAGCCACGTCTGATTGCTTGCTATTCTTCGACGGTTTCATCCACTGTTTTCCAAGTGATATCGCTTTAATACCCACCGATAGCGGCCGACTTTAGCCCGAAGATGTTCGTCGTGTCATCGACCAGCACTCCGTCGCGCGGTCCCGTATCGCCATTCTTTGACAAGTCCGCAAGAGTTTTTGCGCGACGCACCGGGGACTGGTATAGCGCGACAACCAGGATGAGACGCCGTATTGCCTCGTCCAGCAGACGCTGGTAGGGTGTCGCCGGCGGGTGATAACGCTTGTGAACCTTCGCTCCGTCGCGATGCTTCTCCGCCAGCTTGAACGAGGGCTGGAAGAAGTTCACGAACAGTCTTGACGAAGCGTAGAGCTCCGCCAGCACTCTCGCTGCCTCGAGCCCCTCGAACCTTCGATAGCCGACCAGCCGACGAACTACGGCCCCGTTCTTCTGTTCCACGAACGCTTGGTCGTTCTTGCGATAGGGGCGGCAGCGCGTGAACGTAATCTGCGTCATCGCGCAGTAATCACGCACGGTTTCGGGCGGCGGAAGCGCGGGCGCCAGAAGCGGTGGAATGACTGCGTCAGGATGACTCAGGGCCTGTCTTTGTGAGGGCATAGTGGGGCCTGATCTGGTAGCTTCCTGTCATGCTCGAGGCCGCCGAACTTCCAGACGATATTGCCGCCCTCAAGGCGATGCTTATCGCGGCGGCGTTGCGCGAGCAGCGCAAGGACGAGCGGATCGCTCAGCTGGAAAAGCTGGTCGCCGCTTTCAAGCAGGCAGCCTTCGGGCGCCGGTCGGAAAAGAGCGATCCTGATCAGTTCGAACTGGCACTGGAAGATCTGGAAACGGCCATCGCGGTTACCCGCGCCGACGCGGCCGGGCGCGATCAGCCGATTGTAGCCGGCATAACCGTCGACCTGCAGAATGCCGCCAAAGCCCTGCAATATCCGTTCGGCATGTAGACCACCTCGGCCCGGGGCATAGGTGAAGGCAACACCGGGTGGTGCGGTGCCGTTCCAGGGATGATCGTCTCGAGCAAGCGCCCAGAAGTATCCGGTCTTGGTTTTTCGGGCTCCAGGATCGAGCACCGACGCGCGGGTTTCGTCCATGAACAGCTTGGATGACCGCTTCAGGTCCGCCAGCAGTGCCTCGTAGACCGGACGCAGCTCGAAGGCGGCGCGGCCGACCCAATCGGCCAGCGTTGACTGAACCGCCCCGGGACTGTCGGAGGCTCTAACTCCCAAGTAAGATAGAGCCTGATGAGCAAGACAACGAACAAGTTTTCCCCCGAGGTGCGGACCCGTGCGGTTCGGATGGTGCTGGAGCATGGCGGGGAGTATCCGTCGCGCTGGGCGGCCGTGGTTTCGGTTTCCCAGAAGATCGGCTGTTCGGCCCACAAAAGCCATATCAGCATCGACCGGCGCTATGGCTTCATTCGGGCTGCGGCGCGGTGACCTCCTCCTCCCATCCCGATGGCCGGATGCTGCGCCAGGTCATTGATCGGGAGAACACCGGCAGCCAGGTCTGGGCCGACAGCGCCTATCGCTCACAGAGCAACGAGGCCTGGCTGAGTGATCGCATGCTGACCAGCCGCATTCATCGCCGCAAGCCAAAGGGCAAGCCCATTGACATGCCCCCGCTATTTCGGACCACTCTGAGCTGGAATTTTCCAGTTATGATCCCTGACCGGGAGATGGAGCGTTCCGATGAAGGCATCGAGGTTTTCTGAGGCGCAGATCGCGTTCGTATTGAAGCAGGCCGAGGATGGCACCGCTATCGCTGAGGTTTGTCGCAAGGCTGGGATTGCCGAAGCCACCTTCTATAATTGGCGCAAGCGCTATGCTGGTCTGATGCCGTCCGAGGTGAGGCGCTTGCGCCAGCTCGAGGAAGAGAATGGCAAGCTCAAGCGCCTGGTCGCTGATCTCAGCCTGGACAAAGCCATGCTGCAGGATGTTCTGCAAAAAAAGCTCTGAGGCCTGCCCGCCGGCGCCAGCTTGTTGATGTGGTGAGGCAGACCTGGAAGGTATCGGTGCGTCGGGCTTGCCAAGCCCTGCGGATTGATCGCTCCCTCTACACCTACAAGCCCAAACGCGGCGAGCAGGCTGATCTCAAACTGCGGATCAAGGAAATCTGTGAGACCCGGGTGCGCTACGGGTATCGGCGTGTGCATGTGCTATTGCGACGGGAAGGTTGGGCGATCAATGTGAAGCGAACACGCAGGCTTTACAATGAGTTGGGCCTGCAGTTGCGGAACAAGACACCCAAACGCCGGGTCAAGGCCAAGCTCAGGGAGGACCGGATTGATGCCACCTATTCCAATCAGGTTTGGGCGATGGACTTTGTGCACGACCAGTTGGCTACCGGTCGGAAATTGCGCATTCTGACCATCATCGACACTCACTCGCGCTACGCACCAGCGACGGATCCACGCTTCAGCTATCGCGGTGAAGATGTGGTGCAGACGCTCGAAAGGGTCTGCCAAGAGGTGGGTTACCCCCAGATGATCCGAGTCGACAATGGCAGCGAATTTGTCTCTCGTGACCTCGATCTGTGGGCCTATCAGCGGGGTGTCGTCCTGGACTTCTCTCGGCCCGGCAAGCCCACGGACAACGCCTATATCGAGTCCTTCAACGGCAAGTTCCGAGCCGAGTGCCTGAACCAGCACTGGTTCCTGAGCCTTGACGACGCCCGGCTGAAGATGGAGGAATGGCGTAAGGACTACAACGAAGTCCGTCCCCACAGCGCCATCGGCAATAAGCCGCCGATATCGCTTATGAATGCCTCCGGCGCATCCGGTCCGCCGTGAGTGCTATCCCCCGGGAAATCCCCAGCCGGGTGGTCCAAAAGCGGGGAGCACGTCACTATCCCCCGGGAAATCCCCAGCCGGGTGGTCCAAAAGCGGGGAGCACGTCAAATCAACCCAAGGACTCTCCTCAAAACCGGAGGGAACTAGGGGCTCAGGTCACCATGCCGATCGTTACCGCCAGAGCCAATGCGGTCAAATCCTCGATCCGCGCCCGGATCGAGCATGTGTTTGCCCATCAGAAGAATAAGTTCGGCCTGTTTATCCGCACCATTAGCCTCGCCCGGGCCGAAGCGAAATTGACGCTGGCCAACCTCGCCTACAATTTCGACCGTCTCGTCTTCCACGAAAAGCGCGCCGCCATGCCATGAGTCTGCCCGGAAAACCGGGAAACGCCCTTTCCGGGCAAAGCAGACCGCCAGAGGCGGCCCGAAATCCCACGAAAACGCCGAAATCCGCACCCCGTCGGCGCACACCCGCCTCAAACAGACAGTTTTGCGGGTCTCCAGTTTGCTCGGCCGTTCCGGCACCTGGAAGCGGGGCTCCACCTCGTCGGATCGCAGGTATTTGCGGATCGTGTTCCGCGACAGTCCCGTGCGCCGTGCAATCTCCCGGATCGAAACTTCATCCCGAAGATGCCAGCGTCGAATAACGCTCAGTAACGCCAAGTCTATCACTCCAAAATCCCCTGCGATCAACAAGCAGGGTGGGTTCAAACATGGGTCACTTCTCGATGGAAAAATCCCTCAATCCCAGGTCAGTTCTTGGCGGAAATCAACACTCATATATTATCCATTCAACTTTTGATTTGCTAGAGCTGAGATTTCGTCTCGAATATTTCGAGCCAAAGTGGGAATGTCCCAAACTGGATCACCCGTGACCAATCTTGCGCGTGAGCTCCATACGTCAAAACCGTCGGCGTTGCGGCGCCAACTGGCTTCATGTGTTCGACAAAACAACAGAGTGGGTGTGTCGACCATTATCGAAAGTTCGCCCATGGTGCTAAGCGGGGATATAGTCAGATCAAGCGTCGATAGAATGGCGGCCTGACCCTCAAAATCATCCTTCATATCGATACCTGGAACTTTCACGTTCAGCCCTAGCTTTTCGAAAGCTATCAACTCTTCGGGGTCGATGTTCGCCTGAAGGAGCCAGAAGTCTACATTTGGTAACTCGGTCAGCGGTGCAAAATCTTCTGGGTTAAGGTAGTGGCGGCTCCTGTCTCGCGACATCAAGATGCTTCGCCAAGATAGCCCAACTTGCAAGTTTCCAGACTGGGTGGTTTCCCGACGCCACTTGGATACTTTTTCTGGGTCTGGGATGAGCCTTGAGGCTAATCTAAAATCGTCCCGGCTTGTCCGGAAATCAGCGAGAAGGTCTAGTGATGAGCATACTAAATGTTTGTTTTCTCCCGCCTTTTTTAGTCTATCGGATACAAACATGTACAAGCGCCGATCGGTGAGTGTGTCTCGTTCTTGAATAACCGTAGTAAGGACTTCCTTCCGGTATCGGGTCGTAGGAATGAAATCTATCTGAGGGAAACTGCGCTGTAGCAAGCTGTGAAGACGTGGCTCACAACTGGCGGAAACCGACCGACAATGAGAAAGTAATTCACCGTAAGTACTAGAGATGCGTATTTCGTCTCCAGGTCCTCCCTCAACGGCGATCAAAACGTCCTCGTCTTTGTGCAGTCCTGATCTGAAGGCAATTTCTCTCGGCGGCTTGGGCATATGGAAATATTCCGCAAGACTTAGGGATGACGCTCGGTGTCGGTACATTCTATGGGCATCGAGTATTTTCCCTTGGTGCAGGCGGGCAGCCAACACAACGCCGTGAGCCGGTAGCTTGCCATTGTCGCATGCACCAATTCGTCTGAGAATTTCTTCCGCTTCCGCGGACTTTCCTAGCTCCAGTAGACTCTTGCCCCACACTGACGTGGCCCGCCGGAAACTCGGCGTCCCCTCTTGAACCTTGGCAAGTACCTCAATGGCATCCTCATGTTTGCCGGTATTTGCCAGTGCAAAGCCTTCTTCAAAAACCAGCGCTGCGAGTAGATCGGCCTGGCCAGCAGGAACTGAGGCTGCACCTTGTCGGGAGTGACCAATTGCTAAGTCGCTAAACCCGCCTTCATTGAGGTACTGCGCTGCTCGCAGGTGAGCGCTGCTCGAGAAACCAGCGTCCACCACGGCCGTTTTAGCCGTGGTGATTTCGAAGGCGTATTTCTCACCCAAATACTTCAATCGATGGATCGCGATAAGGTCGAGGGGATCCCGCTGCAATAGCTCGTAGCAAGCCTGAATCGCCTCGTTTTTCGCTGGGGTGAGGGCCAGAATTTCGGAGCGCTTATGTAACGCATCACGATGATCGGGAGCTAGATCGAGCAAGGCATCGAGCGTCGATATTGCCTCTTGCAGCTTCCACTGCTTGTAACTGAGCATCGCAGAGCGAAAGAGCTTTTGGTCCGCAGGGGTGGGAAAAACGATATCTCTGAGCTTTCGCGCGTTTGATCGAAGCGAACGCCTTATCCAACGAGGCACAATTCGGCGATAAACTATCTTGGTCACGTCAAGCACTTCGGGGCGATGGCGCTCGGGATCAGAGCCCCTCCAGAACTGAATACCACTCATCGTTGTCTCCCGAGATAGGCCGTAGCGTCGCTGACTTGTCCGTCGTCAGATGCTTTGGCGCAGCTTGGCGTTTTGATTAGCGGAGAATCCTGCTCGCCATTGTGTTGATGTTAAGCGGCGAGGCCGGCGTGCAGCAAGCGCCGATGCTGGATGGTTTGGCGTTTGATCCTTTCGCGGCGCTTGATGATGGCTTCGGCCCTGCCGAAGTAAGCGTCGGCGGGTGGTCGAGCACAGCTTCCAGGCGATGATGTAGCGGGAGCAATCGTCCATGGGCGCAGAACGGCTGCATAGCGACGATACCACCATGCCGGTGATGGCCAAGGGCAAGACGGCAACGGGCCGGAACCGCGGCGCCGGATACCGGCCTCACGACCATTCATTTACCGTGCTGCTCCTTCCATAGGGATTTTTAGCCGCCGTAACGCGCTCCTGCGACAAGCCCACATCGTCAGGCACGGTGAGAATTTGCTCCCATATCGAGACGGGAAATTGCTTCCTCTTTGTGAGAGGAGGCATAGATGCCGGCGCGGCATTCAGCGACACCTGCATTGCCTGGACGAAAATGGGGAGAAGGATGCTACGAGCAGACACAGCGCATATCATGGTCCGCATTCATGCGCTTGGCTTGGGCAAAGCGGCTTGCGCAGAAGTTTTGGCTGCGGAGGAACACGGTTGGCGCTACACAAACCGCCTGTTAAATCCCCGCAGACCGTCATAAAGCGCCCGGAAATGCCCTTGACGTTCGGTGTAATACTGCGCCTGCGCCGCGTCAGGCTCGAATTCCCTGTCATAGCGGACCAATTCACGCACGGCTGTTACCAGTGCGCCGAATGCGCCGCTGCCTAGTCCCGCCAAGATTGCCGCGCCCAAGGCCGCAGCGGCCGGCTGCTCCGCCCGGCGTAGCGGCATTCCCAGAACATCTGCACGTATTTGGCACCAGAGGTCTGATCGCGCTCCACCACCACCAATATTGATAACGGCCGGTGTGAGATCGGCAGATTGTTCCAATGCCTCGAATGCCCATCGCGCCGAATGGGCTACACCCTCCATCACCGACACTGTCATTTCACCGGGGCCCACCCCGGTATCGAGCCGCGCAAATACGCCTCGCGACTGCGTATCCCAGATCGGTGCCCTTTCACCGGCCAGGTGCGGCAGAAAGATCGGTATGCTGGAATTCGGTTGCACCGCCCCGGCCATGTCAATCAATTCCTCCGGCTTCCGTCCCAGAAGGACCGATAGCCAGGTGAGCGAGGCGCCGCCTGATTGGGTGGGTGCCGCATGCATGCGAATGTCCTGGTAAGGTGGAAACAACACCACGCCTTGTGTCGGGACGATCTTTGAAGAGATGATGCCGGGCACTTCGCTGGTGCCCGACTGATACATGGCATCGCCCTCCTCAACGACGCCGCAACCGAACATGCCCGCCCAGGCATCCATCGCACCGATCATGACTGGCACACCGGCGAAAGGCAGATCCGCACGCATGCGGCCTATGTTGTGGTGAAAATCAAAGAGTGGCGGCAATTTCTCGACCGCGCCCGGCATTAGATCGAGCAGAGTTAGAACATAATTGCCCCCAGCATCGACCAGACCAGTAGCCGCCACTGGATCACTGGCGATTTCGCCGGTCAATTGCAGGGCCACATAATCCTTGGGCAGCAGCACGTGCCGCGTGGCGTTCCATGACTCCGGCTCGGTTCGGGCGATGAAAGCCATGCGCGAAAGGGCATGACTGGCATCAATCGGAACTGGCCCGCCGAACCATTCGGTTTTCTGTGCCTCGGCAACCTGACCGTCCAGCCGAGCAGCATCGTCTGCCGAACGCGTATCCTGCCAGGTCAACGCCGGGCGCACCGGCTGACCATCCGCGCCGACAAAGACATGCGTATTGACCTGGGAGGTCAATCCGATACCGGCCAAATGGCTAGGATCGGAAACGGCAGCGAAATGGTGCAAGGCGCCCAGAACACTCGTCATCCAATCGTCAGGATTTTGCTCGGCCTTGCCGGCCTCGGAGCGGTCCATTCCATGGGGACGGGTAAACTCGGCCAGGGTCCGGCCCGCGCCATCGATCAGGATAGCCTTGGTCGAAGTGGTGCCGATATCGATACCGATCAGATTCAAGCTCACCACGCTCTCCTTCGCATTTGCCCTTGCCGATCTTTCGGGGCGCCATATAGTGCCTTGAAGCAAAAGGAAAACAACCGTCGGCATCGGCTTTGCCACGGAAGTGCAATAGGAGGGCTCCCTTGCCGATCGATTTCAAGCCGGCCGCTTGCGGCCTCGTTTTCGTCGCCGCAACGCTGTCGGCCGGCGCCGCATACGCCCAGTCCAAAGTGGCGATCGTGACACCCTATATGGCGCAGCCCGGGACCCAGTTCTATGTCGAAGCCTTCCAGGCGGTGGCAGATGAACGAGGATGGGACGTCAATGTCATCGATACAGCCGGCGATGTCGCGGCTGTCATCAGCCGTATTGAGGATATGGTCATCCAGAATGTCGATGCCATCGTCATCAATGTCGATCCCACCCAGGTAACGGCGGGCCTACAGGCTGCCAGCGATGCCGGCATTCCGGTTTTCGGCATGGATGCGGGTTCCGATCCACTTCTCGTTACCAACGTTACCTCCAATGGCTATGCCATGGCAGCCGAAACGGCCACCTATGTATCCGACCGGATCAATGGCGAGGGTAATGTGGTGATGTTCGTTTTTGATGCCTTCCCACCGGTTCAGGTGCGCGGTGTCGTTGCCGATGCGGTCTTTGGCAACCATCCCGACATCAAGGTACTGGACCGCCTCACCCCCGACGTCTCCGATGGCGGCATTGCAGATAGCCGCGCCAAGATGGAAGCGATCCTCGCGGCCAACCCCGAGCCGGGCAGCATTGCAGCGGTCTGGGCCGCCTGGGACCAGCCGGCGCTGGGTGCGCTACAGGCCATCGAGGCGGCTGGCCGTGACGGCGAGGGCATTGTCATTACTGGCATAGACGCTAATCCCCAGGCGCGCGAAGCCATCAGCGCGGGCGGCAATTTCGAGGCTTCCGTCGCGCAGGATTTCGCGGGCATCGGCGCTGCTACGGCCGACGCCGTCGCTCGCGTACTGGAGGGCGAAGACCTGCGCCAATCGGTGATTTATGTGCCGACCAAGCTCGTCACCGCTGCCAACGCCAGCGAATAGTTGCCGCATTGTGCCATCCACGTTAGGCAAGGGGCCGATCATGGCCCCTTCTATACCTCTTCTTTCCGCCAAGACCGTCACCAAGGCCTATGCCGGGGTGCCGGTCCTCAAGAGCGTGGACCTGATCGTCGCCCCGGGCGAAATCCATGCACTCATGGGCGAGAACGGCGCGGGAAAGTCCACCCTGATAAAAATACTGGCCGGGGTCATCGCCCCGGATAGTGCCGAAATTATCCTGGATGGTCGGCCCACCGAGATCGTCGATACCAAATCCGCCTATCGGTTGGGGCTGCGCTTCATTCACCAGGAATTCAATGTTGTTCCCACCCTGTCGGTGGCAGAAAACATTTTCATGGGCCGCCGCTATCCCCGCCGCGCCGGGCTTTTGGTTGATTGGCTGGCGCTCAACGCGGCAGCAGCGCAAGCGCTGACGCGCCTGGGCATCGATCATATCGATCCGCAGACCAGCCTTGGCCATCTCAGCCTGGGCGACCAGATGCTGGTCCGCATCTCGGCGGCCCTGCTCGACAATGCCCGCCTCTATGTCATGGATGAGCCCACGGCCGCCCTCACCCATGAAGAAAGCGAAAGGCTCTTTCGCGTGCTGCGCGAAATTCGCGCCAGTGGTAGTTCCGTTCTCTATGTGTCCCACCGGCTCGACGAGATCATGGCACTCTGCGATCGCGCCACGGTCCTGCGCGACGGCCGCTCCATCGATAGCGGCAACATGGCCGATATCACCCATGACGATCTGGTCGCAATGATGATCGGACGCAAGGTCGAGGAAGCTTATCCTCCCGCCAAAGCGGCAATTCGCCCGGAGACCGTCCTTTCCCTCAAGGCCTTGGTCGCGCCCGGCATCGGTCCGCTTGATTTCGATATTGCCGCGGGTGAAATCCTGGGCATCGCCGGATTGTCCGGTGCCGGTCAGGCCGAATTGGTAAGGACTCTGTTCGGTGAACTACGCCCTATATCCGGAACCATCACGTTGCGTGGCGCACCGTATCGTCCCGACACTCCCGGCACGGCCTGGACACAGGGTGTTGCTTATGTCCCGCGCGAGCGTCGCGCACAGGGCCTGTTCATGCGCCGACCGATCTTCGAGAACATCACGCTGGCTCATCTCCGGCGGCACAGCCTGCGGGGCATCTGGCTGACGCCGCACCGGGAACGGGCCTTCGCGCGAGCGACGGGCCGAACCATGCGGCTCAAGGCTGCCGACCCGGACCAACCGATTTTCGAGTTGAGTGGCGGCAATCAGCAGAAGGTGATATTCGGACGCGCGGTTTCAGGAATGCCCAAACTCCTCATTCTTGAAGAGCCAAGCCGTGGCGTCGATATCGGTGCGCGCTTCGATATCTACACCATCCTGCGCGATTTAGCGGCGCAGGGCACGGCTATCCTGCTCGTTTCCTCCGATCTGCCCGAACTTCTGGGCATGAGCGACCGCATCGCCGTCCTGCGCGAAGGGCGCATCAATGCGATCCACAAGGCCGCCGGGCTAAGCGAGGAGGATCTCATCAATCTCTCTTATGGCCGGTCTACCGGCAAGAAATGAGCTGACCCGTGCAAGTTTTCATTCGCCGCTATGGCACCCTGACCGGTTTTGTCGCCATTCTCTTGTTCTTCTCGCTCATGTTGCCCGGTACCTTTCCCACCGCTCGCAACTGGCTCAACATCTCCCAGCAGGTTTCAATGCTCATGGTGGTGGCCGCCGGCATGACCATCGTTATGGTCATGGGCGATTTCGACCTCAGCGTCGGCTCCACCGCCAGCCTGGCCGGTATTGTTGCAGCCCTTATGATGGCCTCGGGTCAATCGCTCTGGCTATCTCTTGCGGTAGCATTGCTGGTCGGCCTGCTTGGCGGCGTATTCAACGGCGCCATGGTAAGCCTTGTGGGCATCCTGCCCTTCATCGCCACGCTTGCCACCATGACCATGTTTTCCGGCCTCGCCTTCATCGTCAGCGGCGGCAAGACCATTTCCGGCCGCGCAATACCCGAAGAATTCGGCAGTTTCGCTCGGGGCGGGATCCCTTTGGGGGAATGGGGCGGAACGCAGATCACCCTGCCCAATCTATCCATCCTCGCCGTCCTGGTTGTCCTGGTCGTCTGGATCCTGCTTGAGCAGACCACATTCGGACGCCGACTTTATGCCATTGGCGGCAATATGGAGGCCGCGCATTTGAGCGGCATCGCAGTCAAGCGCCTGCGGCTCATCGCCTTTGCCTTGACTGGTTTGGCTGCAGCCGGCGGGGGGCTCATGTATGCCAGCCGCGTTGCGTCGGCCAATCCGGTCCAAGGCAGCGGGCTCATGCTCAATGCCATAGCTGCAGTATTTCTGGGCACCACCATGTCACGCCACGGCGAACCGAAAATCCTCACCACGGTTGTCGGCGTTCTGGTCCTGGGCGTACTCGACAATGGCCTTACACAGATGAGCGTCGACAGCTATATCCGCCAGGTTCTTGTGGGCAGCCTGATCCTTGTCGCGGTCGCCGCCAGTTCAGTGTCGCAGTCCAGGCGATAATGGCTCGGCCAGTGCAGGCCGCCACGCAGCAGATGCAGGATGGCCTCGAGGATCAGGCGCATTGGCCATTTGCGCGGACGCCCCACATGCGATGGCGGCGGCAGGAACGGTTCGAGCACCGCCCATTCGGCCATCGGTCAAATCACTTGGCAAAGCCTGCCCGGTTCGCGCATGTAGGGCGCGAGTGGTGTCGGTCCACATCGTTGATCCATGGTTTTTTTCGCAACCCCCCCTGAATCAGCGACTGGCAAGCCAGTCAACCTAACCTGCTGATGCCACTCGCCTTAACTTCGGATCAGGCTCTAAATGGCCATAACTTCTCTGTTTTACCAGCCGAACTGCTTCACAGCATCAGAAATCATGCCGCCGCCCCTCCCCTGTCTTCCCCCTCCGCCGCCTCCGGCGATTTGGGCAGGAAACGCCGGGTGAAGCGGCTGAAGCTGTCGAAATAGGTCAGCAGGACCGGCACAACCAGGAGCGTCAGGGCGGTCGAACTGATGAGGCCGCCAATTACCGCATGGGCCATGGGGGCGTTCTGGCCGCTGCCTTCGTGCAGGTTGAGAGCCAGCGGCAGCATGCCGAAGATCATCGCCAGTGTGGTCATGATGATCGGACGGAAGCGTGTGGTTCCGGCCTCCACCAGGGCATCGTAGAGATTCCACCCTTCCCTTACATGCTGGTTGGCATTGTCCACCAACAGAATGGCGTTCTTGACCACGAGACCCATCAGCATGATGAAGCCGATGGCCGAGAACATGTTGAGCGTCGACCCGCCAACGAGCAGGCCCACCATCACCCCGATCAGGGCCAGGGGCAGAGAACCCATGATGGCAATGGGCTGCAGGAAACTGCCGAACTGGCTGGCCAGCACCAGATAGATGAAGATCACCGCCAGGAGCAGGGCCGAACCCACCGCGCCCATCGTATCGGCGATCTGCTCGACATCCCCGCCGAACGAAGTTCGGTATCCGGACGGCAATTCGATCCGGCTGACCGCCTGCTGCAATTGTGGTGTGACCGAGCCCAACTCCACCCCTTCGAGATAGGCTTCCACTGTTACCCCGCGCTGCAAATCTTCGCGGTTAATGGTAGCCGGACCGGTGCTTTGCACCACGTCGGCCACCTGCCCCAGCGTGATCATCTGCCCCGAACCCGAGGTTCCGGTCAGCGCAATGGGCAAATTGCCGATCCCATCCACGTCGTCGCGCAGGCTTTCAGGCAAACGCACGACCACCGAATAGACCTGCCCGTTCTGGGCGGTCCAGTCAGCCACGTCCTCGCCGGCAATAAGCGGACCCAGCGTTGCGGCAACCTGGTTCATCGAGACGCCAAGGCTGTCGGCCAGGTCCCGGTCAACCCGAATGCCCACCACCGGTTGGGCCTCATCCAGGCTCGAGGAAATGTTGATGAGCCCGGGGATCTGCGCCAGTTCCGTTTCGAGTTGGTCGGCAAGCCGTCCCAATACCTCGAAGCTGTCGCCGTAAAGCGTAATCGAAACCGGCGCGCTGCTGCCTCCCAGCCCCGACGCCGCCGAAACCTGGAAATCGGCACCGGGAACCGAGCGCAGCGCATTACGCACGCGCGGCATCAATTGCTCGGGCGTTACGTCGCGTTCTTCCTTGTCGACCAATGTGACGGTCATGGCGCCGGAATTGGCGCCGGCTGAAGAAAGCCCGCCGGCTACGGTCGAATAGGTTCGCTCCACTTCGGCAAAGCCGCGCACCACCATCTCGGCCTGCCGCAATTTGGCGGCAGTGGCCTCCTTGGACGAGCCGGCCGGCGTCTCCACGCTGATGGTGAAAATGCCGTTATCCGTGACCGGCACAAATTCCACCCCCACCTTCGGAAAGAGGAAAAACGTGCCCACGAAAGACAGCAATGCGATCACCAGTACGCTCTTGCGATGTTTCAGTCCCCAGCGGATGAGGTGTCGATAGCCATCGGTCAGCCAACCAAAAAAACGGTCGAACTGCTGAACCGCCCGGCCGACCGGCCCACGCCGGGCGCCCGGATGGGCCGCCGGATCGTACCAGACGCTCGAAAGCATGGGATCGAGCGTGAAGGCCACGAAGAGGGAGATCAGCACCGCCACCGACACCGTGACGCCGAATTGCAGGAAGAACCGCCCCATGATCCCCTCCATGAAGGCCACGGGCAGGAAGACGGCGACGATGGAGAGCGTCGTCGCCATCACCGCCAGGCCAATTTCATTGGTGCCGTCGAATGCCGCCTGCCGGTGCGACTTGCCCATATGCAGGTGCCGCGTGATGTTCTCACGCACCACGATGGCGTCGTCGATGAGAATGCCCACCGCCAGAGACAGGGCCAGCAGTGTCATCATGTTGAGGGTGAAGCCCAGGAAATTCAGCGCCACCATCGTTCCGATAATCGAGATGGGCAGGGTGAGCCCGGTAATGATGGTCGAGCGCCAGGAATTGAGGAACAGGAAGACGATCACCACCGCCAGGAGCGCTCCCTCGATCAGCATGTTCTGTACGGCGTGAAAGGAATTCTCCACCGGCTCGGCATTGTCCACCACGACCTGGATCTTGACCTGCCCCTGGGGCAGTTCATTGGCCAGCATATCCGCGATCGTCTTGCGGATCTCCGCTGCAACGCCCACGGTATTGGCACCCTGGGTCTTGAGAATATCGATCGCCAGTGCCCGCTCGCCATTGAGAATGGCCAGGCTCGAGGCTTCTCCAGTGCCATCGACGATCGTGGCCACGTCGCGCAGCGTCACCGGCTGCCCGCCCTGATTGCCCACCGTAACGTCATAGAAATCCTGCTCGTCCTCCAGCCGCCCCAGCACCTGGATCGATTGCACGATACTGCCCTGGGTGATGGAACCGGCCGCCAGATCCTTATTGGCCGCCTGCAGCGCCGAAACCACGGCGGCAGGGCTGATATTGAAGGCCGCCAGCCGGTCCGGATCGATTTCGATATTGAGCTGACGCGGCACGCCGCCGACCACGCTGGCGCTGCCCACACCATCGATATTGGAGAGACGCCGGGCAATCACATCCTCGGTCAATGCCGTCAGGTCGCGCTCCGAGAGCGTATCCGAGCTGACCGCCAACGACAGGACCGGCAGTTGGCTGGGATCGAACCGCAGCACGCGCGGATCGCCTGCCCCATCGGGAAGCGATGCCTTGATCGGATCGATCTTGTCGCGCACATCCTGCGCCTTTTGCTGGGAATCGGCTTCCAGGTTGAAGATCATCAGCACCATGGCCTGGCCGGCCTGGGCGGTCGACTGGATGGTATCGAGACCGGCAATGGTATTGACCGCGTCCTCGATCGGCTCGATGACGTCCGCCTCCACCGCTTCGGGCGATGCGCCCGGATAGCTCACCACTACGGCGACCACGGGAAAATCCACATCGGGCAATTGCTCGATGGGCAGGCGTTGATAGGAATAGACCCCAAACACCAGGATGGCGACCATAATCATGGTCGCAAAAACGGGATGGTTGACGCTGATCCGCGTGAGGAACATCGCTCAGCCCTCCACCATTCCATAGGCCTCGCCTGCCGTCAGTTCCGCCAGCGGGGCCGCGACCACCACATCGCCCTCCGCAAGGCCCGTCACCTCGATCGTACGGCCGCGGTCCCATTCGGCAACCACTTCGACGCCGACCCGGCTCAACACGCCATCGGCCAGTTTGAGAACGTAATGCCCCTCGGCATCCTCGCGCAGGGCCGCCGCCGGCACGGCCAGCGCGTCTGCCTTTTCGGCCACGACGATATAGCCGGTGGCGAACATGCCGCCGCGCAATACCCCTTCGGCATTGTCCAGCTCGATATAGATCGGCACCGTGCGCGTACCGCTCTGGGCGACCGGATTGACCCGCATGACCGTGCCGGGAAAGACCCGATCGCCCAGCCCGGTCACGGTAACGTTCACCGCCTGGCCCGGCGCCACCCGGGCGCTGTTATTCACTGACGCTACCGCGTCGAATTCCATCTGCTCGAGATTGACCACGCTAAAGAGCGGCGTCCCCGCCGAAACCGACTGGCCGGGCTCCACCGAGCGCGCCGAGACGATCCCGCTCAATGGCGACTTGACCGTGGCATTGCTCAGCGCCAGTTCTGCAGATTGCACCGCGCTCTTGAGCGCTTCGAGATTGGCCTCGAGCGCCGCATTGGAAGAGCGGGCCTGCTCCAGCGCCGAAGGGCTGGTGAGCCCCTGTTGCGCCAATTGCTCGGTTCTTTCGAGTTGTTGTTGTGAGGATTGCAATTGCGCCCGGGTCGCTTCGGCCGTGGCGCGCTGCTGGTTGAGCTGCAATTCCAGCGTCGCCCGATCGATCTGGGCCAGGACATCGCCTTCATTGACCCGGTCCCCCGGTCGCACCATGACGGCAATGACCCGGCCCGAAGCCTGCGAGGCGACCTCTGATTGCTTTCCGGGTTCGAGCGTGCCGGTGACCTTGACGCTTTCGGTCAGCAGCGTCGGGGCAATGCTCGCCGTCTCCGAACGCCGGATCTGCATGACCAGGGGAGCCGCCTCCGCGGCCTCCTCAACAGGCGATGCCGGACGGAACAGCGCAAAACCGATCAGCCCCAGGACGATCAGCCCCAGCACCACCCAGATGAGAATGCGGCGCTTGGGCTTCAGGCCCTGAGCAATGCGTCGGGCATTTTCCTGCTCGCGCTTACTTTGTGCCCATTCAGGCTTATCGTGGGAAGTGCTCATTTCTCGTCCCCTTGCTGCCCTGAATTATCCTGCAGGGATTGGGCCCAATGTCCCAAGATTTCGGCGGATTGTCGGAAAAACACCTGTACATTGGCCGCCCGTTCGGCCGCCTGGGCATTTTCGGTCGCCATGGCCTCCACACAGGTGCGGATCGTCTGCGCATGCCGCTCGAATTGCCTGGCAATCTCATCCAGCATGTCGAAATAGCGTAAATCGGAAAGCTCGTAATAATCTTGCCGATCGCCGGCATGCGCCGTCAGCCGGATCACGCCGCGCCGCGCCAATTGCCGCGCATTGGTGCTGACACTGGCTCGACTGACCCCCAGCCGCGTACTGATCTGTGTCAGGCTCAATTCTCGCCCTTCCACCACCAAAAGCCCCATGATCCGCCCCGATATGCGCGAATCTCCGTGCTCCTGGGCGATCAGCCCCATTTCCTCGATGAAACGCTCGGTGCCGGGCGCCACAAATGTATGTTTCATTTGTTCAGTTTATATTGAACGAATGAACAGAAGTAAACATAGACCCGGCAGACCCTTCTCTCAAGCGAGAGGACCTTGCCGCCTGGCCTGTGGAGTTTTGCGCCCGGTGTCGGCTACTATCCCAAACAAGTCGATGAAGAGACATTGGTAAATGACCTATATCCGTGACCCCAAAGGCATCCTGAAACGCGAGCTTGCCCGACTTTATGACGAGTTCGAGCTTCCCGGGGATTTCCCGCCGGACGTCCTTGCGGATGCCAACGCGGCAGCGTCACGACATCCGGACGCCAGAAGCCATGAGGACCGAACGAACCTTCCATTCGTTACGCTCGATCCAGCCAGTTCGACGGATCTCGATCAGGCTTTCCACATTGAGCGATCCGGGTCGGATATCATCCTGCACTACGCCATTGCGGATGTGCCTTGGTTCGTGGACGACGACAGCCCTATGGCCCGGGAAGCCTGGCGCCGGGGCGAAACGATTTATCTGCCTGGCGACAAGATAAGTCTCTATCCCGAGGTGATAAGCCAAGGGGTCGCCAGTCTCTTGCCCGACGGTCCACGCCCCGCCGTGGTGTTTATCGTTCGCATCGATCCCCACGGCATTTCCCGGCTCGATGGCGTGCGGCGCGCGCTGATCCGCAGCCGGGCCAAGCTTGCCTACGAAACTGCCACGGAGGCCGATCTGCCGGATGGCCTTGCCGACCTCGCGCGACGCATCGAAGCGGCGGAACACGAACGGGGAGCGGCCCGCATCGATACCCCGGAGCAGGAACTGGAAGAGATGGATTCCGGCATCCTCCAGCTTTCGTTCCGCAAACGCTACCGGACCGAAGATCAGAACGCAGCCCTTTCGCTGGCCGCCAATCTCGCCGTGGCGCAATTTCTGCTCGAACATCACACAGGGCTATTCCGGGTGATGGACGAACCCGACGCCGAGGCCGTTTCCCGTCTGCGGGTACAGGCGGCCGCTCTGGGTGTAAACTGGCCTGATGGCGAACCCCTTAAGGCGCTTGAGCGCCGGCTCGATTCCAATAGGCCGAACGATACCGCCCTGATGCTGGCGATCAGACGCACGGGGCACGGCGCATCCTATGCACCCTATAATGAGAGCAAGAAACCTTGGCATGCAGCCGTCGCGGCGATCTATGCCCATGCGACGGCCCCCTTGCGGCGATTGGCCGATCGTTATGTGGTGGAGGCGGCACTGGCGCTCGCCAATGGCCGCAGCCTGCCGCAACGGGTCGGCGAGGCCTTTGACAAATTGCCGCCTGTGATGGCTCGAGCGGATGGCTTGGCGGGACGGACTGACGCCGCAGTCCTGGATCTTGCCGAGGCGATCATGTTGCGCGGACAAGAGGGCGAGCTGTTCGACGCGCGAGTGATCGATGAAGGCGATAGGGGCCGAATTACGGCTCAACTCGCTAAACTACCCGTCGTGGTGCGCCTGAACGAAAATAGCGAGTGGCCGAGGAAGGTCCGCTACGGCGAGCATTTGCGGTTGAGACTCGACCACATTGATCTTGAGGCCCGCAAGACGCATTTCGGATTCTATCCAACCGAGCCGGACCAGGCTGATCTTTCCAATCAATAGGCGGCCACAGCGAAATCCGGACACAAGAAACACGAGGCCTGGCGCAGAAAAGGAAAAGCCTATCGAACTCTTTGAGTTAGCACTACTTTGGTAGTTTGATATTTTTGGGGTTCCCTGGACGGAGCTTAAATGATTCACAGGAAGCCAGCTTTGGTGATGAGCTGGCGATGGATACTGATTGGATAGGAGATCTCGGGCGCTGGCTTGCGCCGTTTTTGGCCGGACTTTTCATCCGGCTCGGCGCAGGATGTGTCCATTGTACATTGCTGACCGGGCCGGGCGAGCGCAAGAGCGTACAGCTGATGGCCGCGCGAATTAGCGATGTGGTCTACGATCAACTTCATCATTTTGTCGCGGCTGGGGTGGCATGATCCGCACCGAAGTGCGCTCGATCCATGGTATAGCCATCCCGGCCGCGTCCTCCCGGACGGGCCGGTTGATCGCGGCGGGCTCCGCTACTACATCAACCCGGCTTCGCTGCGCTTCAGGCCGCGCGATGAGATGGAAAGCCAGGGCAATAGAGACTATCTCAACCAGGTGGAGGATATCAGATGACGAACGAGCGTGCCGTTCTGGCCGGCGGTTGCTTCTGGGGCATGCAGGATCTCATTCGCAAGCTGCCCGGCGTGATCTCGACCCGTGTTGGCTATACCGGCGGCGATGTGCCGAACGCGACCTATCGCAATCACGGCAGCCATGCCGAGGCGATCGAAATCGTCTTCGACCCCTCAAAGACCAGCTATCGCCGATTGCTTGAGTTCTTCTTCCAAATTCACGATCCGACAACGCTCAACCGCCAAGGCAACGACCTCGGCACGAGCTACCGCTCGGCGATCTATTTCACCAGCGACGAGCAGAAGGCCACCGCGCTCGATACGATCGCCGATGTCGATGCCTCCGGCCTGTGGCCCGGCAAGGTCGTCACAGAAGTCGAGCCGGTCGGCGATTTCTGGGAGGCGGAGCCCGAGCATCAGGACTATCTCGAGCGCATTCCGAACGGTTACACATGCCACTTCGCACGGCCCGGCTGGGTGTTGCCGCGCCGGGTTGGCACCGCTGTCTGACGACCAATAGGCTCACTGCTTTGTGCCATGGGCCTCTTTCACGAAGGACTTCATAGAAACAGGAATTGTGGGCCTGCCGGCCCCTCCGATTACGCATGTCCGGTGGAGCGATGAAAACGGTATTGAACGTAGTCCCCTGACCTCTGACGCGTTGGGACAGGGTTTCAGGATTTCTGTACTTCTTTCAGGATTGGTGTCCGGGCTGCCATGTCCATGGCTTTCCGACATTCGTAAAACTTGTCGAGAAGCTCCAAGACAAAGGCGTTGGCCGCCTTCTGGAAAATCAGTAGCGATACGGACTGCGTGTCCCTTTCGGACATGCATCAGCAACGTCACCAGACACCGTACCTGCCATTATGGCGGCATACCGACCCGGTGGAACATCGTGGTTCGTGGTCATCGCTCCTGATCGACACGTCGTATATGACGGTTCCAACTCGATGCTGAAAGCCTGATCCGCGCGTTTCGGCCGCTCGCCGCCTGAAGTACGAAGTCCAGTTCCATCCTGTTGGACCTTGTGGTACGGCGTGCTCTTTCAAAAGGGGTAACAGTTTCCATGGCCGGCGCACTGAAACGATATCCCATGCTGCAGCGCTCGCGCGCTCTATGGGTTTCGCGGCGGGTATGGCGGCCACGGCTGGTGTTCTGGAGCGGAGCGATTGCCGTCGGCGTCATCAGCGTACTTTTTGCAAGGCTCGCCGATGTCGCCCAGATCGGCTTTCATATGATGCTCGGCCAGGGAGATAGCTGGCGCAGATTTCTTCCGCTTGTGGTCACGCCGGGCGGCTTCGTCGTCTGCGCATGGCTGGCCTATTCCGTTTTCCCGAACTCACAGGGCAGCGGCATTCCGCAGGCTATCGCCGCGCGCCACCTGCGCGACGACGATGAGCGCCAGCGGCTGCTGTCGCTGAAAATGATCGTTGGCAAGATCGGCCTGACACTTGCCGGATTGATGTGCGGCGCGTCGATCAGCCGCGAAGGTCCGACCGTGCAGGTCGGAGCCTCCGTGATGCTGCAAGTCGCACGCTGGGGCGGCATCGCCAAAGCAAAAGGCCTGATCCTTGCAGGATCAGCTGCAGGCGTCGCCGCCGCTTTCAACACTCCGCTCGCCGGCATCGTCTTCGCCATCGAGGAAATGGGGCGGACCTATCAGGCGCGTACCAACGGGCTGGTCCTGACGGCGGTTATCTTCGCCGGCCTCGCCTCGCTCGGACTCAGCGGCAATTACACCTATTTCGGCGTAACGGACGAAACGGTGTCTTTCACCACCCAATGGCCGCTGATTCTCGGCTGCGGGGTGATCGGCGGAGCCTTCGGCGCGCTGTTCTCGTTGCTGGTGCTAAAGCTGACTCGCCGCATCAGGCGCTGGAACACATTACAGCCTCTCAAACGCACTCTGGTCGTGGCCGCCGCTTGCGGATTAGGTGTGGCGATCATCGGCATCGCCTGCGGCGGGATCACCTTCGGCACCGGTTACGATCAGGCGCAAAGCGCCATCAATGGCACCCCCCTGCCATGGTATTTCTTCATCGCCAAGCTGGCGGCGGGCATCCTGTCCACGGTTTCGGGCATTCCCGGCGGCCTGTTCGCGCCCTCGCTCTCGGTCGGTGCCGGTGTCGGCAGCGCGCTGGGACTGGTGTTCGGCGGCAACGCCGGCATTGCTGCGCTGCTCGGCATGGCCGGCTATTTCGCCGGCGTCGTGCAGGCGCCCATGACCGCCTTCGTCATCATTCTCGAAATGACCGGCAACCACGACAACGTCATCGCACTGATGTGGGCCTCCATGCTCGGTTACGGTTCGGCCCGCATGATCTCGCGCGAGCCGCTCTATCATGCGCTCTCACGCCTGTTCGTAGCGGACGCGATACGGCGCAAGCGCGCAGAGCCGGCTGCAACGAGTTCGACGTCTTGAGGCATTGCCATGTTTGGCGAGGCCGTAGCGGTGACACCCTGCTTACTTCGATGATGTTTAAGCCGTCCATGCGGCTTCCTTGTGCGTTCCAAGTACATACCGGCATATATACGAAGCATCAAAGCGCCTATTGAGGCAGCGGGCGATTCCAGCAACTTTTATCGACGCTGAAAACTCAGGCACAGTAGAATATTTCGTAATTTTTTGCAGCAATAAAGGAACAAGGGATTTCGAGAAGGGGGCATAATTGGCTTCGCGATCTACCGCAATCAGCGACTTCATGCAGTGGCTAAACGAAGAATTTCCCACGCGACGCATCGCCGCACGCGAACTTGGCATATCGGCCAAAGCCCTGACGACCCTTGCCCGAAATGAAACCGAATTTTCAAATACGGTCGGTTGGCTCGCTCACCTTCGACACGGATACGAATTTCGCAACCGCAAAAAGACGGTACAGCTCGATACGGGCCAAAAGGCAGCGATGATTGCCGAACTGATGAGTGGCACGATCTCAAAGGATGGAGCGTGCCGAAAATACTCGATCAGCACAACGACACTACAAAAATATCTATCGGACGCCAATGTCCGCATTATCTCCCAGCGCAAACCTATGCGTCGGGAGCCCAAGATCGACCTGGCACAGGCTCGCGCCCTAATCGAGACGGGAACGACCATCACAGAGACCGCCAAGCAACTCGGAGTGCGGCATCAAACCGTACTCTACCATCAGCGGCAAGGAAATCTGCCGCTTACTCCGACACAATCGGCGAAATTGGACGTACATGTACCCAAACTCGGGTTGAAACAGGAGTGGGACCTAGACATGGCCGAGAAGCTAATCCTGGCCGGCGCTACTCTTAGAGAAGTGGGCGAAGCTGTAGGTGTGTCATCCCCAACGATCCTGGCCGAACAACGGCGAGGCAACCTGCCATATACCAAACGCCAATTACGCAAAATCAAGCGTACGACAGACGATGCGAATGTCGTTCGCCCAATGCTCAAAAGAGTGCGCAAGAGAGTTGTCGCCGGACGGAGGCTGCTCAGGCACTGAATTCAGGGTGCTCCTGGCAAACATCGGAATTATTCTTAAGAGTAGGATGATTATGCGCGGAACACTAATCCTCGCTCTTGCCATCGCAGGCTGGCTTATCCTGGCGTTGCTTTTCCAGGCACTTATTCCCGTTTTCGGACTACAAGCGCCCTAATGGCAATATCTAGTATACCGAAGGCGCTGTTTTCCAGCTGCCTCCGGCATACAACCTATCATCATGTAAATCTTATCGCTCCGGTGAAGGCCGCCTTGCGATGATGGTGTCTGGTGCTGAGCACCCGCCGCAAGGCCGACGGCAAGAAGCCGGCGCCGATCTCGCCGCTTGCCCTTGAGATCGTGCAGCGCATGAATCGCCTGTTCGAGGTTGAGCGCACCGCCAACGGCCATTCGTCGCTTGCCCGCCTCGCGGCTCGCCAGGAGCGCAGCGCGTCATTGGTGGACGAACTGGAGGCTCTGATGCTCAAGCACCGCCCTGGATTGTCGCGGTACGACGATCTGGCCAAGGCCATGGACTATATGCTCAAGCGCTGGCCGGTATTCACCCGGTTCCTTCATGACGGGCGCGTGTGCATGACCAACAATGCCGCCGAGCGGGCCCTGCGGGGCATTACCCTGGGTCGCAAGTCCTGGCTGTTCGCCGGATCCGACCGTGGCGGGCAGCGGGCCGCTTTCATGTACAGCCTCATCGTTACCGCCAAGCTCAACGATATCGATCCGCAGGTCTGGCTGGCCGATGTCCTGGCCCGCATCGCCGATCACCCCAGTCACCAGCTCGATGACCTGCTGCCTTGGAACTGGGCGGTCCAACGTCAGCTCAGGAACACCGCATGAGCCCGGCCAGGATATCTTCCGCGTCCGAAAGCCTGAACGAGATCGCCACGCTTCGCATCGAACTCAAGGACACTAATCCCTTGATCTGGCGCCAGGTCGAGGTACCGACCTCGATCACCCTCAAGGTCCTGCATGACATCATCCAGATAGTGATCGGCTGGTTCGACTATCACCTGTGGGAGTTCACCATCGCCGAGCAAAGATATGGCCTGCCGATGGATGAAGATTGGGGCACCGGGCCGCGCAAACCGGCTGCCAAGGTCCGGTTGCGCGACGTACTCAAGGCAAAACGCATCATCATCGACTACGTCTACGACTTCGGCGACTACTGGGAACATCGGATCACCGTGACCGACGTCCGCGCCGGCGATCCCCAAATCACATATCCGCGCTACATCGGTGGCGAGCGTGCAGGACCGCCCGAAGATTGCGGTGGCATTCCCGGCTTTTATGACCTCCTGGCAGCCCGAAACGATCCGGCTGATCCCGCTTACGCGGAGGCCGTCGAATATCTCGACGACTACGACCCGGACGTCATCGAGGAGTTACCAATCAAATATGCCCTCGGCCGCATCGCCAGTCGCCGCAACGCTGCCAAGGCACGTATCACCAAGCGCCCATAGTCACTGGCCACCAAACCCTCACACCGCGGTCCCCACCGGATGCTTACTGTAAATCTGGCTTAGTCTTGGTTAATCGCAGGCGGTGTCCTATGCCGATCTCGTCATCATCACCACGAACCTGAGCTTCAGCGAATGGGCCAGTGGAGCCAGCGTCTTCGGTGACGCCGAGATGATGACCGCGCTGCTCGATCGGCTCACCCATCACTGCCACATCCTCGAAACCGGAAACGACAGCTTCCGCTTCAAAAACAGCTCGGCGCACACGCCACCAAAACCGAAGAAGAAAACCAGACCCTTGACCCAAACACCTGACACAAACCACAACTGAGAGGCGGGTCACTTCTCAATGGAAAACCTGGGGCACTTCTCAGCGGAAATCAAGAGCCTTGTCGTCAAACGCTTTGGCCAGATTCTCGATGGCCTGCCGTTTCCACTGCGTGATCTGGTTCGGGTGAAGCTGGTGCTTCGTTGCCAGTTCCGAAAGCGTCCGCTCGCCGCGGATCGCCTCAAGCGCCACCTTGGCCTTGAACTCGGCCGTAAACCGTCTGCGTGTCTTCATGCTGGATCGTCCTTTTCGTCGGAAAATCCACCTTATGCCCCTGTCTCAGAAACCGAGACCGCGCCAACCCCTACATGTTGCTTGGAAGGCGCGGGCATCATCCCCTTCAAGCCAATCAGCCGATCTAAACTATGGCCACACCCCAAAAAACTCCGAGCACCCCACTACATGCCGAAGCCAAATAGTGGCCATACATCAATGAAACCACGGCAAGTAGGCTTACCAATTTTTTAAATATGTGTCCGCGGCATCTTATCGAATGGCGAGTCCGACCCAAAGCCAATCCGGAGCTAAACTACGGATTCTCAAGAAAGAATCGTCTTTAACGATTTTTTAGCCAAGTATAGACTCCTGAACAAATATATGTCATTAATAAGGGCACTAAGGGAATTGACCTTGGCGCAGCTCCAGGAGGGATCTGACCAATGTTGGAAGAAATGCGCCTATAGGGCGCCTATATCATAATAACGCGGCCGGAGAATTCTGAGCGACTCCCACGGGAGCGGATGGATTCTCTTTCCCGAAACTATGACACCTGAAATCACGAGCACTATTAAAGGTTTACTGACGAAGCGAGTGGCTCGCAGCGACCGATAAATCGTGCCCGCTGATAGGGGAATTCAGAAAGCCCAGGAAATAGCGCCGATAGACAGCTATCGGTGTGGGGACTTCTTGTGCCTGTCTTTCCTTTTTCACCGCAAAGCGAGGGTTCGGAGAAGCGCCGCTTTGCAATCATTATGGGCGTTAAACTGGAGAAAGACTATGAATAGGATTGTATTTGTATCCGCGCTCCTTAGCGCAACCGCGCTTGGGATGCCTTCTGTTTCGGCATGGGACTTCTTCCCGCCTAATCCTCAGCCGCCAGTGTCCAATTGTGACACGCTCTGCGATCCCCTTCGGGATGATATCATCCAAGACCTCGAGGGCTTTCAGAAAGCTCTGAATTCCATCGTTGATATCGATGATGCCAACGATATTGTTCAGGAGGCCGTCAACGCTGGCAACCTGGTCAATCTGGACTTGGATGGTTTCACGCTTGGAACGGTCGAGCAAAGTGCCGATGTGTTTCAGTTTTCCGCCAACCTGATCGATGGCGGCAAAGGCAGCACGTTTAGCAATCTTTCGCAGGCCGCAACCAATGTCGTAAACTCCGTCACCGGCACGACGGCTTGGAATATTCATCAGACAGTGACCAACCGGCAGATGGCATTCAATACCATCCTGGGCGGCGCGGGCGGATATGATGCCGACCTGACTGATGGCTCGCTTGAAGATGCAATGACGCAAACCGCGGTCAACGCATCAAATCTGGTGGACCTCGGCACACTCAAGAATGAGATCAACCAGACCTCGGAGAACTCGCAGACCGCGATCAATACGGCCGTGTTCCAGAGCGATACGGCCTACTCTTACCATTATCCGTTTATCACAACGGTCGACGCCGACATCTGGGATCTGGGCCAGTCAGCCACCAACGTCACCAACAATATCACTGTCGGCGCGATTGATTTGGCCAATGGTTGCGCTTGCGATTACGAGATTGACCAGACTGCCGATGCTGGTCAGTTTGCCAAGAACTATTTGTCTGCGCTGGGTGATGTGAACAACATCGTTCAGAAAGCCACTAACGTGGCCAATTCGGTCGGCGTGCCCTCCGACGACTAAGTAAAGTGGGCCGCGCCTCTGGCGCGGCCTTATTCCCTGGAATCATTGTGGGAGCAAGGTCATGCGTCGCTTTGGCTTGGCCTGCATTGCTGTATTTGTGTTTCCCAGCGCCGTCCCGGCGCAGGAGGGGATCGGCTTCAGGCAAATGGCCGATGGCAATCAAACCGCTAGCAACAAAGTTAACGGTGAGACGCTGGAAGCATTGACCGGCGCTTTCATGGCAAAGATGCTTGATTCTAACACTGTCGGCAATCTCACCCAGAGTGGCACCAATACCGTCAATACAATCATCCATAATGGCAGTTTGGGTAGCGTCGTACAGCACTTTGACGGGCATCAGACGGTCGCCAATATCGTTGCTCTTGGCCATTATTCGCTTAAGGGCACGCTAGTTCAGGACGGAACGAACATCGCGGGAACCGCCGCCGCTGAGACCCTCGTCTTCGCTGACCAGCTATTTGGGCCCGACGCACGACAATGGATTCTCAATGACGCCGAAATAGGCGTCTTGGCCGGCGAAGTCAGCCAGCGTGGCGTCAATATCGCCAATGTCGCGAAAGCCGAACATGCCATCGGCACGGCCTACCAGACTATTGAGCTTGGCGCCGTTCAGCAGGTTGACAATCGCTTGACCTTGGCCGCGTCGGCCAGCATTGGCGCATATATTTCTCAGTATGGCGAGAACTCCGGCAACATCATGAAATCGGATGTCGTGGAATCTGCGACACGAATCTTTGCTGGCAATCAAATAGTCCATAACTCGATCACATTGACGGAACTTACTAGCGCCCATATCGAGCAACGCGGTGTCAACATCGCAAATTTGGTCCAATCGAGCAGGATCGGCTCCGTTCGGCAAATCTCGACAGGCACACAGCAGGTAACTAACGAGGTCTTTGGACCTGACGGGCAATTACTGCGCGGCGACAATATCGTCCAGACCTCCGATGACGTGGTCAACGTAACTATTCTCTCGGCACCGGAAAGTGGCAATGACAACGGCCTGTTGTCTGTCGAACAGGACGCCAATTTTCCGCAATCCTCCAACGCAGGAGGCGGCTCACAAACCGGTAATTCTGCCGTAGTCAATCGCTGAATGGAAACTTGGATTTCCAGTTGATCGCTTCACCGTAGCTATAGTCGTAGGGGCAATGTTTTTGACTGGCCGCGTGCAGAATCCTCACTCAAGGCTTAAAAATAATGCCCAACCCACTTCGGCCAAGACTTAAGCTCGATCATAGTCAGCCTCAATACAAGGTTGCCCATGATACACACCGAAGAAATAAATCTGCACTACATAGCCATATCGACGCAGTCGGCGACCGCCTATACGAGCCACACTCAAGGTTTGACGGCTGCAATTTCCGCGCGTTGTTCAGCCCTCAGTTCCCGTGTTGCCTCCGGCAGGTAAGAATCACAGGAGCCATTATGTTGCACCAGAGAACTGACGATATCGTAAGCGGCTTCCGCCATAAGCCAGCGGATGCCCGCGTGCAGACCTTCCTGCGATTTCTCGCCGATCTTGACGTCGAACAATTCGTTGGAAAAAAACCGAAATACCGAGGCATAGACCTCTGTACCTACGGCTTGTTTAGCGTAGGATCCCGCACGCACAATACGCGTGGTTCGCGTATTTGTGACCCGAATATCGGCGGCCACAGTCAGTGCAAAAACACGAGCACCGCCACCAATACCACCAATGGTTGCTTCACCGCCTCCTGAGAAGGTATTGAAATCGAGTTGGGTTAGCGCTCCGTCAATCACATAATCCGATCCCCGGATGGATCCCTTAGTGATGGGGCGGAAGTCTACTGTCTGGTTGCCGACAGTAGTTTGTCCGCCATCGCCTAGAATTTGCTCTTTTGCCCGCGCGATTTCCCATTCGGTTACGACCGTATTGCTGCGGTTAACCTGAGCAACACCAGCCTTTTGCAGCGCGGTAACTAGCATGGCCGCAGCATCACGCGGCACAAATCCGCCTTCGTCATTGTTGAATTTGTTAGTTTGATCGGTGATGGAATGTACGGCAAGCACTACGCTAGAACGGCGTACTTCAGGAGACTTGCTAAGGCAAATCAATGCTTCGTCGGCCGGCGTGGCTGTAGCGATGGGAACCGGCCCGTAAAAAGCCGGCTCGGGGCGCGATAACGCAGTAAAAGTGGCACATCCACCAAGAGAAGCTGTGAGGACAGTGGCAGCAAGGATTTTCAGCATCCGTACATGCCCCCGGTAATATTGAAGCTTGATCCGGCGCAATCTCGTGTCTGCGTTTGAGCACCTGAATTGGTCTGGGTGATAGTAATCACATTGTTAGACCCGCTTACATTGATGAAGCTAGAATTGCCAATCTGGCCGGTACCGCTTCCACTGCCAGTGCCAAGGCTGTTGCCGCCCAACAGATTGAGAAGTTCCAACCGAGTTCGCTCAACGGTCAGGTTGACCTGCCGCTGACTGTCGGATCGGAATTGATAGGGGCGACCTTCACCAAGCCCATTGGCCGATGTCGGCAACGAGAGAGCACCAAGGGCTACTAGAGTGATCGTTAGGATCGATATTGTCTTCATGCTGGCCTCCTCCGGACCGGCAAGCTATGGACTCTCAGAATTCCAAACAGTTTTCCGAGCTGCACCAAGGCATTTTGACTATATTTGGGGGATCAGGCCAATCGCTCGGCTTTTTGTTTGAATAACGCTCGAGCTCCACGCTATATTCGAGAAAACTAGCATCCAGCTTGTCACGACAAAGTACCGCTGCCTGCGAGGCGACGAAGCGGTTAAGGCTAGCTTGGGTTTTTGTATCGACCAGATCGGGTAAGGTCTGATTGAGGTCGACAAAGAACTTGACGACAGCTTCGGTGCGAACCGCTGGATCGTTGGCAACGAATGGATCACACGTCACAGCAACCGCACGCAAAGCGACCATCGAGGACAAAAAGGGCGAAGGGTCGTAGTCGGAACTCTCCTGCGCAAGAACTGCCGGGACCCCTGCCAAAGCTATTGCAGCCATGAACATTTGCAACGAAAAGCGCACGAATCTTCACGCCTCCAATTTTTAAAAGAATACCGCCCTTTGTATTTTCGGTCTATGGAATTTCAGCAACACTGAATAAGCGTATAAAAATATCTGTTCGCGCCAATATGTTAAGTTTTGGCAGAATAAGCGACTTCCCAAATTAGAGGGAGCGAAATGCACCGTAAAGGCCCACCCATGCGGCAAGACGTGCGGTTCTGTACGCTGTGTTCGAGCTAGTTAAGCGCGAAATGAATTCGTCACCCCAACGCAACACGAATGCGGAGTGCCTACCCTTCCGAACGCAACTTCGCATTTTCGTGAATAGCGGAGATGGCTATCGGCACCAGGCGCAAAGCGCTACGGTCGACAACTTGGCCTATATAGGCGGAGCAATGAGGATCGTTCTATATGTCAGCGCGGCGCGGAATTCCTTCCAGCATGGGATCTATCGTAAGCGGGAGCCGGGGCCGTTGAAGGCTGGTAGTTCCAGGGCATGAGTTGGTCGATGCGGCTGTCGGACCAGCCTTTTTGCGAGGCGCTCGAGGGTCTGAGTGAGCCAGGCGAAGGGATCGGCGGCGTTGAGGCGTACCGTCATCAGTAAGGTGGTGATTGTGGCCCAGGTGCGGCCACCGCCGTCGCTGCCTGCGAAGAGTGCGTTCTTGCGCAGGATGGCCTGGGGTCAGATCATTCGCTCGGCGATGTTGGAGTCGATGTCGATGCGGCCGTCATCCAGGAAGCGCTCGAACACTGTGCGCCGGTGCCTACCTCTTCCAAGGCAGAGCTCCATCCGTCAGGTTCGAATGCGAAGCAATTGCGCCGCTGGCGCCAGGTGTCACGTCATTCTTGCACGATTCGCTTGCGGAACTGGCAGGCTGGACGTTTGGCCATCTCATCCGACGGAAAGTGCTGAAAGACGTCATCGAGGGAGACCGGCGGCTCATCACAGCCGGCCCTTCAAGGTTCTCGAAACCTAGGCCTTCAGAAGTGCAGGGTCGGAGGAGCGGGCTCTCGAGCATGATGACTACATGCGCGTGCTTGCAACGGTGGAAGAAACAGAGCACTCCCTGGGCTTCGGAGAGTTTGGAACGTATGTTCGGCAGCTGCACTCGTTGTCGGAAACCCCGACCGAAACAACATGACAAGCATACGCCCGCCCCGGAAGCCGATCGTCCACTGTTCACCTACTACTCAATCCGGCGACCCCAGTAGAGGCAGCTTTGGGGATGGGCGGATCATGCTCGCGCTCCAAGTTAGAGCGGTCTTCTAGCCTTGCGCAGCCTGACATCGGTCGCGATGGCGATCAGCGTTTGCCACAGTTCATCAGCGTCGCCGGCCGTGCCCGAACTGGCGCGTACCATCGGCGCGATTATGCGACTCATAAATCTTGAATATCCGAATACGATCTCATCGCCTTCGCGAAACGACCTTCACTAGGCTTGCGATCTGCTGGCGCCACGATTGGAAAGCCGAGCGAAAACCGGCTTGCGGTTGTTGATCTGGTCCACCAGGTCTGGCGCCACATGCCGAAATAGGTCTGCCAGCTTCACCGGCGTCCAGCTCCGATGCAGTCCTGCTCTGGAAGCACGGCACAACAGCCTGCAATCTGCATCTGAGAACAAGACGCGGCGAATATCTTTCCAATAGGCAATATGCTCCGTAACACCGACAATCACCAGCGGGCGACGGTCGCCGTCCCATTCTTTTGCTGCTTCCTTGTACACGATGTATTCTTCGCCGTTGACGACGAGAACCTCGAAATCGACGGCCTCTGCCCGAATAGGTATGAGACCGGCCAACAATCGCTCAAGGACTTTGTTCATTGGCCTGGCGTCGTTCAACATCTTCGTCACATCTCTAGTGATAAACGGTTCAGGAACGCCTTCGGCGATAGTGGTGAATTCGCTCAGTATCGTTCCCATCCGGAAGACCGGATCGGCGGTCAGCTTGGCGCATATGTCGGTGCGGGATCTTTCATCGGGAATATAGACGAACAGATCGGGGTAGAGCCGCCGGTGGCGGTTGAGAAACAGGAAATCGTGAGAGTTCATCTTGCTGGGCGGGCCGCGCTTGGTGCCGGGTTGGTCGGTCATGCGTTGGTCCTCCGAAAGGAAAGGTCAGCCGGTCCCGACGCGACGCAGGGCTGCTACTTACCGGCCTGCGCGACAGCCGAGAGCGGCAGAAACAACTTGTCGAGCGCTGACGCAAAAGCGAGGAAGCCATGATGGCGATAGAAGGACGCCGCCTGTTCGTCCTTGGCATCAACGGCGATGGCATAAATGCCGACTTCGGCACGCATGGCGCGGCTTACGGCATCCCACAGTAACGCCCCGCCGAGCCGCTTTCCCTGAAACGCAGTGTCAATAGCAAGACGGCCGATGCGCGCAACCGGCACGACAGGATAGCGCGGTAACTTTCGGGCTATGTCCTCGGGCACGTCCTGCAGGGCCACATCGCCCGCCGAAAGCGTATAGAACCCCGCGACCCGCAGGCTGTCCGACTCCCGCGCCACGTAGCACTGCGCTACGCGCAGCCTGATGTCCTGACTGACCTGTTGACGGATATAGCGGTCAAGCGGTTCAGATCCGCAGGCAAACGCCTTGCGGTCATGCTCGCTGGACAGTGCCTCGATAACGAACGGACCGCTCACTGCTTCACGATAAGTGCGTCATGAGCATCCTTGGCCCGCTTGAGCGCACCATTCGGCGCGGGCACATCAAACAGCATATCGACAAAGCGGCGTTGGTCCTCTGCGGACAGCCGGATGATGGAACTGTCCTCGATCGTGCGGCGCGCAGCTTCCTGCGCGGCGGACACGATGAAGTCGCTGAGGCTGCGGCCCTCAAGCTCGGCGGCGCGCTTGACCATTGCCAGCGCATCCGGGGCCAGCCGCGCTTCGACACGCGCGGAACGGGATTGGGTAGTTTCGGCCATGCGAATTCTCCTTCAGTCCACTGTGCGTCAATTCACCGTACACAGGCAAGAAAATCCTTCATGCCGAGCGATGGCAAATTCGGGCAGATCACGGTCGAAGCAGTTTAGCTTTGCTTAACTGCAAACCGGCCAGAGTCTCATTCTCTGCCCATCATCATTCTAAATGACGACGGCATTGACTTCTAACTCACACCAATCGCACTTCCAGTCACCATCATGCGGGTGACCATACATATCAAAGACTTGTCGAACGTCGCGCTGAAGAGGCCCTCTCTGAGACTCCCGTGGTTCTGATCGTCGGGCCGCGCCGCCGAGACGACTCTGGTGCGTAAATTGGGAGAGGCAGCGCGCAGCTATATCACTCTTGATGATCAGACTGCGCCATTGGCGAGCCTCTGGGCGTGATGTGTGCAACGGCTTGCCGCCTGGCTGGCCGCGCATGGTGGGGGCGATGCGGTCCAACCCCGCCAGATCGCGGCGGATACGGGCTTGCGGTTGAAGTCCGTTCGCGCGGCGCTCGACGCCCTCGACCGCGCCGGCTACATCGCAAAGCGCCCTTCAATCAGTATCGGGGCGCAGCTGCTGCTATTGCGCGAATAGCGGTATCAGGATACCGTCTAGGCTTCTCCTCTCCTGTTGGAAACCCGCGCGAGCATGTCCGCGCGGGTTTTCCGTTTCCTCCGCCCTCAAGCCCAGCCAAATCGCCAGCACGGGCCGCTGGCGGGCGAACGCGCCCGCCATGGCATATCCCCGCTGTCGCAATAGGCCAGCGCTAGCGACCCGGCTTTGGAAAAAGAAAATATTGTGATTTGCTGGCCCCGCATGACAATGAGGGGGAAACACACATGCAATACCGACACCGCCTTTTCGTGGCTTTGACATTCATAATGTCTTTTGCCACCGGTTCGACCATGGCACTCGACAGCTATGATGCCGCCGAACAACTCGCCAACGTGCTTGCGTCAGAACAAATCTGCAATCTCACCTTTGACCAAGATGCCATCGAAGCATGGATTGAAGCGAACGTAGCCGCCGACGACATGGAGTTTAGCGGGAACCTAACCGGTAGCATGTCGCTAAGCGAGTACATGCTCGATGAAATGCCCCCCTCAGCGCAGACCGCCCATTGCGCCCAGGTCCGGCGCGTCTCCAAGAGTTTCGGCTTCACGAAGTGAGGTGACGATTTATGTCACGGTGACGATCCGGTGACGATTTTCTGCCGCGCTTCAAAAGGTCAGAAAAGGAAAACCCCAGCTAAGCCAACTGCTTAGCTGGGGTTTTTGGTTGCGGGAGCAGGATTTGAACCTGCGACCTTCAGGTTATGAGCCTGACGAGCTACCGGGCTGCTCCATCCCGCGTCACGCGCTGCATCAACCGACGCAACGTAGGGGCTATATAGGGGGTCGAATCCCGAAGCTCAACCCCCAAAGCAGCGGCCATGACGGTTTTTTGACATCTTCCGCAATCGAGGCTTTACCAGCGAAGGTTGCCCCCCGAAAGCTCCGGCAATGCCTGTCTCCGCCCATCTCCCATAGGCCAGTAGCCATGCTCCAGCTATAGTCACCCCTTCACCTGCCCGGAGCCCAGCGCCTGCCGTGACCATTACGACCTTTTTCACCTCCGCTTCGCCGCTCATTGCCTATTTTGCCTACAATATCGTGGTGCCGCGCATCGAAAGGCGCCGCCCCTCGCTCTCGGCCATCATGAACATGCAGCGCCGACGCTGGGTGGCCAACGCCACACGCCGCGAAACCCCGTTCGACGCCATTCTGGCCGGCAACCTCATGGGCTCGGTGAGCTTTCTTGCCTCCACGGCCGTATTGCTGGTTCTGGCCGTCTTTGCCGCCTTCGGGCAGATTCCGGCGCTGATCGGGGCTCTCGGCTCCGTCTCGGTGGATTCCCATTACACCGTACTCGATGTGCAGATCCACTTGGTGGTCATGCTGGCCATGTTCGTGCAGGCTTTCTTCGCCTTCACTTTATCGCTGCGCCAGTTCAACCATTTCTGCATCATGCTCGGCGCACTCGAGCACGAGCGCGAGGCCACCGAAGAGGAAATCGAGGCCATTACCCGCATCAATGCCCTGGGCGCGCAGAACTTCAATTCCGGCGTGCGGGCGTATTATTTCTCCGTTGCCACCATCGCCTGGTTCGTATCCGAATGGCTGGCTTTGGCCGCCTGCATCGCCGTTATCCTGGTGCTGGCCCAGCGCGAATTCTTCTCCACCGCCCATCGCGCCGCCGCCTCGGCCGCGATAATTGCCGCCCGCCGTGGCCGCGATACCGACCCCGATCCGCAAACATGAAATGCCGCGATTAAGCAGCGACAATTTATGACGTTGACAATCAGGAATGGGCGCCGTTTATTGCGGCCGTTGAGAACCAGCCGGCCCCCACCATGCTCGTCTGTCAGTGCAATATGATTACCTCGAAGGAAATCGAGGACATCGTGCTCGACCTGCTCAAGGCCGATCCCTGGCAGCTTGTGGTCCCCGCCAAGGTTTATGCCGAACTCAACAGACGCGCAAAATGCTCCGGCTGCGTGCCGAATGTGGTGGACATTATCGTGCGCGTCACCGAAAACTACCACGCACAGCAAGCCCATCCGCCCGCTGAGCTGGTAAGCCTCCAGTCCGGGTTGGAAAAACTCAAGAAGCAACGGAGTGGAGTACGTCGTGAAAGGCGAAGCACAAGTCATAGAGCGGCTTAACGAGGCCCTGTTCCTCGAACTCGGCGCGGTCAACCAATATTGGGTCCATTATCGGCTGCTGGACGATTGGGGCTACAAGAAGCTCGCTGCCAAGGAACGTGCTGAATCCATCGAAGAGATGCATCACGCCGACAAGCTCATCGAGCGCATCATCTTCCTTGAAGGCCATCCCAATCTTCAGCGTGTCGCGCCCCTGCGCATCGGCCAGACCATCAAGGAAGTGCTCGAAGCCGACCTTGCCGGTGAATACGATGCCCGCACCGCTTATAAGGCCAGCCGGGAACTCTGCGAGGAATTGGGCGATTACGTTTCCAAGAACCTGTTCGAGGAATTGCTGGCCGACGAGGAAGGTCATATCGACTTTCTCGAAACCCAGCTCGACCTGCTCGACAAGATCGGCGCGGAAAAATACGGCCAGCTTAATTCGGCCCCCGCCGACGAAGCCGAATAACCGCACAGGCTTTCGCCGGCTTCATCCAGCCGCCCGGATTGACTGTACCCGGGCGGTTCTCCTGCGCTGCAAGGAGTGTTTCCATGCAATTCCACACCGGCCGCCTTATCGACCACGTCCATCTGCGGGCGCGCAATTTCCCCGATACCCGCTATTTCTACGAACAAGTCCTCAAGGTTCTCGATATTCCGATCGTGGCATCCGGCCGTGACTGGCTCCAGGCCGATGAATTGTTCATCGATGCAGCCGATGCACGCTCAATAGCCAGTCATGTTCACTTGGCCTTCCAAGCCAAGGATCGGGAGACCGTCCAGGCCTTTTACGAGGTCGCCCTGGCCGCCGGCGGCTCCGATAATGGGGCACCTGGGGAGCGCCATTATCATCCTGGTTATTACGCTTGTTTCGTGCTCGATCCGGACGGCAATAATATCGAAGCCGTCTTTCACGGCCCCAGCAAACGCTCTGCCGCTTCCGTCATTATCGACCCCATGCCCTGAACCCGCTCGGCGCAAACGAGCCTTCTCCTGGCGCCAGGATCACGGAGGAGACAGGCCTATTCCTCGATGGTTTGGAACATCGAATCGAGATCGGCGATGATCTGGTTCATCGGCGCCACGGAATCGGGCAGCATTTCGGGGGGATCGGGGGCGACGGCCACATAGGGAACCCCACTCGGGAAAGCCCCGAAGCGCTGGAAAAAAGCGACCATGTCCTCAAGGACCGGCATACGCCAACGCCAGAGCGCCCCCATGGCGATGACCGGCTCCATATGGCCGAAACCCTCGTAATATTGCGTCGTTACCCATACGCCCTGGTCACGCAGGGTTTGCGCAAAATGCTCGGTATTCTGGACCCGCACGATGGGGTCGCTGGTGCCGCTGGCCAGATACATGGGTGGGGCCGAAGCGGTCACCAGATTGATTGGTTGTGTCCCTTCCGGGTTGGATGCCGAGCCGAAGGCGTTGCGCACCTCGTCATATTCAAACGGATAGAAATCGTAAGGCCCGGAAAGCGCCGCCACGCCCAGGATCGGCATGGTGACCCCATATTCGCGCAGGAAGGATGGATCGAGCGCCAGCATCACCGCATTATAGGCGCCGGCCGAATGGCCGGCGAGAAACAGTCGGCTCGGATCGCCGCCATAATCGGCGATATTGTTCTGTACCCAGCGTAACGCATTGGCGCTATCTTCGAGAAAGGCCGGATAGGCCACCTCCGGCACCAGCCGGTAATCGGCGATGACCACGATGAAACCCCGCGCCGCCAAAGCCCGTCCGACAAATTGATAATCCGCACGCTCGCCCCGGTTCCAGCCCCCACCATAGATGAAGAACACGACCGGCGCCGCCGCGCCACGCTGTTCGGGCGCATAGACATCGAGCTTGTGGCGGGGCCCATCCGCATAGGCGATCCCGTCACCGACCTTTGCCGTTCCGGCATCCATGGCCGCGGGCAGGTTGAACGGGTCCATCAGCGACAAGGCCTGTGTAGCGCCGGGGAATAGAAGAACAACGAAAGCGAGCGCCCCAAGGACGCGTTTGAGCAGAAGCATGGCTCTTATCGGGGAGAGAACTATCGGGAAGTCGTCTGCTATCAGGCAAAGCCGAAAATTTTAAGGCACCCGAAATGGGCGAGGGCAGGCGTGCCGCTCGGCCCCATGCCTGCCCTCTGCTTAAGCACGATGAGTCTGTGCCCTTAATGTTAACGCTCCGTTAACGATGCTTAGCGTTTGAGCCGCTCAAGCAGCAGTCCGGAAACATAGCCATCGGCGCTTAGCCCCCGCGCCTTCTGATAGGCTAGAACAGCGGCTCGGGTCTTGGGTCCGACCACGCCATCGGCGGTGCCGACTGCAAACCCTTGCCGGTTCAGCAGATTCTGCAACTGCACCCGCTGCGCCTTGTCGAGCGCATAATCGCCCGCCGGCCACGGGGTCGCAAAATCCCCCCCGCCCAGGATACGATCGGCCAGATGCCCCACGGCCAGGGCATAGCTGTCCGAATTATTATAGCGCTTAATCACATCGAAATTGGGCAATAGCAGAAAAGCCGGGCCGCTGGCGCCCGCCGGAAGGTAGAGCCGCGCCACATCGTCGGGCCGTGGAAATGCCCTGCTCCCGGCGCGGGTCACGCCCAATTGCTGCCATCGGCTCAGGGGCGCCTTACCCAATGCCCGCGCCGCCTCGACATCGAAGCCAGCAGGAAGCTTGACTTCATAACCCCAGGTTTCCCCTGGCCGCCAGCCAAAGCTCTTAAGGTAATTGGCGGTCGAACCCAGCGCGTCCGGCACCGAGTTCCAGATATCCTTGCGTCCGTCGCCATTGTAATCCACGGCGTAGCGCATGAAGCTCGACGGCATGAACTGAGTGTGGCCCATGGCCCCGGCCCAAGAGCCGACCATGTCCTGCGGCGCCACGTGCCCATCCGAGACGATACGGAGCGCCGTTAACAATTCATCACGGAAAAATGCCGCCCGATAACCGTTCTGAGCCAGTGTAGCCAGCGCATAAATGGTGTTCTTGCCGCCCATGAAGCCGCCGAAATTCGTTTCCATGCCCCAGATGGCCAGAACGATTTCCGCCTGCACGCCATAGCGACTTTCAGTTCCGGCAAGCGTCTGGGCCCATTCGCCTCGCATCGCCCGGCCTTTTTGCGCCTGCCCGTCCGTTATCCGTTTTTCGAGATATTGCTGTACGGTCTGGGTGAATTCAGGCTGGGACTTGGTCAGCTCGATCACTTGCGGAATGGGATTATAGCCGGCAAATGAAGCCTCGAAGGCCTGGCGACTGACACCGCGAGCCTGCGCCTCGGGCCAGAGTCCGCGCACGAAATCGGCCGTGCTGGCCTGGGCGATGCCGCTCAGCAGGGTCGCATAGAAGAATCCGGTAAAAACGACTGCGCCAAGAAACCGGGCGCGAAGGGGCCGGGAGCCACCGAAAGTAATCATATCGGGCCTCGTGATACGCATTACGATAAAGTCACGAACGCGCCTGGGTGCCGCAGCGGCGCGCGTATCAAATTATTAACGCATCCGATTAAGATCGCCTTAAGGCAAACTTCGCCCCTTATCACGAAGTCGTCACTCGCCCTCGATTGGCCCCGTTGGGCCTTCGGCATCGCCTGGATGGCGCAGCACGCGCCCGGACGCCCGGGCCTCGCCGCCCTGTACATAAGTAATATGCGGATAGGGGATTTCGATGCCCTTTTCGGCAAAGACCATCTTGAGGATTTCGTTATAGCGGCGTCCCGCGCCCCATTGTTTGCCCGGCACAGTCTTGATGCGCGCCCGCACGGTAACCGCCGAATCCCGGAAGCCGGTCAGCCCGTGCATTTCCAGATCGTCGAGGATGTCATCCCTGAACTCGGTCTGCATCAGTCGCTCAAACGCCTCGCACATGGCTGCCTTCACCTCATCGATATCGCTATCGTAAGCGACACCGATCTCGATGAGGTGGAAGGAAAAGCCCCGCATCATGTTGCTGACCTGGTCGACAGAGGAAAACGGGATCAGATGCACGGTGCCCGACAGGTCGCGGATGGTCACGGACCGAATGGTGAGCTTTTCGACAACGCCCGATTTGTCCCCCACGGCCACGACATCGCCCTCGTTCATGATGTTCTCGAATTGGATGAAAATGCCGGTGATGATGTCCTGCACCAGCTTCTGCGCACCGAAGCCGATGGCGAGCCCCACAACGCCGGCGCCGGCCAGCAACGGAGCGATATTCACGCCGATCTGCGCCAGGGCCAGCATTGTCCCGAACAGCACCAGGGCAATGGTAAAGGCATTCTTGAACAGATTAAGCAACGTCTTTTCGCGCGCCGATGGGGTCTTTCCGATACCGGTATTGAGCCGGTACTCTACCCAGGACGCCACCACGACATGCAGCACGATGGCGACCAGCACGATGAGGGTGGCCGAGACGACGGCACCAGCCACGCGCAGTCCTTCTTCGCTGTTCAGCCAGGTCATGAAATCGAACAGCGCCCAGGCCTGCCCGATGGCCAGTATAACGACCGCAATCACGATCCAGCGCACTACGGCCATGACCCGCGGCACGAAAGCATGCAGCCGCGTTTCCAGCAGCGGCAGGCGCTGTCGCACATCATCGGGCACGTGCAGGCCTCCGCTGACGAAACGGCTGACGAAGCTGACCACGATCGAACCGATGGCCACGGCCATCAGTGATTGCGCCGTTGCCCCGATCATGAACGGCAAGGCTGTTTCGGGGTTGGCAAACCAGACCAGAAGAAGCGCAACGAGATAGACGATCACCAGAACGTGCCAATACTGTCCCACGGCCAAAAGCACGCGCCCCAGTCCGTCGTTATCGCGATGCGCCGCCACCTCACCCAGCCATTGGCGTACATCATCGCGGTTCTGCAGCACCACAACCACGCAGATGGCGATAGCCGTCGCCATTACCAGCACCTGCACGGCCGCCGCTGCTTCCGGCGCCACGGACTGCGCCAGCACCGGCGAGACAAACATGAAAGTGTAGCCGACCAGCGAAATCACTCGTCCGGCCCAGAATGACCAATAGACGGCATTGCCATCGCCGACCCGCAGGAAGCGCGCCTCGGGGTGGCGTGGCGCCAGGACGATACGCAGCGCCAGCTTGCTCATTTCCACCAAGAGGAACGCATTGAGCAGCAGGGTCTGGTTCAACCCCATCTGCCCCTGGGGCAAGGCACCGCTATTGAGCGCCAGAACATAGCCCAGCCCCCAGGCCAGAACCACGCTGCCCCCATCGATTGCGATGGCCGATATTGTCCGTCCCAGCCGCGCCACCAAGCCGCGCTCGGCACTCCCCGACAGCACCCGCGTCATCAACCTGTTGGCCAGTATCCGAAGTGCGAAATAGCTACCGAAAAGCCCGAGCGCCACGATAAGAAGACCAAGCGCAATAGCCCGCAACCCGCCGAAATCGGCATTGAACGTACCGTCGAATGCTCGCCCCAGATCCGAAATGGCCCGGCCGAACGAACGGATCGTATTGGAGGCGCCCTCCGCTACGCCACGGGTATAATCGGCAAGCTGTCGTGCCAGCGACAGGTCGTCCGACGCCGACGCTGCGCCCTCGTCCGCCGCTGGTGTCGCTTGCCGCAGCATCTCGATCAATTGCGCCCGCGCCCGGTCGTCCTCGAGTATCCTGACCAATTCATCGGCTGGCGTGATCGGCGGCGCGGATTCTGCACCCTCCACACCCAATATTGTCGGAACCGATTGCGCCGACGCCGGAGCGATCGTCACAAGGAGCATAAGCAACAGGGCAAAAAGGCGCATGGCATCTCGACACGACTGAACCGGCCAAACCTTGTTCACACCGCCGCCGAGGTCAACCCCATCGAAAAGACTTGGGGATCCACACGACCGTCGCCTATGGCTCTGCCGGCTTTACACGCGCTGCATGCTGCGTTTTTTGGTATTTGTCTGGTGGGGGGTTTTTGAGACGACGCAGCCCCCGTCATTTTGGCGGGGGCTTTTGTTTGATGTAAAGAGGAAGTGTCTTTGGCAGACCTTGCGGTGACCTACTCTCCCAAGTCTTGAGACTTAGTACCATTGGCGCAGAGGGATTTGACGGTCGAGTTCGGGATGGGATCGGGTCCTGGGCCCCTCGCAAGAGCCACAAGGTCGGCGAAAGACACTTCTCGTGATTTTGGTTTGGTTCTGATCGGGGCGCCCCGGGAGCGATGCGCTCCATGAGACAAGAGGAAAGCAGCGACTTCGTCGCTGCGGGCATTGATTAATGAGAACGATCAAGCCGATCGAGCTATTAGTACCGGTAAGCTTCACACATTGCTGCGCTTCCACACCCGGCCTATCGACGTGGTGGTCTTCCACGGCTCTGATAGGGAATACTCGTTTTGAGGGAGGCTTCCTGCTTAGATGCTTTCAGCAGTTATCCCGTCCGAACTTAGCTACCCTGCACTGCGGCTGGCGCCACAACAGGTCCACCAGAGGTTCGTCCATCCCGGTCCTCTCGTACTAGGGACAGCTCCTCTCAATATTCCAACACCCACGGCAGATAGGGACCGAACTGTCTCACGACGTTCTGAACCCAGCTCACGTACCACTTTAAATGGCGAACAGCCATACCCTTGGGACCTGCTCCAGCCCCAGGATGTGATGAGCCGACATCGAGGTGCCAAACACTGCCGTCGCTATGGACGCTTGGGCAGTATCAGCCTGTTATCCCCAGAGTACCTTTTATTCGTTGAGCGATGGCCCTTCCACACGGGACCACCGGATCACTATGACCGACTTTCGTCTCTGCTCGACTTGTCAGTCTCGCAGTCA